>Ga0183097_10003_pt1 | contig 1318848 bp, 1330 predicted proteins | sample BioMet8_FD_128883 | JGI IMG/M metagenome (GOLD analysis project Ga0183097, IMG submission 128883) | Microbial communities from bioreactor (seeded with sewage sludge) at Lawrence Berkeley National Lab, California, USA - Biofuel... | ecosystem: Engineered > Bioreactor > Anaerobic > Unclassified ... | reverse complement strand
TTCCGGCTCGCTGATTTCTTTAGTGTCTCCTCTTCCTTTGATTGCACATCGAGAAAAAGGAGACACTGTACCTTAGATCTTTCGGTCACCGGTACAAGCTCTTTTGGATTAGGATTTCAACAGAGCAGGAAATTCGAATGTCTCGCCGTCATGGGCAAGGTGGGGATACTCCCACGGCATCACGTGGCTGATGTGGATGCACCGGAACTGTTTTGCGTGCAGGCTTTCCGCGAGCGTGCAGGCATCGAGATAGTTCATGTGCTTGGTGATCGTCATGTGAGAGGGGACGATCGCATCAAGAAGCAAAAGGTCGAGGTTTTCGAGCAGGGCAAGGCTTTGTGCCGGAATATCCCGGTTGGTATCCGAGGTATACCCGATCCGTTTTCCTTCTGCCTCAAAGAGAAACCCGCAGGTAAACGCCGGCGGGTGCTTCACGATAAACGGCGTGATGGTGATCCCAAAGAGGGTAAACGGCACGTACGGCTCGACAGGGATGCGGTCGAAGGTGAGGAACCGGAAGGTCTCCCCGCAGTACCGGAGCACCGGTTCGGCGGCATAGACCGGTGGGATCTTCTGGACACGGTAGAATTCCCCGAATCCCATGAAGTGGTCGTAGTGTCCGTGCGTCCAGATCACGGCATCGATATGCGGGGAACCGGCCCGTAAAAGCTGCTGCCGGAGGTCGGGAGTGGAATCCACAAGGATATGGTGCCCGTCCTTCTCGATCAGGATCGAGCTCCGCAGCCGTCCCGCGCCCGTTGTCTTTGCACGGGTGCACTGGGGGCAGTCGCACCCGATCTTCGGCGTCCCGATGGCGTCACCGGTACCGAGCAGGGTAAACTTCATTCCTGCTTCCAGTTCAGGTTACGGATCGCGTCGCGGTTCCTGACCATGCGGATCCCTTTATCGAGGTCCTGGCGGTCGATGGCCTCGCGCTTGTCCATGAGCGCCGACAGGAGCGCTTCCTTGATCATGAGGCGGATGTCTGCCCCGGAAAAGCCCTCGGTCATGGCTGCAATCTCCTGGTAATCGCAGGAACAGGTCATGGACGAAGTCACGCTTTTGAGGATCTCCCGGCGCATCTCCTCGTCCGGCAGGGAGAACTCAACGACTTCGTCAAACCTCCGCCACGCTGCCTCGTCAAGGAGCTGCGGGTGGTTGGTGGCACCGACGAGGAGAACGCCGTTTCGTATCAGGCTGATCCGGTCGATATTTTTCAAGAGCGCGTTGACCGCCCGCTTCATTGCCCCGTGGTCGTCCGTGACCCGGCTCTTTGCAACGAAGTCGAACTCGTCGATGAAGAGGATCGATGGCGCGAGTTTCTTTGCGAGATCGAAGATCTTGTCGATGTTTTTCGAGGTCTCCCCCAGGTACTGGGAGGTGATCATCGAGAGCCGGACTTCGAGCACCGGCATGTGCATCGAGTGGGACATCGCAAGGGCAAGAGAGGTCTTCCCGGTACCGGGCGGACCGACAAAGAGGAGTTTTCCTATCTCGTAGATCCGGTGTTTGCACAGGAAGTCGCGGTGGTGGAGCGCATGGTGTATCTTATTGATGACCGCGGTCTGTTCGGGCGAACAGACAAGGTCTTCCATCTTCTGTTCGACCTCTTCCGGTGCGGTGACAATGACCAGGTCGAGCGCGCTCCGTATCTTCTCGTCTTCGCCGATGATCTTTGTTATCTTCTGTTCGAGGCTTGCCCGGGTGTCCTCGAAAGGCGGGTTTGCTTTGCGGACATCCTGATAAGATACTTTGGTGCCATCGAACGATTCAAAGAAGAAAGCGAGTGCCGGGTTGACCCCGACAAGGGGCCTGCCGCCCTGTGCGAGGAACCATTCCGCCGCGGGTTTCAGGGTTGTGATCTTGAGGCGCTGGCCGAAGTCCTCGTACGAGACGAACGGGTTCTTTGCGATCTTCTCGTGGGCATCGGCAATCCCGAGAACACGCTTGATCAGGCCGTCGCTTACATAGACCGGGCGCTTGACGGATTTGGTATCCCCCGAGCAGAAGATCTCGCGGCAGGCCGGTGTCAGGTCATTGAGGTCGAGCGCCGGGTTCTGGTTAAAAATTTCTGCGGAGAGCAGGACTTCCATGATGCGCAGGCTATCGCTATCTTCGGACATGGCTGTAACCTTTACTATTTCCCGCCTGATGGCATATACCTATCTCACCGGGTAGTCACGATGCAGCCGTCATCCGTAACAATCATGGTGTGCTCGTGCTGGGAGACAAGCGATCCCGGGATATCCGCAAGGACCGGGTAGCCGTACAGGATCTGCGACCGGCACAGGCCGATGAGTGCCAGGCCGGCTTTTTTGTCGTTTAACCAGCGGCGCGAGAACGGGAGACCACGGCGATCCCGTATCTTTTCCATGACGCCGCGGGCTGCCGGGGTGCGGACCGGCTTTTCAGAGATCTGCGAATAGATCTCCACCCGGGTCTTCTCCCCGACTCTCCCGCTGCCGGTGGTGGCAAAGGGTTCGATTGCAATGGCCATGCCCTCTTCGAGCACCGTGCCGCCGGAAATGGCGATGTTGGGGATCGAGGGATCCATGTGCGCTACATACTGGTCGAGACCGTGACCGGTCAGGTTTGCAACAGGCCGGTAACCACGCGAAACGATTTCGTGTTCGATGGCTGCGCCGATCTCCCCGGTAGTGACCCCGGGCCGGACGCAGGCTATCGCGGCATCGAGGGCCGCGCGGGATGCGTCCAGAAGGAGAGAGTTGTTGCCCAGGTCAACAGTTGTTGCGGTATCCGCAACGTACCCGTCGATCTGTACGCCAAGATCGAACTTGACAACGTCGCCTTTCGCAAAGACCCGCTCGTCCCCTGCGGATGCGGTATCGTGGGCCGCGTCCTCGTTTAGGGAGACGTTGAGGGGGAACGCAAGGTCGGCGCCCTCGGACCGTATCCGGTCTTCCACGGAATCCACGAGTTCAAGGTACGATCCGCCGGCCCGGACTCCCTGCGCGCCTTCGTGTAAAATCTTTGAAGCAAGCTTTCCCGCTTCCTTGTATTTTTCCAGTATCTCATCGTTCATCATAGCACAAGCGTCTCCTCAAACTTTGTGAAATCGTCGAATTTTTTCGCGGTCACCGCGCCCATGTCTTCGAGCCGGATCCCCCCGAGACCCGGGTAATAGAGACCCGGTTCCACGGTCACCACGAACCCCGCTTCAAGGGGCCCGCCTGAGGGGCCCACCGTGGGCATCTCGTGGACCTGGAGCCCGACCCCGTGGCCGAGATTGTGGATAAAGCCCCGGGTATCGCTCTCAAAGCCCCGGCTTTTGAAATAGTCGACAACCGCGTTGTGGGCATCCGCGCCCGGCACACCGGCACGGATTGTTTTGATCCCGATCTTCTGCGCCTCTTTGACCGCATCGTACATCTCCGCGATACGGCTCGCTGGTTTCCCTTTCGAGACCGTCCGGGTCATGTCCGCATAGTATCCCGTTGCCTCGTCCTTCGGGAACATGTCGATCACGATCGGCTCGTGCGGACGAAGCGGCCCGCTCCCGATGATGTGGGGGAACGCGGAATCTTCGCCGCACGAAATGATGGTCTCCACCGCGCGGCAGCCCTCGTCCATGAGCTGCTTGTGCATCGCGCTCCGCACGATCTCCGCGGTAAGCGGCGCACCGTCATGGTACAGGACACCCTTCTTTGTCGTTGCCCTGCCGATGAGCGAGATCCCGAGCTCCATGGCTTTTTCGGTCTTCTTCTGCACGGTGCGGATGAGCCGGATCTCATCCGGGGTCTTTACCGCCCGCATCTTCTCTGTCGTACCGTTGTCCACGATGACCCGGCATTCCTCTTCGAGCGCCCGGAGGAGCGCGGCGGGAAGGGTGGGCGAAACAAGGAGTGTCTTACCTGTCTGGCCCGCAATCATCTGCGCGGTTGCTTTCCAGGGGTCCTTCTCTTTTTTTACAATACCCGGAAGGCCAGCCTGCGTCCTTGTTATCACGGCGGCACAGGATTCCCGCCCGGCGCGTTCGGCTTCCATCTGGGGGACAATGATGGTTCCCGGCAGCCGGCGCTTCTTGTAAAAGACAAACGCATCATGCATCACGAACCGGGTGAGGTAGCGCATATTGGCGTCCTCGCCTGCAGCGTAGTGGACGAACGCATCCGCCCCGCACGCCTTCATTGCAGCGTCCAGTGGATCCATTGCCATATACTTACGCGCTGAAACGTCAAGTACTTTTATTTTTACAAAGCCAACGTACGAGCAATGGACGAGACTTCAAAAGAGCAGTTCAAGTGGAAATTCTACCGGCTGGCAGTCCAGCTCAACGCGATCATTCTCCTCTTCGCGCTTGCCATCCTGTTCCTGTTCCTTGCGCCCGAACCGTATCGGCTCCCCGCGGTAGTCATCATGCTGGTGGTGGCGGCTGTGCTTGGCTGGAATTTTATCGGGAAGTACCGTGCAACAAAGGCATGGCTTCATGAACATTGAGGTGCAGGTAAGAGTAGGGATAAAGCAGGAGATCCGTTTCCGGAGGCACCATGCTTGGGAAGATGAAGGACGAGATCGAGCTCTTGAGCCGGCATATCGAGGTGGCCCGGGCCGTTGCCGAGTACCAGCCGATCGGGATCATGAAACTTTCCGAGATCCTCGATCTTCCCTCCCACCGGATCCGGTACTCCCTCCATGTGCTCGAACAGCTGGGCTATATCCGCGCATCATCGGACGGTGCGGTTGCAACCGAGCGGACCCGGGAACTCTTTGCGCACCTTAACGAAGATCTGGACGATATCATCCGGCTCCTCAATGCCATGAAAAAACACTGAATGCCGACGTGTCAATCCCGGATTTTTCCAGTGCGGGATCATGCGGATTTTTGGCCTGAAGCGTTTTCGCCCTTTCCGGCCGATTAGTTACCTTTAAAAACACTTACAAAGAATCTATTAAGGCACATAAGACCTAAATGCCGCCATAACTCAGTTGGTAGAGTGGCTGGCTGTTAACCAGCATGTCACAGGTTCGAGTCCTGTTGGCGGCGCTTTTTGGGCCTGTAGCTCAGTCCGGTTAGAGCGCCCGGCTCATAACCGGGCGGTCATGCGTTCGAATCGCATCAGGCCCATTGCACTTTTTTTTCGCTCTTTCCCTTTGACCCGCAGGTTTGTATTTACCTGGCCCTGTGGCCGCAGGTCCGCTGAAAAAAATAAAATGTACCTGTGACCCCCCTCAGGTGCAACAATGCCTTTTCGGGCACTGTCCTCTTCTGTAAAATACCCGGATATTGTGGAATATCGGGGCAGCCCTGTAGGGGGTCAGTGGGGGAAAAATGAATAGAAAATCCGGTTTTTCGTCGTGGGATTCAGAACGTGATGCAGGGGGTCGGACCACTATTTATCCGGGCCAGCCCCCCACCCCTCATGAAAAATCCTGCAAAGTATATTTAACAAAGTATCTATGATCGGGAAACGATAGCAAAATCCATGGACTGTCCCGTGTGTGGCGGTGACTGCGTACTCCCGGCGCATGAGGCACTGGCAGCACTCCCCACGCGGTTTCTTCCCTGCCCGTCGTGCCGTATGCAGATTCTCGACAAACGGGTCCCGCTTGCGGTACTGGACTATCCCGAACCCTGCTCCTGCAAAAAACGGTTCATCGACGGGGTATTCGCGCACCTGTATGTTATTATGCGGGAGGAAGGAGATCTCACAAAAGACGATCCGCTGATTGCCGTCGGTTCGCCGCTCGTCCACCCGGGGTTTGCCATGGACCGGCCCCCGTTCCTTCCGGAAAAATCCCTCATTTTGTTGTCCGGGAGAGTGACCGAAAAGACTGCACGGCGAATCGTTGCCGAAGTCCCCGAGGTGAAAGGTGTCGTGAAGACCTCGCCCGGAATTCCCGGCCTTGCCTCGCACGAACCGGGTGCCCCTGCCACGAGCCATACCCTCCTTGCGGGATGCGATGTGCGGGCAGACCTCCTCCCGATCGGCAGGAATACGCTCGTTGTTTACAAGCAGCAGTCCGTCATTCATATCGAGTTCCCGCGCGCAGGGTATCCCAAGATACGGTCGGTTGCCGCCCGGGTGGGAAACCCCCCGGTGCCTCTCTTTGTAGACGCCTGTTCCGGGCCGGGAACGCTCGGTCTTGCCGCAGCCTCCCTCGGCGTTCCGCACGTTGTCTTCAACGATGCATGGTATGCGGCCGCATACTGGTCGGCAGTAAATATTGATGTCAACCGGGCCCTGTTCGGTATCGATGACGTTCGGATCCTTGCGCAGTACCGTGATATGGTCTCCCGTCCGGTTGGGAGAGATCCCCAGAAGATCGCTGAGGCCCGGGGCCGGCAGGTCCTCGAAGTATTTCAGGGAGATTTCCGGAATCTTGCAGCGGTTCTTCCCCGGGGTGCAGACCTGGTGACCGTAATGGACGTATTCGGCAAACAGGACAGGGAAGCGGTTGCTGCCCTCCTCCGCGAAGTGCAGCACCAGATTGGCGGAAGTGTGTTTGTTCCGTAGCCAGTCAGGACTCTTTTTCTGGCACGCTGCCCCTCGTCGTACAACCGGATAATATATGACAAGGATTTATTGACCGGCAGCCCAAGTGATATGGGGACTAGCCCGGGTGGCTCGGCGTCACTTGTAACCCGAAACCGTCGGTACGCGGGGGGCGAAGTTTGACGAAGGCTGCAACGACCTGCTGGAGCCTCTCGTATTCTGACGTTGAAACCTCGTCCCATGAGGTCGATGGCCAGGTATCAAAATTCCGGAGGGAATGGCGACCTGTCGCTGCGGGAACCGGTTCAGGCCCGGAAGGGAGCAGACTTACCGCAGACATCCGGCGCCCATGGGGATACGGGGCGGAGGAGGAGTACAGGGGCGATAGGAGAGACGTACAGTCGACCGATGACACGTCCCCGTTTCTAAAAAAGGATACCATGTCAAAAGTCACCATTATCGGTGCCACGGGTAACGTGGGCATGTTTGCTGCGTATGCAATTTCCGGCAACCCACATATCCACGAGCTCCAGCTTTACGGCCGCGAAGGCCGCGAAGACTTTCTTAAAGGGCTCGTTCAGGATTTCGCAGATTCGTTTGCCGCCCGGGGGACCAATATCCAGATTACGTGGACGACAAATTTACGGGATCTCGCCGGTTCCGATGTTGTTGTCATTACCGCCGGTACTCCCCGTGGTCCGGGCCAGGATCGTCTCGATCTGGCGCTCGGAAATGCGCGGATTATTGCGCCGATGGCCCGTACGATCGGCATGGTAGCTCCCAAGGCAAAAATCCTCATGGTGACAAATCCCGTTGACGTGATGACGTATGTCGCCCTTAAGTATTCGGGCTTAAAACCCAGTCAGGTCTTCGGCCTTGGCACGCATCTCGATTCGATGCGTTTCAAGTCGCTTATTGCGTCCTATTTCAAGGTGCATGTCAGCGAAGTGCACACCCGTATTATCGGCGAGCACGGCGAAAGCATGGTGCCCCTCCTTTCCGCGACAACGATCGGCGGAATCAAGATCTCCAACCTGCCGGCGTTTGCGCACCTGCCGGTGCAGGACTTCATTCAGTCGGTGAAGTCAAGCGGGGAGCAGATCATCAAAAACAAGGGCTCGACAGTCTACGGCCCCGGTGAAGCGATAGCGTCGCTCGTGAAAACCATTCTTGGCGACGAAAACCGGATCCTGACCGTTTCTGCGTATGTCAAAAGCGAGGTTCACGATATCGGCGGCGTCTGTATCGGGGTTCCCGCCCGGATAAACAAGAACGGGGCATTCCCGGTAACGATCCGACTTGACGAATCGGAGGTCATCGGGTACCGTGAATCCGTCGAGAAGATACGGGCCTCGACAGAGCAGGTTATGGCACGGCTCGAAGCCGAGAAAGAATCTGCCGCCCAGAAAAAGTCCCGAAAGTAACTCTTTTAAGAATTGCAGGACTATGTTTTGAAAAGGGAAAAACTGCGAATAAGGATGCACGATCCCTATTCTTTCAATTCAGAGTAACTTCGATAATTTCTGCCCGTTCGACACCGGGAACTGCGCCGAGTTTTCCTTCGAGCGCATCGGTCTCGCCACCGGCATCGTTGACGATGACGGCAAGCTTAAGGGCCTTGAGCCCGAAACCGATCGGTTCTTCCTGGATGTCCTTGATGCCGGGCACTTTTTCCTTGAGTGCTTTTTTAAGGTTTTCAAGGTCGACTTCCGGGGATTCCGGCATGACCCTGAGGATTGCTACAACACTCCCCATGCCTTACGGTCCCCCGAATCCGCATTTCGGGCAGACGTACGGAATACTCTGCTCCCTGCACCGGTAGCACCGGGTGATCTCGACACCGCACGCTGGGCAGGCAAACGCCGTTGAGCCCTCTTCTGCAAGCGGAGCGTTGCAGGACGTACACTTCTTTTCAGACATAATTTCCGCTCCTATTGGATTCCTATACTATCTCTTTTGGTACCTTTAAAAGGTTGTACCAATACCCGTCCCCCTGACCGCTTTTCCTTCCAGCCACCGGGTAATCCGGTGCGGATCCGTACCGTTCATGACAAAGGTCCTGACCCGGTTTTCCAGCACGAAGGGGAGAAAGCAGGGGTCTACGGTATCCGTTGCAACGGCACAATCGATGCGGGATGTAATCTTCCCGTCAACCTCTATCCCGTCAACGGATTTGAGGACCAGGAGATCGCATCCTGCCGTTTTTGCCACCCAGGCTGCGATCGTGTCTGAAGTTATGTCCCACGAGTGGGGCAGGGGGTCGTGCCTGCGGAGGGCGCAATACGGGAGGAGAACGGCGGTCTTTTTGGGAACGGTTATGCGTGAGGAGGTCGTGAGCCCTTCGGCAGCGATCATCCAGCCGTACTGGTCCATGGCGGCGCAGGCCATCCAGTGCGCAGCATCGGCATCGGCCGCAGATGCAGAGGAACGGACTGCATCGGCAAATACACCGCCGCCCGGGACGATCAGGAGCGGCCGCGGGGAGTCCCGCAGGACCGGGACAATTGTCGGGATATGCTGGGCAAGGCTTCCGCCCACTTTTACCACGAGACCTGCCGGTTTTTTACCGTTTTCTCTCTCCTGCATTTGGTATCTCCCAACAGTTATATGCCCTGATTATAAAAGGAAAGATGTCGGTTTATCTCATGCGTTGCATCTGGGTACTTATTGCATTCTGTTTCTGTATCGCATCGTGCAGCGCGGTGCAGATTGTCGGGTTCTGCCCCGATCCTTACCTGGCAGACGACATGGATGAGTACATCGTTATTGCCGGTCACGGATCGCTTGATGGCTTTGCTATTTCGGACAACCACGGTGGGTTCCGGTTTCCTGCCGGTACTGCCATTGACGGGACCCTTACCATTGCGCGGAACGGGACTGCCTATAAAACGACCCATGGGAAGTATCCGGATTTTGAATGGCAGTCCCTCTCCCCAATTGTCCCGGACGTGATCTCGGGAGGAACCCTGCGGCTGGCAAATTCTGCGGACGAACTGAACCTGTACGAGAACAGCCGGCTCGTGCAGAATGTCACCTGGCCCGGGGATGTAAAACCCCGGCAGGGGCAGGTGCATTTCCTTGAAAACGGTACCTGGGACCCCCGCGTGCTCATGCTCGGCCAGTCACGGCTTTCATCGTCAACGTTCCGGAACGTGACGGTCACCGCGTTTGTCTCCCCGGATAGTTCGCTTGGCGTCTTCACCCGCGCGGTGGATTCCGCACAGGATTGTATTCTCGTGAATGTCTACGAGCTCACCAGCACGAATATCACGGACAGTCTTATCGGTGCGAAACAGCGGGGCGTGGATGTAACCGTCCTTCTCGAAGGCGGGCCGGTCGGGGGGATCAGTGCGGAAGAGAAATCTGCCATACGGCGGCTGAACCAGAGCGGGATCGCGATATACGAGATGGCCACCGGAGAGGGAGGGCACGCGCCGTACCGGTACGATCATGCAAAATATGTGGTCATCGATGACCGCAGCGTGCTTGTGACAAGCGAGAACTTCGGGCAGACCGGTTTTCCCCCGGCCGGCAGGACCGGGAACCGGGGATGGGGCGTCTGGATTGAAGATCCAGATGTTGCCGCGTACTTCCGCGATTTGTTCTTTGAAGACATTGGCGGCCCGGCTATTATCCCGGTATATGGCAGTGGTACGCAGGTGGAAGCAATACCCTCCGAGACCTATACATCGGTATTTTCTCCTGTTACGTTTACCGGCGCACAGGTGACCCCGGTTATTGCCCCCGACACCAGTGATGAGATCACGGACCTGCTTGAATCAGCCCGGACGAGCATCGAGATCGAACAGGCCTATATCACCAACGAATCGGGGACCCGGCTCAATCCCTACCTTGCTACGGCAATCAATGCCTCGCGTCGTGGTGTGCAGGTCAGGGTGCTCCTCGACTCCTACTGGTTCAATACGGAAGACGAAGCCGATAACGACGAAATGGCCGCGCTGATCAACCGGATTGCGGCAGACGAGCACCTGCCGCTGGAGGCCCGGTGCGCCGATCTTTCCGCAAGCGGTTTTGAGAAGATCCACAACAAGGGTGTGATTGTCGATGACCGCGCGGTGCTCGTGAGCAGCATCAACTGGAACATGAACTCCCCGACGTTCAACCGTGAGACCGGCGTTATCATCGGGCAGCCCGAAGCTGCCCGGTACTTCCGGAGCGTCTTTGATGCAGACTGGAGCCCGGCGGTGCGGTCGCCGCAGAAAACCGTGGATTACCTAAAAATCGCCTGTGTCATTGCCGTGATCGGGCTGCTTGTTGTCCTGTATTACCGGAAGCACTGTCGGTAAACAAGAGCACATGCGCTGGCTGCCGCTGTGCCTTATCAGCACATCGAAAAACAGGAATTCCTTCACAACGGGCGTAAGAACGATTTTGGTTTTAGAATTTCTTGAGTGCGCACTGGCAGACATCGCAGAGGTTGATATCGCTCTCCCCGGTGACGACGGCAAGCGCCCAGCGGTCGATCATGGCATCGAGTTCCGACGACAGTTCGATTGCGCCGTATCCTCTCTTCCTGCTCATGTACTGGGATACCGCCGCACGCGTAACGCCCAGTCTCTTTGCTGCATCGCTCTGGCTGAGGCCCTGCTTGTTTACAAGCCGGGATACCATCTCCGCCCGCATTGGCGGCAGGAGGTTTCTGACCATACTGTCGCAGTGCATGAGCGTGCAGGTATGCTTGGTCATACAATCGCCGGTTGGGATTCAGAGGTACTGAGTGGTCTGTTCTGGTAGATGATCTGCCGTGCATCGCGGAAGTTGAACTTCTCGATGATGAGATGGCGCTCCTTGAGCTTTTTTAACGCATACCGCACTGTCCGCGGCGCGAGCCGGCTCTTCTCAACCAGATCCTTGTGGGTCATGGCACCACCGGTGTCGAGTATCGCAAGGACCGTTCGTGAGGATGGGGGTAAGGTTTGCTGATACATGTTTGTAATGTTAACAGTGTTAACATATCAACCTGTCGGTAATTTATACGCCCGGTTTTAAACCATCCGGTATGCTCGGACGCCAGGAACGGGTCGCGATCCTGTTGTTATGCGGCGTGGCCCTTGCGGTCATCGCTGCCCATCTCGTGCTCGTTTCTGTGGGAAAAGAGCCGTTTGCTTCGGAATACACAGAGCAGAGCCCGGATGGCAGCCTTGTTTCCGTAAATGGCACCATCGATCAGGCAACGGTCATTAAAAACGGCGGTCACGTTATCCTGACCGTCAGGAATATCACGGTGTTTATCCCGTCAGCAGTTGCCGGAGATCATTCGTTCGTTAAGGGAACCCGTGTTACCCTGTACGGCACAGTCCAGACCTACGAGGGCAAAAAAGAGATTCAGGTAAGCTCCATCGATGATATCCGGGAACTTTCGTAATTTGCCGGGGAAACCGATGCGTGTTACAAGGCAGCCGCCCCGGGGGCAGGCCCGGCTCTGAGCCGGGAAATGGCGTCCAAGGCTTCCCGGGCTGCGTTCCGCACGCTGGTATCCGGATCCTCAAGGGCTGCCGTCAACGCTGGTACGGCCGTGTCCTCGCCAATCTCGCCCAGTGCATAAGCGGCAGTCTTCCTGACGCCTCTCTTTGGATCGGAGAGAAGCAGAATCAGCGGTTCGACAGCCCGCGCATCACGGAGTCTTCCCAAGCCCCACGCAGCACCGATACGGAGCCATTTCTCATCGGATCTGAGTGCCTCGATCAGGGGCCCGACCGCCCGCGGGTCGCCAATCATACCCAGCGATTTTGCGGCAAGCCACGAGACATCCACGTACTGGTCTTTTAATGCTGCAATAAGCGGTTCTACCGCATCAGGATCGGGTTCGGCGCCCAGTGCTTCGGCTGCTTTCCAGCGATAGGTCAGACGATTGCTTTTAAGCAGTCTGATATATTCCTGCACCCGCCACCGGCGTCTCTCCTCACGTGCAGCCAGTTCTTCAGGATCCTGCGGGGCTTCCTGAACCGGAACCGGGCCGGGTTCTCCTGCATCATCCATCCTTATCCCCTCAGGCCATCCCTATGGCCTGAGGGATAATGAATGTTTGTACGCCTGCCGGTTCGTTGCGGGGTTGGTAATCCCTCGCGTGGATCTAAAAAAGTTTACTTCCGGATCTCCAGCGTAACGGAGAAATTCTTCACCGTATGGGTGAGCGCCCCGAGGCTGATGAGGTCTGCCCCGGTCCGGGCATAGTCCCGGATCGTCTCTGCGGTAATGCCGCCGGAAAGTTCTACGAGCACCTTTTCCCGGAGCCCGGCATCAGCCACTGCCCGGAGGGTTTCCTGTACCTGTGCCGGAATCATATTGTCGAAGAGCAGGATATCGGCACCGGCCCGTGCTGCAATGAGGGCATCGTCCGTTGATTCGACTTCCACCTCGATCTTCCGGTAGGCACCTGCTGTTTTTGCTTTCTTTACTGCTTCTTCCACCGGCACGAGCATGAGGTGATTGTCCTTGATGAGCACCCCGTCGCTCAGGCTCGACCGGTGGGGATCGCCGCCACCGAGGGCAATCGCTTTCTTGTCCAGCGCCCGGAGGCCCGGGGCGGTTTTCCGTGTCCCTGCCACCCGGCAGCGGGGATTTTCTGCCCGCACCAGATCCGCCAGTGTTTTTGTCTGGGTGGCGATCCCGCTCATCCTGCCGATGATATTGAGCGCAGTACGCTCCACGAGCAGGATCCCTTTTGCCGGGCCCTCAAGGGAAAGGAGCACCGTGCCGTTCTTTACGGATGCCCCGTCACGGGTATCCTGCTGTACCTTCACCCCGAAATGGGAGAAGAGTGCTGCGGCTTCCGCGAGACCGGCTGCCACGCCGTTCTGCTCGGCACGGATAACCGCACGGCAGGAAATATCCGGGATGACGGAATCCGAGGTCACATCCCCGAACGGCGCATCCTCGCCGACAAATTTCAGGAGATCTTCCAGCGGCACCATGACGGTATACCTTTTCTTACGTCCCGATAACGAGCGGGCTGTCGAGGTTCTTTAACAGAGTAAGAATGGAGAGCGCGGCAAGGTAACTTGTTGCCGGGTTATCGGGGCTCGGGACATTGGTCACTTTGATATGGGCCTCGCCAAAGCTGCCTTCGAAGAATATCTCGTGGACATTCCGTTTTGCCTCGGGATCCACCCAGAGCTCCACATCCGCGTCCTGTCCTGCGGCAAGGCCCAGCGCGATCGAGACATTCACGTTCTTCGGGTATGACTTGATACACTCGTGCGCCTTCCCGGAGAAGATCCTCTCTCTTTTTGTCGTGGAAAGCCCCAGCGATTGCGGACTTTTCGTGGTCACCAGAAGCAGTTTTTTGATCGGCGAGATCTGCCCGATCTTGAGGTTGTCGAGACCGAAGATCGCCCCGCTTGGGACATGGATCTTGGTACCGGTCTTTCTTGCGGTCGCGACCAGTTCATCCCTGAATACGGTATCGGTGAGCGCCCCGACGCTCATGATCACCATGTCTTTCTTGTGCATGAGCACTTCCCGCGTATGTTCCCGCGCGGCGGCCACCGATGCTGCTTCTACAACAATATCCACATCTGCCGCTACAAACTCTGAAAAATCTTCGCAGGCGCGTGCCTGGCAGGTACCGGCAAGTTCCCGAGCCCGCTCCGGAACCCTGTCGTAAACGGCCGCGATCACAAATCCCTCTGCGTGCTGTGCAAGGATGTGCCCGATATTGCCGCATCCCAGCAGCCCGATGCGTAACATGGTGATCAGGTTATCGGTACCATGGATTAATGGTTACCCAAAAAGGCCCCGTGGGATAACCGGGAACCCCCCTTACCGATCTTTAACTGCTTTTGTTGCCCAGAAAATAGTGAAACGATCATGGAAACTGCCCGGCCCGGGAAATCCCCGACAGATCCGGAACGCATTTTTGCGCCATTAGCGGGAAAGCGGGTGTATATCGAGACCTACGGGTGTGCATATAATTTCGGGGACACGGCAAACCTCGTCGAGGTGATTCGCCACATTGGAAGCAGTGTTGTCGGATCTCCCGATGAGGCCGATGCGGTGATCGTCAATACCTGCACGGTAGTCGGCCCGACCGAGCGCCGCATGCTCCGGCGCCTCTCCCTCCTGCGGGACAGGGAACTCTACGTTACCGGCTGCATGCCGCTTGTCCAGCGCGAAGCAATCTTCTCCGTATGCTCTCCCGTTGTGCTCACCCCGGACGCCATCCGCGAGGCTTACCTCTCCGTCAGGACCGTCGCCCCCGGGGGGATCGGGATTGTCCAGGTGGCGCAGGGTTGCCTCGGCCACTGCACCTACTGCATCACGCGCAGGGCCCGGGGGCCGCTTGTCAGTTTCCCGGAAAGCGAGATCGTGGAAAAGACCCGGGCCTTTGTCGCCGCGGGGGCATGCGAGATCCAGCTGACGGCACAGGACGTCAGCGCCTACGGCCACGACAGCGGGACCTCCCTCCCTGCGCTCCTTCCAGCGGTCAGCAGAATCCCCGGGAACTACCGGATCCGAATCGGGATGATGAACCCGGCGACCGCGCTGCCGGTCCTCGATGACCTCGTGGACGCATTTGCCGGCAGCCGGATCTTCCGGTTCCTGCACCTCCCGGTCCAGTCCGGGTCGGATCGCATCCTCGAAAAGATGGGGCGGGGCTATACCGTACAGGAGTTTGAGGACATTGTCGCGGCGTTCCGCGCACGGTATCCGGATATCAGTATCGCAACCGATTTCATCGTCGGCTTTCCCGGGGAAACAGACGAGGATTTTTCCCGGTCCCTTTCCCTCATCGGGAGGGTTCGGCCCGCCAAGGTCAACGTTACGCGGTACTCAATGCGCCCCTTCACCGGGCCGTTTCCCGAGAAGGATTTTCCCGATTCGGTCAAGAAAGACCGGTCCCGGGCCTTAAATGCATATGCAGAAGAGCAGTATTCCCGGACAAACCAGCCCCTGGTGGGGACAACGGTCTCCTGTATGGTGACCGAGAAGCTCCGGCCGGGCTCGGTCATGGCCCGGACGGACACCTATACCGGGGTTGTCATCGGCGAAGACCTGCCGGTCGGGTCGCACCATACCGTTGTCCTCACCCGGGACCGGAAATATTTCTTTATGGGTCGGAGGGTGCGGGATACCCCTCATGACGAATGATTTATAGCGTAAACAACACCTATTCTTGTTTTACGCCAGAATAACGAGGAGATACCAGATGGAAGAGATCGAGACCGGCTTTACCCGGATCATGGAAAAGATCGAAGAGATGAAAAAGAAGGACGCGCCGCTTGCGGAGACCGTCAGGAAGCATGACGCGGAAATGCTGGGGCGCATGGCCGTCATGGCAAAGCCCGTTGTCGAGTCTGTCGGGCTCGATCTGCTCATGAGCGGCAAGCAGGATACAAAAAACGAGCTCTACGATACCCGGTATTATCCCGACAAGATGATCATCCTCGGAAAGGCCGAACCCGCACCGTTCCGGCCCGACGACCCGTCAAAAAAGATCTCCGACCAGTTCTGTGTCCTCTCCGGCAAGGGTCAGTTTTTCGAACTGATGTACAGCAGCGACGGCTTTTTCACGGACTCGTATCTCAACCCCATCGACCCGAAGACCGCCCTCGAAGAATACGGGTACGATATCATGTTCATGCTGTACAAGGCCGTGCGCGATTACTCCGAGGCAGAAAAGGACCTCATCGATGCCCTCGAAAAAGTGATTGCCTATATCTTTGCAGCCCCGGCTGCCGAAAAATAACTTTTTTTATTTCCACTTGAAGAGGGGAAACATCGGTTTTAGCAGGTCGTCCCCGTTTTTCCCGAGCGCAGACAGGGGAAATGTCCTGCTGGTCTGTGCGCTGCCGGTCTTTGCGCGAAACGAAACAACCGCTTTTGCCTCATCTATCATATGGGGAAGCGGGTAGTCGTATGCGGCATCGGCCGCGAGTTCGGGCAGATCGAACTCGATATCGAGCGGGACAACGGCGACATGGATCTCGTATGCCGGTGCATTGCCCTCGTTTTTTACCCGGATCTTCTTTGCATCGTCTCCGAGTTCTATCGTAATCTCCGGGAGCACCCGGGAATCTTCCATGATCAGCACCGACATGGCAAGGGCTGCAAGGATAATTGCGCCGGTGGCACCGAGATAGACGTTAATAAAAAAGAGGATGACGCAGCAGACGGCACCGATGGCAAGAAGGAGGATATGCTTTTTCTCCATGCCCTCCTGTAGGACAAAAGACTATTTTAAAATGTTTAAAAGGAGCGAGTGGGCCCGATGCGATTCGAACGCATGACCTCCCGGTTATCAGCCGGGCGCACCACCGGGCTATGCTACGGGCCCAAAAGGATTGCCTGAAATTTACCTTATTAGATATTCCATTGGAGTTTTTATAGGTTTGTGAATGTCCCCGCTGGGCGCAGGTACGAACAGGATAATGCTATACGGCGCGGCGATAAAAAAATAGATGTTTACAGGATCAGGGATCATGGAACGGCAGTATCTTCTCGGGAATGAGGCAATCGCCCACGCATGCCTCGAATCGGGCATCGGTTTTGTCAGCGGGTACCCCGGTACCCCGTCATCGGAGGTTGTCGATGCACTCCGTGTACAAAAAGACCCCGCGTATCATGTGGAATGGTCGGTCAACGAAAAAGTCGCGCTTGAAAATGCGCTCGCTGCTGCATGGTGCGGGCTTCGTGCCATCTGCACCATGAAACATGTCGGCCTCAATGTTGCTGCAGACCCGCTCATGACCAGCGCATATACCGGTGTCACAGGTGGATTTGTTATCTTAAGCGCCGACGACCCGTTCGCGCACAGTTCCCAGAACGAGCAGGACACCCGCTGCTATGCCCACTTTGCCCGGCTCCCCTGCCTCGATCCCGCGGGCGTGCAGGAAGCGCACGACATGATCCCTGCCGCGTTTGCGATCTCCGAGGAATTCAGCCTGCCGGTGCTTTTCCGCCCCACGACCCGGATCTGCCACTCGAAGGGCGATGTGGGCCTCGGTACAGTTGTTCCCAACACCCGGAAAGGTGAGTTCCACAAGGACCCCCGGCAGTACGTGGTGATCCCCGCCCATACCCGGATCCTCCACAAAAAACTCAACGAGAAGCAGCCTGCCTTAAAAAAGCGCCTCGTGGAACTTGGGTTAAACCATGCCACTGTCGCGGGAAAGACCGCGGTGATTGCAAGCGGAATTGGTGCCTCGTATGTACAGGAACTCCTGCCCGAGGGAGTCTCCTTCATGAAGATCGGGGCATACCCGATCGATGAGGAATGGCTCGGGGAGTTTGCAAAGAAGCACGAGAAGATCCTGGTGATCGAGGAGCTCGCTCCTGTTGTCGAGGAGGCAGTCCGGCAGGTCGCAGGTTGCGTGCCGGTCTTTGGGAAGATCAACGGGTACGCGCCATACGAAGGCGAGCTCAACCCGGCTATCGTTGCCGCGATCATGGTAAAGGCCGGGTTCCTGAAGGAAAACCCGTTTGCCGCAAAAGACGCAGTCCCGAACCTCCCACCCCGTCCACCCATCCTCTGCGCCGGCTGCCACCACCGGGCTGCATTCTATGCAATGAAGAAGGTCTTTAAGGAGTCCGCAGTCTACCCGAGCGATATCGGGTGCTATACCCTCGGTCTCCAGCTCGGGGCCGTAGATACCACGATCTGCATGGGGGCCTCGATCACGGTCGGGAGCGGGCTTGCCCATGCCGATGCAACGCATGAGGTGGTCTGCACCATCGGCGATTCGACCTTCCTCCACACGGGCGTACAGGGACTCATGAACGCGGTGTACAACGGTGCGAACATGACCGTGGTAATCCTCGACAACCGGATCACGGCGATGACCGGCCACCAGCCCAACCCGAACACCGGCCTGACTGCAACGGGTGTCGAGACCCCCCCGGTCTCGCTTGATGCACTCTGCCGCGCCTGCGGGGCGACGTTTGTCGAAACGGTTGACCCCTACGATATGACCGGCATGCTCCGGGTGCTTGAAGCAGCCAGGGCCAAAAAGGGCGTCAAGGTGATCATCGCCAAGCAGATGTGCGTGATCGTAGCGCGCCGCGCCGGTGTCAAACGCGGCCGGTATGCGGTCAACCCGGACCTCTGCACCGGCTGCGGCACCTGCGTCCGGTTCGGCTGCCCGGCGATTGAGTTTGTGGACGAGAAAGCGCGGATCAACGAGCTGTGCAGCGGGTGTGCGGTCTGCGCCCGGATCTGTCCTGCCGGGGCGATTTCTCGAGAGGGACGGAAATGAAGAAGAGCTTCGATATCCTGATTGTCGGGATCGGGGGGCAGGGGACCATCCTCGCCTCAAACATCCTTGGTGAAGCCTGCCTCCTGGAGGGCCGGCACGTGAAGGGTGCCGAGACCCATGGCATGGCCCAGCGCGGCGGTTCGGTCGAGACCCATATCAGGATCGACGGCGAGTTCGGCCCGCTGATCGTGCCCGGTACCGCAGATCTCCTCGTCTCCTTTGATCTGCTCGAAGCGCTGCGGTATTCCCATTACCTTAAAGAGGGCGGAAAAATGGTGGTCAACCATCACATGGTCCTCCCGACTTCGGTCTTCACGCAGAAGATCGCAGCACCGAAGGAAGAGGATATTACGGCACAACTGGCACGGTTTACTCCCTGCCTTATTGATGCCGATCAGATTGCCGTTGAAGCGGGAAGCGCCCTTGCGCAGAACGTGGTGATCCTCGGGGCGGCATCGTGGTCGATCCCCCTGAAAGCCGAATCCCTGCTCGAAGCGGTCAAAAAACTCGTTCCGCCAAAGACGGTCGCAGTCAACGCAAAAGCCTTTGAGCTGGGCAGGGCAGCCGGCAAGCCATAAACGGGCGCGCCGGGCCGGTTTCGGAGAATCACGCTCTATACCGGGACGCCCTTGCGGACAGCACGGGCCTGACCGGCTTTCCTTTTTTTGAACCAAGGGGGGTTCCCTTTTAGTATATGCGGGACCCCCCACCCCCCTACCCCCCCACAGGCCCAAAGATCTAAGAGGGGGTACCCCCTCCCCCATTTTAGCGCTAGTTGAATGTTTTTTTTGGAAAACCTCCGTCGAAGACGTTGTACCCTGAAAGAAGAACGCGGCCGGGGGCAGGGGGGTGGGGTCTCATATTTGTGGGGGGGAGGGTGCCCCCCACCCCCTCCCCGTACTCTTGATCAAGAGGCCCGCGGGCCCGGTGGAGGATTCCACGGGCCATTGTTACAGACCAAAAAGGGAAATCATCAGGAAACAACGCAAAACAACAATACGCTGAGGGGGAGATTTGAACTCCCGAGGCACTTTCGCACCACAGGCTTTCCAGGCCTGCGCCCTACCGCTAGACTACCTCAGCAAAAAGTGTATCTCATGTATTTGCCGGATATATTTTTTAAGCCTATCCTTTCGCGGGGGTGGGTATGGCTTTTTGCCGACAGTGTTTTTTCCAGCCCGAGGGGTAGGTGCCGGGTGCCATGAATACCGTGGTCATGGCGATAAAGAGACCCGTCGCCCCGGGTTTCCACCCGGCTGACGGGGCAAGCGCCTTCCCGAGGCCGACGAACTCCTTTTTCTCCGTAATGACGGCGACGATCTGGTCTTTCCTGAATTCATCGCAGCGCAGGACCCCGACACCAGCGAGGGCCGCGCCGTGACAGAGCGCATCGACCGCGGTCCCGCGCACAACCACAGCAGGGAGATCGGGAACCGCGGCATCGACAGAAACGATCATGGATTCCAGGGGCCGGCGGTCTCCCGCACCCGCCCCAGCGCACGCATCCTGGAGATCGTGGAGCGTGTGCATGGTGCTCTCGTCGAACACTCCTGAGCGGGTCCGGCGCAGCTCCTGCATGTGCGCCCCGGTCCCGAGAGCGAGGCCCATGTGGTGGCAGAGGGAGCGGATGTATGTCCCAGCATCGCATTCGACTTTGAAAAGCACGAGCCTGCCATCTACCCCGAGAATCTCCAGTTTTTTTATGGTGCGGATGCGCAGCAGGCGCTTGACCGCGCTCCTCCGGGGCGGGCGCTGGTAGATCCGGCCGGTGAACTCCACGGCAATTTCATCGATCCGTTTCCGGTCCACCTCTTTGTGGAGCCGCATCAGGCAGACGTATTCCTTGTCGTGCTTTAAGAGCAGCGGGGCGAGGCGTACGGCGTTCCCGAGCATCACCAGAAGGATGCCCGAGACCTGCGGATCGAGCGTACCCGCGTGGCCCACCTGGCAGCCGAGCATCTTTCCCACCCACGCAGCAACCTCGTGGCTTGAGGGGCCCCGTGGCTTGTCGATCACGACAATGCCGGCCCCGTGCCAGAGCGGCACAGCCCGTGATCCCTCTGTCTGGTCCTGTATTTCAGGTGTCGTCATCGCACTATCCGTGTCTTTCCCCGGTATTCATTGAGCGCTGCAAGCGTTCCTTCAAGCGACCCGTCCCCCACGATATCGGGGAACGTCCCGCCGCATCGCATCGCGTTGGCCGTGACCTCGCCTATGGCCATTACCAGCAGGTCACAGCGGGGTGTCCAGACCGCTTTTTTATACGACATCGCGCTCGTAAAGAGGATGGCATCGGCCCGCGAGAGATCGAGCGGTTCGTTTGTGGGCACGAGCCGGTAGCAGCGGAATTCCTTGGCAATGCCGCCAGCCGCTTCGATTGCGCTGATGAGGGGAGCATTCGGGACATCGGCACGGGGCAGGCCGATGGTTTTTCCTTTAATCCATTCCCCGAGATACGGAACAAAATCGCGCGAGTAGAACCCGGGCAGGGTCTCGGATGCGATCCCGCACCGTTCGAGTTCCCGTGCAGTCTCGGGGCCAATTGCAATCACTCTCGGGGGGTTTACGAGGAGCGGTGCCACGATCTTCGCGGGGAGGGCGCTCGTGAAAAAGATGCAGTCGAAGTCGCCGTTTTTCGTTGCCGCGATAAATGCATCAACCGCATCTTTCTCTATCTCGGAACGAAGCGGGTGGACGCTGTAGCAGGCATGGCCAAACGCTGCGCACCGTGCCGCATCCCGTTCTTCTTTCCCGGCAAGGCGCGTGACTGCGATCTTCATTGGTGGATTTTTCACCCCCGGATGTTAAGAGGATATGCATTTCGGTTGATTTATGTCCATTCTCCTGTACATTCTGATATGATCGAGATCATAATCGGGGTGCTGTTCGGGGTTCTCCTCGGCACCGCGAGCGGTCTTATTCCCGGCGTCCACGCGAACACGCTCGCGGGGATCCTGCTCGGTGCGCAGGCCCTCCTCCTTGCCGTGCTCGGGCCGCTTGCGCTCGCCGGCGCCCTCTTTGCCGCACTGATCACGCACACCTTTGTTGAGTGCGTCCCATCCACCTTTCTCGGCATCCCCGATGCGGACACCTCGCTTGCCGTCCTCCCGACTCATGCCCTCTGCCTGGAAGGAAACGGCGAGGAAGCCGTGAGGATCGCCGCCCTCGGGAGCGCCTGCGCGATCGTCATCGCCGTCCCGCTCTCGGTCCTCTGTTTTGTCTTCCTGCCCGCCCTCCAGCCGTACTTCGACTGGGGGATCGGGATCCTGATCGTTGCCGTCATCGGTTACATGATCGTCATGAGCGAATCGCCCGGGTGGGCGCTTGCGATCTTCGCAGTATCGGGCCTGCTCGGGACATTTGCCCTGCGCTACGATTTCCTCTGCTGGCATACCATCGGTGGAACCACCGCGGTGCTCATGCCGCTCCTTGCCGGGCTTTTTGGGATCTCTGTCCTGCTCGTTGCTGCACAGGGCAAGCTGCCCGCCCAGCAGTTCCGGGGCCTCCGGGTGGAGAACAAGACCGTTGTGAAGAGCTCGGTGCTCGGCACCCTTGCCGGTATTGCGGTCGGATGGCTGCCGGGGCTTTCGACCGCCACCGCAAACGGGGCCTTGGCATCAGTGATCGGGTACGAGAAAGACCGCCGTGCCTACATCCTTGCAACGAGCGCGGCAAATACGGCAAATGCCTTCATCGGGCTTGCCGCACTCTATGCTCTTTCGAGAACAAGGAACGGTGTGATGGTCGCGCTCGCAGAGCTGCCGCTTCCCTCAATGAGCGAACTGATGGTGATCGGCGTTCTTGCAGCCTGCCTCGCTTATGTCGTCACGATCTCCCTCTCCCGTTCTGCCGGGTGGCTCAACGGGATCAACGGCACCCTGCTCAACCGGGCGGTAATCCTCTTTGTCGTTGGCCTGTGCATTCTCCTCACCGGGCCGTTCGGGATCTTCATCCTCGTCCTTGCCACGGTCCTCGGGCTCGTGCCCCACATGATAAACGTCTCCCGTGTCTACTGTATGGGCGCCATCATGGTGCCGGTAATTCTTTATTCGTTTGGCATTGCATGGATCTGATGGTCATTCGTCCGGCCATCCCCGCGGGCCACCTTTTTTAGCCGTGCGCCCCCCACATCTGTACCATGCAGTCCTGCTGGTTCGGTGACATTGATGGGGGGAAATGCACCCCGTTTACCGGTGACGCCGCCACGTATGCCCGCCGCGTAAAGGAGAGCCGGGTCAGCATGGACAATTTTGTCCCGCTTGACTGGGAGCAGGCGGTTGTCTGCGGGGTCTGCCGCGACCGTGCGGAATACCTCGCTATCCTCCAGAAAATCTGCGTTGCAGGATCGGAGCAGGGCATCAGGGAGCGGTACGCTTCAGGAGACATCGAACTGCTCCAGATGGTGCGGACGCTCGATGAGATGGACACAGTGACAAACCTCCTCTCGGAACGGATAGCGGACTGGTACCAGATCCGGCACCCTTCATTCTCCCGCAAGTACCGCAGGACACCGGCGCACGTGCTCGTCCGTTCTATTGCGGAACGGAGCCGTGAGCGCGGCGGGGGCGGTGCGCTCAACCGGGTCGCACTGGAGATTGCAGGTCTTGCCGAGGCCCGGACTGCGCTTGCAAAAGAGGTTTCGGCCCGGGCATGCGGGGTGATGCCCAATACGAGTGCGCTCATCGGGGGCTTGGTCGCGGCCCGGCTCCTCTCCTGTGCGGGGGGCTTAAAGGAACTCTCACGGCTCCCGGGAAGTGCTATCCAGGTGCTCGGGGCCCGGACCGCCCTTTTTGCGCATATCCGGACTCATGCTCCTGCCCCAAAACATGGGATCATCTTCCAGCACCGGCGGGTGCACAACGCCCCGCGTGAAGTGAGGGGCAGGGTCGCCCGGGTGCTTGCCGCAAAGCTTGCAATTGCAGCGAGGATCGACTACTACCGCGGTCATGCGGAGCCGGCATTTCTGGACGATGCGCAGGCGCGGATCGACCGTGCGGGAACACCTGACACCGGTGGGGAAGGAGGCGGCCAGCCATGATCCGTATCGGCGATGTGCTCGTTTCGAAAGGTGAAGGTGGCGTTTACAACGAGCGGATGCTTGAAGGGTACCGGGTATGGGACCCGTACCGGAGCAAGCTTGCGGCCCTGTATCTTGTGGGAAAAGGGATCGAACTTGTCCCGGATATGAAGGTACTCTACCTTGGTGCCGCGAACGGGACCACGGTTTCCCACGTTGCCGATTACACGGAAGTTGTCTACGCCGTCGAGTTCGCCCCGCGCCCCATGCAGGACCTGCTCGAAGTTGCCCGCCGGCGCAGGAACGTGATGCCGATCCTTGCCGATGCCTCCTGCCCGGAGCAGTACGCAATGCTTGTGGAGGCTGTCGACCTCCTTTACCAAGATGTGGCCCAGCCGGACCAGGCCGCAATTGCGCTCAGGAACTGCGTATTCTTAAAAAAAGGCGGGCATCTCGTCCTCATGCTCAAGACCCGGAGCGTGGATATCAGGAAAGAGCCTGCCGAAGTCTTTCGGGACACGCTCGATATCCTCATCTCTGCCGGTCTCACAGTAGTTGAGAGTACATGGCTTGCTCCGTACCATCTGGATCACGCGGCCATTATCTGTGAAAAATAACCATTCGGGATCACCATGCCATCCGATATTCGCGTTTATTCTGCAAGTCCCCTGACCATCATCGCGCTTCTGGTCATCATCGGGCTCGTTGTCATTGTCGTACCGCTCCTGTTCCTGGGCCTTGTGGGCAAGGCGTTCACGAACCTTGTCGGCCTGTCGTGGCTTACCGCAACCGCGCTCGTCATCCTGATCCTGATCTGCAGCCTCGTGAACATCCCGGTCTGGAGGGTCAAAAAAGAGACAATCCGGATGCCGCACAGCGAGGCAGGGCAGTTCCCGGATATGTTTACCCCTACGGAAGTTGGCGGGATCTGGGAAACATCAATTGCGGTGAACCTTGGCGGGGCAATCATCCCCGCGGCCATGGCCTGCTGGCTGCTGTACCGTGCTTCCGCCGTCATGGCAGGGGATACGCTGTACCTTCAGGTGGCGGCAGCAATCCTGATTGTGGCGGCAATAGCGTACGTGACGACCCGGCCCATGGTGGGACTGGGGCTTCGTGTTCCTTTGTTTGTCCCGGGTCTTACCGCTCTTCTCTGCGGGATCCTGTTTGCGCAGGGTCTTGGGCTTTCTGCCGGGGTTATTGCGTTTGTGAGTGCAGTCTTTGGCATCCTGCTGGGGGCCAATCTCGCCCACCTGCCCCATGTAGGCGATCTCGAAGTGCCGCAGGTCAGTATTGGTGGGGCGGGGACGTTCGGTGCGATCTTTATCGGGTGCATCCTGTCGGCGATTATTGCATGAGAGAGTGCTGCGACTTTTTTCGATAGAGTCTGGTATTTTTGCGCGTGAAAATCCGGATTGTCGGTTTATTTTGGGCGTGAAAGTTTCTGCGGCCCAAAAATTTCCGGACGATCCCAACAAAGCACGGGAAACCACCCTTTCAATATCCACTTCACTGACGGAGAGTATGATCCGGTATAAAATTTTGTACGACCGATCGGGCCCGGCACGCTCACTCTGAATTTTTTTGGCCCACATTTTTTCGGGTTGAAAGTTTACGGATGGAAAAATTTTCGGCTCGAAATTTGAAAAATGAAAAAAAATTTCGGTTGAACGTTGGTCGGCCCAAAATTTCTTGGATTGAAATCTGAAAATTCCTAAAATTTTTCGGCCGAAATTTTTTTCGCGGATCTTTTTTTGGCAAAAACCGGTACGGCCCAAAAATTTTTTTCGGATACGTTTGCCCGGCAATCCCGGTTACGCACGCAGCAGAGACCTTACGGTCTGCCAGAATCACACTAACAAAATGAGTAGCCCGGAGCAGATTCGAACTGCTGTCGCGAGATCCAGAGTCTCGCATGATTGACCGCTACACTACCGGGCTATACTGCCTTATACTTTTTGCCGCTGTTGCTTAATTAAAGTGACGGCTTTTAGGTCCATCAGACAGTCTTTGCCCGGGGGCACCTGCCGCAGGCACGGCAGACTTCCTGTACCGGCTGGATATACTCGCCCTTCCCGCAGAACGGCTCGATATCGTTCATGTCCCGGAGATAGTAGATGTGCGGCACGAGCGAGATATGAGTATATGTCCCGCAGGGCACGCCGAGTTTGTCGGCAATGGACTTCTGGAGCTGGACAAGGGCGTACATGTTCGCCCCGGCCGCGGTGAGCATGTCGTTGCTCCGGAAGATCACCCGCATCGCAAGTTTCCCGTCACGGAGCACGCACTGCACGAGCTGGAGGCAGGGGCAGTCGTCGAGTTTTTCATCGATGACCGGGTTCCACGTGATGGCGATGGCCCTACGGCTGATCGGGTACTGCCGGAGTTTCTCCGCAATATATTCGATCTGGTCGACATGCACAGGCTCCCCGTTTACCGTGAGACGCTCACCCCAGTCAAAGAGCCTGCCGTGGTAATCGTACTCGAACGATGCCTTCGAGCCGTTAAGCAGGTCAGAAGCATATTTCTCGACAAATCTCTGCTGGAAGCGGGAGTGGGGGCTTACGAGCGGTCCGGCAAGCGGAGTATCTACCTGAAGTGCGATTTCCTCGAACTCCACGGTCGCTTCATTATCTTCGGTCTGGAGGAGCCATCCTTTCTCCAGGATCATCTTTACGACAAGTTCGTGTGCCCGTCCGATTGCAGGAGCCCGGATCACTCTCATGAGACTAGCGTTGGTGCCGGGATAATATATGTGTTGCAATTTGGGTAGTGAATTAAAGACATACTGAAATATTGTGGTAATTATGGAGGGCGTCTGCTCAAAAAATAGTATATAATATAGTGAAAGGGGCGGCCCTTTTGCGGCCGTTTTCTTAGAATACTATAATAGGTGATGTTCACAGAGATTCTTTACATTATCTCTCGTATCATCATGTTACGATCACTGCGCGAAATCGACTGAGTCTTTAAAGAGGATCTGGAATCCCGTTCGTAACCCGGTATCGATTCCGGGAAGCGAAGTGCTGCCCGAATTCATGTCAGATTGAGAAATCAAGGCAATTTCGTGCTCTGATGGGTAAACAAAATCAACCACAAAGGATATATTGGCAGTTTTACAAATATTCCTCCATATTCCGTTTAAACGGAGTATGGGGCTCGTAGAATCGTTATTCGGCAAATGTCGAAACGGTTCTTCGGCTTGAAATGTATGATGTATACTTTGGAGGAAAACGAATGACTAAGCGATTAACCATTGCACTTGTCGCACTTGTCGCACTGGTCCTCGTAGCAGTACTGCCGGCATCGGCAACTTTCTACTCGACCAACTCGACAATTCAGAAAGGTGCAACTGTCTTCTATGGTGAGCAGGGACTCAACATTACCCATGCTCTGAACCAGGCGAACAATACCGCATTTGGCGGTGCATATCTTGGTGATGATGTTGCTATCAACACCACCTATGCATACGTCAGCTGGTGGGCATCGGCAGCCCAGATTGCTACAACCAGCCCGACCATCACAGTCCCGGTCGGTGCTACACCTGGTAACCTGTATGTCCTGCCATCGAGCTTCCCGTATACAGGTACTTACTATCTGACCGATTCTGCGGGTAACCGTGCAAATGGCCAGACTGTGAGTGTATTCACGGTTGCAGACCCGAGTCTCGCCGTTGTTATCTGGGATGCAGATCAGGCTTTGAATGTAAACGGGCAGTCAGTCATTCAGGGTGAAAACCTGACCATGCGGATTGACAATAACCTGTATCCGGCAATTGACCCGAGCCTGCGTCTGAACAGCAGTGACCTTAACATCCTCCGCAGGGCGGATGGAAATGCCAATGATACGCAGTATTACCTTGATGTCAAGGTAAAGACCGACGCTGGTAACACACTGACCAGCCTGTTTGCTTCACCCGATACCTACAATGCAGCAGCAACTGTTGCCTTAACAAGGCAGGGCCCGACCAACGGCCAGTATCTCCTGAACGCCAACCAGCAGGGCAAGAACTGGTCTACAGGTGCGGTTGATTCAACCGGTCAGCAGGCATACCCGGCTGGCACTTATCAGGTCTATGCCGAGTCTTACATGAATGGTATGTACGACAACTACAAGAGTGGTGGTGCGGCATACACTGGTAAGACGGTAGCAGAGACCCAGACGGTCACGATCGTATCCAACACGGTCAAGATCGAGGCTAACAAGGACTCTGTCGTCCGCAGCAAGCAGTTCTCGGTAACCATCACCGGTAAGCCTAATACCTACTACCACGTGTGGGTCAAGGGAACTAGCACGATGAACGGTGGGTATGATGACCAGCCGCCAATGATTGCGCAGAACCAGGCCGGGGTTGTTAATGCTACTTGGCCCGGAGAAGGTCAGCCCGTTCTCGACAACACTCCGGTTGCATCCCCATTCCCAGAACTTATCGGTGGCTACCAGTACCAGAATGGTGGAAACAGCCGCACAGTATGGACTGATGTTGCCCACGGTTCTGATGCTGCAAAGAGGGCAATCCTCCTCAATGGTACGCGTGTTTATGCAAACGTTTCCATGAGCAGCACCGGTACTAGGACTGTTGCTTTTACCACTACCAACTGGACCAAAGCACAAAAATACACCATCCGTGTCGAACAATATTTCGGAACTAATGTTGGTTATAAGAGTGACGAAGTGGATGTAAAGGTTGAAAAGGGTGCAGTCACTATTGTGGCAGCCGGCGACCAGAGTTACTACCTTGGGGAAGAGATTAAGTTCTCCGGTACCAACACTGAGTCCCAGACTACTTACCTGTTCATCACAGGTCCCAACCTTGGTTCGAACGGTTCTGGTATTACCGGTGGTGCAAGTGGAGGTATGGACCCGAGGAACATCAAGCTGGGTACAGCAACTGACGGAACACTTCTTGTGTCCGAGTTAGTCCAAGCTGCAGTTCAGGGCGACAACACGTGGAGCTACAAATGGGGAACTGCAAGCGTTGCACTCGATGCAGGTACCTACACTGTCTACGCAACCAGCCAGCCCTCATCTTCGAGCGCTGACGACCTCTCCAAGGTAGCCTATGGTACGGTTTCTATCATCATCAAGAAGCCGTTCATCAGCGCAACCGCTTCGCAGTCAACCGTTGCACAGGGTGATGCCGTATTCATTACCGGTACTGCACAGGGTCAGCCTGCACCGGGTGTCTTAGTCTGGATCCTCGGCAAGAACTATGCAAACATTGCAAGCCAGTCTGTGAACTCTGACGGTTCATTCTCCTATGAGATCAAGAAAGAGAGCACAAAGGATCTCTACGCCGGCCAATACTTCATCGTTGCCCAGCACCCGATGCAGAACAACCGGTTTGATGTATATCCGACCGTGCTGACTGGTGGTAACCTTGGTACATCCCCTGTAACCGGTATAAACACGGCTACTGATGTTGCGACATTAGATCAGAGCGATGCCACTAAGGCCCCATCAGAGGACTTTAAGCTCAGCGGTGCAAACAGTCTCCAGGGCTCCGATGCAGCAGAGGCACTGATTGAAGCTATCAACGACGCAAATGTCGATGATACCTACACCAAGCTCCAGATCCTCATCGAGAACCCGGTCATTAACGTCGACGCTGTTGGCGACAGGCATGTCGGTGACAAGTTCACCATCACTGCAACGACCAACCTCGCAGTTGACGACGAAGTTCTCGTAGAGGTCTATTCATCATCATTCCAGCCGACTCAGAAGAGCCAGAGCGGTGAGTTCAGCGGCGCAACCGGCACCGTGAAAGTCACGAAGGGTGACAGCGGCCTCAACAAGATCTCGTTCGATGTTGACGCATCCACGTTCAAGCCCGACGAGTACCTTGTGAAGGAATCTGCCGTCCTGCAGGACGCAACCGGTACTGCACTGTTCAACGTTCTCGAGGCATCTGCCCCGACCGCAACCCAGACCACGGTTGCAACCGTTACAACAGTTCAGACCACCGTTGCAACGACCGTCCCGACCACAGTGGCTACCCCCACCAAGACCCCCACACAGCCGGGCTTTGGTGCACTGGTTGCCCTGATTGGTCTCGGTGCAGTTGCACTCCTTGTCGTGCGCAAGCACTGAACTAAAATCTAAATTTTTCTTTTTTGTATCCGTTCTCTCGTAAATTCTACGATTATCATTCAACGAGTGGATCGTTGCATCGCAACCAATGTTTGACCATTTCATATTCGGACGTTTTTTTAGCCTGAAAGATCCATATCCACACTATACACGGGTTTTTCCCGAGGAATGGAGCCTCTTCATGAAATTTAAAATCAAGATTCTCGACATTGCAACTCGCCGTGGAGTGCTGCTTAACCGTGTCGATGCCCGAAACATCGGGGTGCTGGATGGCGACCGGGTCCAGGTGATCAACCCGAAAAACGGGATTGCTACAACAGCAGTCGTAACGACAACATCTACGCTTGCCGGGCAGGGAAATGCCGGGATATACCGAAGTACAAACGAACGCCTATCCCTTGCGGAAGACGAGGAAGTAGAAATCCGGGAAGCCGATCGCCCGGCATCGCTTGATTTTATCAAGAAGAAGATGGATGGGGGTCGGCTCACAAAAGACGAGACCCTGACGATCATAAAAGACGTGGTCAATGACGATATCTCTGCCGCGGAACTGACTGCCTTTATCACGGCATCTTATATCAACCCGCTCGATATGGACGAGGTAGAGCACCTGACCCGTGCCATGGTAGAAACCGGGGAGCAGATCAAGTTTGCCTCACGTCCCATCGTTGACAAGCATTCGATTGGCGGCGTGCCGGGCAACAAAATCTCCCTTGTTGTCGTCCCCATCATTGCTGCGAGCGGCCTTAAGATCCCCAAAACCAGCTCCCGTGCAATCACCGGGGCCGGCGGAACCGCAGACCTTATGGAAGTGCTCGCAAACGTCGAGTTTTCCGCCCGCGAAGTCCAGGAAATGACAGAAAAAGTCGGGGGTACCATCGTCTGGGGGGGTGCGACGAATATCGCCCCGGCAGACGACCGCATCATCCTTCAGGAATACCCCTTCAAGATCGATGCCCGGGGTCAGATGCTCGCGAGCGTTATGGCAAAGAAATTTGCCGTTGGCGCAAACCTGGTGGTTATCGATATCCCGGTGGGCAGCCATACCAAGGTTGCTACCATGCAGGACGGCAGGAAACTGGCCCGCGAGTTCATCGAACTCGGCGATCGCCTGGGTATGAAAGTCGAATGCGCACTGACCTACGGCGATATTCCGGTCGGGCACAGCATCGGGCCAAACCTTGAAGTCAGGGAGGCTCTACGCGTGCTGGAAGGCGCATCCGAGCCCAACTCGTTTATCCAGAAGAGCGTATCGCTTGCCGGGATTGCCCTTGAAATGTCCGGTAAGGCTGCGCGGGGATCCGGTGCCCAGATGGCACAGGATATCCTTTCCAAAGGCAAGGCTCTGGAGAAGTTCCGGCAGATCATTGAAATCCAGGGTGGTGACCCCAACGTCAAATCAGAGGATATCGTACCAGGGGAGCATCAGTTCGTGATAAATTCCCCTGCGTCCGGCTATGTCATAGAGATGAATAACACCTCCCTTATCACGCTTGCACGAATGGCAGGTGCTCCCCACGACCGCGGAGCGGGGATCCTCCTCCACGCAAAGAAAGGAACCCTTCTCAAGGCCGGTGAACCCCTCTTTACGATCTATGCGGACCGTGAGTGGAGGCTCCAGAAGGCAATTGAGGAAGGTCGCCACCTTATGCCGGTGATTGTCGAGGGTATGCTTCTCGACCGGGTGCCCTCCCTCTCGGAAATGTAAGAAAAGGGCAGTAATGAGGAACCGATGGGATAAAATACGAGCAGGAAGGGATATTTTAGTATGTATCATCATCGATTTCGTTTCCTTTTTGTGCTGCTATGCCTTGTTGCGCTCTGCGGTGCAGTACAGGCAACGAACCTGCTGATCACGGTGCAGGACAGTATCGACAACACTACTGTTCCCCATGCCACCGTATACCTGAGCGGTGCAAACGTCGGTATGACCAATACCGCCGGCCAGTTCCTGCTCCAGTCCGGCCAGGGTGATCTCAACCTGCGCATCTCTATGGACGGCTATGACGACTGGTCAAAGACCGTCAGTGGTAATGTTACGTCCCTTTCCGTTACGCTGGTGAGACGAACCCTCGCCCTCAATGTCATATTGTACGATTCGAATACGCTCCAGCCGGTTTCCGGGGCGACTCTGGAGTTGGTTTCACAGAATTCTTCCCAGACAAAGACATCAGATTCATCCGGTGCGGCAACATTCGCGACAACCGCCTATACCTATTACGGCCTCAATATATCAGCGTCCAATTACCAGCCCCGCAGTGATTCCATCGAGATGGCTTCGAAAGATCAGGATGTACAGTACTGGTTGTTGTCGAGCAACCAGTATTCATTTGTCGTAACGGACAAAACCACGCATAAGGCCATACCCGGTGCCAGCATCAGTGTGGATTCCGTGCTCATGGGAACCACGGATTCCCGGGGGATCCTGACAACCACATTAAGCAGGGGAAAATCCCTCTCCATCGAAATCAAAAAAGACGGCTACCAGGCGGTTAACCAGCTGAAGACCATCAGTTCGAGCGAAGCTGTGGATGCTGTCGAACTAACCTCAGTGCCTGTCGGTGCGTTTGTCTTTGTCTATGATATAAACAAACAGCCGGTGAACGGAGCGGAAGTTTCAATCGACAGCGCTGTCGTGGCAACCAGCAATTCATTCGGCCGGGCAACCCTTTCAAGCATGACTCCCGGCAGTTACACGATTGTCGTGCAAAAGAGCGGGTATTCCCCGGTTACCCAGATGATCACGATAGTAAACGAGTCCAGTGAATTCCCGGTGGTGTTGTCCCTCTCTACTGTGAGCCAGACGATCTATGTCCAGGACAGCGATCAGAAAAATATTGGCGGTGCAACGGTCATTTTAAACGGAGCATCGGCCGGGACAACGGATACGCGCGGGCAGCTGGATATCCAGATGGTCTACGGCACTCCCTATAATATTACCGTGACTGCCGATGGGTACCGTGCCAAATCCATCCAGCAGACGGTGTCTATCGGGAACACAACGTCGCCCCTTACGATCACGCTTGAAAAGAATATTGACCTGGGATTCCTTGCCATGATAGGGTTGGGCATCCTTGTCGTCATTATCATTATTATCATCCTTCGGATTGTGGGCAGGAGAGCAGCCCACCACTCCTCGGGAAGGCGTGACGAGATCTGATTTTTTCCTTTTCTCTCACGTTTTAGTGATACCGTAAAAGCCAGCTTCTCCGACATCTGCAATTATAAAAAAGACCAGCGGACCCAGCGGGAATCGAACCCGCGTCCTTGGGTTCGAAGCCCAAGAGGATATCCTCTACCCCATGGATCCTTCCTCCAACATTTCTTTATCAAAAGATATTAAGTATTCTCTACCGATAGTTTAGTGAATGATTCTCTCTGCCCAGGAGATTGTCCGCAGGATTCATACCGACGGCGTACAGGAAAAACTGGTTATTGAGCCGTACGCTGCGGAGTGCCAGCAGCCGGCTTCCTACGATCTCCGTGCAGCAGAGGATATCCGGCTGGTTCGTGGCTCCTGTACTCTTGTGCCAAGCAGGGAACGTGTGGAACTGCCGTCGGATGTCGCGGGTACTCTTCGCTGCCGTTCGTCGTTTGGGCGACGGGGCGTACTGATGGGAGCGGGTTTTGTCGATCCGGGTTTTCGGGGGCAGCTCACCCTCTGTCTTACCAATATGGGACCGGAAGATATCGAACTGCATGCGTCCGAACGGATCGTCCAGATGATCCTGCACGAAGTGCGGAATGGCGGGGAAGGGTATAACGGGCGGTACCAGGACAGCATTGGCGTGGTGGAGGCAAAAGGACTATGATTCGGACCGAGAGGAAGTACATCGAGATCCTGCGCATCTTAAAGGAGCACCGGGAGCCGGTGGGTGCAAAACGGCTCTCCGAATTAATGGCAGACCGGGGTTTTGTGTTGAGCGACCGGGCCGTCCAGTATTATCTCAGTTACCTGGACTCGATGGGGTTTACCGAGAAGATCGGGAACCAGGGCCGGATCCTGACTACAGCCGGCCTTCAGGAGACCGACCATGCCCTTGTCGATAACCGTATCGGCTTTATCATCTCAAAACTCGAGCGCCTGGCGTACCGGAGTACCTTCGATCCCGCGACCGGGACCGGTGATGTTGCCTATAACCTCTCGATCGTTCCGGAGGAGAACGTCGATAAAGCGCTCGGGGCGTTCGATGCCGTGATAAAGGCCGGGTGCGGCTTTTTCAACTCGTACCGGATCATTGACCGCGATCCTCGGGTGCCACCGGACTGCGTCGGCGTGATCACGTTGTGCAGCATCACGATGGACGGGGTTTTCCAGCGGAACGGGATTCCCGTTGAGATGGCATACGGCGGACGGCTTGAGATTGAAAACGGTGTGCCCCAGGGTTTCCGCGATCTGATTGGGTACCGGGGAACCACCATCGATCCGCTGGAACTTTTTATATCCTCGGGATTGACCTCGATTACGGCGTTTACCCAGACAAAGACCGGGATCGCTCTTGCTAATGTCCGTGAGGTTCCCTGTTCCGCCCAGAGCGAAGTTGAACAGACAATAAAGCAGATGAACGATTGCGGTTTTGTCTTCCCGGTAGCGATGGGCAACCAGGTTTATAACCTGCCGGACAACCCGTACCGGTTATCGATTGTTGCTTACAGCGGTCTCAACCATATCGGCAGCTGCGTTGAGCAGGGTCTCGATATCCACACGGAGATCGGCGCCGGGAATATCTCGCTTTCAAAAGTGATAGATATCAATCGCTGACCCAGGTAATATCGTTGCCCTGTGAGGAGGGCTTCCTAGGCTTCTTTTCTTTGGGGTCTGCTGTCCGCGGACTGTCTACTGTGGTTTCTTCGGGAGATGGTGTCTTTGTTTTCTTTGTACCGATATCGGTATGGAGAAGCGAAGCGTCTTTTGTTTTCAGGGTTTCCTTTTTTGTGATGGCTTTTCCCAGAAACATATCGTCACGTGAAAGTTTCATCCGGTCCTTGAGGGAAGTACTTACCTCTTCATCGATGGGCGCGTCTGTGAAGGTATCCGGTTCCGTTACCGGTTCGAGTTCTTCCTGATGTAAGGACTCGGTCGGTTCTGCCAGCTCGCTTTGGTCTACGTACTCTTCTGTTTTCGGTTCTTTCTTTCGTATCCTGATGACCGTCCGCTTTTCCTGTACGACAACAGGATCGGGCGGGGCAGCGGGCTCGTGTGCCACCGGTTTTACCGAGGATTTCCGGATCACGATCTTCTTTTTCGGCGCTTCCGTGACCACCGGTGCAACAGGCTTAACCGCGGAAGCGCTTTCGCTGTGCACGGATGGCGTATGCCTTACCTGTTCCCTCTTTTTCTGCAGGTCCCATGCGATCCGTTCGGGATTAGATACCCTGCCGCTCCTTGCGGATGGCGGCCGGGCAACAACCGTTTCCCTGCCCGGCCTTATATCTTTCTGGGGATATACCTCCTTTTTTTGTGGGATTTCGCGGTCAGGCTCATCCACAACGCGAGTCGGGGTATTATGGTAACGTGGCCCTGGCATATCCGTACGGGGATGGGGCGCCTCCTGGTACCCTGCCGAAGGGACCTGCCTTATCTGCCGCAACGGGACTTCTTCGTAAACCGGCATGCTTTCAGGGATCGCCTGCTGCGGTTCGTAGCGTTGTCTTTGCGGTTTTTCTTTGGGAAGATCCATACGATCGTCCCGTACAATGCTGCTGCCTGTATCGGAATAAAACTCGGGGAGTACAGCAGATGCCTGCTGAAGGGTCTCCGGTGGCAGGCTGGATTCAGCCAGAGGCGCCCTTCGGACAGAACCGTACCGGTACTGGTCGCGGATTTCCTGTATCTCGGTGACCCGGGGAATGTTCTGGAGGCCGCTTAAAACAACGATGATTGCTACATAGTTCGAGTTCGTGACGGGGTAATCCCCGGACCGTGTCTCCATCCCTGCAATGCTGCGGTCGATCCATTTCCTGACCGTCATGAACCCTTTCATCGAGATCTCGTGGGAAGGACCGGCCACGAGAATGAGCGCCTTTGCAGCGCTGGTCATGTCACAGGGCACAGAGACTTCCTGGTAGATCGCCTGTTTTGCCAGTTCGATGATCCGTTCGGCACTCTTTCTCTGCTCTTCGGCATTATCCGGTGATCTAAGTTTTGAGAGAAATGCCAGCGGGCTGTGTTTAAGGTGTTCGACCGAATATCCTATGGCAACAAAACCCATCCCTTTGATGGTATTGAGCACCTCGCTTGAATCCATCACGACTTCAGCAAGATCGATCCCACCGTCAGCCCGGAATTCACCGGCCCGCAGGATGAGGCTGATCCGGCGGATGATGTTCTGGTTGAGCAGCCGATCGGTGACTTCCTGCGGCGTCATTTTCGGGGCGTTCTTACCAAAACCTAAAAATCCCTTGTCGTTGTTCATTTCGGCAACGATCTTGTCCCGACGGTGGGCGATCTTTTTCAGCCACGTTTCATTATCAAAGAGGATGGTTCCGTCAAGCAGCGGTGCGATCTGTTCGATATCGTCGGCGGCTTTTGCCGATCGTTTCTCGCCCTCGGCAAGCGCGGGGAGGGTGATAAGGCCAAAGACCGGAACCGTGACCGATCCTTTAAGTGCTGTAATCAGTTCGGGTACGGCAGTCGTCAGGCTCCCGCCAAGACCGCAGCAGACCATGAACGCATCGGGATCCTCACCTTCCCGGTTCTGGATATGGGCCATTATCTCTGCGATATCGACTCCCGATTGTCGGGCTACGCCACTTCCCAGCGGGAGGTCTGCGTCCAGCGGTTCGAACCCGATCCGTGCCTGTTCGGGCAGTGCCCGGAGACGGGCGAGCGTTTCGCTGTCCGTATCCACCGCAAGCGCCTGGACGCAGGTCACCTTGCTGCTCTTCCTGTCGTTGGCATAGAGTGCATCCGCTATCCGGCAGCCGGCACCTCCAAGGCCAATCGCAAGTATCCTCATCCTTCACGCCCGTAATGGAACCCGAACCGGGTTCCCTGCCTGATTATCCACCGTATATATTCTCCTCTGATCTTCAATATCTTATAGGATATTGTTTGCTAAAAATGTGTACCGAAAACCACCTCAAGGAAAATATTTTTGACAGGTTTTTCTCCGCAGTCTTTTAAAAAAAACCAGCAGTCCAAAAATCAGTGTTTGAATCCGGTAATCTTCCTGCGTTTATCCCGGATTTGCCGGTTTTTTTTGTATTGCCTATCCCAAAAACGAAAAATCAGCCCCCGATTCGTGCGGAGGGGCTCCGGAGCCCAGAATTAAATAATAATTTATTTAAATGCGTGGACGGTAATACTCCATGAGGTGAACAAGCCTTGACATACGGAATCGAATTCGTACCAGGAAATGTCAATGTAAAGCAGGTTGTCAACTTCTGCAAACTTGCTGAATCCAAGGATATTGACTTTGCGTGGATCACAAACCACTACAACAACAGGCACTGCTATGCGGTGCTCGCCGCTGTTGCACAGGCCACCACCACAATCAAGATGGGCCCGGGCATCATGAACTCCTTTACCGACACCCCCGCCGCAATGGCCTCGTTCTTCTGTACCTTGAACGAGATCTCTGATGGCCGTGCAACCCTCGGTATCGGCCCCGGTGACCTTTCAACCCTCCCGAAGATCGCAATCCACGGCGAGAAGCCGGTTGCCCACCTCGAAGAGGCAGTCATCCAGATCCGGAAGCTCTGTGCTGGCGAACAGGTTGGCAAGGCCGGCCTGAAGTACTTCGACTACGATGGTGCAAAGCTGACCGGTGTCACCCTCCCTGACAAGAAGAAGGGTGTTCCGATCTACATCGGCGCACAGGGCCCCAAGGTCCTCGAGCTTGCCGGGAAGATCGGTGACGGTGCACTGATCAACGCATCCAACCCCAAGGACTTCCACGTAGCTATTCCGATCATCAAGAAGGCAACGGAATCTGTCGGGAAGAAGAACTTCGATATCGGTGCATATACCGCCATGTCCATCGACAAGAGCGAAAAGAAGGCCCGCAACGCAGCAAAGATCGTTGCCGCATTCATCGCTGCAGGCTCCCCGCCCGAGCTGCTCACCCGCCACGGTCTCGACCTCGACAATGTTGCGAAGATCAAGGCAGCACTCGGCAAGTTCGACTTCAAGTCGGTTGGAGAGCTCGTGGGAGACAAGGAGATCGATGCATTCACCATTGCAGGTACTCCTGAAATGGTCAAGGCAAAGTGCGAAGACCTTACCAAGGCCGGCGTCACCCAGATCATCTTCGGTTCACCACTCGGTCCCGACATGACCACATCTATCCGCCTGCTCGGCAAGTATGTCGTATAAGCAGATCCGTGAATCTGCTCCAATTACCGCCGATAACTGCCCTTAAAAAGGGCAAAGGCAGACAAACAAATTTTTTCTTTTTTTATAAAGTGTTCTGAAGGAAGTCCCGTCCCTGAACACTGTGCAAATGTCTATCTGTCTGACGGATCTTCTATTCCTGTAGGGATATGTTCAGTTCAGTCGATGTCAACACCGGGCGCGGTATCCTGCAGTACCGGGAGGAGCATTATACCGGATTACGGTGCCGGATCAGTCCCGAGCGGGTCAAGCGCCATATCGACCAGCCCCTGGTGCTTCCCGATGAACCGGCAAATTGTCCGTTCTGCGAACAGAATGTCTTTTCCATCACCCCGGTCTTTCCCGACGGGAAGCGCATCCTTGTCGGGGAAAGCATCACGTTTCCCAACATGTTTCCTTTTGCGGCATGGCATACTGTGACGGTGATCACCCGGGCGCATGCGGTACCTGAATTTTCCCGGCAGCAGATCGCCGATGCGCTCCGCGGCCAGATCGCATCGCTCCTCCGGTTTGAGGGATATCCCTCGATCAACTGGAACTACCTGCCTTCTGCCGGGGCGAGCATCGTCCATCCCCATATGCAGGGAATCTGCGATACCCGTCCCTCGTGGCTCGTTGAGCGATACCTTTCCGCAGGAATGCTCTTTCGGGAAAAAACCGGTGGATCGTACTGGGATGCCATAAAGGAGCAGGACCGGTCATCGGACCGGTATCTCTTTGGTGACGAGATCCCTTGGTCTGCGCATGCGGTGCCGATAGGGGAACGCGAGGTTCGGGGGGTCCTTCCCTGCGTACGGCTGGACGAGCTGGAGAGTTATACCGATACTCTTGCCGAGGGGATAGTAAAAGTCATCTCGCTCTACCGGAAACTCGGGACGCAGGCGTTCAATATGGCAATCTATTGTGCCGGGAAGAAAGACGGGGAGTTCTCGGCATTTTGTTCGCTCATCTCCCGAATTAACCCGAATCCCCTCTCAACGAGCGATACGGCATTCATGGAGCGTCTCCACATGGAGCCGATCATCCTGACTCTTCCTGAGGAACTGGGTCGGTATTACCGAAGTGAGGAATTACCGTAGTCTTGCCCTCGTGAAGGAAATTTTCCGTCATCCTGCCTATGCGGTTTTCCGCCAAAGTTCTCCCGGTGCGATCGGAGCCTTCTCTTGGACAAGGCACCAATCCATTATTCTTAAAAAATAAAAAAAAAAAAGATTGATTTAGTCAAATTTTGCAACGAGTTTGGTCTTGCGGACGAGCATACCATCCTTCTTGTGGGCCTGGCGCAGGATGCAGTCTCCTGCCTTCTCGAGCTCGCGTGCCTCGTCACAGAGCTGTGCAGCATGCCTCATCATTTCGTGAGCGCTTGCAACGATCGGGATGTACTTCTCCCATTCCTTGGTCATGAAGCAGCCCTTGACATTCTGGCCTGCAACTGCCATGGCAATCTCGTGGGCGGCGCGTGCCTTTGCGAGCGCGTAGGGGTTGGTAAATTCGCCATCAACAGCCTTGTCAGTTGTCATGATGATCTTGGGGAGCTCGATTGCCTCGCCGCTCTTTCCAGCCTTGACCTGGTCGATGACTTTGTCGAGTGCGACCTGAAGTTTGCGGAATGCACCGGTCATTGCCAGAACTTTGACGAGGTTACCGTTGTAGTCGGCCATCTCGACGGGGTCGAGGAACTCGCGGCGTGCACCGATCATCGAGTCTGCCTTCATGATGATGTACCCAAACTTGCTGGCCTTGACGCCTTCCCACTCCTTCTTCGTGGTTACATCATCGGTAATGATAATCGTCGGGATACCTGCTGCCGCGAGCTGCTCGCGGGCACCGGTCGGGCCGGGAAGAACACCGTTCGGGGAGACGACAATACAGAAGTCCGGCTTGTATGCCTTCAGGTTGGATACGACACGGTCGACATCTGCCGGCTCGAGTTTTGTTCCGCTGGTCGCCATGAAGGTCTGCATGTCCTCACGGTCTGCCCTCTCGTCGAGGAGCAGTTCTGCCATTACACCACTTGCAATATTGCCTAACTTGGCTACGCCTACTTTAACAACCATTGAAAATTTCACCTCTATTTGTTTTATAGCACGTTATTATGACCCGGTATTCTTATAAACATTTTGAAATCATTTTTTCCGCCGGCAGATCGGTTTTTTGCCGTACAGTACTTTCCGACAGGATCACCCTAGACCCCCGGTGCGTGGCCGGATGTTTTTTTATTTTCTTTTCGTCCAAAGTCGGGAACGAAAGGATCCTCGGGTCAGCCTGGGAACACCCGGTCATAAAAAGGAGTGTTAACGAAAAGTGTTTAAATCAAGGGGGTGGAATGGATATTATGAAAGATGGTCTGCTCACCGACAGACAGCGGGAAGTGCTCCGGTACCGCAAACAGGGGATGACCCAGCAGCAGATCGCAGACATCATCAAGACCTCAAAGGCCAATGTCTGCACGATCGAAAAGTCCGCCATGGAGAATATCCGGCGGGCAAAGGAGACGCTGGAATTTTTGTATACTCTCGATGCAACACATCTTTGCACCATTCCCTCCGGTACCGATCTCTTTGAGGTCCCGGGGATGATCTTTGCCGAAGCGGAGAAAGCAAAGATCAAAGTGAAGTACGATACGATTTCCCTCATCAACCGGCTGCGCGAGTCCCGCCCGCAGTCGTACAAGGCCCGGTGCATCTGCGAGGACGTGCAGATCTATATTACCGATGACGGCGAGATCTATTTCGGATAATATTCTTGTGCAGGATCCGGCACGATAGTGCGGGATCCCGAAATGCGTTTTGTGCCCCGTGGCAAGGGCATAGATATATATGCTTTTTTGGTTAATATTTAAGGAAGCCGATATGGGAGTATCCCCGTATATCGCCCCAACACTGGGTGGATACAGCGGCCGGGATCGGACCGGAAACGACACAGGTACGATCCTGCCGTAAGGATATTCCCCGATTGGTGACCCCCGCAGAAATATGCGGGGGATCCCGAGAAGGAGTTGTGATCCGTCACAACGGGCTGACAAAGTGGGATCTGACCGTGACGCATGGGTGGACGTTTTCATAAAAAAACGAGCCTGTTCCCCGGAATACCTGGGGATGCGTCAATGTCAGGGTCTTCTTTCGCGAAAAAAGCAATACCGAAAATATCCGGGAACGAGGCACACAAATGTCTCGTCCCAGATATAACGGTGTACCGACAAAGGGACAATTACCGGTTCCGGTAGTTTTCCCTCATGGCGGTCGCGTGTTGGCTTACCAAGACAGGCACGTGATATCACTTCAGTCTCGGAATCATCTTTGAAAAGTTCGTGTCACGCAAAATTTCGAAAAAAAACACGAATGAAAAGGATTGATTGACACATGCCAAAGATAAACAGACCACGCCGAGGCTCGCTGGCATTCAGCCCACGGAAGCGTGCACAGAGCCCCATACCCAAATACAAAGCATGGCCCCAGCACACCGGCGCACCGGCACTGCTTGGCTTTGCCGGCTATAAAGTGGGGATGACGCATGTTCTCATGGTGGATGACCACAAGGACAGCCCGACTGAAGGCAAGGAGATCATGGTGCCGGTGACCGTTATCGAGGTCCCGACCATGAAGATTGCCGCAGTACGGGCCTACTCGCAGGACACCTACGGCAAGCATGCATTCACAGAACTCTGGGCAGAACCGCTGGACAACCAGCTTGCCCGCCGTATAACGGTCCCGAAGAACTACGACAGCAGTGCAGCAAAGAAGAAACTTGCCGACGCGGTTGCCGCAGGTACCGTTGTTGAGATTTACGCGCTTGCATATACCCAGCCTGCCACCATCAGCGGCGTCCCCAAAAAGGTGCCCGATCTCATGGAGATCAAGGTTGCCGGGGGAGATGTTGCAAAGCAGTACGAGTTCGCGCTCGGGCTCCTTGGAAAAGATGTCCAGCTCAGCAGTGTTATGCAGATCGGCCAGTACGCCGATATCACTGCAATTACCATCGGTAAGGGAACACAAGGGCCGGTCAAGCGCTGGGGCGTTACCCTCCGTAAGAGAAAACACTCTGTTGGCGGCAAGGAGCGCCACGTCGGTACGCTCGGTCCATGGAATCCCCACCACATCCGCTGGGAAGTTCCGCAGAGCGGCCAGATGGGATACCAGCAGCGCACGGAATTCAACAAGCGCATATTAAAGATTGGCGAGAACGGTGCGGAGATTACCCCGGCAGGAGGTTTCCTCAACTACGGTGTCCTCAGAAACGGGTATGTCATCGTCAAGGGTTCGGTTCCCGGCCCGGCAAAGAGACTGATCCGCATTCGCCCGGCAATCCGCCAGGGAGAACACACGGTACGGTCGCCCGCGATCCAGTTCGTGAGCGTCCAGAGCAAGCAGGGGTGATCAGAGATGAAAGCGCAGGTCAAGAAGATTGATGGAGGAGTGGCAAAGGAGATCGAGCTCCCGGTCATGTTCTCCGAAGAGTACCGCCCCGATCTGATCAAGAAGGCAGTCCTTGCACTCCAGAGCACCCGCAGGCAGCCGCACGGCTCATACCCGTATGCCGGCATCTGCTCGTCAGCAGTCGGCTGGGGAAGCGGCCGCGGTGCATCGCACGTTCCCCGTCTCAAGAACGGTTCCCGTGCAGCAAAAGTCCCGCAGGCAAAAGGCGGACGTGAAGCCCACCCGCCGATGACCGCAAAGGTGCTCGTGAAAGAGATCAACGCAAAGGAGAAACAGAAGGCATTCCGGTCTGCGGTTGCAGCAAGCATCGTTCCGGAGCTTCTCAACAGCAGGGGACATATCTTTGAAGGCGCAGTTCCGTGCATCTTCGAGGATAAATTCGAGACCCTCGCCCGCACGCAGGACGTTATCTCTGCACTGACGAGCGCAGGAGTTTATGCCGACATCGAGAAGGCAAAGGACAGCAGGAAGGTCCGCGCAGGCCGGGGCAAACTCCGCGGTCGCCGGTACAGGCAGAGAAAGAGCCTACTCATTGTCACCTCCGGTCCCGAGTTCCGCGCCGCACGCAACCTTGCCGGTGTGGATGTCGTCACCGTCGACCAGCTCAATGTCGAACACCTCGCCCCGGGCATGCAGGCAGGACGCCTGACGGTCTGGACTGAGAGTGCGGTTACCCGTCTGGAGGGAAGGTAAATGTCTACCCTAAAGCACCCGTTTGTCACAGAAAAGGCCATGGTTTCCCTGGAAAACGAGAACAAGATCCAGTTCCTCGTTGACCGGAAGGCAACCAAGCAGGACATCAAGCGTGACATCGAGAAGGCATTCGACCAGAAGGTCAAGCAGGTCCGCACGATCATGACCATGCATGGCGAGAAGAAAGCCGTCGTGAGCTTCGAGAACGAGAAAGCCGCCGAGGAAATCCTGAGCCGGCTTGGCATCATGTAAGGTGGGGAACATGGGACATCGAATTACTACTCAGAACCGTGGCAGGGGAGGCCCGACCTATCGCGCCCCATCCCACCGGTACAAGGCAGAGTTAAAGCACGTTGGCGATGGCTCCAAGACTATCACCGGCACGATCATCGATATCGAACACGATCCGGCACGGAACGCCCCGATTGCCCGTGTCCAGCTTGAGGACAGTTCAAAGGTATACATGCTGGTCACCGAGGGTGTCGGTATCGGCGAAGTCGTTTCCTGGGGAACCGATGTCGAGGTAAAGAACGGGAACACGCTCCCGCTCCAGAGTATCCCGACCGGTTCTTATATCTGCAACATCGAGTCTCGCCCCAACGACGGCGGCAAGTTTGTCCGCTCGACCGGGGTCCAGGCAGTCGTTGTCGATAAGATTGGCGACCGCGTCGGTGTGCGGATGCCCAGCGGCAAGACCAAGTGGTTCAATGCACGCTGCCGTGCAACCATCGGGATTGTCGCCGGTGGCGGCCGTGTGGAAAAACCGTTTGTGAAGGCCGGCAACAAGTCGCACAAGATGAAGAACACTGCGTCGAACTGGCCGCGTGTCCGTGGTGTAGCAATGAACGTCATCGACCACCCGTTCGGTGGCGGTGGACACCAGCACCCGGGACGCCCGAAGACCATTGCCCGGGGTACGTCTCCAGGCCGTACGGTCGGTCATGTAGCAGCACGCCAGACAGGCAGAAGCAGGAAGTGAGCTTTAGATGGCAGCACCAAAGAAAACCCAGAAGAGAATGCCCAGACGGCGCGAAGAGTTCACCTACCGCGGGCATAAGATCGACGAGCTCAAGGCAATGGGCTTAAGCGAACTCATCCCGCTGATGCCAGCCCGCGCACGCCGGAAATTCAACCGCGGCCTCAACCGCGGTGAAGAAACGCTCCTTGAGAAGATCCGGGGAGGGGACGAGAAGGTCCGGACCCACCTGCGTGAAATGATCGTGATGCCCGAAATGATCGGAAAGAGCATCGAGATCTACAACGGCAAGGAGTTCGTGAAAGTCGAGTTCCAGCCCGAGTCAGTCTTCCACTACCTCGGGGAATTCGCACTCACGAGAAAGAAGGTCACCCACGGTTCCGCCGGTATCGGTGCAACGAGGGGCAGCAAGTACGTACCGCTGAAGTGATGGATATGGCACGCATTGCATACTCTAAGAAGGTTGAGGGCGACAACATCGCCCGTGGCAAAGCAAACGAGCTTTCCATCTCTCCCAAGCACTCGATCGAGATCGCCGACTTCATCCGGCACCAGCGCGTCAACGATGCGCTCAAGTACCTTGCCGATGTCGTTGCGCTCAAGAAGGCACTCCCGTTCCGGCACTTCAACCGGAATGTGTCCCACAAGCGTGGCCTGCCCGGTAACTGGGATGCAGGACGCTACCCGGTCAAGGCCTCAAAGGCTTACATCCGGATCCTTGAATCAATCAAGAAGAACGCGGAATACTCCGGTCTCGACACCGAGAACCTGGAGATCATCCATGCTTCGGCAAACCGCGGCCGCGCCCAGAAAGCATATTTCCCCCGTGCAATGGGAAGGGCGTCTGCCAAGGTCAGGGAGACCGTGAACATCGAGATTGTCGTACGCGAGGTGGCGTAAAGATGGCAGTCGAACGAAAATTCATTGCTGAAGGCGTAAGGAAGGCCCGCGTCGAGAAGTACCTGACTAAGGAACTCAAGCGCGCCGGCTACGGCGGCATGGATATTGCCCGCACGCCCCTTGGCACACAGGTTACGATCTTTGCGGAAAAGCCGGGGATTGTGATCGGCAAGGGTGGCAAGCTTGTCCACCAGCTGACCCAGGACCTGGCCCAGAACTACGGGGTCGAGTCCCCGCAGATCGAGGTCCAGCAGGTCCAGAACCCCAGCTTCAACGCCCAGATCATGGCTGAAAGGCTTGCAAACGCGCTCGAACGCGGCTGGTACTTCCGTAAGGCAGGTTCCAGCATCATGCGCCGGGTCATGGAGTCCGGTGCGCTGGGTTGTGAAGTCGTGATTGCCGGCAAGCTGACCGGTGCCCGTGCACGAACCCAGAAGTTCACCGAGGGCTACATCAAGCACTGCGGTGAGCCAAGCAACACGATTGTTGAGAAAGGCTACGCGATTGCTATCAAGAAACTCGGCGTTATCGGTGTCCAGGTCAAGATTGTGCCCGCGGATGCAAAGATGCCCGACCACTTTGCGGTGATCGAGCAGGTAAAGAAGAGCCCGGCAGCCCAGAAGGCAGACGCCCCGGCCGAAGCCGCTGACACAGAAGAGCCGGCACTTCCCGACGATATCGAAGAAGGGGTGCAGTAAATGGCAATCCTGAGAGCACACGATGTCCAGCAGCTCACGGATGTCGAACTGCAGGAACAGATGGGAAAACTCCAGATGGAACTTGTCCAGCATTATGGCAAGGTCAGCGCCGGTGGTGCAACAGAGAACCCCGGACACATCCGTGAACTCCGCCGTACCATTGCCCGCCTGATGACCGAGAAGAACCGCAGGAGCCGCGTATGATCTCCTGCCAGAACGTCGCACGGCACGAGCTTATCGGCCTTGACGTTCTGGTAGCAGGAGCCAGTAACCCCTCACAGGGAGGAATGAGCGGACGTATCATCGATGAGACAAGGAACCTCGTTGTCCTGCAGACAGTGACCGGAATAAAAAAGGTCCCGAAAAACGGGAGCATATTCCGGTCCCGCCTGCCCGACAACAGCCTTGTTGAGATACATGGGTCCGCACTAATTCTGGCACCTGAAAAGAGGCTCAAGCGAGCATAACACATCAAGAGGATACCATAATGGCACAAAACATTGGATTGAACGTCCAGGCTCCAAAAGAGGAGTGCAAGGATGTTAATTGTCCGTTCCACGGCACTTTACCGGTGCGCGGCCAGGTGATCACCGGTAAGGTCGTGAGCGACAAGATGATGGGAACGGTCGTGGTCGCCCGGGATTACCTGCACTACGTCCGGAAGTACAACCGGTACGAGAAGCGCATCTCCAAGATCCACGCCCACAACCCCCCCTGCATTCAGGCGAAAGTAGGGGATCTCGTGAAGATTGCTGAATGCAGACCGCTCTCGAAGAGCACGACGTACGTTGTTGTCGAGGTTGAGCAGCCATGAAGGCAAAGCAGTCCAAGACGCCGAGAGCGCTTGCGACCGGAACCAAGCTCACCTGTGCCGACAACACCGGTGCACGGGTCGTCCAAATCGTCTCGGTCTTCGGATACCACGGTGTCCGCCGGCGCCAGCCCAAGATGGGCCTTGGCGATATCGCGACCGTGACCGTGAAAAAGGGAACGCCCGACATGAGAAAGAAGCTCGTCCGGGCTGTTGTCATCCGCGCAAAGAAGGAAATGCGCCGCCCCAACGGGCTCCGGGTTTCTTTCGATGACAACGCCGTTGTCGTTGTGGATGAAAAGAACGAACCCAAGGGAACAGAGATCAAGGGACCGGTTGCCCGTGAAGTGGCAGAACGTTACCCGAAGCTCGGCTCCATGGCAACGATCATTGTGTGAGGTGCAAGGCATATGGTAAGAGTAGCAAGTTCACAGCCGCGCAAGCAGAGAAAGGCGCGGTACGATGCACCCGCACACATGCGGTCGAAGTTCCTTAATGCACCCCTCTCGGACGCGCTCAAGGAGAAATACACGAAAAAGACCCTGCGCGTTATCAAGGGAGACACGGTGAAGATCACCCGCGGCGACCATGTCGGCGAAGAAGGGGTTGTTGACGGTGTCGACACCGGCAGCTCGAAACTCCTCGTCCACGGTGTTACCTCGACCAAGGTCGATGGCACCGAGGTCCCGCGCCCGATCGATGCATCTAAAGTGGAAATCACCAAGCTCAAGCTCGACGACAAGCGCCGCGCTGAAAAACTCGGGGGTAAGGAGTAATGTCAGATCATTTAAAGAGGCTTAACGCGCCCGACTCCTGGCACATCACGAAGAAGACCACGACATTCGTGGCAAAGACCTCACCCGGCCCGCACAATGCAAACGCGATGCCGGTCGCAGTCTGGCTTCGTGACCAGCAGGGCCTTGCCCGCACCATGAAGGAAGTCAAGCAGATCCTCAAGCAGAAGGATGTCGTCATCAACGGCAAGCCGTGCCGTGACCCCAAGATGGGCATCGGCATCTTCGATGTCATCGCCCTCCCGCGGGTCGGCAAGTACTTCCGGGTGCTCCGTGACCTCAAGGGCCGGCACAAGACCGTTGAGATCGATGCAGAAGCAGCCCAGATGAGGCTCTGCAAGATCGAGAACAAGACGGTTGTTCCCGGCGGCAAGGTACAGCTCAACCTCAGGTACGGCGCAAACATCATTGCCGACAACACCTACAAGTCCAACGATTCGATCGTCATCTCGCTCAAACCCGAGGACCGCTTCAAGATCCTCGAGCACTACCCGTTCGCGGCAGGCAACATGGCGACCATCATCGGCGGCCGGCACTCCGGCAAGGTAGCCCGTATCATCGAGATTATCAAGACCCCGGGCAGCGTCCCGAACAAGGTCATCCTCGAAGACGAGAAGACCAAAGAGCGTTTCGACACGATCACGCCCTATATCTACATGGTCGGAAAAGAGACCGTTTCAAAGGCCAGCTGGGGGCTTGAGCAGTGACCGCAATGCGCGAAATCCACATTGACAAGGTCGTCGTCCACATGGGTGTCGGCGAGAGCGGTGAAAAGCTCGTCAAGGCCGAGAACATCATGAAGACGATCACCAAGCAGACCCCGATCCGCACCATCGCAAAGATGACGCAGCCGGCGTTCTCCATCAGGAAGGGCGCCCCTATCGGGTGCAAGGTCACGCTCCGCGGCCAGCCGGCCGAGGATTTCCTCAAGACTGCCTTAAACATCGTCAACAAGACGGTTTTTGAGAGCCAGTTCGATAAGAGCGGGAACTTCTCGTTTGGTATCGAGGAACACACGGACTTCCCCGGCATGTCCTACGACCCGCAGATCGGTATCTTCGGGATGGACGTCAACGTCGTGCTGGAGAGGAACGGTATCAGGATCACCCGCAGGAAAATGCAGCAGAAGAAACTGCCCGAGAATCAGCGCGTGAAAAAAGAGGATGCAATCGCGTTCCTCAAGAAGGAATACTCAGCGGAGGTGCGCTAAATGGGTGGCGAAAGGAAGAAAGTCTACGGTCGCGGTGCAAACGAGTGCAAGATGTGCGGGCGCAAGCAGGGACTTGTCCGCCGGTACCACATCATGTTCTGCCGTCAGTGCTTCCGTGAGTGGGCACAGAAGATGGGCTTTAAGAAGATGAACTAAGGGAGTGACTGCAAGATGACACGATTAAACACCATCGCAGACGGGATGAGTGCGTTAAAGAACGCAGGCGACACCGGCAAGTCCGAGGTTACCATCGAACCCGCAAGCAAGCTCCTCGGCGCAATGCTGCGCATTATGCAGGATGCCGGTTACATTTCCGGCTTCGAGTTCATCGAAGACGGCCGCGGCGGCCAGCTCAAGGTGCACCTCACCGGCAAGATCAACAAATGCGGTGCGATCTGCCCGCGTTTCTCGGTCCAGCTGGCTGAAATGGAATTCTGGGAGAAGCAGTACCTGCCCGGCAAGAACTTCGGGCTTATGATCCTTTCGACTTCGCACGGCGTTATGTCGCACGTGCAGGCACGTCAGGAAGGCATCGGCGGCGAACTGCTCGGGTATGTCTACTAGAGGGAGATGCGAATTATGGCAACAATACGCAAAGTCAAGATCCCTGCGGGCGTGAAAGTCAAGCTCGAAGGAACGCAGCTCTCAGTAACAGGGCCCAAGGGCCAGCTGATGCGCAGTGTCCGGTTCCCCCAGGTAACCGTAACCTGCGACGACAAGGAGATCCACATTTCGACCGAGTCGGACCGGAAGGCCATCACCGCAATGGTGGGAACCTTCGAAGCGCATGCAAAGAACATGTGCCGCGGCGTATCCGATGGATTCGAATACCGCATGAAAGTGGTGTACAGCCACTTCCCGATCCAGCTCAAGCTGCAGGGAAAGCGCCTTGAGATCGCCAATTTCCTTGGCGAGAAGAAGGCGCGGTACGCAGATATCGCCGATGGCGTAACCGCCAAGATCGCAAACGATGAGGTCATCCTGACCGGCATTGACCGTGAACTGGTCGGCAACACTGCAGCAAACATCGAACACGCAACCCATATCCGTTACCGGGACCCGCGGGTTTTCCAGGACGGTATATACATGGTTAACAGGGGCTGAAAGCAACAATGACAACGGAAACCAAGCGACTGATCCGTGTGCGCACCGAGAAGAGCGCTGTCTTCAAGCGCGACGGGTTTGGTACAAAACCACAGCTCTCCGATTCATGGAGAAAGCCCCGCGGGCTGCACAACAAACAGCGGAAGCAGAGAAAGGCAAAAGGAGCACTGCCCAAGCCGGGATACGGAAGCCCGGTTGCAGTGCGCGGCATGCACCCCAGCGGGTTCTTTGAAGTGATGGTCTTCTCGGAAAAAGATCTCGAGAACCTCGATGCAAAGACCCAGGCGATCCGGATATCAGCCGGCGTCGGCGGGCGCAAGCGCAAGGCCCTTCAGGAAAAGGCAGCAAAGGCGGGCTTTAAGATCCTCAATACCAGGGTCATCAAGGAACCGGTGAAAAAAGAGGAACCTGCCGAAGAGAAAAAAGAAGCGGCAAAGGAGAAGAAGGAGACCAAGGAAGCCAAGAAAGAGGCTCCGGCAAAGAAAGGCGCAGCCAAGGCAGAAGGTGCCAAAAAGAAGAGCGCCGAAGAGAAGAAGCCGGCAGCCAAGGCAGCTTCCAAGTCTGCAAAACCTGCCGCAAAGGAGCCGGTAAAGAAAGAGGAGAAGGCCGCAGCAAAGCCCAAGGCAAAGGAAGCGGCAAAATCCCCTGCAAAGAAAGCGGTTCCCGAAAAGAAGCCGGCCGACAAGACCGGTGCAAAGAAGAAATCCTCCGGGGTGAAGAAGAATGACTGATGTATCCGGCCAGAAACGCCTTGCAGCATCGATCATGAGATGCGGTGTCAACCGCGTCTGGTTCGACCCCGAGCGTCTCTCCGACATCGAGAACGCCATCTCGCGCGAGGACCTCCGCGGCCTCATCACTGACGGCGTTATCAAGGCGCACCAGAAAAAAGGCGTCAGCCGCGGCCGGGCACGCGTGCGTACTGCACAGCGGGCATACGGCCACCGCAAGGGCGCCGGGAAGCGGAAGGGTGCACAGGGTGCACGGACTCCGAGCAAGCAGGCATGGATCCAGAAGATCCGCGCCATCAGGAAGGCCCTTGTGGCACTCCGCGAAGAAAAGACAATTGATGCCCACCTCTACCGCGTGCTTTACCGCAAGGCAGCAGGCGGACAGTTCCGGAGCGTCGCACACATGAAAGCCCAGATGGAAATCATCGCCGGGAGGATGAAGTAACATGGCGAACGGATCACGGTATCTGGTTGCCTTCCGCCGGCGGAGGGAAGGCAGGACCGACTATTACCAGCGAACTCGCCTGGTTGTCGGCGATGCACCCCGCATGGTCGTGCGAAGGACCAACCGGCACATCATCGTGCAGCTGGTCATCGCAGAGATGGACGGGGACAAGACACTTGTTGCGGCAAACTCTGCCGAACTTGAAAAATACGGGTACAAGGGAGCGACCGCGAACACCCCCGCAGCATACCTTACGGGCATGCTCTTTGCCGCAAAGGCAAAGAAGGCCGGGCAGGAACGCGCAATCCTCGATATCGGACTTAACCGGGCAACCCCCGGGGCACGGGTCTTTGCAGCGCTGAAAGGTGCCGTAGACGCAGGCCTCGAGATCCCGTACGGCGAGGAGATTGTCCCGTCGGAAGACCGGCTCAAGGGCGAGCACATCGCAGCCTACAATAAGAACGCCGGCGATATCGTCAAGAATGTCGAGCAGGTGGCAGCCGCCATAAAGAAGGAGCTGGTGTAAATGGCATACGAAAAGGCAGAATGGCGCCCGGTCACCGGTCTTGGCAAGCAGGTCGCATCAGGAGAGATCAAGAGCATTGATCAGGTCCTCGAGAGCGGCCGGCCGATCAAGGAACCCGAGATCGTGGACATGTTCCTCCCGGACCTCGAAGACGAGGTTCTCGACATCGCCATGATGCAGAGGATGACCGACTCGGGCCGCCGTGTCCAGTTCCGTGCCGTCGTTATTGTCGGCAACCGGAACGGGTACATCGGCTTTGGCCAGGGCAAGGACGTCCAGGTTGGCGACGCGATCAAGAAAGCGATCACAAAAGCCAAGATGAACCTGATCAAGGTGCGCCGCGGGTGCGGCAGCTGGGAATGCGGGTGCAACGTTATGCACTCTATCCCAAGGGAAGTCGAGGGAACTGCCGGCAGTGTCCGGGTAACTCTCAAGCCCGCCCCGCAGGGTATCGGACTTGTCACCGGTGATATCAGCAAGAAAGTGCTCGAACTCGCCGGGATCAAGGATGCATGGACGTTTGCGCGCGGACAGACCCGCACGACGATTAACTTCGCCAAGGCAACGTTCAACGCATTAAAAGAAACCAACATGATCCGGTCAGGGAGGTCGGAGTAAGATGTACGCAGTCGTGCAGGTCCGCGGCGTGGTCAACACGCGCAAGGACATCAAAGACACGTTAAAGATGCTCCGTCTGCACCACATCAACCACTGCGTGCTTGTCCCGGACACCCCCGAGTACCTCGGGATGATCCGCAAGGTCAAGGATTACGTTGCCTACGGAGAAGTGGACGCAGCGACCTTAGAGACCCTGCTCTCTACCCGTGGCCGTGTTATCGGCGATGAACCCTTAACCGACGAGTACGTCAAGTCCAACTCGACCTACACCGGTATTGTCGAGTTCGCCCAGGCACTCGCAAAAGGCGAGTCCCGTCTGCGCGACATTCCGGGCCTCAAGCCGGTTCTCCGGCTTCACCCGCCCAGGAAGGGATACAAGACCACGAAGCGCACGCATGTCCAGGGTGGAGCGCTTGGCTATTATGGTCAGGAGATCAATACTCTCCTCTATAAGATGAGGTGAAGAGATGCCAACCAACAAACGTTCAAAATACCGCGGAACGCGGACATGCGGCGGCGGAACCCACAAGAACCGCCGGGGTGCAGGCAACCGCGGCGGAAGGGGCCGCGCAGGCATCAACGCCCACCACTTCGTCAAGTGGTACATGGAGTTCGGAGGCCCGGTCTTTGGAAAGAACGGGTTCTTCCATAACCCTGCCGTAACCGTTTCCGCAATGGATGTCGGGATTATCGATCAGATCGTACCTTCGCTTCTCGCGCAGGGAATTGCCAAACAGGAAGGAGACACCATTGTCATCAACGCTGCCGATCTCGGGATCGAAAAGATTCTGGGCAGCGGCCGGGTGACAAAGAAACTCTCTATCACCGCAGCGGCATTCTCCGAGCAGGCCAAGGCAAAAATCGAGAAGACTGGTGGAAAGGCGCAGGTTGCCTGATCCACTAAGAAAGTAATTTTTTGGTGAAATAATGGGAGACCTGCTGGATCGAATGGAACCCATTCTTGCTGCGATGCCCGCAGTCAAGAGCCCGGAGGGGCATGTCCACTTCAAAAACAAGCTGATGTGGACACTGGGTATTTTAATTCTGTATTTCGCGCTCACGAATATCACGGTATTCGGGCTGTCGGCCAGTTCTCAGGATGTGTTCATGTACTGGCGTGCCCTGCTCGCCGGTGCGAGCGGCTCGATCATGCACCTCGGTATCGGCCCGATCGTCACGGCATCCATCGTGCTCCAGCTCTTAAAAGGTGCCGATATCCTTCATATCGATACGAGTGAGGCCCGCGGACAGGTCATCTACATGGGTCTCCAGAAGATCCTCATCATCGTCATGATTGTGATCGAGGCTGCCCCGAACCTTATCGGCGGGTTCATGAAGCCCGATCCGGCAATCGCAGCACAATTCTTTGGCGGAAACCTTTTCCTGGTCTCGCTGTTGATCTTTATCCAGATCTGTATCGGCGGTCTTCTTGTCGTCTTTATGGATGAAGTGGTTACCAAGTGGGGTATCGGTTCCGGTGTCGGGCTCTTCATCATCGCCGGTATCTCGCAGGCGCTGGTGAATGGTTTTGTCAACTGGCTCCCAGTCAGCGATGCTTACCCGGTCGGGTTCTTCCCGCGCCTGTTTGCCGTCCTGCTTGACGGCGCCAATTTCATCCAGTACTTCGGCAAGGATCTCCTGGCGTTTGCCACGACCATCATCATCTTCCTCGTCATCGTTTACGTGGAATCCACCCGTATCGAGATCCCGCTTGCCCATGCCCAGGTCAGGGGTGCCCGGGCCAGGTTCCCGGTAAAACTGATCTATGCAAGTGTCCTGCCGATGATTCTCGTGCGTGTGCTCCAGGCAAACATCCAGATGATAGGGATGTTCCTCTCGAACGTCGGCATCACCATCCTCGGTACCTTCAAGGACCAGACCCCCCAGAACGGCCTGATGTACTTCCTCGCGCCTATCAACGGCCCAACGGACTGGATGTGGTGGACGACCGATCTCGGCCATGCGCCATGGGAAGTCCTCTTAAGGATGGGCATCGATATCACGTTCATGGTAGTCGGGGGTGCGATCTTCGCGCTCTTCTGGATCAAGACCGCAGGTCTCGATTCCAAGGATGTCGCCCGGCAGATCCAGCTCTCCGGGATGTCGATCCCCGGGTACCGGAGAAATCCGCAGGTGCTGGAAAAGTACCTCGACAGGTACATCCCCCGTGTCACCATCATCGGCGGTGTGTTCATCGGTATCCTGAGTGTGGTCGCAAACCTCTTCGGTGTGATAGGCTCTGTGAGCGGTACGGGGCTGTTACTAACGGTGAGTATCACCTACCGGCTGTATGAGGAGATAGCAAGCCAGCAGATCATGGAAATGTACCCGTTCATGCGGACATTCTTTGGCAAGGAGTAGCTGGCAGGCAAGTGAGAGGCAATGGCAGGAAAAAAGGTCATCATCACGGGTGTACCGGGTGTCGGCAAGACCACGGTCATCAACGAGGCATTACAGAAGTTAAAAAGCGAAGGGGTGGACTACCAGCCCATCAATTTTGGCACCTTCATGTTTGAGGTTGCCAAAAGCGAAGGGCTCGTGCAGGACCGCGACCAGATGCGCACGCTCGACCGTGCCGACCAGAAGAGGCTCCAGCAGCGGGCCGCCCAGGCGATCGCAAAGATCCCGGGGAACGTCATGATCGATACGCACGCATCGGTAAAAACCCCCAAAGGCTACCTTGCCGGGCTCCCGGAATGGGTGCTCCGCGAGATCATGCCCGATATTATCGTCCTTGTTGAAACCGATAACGACCAGATCCTCATGCGGCGCCTGACCGACGATACGCGTACCCGCGACAAGGAAGGCGCCCGCGCCATTGCAGAACACCAGGAGTTCAACCGGTCGATCGCCGCGGCATACGCGATGATGACCGGGTGCACCATCAAGATCATCACCAATCCCGACCACCTGCTCGACCTTGCGGCGGCAGAGATGGCCGATGTTCTCCGCTAAATTTTTCCTAATAACGAAAGGGTGACGTCATGGATTTTGGCAAATTCTGGGACAAGTACGGGTTATACGTCGCGCTTCTCTTCATGTTCGCGATGATGATCTCGTACAGTATCGAGTGGCTGCGGGTCGGGGTGGGAAAAGCCCTTGACTCGGTCTTTGCACCGCTTGTCGAGACCTTTGGCATACCGTTTTTCATCCTGATCGTGATCCTTTCGGCAGCGACCGGCCTGTACTCGTCCATCATCCAGAAATACACGATCGATTACGAGCGGATGAACGATGTGCAGGAGAGGATGAAAGGGTTCCAGAAGGAGTACCGTGAAGCCCTGCTTTCCAAGGATGAAAAGAAGATCAAGAAGATGGACGCAAAGAAAGACCGGATGATGAAGGAGCAGCTCGAACTCTCCCAGCAGCAGTTCAAGCCAATGGCATATATCCTCATCCTCACGGTCCCCATTTTCTTCTGGCTCCTGTACCGGCTCAGCCAGATCCCCGATGCAACGATCACCCTGCCCTACCAGGCAGGGGCGATCAGCCTGACTGCCCCGATGTTCTGGATCCTGCCGGCATGGATCGTATGGTACATGCTCTGTTCGATCACGATAAGCCAGGTGATCAGAAAGGCCCTCAACATCGGGGGAATCTGATGCGGATCACCGTGAGCGGGCTTCCCGGCAGCGGGACGACTTCGCTCTCACGGTACCTTGCAGAGCGCCACAATTTCACGATGATCTCCGCCGGCGAAGTCTTCCGCCAGTGTGCAAAAGAGCACAATATGGAACTTGCCGAGTTCGGCAGGCTGGCAGAGCAGGACCCGGCATACGACAAGATGATCGATGCGCGGCAAAAAGAGATCGCGGAGCAAAAGGACAATATCGTAGTCGAGGGCCGGCTCTCGGGGTGGATGGTGGAAAAGGCCGATCTCAAGATCTGGCTCTTTGCCCCCATCGAGTGCCGGCTCGAACGCATTGTCTTCCGCGACCAGATCGCCGATCTCGAAACGGCAAAGAAGATCACACTCGAACGCGAGCACTGCGAGGCGGTCAGGTACCACCAGTATTACACCATCGATATCGGGGACCTTTCGATCTACCATATCATCCTGAACTCCAAAAACTGGGGTATCAACGATCTCGGGGCGATTGTCGATACGGCAATCTCCCGGTTAAAGGAGCCGCAACGTGCATGACCGGGCCGGAAATGCCAGCAGCCAGTCCTTTCCCCCGGCAACCAAAAAATATTCACTCTTTTTCGTTTCATTTTACCAGTGACGGAGGTTTTTTGTGAGCAGCGTCCGCATCGCTCTTGTGCATTCCTGGGATCCGCAGGAGATTGTTTTGCTCTACCGGGCCGGCGGCTGGTGGAAAGACGAGTACGATCCGGCCGAGATCCCCGGGCTTATCCGGGGCAGTTTTGCCTTTGCCGTTGCCGTGGAGGAAGAGAGCGGCCGGGCGGTGGGGATGGGACGCGTCATCTCGGACGGCGTCTCGGATGCCTATATCCAGGACCTCGTCGTGCTCCCGGAGTACCGGAGCCGGAACGTGGGGACGGGCCTGCTCGAAGCGCTCCTTGGTGCGTGCCGCGCGGCCGGGATCTCGTGGATCGCGCTCGTTGCCGAGCCCGGTTCCTCTCAGTTCTATACAGCGCTCGGATTTTCCCCCATGGAAGGGCACGTCCCCCTGATCTACCGGGGTGAACCATGATGCTCAAGCAGGAAAATTTCCGACCGGTGACCCTTGCAGACCGGGCGTTTTTCGAGGCTCACTACGCGAAGTACCCCCAGTCCCACAGCGACAATACCTTCACGAATATGGTCTGCTGGAACCACTTCGCCCAGTACCGGTATGCGTACGTGAACGGGAACGTGATCCTTGCAAGTACGATCGAGGGCATCACCCGGTTCCGCCCGCCGATCGGCCCCCGCGATCCCGCTCTTATGAAAGATCTTCTCCGCTTTGCACAGGAGTACGGCGACGATACCCCGATGGTCCTTCTGGACCCGGCCACCGCGCAGTGGATCCGCGACCTGGATCCCACCGTAAAAATCGTCCCGGACCGTGACCACTTCGAGTATGTTTACCGGGCTCTCGACCTTGCGGAACTCCCGGGCAAGAACTATGTCAAGATCCGCAGCCAGATCCACAAGTTCCGCAGGAACTGCCGGCATACGGTAGAACCGGTCACCGCGGCCAACCGGGAAGAAGTCCTGGAGTTTTTAGTTAAGTGGTGCGAGTGGAAGGGCTGCGAGAACGATCTCGTGCTCGCCCACGAGAAAGAGGCGGTCTTTTATGCAATCGAACACTTCACCGAACTGCCCCTGCGGGGTCTTCTGATCCGGGTCGAGGAAAAAATTGCAGCCCTCTCCCTTTTCGAGCGCCTGAACGCGGACACGGCACTGGTACATTTCGAGAAAGGGCTGCCGGACTGCGAGGGGATCTACAAGGCGATAAACACAGAGACCGCGACCCACCTTGCCGGCGAGGTCGAGTACATCAACCGCGAAAGCGACCTCGGGGTTGCCGGTCTCCGCGAGGCAAAGCTCCGGTACCACCCCCACCACATGGTCGAGGTCTTCTCGATCAAGCGTTAAAACCCGACGGTAAATCCAAAAAAATTCTTTTTTAGATTGTTATCGGGAGCCCGAGCGTCCCGATGATCCCGGAGAAGATGATCTTAACCGCGATTGCTGCGACGAGCATCCCGAGCACCCTCCCCATGATGTCCGTGATCACCGTCCCGAGAATGTTCTGGATGGCAGCCGAGTAATAGAGGATGACCCAGGTGACGGCGAGACAAAGGGTGATCGCAATGAACGGGACAAGGATGCCGTAGTCTTTTGAAAGGAGCATCACGGTCGTGATCGCGCCCGGCCCGCAGAGGATCGGGGTGCCTATCACCACACCGGCAGCAGTCGGCGTCGCATCCTTGGATCGGGAGATATCGATCCCGAGCGCCATCTCCATGCCGAGCAAAAAGAGCAGGATACCGCCGGCGATCTGGAACGTCGAGAGCGTGAGTCCCAGGATGCTGAAGATGGCGGTATTGAAGACCAGGAAGATATACATCAGGATCCCGGCCACCGCGACAGCGATGAACGCCTGCTTGTGGATCTCCTTTGACGACTGTCCCTTGGTCATGCTCGCAAAGAGCGGGACCGAGAGGATCGGGTCGAGGATCACAAAGAGTGCCGCAAATGCGTAGATGATACTGGATACGAGGTCCGCAGCCATACCGTTTCTTTCTGATCATGCGCAGTCCGGACGAATAAACCGGCAGGTTACTGTTTTGGCGCAGATATGTATCATTCATAATATATATTACCCGGGAACTGCCATCCTCCGTTATAGCGGGTTATTTTCCCGGGCAGGACACCGGTCCGGGAACGTGCCCGGCAGAAAAGGGAGGGTATCAGGTATGGCTGGATCTACAGCTGCCACGTCAAAAAAGAAAGCAGGGAAAACCCGGGTGCGTCCGGCAAAAAAGCCGGCGACAACGGCGAAGAGTGCGATTGGAACAAAGAAGACCACGGCCGCCGCATCGGGGAAAGGCGCTCCGAAGAAGCGGACCGGCACGAAAAAAGCGGCAAAGAAGGTCCCGGTCTACAAGCTCAAGCGGTACCGCTGCCGGCTCTGCGGGTACGTCTACTCGCCCCTGCGGGGAGAACCCCAGAACGGCATCCCGGAGGGAACGCCCTTTGAGGACCTGCCCGAAGACTATGTCTGCCCGGTCTGCGGATACCAGGGAAAAGGGAGGATCGGGAAATGGGGCTTTGACGAATGGGCCCCGACGAAATACATCTGTTCGGTCTGCGGGTACGTGTATGACGAGCAGCGCGGCGAACCCCACCGGGGAATAAAACCCGGGACAAAGTTCGAAGATCTTCCGGACGATTATACCTGTCCGGTCTGCGCACAGGATCCCAGGATCTCCGTCAGGTTCGGGAAGGTGCTCAAGCAGGGATTCGAACCGCTGTACACCGGTTAACCACCCCGTGCTGCTTTTTTCCGGCCGGCCTTTGCCGGTGAAAAGGGCGTGCCTTAATACGATACACGTCCATGCTGAATGTGCATATATACGGATGTATCTGGTTCGATCCGTTTTTTTACCGTAACGGGGGAGAGTAATGCACAAGAGTCCGGATCCGGCAATGCTGCAGAAACGCGAGGCGCTCGCCCGGTTCCTCGGTGTGGACAAGACCCGGCTCAGAGTGTCCAACGGCCACCTGTACGGCTTCAAGGCGTTTTTCCACGGCAACGATGAGGCATACCTTGTCCTTACCGATGAAGAGGCCACAAAAGCGGCGGAGAATGCCGTGCAGGACAAGCTCTGGCTGATCTCCTTAGAGACCCTCTTTGCCTATTTCGATATCAATGCATATCCCGCCGACCTGCTGGGAAAGCTCAAGACCAAGGAGATCCGGCAGGCAAACGAGGAGATAAAAAAACTGATCTACCATACCTGCGGCATCGAGCCGCTCCGGCAGCGGATGCTTGCCCTTGGCAACCGCAAAAACCTGCTCGCCGATTACGACCAGACCGAGCACATGCAGGACGGGTTTTACATCTACCGCCTCTACTAATCCCGTACCCTCTCAAACCAGCATGCCGTTTTTCCATCCATCACTGCCATTCCGACAGCCGTTTTCCTAAAAACAATCGTCGGTATCGTCCCGAAATAAATATACCCCCCGGCAGTTCACTTTCAGTCATGAGCATCAGATATCGCGTATGTTCGTCCCTGGTCCGGCCGGTTCTGATCGTGGCGGTCCTTTTTATCGCCGCCATGCTCCTGCCCGGGGCGCTTGCCGCCGATGAATATTATACCGGGTACCTTGGCGATGTGATCGACCTGCACGGTTACTCCTATGGCGGCGGCAGCCAGGTCTACCTTTTCATGACCGGCCCGGGCCTCCCGACAAACGGGGTGACCCTCACCGATACCGGCCAGCGTGCCGATCAGGGACACTTTACGATTGTCGATCTTGACAGCCACCAGCAGTGGTCGATGAAATGGGATACTTCACGGATCTGGAACGATATCGACCCGGGGACCTACCTCGTCTATGTGACCATGGAGCCCGTGGACTATTCGCACCTCGGGGGCAGCGATTCGTACAAGACTCTCTCCGTATACCTCAAGGACGACAGTTCCCGCACCGGGAGTTCCAGCGTGTCGTATACGCTGAATCCCGAACTGCACAGCTCGACAGAAACGGAAACGATTGCAACGCCGCTGCCGTCGGCCATTGTCTCGGCCCCCACGGTTCCCACGACCCCGGCTGCCGAGCCGACAGCCCTAATCTCACCGACAAACCCGCTGACAACGAGCCGTACTTCTTCAGCGACCCCTGCACCGCTGCCGGGTGTCCTTACGGTCATTGCCGTCCTTGTCGTGGCAGGAATCCTGCTCTGCCGTCCGGCTCACCGCAGGTAACCCAATAAACTGCCATTTTTTCCTTCTGCTCCCTTTTCCCGGTCGGGCAATTTATCAGATCGCGTGCGTATCACTCTATGATAGGATATGGACACCTCCGCACTGCTTGAAACGGCACGTCACCTGGCCCGGGTGGGACGGTATACCGATGCGATTGCAGAATACGACCGGATCCTTGCCGCCGATCCAGACAATACCTCGGCGCTCGAACAAAAGGGCGAGGTCTATTACATGCTCGGCCGGCACGAAGATGCCCTTGCCTGTTACGACAAGGCCTTGGAAAAGAACCCCCACCTCATGACGACCTGGTACGAGAAAGGCTATACCCTGCGCAAGACCGGCCGGTTTGCCGAGGCAATCACCTGTTTCGAACGTGCCCTTGCTCTCGATCCCGACTACCTTCCCGCCCTTGCAAACAAGGGGTATGCCTTAAACGCCCTCGGGAAATACGAGGACGCCCTTGCCTGTTTCGACCGGATCCTCAAAGACGGTGCGAATAATATCCGTGCACTGGTCTCCAAGGGGATTGCGCTCATGAACCTCGGCAGGAACACCGAGGCGCTTGCCGCGTTCGACCAGGCCGTCGGCTTCAACCCGATCAATTCGTTTGCCTGGAAAAACCGCGCCGAAGTCCTCGACCGCCTGGGCCGGACCGCAGAGGCAAACGAGAGCCGTTGCCGTGTCATGGGTGTATAAACTATCAGGATCCACTTGCAGAACCGGGCAGGAACCCGGTGAGGTTTTTCTCTTTTTTAAAAACCAAAAACACGAAAAAAATAGATTTAGATAAGTTTGAAAATCGGGTGGCTTTCCGATTTGCACTCGACGCCAAGCTGGCGGGTTGCCTCAAGGACGGTAATATCCGTGTAGGCCTGTGCGGTGATCATTGCTTCGACGTTCTCGATAGGTCCGTACATGATGAGGTCGGCACCGAGCGTGCTTGCAATCATGTTGCAGCCGATATCGGGTGCGGACCAGGCAGCCTGCTTGATGCCTTCCATACCGCCGAGGTAGTGGTGGGACATCTGTTCGAGCAGGGCGTCCTTGCCCTCGTATCCTGCAGCCTGCTGTGAGGGTGTTTTCTTGGTGCCCTTCCAGCGCTTGAGCCAGGTCCAGGAAACCGTCATGTTGTGGTATGCACCACCGGTCGGGTACCCGTGGATAGCTTTGCAGGCGAGGATCTCACGGTAGGAACCACCGGAGCCAAGGCCGAGCGGGGTTGCTGCAGTGTCGAGAATCGGGCGCTTGATACCGCACTCTTCTGCGATTGCGAGCATACCCTTGGTCTGTCCTGCAACACCGCCTTCGGTGAGCACTTTCTCACGGCCGGCAACGGACGGGTCACCGGGGTTGAACGCGAGAACGATAGCTGCATCGACGTCGCTGTTCTTTAATGCCTCGATGTTCTCGGGCGGGATCGAACCGTTGATCGAGTTGTAGATCGCACGGTTTGCAAGGCCGACCTCGGTCACGTACTTGCAGGCGTGAGCGAGTGCCTTGGGGGCCGACGAGTCCATCAAAAACGCAGTCTTGTTGTCGATGGAATCGAACCACGAGAAGTAGCTCTCGAAGGCTTCTCCGTATTCCGCAATAATCTGGATGAAATGCGGAACACCGGTCATGTCAGAGAGTACCTGACAGCGGTTCCAGAGTGCTTCTGCTTTTGCCTTGTCAATCTTCCCGGTCTTGTCGTCAAGCACGCACTCGTGCTTGTTGTAGAAGATTGAAGCACCCAATACGGTCGGGTATTCACCGGGCTGTCCACCGATCTTGGTGCCGTTGAAATCCCAGACACTCTGTTCTTTTTCAAACTTGAACATGTTATTTACACCTCCATTACACCAATGCCATCAATTTCGAGAGCATGAACAGCAGCATAATAAATACGATTACGCCTGCCATGAGGCCGTACAATATGCCGATGTCGCGCCCGATCTTTCTCCCAACACGCTGTGCCACTTCTGCATCCACGAATTCGAGACGTTTCTCGATCTTGTCGAGACGCTTTTCGATTTCGAGGAACTGGGGGTTTGCTCCCGCAGCAGCGACTTCAGCTCCGCCGGCCGCCTCTTTGACTTCGACGACCATGGCGTCCGCAGCAAACGCGCCGGGATCCTTGGCCTTGAGTTCGCTTATCTTGGCCTTGATGGCGGAGAGGTCCTCGGTCTCCATGATGTTGACGATGGAAACCTGTTCCTGGAAGCGCTTGATAGCCGCGTCATTGAGGTTCTCAATGAAGGGGATAGCACCTTCAGCGCCGACAATCCTGCCGTCCTTGACACCGTTCTTGTGAAGGGCAATCAAAGACTGTGCGGAAAGGTGGCCCTTGACTTCGGTACCACAGAGGAGCACGAACCTGATGTTAGGGTTGGCGATGTAGTTGGCGATGACCTTTTCGAGACCGAGGTTCTCGGTCTTACAGGAACCGCACATGGCGGCGCCTGCATCGCAGATACCCTGTTCGTCGAGGTGAGAGCCCATGGTGATAACAGCAACGGGGCTGTTAGCATCTCCGGAGTGGTAGTCGCCCTTGATGAGCGGCCAGCCATTTGCGGGTGATTTTTTGTCTGCCATATCTCTTCACCTCTTAAATCAGTAACGCCGGTACCACGATCAGAATCAGTGCAATCAGCAGCCCGGCAACAAATGCGACAAGGCCGTTTGTGGTTGCAGCCGAGTCGAGCTTGTTTGTACGGGCCAGGATCTGAGACTTGTAACGGATGTTCTCGACCATGCTGTCGATCGCAACCATCCTGACGGGTCCTGCAGCTTTTTGTTCTTCTGCCATCTCACTTCACCCCATCCACATGAATCCGAGCAGGGCAAACGAGACAATCAGGCCGATCATTAAGCCCTCGATCTTCCCTGCATAGACACCCGCGGCAAACCTGTCGCGGTACCCGATGTCGGTTACCATCTTTTCGATGACCTTGATGCGTGCGGTGACAAGTGCCATCTCGCCGGAGAGCGGGCGTACTTCGCCGCCAGCCTCTTCTCCGCTGCCGCCAGCCTCTTCTTTGACTTCAACGACCAGGGCGTCGGCGGCAAATGCGCCGGGATCCTTGGCCTTGAGTTCATCGATCTTGGCCTTGATGGCGGAGAGGTCCTCGGTCTCCATAATGTTGACAATGGAAACCTGTTCCTGGAAGCGCTTGATAGCCGCGTCATTGAGGTTCTCAATGAAGGGGATAGCACCTTCAGCGCCGACAATCCTGCCGTCCTTGACACCGTTCTTGTGAAGGGCAATCAAAGACTGTGCGGAAAGGTGGCCCTTGACTTCGGTACCACAGAGGAGCACGAACCTGATGTTAGGGTTGGCGATGTAGTTGGCGATGACCTTTTCGAGACCGAGGTTCTCGGTCTTACAGGAACCGCACATGGCGGCGCCTGCATCGCAGATACCCTGTTCGTCGAGGTGAGAGCCCATGGTGATAACAGCAACGGGGCTGTTTGCATCTCCGGAGTGGTAGTCGCCCTTGATGAGCGGCCAGCCGCTTGCCGGTGATTTCTTGTCTGCCATTTTAGCTCACCTTGATCAGCTGGAATGCAATGACTCCTGCAAGGAGTAATCCGATTGCAAGCCCGTACCAGAACGCATTGATGCTGCCGCCGACTGCGAGCGTCTTTTCACGCCCGGGGAAGGATGCAACGTAGTTCCCTTCGCCGGAGAGCATGTTGACGAGATCGTCAGTGGATGCTTCGAGGACGGCTACCTTGTCAAGTACCGGGGAGAGCGATTCTCCTGCGGTCGTGACCGTGCCGACCATCGGGTCGGAAACAAGGCCGAATTCCGGAAGAACAAGAACATATGCCATGATTAGTGTCCCTCCACATCAGGAATCGGTTTTGCGTCGAGCCAGGCTGCTGCGTCGCGCTTCGAGAGCTCGATGTACTGACAGTAGGTGTATACCCAGCCGATGAGTGCAATCAGGAGCGAGATGGTGGCTGCCAGTACGCTGACGAGTGCATACGACATGACTGCCGCAACGATCATCGACAGGAACCCGCATTCAGCGGTGAGCATGAGCATCCGGTCCTGTTTCCAGCCGGGGCCCAGGCACGCGTTGAACGGGTGCTGAACTGCCATTGCACCGAGCAGGAACGCTACTGCAACAAGGCCGCCGCCAATGAAGGAGACCTGGTAGCTGGGCATGGAGATCAGGCCAAAGAGCGTGACCGAGCCGGTGGTGAGCGCGTCGAACGTGAAGCTTCCGGTGATGAGGACGGCAAAGCCCATGAGCGTGAGCGAGCCGACGATCGACAGTTCGGTAAGGGACTGGATCATGGCCGGGATCTTCATGTTGAGAACCTCGTTTGAGAGGTACCCGAGGACGAGACCGATTACGGCTGCAAGGACGAGCGCAACGATGGGTGCTGCAATGCCGAACTTGGTTGCAAGGAGCATTGCAATGACACCGGAACCGAATGCGATCATACCCGCGGACGGGACACCGGTACCGATACCGTAGCTGCACAGCACCTTGATGGTGTGGCTGCCCCAGATGAGGGCTGCAACGACGGCGAGGCCGCCGAAGAACGAGAAGTACGCGGTGTTGGTGTACACATTGAGATAAGAGAGGTACAGGCACAGGATCGTGGCGATGATGCCGGCGATCATAATCTTCTGGTGCGGGACGCCTCCTTCGATTACTTCAACTTTTACGGTCATTTCAACACCTCAGATCACCACGATCAGGATCGCCACGAGACCGCAGAGCGCCGATGCGACCGCCGATGCGACGACCGACCGGGGCCACCTCTTGAACTTGGGGTCGTGCGGACCCTCGATGGTTCCCGTAATGTTGTACGCCGTAAGCACTGCGTTCACGAGGAACATACCGATAGCGAACATGCCAGCCATGGCAACTGCGATCGGAAGGACCTGTGCCGCGGATGCGTTCATGACGGTGGGGAGTGCTGTCTTGTAGAGGTCGAGGAGCTCAATGTAGATGAGCGTACCGCCGGCACCGCCAAGGATACCTCCGATGACACCGCCGACAAACGAGATGAACGGCAGGCCGTGGCCTTCTGTTCCCTGAGACTTGTATTCAGGCTGACTGTCCCCGGTGATCGGGTCCTTTAATACCTTGCCTGATGCTGCAGGGATACCCATGCCGAAGATGTAGGCGAAGTTCACCATCATACAGGTGATGGCCATCATCAGACCGCCGCCGATACCGCCGGTGATCACTGCGATGAGAAGTCCCTGGTCTGCTGCCCAGGCGCCGCCGAAGAGACCGGCAAGGCCTGCACCTGCTGCGAGCATGGCGACACCGGTTGCGATACCGGGTGCCTGGCCCATTGCAGCGGGAGCGCCGCCGACCGGCACGAAGTGGACACCGAACCCGATCAGGACGCCGCCGATGACAATGCCGATCAGGGCCGCAAGGCCGAGCGTGGGCGAGACATAGTAGCCAATCCCGAGAAGGATGAGAAGCAGGACAATACCGACGACCATGGCGGTCGGGTTGAAGATTGCCCCGGTCTGGGGCTTTGCTGCGACTGCGGTCATGGTGCTGCCTCCTTTACAGGGGCAGTGTACGGGCCGTAGTTCTTGCGTGCCCAGACTTCCATGTACCTGTCGATGATAGTGAAGATGAGAATAATTAAGATACCGACAATGATCGCACCCCAGCCGGCGCCAACCTGTTCGAAGAGGATGGTACGCCAGAGTTCAAGGAATACGATGAGGCCAAAGCAGAGGCCTGAGGCGGGTCCGCCGAACTTTGCGGTGAAGAACCCGTTGTCTAAGGAGTTGCGTTCGCCGGCTTCAGCATACCGGACAATGTTGCCCGATGCCGAGATTGGGACACCTGCACCGAACTTCTGGTTCTGGTACTGGCGTTCCTTGCCGTAGTACGGGTTGCCGACGGCAGACCCTGCAGCTCCGAGTGCGATTCCCCAGATGAACCCGAGCAGCGGCAGCGGGAACGGATGTCCCAGAGCGGCGTTGATCAGGTAACAGATGGTGACAGTACAGAAAACTGCTACAAAAGCATGAGCCATGGCGACGGTGGTCATGGACTTTAAGATGTCCACGTAGACCGGCTGGCCGAACTTCGCGAGACTTGACGTTCTGCCCAGGTATGCGGTTGTCGCATAGATTCCCTGAACAAATACGGCAAGCAACGAGCCCAGGACAATTGCGAGGACTGCGTTGACGTGCATGGCGAGAAACGCCCATGCAAGTCCTGCGCCAAGAGCACACCAGAGTGCGTATGCCGGTGGTTCGCCCGAGACCGCCTTGTTATAGATGCGGTGCACGAAACCCATCTGCGGTGCGAGCTGAACCTGTGAGTTCGGGTCACCCTGGGACCCGATGTTGGATTCAGTATCTTCCGCGGAACCGGCTACGGTGGCAAGAGCTCCTGCCAATGCAGTAATTCCTATGCCAAATACTATTTGTTCCATTTAGCCTCCTCCCTGCGTGCGAATGCACGAGAGTATTCAAAATGCAATGCCACGCACATCGAGTTAAAACTCTTTGTGGTTAGTGTAAAATTAGTGAGATCTTGATTAAAAGGTTTCGAAATCATTTGCAGAAAATCGGGGTATTTATAGCCCGAATTATTAAACCGGGTCTTGTTTAGGATTTTCCCTTCATCCCGACTTGCCTTAATGAAAAACAGGTTGCGTTTGGGGCAAGCGGGTTTGTTCTGGCGGGAAGTTCCCGACGGTGGCGTTCATCTTGTTGGTCTGAAGGTTTTTTTGCGGACAGAGCGGAGATGATCTAAGGGAGAAGAATGTCCGGCGATTCGGTGAAACCCGGAGAGGATTTCGGGCCGGTGGTTGCAGAGGCGGGCGGGGCGGAGATCCCGGTGCTTGCCCGGTTCCACCGGCTGATGTTTGAGGAGATCTGGGAGAAGCGGGGAGCTGTTGCCCCGGCGGGGAGCATGCAGGCCATGGAAGAGCAGTACCGGGAGAAGCTCCGCGTGGGGTTCCGCAACGGGAGCTGCCGTGCCTGGGTGGTGAAAAAGGACGATCGTGTGGTTTCGGGTGGAGCGGTGAGTATTGCGACCTACGTGCCGGTGCCGTTCGATCCCTCATGCCGGATCGGGTTTGTCCACAGTATCTATACCGAGAAGGACGAGCGCCACAAGGGGCATGCCGGCCGGATCGTGCGGGCGGCAACGACGTTCTGCAAATCTGCGGGGATCCGCCGGGTGTATCTCTTTGCGAGTGCGGACGGGAAGCCGGTGTACGAGAAAGAGGGGTTCGTGCCGGTGGAGAACACGATGCTTGCGGTACTTAGATAGTGCGGGAAGGGCCGTTCATTCTTAGAATAAGGGTAAGATGAAGACCGGGTACCTGAAAAAGAGAAACTTTCATCCGGCTCTTTTTTTGGCCTGCCGGTTTTTCCGGTACTTACGCGAGTGCGACGACGCTGTCGACCCGGTTCCCGACCCGGGTCCGGATGAAATCGTTTTTTAAAAACCAATCGTTTATATGTGCTTTCTGCCCATCATAAAAAAATACACAATTATCCGGATGGTTGCCCCGATGTCAGAATCTTCTCATTCAGCCCTTGCCCGCTTAGTGCTCTTCATGGTCTGCTTATCGGTTGCCGGGACAGGTATTGCCGGAGTCCATTATTATGCAATTGATCTCCCTCAGCAGAAAAACCTGCAGGCCCCGGCCAACGGCCTGATAACATGCAGCGCGTCCTGCGATGCCGTGTACTATGCCTGTATGCCCTCCTGCAAGGGTAGCAGCAATGTAGACTCCTGCCGGAGCCAATGCACGTCTGATTATAACTCCTGTAAGGCGTCCTGTTAGAATATTCTTTTTTTTACCATTATTCTTTTACCGGTTCGCCACGTTTCGTCCGCGATACCGGTTAAAACGAGCCCTTCCGGTTTTTCCTTCGAAGAATCCCTTTTTGCGGGTTTTGTTGTTTCGTGGGTCTTTGGCACGCTGGCGGGATTTCACCGGCTCCCGGCTCTATCTACGGCCTGCTGCCTGCCGGGAGAATAACGTCCGGGACCCGAAAGAGAGTCCCTCCCCCTCCGTTTTTTCGTTTTTTATGGTTGCCGGGTTTTTTCTTCGGACTTTTCCATGTGGTCGAGAACCCGGTCCCACATGACGAGCAGGCCCGGGACGATCACATAGGCCAGGAGGCCGGTGCCGAGGAAGGCACCGGTGACGATGAGGGTGGTGTCCATGGGGACCCCCCGTCTCACGCCAGCGCCGGTACGCTGTCCGCCCAGGTCTCGATCCGGCCCTTTATGCCATCGTCCTCGTAGGACGAGATGGTGACCTGCTGGCGGGAGAAGTTCACGAAGAACAATTCCCCGTTGGGGTCGTGGCATTTGAGGGTCGCCGAGTAGCTGTCGCCGTCCGAGTTGTGGGCCGGTATGCCGCCGTGGGCCGTGGTGTTTGCGGTGTCTGCGAGGATTGCGGTGATACCGGCGTTAAAACCGGTGATCGAGTCGTAGGTGTCTGCACCCCTGCCGACAACCTTCGCATCGTTGTCCTGGTACACGATCTTGGCCGTGTAGGTTTCCCGGATCTTTTCTACGGGCGGGTGGTTTGCGCCCGAGCTCATATACGATACACACCCGAACGGGTTGTTCAGGATAACGGACTGTACAATCGCGTTGAACGCGTTGATGTCCTCGATGGGTTCCGCAAGTTTGCGGACCGCACTCTTCACGTTGGTGTTCTGTGTGAAGTCTGCCATTTTTTTCATCTCCTTTTTTCTTTTTGTCTCGGGGCGCCCGTTGACATACTATCATAGGCACTAGGGGGATATAGTCATGAAAAAAGGGAAAGAATCCGGTGGCGTTACGGGCCGGGTTTGCCATTCCGGGCGGCTGGGGACGCGCTGGCAGTGATCGGGGGTTGGAGCAGGGAGAAAAGATTGGCATTCTTGTCGTGGGATGGGGTTTTTGCCGTGCCTTCAGTAATTTTCCCGGGAAGGCGCGGCGGATCCTTCGGGTAACTCCCCTCATCGTAACGAAATCCTGTTTCGGTCGATAACATTATAACGCTATAGTGCCATAATCACGGGTATGTCCGCAGGAACGGAGAGAGCGGCAACCACCACCATCCAGCTGATGGTGGATACCAAGGCGGAGCTCAACGCCCTTAAGGAATCCAATAATATGAGCACGTACGACGATGTGATAAAGTTCCTGATCAATACCCGGAAGACCTCAGTTAAGTCCCTGTTCGGGTGCACCCCCGAGATGACGCCCTTTGAACGGGAGGAGGATGATTCCCATCGAGTACCTGGTCATTGATACCTGGGTCTGGATCGAGTATTTCCGGGGGTCGGACCCGGCCATCAGGGAGGTTATCGAGAGCCGGGAAGACGTTGCATTGCTGACGTCCGCGATCACGATCACCGAGATTATCCGGAAATACAATGGGTATCCTCAAAAACTCGTGGAGGAGATGCTCCAGCTGATCAATACCGTGGGGAGAGTCGTGAACGTCGATCAGGAGATTGCGGCTGCTGCCGGCCGGTTACGAAACGACGGGTTTCCCGGCGGGACGGCAGATGCCATTATCCTTGCGACCGCCCTGCGGGCTAACGGGAGGGTCATGACCGGCGACCTGCATTTTAAGGGATTATACGATACGCTCTTTGTAGGATCCTGAAATCATTTTTTGTTAAAATCCCTCATGAAAACCGCCGGCGCCCGGTAAAAAAGGGGGTTTACCTGTCCATCTCTTTTGCCAAATCCCAGTCGTAGGAGATACCTCCGATGTCCGCCCGGTAATACCTCCACCCGATGATGGGAGAGGAAACCCAGATCATGATCCGGTGCGGCGATGTTGTTACCAGGTCCCGGGCCCGGTCCACCCTGCCGGGGAAGAGTTCCCGGAGGGTGCGGCCGTCCGGTACCTGTCTCCGTGAACGCACTACGGAGATCATGAGCGTGGTGCGGTCTTTGGTGGCGATGATGGCGTCGGGGAGCTCTGCATTCCCGGTGAGCCGGTAGGGTGCGTAACCGTGGTCCTGCAACCGGCGCAGGGCTTCGTATACGTATGGCGAGCAGTGCGAGGGTCTCCTTATGGGGGCTGGCGATACACCTCCTGCATCCCCGGTTATCAGTATCTCGCCTGAGACCGGGCAGACCGCCGGCGCCACGGTGCAGGGGTTAATCCGGTTGCTGTACGAGGCACCGGATGCAATCGTGCCCGGTGCGTTCACGTCCTGTCCGTTTGTTTCTGAAATCTCCATATTCACTTACTTCCTTTTTCATTTCTGATAGTCTCAACAGCGATACGGGGACAAGCGCGTCCGCTCGTCCAAACAAGCCATCATGCCGGCCCGGGAGAAGGGATCGACAGCCCCGGCCCTTATGCCGGAACCTTCATCCCGTGAATCAAAGCGGTACGCAGAAACGGTTTATTGCACCTGCTGTTATGCGGCTACGTACCACCAATGCCCGAACCGGCGGTCATCGACGTATTGGAGAAAAGGCGGGCGATACGGTACCGGCCCGGGTGCCCGCAGTATGCATTATCCCGGATTCGGTGATCAGGTAGATCGGTGCGTTTATTCTCTCAAGAAGCCCAAAAAGCCCGCACGTAAAGGTCATGGCGAGGTAACAGAACTTCGCGATGCGGCAGGCAACCTTCTTTTCGTACCCGAACCGTCTCGCCTTCCTCGCTACCCGTGTGCAGAAATCCAGGGACATTTTTGATTATTCTTACAATGATACGTCCCGTTATATACTCTGTGGTAGATTCGAATAATCTGGTAGTTATCGGGCGAATCGGGGGCTGGAATGGGGCCGGATGGATGTAACCGGGAGGTTAGATCAATGAACCGCGGAGGTGGGTGGAAAACAGACAAAGGAAAAGGCGGTTTTATGAGAGTGGTGTGAGGAATTACCAGAAACGCTCTGGATAAAAAAACGGAATTATTCCGGGATCGATGTGGATTTCTTCTTTTTCTGCATCTTCTGGATCTCTTTGCAGATCTCATCCAGATCGTTGCTCAGCCACTGGTGACGCTCTTTTGTGTAATCGCCCTTCCCGTGATCGAACATCTGGATAAACCGGATCATATCGACGGGACCGAGTGTTTTCAGGAGCGCATCCATTCCCTCGTCATGGATCTCATGCAGTGTTTTTACCTTCATTTCCCGTCACCTCCTCGTACCACGCAGCGGGGTTAACGATTCGTACAGACAATGTTTCGCTGTGGTGAGTCATAATGTTTTTTAGCGTGTCATCGGTTGTGATCAGAACGTCTGCCCCGGCTTCTTCAGCGCAGGCAACATGCAGGGCGTCGAGTGCTTTTACCCCCCAGCCCATAAAAACCGCCGCCCGTTCTTTTATTCCCTCGTCAACAGAAATAGTGCTCCCCGATTTTGCTGCAAAGGATGTAATGTAGTGTTTTTTCTGGGGCTCGGGAATCTTTGCGACTTCATAGGTAAGAGCGGAACTCCAGACAAGCTCCCATTCATGAGGGCACCGGTTCAGGATTGCAATGACTGCCTCGCTTTCATACCGTATTCTCGGGATCAGCTGATCGTCAAACGGCCTGCACAAACAGCAGACATCCATGTAGATCTTCATTTCCCTGTTCCTTCCACAATCGCAATCTCTTCCGGTGTCAGCCCGTACAGCTCGTACACGAGTGTATCAATCGCCGCATCCGTTGCCTCGATCTGGCGGGACAGCAGCGTCTTCTCCTGATCAAGCCGTGCGTCCTGCATCTTCTTGTTCAGGTCGAGCATCTTTGTCACGAGCGTGACCATGCTATCGTGCCGGGCTTTGTCGGCGGGGTCGGAGAAGTTGATGGTACGGATGGGGAAATTTTTCAATACGACATAAGCAGGCATGAAAAATCCTGCTTGAAGTTTTGGCAAATAGGCTTCAAACAAGAAATAGTTCAGTTTGCTATTCAAAATTCCTAAAAGATATTTGTCTGAACTTGGGATAATGAAACATTTGTTATTTGCATAAAATTTTCTTTCATCATAGGTGAATTCTGGTTTCTGACAAATTTCAGGGTATATTATCTTTGGCTTCTCAAATTCTGCATAATACACGCAGGGTCTGAGCTCCCACCAGTATTCACCTCTATCGTCCCTCTCCTCTCCTTGCACAGCAAATGGTTCAAGATAATTTGCGATTGCCGGATAATTTTCTTTAAGCCATTTCCATTTATTTTTGATTTCTTCGGTCTGAGAAGCCGTCCAACCGTTTTTAAATAAAATTAGATATTGGAGATTTTTGAGACTCGAATATCTCTTTACATCCTTGCCAACTGCAAAGGGTTTTATGAAATCAACACTTTTGGGATCTTCAGAAATTAGTTTTTGTTTGGTTTTCTCATCAATAACAAATGCTTTGTTCAATCCCGTTTTAATTCCATAAAAAACCTGTCCATTTAGATATTTTTCTAGAGATTGACCTACTGCATTAAGTCTCGTTAATAATTTCTCAGTATCTTGATTTCCAAGAGTCCATCCATTCAGATCATTCAGTGAGTTAGAACTAATCAAATGATAATTATTTTTTACATATTCGTCGAGGCTTGAAAAATCCAAAGCTTTCACTTTGGATGCGATGAATTCCCTTGCGGGTTTTTCATTCAATATTCGAAGGATACAAGGATACGTGATTGCGGTTTTAAACACCGGAAGATCACCGAAATCTACGATTTCTTCGATTTGTTTTGTGAGTAAATATTTGCGGAGTGGCTTACCATAATTCGCCCTCATCCATTTGTTAGCGACAATAAAGGAAAATTGACCTTTGATGCGAGCAAGTGACAATCCTTTTTCGATGAAGTACGTATAGAGATCAGCTGTCCCTTGATAAACGGTGTAATGCATTTCGAAATACTTTTTCTGTTCTTTTAACGCCTCTTGTCTGAGGTACGGCGGATTCCCGATCACCGCGTCAAATCCGCCGGCCTTCATCACGTCCGCAAACTCCCGGTCCCAGTCGAACGGGTTGATCCTTTTTATTTCTTCCTGCGGCATCTCCGGCGTGATAATGTCCGTCCCGATCAGCGAGTTCCCGCACTTGATGTTCTCGTGCAGGGAGGGAAGCGCCCGCTCGGCAAAGAGCTTGAGCTGCTTGTCGATGTTCTCCTCGTTCTCTTCCTCAAGCACTTTTAAGAGGAGGGAGAGCTTCGTGACTTCCACGGCCTGGTGATCGATATCGACACCGTAGATGTTGTTTAGGAGAATCCGCTTCTTCTCCGCCGTTGTCAACCGCCAGTCGCTCCGCGTCCGGGTGGTGTCGCCGCTTGAGCCGGCCTTGTAGATCGGGAGCTCGACCTGCGAGAGTTTCTTCTTCCCTCTCGGCGTGGGCTCGGGAAGGAGTGCAAGGACCGCCGGGTCGGTCACGGATTTCTTGTCGATAAAGACCGGGACGAGGTGGGCGATGTACCAGTCCCGGTGCCAGTCGAGGAGGTACTGGTATGCCCCGATCAGGAACGAACCGGAGCCGCACGCGGGATCGAGAATACGAAGTTTCGCCGCATCGCGGGGAGTCTTGTCTTTTACCAGTTCTCCCACCGTATGCGCAACAATGTATTCCACGATATACTGCGGCGTGTAAAAGACACCGTCGGCCTTCTTTACCTCGGGCTTGAACTCCACTTTTGCCTGGTGGCCATCCGTGAGCCGGATCACTTTCCCCAGGAACTGTTCGTACACGTGGCCGAGAATTGCCGGGGGAATGACCGAGAAGAGATATGGCGTCTCCGGGTAGTAAAGTCGTTTTATGATCCCCTTGAGTATCTTGTCGTCAATCGCAAGCGTAAGCGAGAGGGTATCGGGGATCTCGTCACGGTCGCTCTCCTTCCCGAAGTGGAACAGCCCGGAATTGTACTTCGCATCCGCGTTTCGGAAGAGCTCGCAGAGCCGGGCATATACCTGATCCCCTTCGAGCAGCTTGTGGAGCGTAGTGTACTCCTCGATCCCCCGGTCCTCGCAGATCCGGAGGAAGATAATCCGGTCAATCGTCCGCTGAACAACCGTATTGAGTTCGTCGACCGAGAGCGTCGGGTTGCGCAGTGCAATGTTCCTTGCAAGGGCGTCCCGCCACGATTCAATCTCGGTGAGGATATCGTCGTCAACTGTTGCAGTGCCTTTCTTGCCCTTCTGGGAATCGGCGTACCGGTCGAATGAGCCCTTCAGGATGCAGTCCTGCGAAAAGACCGAGACAAGGTAACTCCACTTTGCGGGAAGATCCTTGTATGTGAAATACTCGATCCGCCCTTTCGCTGCATTATCGCTGTTCTCCGGCTTGATCGTGCAGTCATAGATCGCAAACTCCTCGAAGTTGGTGAGAATGGAAAGCGGCAACCGTGCGTTCCATGCGTACCGGCGCAGCTGGAGGGCAGCATCGGCGTCGTCCCTGATCGCAACCGAGGGCTTCTTGGTCTCGACAATGAATTTCCGGACGCCGCCGATACGGAAGGTATAATCGAAATAATAGGTCTTCCCGCGAATCCGGACCGGTTCTTCCAGCACGACTTCCCGGTACGCCTCAGAGAATCCCTTGTTGTTCGTTACATCCCAGCCGAGCGCGTGAAAGAGCGGATCGATGAAGTCCTGGCGGAGCTGGGTTTCATTGTATTTTTCCTGTCCGCGAAGGTATGCGTCGCGGTGATAGGTGTAACGATCTACGAGGGGCTGGATGGTCTCTGAGGCTGCCATTAGAGATTTGTTACCCTCAAGGGCGTTAAAGATGATGTAATATAATTCCGGGATTTTTCATACTGCTCCCCCAACAACTCCGTGACCCGACAGCCATCACCGGATTTTTCAAAAGTGGTGAGGGGGTACCCCCCACCCGCCCCGGCACATGGGAGGGTGGGTGACCCCCTCTGAGAAAAAAGAAGGTGGGGGGGTAGGGGGATCACCCCCCTCCCCCCGTTGCCCGGAAACTGGTACTTTTTTGCATGGCCCCGGCCGGTGTTTCGTGTGGAACTTCCGTCGTGAACTGGAAAATTTCGGAAATATTTGGAAAATTTGGATTGCCCAATTCCGGTCCTTGAGGGGGAGGGGGGTGCCCCCCTGGTGGGCCGGCACCTGGGTGGGGGGGTGATCCCCTCTTTAGAAAAAAAGAAGGCGGGGGGTAGGGGGCCCACCCCCTCCCTCCCATTGCTCCGGATCGCGGGCGGATCCTTCGGTTTCCCCGTGGCCCGGCTCCCTCCTTCGGATATCGCCCCTTTTTGTGTACACCTCTATATGGTTTATCGCAGTTCCGGAACCGTTTCGCATCCCCTTTCCCGCCCGCTGTTTTTCCCTCGAAAAAGACCGTCGTGCTCATTACCTCCGGCTCCCCACACCTTCCCATGGCAAACCTCACGCACTTCATGATCCCGGCCGACGACGTGGCCCGGGCAAAGCGGTTCTATGCCGCCCTCCTTGGCTGGAAGATCGACCGGTTACCGGCTCCCGAAACCATGGGGATCGACGCGATGCAGTACCATGAGATAACCACGGGCCCGACAGAGCCCGGTGCCCTCTCCAGCGGCGGCCTGTACAAACGACACGAAAAGGAACCGATCCTCTCCTTTGTGCAGGTAGGGGACATCGAAGGCATTGTCTCGAAGGTGGAAGTGCTCGGCGGGAAGGTCACGATGCCCATTACCGAAATCCCCGGTGTCGGGTTTACCGCCATGATCCTCGATACCGAAGGAAACCTCATCGGCCTCTGGTCGAAGGGAGAGCACTAAAACCCGGCAGGTCTTCCGCGAAACCGTAACCCGGGCCCGGAGGACCGGCACATGATTCTTGTGCATTATAACAAACCAGAACCGTAACCAGCCGACAGGGAGTCCCCGGTCAGAAAAAGAAGCATCCACGGTCCGTTCCGGATGCGGTCTTTCCCTCCCGAAAAGGTACACCTACGGTCCGCAGGGAGAAGACCGATGTGGTTATTGGGGAAGATACCTCATATGTCAGAACCATGAAACAAACGTCCTTGGTACTCCTGTGCGGGCTTCTTGTCTGCCTCGTCCTCCTCGGAACCGGCTGCACGCAGCAGCAGCCCGGTACACCCGCGGGAAGCGCGACGGCCTCCCCGCAGGTAACCTACACCTCCAATGAAACGCTCGTTGCCTTTGTCGACAGCGCAGCAGCCTATGTAAAAGCCAACGGGAAGGAACAAGCCCTTCGCGAATTCAACAACAAAAACGGCTCGTTCTTCAAGGGCGAGCTTTACATCTACGCCTACGATTTCAACGGCACGACCCTTGCCCACCCGGTCAACCCCGAAGCGGTAGGAAAGGTGCGTGAGGGCGCAAACGGCGTCTTTGTCACCGAGTTTGCAGATGTCGTGAAGAACGGGAGCGGGTACTACCCGCTCGTCTACGTTAACCCCGCCCACAACGAGACCCTCGAGACCAAGCTCTGCTATGGCGAAAAGATCGACGATACCTGGTGGCTTGGCTCCGGGGTATACACCGGGCCCGTAGAACCTGCCGTTGCCGCATCCGCAGACGAACCCTCCACCACGCAGGAACTCAAGAGTTTTGTCGATAATGCCGCGGCTTATGCACAGAAAAACGGGAAGGGAGCCGCACTCTCTGCATTCTCCAATAAATCCGGCCCGTTTGTTGCCGGCAACGTCTACATCTATGCGCTTGACTATTCGGGTCACGCTCTTGCCCTGCCCTACCAGCCGCAGCTGGTCGGCACCAGTTTCTACGACATCCAGGACAATGCCGGCCGGTATTACACCCGGACCGAGATCGCGCTCGCAAAAAGCGGCGGTGGATATCTCCTGTACCAGTATCCGGACCCGTCCGACAACTTCACCGTGAAGTACAAGGTCAGCTATGTGCACCCGGTCGACGACTCCTACTGGATCGGTGCCGGTGTCTACACCAGCGGGGATCTGCTCGTGGATAACGAGCTCCGGCAGTTCGTCGCCGATGCAAAGGCATATGCCCTGAAAAACGGGAAGGACAACGCCCTCGCGGAGTTCAACAACCCGAACGGCTCGTTTATGAAAGGCGATCGCTATGTCTTTGCCTATGATTACAACGGTACTGTGCTCGCCTGGCCGTACCAGCCCGGCCAGATCGGCGTAAACCGGCTCAATGCCACCGACCCGATGGGAGCGCACCACGTGCAGGCAATGCTTGCCGGCGCACAAAACGGGACTGCACTTGTGGATTATTACACCGTAAACCCGGCCACCAACACTACAGAACTCAAGATCAGTTACGTGACGGACGTGGACGGTACCTGGATGCTCGGCGCAGGCCGGTACATGGAGCCCGGCCCGGCGGTTCTCCGGGCGTAAAGGAATCCCTTTTTTTTAAAATAAAAGAAGAATCCCGGGATCAGTGCCCTTTCCGGAGGAGTTTTGCCTCCTCGGCATAATCCGGGTGGATCTCTTCTTTGAGCGCGAAACTGATTACAAGGATCACGATGCCCAGCGCGAGCGAGAGGAGGAACGCGATATCGAATCCACCTGAGAGCACTTCCATTTTGATACTTGACGGGGAGTTGTAGGTCACTGCGTAGCGGTTGGCAATCCCCACAACGCCTAAAATGAGGATCAGGTTGAAGATCGCAATCCCGATCGAGAGCGGTGCGGTCCGTTCGAGACTCGTAAGGCTCGATATCAGCCCGGCCTTTGCCTTTGAGACCGACATCATGATGAGCGTTGTCACCGGCGTCACGATCAGGCCGAGACCAAATCCGATGAGGGCAAGGGCGAGGACCACAAAGCCCGTTGAAGTGTGCACGAAGAGTTTCGTCATCATGAAGTAGCCGAGGATCAGCGGGATGCACGAGAGGATGCAGAGCCGGCGGGGCCCCACGCGGTTGAATGCCGCCCCGGCAATGAGGCCCGCCACCATCATCGCAAACGAGAGCGAGGTCATGATCAGGCCGGCGTTCGACGTGGAATAGCTGTGTACGTATTCGAGGTAGAACGGCAGCAGGTAGCTGATCCCCGAGAAGCTGAAAAAGACGAGGAAGAGCAGGAGGTTTGCCAGGAAAAAGTTCCTGCTCTTAAAGAGCCGGAGGTCGAGGAGCGGGTCGGCGTGGGCCAGCTCCTGCCGGACAAAGAGGCCGAGGGTGACAATGGCAAGCGCCGCGGCCCCAAGGATGATCGGGGATGTCCAGTGCAGGGCTTCGCCTTCCGAGACCACAAAGACGAGCGATGCCAGTCCCACGAAGACCAGCGCCGCCCCGGCTTTGTCGAACGCACCCGCGCCCGCTACCGGGGGTGTGGTGGACGGGATCACCTTTGCCCCGAGAAGGATCGCAAAGATCCCCACCGGTACGTTGATGAAGAAGATCCAGTGCCAGGAAAGGTACTGCGTCAGGATGCCTCCAACGGTCGGGCCGATGGCGGTTCCGAGCGATGCAAAGAGCATGATGATGCTCATCGCCTTTCCTTTCAGTTCCGCCGGGATGTATGCCGTGATCATCGCCGCAGCAACCGCAGCAAGCATCGCCCCGCCCACGGCCTGGAAAATCCGGGATGCCACAAGCGACGGGAACCCGAAGACCAGTTCCGGCAGGAACCCGCAGAAGAACGACCCGAGCGTAAAGATGGCAAACCCGGTGAGGAAGATCTTCTTGTATCCTATCGTATCCGAAATCTTCCCGAAAACAAGAACGCAGCCCACCAGCACGAGCAGGTACGAGGTCGCGACCCAGCTCACGGTTGTCGTTGAGAGGGAGAATGCCTCGGTGATGGCCGGCAGTGCGATATTGACGATCGTGCCGTCGAGGCTCGACATGAACATTGCAAGCGAGATCGAAAAGATAAGCCAGACGTAACCCTTTGTCTGCGGGCCGGTGCCGGGACTGTCCATGTCAGGAGTGTTGCCGGTTCGTCATGATGAGACTTGCGAAACAGCGGGAGGGTACCGGTGCGTCATCCCCTCCCACGGTTTCCGAAATCTCCGCGTAAAATCCCCGGATCTGCAAACCGGGAAGAAAGCGTATATCCCGGCACCAAGAGAACAAAGAACTAGTGTGGCACATCTACCACAACTACCGTAAAAGGAAGTGATTTTAAGATGTCCAAAAAGAACAACAAGGTCGCAGGCAAGTCCGCTGCTGCAAACGACAAGTCTGCTGCAAAAGACGCAAAGAAGAGCGCGTAAAGCCCCCTCATTACCTGCCCCGGTCCTTCCGGCATCAGCAGATACTGTGCCTGCCGGAAAAACGGGAATATGCATTGTAACTCATGAAAATACCATGCCGGGGAACCGTGCCTGCCAAACCGGCGGGCGGTTCCCGGACTGTTTTATCAATACGTTACCCCTGCATCGCCATTTTGCGCATCAGCGCCATCACGCCGGGCTTTGAAGGTTTTTTGGCTGCGGGCATTCCAAAACCCATGTCCATGGGCGGCTCGGCAAACATCTCTTCATCCAGCCGGCTGCCGATCTCTTCGAAGATCCGCTTGTATGCAACGCAGTGCGGGTCAACGCCCTCGATCCGACCCGGTGTCGGTGCCATGGCGTTGTACGGGCATCCTCCCCGGCAGTACCGGATGTGTTTGCAGCTCCCGCAGGCAGTATCAACGTAGTCTTTGAAGGCAAGCATCAGTTTCCCTGATGGAGATGCCATCAGGGTCTCAAGCGACGGACGGTCGGCAACATTTCCCATCACGTACTCCGGCATCCCGACAAACCTGTAGCAGGGGTAGATGCTCCCGTCGGGACCGACCGCAAACGTGCTTCCCATGCAGTCCACGTAAGTGCAGACGCTCCCGTGCCGGGTAAAGACGCAGCGGCAGAGGTCGTTGATGTTCATGATCTCCATGGAGTCTATGTGTTCGAGCGCCTGATCGAGGAGGTAGACCAGCAGCTCGCCGTAGTCAACCGGTTCGAGCGCCCATTCCTTCGGGTTCTCCGATCGCAGGGACGGGAGCGCCGGGTGGAGTTTCAACACGAAGCCCTGTTCGAGGAAGAAGCGGACGATCTCCTCTTTCCTTTTTGCCGACTTGTTGGTGAACGTGCAGATGAACCGGACGGAGAGGCCGTGGTCTCTGGCAATGGTATAGCCTTTCATTGTCTTCTGGAAGTACCCATCGCCCCGCTGCGAATCCGTAATGTCCTCCGGCCCGTCGATGCTCGACCCGATGGGGACATGGTAGGCCGCAAGGACGTCCGCGATCTCCGGTGTCATCCGCCAGAGGTTGGTCTGCATCGCAAAATCCGGGTGCATCCGTGCGCACCCTTCGGAGATGATCGGGAGCGCCTGCCGGTAGAAATCCGCCCCGGCAAGGAGCGGCTCGCCGCCGTGGAAGGTAAAGGTCACCCGTTCGCGGTCGATTCCTTTGAGCCATTCCACGATCTCCTTTACGGTTTCCACCGTCATGACCGGCGACCCCTCCTCCGAGCTCCAGCAGTACTTGCATTTCGACGGGCAGCCCAGCGTCGGGATGATCATGACGTGAAAGGGATTTTTCATTACTGTTTTTTCCTTTCTTTCAGGGTATATTTGTTTTCAAACAGCCCCGGTGAACCCGCTTTTCCGAATGCAAAAGCTCATCACTGCCGGCACAAAGACATACTTCCTATGACCGCCAGTCTCCGTGTCACCGTCCTTGTCGATAATAATACCATCACCGACCGGTACTTCTGCGGAGAGCCCGGCCTCTCGCTCTTTATCGAGACCGGCGGTAAGAAGATCCTCTTCGATACCGGCTACTCGGGGCTGTTTTTGGAGAACGCAAAAAAGATGGGGATCGGGTTTCACGATCTGGACTACGTGGTCCTCTCGCATGGGCACCTCGACCATACGGGGGGTCTTGTCTCCCTTGCCCGGTACCTCATGGAAGCCGCGATCGAGAAGACGCCCTGCCACAAGCCCGGTCTTATCGCCCATCCCCGCTGTTTCCGTCCCAAGGAACACGCCCCGCTGGAGAACAACGGTTCGATCCTTGATGAGGCCGAGGTCCGGCGCCATTTTGCTGTTACCCTCTCCGACCGGCCGGTCCAGATCACGGACGACCTTGTCTTTTTGGGCGAGATCCCGCGGAAGTTTCCGTTCGAGCGGATGGGTCCCAAAGACCGGCGGATTCTCCTTCCCGACGGGAGCACCGAGCCCGATCTCCTTCTCGACGATACAGCCCTTGCCTGCCGGACGAAAAAAGGACTGGTAATCATCACCGGCTGTTCCCACGCGGGGATCTGCAATATCACCGAATACGCCCGCGAGGTCTGCGGGGAAGAGAAGATTCACGATATTGTCGGCGGGTTCCACCTGCTCCGCCCGTCGCCCGAACAGATGCAGGGCACATGCAGGTATCTGCAGAAGATCCGGCCGGATGCAGTGCATGCCTGCCACTGCACTTCTCTTGCCGCGAAGATCGCACTTGCTGGATCCTGCCCGGTACAGGAGACGGGCGTGGGCCTCCGGCTCGAATGGTAGGATAGGGTTATTCGGCCCGGTCGGGATTTTCGCACTCCTGAAGTTTCCTGCCACGGATGAGCGTGCGGAAAAATGTCCAGTGCAGGAGCAGGTGGACGATGATCAGGGCGGCGAATACAAAACTTGCAACATCGTGGTACAGGACCCAGTCGTGGCGGGAGATTCCCATCCACGAGGCTCCGCCTTTCCCGGCTCCCGAGGGCAGGTAGAGATACAGGACCAGGCCCGTGAAAAGCGTCGGGACAAACGCGATCAGGCTGCCAAGGTCGATGAGTACGTTAAGGGTCAGGTGCTTCATGGCAAATTCGTCCTTTTAAAGAACACTTGGCCTGAGGAACGATAATATTTCACACCGGTGCTGACAGGATCCGGTTGCGGGAAAAACGGAGGGTTATTCCTGATCTGTTTCCTTAGTGCCCTTCGCATTCGTGGTCGGGGCCGTGAGTGCAGCTGCTCTCGCCCGGGGCAATCTTTCCTGCAATAAAATCGTTGATGACCTGGTCGATTTTGCCCAGGACACCGAGGAAGACCTCGATATTGTTCTCACAGAAGAGATCGACAGCCCGTGGGCCCATTCCGCCGGCGAGGACGTGCGTAACTCTATGGCCGGCGAGAAAGACCGGCAGTTTTCCGGGTTCATGGCCGGGGCTTTCAAGGATTTCGGTTTTTGTGATTTTTTTGTTCTCTACGGTAAACACTGCATATTCCAGGCAGTGCCCGAAGTGTGCGGAGACCATGTCTCCCTCTTTTGCAATAGCGACTTTCATGGAATTTTCCTCGAAACGGTTTGGTGGTATCCCGGTGTGGGCCGGGATTATAATTACTCATATGCGCATAAATGGTTAAAACCTTTTGATGCGGCAAGAGCGTGAGAACAAACTCCCTGGACGGAAGGAAAAATCGCCGAAATAGTGGAGGGATCGTTCCGGAACCTGCCCGGTCAGCCCTTCCGCACCGGCTGTTCCGGGACGATCGCATAGAATACGCCCCGGTCCATTCTCTGGGAAGAGACCGTCCCGTTCCGCTCGAACGAGCCGAGAATTTTTGCCACTTCGGCACCGGAGAGGCCGGTAGTGCGGACCAGGTTCTCGACGGTTGAGGGCCGCCGGCAGAGCGTTGCATAGATAAGGTCTGCAGCAGCGGTCTGTTCCAGGACTGCCGGGGAGACCGGGGCTTTTTTCCCGGCGATCTCGATATTGGATGTACCCAAGTACGCCCGGACCCGTTCGAGTTCTTCATCGGATGCCGGCCCGATCCATTCCTCGGCGGGGGGACGGTCGAGCGTATTGAGCTGGATCCGGTCGGGTCCGATACGGGCAATCGCAGATTTTAGCCCGGCCAGTTCTTCATCGGTTGTGTTCAGGCCCGGGACTACGAACACTTCGAGCCAGAGCTGTCCCGTGTACCGTTTCCGGAACTCAATCATCCCTTCGATGACCTGTTCGATTTTCAGGGACGGGTGCGGGTGGTGGATGTGCTCAAAGGTTTGCTGGAATACCGAGGACAGGGTCGGGATCACCCGGTCGGCGGACAGCAGTTCGTCCTGCACGGCCCGGTTGGAAAGGAGGCTCCCGTTCGTGAGCACGCTTACGGTATATTCCGGGAATTCCCGTTTTATGGCAGCAATGACCGGGCCGAGCGAGAGGGAGAGCGTCGGTTCGCCGGAACCGGCAAATGTGATCGAATCGAGGGCCGGGCGGGACGAGAGTACCGTGCGGAGCTCGGCCATTACCTCATCGGCAGGAAAAAAGGTCCGGCGTGCCAGGGTCTTTTGCGTGGTATGCCCGCACTCGCAGTAGGCGCAATCATAACTACAGACCTTGAACGGGATGAGGTCAACGCCAAGGGAAAGGCCCAGCCGGCGCGAGAGCACCGGTCCGAAAACATGTTTCTGTATCATCGATTGTGCCGGTTATTCCGGTGAACCGGGCTCCTGCGATCCCGCGCTCTTCGGGCAGATGCCACCCCCGGCTTTGGGGCAGAGCTTCTGGTTCTGCCGGGGGCAGTGCCCGGCGGGCAGGCGGGTACACCCTTCTATCCGGATGGTCTTCCCATGGATCAGGGCATCGGCAATCTTGTGGCGGGCCTCGTGGATGTCTCGCCAGATGGTCTTTCTCGAAACCCCGAGAACCGCCGCCGCCGCTTCCTGTTCGAGGTCCTGGAAATCGATCAGGTTCAGGGCAGCCATCTCTTCGGGCAGCAGGGACACGGTCCCGCTCTCCCCGCCGGAATTGCACTGCGGGGCATAGCACCGCGCGTCCGGGCCTCCTTTGAGGGATCGGTTCAGGCGCGGCCGGCCCCGCCGCCTGCAGCACTCTCCCTGTTCAGAGTCCGGTTCCAAGGTCTTTTACCTCCTGATACAGATTGGCTGCCAGTATTTGAATGGCTTGTGCTGACGGGGACTGCCCGGCATCCGTAACCGGTATCCCTTTACGGACGGCATCAATGACGGCGGGATCGAAGGGAATGGTCCCGGCAACAGGGATCTTCTCGTTCCGGCAGTATTCGATGATCTCTTTAGTGAGGGCCGGGTTCAGGTCGTACCGGTTAACGGCAACAAAGATCCGGGGCCTGAACTGGCGGCAGACCGTAACGACCCGTTTTAGATCGTGGAGCCCCGAGACGCTTGGTTCGGTGACCACAAGGACAGCGTCCATTCCGCTGATGGTTGAGATGAGGGGGCAGCCGGTCCCCGGCGGGCCGTCGACAAGGAGAAGATCGCAGTTCCCGTCCCGTTCAAGGGCAGTCTTCTTTACTGCATGGACAAGGAGCCCGGAGTTCCCTGCGCCCGGTACGAGCCCGGCATGGACGAGGTGCCCCCGCGGGGTCTCCGAGTACCGGATCTCACCGGTCTGCCGCGGCTGCAGGGCAACAGCATCATCCGGACAGACAGATACGCAGACGGAACACCCCTCGCAGTGCAGTGGGTTGACCCGGAAGGTATCCCCGGCCTGTTCGATCGCCCCGAACCTGCAGTACCCGGCGCATTTCCCGCACCCGGTACAGCGGGCCGGGTCGATCACTGCCGTTTTGGATCCCATGAACGGGTCTGTTGTGAGGATCCGGGGCGAGAGAAGCAGTTCGAGGTTTGCCGCATCCACGTCGCAGTCCGCAAGGACCATAGATCTAGGAAGGAGCCGTGAGAGCGCGGCCGTGAGCATGGTCTTGCCGGTCCCTCCTTTCCCGCTGACAACGGCAAGCCGGATCATGGTCCCTCCCGTGCGAGCGCCCTGCACCGCTCAAACAGATCGCCGAACTCTTTCTGCCACTCCGGCCGTGCCCGGCAGAGCAGGTCGCCCCGGCTCTGGATTGCGGCGATCTCCCGGTCAAAGGGGATCGTCAGCAGGACCGGGAGGCCGCGTTCGGCACAGAAGCGCCGGGTTTCGTCATCGTTGCCGTCGCTCCGGTTGATGACGACTCCTGCCGGGATTCCCATCTGTGCGGCGACATCGGCCGCGAGTTTGAGATCGTGCAGGCCGAACGGCGTGGATTCCGTCACGAGGATACAGGCATCGCAGCCGTCAAGGGCTTCGATGACCGTACAGGAGGTGCCCGGTGCTGTATCGAGGATCACCGCGGGGCTGCGGTCTGCCATTTTCTTAGCCTCCCGGATCACCGGGACTGCATGGGGGTCTCCCGTGTCGAGTGTCCCGGCGATCAGGGTCAGGCTGGGCAGGGGAGATACGGTGGAAAGGGTGCCGATCCGTTTTGGATTCTCGCTGATGGCGCCGTTCGGGCAGGCCAGCATGCACCCGCCGCAGGAGTGGCAGAGCTCGGAAAAGAAGAGGACCCGGGTGGGCAGCACGGTCAGTGCGCCGTACTGGCAGAACTTCCCGCACGCCCCGCAGTGCTGGCACCGGGATGCATCGATCACCGGTACGGAAACGGTGACATCCCGGGTGACCGCGGACCCGGGAAAGAAGAGGTGAAGATTGGGTTCTTCAACATCGCAGTCCACGAGGGTAACCGGCTCGTTTGCCCACGCACGCGTAAAGGCAAGGTTTGCCGCCACCATGGTCTTGCCGGTCCCTCCTTTTCCACTGGCAACTGCGAGTTTCATCGTTTCACCCGGACGCTCCCGTTGTCCTGTGCCCGGCCACTCACTTAAAGAGATTCCCGAAATTCTTCAAACGCCTGGCGAACCGTTTTATTCTTCGGTACCGTGTGGATGGAGATACCTGCGGCCGCGAGGACTTCCTGTGCGTTCCCGCCGACCTGCCCGGTAATCACGGCCTTTGCTTCGTGTTCGATGAGAATCTGGGCGGCTTTCGGACCCACGCCACCCCCGCTGCCGGCATATGGGTTTGCATACGCATCGCAGGTCCCGGTTGTCGTGTCCATGAAAATGAAATACGGCGCCCGCCCGAATCGCTCGTCGATGAATGCGTCCGGTGTTGCGCCCTGAGAAGTAATACAGACCTTCATACGAATCCCATTTTATTACTCATAAGCGCATAAATAATATAAACCATCGCACCGTACTACTTCAGTACGATCCGCCGGACCAAAGTACAGGAATGGATCCAGCCGGCGGCAGAGACCTTACCATGAGCAGCCATACCCTTCTTGACGATCTGATTGCCCGCCTTCCGGAAAATCCTGTTCCCGTGCGCTCGGTTCTTGTCGGCGCCCACTGGACTGCCGTGTGCAGCACCGGCTGCGGCCTTGCGACAACGGTCATGGGCGGGGGATGCAACAATCACGAGAGCGTTGTGCGCAATGTCGGGCAGCTCCACAGAAAGAGCGCACAGGAACTTGCCGCGCTTGCCCTCTCGGATAACCCTCTTGAGGCCAGTATAGGAGTTGCGGCAATCAATTCTCTCCTGGTGCCGGACGAGACAAAAGCGGTACTCATGAATGCGTCCGAGGTGCTGATGAAGAAGGGAGCGGGAAAGAATGTGGCGCTGGTCGGTCATTTCCCGTTCATCCCCCGGCTCCGCACCGCTGTCGGGAACCTCCGGGTGATCGAGCTGCACCCGACAGGAGACGATTACCCGGCGTCAGCCGCTGCCGATCTCATCCCCAAAGCGGATATTGTCGCTATCACGGCGAGCGCCTTAATCAACCATACCCTTGACGACCTGCTCGGCCTCTGCCGGCCGGATGCCGAGGTACTCATCCTCGGGCCGAGTACCCCCCTCTCCCCGGTCCTGTTCGAACACGGGGCAACGATCATTGCCGGCGCACGGGTGGCCGATGAAGCCGCCGTACTGAACGCGATCGGCCAGGGAGCTATCTTCCAGCAGGTCACCGGGGTCCGGCTGCTGGCATTTACCCGGTCGGGAGCACTCTGATCGCAGAGGCACCAAAAGACGTCCTGACCGGGAAATGCGCGAGCGTGGATTCTTAATGAAGTCCAACACCCTCGCTGTGAAAATCGTTTTCTTAAAATCACGAACGGTTCATGGCATACGGTCACGTAATGTTGACTTCATCGAGAACCTTTCTGATAGTTCCCTCCCCTTCGAAACGGTAGATCCGGATCCCGACACCGTCCAGAAGGCTTTTTGCATTCTCTCCGATGTCACCGGTGATCACCGCTTCAAGCCCGTTTTGTTTTAAAAGTTCGACTGCGTTCCTGCCCAGTCCTGAATCGCTGACAATAAAACCGTTCCGTACCGCATCTTTTTTACCGGTTTTGGTATCGTAGAAGATGAAATACGGGGCCCGGGCGAAATGGTGCTCGAAGGGACTGTCGAGTGCAGGCCCCTGTGCTGTGATACAGATCTTCATGCGTGTCTCCTATTATTACTCATATGCGCCAAAATACTTAAAATCAGCGCTGCTGTCAAAGGGATATCCCGCATCCGAAAAAAATGACGCCCATATCACCGTTCCCGCGGCTTTTCCGGTGCCCGGATGGGCAAAAATACATGGCAAAAACCGGGGCTGCCAAAAGGGCAGGGTGGCCGTTTAAAAAGGGGTTGAAACACCGTATTTTTACGATCCAACCGTAAATTGAGCGTATTTTCCACAGGAACCCAAAAAGGAGAAAATACGAGTCTTTTCTGGATCGGGAAATATACGAAAATCGAAAAATACGTTTAAATTGGGCTTATTTTACTGTGTCTCCGGATCCCTCTTCAGGTAAATGAGGATCTTCCGTCTTGTACCTGAACAACAGCTCGGTCACTGCCCGGATTTCCCTGCCCTGTTTTTTTGCTTCTGCAAGGTAGGTATCGTAAAGGGCATCGGTAGTGACATGGAGCACCGGTTTGCAGAGATCGGCATGCAGCATGAGATCGAAACAGCGGGCTTCCGCCTCGGTGAGCCCGAGCGGTTTGTATTCCCCTGCTGTCGGGACAAACACGGGATTTTGATCCAGTGGTGTCTTCAGGACCAGTGCCGCAAGCGGAGTCGAGGGGATCGGCTCGGCAATGCTGATGAAAATGTCATCGAGCTCTTGTTCGGCGATAAAATCCTTGGTCTTCTCGTAATCCGCGGCGGTTTCTGTGGGATACCCCACAATAAAACTTCCGGCGACTTTTAACCCGTGTTCCCGGCAGCGCCGGATCGCATCGGTCACCTGCGCGACAGAAACTCCTTTTCCCATTTTGGTAAGGATCGCATCGCTGCCGGATTCAATACCGAAAAATACCCATCCGATGGTGTACTTTTTTATTGCATCCAGAATCTCGTCGGTGATGCAGTCTACCCGGATATCCGGCGAAGACACGTTGGCGCTGCCCATCACCCCGGCAAGCCCTGAAAGGAGTGCGACAAATGCATCCGGGTTGATCCTGCCGTTGTCTGCCTGGTACAGGGACCCCGTTCCCCCGCTGATGGCGATACGGCGTGCTCCTGCCTTTTTGAAAGCCTCGACCTCTGCCACAATCGCAGGGATCTCCCGGCTCCGTATGGCATGGCCGAAAAACCGCGGAACCTGGCAGAACGTGCAGGCTCCCGAACAACCGCGATGCGATTCGATATAGGCACTCGCACCCCTGATACTCTGGGTACCGATATCGGCAGGGATCAGGGGAAGCGGGTGTTCGATGGATTCCGGCGGATCGCGTTTCCGGATCACGATCTTTTGCCCGGACCGGTATGCCACTCCTTCCGTATTTTGGATTTTTGCGCCTGCAACCAGATGCCGGACCGTCACTTCCCCCTCGCCGAGAATGACTGCATCCGGGTTCAATTCCCCGAGCACGATCTCAGGGTATGCCGAAACCGGCCCGCCGACATAACAGATCCCCCCGGTCTTTCGGATCCTCCCGACAAAATCCCGAATGGCCGGATCGAGGAGGTGAAGCGTAGAATAGAGGCTTAGGTATACCGTGTCTCCACGCTCTGCCACGAGATCCTTATGGAGCGCAACCGGTTTGCCGCTGTGCCGGATCGTCCCGGCAATAAGCATGGCGCCATAAGTGTAGATACCCGGCGAGATGACGGTGTAGTTCATTTCGTATACATGAGTATGGGCAGGCACATTATATAGCAAATCCGAATCTGACTGCTCGTTATTTCAGGACGGGGTGATTTTTTAAAAATCTGGTGCCTTACGTGCCGAAAAAAATTCTTATGAATTCTGGTAAAAAAGAAAAAAAATTTGGTTGGGGACGTTTCCGTGCTTACCTTGCGGGGATGATGAGCGAGCGCTCGCCAGCGGGCATGAACTCGCGGATTGCACCCTTTGCGAACTCGCGGCGGGGTTCGGCAAAGTCGAACTTGAGCGACGGGTCGGCGAACGTGATCTTGATCAGCGGGGACAGCGACCATGCATCGCCGCGGCCGTAGTGGGCACTGCCGACGATTGCTGCGTATTCTCCCTGGTGACCGACGTTCATTGCGTAGTTCGGGTAGTTCGGGCCACGGAGCTCACCGACACAACCTTCGTCAGGCCGGACGGAGAGCGAGTTTGCGGAACCGCACTGGTCCTGCAGGTCGTAGCCGAAGAAGCCGAGACGTGACCAGCCTTCCTTGTGCAGGAGCATGGACATGTACCAGCCGTTGAGACCGGCGTTGGAGTTACCAGTGGCGATTGCCGTGGTAAGACCGGATGCTGCTGCGAGGACACCGGCACGCTGGGAGCCGCCGAAGTGGTCTTCCATCATGGTCGGGAACTGTTCGTACTGTTCCATACCGTAGAGGGTGACTTCCGAGGCGAGCTCGTTTACCAGTTCCTGGGTCGGCTTGACCTTGTCCTTGCCGGACGGGCTCTTCCAGTCGACTTTGTACTTGTTCTTGATGTAGTCCATACCGTAGTAGGTAAAGTCATCAAGGATGTTGTCGGTGTATGCAGCGGTTGCATACTGGGTGAACCCGACACCGCCGGACATGTAGCTGCCCAGCCAGATCTGGTCAAAGAGCATGGTACCTGCACCGACCACTTCAAGGGATGCCTTGGCGGGGTCGTTCGGGTACTTGCGGTCTGCCTGAACCATATCGGCGAAGTGACCGAACTTGATGCCACCGGGCTCGTTCGGGCCACGTGCACGGCGAGCCGGCAGGATGTCACCCATCTGGATAACACCGGCGTGCTTTGCCGCGAAGGACAGGTCGGCGACTGCTGCTTCACCGGCGCACATGCGGTACGCAGCGATGAAGGACATACCGATCTGCATGGCGGACCACCGGGAGGTCGTTCCACCATCGCAGGTCCTGGAGACGGTTGTCGGAATGTGGACAGCCTGCCACATGGACTTACCGACTGCTGCCTTGAGGGCTGCTGCCTGCTTTGCCGGGAAGAGCTTGTCGAGGTTTAAGACGAACTGGGGTTCGAGGTCGTCTGCCATCTCGTCGTCGCCGGTAAAGACCTTGACGTAACAGTCATCGACGAGTGCCGGGTGGGTCTCGACCATGTGTTCCTGGACGACTGCGCCGCCGGGCATTGCATGGTTGAGGACGTGGAGGTACTCGTTGATGGTCTCAGGGGTAACTTCTTTTCCCAGACGCTTCTGGAGGGTGTTGTGGGCGAGGTCGAGGCCGACGATGATCGTCCGGCGGATGTCGTCCCACATCTGCTGCATTGCAGCGTTGTTGACGAAGTGGAGGTCATCACCTTCAACGAAGACACCGGTGCCGGAGACCTCGTAGGTCATCAGCTGGCGCTGACCGAGCGGGATACCGCCGAGGTGGCAGCGCTTCGGGTCGTACATTGAGATGCCGCGTTCCATTGCGACTTTCTGGCCTTCCTTTAAGAACTCCATCTTACGGGGAGACTGTTCGAGACCCTTGCGGCCGAATACGGTGTGGGTTGCGGTCGGGTCTTCTGCGAACTTCTCCTTCATTGCCTTCAGGAAGAGTTTCTGGGATCTCTCGATTTTTGCTTTTCCTGCCATCGTAATCACTCCTTCGGCATGAAGCCGTACTTGGTCCTCAGCGAGTGGATGCGCTGGATGTACTCGACATACTCGGCATCGTCGCGGAAGCCGGTACCGACAAGTGAGTGGTACATGGTAGTGTGTGCCTTGAGCCACTTCTCGTCCATCGGCTTGCCGACCTTGACTTCAGCGTCGAGGGGCTCACCGATCTGGTTCTTGACGTACTTGACAACGCCGGCCTTCTTGTCGAGGACACAGCGCTGGAGCATATCGAACATCATACCGTTCTCATCGAGACGGAGGGAGTGTCCGTGCACAGTTGCGCCACGGATACCGGTGCGGGCCGGGTCGAAGAGCTCGGTTCCGACGAGTTCTTTTGCATACTTTTCGAGATCTCTCTCACGGCACTCGATGATCTGACGGCCGGACAGGGTACCCGGGTCGATCCCGCGGTATCTGTACATCTCGAGCCAGGACCGGACGTACGGCTGGCAGGGTGCGTTGAACATCGAGTCGGCAAACTGGATGTACCTTACACGGTCGCCGGCCTTTGCGCCGTCGGTCGGGGTGACGAGCTTGCGGATCGGGCATGCCGGTTCCTGCTGCTCGGCAAGGGGCGGGTGTGCTGTCGGGTATGCCGCACCGGGGGCGCGGTGTCCCATAATCAGTACAATGTCCTTATCGGTAATATCGCGGAGCTTCTCCAGCTTGTGGGATGGGTCAAGCTGCTTGCGCCGGTTCTCGGCGACAATAGAGGAGCCTGGACAATACTGTGGTTTGTATGCCATTGTTTAATCACTCCAATGAATCCTTCTTTTTGATCAGTTTCATAACCGCCGAAATGACTTCGGCCATCTTCTCGCGTGTTGGGGTCTGGCCGCGGGTCACGCCGCTGACGATTTCCATGACCGTACCTTTGGTCCGGATCTGGTCTGCAGGCGGCATCACGTACGCGGTCTTCACACCCTCTTTTGCAAGATCCTCGTAATCGATTGGTGACTGGGAAACAACGATCGCCTTCACATTGCACGCGGCAAGGATGAACCGTACTTTGTGCACCACATGGGAACGGACATTTCCATGGTGGAGGATGGCGACCCTGTGCTTTTCGATCTGTACGATCTCTTTCTCGGTAAGCCCGAAATAAGCGCCAAGGGCGGAACCCGCGATTTTCGGGGCATCCGGCGGGATACCGCTTCCCGCATTGAGTACGAGCGTACTGATGCTGTACTCGACACCCTGCTGCCGCAGTCCTGAAGTAATATCGCAGACCGGCTTTGTAACATGGCGGCGGCCTGGTGACATCCCGACAACAATAACGTCGGGGTACCGGCACTCGGAGATGGTACCGCGCTGGGCGATACCTCCTCCTTTTCCCATGCCCATTGCCTCGCGGCAGTCGACTACCTGGGTTACACGTCCTATCGGCATAGCTTACTTGATTCCCTGAATGATTACGGGGCCTGAACGGCTCTTTGGATCTGCCATACCAAGAATATCCCTGTCGGCGTTCGGTCCGTATTTTGCATAGTCCACGAGCGACGGTGTAGTCTTCATGAACTTGCCTTCTTGCAATCGGCAGGTAAATTCCGTGATACTTTCTTCACACGCGGCTTTCAGTGCAGGGATAACCTCGCGGTTCTCCAGTTCCAGGAGAATGGTTCCCACATGTACCTGTAATTCGAGTTCCTCGGTACCGACATGGATCCTGCCCCTCATCGAGTGAGGGTTTGCAGTACCCCGTGCCGGCCCGTAGGGCACAGTTGCCGGAAGACGGGGGCCGTTTAAGACCATCCTCCGAATTCCACCGGCTTTTAACAGGTTGTTGAGGAGCCGTTCCACTGTATCCGGGTTCATCAGGCGGTCGGTGACAATCCTGCACTGCGGGAACGTGGCTTCGGTCATTTGCATCATGCTTTGGGTTTAGATACCCTTTGCGATGGTCTGGATCGGCTTCTTGAAAGCCTCGATCTGCCCGAATGTGTCCTCGTAAACCTTACTGGTTCCCTCAGGACTGAACATCTGGGTACCTGCATCAAGTGCGCAGGCTGCGACGATACAGGGGATACCGACACCGGCTGCATGACGGGTAACGACGTGGTTACCGTTGAAGACACCGGGGCCGCCGCCACCGTAGATCGAGTGGCTGAAGAACGAGAACCCGACTGCGACACCCATGGTGCGGCCGTAGTCGGCACCGGGCAGGCCGGTCTCGTGCTCGAGCAGATCGTTGAAGTAGAGCAGCGTTGCGGAAACTGCCTGGGCGAACCGTCCTGCACCACAGTTGACCATGGTTGCAGCGAGGGTACCGGCAGATGCGTACGCGTTCCACATCATCGGGTCCTTGGTCTCGTAGAAGACATAGCCGCTCTTGCCCTTCTTGCCTGCCTTGATGACCTTGTCCTCAATGGCACGCTCGACAAGGCTCTGGACGACAGTACCGACCGTGCCGGTCTTGCCGTTCTTCTTGACGAGGTCGTAGACGATGTTGTTGGCGTTTAAGCCCTGGTATGCGTAGAGAAGCAGCTGTGCACGCTCGAACGGGCCGATTGCTGCGCCCATTTCGAACTCCCCGGCCTGCTCGAAGGTTGCGGCGAGTGCTGCACCCTGCATGGCATTCCGGTGGGTCATCATGACCGCGTGGTTTGCCTGGATGTTACGGAGAGCGTACCCGAGACCTTCGTTGTTCTGCGGGATGGACAGGATCGAGACGACGTTGCCGCCCTGCATGTCCATGGTCTGCGGGTAGGTACCCCAGACTGCACCCTTAACGTATGCGCCGTCGAACATTCCGATCTTGTACTGTTCGAGGAGTGCATAGGTTGTGGCTGCTGCAATGCTCGTGGTGGTTGCATCGTAGGTGGCTGCTGCCTTGATACGGGCAGACGGAACCTCGACAAGAAGCATCTTGCCGCCGGCGACCTTGGTGATCTTGGTGTCGTCGCCATCGGTGACCTGGAGCATTCCCTTGATCTTGGCTGCGATAGCGTCTGCATCCTTGACAACACTGCAGTCGAGGCTGCGGCCGAGAATCTGGTTGGACTTGCCGCCCATCTTACCGGTCTTGAGTGCTGCCTCGATACCGGCGAGGTTGACTGCTGCGGTCCTCTTGGTGAGGTCGATGAGTTCAAGGGCACCCTTGTTGGTCAGCGGGCTGATCTTGTCAAGCGTGACGTTGCTCTTTAAGAGCTTACCCTCATCGTCGTAGAGGTCGATTGTATCCTTGTATTTTGCCATGTAATTTCCTCCGAAATTCTTGGATTCTGAACGGTACAGTACTGGCACTGAACAATGGTTGTTACTAACAGGAACACTGGTTATGAATGAAAGTCACTATTGCACGTCCCCTAGATTGGGACATTGAATAATTCCCAATTTCCCCTTATAAGCGTTCCGATTTTGTACGGGAAATCTTTTTTATATATCTCCGGTGATAGTTTGTAAAAGTGAAGATATGTTCAAATATTACATAAAGTGCAGTCTTTGTTTTTATACGATATACTACGAAAATCCTGGTGGGTAATACCGAATCATATGCTTTATTAAAAATTTTTCTATTTTTGAATGCGCTGCAGAGAAAAAAGAATAGTCTGACAGGATCCGGGCAAAGGATCCTATTTTGAGGGTTTATTTCCTGAATTCAGTAATCGGGCTGGGGCCCAGTTCATTGATCGTCTTTACGACGTCGGTAATGACTGCTGCCCACTTTGCACCTTCGGATGCCGAGACAAACGTCATACGGAACCGGCGGTCGTCAAGCCCGATGCTCTTCATGAGTCTCTTGACCATGAACATTCTCTTTGCTGCCTTGAAGTTACCTTCAAGGTAGTGGCAGTCACCAAAGTGGCAGCCTGAAATGAGCACCCCATCCGCCCCGTCGGCAAATGCCTTGAGGACGAAAAGGGAGTCGAACCTTCCGGTGCACATCACACGGATGATCCTGACATCGGGTGGGTACTGGATACGGCCACCGCCGGCGAGATCGGCACCTGCATAGGAGCACCAGTTGCAGACCATCCCGAGAATCTTGGGTTTCCACTCTTTGTTGTCAGCCATTTTACTCTTCACCTCCGAGAAGGAACGCATCTATCTGCGCAACGATCTGCGGGGTTGCAAAGTGCTGCATCCAGATTGCACCGCCGGGGCAGAAGCCACCGCAGGTACCGCAGCCTTTGCATTTTGCCTCGGTGACCTGCATAACCGTCCGCCCATTCTTCTCGACAAGCGAGAGAGCGCTGTACGGACAGAGGTTCACGCACATGCCGCAGCCTGCGCATTTCTCCTCAATGCACTGGGCGAAGTACGGCTCGAGTTCGACCTCTCCCATGTGGATCGGGATACTTGCTGCCGATGCCGCACCTTCTGCCTGAGCTACCGTGTCAGGGATATCTTTCGGGCCCTGGCAGACACCGGCAAGGAACACACCGGCTGTGGTGGTTCCGCACGGGTTGAGCTTCGGGTGTGCTTCAAGCAGCCAGCCATCCTGGGAACAGGAGACACCGAAGAGTTTGCGGGTCCGGTTTGTATCTGCTTTGGGTTCGATTGCTGCTGCAAGGACAACGAGATCTACTTCCATATCGACCGGGCGGTCGAGAAGGGTGTCGTCTGCGTACACGTGGAGGTTCTTTGTCTTGGGGTCTTCGAGGATGTTTGCCACACGCCCGCGGATGAACTTTGCACCTTCGTTCTGGATACGGTAATAGAACTCTTCGTACATCTTACCGAACGACCGGATATCCATGTAGAAGATGTAGGGGACACATCCCGGTATCTTCTCGACGATCTGGTGGGCGTGCTTCAGCGAGTACATGCAGCAGAACCGTGAACAGTACGGCTTGCCGATACCGGTGTTGTCTCGGGACCCTGCGCAGAGCACGAATGCAACACGCATCGGGGTCTGGCCGTCGCTCGGACGGACAAGGTGACCGCCGGTCGGGCCGGATGCACAAATGAGCCGCTCGAATTCGAGACTCGTGATGACGTTCTCGTACCGCTTGTAGCCCCACTCCTGTTTGTTCTCGATGGGGAAGATATCGTACCCGGTGGCGAGGATGACTGTCCCGACTTTGACCTTGATAAATTCGTCCTGCATGTTGAGGTCGATGGCCCGCTTTTCGGGACCACAGGCAGTCACGCAGAGACCGCACTTGACACAGGCGTTAAAGTCGATGGTGTAGATAAGGGGGACGACCTGCGGGTGATTGATGTAGATCGCCTTTCTCGGCTTCATGCCGATCTCGAAGACGTTGGGCTTGATGACCGGGCAGACTGCATCGCAGTCACCGCAGCCGTTACAGCCGCCACCGACGATCCCCTTTGCTGCCGCTTCCTTCGGGGTCATCACACCGCGTGCCTTCTTCTTTATCGTGACCTCGAAGTTACCGATGTACCCTTCGACGTTTTCCACCTCTGACCAGGTCATGAGCTCGATCTTTTCGCTCCTGCCGACATCTACCATCTTCGGAGTTAAGATACACTGGGAGCAGTCGAGTGTCGGGAAGGTCTTGTCGAGCTGGGACATGCGTCCGCCGATGCTCATATCGGATTCGATGAGATAGGTCTTGATCCCTGCTGCTGCAAGGTCAAGGGATGCCTGCATCCCAGCGACACCGGCGCCGACGACCATCGCTGCCGGTTCAACCGGCACAGACTTCGGGAAGAGATCCTGGAGGAGTGCAGCCTTTGCAACCGCGATCCTGACTGCATCCTTTGCCTTTTCGGTCGAGCCTTCGCGGTCGTGCATGTGCACCCACGAATTCTGGTCACGGATGTTGGCCATCTCGAACCGGAACGGGTTGAGGCCTGCATCTTTTGTTGCAGTCCTGAAGGTCGGTTCGTGGAGACGTGGCGTGCATGCAGCAACGACAACACCGGTCAGGTTGTTCTCTTTGACCGCCTTTTGAATGAGCGTCTGCCCGGGCATCGAGCACATGTACTTGTAGTTGTCAACATAAGCCACGTGGGGGATGGTCTTGGCATAGTCCTGGACTGCCTGGATATCCATTGACCCGGCGATGTTGGTACCGCAGTGGCAGATGAAGACACCGATCCGGGCATCTTTCTGTGTGGTGGCACCGGGAGCTGCGACTGCATTCTGGGCAGCCGGTGCGGGAGCCGCCGCCTGCTTTTTGACTTCCTGTTTTACGGGAGCCACTTTTTTTGCCTCCTGCTTCTTGGTCTCGGTCTTTTTGGTAGTAGTTTTCTTCTTTTCGACCATCATTACCACCTCTTAAAGCACCTTCTGCAGGAACGGCTCGCAGCTGATTGCGTGGAGATCCAGACCAAGCTCCTGCGGGCTCATTCCCTGTGCAAGGCCGAGCAGCTCGCAGAAGTGCAGTACCGGCAGATCATAGCTGATACCGAATTTCTCCTTGATCTCGATCTGACCGCGGTCAAACTGGAGCTGGCAGAACGGACATATGTTGGTCAGTGCGTCGGCTTTTACCTCCATGATATTGATCATTTTCTCGTTGGTGATATCGAGAGAGTGGACAATATCGTATCCGCGGACACCGCCACCGGCACCGCAGCACTGCATCTTATTGCGGTACTCGACAGGTGTTGCACCAATCGCTGCAACCAGCTCTTCCATCCAGGACGGGTGCTCGGTGTTGAGCATGATGCTCTTTTCGAACTCACGGTCCTTGTGGGGCTTGGTGAGGTGGCAGCCGTAGTGAACGGCGATACGGGCACCGGTCATGGGGGTGACGACGCTGTCCCGTACCTTGTTTACACCAACGTATTTTTCATTGTAAAGGAGTTCTGCGATGTGGTAGACATTGCAGGTGCCCTTGTACTCCATGTCGATCTCTTTTAAGACCTCGTTAACACCATCACGGAGATCCTTGTTGTGCTTGAGCTTGTGGTTAACTTCCCAGATCGACTTGTAGCAGCCATTGCAGAGCAGTGCGATATCCATCTTCATCTGCTCGGCAAGGACAAGGTTTCGGGCTGCCATTGCATACCAGACATTGAGGTCGATTGCCCCAAATGCGCCTGGTGCCGGGCAGCAGCTGGCTCCCTTGAGAGGAACAAGATCGATACCCAGTTTCTTGCAGGTTTTGATTGCTGCCGATTCGCATCCCGGGTAACGGTTTGGTGCAATACAGCCCAGATAGAATGCGAACGTGTGGTTGGCTTTGGATTCTGACATGGTTGTTTATCCCTCCCGTTCCTTGACAATCCTGTCAGCATTTTCCTTCATATGGTAGTGATCCAGGATTTTTCTGATCCCTGGCATGTATTCGGGATACATGTGCGTGGTCGGCGGGTCGCGGGTGAGCCCGAGTTTTTCACGGGCTGCACGGTTGACATCATTGTTGGGCACACCGTGGCCTGATGCATAGATCGCCTGCACCGTCTTGAGGAAGTTCACGGGCACGATATCGTGAGTGAACGCGATATTCCTCATCGCCATGATGACATCGGTCGGTGCAATATCACGCGGGCACCGGTCGGTGCAGCTGTAACAAGTGGTACACAGCCAGAGATCCGGGTCGACAAGTGCTTCGTTTTCGAGGCCGAGCACTGCCCTTCTCATGAACTTGCGGATACGGTAGGAGCTCCTGGGTGCCGATGGGCACGAGCCGGTACAGGTACCGCACTGGTAACACATATGTGCCATTGTCCGTGAAATTTTCTCTATCCTGTTTACAAAATCAGGTGTCGAGTCTTCACGGTAAAACCGCTGATCCTTGAGTTTCTTCTCCAGCGCTTCCGGGTAACCTTTCGTTCTTGCCATGCTGCTCCCTCACGCCTTCTCCATTATTTTAATGCTGACCTGTCCGGGAATGCCTTCCTTTACCCGCGAGGTCCTCTTGGTGCAGAGCTTCTCCTTGATCTTCTTGAAGAGATCGGTTTCCGTGCCTTTTACGCGGATGCCGGTCCTGTGGAGAACAATGATGTCCTCACCCGGGCAGGCGTTCACGCAGGCGCCACAGAGGATACAGTAATCCTTGTTGACGGCAATGGCAGGTTCGATCTCGTGCTTCATATCGGCTGCCGGCTTCTCGCTCGGGAGATAGATGGCATTTGCCGGGCAGATCTCCGCACAGGTCGAGCAGCCGCCGGGGCACTTCTCGGAGTGGAATTCGATATCTCCTTCGAAGATCTTCTCAACGGTAATTGCCTCGGACGGACAGTTCTTTGCACACCATCTGCAGGTGCAACAGTTGTCCTTCTCGATAGAGACCTTGCCCTCGACTTTGTCGGAGATGATTTCACGCTCGACCGTGATGGCCTCGGTGGGACATGCCTCGACACAAATCTTACAGGCATTGCACTTGGCCTCGTCCCAGATCACGTCGCCTTCGACCTTGCCGATCTCCGGGGAGAACTCCTTGTGCTTTACGACAATTGCCGGGCAGAGTGCACCGCACAGTCCGCAGACTGTACACTTCTCCTTGTCTACGGTAAATGTCGTCTTGGTCTTGATAGCCGTGTGACGTTCTTTTCCACCGGCAACCGGTCCCTTGTAGGTTCCTTCAAAGGCAGGGACATCCCTGTTGATGGCGTCGCGGGGGCAGACCTCTTCGCAGGTCGTGCACCGTACACACTTCTCGTCATCGATCTCTGCCTTCATATCGTACTGCGGGAATCCTTCCTTTTCTAAGATAGGAAGCCGCTCCTGATTGTCGACCTTCAGAGTCATCGCGTTGAAGGGGCACATGATGACACAGACACCACAGTACGAGCACTTAGTCTCGTCCACATCGATTGGTGCTGCGTAATTGATTGCCCCCCTACGGGCTGCACCTACAAGTCCGAGGACGATTGCTTCCTCGGGACATGCATCGGCACAGATACCGCACCCAGTGCAAGCCTCTGAGTTGAGAATCAGGTTGTTCACGTTCTGAAGGAGCCGCTGCTCCATCACAACGTTGACACCATCCTTCTTTTTGGAAAACTTTGGAAACAATGCCATGAAATAACCCTCACGCTGTTCCGCTATTGCACCTTTGCCTCTGCTCTGGTTTCCCGGAGCCCTGTCAGCCTGATACTATCATGCAGACATACCCGGAAACACACACCATTACCGGTGGCTGCCGGATCATTGGTATGATCTCCCGGAACATCCACAGGACATGCAACAACACAATTGCTACAGCTGGTACCCTGTCCCCACTCGCAATGTACTGCACATGCCATGGATTCACGCACCAGCTATGATCGATTTCAAAATCGATTATCAAAAGAGTGGTGGAAGAATCTAGATAAATGTTCTGAAATCTATCGTGGCAGGAGAGGCGTTTTATTATTCTGTTAAAATTGTTCTTTATATGCGATCAGGCTATATTAAACCAAAGTACTAAACTTTTTCATAATATCCGCCTGCGCTTTCAACAGGGGGATTTTGCCGGAACAAAATAAGAACATTTATTCGGTAGTAATCATCGTACTTTTGGTATACCGGAGGTTATGTAATAATGGAAATCAACGGCGTTACAATCGATGATACCTATGCAGAAGCATTCCCAACCTGGGTCTGCCGGGTGATTATTACTGCAGTGACAAAAGACTGGGCAATCAAGGCAGCGACCGAGGCAACCGGGTTTGCAACATCCGCCATTGGATGTCCCTGCGAAGCCGGGATCGAGTCGGTCCTTTCCGGCAGCGAGACTCCCGATGGAAGGCCGGGCGTTGCAATCCTTATCTGTGCCAGCAAGAAGAAACTCAAAGAACAGGTCGTGGAACGCCTCGCCGAGTGCGTCCTGACCGCACCGACAACGGCAGTCTTCAACGGTATCACCACTGCCGAAGAGAAGATCCCGGTAAAACTGCACTTCTTCGGTGACGGATATGAGTACCAGAAGGAAGTGGGAGGCCGGAAGTGCTGGGCGATCCCGATCATGAACGGTGAGTATATCGGGGAAGAAGAGTTCGGCATTGTCAAGGGTGTGGCCGGTGGCAACTTCTTTATCATGGGCGAGAACCAGATGGCAGCCCTCACCGCAGCCCAGGCAGCGTCCGACGCAATTGCCGACGTCAAGGGAGTCATCACGAGCTTCCCCGGCGGCATTGTCGCAAGCGGTTCCAAGGTCGGCAGCCTGAAGTACAAGTTCATGACTGCGTCCACGAACGAGAAGTACTGCCCGACTCTCCGTGAGAAAGTGGCGGACAGCAAGGTCCCGACCGGTGTCAAGGCAGTGTACGAGATCGTTATCGATGGTGTTGACGAGAAGAGCGTTGCTGCGGCAATGGGTGCCGGTATCAAGGCAGCAGTCCATGTCCCGGGTGTCAAGTTTATCTCGGCCGGCAACTTTGGCGGGAACCTCGGCCCCTTCAAGCTCGAGCTCAAGAACGTTATCTAATTGTTTTCCCATCCTTCTTTTTTATGCAAAATTTCCTGCAGTCATAGGATTCTATAAATATTGTTATTGCCGAATAACTTGTTAACGAAAATTTCGGCGATAAAATGATCACCCTCAGACCAGACGATGTAAAGCAGCGGTTCGGACCGCTGTTTTCCCGGAAGTTCCTTGTGATGGTTGACGAAAAGGCAGGCCTTGCAGAGATTATCGAGCAGTGCCAGGCCCGCGGGACGATCGAATGGGATGCAATGAACCGTCGGCGGGCAGGAGGGGCGGTTGCCGCATGTGCCGTTGAAGGCAGCACGATGACGATCAAGGCACGCCTTGGAAAGCACCCGGTCAATTTCGGGGCTGCGGCATCAACAATCGGCGGCCAGGCACTGGAAGGGGTCGAGGTAAACGGGGACGAGGTAATCACTTCGTGGGAAGGCATTGCCGGGGCCGGTGTCGGCATCGCGGCCTGCCTCCCCCAGGCACCGGGTGTGATCCGGGCCGAATATCCCTCGGAAGACGATCTCAAAGTGGGCGGAGCCCGCACCAACCATGTCAGGATCGTCTCTCCCCGGTACGAGAAGGTCTCGTTTGGGATCGACGATACGGATACAAAGACCGAGGGTGCGACCTGGGTGATGGCCTTAAAGTGCGCCGAGGCCTGCCATATCGAAGGCGTGGAATTTCTAAACATGCGCCTTGTCCAGCTCAACCCGAAAGTCCCGAACAAGACGACAAACTGTGTCGGCTCGGCCCTGAACTTTGCCGCCCGTCCCGCAAGTATCCGGAAACTCAAAGAGTTTGTCTGTTCGTTTGTCGCAGAGCATACCGTTTCGAAAGATACAGGGATTGCATTCCTGCAGGGTATCGGGATGGAGACGGAGTCACCATACCTGAAGGCGATCAAGACCGAGATTTTGACAGTAGACAAGGCCGAGGAGGAAGCCCGGAGACTCGGTATTGAATTCCTCGATCCCAATGGGAGAAAGGGAAGGATCGGGGCGCTCGGCGCCGTATTGTGGGCGAACCGGGGCATCGAGGCTGCAGGTCTGTATGGTGAGCATCTCTGACCCCTACGTAATTCGATACCCGCAGATCGTAGCGGTTGCCGATAAGGCCGGCGAAAAGGTCGAACTGGTCGAGTTCTTCGACTGCGTGGGCGGGGCAATGTGGACCCAGCACCACTATGCCCAGAGCCCGCTGGTCGAAAAGGTCCGGTGCGTGGGAGCAACCAGCCGGTACCTGCTCCGGCCCGGTGCGGTCGATCTTGCTCTCCAGGGGTCAAAATTCCCGGCCGGGATCTCCGGGGTATCGGTAACGAAAGACGAGATTGCCGTTACCTACATCGGCATGGGTGGCGGAGGGGTGGGGGCAACCGCGTGCCGTGCCGCGGCAAAAGGCGTGCTCCGTGAGCACTGCGATCCCTCCGGTGGGGGAAAGGTGGCAAGTGCAACCCTCTGGCTTCCCCGCCGCCAGCGTGTGTTGATCGGTGTCGATGATACCGACACGTGCGAAGCCGGGGCGACATGGACGCTCGTCCACAATATTGCAAAGGCTGTGGAGGACGAGCAGTCGGTGTATCTCTCCCACACGATCGTCCAGCTCTTCCCGGTGGCGTACCGGACCAAGAACTGCGTGGGCCTTGTTGCAGAGTTCGCGACAACAGAACCGGATCGCCTCGTGGAGAAGTTCCGGGAACTGCTCGAACAGTACACCCTTTCCGATAAGACCGGGATGGCAGTCTACACTGCTTTCTCCCCGTCCCCGGTCCTCATTGAGTACGGCCGCCGGGTAAAACGGGGAGAGGTAGACCCGGATCTTGTCCGGAACCTCTCCGATCATGCATTAACGATTGTCATGGATGGCCGGGGTATCACCGGTGCCGTGGCAGCCCTGCCCTTTTATACCCGGTACGAGGAGGCGCTCGAGCTATGCAGTGGAACGAAGTAAAAGCACGTCTCCTTTTTGCAGGATCCGCCCGGATCAGTGGCGAGCCAGCCGATGAATATATTGCAACATCCAGTGCCGGCCCGGGCGCCGGTGGCAAAGGTTCGGTCTTCTTTGCCGTGGGCGGCCACCGGGTCAAACTCTCCCTCAACCCTGCCTCGGCTACGGAGATCGTGCACCGGGGCGGCGGGGTTGCCGACCTGTACTTCGAGGGAAAGGAGATCCCGGGCCGGCTTGTCCGTCCGGGTCTTCACTGCCCGGACCAGGCATTCATCACGGTAACCGAGAGCTGCATCTTTTCCTGTAAATACTGCTCCGTCCCCCGTCTTGCCGGAAAGCGCAAGAGCATCGACGAGATCATCGGGCTTGTCGAATCGGTCAGAGACCGGGTGAGTGCCATATCGCTCACGAGCGGTGTCAAAGGAAGCGTTGAGAACGAAGAGGCGTACGTCTGCGAGGTAATCCGGAACCTCACCCGGTTTGGCCTGCCCATCGGTGTCTCCATCTACCCGACCAAAAATACCCCGAAGCGCCTGCATGCCCTCGGGGTTGCCGAGGTGAAGTTCAATATCGAGGCTGCTACCCCGGAACTGTTCCGTGCAGTCTGTCCCGGCCTCGATTACGACCTGCTCTGGCAGGTGCTTGACCGCTCTGTTGCGATCTTCGGGAAGGGCCGGGTCTTTTCCAATGTCATTATCGGCCTTGGGGAGACCGATGCCGAACTTGCAGCCTGTATCGAAAAGCTGGTCTCCCACGGTGTGGTCCCGGTGCTTCGCCCGCTCAACCCGGTTGCGGGATTTGCCGGTATGCCCCGACCCTCGGCAGAGCGTATCAGGGCCGCCTATCTTGTCCACAGCAGGGCGCTTGCCGGTGCGGGGATCGATCCCCTCATGGCACAGACGATGTGCACGAACTGCGCCGGCTGCGACCTTGTGCCGGGGAGGGACTAGATGAAGGGCACACAGGCGCTTGCCGAGGCCCTGCGTGCCGGTACTGACCATGTGTATACAGTACCCGGTTACCCGATAACCGAACTCGGGGAGCTTGCCGGGGCAGAGATGGTGATAAACGAGAAGACCGCGCTCGAATATGCCCTCGGTGATTCCCTTGCCGGGAAACGAGCGGCGGTTATTGTCAAGAATGTCGGGGTGAACGCCTGCGCCGATCCCCTCTGCGAGGCAACCGTGCAGGGGCTTATCGGGGGGGTTGTTCTCGTTGTCGGTGACGACCCCAAGGCAAAGGGTTCCCAGACCGCTCAGGACTCCCGGTATTACGGGGAGCTTGCCGAGATCCCGGTAATAGAACCGGACGCATCGTCCTGTTTTACCGGTGTCGAGGCAGCACTTGCAGCATCGGAAGCGTTCTCCCGGGTCGCCATGGTCCGCGTGACTCCGGAACTCCTGGAAGCAGAGGCAAGCGGGCACCCACTTCCCCGGGCAAACGGGAAAGGCCGGCTCGCCAATCCGGGCTGGACAATGCACGGCCGGGTAATGGCGGCCGCATCCCTCTCCCGGTCCATGCGGTCATGGGCGTCCTCCTCTCCCCTCAATCGCTGGGAGGCGGGAACGCCTGGAGCAGGGCCGGCGCCCGGTGCGGGCAGGATCGTGACGGTCTACCCGCCGCCGGCCCGAATTGCAGGAGCCGGAGAGATGACCGAGTACGGCCGGCCGTTTGTCCGCGACCACCGTGCAGTATCCCTGCCGGAAGATCAGGGGCCGCCGGAATCAAAGGAGGGGCGGGGGTATTACAAGACCTTCTGCCGGGACTGCCCGTACCGTCCGCTCCTTTCTCTCATGAAGGAACGCGGACTGCAGGCGGTCTGCGATGCCGGCTGCTCCGTGTACTGCCTCAACCCCCCGTACGGGATCGGTGTTGCCAGCTATGGCATGGGGTCAAGCATTGCGGTAGCGGCCCGGAGCACCGGCATTGCCCTGATCGGGGATTACGGCCTGCTCCATTCCGGCCTGCTGGCCCTGATCGATGTGTATGAAAAGAGACTTCCGCTCCTCTGCATTGTGATGAAGAACCACTGTGCCGCAATGACCGGCAGGCAGCCCGCCGTCGATCCCGTCCCCTTCCTGGACTGGGCACACCCGGTCATCTGTCGTGCGGAAGATGAATCCCGCCTGCGTGAGGTCGTCCGCCCTGCGGACCGGCCCACAACGGTGGTCGTAGAAGCAGAATGCCCTAAGGGGGCCAGTTATGAAACCGTGGAATGTTGAGATCTGTGACGTAACCTTACGGGACGGGGAACAGACGCCCGGCGTGTCGTTCTCCTGCGAAGAGAAAACGGATATCGCGAGAACCCTGGATGCCATCGGCATTGAGGTGATCGAGGCCGGGTTCCCGGCCGTTTCGGCAAGCGAAAAACAGTGCGTGAAGGCAATCGCAAACCTCGGGCTCGATGCACGGATCTGCGGTTTTGCCCGGGCACGCAAGCCGGATATCATGGATGCCATCGACTGCGGTGTGGACATGGTCTCCATCTTTATCCCTACGTCAGAGCTCCACGTCCGGCTCAAGTTCAAAAAACCCCGGGAGCAGGTACTCGAAGACGGCCTTGCCATGATCGATTTTGCCCGGGATCACGGCGTCCAGGTACGGTTTGCCGCAGAAGACGCGTCACGAACCGATCTCCCGTTTTTAAAAGAGGTATACCGAAGGGCGGCCGACCACGGGGCCGTCCTGCTCAGCTTTGCCGATACGGTGGGCTGCCTCATCCCCGATGAGATGCGCACGGTCATGACCGATCTCGTAGCATCGGTCGACACCCCCTTCTGCGCCCACTGCCACAACGACATGGGCTGTGCGGTGGCAAACACCATCACTGCGGCACAAGCTGGTGCATTCCAGCTCCATACCACGGTAAACGGCATCGGCGAGCGGTCGGGCAATGCATCGCTTGAGGAGGTACTCGTGATCCTCCGGCAGAAAGGCGGCATCGACCGCTACGACCTTTCACATCTCTCTGCCCTCTCCCGCAAGGTGGAGAAGTATTCCGGCATCGCCCTCCCGAGGAACAAGCCGGTCACCGGAGAACTGGCGTTCTCGCACGAGAGCGGCATCCACATCGCGGCCATGCTCCAGGACACGGCAACCTATGAGTACTTCCCCCCGGACCTTGTCGGGGGAGAACGGCATTTCATCCTCGGTAAGCACACCGGGAGAAAAGCCCTCGAACACGTTGTTGCAACGCTCGGGTACTCCCTGACCGAACCGCAGATCTGCCATGTGCTCGACCTCGTCAAGGAATACTCCGAGCAGAAGTGCAGCATTACCCCCGAGATCCTGCAGAAACTGATCCGGCGGGCACAAGCGGAGACACCTGTATGAGCACGCTCTCGGAACGGATCCTCCGTGCCCCGGCAGGGGACTATGTCGACCGGAAGGTGGACCGGGCGTATGCCCACGACGGGACCGGCGTCCTTGCGCTCGAAGCATGGCGGCGGATGGGGGGAAACCGGTTCGGGAACGATACGCGGTACTATCTCCAGTTCGATCATATCGTGCCGGCGAACAACAGCACGACGGCAACGCTCCAGCACGAACTCCGGGAGTTCGCACGCGAAAAATCCATGCAGTTCTCCGATATCGGCTGCGGTATCTGTCACCAGATCATGTGCGAAGACGCGGTACTTCCCGGGGAGATCGTGGTCGGTGCAGACTCCCACAGCGTCACGCCCGGGGCATTCGGGGCGTTTGCAACAGGAGTCGGTGCTACCGACATGGCAGCGATCTGGCTTACCGGGGAGACGTGGTTTAAGGTTCCCGCATCAGTGGGGATACACCTTACCGGGAAATTATCGGGCGCTGCCGAGGCAAAGGATCTCGCCCTTGCATACGTGGGAAAACTCGGCATGGATGGCGCCACCTCCAAGGCCCTCGAATTTGTCGGCGAGGGGGTAAGTTCCCTCTCCATGGACGAACGGCTCGTCCTTGCAAACCTCTCGGTAGAGGCCGGGGCAAAGGCCGGGCTCTTCTATGCGGACGATGTGACGATTCGCTACCTCAAAGGGCAGGGCAGGAGCGTTTCCGTGCAGGCTCCCGAGCCGTGTACCTACTGCCAGGAGATCGATTTCGACCTCGCCGATATCGTCCCGCTGGTTGCCGTTCCCCACCGGGTGGACACGAGCCGGCCGGTTGAGGATCTTGCAGGACTGGTCCTCGACCAGGTCTTTGTCGGGACCTGCACCAATGGGAGGTACTCCGATCTCGCCCGCTTCGCCCGGCTGGTAAAGGGAAAGAAGGTTGCCGTCCGCACCATCGTGGTCCCGGCCTCGGCAGCGGTCTTAAAAAAGACGATCCGGACCGGGGTGCTCGCCGACATCATTGAAGCGGGCTGCACGATAGGAACTCCCGGCTGCGGCCCCTGCATCGGGTACCACATGGGAGTGCTCGGCGAGGGGGAGGTCTGCCTCTCGACTGCCAACCGGAACTTCAAGAACCGTATGGGTGTGGGCGGGGAGATCTACCTTGGTTCCATTGCAACAGCAGCGGCAAGTGCCATAAAAGGCGAGATCGCCTCGCCGGAGGCGGCGTGATGCAGGGAACGGGAACCGCGGTCTGCCTCCCCGCCGATATCGATACCGATGTTATCATTGCCGGGCGGTACCTGAGAACGAAAGACCGGAGCATCTGGGCAACGCATATCTTCGAGGACCTCGATCCGGCGATCGCCCCGCGGCTCAACGGTGCCGTAATCGTTGCCGGGAAGAACTTCGGGTGCGGGTCGTCCCGCGAGCAGGCGGCAATCGCCCTCCGCGAGGCCGGTGTGGTTGCGGTGATCGCCCCGTCGTTTGCCCGGATCTTTTTCCGGAACGCAATCAATATCGGCCTGCCGCTCATCGAGTGCGACCTCTCCTGTGAAGAGGGAAGCAAGGTTGCGTTCGACCTCACCGAAGGATGGGTCGAGACCGGCGGCAAACGCCATCAGATCCGGCCGCTCTCGGCACGGATGCAGGATATCCTCAAAGCCGGCGGCCTCGTGGAGTACTGGAGGGATCACCCGTGATCTTCCCCGAGCAGTGCAAGTACGTGGGGTATGCCTCGGAAAAACCCTGCGGCGACCGGGTCTATGCCCTGAGCCGGTATCTGGTGCGGGAGATCCCGGAGGGATGCGAAGTCTTGGAGATTGTCACCGATCCGGCCCAGAATACCGTGATGCGGGATATCCGCCTCTCCCAGGTTCTTGCCACTCCGGACGAGGTGTACCGGTACCCGGAGAAGGTCCAGATCCACGACCGTGCCCGGCTCGTCCGGCTCGCGCAGGAGAGCGGGTACCGCTGCACGGTCTTTACGAGCCTCGAAGAGAACATGACCTTTGTCCTTGACCCCGACCTCTCGGAGTTCCTGAACATCCACGTCTACGATGTGGTCCCTCCCCGGCCTACCCTTTCAGCCTGCATAAAGGAACTGGAGGCGGCCGGGCTTTTCGGGGAACTCTCGGTTACCTTCGAGCACCATGTCCGGGACATCACCGGCATACCCGCTGATATCTACCCCTGCCGAGCTGCCGGGTTTACCCGGACACTGGATGCCGATGCGCTCCACGGCGGCGACCGGGTGGCCGGGTGCATGACGGCATCGCAGCTCTGCACCGAATGCTATGGTGCGGATTTTACTCTCGAAAACATCTGCCCCCTGGAACAGGTCGACAGCGAGCCGTTCATTGCCCGGTGCTGCCGGTCCGAGCGTGAGGGCATCCGTACCTGGAACGACAGGTTCGGGGCCGTTGTTCACTGGGGGGCAAGTCCCACAACGATTGCCCGCTCCGTGCAGGACCTTGTCAGCCGGTGGAGGAACCAATGACGAGGATTGCCGTTGTCGAAGGCGACGGGATCGGGCACGAGGTGATCCCGGTTGCACAAAAAGCGCTTTTCCTGCTCCACCCGGAGTACGAGTACTTCCCCGTCGAGGTGGGGTACGGGCGATGGGAGGAGACCGGCTGTCCCTGCGGGGACGCAGATATTGCGGCCCTGAAGACTGCCGATGCCATCCTCTTTGGAGCGATAACCACCCCGCCGATGAAAGATTACCAGAGCGTTGTCCTGCGGATACGAAAGGCGCTCGACCTGTATGCGAACCTGCGGCCGGTGAAAGGCAAGGGGTTCGACATCATGATTGTGCGGGAGAATACCGAGGGACTCTACTCGGGGATCGAGGAACGTGGCCCGGACCGGGCAACAACGCTCCGGGTAGTGACCCGGAAGGGGACCGAACGGATTGTGAAGACGGCGATCCGGCTGGCAAAAAAGCGGCAGGGACGGCTCACCATCGGACACAAGGCGAACGTGCTCAAATCCGATGTTTTCTTCCGTGACATCTGCATCGAAGAGGCCAAAAAGGCCGGCGTATCGTATTCCGAGAAGTTCATCGATGCCCTCTCTCTCGATGTTCTCCAGCACCCGCAGGCATACGATGTGATCGTGACTACGAACATCTTTGGCGATATCCTCTCGGATGTTGCCTCCTACCTTGTCGGGGGGCTGGGCCTTGTCCCGAGCGCAAACATCGGCGACCGCTACGCCCTCTTCGAGCCGGTCCACGGCAGCGCCCCGGATATTGCCGGTAAAGATCTGGCAAACCCCATCGCCGCCCTGCGGAGCGCCGCCATGCTCCTTGCTTATCTCGGCGACAGCAGGGGAGCAGAGCGGATCGAATCAGCGATAGAAGAAGTGCTTGTATCTGGTATCAGAACGCGGGATCTCGGCGGATCTGCCGGCACCCGGGAGTTCGGTGCAGCGGTGCTTGGGGCGCTTGAAAAGAGTGAGCCCGGTCACTAAAATCGTCGAAAAAACTTTTTTTATCTCGGCAGCCCCCGCGGGGTCACCGAATCCGCTGCGAGGTGAAGCAGGTACCCGAGGGCGAGAGCGGAAAGCACAAAGGGCACGGTTTTCGACAGTACCACCGGCAGCAGCCAGAGAAGTGCCGTCCCAACAAAAACAATCCCGATCCCTTTGAGCATCTTTTTACTGTGGAAAAAGCCCCGGTGCCGGGAACTTGTTGGCGGCTCCAGCAGGTCCGGCAGAATTGAACCGGCAAATACCGCAAGGAGCCCGAACACAAGCGTCCCCTGCGGGATATCCTGCAAAAGATGACCCAGGTACGCGTAGCAGCAGAATGCCAGCAGACCGATAGCGAGATGCACACCCCTTCTCATTTCCCGGTTTTCTCATCATTTCATGGGATAAGGGATCGGCCGTGGACGGTGAAAGTGCTCCCTGCCATGGTTACTCCTGTTTTTCCCGGATATTTCCCTGCCATTCCCGGCGTAGACCCTGATATCGTCGGGTTATCTATAAACACCTATACGGTTTATTGGCGCAAAAATGCGAAAACTCCCGTTTTTAAAAAACGTGCAAAAAGAGGACAGTTTACCTATTAAAAAGAGCGAATCGTTTGCTGACGATGCCACGGTACAGGAGCACCCTGACAACGCCAAGGGAAGTTTTGGGTCAGATTACCACACGGTAACCTGCACGGGAGAACACGCCCCTTACGTATCGTTCCCATTCCGTCTTATCGGGAATGTCCGTTCCCTTTACTTCCCGGTTCCAGAGTTCGTGGAGGGCGGGGTCAAGGGAGGAAAAGATACGCGAACCGTCCTGTACCCTCCCGATATGGCGGCCGTTCTTGTCAAGGATGAGGACCCGGAAACACCCGTACTGCCGGCAGAGCCCGGGCCGGGTGGCATGGACCGTGCAAAACGCCCGGCTGTCGCGAAACCTGAGGAACGGGCAGGCCATCGGATGCAGTCTGGTAATATCCTGTGACCGGAACAGCTCTACCTTGTCCGGGTCGAGGGTTACCGTCCGTTCTTCTCCATCAGCAGAGAACCGGATCCGGTAGGTTTCGGGACCGGTCTGTTCTTCGATCCCGATGATATCCCCCATGTAACTGCAGCATTCCCCGCACTGCTGACACCGGAAGACCACGTCAGGTTCGCCTTCGCTGTTATTGTGCATATGGGGTGCAAAACGGCATTAAGGTGGCGAAAAAACACGGGGAGCTCCGAAGTATCCATACTGTGATCCTGTGTTTCCCGTGGAATGTTTATCGGATCAGGGCTATGGTTTCTGGCCAAAGGGGGGGAGGGGGCAGGGGTACCCCCACCCCACCATGACATGAGGGTGGGGACCACCCCCCTCCCCCTGTGTTGGCCCGGGTGGGGGGTACCCACCCCCGGTCCCCGCCCCGGATCGTGTATTTCTTGTGGAACCTTCGTCGGAACCGGAGTGTTGTCCTGTGGCAAATGGGGGTGGGGGGTAGGGGGTACCCCCCTCCCGTTATTTTTTCAGGCAGGGGGTCACCCCCCATAGTCTCCGGTCGGGCGGACGCAGTACCCGTGCGTTTTGTCCGAAACTGCCCAAAAAATGCCACAAGGTATACGTACTTCAGCAGTCTGACATCTGAGGTTAAGAAGGTGTAAAACCCGTGGATTTCGGTCAGTTTTGTTCACTTGCAGCCATCCCCATCCTGATCCTCATCGCCCGTATTGCTGAGGCAAGCCTCGAATCCGTCCGAACGATCTACATCAGCAAGGGGCACGCGAACCTTGCCGCATATGTCGGGATCATCAAGACGGGTATCTGGCTCATCTCCACCGGCCTCGTGCTCACCAACCTCACCCAGTACTGGAACCTGTTTGCCTACCTTGCCGGCTACGGCATCGGGACGGTGCTCGGCATGGAGATCGAGAACCTTATCTCGATCGGGCACGTGATTGTCCGACTCATCACCCCGGCCGATCCCCAGCCGATGATGGCCCGGCTCTCCACGCTCGGGTATGGGATGACCCGCATGCAGGGAACGGGGAGTTTCTCGGGCACGGTCAGTATCATATTCATGATTGTCCCGAGAAAAGAGCTCTCGAAACTGCTCTCGATCATCTCCCGGGAGTACCCCGACCTCCTCTACACCATCGAGGATGTCAGGAACATCAAGGACGGGGCGAGGATCTTCTATAAAGACCCCCGACGCCGGATCCTCAGCTTCTTTGGGATGTAACTTACGGTGTCAGAACCGCAGGTTCTATTATCTCCTGCACCCTTATTTCGCAATATCCTGTTAAGGGTGAGAACCGACCATGGCACCGGAAAAGGCCAAAGCAGCAGAGAGCACCGGTAAAATCCCGGTCTTCAACCCGCAGACCGACCGGGTGGAGTACGTGGAACGGATTGTGCGGTCCGATGCCGAATGGCATGCGATACTTACCCCGAAACAATATGCCGTTGCCCGGAAACAGGACACCGAACCGCCGTTTACCGGGAAATACCACAACTGCCATGAGTACGGTATGTACCGCTGTGCCTGCTGCGGCACAGTCCTTTTTTCTTCGGGCGACAAGTTCGATTCCGGTACCGGCTGGCCCAGTTTTACCGCTCCCGTCTCCCCCCTCAATATCCGGACAGGCCCCGACCTCTCGCACGGCATGGAACGCACTGAAGTGCTCTGCGCCCGCTGCGGGGCGCATTTGGGCCACATCTTTGACGACGGGCCCCTGCCGGCGGGCAAACGCTACTGCATGAACTCGGCGGCGCTCTCGTTCTGCCGGGTGCCCGTGAAAAAATGCCCGGAATGAGGATTCACGGGGCGACATTCCCGCATAAACCCGTCCTGTGCCTTTATAGGGGTTCCCGTCCCTGTTCGTAGTAGCATTCCATGGATCTTCTCACCAGCCTTCTTGTTGGGATCGGGCTTGCAATGGACTGTTTTGCGGTCTCGCTTGCCATCGGGACCTCGACGCGCTCGCAGCTGGCAAAAACCGCGCTCGTGATCGCCGCCAGTTTCGGGATCTTCCAGGGCGGGATGACGGTAGCCGGCTGGCTTGCCGGGGCAACGCTCTATGGCATAATCTCTGCGTACGGCCCCTGGATCGCCTTCCTGCTGCTCCTTATCATCGGCGCGAAGATGATCTACGAAGGTGTCACCGGGGATGGCGAAGCACCCCTTGAAGCCTTGCGGTTTTTCCCGGTCCTCGTGCTGTCGGTTGCAACGAGTATCGATGCGCTCGCGGTCGGGGTCTCGCTCGGGGTCATGGGCGACGCCGTGCTCGTTCCTGCCGCGGTGATCGGGCTTGTCAGCTTCGCCTTTGCCTGTACCGGCGTCATGTGCGGCCAGCGGCTGGAGAAGGTTCTCGGGCACCGGACGGAGATCCTCGGCGGGGCGATCCTCGTCCTGATCGGCATTCGGATCCTTGCCGTGGCCCTCATGGGGTAAACACCCTTGAAAGGCAGTGCCCCGGCCGCGGCATTCATGTAGTTGCCCGTACGACATTCAGGTGAACGTCAATGGAGAAAAAAGACGATCTTGCCGGGATCGAACGGATCATCGGGTACCACTTTTTCGAGCCCCAGCACCTGATCCGGGCCCTGACCCACCCGGCGTATGCAAACGAGCTGATCCAGAAAAACCGGATTTGTCTCACGCAGGAAGCCTACAGCACGCTCGGCGATGCGGTCTTAAAGACGAGCCTGATCCTGTTTTTAATGGAAAAAGGCATCCAGGACAAGGGCACGATCACGCAGGTCAAAGAGCAGCTGGAGAATAACGAGACCCTTGCCCGGATCGGGCGCCGGATGAAAATACGCCGGTTCATCCGGCTCGGGCACGGGGCCCGGGACCTCTGGCGGTCGGGAGAGGATACGATCATTGCCGATACCATGGAGGCGATCATCGGCGCAATATTTCTGGACAGCGATGCCGGTCTCGGGGTCGTCCGCCAGTGCATCGGTGCCTGGCTCGAACCGGAACTTACCCGGATCCGCCGCGACGATCTCCCGAAAAAGAAGGTCAGGCCTCGTCCTTTCTCGACTTCCAGACGTGCAGCACCCAGACAAACGAAACGGCGGTCGCCACAACGGTCGAGATAACGAGGAGCGGCAGGTACCACCACTGGGCTGCCATGTGGCCCTCCATGATCCCGCTGCCGGCGATCGTTGCAATCGTGTTCGGGACCAGGAATGCCGTGCCGAGCACCGTCAGGTAGGCAGTAACGAGTGCAAAGCGGTTGTTGAGGCTCTGGAGCTGGTTGTTGTAGATGCTCTGCATCACCTCAAGGCCCGAGGCAAGCACGTTTGACATCTGCTCGGAGAGCTCGATGTGGCGCTCGATATTGTCGGAAAGGATCCCGATCCTCCCGAGCAGTTTTTCGTCGTTGGTGATAAGGTCGGCGTCCCCGTACTGGAGCGAGTTTATCACGTCTTTTGTGGCCCAGAGCACGTTTAAGTAATCAATCAGGATGTGCTTCATCTGGTAGATCTTGTGGGCAATGTGCTTTTTTGCAACCTTTTCTTCGATGAGCGACTTGCTGATCGCGTCGCCGTGGGCCTCGATCTCCCGGAGGTACTCGAAGTTACGGTCATTGTTCTCGTCGATGATCCGTTCGAGCATCATGGTGATCTTATCACAGGTGCACATGGCGCTGATGCGCTTGAAAAACGGCTGGGCGTAGCGCGAGAACCGGAGCAGGCGGTTGATGTCCTCGGAGTGGACGGTCAGGATGAAGTTTTCCCGGATCAAAACAAAGAGCGGGTGGACCGTCATGGTGTCGTTTTTGATGGTCACCGAGGGGAGCATGATCCCGAGCTCCGTGTCGTAGTCCTCGTATGCCGAGTAAAAACCGGTAGAGAGTTTGGGGATGGGGAGCTTGGTGAACCCGGCAATCTGTGCAAGCTGCTCGATCTCCTTCGCATCGTCTTTGGTGCTGTAATCGATCCAGGCAATGCTTGCCGCCGGGATTGCCGCGAGGTACTCCTCCAGCGGCCGGTCGATCTGCCGGTCGATCCGGCCGTCCTTGGAAAGGATGATGCAGAAGTTGAGGGGGGAGGCAGCCTGTGCTTTCCGCTTTGATGAGGGTTTTTCGGGTTCCTGCGGGAACGGAGGTGTGTTCAGCATATCGTTAGTACCTTCCCGGACCCGGGCAAACCCGGGTCCTGACCCGTACGTTAGCTGATATTGCCCGGTGGAGCGTATAAACATAGCCGCGCCCGGGTCCCGGCCGGCTTTTCGTTGTCGTCAGGTATATCTGCCCGGCAGGAGAGGTACCGACCATGCATATCGCCCGCGGTATTCTCCCCTGTATGCTCATCCTCATGGTCTTTTTCTGCGGCTGTTCCGGTACTGCCCCGTCATCATCCGGCTTCCCGGATACCACAACGGCGACCTCGGTACCGGCAGCGACAGGGTCTTCGGCAGCCGGTACCTTTTCCCTCACGGTCGACAGCGTCCCGGCCGGGTCGGCCCTCCCAGCCGTGTATACCTGTACTGGTTCCTCGACAACCCCGGGAATTTCCTGGACAAACGTGCCGGCGGGCACAAAAAGCCTTGCCTTTATCCTTGACGACCCGGACGCACCGTCGGGGACGTTTACCCACTGGCTTCTCTACAACATTCCTGCAACGACATTGAGTATCGACCCGGACCAGCCAAACGCGAAGGTGCTTTCTGACGGGACGCAGGTAGGTACGAACACGGCAGGTTCCCGGGGCTATTACCCGCCCTGCCCGCCGGCCGGGACAACCCACCGGTACGTCTTCCGGCTCTACGCGGTAGACATGGCGATTTCCCAGCCGACTGCCGACCGTGCATCCATCGACTGGGCCCTTTCGGGCCATACGCTCGGGGAAGCGCAGGTCACGACAATGTTTACGCGGTAGGCACCGGCTTTTCCTTTCCGGTCCCGCGGACGGAGAGAGCAAAGAGGATGCAGACCGCGACGGCGATGAGACCGCTTGCCCCAAACCCGGCGCCATAGCCGGCTGCCGTGACAATAATCCCGGTAACGACCGGGCCCGCGGTCTGGCCGATATCCATGATCGAGGAGAGCGCACCCATGGACGCCCCGAGCTGCTCTTTTCGTGCAACGTCTGCCACGTAGGCGCTCGTTGCTACTGTTGAAAGCGACATGCCTATGCCAAAGACGGCGCTCACGAGAAGGAACCCGGCAAACGAGCCGGCTAGGGTGAGCGCTGCGGCAGCGGCCCCGGTGATGGCGAGTCCGGCAACAATCTGGATCCTCTTGTCAACCCGGTCGGCGATCCTGCCAAAGAACGGTTTTGTTGCGGCGATCACCACTACCTGCACGGCAAAGATGATCCCCGTCTGGTATGCCCCGGTCCCCAGCCCGAGCAGATAGAGCGGGAGGAAGGTCTCGACAGCCCCAAACGCAAAGTAGGTTGCCATGTCCACAAGCGCCGTTCCCCGGAGCTTGCGGTTTGCAAAGAACAGGACAAAACTCTCGCGGAACGCAGAGAACGGGAGCGTGTTTAAGGAAAGGGATTTTTCTTCTTTATAGAGCAGCGTCATAATAAAGACCGGCACGGCGGCAAGGGCTGCGGTGATATAGACCATCCGGTACGGGATGAGCCCCGGGTACAGGACAAAATACGAGATGATGACCCCGCCGGCGAGCGGTGCAAGGGTCCGGCCGATGAGCGTTGCCGACGAGTACTGCCCGAGCATCTCGCCTTTCGTGTCCGGGAACCGTTCGGCGATCACTGCGGAGATGACCGGCCCGAGGATCGCGGTTGCTGTCCCGTGGAAGAACCGGACCGGGATCAGCCAGACCGGCTCGGTGATGAAGAGGTAGAGGACCGGGGCAATAAGAAATACCGCTCCAGCAAGGACGAGGAGGCGTTTTCTCCCGATATGGTCCGAGATGACCCCGACGGGAAACGAGAACAGGATCCCGGCGAGCGGGGAGAACGCCGCAATGAGGCCGATCACGGTGCTGTCGGCGCCGATTGCATTTGAGAAGAGGGGGAGGACCGGGTTTTTGGAGATCGTTGTCGAGAAAATCGCAAAGAACCCGAGCAGGAAGAGATAGTACATCATCCGCCGTTCCGGCGTGAATGTGGAATGCAGGGAGTGTTTCATGATGAGTGTTCCTGCCCCTCAATTATGATAGGGAGGCGACCCGGCCATTCATGCAGGTCTGCCTGACCGGTATAAAATAATATTCACTTCATAGCGGAAGATCATATCGAAAATCCCATATGAGTGGACATCGTAACCGCCCGTATGAAACCCGTAGAATATTCACGGACAGGAGTGCTTCTGGCATTCCTGATGGTGGTACTGCTCACCGTCCTGCCGGTGTCTGTTCCGGCAGCAAGCGAGCCCTCCCTTTCGGCAATGGTATCGTCGACCGAGCCTGCCCTCGGCGAACCGGTGACGGTCAGCGGTTATGCGGAAGGCGGAAACCTGACGGCCGGTATCCGGGTCTGGGTCTTTGGCGGGAATTACGTCAATGTCACGACCGTCCCGGTCGGTTCGGGCGGCGCATTTTCGGCAACGTTTTCGACCGCAAATCTCCCGGCGGGGAACTACTATATCCTTGCTGAAGGCGCGGGAAATGACGGGGCATTCGACCTCGACCTGACCCGGACCGGCGAGTATTCGTTTGAAATCACAAACCCGAAGACCGGCACGAAGGTCATGACATTTACGGGAACCGGCAGCGTGCTGGACATGGCAGCACTGGAACTGCTGTCCGATGCTCTCAACAAGGCCGGTTACGACGATCCCTATGCCCAGCTCTCGTTTGAAGTATCAGGACAGAGCGGGGAATCTGCAACGGTTGTGACGACGACAGCACCGGTTTCGGCCCCGACAGTAGCCCAGACCGTCGCTGCCACTACTACGGCAAAGTCCCCGGTTCCGGCTGTAGTTCCCTGTGCAGCACTGGTGTTTGCCGGTGCAGCGCTCGTGCTGTACCGCTGGCACTGATTTTTTTTATTTTTTACCAATCCCCGGATCTTTTGGCAAGGGTATTTTTTCCGGCGATAAATTTCTCACGGGGTGCTGGAAAATTTTCCCCGGTTTTTGAGGTCGTGACTATGGAAAAAAGCCTGGATTGTCAATTATGGCCGGGGCTGCTGCTGGGTGGCGCAGTGGAATGTCCCGGAGCCTTCGACCATGGCCCGGGCGTTCACCCCGACCACTTCCCTCCCGGGGAAGAGTTCGCGGAGGATAGAAAGGGCCTTTTCATCGTTGGGGTCGTCAAAGACCGGCACGACCACAACGGTATTCCCGATATAGAAGTTCGTGTAACTGGCCGGGTAGCGCTCGCCGTCGAATACAACCGGGGCGGGCATCGGGAGTTTTACCAGTGTGAACGGGTTGTTCTCCTGATCGGTGGCTTTTGAGAGGATCTCATAGTTCTCGTAGAGGGACGCGTAGTTCTTGTCCTCCGGGTTCTCCTCGTAGGCACAGACAACGGTCGTGGGCGAGACAAACCGGGCCACATCGTCCACGTGGCCGTCGGTGTCGTCTCCCACGATCCCCCGGTTCAGCCAGACGATCTTTGTTGCCCCGAGATATTCTTTCAGGTACTCTTCGATCTCTTCTGTCGAGAGCGAAGGATTGCGATTTTTGTTTAAGAGGCAGGACCGGGTAGTCAGGATCGTGCCCCTCCCGTTCGTGTCGATCGAACCGCCTTCGAGAATGATGCCCGGAGAAAAGACCGGGAGATCGAGCCAGCGGTTCATGTCTTCCGGGACATGGCCGTCCGCTATCTGGTCGTCGTATTTCTCCCCCCATGCATTGAATTTCCACCGGACCATGGCAGCCTTGTTGAGGGCGGGGTTCGTGATAAAAGTCGGGCCGTAATCCCGGATCCAGACATCGGAATAGGAGATCGTCCGGATGGTGACCCGGGAGAGGTCCACCTCTGCGGCCCGCAGGCGGGACTTGACCATCCGGTTTATCATGGGGTTCGGGACGAAGAGTTCGACATGCTCCGAAAGGGTGATGGCCGCGATGAACCGCACATATCCCTCCCCGACCTCTTTTAACTGAGGGAAGGTGTTCTTGTTATGCGGCCACGAGAGCCAGACCGCATCGTGGGGCTCCCATTCGGCGGGCATGAAGTAGCCCAGTTTCCTCGGCGTGTCCCCCTTTCGCGGGATCGGGGCAGTTGCGTCGTGCTCCGGTACCCGCGAGCAGACCGAGGTATAGGTATCCGGCCGGCGGTTCCGGAAGAACCCCCATGAGTCCCGGATAGCGGCATTCATGCCGATATCGATGGTGGCCATGACCGTCTCGTCGCCGTCCCCGGCATGGCCGAGGATCTTCCCGAACGCGTCGCAGACAAACGATCCGCCGAAGAACCGGATGTTTCCTTCCCGTCCGGCCCGGTTGACGGCGGCGACGTGGACGCTGTTTGCAATCGCATGGCTGCGCTGGATCAGCTCCCATGCCTCCTGCCAGTCGCCCTCCCCGGGCGGGTTCTCGCAGAGGTTGCCGATCGCCGTCGGGTAGAAGATGATGTCCGCACCGTCGAGGGCCACGCACCGGGCTGCCTCGGGGAACCACTGGTCGTAGCAGATCAAAACAGCGATCCGGCCGTACCGGGTGGTGTGGACCGCATAATGCTCGCCGGGATAGAAGTAACACTTCTCGAAGAACCCCGGGTCCTCCGGGATGTGAACCTTGTAGTAGGGGGCATGGATGCTGCCGTCGGCGTCGATGATGACCGCCGCGTTCCGGAACCTCCCGTCTTCTCCCGTTTCGAAAACGGGGACGATAATGACCGCCTCGTACTGGCGTGCGAGGAGGGCAAATGCCTTCGTGGACTCTCCCGGTATGGTCTCGGCAACCGAGGGGTCGGGTTTTCCTATCTGCTGCGGGAAGTACCGGGAGCGGAAGAGCTCCGGGAGGCAGACGATATTTGCCCCGTCCTTCAATGCACGTTCGGTACGTCCGAGTGCCTTATTGAGGTTCTCTTTAGAGTCCGGCCCGATCTCCATCTGGATGAGGGCGAGGGTACGTGTCGGACTGTCCATGTGCATCAGCTCTTAGCTCCTAGAGCGTTATTGCTCCATCAATATCATGTTTCCCAAAGATGGCTAATTAGGGCAGGGCGGGGGAAACGGGGAAAAAATTCGGGAATTGGTACCGGCTCCGGCGGTAACGGGGAGAAATGTAAAAAAAACCGGGGTGAAAAAAAGGAAGTGCCCTTACTGCGGTTTGAACTTACGGGTGTAAACAAAGTACCCGAGCGCGGCAAGAACGACAATAACAATCGCGGCAATACCTGGCATACCCAGCACGTCCATAAGGGATTTTGCCGGGGTCACCGTCACCGTGACTTTCATCGGGTCGGTCGTAACCTGGTTGTTGAGGGCATCGCGGTAGATCACTTCGGAATCGAGACCGTAGCTTTTGGCCGTAGCCCCTGAATCGACCGAGACCTCGAACGACGCCTGCTTCACGTCACCGGGAGCCATCGTCCCCAGGAATGCCGTATCGTCGTTGCTCGTGAACGGGTCGACCGCGCTGATCCGGGCCTGCGCATTGTATGCCGTTGCACCGCCGGTGTTCTGGTACTGGACCACGATCACCGATTTCGCTCCGGCGGGAATCGTGGTCTTGACTGCGGTTGCATTGTATGCAACCTTGCTCCCGACCGGCACCCCGATGGTCTCGGTCTTTGAGTCCACGATATCGCCTTCGCTGTTCTTGTAGTTCACGTACACATCGAGCGGATAGGTCTTGGCCTGCGCATCGCTCGATACCGCTACCCGGAACCGGCAGTCTGCCGTTGCACCCGTCGGGAAATCCCCTACATACATGCTGCCTTCCGAAGGTGTGATCGGACTCGCATCGTTCTGCGCAATTCTTACGGCGGCATTGGTCCCGTTCTCGTACCCGGTGTTCTTCACCGTGAACGTAACATAGCCCTCGTTTGCCGCATTGAGGTCCTGCGCCGAGATGTTCGTGACTTCGATCTGGACAACCGGTTTGATCCGGATCGGCAGCGTGACCGTCTGGTTCACGGACTTATACATGTACTGCAGCGTCTCCGTGCCGGTCTGCTCGACCTGGTACATGTATGTGTAATTCAGTACCAGCGGCAGTTCATACGTGCCCGACGCGGCGTCCTGGCTTACCTTGATATGGTACGTCCCCGACGCCGTGTTGCTCGCAGCAAGGTCACCCAATACCTGCGGGTCGGCTTTGACGACGATTGGCGCATTGCCTGCCGACAGGGTGGCCGTGAGCTGCTTTGCCGTGTTCGACTGGTCTGCACGGTCGATGATGCCGGACTGTACGATCTTGTACTCGTTCAGGCCGGTATTATCAACGGCAATGACAAGGTTCACATCGTCCCCGGGCGAGAACTCGTTCGTGCCCGTGATGTGAGCGGCAAGTTCCGGGCTCCCGGCCATATACTTCGTGCCGGCGAGCGCCGGGGCAATCGTGAGACAGGCCAGGACAAGCGCCACAAGGACGCCGATCCTGATGTACCTGCCCGGTGCACCCCGAAATACGGCACCGTGCTGCGGTGCCGGTTCGGAAAAAGATGGTAAAACGGTATGATATTCCATGCTAATCCTCAGTACGACAAGATTGGGTACTATTGGATATTTTAGTATATAATCAATTTCCTCATTGGATATACATAGTTATCATATTTTTACGGGAAACAGCAGGCTGGTGCAGTACATAACACAGGGAGGCAACAACTCCCAGTACCGGTAATTTGTAATGCCTGACGGTAACCTATGTATATCATACATAAATGAAATATTTAAATAAAAAGACGACCCCGTTTTGAACATCCGTATCCAATGGAGATTGCAGGGAGCCCGCAGCCGCAGATATAGTAACCCGAGGATACGATTGCCTTGTTTTGTACCTCCCGTAATTCCTGTGAGCGCGGCAACAAAAGGAAAAAATCCCCGGGCTGCCGGCTGTACTGTCCGGGAGAAAAGTCAGGCCTTTTCCAGCCGTTTCCCGAGTACAGCGATCTGCTCTAAGAGTTCCTGCTCCCTTTGCGCAAACGCCGTCACATCGGTCATGGTGATGTAGGTGCTCACGGTCTTTTCGTGCCGGACAGAATTGATCTGCCCGTAGATGCACCGCTTCTCACCGTTCTTGCACAACATCCAGCTCTGGAACTTCGCCGGCGGTTCCGTACAGGCGATGGACTTTCGGTACAGCTCGTCCATCATCAGCCGTGTCTCGGGAGTGACAAGCGCGGTTGTATCCTTGTGCCTGAGTTCCTCAAAGGTATAGCCCGACATCTCGCAGACGCGCCGGTTAGCGTACACGAACTGGTCGTTTTCGATGATTACGACTGCGTCCTGGATATTGTCTGCCATCATCCGGAACCTCTGCTCGCTTGCAACGAGCGCCGCATCTTTGGTCCGAAGCTCGGTGACATCGGTAAGGATCACGAAGTGATAAAGGGTCTCGCCATGCCGGGCACTCGTGACCCGGATAAAGACGTCCCGGTACACCCCGTCTTTCCTCAGGATCCTGCACTGGAGATCGGCAAGCACCGGGCCGGGCACGGTCTTTTTGTTGTGGGAAAAGAACGGCTCCATTTTATCCTGGTCTTCCGGGGCAATGATTGCCCGCGGGTCCATTGCCCAGAGCTCTTCGAAGGTATAGCCGGTGATCTCAGCGAGGCTGCGGTTGACAAACGTGCACTTGTCGTTTTCGATAATGAGCAGGGCATCCCGGATATTCTCCGCCATCATCCGGAAGCGCTCCTCCCACTCCCGGATCTCCCGCTCCCGCAGGATATCCTCGGTCACATCGGTTAATATCAGCGTAAAACCTTTTGCACCATCGTCAAAAACCGTAGGGATGGTTTTCTGTTTGAAGATGCGTTCGCTCGCACATTTCACCTTAAACGAGAGGGTGCGCTCCGTCTCATCCGCAGAGCGGGTGGCAAGGGCGTTGACCAGTTCGTGGACATCGACCTCGGGCGACCGGAGGTACGTGATGTTTTTCCCGGTCGCTTCCTTGCGGCTGATGTGCAGGAGTTCGAGGAACGTATCGTTGATCTCGATGATCCGGGAGTCGCTGTCAAGGACCATGATCATGTCTTTTGAGCAGCTCAGCATTGCGGAAAGCGGGACGCGCTGCGAGAGCGTAAAGACCTTGGCCATTCCGTACGTCCGCATATCCACCTGGCCGGAGATTAAAAGAATGTCAAGATAGCGGCCGGTTGTATTCTTGTTCTTTTTGAGCGCCTTTGCAATGTCCGTGACGCTCATCCCTTCCGGGTTTTTCTTGAGAAGGTCTTTGATCTGGGCAAGTTCCTGCTGGTAATCGTGCATCATGGCGGCAGCGTGTCCCTGAAGTATGGATTATATACACTCTGTCAACATTTATAATTATTGAAAATTACCAATATGTATCGGAAATAACAATAACGTTTATCTGGAAAAAACGGATTATATAGTAAGGGTAATTAGAAAATTGTGGAGGAAACCAAGATGGATTATGTCTTTACCAATGTTGCCAACCAGTGGTATGGCGTCATTATGACGTACCTGCCCAGTATTATAGGAGCGCTCATTGTCCTTCTGGTCGGCTGGATCGTCGGCCGCCTGCTCGGTAAGGCAGTCCGGATCCTTCTCGACAAGATCAGCGAACAGCACCTTGTCGAGAAAGTCGCAGACCAGACTTCCTTTTCCGGCTCGGTAAAAGGTGCCGGGATCACCGTAGGATACATCGGCGATATCGCTGTCAGGATCTTCGTGTACCTGATTGCAGTCCTTGCCGCGGTGGATATCCTCAACATGGACTACATGAGCAAGCTCATGACCACGATCGTCGAGTACATCCCGCACGTGGTTGCCTTTGTCATCATTCTCATTGTCGGCTTCCTGCTCGCAGACTACTTCATCGACTTCCTCGGGAAGTACTACGCCAAGCAGGACATCCAGCTCATCAACCCGGTCCTCTTCCTCATGAGGATCTTCCTGTACTTCGTCATCGCAGTTCTCGCGCTCTCGCAGCTGATGCTTGACCTCACGATCATCTACACGTTCGTGACCCCGATTGCATGGGGTATCGGGATCGGCCTTGGCGCCGCAATCGCGATTATCGTCGGCTTCGGTCTCAAGAACCGGAGCGAGGCGATCATGGACAAGATCATCGACACCGTTGTCGAGAAGAAACAGTAATTTTTTTATTTTTTTTTTTTTAGCGTTTTCATGGATTCAATACCGGTAGTTGCCGAATCGTCAATGTTGCCGTAGCTCTCGAAATGGCCGGCGTTATCATCGCTGTCGCCCTGATCCCCGGCCCGGTATTACCGGCATCACTGCAGCTCCGGGCTGATCCGGTCCTGTATGTTTTCCCATTTTTCACGATCAGCCACGATAAACAGGATATTCCCGGACGGGGTACTCCCCGGCCGGTGGGCGGATAAAAAAGCAGAAAGGGTTTGTATTCCTCCCGCTCAAGTACGTGCCGGATGGATGCCCTTCTCTCGTCGCCCGAATTCCAGATGAGCCTGCTCCTCTTTGTCGCGCTTGGCGGATACCTTATCGCGTCGCGGATCAACCAGTCTGCCGTTATCGGCCTCATCCTTGTGGGGCTCCTTGTCGGCCCGAGCGCCCTTGGCCTTATTACCTACTCGGACTTTGTCGAGGGCCTCGCAAAACTCGGTGCCGTGATCCTCCTCTTTGTCATCGGCCTCGAATTCAACATAAAAGAGATCCTTTCTTTGCGGAACGGCGTGATAGCGGCCGTCGGCGTGATCGTCCCGTGGATTGGCGGGTACTGGCTCTCGCTCGTCTTTGGCTTTGACACCGCGGCTGCGATCTTTGTCGGGACAGCGCTTACCGCGACGAGTATCGCGATCACGGCAAATGTCCTAAAAGAGCTCGGGAAACTCCAGACCCCGGCTGCAAAAGCGATCATCGGCGCCGCGGTCATCGATGATGTGCTCAGCCTCCTTGCCCTTGCCATCAGTACCGATGCCGTGAGCGGGACGGTAACTGCCGGGGCGGTTGCCTTTGTCGCCATAAAAGCCGTGGCATTCATTGTGATCGGCGGGGCGTTTGGGATCCTCGTGGTAAGCAGATACGTGGAACGGCTCGACGCCACGGGATTCTGCAAAAAATTCCCGGACTTCATTTTTATCTTTGCTATGATGATGGCGTTTTTGTACGCCCTCTGTGCCGAGGCCGTGGGCCTCTCCGCCATTGTCGGGGCGTTCATTGCCGGGGTCTCGTTTGAGAGCGTGGAACTCACCCACAGCAGGAATTTCAAGGAAGGGGCCGAGTACCTCCAGATCATCTTTGCCTCGATCTTCTTTGTCTCGCTCGGGGTGCTTGCCGATCTCCGGGCGCTGACCCCCGAGATCCTCCTCTTCCTTGCCGCGCTCACGATCATGGCCATCGCGACAAAAGTTATCGGGTGCGGCATTCCCGCCCGGCTCATGGGGCTGTGCCGGAAGGATGCGCTCATCGTCGGTTTCGGCATGGCGCCCCGGGGCGAGGTTGCAATGATCGTTGCGCTTCTCGGCCTCGAAGCCGGGATCATCGACCAGGGAATCTACGTGGCGCTCGTCCTTATGAGCCTGCTGACCACCATCATCACGCCGATCATTTACCGGAACTGGTTCTTCAAGGAAAAAGAGTGCCAGTACGATGCGGACGCGGCAGCCGGATAAAAGATCCTAAATTTTATGCGCCGGGCTTTTTTGTTTCGCAGGATACCTGGTGGTTTTCCCGGGCATAGGCCCGCAGGATATCGGTCCGGGTAATAAAGCCGGCAAGCACGTCCGTTGTGCCGTCCTGCACGACCGGGAGATGGTCGAAGTCGTTACTTACCATGAGGGAAAGGGCGTCTTCGAGCGTATCGCCGGGATGCACGGTGACCGGCGGAGCGGTCATGAGCCCGCGCAAGGTCGGGCATTCGCCCGGCGCCTTCCCGGCTCCCTGCACGTCCCGGTGCGTGACGATACCGACAAGTTTTCCCGATTCAAGTATGGGAAAACCGGTATGGCCGGTCTCTGCAATCATGTGCCGGACGCCGGCCGGCTCGTCACCGGGCGAGAACGCGACAACCGCATCTTTTTTCACCATCGCGTCCCGGACAATGAGCCGCGAGAGAACGTCCCGATCGTACTCGCCCCGGTGGGCGCCCGACTGCGCCTTGGTGGGGACCTGCTGACGAAAGATCGTCTTTTCCCCGGTAAGCAGGTGCGAGACTGCTACTGCCGCCATCGCGGGGATCAGGATCGTGATGCTCCCCACCATCTCGACGACCATGATAAGGACCGCTATCGGGGCGTTTGCAACGGCGCCAAAGAGGGCGATCATCCCGACAACCACAAAGACCGGGATCGTGGCTGCGGGGACAAGCGCCGGGAAAAACATATGGAGGAGAAGCCCGAGCGACGCCCCGACCGATGCACCGATGGTAAGCCCCGGGGCAAAGACGCCGCCGCTCCCGCCGCTCCCGAGCGTGAGCGAAGTCGCAACGATCTTTAAAAACGGCAGGAGCAGGACGACTGAAAGCGGGAGCAGGGAGTAAAACATCAGCTGGTCGAAACCATAGCTCGACCCGAGGGCGGCAAGGCCGAGCGTCTCCATGTCGGGCGAGATGAGTGTAAGGCCGATAACAATCAGGCCAAGGATTACGGCGCCCGCGACCGGCTTTAAGTAAAGCGGCAGCTTGTGCCGGGCAAAGAAGGCACTAAACCGGTCCCTGCTCTCGTAGAAGAGCCAGATGTAGAGCAGGCCGAAGAGTGCGCAGAGGATGCCGAGGATCACAAAGAGCGGGATCTGTGCGATCTCCCAGACAATGGCACCGAGCGAGAAGATCGGGTCGTATCCCTCGAAAAAGCCAAAGATCGCATAGCCGATCACCGAGGCGAGGAATGCGGGGATGATCGCATCGGACTCGAAGTCCCGGGTATAGAGGACTTCGGCCGCGAGCACGGCGCCGCCAAACGGCGCCTTGAAGATCGTCCCGATACCGGCACCGATGCCGGTGGTGAGCGCAATCCTCCGCTCCTTTTCCGAGAGGCCGAGCATGTCGGCGACCATGGAGCCGAAACCCGCCGAGATCTGGGCCGACGGCCCCTCGCGCCCGGCACTCCCGCCGGTCGAGATCGTGAGGATCGCGGTCACGGCTTTTACTACCGGCACCCGTTTCCTGATCCTGCCCTCGCCGTGGAACGCCTTGATGGCCGCATCGGTCCCGTGGCCTTCCGCCTCGGGCGCGAGCCGGGTCACGAGAATGCCGGTGAGAAGGCTCCCGAAGATCATCACCGGGAGCAAAAGCCAGAGCGACTGCGGCGCGGACCACTGGCTAATCGCAGCAAGACTCTGGCCTTCCTGCGGGTAGGTGTAGTGCAGGAGATACCCCATGAAAAATGCCGTGCCCCACTTGAGCCCCTCGAAAAAGAGAAGGGCGCCAAAGCCGGCAATGATCCCGACCACGAACGCGATCACGATGACGCGCTTGGTGGGGGTGATGCCGGAGGGGAACGAAAATGCCATGGCTGATGGACTTTCTGTTTTTTTCCAATCCTATTTTATCGTTCTTATCCACAAGCCCGGTTGGTTTTCCAAAAAAAACCAAAAAAGTCCGCGGCCCTGCCGACACCGGCACTGCCCCCGTGGAAAAAAAGAAAAATTGCCGGGCGGTTATTCCGTACCGGGATTAATGATGATCGTCCCTTTGATGGCCGGGTTTTCCGTACAGTGGAACCCGTACGTTCCCGGGATGGTAAACGTCCACTGGAATTCCTCGTTAAAGGAAAGCGGCGACGACATAAAGGCGTCCGGGTCGTTTTCATCGGATGCGACCGTGAGGTATCCCGTACCGGTATTGAGCCACGTGACAGTAACGCCTTTGTCCACGACAAGGACCGGGGGATTGGCACCGCTACTCCCGATAAGGATCGTGGTCTGTGCATTGTAGTCCCTCCTGGGCGTAGTATGCGACGGCGACGAACCGGTACAGCCGGCAGCAGACAGGAGAATAACGGTAAGGAGAAGCACGGCACCGGTCCGGGCAACCCGAAAGGCTCTGGCACACATGAACTGAGGGGTTGGCCGTCCTCGGGTAAATGCTTTCACGGACTGCCGGCGGATTATGCCGAAAAAAACGGCGGCCTGTTGGGGCTGCAAGGGAGGTTTAGGAGTACGGGTGGATCTTCTTAAACAGCCAGACCTTGACCAGGTCGTTAATGACAAAGAACCCGAACGCGTATCCCCAGACAATGAGCGCGAGCGTCCACCCGAGCGGCGTCATGAACAGGCCGTACACGGCGATCACGGTCGCAAAGACCTGCGTGAGCTCGGCGGCGCCAAAGAGCGAGAGCGCCGGGTACGGGCGCTCCCAGAAGTGCTGCTTTCCGGTCCGGGCCAGGTAGATCGTCATGTGGCCGGCAACCGCGAGTTTTAAGAAAATGAGCGTCTGGATGACGCCCGGGTCGAGGTGGAAATATTCCCGCGCAATCAGGAGGAGCAGGAAACTCGAAACAACGCCGAGGATGCCGAGGATGCTTGCGATGGTGAGGATCCGGTTCATCTGCCAGCGCACGGGCTTGTCTGCAACCGGCGCATTGTCAAAAGCGATCATCATGATGGGCAGGTCGTTTAAGATTGCGAGCACGACGAGCATGAGCGCGGTGACCGGGTAGAAGTTCAACAGCACGATACAGAGAGTCAAAAAGATGAGCACCCTGACCGTCTCTGCGATCCGGTAGACCGCGTAGTTCTCCATGCGCCGGAAGATCTCCCGGCTCCGTTCTATCGCGTCGATGATGACCGAGAGCCCGGGCTTTGTGAGGACGATATCGGCAGCGGATTTTGCCGCATCGGTTGCACCGGCAACGGCAATGCCGGCATCGGCTTCCCGAAGCGCCGGGGCATCGTTCACGCCGTCACCGGTCATCCCGACAATGTGGCTGTCGCTCTGGAGGACTTTGACGATCCGGAACTTGTCCTCGGGAAGCACCTGCGCAAAACCATCGGCGGCCTCCATCCGGGAGAGCGTCTCCCTGCCGTCGCCATCCGGAAGAGCGGTGCGGGGCAGGATGCCGGTACCCATGCCAACCTGCCCGGCGATCTCCTGGGCAATGGCAACGTGATCCCCGGTCACCATCTTCACGCCGACGCCGAGTTTTTCTGCCTGGGCAATCGTGGCCGCCGAGTCTTCACGCGGCGGGTCGAAGAGGCCGATGATCCCGAGGTACTTCCAGTTCCCGTCCGGGCCGGTCCCGGCAACCCCGAGGGCACGGAACCCTTTTTGTGCAAACCCTTCGACCCACCCGGAGAGCACAGCCCGCTCGTCCCCGCCGGTCCCGGCAAGGGCGGCGATTGCCTGCGGCGCCCCTTTTGCAACCTCAAACGACAGGCCGTCAGCGTCCTTTACCGTGGCCCGCGAGAGCTTGCTCACCGGATCGAACGGGACAAAAGCCGTAACCGTCCCGGAACCTGCCGGCTGTCGTGCATACCGGGCAAGGACCGCCTTGTCGATCGGGTCGTCGCTCTCCTCCCGCGATGCAAACGCTGCGGCAGCGATCACGTCAGCTTCGGTTATGCCGGGGAATGTCTCGACCCCGCCGATGCTGATTGCATTCTGTGTGATCGTCCCGGTCTTGTCGGAACAGAGGATGTCCATGCCGGCCAGTTCCTCTATCGCGGAGAGCCGGCTCACGATCGCTTCCTTTTTTGCAAGCGCAACGGCCCCGACCGCGAGCGTGACCGTGAGGACAGCCGGCAGCGCGGCCGGGATCGCGGCGACCACAAGGATGAGCGCAAACTGGAGGGTATCCGGCAGGGACTCGGCTCGCATGAGGGCGACGATAAAGACGATGCTCACGAGCACGACCGCGAGGAGGATGAGGTAGTCCCCGATCTTCTGGACCGCGGCCTGGAAATGGCTCCGCGGCGGTTTTACCGCAAGGAGCCGGGTGGTCCTCCCGAAGTACGTGCCGGTCCCGGTCATCGTGACCTGTGCGTCCATCTCGCCCTGTTTTACGATAGCGCCCGAGTACACGGTGTCGCCGGCCTTCTTTTCGACCGGCAGCGATTCGCCGGTCAGCGCCGACTCGTCAAGGAGCAGGTAATCGCCGAGAGCGAGCCGGGCGTCGGCCGGCACGATATCGCCGAGCCGTATATGGATCCGGTCGCCGGGCACGAGCTCCTTTGCCGGCAGGTCCTGCCATTTCCCGTCGCGGAGGACGCGGGCATTGGGAGCGAGCCGCTGTTTTAAGAGCTCGATCGCGTTCTGTGCCTTCTTCTCCTGGAAAAACCCGACAACCGCGTTGATGAGGAGCAGGAGCAGGATGACACTAAAATCTTCCCAGTGCGCAATCGCGGCCGAGATTATCGCAGCGGTCTCGATCATCCATGGGATCGGGCCCCAGAAATACGCCATGAATGCCCGGAGCGGATGCTTCTTCTCCCCGGGGATATCGTTTGGGCCGTACTGCTCCCGGAGCCGGGCCGCTTCTTGTGCAGAAAGGCCGGACGGACGGTCCGGCAGGTCCGGGGAAGTTGGGCCCGGGGGGTTTTGGGGAGAATCCGAATCTGGCATGGTACGTAAGGGAGATCTACAACAATCTTTTTTTTTAGACTGTCTTTGCTCTTCACGTTCTTTTTTTTAGAGACAAAATACCTGCTGGTCGGGGAACTCTTCCCACCGGAGATCCGGCCTTTTCGCTCCCCGGAATAACCGGTAAAATCAGAAAGGGTTTAAATCATGAACCCGATAAACCTCCGTGCTGATTTGTGGTATTGGATATCACGTATTTCCTGTTAATGTTCGTCTGAATATTTCTCACAAATCACATTCCTGCCCTTTTACGTGCAGGAATTCATCCGCCCATACGAAAAGGTGACTTTATGAACCCGCGGTATCTGACTTCAGTGTCCGAGCTCGACAACCTCGTCGGCCTCAGCAAAAAAGACCGGGAGGAGATGGAATCTGTCACAGAACTCTTCCCCTTCCGGGCAAACGATTACTATCTCTCGCTTATCGACTGGAAGAACGGCAACGACCCGCTGCGCCGGATCGTTGTCCCCCATGCACAGGAACTTGCACACGGAGGCTGTGCAGATCCCTCGCACGAACAGGACTATACAAAACAGCCCGGCCTCCAGCATAAGTACAACCAGACCAGCCTTTTGCTCCTCACCGACACCTGCGCCGGCATCTGCCGGTTCTGTTTCCGGAAACGCCTTTTTATGTCCTGCAAGAGGGAGACCGTGCGGGACGTTTCGGACAATATCGAATACATCCGCGAGCATAAGGAGATCACCAATGTCCTTTTGACCGGCGGCGACCCGCTCACGCTTTCCACCCGCCAGCTCGAACCGGTCCTAAAAGAACTCCGCGAAATCGAACACGTCAACATCATCCGGATCGGAAGCAAGATGCTCGCGTACAACCCGTACCGCATCCTCAACGACCCCGAGCTCCTGTCCGTCCTTTCCCGGTACAGCACCCCGGCAAAGCGGATCTATTTCATGGCGCACTTCAACCATCCCCGCGAGCTCACTCCGGTCTCGGTACAGGCCGCGGACGCATTGCGAAATGCCGGCGTGGTTGTCGTCCACCAGACCCCGCTCCTTGCCGGGATCAACGACAATTCCCAGACGCTGACAACGCTTTTTAGGAAGCTCTCGTTTGCCGGCATCTCGCCGTACTATGTCTTCCAGTGCCGGCCCACCACCGGCAACGCCGCGTTTGCCGTCCCGGTCGAGCAGTCGTACGATTACATCCAGCGCTCGTGGCAGGCCTGCTCGGGGCTTGCGAAACGGGCACGTTTCGTGATGTCGCACGCAACCGGAAAGATCGAAGTCGTGGGAAAGACCGCGTCCCATATCTTCATGCGCTACCACCAGGCAGCCGACCCCGGATCGATCGGGAAGTTCATGGTCTTTAAGTCAAACCCGCTCGCCCGCTGGTTCGACGATTACAACCACCCGCTCACGGACTTCGAGCCAAAGAAGCTCTGGCTGTTCTAAGGGGGCGGGAGACTGGCACCACACGATACCAAAGATGCCGGGCAGGAATCAGCCCGGCAGGATACCGGCGATCCTGCACGTCGGCGGTCCCTCTGGGAACTTGGCAGGCTGAAAAATTCCCTGAGGGACCTGACTTCCGTGCTCCGGAGCACAGCCCGGGGCGCCGAACAACCGATCGGGCCGGAGACTATCAGCCGGACAAGAGAAGAGACACGTATCCCCGAGTACTGGAAAGACTGGCGCTGGCAGGTCCGGCACGCAATCCGGGACCCGGACACCGTCTCCCGCCTGCTCGGGATTACGTTTTCCCCGGAGGAGCGTGCGCAGATCCAAAAAACGATCGAAAAATTCCCGCTCTGCATCACGCCCTACTACCTCTCGCTCATCGATACAAGAGATTACAAAAACGATCCCGTTTTCAGGCAGGCATTTCCCTCGCCTGCCGAACTCATTGTTGAAAACTACGAGCTTGCCGACCCGCTCTCGGAGGAAAAGGACAGCCCCTGCCCCTGCATCACGCACCGGTACCCGGACCGGGTCCTGTTTCTCGTGAGCAACACCTGCGCAATGTACTGCCGGCACTGTACCCGCAAGCGCAAGGTCGGCGACGTGGACTCGATCCCGAACCGCGAAGAGATCCTCGCGGGGATCGAATACATTAAAAAAACGCCACAGATCCGCGACGTGCTCCTCTCGGGCGGCGACCCGTTCATGCTCTCGGACGATTACCTCGACTGGATCCTTACCGAACTCCAGGCAATCCCGCACGTGGAAGTGATCCGGATCGGGAGCCGGGTGCCGGTCGTTTTGCCCTACCGTATAACCGACAACCTTGTCGCGGTCTTAAAAAAGCACCACCCGCTCTGGGTGAACACGCAGTTCAACCATCCGCGGGAGATGACGGATTCGGCCCGGGCAGCTCTCGCAAAACTTGCCGATGCCGGCATCCCGCTCGGGAACCAGTCGGTGCTCCTTGCGGGGATTAACGACTGCCCGCGGATCATGAAAGAGCTCGTCCACGAGCTCGTGAAAAACCGGGTCCGGCCCTACTACCTCTACCAGTGCGACCTCTCGGAAGGCATCAGCCACTTCCGGACGCCGGTCTCGAAAGGAATCGAGATCATGGAAAACCTCGTGGGCCACACGAGCGGGTTTGCCGTCCCGCGCTATGTGATCGATGCACCGGGCGGCGGCGGCAAGATCCCGATCTTCCCCAATTACCTCTTAACCTGGTCGGTCCACAAGGTCGTGCTGCGCAACTACGAGGGGATGATCTGCACCTACCAGGAGCCGGCCAATTACGAACGGATCTTCTGCAACGGCACCTGCGACACCTGCAAGCTCCAGCTCGACACGTCCCGTGCGGACGAATCCAAACTCGTCGGCGTTGCAAAACTGCTCGCAGACTACGATGAGACCACCACGCTTGTCCCGGAGAATACCGACCGGATGGAACGGAGGCAGAATGACGACAACTGACGCAATAGAAACAATCGGGAACAGTACCGTCCAGCACGGCCACTTCAACAACCGCGCCTACGTGATGCGCCTCGATCCTGACGATATCCCCGGGATCATCCCGCGCCTCGGGGCCCTTGCGGAAAAAAACGGGTACACGAAGATCGTGATCCGGGTCCCGCACGGGTCCGAAGAACCATTTTTATCGGCCGGCTACGTCACCGAAGCCACGGTCCCCGGATTCTACAACGGGACCGGGGCCGCCCTTTTCATGGGAAAATTCATGGTCCCGGGCCGGGCGGTCAATCACTGCTCCGAGCTCACCGGCGATGTCCTTGCCGTTGCCCGGGCACGCAGTTCCCCGTCCTACCAGGCGCACCTCCAGCGGGCGTACAATCTCGTGCAGGCCGGGCCCGGTGATGCCGAAACGATCGCAACCCTCTACCGCGAGAACTTCGAGAGTTACCCGTTCCCGGTCTTCGACCCGGCATTTATCAGGGAAACGATGGCAGGAGACGTCCGGTACTTCTCGGTCCTGCACAACGGGGCGGTGGCAGCCGTGGCATCCTGCGACGTCAACTCCCGGTCAATGAGCGCGGAGATGACGGATTTTGCAACCGATCTCCGGTACCGTGGCCAGGGATTTGCCGGCTGCCTTCTTGCCGCCATGGAAGAACACCTTGCCGGACAGGGGGTCATTACCGCATTCACGATTGCCCGGGCCACGTCGTACCCGATGAACGTGACCTTTGCCCGGGCCGGCTACGGCTATGCCGGGACGCTCGTCAACAACACCAACATCTGCGGGACGATGGAGAGCATGAACGTCTGGTACAAACGGCTTGACGGAGGCAGTGCATGATAGACCCCGGTTACTTCCACGCCGCGGTCACGGTACTTGCCGGCCTCATCCTTGCCGGGACAGCCCACTTCGTGGTCCGCTGGCTCAAAAAGAAAGCCGATAACACCGAGACCCAGATTGACAACATCCTGCTCGAAGCGGTTGGCGGGCCGCTCGTGGTCGGGATCATTGCCATTTCGGTCTATGCGGCCCTGACCCGGTTCGATATCGTCCCCGAATCGTTAAGCTGGCTCGTTACCGAACAGGTGATCACCGCGGTCTTCATCCTGCTCGGGGCGTGGATCTGCTCGGTATTCTCGTACAACTTCATCCGGATCTACGGGACGGTGATCGCGGAGAAGACCAAAACCGATCTCGACGACCGGCTCATCCCGCTCCTCGAAATCGCCGCAAAGTACCTGATCTGGTTTATCGCATTCCTGCTGATCCTTGCGACATTCAATGTCGACATCACGCCGTTTCTCGCAGGCGCGGGGATCGCAGGTATCGCGGTAGCGCTTGCCGCACAGGACCTCCTCTCGAACTTCTTTGGCGGCGCGATCATCACGATGGACAAACCGTTCGTGATCGGCGACCGGATCAAGTTCGACGATTACTTCGGGGACATCGTGAGCATCGGGCCGCGGAGCACGCGGCTTAAAACGCTCGACAACCAGATCGTCACGATCCCGAACTCGAAGATCACCTCGAACATTGTCGTCAACTATGCGCAGCCGGACATCAAGCTTAAGGTGCGGATCCCCTTCTCGGTTGCGTACGGCTCGAACATGCCCCGGGTAAAAGAGATCCTCCTCGAAGTTGCCCGGGAAGCCCAGACCAAAACAACGTGGGTGCTTTCCGATCCGGCGCCCTCGGTCTACTTCCTCGAATTCGGGGAATCGAGCTTAAACGGCCAGCTCCTCCTCTGGACCAACAACTACGACAACTCCTGGGACGTGCAGGATTACGTCAACTCCCGGATCGACCAGCGGTTCCAGGAGGAAGGTATCGAGATCCCGTTCAAACAGGTGGACATCCACGTGAGGACCGGCGGGAACCCGCCGGGGGCAGCGTAATGGCTGCCGCATCCGGGGTCCCCATTCCCTACCGGATCGTAGCCCTGATGCAGGAGCAGAACCGGCTCTTTGCGTTCCCGCCAGAAACGCTTGCAGAAGAGATCAAAAAGACCGGGTTTTCCTGCACGCTCTGCGGGGCCTGCTGCACCAAGGCGGTCAACCGCCATGTCTTCCTGCTCGACCGGGACGTGGAGGCCGTGCAAGCTATCGATCCGGCCGCGTACCGCCCCGCCCCGGACCCGGAGTTCTGCGATACGAACGGCACGCTCTACGATTCGGGCTACGCGCTCGTGATGGACGGCGATGGCGGGGCCTGCCGGTTCCTTAACACCGGGAACAACCGCTGCCGGATCTACGGGGACCGGTTCGCGGTCTGTCGGATCTACCCGCACATGCTCCGCAGGGAAGCGGGGGAATCGGACGATCATGGCTGGTGCACGTTTGCGCGGAAGAGCGACCACGGGGAGTATGGCGCGGATCTTCCCGATGAGACCTGCATGGCCCTCGCCCGCGAAGTCCTCGAATACGAGAACGGTTTCCTCTCCCAGCAGATCGCCTTTCTCGAAGCTGTCCACGAATATTTCACTGCCCACGACCTCTGCCACGACCCGGCACAGCACCGCGAAAGCGTACAGCGGATGCGGGACGGCCAGCAGGTGCCGGTGAAGGTATTTCATGCCGGTGAACTCGAAGACTGGCGGCAGTAAAAAGACGGTGGGTTGAGGAGTGATCTGTTTTTTGAATTTTTTTGCTTTAGAAAAATCATTGCGAGTTATCTGACGCTCCAGGGGCTTCGCCCCGCCGCTGTGGCGCCCCCGTTGAGATGATGCTGTATTACCTGCATTCTTGGGCATCTCCCGGAACAGGTAATACCCTCGCTATCGCAGACGTCCCCGCACACTAGAGGCGGCATCCCCAATTGTGATGATTGATGGATTACCTGTTCACAGATTTGGGTTCGAGGAGCGTTTGTGCATACAGGTAATACCCACACTATCGCAATTGCGCCCCGTCCCCCCACGGGGGACTGGTGGCGCAAGAGGGGGGCAGCATATATTTTTTAAAGGAAAGTTTTGTGGAACAAAAAATCCGGAAAATACTCCAACTGACAGCCCCGATCTTTTACCCGATGTGCGAGACAGGCCGGGATCTTTTTCCCAACCCTCCGGTACCCTCCCATTCCTCCAACCGCCCGGTGATATATTGCACTGCAGCCACCAACAACATATTTCGCCTCCTGGCCCAATAGATAAATCAGATGGATGCAGCGGTAACAGTCCTTTTCCTCGGGATCCTCATCTTTTTAGGGAATATCCTCTCCCGGTTCTTTACCCTCACGAAAATCCCGGACGTCCTCTTTTTGATCGCGCTCGGGATCGTAGTCGGGCCGGTGCTCGATTTCGTGGAGCCCTCGGCATTTGGTGTCGTGGGGCCGATCTTTTCCGAGGTAACGCTTGCCATCATCCTCTTTGAAGGCGGCCTGCACATCACGGTCGATGCCTTAAAAAAAGCGATGACCGGGACGCTTGCCATCACGATCACGAACTTTGTCGGCATCACCGTGATCTGTATCGTGGTCATGCAGTATTTCATGGGCTTTACCCTCATGGAGTCCTGCATGCTCGGTGCGATCCTGGGAGGCACCTCGTCTGCGGTCGTGATCCCGTTCACCAACTACCTCAACATGGGAAAGGACACCAAAGCGATCCTGGCGCTTGAATCTGCCATCGGCGACGTGCTCTGCATCGTTGTCCTGCTCGCGCTCATCGACGTTTTCAAGGTCCAGGACTTCAATATCGGGCACGTTGCGGGAAACCTTATCGCCTCGTTTCTGATTGCGATCATCATCGGCGTTGTGGCGGGAGTCTGGTGGTCGTCGGTCTACCACAAACTTGTCACCATCAAGAGCATCTTTATCACGCCGGCCTTTGTCTTTATCGTCTTCGGGTTTGTCAGCCTGCTCGGGTTCTCCGGCGCGATTGCGGCCCTTGCGCTTGGCGTGACGTTCGGGAACCTGAACTATTTCAAAGCGGAAAAAGTCCTGCCGTTTTTGGGCAGCGATGTCACGCAGGTCGAACTCACGCCCGTTGAGGTAGAGTTCTTTTCCCAGCTCGTCTCGCTCCTGAAAACATTTTTCTTCATCTATATCGGGATCTCGATCCACTTCACCAACATGGACATCCTGTATCTCGGCGCACTCCTCACGATCATCATCTATCTCGCCCGGATCGCCATGGTCTGGTTCACGATACCGCGGAGGATCCCGGTGTCGGATGCTGCATATATGTCCATCATGGAGCCAAAGGGACTTGCCGCCGCGGTCCTTGCATCCATGCCGCTCGAAGCGGGGATCGCAGCCGGCCAGACGATCCAGGATGTCACGTACATTGTGATCTTCTTCTCCATCGTTGCCTGCTCGATCCTGGTCTTCCTTTTGGAAAAGACGGCGTTCTCGAAGAGCTACCAGAAACTTTTCCGGGTGTTCGGGAAAGAGCCGCAGGAAGAAACCACCTGATTTTTTTCGCGCCCCACCCCATCCGCTGCGAGCGGCTGTACACGTGCGTATGACGGCGGCCCGCGACCGGCCGGTTTGGTTCCATCACAAGAATTTTTGTGGATGCCGGCAAAACTGCTGGTAAAGGCGATGAAGTCCACCTCAAACCGCCCGGTTTACGGGCTGATGACTTCTGGTACAATTTGATTTATCGGCGATTTGAGGGAGACGAACATGAAACCGGATGAGCACGTTTTACCGGTACGTGCCGGTGAAGCGGCTGTTTTTATCGTACAGGTGTTTTCCCGCGGGAGGACCGGAGGTTTCCCCGCCGCCCGTACCCGACCGAAAAAATCCAGAACGGGAGCCCCGTCCGCATGAAAACCGATCCTCTCCCGTACCTGCTCGTGGCAGCCGGCGGTTTCTGCGGCGCAGTCCTGCGCTTTTTGGTAGACGTACATGTCTCCACGCTTATCGGGACGCTCATCGTTAACACGGTCGGCTGCGTTTTCATGGGCATCTTCATGTACGAGTCGATCTATATCGGGGTGTTCTCCCGGCAGACGCGGCTCTTCTTTACGACCGGGATGATCGGGACGTTTACTACGTTTTCCGCGCTCACGGTCGAAAGTTTCCAGGCCGGGGCAGTGACCGGCACGGTGTACCTGTTCGCAAGTATCCTCTTTGGCCTCGCAGGCGTCCTTGCCGGCCGGCATATCATCTCGTACCAGCGGGGGATCTGAATGGAGCCGACGCTTCTCGTGGGAATGGGCGGGGCGATCGGGGCCGTGCTTCGGTTTGTGGTCTCGAAAACCCCGGCGGTAAAGGGGATCCCGGCAGGAACGCTCGCGGTAAATGTTCTCGGGAGCGCTGCGTTTGCGGCCCTCGTTTTTACCCAAGAACCGGCCGATCTCATGTATTTTATCGGCACCGGGTGCCTCGGGGGATTCACGACATTTTCCACATTCTCGTACGAAACATTCCGTATGCTCGAAAATCATGATTATTATACGATGGGGGCAAACATCCTCTTCAATGCGGGCGGCGGGATCCTCGGCGTGCTGCTGGGATACGGGATCTCGCTGCTCTAAAAAGGACGGTGTGCAATTTGCAGGACGGGAAATTACTGCGCATCTATATCGCGGAATCGACAAAGGTCAACGACAAGCCGGCGGTCCGGGCCCTGCCGGAATTTTTCCTTTCAAAGGGGCTGACGGGCTGCACGGTGTACCGGGGCATGAGCGGGTTTGGCCACGAGAACCGGCTCCGGACCGTGGACGTGCTGAACTTCTCATTGGATCTCCCGGTCATCATCGATGTAATCGACACGCCGGAAAAAATCGATGCGGTGCTTCCCGAGGTCGAAGCAATGATCGATGACGGCCTTGTCATGGTCCACGATGTCCGGATGTGCCGGAAGGTGCCGAAGTAATTTTTTTACCGGCTGCTGCCGGGACGTTCCCGCTTTTTTATTATTTTTAGCTTTGCAGATATTCCCAAAAATAAAACAACGCTCTTTCAGGTCTCAGGCAAGCCCACACACACCAGTGGCATCACCGGTTAGAGATGATGCAGTATTACCTGCTTTGTAGAAATCTTTCCCCACCGTGCTCAGGGGAATTGCGAGAGGGGAACCCCACTCCCCAAGAGTGGAAGGCAACCCACGGGGACGAGCTCTCCATGACTCCCGGGTTTGATCTTTTTTTGGCTGCAAAAATATGGCCATGCTCCACGGGGCGAGGGTCGATAGACCCCGAGCACCCGTGGTTCCCTCCCTACGTAATACCCTCCCGCGTAGGTTTTCTACACAGCAGAAATAATTGAAAATTATTCAACGCTCCAGGGGCTCCGCCCCGCACGCTCGTGGCGCCCCAGTTGCGATGATGTTATATTACCTGCATTCTTGGGCTGCTCCAGGAACAGGTAATCCCGAGTGCTCGCATACGCCGTGAACCCCCACAGGGGCAGGGCTGGCGTGAGGGGGGCTGCATTATTGTGAAAGAAAAGATATCTCCAGATCAATTATTTCTGCGCAAGGAGTTCGTCGACCCGTTTTTCGATCTTCTTTAAGAGTTCTACATCGGTGAGGACGCCCTCGGGAGGATCCACGACTTTGCGCATCTCCAAGGGAATCGTGTCCATCCGGTAGGCGCAGCCGCCGGTCTCGACCCCGTCCACCGCAACCGGGATATGGAGATCGGAAATCTCGGTCGTGCAGTTGATGTGCGGGTCGATCGTAACGATCGGGTGTTTCGAGGCGCTGATGGTCGCCTCGATGGGAAACGTTGCCGCGGGATCGGCAGCGACAAAGAGACTGGCCTCGACCTCGCCGCGTAAAAGGAGATCGATTGCCGTAGTCTCGCCCGTCTGGTGCCTGGCCTGGTCGCCCCGGGAAAGATCCACGGCAAAGGGAAAACCGTACTGCCAGCCCAGCACCTCGCCCGAACCGGTAACGTTTCCCTGGACACGCATTGGCATCACCACGAACTTCGTAAACCGATTGAGATCGTAGGTCAGGTTGATCGCCATGTCGATGTTGTGGTTCCGGCCAACGGTCTGGGAAAGGCCCATCCCGAGAAAGATCACGCCGAACTTTGCCCTTTTCAAGTCCTCTGCCAGCTTACCGATCTGGTCTGCCGGGACACCGGCAATGCTTTTTTGCGTGAGGCTCCCGCCGTGCAGCACGGTCCGGATCGCATCGAGGAATTCATAATCGCAGCCCTGCTCGATCCGGATAAAGATGTCCGAGCACCGGGCCGTATCGGTGTACCGGCAGTCGATGCAGAAGATCTTGCGGCCCTTTGCACCTTCTTTGGTGAAAAATCCCCGCGGAAAGATCGAGTAGCGCGACATATGCCGGGGGTGGACGTGGGCCGGGTTGCAGCCCCAGAAGATGATGCAGTCGGCACGGTTCTTGACCTCGCCGAGCGTGCAGGTGGTGATACCTACATCCTCGATGGCGATGAGCGACGGGCCGTGGCAGACCGTGGCGCCGTTGTCCACAATCCCGCCGACCTTTTCCGCAATGGCGTGGCCGGCGCTCATGGCCTGGCAGCTGGTGTTGATCCAGCCAAACATCAGGGTTTTTCTTGATTTGACCAGCATCCGGGCCGTCCAGTCGATGGCCTCGTCATACGATATTTCCTTATAGCTCCCGTCCGGCTGGCGCAGGCGCGGGCGGGTGACCCGGTCCTCGGTCCGCTGTATATTGAATTTCTCCGAACCGATCGCACACGCGTTCTTTACCGAGAGGATGGTTTTGCGGTCGTCCGATACGGTGACCTCGATGTCGTCGCAGAGCGAGCCGCAGACAGAACAGACTACATCGGGTATGACAACGGGCGTTGGTATTCACTCCTTTCCTGGCATCTGCCGTACTTTTCCGTGTACCGGACTCGCAACTCCCGGCACTATCGGGCGTCTTTTTTATAAATATTTCCGGTTAATTTCGATATTTGGTTAAAATGAGTTGTTTAAGGCAGGCGCACGGACCGGGAGCTCGCTCCCTGACCCGGATGCCTTCGGATACATCATTTCAGCGCATATTATGCGCGCGGGGAGGTAAAAAAACCAGAGGTGCCGGCAAAACTGCCGGATAGGTTACGGTGCCGGGATGAGGTATGCCATCCCGGGCGTGTTTAAGATGTGTTTCCGGTATCGCGGCCGCTGGAGCACGACCCGGCCCGGTTCCCTTCCGGTATCACGGCACTTCCGCATGGACAAACGGGAGCAGGTCGCAGGACGGTCTCCCGCTTCTCTTCCCGGTGAAATAGAGGGCCCGGCACTCTGCGCCGCTGACCGTACGGGCATTGACAAAACCCCGGTCGGCCAAAAAGCCTATAGCCCCGTCGTCGGGAGGCCCGAACTGCAACGGTTCCCCCGCAGACCGGCAGAAGTTCCGGATGTTTTCTGCAAACGCCGATTTGTCCGACCCGTAGACCACTGATGCCGGGTAATAATCGAAGATGATGCGGCTGCCTGGTGCAGCGATCTGCCGGATACGCCCAAGCAGCACGTCCACTGCGGCCGGCGGGATGTACATGAGCAGACCTTCGAGCATAAACAGGGATTTCTTTGTCCGGGAAAAACCCGATCGTTCCATTTTTTTGGTCAGGTCTTCGGTTGCAAGATCGATGGGGACGTAGATCACATGGCCGGGAAGCGTGCCGAAGATTTCGGCGACCTTCTGCACCTTGAGACGCTGGGTATCCGGCTGGTCGAGCTCAAAGACCCTTGCCTGTTCTTTTACGCACCCCAAGCGGTATGCCCGCGTATCGTAGCCGGCACCGAGGATCACCAGCTGGCGTATCCCCTCCTGTACCGAGCGCTCTGCATAATCGTCGAAATACCGGACTCTTGCTATGATGGAATTGCCAAGGCCCGGGAACAGTCTCTCGACCTCTTCTGCTTTTGCTTTCGCTTCTTTTGGGTGCCCGGCCGCAGCACGGAGCATTTCGGGGCTGATGAACCTGACCGCGTACGGATCGTAACAGATGCGTTCGTCCTCCGGGTGCCTCAATTCGCTGAACCGCCGCATGGCCATGATCCCGGCCATCGTGCTCGAACTTTTTTTCTTCCCCATTCCGCTGAATTCGCTTATGACATCGTCCACGATCTCACGTGTCCCTTACCATTGACCGGTACCGGATTCTCCCCTTGTCCCCGGGTCCCTTCCCAGATTTCGAACGGGTGGTGGAAATACGTTTCCCGCACGCTTTTTGCTTTCTCTTTTGCCCAGGCATCGAGGCCCATCTTTCCGGATCCTCTTAAAATCCACGTATGCCGGGACGTACGGGGAAGAGAAGCCCTAAAGCCTGCCGGCATGGTCCGGCCCAACCATTAATATCTGATTATCGCGCATGTGCTTGCACGAACGATCCATCATGCAGGTAGTCTGTACTTTCTGCGGCCGGATGGTGAGGGCCGGCCAGTCTCCGAACGATCCGGTCAGCCACGGGGTCTGCACGGAATGCCACGACCGGATCCTTGCGGATTTCGGTTTTGACACAAAGAAGTTTCTCGACCAGCTCGACTCGCCGGTCCTCCTTGTCGATGGCGAGACCCGGGTCCTTGCGGCAAACACCCCGGCGCTCGTGCTCATGGGAAAGAAGAACATGATGATACGGGGGACCCTCTGCGGGGACGCCCTTGCCTGCATCAATGCCTCAACGCCCAAAGGCTGCGGGAAGACCGATGTCTGCCCGGACTGCGGGTTCCGGGAATCGGTACGGGAGACCTATACGACCGGCCGGCCGGTGAACCGCCGGGCAGCAGTCCTCATCCGGCAGGACGGGGATACCATCAGGGATGTCCCGTTTTTGGTTTCTACCAGAAAAGACGGCAATGTCGTTATGCTCCGGCTCGAACCGGTAAAAGCGGCATAACCTCCCCGGGATTCCCGGGTGAATTTAAAAAAAATTATTCCTTTTTCTCCGGTTCCTTCTGCGGGGCCGCAGCCGGTACGGTAGAATGCAGCGACTAAAGAGGGACACCCGCGGGAATCGTGGCGTGGAAGCGGCAGGAAACAAACAATTTTTAAGAGGATACCAGAGTAAATCCCCCGGCATCGCGGTTCACGATCAGAACGCCCTGCCCGCTGATGTTAATAAAAAGGGATGGCGTAACCGGGCACCCCGCCACGGGTCCCGGCAACAAAACATTTTTTCCCATTTCCGGTTTTCCCCGGCACGGCATATGAAAATTTTTTTTCACTCATCGTAATACTCATACCTGGCCCACCCGAAGTATTGTCAGGTGAATTTGTTATGCGAGATTCTCCCCGGAAATTATTGTGGATCGCAATCGCATTCATGATTGTTCTCTGCGGCGTCTCCCTGGCCGCTGCCTCTTCCACGAACGAGTATCCCTGTCCCTATGCGGATTTGAAACCAACCATGGCTGCATGCGAGAAGGCGTGTCTCATGCCAAACGGGATCATGGACATATCCTGCTACGAGTACTGTATCGACGAGGTCTGCCGCCACCACTGACGGGGGCAGAGTGCCGGAATGCGTGATCTGAGCCCGGCGGGATCCCCGGCCTGAACTGTCACAAAGATTGCATCTGTTCCGGCTGCAGACCGGGATACCCGCAGGTTTTTTCACGCGTACTACCCGGTGTCCCGGGACGGGGAAAAACGCTGGTATGCTGCCGGCCCGATGCTTTTTTTCTTAAAAAAAATACCGGCAGGGGGATTATTCCCCTGCCATTTTCGTTTTACCACTCCATGTGGCCGGGGACCCGGTCCCGGATGACGAGGAGGCCCGGGATGACAGGGGCACGTGCCGGTATCAGGGGTTTTCCCCATAAAAAAAGGCTGTAACCCCCCACCTCCGGGCACTGTCGTTCAGACAAACAAAACTAAGCCCGATTTGGGCTCCGATTCCCGCTTTTTTGTCCGGGCACCTGCGTAAAATACCTGCAAAACCGTGCTTTTGGGTTCCTGTGGAGAATACGCTGTAATCGTGCCCGGTTTGCCAGAATACGGCAGATTTACCCCAAAAGAAACGGCCATTAGCGGCCTTTGGACAGCCCTGGTTTTTGCCACGTATTTCAGCCCATTCGGGCACCGAAAATGCTGTAGGAACGCGAATATGGTCGTTTTTTTCCGGCTACGAAGAGACAAAAAATGCGATCGGGAAAAACCATCTGCCGGAACACAGAAAAAATTCCGGACGGGTTTGGGCTGCAGTTGCACCAGATCTGTTCTTTGCGGCGCCCCTGATCGCTGCAACCACAAAAGATTTCAGATGCGGATTATTATTTTCCGGTTTTTTGCGCGCAATTACTTTTTTTACAAAACAAATTCGTACAACGCATTTCGTACAGGGCATTTTTTGGTAAAAATGATGCGTATAACCCGCAGGTTACATTTATTTTAAATAGTTACATTCTGTTGAAGTTATTATTGCAATGATCCGCAAATTTGTCGCACGCGTAAAACAGGAGATCACCCGGGCGGTCCGGGCCATAAAAGCAGGCATCGGTTCCGTCTTTTATCGTCGGGTCACTTCAGTCCTTCCGGTGTACGATACCTTGTGCGGATTCGTTGCCACGATCGGGACAGCGGGCAGTGCCGTTCAGACATGGCTGCAAAAAAAGATCCGCAGCCACGCCCCGGTCTTTTCTCTTTTTACCTTCTTTGGTGATAGGCCGACGCCGTAATCCGGTGCCCGGGCAGAAAAGCAGTATTCATCCGACAGGGGACCTGCCGAATCCCCGTTATCGTACTGCCAGGGATCACCGGACCGGCGTACTGATTTTTGGAGGGGAACAATTGCCGGCATTTTGTTCCCGAATGAATTGCAGTACGAACAAAGAACAACACGGTGAAGATTATGCAGTATCTACCTGCCAGCGCACTCCCGGGGGTTACCCGGGGGGCAGGCACAGCCCGGAACAATTATTCGACGGGTATTACACAGGAACGACAGAAGAACACGGGCCGCCGCATCGGGGCCGCAACCAGCCGGGGAAGGGGACTATGACTTCCCTTTCCGCAGGAGAGATCCGGGCCGGAGGCGACGGGTGCGTCCATATCCTGCTTAAAGGGCAGGTATATTCCATAGGCCCTGACGATATGGGGATGCTCTTTTTTGGCGGAGCAGCGGCACCGCTCCGCATCCCCCCGGAAAAGGGCGGACCCTGCGTGAAGGCCCGGGGACATGCCCGGCTCAACCCTTCCGGCCGGTCCGTTACGATCGAACTTGGCGCCGAACGGTTCATGGTGCCACGCGACCGGTTCCTTGCCGTAGCATTCGGCGAGGATATCGCATCGCTGGTCTTTACGGTCCCTTCCGATCGGACCGTATCCTCCGGCCGGGGTGATCCTGCATGACACCGGACATCCTGCACACGATATCAAGGAAAGCCCGGAAGATCCTCGTACGCAGGGGCTATACCGTTGTACGGTCGGTTATCCCCCGGGACCGTGAGGCGAAAAAGACCCTGGTCTGCACCCGGGGTGGAAACGAAATCCTCCATGTCAGGCTCGTGCTCTCCCCCAACACGTTTACCACGGGAGCGGAGGTTGCACGCTACTGCAACTGTGCCATCCACGATCTCCGCATGCAGATGAGAAACCGTCCGGGCCCGGCCGACCGGTACGAGTGCTGGGCGGTGCTCCCCTCTGGCAGGTTTTATCCTCTTGAGGTTACAACGGACCGGCTTATCGATGTCCAATCCGGGGAAACCGTACTGACGGCTGCCGGAGGTGCCCTGCCATGACCAGCAGGCGCGGGACGGTCATCGAAGAGGGCGCACGCGAACTTCTCCAGATGCACGGGTACTCCGTAAGGATCGTTCCTTCCGGGTTTAACCGCCGGTCGCCGCCGGCCCATCTTGTTGCCTCGAAGGGAAGCGGGACCCGGTTTATCAGGATACGGAAGATCTCGCACCTGCCGGTCTGCCCCGAAACCATCGAGTACCACTGTATTCAGGACGTTGTGCAGTTCCGGAAATATCTCGCGGGACATCCCCATGGGGCCGGCCTGTGCTGCGAGATCTGGACCTATACTCTCAGCCACGGGTTCAGGTCGTTCCTGGTCACACCGGACACCGTCACGGAGATCCCAAAGACCGGCCCGTGCCGGCTGCCATCCGCTTTTCCTGCCGGAGGGTGCGTATGAGTGCCGGGCGGCGTATGGCGGTACTGGAGCGCGAGGCACAACACCTGCTGAACACGCGGGGCTACGAGGCCGTGAGCGTCAGCGATCTGTTCCAGAACTGTCGGTATATTCCCTATAACCTGATTGGCCATCGGGTCCGTGAGGGAGGGGGCGACGAAATGCTGATCGTGAAGATCAAGCTCGCCCTCCACAAGCTCGGTACCATCGATGCCGCATCATTCTGCCGTGCCGAGATTGTGCAGCTGCGAAAGATGCTTGCCGCTCTTCCCCCGGAACTGGAGGGTGCCCGGTACGAGTGCTGGATCTCGGTTCCTCCGGACATATTCCAGCAGTTTGCGATCACCGGGCAGGGAATTTGCGAGATCCTGCCGGGAGAAGCCGGCGATCCTGCCCCGGGAAACGGGGGTGAAGCATGCACAAAATAAGCGCGTTTGCTGCATTCAGGAAGCGGGCCCGGCTCCTGCTCGCTTTCCGGGGATACGAGCCGGTGGAGCCGGTCGGACGCAGTTACCTTTCGCGCCTTATCCCGCTGCACCTGATCGGCGTGAAAGGCGATTACGAGGCGCTCTGCGTGAAACTGCGGATGGCGCACGGGGCGGTGAACGTGCCGTATGCAGAAGCGCTCTGCAGGTACGAGATCTGCCAGTTCCGATCGCTTTTGCGGATGGACCCGGGCAACGCACTTCTCCGCTGCGAGGTCTGGGTCGTTTCGCCAAACGGCATCATCCATTGTTTCGAGGTAAACGACGACAGGATCCGCGAGGTGGCCGCATATGCCCGGTGAGGCAGCCTGCCCGGCGGTAGTTTCCGAAAAGGTCGAGGGCGTCCCTTTGTATTTGATCCCCCGGGTGATTGCCGATCAGATCACAAAGAGAGGCGAGACCGTCTTTTCTATCCGGGTCGAGCGCCGGTTCAATCACCGGTATATCGTTATTGTTGAGTCAAGGGTGGAGCATGAGGAAAGGGGGAAGCAGGAGGTTGGGGATACGTTGAATAGGGGGCGATTGGGACCGGAAAAGAAAACAGGAGGTGCGGGGAGGAGGGCATATTTCATTTTCACCCCCCGCCCGCCATAACATTCTTAGATATATATCCCAAATATCAGTAGGGAAATGCAGAGAACCCGGTTAAGTTACGATGAGGAAGAGGCATTCCGCAAGAAACTTATTGCGCTGTTATTGAGCGGAGCAGATACGCCAATTGCCTCAAAAGTGAACTTCCAGAAAGAGCTGTTCCTGCTGATCAAAGCAATGCCACAGTTCGAAACCCTTTTTGATTTCATGTCACACCGGCTCGGTCCATATTCGAACAGTGCAGAGCATGTTATCGAGAATAATCCGGAACTCTTTGTTGCTGATAACACCGGCATCTATCTTTCGGGTGAAGGGGAGCAATTTTCCTCTTCCGTAGAAAAAGAGATGCGACCTGAAAATTTTGAAAAACTTATGCAATCGATCAGGTTCATCCGGTCGGTTTACGATCATCTGAGTGATGACGAATTTATGTTTCTGGTCTACCGGACGTATGGATATACAGAAAAATCAGACCGGTTCGAGGCGTTGATGAAGCGCAAGAAACAGCTTGCTGATAGTCTTCTGCGGAAAAGGATAGTAACCCGCCAGCGGTACCTGGAACTGTTGAAGGGATAGCGTGAAGGTTATTCCGGATTCCTCGTTTTTCATCTGTTTCGCTGATGATCTTGAAGGTCACCTGCCAGTTAGCGACAGGATTCGGGTTCTCGCCACGATCACCGGGAAATTTAATTTTCTCGTTGTTTCAGCAGTTGAACAGGAATCCGGTCTTCAGCGTCTTCCGTCACAAATTCGGGACAAACTCGAACTTGTAAAAATTCCAGCAACGGGGACACAAAAAGATCCTTCTATAGAATTACTCCGGCCCCTGCTGGGTATGGGAGAGCATGAAGTTATTACCTGTGCGCAAATTCATTTGCAGAAAGGAGATGCCGGTTTTATTTTTATTCTTGACGATGGTGTAGCCCGCAATCTGGTGAAACGGATTCTTCCCGTACTGGTCGGCCATATGAAAGGAACTGTTGGTTTCCTTGGCTACTGCGCAATACAAAAAGTACTTGACAAGAACGGAACAATACATCTCCTAACGCTCATAGGCAAGACTAAATTCAGGGTTGACCGAGTAACGATATCAACAGTTATTACCGAAATCCACCAACGGTGCGTATAAAATGACAAATTTTCGCGTCCACCTCACAGAACAGGACGAAGAAACTCTTTTTACCAGCAAAGAGCTTTCTCTGGGACGCGTCTCATTTTCAACCCCCTGCAAACTCTTTGACCTGAACAGTTCTCCCACAGTTTCTGCATTCCAGGCGCTCGACCAGACCCGTCTTGGGAGTGTTGTGATTGCCGAGAGGAGTCGGTTTATTCATCAGGAAACGTTCATGAGGGAGGCGGATCATCCCGACGCCCGGTTCCTTGCGGATTCGTATGAAACCCTGAAACGTCCGGGTATTCTTGAAAATAAACTGGTGGTGAACTCACTAACCCTCACCTTCAATCCATTCAATATTCCCACTCCCGAGGAGTATTTGAGGAGCATTTTGCATATCTACCATGGCCGCAGTGATCTGCTCCTCATCCCAAACCTGAAAGTGAAACGGTTCGATGAACGACAGCGGCCTGAATTCCAGGTGCAGGAAGATGAGTTCAGGCGCTACGTTGACTTGGCATATGAGATCTTAAGCTTCCGGAACTCGAAGCCGATCTTTGTGCCTGTCCCGCTCAAGTACGGTGTCCGCAGGTTCCAGTCAATTCTTACGGAATATCTTGGCAACGGGTACCGGAATTTCTGGCTGGATTTCGAAGGATCGAACACAACATCGAAGGCTCCCCATATCCGGGCATTCCATGATATTGTTGATACGCAGGGTCTTGGTGAGGAAGTGATCCTGTACGGATCGAATATCCGGCGCGAGAACAACCCGCATCTTCCGGATCCGCGATGCCCGGCATCCGATTTCCTGACCGCCCCGCTCGGTGTGGATATCATCGGGGTCAACCGCGAGCCTCAGCGAGGTGGAGGGGATCCCGGCTCACGCCGTCCTTATGTCCCCCCGCCCGTTGAAGAGAGCATCCAGCATAAAGGCCGGCTGCTTGACCGTAATGACTATACCTACGTAAAATATCCGGCACATTCCCGGAGTGAGGCGTTGTTTGACAAGTACCATATCACTGAGGATCTAATCCGGGGCAATCCGAAGTTCTATGCCAACTTCATCAACACATTCGAGATCAACGAGGAACTGGCCCACCACCAGACGCTTGTTAACGAGAGCGAATCACTCCTCAGTTATCTTGGGACGAAGCCTTCGATCAATCCGAAGCTGATGAAGGCTTTCGAGAAGATTGTGCATGGGGATCCGGGAACTCAGAGAACGCTGGACGGGTTCTTTTAAGGAGTGATGCTTATTCCACTCAATAAAATTCTTTATTATCCGGATTTTGAACCTTCAAAAGGTTGGTTCCGAAGCCATTTGCTATTTTATGATACAATTCATTCCGTCGTTCCAAAAGAACTAAATTACAAACCGAGTGATCAGATTTCTGATATTACGGAAAGACTTCCCAAGTCATTTGAACCCATAGCTCCACAAAATTCAGACAAAAAACTCAACCGGTTTAATACCAAAGTATTTGACTCAGCATTTACGAGAATCGAAAAAAATCAAAAAAAATTTCCAAATGAGTTTAAAATAGAAATTTATCCAGAAAATTGGGAAATTTCCGGTAGTGCAGTCTTTTTTCACGATAGAAAAATGTCTGAAGAAATGTATGATTTGTTAGAGAGACATCATTTGCTCAATATAGATTCAAGAGATTTTCAGGGGTTAAGTGGAATTGATCTGAAAAATTACTCCGTTGTAAATCGTTATGCGGCGGATCTTATTCTTTCCTACATTGCAGAGAATATTGCGAAACGAAACCATATCAGTACAATAACAGAAAATCCATTTGCCTATTCAGTGAACACCTTAAACAGTCTCCCTCCATTGAGAGATTCCCAAAAAAGGGGTCTGCTGACTTCAACAATTATCCGCTGTATTATCCCAGAAAAAATTGAAGAATTATCAACCGACCAATTTTTACAAATTCGTGAAGAATATTCTGATATTCGTGAATCGATTCATCGCATTTCTAAAAATCTTGCAGAATTACATAGTCTGGACGAGATTCAAAATCATCAGACACTACAAAATGAGGTTGATTATATCTCAACGGATTTTACGAGGCAAGTAGCCACTTTGAAAAAGTCACTCTCACCAACGATTGCGAAAAAATTTGTGCCGATATTTTTTGGTACAACGGGTATTATATGTAGTGAGTATTTCGGTGAGCCTATACGAACCGGGGGTCAAGTGGCAGCCATTGCTTTATCTCAAATTGTACCTGATCAAATACCGTTTCCCGAGCCTGAATTGGTTCAGTTTCAAAGGAGGATTAGTTCACTGCAACATGAAATTAATTGGCAATCCGATATGAGGAGATTGTTGAAAAACGGCTGGTACTGAATGTAAAACAATACTTATTCAAGACACGATAAGAATTCCAAAATCAGGAATGCTCTAATGACATTTTCGATATTCCCGTAATCGATTGATTCGCCATGCATTATCTTATGGCGACTAAACGAGGGTAATACCTGTAATTCATCTCCATGAAATGCTGATTGAAAGAGAACATTAAGTAAAATTGTATTGGGATATTCCGAGATTGAATCAAGATCGGTCTTTATCGATTGGTAGGCTTTTTTAACACTGATTTCTTCACCATCTGGAGAAATCCACTTTTTCTTTGTTTTATCAAATTTAAATCCCTCTTTTTCAATGAAATCTGTCATGATTCCATCAATTTGTGCAATCAATGGGGGTAGGACAACATTTGACGGATTGTATCCGGGTTTCTCGTTTTTTAACGTTCGAACACAGTCATTGATGATTTCCATTCGGGTCTTGAAATAGGGATTATTATTCCATTCTTTCACCATTTTCTCTAGAGCAGAGTAATTATCTTTTGTAAAATAACGGACAAAAAATGAATTTATTTTGTTTTCGATATCTTCGCCACTATTGTAAGCATCAACGATCTCATTATAACATTCTTCCGGGATACTGAAGGAATAAAACCAGTTATATTTCAATAAAACCTTATTCAGATTGCGGAAATGGGTTACCTTTTTCTCTATGACTCCGTATAATTTTTGAACTTGTTTTGTAAGTGGCTCAAAGAATTGTTGATTCGATTGCATCAGTTTCCTGATATCATCTTCCGAAGGCTTCCAACGGGCCAGTGAATCATTCCCTTTTTCCGACATTTATTTCTCCGAAAGGGGTCTCCATCCTGTCCCACGCTTCCAGCACCAACCGCTGGGTCCGGTACTCCCCGTATTTCTTGATCTCCTTCTCCTTCAGCACCCGGAATGGGGGATTGTGGAACTCGTCAATCAATGAATCAGTAACGGAAAAACGACAGGGTAACTGGAATATTTTTTCGAGAAGGTTTCCAAAATGGAGGTCGATTATGGTATTTGTATCAAGTACATAAAATTGCTGAGCACTCAATATCTGATTCCCCGTCCACTGAACAGAATGTACTGATGCTCTGGTTTAATAATTCAGCCGCCTTCGATGTGGAAATGATCCCTTCTGCGTGAGCCCGGAGGACCGTTGCCTCCATCATGGCAGGTTTCTCACCCGTTGCGATCTCATCATCGGGCTCTTTTTGGTCCCAGCCCTTTTTTACAAAAAATTTCCGGATCCCGAGATAATTTTCCGGTGTAATGATGCCAAGGTCCATTGCCCGGTGCAGCCATGCTCCCATCGACAGACCGTATTTTTGTTTGAGGATGAGGAGCTCCCTGATGGAGAACTTATGCCTGATCTCGTCAAGTTCGAAGAGAACCATCTCGCGGGGAACCAGGAATGCACCGGCAAACCGGTGCATAGCGTTCTCTTCCTTGAGGTCCCCCTCCACAGAAAGAAGGCAGTGCCCGAGTTCGTGGGCGATGGAGAAACGCTGTCGTGCACGGGGAAGATCCTCTTTTACAACAATGACCCGGTTTCCGGCATATTCCGTAAATAACGCATCGAACCGGGTGATCCCGCTGATGATCCCGACCTTGATTCCCTTGTCCTCAAGCAGATAGACCAGGTTTACAATCGGACCGATTCCAAGATCCCATGCGATACGAAGATCCCGGGCGGCCTCCTCGGCCTCTTCATAGGATGAGATGGTTCGGGGAAATCCTTCCGGCATCACGAAATCCCGCGGCCGCCCGGTCAGCCGCTCAATCTGGAGATACCGCTCCAGCCATTCTTTTGTCTCGGCATTGATTTTTTTCTCGTCCCGCACCAGCATCTTTTTTGAACGGAACGCGATGTGATTGAGCTGGATCTGCTGGCTTTCAGGCCTTAACAGGGATGCAATGGGGATCTGCAATACTTTGCTTAACTTGATCAGGGACTGTGAATCCGGAACCTGCTTGTTTTTCTCATACCGGTCAACAGTGGTATGGGATACGCCAATCTTCTCCCCCACATCTCTCAAAGACATCTGGAGAATCTGTCTCCGGAGCTTAATGCTCTCTCCCAGGCTCATCCCCCGCACTCCAAAAACCGGTTAGTTTACAAATTAACTAACTGCACTACTATTTGTAACATGGAGTTAATAAGCGTTGTAGTTGGAGACGTGGTTGTTATGGAGAGGTGCCAGATGAATCTGGATCCTGCCGTATAACACTAATTCTCTTCTCACGTATTCCGGATTTTATCGCTTGATTTTCCTTCCCTTCAGCAAAACCTAAAAACCGAATCTTACAGAGGAATATTTTAGCCCAAAGGCGCCCGAGGGTGGGAGAAACGAAAAAACATGGCAGATTTCGTACAGAGTGCCAATGTCAAGAGTGCGGTACGCACCCTTGCAGCACCAATTGAAGACATTGCAACGTTCAATTCGATCGTCGGGTCGGTCATCGCCGACAACCCGTTTGCATGCGTAGCGTATATGACTGCAGGGGAAAACCACCCGGCGGTCGAGAAGACCAAAGAAGCATACACCGCGAAGTTCGTGTACCAGGACAACAATGCCAAGATTGTCGGTACGGGCAGCCACAAATTCGATACGCTTACCGGATTTAACACCGGCGTATCGGCACTGCTTGCCGCAACTGCGGTCAGCACGGCCCACGGGGGTATCGTAGCCCACAACACCGATGACGATACGTTCTCCGCGACCCTGAAATGCCACGACTCTAACGGCGAGATCTATACGGTGAACTTCAGCCGGGACCGCGTCACCATCACCTCGTACGAGGACGATGAGATCCGCACCAGGGTGGAGACCTGGGCAGACAGCGTTGCAGCGCTTGCCTGAAAAAAGGGACACCAAAACGGCAACAGGGAAAAGGAAAGATCCGGGGAGACAGAACCTCTCCTGTCTCCCCTGAAGTACGTTAAAATCAGTCAGCCGCCGGTGCGGTCCGGCCCGGAAGGGGATGCGGTTGTAGTCCCGAAGATTCCGGCAGACGTGTACCTGAAAGGACGGACGGATCCTCCGGCTGCCTGCCCTTTTTCCCTCGCGTCGGTTACAAAATGGAGTTTTTATGGACACAGAACTGCTGGGGATCCTTCTCGGGGCCGTGATCCCGGTCTACCCCATGCTGTTTGCCATCTACAAAAAGATTGGCGCGTACGATGAGATTGTCGAGGAATTCAAGATCCTCCGGAACGAACACCGGCGCCGCATGGAGGGTGCCCATGAACCGTAAGACCTCCCGGGGACCAAAAGCACGCAGCGTAACTTCCGGCATCCCCCACCACCCAAGAGCCCGGACACCCCATTTCCGGGAGAACGGGTGGGCGGTGCCCGGCGGGTCTCTGGTAACGGGGGACAGAAATGTTTGAAAACGAGATGCAGACCCGGGCCGCGATCTGCGGGACCGGCGTCATGCTCGCGGTTGTTTTCCTTTTCGCATGCCTTCCCCCCATCCTGTTTGTGGTACCGGTTGCAATTCTCTTCCTCGGGATCGTCGCCGATCCTTACGAGACCCATGCGGTCTGGTACGGGATGCTCTCCACGCTCGGTATCTTCGATCTAGCTGCACTGACCGGGGCAGAACGGGAAACCTACGCAGAGAAGCGGCACTACTTCTGGTTCGGCGAGGTCGGGATGGCTGCACTGCTCGCCGGTCTTTTTGCCGTCCCGCTCGGGATCTTCCTTGCGAGCCGGACAGAGATTGCCCTGGCTTTTGTCGGGGCTGCGGTACTCTTCCTTCCCCTGTTTGTGTTCCTGCCCAAGGTGATCCGGCGGGCGATGAAGACGGATGCCGACAGCGTGATCGCGGCGTTCGGGAAGAACGAACAGACAAAAAAGATCTTCTGGGCGCTGTTTGCCGCAATGGCCGGGCTCGTGCTGGCACAGGTCGTGGACCCGGCGACGGCACAGCAGATCGTCGGGCTGATTACCGGGATGGGGGGATGACTCCATTTTTCTTAAAAAAAATACAAAAGACCCTTCAAAAAAGGGGGTAAGTCTCCCCAGGTAAAATACGCCCGTTTCGGGCTCCGATTTCAATTTTCCGGTTCAGGCCGTTTCAGGATATCCCCGTAAAATCCCCGGTTTCGGTTCGCGTGGAGAATACCCTGTAATCGTGCCCGGTTTACCAGGATACGGCAGATTTACCCCAAAAGAAACGGCCATTAACGGCCTTTGGACAGCCCCGGTTTTTACCCCGTATTTCCGCCCGTCCAGGTTCCAAAAATTCATCAGGAACGCGAATACGGGCGTCTTTTTTTCCGGGAGAATGACGCACCGGCCAAAACAGTTCCCCCCACTTTTATCATTTTTATCTGAAAACCAAAAGGAAAAGGTAAAATCAACCCCTGATGAAAATTTCCTGTTACCGGGTCGGTACCCGTTATCGCGGGAAAAGATGCATCATACCAGAGTATAACAAGGGTACAAAAGAAATGCTGTCCGTACCTATCGTACCTGGGGATACGTAAAGTCAGCACAAAAGCCGGAGGATAAAGGGTGGAACCACGAAAATGCCCGTTCTGCAACCCGTATGCAGACGATATCGTTGTCAAAAACGATCTCTGCTATGCCCGCTGGGAGCGCCACCCGGTGAGCAGGGGACACATCCTCCTCATACCGTTCCGGCACGAACCGGACTTTTTCCAGCTGACCGCAGACGAGCGGTGCGCAATCCTGATGCTTGCCGACGAATGCAAACGGGTCATCGATGCAAACTTCGGGCCCGAAGGATATAACATCGGGTTCAATGTCGGCGGGGCGGCCGGCCAGACCATGATGCACACCTACTGCCACATGATCCCCCGCTATCCCGGGGACGTAAAAGAGATCCGGGGCGGGATACGGTCGGTCGTCCCGAAGTTCTGAAACGCTTTTTTTAGGGCCGGGAAGACTTGAACAGCGCTGGTGCGCCCGGGAGGGATACCCAAAAATCTCCGGTCACTTCAGATCCGATAAGAAAAAACCAAAAAAAAGGATAGCCCTGAAAAGGGCACGTTAGAGTTTCTTGTACAGGTTCGTGTACATGACCTGGCCTTTCTTCTTCTTGTGGCGTTCGCCCATGTCACCGATGAAATGGGAGAACTTCGCTTTTTTGCCGTCAACTTCGAGCTCGACCGTGCCCATCGGCTTGAACCCGGGCATCATCACTTCGATATCGCCAAAGATGATGATATCGCCCTGGAGACTCTGGCCGCCGATCTTGCTCTTTGCATTGCCCTTGACGACTAAGCGGCCGCCCTCTGCGTGGGTCATGGGGTGGACATCGATGTTCCCGTCGACGACGATCTCGCCGCCTTTCATGTACATCCCGATATCCGAGCCGGCATTGCCCATAACGTGGATCTTCCCGCCGGACATGCCCCGCCAGTCGCCGCGGTAGGCAGTGCCGAGATAGTTCCCGGCATCGCCACCTATGGAAAGCTCGCCGCCCTTCATGGCAAGGCCGGCAAAGGCTGCAACGTTCTTCTTTGCGGTGATCTTCCCGCCTTTCATCCAGGCACCAACATACAGGTCGGCACTTTCCTCGATGAGCATCTCGCCGGCGGTCATCTTGAAGCCAAGGTACTTGACCTTCTTCACGTCGCCCTTAACGACAATCTTTGTGTCGGCTGCCGTTGCCCCGGCTTTTCCCGTGACCTCGAAATATTTCCCGAGCGTCTGGGTGGTGTTGCCTTCAAAGACATCGAGCCCTGCGATCTGCTCTGTAGTCTTACCCGCAAACACATCGGGAGAGATGTTGTCCGCTTCGAGATACAGTGCAGGCAGGTTTTTCATGGTAATGGTTACGGTTTCCATCATTCTCACCTACACCTGTGTCGCATCTACCTCGATTGCAAACGGGTTCGGGACAAAGTGGTGCCCGAGCGCCTCGTAGTTGTTCTGCGTCACGCTGTAGTACTTGACGAACTTCTCGGAGATGTCGCGCTTGACCTGGGCATTCTCCTTGGTCTTGACATCGACCCAGAGCGTGCGCTTGTGGCCGTTGCTGACAATCTCGCCGTTGCTGACAACCTGGACGCCGCTCTTGAAGACGGCGGCACAGCGGGAGAACGCCTTCTCGATATCGTCCGGGTTTGCAATGGGCTTGTCCGGGTTGATGTTGTAGACTGCAACATCCGCTTCCATGCCGGGCTTTAAGCCGCCGCAGATGGCGGAAAGTCCGAGCGATTTTGCCGGGCCGGCACGGGTCATCTGGGCGAGCTCGTAGAACGTGATCTCGCGGTCGATGCTGCCGATGCTCGTCTGGGAGAGGACCTTGTCCTTGTGCTTGAACGATTCGATCTGCGCTTCGCGGGCTTTGGTGCTCATGAGCCACTTAAACACACGTGGGTACCGGGTGAACGGGCCGGCGTTCGGGTGATCGGTGGTGATGTAGCAGCGCATCGCGTCTTTCATCATCAAGGGGATCTCGAGGCCGATTGCCCACTGGATCGCACAGACCGAGATGCTCGGGCTGTAGATATAAGGCACGACACCGGCTGCGGTCTCAAGCTCGACATCCACGTTTGCCCACTTTAGGTGGTTGAGGCCGGTGAGGTGGTGCTCGAACGGGCCGTCTGCGGTCATCGTCGTGGTCTCATCCAGCGTAACGTTCCCGGTATCGATGGTGATGTTCTTGTGCGCATTGATGTAGTCGGTGACTTCCTTTGCGCCGGACTCGAAGTCGGCCCAGTTGGTTCCCTTGTACGAGTGGAACTGGGTGTGGGTGAGGTGCATGACCTGTTCGCGGCCGAACTTGTTGTGGGTCTTTAAGCCCTCGGCAAGTGCGAGCGTGTCGAGCGTGGTCTGGTAACACCCAGGGTTCCCGAGGTCGTTGGGGTGGATGTGCATCGAGTGCGGGAGACCGAGGTATTCGTTTGCCTCGATAAGGCCCTTGACGATCTGGGCCGGCGTGATGTCGAAGTACGGCACCGGGTCGTGAATGCTAAGACAGTTCAGGCCCCATGCCCATGCTTCGGTGCCGCCGGGGTTTACGACCTTGACGGCATAGCCTTTGGTCACTTTGAGCAGCCACGCGATATAGGCTGCCGTGTTCTCGACCTCGTGGTTCCTGAGGTATTCGAGCACGAACCAGTTGTTCCCGAGCACCGGGTACGCGCCCTCATCGATGATGGGCGTGTCGCGGATCTCTTCGTGGACATGGCGGGAGAAGAGCGGGGGCATTGCGGCTTCCATTGCCGTGGTGTAGCCCATCTTCGCATATTCGTATCCCGTCTTAAACGTGGTCGGAATCGAAGCACCGCCGCCCATCCGCTCCATGCCGTGGGTCGGGGTGCAGGAGAAGAGCTTGTCCTCGGGCCGGTAGATGCGGCCGAGGTTGACCTTGGGGCCAGCGATATGCGAGTGGATCTCCACGGCGCCTGCCATGACGGTCATACCCTTTGCATCGATCACTTTTGCCGAGGAACCGACCTTGTCGACAATCTTTCCGTCTTTTATTGCAACATCTGCCTTGTCGCCCTTGATTCCCTGGACCGGGTCAAAGACATGACCGTTTTTTATGAGATATTCTGCCATGGTTATGCCACCCCTTTGAGTTCTTTTAACCGGTCGCGGACTCTCGTGAGGAACTGTTCGTCAGTGAGCATGCCCTCGGGCGGGTCGACAACCTTGCGGCAGTCGATCGGGACATTGTCCATCCGGTAGCAGTTGCCGCCGGTCTCGACACCGTTAAAGGCAACCGGGACGTGGAGCTTGGAGACGCCGCTTGTCGGGGTCAGGTGCGGGTCGATGCAGACCGAGGGGAGGTTTGCGATGGGCTTTACGGCGCTTATCGGGAAGTGTGCACCGGGGTCGCTCCCGATGGTAAACATCGCGTCGATCTCGCCGCGGGTCAACAGGTCGATGGAACTCGTGTCGCCCGGGTTGTAGCGTGCAAAGCCGCGGGTAAGGTCGACGGCATACGGGAACCCGAACTGCCATGCGAAAACTTCGCCCGAGCCGGTCACGTTGTAGTGGCCACGCATCGGCATGATCGAGAACTTCGTGTGCTCGTTTAAGTCCTTAGTCAGGGCAATCGCCTCGTCGATATTGTGGTTTTTCGAGATGGACTGGGTAACGCCCATGCCAAAGAAGATGATCCCGAACCTGCCGCTCTTGAGGATATCTGCCGCTTCACGGATCTTTTCTGCGGGAATGCCGGCAACTTCATCAGGGAGCCACTCGCCCCGGAGGGCGACACGCAGGGCGTTTAGGAGTTCGTAGTCCCTGCCCTGTTCCACCTGGAGGTGGATGTCGGCCATCTTTGCGGTATCGGTGGTACGGGGGTCGACTACGATGAGTTTCCTGCTCATCTGGCCTTTGCCGGTGAAAAAGCCGCGGGGGAAGATCGAGTACCGGGACATGTGCCGCGGGTGGGCGTGGGCCGGATTGCAGCCCCAGAAGATGACGCGGTCGGCACGGTTCTTTACTTCACCAAGGGTACACGAGGGAAGTCCTTCGTCCTGGAGGGCGATGAGGGTGGTGCCGTGGCAGACCGCTGCGGTGTTGTCGCAGCAGGCCCTGGAGAGTTCGGCGATCTCGTTACCCACGCTCTGCGCTTCGCAGTTGGTGGAGGACCAGCCGTACATCAGGGGCTTTTTTGCTTTTGCAAGCATCTGGGCGGTAAATTCAACGGCCTCGTCGTAGCTGACCTCTTTCCACGACCCGTCTTCCTGGTGCATCCGCGGGCGGGTGACACGGTCCTTTGCCTGGGAGTGGAGGAACTTTTCCGTGCCGATCACGCAGGCATTGTTCACTTCGAGCAGTTTCTTGCCATCGTCGGATACGATGACTTCGACATCGTCGCAGAGCGTACCGCAGAACGGGCAGATCACATCGGTAATGGTCTTTGTCATGCGGATTTCACCCCGCAGAGTTTCTGTACGAGTTCGATACCGAGAAGGACCGGTTCGTTTGCGGCGACTTCAACGGTCACCGGGGTCCCCTTAAAGGTCGGCATGCCCGTCGAGTAGGTGTTGGGGTTCACAATAGAGTTCGCCCACGGGCCCATCGGGATAAATGCAACGCCCGGGTGCGGGCCCTGTGTTGTCTCGATTGCCTTGACGATCACGCTGCCATAAGCGCTCGTGACCCGGACATTGGTGTTGATCCAGATACCGAGCTCCTTTAGGTCGGCACGGTCGAGTTCGATGATGCCGGCAGCGGTCCGGTAATCGGCTTTTTCCTTGCCGCCTTCGATTGCAACACCCTGCTGGATGCTGCGTCCTGAGATCAGGTTGAGGGTAATGTTCTTTGTCATAATGTTCCCTTTTTTTTTATAGCGAGTGATGGTAATCTCACAAAGCCTGAGGTTGTAATTAAGCCTCCAGCTGCGGGCTGACCCCTTTTCCTGCCAGGCGGATAACGCTGTACGGGCAGGCGACAACGCAGACGCCGCATCCTGCACAGAGTTCGGTCTTGACATCGAGGTGAACGGATTTTCCGTTCTTTACGGCGTAGATCTTCTCCTTTGTTACGGGATCTACCGTATAGAGTTCGAGCGCATCGACCGGGCAGGCAACCACGCAGTTGCCGCAGCCGGTGCACTTCTCCATATTCACATGCACTGAAAATGCCATTCTTATCACGCACACAAATTTTGGATCTTACGATCTCAATGTTATCCAGTGAGTTAATTAAAGTTATCTAAATTTGCAAATGGGGTACGAATTAGATTTTAACAATTGGCAAAAAGTTAAACAGATGTATATGATCATTTTGGGATTTGGCTGCATATGATTGGCTCTTGTGCAATAAAATGAACGTACCTGCGGGTATCCGGTTGTGGTACCGGAAAAACACCAGACATAGGGAAACTACGGCCCGGTATTCCCTTCCACGAAAAATACCAGGGTACTGACAAAAAATGCTCTGGTGAAATCCTAAAATGAGACAAACGAACGCTCTTTTAGGTCTCCGGCAAGCCTCCGCCCCCGCCGCTGGGGCACCCCCCGGTTGTGATGATGCTGTATTACCTACCTCCTTGAATTGTCGGGAAGATGGTTTTCGTGTACAGGTGATACCCCCTCCATCGCATACGCCGTGAGCCCCCCACGGGGGCAGGGCTGGCGCGAAGAGGGGGAGGTACGATATTGGAAAGGGGATTTCTTGGCTCTGTAGAAATCATTTCCCCAGAACCAAACCGTATTTGCGAGGACAACCCCCGCACTCTCCCAGTGGGAGGGAAGCCCCTTTGACCCCCCTGCCAAATAAAAATTTTTCAATTGTGCTTCCCGTGCACGGGTTTGCTCCACGGGGCGAGCCCCGACGAGGCGGCGAGCACCCGCGGTCCCCTCTCAAACAAAATTCAGGATGTCACTTACGGTTTTCTAGAGAGCCGATTTCTACAAAAGCAAAAAAAGACGTGGGAATTACGACACGGTCCGTATGGTGCCGGTCTCTTTTGAATCGTAACCGCCAAGCACTGCAAGCACCGCACGGAAATCCTTGGACTGTATGGTTTTTATCATAGCCTCGACTCTCGGGTCGTCCCGGTGCTCGTGGCGGATGGCAAGCTCGTAGCGCTCCGTTGCTACCGGGACAAACGGCAGCCCGAGCGAGCGGGCGGCACTGTACACGCACATCCCGGCATCCGCCTCCCCGCTTTTCACCGCAAGGGCAACGGCGATATGGGTCGTGGCCTCCCGCTCGTAGCCCGGAAGGGCCGAAGAAGAGATGCCCTGGCGTTCCAGTTCGTAGTCGAGCAGGATACGGGTGCCCGATCCTTTCTGCCGGTTGATAAACTGTCGGCCGGGAAGATCGGAAAAATGCAGTCCCTCGCGGGAGACAATGCCCTGCTGGCGTTCGGCAACGCAGAGGAGATCGATCTCCGTCTTCGGGAGATATTTTTTGATAAACACCGTGTTGTAGCTCCCGTCGGGTGCGAGCAGGTGCGTGGGGGCCGCATGGCATTCGTCTTTTTTTAAGGCAAGGAGCCCCCCTAAACTCCCGACATTCGTGGACAGGAGCGGGACATGGCGCCGGGCCAGCATATCGGTAAGGTAATCGATCACCGGGTCGTGGCTCCCGGTCAGGAGCAGGGAGTTTTCCGCGGTCTGACGCGGCACTGTCAGGACCGCATCCACGGCCTCTCCCTCTTCGAAACCTTCGGAATTAAACGGCACCCGGATATAGGCGTTCGACCGTACGGCGCTCATCTGGACGCCCGCACCCTTGGACTGCGGCGAAACAACCCAGCGGTCGCCGACAAGCCCGAGCGTGCACTGGACAAATTCGTCCTGCCCGATCTCTTTTGCAATCTCTGACGTAAGGGTTGCACGGATCGTTTCCGGGGCGGGGACCAAAAGGCCGTAGGCGGAAAGGAACGGCAGGATGATCTCGCGCAGCACGGTTAATGCGGAGAGCGGGTAGCCCGGCAGGCCAAAGACCGGAATGTTTTTGATCCTGCCAACGATCGCCGGTTTTCCCGGCTTGATGGCTACCCCGTGGACGAGCACTTCGCCAAGCTCCGCGATCACGTCGGCAGTGTAATCGTGGGTGCCCGCAGACGATCCCGCCGAGACGATGACGATGTCGTTTTCCTCTGCGGCTCTTGTAACTGCTGCCCGGATAAGGGCCGGGTCGTCTTTTACAAACGGGTACCGGGTGCAGCGGGCGCCGGCCTCTTCAAGCATGGCAGACGCCATCAGCGTGTTGCTCTCCACGACCTGGCCCGGGGCCGGGCGGGTACCGGGCGGGACCAGTTCGCTTCCCGTGGGGACAAGCCCGATCCGGACCGAAATGACCTCGGGGAGCGTAATCCCGTACGTGGCAAGGGCCCCGATCTCGTGGGAGCGGATCCGGTGGTACGACGGGAGCACCATCTCGGACTCCGCAAGGTCTTCCCCGGCGGGGCGGATGTGCTGCCAGGGTGCGGCGGATTTTCTTATGGCGTACTTTTCGCCTTCCTGCCAGGTGTCCTCGATCATGATCACGGCATCGTAGCCCGGGGGAACGATGTTGCCGGTGTTTACCCGGACGGCGTTTTCAAGAACCACCGGGTGCTGTTCGGAGGCGGCAACCGTGTCCCGGCTTGCCACGGCAATCCCGTCCATGGCGGAAAGGTGGATCTCCGGGACCGAAAACCGGCTGAAGATCGGCCGGGACGTTATCCTCCCGGCGGCCCGTTCGAGAGGCACGTTGCCGGTCAGGACCTGCGGGGGAAATTCCGAAAAGAGCAGGTCCTGCACTTCTTTTAAGGACAAGACACTGAGGTAGCGTGTTACCATAAGATCACATCCACCGGGCTTTTTGCTTCGAGCCCCTCGCATCCTGCGGGGATCCGGATAAGCCCGTCGCTTGCAACAAGGGTGTTAATCAGGCCGGCTTTTCCAAAGAGCGGGTAGGCAACATTGTTTTCCAGCCGGACTCTGACATACTCTTCGCGGCCTTTCTGGGAGGGAACGTTGGTACCGAGAGTCGCCTGCGTGGTGACCGTGCAGGATTTTTCCTGGCCGAGCATCCGGTCGAGGACCGGAAGAACGATCACCCGGAAGACAACATAAGCAGAACCCGGGTGGCCGGGCAGGCCGAAAACCGGTTTATTACCGATCCTGCCGATGATGGTCGGCTTGCCGGGCGAGATCGCGATCCCGTGCACGAGCACCTCGCCCCGGCCCGCGATGACCTGTGCGGTCATGTCGCGGTCGTCTTTTGAACTCCCTCCCGAGAGGAGGACCATGTCGCATTCCCCGGCAGCCCGGCAGAGGGCCGCGTCCAGTGCTTCGCGGTCGTCGGGAACGATCCCGTAGGTTTTAGGGGTGCAGCCGTACCCGTCAAGGTACGCGGCAAGCATCGGGGCGTTTGCATCCCTCACGCACCCGGGCCCGGGCGTCTCTTTGGCCGGCACGAGCTCGTTACCGGTCGAGATGATCCCGACCACCGGTTTTTTTGCCACAACAACCGAGGTCCTGCCGCATGCTGCAAGGATCCCGGCGTCCCGGGGCGAGAGGCGGTGGCCCGCGGGAAAGATCACTGCTCCCGCCGGGTAATCCTCGTCGTGCATCAGCACGTTCTCGCCCGGGGAGACCGGGCGTTTCACGAGAACCGTCTCCCCGGTCCTTGCGGTGTGCTCCACCATCACCACGGCATCGGCCCCGAGCGGGAGCAGGCCGCCGGTCGGGATATAGGCACAGGCGCCAACGGCAACCGAAAGCCCGGGGTCCGGCCGGCCCATGGCTACCTGCCCGGTGCATTCGAGCATGGCAGGAATCGAATCGCCGGCCCCGGTCGTGTCTTTTGCCCGGACCGCATACCCGTCGACAACCGAGCGGTCAAATCCGGGGATATCGCCGGCACTTACGACATCCGCACAGAGGACCCGGCCCGTGGCATTTCCCGCTAGGGTCTCCTCAGCGGAAGGCCCCGGGGGGATCCCGGCAGCGGCACTGACTGCCTCGGGGACAGAAACGATCTGCAAAAACCGGCTCATGCAAAGCAGCCCAGCTGGCAGTGCCGGATCTTAATCCCGTGTTCCGAACAGTACCTGCCGATCTCGCTCTTTGGGATATTGAGTTTTTCCGCGACAGCCCATGCATCTGCGCAGGAGATCGCATCGGTTATCCCGGCGTCCTGAAATGCCTTTTGTATGGTCTCGCCGTTCATATGCCACCGGTTCGATATACATCCTTATTGTGTTTACTTTTTTGGTTTGCGCCGGATCCCCGGCACCGGGCAAAACGACAAAATAAAAAACGTATGGCATGAGGCATTATGAAACACGAGTCAAAACCGGGAAAATTCCCCTGGATCGCTGCACGAAATCGCGGGGGATGTTTCCCGGACGGGTGTTTATGTGTGTCTCCCGGTGAAGGTCATTCCATAAGAGACAATTTCCGTATTATCCGGAGAGTTAATAATGATATTTTATTATATACAATTGAAATAGTTAACCGGGTCTGGTTAAAAAACACGGATTTTCCGGCCGCTGTGACCGGCACAATCCTTTCGGGCGTACCGGGATGCATTCCCGTACCGGCCGTTCCGACGTGAGAGTGTGGCCCGGTATGCCTGTCGGGTTGCCAAAAGGTAAGTAAACTATTTCTATAATAGGAAGTTAAATTAGTCCGATTATGAGTACTCATTTTTTCCTCCTTTCCGGTCCCTTAACAGTCGAGCGGCTCTCGTGGCTCGAAGAGTCGCTCAAATTCTATTTTATCCAGATTTACCCGGAATCGCTCATGTACCGAACCAATACGGACAAGCCGGTCTTCACCTTCTTCCTTACGGGGGACGCACTCTCCAGTATTGAGGTTCCCGAGACCCAGCAGCTCTGGTCGGTGATCCTTTCCATCGCAGCAGTCAGGATCGTCTGCGACCGGCAGGAGCTGGATCTCCGGGGGATCTCGACAGAACGCTTAAAGATGAAAAATCCCGGCCAGGTCGTGGACGTCAATTCCCTTTCCGGCGACAAACAGCCTTCGTTCTGGACCGATCTCATTGCAGAACTCAAACATTCCCCCGCAACCCGCCAGCCGTCAGATACCGCCGGGTGGTTCCAGTACGAATCACCGTACATGCACCGCTCGGCCCTGTACGGCATTCGTTTTCTTTTGGCCGCACTCGAAAACCGGTTCTCGGCCGAGCTGTACGCGGATCTCGACGGGGTCCATATGGGCCATATCGGCCAGAACCCGACGGATGCCGAAAATATCGGGCAGAGGCTCGACGAACTTGCCGACCGGGCCGGAAAATCCGACCTCGCCTTCCAGATCCTTGCCAGCAGCCACAGCGCTGCTGCCCGGGGATACAATACCTTTGACGACGGCGAAGGTATCGTGGTCTCCACAAGCGGCCTCAAATCGTTTAAGATCCGCGATATCTCCACGATCGTTGCACGGTTCCGGCACAACCATGTCATCCTTTCGGAAAATGCCGGGTCCGTCCAGTTCCCCTGGAAAAATTCCGCTCCGCTGTTCGACCGTGCAGAGCAGAGCAGTACTTCCTTTCCCCTGCTGATCTTTATCACCAAGAGCCCGTACAGCACGGAACATGCATACGGCGCCATCTCGTTTGCCGCAGCCTGCGCCCACAAGGGGATTCTCACCCGGGTCGTATTCATCGAGGACGGCGTCTATGCCCTGACGGGAAAACCGCAGGTCAGTCCGGACGCTGCCGGCTTTAACATCATCGATATCATCAACGCGGTGGCCGGGAACGAAAACCTCCACCTGTTTGCCCTTACCCCGTCTCTCCAGAAACGCGGGGCGGTAAAGAACCCGGAACTGAAAGCCGTTCTCGAAATCGGGTACCCGGGCCTCGGGAAACTCATGTTTTACCTGCCGGGGAACGTGCAGGCCGAGCACCAGCGCGTGCTGATCATCTGAACGTTTTTTTTCTGCTCTGGAAAAATTCCAGCTTCACCAAAAATGCCGCCCCCCTCACGCCAGCCCTGCTCCCGAGGGGGGCTCACGGTGTTTGCGATAGTGAGGGTATTACCTGTACCGGAAGGGCCGCCAGGAAAAATGTATACCTTCAGCCAGGTACCGCGTTCAGTCGATTCGTGCGGGCAGGCGGAGGCACGAGCACGGCCCGCCTCCGTCATCAGGCGGTTATCGCAAGCCCATGCTCCTTTTTGATATCCCGACCCTCTGGTTGCCCTGAGCCTGATTGCGATGTCACCTTGGGGGGAGCAGCCCGGAAGAAACCTACCGGTTCGCGTCCGCAGCCGGTACAACGTGAATGGCCGTCGCCTTGATCCCCGCAACGACAGACATGCCTGCGGTAAATCCCATCTCCGTGCAGGACCGGTGGGTCACGAGCGCCGTGACCGGGACGGGCCGGTCGATATGCACCCGGACAAACGGGCCGAACGGGACGATCTTTGCAATGGTCCCGGTGATCCGGTTGCGGACGCTCGAAGGGGCGGTCTGTCCGTCAGGCCGGGTCAGCGCCACTTCTTCCGGGCGGATAAAAAGCAGGACCTTACTGCCCGGCTGTGCAGCAGTCAACGCCTCGAACGGGATACCGCTCACATCGATCCGGGCAAGCCCCCCGGTATTTTCAGTTACGGTACCGGAAAGAATAGTGTCGGCACCGACAAACCGGGCAAGGCTGCAATTCTTTGGCTGGTAAAAGATCTCGGTAAGCGTCCCGGTCTGGGCTATCTTCCCGCCGAGGATCACCCCGATCCGGTCGGCAAGGCGCTGGCCCTGCACCATATCGTGCGTAGAGAGGACGATGGTGGTATGCATCTCCCGGTTGATCCGGACGATGAGATCTTCGATTGCCGCGGATGAGACCGGGTCGAGATTTGCGGTCGGTTCGTCGAGGAGGAGAAGATCGGGCCCGGTGACCATTGCCCGGGCAAGGGCCACGCGCTGCATCTCGCCTCCCGAGAGCGTCACTGCTTTCCGGCTGCCAAAGCCCGACAGTCCCACGAGGTCCAGGGCCTCGTTTATCGTTTTTGTGCTCTCCCGGGAATACTGTCCCCGAAATTTCAGGCCGAACGCCACGTTTTCGGACACGGTCGTATTGAGCACAACGGGCTTCTGGAAGACCATACCCATCCTGCGCCGGAGCATGATCCTGACGGACTCTGCCGCATTTGTATCCGTGCCGTCAAAGACGAGCCGCCCTGCCGAGGGCCGGTCGAGCAGGTCGATGAGGCGGATAAGCGTGGTCTTCCCGCTCCCGCTCGGACCAATCAGGGTAAAGATCTCCCCTTTTTTGATGGTGAGATCGATCCCGTCAAGGAGCGTCCGGCCCCCGGCAACACGCGAAAGCCCGACACATTCGATTATTCCCGTGGCACACCTCCGGCAATCTGTTCGACCTTGCCCACGACCCCCGAGGTGATCACGTACATGAGGATAACGATCACCAGGGCAATGGAGAGGAGGATAATACCGAGCGCGATGGAGAAGCCGAAATCCCCAAGGCCGGTCTGGAGTGCGATCGCGGTGGTGAGAACCCGGGTCTCATTCCGGATGTTCCCGCCGATCATCATGGCGACCCCGACTTCCGATATCGCCCGGCCAAAGCCGAGGATGACCGCACTGAGGATCGCGACCCGGGCCTCTTTTACGATCTGGACGATACTCTGGAACCCGGTTGCGCCAAGGGAGACGAGCGTGTCGCGGATATCGCGGCCCACACCGCTTAGGGCCGCAATCGCAAGACCGGTCATCATCGGGATGATAAGGATCGTCTGCCCGAGGATCATCCCCTGCGGGGTATAGAGCAGGCCGAAAAATCCCAACGGGCCGCTCCTTGAGATCATCAGGTAAATCAAAAGGCCCACGACCACGGTCGGCAATGAATACAGCGTCTGGATCAGGGCGATTAGGACTTTTTTCCCGCGGAACTCGTAGAAATGGATAAACCCGCCGATGGGGATTGCAATGCAGGCGGCAAGAATGGTAGAGGTAAGCGAGATGTAAATCGACAACAGGGCAATCTGCATCACATCGGGATTCAGGGTGACAATAAGATTGACTGCCTGTACAACTCCCGATACGATATCGCTCATGCCTGTTTCACCATCCCGTGCCCGTTCTCTCTAAAACGGACCTGACCCGATTCCGGGTTAGTTATCCGTATTTCATCAGGAGGTAATTACTTTTGGTGCCGGTATTTTGCCGGTAAAAGGAAACTCCTGTCCGTCTTTTACATCACGGCCGCACTTCTTTTTCCCGGTGCCGGGAGGAGATACAAACGGTATCCTGTTCTGGTGGATTTTAAAAGAATACCGCCCCGCAATAACACCGGTGAAAAAAAGGTGGGATCAGGGTGATGCAGCCGCGGTTGTTGCTGCCGCAGCCGGTGAGGGGGAAACTGCCGTTGCCGGAGTGGTGTAGTCCCCGACCCAGCCGGCCGTTGCGTTCGGGACGCTGACACTCATCGGGATAAAGAGCGACTTCCCGTACTCTGCCACGCCATAGCTGCCGATATCGGCCTGCGTCTGGTTCGAGATGAGGAAGTTGATGAAGTTGTTTGCCATCTCGATCTTTTCTACCGGCTGCTTGTCATTGTAGACCGCCATGACGCTGTAGATGTTGAGCAGGCTGTTACCCCGGGTGACGATGGGGACGAGCGTGAGGTTGCTCTTGTAGGCAAGGTAGGTTCCCTCATCGGTCAGGGTATAGGCACCCTTCTCGTTTGCCATCTGGAGGGTTGCACCCATTCCCTGACCGGCTTCGAGGTACCAGGAGCCGGACTTCTCAACGGTGTTGGTGTAGTTATACCCGGCCTTTGACCAGATGTTCTTTTCCGCAGACTGGGTTCCCGATCCATCGCCGCGGGAGACAAAGTAGACGTTGGGAGTGCTGTTGGATCCCTTGGTAATCAGGGTGGTAAACGCAGTTTCCGGCGTCATGTTTGCAATGCCTGCGGGATCGTCAGCGGGTCCGACAATCTCAAAGTAATTCGAGGCAAACGAGCGCCGGTTCAGGCCGTACCCGTCCTTCATGAACGCAAGTTCCTGCGAGGGGGAATGGACAAGGAGCACATCTGCATCACCGCGTTTGGCGATCTCGATGGCCTTTCCGGTACCCTGGGACGTGATCAGGAGTTTGGTGTTATACTGCTTTTCGAACTTGGGCTGGAGATAGGAGAGCAGCCCGGTGTCGTAGAGGCTTGTCGTGGTTGCAATGACAAGGGACTGGTTGCTTCCGGCAGCCGAAGCGGTCGGTGCCGCGGTCGCGTTCTCTGACGCGGCGGTCGGCGTGCTGGTGCATCCGGCAAGGAGAAGCAATGCGAATAATGCTGCGATAAGCATTACGGGTAAACCCACAGGAAATCTGGCTTTCATAATTTAACCGTGATACCATTAGTATACAACTTTATAAAAAATTCTGTTTGGTGCCGTATTTTCCAAAATGCTGCGATATTCAGCGTCCGATTGGTAAAAGAAAAGAATATCCCCCGATAAATAATTAATAAGTTCTAATTAACCCGGTTCCAAATGACGGGACAATCGACCGATCGGTTAACTGGTTCTGTTTCAGGCGATCTGTCAAATCCGGATGGTTAACCCGGTGGTTTCTTATGGTAATATGGTTGAACAACCGGGTGAACGCGTATGGGATACACCAGGGATGTTATGCACGATCATACGGCAAGAGAGATCCAGAATATTTACTCCGGGTACGAGGGATGGAAGTCCTCATCGGTCCCGGCCGGGAACGGGTACGACACGATTGTCACGCTGGAGCGGCAGAACGGCGGCCACCGCGATGTCGTAACCATCCTTGTTACGTATGCCCGGGCCGCACCTTCGGTTTTCCCGGGCGAACGGGGCGCAAAGAAACGCGCTGCCGACGGCACCCTGCTGCGGCAGGAGTACGCGATCCTCGTCCCGAAAAATGCGGACGTTTCCGCGGTACCGGCCGGTGTTAAGATCCATTTCATGCATTCGTTTGTTTATGAGGGCGACGAGCTGGTCTGGGTAAAAAAACCGGTCCGGAAAACCGAAGAAGCCCCGGCAAAAGCAGAAGCATAATCTTTTTTTTTGCCCGGGTCCGGCAGCCGAAGCAGGGTGTCGCAGCAGAGCGCGAGGGTGGCACCCGGGTCTCCCGCTCCCCGCCGGATGAAAAAACGGATCAGTAATGGACCGGGCCGGGTATTTCTTCCTTGTATGCCGGCGAAGCCGGTCCAGCCGGTTCTGAGTGGGGCACTTTTTTTACCATCTCGTCCCGGAACTTCCCGAACTCGATCTCGTCGAGCTGTTCGGAGAGGAGCCGCCCGCTCCATGCCCTGCGGTATACCCAGTCGATGATCCGGTTCACGGCAAAGAGTACCTGGTCTTCATTATCGACCGTCATGAGTTCCCTTCCGATCCGCGGGTGGCGGCCCCTGCGTCCGCCAACGGTAATGAGATAGTGCATATGGATGGATTTTACCAGGTTAAACGAGCAGGACTTGACGCACATCCCGCACTGGATACACTTGTCTTCGTTGAGTTCGGATATCCCGTTCCGGATTTTTATGGCGCTTTCCCGGCAGTAATAGACGCAGGAGCCGCAACCGGTGCAGAGACCGTCGGTCCGGATCGGGCGGATCCTCCCGATGATCCCGATCTCGTTTAACATCGGGCTCGTGCAGGCGTTCGGGCACCCGGAAAGGGCGATGCGCATTTTAACCGGCATGACCTTCCCGAACAGGCTCTTGTCGAGTATCTTTGCCAGGTGGATCGTATCGATATTGGCAAATTTACAGCGCTCGATCCCGGGGCAGGAGATGATATTGACAACCTCGTCTTTTTCCGAACCCACCGGCGTCCCGTTCTTTTCGAGCCGTGCAGCAACCACTTTTAAGTGCACCGGGTCGACATGCGGGATCTCGATGGTCTGCCGGGTGGTACAGTGGACCATGCCGGTGCCGTACTTCTTTGCGATTGCCGCAACGCCCCGGAGCTGGTCTGTGGAAAGGGCCCCGGCCGGCGCACGGATACGAACCGTAGTGAGATCGGGGTTGCGTTCCGTAATAACCCCGCCTTTCATATGGATACCGAATTCGCGCTGCATCACCAGTAAGTAGGGAGATGCTCGCTATTAAGGATCGGGTCGTGGCATGCGGACGCCGGGACCGGGATGCCTGGCGGACCGGACGGCGGATCCATGAAATGTTCTGGGGGAGGGGAACTGCCGGAAAATTTCAGCCCGGGTGTTTTTTAGCGCTCTGGAGAAATTCCATTAACCCCATCTTCGGCCCCCCTCTTCGCGCCAGTGCGTCCCCCGAGGGGAACGGGGCGCAATTGCGATGCACCCGGTATTACCTGTACACGAAAACAATCTGCCGGGTAATTCAGGGATGCAGGTAATACAGCATCATCGATAAGCAGGGGATGCCGCAAGCGGCGGGGGCGGCAGCCTCCAAGAGCGTTGTTCCGGCCCTTTAAAGAATTTTAAAAAAAAAGGTGATTGCTTAATACGAGCCACCCGTCAATCCTTATGCGCTTATAGGAAATTTCTATTCCTGAGCGACTCGCCCCTCTTCGCGCCAGCCCGCCCCAGAGGGGACGGGGGCGCATGCGATTCCTCCGCATTACCGGTAATCCCGATTCTGATAATACTGCGAAAGATCCCAGTCAACCGCATTGCTCCACGGGGCGAGCCCCGACAGGCGGCGAGCACCCGTGGCTCCATCGCAATCCAATCCAAAGGAACTGCCAATCGATCGAAGATGGTGGTCTTAATTGAGCAATCGCCAAAAAAAATGTATATCCCGGCGTTTTCCTAAAAATCGCCAACTATCCTTAAGTTCAGAGAACCCGTCCCCCGGCTTACCGGGGCGAACAGCAAAAGAAAAAGATGTATCTGGAATAAAGAGACAAAAAAGAACTATGGCGGAAAAACAGAAATGCGAACGCTGCGGCAAGGATGCCATCGGTTTAGAGTCCATGGAAGGCGGCTTTGAATATGTCTGCGAAGACCATGCCGACAGCCTCCTCCTCGCTCTCAAACCCGGCGAGAAAAAAGTGTACGGCGTGTGCGTTCTCGAACGGTTCAAATAACGGCAGCGGACTTTTTTTTAAAGGGGAACAAACGATGGACAAACGCCCAGGGTGCGAATACTGCAGCAAGCCGGCAATCGGGATCCAGTCGCTTGGCTGCTGCGTGAGTTACGTCTGCGAAGACCATGCCGACGGCCTTCTTCTCGCCCTCAAACCCGGGGAAAAAAAAGCATACGAAGAGTGTTACCTTGAACGGTTTGCGGTTGAGGATTCAAAAAAATAAAAAAAGGCCCGGGTCACCAGACCTCGGGAAACGCCATGTTGGTGTAGATATCCTCAAGGCGTGCCTTGTGTCCCCGTTCCATGTTTGCGAGCTGGGTAAAGAGCAGCTGGGTCTCCACATCGACTGCTGCCTTGGCAAACTGGGTATACATCTGCATGGCCTCGAGTTCCTTTTTTATCGCAAGGACAAGGCCGTCGAGCGGCTTTAACTCCACGGTCAGCTTTGGCGAGGGGAGTTCGTCGCCCACCTTGTAATCGTGGCCTGCGGCAAACTTCATGGTCCCGACATCCTTTGCCAGGAATCCCTCCAGGAACACGCGGTGTTTCTTTTCCTCACCGGCAAGTTCGTCAAACAGCGATTTTAACGCGGGGTCTTTTACCCGGTCGGAAACCGTCCGGTAAAAAGTATAGGCTTCCACTTCACGGTCGATAGCCGTTGCAATGATCTTTTTTGCATCTTCTGCTTTCATCTGGATACCTCCCTGAAACGTTTTTACTTCTTTGGCACCGGGGCAAACACGTTCTCGTAGATCATGTCGCTGCCGGTATTTGCAAGCCTTGCACGCTCTGCCTTTTCCTCGACAAAGGCATGGAGCGGCAGTTCCATGTCAAGGCCCGGCACGTGGCCGAACATCTTTTCAAGCTCAACCTGCTGGGCGTGCATGAAGAGGGCGTTTGGGATCTCCGCGGGACAGAGTTCCTCGCACTGGCCGCAGTTCACGCACGAGTCCGCGATATGGGCGTACCGGATCAGGTGGAACATGAAGTCCGGGGGAAGTTCCCCGGGCTTCACGTACACCGGGTTTTTCGTGGTGCAGTCCACGCAGTAGCAGATCGGGCAGGCCTCGATACAGGAGTAGCACTTGATGCACCGCGAGGTTGCGGTCATGATCTTCTTTAACCGGTCTTTTCCCTCGCCAAGGCTCTCGAAGTCCTTCTTGCGCCACTTGTCGCCGAGCTTGAGCATCGCACCCTCGACTTTTCCCCGGATCTCGATGCCCTTGGGGTTCGGCGCCTCGGTTGCGAGAACGCCTTTCTTGACGGCACCGTCAATGAGGCTCGCACCCTTCTCAGAGCAGACCTCGACAAAGGTCACTTTCCCGGCCTTGTCGCCGATGACACCCCAGTTGCCGCAGGCGAGATCAGCCTGGCGCGGGATCTTCATTTTGCAGCGCCGGCAGTTGGTCCGGCGGCCGTACCCGGCCTCTTCGAGTTCGTCGATCGAGATGCCCTTGTGGCCGCCCTCGTACTCGATGATGAACTGGCCCTTGTCGATCTCTTCCTTATGGACGACATTGGGGTCAACGCCGAACTTGTCGGCGATCATCTTCCGTGCCGGGACAGCACTGACAGAACCTCCGCAGTTAACGCCGATCATGTAGATGTTGTCGAGGTTGATCTGCTTGCGCTTGGCCAGTTCGTAGAACGCCATCGCGTCGCAGCCCTTGACCGTGACGCCGATTTTTATGTCCTTTGCCCCGTCAAGGTATTTCTTGATAAGCTTGGGGAGGAGCAGGGTACCGCAGTGGAGCGACCCGGCAGTCTTTACGAGATCCTTTGCATCGGTGACAAGGACCGGCTGCGCATCGTAGAGGTCGGCGCCTTTGGTGACGACAAGGACGCCGTCGACCGTTTTTGACTCAAGGGCATACTTCCAGAGTGCAGTCACTGCCCCGCCGAGCTCGGCATGTTTTTTAATGTCCGCATCGCTCGTCCATGCATAGAGCATATCGCCTTTCTTTGTCATCGGTATCAGGCCTCCTTTGCGATCTTCTCGATCTTACATGCGCATGCCTTGAACTCGGGGATCTTTGCCACCGGGTCGAGCGCATTGTTGGTCAGAAGGTTTGCCGCACACTCCACGTAGTGGAACGGCAGGAAGACCACGCCTTTCTTGATCTCCTTTTTGTACCGGATACCGATGGTAATTTCTCCCCGGCGGGAGATCGCCTTTACCATCTCCTTGTCCGCAACGCCCAGGGCCTTTGCATCCTCGGGGTTGACTTCGATCCAGCCAGTCGGCTCTTCGCGTTCGAGATCGGGCGAGCGCCGGGTCATGCTGCCGGTATGCCACTGCCAGATGCAGCGCCCGGTAGTCATCAGGAACGGGTACTCCGCATCCGGGACTTCCGCCGGCGGTTTCCACTCGATCGGGGCAAAGATCCCAAGCCCGTCCGGGTGGGAGAACTTTTCCTTGTGGAGGATGGGGGTTCCCGGGTGCTCTTTTGTCGGGCAGGGCCAGTGGAGCCCTTCGGGTTTTGAAAGCCGCTCGTAGTCCATGCCGCCATAGGAAGGGGTGACCTTTGCTATCTCGGTAAAGATCTCCTCGGCGCTCTTGTACGGGAACTGCTTTTCGTATCCCATGTACTTTGCAAGCTCGGAAATGATGAGCCAGTCCACCTTTGCCTCGCCGGGCGGGTCCTGTGCCTTTCTCCACCGCTGGACCCGGCGCTCGGTCGAAGTCTGGGTGCCGTCTTTTTCTGCAAAGCACGTTGCCGGGAGAACAACGTCTGCCATCTGTGCGGTCTCGGTCAGGAAGATGTCCTGCACCACCATGAACTCGACGTTTTTGAGCGCTTTTTCCACGTGGTTGAGGTCGGGGTCGGAGAGCATCGGGTTCTCGCCCATGATATAGAGGCCTTTGACCTTGCCGGGTTCGTCGGCAAGGGTGTTGACGAGCGTGGTGACCGTGAGGCCGACTTTTCCTTCTGCAATATCGCAGCCCCACGCATCTTCCATCTTCTTTTTCATCTCGGGGACGAGCACCGACTGGTAGCCGGAGTAGACGTTTGCAAGGGCTCCCATGTCGCAGGCTCCCTGCACGTTGTTCTGGCCGCGAAGTGCGCAGATACCGGTGCCGGGCCGCCCGAGGTTGCCGGTCATCATCTGGAGATTTGCAACCGACTTGACGTTGTCGACGCCGGTGGTGTGCTGGGTGATCCCCATAGAGTAGAGGATTGCCGACTGGCCGGAGGTTCCGAACCATTCTGCCGCGGTGATGATGTCCTTTGCGGGAACGCCGGTGATCTTTTCAACGTTCTCGGGGGAGTACGTATCCTTCATCACGACTTCCTTGACCTTCTCGAAGTCCTTGGTCCTTTTCGCGATGAACTCCTTGTTCTCCCAGCCGTTCTTGAGGATCAGCTGCATGAAACAGTTCAGGAGCGCCACATCGGTACCGGAATAGAACTGGAGGTGGAGGTCGGCCACCTTTCCCGTCGGGGTGAGCCGGGGATCGGCGTAGATGATTTTTGCGCCTTTTGCCTTGGCCTGGATGATGCGGCGGCCGATCAACGGGTGCTGCTCGAACGTGTTCGTCCCTATCACAAGGAGGCATTTCGATTCGGCAATGTCGGCTATCGACTGGGTCATTGCACCGGATCCAAACGATCCGGCAAGCCCGACGACCGTGGACGCATGGCAGAGCCGGGCGCAGTGGTCGATGTTGGGGGTCTTTAATACAGCCCGGGCAAATTTCTGCATCAGGTAGTTCTCCTCGTTGGAGACGCGGGCCGATGCAAGGCAGGCCATCTCTTCGCCCTTGTAGGACTTGAACTTCTGGGCGATCAGCTTGTAGGCCTCGTCCCAGCTGGCTTCGACAAATTTCCCGTCTTTTTTAATGAGCGGTTTTGTCAGCCGGTCCGGGTTGTTGATGAACTGCCAGGCGTAGTTTCCTTTCGGGCAGAGCTTGCCCTCGTTGACCGGATTCCGGTGCCACGGCTGGACACCGACGACTTTCTTGTCGCGGACGACAAGGTTGAATCCGCAGCCGGTCCCGCAGTAAGGGCAGGTTGTGGGTACATATTTGAATTCCATCCATTCACCTCTGATAATGAAACCGTCTTTGGAGCACTATTTAAACGTGATGAAAAAAAGGTGAAATTTGATGGATTTTAGTGGGTTGGGCGGTTTTTGTCGGTAAATCCAAAACAGTATGAATTTGAAAAAAGTTAAGAGGTTAATTTTATACAGTTGATTTTTCCGGTTTTCCCCTCCGACGTTCGCGCGCCCAAACCGTGCCAATTCTGGTCTTTTCGGTACGGATTTGTCAACCTGTTCAAAATATCGCATCCGAATGAAACGGCGATACTTTGTAAATAATTCATATTAACCTGACGGGACCGTTTTCCTGCGATGCCCTGCGAGGGACGCTTCGCCGGACAGACAGAGCAGGCCGGAGCCGGTGTTTTTTGGCGGGCCGGCCGGATCCGGGCGGGATTTTGCTGCGGGCAGATCCGGCTCCCTTGCCGCGAGGGGCAAAAACCCGGGCGGGCGGAAAGGTAATGGGATGACCCGGCCAACAGGCCACCCCCTTCATTTTTTATCTCCCAAATGCTGTCAAATGTTACCTCAAAATTCCTGACATTTTCACCCGGAATGGCAATCCACGGGCAATATGAAGAGCGCGGAAAACAACTGTCCGAATTTTTCCGGGAATTATTGCCTCCCTTTTCGGGAAAAGGGGTTACCGAAGCCTGTAACGGGATTATTTGTCCCGGTATACCTGCCAATGAGAGAGCGTCTTTCTCCTGATACCTGTAACTAATACCCAAACCTTCGTTCGTATTCCTTGTGGGACAGCCATTCAAGGATAACAACAACAACCGTTTCCCCGTCACCGGCAACCGAATACATCAGCCGCCAGTTCTTAAAAAAATTGTATTTCCAGAGATTATCGATCCCGTACCTGGCGATATAGGATTTGGGGATCTGGCGCTTTGGGACCTGGATCCCACAAAATGCATTGAGAGCAAGCGCATCGAAGACTTCGTTTAAAGAGCAGCCGAGTTCAGCGTCTTCTGATTTAGAGGATGCAAGTGCAAGAAACGATTCTTTGATCCGATCTTCGGCGAAAAAAACGGACGCTCTCATCGGATCTTCAAATCACTGTTTTCGAGCAGGCGTTTTATCAGTTGCGGATTGTAGATCCAGCAGATTTTTCCCTCTTTATCGGCGGCAATCTTCCCGGAGTCGAGAAGATATGCGATGATCACGGAATAGGTCTGGTACATCATCTTTTTGGGGAGGTTCTCCCACAATGCCCGCTTTTTGTATTCCCCGCTGTGCTCCCTGATGAAGGATTCCACCATTATTACGGTATCGAGCTGGGGAGAATGGAGGGTTTTTCCGGATATCATCACCGGAATTTTGTTATATAACTATATATAACATCTGAACCCAACGGGGCCGGGTAAATGACGGTTCACCAGGAGAGTCCTGGGGGCGGGCCGGCACAACGAGCCGACCGTGACAATCTCCAAAGCGGTGCGGGAAAATACCCGGGACTTTAATGCAGGTTACGACCAACAAAGAACGTAAGGGCAGGAGTGCCCGTTACCAGGGGAGATACCCATGAGCGATACTGCGCAGTCGGATCTTATCAGGAGTTTTGTGAAGTACCTTGTCGAGTCGCAGAAACTCGACGTGTTCAACTATTCGATCTTCGTAAACAAGGAAAAGGACACGTTTTACGTAAATGCCGTACCCCATTTCCCCATTGTCCGGTTAAAGGTGGACAATGACAAAAACAAGGAGAAGATCGAGGTGGCGCTCAAGATTACCGAGAACGCTCCGGACAAGCCCGCGGATGCGCTCGACCGGGTCTGCACGCTCGAAGTCAGCGTCACGATGGACAAGGACGGAAAACTCCACGTACACACGGACCTTTCCCGTGATGCCGTCTTTGCGCAGCTGCCGCCGCAGGTAACAGACGCGATAAAGAAAGTCTATGCGGACCTCGAAGAGCAGAACACAGCACTCCAGGGCCAGCTCCAGGCCTGGTACGACGAGCACGCGAAGTGAGGGGGGGTTATACGGGGCCGGGCCCGGATCTCCGGGCTTTCCTTCTTCCAGCTACCCGCGTGAGATATACCCGGGCTGACAGGGGCATATTCCGGGCGTTTTCCATCAGGCTGTCAATGAGTACTGCCTGCTTCTCGCTCCACTCTGCATTGGGAGTCTTTTTCACCCAGGCTGCATAACTGCGGATAAATGCCATGCGTTCTTTTTTTGCAGCCTCGCGGTCAAACGCCAATTCCATAGTCCTCTCCGGAAACGCCGAACTCATCCATCCGGCTTTTCATAACGCTATGATCCAGGTTGTCCTTGAATATTTCCCACAGGTAGACCGCGTCCTCGATATCCTTATCAGAGCCGAGCCAGAGTTTGTAGGCGATCTGGATATCCAGTGGAGAGATAAAGAGCTGTGCTTCCGGCATCTTCACAGAGGTTCGCTCCCGGAACACGCAGCGGTCAGTCTCATCCTTGAGAAATTTGAGCTCGATGTTGGGGATAACCCGGTCCTTTTCTGCAATACGGATACCCATTCCGTGGCAGAGCATATCATAAAGCCCTTCAGCAGGTTCTGCATTTAAAAATTCATACCCGTGCTCTGTCAACTCGCGATGCAACCGAATGAAAGTTTCGTGTTTCAGGTGGGGGACAAGGATATCAACGTCTTCTGTCCCACGGGATCTGCCAAAAAGGATGGCGACATATCCGCTGACGATAACATACGCGGTTACCTGTTCCAGTATCCGGGCAAATCCAAGGACAAACCGGTCCAGCTGCGTGAGATACTTTTCCGAGATACCGATCTCCCGGTCTGAATACTGGAGTTCCATAGTGGCCTATCCATCAATAGTCTGCCGGATTAAAAGAGTGTTATCTTCGCATTTCGTCCCGGAATGCCTGAGTGTCGATCTTCCAGTCAGAAAGCAGCCCAAAGATACTCTTGTGAGAATCTTTTTTTGTGGCCGACACTTTCTTTGCGGCCCTTACAGAGATCCGACAAACCGGGGGATTACTGGAGACAGTAGTCATGGGGATATCTCCTGTTGCTCCGGTGGGATGAATAAAAACAAATAGATTTCTTTTACCGGGCAGGGCAACCCCGGCATCCAGGCATACAACAAAAAACGGGATGTTTTAGAAAACGTTCTGAAGAACCACCAGAAAACACCCCCCGCAAAACGCTTCTTTTTGGTTCCCGTGGAAAATACCCGTTAAAACCGCCCTAATCACAAAAATACGCCCAATTTAAGTCCCATATAATGCCCGCAAACAGCCCGCAGACGCATTCCGGCAGCCTCTTTTCCTGGGACATCCCCACACCCGACCGGACAAAAAACCGGGCCTTAAACCGCTGCTATGAGTCCGCTATATTTCGCCCGATTGCCAAAATACGGCAGATTTGGGCTTGGTTTGAAACGGGGGGCGTATCGGGCCCGGATTGGATCCGAAAAGTGTCAATCCGGGCTTGATTTGGGGCCGGATGGGGTTAGGTCTGGGGGGGGATCTGATGTATCACCGGGGGGGTGTTTTAGAGGACGCTCGGGACGCCAGCATGGGCTTATAGCCCGACAGATAAAACCCAATTAAAAACCGGATGCAAAGAACGAAGTGCAATGCCAGAGAGTTCTTTGTATGGAATCGTATGATCTTTCAGATTTCAAAACGATCAATACGATTATCGAGCGGGACAGCAAGGACACGACCTACAAGTACGCTCTTCTTCGCGGGGCTGTAGAGATCTCGCAGGAATACCGGCACCTGAAACGTGAAAACCGTGATCGTGCTGAGTATCCCCTTGGCCTGCTCGTTGAAAAATGGCTGCTGTATTACTATCCGTTCATCGAGAACAACATCCCCCAGAAAGCACGCGAAGATGAGCCGGGTGCAAAACAGATCTCTTTTCGCCGGACATTCCGGACGCTCACGGAATATTACGCGGGCAACGGGAAGTTCTCCGGGTTCTACCGGGATTACATGAAAGGAGAGGTCCCGCCGGAAATTGTTCCGGTGTTCCGGTCCCTTGTCCGGGGAATCCGTACTACCATCACCCAGTATCCCATGAAACACCTCGGGTATTCGGCAACGGGCAGACACTATCCGGTCTTTGATTATGACCGGGAGTTTTCAGTGCCGTCCGGAAAATTTCCGGTAAACCGCGAATACCTGATACAGAACCTGGGGACGTATTCCATTTCCCGGGAGTACGACACGATCTTTGAAATCCTCGGCTCATTCATTGCCGGGGATGACGCAGTCCTGTTCCAGTGGGCGGAGTTTACCAAAGCGGCAAGTAACGGGAATGTCAGCCTTGCAGCATCGCTTGAACACCTCCGGACGTTCCCGGTAACGGACCGTGACAAAGAACCGGCCGGATCATTTTACCGCGGGCTCCAGAAAGAGCAGGGGTTCATTCACTGTGTCTGGTCGGGGAAGGTGATCAGGGACAAAGAATCACCGGAGATCGATCACGTGCTCCCGTTCTCGGTGCTGAAAAACAACGATCTCTGGAACCTGCTCCCGGCGACAAAGCAGGTCAACATGGACAAGCTGGACAAGATCCCCGACCCGGAGTTTATCGAGAAGCGGAAACCGGCCATCAAACTGTACTGGGGCCTGCTCCGCGAGAAATTCCCGCAGCAGTTTGACCGCGAGCTTGCGATCTCCCTCACCGGCCCCATCGACATGAAGAGGGACTGGCAGGAAACCGCAATCGGAAAACTCAAAGAGAAGTGCCGCTATTTCATCGGGGTTCGGGGGTTTGACTCGTGGCGACGGTGAAACCAATGAACTGTATTTTCTGCAACCCTCCTGCCGGAGAGATTGTTATACAAAACGATCTCTGCTATGCACGCTGGGACAAATTCCCGGTCAGCAGGGGCCACCTGCTCATCATCCCGTTCCGGCACACGCAGGATTTCTTTTCGATGACGGATGCAGAGCGGCGGGCAGCGATCGATCTCGTTACTGAATGCAAAAAGATCATTGAAGAAAAATACCACCCGGACGGCTACAACATCGGGTTCAACGTGGGCCTGGCCGGCGGGCAGACCGTGATGCACTGCCACTGCCACGTGATCCCCCGGTATGCCGGGGATGTGCCGGACCCGAAAGGCGGGGTACGGGGGGTTGTGCCGGGGAAGAGGGGGTATTAACGAATGACCGATGTCCTCACTCAGGAACAACGGAAATTCAATATGTCCCGAATCCGGGGAAAAAATACCGGACCTGAGGTAAAGTTACGAAAAATGCTGTTTGCTGCGGGAGTGAGAGGCTACCGGATTTACTATAAACTGCCAGGAAAACCGGATATTGTATTCACAAAAAAGAAGATTGCCATATTCGTAGATGGCTGTTTCTGGCACAAATGCCCGGTCTGTTTTCAGGAACCGGAAACACGGAACGAATTCTGGATGAAAAAAATTCAGTCCAATGTAGACAGAGCGGCAAAGGTGAATGAACAGTTACGGGCTGATGGCTGGAAGGTAATCCGCATCTGGGAGCACGAGATCAGAAAAGAGCCGGATGTCGTTATAAACAGGATAATGGAGTATTTGTCAGATAAGAACTGAAAATAATAAATCTGTTTATACTATCTGTTCCTCATCTGTATTTTGGGAGGGAGTTGCCTTTCCTTCAAGGTTAACATTCCGTTCGTCTCATGAGTCTGAAAGATGAGATTCTTCGTAAAAGTAGTTTATATCAGGACTCGTTGGTTTTCCATTTTTACCAATCCACGTATCGCGTAATTTGACAGCTTCTTCACTGATCAACTCCGTTTTTAATGAGGTCGGGATATCCACCTTTATCCTTTGCACCGATGCCCAGCATTCCTTCTTCTTACACCATTCAGAAATATTTTTAGATCCGACAGGCCCCTGTGTAATTGCTTTTCTGACCTCCGATGCCAGTTGAGTGATAAATTCTTGCAATGCAGGAGATAATTCCTGCTCCTTCCAGATTTTCTCAAGATCAATTCGTTTTTCTGTTAATTTCGAAAGGAGGGCAACCGTATATGTCACATAATTCCCCTTATACGGACCAAAATCCAGTTTTTTGATAATCTCGTCCGTGGTTTTAAATAAGATCGCTTTGGCTATGAGAAACTGGAAATAATATTTATCGGGAATCTGAAGAGGATCATTTTTTTGTTTTAATACATATGCATGGAAATTTTTTTGATTCCCAAGACTGACAATTTCAGGTAACTGATCCCACGAATTTTCATATTTCGCAAGATCAGTCTTCGTAAATCTCTGATTTGTTGGGTTTCTATCGGAAAAGATTGTTTTTTGTTTTTTTGTCAATTCTCTTTCCTTATCTACCTGATATTGTCCCCGTGCACGTTCATAATACCAATGAGTCTCCGCTTGGCACCCTCTTTTTGCCGGAGCCCATATAGACCGTGACATTTTCTGAATTTCAATATGGAATTCTTCATTTGAAACAAAATCAGATTCTGTAATTTTATTCTGGCTGTTGGCATATTGAGCAATTTTTGGAACAATAAATCTTACATCGTTCTGATTTTTCATTACTGTTAATTTGACCTGAACAAAAACTTCCGATATATCCAAATTTTCTTTGAAAGATGCGTAGTGAATCGCAGCAGTGGTCTGACCGCCATTAACGATCTGAAAATCCCGAATCCAGATAATACATGGAACACCACTGATATTCTTCTCAACTCTGACACACTCAGCAGTTGTTGATATTCCATTATTGTAAGCCAAAAACATGCAAGGTTCCTTACGAATAGTATCACGAATTCCTTTGTTCACCTTGCCCTTCATCTGGAGAAAAACCCGGATGTTCCTCTCAAGAAGTTTAGGTCCGTACTTTCCGTATAACTCAGCAACCATTTTTCCGGGCATTATCGCCAGATACGAAGTGTACCGGGGATTCTCCTTTGGCATTTCGAGACATGGAAGTGATGCACCAAAATCCTTTAAAAAATCGATTTCGATGGGTTCCGGCTGATTTCCGGAACTGACATAGCGGAATAACCGTTTCAAATCCCAGATATGGCAGGATATTCTGATTTTTCCTTCTGTTTCATCCGAAGGAGAATCCGGGGCTACAATACCATCAGTTATAACATACAGATTTACTCCGACAAGATTTTCTTTGTGGGTATAAATGATATCCGCAAGATCAAATGCCGGGTTTGATTCCTCAATTTTACCATATTTTTTATTAAGAGCAATCAAAAAAAATGACCGGATCTTTTTAATATATGAATTAATTTCAGTTTTAGTTATGGAAGTATTGGAATATTCATTTGTATACAGTGTGACAAAAAGATCGAAAAAAAGTCCCTCTTTCTCTCCATTATTCTGATTATTAAGGTTACTATTATACGCGTTAATTTTGAAGCCACGCCCTTCAAGGCGACATAAAAGATAATCTTCAATTACACCAATTTCAATCAGATAATCAAGAAAATTTTTTGTAAATTGTTCCTCCATGAAGGATTCGGCTTCTGGATCCTGTGCAGCATCATATACATCTCTCCGAAAATTATCGGAAAATTGTTCAAAATCATTCTCTCCGGACATTCTTGTCACCTGATAAATCTGATAAAAAATCCGTTTCGTTCACTTTAAATGGAACACACGAAGACAAATCAATAGAATATTGTACATCCCCCACACCACTTTTCAAATCCTTTTCGACAATCCGGGGAAAATTCTCTCTAACCAAAAAAATAGAGATTGCTCTGTCAGTATATCCCGAAGCTTCATACTTAAATCTGTATTTGTCAAGATATCCGGCTTTAAACAATTGCTCTTCAAATTCGTGAACCGGTCCCTTATGAAGATCAATTTCATTCCGGATTTGATCAATAATCCCAGCAAGGGTTTCACCGTTGTTATCCACTTCCCGAAGCGAGAGATGATAGATATAAAGTGCATTCAACCCCCCGTTATCAAGTTGCTGTTCACTGGCAATGAGAATTTTCTGATGTTGTTTAGCGATGCTTGTTTTTACTTCAACCGCAGTTCCGGATATCAGAAAATCCTGGTTTCCTTTTATGGGACCTTTCCACGCGGACAAGGCGTTTTTTATTCCGATTTTTGGAAAAAGGACATCTCTTAAGAATCTCAGTTCTCCATACAACCCCCTCTGATATTCCAAACTTAATCCCTGACAACCAAAAGTCTGGAGAAACTGATGCCACATCAGCAATCGGTTAATTACCCCTTTAACCATTATCGAGGGGTTATTTTCAGATATCACCGTCTTGTAAATATCCTCACAAAGTGTTGAAAAAATATCCATGAATACAGGATTATTCAAAATAAAACCGACGATTATTGTGTCTTGAGATTCCTCATTAAGATTTACCGGGGATATTTCAAAGCCCTGCATTGAAGGCAACTGCCGGAATTCTGTATAGTTTTCTTTATTAATCCGTATAAGGAATAGCCGCCTGTTTGCAGGTTTTTCGTAACCAAGAAAAAGATCGTATGGGTCATCAGGAGAGATCCTTCGGATAATTATCCCCTCTTTACTTTCTTTTACCGAGGACTCCTCAAGAATCCTCCAGATGGAATCAAACTCTTCAGTTCTCAAATTCCTGCTCCCAGTTGTATACAGTATTTACCTTATATCTCACAGTCAACGCATTTTCGCTAAACGGGAAACTGAATGCAAGACCGATCACGGGATTTTCAAGATAAATTTTGGTCGGATCCAACGGATAAATTAGAAGGAGACCTTTTGTTGGGGATCTCACTTTTCGTATATATGGCCCGCTCGGAATAGAAATTTTTGACAAATCCTTTCCCTGCTGACCGGGATCCGATCGCATTGCATTCAGGGCCATTTGTTTTTCAGTTTCGGATAGATCAATTAATTCATGTTTTGGACTGATGATCTGTCCTTTTTTTATGGCATACACGTCATTATTATTGGGATCCACTGGGTTTCTTTCGGTCAGACCAATCTGGTATTTGCCAAAATCATAAAAATGTTCAGCATTTTGTTTATTAACCAACGCAATTGTCCAAGAAGTTAATTCTTTCTTAGTATTTTGTTTTTCAATATACTGCCTGATCAAACCGGGTTTGAGTGTTTTTGAACTATCCATAAAGTGAAAATCATCGATCAACTGGAGGATTACCTCTGATGGAACACTTGTCCAGTAGGGTGTAGCATCGAGGGTCCCTGATTCGTGCCCGAGCTGCTGAATTAATTTTTCAATTAGATGCAAATTGCTCTCCTGAATTGTCTTAATTTTCTGAAAGAATACCGTTTGTTCAACAGAATTTGAAAAAGACAAATCCATTTCTGTTCCCGATCTCATTTTATTAACTGCAGTAATTCTGAGCCCATCCGGATGTGTCCGAACCCGTAATCCAAATTCCCGAGGTGTTGCAGACATAGAAGCCATAAAATCAAATTCGCTTCGAAGCTCTTCTGATGCAAGATTAATGAATCGGTACCATTCAACAAGTTCCTGCGATGTGTAGAGCCGACAGAGATCAATATACCCGGGTCTGAACCCAAACCAGCGTCCCATTTGCATAAGAGTATCATACATTCGCGAAGCCCGCAGATAGTAACTGACAGTCAGACCTTCTAACGTGAGCCCTCGGGACAGTTTATCACCGCCAACTGCAATGACACTTATTCCCTCGGGATGATCCTTATAATCAAGAACATCTTTTGCCGTTCCATTAATCTTCATTATACGGATCCTTGCTGAGGCATCGAAAAGATTTGCTTTTACCATCTCCCATGAAACTGTGGTAAGGAGGGGATCCTTTACTCGGGTCGATATCTCTTGAAATGTAGGAATAAAATCTGCATTCCACAGTGTCTCCATCTCTTTGTAAATACCACTCCTAGAATTCGCTTTTTCGTATTCAAGACATCGTCTTAATGAAATTACTTCCTGGTGGATAAGATCCGCAAGTTTTGCCTGAACTGCAGTATATCGGGTAACATGAACAAGCATTGAATTATGACTTTTTGTCTCACCCCGGGCTTTTCTGGCGGCACTGGAAATTATAAAGATTTTTATTGCTTCTTTCAAAGAGTCGGGAAGATCTTTTGGAACAAAATCCTTTGAATGTGTATCTGGAATTTTTTGTTGATAATCGGTTACTACGCGGATAATAGGAAGACCAAGATCCACTTCTTTTCCTGTCTCCAATTCTTCATCTGTAACAAATCCAAAAATCTGAGACGGGCCGATATAATTAGGGGGCGGGGGTAAATTAATAATAAAATCCCTTGGGAAAAGATCCTCTCCATGTGTTGAGGTTTCGCTTTCCGGGAAAATGAAAATATTTGCAAAAGGTGTGGCAGTATATCCAACATAGGCACTTTTTTCAAAATGATGAAGTAACTCGCGGATTTTTCCATTTATGGCACTGACCTCATAATCTGGAAGTGGCTGATTATCTTCATCAACAGGTATTAATTTTGTATTGACAGATGCGTTATCTGCTTCATCATCAATAACCAGAAGGGGAATATTTCGTACAACAGTTTTTCCGGTCTGTGGATCGGTCTGACCCCGGACACTTGTTGCCCAGTTAATAAGATTTGAAAGGACTGATTTTTGCTTTTTTACAACGAGAATTACCGGATCTGCTCCACCCGGTAAAACACCAACCTGCTGGGCAACTTTCTTATTAAAATCACCATTATCTTCGCTGCTGGTAAGGGAGTGAACAGTAATGAATTCTTCACCGGGCAAATCACCTACACCAATCCGCATATTTTCCTTATCAAATTTCCTTGCCTGCCGCGTGTCAAACCCTAGGAATCCTTCATCAAGACGAAGCTGGGTCTGACTTCGAAGACTTTTATGCATTCCGGCGAGGACAATTATTAGCTTGTAACCTGCATCTGCAGCCTTACAGATTAAGCCGGTATAATTTGATGTCTTACCGGACTGGACCTGACCGACGACCATCCCTCTGCGATCCCACTCTCCTTCACGATGAGGGTCTTCAAGCAATTCAAGAATCCTGTCAGTAAAATCATCAATTTTCGTTATCGACGGTTCAGGGATGTTCTTTGCTTCTAAAAGATATCTTTGGTACCTATACCAGAATTTCCAGTCAATTTTACTTTTTTTATCGGGCAACCAGACAATGTGATCCTTTTGATTATCCTTTAATATTGTAGCCCGACCTTTCCAGATTTCACATCGGGATTCAATATCTCGGATAAGATATTCAATATCGACCGGTTCATACCCCTTCTGATCTTTAAGCATTGAAAGAACCGAATTACATTTAGCCCGAATAATTTCAGTGGTAAGATGAGGTTCCCCCTTTAACAGTACAAAGACAAGTTGTCTTGCCAAGTCAATTGTCGCCATTATTTTATCACTTCCCAAAATTTTTCCTCATAAATTCTGTCACATAATCGGGATAATCAGAAAATGGCTCCATCTGCATCAACCTCATTTTCGCATTTTCCGGAGGTACCCCTGTCCTGATCATTGAACTCCAGACTTCCGCCATTACCTGTTTTAATTCATCTGATGGTGCACTTTCAAACGGTCGAGGGACTTTATCTGGATTATTAGATTCGTTCATTACCATCAATGGAATTGGAACGGATTCCTCAATAATGCGTAACATCGTCAGGATTTTTTGCCGGGACTCACCGGAGGTCTGGAGGATCTCAGAGAGCAGGGGATACTCACGGTTTATTGAATAATGATAATTCCCGTGTTGAACTGTTGTTAACCACGGAAATGAGGCCGGTGCATCTTTAGTTCTTTCGGTTACTTTCCCACGAAAACGATAAATGGATACTGCCTTTTCAATTGTAAGCCGGGCAATTCTCTGGAAATCCTCCTTGATAAAATTTGGAGGTCGGGCAACAGATTTCTTCACATCAATTTTCCAGTCCTCATCAAGAGAGTTCGGGAGGTCTACCATTATTCGGGCTAATTTCGTAAATTGTTCCTTTCTTATGGGTTGTCCCTTTTGAATCTCCAGACCCAGCCAGTCACCGGGAACAATTAGACGTTCATTCCGGTAAACATAGAACCCCTGACGTTCATTCCACCCTCCAAGGCCCCCGGCATTTTTGTATGTATCATCATCAATCTTGGAACGATGCGGCAAAACATAAGGTCGGACGATAATTTTCTCTCCATTATAGAAAATTGTCTCCACTGGTAGACATTGTGTGGAGGGATAATTTGTCAGAAACGGATCCCAAGGTTTTAATTGCCGGTCATTAAGAAAAATTTTCAAGCCATTGATTTTTTCAAGAAACCGATGGAATATCATTTCGAGATGGGCTTTCAGGATATCTAATTGCGCATAAAAATGATCTGCCTGTTTTCTATTATCAGGGTCTTCTCCTTTGGTAAGTCGATCGAGATTTTCCCACAGAATGATGGTTCCATGATTCATTTCATTAAGTATCGTGAAAACTGGAGGGATTTTTTCTTTATCGGGTTTAAGAAGACGCCACTCTCCACATGAATTGATATAATCCAAATCCCAGCATCGGAATACTGGATCGTCAACTTCCGTTTTTGATCCAACGGTAAGTTTTCTGCATTGGGAAAAAGAAGCGGTTTTTAACCCAAGACCAAATCTTCCGAGATCTTTTAAATCTCTTTTCTGAAGGGGGTTTCGACTTCCCGGCCGCATTGCATTTTTTAATGCTATATCAGTCATCCCGTTACCATCGTCACGGATTGAAACTGTGGACTTTTCACCGTTCCATATACAATCAATCCAGACAGTCTTTGCTCCTGCAGAAATACTATTATCAATAATATCGGCGACAGCTGTGTCGAGATGATATCCATATGCACGAAGAGATTCAATCATGGCACCGGCATCAGGGGATACAATATCATAAAAATCAGAAAGGGTTGTATCCATTCAAATCATCACGGCAAATGGAGGTATTTGATTTATCAATCTGTATAATGCGATTGATATTATCCGTTGCGATTTAATTATCAAAGCTCATTTAGCATATTCCGGATTTTTTTTGCAATTCCTTCTGCCATTAACGGAGGGACTGCATTTCCAATCTGAACATACTTTGCATAACGCGGCCCCTCAAAGAGATAATCATCAGGGAAAGACTGGATACGGGCCGCTTCGCGCACGGTCAATGATCTGATCTGATTAAGATCAGGGTGGATAAAGTAATGACCATCTTTTCCAAGGTGTGCAAGAATGGCATGAGAATAGGAGTTTCCGTCAACCACCTTGAATCTGTCACGGAAAACCTGACGATTTTCATGTGTTTTCAGCCTTTCAGGTAGTTCATCATAATGCAGTCTTTGTCGGGAGGCATTCCACGTTTTTATAACAATTTTGTAAATTTCCTTATCATTTTCATTGTGGACGCGAGCCTTATGATGACGGATTCCTTCATCACTGCTCCGTATTTTTGACGAGATTAAATACGGGGAGGGTCTCTTTTCATTATATGGTTGAATTGCATCTGTCCCTTCACCTGCGTGAAGTTCAGGCAGATCCCTAAGGAGACCATTAATATTTTCTTCAGATCGGATCTGAGGAAAATCCGGATAACTCAATGGATGCTCCTTCTTCCATCCTATGAAAATTACTCTGTTTCTGTTCTGAAGCACGCCAAAGTTACAGGCGTTCAGGATATGAGGGTCATCATCCAGATGATATCCCAGATCAGAACAGCCGTGAAGGAAACTACGGTATATTTTCCCTTTCTTTGCACTAAGTAATCCAGGAACATTTTCAAAAACGAATATCTCCGGCTTGAACACCTGCAGGAAATGCAGATAATATCTGTAAAGGTAGTTCCGCGGATCGTTTCGCATTCCGTTCTCATCTTTTCCACGCCCAACCAGAGAATACGCTTGACAAGGGGGTCCGCCAATTATTACATCCACGGTCTTTCGATCAAACCGGGCATGTAATTCCGATTGTATTTCTGCCAAGATCGATCCTTCTGTAAATTTTGATATTTCCTGATTGATGATCGGAGGTTTCTGTCCCGTTGCAGCCGCAGCCAATTGTAAAAAAACTTCACGTGAAGAGTTCCCCCTATAATACTCCTGATAAATCTCTTCCTTACCAAGGGCTTTCAGATTATGATATATCAACCGGGTTTGTAATGTATTGACCGCATATGGATCCTTTTCAATATGTGTGACAAAATCAAATGACTGCCGAACGAATCCTTCTGTAAGTCCTCCTCCACCGGAAAACAAATCAAGGACGACGAAATCCGACACCATTTTAACAGATAATCTTCTCCAGGCATCCATAATAAAGATGTGTACATGCAGCCCCAGAGAGGGAATTTTCATTAAATCCAAGGAGCCTTTAAATCCTCTTTCCCGCAAAGTAACTAGTAAGGCGAAACCGTGGCGGAGAAACAAAAACCGGAAAACAAAAGACTCACCGTACTTGTCTCTTCCACTGTATACGGTTACGAAGAACTCCTGGACCGGATCTACGCGCTTCTGACGCAGTTCGGGTATGAGGTCTGGATGTCGCACAAGGGCACCATGCCGGTCTTTTCGGACCGCTCCGCCTTTGAAAACTGCATTGCCGCAACGGAAAAGTGCGACCTCTTTTTAGGCATCATCACCCCGAAGTATGGCAGCGGCATCGATGGCAAAGCCGGATTATCCATCACGCATCAGGAACTAAAAAAAGCGCTGGAACTCAAAAAACCACGCTGGCTTCTCGCCCATGATTATGTCCCTGCCTCAAGAACATTACTCAACAATCTCGGATACAAGGGAAAAGCCGGCAGGAAAAAACTCACGCTGGATGACCACTGCCCGGTTATCGATGACCTCCGTATAATCGACATGTACGAAGAGGCAATCATCCAATCGGAAAAACAACCGGGTGACCGGCCGGGCAACTGGGTCCAGAAATTCTCGACCGATGCTGATGCAATGCTCTTTGCCACCGCGCAGTTCTCACGATACCAGGAGGTCGAAGCGTTCATCAGGGAAAACTTCCGGGACCCGGATCATATCTCACGGACGATCCATGACAAAAGGGGCAGATCATGAAACCCAGTGAGATATTGGGATTCCTGTCACTTGGGGAGGGCCAGAACATTGAATTCAAAACAGACTGCCGCGATCCAAAAATCCTGGGCCCGATCATCTGCGGGTTTCTGAATTCATCCGCAGGGGGCTACATAATCTGCGGAATAAATGAGAAATATGAGATTAACGGCGTCGATCGTTCGACTCTGTCGCCAAAAGATCTTGAGCGCACGCTCGCAGAGGATATCACGCCAAAAACACTCATCTCCGTCCAGGTACAGCTCTTACGACAAAAAGACCTTCTTGTCATCGAAGTACCGGCCGGAAAAGACCTCCCCTACGCATTCCGGGATGTTATCTACATCCGTGAGGGTACTGCAACAAAGAAAGCGGATGTCGCAACAATCCGCGATATGGTGCTCCGCAGGCAGGCTGAGCCGGAACGGTGGGAACGGCGGTTTTCCGATGCCAGTATCGAACGCGATATTGACGAGCGCGAACTGCATGCTGCAATAACAGATATCAATAAAACTGAACGATTCCGGTTCCGCGATCCCGACAACAAAATCGCCGTTCTCGAAGACCTTGCCATATTTAAATACGGACACCTGACCAACGGGGGGGATATCCTCTTTACAAAAAATCCTGCACTGCGTTACCCGCAGATCCGCGTCAGGGTGGCACGATTCTTTTCCGGTAAGACCGATGACCGCTACCCGGACACAAAATCCTTTGAAGGCCCGCTCGTCCCGCTGCTTGAAGACGTCATCGGCTTTATCCAGCGGAACACACCCACCTCGTCGTCCTTTAAGGAAAATTCCCTGAAGCGCGAAGATAAAAACCTCTATCCATCGTTTGCCATCCGCGAAGGACTCATCAATGCATTCGCCCACCGGGATTACAGCGATTTCTCCGGGGGAATTACTGTAAACATCTACTTGGACCGCCTGGAGATCGAAAATTCCGGCAGGTTCCCGGAAGGAGTAACACCGGATAAACTTGTAACGGGACACATATCGGTACTCCGCAACCCCGATATCGCTCATGTGTTATATTTGCGAGGGTTCATGGAAAAGGCGGGGCGCGGCAGCCTTATGATCCGGGAAGCCTGTACCGATCACGGTCTGCCCCAGCCCCGATGGTCAGAAACAGATAGAGGGGTTCGGCTCACATTCTTTGCCCCGGAAGCTACCCAGGAAGTCAACAAGAAAATACCCAGGAAGTACCCAGGAAGTACCCAGGAAGTTACCCAGGAAGTTACCCAGGAAGTTACCCAGGAAGTTACCCAGGAAGTACGGCGATTACTTACCGTATTTAAGGGTGACTCCGTGTCCAGGAAGGATCTTCAGTTGTCTCTCAACCTCAAGGACGACGAATATTTCAGGTCCGCATATATACTACCAGCAATTCAGGCAGGATTGATTGAGATGACCCTCCCCGATAAACCCCGAAGCAGTAAACAAAAATACCGGATTACACCAAAGGGGCAGTCCCACATAAGATCGTAGTAACGGTAACTGTCGGTAGAAACACATGACAGCCAAAAAATCCCTCCCGGAACTTGAGGACCTGATCGACTATCATTTCCATGAAAAAGAAGTAATAGAAAACGCCCTGACCCGCCTTGCATTTCTCAACGACAAACAACAATGCGATGAAAAAAAATCAATGGGACCGCTTGCAACATTAGGGGATGCGGTTCTCAGTTGCGTTGTTGCTTACAAGCTGTATTCTGATGAAACGAACAGGACCCGGCAAAAGATTACGGAGCTCAGGAAAGATAAGGTCAGGCATGAAAGAACCAAAGAATTTGCGGTTAACCATAAACTCGGCCAATATGTTCTCTGGGGAAAGGGGGAGAAAAAACAGAATATAGAGAACAATAAAACAATCGCCGATGACATGGTGACCGAAGCCCTGATCGGGGCAGTCTTTCTCGATGCCCAGAATAAAGACCACAATGGATTAGACAAAGTTGGTAAAATGCTCGATCATCTGAAATTTTTCGAGTAATCTTTCCCCACCATTAATAACCGCCCCCACTTCCCCACCCCCTCCGGACTTACCCTTTTCCACCCAAATCCGGGCCCGATACAGCCCCGGATTCCCCCCTTTCCGATCCGGCCCCCAATCTCCACAGGAAACCGTGTCCACGCGCATAGAAAATATCGTTATAATCGGGTATTTTCAGAAAATGCGCGATTTTAAGGCAGATTAATCCTGCGAAATAGCGGCCTTCCTGCAGGCGCGAAAAAGGGGAGGCAGGGGAGGCCATCTGATGCCCCGATCGGCCACAGGAACGGCTTTGTGGGGCGTTTTCCGGAAAAACGCGATTCCAGCTTTTTTCAGGGAAATGGACTCAATTCTTTGACTTTTAAAAATACTCCGACGGACGACCGGCCGGGGTTAGGCCGGATCCCGGGGAGGGAGAGGCGTTCGTAAAAGATTTAAAAAAAAACTTAACACGGCACCGCAGGACCGGGTACGTACCGCCGTACATCCACCAGTGCACCGCTTTTTGCCATGCGCCCGGCCATCTCCATGATCTCACGGGCGACTTTCTCGTCAACATAATCCTCGCCGCAGTTGGTACAGATCCGGGCCGGGACATCTTTGACCACCAGCGTCATTCCGTCCCGTTCGAACGTGACCGTGGTAGTCCCTTCCCGGGTCGTCCCGTGCCGGCAGATTACGCACTTCATTTCTTCCTCCTGGTAAAATGATCCGACCAGACCGCTCCATATTCATCATTGGCGGCATCAGGCATTTGTGTTGTGGTATTCGGTTATGCAGTCGTATCGCGAAGCAACATCCGGGTCATGCAGCCGAAAAAAACCGCGAGCGTTGTGCTCCCGTTCTCACTTGAGCTGTTCCTCAAGACCCGTGCCAGTAAAACTACCCGGAAGGACCGGCCCAAACCTTCCAAAACAGCGATGATTAGATCATCGATCAGTTCACAACACTCTGTAACGGAGAGTATTTTGTCGGAAAACGAGATCACTTCCCAGGAGATTATCGAGATTCATGCAGACATTCTGCGGGATTTTGGCGGTACGCCCGGTATTCGCGATACCGGGACGCTGGATTATGTAATCTATCAGGTAAACCAAAGCAAAAAGACCGTACGGAAATCCGCAATCATCCTTCATGGTATAGCCACCGGCCACCCTTTCATTGACGGGAATAAACGAACCGCGTTTGTTGCCGCCGACAACCAGGTGCGGGATCAGGGACACCTGATCAGCGCAACGGATGACGACGTCGTCTCGTTCATGCTGGAAGTGGCAGAATACAAACACACGCGGGAATCTGTAGAAGAGTGGTTAAAAGAAAAGACCGGGTTATAACCGGCTCAGCTGCTCAAGTGCCCTGTGGTACTTGTGCTTGGTCTCGTCCAGATTCTTCTTCTGGGTAGGTGTCAGTACCTCTTTTTCCTGCCGGCGCTCTTTGGGAACTTTGACCACAGCGGTCATATAACAGTATCATTATGCCGGTGAGGATAAAATAATTGCCGGAAGAGGATACCGAATCACGAGATGGGGGATGACCGGACAGAACCGGCTTTTTGCCTGCCCGAGTAACAACTCCAGAAAAATATTGGTATCGACCAGATACATCAGCTTCCCCGCCACTCCAGTGCTTTGTGCTGGAGCTCAACCGATGAGTACCGGCTGCCAAGTTCTCCAAGGGATCCTTCGGCAACACACCGGAACGATGACGGGGATCTTTTTTTCGAGCGCCTGACAAGCTCGTCGATATAGCGGATCGCATCCTCCTGGAGATCCGGGGGCAGGCTGCGGATTTTATTCTCAACGGATATGGACGCAGAAGACATACTTGCACTATTCCATAGGCCCGGGCATATACAATCCTTTCGCGGCAGGGCCGGGCACTATCAATACCCTTTGCCGATGAATGCCCGGATGGTCCACGCACTAAAGTGGATAATTGTCTCGACACTGCCGGGACAATCTTCACATACTCTGTAGGACAATTTTCCAAAAGGCGGTCAGGATTATGTCCGGCCAAGGATTTTCTCCTCATTCACCTCGATTTGTTCCTCCAGGACCCATGATTTATCCCGCCTCCTTTACCTTGTCAAGCAAGACGATGTGATGATACCCGGGTAATTTGTGGGAAGTAGTTCTTGCACAACTGCTGTATCATGTCAGGTATCTCTTCATATGCCCGCACATTTTTCAAGGTTCCAACGGTGCCGGAACGCTGGACCAAAAAAGATCCACGAGAAAAAAAACGGTTAAGCCGGCTTATAACCGGCTCAGCTGCTCAAGTGCCCTGTGGTACTTGTGCCTGGTCTCATCCAGATTCTTCTTCCGGGCAGGTGTCAGCATCTCGTTTTCCTGTCGGTGTTCTTTTGGAACTTTGACCTCAAAAGGTCATGGTAATATATCATTATGCCGGGTGAGGTAAAATAAAGCCAGGGCCGGTACGGCAAATCGTGATGCATATAATGAGCTCCCTTTTCTGGAACCAGTCTGCGACAATCGCCGTTTCATCCCGCAGGGCCAGTGCATTAATATCCTCTTTTGCCCATCTATTCCATATAAGAAAACGGGAGGCCGCTATGGACATTTACGAACTTATCGCAGAAAAGAGACCGGAGATCCTCGCACTTGCCGATAAGTACGCCATAAAAAATATCCGGATCTTCGGCTCGGTCGCCCGGCGCGAAGCCACAAAAAAGAGCGATATCGATTTTTTAGTCGAATTCCCGCAAGGTACATCGCTCTTTACCCATGCCGCGTTCCAGCGTGAGCTCTCACAACTTCTGGGAAAGGAGGTGGATGTTGCATCGGAGAATGGCATCCATGAAAACTTCAAAAAAACCGTGCTGCAGGAAGCCGTGCCATTATGAGATCCGACAAGGATCGGCTCAGGGATATGCTTGAAGCGGTCAAAAAGATCGAAGACAGGCTTCCTTCATCACGGGACGAATTTACCCGGTCTGAAATGCTGGTCGTCTGGACCCTGTATCATATCCAGATCATTGGCGAAGCAGCAAACGGGATCTCTCCTGCATTCCAGGAATCGTACCCGGCCATTCCGTGGAAAGATATCGTTGCCATGCGTCATCTCCTTGTGCACCAGTATTTCGGTATCGATATTGACGAAGTCTGGAGCACGGCACACCATGATATCCCCCGGCTGGGAGAAGAAATCCGGCGGATCCTAAAAAACGAATAAGGATAAAATCCCGGTACCTCTTCTTCCCTCACACCCCGTTAATCCACTCCCCCGTTCCCATCACCCGGGCAAACCGCATCTTGCTCGCGTAACAAGGATCGCCCGGTGCAATTCCTCGGCCGTCACCGACCCGGCCGCATTCGCAACAGCAAGCGTCCCCGTTGCATCGGACAGGAAGTTCACCGCATAGCCCCGGTGGAAGGCCTGTCGTGCGGTCGTGTCGCTAGCGACATCCGGGTCATGTAGCCCGCGATCGTGACCGTCCCAATCCCGTTCTCTGTGAGCCACGCAAGAAGGCCCGTGCCGGTAAAACTGTCGGGGCATGAGCCTTTTCGATCACGATATCTGCGTGCCGCTTTTTGATCTCATCGTGCAGCTCCCAGCCGTGCGAGCCTTTCCGGAATGCCGGCGCATCCGGGGCCGGGCTCGTGTGCTGGATCGCCGCGACCGGGATCCCGGCAGCGTGCGCATGGTCCATGGCCCGGGTAATATTTTCAAAGCTCCCCTTCGGGTACGTTACCGGCATCGCCCCGGTGAAATACTCGTTTTTGCACATCGATCACAAGTAATGCCTGCTTCATTTGAACACCTCAAAAAAATATCACCGGTTCATTCCCCCGGACGGAATTGACAACCCGATTGACAACCGAATTGACAACCAGATTCACACTATCACGTACCGGCTCACTGAAAAATAAATTTCACTCAACGCTTTTTTTATTGGCCCCGTAAGCAAGTACTTCCCCGTGAAATTCCATGAAAAGGAACCTGCAAAACACAAGTATCGTGCATGGTCCTGCTGGCGCCCGCCGGCACCATTTCAGGTGCGGGATCCTTGCGCGGCAGCCCCGGACGGGGCCGTATTCCCGCCGGAAGATACGGCCGGTCCCGTGACCGGTGACAACTCGTGTACGGCATGCCGGGATCAATGCAACACCCGGTATCCCGCTTTTCGGATATCCCGTTACCAACTGGTTCTGCCGGTTTGGCTGCTTATACGGGCTCCTGCCGGCTACCCCCGGTGTTTGAGGCAAATCTGCCAAACACTTAAACATACCTGGCCGTAAATATTCTCTCTTGGAGGAACCTGCACATGGTAAAACTCACCGCTGAGATCAAAGAGTCCCTTGCCGGGACAAAACTCGTGTACTTTGCAACCGCCTCGAAGTCCGGCGTCCCAAACGCCGTCCCCATCGGGGCGTTCAAGCTTCTGGATGACGAGACCCTGCTCATCTCGGACCAGTACTTCAACAAGACGCTCGCAAACTTACAAGAAAACCCGCACGCCGGCATCACCTGGTGGGGCGAGAAGGGCGGTTTCCAGGTCAAAGGTACCACCACCATCCACACCAACGACGAGATCTTTAAAGAGGACGCGGCCTGGGTAAAAGGGATCAAGGCCACGCTTATCGCAAAGTCCGCGATCGTTTTAAAAATCGACAGCGCCTACCAGGTAAAGCCCGGGCCCGGCGCGGGATCGAAGATCCTCTAAAACTTTTTTCCCCGGAAAACGGCCCCTCGCCAAAACTAAAAAAAACATTCAAGAGGCCGTAAACACCAGTATCCCGTACCGTTAATCCGGAGACACCACCATGTCCGACACCAGATCCCCCGACGAGCTCGAAGCCGCGATCGGCTACCCGTTTTCCGACAAAGACCTCCTTGTAACGGCACTGACCCGCACGATGTACGCAAACGAACACAACGGCACGGTGGGCGGGAGCATGGACGCGCTTGCCACCGTGGGCGACGCCGTCCTCGGGACCGTGGTTGTCAGCCGGCTCTACGAGAACGGGACCCGGGACAAGGGCACGCTTACGCAAGGGAAGATCCTCGGCGTCAACCGGGACCGGACCCGGGCGTTTGCCACGGCGTTCCGGCTCGAAGAGTACATCCGCTGGGGAAAGGGCGAGGAAAAAAACCGGGTCTGGCTCCAGGGAAACCAGGCATTCGACACCGCATTTGAGGCGCTCATCGGGGCGGTGTTCCTGGACGCGAAAAGGAGCGGCAGAGACGGCCTCGCGATTGTCGGAGACCTGCTCGAACGGATTCACTTTTTTGGCTGAATGCCTGCCGGATTCCGGGATATAAAAATTATTAAAAAACATTCATATTCCGGAAAAAATAATATACGCGTTACCAGCACGGGCTGGATGGACGCGGGTGCAATGGACGACCATGCAGCATTTAAAAATCTCGAAGACCGGATCGGGTACCGGTTCCACGACGCCGTAATCCTCGAATCGGCGCTTGCGAGCCGGGCCGCACATGCCGGCAACCCTTCGCAGACGATTGCCTGCACCGTGCCGCTCGCAGCCGTGGGGGACGCGGTGATCGATGCGGTGGTTGCCTGCCGGCTGTACGAGGAGTGGCAGGAGAGCGGACCGGTCCCCCCGGGCGATACGGTCAAGCAGGAATGGGTCCGGTTGTTTGCGGAACAGAACCAGATTTCGCGTTATATCGGGAGCCTGCGGGAGCAGAGCCTCGAAGATATCTGGCGGACTGGAAAACGGCCGCCGGACATGGTGACCGAGGCCGTGATCGGCGCAGTCTTTGTCGATGCCGAACGCCACGGGAAAAACGGGCTTGCCGCGGTGCGGGCCGTGCTTGCCGGGTGCGGGAACCAGTAAGCGGCCCGGTTGTTTTTAGGGGAGCGGGGCCCGGGCATTACTCCTGAGCAAACCGCACGAAAAAGAGCGCCAGCGCCACGATCGTCCGTTCGAGGTCTGCGAGATCAACGCTCTCGTTTGTCCCGTGGATGCGGGAACGGGCAGTGTCTTCTGCGCCCATGAGGACAAAGCCGGCCTCCGGCGCTGCCGCGTGCAGGAGCGAAAGGAGCGGGATCGAGCCACCGCTTCCTTTTTCCCGTACGGGTCTCCCGAACGCAGCGGCAAGCGCCTCCTTTGCCGCTGCCGTTGCCGGGTGGCCGGCCGGGCAGACAAACCCGGCCGAACGGGCAGTCTCTTTTACTTCAACCTTCGCACCCCACGGGGCAGCCCTGCGGAGGTGCTCCATGAGAAGTGTTACCTCCCGGCCCGGGTCCGCGTCCGGCGCAATGCGGAGGCTGACCTTTGCCCGGGCAGCGGGAACGAGGATGTTAGCCGCACCGGCAACGGGCGGAGCATCGATCCCGATCACGGTTACCGCCGGCCCCGACCAGAGGCGGGCTCCGAGCGGGCCGGTGCCGGTCAGATCCACGCCATCGAGAATGCCCGCCCCTTCCCGGAATGCGGTAAGTGGGTACTCCACATCCGGCGGGGCTGCATATGCAAGGCCCGAAACCGCCACACGGCCGTCCGCATCGTAGAGCGAGGCAAGGATCCGCACGAGGGCCGCGAGCGCGTCCGGCGCTGCACCGCCAAACATCCCCGAGTGGACCGGGTGGTCGAGGGTGGAGACCTCAACCGTACAGGCAACAACGCCCCGCAGGCTGGTCGTAAGCGCCGGCTCACCCGCGGAAAGGTTGCCGTTATCGAGGATCACAAACGCGTCGCAGGCAAAGAACTCCGGGTGCGCCGGCACGTACGCGTCGAGGTGGCTCTCGGTCTCCTCCTCGCCTTCGATCACAATCTTCACGCCCACGGGAGGCCGGCCGCCAAAGAGGGCGAGGGCTGCCGCGATCGTTACGATCCCCGACTTGTCGTCCGCAGTCCCGCGCCCGAACAGCCGGCCGTCTTTTTCCACCGCCCCGAACGGATCGGTCTCCCACCCGTCCTCCCGTTTTGCCGGCTGGACATCGTAGTGGGCATACAGGAGAACGGTCGGGGCTCCGGCCGGTGCCGGGATCTCCGCATAAACCGCAGGGTATCCCCCGGGGATCTCCATGAGCCGGGCGCCGGGGATCCGGTATTTTTTTAAGAGGGCGAGCGTGGCTTCCGCTGTTGCCCGTACCGGTTCCTCCGGGTACCCGGGAAACGCAACCGACGGGTGCCGGACCAGGTCTGCAAGATCCAAAACAACACCGGGCATCAGGACGTGAGCCCGTGCCGCAAGATCCGCAGTCACCTGTTCGTTATCCATCCACCGGCCCCCCTTTTGTGGTATAGTGGTTCCCTTCGCGCCCGTTTATGTATATGGGAGGCTCGGGTTCACCGCGGCCGGTTTTTGAGTTCCGCTTCGATCCGGTCGAGCCGGGCAAGGATCTCCTCCCCGCGTTCCCCGGCCGTTTTCCCGTCCTCCGGGGCAGCCGCGGTATCGTCGCTTTCGGGTGCGAGCAGCTTGTTTGCGATATACCCGGCAAGGGTCCCAAAGAGGCCCACACCCATTGTCATCACGAGCACGCCAACGATCCGGCCCGCATTCGTCACCGGGTACCGGTCGCCATAGCCCACGGTCGTGATCGTAACGTACACCCACCACATGGCATCGGATGCGGTCTGGATGTTCGCGTTCGGGGCCGAACGCTCGGCCATGAGGATAAGCACAGAGCCGCACTCGATGACAAGCATCACGCAGAAGAGCACGATATAGAGCATGCTCTCGGCACGGTGCTTCTTGAGCTGGTCCCAGATGTTCTTTGCACCGTACCTGCTCATGAGCCGGTAGGCCTTGAAGATCCGAAAGATCCGTAAGATGCGCAGCGAGGGAATGCTCGCAAGAAGATCGGCCCATCCCCAGTCACGGAAGAAATAGTGGGTTTTGGATTGCGCCGAAAGAAGGCGGAAGACAAAATCGGCAAGGAAAATGATGGTCAGAAAGAAGTTGAAGACACGGATTACGTTGACCGCATCCGGGTCGAGGCCCGGGATATACACCAGTACAAGGTTTATGACCGAAAGGATCGAGACCCCGATGATGAAGAGCTCGTATCCGGGGTCCTTTAGGTCCTGGAACTCCAGCCGCCCGGCAGTCGTGGTTTCCCTCGCGGTCTCCGGCATAATCTCTACCCGGGGTATTTCCGGCGCCGGACTATAATAAATCCGCCGGTTTGGCGCATAAGAAAGCAGAGGTCGGGGAAATTTACCGGCTTCCTTTGGCATCCACGGTGCCGGTGCAGACCTCGCGAAGGATTGCGGCATAGACTTCCTGCTCGTGGCTGGTCGGGGGCTCGCAGGGATCGCAGAGGGCAGTTTCAACCTGCCGGATAACATCGCCAAGATTGGTCATAAGGAAGATAACACTCCCGGCCCCACTGGTGCCGCCCCGGTTTCCGGATAAACGGGCAGCAGGTACAAGGGCCTGTTTACCGCGTCTTTCCCGGGAAGAGATATATTACCAGAATAGCGCTGGTAGGATCACAGAACCAGAAGGTTAGCCGTATCCGGGCAGGCACCGGCAAAAAAGAAAATGGGACTGGGAAAAAATTTAAAAAAAATTTATCCGAGGTAATCGCTCGGGGTCGGCATCTGGTCCTTGAGGCCTTTTCTCTTCCGGATGCTGATCACTACGTCTTTTACGAGGTTATTGGGCACGAGCTCAAAGCCGGCAAACTCGGTGTTCCACATTGCACGGCCTTCGGTTGCGGATCGGATGTCGCCCGCAAACCCGAAGAGTTCGGCGACCGGTGCTTTGCCGACAACCGTGATCGTGTCGCCCTCGCTCTGCATGTCGAAGACCTGGCCGCGCCGTCCCTGGATCTGGGAGGTTGCGGCGCCCATCTGCTCCATCGGGACCGAGATCTGGATGCGCTGGATAGGTTCGAGGAGCGAGTCGCCGGCAATCAGCATACCGCCCTTGATTGCGCCACGGACGGCCGGGATGACCTGGGCCGGGCCACGGTGGATTGCATCTTCGTGGAGCTTGACATCGGTTAAGGTCATCTTGAGGTTCTGGACCGGCTCGTCAGCGAGCGGGCCGCCGGCAAGGGCTTCGTTGATACCTTCGATGATGAGTTCCATCGTTTCGTTGAGGTACTGGATACCCTTGGTCATATCGATGAGCATGTTCGTGCCCTTGATATGCTTGACGTTCTTTGCCTCGTCCTTGTCCATGCCAGCCTTGATTAAGACATCACGGCGCTCGATGTTCTGTTGGTTCATCGAGACATCGCCGGATTTTATCAGGTCGACAATCGCATCGGGCAGCGGTTCGAGCGTGAAGTAGAACCGGTTGTGGCGGTTCGGGGACTTGCCCTCCACGTTCTCCACCTTGCCGGTGACCGTCTCACGGTACACCACAATCGGCGGGGAGGTGACGATCTCGACACCCTTGTCGCGCTTGATACGGCCGGTGATGATCTCGAGGTGCAGCTCGCCCATACCTGCAATCAGGTGCTCGCCGGTCTCTTCGTTGATGGCGATAACGAGGGTCGGGTCTTCCTTTGCCACCTGCCGGAGCACTTCGACGAGCTTTGGCAGGTCCTTCATGTTCTTTGCCTCGACGGCAACGGTCATGACGGGTTCCGAGTAGTGCTTGAGCGACTCAAACGGCGTCATCTCCATGAGGGAGGTAACGGTCGAGCCGACGATTGCATCCTTAAGGCCCGTGACTGCCGCAATGTTTCCTGCGACAATCTCTTCGACTTCGACACGCTTCGGGCCCATGAAGATACCGACCTGCTGGAGGCGGTTCTCTTTTTTCGCCGAGCCCATCACATAGAGCCCGTCGCCGCGTCGGAGCGTCCCGGAGAAGAGACGGCCCGTGGCAACCTCGCCCGCGTGCGGGTCAAACGAGATATCGGTGACCATCATCGTTGCCGGACCGTTCGGGTCGCAGGCGAGCATGGCCTTTCCTTCCGTGGTGGCGTGGTCGCCGTGCCAGATGACATTGACACGCCGGGGCTGGGCCTCGAGCGGGTTTGGCAGGTGGTGAACGACCATGTCGAGCACGACTTCGTAAAGTGGGGAGTGCTTGGCGAGATACTTCATGTCGCCGGCCCGGCACTTCTCGAAGACGTCCTTAAAGGAGACGCCGCTCTTTTTCATGTACGGGACCGAGATTGCCCAGTTATAGAGCGCGGAACCGAACGCAACGGTGCCTTTCGAGGCATCGAGTTTCCAGCCGTTGTTGTAGGCATCCTCGTTCATGCCCTTGATGAGCTTGTTGACCTTGTCGATCACTTTGCCGAGCCGGATCTGCATCTCGGTCTCGTCAACTTTGAGCTCGTTAACCAGCCGGTCCACCTTGTTGATGAAAAGGACCGGGACGACCTGCTCCTTTAATGCCTGCCGGAGCACGGTCTCGGTCTGGGGCATCGTGCCTTCGACCGCGTCCACGAGAACGACTGCGCCGTCCACCGCACGCATTGCACGGGTAACGTCGCCACCGAAGTCTACGTGGCCCGGCGTATCGATCATGTTGATGAGGTAGTCCTGGCCTTCGACTTCGTGCACCATCGAGACGTTCGACGCATCGATCGTGATACCACGGGCCTGCTCTTCCTCATCCGAATCCATGAAGAGCTGCCTGCCCGCGAGTTCTTCCGAAATAATACCGGCACCCGCAAGCAGGTTATCGGACAGGGTGGTCTTGCCGTGGTCGATGTGCGCCACGATACCAATGTTCCGGATGTGCTTGGGGTCCTTCATGAGCTCTACTACGCGCTCTACCGTTTTTTTGCCGCGTGACATGAAAATAACCTCGAAAAAAGATGTTTACCGGGCGGACTTTGCGATCCGCTCTTTTTCTTCCTTTTTACTGACCGAGTAGCACTTCGCATCGCCTTTTGCGGCTGCGATAAGTTCGTCGGCAAGGATGGCGCTGACCGGTTTTTTTGCCTTGCCCGAAGACTTCTCGACTGCCTCGGCGATAAAACCGATTGCGGAGTCGACCCGGCGCATCGGCGCGGTATCGACCGACTTGGGGACGTTGATGCCGCCGTATTTTAACCGCACGGTTTCTTCGCGGGGCCCGGTGTTCCCGATTGCCTCGACAAGAACCTCGACCGGGTTTCTCTTGGTCTTCTTGTTGATGATCTCGAATGCATCCCGCACGATCCCTATTGCCAGCTGCTTCTTGCCGGTGTTATTCTCGGTCTGCATCAGGCTGTTGATCAGCCTCTCGACAATCATCATATTTGCCTTATTGAACTCCTGGCGGGAGAACTTGCCGCAGGAATGGGGGATGATCTGGGGGGTGAGATTGACGTACCGCACCAGGCTCGGGTCCGTGACTTTGACTTCGGATACGTCCCACTTGTTAAAGAGCAGCGCTTTTGACTGCGGTGCTGCCGCGGCCGGGGCGGCTGCCGGAACTTCTGTTTCTGCCATCATGATCACCTGCGCGGTTTCTCCTTCCTGCCAATGACCATTTCATGGAGGCAGACATTGTTGACGCTCGTCACGACATACCGGACCCCGGGGATATCTCCCATGGACCGGCCGAGACGGCCGCCGATGCCCTCGATCTCGACTTCATCGTGTTCGTCGATGAAGTTGATTGCGCCGTCGCCGACCGCAAAGGCCGTGACCTGCCGGCCGTTCTTGATCAGCTGGACACGCACGCATTTCCGGATCGCCGAGTTGGGCTGTTTGGCCTCGACACCGACTTTCTCAAGCACGATACCCCTTGCCTGCGGAGCGCCTTCGAGCGGATCCGACTTCTCATCAAGGTTGAGTACCCGGCGAGCGTAGTTCTTGTCGCTCCACCGGAACTTATTTGCGTCCCGAACCAGTTTTCTGGCTGCGAATTTACCCTGTCCCATTAAAGAGCCTCATTTCGTTTTTCTATCGTGGATACCGAAACCCCACGCTGAGATATATACTAGCGCGGGGAACCGATTTATAAATTGTGGCATCCCACCTGCCTGTCTTGTACTATTATCCCTCACTGCTCATAATATTATATCCCCGCCCGGCCAATGATAGCATCAATGAAAGTCGGGATCTATAAAGAGGTGCAGATCGACACCAGCCACCGGCTCCTCCACTACCGGGGCAAGTGCGCGAATCTCCACGGGCACCGCTGGAAGATCGAGGTCTGGATGGAAGGGGAACCGGGCCCAAAAACCCAGATCGTGATCGATTATTCCGTAATAAAAAAGATCGTGGAGAAATACGACCACCAGATTATTCTCAATGCCGAAGACCCGATGGTGCCCCGGATCGCAGAGTTCCACCCGGTGATTACTACTCCGGGCGATCCGACAAGCGAGCTCATCGCCATGTTAATCCGGGACGATCTTACCGCGGCCTGTCGTGAACAGGGGCTGCGCGCGACCGTCAAGAAAATCCGCGTGTGGGAATCCCCGACATCCTGTGCCGAGATTTCATAAATGAAGATCGCCGAGATTTTTAAAAGCCTCCAAGGTGAGGGCGTGCGGCAGGGCGCTCCCTGCCTTTTTGTCCGGCTTAGCGGCTGCAACCTTTCCTGCCGCTGGTGCGATACCAAGGAAGCACTCGGCGCCGGTATCGCCATGAGCGAGGACTATATCCTCGAACAGTGCTGGCGCCAGAACCCGCGCTATGTCTGCATCACGGGTGGCGAGCCGCTGCTCCAGACCGATGCGCTCCTCCCGCTCCTTGCATCGCTTGCAAAGCGCGGCACGGTGATCGACATCGAGACAAACGGCACGATCGATTTTACTCCCGTCCAGCAGTACACCTCGGTCTGCATGGACGTCAAGTGCCCCTCTTCGGGAGAAAAAAGCGACCTCTCGCTGCTTTCTAAGATCCGGGCCGAAGACTCCGTGAAGTTTGTCGTGGCGGACGTTGAGGACTGCCGGTACGCCCACGGGGTCATGGACAAGTTCCCGATCGCAGGACCGGTCTTTTTTTCCCCGGTCTTTGGCGCGGACACGGCGCCGCTCGTCCGCTACATTCTCACAAATAACCTGCCGGTCCGGTTCCAGGTCCAGCTCCACAAGGTCCTCGGGGTGAAATGATGAAAGCGGCCTGCCTTATTTCGGGCGGGATGGACTCGTCCACTCTCGCGTATTATGCGAAAAACGAAGGCTACGAGATCTATGCGCTCCACGCAAACTACGGCCAGCGCACGGAAGCAAAGGAGCGGGCCTGCGCACAAAAGATCGCTGCGCTTCTTGATGCGCGAGACTTTACCGAGATCGATCTCCGGTACTTCGAGAAGTTCGGCGCAAGCAGCCTGACCGATAAGGAAATGCCGGTCGACCGGTTCGACCCGGCTCGTAAGGGTGTCCCGAACACCTACGTGCCCTTCCGGAACGCAAATCTCCTTGCGATAGCAACGAGCTACGCGGAAGCAAAAGGCGCAGACGCAATCTTCATCGGCGTCCAGGCGCTCGATTACTCGGGCTACCCGGACTGCCGGCCGGACTTCATCGATGCGTTCCGGCGCGTAATCGAGCTCGGGACAAAAGAGTCCACGCACATCGAACTCAAGACGCCCTTTATCCGGATGACCAAGACAGATATCTTAAAGATCGGAACAGGGCTCGGCGTGCCGTACGAGCACACCTGGTCCTGTTACAAAAACGGGGACCGGGCCTGCGGGACCTGCGGCTCGTGTCACTTCCGGCGCGAGGCCTTTGCCGCTCTCGGCAAGCGCGACCCGATCCCGTACGAGGGCGATTAACATGGAGATCTTCCGGGGCCGCCGCCTGTGGATCGAGAATAAAAGACTCGTGCTCCCAAACGGTGTCGAGAGGGACGCAGTGATCGTCCACCCGAAAGGCGCAGTCGCGATCCTGCCGGTAACGGAGACCGGCTACCTGCTCCTGCGCCAGTACCGGTACGCCATCGGCCAGTACATTTACGAGGCGCCGGCCGGGACGATGGAGGACGGCGAGGAACCGGCAGAAACTGCGCGGCGCGAGCTCATCGAGGAAGCGGGGATGGCGGCAAAGACCTTCATCCCCAAAGGATTCATCTACACGACCCCCGGTTTCACGGACGAAAAGATCTGGCTCTTTGAAGCCCGGGGCCTCACACCCTCGCACGAGTACGAGAAGGATACGGACGAAGTGATCGAAGTAAAACCTGTGACAAGGGAAAAAACCGACGCGATGGTGCAGGACGGTACCATCTGCGATGCAAAGACGATCTGCCTGCTCCACCGCTGCCGGGAGGAGGAATGATGAGGGGATATCTCGTTGCCGCCGGACTCGCGCTGCTTTTTGTGCTCGCAGTCTTTGCCGGCTGCACGGGCAGCACGCAAACGCCCGCGTACTCCGTGGACAGCAGCGGCGTCCTCTCGGTCACCTGCCCGCAGGTTACGGCAAACGAGACGGTGCTTGTATCCAACAGCACGTACACCGTCTCGCGCTATGTCATTAGCACCCCGACCGGCAATGTGGTGACGTACCTTTCCTACCCGGCACAGTCCAAAGCGGTGCTCGTATATATCCCGGGCGCGGGCGAAAAGGTCTCGGGCCATGCGGACCGGATGCTGCAGTTCGCACAGGCCGGGTACGCGTTCATGTTCGTGGACACCCGGGGCGGCGAGACGGACGGCCATGCATTTTCCCCGCAGGAGGATTATGCAAAATTCAAAGCCGGCAGCCAGTCCGACTGGCCCGAGTATTACCTGACCATCTGCGATATCTCGTCTGCCCGGGCCCTGCTCGCCGAAAAGTTCGGCGTCCCGGTGTACGCGGTGGGAGGCAGCAACGGCGGCAGGTATGCGGCAGTAGCGGCAGGGGTCGACAAGAACTTTGCCGGGTATATCGGGATCTCGACCGCGGACTGGGGTATAAAGGAGGCCGTTCTTGCGCAGGGCGGGAGCGGCGACGTGCTAAGGTTTGCCGAATCGCTCGAACCAAGCACCTATCTCCCGAAGATCGCGCCGCGCCCGGTCTGGATGTACCACAATGCAACCGATCCCGTCATCCCGTATGTACAGGGCGAAGCGCTCTATGCAGCGGCAGGCGAGCCCAAGACATTTACCGAATTTAACGGGGAACACGGGATAAACGGGGACGTGGACAACAAAATCATAGCCCACCTTACGCAAATTTATGGTACGCAAGCGTGAATAAGTACAGGCTTTAAAGGAGAGGCTGACATCCGCTCATGACAGAACCCGTGGAGATGGACGACGCGCGCAAGCGCTACGAGTTCAAAAAGACGCTTGAAAAACTCGAGGCCCAGCAGGGGGACGGCACGGAGCTCATCACGCTCTACATCCCGCCCGACAAGCAGATCTTCGATGTGACCGGCCAGTTAAAAGACGAGTACGGCCAGTGCGCGAACATCAAGAGCAAACAGACGAGAACAAACGTCCAGAGCGCAATCTCCTCGATCCTCTCCCGGCTCAAGTACTACAAGCACCCGCCGGAAAAAGGCATGGCGGTCTTTTGCGGGACGGTAAAGCTCTACGGCGACCGCACCGACCTCCAGTGCACGATCATCGAGCCGCCCGAGCCCCTCAACACCTACATGTACCGCTGCAGTTCGAGTTTCGAGCTCGAACCGCTAAAGCAGATGCTCGAAGAGAAGTACGTGTACGGCCTTCTCGTGCTCGACCGCCGCGAAGCATACTGGGGCTTTTTGCGCGGCAACCGGATCGAGCCGATCGGCGGCGCGAACTCTACAGTGCCCGGCAAGATGAGGAAAGGCGGCCAGTCGGCAGCCCGGTTCGGCCGGCTCCGTGAGATTGCAATCAACGAGTTCTACACGAAAGTCGGCGAACGTTCGAGCGCAATCTACCTGGCGGAGAAAGACTTCTTTGCCCGGTTCAAGGGCCTTTTGATTGGCGGCCCGAGCCCCACAAAGGAAGAGTTCGAGGCGGGCAACTATCTCCACCACGAGGTCCAGAAGCGGATCATCGGTCTCTTCGATGTTGCATACACCAACGAAGACGGCCTGCCCGAGCTCGTGGACGCGGCAAAGGACGCGCTCTCGGGAATGGAGGTCGTCAAAGAGAAGACCTTCATGGACCGGTTCCTAAAGGAACTGGTAAAAGACAACGGCCTTGCCGCGTACGGTGAGGAGAGCATCCGGAAAAATCTCGAACTCGGTGCGGTGGACACGCTCCTGTTGTCGGGAAACCTCAGGAAGTCGCGGCTGAAAATAAAATGCCAGAGCTGCGATCACACCGAGGAGCGGACGGTGAGTATGCCGGTCGGAAAGACCGCACGGGACATCGATCTCGGCTCGTGCCCGAAGTGCACGGCGCCGCTCGTGCTTGACGAGGAGATCGATATCATCGACGAGCTTGCGAAGCTTGCCGATCTTTCGAGCGCAAAAGTCGAGATCATCTCCGATGATTTCGAAGAAGGCTCGATTCTCTTTACAGCATTTGGCGGGATTGCCGCCATCCTGCGGTACAGGACGGGATACTAGATGGTTTTTGACACAACAGCAGCAATAAAAAAGGCGCTTATTGAATGCACGGGCCTTGACGAAATCCCGCTTGCCGATGGCGGCGAGCACGCGGACCTTGCAACAACCGTTGCATTTTCCCTTGCAAAAGTCAGGAAACAGGCGCCGGTAAAGATAGCGCAGGATATTGTCGAAGCGCTCAAAAAGAACAAGGAGCTTACGGACCTTGGCGTGACCATCGAGGCAAAAGGCCCGTACGTGAACTTTGTCTTCGGGAACGCCTACGTGAGCGCAGCAGTAAAAGCGGCAACACAGCCCGGCTACGGGAACTTCCCGCCAAAGGAGACCCGGATCGTGCTCGAACACACGAGCGCTAATCCCAACGGTCCCCTGCACGTGGGCCATATCCGAAACTCGATCATCGGCGACACGCTCGCCCGGGCGTTCCGTAAAGCCGGCTACCGGCTCGAAGTCCAGTATTACGTAAACGACATGGGCCGGCAGATCGCGATCGTGACCTGGGGCTTCGACCATCTCGAACACGAGCCGCTGCCGGGTGAAAAAGAAGACGCCCACATTGCCCGTGTCTACATCGCGGCGAACCGCGAGATCGACAAGGACAAGGAGAGGATCACAAAAGAAGTCGACGGGCTCATGGAGCTCGTGGAAGGCGGCGACCCGGCAACGGTAAAGAAATTCCGGCACGAAGTCTCCCGCTGCCTCGACGGCTTTGCGGTGACATTAAAGAACCTCAACGTCAAGCACGACCGGTTTGTCTGGGAGAGCGACTTTGTCAGAAACGGCGACACAAAGCGCGTGATCGGGAAGATCGAGAAACTCCCGCAGGCAACGCACGAAGGCACGCTCCTCGCGCTCGACCTCGCGGAATTCGGGTTCGCCAACAAGTACGTGATGCGCCGGAGCGACGGCACTTCCGTGTACGCCGCACGGGACCTTGCATTCCACACCTGGAAGAGTGTGAACTTCGACCGTGCCATCGATGTGCTCGGTGCCGACCACAAGCTGATCGGGGCGCAGCTCCAGTGTACCTTAAAACTCCTCGGTGTCAAACCGCCGGAGATCGTCCACTTCGAGTTCGTCTCGCTGCCCGAAGGCTCGATGAGCACCCGGGCGGGAAAATTCGTCTCGGCCGACGACCTGATCGAAGAGGTGACAAAGCGCGCCTTTGAAGAGGTCACCACCCGCAGGCCCGAACTCGACGAGGCAACCCGCAGGAGTATTGCAGAGTCCGTTGCCCTGGCCGGGATCCGGTACGATATCGTGAAGATCTCGCCGGAAAAGAGCACGGTCTTTGACTGGAAGGAGGCTCTCGACTTCGAGCGCCAGAGCGGCCCCTACATCCAGTACGCCCACGCCCGGGCGTGCAGCATCCTCGAAAAAGCCGGGGACTTTACGCCCTGCTACGATCTCGAAACCGAACAGGAGATCGCCCTCGCAAAGAAGATCGCAAAGTTCCCCGAGGTCATTGAAAAAGTCGTTGCCGAGCTCCGCCCGCACCTGCTCGCCACCTATGCCCACGAGCTCGCGGACACATTCAACACCTTCTACCACTACGAGCCGGTCTTAAAGAGCGAGGGGAAGGTCCGCGACCGCCGGCTCACCCTGGTCAAAGCCGTGCAGAACACACTTCATGAAGCGCTCGAAACGCTCGGGATCGATGCCATCCGGACCATGTGATGCCCTGAACAAACAGGGATACCTCTTTTTTTCGCCGGAATCTTCAGCAGCGCTCAAGCCGTGCCTCTGGTGCAAGCGGGCGCTCGCCGGCGGCGAGATGTGCTACAAACACCAGTTCTACGGGATCGAGAGCCACCGCTGCGTCCAGCTCACCCCCACGCTGAAGTGCAACCAGCGCTGCCTCTTCTGCTGGCGCTCGTTCGAGCACGAGGCCGTTGAGGTGAGGGAGTGCCCGCCCGAAACGATCCTCGCAGGCGTGCACAAGCTCCAGAAGCAGGCGCTTGCCGGCTACAATGCGGTGCTCGACAACACCGTGACCGAGGAAAAGTGGAAAGAGGCACTTAACCCAAAACACGTGGCGATCTCGCTCTCGGGCGAGCCCACGCTGTACTCAAAACTCCCGGAGCTCGTGGACCTCTTTAACGCAAACGGCTACACCTCCTTTGTCGTGAGCAACGGCACGAACCCGGACGTGCTCGCACGGTGCCGGCCTTTCCAGCAGTACGTCTCGCTCGATGCGCCCGACCTTGCAACCTATGCAAAGATCTGCCGGCCGCTCGGTGACCCGGAAGCGTTCTGGGAGCGGATCCATGAGAGCCTTGCGGGGCTTAAGGCAAAACGCTCGGCGGTCCGGATCACGCTTGTTGCCGGCCACAATGATTTCGACCCCGCCGGCTACGCCCGGATCCTCCAGGACTCCGGGGCAACGTTTGTCGAGGTGAAAGGATACATGTATCTGGGATACAGTAGAAACCGTTTGCAACGTACGAACATGCCGGAGCATGCGCAGGTGCGGGAGTTCGCGGAAAAAATTGCCGCATCGTGCGATTATACAATCCGGGATGAAAATCCCCTAAGCAGGGTCATCTGCATGGAGCGCTGAAAGGCTATGAGATTCAATCCGCAGGAATGGAAAGAGAAATCCCACAATAACTTCGAAGGGACATGGCACGAGGGCCCGTCGGTCATCACCCCGCCGGGCGAAGACAAAAAATACCCCCGGCTCCGGTACACCCGGGCGCATGCGCACCCGATCTTCGAGACGATCAACCGGCTGCGCGAGATCTACCTCTCGATGGGTTTTGACGAGATCGAGAACCCGGTAATTGTTGAGGAAAACGAGATCTACCGTCAGTTCGGCCCCGAGGCAATGGCGGTCCTCGACCGGGTCTTCTATGTTGGCGGCCTCCCGCGCCCGAACGTGGGGATTGCGCGGGCGCAGCTCGATGCGATCAATGAGATCCTCAAAAAGCCCATGCCGGCCCCGACCGAGGAGAAGCTCAGGGAGACGCTCCACGCGTACAAGAAATCGGAGATCGATGGCGACGAACTGACCCACGAGCTTGCAAAAGTGCTCGACACCGATGACGGAAACGTTGTCCATATCCTCGATAAAGTCTTCCCCGAGTTCAAGGCGCTCGCCCCCGAATCCTCGCGGAGCACGCTCCGGAGCCACATGACGAGCGGCTGGTTCATGACGCTCGGCTCGATCTGGGAAAAGACGCCACTCCCCATCAGACTCTTCTCGGTAGACCGCTGTTTCCGGCGCGAGCAGGCCGAGGGGCCGACCCGGCTCATGGCCTACCACTCCGCGTCCTGCGTTGTTGCGGGCGACGATGTTACGCTCGAAGACGGCAAGGCCATCAGCGAGGCGCTCCTCTCCGCATTCGGGTACGAGGACTTCCGGTTCCAGCCCGACGAGAAGCGCTCCAAGTATTACATGCCCGATTCGCAGACCGAGGTGTACGCAAAGCACCCGGTCCACGGCTGGGTGGAGGTCGCAACGTTTGGCATGTACTCTCCATCAGCGCTCGGCGAGTACGGGGTCGGGATCCCGGTCATGAACCTCGGTCTCGGTGTTGAAAGGCTTGCCATGATCGCGTACAATGCAAGCGATATCCGCCAGCTCTCGTATCCCCAGTTCTTCCCCCGGGCAGTCAGCGACCGCGAGCTTGCCCGGGCCGTGCACCTCAAATCCGAGCCCGTGACACCCGAAGGAAAAGCAATCGCCCGTGCAATTGCACAGGTCGCCACAGCAAACGCAGCAGCGCAGGGCCCCTGCTCCTTTGAAGCCTACAAAGGATCGCTCCTTGGCACGCAGGTAACCGTCACGGTCGAAGAGACCGAGGCAAACGCAAAACTCTGCGGGCCGGCCTGCGCAAACGAGATCTTCGCGCACGACGGGAACATCCTTGGTGTCCCGGACGCCGAGAAGTGGAAGGACGTGCGGGCAAACGGCGTCCACACCGGGATCACCTACCTTTCCGCAGCTTCGGCACTTGCGGCGGCCGAGATCGAGCAGGCGGCACGGTGCAAAAAGGGCACGCTCGTGCAGGTCAAGATGGCAAAACACCCGAGCGACATCAACCTAAAGATCGAGGAATACGCGGTTCGGGCAATCACGGACAACAAGAAGAAGATCGATGTCCGCGGCCCGGTGTTCCTGACCGTAAAATCGGTTGCCGAAGAATAACTTTTTTTTAAGCTTCCTGTGCGGGCGCATCGGCGACCCGCTTCCCGTACATGCCCTTGGGAACAAAGATCTCGAACCGGACGCCACATCCCTCCGTCCCGGTCTCGCGGATCTGCATCCGGCTGTTTGCGAGGATCTCCCGGCTTAAGTACAACCCGAGGCCGGTGTTGTGGAAATATTCGCGTCGGAAGATCTTTTCTTTCACGCCATCGGGGATGCCCACGCCGTTGTCCTCGTACACGATAACAAGACCATCGCCGGTTTCCTGTGACGAGATCCGCACAGCCGTGACCTTTTGGCCATGGCGCAGGGAATTATCGATGAGATTATAGTAAACCTTCTCGATAAGGGGATCTGCGCAGACCCAGAGATCGTTTAAGGTGCAGTCGATTGTTACCCCGGGGTGATCGAGGCCCGCTGCGGCTTTTGCAACAACCGCATCGAGGTTCTGCCACCGGGGCTCCGCGCACCCGATCTCCTGGTAGTCCCGGGTAAAGAGGATCTGGGCCTGGATCGTTTCGGCAGCGGATATCGCCTTAACAATGGCGGATTTGACGGCAGGGTTCGTGCTGAGCTCAAGGGAATACTGCAGGTACCCGAAGATCCCGGTCAGCTGGTTGATGATATCGTGCCGGGTAATGGAGTTCATGATCCCGAGGTTTTTGAGCGCCCCGCGGAGCGCCTGCTCTGCCATCTTCTGGCCGGTGACATCACGGCCCACCGACTGGTACTCGACCTCCCCGGTCTCGTCATCGAAAATAGCGCGGGTGTTCCAGAACTGCCAGGCTTCCCTCCCGTCGGGAAGCTCCCACAGGTACTCGCTGGAATCCGTCGGCTTGTCCGGGGTAAGGGCGCGAACGGAGGAGAGGAAGGTGTCGTCTTTCCCGAATGGCGGGAGGGTCACCCGGCCGGTCGGGAGCGTTTCTCCGGCAAGCGAGAAGTACCGGCAATACGCATCGTTTGCAAAAACGAGCGTCCCGTCAGCCTTGAACCGGATGATGAACTCCGACTGGTCCCCGACAACGCTCCGGTAACGTTTCTCGCTCTGCACGAGCGCCTCCTTGATCCGGTGCTGTTCGCAGGCCTGGCGGATGTAGTGACGGAGGATCGAAAAGCGCTGACGGGGATCGTTTCCCTTCAGAAGATAGAACGTAGCCCCCATGTTGAGGGCTTCTATCGCGTCTGCGTGGGTGGACTTTTTTGCAAAGAAAATGAACGGGGTTGAATCCCTGCGTACCCGGCGCAGGACTTCGAGGAACGTGACGCCCGTGGTGACCGCGAGGCTGGACTCGGAAACGATAACGTCAAACCGCCTCTCGCGGAGCAGGTCGAGCGCCTCGTACGCGGACGCCAGGGTAACGACCCGGATCTCCGGGTCACTGCCCAGGAATGCTGCGGCTTCCCTGCGGAGACCGGCATCGGCGTCCACGTATAGAACGGAGATCATAAATGTGCCTGAAACTAGGGCGCTCCTCCAACACATACTTGTCGGAATGGTCGGCAAACATGTACTCATTATATAAACCGAAAACTCAACGGCGTTCCTGCAAAAAGATCCGGCGGTGGATGATTCGCCACGAGAGGACGAGCTGGACGAGATCGGTCGCGGTGACGGTCGTGCGGTTCTCAAAGAGTGCGATCGGGTGGACACCGGTCTGCTGCTCGATGCCTGCTTCGAGTTTTCTTACGGTCTCGTAATTCATCTCGCCGTCAAAGGTGAGCGCCCGCATCCGCTCGCAGGCCACATTCTCGGTCGAGAACTCGATGGAAAAGTCCCGGTCGTGGAAGAGGAGGAGGGAGTTTATGTCGATCGTGAGTTCGGCAGCGCCGGCAATCGCCCGGTCCATCCGGTGCTGCAAGAGCGAGATCCGGTAGATATTTTCCGATGCGCCCTTCTCCTTCCCGTACCGTGACGCACTAATCCGGATCACGGCATCGGCAAGACAGCGCTGCGGCGCGATGAACTCCTCATAGTCCCTTTCGCGCCGCCGGATTTCTTCGGTAACTTCGGTAGGGGTATATCCGCGGTTTTTCGTGTCGCGCTTCTGTTTCCACGCGTACTTGATCTCCCGGTCCGGGTCGACATAAACGGAAAAGTCGAGCAGTTCCCGGAGTTTCGGGGTAAATAACGTGTGGAGCCCTTCGAGGATGATGATCTTTTTTGAGACAAACGGAATCGGCGGGTCGAAGGTTCCGGTTGTGTGGTTGTATACCGGTTTCTGGATCGCATAACCCTGTTTTAACCGGGCCACATCGGTTTCGAGCTGCACGAGGTTGTTTGCGTCCGGGTTGAGCGGGGTGATCCCAATCGTTTTCCGCTGCTCCCGGTCGTACTTGTGGTAGTCGTCGAGCGTGATCGTGGCAACGAGGTCCGGCCCGAAGATCTGGCGGATGGCATTCGTGAACGTTGTCTTTCCCGAACCGCTGTCACCGGCAACACCGATGATAAAGACGAGCGGTGAGCGGGCGATGATCTCTTGGAACGGGGGGGTCCGGGGCATGTACCCGTACCTGATACGCCATCCCACATAAGGGTGCAGGAACCGGCGATACGTAGTGATTGTTAGAAAAAGATAACATTAATAACCCACAAGTGTTAGAAATAAATAACAAAAAGTGAGGTAATTCGCATGAAAACAAGAAACATGTACCGTATTGTCATTGGGATCGTGATGATGGTCTACGGACTTGCCTTTGCCCTGACTACCAATCACGACACCATTGTGGGGACGGTCTTTGTCTGCGCCGGTCTCGCATTTTTCATAACCGGTACCATCCGTCACCTGAAGTATGGCGACGAGCCCGAATCTGATGAACGTTCAAAGAAGATCGGGGCTTATGGCATCACGTACGCATGGCTGACCGGCCTCATTTTCATGACAGCACTTTTCTGGCTTGACTATGCAGGGGTACTGATTCTCGGGACGCAGAATGCACTTGCGGCATCCGTCCTTGTCCTCGCACTCTCCGCAGTGGTGTACCAGGCATGGCTCTTCCGCAAAGGGGATGTCGGGATATGATGACAACAGTTCGCTGGAAACTCTTAACCGGTAGTTGTATGATAACCCTCGGGGTGGTTCTCCTCCTGATCTGTACCTGGCTGCCCCAGTTCCGGAAAATTGTGCTCCTCTCCGGGGTTCTTATTCCCATGGGTCTTGTGGTAATTGTGCTCTCGCTCATAACCACACGGTATGGGAAAAAAACCGAGTTTATGGAAGATGAACGGACCCTGAAAATCCGGGCTCATACGTACATGAAGGCCTTTTCCTTTTCCCTGTTGGTGGCATGTATCCTTTTCATCCTTGTCTGGCTAAAACTGCTGGTGATAGATGCCGGTATGGCGCTCCTGATAGTTTTCCTTACTATGGGACTGAGTTCGTCACTTTTGTTCTGGTATTACTACCGACAGGGTGATATTAATAAAAATTAGAACTCCCGGAGTTACAAGATGATCACCCGAATCAAGGAATACCGGGCCCGGTACTCCCTCACCCAGGAGGAAATCGCGAAAATCGTTGGCGTGCGGCGCGAGACGATCGTCTTTTTGGAACAGGGAAAGTACAACCCGTCGCTCAAGCTCGCGCACGATGTTGCAAAGGCCCTGCATACGACCATCGACGAACTTTTTACCTTTGAGGACGACGAGCCCGGGCCGGAAAGTCGCGTCGTGCTCGTAGACTAACCTTTTTTTCATTCGATCCTATGGTGCCACCGGCCCGCTGTCAGGAATGCACCCGGCCGGTTTAGGCGCTGCGATATTGCTGGCACCGGCCGCAGCAAGGCCGGCAAGGATCATGACCGTTCCTTCCTTATCGAGCGGGACATTGTCGTTCCCGCACTTGGGAGAGTAGATGCAGGACGGGCAGCCCTTTTTGCAGGAACAGTCGCGCACCATCTCGTGCGTGCGGGTGAAGAGCTCAGGGAGCAGCGTGAACGCTTTTTCTGCAAGGCCGATCCCGCCCTCGTACCCGTCATAGACAAAGATCATGGGTTCGCCATTTTCCCCAAACGCGGGGCTTGAGAGCCCGCCGATATCCCAGCGATCGCAGAGAACAAAGAGGGGCATGAGCGCGATGAGCGCGTGCTCGGCGCCGTGCAGCCCACCGGCAAGATCGAGACCGGCGGAAGAGACCGGTGCCGCAATGGATTCCGGGACAACCAGCCAGACCGCTTTTGTCCGGAACGTGATCGGCGGGAGATCGAGCGGTTCGACACCGAGCACGGTATCGCCCTTCTTGATCTTGTATGCGGTGTACCACTCGGTCACTTCCACGTCACCGAATGCGCAGGTGACGCCGCCGATATCGGTTGTCCGAAGCGTTTCGAGAACCTTAAGGTCCGTTTCTTTGAGCGGCTGCGTGTAATAATCGACATCGGTCTCGCTCACCCGGACCGTGTGGGTTTCAAGATCCATTGCGTTGACCACGTAGGTGATGCCCTGGTGGAGCATGATCGCCCCCTTGTGCGCCTCGCGGTACGCCTGCGCCCGGTCCATGGTCTCAAGCACCCGGCCCTCGCAGAGGATTCGGAAACTCTCCGCTGCCATCCCGTCGAGAGTGACCGCTTCTGCAGCCCGGCCCCTCCCGGCGTACACAAAGCCCCGGGGCGTGCGGGAGAGAAGGCCGCTCTCCGCGAGATCGGCAAGGACCGGGGAGAAACGGTCGCCAAAAAATTCCCGGTCCTTTTCTTCGCTGAGGGGGAGTTCCGCCGCTGCGCACAGCAGGTGGCCGGAGACAATGTAGGGATTGCCCGTATCGATGATCGCATGCTCGTGGGGCCGGGAGAAAAACTCGTCCGGGTGGTGCATGAAGTACTGGTCGAGGGGATTAGCCTGCGCCACGAGCACTGCAAGCGACTCGCCGGCTTTCCTTCCCGCACGGCCGGCCTGCTGCCGGATCGACATCATCGTGCCCGGGTAGCCGTCGATGATCACCGCATCGAGCGACCCGATATCGATCCCGAGTTCGAGCGCGTTTGTCGAGACCACTCCTTTGATCTCGCGGTTCTTGAGCCGGTTCTCGATCCCGCGGCGCTCTTCGGAGAGGTAGCCGGCCCGGTAAGCGAGCACACTCTCCGCGAGCCGTGCCGAGCTGCGGCGCAGGTCTTCTTTTGCCCAGAGCGCGACAAGCTCTGCAATCTTCCGGGAGCCGGCAAAACAGAGCGCCTGGAGGTCGCCTTTTACGCAGGAAACAAGGAGGTCTTTTGATTCCTGGTGGGCGGAACGCAGGCCGACACCATCATAGAACGGGTTGTAGAGGACAAAATGCCGCTTTCCCCGGGGGGATCCATCGCTTCCCACCTGTACAAAGGAAAGACCGGTGAGTTTTCCGGCAAACTCTTCCGGGTTTGCGAGCGTTGCGCTCGAAAGAACAAACTGCGGGTTTGCGCCATAATACCGGGCAACCCTCCTCAGCCGGCGGACGAGGAGCGCGATCTGCGAGCCGAAGATCCCGCGGTACTTGTGTGCCTCGTCCAGGACCACGTACCGGAGATTGGAAAAAAACGGGCTCCACTTCCCGTGCCAGGAAAGTACCTGGTGGAGTTCGTAGGGGTTCGAGATCACGATCCGGGCATGCTCCCGGATCGCGGAGCGCTTCGACTGCGGCGTGTCGCCATCATAGATCGCGGGCTTTACGGAAATCCCGGTGTACTTTTCCATGGCAAGGAGCGTTCTCTGCTGATCGTTTGCAAGCGCCTTTGTGGGGTAAAGGTAGAGCGCCCGGGCATCCGGGTCGCCGGCCATGCGCTCGAAGACCGGGAGGTTAAACGCGAGGGTTTTCCCGCTCGCGGTAGGCGTTGTGATAATTACGTTCTTTTCTTCACGAAGGAGGTTGACCGCTTCGCACTGGTGGGTGTAGAGCCGGATGCCGGCATGGGTAAGGTACGCGGCTAACGGACCGGGCAGCGGGCGGTCGAGCGTTCCGTACGCCGCCGGCTCGGGATCTGCAACATTGTGGCAGGCTACCCGACTGTGGTACACCGGGTTCGTGCCCAGCAGGCGCACAACATCAGCAACAGCCACAGGTCTCCCCCAGCAGGTAGAAAAAGAGGCGGGCGGTCGAGATCACGTCCTGCCGGTTGTGGCCGACAATGGGGACGAGCGGCCCGCAGTTTTTCGTCCGAAGATAGGTTTCGTAGAACTCGGGGACCATCTGGCCCGGGACATCGTCGTCCCTTTTGACACCAAAGACCGCCGATTCGAGTTCACCGAGCCGGCACGAAGGGTACTGCCCCTTCCAGCGGCGCCGGGCAAAGTGCAGGACATCGAAGTGCGGGACTCGGGCAACCGGGGGGATGCCATAGTACGCGAGCCGGTCCTGAACGTACGGGAGGTCGAATGCCTTCCCGTTGAAGGTCACCAGCGCTTTTCTCTGTCCCATGAAATGATCTGTCAACACGGTAAGGGCCGCGGCCTCTTCGCCGATATCGCGGAGCAGGTACTGGCGGACAACAAAATTCCCGCATTCAATCGTCCCAACCCCGAAGAGGATGATGGGCCGGGAGAAAAGGCCGAGCGTCTCGATATCGAGAAAAACAAAATCCTCTTTCTCAAACGCACCAGCCGCGCCGAGAACGAACGGGTGGGATTTTGCGTGCCGGCTGCCGGCAAGATCCATGACCTCGCGGGGATCGTCACGAGAAAGACGTTCGAGCACCTCCCGCGCCGCGTACCGGAACCGCGGATGACCTGCGAGATCCGCGATCGTTTTCCAGCCCCGGGCCTTCAGCCGCGCCTCCGAACGCTCCCCGATCCCCTTTACGAGCGTGAGATCGCAAAGCATCTCCTCATCGAGCCGGCCCGTGTCGAGATTCGGAACGGAAAATGCCTCGCGGTGTTCGAGCGACAGGCAGGTGCCGTTCTCCGTATCGATCAGGCTTCCGGGAAAGAGGCTCTCAAATGATGCCCCATCGTACTCCGACAACAGTCTCCCGAGAAGGGCCCGGGCCCGGTCGTACTCGGAAGAGAAGAGACAGGAGCCGGCAAGCCCCGCGCCAAAAACATTCCCGTCGCGGACAACGCTGTACTCCTGAAGCCCAGCTATCCGCTGCTGCCAGAGCTCCCCGATCCTGCTTTCAGCCTGCATTGCGGCCATCCGTATGTACCTGATCCCCGAATCCCCTGTTTAAGCACCTGCCGCGGGGAGTGAAAGTGACAAGAAACCTCATCATCCTGCCGTGCACACCCCTTTGGTAATGATCACGATCCTCCAGCACGGCGAACACGAATCCGCCGGCACCATCACAGATACCCTGCACGAAAAAAACGAGCCGTTCTCGATCCTCAGGCTGTACAAAGGAGACCCGGTCCCGGCCGAACCACCGGAGAAACTCATCATCCTTGGCGGCCAGATGAGCGTGAACGATGAAAAGGATTACCCGTTCCTTGTCCCGGAGAAGGCGCTGGTAAAAAAAGCCGTGGCAAACGGTTCCGTAGTCCTCGGGATCTGCCTCGGCGCCCAGATGATCGCGGCGGCCTGCGGCAAAAAGGTGTACGCCGGCGAAAAAGAACTCGGCTGGCGGGCGATCACCGGGTGCCATGCCCCCGGGCAGCGGTTTTTCCCGGGAGAGTTCGATGTCTTCCACTGGCACAAAGAGACCTTCGACCTCCCGGATGGCGCCCGCCTCCTTGCAACCGGGAAAACCATCAAAAACCAGGCATTCATGCTCAATAACGCGCTCGGCGTCCAGTTCCACCCGGAAGTGACTCGGGAGATCATCGCTTACTGGGCAAAGGACCTGGGCGCGGACGAACGTGATGCGATCCTGAAAAAATCCGAAGAAAACCTGGACGGGAACCGGTTCCTCTGCGATGCGATCGTCCGGGTGTTCCTCTCCGGCTGGAGATGGTGAGGGAGAGATGACGGCCCGGAAGATCGGCGGTTTTTTAATCGACCTTGACGGCGTGCTCTATACCGGGGATACCCCCTTGCCCGGTGCCATTGAAACGATCGGGTTTCTTACCGACCACGGGTATCCCTTCCGCTGCCTCTCCAACTCCACCCGGAAATGCCGGGCAACGATTGCGGCCCGGCTGGAAAAGATGGGCTTTGCAATCCCGCAACGTGCGATCTTCACCCCGCCTCTCGCAGCGGTCCGGTACATGAAAGATGCAGGAAAAGACCGGGCCTTCCTGCTCGTGACCGGTGATGTTGACCGGGACTTTGCCGGCGCCTGCACCGATGACGGATCGGTTCACACGGACTATGTCGTTGTCGGGGATGCCGGGGAGAACGTGACCTATGCTCACCTCAACCACGCCTTCCGCTGCCTGATGGAGGGTGCGGAGCTCGTCGCGCTCGAACGCGACCGGTACTGGATGGACAAGGACGGCCTCTCGCTCTCGGCCGGGCCGGTGGTGGCGGCCCTCGAGATGGCCGCGGGAACAACCGCGACCGTTGTCGGAAAACCCTCGAAAGAGTTCTTTGATCTTACCCTCGCGGACCTCGGCCTTCCAAAAGAAGAGGTGCTGATGATCGGCGATGATATCGCTACCGACATCGGGGGTGCGAAAGGAGCCGGCATCCGCGGGGCTCTCGTCCGGACCGGCAAGTTCCGAGCCGATGTGCTCGAACAGTCTGCCATCCGGCCCGACCATGTTATAAACTCCGTGAAAGATATCCTGACTATCCTCTAAAGGAAGACTCATGCACCGTGCCGTAAAATCCCTTGCCGTCATCATTGTCGTGCTCTTTGCCGTTGCACTCGCTGCCGGGTACATCTATACCCGGCAATCGGTGGTCGTCCCCCACATCGTCCCGGAGTCCGGGCAGGCATCACCGGTTACGGCAACGCACACCTTCCTCTTTGAGAACAGCAAAATCACGATCTCGGTGCCTGTCGACGCGGGCGTCTATGCCGGTGCAAAAGCAACCGACAAATCTGTTTCCATCTACGGGAATGTCTCGGAAAGTACCTGGGTGACCGACAGCTATCTTGCGATGGTAAACGATTCGGCACAGGATGCGATGTACGAGAGCCTGCTTTCACAGTTCCGGAAAATCCGGGACGACCAGAACCTCTCAAGCGATGAGTATCTCGAACTCATGGCGGCGTACGTCCAGTCGCTTACCTACGAGACAACGCCCGACAACCCGGCGAAATACCCGGTCGAGACAGTTGTCGATGGGGCAGGAGACTGCGACGACAAGAGCCTGCTCCTTGCCGGCCTCCTCTCGCGGGAAAACTACAGAGTGGCACTTCTCTCGTTCTCTCCAGAATCGCACATGGCGCTTGGGATCGGGTCCACCGCATCGCTTTACAAGGACACCGGGTATGCGTACTTAGAGACAACGAATCTCTCATATGTTGGCGTGCCTCCGGAAGAACTCAACGGCGGGATCGTTCTTTCCTCAGAACCGCTCGTTATCCCGGTCGGGACCGGGACAACGCTTTATACGAGCGGCGAGGAAACCACCGCCATAAACAACCTGCTCAAAACAACCGAACAGAAAGCGAAGGCCCTGGAGCCACAGATCTCTTCGCTTGCATCCGATCTCTCGGCAAAACAGGACCGGATAAAACAGATGGAGACACAGATGCAGTCGCTGCGGAGCTCCGGTAATGTCGGGGCCTACAATGCGCAGGTCTCCACCCACAATGCGCTTGTTTCCGAGTACAATGCGGAACTTGCAACATACAAGAATCTCATCGCAACGTACGACACGTACGCGCAGGTCCACAACTACATCGTCTCCCATGCCTACGACCGGAAAGGCACGTACGCATGGGCAAAAGCGAACATGCCCGCATGAATCACGGGTTCGGTGTGCCGGCACCGGTTGCAGGCAAGGAGTCCAGCCGGCGCCGGGCCGTATTGCAGTACTGGTCCGAGATATCGATCCCGATAAACCGACGCCCGTTTTTTGCCGCAACGAGCGTCGTTGTCCCGGTCCCGTTAAACGGGTCGAGCACGATATCGTTTCTGTATGAGAAGAGTTTCATGATCCGGCGGGGAAGCTCTTCAGGAAACATCGCGGGGTGGTCGAACTCCTTCATCCGGTGCTCGGGCGTGATCTTCCAGCGGCCGATCACCCATTCTTTGAACTCGTCAGCGGTGATGTCGATGTCATCACGCCGCCCGGTCTTCTTGTGGGTTTCCTTGTCGAAGACTTCGATGTACTCCCACGTGTACTTGATGTAGGGCATGGACGGCGACTTCCAGCTGCCCCACGCGGTATACTTGGCGTTGTAGTTATTCTTCTCCCACAAGAACTCCGCTTTCCAGAGAAGGCCAAGGCCGGCGAGCTGGTTTGAGATGATGTGGTGGGTCGGGACGTAATCGGAGAAGAGCGGCTGGACGTTTACCGCGATTCTCCCACCGGGTTTGAGCACACGCTCGCACTCCGTCCAGACCCGGTTGAGGGTTGCGAAGTACTCGTTCCACTCGTGTGTATCGTCATGCGGGTCCTGGGCGTACGCGTGGCCGAAGTTGTAGGGCGGGGAGGTGATGACAAGATCGATGCTTTCGGACGGGATTTCGGCAAGGATTTCGGCTGCGTCCCCGCAGATGATCCGGTCGAGGTAGGGTTCGACTTCGGGGGTCCCCGTGGTGTGCAGGGACGCTTTTGCATCACGGGATCCGTTGCGGACCCGGGCCTTTCCTGCCTTGTCCCTGACTTTTTCCTGCCGCACGAAATCCGCCTGCCTTTGTAGTATTGGTGTACCGGGGAGGGTAAAGAACGCATCCAATACTGGCAGGGAAGCGAGGTCAGTCGTATTTCCTAAAGAGTGACGGGTTCTGGCGCCGAAGCCACCAGCGCCGGACACACATTCCGCACATTACCGTACCAATGACAAATGCTGGTATCACCGCCCAGTGCATCGCACCTCCGGAAGAACGGGGGATCTTTTTCGACTCATACCCGACAGGAGCCAGCGTTTTCACAGGATGCTCAGCGAACGGATGTGCCCCCGGGTCATCGGCATATGCGGGCAGCGATCCAAACGAACTATCCGGCACACTGGCTTCAGTGGGAGCATTATCACTGTCCGGATCTGCTGTTACCGTTGCCGGCTCTCCGGTAGATCGTGTTGAAATGGCAAAAAAAGACAAACCCCGGGTTGTTGCCGCGAAAAAATGGGAATCTTTTGAGTGGTGGAGGTACGTGGTCGGCAGTTCGAACCAGATGCCACTCTCCTGATGCATGAGGACAACCCGATCGGGAGTCAGCGCGTTTTCCCGAAGCCAGTCATCCGCAACGGCAAACGTGATCGTCACTGAACTGATGGACGACGGGTTAGTGGCAACCGTTTTAACGGCAACAATACCTGCAGTAACCCTGCCATCACCGGGAGACCGGGCCGCCAGACTGGCGTCGGATACAATGAGATCTGTCTGGCCAAGAGCCCGGGAGGGTACAAGAGAGACTTCGGTCACTGCATATGGAAGTCCGGTGTTGTCGGTATTTCTCGTGCTGTCGAATACAAACGACAAAGTTCCGCCGGCCGGTGCACCGGGCGATGTTGCGATAGCGGACATGCCCCGGTCAGAGGAGCCGCCCTCCTCATGCAGGGTTGTGGATTCTTGGGAGGGAACCGGTGAAGGAGTGATAATCGGTACCGTTGTGGGTACTGGTGTAAATACGGTTGTAGGTATTGTTGTGGGTACTGGTGTAGGCACTGTTGTAGATACGGTTGTTGGAATAATTGTCGGCACATAGGAGTGAATGGCAAACCCCTCCAGGAGGACGCCTTCCTGTCCGTCAGGATTGATCACCACGACATTCCATCTGCCGGTCTCCCGCCCGGATAGATCGAGCGTGCAGGCGAGCTGCGTTGACCGTATGACGGTTACATTCGTGGCCACAATATCCGCAAACCCGGTACGGTTCAGTTTCACCACCGGGGCCACAGTTGTATTGAAGCTGCTTCCCTCCAGATTCGTCACCCGGACAACGGTTGTGTTGAAACCCTCGTAAGGAGAGATCCCAATCACCTGTGGCGGCGGCAGCGGCGCAGTGACCGTAAAATTTCCTGCAAACCTGCCCGGTGTTCCCCCCGGGTTCGTAACAACGATCGAATATTCTCCTGCCGTTACAGCGGTGAGGTTGAACACCGCATTGAGCGACGAACCGGACAACACTGAACCGCTTTCTGCCGGGACCGAGCGAACACTCCCGGTATCTGCGATTTCAAGACTGTTTCCGGTACTGCCGGTTACATATGCGTACGGGCCGGCTACATACACTGCTGACGGACTCTCCAGCAGAGCGCCACCGGCCCCGTTGATCATTGCCCCGAGATGGATCGGTACTGCGGGATTCGATACATCCACAATTTCCAGCGCATTCCCTCCGGTACTTGCCACGTATGCATAATGATCGGAGACGTACACTCCCGAAGGACTGCCCAGCCATGCTCCTCCTGCACCATTCATGATAAAGAAGGTGTGGGTCGGTGCTGCAGGATCTGTCACATCCACGATCTCCAAGGCATTGTCCCCGGCACTGGCGATATAGGCAAAATTCCCCTGAACATATACACTCTTTGGATTTTTCAGGAATGGTGCGTTTCCACTGCCGCTTTTAAGAGATCCTTTGTGGACCGGGTGTGAAGGATCGGAGACATCGACAATTTCGAGTGCATTGTTTCCGGAACTCGTGATATATGCATACGACCCGGTGACAAACACGCAGGTAGGTTTCTTAAGCAGGCTGTCGCTTTGCAAAAAACCGGCATGGACCAGGTTAGCCGGATCAGTGACATCCACGATCTCAAGGGAATTGCTCCCGTATCCTGTCACGTAGGCATATCGATCCTGGACAAAAACCGAACGAGGGTCATACAGGATTGCAGCCCCCGTCCCATTGGTGATGCACCCTTCGTGAACCGGGTTTTCCGGATCCGATACGTCCACAATCTCCAGTGCCTGATTTCCAGAACTCGCCACATACGCGTATGGGCCGGATATGTATACGGACCGGGGACCATTCAGGAGCGCCCCGCCGGTACCATTGTGCAGGCTGCCTTTGTGAACCGGGTGAGCCGGGTCCGAGACATCGACGATTTCGAGCGCATTGCTCCACTGGCTTGCGATATAGGCCTCGGTACCGGAAAGAAAAACTGCCTGCGGGCCGTTCAGGAACGGTACGTTTCCCGCCCCATCGGTTATACTGCCTTTGTGGAGTGGGGAGGCCGTATAGGGTACCACCAGAACATGTGCACCGTTGGCGAAATCCGAACCGGTAATGTTTATACTGACCCTGTCACTTGTGTTTACCGCGGCATCAGGGACGATATCCGTGACATCCGGTACAGAAACGGCTCCCGCAATCCCTACTGGAAGGACGAATAATACAAGGATAAAAACGGTATGTACGGTCAGGGATCCTGGGACATTCATAGGACACATCGTCGGGGGGCTGTGGATTTGGTTGGAATGGTGGGTCTGGCAAAAGTCCTGTTACAGCACCCTGCAATGTGGATCTCCGGCCGCCGTTAATTCTCGTTGAAAATGAAGAGTGATAAATATTGTGAATTGTATCCTCGCGGAAAATATCAGCACGAACCGGTTATGGAAACGGGAATTCGGAGAGGATGCCCCGTCTCATGATCCCTTTAGCACAGTAAAAAGCGTTTAATGCAGCCATCGACATACTATCATCAGGTTACACGTATGCTGGATATCAGGGATCTGCATGTGAATGTCGGGGAGAAGGAAGTGCTCCATGGCATCAACCTCTCTATCGGCTCCGGGGAAACCCACGTGCTCATGGGCCCCAACGGCTCCGGGAAGACCACGCTTCTTATGACGCTGATGGGATTTTCCGGCTATAAGATCACGAAAGGATCGATCACGTTCAATGGCAAGGACGTTACCGCAATGCACGCTGACGAACGGTCACGGCACGGGATCGGGATGCTCTTCCAGCGCCCGCCCACCATCTCCGGTCTCAAGCTCGGCAAGCTGCTCACCGCCATCTCGCACAACAAGACCGTTGACGTTCCCGTCCTTGCAGACTCGGTGCACATGGGGGGATTTCTTGAGCGGGACATCAACAAAGGATTTTCCGGAGGGGAGATCAAGCGGAGCGAAGTGCTCCAGCTCATGATCCAGAACCCCGACTTTGTGATGCTCGACGAACCGGAAAGCGGGGTTGACCTCGAAAATATCTCGCTCATCGGGAAAGCCATCGGGACGCTCCTTGAAAAAGACAAGAGGATCGTAAAGCGGGAAAAGAGCGGCCTTGTCATCACCCATACGGGGTTCATCCTCGATTATCTCGATGCGGATAAGGGGCACGTTATGTGCGACGGCAGGATCACCTGTCACGGGAATCCCCGGGAGATCCTAAAAGAGGTTAAGGAACGCGGATATACGGAGTGCAGAGAATGCCATCGGAACTAACCCCGCCGGGGATCGCAAAGGACGACCAGGAACGGATCGTCCAGTCAGGCATAGACTTCAACCTGGAGAACCGTTGCGGCAGTTACCTCCAGATGGATCAGGACGTTGTCCAGTCTGAATGCCGGCAGGAAGGCATTGAAGTCCTGTCGTTTAAAAAAGCCATGGAAAAGCACCCCTGGCTCAAGGATTACCTCTGGAAAGCGGTATCAAAGGACAAGGATGAGATAACAAAATATGTCGCCGAACAGCCCGATCCGAAGGGATATGTGATCATCGCCCACAAAGGCACAAAAAATATCCTTCCGGTCCAGGCCTGCCTGTATCTCGGCCGCGAGACAATCCAGCATGTCCACAATATCATCATTGCCGAAGAGGGTGCCGAACTTCACATGATCTCCGGCTGTGCAAGCGGCGGGCATGTCGGCAGCGGGGCAAAACACTACGGTGTCTCCGAGTTTTACATCAAAAAGGACGCCAAAGTCAGTTTCACTATGATCCATACCTGGAACGAGAACGTCGAGGTATTCCCGCGGAGCGCGTCCATTGTAGAGGAAAACGGGGTCTTCCTCTCGAATTATGTCTGCATGCAGCCGGTAAAAAAGGTCCAGATGTACCCGACTGCGACCTTAAAAGGCGAGAACTCGGTTGCCCGGTTTTCCACGATCGCGATCGCGTCCCCTACATCGTATATCGATGTCGGGTCCCGGGCGATCCTTGAAGGAAAGGGTGCAAGCGCGGAGCTGCTGACCCGTGCCATCACCCGGGGGGGAACGATCATCTCCCGGGGCCACATCCAGGGAAAGACAGCAGGGACAAAAGGACACCTCGAATGCAAGGGCCTGATCTTAAAAGACGGGACGATCTATGCGATCCCGGAGATCGAAGGCCAGGTTGTGGGAACGGAACTCTCCCACGAAGCCGCGGTCGGGAAACTCGCGCAGGAAGAGATCGAGTACCTGATGTCCCGGGGTCTTTCCGAGGACGAAGCGACTGCGACAATTATCCGGGGATTCCTTGATGTCAAGATCGCCGGGCTTCCTGAGGCGCTCCAGAAACAGATCGATGCAACTATCGATGTGGCGGAGAAAGCAGGATTTTAAAACCGGCCATGCCCCCTGCGTATCCCCGATCGGACGAACGGCTCCGGATGGTGGAGCAGCAGATTGCAGCACGGGGCATTACCGATCCCCGGGTGCTTGCCGCAATGCGGGAAGTACCCCGCCACCTTTTTGTCCCGGCGCCGTACGACCGGGACGCATACGCCGACGATCCCCTGCCGATAGGAAACGGGCAGACTATATCGCAGCCATATATTGTTGCACTCATGACCGCGCTGCTCCAGATAAAAGCCACCGACACAGTCCTTGAGATAGGAACGGGAAGCGGGTACCAGGCCGCGATCCTCTCGCAGCTCGCAAAAAACGTGATTACGATAGAACGGATCGATGCGGTGGCAGCGCTCGCAAGGAAAAACCTCGCCGCTGTGGGTGCGAAAAACGTATTGATCGTTATTGGCGACGGGACGCGTGGGTATCCTGCAGGTGCCCCGTACAAAGGGATCATCGTAACGGCAGCGACCCCGTTCATCCTGGCTCCGCTCAAAACCCAGCTTGCAGATGACGGGAGACTGGTCGCACCGGTCGGAGGACGCATCTCCCAGGAACTCGTGGTGCTCGAACGGCACGGCGACCGGTTCCTTGAGGAACTGCACGGGGGCGTCCGGTTCGTCCCGCTTATCGGTGAATACGGCTGGGAGGAGAACTAACATGAAAATTATTGACATCACACGACCGCTCTCAGGTACAACCGTCTCCTATCCCGGGGACATGCCCCCCCGGTTCTCCCAGCGGGACGCGGGGCTGTACCTGATCAGTGACCTTTCGATGAACAGCCATTCGGGTACTCACATCGATGCCCCGGTCCATTACTTAAAAACCGGGGATACCATCGACACTGTGCCTCTCGATCACTTGATCGGCCCGTGCCAAGTAATTGACATAACCGGTGCGGGGAGCGCCATTACCGCAGCGGCGCTCCGCGGCAGGATCGGCAATGCAAAGAGGATTCTTTTAAAGACCGCTTTTTCCCGGGAGACGGAGTTTAAAGAGGATTATCCTCATCTCACCCGGGATGCAGCGGACTTTTTGATCGAAAACGGTATCCTCTGTGTGGGGATCGACTCGTTCTCGATCGAGGCATTTGTCTGTGACGGCTCGGTCCATCGTACCTTGTTGGGTAACGGCTGCCTAATCGTCGAACTTCTCGATCTCTCGGGAGTTAGCGAGGGAGAATACGATCTGGCAGCACTCCCGCTCCGGCTTGCAGGCCTGGATGGCGCACCGGCACGAGTCGTGCTGATACAGAAATAACGGAGATATATACATGGACATTATTACCGATTCGGTTAACCGGCTGCAGGAACACCTTGAGCAGTGTGGCTGCGATGATATGGGGGTCAGGCTCGATGTCGATCCCGACAGGGTTCTCTGCGAGTACGAGCGGGGCGCCTGCATGGTAGCCTCGTTTGGCGGACGCACAGCGGAATTCGCAACAGACGATCCGATCCGTGCGCTCACGAAGATCACCTTTATGTTCGGTGCGCCGCTCGAAACTCCTAATGTCCGGAGCGCTGCCTGTGCGATCATCAACGTGACCACCGGCTTTTTCTGTCTCTCCCGGGTGCTCCATGCCTGCCCGAAAGCATCCCATGCCCCCTGCATGGCCGAACTTGCCGGGGAATTACAGGGCCACCATGTCTATTGTGCAGGGAAGATGCCGGCGATCGAACGCATGCCGGGACTGGCAATCACCGAAAATATCGAAGATGCCGATACGATCCTCATCAACCATGAAGGACTGATTGCACCTGAGACCGGGGCGCTCGTAAAAACCTGGGCCGGGAAAAAACGCATCCTCTTTTTAGGGCCATCGACCGCAGGGGTCAGCCGGCTCCAGGACAGGGAACACTGGTGCCCGTACGGGAAACAGGCACCGGAGTGCATGCCGGACATCTCCCGGTAGCCGGGGCTAAAACTCTTTTTATATAAAACACCAACCCGGATGCATGCTTTTTGGTTCGTCCGGGATCCGGCAGAAGTTTAGTCGGGATCTGGTGGACACGGCACTTGCCGTCGGTGCAGTTATCGGGGAACATTTCCCGGACTGTATCGTGGGAACCGATACCCGGACCACAAGCCCGCTGCTTGCCCGGGCAATAATCGCCGGCATCCTTGAGACCGGCGGACAGGCACGCTTTACCGGGATTGCCCCCACACCTTCGATCGCTTACAGCGCCCGCACGGCAAAGGCCGGTTGCATGATCACTGCATCGCACAACCCCGAGGAGTACAATGGGATCAAACTGTTCAACCCAGACGGCTCCTCGTTTTTGCAGGCACAGCAGCAGGAGGTTGAAAACTGGCTTAAGGAATTGCACTGGGCAGACTGGCGTCACCAAGGTGAGGAAGCGGTCTTTGATGCACTCACGCCCCACAAGAAAGCAATCCTCGATGCAGTCTCCATCGATCCCGGCCTTTCTGTTGTCATCGACTGCGGAAACGGTGCTGGTTCCATGCTCACACCCTCGCTGCTGGAAACGGCAGGAACACATACGGTATGCCTGACCAGCAATCCCTTCGGGCATTTTGGCCGGCCCTCGGAACCGCTCAAAGAGTACCTCGGGTACGTGGGCGAGATGGTAAAAAAGACCGAAGCTGCATGTGCGGTGGTGCATGATGGCGATGCAGACCGGATGATGGCATTCGATAACCGCGGACGATACATCGATGGGGATCACCTTCTTATGCTCTTTGCCGAGCACCTTAATGCAAAACGGGTGGTCACAACGAGCGATGCGTCCATGCTCATCGAAGAGGTGGCAGAAGTCCGGCGCACACCGGTAGGGGATGCCTATGTCTCTGAAGAACTGCGCTCATGGGGGGACTTAGGCGGCGAGCCGAGCGGTGCCTGGATCTTCCCGCAGATCTCCTATTGCCCGGACGGCCCCTTTGCCGCAGCCCTTTTCTGCGAGATCGCATCGGGCTGCGATGTGGCAGAACGTCTCGATGCCATGCCGTCCTATACCCTCCTCCGCGAATCGTTCCACGATGAGAAGGCACGGGAAAAAGTAGCAGGCCTTGGAGCAGCCACCCCGACCGATGGCATTCGCGTTGCACAGGAGAACGGGTGGTATCTCATCCGGGCGAGCGGAACCGAACCCAAGATCCGGATCACCGCGGAAGGTACAACGCCTGCCAAAGCAAAAGAGATGATGAGTGCGGCAAAAGCCTGCCTTGCGCAGGGGAAAACACCTTAACTTTAACGAAAAGAGATCTGATACTATGGAATGCGTTGTGCTGGCTGCCGGTGAAGGAAAACGGATGCGTCCCCTCACTGCACAGCGCCCGAAAGTGATGCTGCCGGTTGCAAACCGGCCGATGATGGAACACCTCGTGCTGGCGGCAAAGGACTCGGGAATTACCGATTTTATCTTTATCGTAGGTTATGGAGAACGGGAAGTCCGCAGCTACTTTGGCGACGGTTCACTGTGGGGGATCAGGATCCGTTATGCCCGGCAGCGGCAACAGGCCGGGACTGCAGATGCTCTCCTTGCGGCCCGGGACTTTATTACCGGTCCGTTCCTTGCCCTGAACGGGGACATGATTCTCACGAGTGCCGATATCACCCGTATGATCCGGACTCCGGCCCCGGCTATGGGCACGAGCACGACCGATCATCCCGGGGATTTCGGGGTGGTCCTCGTTGACGGCGACGCGGTCTCATCCCTTGAAGAGAAATCGGAACACCCGAAATCGAACATGATTAATGCCGGTGCTTACTATTTTGGCCCGGAGATATTCGATCTTCTGGAAAAAGTCGGGCTCTCGTCCCGCGGCGAATTAGAACTGACCGATGCCCTTGCAGTGCTGATAAACGAGCACCGGCTCCGTGCCGTTCCGCTCACTACATGGATGGATCTCGGGTACCCATGGGACCTGCTGGATGCAAATGCCGTGCTGCTGGGATCGATTGAAACGAAAAATGAGGGAACCATTGAAGAGGGGGTTCACCTCTCCGGCCCGGTAATGGTCGGGAAAGGATCGGTGATTAAAGCAGGGACCTACATCGAAGGACCCTGTATTATCGGGAAGAACTGTAAGATCGGTCCCTATGCGTATATCAGGGGGGCGACAAGCATCGGGGACGAGTGTCACATAGGGCACGCCACCGAACTGAAAAATTCCATTGTCCTGCCAGGGACAAAAATCCCCCATTTCAACTATGTAGGCGATTCGGTCATCGGCAGCGGATGTAACTTCGGCGCCGGGACAAAGATCGCGAACCTCCGCCACGATCATGGGCCGGTGAAAGTAGCCGGAACGGATACGCGGCACACCAAGTTTGGGGCTGTTGTCGGGGATAACGTGAGGTTTGGGATCAACTGCTCGGTCAACGTTGGTTCGGTGATTGGCAGCGGGGCACTCTTTGCACCCGGATCGTATATCGATGGAAAATATGGCGAGAACTCAAAAGTCAGGTAGGTAAAAAGATGCAGGCAGTCATCCTTGCAGCAGGAGAGGGAAAACGGGTCCGACCGCTAACGTGGAGCCGGCCCAAGGCGATGATCCCGGTGGCAAACCGCCCGATCATCGCATACACGATCGACGCATTGGTTAAAAACGGGATCCGGGATATTGTTGTTGTTGTCGGCTACCGCAAGGAACAGGTGACCCGATACCTCAACCAGCTCGACATCCCGGTCACGGTCGTTGTGCAGGAAAAACAGCTCGGGACAGCCCATGCACTCCTGCAGGCAAAATCCGCAATCACCGACGATTTTCTCCTCCTGCCCGGAGACAACTATATCGATCCACAGTCGGTGGCACGGATCAAAAACACAAAAAACGCCCTTCTGGTCAAAGAACATCCCCACCCGTCAAATTTCGGGGTCGTGACCGTTTGTGAGGGCAGGGCCGAAAGCATTGTGGAAAAACCAGAACACGCTGCAAGTTTCCAGGTCAGCACCGGCATCTACTCGCTGACTAAAGAGGTATTCAGCCAGATCAAAAGCAATGACATGACCGATGTTATTGCCGGTATGATCAATTCAGGTACAGTTGTCCGTGCAATCCCGGCAGATGACTGGCAGGATGCCATCTATCCATGGGACCTGCTCACGTTAAACCAGCGTCTCCTCAAACACCTGCCGGCTATACGGGAAGGTGTCACCAGCCGCCACGCTACCATCACCGGCCCGGTACAGATCGGCAGGGGATCGGTTGTGGGCCCAAATACGGTCATTACCGGACCAGTGATTATCGGGGACAATTGTACAATCGGACCGAACTCCTGTATTCTCCCAAACACCAGCATCGGGTCCCGGGTTACTATCGATCCCTTATGCCTTGTCGGAAGCTCAATCGTCATGGACGATACGTGCATCGGCTCGCATTCCCGGATCATAGACGCCGTCATCGGGGAACGCTGTACGCTTGCAGATCATACCTCGACCGGACAACAGGACGGCCTGCTTGAGATTGAAGGGGTTCCCGTTCACACGGGTTTCGGGGCAATTATCGGGGACAATGTCCGCTGCGGCCCGTTCTCCTGTATCTGTAACAGTATCATCGGGAACAACGTCTCCTCTGAAGGAGACCGGAAAATGATCTCCCGTATTATTCCTGACGGAACCCTGGTGATATGAAGTGTGCGGGATTGTCGGGTATATCGGGAGACGGCCGGCAGGCCTTCTGATCCTTGAAGGTTTAAAAAAACTCGAATACCGGGGATACGATTCGTTTGGCATTGCAACGGCGGCGGATCGTATCGAGGTGGACAAGCACCAGGGACGGATCTCGGAATATGCAGGCAGAATATCGCTGCACGGTACCCTCGGGATCGGTCATACCCGGTGGGCAACCCACGGCATTCCGAACAATGCCAATGCCCATCCCCATACGGACTGTAACAACGAGATCGCTATCGTCCACAACGGCATCATCGAAAATTACGGAGAATTAAAAAAAGAACTCCTTTCCCGGGGCCACACCTTCCGCTCGGATACGGATACGGAAGTAATTGTCCACCTTATCGAAGAACACTATGCACAATCGCACGATCTTTCCGGGGCTGTCGGTAAAACCCTGCTCCGTCTGAAGGGATCCTACGCACTGCTTGTTATCGCAAACGGAGCGGATATGCTTGTTGCGGCCCGCTCGGGAAGTCCCCTGGTACTGGGAATTGGTGACGGGGAATATTTTGCCGCATCGGATATGACACCGATCCTCGAATATACCGAACGGGCGATCTTTCTCGAAGACGGGGATCTTGCCTGCCTGACCCGGACGGGTGTGGAGATCGCAAGTTTCGGACAGCCTGTCAAACGTACGGTCGAAACGATCGACTGGTCACCTGAAGAAGTCCGTAAAGGCGGTTTTCCCCATTACATGCTCAAAGAGATCTACGAACAGCCGCAGGCTTTTTTCAATACCGTTCAGGCTGAAAATAAAAACAGTATTCCCCGCTTTGTCTGTCAAGCAGATTCCATTAACGTCGTGGCATGCGGCTCATCGTACCATGCCGGACTTATTTTCAAGTACTTACTCGAAGAGGCCTGCAAAATACCGGTGCGTGTCGATGCAGGTTCAGAGTTCCGGTATTTCCCCCCACCTTATGGGGGGCTGGTTCTCGGAATTTCCCAATCAGGGGAGACCGCAGATACCCTTATCGCACTCAGGCAGGCACGGGCACATAACTGCCGCACCCTTGCAATCACGAATGTCCTGGGCAGTTCAATCAGCCGGGTTGCCGAAGCTACACTTTTTATGCGGGCCGGGCCGGAGATCAGCGTTGCTGCCACCAAGTCGTTTGTCGCCCAGCTTGCCGTGCTTATGCGGATTGTCGATGCACGATCTGAGGGGAAGTATACGGAAATCCTCTTGCATTCCCACCAGGCAATCGAAGAGGTTCTCCTGATGGATCTCTCTTCGGCAGTCACGCTGTGCAGGAGTGCGGGAAGTATCTTTTATATCGGCCGCGGCCCGTTCTACCCGGTGGCACTGGAAGGAGCCCTCAAGATGAAAGAGATTTCCTACATCCACGCAGAGGGCTTTGCTGCAGGAGAATTAAAACACGGGCCCTTTGCTCTCCTCTCAAAGGAGACACCGGTTATTGCCATCTGCCTGCCTAGTGAAACCTATGATGTGATGGTCTCCAATATCAAGGAGATCAAGGCACGGGGAGCACCGGTAATTGCGCTCGGGACAGTCGGCGACCCAGACCTGTCGGAGATTGCCGACTTCTTTATCCCCCTGCCAAAGACACCGAAATTTACCGGAGTGCTTACCAGTCTCGTAGTGCTCCAGCTCCTAGCATATCATACCGCGGTCGCATTGGGAAGGGATGTAGATAAGCCGAGAAACCTTGCAAAGAGCGTGACTGTTGAATGATAGAATACGGAATAAACAAAATCGGAAAGAACATTCAGATCTTTGAACCAGTAACGTTAGGATTTCCTTCAAGGGACCGGATAGGGACAGAGAAGTACACCGGGACTGTTATAGGAAATGATGCTGTGCTCAGGTCTGGAACAATCATTTACTGCGATGTAATCATCGGCGACAAGTTCCAGACAGGACACAATGTCATGATCCGGGAAAAAACCCGGATAGGCAATCATGTTTCTGTGGGAACATCGGTTGTTATCGATGGAAATACTACACTGGGGAATGATGTAAGCATCCAGAGTATGGTGTACATCCCCACAAATACAAAAATTGGAAACCGGGTATTCATCGGACCCAATGCAGTCCTGACAAATGATCGATATCCGCCTACAGGAGCAGGGGGACTTACCGGGCCGGTTATACGGGATCGGGCTGCAATCGGTGCAAATGCCACCATTCTTCCCGGGGTGGAGATTGGAGAGGGGGCACTGGTCGCAGCCGGCGCGATTGTGACCAAAGATATCCCGGCCCAAATGCTTGCCATCGGATGTCCGGCACAGATACGTGAACTGCCGGCGGCCCTGGGTTCACCCGGGAAAAACTAACGGGTCGTTTAAAAAAAATACTATATTTGTCTTGCCAGGAGCCGGAAAGATCTCTATGAAAATTCTGCTTGTTTCCACTCAGGATTATATCCATCATCCAATTCCTTCGCGACACCATTATATTTTTGAAGAACTCGCCACCCGCCATGAAATCCATGTCGCACATTTTCATGTCAGCAGGGGAGAGGCACGCAAGACCCGGCTTATCATTGAAGAAGCAACGCAGTTCCCGGTGAAAAATCCCCTTCTGCATTACACCATTAACGCTCCTTACCACTATTATATCTTCAATAAGATTATCCGTGAAAACCAGATCGATGTAGTTGTTGCCGCCCATGTCCTTGCAGGAGCAGCGGTCATTTCAGCGGCAAAGAAAAACAAGGTACCGGTCCTTTTTGATCTTAAGGACTGGTTTCCGGATTCTGCTGCAGCGTATTTTAAAAACAGGTTCCTTGCCAATACCGTCAGGAGGGGTGTCTGGGAGATAACCCGCCACAATCTTGCCCGTAGTGACCGAATCAGTACGGTATCCCCTTCGCTTGTGGATAAATTACAAAAACTGGGTTTTTCTGCGAATCTGATCACAAATGGAGTCAATACAGATATTTTTATTCCTAAAAACGGTTTGCAGATGCGGCGCAATCTCGGGATTGGTGACGATGACTATGTAATAGGATTTTCTGGCAGTGTTGAGAGGTGGTATGCAATCGATGAAATGATCCGGGCTCTTCCGGATCTGATTAAATATCGCGATAATACGCATCTCCTTATTGTTGGGGGATCTCTCTTCACAGACTATAAGACCAGACTGAATGAACTGGCGGAAAACCTTGGGGTACTCGATCACGTGATATTTACCGGGACCAGACCCTATGCAGAACTTCCCGATTATATTGCCTGTATGGATGTCTGTACTATCCCTCTTTCTCCACCACAGTGGGGAGACATTGCCCTGCCAAACAAGTTCTTTGAATATTCTGCCTGTGGGAAGCCGATTGTGATGCGCCCTATACCGGACGTCGAACGCATTGCCGGCAAAAATCTTTCTGTCTATCGTACCCGGGAAGAATTTATTACCCAAATAAAAAATCTGATGGACAATCCGGCCACACACAGGATTGATGTCAGCCAGTACAGCTGGAAAGAAAAAGCCCGCCAGTTTGAAGTAATCCTCAATGATCTACGAAAAACCAACTCATCCAAATAATTAATGCCCAAAACACTGACCTATTACAGGAAGGATAGGTCTGATATATGGCACATATGGATTTTCTGAATCGCCGTAATCTTTTTATCGCCGGCATAGTGACGGTTTTTGTCATTTTTTGCCTGTGGATCCGACTGCTGCCCATGATATTATCCGGAGGGAATACCGATATCCTCCTACTGGTGGGAAGCGACGATCCGCTCTATAACCTGCGTCAGGTCGAGCAGCTCCTTGCCAATCACTTCACGTACACGTGGTTCGACCCGATGACCCAGTACCCGAACGGGACTGATATTTACTGGGGACCGCTCTTTATCTATATCTCCGGTTTTGTCTGTTTTATCGCAGGGGCGGTAGCGCGGCCGGAAATTATTAGTGTCTGTCTCCTTGTTCCGCCAGTTATGGCAGCCATAACGGTTGTCCTGATGTATTATGTCGGTAAATTCTGCGGGGACTGGAAGACCGGCCTGTTGGCTTCAGGCTTTACGGCTATCGTATCCGGACAGTTTTTTTACCGGTCACTCTATGGATATTTCGATCACCATATCGGGGAAGTACTTTTTTCAACCCTTTTCTGCCTAGCCTACCTGTACCTCCTGATCTCTGAAAAAGATATAAAAATCGATCTGAAGGATTTTTCATCCTGGAAAAAAACGGCACTGTTGTCTGTCCTTGCCGGCATTGCGTACCTGCTCGGGCTGTTTTTAATGCCGACGATGATCGTGTTTGCGCTCATCGTTGTGATATTCACGGTCATTCAGTTCGTTATCAATACCTATCGTGAGATTTCGAGCGAGTACCTGCTCGTTGCAAACACCGTAATATTCAGCGTAGCGATAATCGGGCTGCTAATCTTCGGGATAAAAACGTCCAGCCTTGCACTCGCAACATATTCAATCGGGCATGAATATGCGTATCTTGCGGTAATTGGAGGTACAGCAGCTCTTTATCTTCTGGCTCGGTACCTAAAGGGAAAATCGCATATTTACTATCCGCTCATCCTCCTTGCACTCGCTGGAATCGGAGCCGCGGTCCTGTTTGTCGTCAGCCCGCAGATCTTTACTATGCTCACCGGTGCGACCTTCCAGTTTTTCGGACAGGCCACCGTGACCGAGACGGTACAGGAAGCCCGGGGCTGGACTACAGCAAATGCATGGGCGGCATTTAATTACGGACTTATCCTCATGATCGGCGGTTTCCTTGCGTTGATCTACCGGATCTTCACTCGGGAAAACCGGCCGCACGACACCTTTGTGCTGGTCTGGTCCGCGGTTATCCTGTATTCCACCTGGCAGCACGTTCGGTATGAATATTATCTTGCTATCAACATCGCCCTGCTGTCTGCGATCTGTATCGGGTTTGTTCTCGAACTCGGATGGAAAGATCTTCTGGGCCTGGTGAGGGAAACTGAACCGGCTGCTGAATCGGATGCGGGATCGGATGACAAGAAAGGGAAAAAGCAGAAAAAGTCACAAAAGAAAAGCCCTACGATCACATCGACACGGTATATTGTTGTCGCACTGATCGCTGTCCTCGCCGGCATTGGGTGTCTCTTTGTCTACACTTCGGTCACGTACAGTTATACCAATGCATCCAGTGAGGCCATTATGATGAACAGCGACTGGAGAGACACTCTGGTCTGGATGGAAAACAATACTCCGCAGACGGGAGTCGATTATCTCACGATTTACGATAAGAATACCTTTAGTTACCCGAACTCCTCTTACGGAGTAATGTCCTGGTGGGACTACGGCCATATGATCACGTACATTGCCAAGAGAATCCCCAACGCCAATCCGTTCCAGGCCGGGGTAGTCGGTCCTGATGGTTCAGCAGCATATTTCATGGCGACCAATGAATCAACAGCCGATGCAATTCTCGATCACGACGGGACACGGTACGTTATTACCGATGTCGAGATGGACAGCGGAAAGTTCTGGGCAATGGCCACATGGTATAATACCACAGCTGCAGCAGCCCCGTACCAGATGACGGTTCTTGTACCCGACCAGACCGGAACCGGGTACCAGCCTGCCCTCCTCAACACCGATCTCTATTACGAGACGATGATCTCGCGGCTCCACAACTTCGATGGATCGATGGCAACACCCACCGCCGCCTACTATGTCGAATATGCTGACGAGAGCATTACTCATGTTTCATACCCGGTCCTCACCAATGCAGAGGCAATGAATGTCACCGCTGCTGCTGCAAAGGCCGCCCAGTACAATGAGAATGCCCCGACCGGGTATCATGCAGCAGTACTTAGTTCATCCCTCATCCTGCCGGTAACAGATATTCCCGCCCTGCAGCATTACCGCTTGGTCTATGAGTCCCCGACCAATGTCTTTTCCTCAAACAAGACCGACTTAAAGTACGTGAAGATCTTCGAGTATGTCAAGGGTGCACACATCAAGGGAACGGGTATTATCGAAGTCCCGCTGGTCTCAAACACCGGGAGAACCTTCACGTACCGCCAGCAGAGCACGAACGGGGAGTTTATCGTTCCCTATTCCACAACCGGTAATCCCTACGATGTAAAAGCAACCGGGAAATACCAGATTGTGGGAACCGGTGCTACCTTCGATGTACCAGAGTCCGCAGTGATGCAGGGACTCACCATCAACTAAAACTTTTTTTATCCACGAAATTTGCAGTCTGCAACAGGATTCTTCCCGACTTTTCTCTACGTTCCGATGAAAGATTTCGGGCCATAACCTATCTATACTTGAGATGACCTCATGTTCTTTGTATGGCAGCAGATGAGATTGCCCTTGGCATGCGGGTCAGGTACCCCCGCACCGGAACCACCGGCTCGGTCGTACGGATCGAACAGGTAAGCGGAAACCGGTTTGCCGAACTGGACAGTACGCATCTCCTGTACCGGATCGACCTGCTAATACCGGCAGAAGAGAGCCATCATGCAAAATCCACCTTCCAAGAGGATGCAAAAGACATAATCCGCCGTGAACGGGAATACGCTGCAGGCATTGAACTCCAGGAATCGCTTAAAAATATCGACCAGAGCTGTGAAGGCGGAGGATAAGCTCTTTTTTTACGGGATTTCGTCCGGATTATTCACTTCAGGGCATCTTCACTGACTCTTGAACCATCTTTTTTTACCGGAATCAATTGTCTAAAGAGGCTCGATCCCGGGTTATGTATAAGTATGCTCGGGAGATATAGGATAAGGAGGTTCGATTTCATTTGCATGATGTGACAATCCCCAGTGTGAATATCGGGGTTGTGGGCCACGTCGACCATGGGAAAACCACGCTCGTTAATGCGCTCACAGGTACCTGGACCGACCGGCACAGCGAGGAGGTCCGGAGAGGGATCTCCATCCGCCTCGGTTATGCAGATGCGACATTTTACAAATGCGGGCACTGCGAGGGTCCCGATGCGTACTCCACAAATCCGGTCTGCCCGATCTGCGGAGGCAAGGGAGAACCGTTCCGGTCCATCTCGTTTGTCGATGCGCCGGGACACGAGACCCTGATGGCAACGATGCTCTCCGGTTCGGCACTGATGGACGGGGCGATGCTTGTCATATCCACAACAGAAAAATGCCCGCAGCCGCAGACCAAGGAGCACCTGATGGCGCTCGGGCTTGTCGGCATTAAAAAGATCGTGATCGTCCAGAACAAGATCGATGTCGTCTCCCAGAAAGAAGCGCTTGAAAACTATCAGCAGATCAAGGCATTTGTAAAAGGGACCGTTGCCGAGAACGCACCGATCATCCCGGTATCGGCCCAGAAAGGGATCAATATCGGGGCGCTCGTGCAGGCACTGGACCAGACGATCCCGGAGCCGGTGCGCGATCCGGATGCAGAACCGGTGATGCTTGTCGCCCGTTCGTTTGATATCAACAAGCCCGGCTGCAACTGGAAAGAGGTAAGCGGCGGCGTTGTCGGAGGGTCTCTTATCCGGGGCATCCTCCGCGCCGGCGATGCCATCGAGATCCGGCCCGGTCGGCAGATGCAGGTCGAAAACCGGATCAAATGGGTGCCGATCACAACAGAAGTAACGTCAATCAATGCCGGTTCAAAAACCGTGGACGAGGCCACACCGGGAGGTCTTCTGGGCATCGGGACAAAACTCGACCCGGCGCTCACTAAGAGCGACGCGCTCGCCGGCCAGGTTGTCGGCCATGTCGGCAAGCTGCCCCCGGTGCGGGAAAAGATCCGGTGTCAGGTCACCCTCATGGAGCGGGTCGTGGGCGCCACAAGCGAACTTGTCATCGAACCCCTGCGGTTCAATGAACCGCTCATGCTGTCCGTTGGTACCGCAGTGACCGTGGGTGTTGTGACAAGCACAAAGAAAGATGCAGTCGAAGTGCAGCTGAAGCGTCCGGTCTGCGCAGAAAACGGCGCACGGATCGCTATCAGCCGGCAGGTGGGAGCACGCTGGCGGTTAATCGGGATGGGTGTCCTCGCGGAGTAAAAGTACTGCTGGACGCAAACGCGCTCATGATGCCGGCGCAGTTTAAGATCGATCTCATCGAAGAGATCCGCGGACTGCTCGGAAACTTCGAGCCGGTTGTCATTCCCGGTGTTGTGCGCGAACTGGAGGGCCTTTCACGGGCAAAATCCCCCGATGGTTCTGCGGCACGGCTGGGCCTTGCCCTTGCCGGTCAGTGCACGGTTGAAGAGAGCGATGATCAGTCCCTTCCCGTGGACGACCAGATTGTCTCCTGGGCTGCAAAAGAGCGTGGCCTCGTCGTCACAAACGACCGACGGGTCCGTGACGCGCTGCTCGAACAGGGGATCGGGGTTATATCCATGAGAAAACAGAAAAAACTGGAGATATTGCGGAGATGAGGTGGGTAGTATGTATTACAAGATGATGCTGGAAGACAAGGTCAGGGTTCCCCCCAACAGGCTGGGCGAAAAACTCGAGAAGGTCATTCTCGATGTCCTGCAGGAGCAGCTCGAAGGGAGTATCGACAAGGAACTCGGGATCTTTATTGCAGTGACCAAAGTCGAAGATGTCGGGGAAGGAGAGATCGTCCCCGGGGACGGCGGCGTCTACTACGATGTGAAATTCGAAGGGCTCGTGCTCCGGCTCGCCCTGCAGGAAGTCATCGAAGGACTTGTTGTCGAGACCACGAGCTTCGGGGCCTTTGTCAGCCTCGGTCCGATCGATGCGATGCTCCACGTGAGCCAGATTTCCGATGAGTACATCAACTTCGACGAGAAGAATGCCCGGCTCATCTGCCAGGACTCAAAAAGGTTCATCGGGGTTGGGGATACGGTGCGTGTCCGTGTCGTAACGCTCTCCTTAAACGAGCGCGAGCCGCGCGACAGCAAGATTGGGCTTACCATGCGCCAGGCCGGCCTTGGCACAACGCTCTGGCTCGAAGAAGAGATCGAAAAGGAAAAAGAGAAGGCTGCAGCCGGTGGAGCAGCACCCGTAAAAGAAAAGGCCGAGAAGCCCAAGGGCAAGAGGAAAGAGAATGCCGCCGGCGAATAAGAAGAAACAGGGGAAAGTCTGCCGCGACTGCCACCGGGTTGTCGATGGCGAGAGCTGCGTGATCTGCGGTACGGCGAACCTGACCGACGACTGGTCAGGATACCTGGTCATCATCGACCCGGAAAACTCAGATGTTGCAAAGAGAATGAACATCAAGCTGCCCGGGCGTTATGCGCTGAAGGTCCGCTAAAAGAATGTTTGTACTTCCGGACGAATCCCGCCGGCTCTTTAAGGATCCCTTCGGAACGCTCTACCCGGAGATCGAAGCAGCGCTCCCCCACCTTGCTGGCCGGACGGTCTATTCCGTAGGCGATGTCGTCACTCACAACCTCCAGAAAAACGGGATCGTCCCGGCTATTGCCGTGATCGACGGCCAGACAATGCGGTCGCCCTGCGACCGGCTGCCCGAGGTAAAAGGTGCCTGCATCAAGGTGAAAAACCCGGCCGGCACGATCACGGACGAGCTGATCCAGGCACTGTACGATGCCCTCGCCCATCCCCCGGCCACCATTCTCGTTGACGGGGAGGAAGACCTTGCCGTGATCCCGCTTGTTATCGCCGCGCCGGATTCCTCGGTCCTCCTCTACGGCCAGCCCCATGAAGGGGTCGTGCTCCGCACCATCGATGCTGCTGCAAAAACTGCCGCTATCGGCCTGCTTGCGCAGTTCACGCAGGTCGACTAAATCCCGGGTAACACCCGGTTTTTTTATTTTTTTTCGGGATAACGCGGCTCTGTTCCCTTAAGGGTCAGGTTTTAAATAACACGGTTTCCTATAATTACAGGATATCCGATGGACTTTAAGATCGAGAGCGATAAAAGAAATGAGCTTTTATCACGGCGAGAGGTTGAGTTTACTCTCACATATGATGGTGCAACGCCATCCCGCACGCAGATTATCGGCAAGCTGTGCGCACTTCTCAATGTAAAAGAGCCCCAGATTGTTCTTGACAGCCTCAAGAGCAACTTCGGTAAGACCGTTGTCACCGGCCAGGCACGCGTATACGAGACCGAAGACGCAAAGAAGAAGACCGAACGCCCGTACCTCTCGGCACGCGGCATGCCCAAGCCCAAGGAAGAAGGAGCTGCATAAGTATGGCAGCGGCAAAGAAGGCAGCAGCAAAAGGTCCGTCACGCAGCGCGTTTTTCAAGGTTGAAGGGGACAAGGTCACCACCGCAAAGAAATACTGCCCCCGCTGCGGGCCCGGCGTTATGATGGCCGACCACAAGGACCGTGTTGCCTGCGGAAAGTGCGGATACACCGAATTCAAGAAATAAGATCATCAGATGCCTGATTTTGGGCAGATTCTCGGCATTGAGGGGACTGCATGGAACCTCAGCGCCGCTCTTTTTGATACCGATCTTCTGGCGCTCTGTTCGCGCCCGTACTCCCCGGCACATGGAGGGATCCACCCGCGGGAAGCCGCACAGCACCATGCCTCTGTCATAAAAGAGGTGATCGGTGAAGTGCTTACCGAGCCGGAGAAGATCACCGGGATCGCATTCTCGCAGGGGCCGGGTCTCGGGCCCTGCCTCCGTACCGTTGCAACTGCGGCACGATCGCTCGCTCTCGCGCTCAATGTCCCGCTTGCCGGTGTCAACCACTGCGTGGCCCATGTGGAGATCGGGTGCTGGGCTACCGGGTGTAAAGACCCGATTGTGCTCTACGCAAGCGGGGCAAACACTCAGGTCATCGGGTACCTCAACGGGAGATACCGCATTTTTGGCGAGACGCTCGATATCGGCATGGGTAACGCGCTCGACAAGTTTGCCCGGGCAAAGGACCTGCCCCACCCGGGCGGCCCGCTGATCGAAGCGCAGGCAAAGACCGGGACTTATTTCGAACTCCCCTATACGGTCAAGGGCATGGACCTCGCGTTCTCGGGCCTTGTCTCGGCCGCAAAGGATTCGAAAATGCCATTGCCCGATGTCTGTTGCAGCCTGCAGGAGACCGCATTTGCGATGTGCGTGGAGGTGACCGAACGGGCACTCTCGCTCACCGGAAAAGACGAAGTGCTCCTTGTCGGGGGCGTGGGCGCGAACTCGCGGCTTCAGGAGATGCTCCGGGTCATGTGCGAGGAACGCGGGGCGAAATTCTACGTGCCCGAACGGAAATATCTCGGCGACAACGGCGCGATGATCGCGTACACGGGAAAACTGATGCTTGAGAGCGGGCAGTCACTTCCCATTGAAGAGTCCCGGGTCAATCCCAGCTTCCGCTCGGACGAAGTGGACGTGACCTGGAAACATGACGAGACCCGGGCCGCAGCGGTTACCAACCGCACAGCTACAACAGCGCAGCGGCGCGGCGCCGAAGCCGTTATTACGTTTGCAGACGGGAATGCAATAAAACAGCGGCAGTCCAAGCGCTACCGCGTACCGGCGCTTGACAGGAAACTGATCACCGAACGCACTCGAGCCGAGGCACGGCTCATCCACACGGCACGCAAGGCCGGCGTCCCGACACCGGTGATCTCCGACATTACGCACGACACGATCGTCATGGAGAGGATCGCCGGCCCCCTGCTCACCGAATCGCTCAGTGCGGCGCACTGCGAAGAGGCCGGGCGGATAGTGGGAAGGCTTCATACTGCAGGCATCATGCATGGGGATCTCACCTCCAGCAATATGATCCTGCGGGAAAGCGACGGCCGGTGCGTTTTAATCGATTTCGGTCTTGCGCTGGCAACATCCGAGATCGAACAGCGGGGCGTGGACATCCACGTCATGTTCCAGACCCTTTCGAGCACCAACCCAAAAGACGCCGCGAGCCTGAAAGCCGCATTTGCCCGGGGGTATGCCGAAACCTTTACCGGTGCCGGAGACGTGCTCAAACGCGAAGAGGAGATCGAACTCAGGGGGAGATACCTGTGACCGAACCGGTGTTTACGATTGTCACCAGCAATGCAAATAAGGCACGAGAGGTTGCTGCCTTTTTTTCCGGGACAGCAACTGTCCAGCACGTGGCGCTCGATATACCAGAACTCCGTTCAGATGACGTGGCGGTCATCGCCCGGGAGAAAGCCCGGTACGCGTTTGGCGTTTTACACGAGCCGCTCATCGTTGACGACACAGCGTTTGCTATCGACGCGCTCCACGGGTTCCCCGGGCCGTACGCCGCTTACGTGCTCAAAGCGATCGGCAACCAGGGAATCCTCCGGCTCATGGCCGGCATCGCAGACCGCGGCGCTGGCTTCACTACCGCGATCGCATACGCGGACAGTACCGGACTTTACGATTTTTCCGGCACCATCCGCGGCACGATCACCACCGCACCCCGGGGCTCTGCCGGGTTCGGGTATGACCCGATCTTCGAGGTCGATGGCCGAACACTTGCCGAGATCCCGCTCGAAGAAAAAAGCGTAATCTCCCACCGCGCACGCGCCCTTGCTGCATTCCGGGACTGGTACGCAGATCGTCAGAGTCCATAACGAACGGACTCAAAACAGTTAAGAGATCGAAGAACATTGTTATAAGGGCAGACAGGAGTGAATACCAAATATGGCAAAGTTTCCTGAAGCCGAAGCCCGGCTCCTCAACGTGAAAGTATGCATGCACTGCAATGCACGCAATGCAATCCGTGCAACCAGCTGCCGCAAGTGCGGGTACAAGAACCTGCGGCCGAAAAACAAGGAACGAAAAGCGTAATTGAATTATTTTTTTCAATACCGTTTTTCTTTTTTGTTTTCTGTTGATTCTGATTTATGCAGAGTAATACGTGACGCGTTTTCCTTTCTGCGCATATTCCCCGGCAAAGGTCTCAAGGTTGCGCTTGTACCCGATCCGGTCGATAAAACCGAGGTTCTTTAAGTTCTCCCGCACCCTCATCACATCGGCTTCGTCCGCCCAGTCCTTTGTATACACATAGATGACACGGCGGCTGTCGCGCGAGTCAGGGTTGGGTTTTGCGGTACTGACCTTTGCAGAGATCCCGAGATCGAGAGAAACCGTGGCATCACGAACCTTTTTCCATGCATCGTCGGCAGCTTCCGGTTCCTGGAAGATCAGCCACTTGCCAGCGTGCTCGTCCTCGATTGCTTCAGGAGCGCTGCCCGGGGCGTCCTGGACAATCCAGTACATCTGGGTGGTCTTTGAGGGGAGAACTCCTTCCCCTGCACAGAGCATTGCATAGATCTTGTCAACGGATTCAAACCGGCCGTTGAGCGCATCCGCGAGCTGCGGGTACTCCTCACCAAACCCTGCATACGTTTCGTTTAAGTCCGCGGTGAAGTCAACCCCTCCTTCGACAAGGGCATAGAGATATTTTCCCTTTTCCCGGAGGTTTCGGGTGAGGAGGTGCTCGAAGATGCCATATGCCACATCCGCCAGAGCTTCGGAATCGACTTCGTCCATAGTGTACCGATCACGTGTTCTGGCGAAAAAAAGTTTCTGATTTTAAAAAAAAATTGTATTCGCGATTTCTATTCCATATTACCGATTCCAAAAGAATGTCCCCCACGCCCGCCGTCGCTCATGATACCCATGGAGCACTATGATATTCGAATGGTTTAAGAGCCGAAAAAACGAAAATATTCCAAATATGGAATGGAAAAGAGACTGGGGCCTGACGGCCCGGGTATTGCTGACGGGATTTTTGCTCTTCCTGCTTTACCTCGTGTTCATGACGGTACTTGTGCTGCTCTTCCCCTCGGTCAGTATCTTTCTGATTGTCGGGCTCGCAGTTGTCATGGGCCTTGTCCAGTTTTTTTTCTCGGACAAGCTGGTGCTCTGGAGCACGGGCTCGCGTATCATTGAGGATGACGAGTATCCCGAACTCCACCGGACGATAGAGAAACTCTGCAGCGAGGCAGACCTCCCGATGCCAAAGATCGCTATCATGCAGAGCCCGGTCCCCAATGCATTTGCGACCGGCCGGAGCCCGAAACATGCGGTGGTCGCCTGCACGGACTCAATCATGCGTATCCTCTCACGGGACGAACTCGAAGCCGTACTTGCCCACGAGCTCTCGCACGTCAAGAACCGCGATATCCTGACAATGACGCTCGCGAGTTTTGTCGCGATGATCGCATCGATGATCATGCAGAGTTTCTTCTTCTCTGCGCTCTTTGGCGGGAACGACCGCGAGAACGGCGGTGCCTGGATTGTCGTGTGGATCCTTTCGATTATTGTCTATGCATTAAGCACGCTCCTGATGCTTGCGCTTTCCCGGTATCGCGAATTTGCCGCTGACCGGGGCAGCGCCCTTATCACAAGAAACCCGCGTGCGCTCATCTCGGCCTTAAACAAGATCAGCGGACGGATGGATGCGATCCCGCCGGAGGCAAAAGCCAAGGTGGAAGGCGCAAATGCGTTCTTTATCATCCCGGCCCTCTCGGGAAACACGATCATGGAACTCTTCTCCACCCACCCGCCGACAGAAAAGAGGATCGCGGCACTCGAAAAGATCGAGGCCGAACTCCGCGGATACTAAATCCCGGACACTTTTTTGTTTTTCTTTTTTGATCTCTTCCAGATAAACACGCGAATACCGGAGCGGAGAAGTAAGCATTAATATTCCTCCCAGCCTAAATTGTAGAGCGCAGTGCATCGATGGTCTAGAGGTATGACTTAGGCCTTCCAAGCCTATAGCCCGGGTTCGATTCCCGGTCGATGCATTCGGGCTCGTGGTCTAGTTGGCTATGACGTCGCCTTCACACGGCGGAGGTCCTGAGTTCGAATCTCAGCGGGCCCACTTTATATTATCCGGTTTTTGTTAACACAATAGTTCTGTACCCGAAACCGGCAGTACAGGAACTCCCCGATTTTATCGTTTTAAGGGAAACAAACCCTGATTTTCAGGATTTCCAGTGGAAACAAAGGGGTATACATATGCTCCTCCGATTTCACAATAGATCGCATATGCATTGCACATGCAGTTAAGATCCTGTACTATAGTAAGGCGATCTTTCCGACTGCGGGTTCTTTTGCAGATCCTATTAAGGATATGTCAGGTATGCCAAAAGAGACACTCGCCCGTCACGGGCAAATACTATTCAAGGAGAAGATGTGCTGGAGATTCCAACACATCCAGTCCTTTTGCAAAAATAAAGAAAATGTCGGTTTATGCGTTCTTCATCTTGGCCTTGGCGACGAAGCCGTCCTTGCCAATGTAATACATGTAGCCCTTTTCCTTGGCTATCTTTTCGGAACCGACTTTCTTCTTCTTGCCGGTCTTGTTGTGCTTCATCGGGGCTGCCCAGACGTACCCGTCCTTCCCAATGAAGTACAGGAATCCCTTTTCACGCTGGATCTTTTCCTTTCCAATTTTCTGTCCCATTTAAACACCTCAAAACCCCGATTGGGTTTTGATAATGAAAGTTACCGCCTGATAATATAAAAGGTTTCCGTCGAAAGCACGTCGAAGTTCAGGATTTAACCAGTTTTTTATTGATATTTTGGGCAACAGGTCTCAAAATTGCCGCCGATTAAATCTCCCCATATATCCGCCCGTTTCCCGTTTAAAGGTTTATGAGGGGTTTTTTTATAAAACTCCCCCGATCCGCCGGTATCATTTGACAGATCCTCTGCGCAGGTTTTCCGGCAGTCCGGCTCCTTGTCCGCCGCACCCTCGCCGCACCCTGCGCTACGCACGGTAAAGAAGACCGTTCCCATTACATCAGCGAACCGAGCGGGCCGGTCATCACCGGTGCGGTCCCGCCCAAAAACGGCGACTGGTAGCCCCCCGAATCCTCTATCCTCACCGTAAATTCCTGGTACGCAGGAATCGACGTCTCCGGGCAGACAAATATCAGGAACTGCTCGCCGGGCTCCAGGATATCGTTGCTGTTTGCCGACTTCATCGGGATCACGTTGTATTTCCCGGCAATGGTCCAGCCGGGGCAGACCAGCGGACGCGTATCCTTGCGCGGGATCCTTTCCGCAGTCCCGTTTGCGATCCAGACAATGTTGACCCTGTCGAAATCAACGCCCCCATCATCCCCGATAAGGAGCGCAACGTTGCTTTCGAGGGACCCCATCCGGGTGCTGTCGGGAACCGGGTATTGTGCTGCGACATCGGACGGGTTGTTGTTGGTGGCAGCAAAGACCGTAACCGATCCCACGATCCGCAGGGTCTTCCCGGTTGCGCCGGCAACGGAAGGGATAAGCCCCTGATCCCCTCCCGATCCGGTCGGGTGCTGGCCGGTTGCGAGAACGATGACCAGGTATACCATCGCAATCGCCACAAAAACAAACGCGATCAGTTCAAGGACCGTTACAGCCCGTTCGTTCCATCTTTTTCCGGATCTCATTTACGTTACAGCGTGCGCCGGTCGACAAGCCTTTTCGGGCGTCCCTTCTGCCCGAAGAGTGCAAGGCCGCGCGGAGACAGATATTCAAACGCCAGTTCAAAATCTCCCTGATCGAACCGTCCCCTGAGCCCCGGTTTATACCGGAAGAACCGTTTGATAAACCGGTCTTCCACAAGCGGGCGGTCGCAGCGATCCGGGTCGAAACACTCAAACCTGACCGTGAGTGTCGCCGTTCCTGGATCAGGAGACATTCCCTTTTGAGAGGTAACGAATGATTCGTACTCCCCGGTTAAATAGTCCATGCTTTCGTTCTGGAAGACCGCAGCCTCGATATCGACCCGGTTGAACGGGTTGTTCTGTACCCAGACAGTCTCTGCCTCGCGTTCGGGATTGGCAATCCGTAGGTGCGTGCGGCCGCAGGCGCACCTGTCGCGGGAGAGCACAACGGTTGTATCCTCCGTATCGTAATTGATAAGAAGCATCCCGGACTTCCCGCCAACAGGAAGCAGCGTAGTAAGGACCGCCCGTCCGCATTCGCCATCTTTGACAAACGCCTGCATCTGCGGATCGTACACGTCAAGGTGGACGAGATCTTCCGGGACATGGAGGCCGTCGATCTTCGTACACTCCCCGCACATCGTCCCTTCCGTGCTCCCGTACGTATTGTACACCGGGCAGCCCCAGAGTTCTGCCAGGTATGCCCGGGACTCTGCCGCAAAACTCTCGCCACCGGCAACGAGCTTGTCTATCGAAGTCTCCTGCGGCCGGATCCCTTCTGCGGAAAGACGGCGGGCGAGCCGGAGAAGCTTGAAAACGCTGCCCACGATCGCGGTCGGCCGGTAATTTTTCAAAACGCGGGCTTCAAACGTGCATTTCCCGAGCGGGATTATCCCCATCCCGATCTTTTTTGCGGCGATCGTCATCGTGTTCGCCCCGACGTTCATCCCATACGAGGCGCAGACCACCACTTTGTCTTTTTTTGAAAATCCCTGCGAAACAAAACTCCGGGCATATTTCTCCGCATAGCGCTTCCAGTCCTCCCAGGTCAGGAAAAAACTTTTCGGGTTGCCGCTCGTGCCACTCGTCTCCTGGATGGAGAAGATGTCCTGCCAGTCTGCCGAAAGAAAAGAAAAACCCTCTTTTGCCGGGGGCTGGTGTTCCCGGATCGTGTGCCCGGATACGATCGGAAGGCTGAGAAGGTCTTCGTGGACCCGGATCTCTTCGGGCCGAATGTTATTTTCCTTAAACCAGTGCCGGTAAAACGGGGAATGCTCCGCAGCATACGAGACCGTGTACCGCACGCGTTCATCGATCAAGGCATCGAGACTCCCCCGGTCCATTGTCTCGATCCCCGGGGAAAAGTAATTCCCTTCGGCCATGAACATGCGTTGTCGTGGCGCCTGTTATATATTGCGACAAAAATGAATAACGTCCGGAGCGATCAGAGTTTCTCTGCTTCGATCTCAAGCCGGACCATCGCAACCCGGACCGTGCCATCAGATCCCGCGGGATACATGGAGAGATATCGTGTGACCATCTCCTCGGTAAATTCCGGCCGCTGATCTTCCGGGACCCGCCCGATATAGGGCAGCCAGGTTGTGCGAACCCAGCCGGCAAGCCCTTTTTGATCCGGGTAAACCATCTCTTTTGGGAACAGCTCGACCCGGATGGGCCGGAGACCGGCAGTCAGAAGCCACGGCCGGTATTCTTCCGGTGAGAAAAACCCGTACCGGAAGGAAAACCCGGCAAAGTACCGGGCCCATGCCGGTTCCGCGAGCATCCGGTCCAGTACGACAAAGATACCGGCAGCATTTCCTTTCCCGCCCATCTGCACGACCATCCGGCCGCCGCTCTTAAGCGCCCGTGAGATCCCGGCAAGGACCGGGCGCTGGTCGTACACCCAGTGGAGAGCTGCGCTCGAAAAGACAACATCGAACGCATTTTCGTAGCGCAGGGCCTGAGCGTCGCCCTCTTCGAACGTGAGGTTCGGATACGAATTTTCCGGGAACGCTTCGCGCGCAAACCGGATCATCCCGGGCGAACGATCGAGCCCGGTAACAGATCCGGCCGGAAGGCAGCGGGCGATCTCGGCCGAAACTTTCCCGTCGCCGCACCCGATGTCGAGCACCCGCTCATGGCCAGAAAGGTCAATCTTCTGTACCAGTTCGTGCGCCCAGCATTTTTGCGCCGGCGAACTCTTCGCGTAATCCGCGGCATCCCAGGTAAAACCGGAGATGTTTTTCTCCTGCACCATGATCCGATCCCTGTGAGGTACCCGTTTTCACGCGGGACACAATTAAGCGAATCCTTCAGTCGCTGCCCTGTTCCGCGGGTTTAATCGTCTGTGGTCTCCCATACTATCAGGAATTTACGCCATGTACTTCCACATCATCCTCACGGACGACTGCAATCTCTGCTGCCGCTACTGCCGGGCAAAGGCATTCGAGGAAGAGGAGGAAGCAGATTCCGATGTTCCGGTCGAGATCGACGAGCACCTTAAGCCGGATCTCTCTTACGACCCGGAACTTCTCTATACGTTTCTCAAAAAAGACCCGGACCCGACCATCACGTTCTATGGCGGCGAGCCGCTCATGCGCCGCGATCTCGTGGAAAAGATGGTACGGGAAGCGCCGGCGCGCCGGTTCATGATGCAGACAAACGCTATCCTGCTCGATAAACTCCCGACCGATATCGTCAACCGGTTTACTACGATCCTCGTCTCGCTGGACGGGCGAAAAGAGCTGACCGATGGCAACCGGGGCAACGGCGTTTTTGAAAAAGTCATGGCAAATGTTAAAAAAATCCGCGCAAACGGATACAAGGGCGAACTCATCGCGCGGATGACCGTGACCGAACGCACCGATATCTTCGATGCGGTCCGTTACCTTGCGGACAACCCGTACCATTTGTTCTCTTCCATCCACTGGCAGATGGACGCAAACTTCTCGGGCGATTTCGGCCACCGGGCGTTTGCGGAGTGGACACAAAACAGTTACAACCCGGGGATCCGCGCCCTCGTTTCTGCATGGGTCGACGAGATGGAAACAACCGGCCGGGTCCTCTGCTGGTACCCGTTTATCGATCCCATGGAAGACCTCCTTCTCGGGCGGCCAAGCCTTTTGCGGTGCGGGTCAGGTCACGCAAACTATGCGATCATGACCGACGGCCACATCGCCCCCTGCCCCATCATGATCGGCATGAAACAGTACTACGTGGGCCATATCCGGGATGCAGATCCCACAAATCTCAGGAAAATTCCGGTGGGCGGCGAGTGCGAGGCCTGTACCATCCGTACGTTCTGCGGCGGCCGGTGCCTGTACTCAAGTATTGTAAAACCGTGGAAACCTGAGGGGCGCCGGCTCGTGTGCGGCACGGTCGAAAACCTGCACGATACCCTTTTTGCCGCGCTGCCCCGGGTCAGGAACCTTATCCGTGACGGGAGGATCTCCCCCGCAGACTTTGCCCACGAGAAGTTCAACGGCTGCGAGATCATCCCGTAACATCCCCGGAGCAAAGGGCGGCAGAACCGGCCGTCGCGATGCAGATGTATTTATACTCAATGGTGAGATGAATATGTGCAGATATAAACTGCATGAGTAATACCAATGGAAAGAAAAGGATTTGGCGGCCCGAGAAATTTCGGTCCCAGAGAAATGACAAAGACAGTCTGTTCTGACTGTGGCAAAGAGTGCGAAGTCCCGTTCAAGCCGACCGAGGGCAGGCCGGTTTACTGCAGGGACTGCCTGCCCAAACACCGGAAGCCCCGCTTCTGAGTAGATAATCTTTAAAAATTTCTTTTTTTACGATCGTTCCGGTACCGGGTATCCCGATCCGAGAGATTATTACGCTGCCGCCATAACAACTGCCCATGGCATCCACATGGCAGGAAGCGCTCGATGCGGCAAGAAAAGCCGGTCTTCCCCAGGTATTCCACGATTGCGACACCGACACGTACGGTGCCTGCCGCGAAGGCGAACCGCAGGGCACATTTAAAAACGGCGTCTTTTCCGAACACCGCTGTATCTGCATGCCGGCCCGGCTTTTGGCAGTTGAACTCGAAGAGAAAGAGAAGAAATTCCGGCTGGAAAACCCGGACTGGTGATCAGCGGCGCCGGATCTCTTCGCGGAACCGGTGGAAGAGCTCGTACATCATCATCCGTAACTCGGCGCCGACATCCTCCCAGCTCTTGGGGGTGGAGGGTTCTGCCGGAGTAGAAATTTCCCCGGCCACAACCACATCGGACTTCTCGCGGAGCTTATCCTTTGCCCAGAGATCGCAGATGATCTCGTAGTAGCCGGCAAGGAGCACGATGATAAACACAATCGGCACGATCACAAACGAGAGCAGCCAGAAATAATGGTAGATGTTGTTGCCGGTGGTCGTGTCGACCCATTCAAAGACCCGGAGCACGAACGCGATAATAAAGACGCTCCCGATTGCCTTGATGACCGGGGCCGGCAGGTTTAAGGGGAAGGGGAATGCCCCGAAAATGTCCGCGACAAAGATGATGATTGCTATCAAAAGCAGCAGCCAGAAGTTTAAGTCGAGGAATGCCACGCCCGAGTGGTAGAGCGGGCTTTTAACATAATAGGTCAGGATATTTGCCAGAACGACCACGATCAGGAAACAAAGAATCCCGATCATCCGCGAGACAAAAACCCACCCGAGTGAGTGCTGCTTATCCGGCCACATGATTGCTCACAAAAGTGTATTTCCTACTACTTTGTCCGCAGGGTATAAAGTCATCATGGAATAATGCCGGGCCAAAAATCCCATTATCCTGCCCGCCAGATACTTTAAGGACATGCAGATCAATTTCAAACGGTACGCACTTTACCTTCTCCGCTGGCAGGCAAGCACTCCGATCCTTGCCGGTGTCGGGATTCTTCTTGCCGCGATGGGCCAGATCGTTGCCGCAATCGTGGCAAACCTTATCGGGGGCCTGATCTTTTTCTGGGTCGACCAGTACATCTTCACGTCCCAGGCGCTTGCGGCACAGTGGGAAGTAAAGGAAAATATCCGGTGCGTGGACTGCGGCAACGTTGCCCGGGGCTACCGGCTCGTCCGGTCCGGAGACTATGACAAAAGCGAAGACAAAGCCCCGGAGTTCCGGTGCGAAGCGTGCTCGAAGAAGAAATCCGAGGCGCTCAAAAACAAGGGTGTCAGGGTAGAATAAGCAGGATAATTCCTGCGCCAATCTTTTTTGGCCGTGGTGATGCTGCGGGATCCCGGTTGCCGATTTTTTATTCACTGCACACTTGCCCATGCGCGTACTTCTAAAATCGTATGTTTTTGTACATTGTTTTCTTTTTTGTACCAGCAATGTATAAATGTGTACACTAAAAACCAGATCTAAGCATTTGTGGGAGAATGTCCGGGTCAGATCCCGGTATCGTGCCCACCGGTGCGGAGTCCCGGGCGGGACACTTCACACACCTCGTTCCTGCCCGGGAATTCCTGATAATTACCCACCAGAAGGTGATGTTCTTGGGATGGAGTCTGATACAATTTCGCCGGAACCAAAACTGAATCTCGGATACGAAGAATTCCTGACCGCGGTAAGCGACCAGCCTAAACCGCTTATAATCCCGCTCTGCGCCGAGCTGCCGCTGCCCCGGTGTTCGCCTCTGGATGTTTTCAAAAGAACCCGGACCGGGCCCGGCTTTTTGCTGGAATCCATGGAAGGCAGCGAGAAGATTGCGCGGTACTCGTACGTGGGGCTCGAACCTGCGTGCGTGATCACGGTCGGCCGCGAGGTTGCTGCAACCGGCAGCGATGCGTTTGTCGCTATCGCACAGGAACCGGAAGGCAATAACCCGGTCGATAAGATCCGGTCGATCCTCTCGCGCTTCAATTATATTAACCTCAGGGCCCCGCGGTTCTTTGGCGGGATGGTCGGGTACTTCTCGTACGATATCGTGCACTCGCTCTTCCACAAAGTTCCGGATTCCCGGAACGGCACACCGCAGGAAACGCCCGATGCCCGGTTCATGCTCACCAAAGACTGTATTGTCTTTGACCACCGGGACCGGAGGCTTTTTGTTTTCTCAAGCCCGTTCCTGACCTACGATTCCGATCCGGCCACGGAATACCGGCGCAGCGCTGCACACATAGCAGAGACCGCCGGCCGGATCGCAGCGGTTGCAGAGACGGCCCCGGATAAAACAGCCCGGGCCGGAAAAAATCCTTCCGGAAATCCCGAAAAAACCCCATCGGTTGCGGACAACACCGGCCGCGAAGCGTTCATGCATGCGGTCGATGCGGTCAAGGAGCACATTGTTGCCGGGGACATCTTCCAGGCCGTGCTTTCGCGGAGAATGGAATGTGCGGTCGGAAGCGACCCTTTCCCGGTCTATGAAACCCTTCGGGAGATCAACCCGAGCCCGTATATGTATTACCTTGATTTCGGTGACGAGCAGGTGGTCGGGGCAAGCCCCGAAATGCTCGTCCGGGTAGAGAAGCGCCGCGTGACCACCGTCCCCATTGCCGGGACCCGGCCCCGCGGCCAGGACTCAAGCGAGGACAAGAGGCTCGCGCAGGAGATGCTCCTTGACAAGAAAGAGCGGGCCGAGCACACGATGCTCGTCGATCTTGCACGAAACGATGTCGGAAGAGTCTGCAAATTCGGCTCGGTCGAAGTCAGTGAGTTCATGGGCATCGAGAAGTTCTCGCATGTCCAGCACATGGTCTCGACCGTGCAGGGCACGCTCATGGATCACCTGGACTGCTACGATGCACTCAGGTCCTGCTTCCCGGCCGGAACGGTTTCGGGCGCCCCGAAGATCCGGGCCATGCAGATCATAAAAGAGACCGAACCGGACGCACGCGGCCTCTATGCCGGGGCGGTCGGCTACATCGGGTTTGACAAGAACCTCGAATTTGCGATTGCGATCCGGACCATGAACGTGAGAAACGGGAGGGCCTACATCCAGACCGGCGCCGGGATCGTTGCAGACTCGGTGCCCGCAAACGAATGGATCGAGACGGAAACCAAGGCCGCAGCGATGATGCGGGCAATAGAACGGGCGGGTGTGGCAGAATGACCGTCCCGACCGTTCTCATCGTGGACTGTTTCGACAGTTTCACATTCAACCTGTACCAGCAGGTGGGAAAACTCGGAGGCAGGCCTGTTGTCCATACGTGCGACACGCCGCTCGAGACCCTCGAAAAAATTTCCTGCAACCGGATCATCCTCTCGCCCGGGCCCGGGACTCCGGAAGATTCCGGGGTCTGCATGGACGTGATCCGGACGATGAGCAAAACGATCCCGACCCTTGGCGTCTGCCTCGGCCACCAGGCCCTCTGCACCGCGTTTGGCGGAAAAGTGGTCCGGTCCGGCCACCTGATGCACGGGAAGACCTCCGAGATCCGGCACAACGGGACCGGAGTTTTTGCCGGACTTCCCTCGCCGTTTACCGCAACCCGGTACCACTCGCTTGTCGCGGACAAAGCAACGCTTCCCCCGGAACTTCTGGTCACGGCCGAAAGCCTTGACGACGGGTTTGTGATGGGCGTCCGGCATACGAAGTACCCGGTCGAAGGCGTCCAGTTCCACCCGGAGAGCATTCTCTCGCACGATGGCGACACGCTCATGAGAAATTTCCTCTTTGGCCCGCGGACGGTGGGGGCATGACCATGAAAGATGCAATTGCCGCAGCGATCGCGGGACGCAACCTCTCTCCCGCAGAAGCGGAAGCGGTGATGGAGACGATCATGACCGGGCAGGCAACGCAGGCGCAGATCGGGGCGATCCTTACCGCGCTCCGGATGAAGGGCGAGACGCCGGAAGAGATCGCCGCGTTTGCCCGTGTGATGCGGGCGCACGCGGTCCGGGTGAACCCCCGGGTTACCGGTACGCTCGTGGACACCTGCGGGACCGGGGGTGACGGGGCGCAGACATTTAACATCAGCACGGCCGCGGCATTTGTCGCGGCAGGGGCCGGTGTCCCCATCGTCAAGCACGGCAACCGGGGCGTGAGCAGCCGGTGCGGATCTGCCGATGTGCTCTCCGCGCTCGGGGTCGCGGTCGGTACCGTGCCTGCGGAAAAACTGGCAAACATTGTCGATTCAGTTGGCATGGTCTTTCTCTTTGCGCCAAACCACCACCCGGCAACAAGGCACGTGATGGCCGCACGCCAGGAGCTGGGGTGCCGGACGGTCTTTAACCTTCTCGGGCCGCTTGCAAACCCGGCCGGGGCCGGGGCGCAGGTGCTCGGTGTCTATGACAGAAACCTCACCGGGCCGGTGGCAGAAGTCCTGCGCCTGCTCGGGGTATCCCGGGCGCTTGTGGTTTACGGGAGCGGGCTTGACGAGATCACGGTCACGGGCGAGACGAACGTAACGGAACTGGACGGCAACCGGATCACGAACTACACCATCACACCGGAACAGTTCGGGTTTGCCCGGGCCGCACCGGCCGATCTTCTGGGCGGCGATCCGGAAGAGAACGCACGTATTGTCCGCGCCGTTCTTGCCGGGAAAAAAGGAGCCGCACGCGACATCGTGCTCATGAACGCCGGCGCCGCGATCTACGTGGGCGGCCGGGCAGGAACGCTTGCCGAAGGCATCCGGCTTGCTGCGGACTCGATTGATTCGGGCAGGGCAGCACAAAAACTCGACGCGCTTGTTGCAGCGACCCGGGAGGCGGGCACAGCATGATCCTTGATGAAATTGTGCGCCGCACGCAGAAGCGGGTGGAGAAACTACCCGCGGAGTTCCCCAAGACAAACGGATTCCGGCACGCAAGCCTCGAAGCCGCGATCAGATCGGCGCAGGCAAAGAACCCGGTGATCGCCGAGATCAAGTGCGCATCGCCATCAGGCGGGGTTATCCGCCGGAACGTTGACATGGGAATGATGGCAGGCGTTCTTGCGGATGGCGGGTGTACCGGGATCTCCGTTCTTACCGAGCCGTACTTCTTTGGCGGCTCGTGCGGGGATATCGCAAAAGTCAAGGCAGCGGTCCGGGTCCCGGTGCTCCGGAAGGACTTTGTCGTGGACCTGCGGCAGGTAGCAGAGACCCGGGCGCTCGGGGCGGATGCAATGCTCCTCATTGCTGCGGTCCTCAAAGACCGGCTCCCGGAGTTCGTGGAAGCCGTGTACGCGGCCGGCCTTGAGCCGCTCGTGGAAGTGCATAACGCGGAGGAGATCGGACGAGTGCTGAAAACAAAGGCACAGCTGATCGGGATCAACAACCGGGATCTCACCACCATGACCATCGACCGGTCCACCACCCGTAAACTCTCGGAGCTCGTGCGGGTACAGGGCCGGCTCGTTGTCTCCGAGAGCGGGATGCGATCCGCGGACGATGTCCGGGAACTCCGGCCGTACTGCGATGCCTTTTTGATCGGATCGTCGATCATGGCCGACAAACGGCCGGACAAAAAGCTGGGGGAGTTTTTGTGCGCGTGAAAATCTGTGGAATAACGCGTGTTGAGGACGCACGCTTCGCGGAAAAGGCCGGGGCAGATGCAATTGGCGTGGTCATGTACTCGCCGACCTCGCGCCGCTCGGTGCCGGATGCGAAAGCCCGTGAGATCTTCTCGGCGCTCGGGCCGTTTGTGACCCGGGTTATTGTCACGCACACGGAATCGGAATCGGATCTCAAAAAAATCCTTGCCCTCCGGCCGGACGCAATTCAGATCTCGCACCCGTTTGTTTTTGAAAAACATCCGGGCGTTCGGGTGCTTCGGGTGATCGGACGCGGGGACGCGGTTCCCGCTGACTGCGACGCGGTGATCGTGGACGAGAGCATGGGCGCGGGAAAAGAATTCGACCGGGACTTTGCGAAAACCGTGGTGAAAACCGCAAAGGTGCCGGTGATTCTCGCCGGCGGGCTCAACCCGGAAAATGTCGGGGCTGCAATCCGGGAGATCCGGCCCTACGCGGTCGATGTGGCAAGCGGCGTCGAGACAGCGCCGGGAATGAAAGACCATACAAAAATCGCGGCGTTTATTCGTGCCGCACAGGAGGCAGATCATGGGAACTAAGGGACGATTCGGGAAGTACGGCGGGCAGTTTGTGCCGGAAACCCTGATGAACGCACTCATCGAACTCGAAGGTGCATACAATGAGGCAACGCACGATGAAAAATTCGCACACGAGCTTGCAGCCTACCAGTCGGAATACGCAGGAAGGCCGACGCCGCTCACGTTCTGCGAGAATATGTCGCGGGATCTCGGCTTTAAGGTGTACCTGAAACGCGAAGACCTCGTGCACGGTGGTTCGCACAAGCTCAACAATACGCTCGGGCAGGCGCTCCTTGCAAAGCGGATGGGAAAGAAACGGCTGATCGCAGAGACCGGGGCCGGGCAGCACGGGGTCGCGACAGCGATTGCCGGGGCGGCGCTCGGCTTTAAGGTCGAGGTCTTCATGGGCGAAGTGGACACCAAGCGCCAGGCCCTGAATGTCTTCCGCATGGAGCTGATGGGCGCGACCGTGCATCCGGTGACCTGCGGGACAAAGACGCTCAAGGACGCGACAAACGAAGCGCTCCGCGACTGGGTGGCAAACGTGAACGACACGCATTACCTGATCGGCTCGGTTGTCGGCCCGCACCCGTTCCCGACAATTGTCCGCGATTTCCAGTCCGTGATCGGGCGCGAGGCACGCGAACAGATCATGAGAAAAGAGGGAAAGATGCCGGACGCGATTGTGGCGTGCGTAGGCGGCGGCTCGAACGCGATCGGGATCTTCCACCCGTTCCTCGCTGACGATGTCGAACTGATCGGTGTCGAGGCAGCCGGAAAAGGAATCGATACGGGTGAGCACTCGGCAACGCTCTGCGCCGGGGATCCGGGCGTGCTCCACGGCACGCTCTCGTACCTGCTCCAGGACACAAACGGCCAGGTACTCCCCACGCACAGTGTTGCGGCCGGCCTCGATTACCCGGGCGTGGGCCCCGAACACGCGATGCTCAAGGATACGCACCGGGTCGCGTACCACGCGGTAAAAGACCCGGACGTGCTCGACGCGTTCCGGTACCTATCGCAAAAAGAGGGGATCATCCCGGCGCTCGAATCCTCGCACGCGGTTGCATACGTGCTCAAAAACCGGGACCGGTTCGACAAAGGCGATGTGGTGATCATCAACCTGTCGGGCAGGGGCGACAAGGATGTTGCCGGGATCGCACCGGCTCCGGAGGCGGCATGATGGGGCGCATTGAATCGGTCTTTGCAAAAAAAGGCAAAACAGCGTTCATCGGGTTTACCGTTGCCGGGGATCCGGATAAAGAGACATCGGTCCGGATCGCAAAGGCACTCATCGATGGCGGGACCGATATCCTCGAATTCGGCGTGCCGTTCTCCGACCCGGTGGCGGACGGCCCGACCATCCAGCGGGCGGACGACCGGGCGCTCGCGGCCGGCACCACGCCCGACACGATCTTTGCAATCGTCCGGGAAGTCCGGGCGTACTCGGAAGTCCCGATCGTCTTCCTCACATACTACAACACGATTTATCGCAGGGGAATCGACGTATTCTACCGCGAGGCGCACGAGGCCGGGGTCGACGGGATCCTGGTCGCGGATATGCCGGTCGAGGAATCCGAAGAGGTCGTGGCAGTTGCAAAGAAGTATGGGATCGATCCGATCTTCCTTGTTACGCAGACAACTTCCCCGGAACGCATGGACACCATCGTGCGCCACGCACGCGGATACCTGTACCTTGTTTCGGTGCTCGGGGTCACGGGAGCGAGAAAGACCGTGTCACCGGAAGCGCTTACGCTTCTCCACCGGGTCAGGGAACATACCGATCTCCCGCTTGCCATCGGCTTTGGGATCTCGACACCGGCTCATACAAAAACCTGTCGGGATGCCGGGGCGGACGGCGTGATCGTGGGAAGCGCCATTGTGAGCATCGTAGAGAAAAATCTTGGTAACCCGGCCGCGATGGAAAAAGAACTCATGCAATACGTTACCGGGATGAAAAAAGCCACCGGGCAGTGACCGGCAAATTTCCGTTCCGGGGCTAAAACCACTCCGATCTTTTTTTAATACTGGCCGGATAAAACCTATCCGGTCATTATTATGGCAAAAGTATCTGTGATTCTTGTGCTGTGCATCTGTCTTGGAGCCGGCCTTGTTATTGCCGGCTGTACCCAGCAGGCATCCACTACCACACCGGCAACAACTGCAACACCCGCAGCCTCTGAAAACCAGGCCGGCATGGCAAACCCGGCTTCGGTCAATTGTGGAAACATCGGCGGGACAACCGAGATTAAGACGAGTGCAGACGGCAGCCAGTACGGCATGTGCACGTTTACCAATGGCACCACCTGCGAAGAGTGGGCACTCTTCCGCGGCGAAGGCTGTCAGGCCGGCCCCTCGGTAAACCAGACTCCGGCAGAACCGGCATCCAACCAGACGGGGCTTGCAAACCCGGCCTCGGTCAACTGCGTGAACATTGGCGGCAAGGTTGAGATCAAGGACAGCGCAGCCGGCCAGTACGGCATGTGCACGTTCACCAATGGCACCACCTGCGAGGAGTGGGCGCTCTTCCGCGGTGAAGGCTGTCAAGCGGCTAACGTAACCGCATAAATCCGCATTTTCTTTTTTTTGGTTTTTTGTAATGAGCTGCAGGATCGGGTAACCGTCCCGTAAGCAGCATGAAAAATAAAAAAAGTGACCCGTACCAGGGATCAGAACTCTTCTGCGATCCCATACCCCCACGCATAAAGCCGGGCTGTGGCATCGTTTTTTGGGAAGAGGTCACAGGCAACGCCCCGGGCTTTCAGGAACCGGTCCGCGATCTGCGGTGAGACCGGCAGGATCTTATCCCGGATCGAACGGTTGTTCGACCAGAGGTGGAGATAATAGGTGATCATTTTTTCGCCCCCCGCCTGCTCATGCATGTACAGGTCTTTCCCGACCTCTTTTGACCCACGGGCCGGGTCCGCAAAACGCGGTGCCCGGTAAAGGCATGGATCGTACCGTGTGTTCACGGTCGTTTTGCGGCTGCCATCATACACTGTCTGTTTCATACAACATTTCCCTCCTTTTTTATCCTGCCCGGGACTGTTCCCCAACGGACCCCGGCCGGATATACTATAATGGACGTGCAATACCAGATGCGATTTTGTCGAAGTGAGAGGTGAATCCCGCATGAGGAACGGGTCATCCCCGTAGATCACATATGCAGACCAGTGTGATAAATATTTTCATTTTTGTAGCAAAAGATGTGTAAACTAGGGTAAATTCGTGATAATCCGAATAAACCGCTGAACGGACCTATGAACGGTTACCTCCGGAATATGCAGGGACCGGATCCGGCGGGCAACAATCTCCCTACCGCAACGGTCAGCCGATCAAAATTACGTCCCGGGAAAAATATGGGGAACCTCATGGTCACCCGGTCCCGCAGTTCCTGCCAAAACCCTGGCGGGAACAAGCGAGACGCGGTCGTATAAAACAGAGAAATTATGGCGGCATCGGATGCGGCGACGCACAGTCATTGTTTCCCGGGGCCTGTACCGCGGTATACCGAAACGACTGCTGCGGGATCTGTATCTCGAATCGCGCGCCATGTCCGGGTTTGCCGGTTTCCTGTATTGTGATATCGGTAAGGGACAGGATTTCCTGTACAAGGTATAACCCAAGACCGGTATTTTTCCCGTACCCGCGTTCGAAAATCCGGACTTTTTCGGCAGGAGGAATTCCCGTACCATTGTCTTCATAGACAAGAGTGACACCGGATTCATCTTTTTTGGAGGTGATTGCGATCTCGCTCACCTGCTTGCCATGACGCAGGGAATTATCGATAAGATTGTAAAAGATCTTTTCAAAGAGAGGATCGGCGTACACTTCCAGTCCCTCTGCAGTAACGGTAAACCGGATCCCCGGGGCATTTGCCTGGGAGGTAACGCAGGTGGCAAGGTCCTGGAGGTTCTGCCACACCGGTTCATGGATGCCCAGTGCCTGGTAGTCCCGGGTAAAGAGGATATTCCGGTAGATTGCCTGTGCGGCACATTTCTGTTTTTTAAAATAATCCTGCATGACGGGATCGGTAATCCGCTCACTGGAAAGTTCCATAAAACCGGTCAGCACCGTAAGCTGGTTGAGGATATCGTGCCGGGTAATTGCATAGAGAAGGTTGAGATTTTTATTGGCCCGGTTTAAAGCATGGGCATACTGTTCTGTCTCGCTATGCTGGCTGGCGGCCTGCTCCAGAGCAATTTTTTGCCGGGTGATGTCATGGAAAAAGATCTGGATACGCGTTCGCCCGTTGTCGCCGACCGGGGAAATTGTCGTTTCCAGCCATACGATCTTCCCGTCCGGTTTTTCAAGGGAAAATTCAAGTGAGCGGAGGGGCGTTTTGCCAGCGAGCACCTTTTGGGATAATGATACCAGGCTCTCCCCGACGGTGTTCCCAAAGAGGCTGACCAGGGGTATCCGGACAAGGTGGTACAGGTCCGCCCCGAAAAGAGTGCATGCCGCAGGATTGCCGTACACGATCTTCCCCTCTTCATGGATGAGGAGGGCGTCAGGCAGGGCATCTACCAGTGCCCGGTATTTCTTTTCGTTCTCCTCGACAAGCCGGTGACTCTGCTGGAGTTCGTCAAGGGTCTGGCGGAGTTCTTCTTCGATCGCGGCAAGCTGTTCGTTCCGCGAGAGCATCTCCTCGTTTTTGCGGGAAAGGGCTTCGCGGGCAGCCCGGTGTTCGCTGATGATCTTTACCCTTTCCGTGACATCGCGGAATATCTCGATCGCACCGAACACCCGGCCTTCTGCGTCATAAAGGGGCGTTGCCTTCACCCACAGCGTCAGGTGTTTTCCCCCCGGCAGGTTTACTTCGCATTCGCCAATCAGGAGACGAGGCGTTATTTCCCGCATGTGGTATGCGGTGCTCATGAGCCGCTCGTCGGGATGCAGGATCAGATCTGCAAGCAGGGGCCGGGACTTCCCGTAGAACGGGACTGCACAGGCATAATTTCCTTTCCCTATGACATCCGCAGCAAGGATTCCGGTCATCTCTTCTGCGGCCCGGTTCCATACAATGAGGTTTCCCGCCTGATCGATGGCGATAGTGGGATCCGGTAAAAAACTAAGAATGCTTTCTATCTGACTGTGGGAATCTTCTGCGGACTGTTCTGCGCGGTACTGCCGGTCTGCAATCCGTATTTTCGAGACGAGTTCCGCATACTGGGTCTTTGTATCGGCACCTTTCTGGAGATAAAACGTAGCCCCGCAGTTGAGCGCCTCGATCACGATCTCTTCCCGGCCTTTTCCGGTAAAAAGGATGAACGGCGTTTTCCCGCCGCCCTCCCGGATCTTCTTTAATAACAGGATTCCGTCCATCCCGGGCATCTCATAATCGGAGACAATGACATCATACGATACCGTACCCATACTGTTCAGGGCTGCATATGCCGAATTCGCAGTATCCACGGTGATCTCTCCGGATCTTTCCAGGAATATTTTACTGATTTCCAGGAGCGCGGGTTCGTCATCGACAACAAGGGTTCTGATCATTCCATCGCCACGTGCTGTGTGTTGTAATGTGCTACATTTTATTACGAATTTTAAAAAAGTTGCTATTTTATCCGGGCGGATTCCGTAAGAGATTTTAGAGAAATTTCGCTGTTTCACTCGTCCCGTTATTTCGGATGCCGGAAAAATAGTGTAAAACCGGGAAAGCCTAAAATCATTTTAAAGAACGGGAAAACAAATCATTCGCAAAACTCACAAATTCATACATTCCCGATGTTCGATACCCGTTAGTCCTTAAGTTCCCGGAAAACCCGGGCATCGCTGCACTCCCGGCATTCGAACTCGAGCGTCGAGTGCCCGATCCGGAACGCTTCGAGCCGGTGCCGGATCTCTTCCTTGATCTTCTCCTGTTTTTCCGGGTCGGCCTCGCAGCAGTACACATGCGTGTCGAGCACATTGATATTCGAGCAGAGCGTCCAGAGATGAACATTATGTACACCGGAAACGCCGGGCACGGACTCTATTGCCGCTATCACATCGGCAACGACCACATCCTTTGGTGCAAACTGGAGAAGGATCCGGAACGCGTCGCGCAAGATCGAGAAGGATGAGACGAGGATCACGACCGCGATCGCGATCCCAAGGAGCGGATCGACAAAGGTCTGGCCGGTAAGCGCGATCCAGACTGCGGCGAGTATTACGGCTACCGATGAGAGCGTGTCGCCAAGCACATGCAGGAACGCGCTCCTTACGTTAAGGTCGTGGCTGCCATGCAGGAAATACGCCGATGCAAGGTTGGCGGCAAGTCCGATGAGCGCGACTGCGAGCATGGTCGTGCTGTTGATTGACTGCGGATGCGAAAAACGGTCGACCGCTTCACGGATGATCAGGGCACTGACCGCGATGAGGAGAAGACCGTTTACTACCGCGGCCGCAATCTCGACCCGGTGATAACCAAAGGTCTTTGTAGGTGTCGGCAGCCGTTCTGCAACGATCATGGCGCCAAGCGAAAGGATGAGTGCAACGGTATCCTGGAGCATGTGGGCTGCATCGCCAAGGAGCGAGAGCGAACCGGAGAGGATGCCGCCGATCACTTCTGCCACGAAGATAATTGCGGTAAGAATAATCGCAAACTTCAGCGGTTTTTTGTGTGCGTGGGCATGTACGGATTCGTGGTTATGATCGTGGATATCCATGAAGGTCCTGCCTGACTTTTTCTGGTATTTTGTGAGTAGGTAGTATTTTTTTTATAGTTGATAACCAGAAACGTTACCAAAGGAAGAGGTAGTATCCGTGAAGAAACCGCCTGCCCCGGCTGATGAGATCTGTCTGTGCCCGCTCTTTGGGCTCCTGGATGTAGTGGCAAAGAAGTGGGCACTCCTTATCATTGCAATCCTTGGGAACGAGGGGTCGAAGGGATTCAATGAATTAAAAAACGAGCTCGGCCGGATCAGCCCAAAGTCCCTTTCAGACACGCTCAAAAATCTCGAACGAATCGATCTGGTTGAGAAAAAGATCCTGCCGACATCGCCGCCCACGACCCGGTACCTGCTCACAAAAGACGGGACTGAACTCCGCGAGCACTTGATCCCGCTCCTTGTCTGGGTCTCGGAACGGGGGGCACAGGACCTGCCCGGATGCCCGATCCGGAAGAGGAGGGTTGAAAACAAACGATAAATCATCGGATTATTTGGGATAGACAAAACGGACTCTGTCTGAAAATCCGAGGGAATGGCGGGAACGGGAGAAACGGACAGTTCCCGTTCCCAAAACTATCCTGAAAAGATTGTGTGGATGTTTCACTTTTTGGATTGTGCTGCTTTACCAGTTCCTGGCGTGTTCTTTTTTGGTTTCGTTGCCGTGGCACTCTTCTTCTTTGCTGCTTCTGCCATTCTTGGTACTCATCTCCTCCTTTTGTCCTTTCCAGATTCTGATTGCATTACCTGGTGTGAGGGATGATACGAAAATACCCCGACTGCAACCATTCTGAAGGGATAATCCGGGTGGATTTTGGTACAGCCTCAGTTCCCATCATCCCGGATTCTTCTTGGGCTGTTGTAGTAATAAACTTTGTTAAATTATTGTGAATTAATGTGATTAATTTGGTTTGGGGCGTGTTTTCTCCTAAAAGGGGATATTATAATTTCGGAGGCGTAATTTTAAATAAAGTGAAAACTTGCAGAATTTTGATCTACACTTCAATACTATTACCAAAACAGATTAGGTAAAAGGGTAGAGGAAAATTTTAGTTTATAGGATTTGGTAAAAAATTTAGAAAATTCTTCGTAATTACAATTGCCATCGCACCTAGCAGAATCTTAAAGCGCATTTCCGTACCCGATCCCTATCCCTCCATGAGGACAATAAAAACGGGGACTTTCTAGGGGCATACCTCAAGCTTCCAGGTACTCCTCTCGGCCAGATCTTCCACGCCAAGCAATCTTACCGCGATTAGATCGACATCGGATATACCTTCTCCGTATTATTGGTTCCCGAGACATACTCTGCCGCATAATCGTCCAGCAGCTGGCCCGGGTCAACATCGGCAAAGAGCGCCGGGTGCAGGATCTTTGCCGTGTAAAGGAGACCGATAAACGATTTTGGGCCGTACTCGCTCGAGCCGCTGAACAGGTAGATGCGGTTCTGCTGCACGGCGGGGATCGTATCCCATCCGGTGCGGTTTGCCATCGAGGCTGCAATCTGGGAAAACGGCCGGGTTTCCTTTGTGGAAAGCACCTTCATGATATAGGTGGGTTTCTCCGATACTACCCATTCGGCACTAACCTTTGACGATGAGGGCAGATTTGCCGCAATGTTTTTGCCCCCCGCAATAGTCAACAGCTCGTCGGAACCGGATCCCGATCCTGCAGCAGTCAGATCGGAATATCCTTCAAAGTAAACCGTAGGGTACTGATCCCCGGTCAGGGTCGATACCCGGTCGCGGACAAGTGCCGTTGCATTCTCAATGGTCTCTGCATACTCTTCCGCCCTGTTCTCATTGCCGGTGAGGATGCCCACTGCACGGGCATCGGACGGAAGGGTCGGGAGCCGGTAGCAGTCAAGGGAGAGGACCGTGATATTGGCCGCGAGGATCTGGTCAATATTCTTCGGGCGGGAACTGGCATACGAGATGACAACATCCGGTTTTAATGCCAGGATCTTCTCGATGTTGGGAGTTTGCCAGTTCCCGATGTTTTCTGCCTGCGGGATCTTATCCATGATATAGGAGACGTTGTACGTTGAATCGGTCACACCCACAATCTTACTGGCGGCTCCAAGGGCTATTAACATCTCCGCTGCATCAGAGTTGGCAACGATGATACGTTCCGGCAGGCAGGGAAGCGTTACCTGACTGCCATCGGTCTGCGTGATCATTACCGGTGTACAGGTTGTATTTGTCCCCGATACCGCAGTCAGGGTCGGCTCGGTTGTTCCCGTGCTGTTCGTTTCCGGGCTGCTGACGCACCCGGCAATTGCCGCGATGATGATGACCAGCGCGACAAGAATAATTACTGGATTCTTTGAGATCTTCATAAATTCACCTTTTCGTTATATCTATACCGTCACCCGCCGGAACATCTGCATGCATATCGCGATCACGATCCCTCCAAGTAGAGCAAGGAGCCCGATCTGGATAAGGGGGATGGTCCCGGTCTCGGCTGCCCGGACCGCGTCGATCGCATAACTCAGGGGATTGAAATGTGCGATCGTACTCAACCAGCCCGGCATCACATCGTAGGGCATGAGTGCGCTCGAAGTGAAAAAGAGCGGCATCGAGATCATCGTGTTGAATGCAGAGTACGAGTCGTGGTCGCCGAGATAGAGCGCGATCGTGGTCGCACAGGCCGACATCAAAAACCCAAAGAGCAGGAGGATCAGGTAGATCATCCCGTACTGGGCCAGGGGGAGGATGGTCGCACCGATCAAAATGCCGATGACAAGAATGATCGTTGCCTGGATAGCCCCCCGGATCGTGATAAAGAGGATCTTCCCGAAAAGGATGCTCTCCCGGGGCGTGGGCAGGGCAAGGAACTTGTTCAAAAATCCTAAAATCTTGTCGAACATCAGGAGCGTCCCGCCATTGAGCGAAGACGAGAGCATGGTCATGACAAGAATGCCCGGTACGATGAAATCGAGGTAGTTTCCCGTAAACGTGACCGGCAGGGCAAGACCGACAAAGATCAGCCACGCCGCCGGCATCGCAAGCATCGACACGACCGAGACCGGGCTTCGCAGCCACTTGATCATGTCGCGCGAGATGTACTCTTTTATCCCGTTCATTTCCGCCTCCGGAGCATTGTCCTGAACTGCTGGTAATCAAAGGCCCCGGCATCCTCTGCTGTCCCGACCGCGTGGAGGAAAACATCGTCGAGCGTAGGCTCCCGCATGGAAAGCGAGGTGACCGTGACGCCCTCGCATTCGAGCGCCCGGGCGATTAGGGGCATTGCCTCCCGACCGTTCTCTGCGGTAAACGTGATCTCGCTGCCCTGCTGCCCGACACACCGCACACCCTCAATGGTGACCGGGCCTTTCGGTATCCCGGAGACCTGTGCCGTGACAACATCCTTTTCAAGCTCTGCCTTGAGTGCGGTGGGAGTTCCGAGCGCAGCGATCTTCCCGTGGCTGATGATCCCGACCCGGTCGCAGAAACGATCGGCCTCGTCCATGTAGTGCGTGGTGACAAAGATTGTCATCCCGTTCTTCCTGAGCTGCCGGATGTGCTCCCAGATTTTTTTGCGTGCTGCAACATCAAGGCCGATCGTGGGCTCGTCCAGGAAAAGGACCTCCGGTTCGTGGACGAGTGCCTGCGCAAGTTCGAGCCGGCGCCGCATCCCCCCCGAATAGGTCCGGATCAGGTCGTCGGCCCGGTCGGAGAGCTCCATGATCCCGAGCACCTCGTCGGTTTTATCTTTCGGGTCTGCAACTCCGTAGAGACGGGCAAAGAGGAGGACATTTTCGCGCCCGGTCAGCTTGATGTCTACGGCCATGTCCTGCGGGACGTAACTGAGCCGTTTTCGTACGGCCTCGCCTTCGCGCACGACATCATGGCCGCAGATTGCAGCGCTTCCTTCCGTTGGCCGGAGCAGGGTCGTGAGCATCATAACGGTCGTGGTTTTTCCCGAGCCGTTTGGCCCAAGAAGCGCGAAGATCTCGTTTTCCACCGAGAGCGTGAGGTGGTCAACCGCACAGAGGCTGTCGTAATATTTAGTCAGGCCGGATGTTTCGATTGCGTTCATGGCTCTTTCCCGTTTATCCCTGTATGCTACTGTTATTGCCGTGAATGTTTTGCATTCACCTGAGTAAGGAGATCCTTTACCGCCCCGCCCCAGGCCGGGTCGTCCTGCAAAGTGACAATATCCACATTCCCCCCCTGGTACTCACCTTCCCCGGAAAGATCCTCCATCCACGATTCGATCTCAAGATAATTCTTCTTTAAATCGTCAAGAACGCGGGGATCGGCATCCCAGAGTCCCCGGCGGTCTGCTTCGAGAAGACGGCGGGAGATTTCTTCGAGAGCATACGGATTGTTCTTCTCGAAAAAGTTCCGCATCTCGTCATTATTGACAAACGTTGTCGCAATATCGTCAAAGATCCAGTTATCTACTTCCTGCGTAGAAGCAGACCAGCCATAGACCCGGGTCACCCGTTTCATGATATCGGAGGCGCCCCGGTAGCCGTGCTCCTTCATTCCCTCGATCCATTTCGGGTTGAGGAGCCTTGTCCTGACAACGCGCCGGAGTTCATCCGCAAGATCCCGGACCTCGACGCTTTCCGGTTCCCGCGTATCCCCGTAATAAGGTTTCACAGTATTGCGGGAATACTGCCGGGCTGCAGCCGTGAGTCCCCCGTGCGTGCCAAAATAACAGCAGCAGCCAAGCAGATCCTGTTCATCGGACTGCACCTTGTTGAAGGTAACCGAGACCGTTGAAAGGGCGGATGCCAGCTGCAGGTGGGCATCCTTTCCCTGGAGATCCCTCCCATAGGCGTACCCGTTCCATGCCACAAAAATATCTGCGAGATCCTTTGTGGTCTTCCAAGCGCTTGCGAGCACGGCAAGGTTTACACCGCTCGAATAGGTCCCGGGACTGGAAGAGAAGATGCGCAGGGTAGCGTCGCGGAATGTGGTATCATCTGCCGCAAGCGCTTCCTGTGCGTGACGGCGCACGAAATTCTTTTCCGGCGGTTCGTCAAGGGCTGCAACTGCCTGTACCGCATCGTCGAGCAGTTCGTAGCAGTTGGAAAAATTGTCCCGCAGGATACCGGTCGTGCGCACGGTGATGTCGATTCTCGGGTGACCGAGCTTGTGGAGCGGGATCACCTCAAAGGAGCGTACCTGCCCGTTCTTCTGCCAGACCGGCCGAACCCCAAGGAGCCAGAGCATCTCGGCAAACATCTCGCCATCCGATGCCATGATGTCCCCGGCCATCCAGTAAAATGCGACATTTTCCGGGACGGTACCTTCTTCTTTTTCATATTTTTCAATCACAGCATCGGCAAGGCGCTGACCTACGCGCCATGCCGACCGGGTGGGAACGCGGTACGGATCGAGTGAATAGAAGTTCCTGCCGGTGGGCAGGACTTCGTCATGGCCCCGGGTTATCTGGCCGGATGGCCCCGCCGGGATATACCGGCCGTCCATCCCGTGCAGGAGTGCTCCTGTTTCATCGGACTCGTCTATACGCCGGTTGATGTCGAGGATCCGTTCGCGGAGCCCGTTAAGCTCCTGTACCTGCTCAGCGGAGACCCGTTTCCCCAGTATGAGGGCAACCGGGCTCTGCGATCCACCGAGCACTTCACGGATAAACCGGTTGAGTTCGCTGTCGATCTTCTCAAGAATGGCACCATTCGACATCCCGACCTTCTCGGAATACTTCTGCTGGTTCTCAAGAAGGTAAGAGAGACCAAACCCCAGGATTCCTGCAACGAGCCGGCGCGGCGATGAGGGGCTGCTGTCGAAACGGACAACCGAACTGATAAAATCGGCCCGTCTCTCCCCGGCAGGGGCCTCACCGAAGATATGCATCCCCTCCGGGATCCGGGTGTTCCTAATCTTTGAGAGGGCTTCGTGTGCCTTTGCGACCAGCTCCGGAAGGGGTGTATCCTCGGTCACGTGCATGTCGCGGTAGAGATTCGCCCGGATGATTGCATCGCGGAGGAAATGCCCAAGGGCGTGTGCACGGGCCGGATCGTTTTTCGTGGTCTCGTACTGGGTAAGAAGGTTGTCGATCTCTTCAAGATTGTCATACAGTCCGCCGGAAGTAAGCGCAGCCTGCATATGATCGACAAGTGTTGCGTAGCCACGTCGTTTTGCCGTTGTTCCTTCAGCCGGGTTGTCAGAGTTATAGATATACAAAAATGGCATGGTTCCGGCGGCAACATCGGGAAAGCACTCCTGCGACAGCCCGACGCCTTTCCCCGGCAAAAATTCAAGGCTTCCATGGGTGCCTACATGGACAACCACGTCGGCTTTCTGTACGTGCTCCAGCCAGTAATAGGTCGCAAGGTACTGGTGGGGCGGGGGACATTTGGGATCGTGGAGGATTTTGCAGACCGAGCCATCACAGCGGGCACCAAAACAGCCGCGCTTTGGCTGGACATGAACAGTCGCGTTGCCCAGCCTGATACCGGTGATCAGGATCCTGCCGTCAAGAACCATGCCGGCGCCGGGCGGAGCGCCCCATGTCTCACTGACCCGCTGCTGCACGCCTTGCGGGAGGGTTCGGAAGTACGGTTCGTACGCCGCCATGTCCATAAGCTCAAGTGCGCCGCCGTTTGCCACGATATCCTGCACGGTTGTCCAGCGGAACTCGGACATGGCTTTTTTTGCAAGGATCAGATCGATCAGCGCACGCCCGGATTCCGGTATCGTTACGTTGTATCCTGCATCGGCCATCCTTTTGAGGATCCGGGCAACACTCTCGGGAGCATCAAGGTTCGAGCCGCCGCCGATACTTGCTTCCGCCCCGGCGCAGGGGTTATTGTTGAGGATGAAGGCTACACGGCGCTCTGCAACCGGCTTTTTTGCAAGGGCGATCCATTTCTTAACCCTCCGTGCCAGTTTCACGCACCGCTCGGGAACGGCCTGCCGGGTCTTCTCTCCGTCCGGTTCGTTGTGACTGGTGCCGACAAAGACCGGTTCTATGACCCCTTCGAACTCCGGCATCGCAACCGCCCAGCCGGTATCCAGTGTCAGGCCGTCCGAGGCATGCCACTGCTCAAGGGACATATACATGGTTACCACCGGAGAAAAAACCGGAATATCCAATATCTTAAGCAGGTCGACACCATTCTCTGCCGCCGCCTTTTTTGACTGCCCGTCCCGTGTTGTGCCGAACAGGAAGGGAATAAGTTTTATGAGGGCGTCCACGCGGGGGACCCCCTCATGGGTCAGGTGATCGGTCACCACCTGTGCCATCCCCCGAGCCCCCAGTGCATCGTCCTGAATTGCGTAAGTAAAGACCGGGATCACACCAAGACCTTCTGCTTCAAGCTCCCGGATCAGCTGGTCCTCCAGATCGACATTGCCGGCAGCCCACGATGTCCGTGAGAAGACCAGTCCGACACGGTACTGCCCGGCGGTCCGGCCCTTGTACCAGGCAAGATAATCGTCAACTTTCCGGAAAACCGCGGGGGCATCCGGGTGGTATATTCCTTCCCAAGGCAGATCGGCCGGGGGCAAAACCTCGATTGCCTCATGGAAAAGTTCTTTTTTAATAAAGAGAAGAAGGGAGACAAAATTTTCTTCACCGTTGTTGGTGATGTACCGCTGGCAGGTGGTCACCACGACAGGATCAACGGTCGACTGCCCCCAGAACGAAGGATCGGGGCCCAGCGAGATTACCGGCACCTTTTCACGGAGCGTTGCAATTTCCCGGTCCATACGCTCCCAGAACAGGTCCGACGTGTGATACACGAGGATCACATCGGACGTTTGCATGGAGGTAACTGCCTCATCTATCTTCTCCGGTGACTCTTCCAGAATCCGGGTGGGATAGATCCTGCAATCGGTACCTGTCGTTGCTGCAGCACGTTTGAGTACCGGGCTGTACGACCCCCACATGACCGATGTGATCTTCATGACAGTTTATCCTTTTTTGGCGATCCCATTGTACTGCCTCGGACCGCCGGAGTATTCTTTAAGATCTCCTCTCCCAATTGTTAAATAAATTATTAAATGTAACATCAGATACGAACTGATGAATAATAGTAACACAGATTTGCAATAAAAACAAAAAGATAACATCTATTGATAACAATATCCCTGATCGGGTTATCCCCCCTTGATAATTTTTACCAACACAATGGGTGGGTCCACGACTCCTTTAGAGATACAGGTGCGCTGCAATGAACCAGTTCGAAGAGATCTACCCGTTTTCGGCAATTGTCGGCCAGGAGCAGATGAAAAAGGCGCTTCTTTTGAATGCAATCAACCCGAAGATCGGGGGGGTGCTCGTCAAAGGTGAGAAGGGGACGGCAAAGTCTACCGCAGCCCGGGCCCTGGCGCGCCTGCTCCCGGACCGGCTGGTGGTACAGGGCTGTATCTTCGGCTGCGACCCGGCGGACGAAAAGACGATGTGCCCTGACTGCCGGAAGAAATTTCCCGCAGTTACCTCAGTAACGGCCCCGATGCGGGTGGTGGAGCTCCCGATCAGCGCAACCGAGGACAAGGTCGTAGGCAGTCTCGATATCGAACATGCGCTCAAGACCGGCGAAAAAAAGTTCGAGCCCGGTGTCCTTGCGCAGGCAAACCGGAACATCCTGTACGTGGATGAAGTGAATCTCTTAAACGATCACATCGTGGATGTCCTTCTCGATGCTGCCGCGATGGGCACCAATGTGATCGAGCGCGAGGGGGTCTCGTATGCCCACCCGTCGGCATTTATCCTGATCGGCACCATGAACCCCGAGGAGGGGGAGCTGCGCCCGCAGCTTCTGGACCGGTTCGGGCTCTGCGTGGAGATCGAGGGGATCCACGATGCCGACACCCGGGTCGAAGTGATAAAACGGCGCCGGAAATACGAGGACAATCCCGGGGCATTTCTTTCTGAATGGAGCGTGGGCGAACAGGAACTGCGCGACCGGATTGTCCGGGCACAGAAGCTCCTGCCGGAAGTCCGAATCTCTGATGACATGCTCCGGATGGTCGCCCAGATCTGTATCGACATGGCCGTGGATGGGCACCGGGCCGATATCACGATGGCAAAGACCGCGGCGACGATTGCAGCGTACAACAACCGGACTGATGTCACTGAGGACGATGTGCGGGAAGCGGCCGCCCTTGTCCTTGCACACCGGATGCGCCGCCGCCCGTTCTCCGAGCAGCAGATGGACAAGCAGAAGATGGATGAGTCCATAAAAAAATCGCAGAACCCTCGCGAGCAGCATCAGCATGAGCACGAACACCCCCACAATCACCCCCCTCAGGAGAACCGAAACCCGGATGGTTCTACCACCACCCAGTTTGCCGAAGGTTCGCCGTTTTCGCTCAACCAGAAATCTCTTGCCCTTCCGCGAAGGATGGACGCGTTCCGGCGCGAGGGAAACGGGCGGAGGAGCACGACCGAGTCCCGCGACGGGAAGTATACCGGCAGCCGGATCCCGACGACGCCTGGTCCGGACATCGCGCTCGATGCGACGATCCGTGCTGCCGCCCCTCACCAGTTAGAACGGGAAGGTGGCCTTGCGATAAAGATCGCACCCTCGGACCTGCGCGAAAAGATCCGGGAAAGGAAGATGGGAAACACCGTCCTCTTTGTGGTCGATGCAAGCGGGAGTATGGGTGCCCAGCAGCGCATGACTGCGGTAAAAGGCGCAATCCTCTCGCTTTTGATCGACGCCTACCAGAAGCGCGACCGGGTCGGGCTCGTGGTATTCCGGGGAAGCGGCGCCGAGGTTCTCCTCCCCCCGACATCGAGCGTGGAGCTTGCCCGGAAGTACATGCAACAGCTGCCGGTCGGAGGAAAGACGCCGCTTGCGTCCGGTCTTTTGCGTGGATTCGAGGTCCTGGAGCGGGAGCGTATGGTAAATCCCCAGGTCATTCCCCGTATGGTTGTGATCTCGGACGGGAAGGCAAATGTCGGCATGGGCTCCGGCTCCCCGCTCGACGATGCAAAGGAGGTTGCGTCCCGGATACGCGAGGCGGAGATCCCGTCGCTCGTGATCGATTCCGAGCAGGGATTCCTTTCGTTCGGTCTTGCCCACACGCTCTCGGACGAGCTTGGCGCAAAGTACCTCCGGCTCGAAGACCTGCAGTCAGAACAGCTTGCAGAGATCGTAAAGGGAATCGGGATGTAAGTCCCCCGGCCACACCTGTGTGGATACTATAAAAAGAGGAATCCCTTGTCCAATTCGTCCTGCCCGCCCGGCACCGCGCCAACGCCATCTGTCAGCAGCCTGTACAAAGCGGAGAGCCGGCGGCGGATTGTTCTTATCGCAGTACTCCTGCTGGTGGTTGTTGCAGCGGCAGTCTTTTCGGCGGGGATCGGTACCGTCTCCATCTCTCCTGCGGACACGGTGCTTGCCGTTGCCCATGCGTGTGCGGTCTCGATCCAGAACTTCCTGCATACGTACATCCCTGCGGTCGGGAGCTGGTACGATGCGATCCCGTTTACCGTTCCCGCCCCGTCAAACCCGCAGGCAGAACTGATCGTGGTCAACTTCCGGCTGCCCCGAATCTTCCTTGCGATTCTTACCGGGATCAGCCTTGCCGTTGCCGGGGCGGTGATGCAGGGACTTCTCCGCAACCCGCTCGTGAGCCCGTTCACGCTCGGGCTCTCGTCCGCTGCATCGTTTGGGGCTGCAGTTGCCATTGTGATCGGACCGGCAGTACTCGGGGGGCTTCTTGCGGTCGAAAGCAATTCGTTAATCATTGTCGCAGCCTTCATTTTTGGCTGGCTATCGATGCTCCTTGTCTATGCGATCTCCCGGGCCCGGGGCGTCAACCAGGCAACGCTTGTCCTATCGGGGGTTGTCATCGGCTACATCTTCTCGGCCGGCATCACGGCGCTCCAGTACATTTCGAGCAACGAGAAACTCCGCGACCTCATGGTCTGGCTGATGGGCGGGATGTGGGGGGCGAGCTGGGGGGCGGTGCTGCTCCTCGTCCCGCTCACGCTCATTCCGTTCTTTCTCCTGGAGCGGATGGCATGGGACTTAAACGCCCTTTCAGCCGGGGACGATGTGGCAAAGAACCTCGGGATCAACGTAAACCGGCTCCGGCTTTCGGGGCTTATGATCTCGACCTTTGCCGCCTCGTGCTGCCTTGCCTTTACCGGGGTCATCGGGTTTATCGGGCTCATGGCCCCGCACATCTGCCGGATGATTATAGGAAACGACCACCGGTATCTCATTCCCTGTGCGGGGCTGATGGGAGCCGCGATCCTTCTTGTTTCGGATACGGCTGCACGGACGATTATGAGCCCGGTGGAAATCCCGGTCGGTGTAATCATGTATGTCCTCGGGGGGATTTTCTTCCTCTTTTTAATCATGCGGGCCCGGGGGCGGGGGCTGTATTAGGAGGTGGCGGGGTATGGAACTGGTACTTGAAGGGGTGAGCAAAGCCTATGGGACGCAGATGGCGCTCGATGGGATCTCGTTTGCGGTACATCCGGGCGAGATCGTTGCACTTGTCGGCCCGAACGGTTCGGGCAAGTCCACGCTGATTAAGGCAATCGCCACCATCCATGCCACGACCGGTGGTATGGTTTCGCTCGATGGCAGGGACGTACGGACTATCGATCCCGTCGAGCTCGCCATGATCCTTGGGTATGTCCCCCAGGGATTTTCGTACACGCTCTACTCGACCGTTTTTGAAACGGTACTGATGGGCAGGCGGCGGTACATCAGATGGTCGGTCTCGGACGAAGAATTGTCGCGGGTCCAGCGGGCGCTCGATACGCTTGAGATGGGGCAGCATGCCGCCAAATTCATGGACGAGCTCTCGGGAGGTGAGCGACAGAAGGTGTTTATCGCCCGGGCGCTTGCGCAGGAGCCCCGGATCTTTTTATTCGACGAACCGACAAGCGCCCTTGACATCCGGTACCAGATCGAGGTGATGGAGACGATGCGCCGGATTACCCGGGAGCAGAATTCATCGATGATCGTTGCGGTCCACGATCTCAACCTTGCGTACCGGTACGCGGATGTGGTGGTTGTGCTCAATCGTGGGAAGATGGAAGCGTACGGAAAACCCTGCGATGTCCTGACACCGGACTGTATCCGTTCGGTGTACGGTGTGGATTCGTTTGCAGTGGAGAACGAGTATGGGAAATTCATTGTGCCGTTCCGGGCAAGGGACTCTGCATGAACCGGCATTTTTTTAGGTGAACTAAGTGCGGATTATACTGAACCATACTCTGGCAATACGAACTTCGTGTGTGTTTCCGATCAGGAATGCACAATAAAATGGCTTCTTCCCCAGGCCCCGTTACCAGGGAATCGGGTTGCGAACACCGTAAACCGGGCCAGACATGCTATATGGGGATTAAAGAGTGGATGGCAAAGAAAAACGCGCCGCCGGTTCTTCGAAGATGCAGATCGCAAAATGCATAAAGGTCACCTTGTGAAATTTAACACGTGACTTTTCCGATCTTGATCGGGGATGCGGCGCAGGATTTTCTTGACGCTCTTTTAAAAAAAAAACAGCGGATAGAACGCAGGAAATCACACACCTTGTCGGTAATCAGTATCCCGAAAAAGGTGGGGACAAAGAACGATTCACCTGCCACCATCTTCCTAATCCTGGTTTTAGATCGTAGTAAAGGTCATGCCGTACTTTCCCGAAAAAGTTCCAAGTGCGGTTTTTTGATCTTCTAAAAAGTCGGAACTGTAGAAATCAATAAAGGAGCAGAACAACGCTCCTGAGGAGGTTGTCCCCACCGCTATGGGGCATCCCTGGTTGAGAGGATGGTGTATTACCAGCAGCATCTCAGGTATCTTCCGGTACTGGCAATACACCATATCCCCCTTATGAGAGCTGGGTTGGTGTCAGGTAGGCGATATCATCATTGAAACATGAGTTATATAGCACAGAAAAGTCAGTTACGGTTGCCGGACTCTTAAAAAAGATTGATTTACTGGGCGGACATTCCAGAAAAGAGGCAATGGGGTGGGCCGACTCACCCTCCACCATGAAGCATAAAACCTCATTTTCCTTCCTAATGCACGCAGAAATCAATGGTAGTCCTGATACGTTAACTGCCTTCAATTAAATTGCATCTCATTCAACCGGAGCAAGCTGAACCGTGGAGAGTTTTACCGATTCAACACCTTTTTGGGACATCAGCTTTTCAGTGAGGGTTTTTAGCTGTTCTCCTTTACCATGGACGAGGATGATCTCCAGACACCGGTCATGGGTGATATGGGAATGGAGCGACGCCTTGATGATGTCGTGGTATTCATGCTGGATATCGGTTAAGGTGACAAGGAGCCCGCGTTGATCATGATCGTAGACCATGGTGATCATACCTTCCACGCTCCCCTTTGACATCGGCCATCCATTGATAATAGGAGATATATGTCCTGATTGCATCGCGGATCCCTTCCGACCTTGAAGAATAGCCGCGGTGGTTGAGGATTTCATCGAACTTATCGAGCAGGCTTTTTGGGAGGGAGATACCTATCCGGGATAAATCATCGTCCGCATTCATAACAATGCGTGAAGATCGTTGTTGTTTACTTTTTAAGGTTTTGGAAAAATATGGTTCCGGGTGCTATTAAATAAGAACCTGACCGTATGTTTTTATGAGGGGCGGCACAGGATAACTTCCCCGGGATCCTGATGAGGGAGAATGCCCATTGCCGGTGACTGCCTGCCCCGACAAGATGCGGCCGCAAAACGGGCGCAAGGACTGCAATCTCAATGAATTGGGGGTTGAAAACAAAATAAAAACAAGGACGTTCCCAGAATATATACGGAAAATATATATATCTTTGAGTTAAGATGATAATTCACCGGAGTACGAATCGATTCTCCCCATACAATCGTTGTACTTCGGAACTCTCCTTTTCTCTACGATGATGCTTGCACGAACTCATGGGCGACTGTTCACGCTTCCCGATGGGCAGGCACCGGCGCCTTACGGGAGGCAAAAAAGTGCCGGAATTATCCGGGCAACCGGATCCGCCGGTAGTAAAAAGATCAGTTCTCCGGTACGGACATTACGGACCGGCATGTCTGGCAAGGCCTCCCGTTACCGATATGCCTGCACCTTCTCGTTTAAGGTAACGATATCCCCGAAATCGATGATGCCGTTGTTGTTGTAATCGAAGAGGGCGACGGGCTCGTTGTTTTGGATCCAGTCGAAGTTGGTGAAATAGAGGGAGACGTCCGCTGATGCGACAACACCATCGCCATTGAGATCCGAATACTTACCATTATTACCGGGGCTTGTCGGCATGCGTCCCTGACTTGGCAGGGCGACGGGTGTCACAACGGTGGCGACACCGACATTTGTAATGGTAATGGTGGGGCTGGCAATGGATATCACCGGTTTGAGATCATCTCCGTTCAATCCGTCAATCTCGGTGAGTGTGGTTTTCAGAATTGTGGAACCCGCCGCAAGGCCATGGATGGTTATTGTGGCAAGGAGGACATTCTGCGCATTACCGGGGATATAATGTTCTGTGGTCAGATCAACAGCCGAGATATCACCTCGGGTAAATGGGATGGCCGGGGTGCTGTGGAGAATACTGAACGCTGATGGGAAGGTCACCGAGCTTATCTCAGCAACAGATGGTTGGGATATCTCAAGGTATATGGCATATCCCTGAATTCCCTGTGACGGGGCCTTGTCCAAGATTACTGTCATCGTTTTTGTATCACCAGCATTCATCTGTACATTATCCAAGTTTATCTGTGAGGCAGAACAAATGCCGGTTAGGATAACCAAACCCACCAGCACTCCAAAAAGGAGAACAATCCGTCTCATCCTACAATCTCGTGATAGAGCATGTATATGTCGTTGAAGTCAATGTGTGAATTGGCATTAAAATCAAAGAGCGAGAGAGGCTCATTCTCCCTGATCCAAGACATCTGTGTGAAGAACTGGTATACATCGTTGAAGTCCTTATGACCGTTGCCATTCAGATCCTCATACAGCCCATCGCCGTTCGGGTCGGTCGGCGGGTTGGTCTGCCCTGGCAGCGCGATAACACCCAATGGAATTACCGTAATGTAATCAGTCTCTGTTTTAGTGTTGCTGCCGGCACTGTTTGCCGCTGTGAGTTTTACTGTGTAGTTCCCGGCCGCTGCATAGGTGTGGACCGGGTTCTGCTCCGTGGCATTGGTCGTGTTGCCGTCACCGAAGTCCCACGACCATGACGTCGGAACGTTGGCCGACGCATCCGTGAACTGCACCGTTAGCGGGGCGATACCGTTCGTGGTGTTGGCGCTGAAGGCTGCGGTCGGGGTTATCGTTCCGCTTGTTGTATGATATGTCACAATAAGGTATGGTGGGTTCACCGTGTTTTCACGGCTGTTGAATGTTGCCTTTATGGTAGAGGAGGGCCGTGTCGTATCGGTGAGGTTGAGCATCCACCCATAATTCGGGGCCGTACCGCTCGCATATGCCTGGACATCGTTTGTCACATCCCAGCTGACCCATTCCTTGGCAGCGGTGGTAGTTGCAACCGCAGAGGGTCCTGCAGCAATCGATGCGTTGCTGTCCCAGTTGTTCCAAGTCACTCCGGTCTCGGTCCAGGGATTGGTTATCCGGTACGCATACACATCCGGTGTAAGAGTATAGGCTGACTTGTATGCGTGGAGGGTAGACGATTCGATCGTCGCTCCTTCGGGAATCGAAGAGAGATCGAAGTGGATTAGGCTCCGACCCCAGTAACTACCTTCCAAGGCTTCGATCCGGGCATTAATTACCGATGAAGTGCCGAAATTACTATTTTCATATGCGGTTCCCCACCGGATATACGAATCGGCATCGGCTGAAAGGTTAACGGTGTTTGTTACAGGTGCTGCACTCACCGTGATGTAGCCAGTCTTCTCCTCAATATCATATCCAGCGGAGTTCGTTGCCGTCAGCGTCACGGTGTAGGTCCCGGCCGCGGTGTATTCGTGACTCGGGTTTTGTGTTGTGCTCGTGACTCCGTCACCGAATGTCCATGCCCAGCTGGTCGGGGTGTTGGTCGAGGCGTCTGTGAACTGAACAGTCAGGGGTGCGGCACCGCTGGTCGGGGTTGCCGTGAAGTTGGCAACCGGCGCTACTACCGCGGCGGTGACCGCGATATAATTCGTCTGCGTTGCAGTATTGCTGCCGCCGGCGTTCGTGGCGGTCAGGGTGACCGTATACGTCCCGGCCGCCGTGTACTCATGTACCGGGCTCTGCTCCGTGCTGGTCGAGCCGTCGCCGAACATCCACGCCCAGCCGGTCGGGGTGTTTGTGGACTCATCGGTGAACGCAACTGTCAGGGGTGCTGTACCACTCGTAATGTTGGCAGTGAACGCAGCAACCGGTGTAACTGCCGGTATCGGGCTCTTGACTACGAGGAACGCAAGCGGGATCTTGTAGAATGCGGCGGTCCCGCTGCCCGGCAGGTAACGGGCATAGCCAAACGTTGTGGTACTGCTGCCGGAAATCGATGATGTCACATCCCAGTGGTCGAGGCCGGAGTACGCACCCTGCACATCGGCAGTCCGGTCAAGGTTAATATTGGTAAAGTCTCCCGTCTTTGTACTGGGATCAAAATTATTTTGAGCCGTGGGGAAGCCGTAGTTCCCGTTGTTGCTTGCCATGTAATCGACCGTGAGCGTGGCAGAGGAGATACCCGAGAGACCGGTCGTGGCAAAGGTCGTGCTCCCGACAGCAACATGCGGGGTGCCATCATCGGCTCCACCCTGGTTTTCCGTGTAGTACGAACAGACATCGTGTCCCTGGTTCACATAGTATGTCGTCAGGGTTGCGGATGTGGGGTCGTTGTACGCGACCACGAGCGTGATCACTTTGATCCTCCCATCGTACGAGCCGGTTGTATCAACATTGACATTGACCGCCCGGCTGCTGATCAGGTTCGTCACATCGTACCACATGAAGTAGTCGCTTGTCACCCGGTTCTCATGGTCATTGATCATCCTGTAGCGATCATGGGCGCCGCCGCCAAGGGCTGTATTATCGTTTCCCAAAAGTTCGCCGTACGTTGGCGATTCAATATTGTTATCGGTCACATAATTGAACGAGGCATGGCCGGTCTCGGGCCAGACCTGCTCGTAGGTGCCATCACCGTTGCCGTCGAATTTGTTCGTGATGGTGAATGCCTTGTCATCCTGCATATGCCCGTCATATGCAGAGATATAGAGCCGTGCCCATGTGATGTTCCCTACAGTGTTCTCCGGTAGGGTAAATGTCTTGGTCACATCAAGCGATCCCCAGTCCGGGGCCGGTGTGGCATTGAACCAGAGATCCCCGGTAACCGTACCGGTCTGCACGGTGGAAAGAGGGATACCCCCGACAAAATCGTCTGCGCAGGCAATGCCCGGCAGCGCGATGAGAGCGACAAGAAGGATGCTGATCGCAAGAACGGACAGGGGCCGCCCCCTCTGTATCGGGTTGTTCGGGATCCGGTTCAGGAAAAGAGGCTGCCGCTTCGTCGGGCAACCCAAAAGGTACGTGGTACTTCGAGTCATGATTCTCCCCATACGATGAAATAAGAATTTTCATAGAATAGTAACAACAGATGTGATAAATATATTATTATTTACTATTCGTTAGTTGCTGCCAGAGATCCAAAACAATAATGGGGCGGCATTCCGGGAATTCCATATCCGTGCAGTCAGACCCCATTACCTGCAATAAAGCATCTGAACAGGGAGGAGGGCGAGGGCAGCATTGTTTTTAGTGTCCCCGCGGCCCGGCACCCTTAACACAGCATCAGGACACCGGGGAGTGGAGGAGAGAGCTTTCCGGTTTTTCAGGTAAAATTCGTCCCTGCCGGCAGTACGGAGATTCCTTACCGGGTATATGAAGGGTAAAAGGAGGCAGCCAAAAAAATTTATGGAGATTTTCGTCTCTGCAGGAGGGCGATACCGGAGAGGGCAATACCCGCCACGAGAAGGGTTACTGCCGGATCCGGTGCTGACTTCCCGGTTTTAGTGACTGCCGGTTTCCATGATGAGGTTGCAGCAGGCCGGGACTCAGTTGTGCCGGCGGCCTGTGTCTCAGCCAGTGCCGGGGTACTGGGAACCGGCAGGGTCTCGCCGGGTTTTACGACCGTAATAAAAGCTGCCCGGGTATTCTTTGTGCTCCCCTTGTCGTTCGTTGCAGTAAGAGTGACCGTGTAGGTGCCGGCAGTCTGGTAGGTATACACCGGGTTCTCGATCATTGCAGAACCCCCGTCGCCAAAGTCCCATTCAAAAGAGGTCGGCGATCCTGCCGACCGGTCAAAAAACTGCACCTTGAGAGGGGCAAAGCCCACAACCGGATCGGCAGTAAAACCAGTGACCGGAGCGCCCGGGACAACCGGGGTCACGGTAACCACGGCAGCAGTCGTTTCAGCGGTGGTCACAGCTGCGGTTGTGGCGGTGGTTGTCACGGTCGTTGCAGCCGTCGTTGTTGTCGTAGCGGCAGCGGTCGTTGCGGTGGCTGTTGCCGATGTAGTCTCGGTTGCACTTGCCGTCGTGGTGGATACAGCGGCTGCGTCACCGGATACAGATACGGAAAGGGTGCCGGTATCCGGACTCATGACCACCCCATTATCGGCATTCATCTGGACGCTCTTGATGCTTACCGTTCCCGTGCCGGTCGACACCCCCTTCAGCGTAATCGTAGCAAGAGTGATATCCGTGGCACCATCCTGCACCTGCTTCCCCAGATCGACCGCACTGATCACATACCCTCCTGAAATGGCACTGCCCCGGTTCATTGACGATGCCCACGAGGGAAACGTGGATGCAGAGACCGTGACGGTGGACGAGGGGTATGCTAGAACGCATTCATAGCCGGCAAGTCCGTTGGACGCATCGCTGAGTTTGACGGTTACCTGCTGAGTGGCGCCGGGCTGGAGGGTAATTGTAGATGGACTAAATGAGATGGCAGCGGCGGCAGCGGCGCCGGCAAGACTGCCTGCAAGGATTACCAGCATAACAAACTGAAATAAAATCTTATGCATTATTACACCAACCGCAACTGATACTAATATTTCATCAATAGTATCCTGTTTGCAGGTTTTATGGATTTCTATACGATCCCGTGAGATCCCGATTAAAAAAAAAGAGAATGATCAGTGGTAGAGGATCTTGTCGTAGAGGGAGGTAATATCCTCGAAACCGAGGCTGCCGTTACCACTGTAGTCGTAGTCGTAGGCATTGTCTACGTCAGTGTTGGTAGCGAGCCATGCTCCACCAACCGACGGGTTCTCGAATGCATTGAAGAATGCGACCACATCGTCGTAATCTACCCTGCCGTTACCGTTGACATCCTCGTACACGTAGTCGCCGTTGGTGTCGGTCGGGACGTTGGTATAATACGTCTTGATCGAGCCGTCGGTGTTGTAATCCTTCGGGAATGCCTCGACATACGGCGTGGTGGTGATGTACGCCGGCTTTGTAACCGAGGCCGCATCAGCGCCGTTCTGGATCGTCAGGGTGACGGTAAACGATTTTAAGTGACCGTAGTAGGTGTGGATCGGGTTCTGCTCGGTCGAGGTCTGGCCATCGCCGAAGTCCCACTGGTACGTGGTACTGCCGGTCGTAACACCGGTCACGCTGGACGTGAAGCTGACGGCAAGCGCATGTTCTGCGGATGCCACGCCAGAGGTAACATTCGATGCAAAGTCAACGCCAAGGCCGGTGACCGTGATCGTCTTTGTTGCCGGGGACGAGACACCGCCCGGACCGGTGACGGTATGCGTTACATCGAAGATGCCGGCCGAAGTAAAGGTGTGGACCGGGTTCTGTTCGTCGGAATACGCGCCATCACCAAACGACCAGTTGTACGAACTGATGGACCCGGTGGAGGCATCCGTGAACTGGACCTGGAGCTGGGCCGTGCCGCTTTCAGGGTTCGCAACAATACCGGCTACCGGTGCATCCTGCGTTGCAGTGATCGTTGTTGTGTCAGATGCGGAACCGCCGGTGCCCGTGACCGTTACTTTGGCGGTGAAGGTACCCGGGTAGGTGTATGTGTGCGAGGGGGCCGCAAGCGTGCTGTGGGCACCGTCGCCGAAGTCCCACTGATACGAGGCTACGTTACCACTCGTGGTCGCGGAGAACGCAACCGTCAGCGGATAGTTCCCGGTGGTCTTGTCGGTGATCATGGTGACCGTCGGGGCTACCCCATCTCCTACGGTGATATACGCATTCTTTAAGAGCGTGTTGCTGCCGCCAAGGCCGCTAACCGTGAGTTTCACATTGTAGCTGCCGATGACGGTGTACTGGTGGGTCGGGTTTGCTGCGGTCGATGTCGCACCGTCGCCGAAGTCCCACTGATACGTGGTGATGCTGCCGCTCGATGCGGACGAGTCGAACGTAACCGTCAGCGGGGCGTTCCCGCTGGTCACATCCGAGGTGAAGGCCGCTGTCGGACCTCCGTAGCTGCCCACGGTGATCGTGCCGGGGTTTAAGACTGCATCGATCGCATTCCCGGCATCGTCGTCCATGGTCAGGCCGGAGAGCGTGATCGCCGATGACCCGACCGCCACACCCTTGACCGTGATCGTGGCAAGCGTATACGGACCGGTGGTGCCCGGATAGATCTTCTGGTTCGCATCGACTGCACCAATCCGGACGCTGTCCGCAGGTACCGTCGGATCTACGGTATACCTCGCCCACGTGCTGTCATAGGCGACATTCGTGATGTCCGCCTTCGTGCCATCGGTAAGCGTTACATACAGGTTGTACCCTGAAAGTCCGTTGGGGGCGCTGTCCAGCTGGATCGCATATGTCGTGCTCTCCCCCACGTTCACACTCCCGCTTACCGGGACTACCGAAATAATCGGCTTGTCGGAAACCCTGATCAGATCTGTCCGGGTCCTGGTGTCCGAGCTGCTGACACCGGTGACGGTAAGTTTCACGGTATACGAGCCGGTAGTAGCGAATGTATGGGTCGGGTTTGCATCAGTTGATGTTGTCCCGTCGCCAAAGTCCCAGAGATAGCTGACAATGTAGCCGGTTGACGCATCCGTGAAGGCAACGGATTTGCCGGTCGCTACGATCTGCTCTGACGAGGGAGTGAAATCCGCGTGGACCGCGGCCTCGGTCTTTTCGGTGACGAGGATCACATTCTGGGCAGCCATGCTGTCGCCGCCGGCACCGGTATCGTAACTCTGGAGCTTTGCCGTGTTTGTGCTGCTTGCAAGGGCACTCGTTACATCATAGACCGAGAAACCGATCTGCGGCATGCTCATATAATCCGATGAAAAGCCGGTGTACTCGTTGCTGTTGAAGAAGAACTTGCTCTTTCCCGCCTCGTTTGCGCTGGACAGGATTGCAATCGCCTTTGCGCTGGAGATATCGGTCGTATCAACTCCGGCAAACGATGCATAGGCAGTTGCCTCATCGCTGGAGGCAGAACGTGCAGTACCTGCATAGAGCATATCGAAGTTGTCGTTGATGTAGACGGTCTTCTCGGTCTGCGTGGAGTCATCCTCGTACACGACAACAAGGTAAGCGCCGTAGAGGGATGGATATCCGCTGGCGGACTTAGTGAGGGTCATCGTGTTACCGGACGCGCTAAAGGCGCTCGTCACATCCCAGACCACGAGACCGCCGGGGTAGTTATACGATGCAAAGCCCTTGGTATCCGTGTATGTGGCAACAGGCGAGAACGTGTTGCCGTTGAATGTCATGGTCCATGTGGACGGATCGCTTGCTGCACTGTTCCAGGTATATCCCTGGTACAGCCGGGCGGTCTTCACAGTTGCGGTGGAGGGGATTGAAAGATTGGCTGCAGTCCAGGTGTCGGTTACCGTGGTCCATTGAGAGATATACGCACTGTTCCCGACAGAGTACACCACATTCACGCGGCCGGTATAGGTGGCCTGCGTGGCGATGTCCGAGCCGTCGGTGTAGCGCTTGCCCTTGTATCCATTGTTGTACACGGTAAAAGATGTCGTCAGTGCATTGTTCGTCTCATCCGCTTCGCCAATAACATTGGCTGAGTCGGCTGTTGCCGTGATCGATGCGATCGAGCCTCCGGTAAGGAGCGCATTGTCTGTCACGGTGACCGTGGTATTTGCACCTGCGGCAAGGGCACCGACAGCCGCTGTACTGGTGACACCGGCATCAGTGACCGAAACCGTGGAGGCTGCCGCAGTGGCAGTACCCTGGTTCTTGACCGTTACCGAAAGTACGTTGGGCTCGTTTGCAAACAGGGATGCCCCAACGCCTACGTTCGGGCTGATCGCGGTGACAACAAGGTCAACCGGGCTTGCCACGACCACGTCATTGGTAACATCGCTCAAAGCGATGGCGTTTGTCACGGTCAGTTTCACGTGGTAGGTACCGGCTGCGGTGTAGGTATGGGTTGCAGTCTGGGTTGTCGCGTGAGTGCTGCTGTCACCGAAGTCCCAGTCCCATGATGTCGGGCTGCCGCTGGACGTGTCGGTGAAGGTGACGGTGTCGCCTATGCCCGGAGAGGCCGGCAATGACGTGAACGCTGCGACCGGTGCTACTGCCACGGTAACCGTCGGGCTGTCGATGGTATACTGGGTATTAATATAATTTCCCTGACGGTCATCAAGTTCGGTGATAGTTGCAGTAAATGTGGTCGTCCCTTCAGACAGGCCGTTAAATGTCAGCGTTGCCATCGGGATGTTGGTTCCGCCAGCGGGGAAGTAGAAGTTAGTCGTACTCAGATCTACCGAACTGATATGACCCGTGGTAAAGGGTACCGTTGTCGTATCGCTCAACGTCTGAAGCGCCGTTGGATACGATACTGCGCTGATACTTGCAACGGATGGGTTGGTAGATGCAAAATCAATGGTAAATCCCTGGATCCCTCCACCGGCTACACCCGAGGGTATCTCATCCATCATGACCGTTGCGGTACCGGTGCCGCCGGGGTTCACAACAACATTACTGATCGTGATGTGCTGTGCTGCACTTGCACAGCCCACGAGAATTAATACCGCGAAAAATACGGTAAAAATTAACAGTCTGCTTGATTTCATGTTCCTTTCTCCCGGAGGAACAACGGGATATTCCAAGCCCTTGGCTCCTGCTTTCCGTTCGTGTAAGTGGCGGAAAACATAGCACCCGGCATAACGGACACTCCGCCGGCAGGTCCCCTGCCGGGGGTGACGATACCGTCATCGGCCTGATCTATCCCCTGATTCTCCCCATACTAACTGAAATTTTAAATTTACACTGTTACTTGTTATTTGGTATGATAAATAGATTATTAGTTAGTATTTATTATTACATGCCATGTAACTAAAAGGCCTGTCGTCATGCACTCCCTGAAAACGGCGGCGCCGATGATGTAGCAGGTGTGCGAAAGAAAACAGGACCGGTTTTCGGTATTTCTAGGATCGGGATAAAAAAAGGGGGCGGATTAACTTGTACCCTCGTGATCATTTGCTTTTGAACAGGACATAAACATCGTTAAAATCGAGATGACCATTTCCGTTGAAATCAAAGAGCGCCACGGGCTCGTTGTTCTTTATCCAGTTCATTTTTGTGTAAAGCAGGAATACATCGTTGAAATCTTTATGGCCATTTCCATTCAGGTCCTCGTATAGACCATCTCCATTGGGATCGGTCGGTGGATTTGTCAGACCCGGCAGCGCAATGACACCGGAAGAAACCGTGACATACGCTGGCATCTCCGCATAATCGCTGCTCCCGGAAGCGCCGGTTATGGTAAGTCTCACCGTGTAGGTACCGGCCGCGCTGTAGGTATGGATCGGGTTCTCAGCCGTCGAGTTGGTCCCGTCGCCAAAGTCCCATCTCCATGACGTCGCACCGATCGACTGGTCGGTAAACGTAACGGACAGCGGCGCAGATCCCGAGAGCGGCGTTGCGTTCGTAAATTGCGCAACCGGCCCGTAATCGGCGATCATGAACGCCTGCGCGGCCACCATGCAGGGCTGGCCGCCGGACCTTTGTGTACTCTGGATCCCGACCACGTTGTTCTCCGCCGTAAGATACGACTTCACGTCGCGGGAATCCACCGCCACCTGCGGGAGGCCGTTCTCCCCCACCGGCTGGTTGATGGCGCCATAATTCCAGACATTTGCCGCCACTTCCTGCCCGTTCACGAACAGGTTGCCCTCGGGACCTTCCCCTGAGGGAACAAACGTGGTCAGGTTCACCCGTGCGGCATTTGCCGTATCGATGGACGGGCCGGTGAACTCAAGGTACGCCGTCGCCTCGGTCTCGTTTGTTGCATAGGCTACCGGGTCGGCGCCGAGCAGATCGAAGTTTTCATCGAGGAAGATCTGCTTGCGCGAGGCATTCTGGTCCTCGTACACGACCGCAAGGGTCATCCCGTAGAGGGAAAGCTTGGTGTTGGGATCGCCCGGGCGGGTAAAGTTCACCCAGTTGGTGCCGTCCTTCCGGTACAGCGATGTCACATCGTAGGTAATGAGCCCGTACGTAAATGGTCCCCACTCGCCGAAATTGCCCCGGTCCCAGTACCAGTGCTGGTACGTGGAAGTGATGTCGCTCCCGTCGAACTTCACGGTCACTGTCGTTGGCATCATGTTGGAGTTGTCCCACGTGTAGGGCAGGTACAGCCGTGCCTCCCTTACGGTCGCCCCGTCCGGCACGTACGGCTGCGTACCGTTCCAGGTCGCATCGAACTCGTTCCAGCCGCCGCCGTAACTCCCGGACCGGTAGTAACTGTTCCCGAAGGAGTTGACGATCCCGCCGTGGATATCGTACGTTTTATAGGTCGTTGAGTTGGTCCCGTCGTCCCGGTACAGCGCCTTGCCCTTGTACCCGTTCCAGACAAGGGGGGCGTCCCAGGCCGCAACGTTGTTTGCCTCGTCCGATTCGGCGATCAGGTTATCGGGATCTATCGATGAGGTATAGGTCACGATGCCTGAACCGACGGTAGATCTGACGGTGGAGTCAACGACAAGGATATTCTTCTGGGCGCCAGCGGCGAGTGCCGCTACATTCACCGTAGTGGAGAAGCCGTCAGAAGATGTCACCTGGAGCACGGTGGCCGGTGCAGCTGCTGTGCCATTGTTTTCCACAACCACTTTGATGTTATTGGGCTCGTGTTCGAAGATGTACCCGCCTGCGGCTCCCCCGGGGTTAGGCACGAAGTTAATCACTTCGAGATCCGGCAGCGACGCAGCCGAAACCGTGATGTAGCCGGATCGGATCATTGAATTGCTCCCCTCGCTGTTGCTTACCGTGAGATTGACCGAATATGTCCCGGCCTCGGAGTACGTGTAAACCGGGCTTGTGGCCGTGCTATCCACGACCCCGTTGTTATCGAAATCCCATGCCCAGCTGGTCGCGTTTACCGAAAAATCGGTGAACGTGACGGCAAGCGGTGCCGTACCGGACTGCGGGTCTGCCGTAAAGTTTGCAACGGGCGTCATTGCAGCGACCCCTCCGGGCAGGAAGGCAAGGGCGACAAGGACGATACAGAATGCAAGGAGCCGGGCACTCATCCGGAACCCCCTCCGCAGGACTCGGGAGGTACGGGGCCGGTTCAGGAAACGGTTCCTGCGATCGGGCAGCCGCAAGGCTGCGTACTTCTCTTGGTGTGACATGATTCTCCCCACTATTGAAAACAATCGTTGTTTGGAACAGTGTGAAATGGTATCTTGTGTGATTTATATTTTATTAAAGGCTATTTGTTAATATAAACCAATAAAATACTAATACGACAATTGTACGGGAAAAGGTAAAGTCTCAAAAACCGTTCCCGGCCTTTTAGAGAACATGACAGGATCTGTCCGTCGGGTACCCGGCCCGAAAAAAATCCAGGCTTTCTTTAAAATAAAGTATTACAAATTTTAGAATAAGTAATATTAGATAGTATTAAAATAGTATTCGTATGAACCATGGAGGAGACGGGCGACACACAGAAGATTCAGATTCCCACGGATGAGACGGAGGCGCAGCTCTTCCTTTTGCAGACGGGCGTGCTGAAATCGTGGCATGCCTGCCCGTGGTGCAGCGGGGACAATATCGGGACAATCCGGCGCCGCAAGTACCGGTGCCGGGACTGCGGGCGCGAGTGGGGAATCCGAAGAGAAAGTATCCTTGAAGGCACGAGGATCTCCTGCCGGACCTTTGTGAACACGGTACAGCTGTTCGCAGACGATGTACCGGTCAATGACGCCGCACGCCGGCTGGGTACCGCGTACAATACAACCTATGACACATACGCCCGTATACGCCACGCCCTTCTCTCGGGCAACAATCCGGAGTCTTTGCCTGGTGACAACGGATCTCCGGGCGGACAACAGACTGTTGTCTTTGGCATCCGGCTCGCAGATAAAAAAATCGCCATCGAACCGGTAAAAAATCCCGAACCGGATTTGATCACAGCACTTCCCATACCAACCATGCAGCGGGGCAACATCCTCTTTATCGATGCCTACGGAAAGAAGTACCAGGGCTTCATCACCTATGCCCCGGACCGCCGGGGAAAGGACTTCGTGCGCATCCGGTCAGCAAACGGCTTCCCCTGGTCCCCGCTTGCCCCGTTCTGGGAGTTTGCCGGAAGATCGTGGATGACCCACCGGGGTCTTGACCGGAAAAACATCCCGGGATTTCTGCAGGAACTTGCCCGGCGCTATAACTCCCGGGACTCCGACCGGTTCAGGGAGATCCTACAATCCATTGCATCGTACGATTATTCCCGACTACAGCCGGCAGATCCCGACAGGTCTGCAGAAAAAGAACCGGGCGTGTGAAGATCGGCGGGCAAATTTCACCGGACCCGGGCTCCACGCTATTGTTCAGATTACCTTTCAAAAAAAGGGATTTTAAAAAAAACAGGTATCCTCTCCCGGCCAGCTTACTGGGTTCACCCGCATGCTGGCGCAAAAGACCGGTTTTTGGCGGGAGTTTGCACAAAAAAAGCCTGCCTGCCACCGCTGCATGGCAGGTCATGACTCCCAGTCCGGCGCCGGGAAGCCCTTTGCCTCGCACGCGGCCGCGATCTGGCGCCGCAGTTCCTCACGGCGCACCTCGCTTGAAAGAGAGCTGGCAATCAGCTGCTGCGTAGTAACCCAGAATGCGCTCCCGTCAGCATGCCCGGATGCCGCGGAGGCATACTGCCGCCGCAGACGCGCAAGGAGTTTTCTGTCCACCTCCACGCGCTTTTCCAGTTTCTGGAGTTCGCAGAAAGTCTCTTTGGGAACCCCGGCTTTTTGTACGCGGGAAAGGCCCTCGGCGATCTTCTTTTTACGCTCAAGGATATGGGAGACCGCGGCAGAAAGCTCGGCACCGGTGAAGGGTTTGAGGATATAGTCGTCAATGCAGACATGGTACTGGCGCACATCCTCAGGAGTCAGGGATTTGGCAGTGATCATAAGAACCGGCACGGACTTCGTTGCCGGATCGGCACGGATCCGCTCAAGAACGGTCCACCCGTCCAGCGGTGCCATCATCACATCGAGGAGGATGACATCGGGGATCTGCTTTTTGAGCAGCCCGAGGCATTCCTTCCCGCCGGCAGCGGTACGTACGGTATATCCTTTCAGGGCAAGAAGCGTCTGCATATACCCGGCAATCTCCGGGTTGTCATCTGCAACCAGCACGACCGGCCGCCCCGATGTGCGGGGCTTTCGGGAGGTAAGAAGCAGAACAGTTGCTGCACCGGACGCTGCAACGATCGCCACCACAACCAGTGTCGCGGCAACCATCCACGCAGATGCCGGTGCCGCCCGGCCCGTACTGCCGGCAGAGGAGACACAGTCCGGATCCAAAGGATAGCCGGCACAGAATGCGGCAAGCGGTGCGGACAGATCGGCGGCGGCAAGGAGGATTCCGCTCCGCCGGTCATAGATCCGGAGGGTCTTTCCCGCGGCAAGGTACGGGAGGGTTACCGTAAGGGTGGATGTCCGGCCGGTTCCTTCTGCAGAAGATACCATTCCTGCAGGCAGCGGCGGATCGCTGTATGCAACTGATGGATCCTGAAGGTAAAATGTCCGGATCCCCTTGCCGTTACCATCAAGAATGACGCCTTTGAGGCTCCCCTGAGAAATGTACAGGTTGGGAGCCATGCCGTACCGTACCTCACCGGCCGTCCCATGGTACGTTCCGTCGCCGTTGTACCCGAAGGTCAGGACCACGATCTTCTGGTCTGTTACAGGATCTGCCTGCACCGCCCCTGTACAGGACAGGAGCAAAAAGAGCAGCAGAATACAGGGGATCCGAATCCGTGCCATCAGGATCCCCCGCCGGCCCCGGCAAGCACATGGTCGATCCTGCGGGTTGCCGCCGAACCGAACTGCCCGTCATAGGCCTCTGCCATGATATCGGGATCCGGATCCCAGCGCCAGTACTCCCCGTAACAGGAGACCGTGGAATTCTCTTTGATCGGGCGGCAGAGGGCAGGATCGCGGCCGTTTGCTGATGCACCGCTCTGGCACGAGGCAAGGGATGACCAGAGATTCGGGTACGGGTCGTTCTCATAATACCAGGTATCGCCGCAGTAGGTATCGACGAGTCCGAAAAGCGCATGCCCGGTCTCATGGAAAAAGAGCGTGGTCCGATCGGCAGGGATTTTCATGACGCCCCTGCCGGTGCCCGAAGACTGGAAACATCCTACCGGCTGGCAGGAGGCATTGTTGTACGATCCGTGGTATGCCGGGTAAAGAAGCACGGTGACATCCGCAAACGTGACATCGTTCCAGTAAGAGGCAGGGACGCTCCCGCTGCATCCGTCGAAAGCATCCCCGGGGGCTGATGGATCGAAGTAGTAATAAAAATTAAATTTTTCCCGGTACCCCTCGGGAAGCGGCTCTGACGGATCTGTCACCGCACCGAGATTCAGATATGTCCGGCTGATAACGGCCATAACATCTTCTCTGAAAAGGTTCTCATCGGCATAGCGCGAATCGTTCACCTTTGTATTATACGGGCAGTCAAAGGAGGTCGCCGAGGGATAAAAGACCACGGAGATTGCGTTGTCTGTGCTCCCGTTCACGATGAGCGGGTGCAGATAACTTGTATTGAGCGCGAGGGTTACCTGATCCTCTCCGGGAACGCGAAACGTCTGTACGGAGTCCCGGTACTCCCCGCCCGCTGCCCGGAGCGTGTGGGTACCGGCTCCGATCCCGGTAAGTGCAAGGGTGCCGTCCCCGACTGCAGATGAAGTTGCGCCCTCGTACGCGCCATCGAGATACACCAGAGCGCCATTGATCGGTATGCCGCTCTTTGCCTCCGTTACCGTCACCAGAACCTGTCCGGTATCCGCCCCGGTTGCGGCAGTCAGGTTGAACAGAAGGCAACATATTGCAACAAACGCAGCGATCCTCCCGATCCTCACGGAAATTCCCGACCGCGGCCCACACTGGTTCATAGTTATCCCGGACACGTTATACGCGAAGTTTGGTAGGGGTACATAATAAGGGTGTTTAAAATAGTAACATAAGGTAACCGGGATTGCTCTAATTATCGTTGGCCACAAAAAGCGTCAATCTGCCACCCCAATACTTCTAAAAAAATTATGTCATTCCCCGGATCGCTTCGACCGGGTTTAAGTGCGTTGCCTTGATTGCAGGATACAGCCCAGCGGCAAGCGAGAACCCGACCGCAATAACCATGCCGGCAAGGAGCATTTCAGGGGACAGCCGGGCGATCTGGTTCCCGAGAAGGCTTGCAAAATCCGGCCCCATCCGGGCGATAATAAACGGTTTTCCCACCGTATTCATGACCGCAGTAAACAATAACCCGAAGAGATCCCCGACAATGCCACCAAGCACCCCGATTAAGAGGCACTCGTAGAGCACCATCCGCATCACATCGTTTTCCGATGCGCCGATTGCCATAATGATGCCAATCTCACGGGTGCGCTCGAAGACCGAGGTTATCATCGTTGTCGTGATCATCAGCCCACCCACGATAAGCGCAAAGACCGCAAAGAGCATGAACACGATCACGATAGCATCCATGAACTGGTTTACCGCTTTAATTTGCTCGAACGCCCCGGTGGCGGTCAGACCCTGGGCTGTGATCTGGTCGACAACACTAAAAACATTGTCCGGGTCATCGACCCGGACATAGACCGTGTCGTAGCCTTTCTGCTCGCCGCGGATCTTGGATGCTGTCTGCATGTCGATGAGAACATACCGGTCGAACTGGTCGTCGCGGTTCCCCAGCGCACCGACAACAATCAGGGGCACCTGCCGGTCGACCGGCATACCGCTTGCATCGTAGTCCCGTACGAGCGCAGTGAAGTTGTCACCCATCCGGATCCCTTCGTTCCTCTGGAGCTGGTCCTTGAGATCCGCACCGAGGACAACCTCGGAAGCGTTCGCCGCAAATGCCCTCCCGGAAGTATACTTCAGCTTGAGCACCTTGTCAATCTCATCGCTTCGTACCGCAAGTACCTGCAAAAACGTCTGCTTCTTTGTAGAATAGGAATCTGAAAATGCCGGTGCCGCTGCAAGGACGTGGGGTGTGTTCCGCAATGCATCGACCTTGGTCTCCGTGATGAGCTGAGTCACCCCGCCTTCCGTTGAAGGGTGAACTTCGATTAGGGTTAAATCGGACTGCGCCTTGATGGTCTCGATTGCCTGGTACCGGATGCCATCGCTCAACGCCACGATCCCGATCACCGCAGCAACACCTATCGCGATCCCGAGAACCGTGAGGATGACACGGAGCCGTTTTGTCGCCAGCTGACGTGCCGAGAGTTTTAAGAAATCCACTTCCTTTCCCATCATGCCACCACCTGCCCGTCGCGGAGCTCGATCGTGCGGTCGCAGTAGGAGGCAAGGTCGCGCTCGTGGGTGACGATGACAAATGTCACATGCTTGGAACGATTGACCTCCCGCATCAGTTCGTAGATCTCCCGGCTGGTCTTTGAATCGAGGTTCCCGGTCGGTTCATCGGCCAGAATGTATGCCGGGCTCCCGACCATGGCACGGGCGATTGCTACGCGCTGCTGTTCTCCTCCGCTCAGCTGGTGGGGGAGGTGATCGGCCCTTTCGGAGAGCCCGACCATGCCAAGGAGGGTGAGGGCGCGCTTGTGGCGCTCCTCTTTTGGTTTATAATTAAACAGGAGCGGGTACTCGACATTCTCGACCGCGGAAAGGGAGGCGATGAGGTTGAATTGTTGGAATACGAATCCCACCTGCATCCTCCGAAGATCGATCAACGCTTTCCGGTTGGCATAATCCACCGTCCTGCTGTTGACCGCAACGGTTCCCGATGTCGGGCGGTCAAGACCGCCAAGAATGTTCATGAGCGTACTCTTCCCGCTTCCGCTCCTGCCTATCAGGGCGACAAACTCCCCCTGGTCGATAGAAAGGGAAACCTCGTTTAGGGCAAGAACGCTGTTGGAATACTCCTTGGTGAGCCGATCGGTCCTGATACCCTCGCTCATGATGCCTCACCTTCCATCGTGACAGACAAAATTGCATTACTGAGCTGGAAATAATCCCCCTGGTCGGTCACTGCGATCCTGTTGTTCTCGGTGCGGAGATAGGGCTTGATCTCCTTTGTTTCAAAGCCGATCGTTGTTGTATCGTCATAATCGAAGATATCGCGCCATTCCTTCCCCTTGTAGTTGGGGAAGAGAAGCGAGAAGATGGTCTTTATGAGCGGCGGGGTCTTGTCGTCTTCGAGCCGGTTGACCGTGAGCGTGTTGAGATCGGCAGCTCGGTCGCGGGAATACCCTCCCGAGGGGGCAACAAGGAAGATCTCTGCGTGGCTGACCGGATCTTCGGGCAGGGTTCCGTTAAACGCCATGGTATTTGTCGCCATTGTCGGGGATATCCCGTACGTGGCAAAGAGCAGATCGCAGCCCTCCTTGACCCAGAGAAGCGTCCGGGGCTCCTTTGGCGATTCGTAGATATCCAGGAAACCATCGCCGAATATGACAACCGTACTGTTCGGCGCCCCCTCCTGTTTTAACCTGACAGAAAACGTATTCTCCCCGGGCGAGAGCGGCACAGTCTCGTAGACATCGGTCCCGGAATAGAAATCGTAGTTACTGACAAAACCCTTGCTGTCGACATAGCGGGCCGTGAGGTTCAGCGGTTTTGCCGGGTCCCGGGAATCGGTAACGACAAACGTTGGGTAGATGGCTTTTGTGTCCAGCTTGCTCCACGCCCAGTACACGTAGAGGCGTCCCGGGTGGACCGTCGCGGCATCGGCAGGAACAGAAATGTTGTAGGTCACGTTGTACCAGTCTCCTACCTCGAGAGTCTGGCTGTACCGGCTGTCACCCATATCAAAGACGTAACCTCCATGGATATCGCCTTCGTATACGGAGGCAAGAGGCTTGTCGCCGGCATAGGTCGCACCCGCCGCCGCAATGCAGGTAATGCCGGTCAGCAGAACGATCATGGCGCACCTAAGAAAATTCATAACTCCCTTCCACGAAGTTGTTGGACCGGTCGGTCTCCCGGATCGCTCCCGCCTCATCGGCAACGACTTTGAGCTGGTGGGTTCCGGCAGTTGTGTGGATCGGGATATCCGCCGACAACTCTTTTCCTGCCCCGAGCCCGTCGTCACAGGTCTTGGTCGCGATCTTCTCGCCGTCAAGGTAGACTGTAAGCGTGAATGACGATGCATCGCTCCCTCCGGCATTCTTGATAGTTACCGGCAGCAGGTACAGGTTCGTGGAATCGGCAGCCGATACAACAGGAGCAAGCACCGGCACCCATGCAGTGAGGAGAAGGCCAACCATAAACAACGAGGCCAGCTTCCTGCCGCCATTGGGGGGATACCTCCGTAATCCGAAAACAAAGACAACTGCTATGATTGCAAAAGCCACAGGCCAGACCGGCAGTGGCGATTTTGTCTGCTCTGTGGAAGAACCAGGCCGGTGCGGGGCGCCGACCGTGACAGCAAGATCCGGCAGGGAACCGATGGTTATTTCTTTTGTCATGGCATCATTGGAGGTCCTAGTATCCCCTGTTGCCTGTACTTCAGCAGTTATCGTATGTGTCCCTGTCGTTGCAGGCCACGAAACGGATACGGCCTGGACGCCACTCGAATCTACAGTGACCTTCTGCGTGGCAAGCTGCGAGCCATCTACGGAAAATACCAAGGACACCGGTGAAGAGGGCCGTGTCCCGAGGTTCTGGAGTGTTGCAGTGATAGTGGCGGTTTCGCCGTTGTACGCATTGGTCACCTCGATCTGGCCGATGGAAAGATCGGTCGATCCCGAAGATGCCGATGTGGAGCCGGAGCTCGTCTCTGCGGAACCCGCTGAACCGGAAGAACCGGCTTTTTCAAGAGTGAGCATCGCAAAGACCGGGTGGAGATAATCTTCACCTTCTGCCTTTTCTCCCGTGCTGCTGATCTCACCGTCACCATTCATATCCTTGCCGCGTAAAAAGACCAGCTCGTTATTCCCCTTTTTAAGGAGACTTGTGACATCGAAGATCTCGGTGTCCCAGTATCGGCTCATGGTAGTGGCAGACGCTCCGTTCGGATTAGCGTACCCGTCATCATAGGACCGCTCGTTGGCGATATCCTTTTCGCCGGCAACATAATCGGTCCCGGTAGCTTCCGGCCCGAGGTCTTTGCCATTAAACTGGACATAATCCGGCAGGCCACGGGTCGAGGTGAGTTCTACCACCGTCAGGTTGGCATGGGTAAAACCGGTGGTGTCGGGAACCGAAAATGTCCCGGAGGTCTGGTCGTTTACGGTCGGGTTTGCCCCGGCAGTCCACCCGGTGCCATGGAGGTTCACATTTCCTTCCATGATCGAGTACTTGGTATCGGTACCGCTGGAATCCTTGAGAACTACTACCGTCATTACACCGTAAATCCTGCCATCCAGTTTGCTATTGGCTTCACCCTGGCTTGTCGTGGCGGTAACAGTGTTATGGCCGGTTTTCAGATCCGACTGCGTATCCCATGCGGCCCAGTAGACACCGTATCCTGTACACCAGACATTCTGGGTCTTGTCATCCTGGCCATAGAGGGTTATTTTGTCGAAGGTCTTGTCGTTTGCCACAAGCTGAACCCACCCGGTATACCGGGGAGTTCCGCCCCATACGCCCACGTAGGTACGGGCCCACTGGATCTCGGATCCTTCGGGAATATCGAATGCAAGAGTCTGGGGAGGATTATCCAGTCCCATAATCGAGTACTGGAGGACATGGCCGTTGACCTCTCCCTGCGATACCGTGGTCAGGGGAAATCCGTCAAATGCATAAAGCGCGGTACAGCCGGGAACGAGCAGGACAAGGACACAAACCGCAAACAGGCTGAACCGGTGCATTCCCGTGATCTTTTTCTTTTTCATGGCTTCTGGTGCAAACTTTTTTTTCATGTTACTCCTCCGTTATGACGACGAGGGAACGAAGTCCAAGGTTCCTTCCTGGAGCGTTGTCCCGGTGACGCGGTTTTTAATCCGGTAATCGATCGTGTCCCCAAGAGGTACCTCGATTTTCATTGAGGCACCAACAGGTTGCCAGGTCAGGATCTTTCCCCGGGGCATATCATTTGCCTGCGTACTGTCGTAGCAGTTATCCGCATAGACCATCAGCCACTCCTCGGGATCGAGCGTCCCGTCCCCGTTACCTTCCTCCTCGAAGTACGAAGAGAGACGGGAGTTGACCGCATTTTTAGACGGCGGCACGGTCTCATCGGTGAGATCGACTTCTGCTGTTCCTTTCTTTAAATCAACTTCGAGATCCTCAAGCGGAATCTTCCCATTCCCGGAATACACGAACAAAATCCCGTTATGGGCAGAAAATTCTGCCGGATAATCGGGGACGTGATTGGTCGTATCGAGATCCTGGATATTCTCAACGGTCGGGATCACATCGAACGAACCATTGCTCCCGGCATCCCCAAAGGGAAGTACAATTCCCCCGAGCAGGCCAAGACCCGCCACAACTGCAATGGCAATAAGAACAATTGCGATAATCGCAGCGGCCAGCCACCACCGGGGCAGGGAGAGCCGGGAGCCTTCGCCGCTTCGGACAAGGCCGGTTTCGGGATCGATGGTACGGGAAGGATGTTCAGGGCCGTCCCAAGAGATTTCACCTAGGGATCGCATGAACGGTCTGAATCCTTTCTGCCATGTGGCAGCACCGGTCACAACTGTCCCGGCAATCATTCCCAGGGAATATCCCTTCACATGCGCAACGGCCCCGCCGGCCCCGATCACAACAAGCGCCCCAAGAACGAGTTCGGTCAGCCACGAGGGCAAATCGGGACCCGCCCCTTCTTCGCCGGAATTACCGGAGCCTGACGACCCGCTGCTGCCGGACTTCTCAAGTGGCCCGGCCTGGAAACGACCGCTGGAGGAGGAGCCTTGGTATTGCCCCGAAGATCCATCGCCCGACCCCCCGCCATCACCAGACTGGCCGCCACTGGATCCTGATGACCCGCTGCCGCCTTCCGAATTCTCGATATGCGTGGAACTGCTTGTCGATGTAGAACTGCTGGTTGTTGACGAAGACGACGATCGAACCGTGATATATTCGGTCTTTGTTGTAGAGGCAGAGCCCTTGTCATTTTTAGCGGTCAGTGAAACGGTGTAAGTACCGGCAGTTGTGTACGTGTGTGTCGGGTTCTGGGAAGTACTGGTACCGCCGTCGCCGAAATACCAGTACCACGAGGTCGGGGAATTGGTAGATGAATCGGTAAACGTGACCGACAAGGAGACGGTACCGCTTGTGGGCGATCCATAGAAATCAACACTGGGGAGACCGCTGGTAGTACCCATATCCACGATAAGGATCTGCTGCGCCGCGGCCATGCAGGATGTCCCGGTGCTCTGGCCGTTACCGTTATAGAGCGTACTCTGGATACCAAAGGTATTCCCGGAAGACTGGATATACGAAGTAACATCCCGCGTATCAACGGCGACCTGGGGAACACCGTCAGCGCCCGTGCCGGATCCTCCCCAGTCCCAGACATTGGAGGCAATCACGTTCCCGTTGTAGAGGAGATTTCCTTCATGGCTGTCCCCGGCGGGAACAAATGTATACAACGTTGCTTTCTGCATGTTTGTTTTATCGATATTCATACCGGTGAATGGGATGTATGCCGTTGCCTCCTGTTCGGAAGTGCCGTACTGATCGCTCGCCCCAAGCAGATCGAAACCGTCGTTGATGAAGATCTGCTTGCGTGTTTTTGAAGAGTCCTCGTAAACTACGACGAGGTAGAATTCATACATCGAGAGTTTTGTATAATATCCGGCTTCCGAAGGATCGGAATACTTCGGGTTCGACCGGGTAAAGGTGGCAGTGTTTTCCGCGTCCTGCTTGTACGATGACGTTACATCGTACGTCAGGAGCCCGTACTCGTAATCGGCCCACGTACCGAAATTGCTCTTATCCGTATAAAGTGCAGATTGTGAAACTGAGTTCCCGTTGAATGTCAGGGACGTGTGGCCGTTGTCCACGATCTTTTCGTTGTCCCACGTATAGGGAACGTAAAGGTACGCGGCCTTGATGGTTGCGTCAGAGGGAACTCCGCTCATATCGCTTGTCGTCCAGAGGACATCGTAACTGAGCCAGCCTTTTACAGAAGAATCCTTGCTGAAACTCCCGGATCGATAGACACTGTCTCCGCGGGAATAGGCGACCCCGCCATGAAGGTCGTACGTATGTTTTGTCACGACATCGGTGTCGGTCCCACGGTCGGCACCCGCCGTCCAGTACTTCTTCCCGGCATACCCATCGAAGAGTACCGGGAATGTATTTGTCATCGTATTGTTGGTCTCGCTCAGTTCGCCCAATGTTTTTTCCGGGTCCACGGTTGCCGTATAGGTTACGGTACCCCCTTGGCTCGACCGAATGGTTGGATCCGTGATCAAAACCGTTGTCGATCCGCCGGCAGCAATAACCGGCACGGTCGTAGTACTGCCTGTAGACCAGTCAGTCGCACTGAGCTTAACAGTTGTCTGTGTTGATGCGGCAGTCCCGGTGTTCAGGATATTGAGGGTAATTTTGTTATCCTTGAGGGCAAACACGGTTCCCCCGGAAGTACCCCCAAGGTTGGGAACGATATTGGAAATGCTCAGATCCGGTGCGGTCGATGACTGGGTCACTGAAATATAATCGGATTTTGTCAGGGTTGTCGAACCTGCAGTATTCTTGGCAGTCAATGTGACCGAATAGGTTCCGACAGCAGTGTACTTGTGCGACGGGTTCTGCTCGGTACTCGTACCGCCGTCTCCAAAATTCCAGCTCCATTCGCTGGGGGAGTCACTGGACTGATCCGTGAACTGGACGGTCAGCGGGTAGGCTCCTGAAAGTGGGGTGGCAGTGAATGCCACACCGGGTTTACCGGACTCCGTGTTGACGGTGATAACCTGTGTCGCAGTATTCGACCCGTGACTATTGGCCACAGTAAGGGTGACGGGGAAAATCCCCGGACTCGAAAAGGTATTGGTTGGGGTTTTTAAGCGTGAGGTGGTGCCATCGCCAAAGTCCCACAACCTGCTGGTGACAGTTCCTGTTGATGTATCTGTGAACGTGACGGTCAACGGCACCGTACCTGATGTCGTACTTGAGGTAAATGATGCAACCGGGGCGCCGGCAGTTACGGCTGTCGCGATCACGTAACCGGTCTTTACGGAGGTATTCGATCCCGCCGCGTTTGTGGCAGTCAGCGTTACGGTATAGGTGTTGGCTGATTGATATGTATAAATCGGGTTTTTCTCGGAGGACGTGCCACCGTCGCCGAAGTCCCACAACCACGATGTCGCCATATTCTCGGACTGATCGAGGAAGGAGACGGAAAGGGGCACCGTACCGGAAAGCGGGGTACTTGAACTGTTAGTGAACCGGGCTACCGGTGCCTTCAAGGTGCTCCCAAGGGTGGTCGCGGTGATATATCCGGTCTTTGTAATAGTATCCGATCCGGTACTGCCGGCTACGGTAAGGTTAACGGAATATGTTCCGGATGCATTATAGATAACCGAGGGGTTTTGTACAGTACTGTCAATAACACCGTCATTGTCAAAGTCCCAGCTCCACAATGTTGGAGAGTTAGAAGAAGTATCAGTAAACTGCACTGCAAACGGTATAACCCCGGAGGTTACGTTCGCAGAGAAACTGGCAACCGGGCCGGCATAGTTTCCGACAATGGCACTCCCCCCAGATACCACCGGGGTTATATGGTTAGTCCCCTCCTTATCGGAATCCATGTCAACAGAAGAAATGATAATCGATGTCCTGCCATCTCCAACTCCCTTGACGGTGACCGTGGCAAGTAGTATTCCGGTAGCACCGGCCTCTTCATTTTTATTTCCATCGGCGGCCTGTAGCAGAACCGATTGGTTGGGAGTCCCTACCGGCGTGTTTATATTCGCCCATGAAGGATACACAACATTGGTAATCTCCGCAACACCGGGCGTGGCAAGGGACAGGACAAGATCGTATCCTGAAAGACCGTCAGGTGCCTGATCCAGCACGATCTGGTAGTCCCGGCTTTCCCCGACACCGAACTCCTGTGTCTGCGGGGAGATCGAAAGAACCGGGGTTCCGCTGGGCTGCGCGGTAACGGTGGGTGAAACCGTTACGGTAGCGGTCGGTGTGACTGCGCTCCCCGGGGTAACAGAGATGTATCCGCTTTTAACGGACGAATTTGTCCCGCCCGGCCCGGTCACAGTGAGGTTTACCGTGAAGGTTCCGTCTGCCGCATAGGTGTGAACCGGGCTTTGCACCGAGGCATTTGTACTGTCCCCATCACCGAAATCCCACGCCCATGCAGAAACATTCCTTGTGGACTGGTCGGCAAATGTGACGGCAAGAGGGGCAGTACCAGTAACCGGCATCGCAGTAAAAGCGGCAAGAGGGGCAGCGGATACAGCAGCAACCGTGATAAACCCGGTTCTTGTTATCGTATCTGACCCACCAGCATTTGTTGCGGTTAGCCTGACAGTATAGTTCCCTGCCGAGGTATACGTGTGTATCGGGTTTTGGACCGAGGCATTTGTGGGGTTACTATCACCGAAATCCCAGTTCCAGGACAATGGAGAGGCTGTTGAGGTATCGGTATACTGCACTGTGAGCGGCACATTCCCCCTCATTACATTCGCAGTAAAGTTGGCTGCTGGTGGCACCGGGCTCTTCACGATAAGGAACGCCAGCGGGATCTTATAGAATCCTCCATATCCGCTGCTTCCCAGATCTTCACCGCCGTTTATCGAGACATCTCTGGCATAAGAGAGGACGGCATTTTCACCGGCATACCCTTTCAGCTGATTTGTCACATCCCAAGTGGTTACCCCGGAATAGGGGCCCTGAATATTGATTCCCGAAGGAAGGAGATTGTCAAATGTGATCCATGGTGTTGCAAGACATTGAGTTCGATAACATTGCTCATACATCGTTCCGGGAAATGCATACTTGCCGTTATGGCTGGCCATGTGGTTGACGACCAGAGTTGCACTGGTAAAAGAAGATCCAATATCTGCCGTGCTAAATGTGGTGGTTCCCACGGCAACATGATTGGCACCTTCATCGACATCTCCCTGCTTTTCCGGGTAGTACGTACAGGGATCGTGCCCTTGGTTCACCCAGTAATGTGTCAGAGTCGCAGATGAGGAATTATTGTATGCGACTACAAGGGTAGCTATCTTGGTCCTACCGTCATACGATCCATAGGTATCGACATTGAGGGTAACGATCCGACTTTTAATTTGGTCCGTTACATCGTACCCCATAAAGTAGTCGCTTGTGACTCGGTTCTCGTGGTCGTTGATCATTTTATAGCGATCATGGGCGCCGCCGCCAAGGGCCGTATTGTCGTTCCCCAGAAGTTCACCGTAGGTTGGCGATTCGAAATCGTTATCGGTCACGTAATTGAACGGTGCATGATTGGGCTCATTCCATACCTGTTCGTAAGTACCGTCGCCATCGCCATCAAAGCGGTTGATGATATGGAAATCCTTGTCACCTTGCATGTGCCCGCAGTATGCGGAAACATACAACCAGGCCCACGTGATGTTGCCCACCGCATTCTCCGGCAGGGTGAAGGTTTTGGTGATATTGCTGACACCCTGCCCGGCCCAGTCCGGGGGCGTGGCATCGATATAGAGATCTCCGGTCACGGTGCCGGTCTGCACTGTGGAAAGCGGGATACCGCCGACAAAACCATCTGCACTCACGATACCAGGGAGAAGGAGAAGAGCGGCAAGCAGGATTACCGAAAGTAACACAGCTCTGTGCCAGCAGTGCTGTAGGCAATCCTGCCGCTTCAGGTGCCTGAACGGTAGCCCGTACGTGTTCTCCATGATTCTCCCCGGTATGAAAAATACATTCAATATTGTTTAGATTATCGTGTTATCAGGTATGATAAATATATTTTTATTTGCTATTGCTTACCCGGTGCCATACCGCGGTAAGTACTGCCGGTGACAGGATTAACAGATCATGACGCAGTCGGACGTTCAGGAAAATGGATAAAAAAATACCCTAGAGGAAACCTGTAGGAGTAACTCCGGAACTATACCGGATAAATAGAAGAGACCCGCCACGGGCTGCCCCCTTCTGGGATTGCTGATTCAAATTTGCTCATATTAAATTAAAAGATTTTATTACGTAAGTTGATCAACCCGTATACCGTTTGCAATGCCGGCACAGGGGAAGGAAAACCGACCCGAACCGGGGAACCTTGTTAATGGAGGCTGGGGACTGACCCTAACTATAGTATCATGGATGACAAAATAGCACCCGTTCTCGCCGGGGCGATCATCCTGATCGCCATCATCCTGATCCCCTCACTCTACACCATCGAGCCCGTAATTTCCGGGACCTCAACGCATCCGATCGCTGCAGGAGGAGACGTCACCACCCAGCCGACCCCTACCGCAAAAGTCACCCCGATCGTCATCACCGCCACACCTACCGTGACACGGACTCCCACGCCAGTCCCGACACCGGTCTCGTACGTTACTCTGGTCTACCGGCAGACAGCACCTACTACACACCAGCCGATTCCCCAGCCAAGCCTGATTGAATACCATAAACCGGCAACGGGAGCGGAGTATTACACCATTTATTCCCTAAAAGATCAGGAAGTACTCCATGCACTGCCCTACGTAGTTTATAATCTCTCAAGCCCACCTCTCGTGATCGATTATACCATCACACCACTCAACATCACCCATACGATAAACCTCCACTACAAGATCATGTCCCAGGTCTATGACGAAAACCTCGCTATCAACCGGCACTATGAGGGTTACAGCTTCGAGATCATCGTCCGCGACCGGGATACCGGGACAATTGTCGCACGGGACGGTGTCGGAGAGGAATACGGATTTGAATCCCCAAAACAACTGACAATCTACAAGGGAGGGAGTTACCTCTTTGAATTCACCGGACAATACGCCACCATAGACCTCACAATGAAAGTCAAAAAACAGGGAAATATACCTTCATAATCCAGAACGCCGTGATATTCCAGGAACGGTATAGGGTAGCAATCGACCACAGCAGCCGGAGTTTCCGTACAGCGATACCCAAAGAAACGATTTCACACCCGAAATCTGGGCGGGCAATCCCTTACTGCAAAAACACAAAGCACCCAAGGGCACATAAAAAATAGTACTATTTCATACAAAAAATAAAAATGTTTATACAATAACTGCATACCTGTTTGTGGTGATGAGTGTCACATCGCCAAAGAAGAGTCTCATGTCAAAATCAGTGGTATTGCATGTCCCTTCGATCAATCTACCATTCTTTGTTTTTGGTTTGATAAAATTTTATTAATTCATACAATTTTAAAAACAGTTAATACAGATAGAAGTTTATACTATTCCGGATGATGACCCGGGCTCGGAGAAATCCGAAACAACACATCCACCCGTTTCTATAATGATATTTTAGGGCCCCAAAAAAAGCGTCATCCCCTTTTTTCAAGCAACAGTTAAGACAGGTATCTTTCGGGTAAGGTAAATCGCTCCCGTAACAAGAACAATGACAGTATAAGTGGATTAACCGATTTTTCTGACCCTACTCCTGTGGAGAACACAAAAACCTCCTCAGAGAGTACAATACGGGCAGGATAAAGCATCGGCCGGATGATTTCTGCACAATGGCCATGGAGGAGAGGGATAGCCACAAATCCGATGGTATGAATAGATATGATTGGTTGCACAGCGGATCGTAAAAAAGCCGGACTGTTATTATGCAATGATATGACACACCCCCTGCCGGTTCTGCTTTCCACAACCGAACGCATTCACTGGGCCGGATAACGGGAAAGACGAACAACGCAGGCATATTGTCGAACCGGAAAACATGGGGGAACGTTTGCTTAAGATTCCCTCCAATACGGATTTTCTTGTACATTTGCCAATGATCTTCGGTTTTGGCTTAAAACTGTACACAGGAACATTTTTGTTCCTTCAAAAAAAGTCTGTAAACCGCCCGGATTCCAAAACCCTCATTTTCCCGTTCCCGGTTTTTGCCAAAATTCATTTCATAATCAAAGCACATCCCCCATTAAATCCCATACGGGTACGTCACCAGGGCCCCGCTGACAAAATCACAGAAACGCAATCCGGACAAAGAGGGGAGACTCTAAAAAATAAAAAATCCACGCGGACTCCCACCGGAATGCCTGAACCAGAATGCACGGGATGAGAACTGTACGGTTCGGTCACCCGCTGCAACAGAAAAAAACGATCCAGGGGATTGTTTTTTCGGTTTGTTCGCGGGGAAAAGTACCGGCCGTTTCGGTCTCATCGTTTCTTTTGGCGGCGGCATTTCCGAAAAACAAGACCAACGAGGTGATCGTATGGAAATTTTACCGGAAAATACCGGTTACGCACCCGGGCCCGGACAGGAAAACGAAGAGCTGGAATGGGGAATACGGCATATCCCGGACGAACAGCCGTTTCCCCTTGCGGACCGGGTGACCGCACTCCACGATATCCCCCTGGCTCCCGGCCTTGAGAAATTTCGAAAACGGGTATGCCGGAGGAAGACCGCCCGGCCGCAGCAGGCAGAGAGCAGGGATGAGGGGCCATGACCCGGGGGCCGGTCCCGCAAAAATCCATTGATACCGCCCTGCCCGTTGCCCGGGCCCGCGGGCTGGTTGCCTGCTGCACGCCCGGGCGGGAAAGCACCTGCGACTTTGTGATCTGCGAAACCTCGCGGACGACGTTTGTCCGGGTAAGGCCGTGCCGGCGCCTCCACTGCCCGGTGCAGGAGATTGCAGAACAGTATGCTGAACCGCTCGGCCGGCTCCGGCTCGTCCCGAATGCAGCGGGCCGGTCCCGGGAACTCTGGATCTGCGGACAGTACGGGACCCTGCGGTTTTTCCGCATCGAAGATACAGGTCTTTTGGAGATCGACAGGAACGGAAAACCCCAGGAAGGGGCCTGACGGGAGCCATAGCAGAGAGAGGGAGAGCAGTCACCGTGAGGTATTCTCCCTCAAAAAATATCCTATACCGCGAACCCCCCGGGGAGTACCTCCCAAATCTTCCCGTTTTGGGCTCCGATTACCTGTTTTTTCCCGGAAAACAAGTCAGTTTCGCGAAAATCCACGTGAGTTTTTGGACCATCACATGAAAATCACGACGGGCACAGACAATCAGGGACCAAGCGTATTTGGGCCTGTTTGGGCGGAGGATCTTTCGGGGGGTCGCCCCTCTGCACAGGGCCAAAAAAGGGTCGTACCGAATGTGTCCATGACCTGTTAAACAGTAGTATAAACAAAAAAATTCACGTCGGAGAGGTTGGGGGAGCTACGACACCCCCACCCGGATCTCCATCAGTTCCACGGCGACACCAGTCGGGCAGGTCTGGTTGAGAGTATATGATATCGAACCTTCGTTTGTTTCATTAACAACAAAATTGTTTCCACAGGTGGCCGTAGTGTTAAGAGAGGAGAATGCAGCACCCCACCCCTGAAGGGTTGCATTCCTGAACGCGGCATCCGGGCCGGAACCCGCAGTATCGGCTGCAACAGAGATCCCGGTCACATTCCCGTACGATGCCCGGTGGATGCTGGTCGTCAGGGTAATCGCACCGTACCCGTTGCTGCTCGCAAACGTATGATCGGGATCGGCGCCAAGGCTCACCGCCCGGATCTCAATACCCGAGCAGGTGCCGTTTAGGGGAACGTATGCTGCAATTTCGGACGTATTTGCAATGTCGTAAGACGGGACAAGGGTCTGGTTGCGCTCGTACGCTGTGCCGGCAAACGCCCGGGCAAACGAGGCAATGGGGGTTGTCCCGTTACCCAGTGCCTCGCAGATATCCCCAGCGGTATCGTACGAGAGAGGACTCTCCCGGTTCCCGTACTTGGTCACGTTGAGGTAGCCGTACTGCCAGCGGTATCCCTGGTCCTGCCAGAAATTTCCCTGCGGCTCGTACGCTACGCTCACCATAGTCCCGTTTACCGCAGTAATCACGCCGCCGGTAGAATTGAAAAACGTAAGAGTATAGACCGGCACATTTTCGTTCCGGACAGAGAGCGATCCCCCCGATTTTACCGGGTTGAAGACCACATCGCCCCCGCCCATCTGGACCGGTTCGGTAAGAGCGAGCCGGTCGCTGCGGGACGAGACCGCAAAGGAGAGATCGGAGGAGAACCGGTAAAACGCTTCTTCCACGTGCTCGATGTGGTCGATCTCGGCAGACTGTTTGAGCGACGGGATATAGATCCCGTCAAAGACCGCAAGGAACGTAACAAGAGCCGCAAGGATCAGCATCACGGCAATGACCGGGGCCACGGCATCGTCCCTCATCGTGGTGAGCCCCCGATCTTTCCGGTGAAGAGAACGGCCCGGTCCGTTGCAAGGGTCACGCTTTCGTTTCCTGCAAGCGATGGATAATACACGGTCAGATTGTCGCCGAGATCGAATGCTTCGGTATCGGGAACGTGGGTAAAGGGCGGATCGCTTTTTAGCGTATAGGACGTTGTCACCGAATTATTCCCGGCCGCGACAATTATCCGCAGTGTATCGGCCTTCACCCAGTCGCCGCCCTTGTGCCAGAGCGTGATGTTGCCGCCGGTGTCGTTTGCAAGACGGATCGTTACGCCCGGGCTCCTCTCTGACGGCAGGTAATTTGCAAGCGATGCCGAGAAGACCGCAACGAGGATCAGCACGATCCCGATCATGAGCATCTCACCGACAACCTCTGAAACCGCTCCCATATCCCGTTCCGTGTACCGCATCGGATCTCCCTCACACCACAAAGACGAACATGACAACTGCTGCCGCGAGCAGCACGATCGAATGCTTAAAGCCGGCAAGGATGCTGTTCGAGGAGAACTGGCCGGCCATGATCCCGGAGAACAGCCCGAGCACGATCCCGATCCGGAACATGTCGGTGACGTTCTGCGCCTGGTTAAAGGTAATGTTGTAAGTCGAGAAACTGGACATGAACGGCCCGTTGAGCTGGAACGCGGTGTACAGGTAGATCCCAAACGAGAGGTAGATGATCATCACGTACACGATGGTGGTATTGGCCCGCTCGCGCTTCATTTTAAGATAATGCTCGAAATCCGTGATCGCTATCAGGAAGATCTCGCGGAGGTTCGAGGTGATCTCGCTTGCTTTTACCAGAAGCGAGATCGCACGCTTAACCGAGACAACGCCGATCCGGTTCTCCATCCGGACAAGCGCCGAGTTCACATAGGCGCCGTTTCCCACATCGCGGGAGACAAACGAGAGTTCGGAACTCAACAGACCCAGCTTCGCGGTGGCGATCCGCCGTATGGCATCCGGCAGCGTGAGCCCGATGTCGGTCATGTCGGCAAGTTCCCGCAAAAATTCCGGGATATTGTTCTCAATGCTGCTGACGTACCAGCGGCGTCCTTCAAAGGCAAGGGCAACGGGCGCCATGAACGCGATGATGAGAAGGCAGATCTCGGCCTCTGCCGTGTTTGCAGGAAAGATGCTCCCTCCGGTCCCGGCCAGGAAAAAAACGGCAACTGCACACGCACACAATGTACCGGCAACGATGCTGTACCGGTAATCGGACAGGTACGTGCGCAGCGGGTGGCGCAGTTTCTCGGAGATCCCGAACTGTTTTTTCTTCTCCTCGATATTCCGGTAGAACTCCCGGTCGTCCGGGCCGGTCCCGGATCCTGCCGCACCTGCCGGCCCGAATCCGAACTCCACGATTTCCCTCCGGCGGATCCCGAAGTCCTCGGGGGGCAGCATGAGGGAGAGGATCCAGATCATGATGATGGCCCCGGCCGGGATGCACACGAACATGAAGGGAAGGAGCCAGTCCATCGTACCTTTGCTTGTCATCCCCTGCGCGACAATCATGATGATGAGCGCAATGGGGCCGACGACAAATGCCGAGACGTAGACCTCGGCCATGATCTCGATCGTCTTTAACACGGCATCGAGCTCGCGCCGGGCCTGCTCGTGGAAATAACTGGTCTTTGATGCAAGGTACGCGGTGATGTCGCCGCCGCTTTCAAAGACCATCCCCATATCGTTGATAAAATCCCGCATGAGGGGAGAGGGGGTTGTCTGCTGGAGGTTGTGCATGGCCGTGATCAGATCGTCGCCGAAAAGTTCTACGTCCCGGACGATCTGGCCGAACTCGCAGGAGACCTCCCCAAACATCGCCTTATCCTCGTAAATGTGTCGGATGATAGCAAACGGCGACATGGTGGTCGAGAGGGCCTGCATGTACGAGATCGCGTACGGCAGATCGAGCTCGATTTTCGTTTTTCTTCCCCGTGCAACCAGTGCCGGGTACAGGAGCTGGACAAGGAGCAGCCCCGGGACGCACAAAAGAAAGAGGAGGATCCAGAAGAGCAGCGGGGGGATGAGGGAAAAGAGCCCGAAATCGTACCCGGTAACGGCAATAAAGAGGTACAGCCCGCAAAAGATCGCACTGGAAGCGGCGGTGTTTAAAAAAACCTCCCGAAGGTATTTCTCCGGGGTTACCGGGAGGTGGGCGGCAAAGAGGTCCCGACCAAGCTGCGTCCCGAAGACCGGCATGCCCAGATGCTCGCACCACGATCCTGCACGGGAAAAAAACGGGGAGTCTGCCATTTTTTATTTCACCGAAAATCGTAGATGGCGTGGGCGAGGTCATGGATATCCGGTGCCGGCACATCGAGGGCAACGGTGAGAAACTCCTCGCGCTTTTTGAGTTCTTCGTCCACCTGTTCCGGAGTCCACCCGCGGATTGCCGCAATCTCGTCAAGGACCCGGGACGGGCCGGGAATGCGCCGGAACGTGTCGGTGCGGATATCCCACTCGAAGAGTTTTTTCGGGACGATCGTCCCGGTGGAATCCACTCCGATTTCGTTGATGGCAAGGCAGCGGCGGATCCGCTGGCCGGCATACAGGGAGAGCGACTGGTTTATCACGAGATCGAGCGCCGTGAACATGACGGGCGGGACGCTGATTGGCTCGTGCGTTAACCGGTTTATCGCTTCCTGCACGCTTCCTGCATGGATGGTCGAGAGCGTGGCATGGCCGGTGTTCATGGCCTGGAAAAGCGTCTGGGCCTCGTGCCCCCTGACTTCCCCGACGATGATGTATTCGGGCCGCTGCCGCATCGATGACTTAAGAAGGGAAAATAGGTCGATGTCGCCAACCGTGCCGGCGGCGGTGAGTTCCCGGGTCTGGGTGGCCAGCCAGTTGCTGTGCGGGAGCTGGATCTCGTGGGTGTCCTCTAATGAGACGATCTTTGCGTTGAGCGGGATGAAAAGCGAGATCGCGTTCATCGTGGTGGTCTTGCCGCTCGCGGTTCCCCCGGCAATGATCATGCTTCTCCGGTGCTCGATAACAAGCCAGAGAAACGCGAGGATCTCTGCACTGTACGTCCCACAGCGGATGAGATCGAGCGGGGTCATGGGTTCGGCCCGAAACTTCCGGATCGTAAAGGAACTGCCCCGCAGCGAGACTACGTTACTGTAGGTTACCTGGACCCGGGAGCCGCCGGGCAGGGTGGCATCGACCATCGGGTTCGTGAGCGAGATCTGCTTGTTGGCTTTCTGGGCGAGCCTGAGGACAACCTGGTTGAGTTCGTCGTTGCAAAACCGGATGCTTGTCGGGAGGCTGCCGTACGTCCGGTGGAAGACAAAGACCGGGAGATCGCCGCCGTTGCAGCTGATGTCTTCGAGTGCGGGATCCTGCATGAGCGGTTCGAGCGGGCCGAATCCCGAGAGATCGCGGCGCAAAAAGTACGACAGGATATCCAGCCGTTCGTCTGCAATGCCCGGGTAGAATTCGCGGATGACCGGGTCGGTGAGGTCGCGGCCGAGCGTTTTTGCCGGGGGGTGGTCCGGGTCGTCGTAGACGATTACACGGCGCAGCCGGGCATAGGTCTCCTGCAGGACGACCAGCTCCCGGCCGGAGAGGACCGGTTCTACGACCGTGAAGCCCAGGTCTCCCCGACGGACGATCTTGACATACACATAGGGAGCTTCGATCCAGTACTCGTCGAGCGTCCCGGGGGTCCTCGTTTCCGGGATGGGGATGTCGGACGCCGTGGCGTGTACCTGCCCGGCGTGTCGCTCCGGAGCGGCGGCCGGGGGCTGTTCTGGTGCCTGCGGGGCCATAACACAACCGGGGCCGGGGTCACTGAACCGGCACCGGAGGGCCAGAATCGTGAGGACAACGAGGGCGAGCGAGACCGCACCGGACAGAGCAATAACGGCGACGGGAATGTAGGCAAAGAGTGCGATGTAGCCGGTCGCTGCTGCCACGGCACCGGATCCTGCGATAAGCAGATCGCCCCGGGCCGTGGTATCTCCCATATACTCAGGCAGGCTGCGGATCCGGGCGCAGATGTTGATTCCGGACGAAACCGGTGCCGTTTTACGTTCTCCCGAATTGTCCGGTTCTCCGGATCCGAAAGTACTTTTCCGGGGCATTACGGTACCGAACCGGCTTCGGCACTCGGTGAAAAATTCCCGGGCCCGGGCGGAAAACGTACGGGCGTTCATACGCCCGGCCCCCACGGGCCCGGTCTGCGGATCTGGGATGTTGTGGCCTGCCCCGCAGGAGCAGCGGTCGGCACCGGGGTCGGATCTCCGCTTGCAAGCGAGAGGGTGATGTCGAGATAGTTACCGGTGATGGTGATGAGATATTCACCGGCCCCGTAGATCGTAATCGACCGGTCGGTGGTATTCGAACTGAACTCCCGTGCATACCCGTCCTGTGCAACAACCTTATGCGTCAGGTTATCGGTCACGGTGATCGTGCAGTACGGCCGGTTCACGGTAGCGCCAAGGGTGCCCCGACAGGAATCCGGATCGTTGAGGCAGTCGACCTTCGGGCTGATGGTAAAGTAGATCAAAAAGGGTCCTTTTGTGACGTTGACCCCAAGCCCTATGGGTGCCCCGCCAAGCGTATACGTATGGGTAAACGAGGGCGTTACGTAACGTGATGTGAGGCCAGTCTGGTTGATCCGCGTTCCGTGCTGGATTGCGTAGAGAACCGGGGTTACATCGGGTGTGGCATTGTACACTTCCATACCGGATTCTGCTGTTGCTGTTGGTACGGGAGATACTGGCCGGACCGGTATACCGGTTGTGACCGCACCAATGGCAGAACCGGGCGGGCTATCTGGCACTGCCGGCGTTTCATTCCCTTGGTCAAGCGATTGCTGGACCAGCCGTACGCAGCCACAGGTGCCGACCATGATGCAGAGCACGATCAGGAAAAGATAGAACCCGGTTCTTTTCCGGCGCGATACGCAGGTATTTTTTTTCGAACTGGCTGTTGGCATTGTCCTCTTCCTGAAGTACTGAATGGCGGTTCCCGGATCATGTCTCCCTGCAATAACAAAATACTATTTGTTTTAACTCAAACGAATATGATCAATTAAAATAGCATTAATACAAGTACATTTGTTATTCGCTGCCGGCTTACTTTCTTTCCACGCAACAGTACATACAACACATCCTCCAGCGGGGACAGGATCGACCGGTAACGGAGCAGAGGTGAAATTTCAGATGCATTACAGGAAATCAAGCGAGCGTGCAGTATCGCCGGTTGTCGGGGTCATGCTGATGCTTGTCGTAACGATTATTATTGCAGCAGTTGTCTCCGCGTTTGCGGGGGGACTGACCGCTGGAAAGGAAAAAGCACCACAGGCCTCTTTTGAGACGCACATCAAGCTGACAGGAGGAATGAGCGGTGGACCTTCAATGATCATGAAACATCTTGGTGGCGATCCGGTCAACACCAGAAATGTTAAACTTGTAACAAGCTGGGCAAATGCCTCGGGGGTCTACCATGTTCAAAGCACTACCGCAGCCAAGTACGTAAATGACACTGAAGAATACTATGTCCCGACGGGGGGAATGGCCCACTACAATCTATCATCGTTAAATGTTCAGTATGACTACTATGGTATGGGTAACGAATATTACAACGAACCCTATCTGGTAGTAGCAGGACAAATGCCTGCAACAGGTGATGCAGCAAATGACACCCCCCTCTGGTTTGGTAATTATGTCATGCATGCCGGTGATGTGATCAAAGCCGATACTAATCTTGATCCCGGCAATACATGGATTGACAAACAAGTCGTCAAAGACGTCAATTTGCTTACGCAGAATGATATCGTTAACATCCAGTTGATAGATCTCAAATCCGGTACGACCATATATTACAAGGATGTCAACGTGGAGGCTTGATCATGCAGAAAAATAATAAAAACGAAAATGCAGTGTCACCAGTTGTTGGTGTCATGCTCATGCTCGTGGTGACCATCATCATTGCCGCAGTCGTCTCCGCGTTTGCCGGAGGACTCGGACAGGGTTCAGCAAAAGCTCCGCAGGTAAGTATTGATGCCGAAGCACACAATGCCAGTTATATCTTCATTAATTTCAAAGGCGGTGATACCATCAATGGTGGTGCGATCACAGTAAAGACCTTCATCCCAATGGGGGATAACAAGGACATGAGTCACACCGTGAACCTCACGAATGCAATCTACCTTACCACCAATGACAAACTTGCGACGTATGACTATGGGTGGAAATGGAAAACGATCCAACCCGGTGACAGGATCCGCATTAACTGGAATGATGCATTTGCAGTGACAAAGTACGGGCCGATGGCCCCAGCTGTCGGTGAACCGGTGGAAATTGAGATCTACGACTCAGCTAGTGGGAGACAGATTGCAACTACGCAGGTCAATGTAATGCCATAATACTAAACACGAAGCAGCAACATCCACAAAGTGGAAGGGGAGGAGCAAATCCATTTTTCCATTAGAGGAAATGAAAAACTATGTTAAATTCTTCGAATGCAAACCGGTCGGGCTAACTAACAAGAGACAAAGAAATTCAAGAATACGGTTATGAGCATCCGGCACGACAACAGTGCAGTTTACGCACCTAACTCTAAATGGATCATTATGTACATTGCAACATGAACCAAGATATCAAACGTGTCACACACCCCAAGCCCGAGAGTAAAACCAACCCTAGCCTCATGCCATGCATGACGAAAAACACCTAAATAAAAAGATCCTTAATCAGCCATCACAACGGACAAAGATACCAATGAAACATTCTCAGCGTATAGTACTCCTTTTCCTTGCAGCGCTCTGCCTCGCAGCAGCCCCGGTACTTGCGGCACCGCCGGCCAATACCACGGCACCGGTCCGGACCGTCACCGACGATTATGGTACAACCGTCACGATTGCCGGGACACCGGAACGGATCGTCTCGCTCGCCCCGACAAACACCGAGATCCTCTTTTCCCTCGGCCTCAGCGACCGGGTGGTGGGCGTGACCGATTACTGTAATTACCCGCCCGAAGCGACCACAAAGCCGAAGATTGGCGGCTTCAGCACGGTAAGCGTGGAAAAAGTCGCCGCACAGAACCCGGATCTCGTGATCGCATCCGAAGGAAACGGCGCAGACCTCGTGGACCACCTGCGAAAACTCAACATGACCGTGATCGCGACAAGCCCGAAGAACGTGACCGGGATCTTAAACGACATCACGCTCATCGGGAAAGCCGCAGATGCAGAGGGCAATGCCTCAGCCTTTGTCTCTTCGCTTGAAGCACGCATCAGTGCCATCGAGTCAAATGCTTCGACACTTGCAGTGCATCCGAAGGTCGCCCACATCATCTGGAACGATCCCATCTACGTGAGCGGGAACGGGACATTCCAGAATGAACTGATCGCAATGGCCGACGGCACGAACGCATTCCCGGATAAATCCGGTTATGCAACGGTCGGCACCGAGGAGTTCATCGCAGCAAACCCGGACATTCTGATCGTAAATTCCGGCACCGGCATGGGTGGCAGCGAAGATTCGGTGGCACAGTACTTCGAGAACGAAACCCGGTTTGCCAATGTCGCAGCCATCAAAAACCACCATGTCTATGTGATCGATTCCGACATGGTAGACCGGGCCGGGCCGAGGATTGTCGATGCCCTAGAGAGCATCGCATCCGATATCCAAAAGTCCGAAGGCACAACAGCCACCGCCACACCAACACCGGCTGCACCGGGCTTTGGCATTGTCACAGCCCTTGGCGCCGGTGCAGCGGTATCTGCCCTCGTTGCACTGCGGAAAAAATAAACAGAACGCTTTGGGACAGACTTCCCAAAATCTCATTTTTTGCACCAAAAAAATCCCCGGGTTGTGCAATTCACGGGGATGCCCGGTACCGAAAACTACTTGTCATCTCCCATGCATGGGACAGTATGGACCAGGCATCCTTTTTTGTTACCTTTTTTGCCGCGCTCTTTGCCATCACCAACCCCCTGGGAAACATCCCGTTTTATCTTATGTATACCGCCAATATCGAGTCGCCCCGTACCCGCCAGGCATTTGCCATCCTGCTCGGGCCGGTGATCTTTGGAATTCTCGTGCTCTGTATGTTTTTTGGATCTGCAGCCCTCTCGTTTTTTGGGATCTCGGTCCCAGCATTCGAGATCGCCGGCGCTATTCTGCTCCTCGTGATTGCGCTCTCCATGGTCAGCGGGACGCGGACAGAACAGGTCCATGCCACGACTTCGGCAACAAAAGGGCTCACACCCTGGAAAGCGGCCGAGGCATATATCCCGGCCATCCTCGTCCCCCTGATCTTCCCGATCTATATCGGCGGCGGAACGATCACGGTTGCCACTATCTACGGCAACGAGGCGTTGGCCGGTGGCAACTTTGCCGCTGCGATCGCGGTTGTTGCCATCGTCTGCCTTCTCATTATTCTCTGCAACCTTGCCTCTGACGTAATTGCCCGGATCCTGGGCCGGCAGGGGCTGGAGATTGTTGTCAGGGTTTTCGGGATTGTGCTCCTCGGCTTGTCGGTCCAGATGTTTGCCGATGGCGCCGGCCAGATGGTGGCAGCATTCCTCCAGATCCACAGCCTCTGACCGGTCGGAACTCCCGACATGGTCCTGATCGCAACCTTTTTCCACTAAAACAAGTACACTTTAATTATGTCAAAATATTTTGGGTACAAACCGCAACCGAAGGTCAGGTCCGCGGTCGAGACATTCGAAGCAACGACCCAGATCAGGAGCAACAATGGCATCCTGCTCGGATCGGTATACGTCGATGTACAGGATAAGGAATGGGCGGTGGCTTTTGCCTACGGTGTCACACAGCACCCGAAGATCCGCGGACCGGAACCGGTCTACGAAGTCCGGTATTCCTTAAACCCGGAGGAAAAGGCAAAGGCCACACGGACCGACACCCGCAGCGAAACGCCCTCCACGATTGCAGCGGGAGAACCCAAAGATGTCGATGCCTTTGTCCTTTGGGCGCTTCACGCGGAACAGGCAAACCCCGGGGCGGCAAGCACGTAAAGGCAACCGGGCCGGAAACAATCCATTGCCTCTGGATACGATGCATAACCCGGGGCAGCCGCCACGCACATCCACACCCCACCAAGGCTGTCCCGGCACTACAAGGGGGATACTGCTCCCCGGATAACCGGGGCTGCATCTTTTTTTTTTAATTATAGGGTTCACGGAATTTTTGGACAAATCCCCGGGGCCACCGGAGATTTTTAGGAAATTTCCTTATCATCCTGAACGCTTCCGGGCCGGTTCCCGGTCGCAAAGCGCAGTAACAACACCGTGGCACCGGCACGCGGTTCCGACAAAAACCTCTGCACGATCACGGCATCGGTCAATCGCAGCCGCGAGATCCGTTCCGCAGATCGCGCCAAGGCCGGGGGCCTGCTGGACGCTTTCGAGAATCACCGCATCCGGGCACCATTCCCGAAGTCGGGCAAAGAGCGGGATCGTCCGGTCCTCACCGGTCACCGGGCAGCAGACCGGGGACAGGCAGTCCGGGATGCAGGTCCCTTCCGGGTTACATGAGAAGTACGCATCGGCCCCGGATTTTCCTGCACGGATATTTTCCGGCACCTTTGCTATGAACCGGCCGATACCGCTCCCGCATTCGTGCAGACGGCAGGAAAATGCGATCATCCGTGCCGCCACGTGGACCGGTGCCGTGGGAAAAACCCGGGCCGGACGCTCCGCGAAAAAACAGCGGCACGCCTCCGGGATCTCCCCGCGAATCATTTCGATTTGTGGCTGCGGTTGCGCTGCAAGGAACCGGGCGGCACGGCAGCCGGGATCCGGATCGATCACCTTGGCCGGCCGACCCTCTTTAATACAGAATTGGGCCGCCAGAAGTCCGTACGTCCCCCCGCCAACGATCAGGTCCATGGTCTTCCCCGAAAGAATACAAGGATATTTTACTTAATTCAACTAAAATGTACCCTATGCAGAAGGGGTACGCGGTCATCGGAGGACTGATTGCTGCTGCCGTCGCAACCGTTGTACTCTGTACCGGCTTTGGCCCGGCAGGAACTCCCTTCTTTGGCTTGAACGGCAGCGACACCGCCTCGCTCATTCTCTTTGATGTCCGGCTCCCCCGGGTGATCGCCGCAATGCTCGTGGGCGCCGGGCTTGCCGCAGCCGGCGTCGTGATGCAGGGGCTGTTCCGGAATTCGATGGCAGACCCGTACCTCCTTGGCACATCTTCCGGTGGGGCGCTCGGGGCGGCCCTTGCAATTGTCTGCCTAGGCGGTGCGTTCCACGGCCTCTTTGCCTTTATCGGCTGCCTTGCCGCATCGTTTCTCGTGTACGGCATTGCGCAGAACAAGGGGCGGGTGCAGGTCGAGCAGCTGCTCCTTACCGGCATCGCGGTCTCGATGTTCTTTGCCGCCATCCTCTCCGCAGTCATGTACTCCTCGGGCCAGAACCTCCACCAGATCCTCTTCTGGCTCCTGGGCGGGTTCTGGAATATTTCGTGGAGCGATGTGGAGCTCGGGCTTGTGATCGTGCCGGCCGCGCTCTCGCTTCTCTTCTTCTCCCGCGAACTCAACATCTTTTCCATGGGCGAGGAAGACGCAATCCATCTCGGGGTAAACACCGAACGACTCAAGCTTATCCTCCTCGGGATCAGCTCGCTTGTGACCGGGCTTGCGGTCGCAATCGCCGGATGTATCGGGTTTGTCGGCCTCATCACACCGCATGTAGTAAGGCTCGTGGTCGGTCCGGACCACCGGGTCCTGCTGCCGGCCGCGATGCTTGCCGGGGGAATTCTCCTTGCACTTTCGGACACTGTGGCCCGGACGATAGGTAACGAGATGCCGGTCGGGATCGTGACGGCATTTCTCGGAGCACCGTTCTTCATCTGGCTTTTGAAGCGGAGGTATGCCGCATGATCGAACTGGCCGGGCTTGACGTGAATTACGGGGCACGAAAAGTGCTCGATGCGATAACCTTCGAGGCAAAGACCGGCACGTTTGCTGGGATCATCGGCCCGAACGGTTCGGGAAAGACCACGCTCTTAAAAGCCGTCAGCCGGATTATCGCACCCGCGGCCGGCATCGTGAAGCTCGACGGACGGCCGCTCGATGCGCTTTCGAGCCGGGAGCTTGCACAGTCCATCGCGGTCGTCCCGCAGGAGACAAAGGCCGGGTTTGACTTTACGGTCCGGGACGTTGTCCTGATGGGCCGTTACCCCCGGCTGAGGCGGTTCGGGAAGGAGACCGAAGCGGATCTTGCGGCCTGCGACCGGGCAATGGAACTCACGGGCATAACAAACCTCGCTAGCCGGCCCATCAACGAGATCAGCGGCGGCGAACTCCAGCGGGCGATCATTGCCCGGGCGCTCGCGCAGGAACCCCGCCACCTGCTCCTGGACGAGGCAACCTCGCACCTCGACATCAGCCACCAGGTCGAGATCCTCTCAACGATTAAAAAACTCTCTTCAGGGATCGCGGTCATCGGTGTCTTCCACGACCTCAACCTCGCCGCGTACTTCTGCGACGAGATCATTGTTTTAAACAGCGGGAAGATCGTAACGGCCGGTACGCCGGCTGACGTGATCACACCAAAGACCCTGCAGGATGTGTTCGGCATCACGGCAGCAGTAAACATCCACCCTGAAACCGGAAGACCCCTTGTCGTCCTGCTCCCAAGGGAACCGGAAACGCCACACGCCGGCCTCCGGATACACGTGATCTCCGGGGGCGGGACCGGCGCTTCGGTCATTCAGGCCCTGCACCGGGCCGGCTGCCGGGTAACGACCGGTGTCCTTGCTCTGAACGATTCGGATTATGCTGCCGCGGCCCGGCTTGCCATTCCCTGCATAACGGAACCGCCGTTTGCGCCTATCACCGGCTCTTCTCACGCGGCGCTGACACAACAGATCAGCGAAGCCGATGCCGTTGTCCTGACCGCGGCACCGGTAGGTTCGGGAAACCTCGACAACCTCCGCGTCCTTGCAGAGGAGACACAAGTCCCGGTCCTCTTTGTTTCGGAAAACGGGACGGCAGCCGTGCCGGACTTTACCGGGGGAAAGGCCACGGCATATCTCGATCGCATGGCGGCCTCCGGCCGGCTCACGCTCGTTACCGGATCCGATCTTATTTCCCGCTGTACCGCCAAAGGAGAGATATCCAGATGACCGCACGTTACGGCTGCTCCACGTTCTGCTGCATGAACCTGCCCTTAAGAGAAGCCCTCCCGTTTGTTCGCGAGAAGACCGACCGGATCGAGATCGTCTCCGAAGGGCTCCACGACCTCTTTCGGTACCATGAGGACTGCCAGGCGGTCTCGGCACACTACACCGTGCATGCCCCGCTCTCGGATATCAATCTCGCGAGCACGAACGAACGGATCCGGGCCGCAAGCCTTGCGGTGATCGACGACCTCTGTGGGATCTGCGACAGCATCCACGCGACCGTGCTCGTTGTTCACCCGGGATATTTCCCGTGGGAGATCATGCGGGCAACCTCCCGCGAATCCCTGATCCGGTCGCTCGACGATCTCTGCGCTGTCCAGCAGGAGCACGATGTGCGGATCGGGATCGAGAATATGGGCTCGTGGGAGTGCCTCCACTTCCGCCAGCCCGATCTCGTCCCGGAGCTCGCGTCCCGCGACATCGGCTTTGTGCTGGATGTCGGCCATGCCCGGCTCAACAACGCTCTTGACACGTTTGCCGAAACGAGCGTTCCCTGCCACATCCATTTCCACGACAATAAGGGATCGAATGACGACCACGCGGCCTGCGGGGCCGGGTCGATCGACTTTGCCCGGATCCTGCCGCACCTGCCCGACAATGCTTCGCGGGTGATCGAGGTCTCTGATATCGCGGCGTACGAGCAAAGCGTGGCGTTCCTTACCGGGCTGGAACAGCACGCAAAACAAAACTCGGCCTGACGCCGGCATACAACAGATTATACTCACCAAGAGAGGCAGACAAGATGATCATGCATACCGCGATCCCCCGGATCCTTGTTGCCGGCACCCACAGCGGTTGCGGCAAGACAACGATCGCCACCGGTCTGATGGCGGCGCTCGTGGCCCGGGGTATCAGGGTCCAGCCGTTCAAGACCGGTCCGGACTTCATCGATCCCTCGCACCACACGCTTATCTGCGGCCGTCCCTCACGAAACCTCGACATCTGCATGATGGGCGAGACCGGGATCAAACGGACGTTTGCCGAGGCCTCGGCCGGTGCCGATATCGCGGTGATCGAAGGGGCGATGGGCCTCTTTGACGGGCGCGAAGGTTCTGACACCGCGAGTGCCGCCCACGTGGCCCGGGTGCTTAACGCTCCTGTGATCCTTGTCGTGGACGTGCACGCGGTCTCGCGCAGCATCCATGCAACGATCAAGGGATTCCGGGACTTCGACCCGCGGGTAAAAATCGCCGGGGTCATTTACAACCGGGGCGGGAGCGAGCGGCACCGGCAGATGATCGCAGAAGAGGAATTTGTCCCGGCGCTTGGCTGGGTGCCCCGACAGCCTGACGCAGAGGTAAAGAGCCGGCACCTCGGTCTGCTCATGGCAAGCGAATCGCCGGCGCTCAAAAAATACGGCAGCGTGATCGCAGAGACCTGCAACCTCGACCGGATCCTCTCCCTTGCCCGGGCCGCCCCACCGCTCGCGGTACCGGAGACCGCTGTATCAAAAGCCCGACCGAAAAAGAACCGGCCGGTAATCGCAGTTGCCCGTGATGCAGCGTTCTGCTTTTACTACCAGGACAACATCGACCGGCTCGCCCGGGCCGGCGCAGAGATCCGGGAATTCTCCCCGGTGGCCGGAGAGATCCCGGAGGCCGATGCGATCTATCTTGGCGGCGGATACCCGGAGCTCCACGCGGCTGCGCTTGAAAAATCGAAATCCACAAAAGCAATCCGATCCCTTGCGGAGGACGGGATGCCCGTGTATGGCGAGTGCGGCGGGCTCATGTACCTTTGCGGATCGCTCGAGACCGAAGGGAAAGAATTCAAAATGGCCGGCGTCCTGCCCGGCCGGGCCGTCATGACAAAGCGGCTTGCAGCGCTCGGGTACGTGAACGGTGTTTTTTCCAAATCCGCCGGCCTCTGGCCGGGAACGGTCGCAGTCCGGGGCCACGAGTTCCATTACTCGAAGGTCGAGTGCGACCGCGACGCTCGCTTCGCGATCCGGCTGCGTCAGGGATCCGGCATCGACAGCGGGAACGACGGCCTCACCGAACATGCCGCGATCGGAGCGTACACCCACGCGTACTTCAGTGATACGTTCTGCAAAAAATTCATCGCGGCTGCGGCAGCGTACCGGAAAAACGCCGGGCGGAAGTGATGGCAATGCCCCGCGATACGCTCTCTCCCTGTGCGGCCGACGCCCTCTATAACATCCGGAAGATCACGGTCGAGGGAAAACCGGTCGGGATCGCCGGACTTCAGGCAGCCTTTGCAGCGGTAGACGCGAAGGGACTTACCGGCGATGCAGAGATCGCGGCAGAACTCATGCGGAGGGTGGAAAAAGAGAATTACGTTCCCCCGGCCCTTGGGGGAGAATATGCTGATGCCCTGCTTGCCGAGTACCGCAGGACAGTAAAACGGTAAGGATCTCCCCTCAGCCAGACTGCACCAGTTTCAGGACGAGCTGGACCGCAAACAGCAACAGGATCACCCCGAAACCCGCCTTGATGTACCCGCTCTGGATCCTTACCATGCTCCGGGCGCCGATCGTTGCACCGATAACAACCGCAACCGCACAACCGAGAATCAGGGGGATATCAAAACCGCCACTGGTCAGGTGCCCGAACACGCCAAAAAGGGACGAGAAGATAACGACAAAACTCACAACACCGGCAGAATTTTTCGTGGGGTAGCGGCACAAGAATATCAGGAACGGCACGATAAGGATCCCGCCCCCGACCCCGAGGAGGCCGGAGACGATACCGACAAAAAAACTAAAACCCACGATGAGGGCGTACATTCCTGTTGAATAGTGCACCGGGCAGGCGCCCTCGGGCACTGACTTCTCCCAGTAGGTATAGATCATCCGGCCCCCGGCGCCGACAAGGAATATGACAAACAGCCACATCAGGAGCACGGGGTCGATATACGCGGCGGCCATCCCGCCGAGAAACGCCCCGATGCAGATGCCCGGCACGAACCAGAGCGCAAACCGGACATCCACAAGGTTTGACCGGTAATAGACAATCGATGCGGACAGCGCCGTGATGAGATTGAGGACAAGTGAGGTTGAGATCGAAGTCAGGGTCGCGTACCCGAGCAGGAAAAGGATCGGGGTGTAGACCGAGCCGCCACCCTGCCCGAACATCGAAAAAATAACCGAGACGATAAAGACCGCTGCAATGGCAACGATAAGGGTGCTGTCCATTGTTCACCGGCTTACTGTGTGCCGTTTAAGACATTCACCCAGGTCTGGTCATAGCCCGAGCACGGGATGCATTCGGGCTTGCCGTCCACCATCCGCACGTAGCGCTCGAAGACGTACTCGCCGCATTTGCTGCACTTAATCTTCGCAAACGAACCTTTCGGCCGCGAAAACGTAAAGTCCGGGAGTTTTGTGACCGAAAACAGCTCGGCCTCGGTTGCTGTCAGGACCATGTCCACAACCTGATTTACTACGTCCTTTGGGATCTGCGAAGGCTCGATGCCTTTCTTCCGGTACACGAAAAATTCCTGTTTGCCGAGTGCGTCCTGGAACTCCGATCTCAGGTACACGCGGACGGCTCCCTTTCCCGGCACCACGAGAAGGCAGGCGACTTTTCCGTAATTGAGCCGCTCCATCATGAGCTTCCCGTACGTGCAGCCGGTAACGGCCATGAACCCGTCGATCATACAGGTCTGCGGGTGGCCGACGCCCATTTCCGAAAGGCCAAATGCCCCGTGGTCCCCGATATGCGAAACTCCCAGTTCCCGCATGGCGACCAGTCCCATCCGGTACCCGATCGGCATGAACGGGCAGATGTGTCCGTGGAAATCCCAGACCCCCTGAGGGATTTCAATTTTTTTTGAATTCAGCATGGGGAGTTACTATATCTCAGGTGCCATATATAATTTGTCACGGGATTTTTTCTGTGAGTCATTCTGGTTCGGGTATATTCTACCCGAGGTAAAAAGCCGCAGGGAAAAAATTGCAGGGAAGTACCGGTGACATACCCCGGTAGTGGTGACAGTCGCAGATCCGTTCAACATAGATCGGAAAATAGGATATCTGACTGCTGTCAACCCAAACCGTAAGACTCGAAACTGCGATAAGAATAAAGAAATTGCAGGAATGAATCCCTCATTCCTTTGGTTCTTTCTTTTCGTCTACATTCTTCTTTGCATCGGCTTTCGGCACGATCTTTGGACCGCAGCAACAACACGAATCCTGCTTTCCAAAGATTTTCTCAAGAATGCCTTTCTTCTCGGTCATAACCATCAATACGAATCCATAATTTAAAATTATTTTGAATTGCCCGATCCATCCTCACATAACCGCACATGAAAAGCGTCCGGCCCGGGTCCGAAAAAAACGCTCGCCCCCGCCCCACTACCGAGATACCGCAGCGCGATTATTGCATTTTGCCAAAAAAAGAAGTCCGGCCCTTCCTTCCGGTCAGGCACGTTCCATACACTGCAGCAGCCAGCGGCCGCGCTCGGTGATCGAATAAATGATCCAGTTTCCCTGGGATTTTCTCTCAATAAGCCCGGCCTCTTTGAGACTGGTAAGGTGGTAGGAAAGTTTTGAACCGGATATCTTTGTGAGCCGGTTGATGACACAGACGCAGAGCGGCTTGTCCCGGATGATATAGAGAATGGAGAGCCGGATCGGATCGGAAAGCCCTTTGAATATTCTGCTGTACGTCTCCAGTTTTGTTTTCGCGGGTATGCTGCGTGCCAGTGCTTCAAGGCCGCCCATGGAGGCAAGATCGGCCTGAATCTGTTCCGGCAGTTCCGGGGACTGGACCTCGCCGGGCTCCGATACCTTGCAACAGGACTTCGACTTCTTTGACATTTCAAACTAATCTGAAATGCCAGGATATAAATATCTTGCCCGGTAATTGGAATTTCAATTAAACCTGAAATTCTGGTAAATGAGGAAATTACCATGGCTCTCTGTTCCGGGTGTGTCGGATGGGGTGAAGATCCCCCAGGTCCCTATTCATGACATAATCCGGATGCTATCCGGTTTCATGCGGGATTTTGCGAACACCAGCTGCACATGTACGTGCATAATCGAGAGAGTCTTATGAAGATTGATTATGGGATACCCGGCCGGAATGGCCGGGATTCATTCAGTATTCGCTATTTTAAATTCCAGGACAGGGGGTGCCGGAGAACATGACCTCAGTCAATGACCTCTTTACCGCGGGACAGTTTTTTCTGGTTATCGCCGCGGAGCTTATCATCCTCTTTATCGGGATCAGTTTCCTTGTCGGGTTGATCCGCGAGTATGTACCGGAAGAAAAGATCAAGGCCGCACTGAAAAACCGGAAGTACGGGATAGGAAATGTTCTCGGTGCCGGATTTGGGGCACTCACACCGTTTTGTTCCTGCTCCACCATCCCGATCCTTGTCGGTCTGCTTGATGTCGGGATACCGTTCGGGATCGCATACTCGTTTTTAATTGCATCGCCGCTTTTAAACCCGGTCATCTTCTTTCTGCTGCTCGCACTCTTTGGTATCGTCCCGACACTCATCTATTCTGCAATTACGTTTTCAATCGCCGTTATTGCAGGCATCCTTCTGGAACGTGCCGGGTATGCACAGTATGTCAAAGAAGTAACGCTCGAAAAGACCTCGTGCTGCGACTGCCACGAAGAGGGACACCCGGCATCCACGGCTCACAAAGCCCGGTTCACCCGTTCCCTCGGCTTTGCCCTCACGCTCTTTAAGCAGGTCCTTCCCTACCTGCTTCTCGGTGCCGGGATCGGGGCGTTCATCTACGGGTTTATACCCGAGGATTTCATCGTTTCCCTTGCCGGTCCGCAAAACCCGCTCGCTATTCCGGTTGCGGCAGTCATCGGAGTCCCGATGTATATACGGGCCGAGACGATCGTCCCGATCAGCGCGGTTCTTTTGGAGAAAGGAATGGGCATCGGGGCGGTGATGGCACTCATCATTGGCGGTGCAGGGGCGAGCATCCCCGAAGTAACGCTCCTTGCCTCGGTCTTCGAAAAGCGTCTCGTCGCCGCGTTCGTGATCACGATCCTTGGGGTTGCCATCCTTGCGGGCGTGCTTTTCCAGTTCCTTGCGGCCGGGGGAATCATCACATAATTCTAAAAAATTTTAACAGTCACTATCATCCCCCCCATTTTTGTATCCGGCCCGGAACAGGTGGCAGAAAAGTAATCTTTAATATCCGGGACGTCCACAGGTTATTCAATAAAAATTGAAATGAAATGGGGGATGCATTACGCACTGCCCCGGGTTGAACGTCTCATGACCGATCCTATTATTGGTTCACTCCTCAGCGGATGGGACACCCTCTTTGGGTATCTCTCCCAGCACGTCATCACCTGCCTTGTCCCGGCATTTTTCATTGCCGGGGCGATTGCAGCGTTCATCAAAAAGGACGCGATCCTGAAATATTTCAGTCCCGAAGCGAAGAAGACCACCTCCTTTGGTATCGCATCGGTCTCGGGTACCGTGCTTGCCGTATGCAGCTGCACGATCCTTCCGATGTTTGCCGGCATCCTCAAGAAGGGAAGCGGGCTTGGGCCGGCGATCACGTTTTTGTATGCCGGGCCGGCGATCAACATCCTCGCTATCGTGTATACCGCAAAAGTCCTCGGCTTCGATCTCGGGGTTGCCCGGGCCGTTGCGGCCATCGTGATCTCGATCGTGATCGGTCTTGTCATGATGGCGCTCTTCCCCGAACACGATGCAGAGTCCACAAAGACCCATGCCGCTGCCCGCCGGGCTCTCATGTCAAAAGAAGCAACCCGGCCTGCCTGGGTTGTCCCGGCATTTTTTGTCTTCCTGGTTGCGATCCTCCTTGTCGCAACATCAGCGCTCGACATCTTCTACCGGCTGCTGATCGTCTACTTCCTCTCGATGGCGGTCGCCTTCCTTTTGATCTACTACTTTGCCCGCGATGAAGTCACGGACTGGGGCATGGAGATCTGGGACCTCACAAAAAAGATCTTCCCGATCCTTATTATCGGGACGTTTGCGCTGGGCGTCCTTGCCTACTTCCTGCCGGCTTCGGTGTTTGCGCCGTACTTCGGGGACAACTCGATCGGGGCAAACTTCCTTGCCGCATGTGTAGGCGCGATCCTCTACATGCCCACCCTGCTTGAAGTGCCGGTGATCGGGACAACGCTTGGGTATCTCTCGGGAGAGATGGCAAAAGGCCCGGCGCTTTCCCTGCTCCTCACCGGCCCCAGTATCAGCCTGCCGAGCCTGCTCGTGCTCTACCGGCTCATCGGCGGGAAAAAGACGCTTGCCTACGCGGGCCTGGTGATTGTGTTCTCAACGGCTGCCGGGTTTATCTTCGGCAACCTGGGGCTGTGAGGAATATGGATAACGACAAACCCTGCTGCCCGGCGGATGCACTCCGGCGGATCCGGCAGATAAAGATCAACGGGATCATGACCGGCATCACGATGCTGGACGAATGCATAGCATACGTCCACAACGAGAACTGTTGTACGGATACGGAGATCCGGGTGGCGCTCGTAAAACGCGTCCGCGTCTACAACTATATCCCAAAAAGCGTCGAGGGCCAGTATGCCGATGCACTGATGGACGAATACCGGAAGAACCGGTCTGGACAGGAGAAGATACCATGACAAAAATTGAAGTTCTCGGAACCGGCTGTGCAAAGTGCAAACGTCTCTTTGCCAATGCCGAGCAGGCAGTAAAAGACTTAAAGATTACAGCGGAGGTCGTCAAAGTCGATGACCTTGACGAGATCGTGAACCGCGGTGTGATGCTGACGCCGGCGCTCTTTATCAACGGCGAAGTCGTTGCAGAAGGGCGGGTGCCGGACGTAAACGAGATCAAATCGATGCTCACGGAGGGGCAGTAATGGCAGAGACCCCGAAATGCTCGTGCGGATCGAATGAGAAATCGAGGATTATTTTCCCCTGTGCCGGGCAGGCAAACACCGGGCAGCTGACAAACCTTGCCGCTCTCCAGCTTACCGAAGAAGGTTACGGGAGTATTGCCTGCGTTGCACTGCTTGCCACCGGTGCGGAAAATCTTATCAAAAACGCAAAAAACGTTCAGGAGGTCGTTGTCCTTGACGGCTGCCCGATGCAGTGCGCAAAAAAGATTGCAGATGCGCACGGCATAACGGCCGGCCAGCACCTGATCATGACCGAACTTGGCATTGTCAAAGGGCCATCGAAGAATTACACGGATGACGATGTGGAAACGATCGTCTCCGCGTGCTGGAAAGGGGAAGGCCGCATGAAACCTGCGGACTCAACGGAGAAGAAATCCGGGGGCAAAACCAGCGGGTGCGGCTGCGGATGCGGCGGCTCCTGTTAAGGGAATACCGGGGCGATCTCTCACGACATCAGAAGACGAAATCCGTGCATGGGCACAAGATTACGCGACAAAGAACGGCTGGGTGCTGAACCCGGACAAGGACGTTCTCGACCGGGTGATCAGCGGTCTGGCACGCAACGAACAGAAGTTCGGGCACCGGTACTGCCCGTGCCGGCTCAGATCACGGGACGAAGAGAAAGACAAGGCAATCATCTGCCCGTGCATCTACCACAGGGACGAGATCGCAAAGGACGGCCACTGCCACTGCATGCTGTATTACCGGCCCGATAAAGAAAAAACCGGATCGAACTGATATGACCTGCGTGCTTGTCACCTGCTCCGGTGTGTCGAACACCGGGAAATTAACGACACAGGCTGCACTTGCCCTGATGCAGCGCCGGCCGGGGCACTATGTCCGGGTGGATGCAAAGCAGTCTGCCGCCACACTCGAAGCCGAGCTCTCGGATGCCGACCGGATAATCGTCGTTGACGGGTGTACGGAGTGCTGTGCAATGAAAAAAATGCCGACGGATCCGGCAGCACCACGGGTTCACATCATCGCAACCGATCTGGGGATCGAAAAAAACGGGATGGCCGAGGTTCAGTTCCCTGAGATCGAAATTCTGGCCAATGCGGTAAGGGATGCGGAGAACCAACGGCAATGATACCAGGGGAAGATCAATGAAAATCGGCATTGTATCGGACGGGAAATTCGGTGACCGGGCCTTCGAGATTATCAGGGAACGGTTCCCAACCGAGTGGATTGTAGCACCATTCCCGCAAAGCATGGTCGTCGATGACCTCGAACTGGCGCTCCCGGAGTGCGATCTTTACCTCTCATACGTCCGCCATCCTGACGTAGCCCTTGCGGTAATCGAAAAGCAGAAACCGGTAATCCTCGGCGTCAGCTTCGGGCCCGGGTTCCTCCGGCAGGCAAAGGCGATCAACGAGAACATCGTTGCGCCCGTGACCATGTGCTCGCTTGAGGACAATACCTGGGTCCCGGAGATCAATGAATTTGCCAGAGTGTTCGGGAAACCGTCGTTTGAAGTACATGTCCGAAACGAGGGCACTATCGACAGCATCCGGGTGATCCGGGGATCCCCGTGCGGTTCGACCATTGAAGCAAGCGCGGAACTCTCCGGCACACACATCAGCGAAGAACAGCTCCGGCACTACGGCCTGCGCATCTGTCATTTCTGCCGGGCACCACGGTTCGGGAAGACCTGCGATAAGGAACTTGCCGGATTGTTCCATATCCGGGAACTGATAACAGCGATCACTGCCGCCGCACCGAACGCCGGTGCACCGCTGGCATCGTTTTCCCGGGAGATCGAAAACGAGATCGATACGAAAACGATCCACCCATAGACCCCTACCAAAAACAGGATTAACGGTGTGATGCCAACGACAGAAAAATCTCACACGATAAAACCGACCGGTTCCTGCTGCGGGAATGCCGCCCCGTCACCGGCAGAAGCGTGCGGATGCTCCGGGCCGACGAACAAAGGCCCTGCACCGGTCATCCGGCAAACGACATCGGAGATCACGGCAAAGAACCGGTGGGACCACATCCTTGCCCGGTGGGGCGTCAACCGGATGGGCCACATCGTTACCCCGGGCCTGTACCGTCTCGGGAACCCGGATAAGGATTCCCCGGTCTTTGCGTCCGCGAATTACACGCTCAGCTTCGATGCGCTCCGCTCGGCGCTTGCCGGACGAGACGCATGGATCCTTGTCATCGACACCAAAGGCATCAATGTCTGGTGCGCTGCCGGCAAGGGGACGTTCGGAACCGGCGAACTGATCCGGCGCATCGCGGTGACCAGGCTTGCGGAAATTGTTGCGCACCGAAAAATCATCCTGCCCCAGCTCGGCGCCCCGGGCGTCTGCGCCCACGATGTTGCCCGCTACTCCGGCTTCTCGGTCGAGTACGGCCCGGTCCGGGCAGCGGATCTCCCGGCATACCTTGCCACGCACGCGGCAACAGCGGAGATGCGGACGGTCCGGTTTAATCTCCGGGACCGGCTCGTTCTTACCCCCATGGAGCTCGTGCACTTCGGCCTGTACGGGATCATCGCTGCGATTGTACTCTACTTCCTTGCCGGCCCGGTTGCTGCGCTTGCTGCAATTTGTGCAGTGCTCACCGGGACCGTGCTCTTCCCGGCACTGCTCCCGGTCCTTCCCTCCCGTGACTTTTCCCTGAAAGGATTTGTGCTCGGAGCCATTGTCGCGATCCCGTTCGCGGTTGTCTTTGCCGGATCTCCCGGGCTCTCCGGGCTCGGGCGGGTCATTGCAGCATTCGTCCCGTTCCTCACCATCCCGCCCGTGGTCGCGTATCTCGGGCTTAACTTCACCGGCTCGACCACATTCACCTCACGGACCGGCGTGAAAAAAGAGATCTTCCGGTACGTCCCGGCCATGGTCGTGCTCGCCGGACTTGGGACGATCCTCGGCATCGCGCTCGGGGTCCTCCGTCTCGCGGGGGTGGCATGATGGCGGACTGTTATGCGGAAAACACGCTTCAGTATTTCCCGGAGAAATGCATCAACTGCCGGCGCTGCACGCAGGTCTGCCCCCACCGGGTCTTTGCCGAGGGGGACAAGCGGGCCGATCTCGTCAATCCCCGGGCCTGCATGGAATGCGGGGCCTGTGCGAAGAACTGCCCGGCCGGGGCCATCGAAGTGGAGAGCGGCGTAGGCTGCGCATGGGCGATGATCAGCGCCGCACTCAGGGGAAAGGACATGGACAGCGGCGAATGCACCTGCGGGGGACCGGATGGTTCCTGCTGCGGCGGGGAGGCAAAAGAAGAAGAGCCGTGTTCGTGCGGGGGGAAATAAAAAGATCCGGCCGGGCTGCATCAGCGATCCGATGCACTGCCGGATTACCGGGATGAGGCGAAAATTACCATGCCGAATGGAAAAAATTTCATTGTTACCGGGGCAGGCTCCGGAATAGGAAAAGCCTGCGTGGATCTCCTGCTGGAAAACGGGGCAGCCGTTGCGGGCTGGGATATCTCCGACAGCCCGTCCCGGGAACGATACACGCACTACCGGGTCGATGTCCGTAACGAGGAGGAGATTGTCCGGGCACTCGGGGACTTCACTGCAAAGACCGGTCCCGTGTACGGCCTGGTGAACTGTGCCGGGATATTTTCCTCATCAAAACCCTTCTACGAGATGAGCGAGGGTGAATGGAGAGAGGTCCTGGACACCAACCTCACCAGCGTGTTTCTCGTTTCAAAACATGTCTGCCGGAGCATGATCGAACGCCGGGAGGGAAAGATCGTGAATATCAGCTGCATCAGGACAAAGGTTGTCCGGCCCCATATGGCGGATTATGCAGCATCGAAAGGCGGCGTGGTTTCGCTTACGTCTGCTATGGCGCTCGACCTTGCCCCGTACAACATCCAGGTGAATTCGGTTGCACCGGGACGCACGATCACGGGATTTACCGAAAAATCGTTTGCTGACCCGGCAAAACGGAAAGCAACAGAAGCCCTGATTCCGGCCGGGCACATTGCACAGCCGGAAGAGATTGCCACGGTTATCCTTTTCCTCCTCACGGACGCTGCCCGGTACGTCACCGGAACAACAATCTTTGCCGATGGGGGTTTTAGTATTGCAAAATAGCAATCGGAATATCTGCACACAGGACAACAGGAAAACAGATGCCGCTGATAAAAAATTCACGGGACTGACATGATATGACAGACACAAAACGCCTCTCATTTCTCGACACCTACCTCACGCTCTGGATCTTCCTTGCGATGGTCGTGGGGATCGCGCTCGGGTACTTCCTCCCCGCAGTGCCTGCCGCGATCACCGGCCTCTCGGTCGGGACAACCTCGATCCCGATTGCCGTCGGCCTTATCCTGATGATGTACCCGCCGCTCGCAAAGGTCCGGTACGAGGAATTGAGAAACGTGTTCCGGGACACCAAAGTCCTCGGGCTCTCGCTCGTGCAGAACTGGATCGTCGGGCCGGTACTCATGTTCGCGCTCGCCGTGATCTTTTTGCGCGACCAGCCGCTTCTCATGTACGGGCTCATCCTTGTCGGGCTTGCCCGTTGCATTGCGATGGTGATCGTCTGGAACGATCTGGCCGGGGGAGACTGCGAGTATTGTGCGGCAATCGTGGGCCTCAACTCGCTCTTCCAGGTCTTCTTCTACGCTGTGTACGCGTACTTCTTCATCACGCTGCTCCCGGCAGTCCTCGGCATCGCGGCCGGCACGGTCGTGAATGTGACGATTGCGGAGATCGCGGTGAGCGTGTTCATCTATCTCGGCATCCCGTTCCTTGCCGGGCTTGTTACGCGGTACGCGCTCCTCAGGGTAAAATCCCGTGAATGGTACGAACAGGAGTTCATCCCGAAGATCTCGCCAATCACGCTTGTCGCCCTGCTCTTTACGATCATCGTGATGTTCGCGCTCAAAGGCGAGTACATCGTAACAGTACCGTTCGATGTCGTCCGCGTTGCAGTCCCGCTGGTCTGCTACTTCCTGCTGATGTTCTTTGTCAGCTTCTGGATGGCGTTCAAACTCGGCGTGAATTACAAAAAGGCCACGAGCCTCTCCTTTACCGCTGCGTCCAACAACTTCGAGCTCGCGATTGCGGTTGCCATCGGGGTGTTCGGGATCGGATCGGCCGTTGCGTTTGCGACCGTGATCGGCCCGCTCGTGGAAGTGCCGGTGATGATCGGACTCGTCCACGTGGCGTTCTGGATCAAAGAGCGCTGGTACAAGGGCCGCGACAATGCCTGCGGGTGTGATGCACCGTGACCGGAAACGAGAGGAAGAGAAACCCGCCGGGGGATTGACCGGACCGTTCGGAATTGCTATGCTCAAAGTACAACCGCACCCAGACTATCCCCCCGAAGAAGGCAGGTACCTGAGGGGAAACGATTTTTCTCCCGTAGCGGTTGCGATTGTCCTCAACACCGAAGCGGAGAATATTCCAGAGTGGATCGTACAGCTGGTCAAGGCCGGCGTAGAGTCGGGTGCGGCGATCTCCGGTACAGTCCAGACCGCAAATATCGGCATCGAGAAGATCATCTGCAACATTGTTGCGAATACGAATATCCGGTACCTTATCCTTGGCGGGCCGGAGTCGGACGGGCACCATACCGGTGACGCCATAAAGGCGTTCATGAAAAACGGCGTGGATACCAAGAAACGCATTGTCGGCACCGATGCCCTGAGCCCGACGCTATATAATGTCCCAAAAGAGTACATCGACCGTTTCCGCAGCCAGGTCACGCTCGTTGACTGCCAGTTCCAGGAAGAGCCGGTGCTGAAAGAAGCGGTCAGGTCCTGCATCCAGGAAAACCCGGTGGAATTCCGGGGGCAGGAGCTCTGGGATCCGGGTGCATTCCCGGAACCACCGTACAGCGGCAGGCTCACCTGGAACGTCACGCAGCCGTGGGCGGAACCCGGGGACGATGGCGAGCGGGCCGCAAAACAAAAAGCGCTTGAACGGATCGAGGCGCTGCGGAAAAAACAGGGGCTCTCCAAATTTTAAAGAGATAAAAACGACAATAGATCCCGTCAAAAAAACAATTTCGTGAAGATCATGGACTCATTTGCTTCAGGATTTGCCGGTGTGGATGCGGCAGGGGACGCGAACTCCTTTGTGACCTACCTCGACCTCATCCATTCGATGCCGTTTTTCAAGGATTGTAAACGCCGCAGTTATGAAGAGATGAGAATCCGGCCGGGCTCCGCCGTCCTTGAGATCGGTTGCGGGAACGGCGTTGATGCGACCATACTTGCGGGCATGGCAGGAGCCGGGGGAAATGTGATCGGGATCGATGTCAGCCGCACCATGCTTACCTCGGCGCGGGGAAAAGACACTGCGGGACATCCCGCTCCCGGCTACGTGATGGCCGATGCAGCGCACTTAGCGTTTGCGGACAACACGTTCGATGCGGTCCGCACCGATCGCGTGCTCCAGCACACCAAAGACATCTTTGCGGTCGTAAAAGAGATGGCCCGGGTGACCCGCCCCGGCGGGAGGATCGTGGTCTTCGAGCCCGACTGGGAAACCTTTGTCCTCTGGCCCGGGGAACGCGGTGTTACCCGGAAGATCCTGAATTTCTGGTGCGACCATATCCCAAACGGCTGGGCCGGGCGGTCCGTTCCGGCGGCATGTGCCGATGCGGGACTCTGTGACATCAAAATAACGCCCCGGTGTCTTGTCATCACCGATCTCGCACTTGCAAAGAGGGTCTTCGATCTCGATACCACGCTCTCGCTCGCAGTTCAGGCCGGGATCCTCAATGCACGCGAAGCGGAATGCCGGGCCAAAGAGCTGGACAAGGCAGCTGCCGCCGGGCAGTTTTTTTCCTCGCTGACCTTTTATTTTGTGACCGGCACAAAGCGGGAATGACACGGGAATATCCCACAAGTCTCTTTTTTCGCCCGCATGAGAGGGGAAACGGTTTAAGGGCGGCAGTCAATCCTCATCATGGTGAATATGAACCGCCCCCGCATCCTCTTTGTCTGCACCGCAAACGCAGCCCGCTCGCAGATGGCGGAGGGCTACCTCCGGGCAAAGTACGGCGATAAGTACGAAGTCTTCTCGGCAGGCTTCCGGCCCGCGGGCCGGGTGAGCACCCGTGCGATCGAAGCAATGAAAGAGATCGGAATCGATATCTCCGGCCAGCGGCCGAAATCCCTTGCAACCTTTGACGGCGTCCCGCTCGATCTCGCAGTAACGCTCTGCGACAATGCCCGTGCGGTCTGTCCGGTCGTCCCCTCGGCAAAAAAGACGATCCATTTCAGTGTTCCCGACCCGCACTTAACGCCCGGCACCGATGATGAGATCCTCGCGGGTTACCGCAGGGCCCGGGACATGATCGTGGTATGGATCGATTCCACGCTCGGGGCAGGGATGCCCGAATAAAGTACGGCAAGCTCACGGGTTCTCATTTTTATACAACAACCTTCATCATGCCACGCTCCCACCATTGAACTATTCAGGGCGTGGCCTTTATGACCAGACCAAAGCGGGAGACCATCTACGCGGAATCGGTTGCATTCCACGAGAAATACCACGGGAAGATTGGGATCCACTCGAAAGTCCGGATAAAAAACCGGCACGACCTCTCCCTTGCCTATACCCCCGGGGTCGGGGCGGTCTCAAAGGCGATCGCACAGGACCGGGAACTGGCCTGGAAGTACACGATCAAGGCGAACACGATAGCGATTGTCACTGACGGTTCAAGAGTTCTCTCGCTCGGGAATATCGGGGGATGCGCCGCGATCCCCGCGATGGAGGGAAAGGCACTTCTTTTCAAGAAACTCGCCAACATCGACGCCTTCCCCATCTGTTTTGGAAAATCCCACCCGGGCCTTGCCGAGGACATCAGGAACATTGCTCCGGTCTTTGGCGGGATCGCGCTCGAAGATATTGCAGCGCCCCGCTGTTTTGAGATCGAGGAAGCCTTACAGGGCATCGGGATCCCGGTGATGCACGACGACCAGCACGGGACGGCAGTCGTGGTGCTCGCAGCGCTTCTCAATGCCTGTACCGTCACCAAAAAGGAATTCGGGAACTTAAATGTCGTCATCTGCGGGGCGGGAGCGGCCGGCGTTGCAATCACCCGGATGCTCCGGCACATCGGCTACGACCCGAAACTTTTCCCGGCCGTAAACGACATCATCGTCTGCGACCGACACGGGATCCTCCACCGCGACCGTGAAGGGCTGTACGCAAACAAGTACAAGTTCATCATCGCCGACGAGACAAACCGGCACGGGAGGACGGGAATGCTTGCGGATGCACTGGAAGGAGCCGATGTCTGCATCGGCGTTGCCGGGCCGGGGATCGTAACACCGGGCATGGTCCGGAGCATGGCAGACGATCCGATCGTCTTTGCGCTTGCAAGCCCGGTGCCGGAGATCCTTCCCCGTGATGCTCTTCTCTCGGGGGCGGCCGTGGTCGGGACCGCACGAAACGATTACCCCAACCAGATCAACTATGCCCTTGCATTCCCGGGTATCTTCCGCGGTGCGCTTGATGTCTGTGCCACCCGTATTTCAGACGAGATGAAATATGCGGCCGCCCATGCACTTGCCGGGTGCGTGAAGCGGCCGAAACGCGACCGCATCCTGCCCAAAGTACTCAACCGCGGCGTGGTCAAAGCCGTCGCCGGGGCCGTGAGCGAGGCGGCAAGAAAGAGCGGATGTGCGAGGGAATTTGAAAAACGATAAATCCTGATACCATGCTGACGTCACGACAAAAAATAACCGGCATTACGATCACTCTGGCGGTTCTGCTTCTTGCATCTGCTTTTCTGATACCCGGCCTGTTCCACCAGCCAGTTATAAACAGGACCATCAATGAGTCCAGTGGGAGTGCTGGAACAAACCAGACGCTGAATCAAACCGTGGGATCTGTTCGGTTTGCCCAACCTCTCTGGAAATGTTCATTTCCTATTGGTGACTGGGTTCAGGCTGTTTCAGTTGATCGATCGGGAAACGCCATTGTTGTCGGAACGCGATTTTCCGATCTTTATTATTTTAACAGAAGTGGGACTGTGGTAAAATTCCATGACGGGACAAGGGACCCGGAAATGATCTCGATTATTCGTGGAAATCGTGAGAGTCCCTATGGAGTAAGTGGGGTCGCGATCAGTGCTGAGGGTAAGTATACCGGGGTAGTCTCGGCTACCGGACAGAACGCTTACTATTACCAAAACGGCACACCCATGCTGGGTAATGAATGGGCAACGGTTCGTTCAGGTGGACAAAATGTTGCGACAAGCGATGACGGGCAATACTATGTTGCAGGTATCGGCCATGGCAATAATAACAATGTGCTTTTTTGCTCTGTAGAAAACCTTCCAGATAACAAACTGTAAGAATCTGTGGAGGTTACAGACAATCATTTTGTTAGCAATTTCTTTGGTCTGACTGAGGAACCTCCGCGCTTTAAGATCGCCATTGAACTTTCTTTTCAGAACGGAGAATTTGGTTTCCACGAGTTGACGTCGTGGATAAACAACGTGATTGAACAGTGTAGCCATTTCCTGACGGTAGGTACCTCCAACGATCTCGTTATTCCAGGAACGGATTGGGATAACTGAATTGGCGTGAAGATATTTGCGAATCAGCCGGTGAATAGCTTCAGAATCGTATCCTTTGTCCATGACGTAACACTCGGATTTTCGGAGTTTGTGACATTGCCGAAGTAATTTCTCCGCATGTCGGGTGTCATGGACCCGACTGTTCGAGGAGATAAAACCGGTAATTACCTGTTGTTCGGTATCAACTGAAATCGACGCTTTCAGGAACTGTTTGCGGAGTTTCCCGGTTCGTTCTGAAAAATAGTGGCTGCAGTACCCACTGGTAAACCCGGATGAATCTATTGCGGTTATCGGAATTTTAGCGTCATTGGAATAGAAAAGGTTCACCGTTTTCTTGAACGCCAATCGAAGATACAGAGATTTGATCCGGCAGAGGAATTTCTGGAGCGTGGTGAAGTGAGGGATGGTTGAAAGGGTCAGGATTTCCTGAACTTGTTCCATGTCCCCGATATCCTCGACAAATTCCCGGTAATGTTGGTTCCTGAAGTCCTTGAAGAGAACGAGGATGAGAAGCTGATTCTGGGTATACGTCTTCTTTGAGTACTTGCAGGAATATGGCTTGAGGTGAGTTGATTGTACAACCGATGTCGCGGCTTGGATAAACCTGATATTCCGGCTCGCTGATTTCTTTAGTGTCTCCTCTTCCTTTGATTGCACATCGAGAAAAAGGAGACACTGTACCTTAGATCTTTCGGTCACCGGTACAAGCTCTTTTGGATTAGGATTTCAACAGAGCATGCTTTTTTACGATCTCGGCAACCTCAAACCTCATAATTACCGGGGCTGGACAAATCATGAGACCTGGCATTACTCCACATACAATTCAATCTACGATTCCGGTCTGAAAAATTCCCCGTCAGATCCGCATGACCCGGTCGGCGTCCATGTCGCGATCAGCGCAGATGGCCGGAATGTTGCGGCAGTCTCAGAGGATTCCCGGGTCTACTATTTCAACCAGAACGGGACACTTCTCTGGAGCAACATCACCGGGTATTCTCTTGAAAACGTTGCAATGAGTGCGGACAGACAATATGTTGCAGCCGCTTCTCGCGACCATAACGTGTACTTATTCAACGCCACCGGATCCCGGCTCTGGAATTTCACTACCGGGAATGTTGTAAAGAGCGTCTCGGTGACTGCTGACGGACAGTATATCACTGCCGGCTCGGATGATTCAGCTATCTATCTTCTCGGAAAAGACGGGACACTCCGCTGGAAGTATTCCACCGTCGATCCGGTTGAAACCGTTGCAATGAGCCGCGACGGGGATACAATTGCCGCGGGATCTGACGATCACACTATATATTGTTTCGACCGGTCCGGGGCCCTGCTCTGGATGTATCAGACCGGGGGAAACGTCAGAAGTGTCTCAGTCAGTGGCGACGGGAAGTACGTTGCTGCGGGATCGGAAGACGGGAACGTGTACTTATTCAGCCGCGATGGAATTGATAACAATACATAGATCCCTCGGGAGATTTTTTTCACTCTCGAAACCCCCCCCATGCTGGCAGAGAGCGGATGCTTGACGGAGACCTAAAAGAGCTCCTTACTCTCTGTGAAAAGAGGGAGCGGGTTGTTTTTACCGGGATCAGAACAGCGGCCGGAGAATTTTCTTCAATCCATCCGGGAAGTATCCGTACATCGACCCGGCCACCACCGGCAGCCACGCAAGGATCTCGTCCCGGGTCTTTCCGGATGCAGCCGCGTACTTCGCGATGTACCGCTCCGCCTCTTCCCGGCTTCCCAGGAGAAGATCCATGTAGGTCCGGGCAGCATCGGCCGCAGGATCGCCCACCGCAACCTCGGCCCAGTCGATAATGCGGCAGACCCCGTTCTCGACAAGGATGTTGCCGTGGTGGAAGTCGCCATGGCAGATGGAAAAACCATCCGGGAGACCAGCGAGGTTTTTTGCCAGCCGCTCTTTCTCCTCGTTTGTCAGCCCGGGGCTTGCGATGATTGTCCCGCCAATCACCAGCTTGATCGGGCGGAACTCCGTGGACTGCACCTTGTGCATCGCGACCTGGAGTTCGACGACCTTGTCCGTACACTCTTCGGCCTTTTCCGGATGCTTCTGCATGATATCCATAAGCGTGTCGCCCCGGACCTGATCCATTAAGAGCGTGGTCTGCCCCAAAAACGTCTCGACCCCGTACACTTTCGGGGCCGGGATGCCCATGTCCCCGACCACGGCAAGAGTGAACGCCTCCTGGAAGACCTGCTTTCTGGGCTGGCCCTTCCGGTAGACCTTTGCCACAATCCCGTCGCGTGCATAGATGACCGCAGACTGCCCGGCACCGATCCGTTCGCCATAGCGCTTCACAAATTCCCCGTCGTTCTCCTGCGGTGCACTCCCTGCTGTAGTGAAACTGGTATCTGCCATGCGGGTTCTCCTGCACCCGGCACCCGAAGCCACGGGCAGCCCGGCACAATAACGATCTCATGCAATCTTTTCCTTTCCTTCATGGTAAACGGATCGATCGGTTTGTGCCTGCCAGCAGCGGGAAAACAAAAATTCCCGATCGCAAAAGAGTATCTTTATTTTGGTTTTCCGGTAAACACTCTCAACTATCCGTCACGGAGGGATATCTTGGCAGAACAGAGTACGCACAACCCGGCACCTGAAAAGGAATTTGATTTCACGATCGAGGCAGTCATCCTGCTCGTCCTCTCGGCATTCATGCTCCTTTTCGGGATTCTCCTCTTTGCGATCCACACGGGCGACCTCCCGTACACACCGGACAGCACCTACGGGCTCTTCCTTGTGATCGTTGCGCTTCAGGTCATTACGATGGGCAAGACGCCGTTTGGCGATGTCCGCCGGTCATGGCTGGTCGTCATCATCGGGATCGCTGCTGCGGTTATCGGGATGGGGGCCTGCTTTGTTCCCGGGACATTAAGCGCCCTTGTCCGGGTACTGGTCGGCGTCCTCCTCGCGGCCGGCGGAGCGGTACTCCTCTTCCGGCTCATCCTCCGCCGGGAGAAAGTCGCGGCATGGCTGAAGATCCCCGGTATCCTGCGGCACGTCACCTTTTCAAGCGTCCTCGTGTATATCGTGGCAATCCTTCTCGGCCTTGTCACGCTCCTTCCCGCGATCACGACCGATACGCTGACCGCCGGCCTCCTCATCATTGATGGCGCAAGCCTCCTGTACCTGGCATGGAGTATTGGCACGCTCGAAAAGGTTTACCCGAAAAAAGCCGAACCGGTGGAGCCGCCGCGATCCACCCGCTCATTCCTCTCCAAAAACGCCCCCCTCCCGCTGACCACGGCCATCCTTGTCTTCCTCGGGGTACTCCTCGCATTCCTCGCGGTCCTGCTCGTGCCGGTCAACCTTGGTCTGATTCCCTTCTCCCCGGACGGCCAGCTCGGTCTTTTGCTGGTCATCATGGCAGTCCAGGTACTCGCAATGGGCGAGACACCGGTCGGACAGTTCCGGCGCTCCCGGGTGCTCGTCCTCATCGGGCTTGTCTTTGCCGGGCTCGGGATCTTCTCCTGCATTGTGCCGGGAATCCTGACCGACGATCTCCGGATCATGCTCGGCCTTTTGAACCTTGCCGGCGGGATCGTCCCGCTCGTCCTGCGGTTCTATCCGCTGTTCATGCAGATGAGAAATCCCCCTGCAGTGCCGGCCCGGATCCCGGCACCGCTCAAAAACCTGCTCGTCACCCAGACCGTGCTCAACTGCGTGGGGATCCTCTTTGGTACATCCATGCTCCTGCCGGGGTTCATCCCGGGCATGGTGACGGCAGCGATCCTCTTCTGCAACGGACTGCTCCTCTTTGTCCTTGCCTGGATCCTCTCAACACTGCCTGCAGCGGAGTGACCGGATCCTTTTTTTACTGCGGACAGAGAGCCGTGTTTCTTACGGGATCCTGCGCTCCGTTTCAAGAGAATCCTCCGCATTCTCAAACCGGATCGCGGCGGTATCGCGGCCTGCAGAGATAACAACGCCATTGAGAAACTCCATTGCCCGGGCCTTCTTCCCAAACAGGCCAAAGACCAGGGGGTAGAGCGTCATATCGTGAGCAACGACAACAAGCATCTCCCCGTCACGAATACCCGGATACGAGAGCAATGTTGCAAGGAGTTCGTCCGAGTATTTCCGTGGGTTCCCTATGATCTCCTCCGGGAGTTTAAAGTCCAGCCATCTCTCTATGAGTGCCGGCCATCCGCGTTCGTCTATCAGGGATACGAGCCGTTTCATATCGGCAACAGGGCCGGGAATCTCCGGTTCGCACCCAAGAATCCGCGCCCGCCCGTCCGAAGAGAACCCGTCCCGTATCGACCAGGCGGTCATCTCGCACCGTTTTGCAATTGTATGGCCAAGAAACAGCCGGGCATCGGGAGCGATCTGCCGGACCGCTGCACCGAAATCCCATGCCATCCGTATCCCCTGCGGGGTGAGCCCCACGGTGTGGCACTGGTCCGGGGGAACTCCCCGGAAGGATTCCCGCTCTGCATGACGGATAAGGACAATCGTCCTTCCTTCTAGGGGAACGGATTCAATGAGACTGATGACATGAGTACCGGGTTTCATGATTTGCCTCCATTGTCACGCGGTCCGTTCGGGGACGCGGATCGTTTCATACTCCGGCCGGCGGGATTCTCCCTCACCGGGGACACATACCCGTACCTTTTCTTCCGGACGGCCATAAAAAAACCGGTTTGCACCCAAGAAGACCGGACCGGCCCTGCCGGGCAGGAATCCTCCGCATCCACCACACTCGTGAATACAAGCGCCAGACCGGGCCAGAGATCCGCTGGCGCAAAGGCAGATGCCTGGGGACTGCTGCAAAAAAGAGCGAGATCAGAAACAGTTGCCGCCTTTCTCGTATGCGGGTCGGCGATCACGCGCATGCTGGAGCAGGCGCGCTTTTCAGCCAACCGGTCCCCGTTGCAGTACACCCTATATTTCTCCGGGGCCGGCTCCTGCGGATTAAACCGGAATTATTTTTTTGGAGAACAACCGATGGAATCTTTACGATACCATGCAGGAAGCCAGCAACCGGACAAAGGGGACTGTTGTCAGTTCCCCCGTTGGGAGGAGAACAACCGATACCACCGGATCACCGGTTGCCGGGGTGCGTATGGACACGGAGAAAGCATATGCAGGGATTCCCCTCCTGCTGCAACGGGTCATCAACGAGAATGATACAATCGCCTGGGACCAAATCCTGGAAAAAACCGATTATATCCATACCCAGGCCGGGTACTGCCTCGAAGCCCTGAACCGGGAGACGGGTTTTCTTGCGAAAGCAAAGGCGCAGGTACAATCCGGCAAACAGCTGGTCTTCAAGCCCAATCTTGTCGGCCCGTTATCGATCGACCCGGTGAGCCATGGCGAAGGGCCGGGGGCCCGGGTCTGCACCGACTGGACGGTGATTGCTGCACTCATGCGGTGGTTCCACGATACCGCAGGGATCCCGTATAACCGGATGGCAGTTGCAGAGGCTTCGACATCGGGATTCGTCCTTGCCGCCGCGTTTTCACGGGCTGCCGGTCGCCCGGTCACAACGGAAGCGGTATTTGAAGGCAAGAGCGGGGATTTTTACGGCGGCTGGGGATTTTATTTTGCACGGAAATACCTTGCAGCCCGCCATCCCGCGGACCATACCGACAATCCGATGCGGGGATACGAAGAGAGCGAGAGCGGCACCTACCTCCCGCCGGGCAGGGCCGGGAACCGGCTGATGATCTATGACATCAACCGGGTGGAGGATCCCGCGCGCGGCCGTACGATCCCGGTCCCGGACGGGGCAAATTTTCCTGAAGTTACCCTGCACAAGGTCATCACAGGAGGAGACCCGGCCGATCCGGCAGATTGTGCCGACTATCCAGGCTGCGTGCTCGTCAATGTACCCAAGCTCAAGATGCATGCCCAGGACCTTATCACGAACGCGATCAAGAACCTCGGCATCGGCCTGTACCCTACCCGGTGCCCGGCCGGATCCACCGGGAGGAAGGAGACCTGGAAATATGCGGCTCCCGCGGGCCCGAACCCGTCGTTCAAGGCAAAACTCCCGCACATGCCCTGGGTGGTGGAGATCGATGAGGAGACGAACCTTCCGGTCCGGGACCGGAACGGGGGATTCCGGCTAAAAAAGACCGCGGGCATGCCCGGGACGCAAGCCGATGTCATCCGGGCGGTCCAAGCGCAGGGTGTCATGATACTCCATATCTCCGATGCGATCGACACCATCAACCTCAACCATAACGCGGAGGGGATCGCTATCCGGGTTCCGGAGGGGTACCTCTGGGCATCGCCCGACTGCGTTGCGCTCGACCTTCTCTGTGCGAGGTACTGTTTCAAAACGGTCCCGATGGCAGAGGGCCTGCGCCAAAAAGAGATGAACGGCTGGCCCACCGAGTTCGTCCACCACGTGCCGGTCGCACAGGTCGAGGGAAAGGAGATCGTGACCGTGACGGGGCTCGATTCCCCCCTTTTCCGGTACAACCTGTATCGGTATGCGGAGGAGCGGGGCGTGGGATCCCAGGCCTATTACGTGACCGGCCGGGACAGCGTGACCGAGACTTCCCTGGCATCGCTTGACGGCCACCTGGGCCGGATCGAAAACGGTGCGTTCTGCGAGCTCATGACCGCCACGATGTACCTCAACCTCACCTGCCTTCTCTGGGACCTGCAAAAGACGATCCTGAACTACGCGGAGGCAAACGACCGGCTGTTCGGCACAACGATATACCGGCAGTTCATGGATGCGTTCGACGAGAACGGCGACGGCATAATCGATTATGACGAGAACGGGAAACTGGGGTTCTGGACACCGGCATTTGCAATTCTTTCTGGAGCACTGGACACCCGCATATTCGATGAGTACGGCGACCTGAAGGCATCGTTTTCCCAGGCCGCCAGCTTCAGCCTCCGCTATACCCGGGGAGACTGGAATGCTCAGGGTCTTGACTTTGCCCGCGAGCACCTGCTGCACTGGATCGCGTCGGCCGCATTCTCTCTCTCAAAGGAAGACCGTCTTTCTCCGGACACGGTTGTCCCGGGGATGCACTATGGCAGGGGCTTGTGGCCATCCTGGGATTGTGCAACGCGGGATTTCCACAGCGGCGTTATCTATGGTGGCGCGTCCCGGGAGAGGATCACGCCCTCCTCCCTGTACGGGGCGGCCTTCTGCTATGCCGATAAGATTGCCAACAACGGTAAATACACCGGGAGCACGGACCCCTCCGCATCCGATCCCCTTGCCGCCGGGAAATACCTGAAGGCGGTTGAACAGGGGGCGACCCGGCTTGACTTTGTCCTGTATGTCCCGGAGGGAGAGGGGATGGAAATCCTTGAAGGCCGGCCGGTTCCTAATGTTGAGGTGACAAAGGATCCTGCCCGAATATTTACCGCCGGGTTCCGGGGCGGGGAGGAGACGTGGTAGGGGCATGAAATGAGCCGCCACAGGGATCCAAACATCTTTTGTGGTGTTTTCTTACACCAACAAGGCCCGGTCCAAGCAAGATACATCCTGCTCTTGGGGTCAGCACCTCCCGGTATAACTGACCTCTTGAGTCGCTTTCACCCGTTTGCACAACGCTGGTCCTCGGGAAAGCGGACACAAATAAGGTCACTAAACCCGGACAGAACCCCGGGCACGCTACCGGCTTCATGAGGTTTTTATAGGATTTGGCGTAAATCCGACAATTCTCTGCCATACTCTAAAAAAATCCGACAGGAAATCTAAAAAAAGTCAAATCAAATGCCATAAATAGGGCGGTTTTATAAAAACCTCATTACACCAGAACGGTGACAGGAAATTTTAACGATGCGAATCAGCGACAAAAACGACGGGTTTACCCGCCGCATGCCGGCCCATTTCCGCAAAGGGGTCCCTGCCGGAGGCGCCTGTCCCTACGACGACTGTACGACTCTTGAGATCAGCTACCTTACCGACGGGGAGCTACTGCGTACATACGTCCCTGAGGAATTTGAGATCACCCGGCCGATGGTCATGATCATGTACCAAAAATGTAACGGGGTACAGTGGATGGGAGGATCGGAATATTCCCTTGCCACCGTATCGATCCCTGTCAGGTACATGGAGACAAAGGATCCCATCAGCGGCGTCTACCACCTTGTGCTCTGGGAGGACAAGACCGAACCAATCATTGGGGGACGCGAGGAGGCAGGAATGCCAAAAATTTTTGCTGATATCCCGGAATACCACCGGCAGGGAAACGAGCTTGCGGTCAACCTCAGCCATGAAGGGCGGACATTCCTTGAGATGAACCTTACCATCGGAAGGGATTATACTGCCGGAGAACTTGCGGGGATGAACGCCAACAATGGCAGGATTGTCCAGTTCGGCTGGCGTTATATCCCGAAGATCGGCCCGTACCCGGGACCTGCCTTATCCGAGGCGACATACTACCCGGTGGACAATGCATTTACTTCCGTATCTGCCTGCACCGGCACCGTGAAGTGGACCGTCCCGAAATGGCAGGATCACCCGACACAGTACGACATCCTTGCCGCACTCGCGGACCTTCCGGTACAAGAATATCTCTCAGGTTCGTTCAGGAAGGGATCGAGTACGATGCGCATGGATCTTGCGCGATCGCTCCCGTAAACATGGTGACATTATGAAGGGTGAATTCGAAGGAAAAGTGGCCATCGTGACCGGAGGGACCTCCGGTATTGGTTACGCTGTGTCGGAAGAGTTGTTGAAACGCGGCGCAACGGTCCGGGTGATCGGCAGCCGTAAAGAAAGTGTTAAGAAAGCAAAGGCGTCGTTAGGGAAATACAAAAAGGCGACATTTGAAGCGGTGGACGTCAGGGATTACGCAGCGGTGGAGAAGATGGTCGCGGACTGCGTGGCGGAGTCCGGCCGGATCGATTACCTCTTCAACAATGCCGGAATCAGCCAGAAAAACCCGTACGAGAAGAGCACTCTTGCAGACTGGAAGGAGATGATCGATATCAACCTCTGGGGCGTGATCCACGGCGTGAACGCTGCGCTTCCCGTCATGCAGAAACAAAAAAGCGGCCACATCATCAACACATCGTCGGTTGCAGCACTCTACGGCACGCCGTACCAAACGCTGTACGTGGCCACCAAAAACGCGGTGATTGGACTCTCGGACTGCCTGTACTACGAGTACCTGCAAAAGAATATTTTCTTCACGGTCGTCTGTCCCGGTGATGTTGCCACGCCGATTTTCAAAGGCCAGATCCCGGAGGGTGCAGTCCCGGTGGAGGAAGCCGCACAGATCATTCTCACCGGCGTGGAGAAGCGGGAGCGGATGATCGTCTTCCCGGATCTCATGAAGGAAGTTCTGGAGAGATGCAAAGACCCGGTCTTCCGGGATCTCATGCACAAGAATTCCGAGATGGAGAGCCGGCTGGTATTTGCCTCACCGGAGTACCAGGAGTTCCTTGCCGGACAAAAGAGGAGATGACGGATACCTGAGGTATCTTTTTAAAAAAAGCGGGAGCCGGGCATGCAGGCCCTGTGCCCGCACAATTACGGGATGACAGGAATGACGGATGTATTTGCAGGAAAGATCGCGGTCGTGACCGGGGGAACCTCCGGGATCGGCTACGCGGTATCGGAAGAGCTGTTGAAACGCGGCGCAACGGTCTGGGTGATCGGCAGCCGCAACGAGAGCGTGGAGAAGGCAAAGGTTTCCCTTACAGCATACAAAAATGCCCGGTTCATGGCCGTGAACGTGACTGCTGCCGACGATGTAAAGATGATGATCGATACCTGTGTAAAGGAATCCGGCCGGATCGATTACCTCTTCAACAATGCCGGGATCGGGATGACCCGTCCGAGTAAAGATCTCACGCTCGATGTATGGAAACAGGCAATCGACCTCAACCTCTGGGGGGTTATTTACGGCGTCCATTTTGCCCTGCCGGTCATGCTCAAGCAGGGGAGCGGGCATATCGTGAACACCTCCTCGATTGCAGGGATCATCGCACCGCCGGCCCAGACGGTATACTGCGCGACAAAGTACGCGGTCACGGGCATGACGGAGGCGCTGCGGTACGAGTTTGCCGAAGACGGCATCGTTTTTACTGCGGTCTGCCCGGCAAATGTTGCGACTGCGATCTTTGCCGGTGTCGAAATCCCCAAAGAGGCGATCCCTGCCGAAAAAGCGGCCCGGATCATCCTTGCCGGCGTGGAGAAAAATGAAGCCGTGATCATCTTCCCGGAGTCTGCAAAGAAGGTCTACGAGATCCTCTCAAAAGACCCGGTATTAAAGGACCGGTTTATGCTCGAACTTGCCCGGCGCCGCAATGCCGGCTGGGAGAGCGGCGTGCCGTATCTCGGCATGCCGGACGATATTCTTGACCTGAAGGAATGATACGGGAGTATCTCCCGCAGGTTCTTTTTTTGGGTTGCACCCGCAGGAGGGGAAAATGTTTGAACCTTTCAGCACATGCAGCCCCCCTCTTGCGCCACCAGCCCCCCGAGGAGAACGGGGCGCAGTGCGATGCCTCGGTATTACTTGCATTCAGATCTGCTCTCACTACAGGTAATACACCATCATCGCTAATCGGGGGATGCCACAGCGGCGGGGGAGGCAGTCCCCGAGAGCGTCATCGTTTTTCTTGCTCTCGTGATTCCGGCCTTACCACCCGGCACACCTGCTCCATGAGCGCGTGGTGCCGGAGGAGCTCGGTGCAGTACGTGGCGCTCCGGTCCGCGGAGGCGATCGGGTCCCACGCGAGACCGCAGTCCGTATCCCAGAGGATGAGCCCCTCGGCCGGCGCCGGCTGGACCGCCCGGGCCGCCGGGCCTTCGAGCAGCAGCCGGATCCCGTCCGCGTCCAGTTCCCCGTTCCCGGCCGAGAAGAGTGCTGCGGCCATGCACCGCACCTGGTGCCAGAGGAAACTTTCGGCCTTCACTTCAAGGAACGAAAACCGGTCCTCGGTCCCGATCCGGATCGCGAGGATCCTCCGGTACGGGTTCTTGTCCCCGACCCGGGCAAAGTTCGTGAAGTTGTGCTCGCCCAGAAATTCCCGGGCAGCGGCTTCCATCGCCCCGGTGTTCTTTGGTGCTTCGGAAAAATAATACCGGTACGTCCGGGACTTTGCATCGAACCGCGGGTGGAACGTGTCCGCGACAATGGCCGTGGCCGTACACCAGAGATCGGGAGGCAGCTGCCGGTTGAGCGCCTCCCGGGCCCGGTCCGGGTACGCGGTTGAGAACGCGATCACCTGCCCGCAGGCATGCACGCCCCGGTCGGTCCGGCCCGCGGAACAGAACCCCGCAGCCCGCCAGTCGGAAAAGAGGCTCGTGCGCTGGCACGCAGCGATAAATTCCCCTTCAACCGTCCGCTCCGACTCCTGCTGCTGGGAGCCGTAGAACCGTGTGCCCAGGTACGAGACCCGGACGGCAAGCCTCACCGGACGCGGAACCGCCGGGTCAGCCGTTTTATCTTTTTCCATGTGTTGTTGAGCGACTGGCGGGTGTAGGTCCGCAGCGGCGTCTGGCGCCCGCCGTAGTTGACCTTCCCCTCACGGATTGCAGCAAAGATCGCCTGCATATCCGGTTCTGCTTCGACAAACGTCCTCCCGTACCCGACAAAGCGTGCGTTGTGCGCATCGCTCCCCCCGACACAGGGTTTCTTGAGCCGTGCCGCGATCCTGCCCGCCTTCCGGTTGGCCGAGCCGACAATGTACCGGCTGTTGAAAGCCTCGATCGCGTCCACGATGTTCATCGCGGCCTTGATCTTCCGGGCAACACCGTGGCGCCACATGTGGTACGGATGGGGGAGGATGACAAGCGCCCCCATGCGCTTTGCGATCGCAACCGTGTCGCGGACATCGAGGCCCGCGGGGATCACCTCGGTCACGCCCAGCACCAGCAGGTGGCCCTGCTTGGTGGAGACCTCGATCCCCGGGATCACAAGGACCGACGTTTTTGTTGCGAGCGCCAGCTTTGCCCCGTCAACGCAGTCGTGGTCGGTGATTGCAATCGCGTCAAGGCCCACTGCCTCTGCCTGGCGGAGAATATCTTCGACACTGCTCTCCCCGTCTTTTGAGAAACTAGTATGCACGTGCAGATCGCAGGTCAGCATCTGATCACTAGTGTTTTTACCTCTCTGGTATTAAGGAGATTTATGCGAATCCTCCTCCCCACCGGCGCTGCGACCGCCGATATCGTGAAAAAGGCGGCCGCCGGTTTCGACGCGGATGTGGTGGTGACAGGAAAGATCGCCTCGTTTCTTACGCCGCGGGCGCTCCGGGATCTGATCAAAAAATGCGCCTGCGATGCCGTGGTGGTCTCGGGGATGTGCACGATTTCGTTCGAGAATGTTGAGCGCGATACCGGTGTCCCGATCTACCGCGGCCCGCGGCACGCGGCAGATCTCGCGTGGGTGCTCCCGCTCGTGGGAAACGTCGCGCTCTCGCCAACGGTTCCGGCCGAGGATTTCCTCGCGGCGGGCCGGGCAAAGGACGCGGCAGAGAAGATCGTAGCGGCAGAAGCAGCAGCGGAGCCGGAGTTTGTGATCCGGGGGACAAAGATCGGCGGCGACTCGCGGATGAAAGTTCTCGCCGAGATCATGGACGCCCACCGGCGGGAGGATGTCCGCGAGATTGCGGAGCGGTATTTTGTGGACGGGGCGGATATCGTGGACCTCGGGTTCGGGTTCGATGCAACACCTGCCGATGTGAAACGGGTCTTTCACGCACTCGAAGACCTTGACGGGCCGCTCGCCATCGACTCGCAGGACCCGGCGCTCATCAAAGCCGCGCTCTTCCGGGCGGACATCGTCCTCTCGCTTCAGGAAAAGAATATCCCGGTCGTGGGAAAGGACGTGGCAGAGGCCGGGGCGGCAGCGGTCGTGGTGCCGGGCGAAAAGACGCTCAAAACCAATCTTGCAAAAGCCCGCCGGGCCGGCATCAGCTGTATCGTGGCCGATCCCCTGCTCCAGCCGGCGGGTTCGGGCCTTATTGCATCGCTTGCGGGATTCAAAGACTACGGCTGCCCGTCCTTCTTTGGCGCGGGAAATGTGGCTGAGCTTCTCGATGCGGACTCGATAGGCATCAACGCGCTCCTTGCCGGGATGGCAATGGAGGCCGGGGCCGCGATTATTTTCACAAGCGAGCACTCGGACAAGACGCATGGTTCCATCCGCGAGATGCGCCGGGCAACGGAGATGATGGTGCTTGCCCGGGACCGCCCGTATGCAAAGGATCTCGGGATCGATCTGCTGATCCTCAAAGAGAAGCGGCGCCGGCGCGAACCGCCGCTCGAATACGAGCGCTCGATCGCGGCAGAGCGGATGCCGGACGAGATCGCGTACGACCCGAAGGGAAATTTCCGGATCGGGATCGAGGACGGCCTGATCGTGGCGGTTCTCAACGGGACAGCGGTGAAAGGCGAGCGCTGGCAGGATGTGCTTTACACTCTTATCAAAGGGGGCAATGTCTCGCTGCTCGATCATGCCGGGTATCTGGGCCGGGAATTATACAAGGCTGAACTGGCCATCCGGTACGGGCGGAGTTTTGAGCAGGACGGGGAGTTTTAGAAAAGGAAGGCCGTAAAAATTACAGGAGATGCCCGTTATCCCCGGTCTTTTTCGGATCAACCCGCGCAGATTTTCTCGTATCCCCGGTAAAACTGCATGTCAGGCAGATTCCCGGTTTCTTGTATTTATGAATTATTCCCAAAACAACTACACAGATTTTCGGAAGCCCGAACGTGTAGAGTGGTTGGCGATAAATCATTTATAGTAGGATATAAAATCGCTCCTCCTGAATGAGTTGTTTGACAGGATTTGATCTGTCGTGCACACCGGACAAAAAATAATTACGACCCCTTATGTCACAGCGATTGCGGTCGGCTTACTTTTCACCAGTATTTTCGCCTTTGGCTGCATTGGGAAAGACTATGTCCCAAATGGCGATATAAAAGTCCTGAAACTGGATCCAAATGGCACGGAACAGTGGAATACGACTATCGATAGCGGAGGAGATGACCGGGGACACATCATTGTTGAGACGTCCACAGGAGGATATATTATTGCCGGTGAAAAAAACAGCGTTCCCAGTGGGATACGTATCGCCCGGATTGTTGGACTGGACAATCACGGAACCGTTATCCTGGACAGGGATTTCCCGGATACACCCCTGATTACATCGCTAGTCCCGGTGTCCGGGGGAAGATATGTTGCCGCAAGTGCAGGGGACCGGATCTTCGGGTTGGACGAACGCGGAGAGACCGCGTGGGAGGTTCCACTCGCGTCCCGGCTCGTTGAAAAACCCGCTGACATCAGCATTTCCACCCTGGGTTCTTCATCGGGTGACAAGCTTTTTGCTCTTGCAGACTTGCCGGGTTCAAAACCAGAAATCCAGATAATAATGCTCACTGTGAACGGCACTGTTGAACAAAAGGAAACATACCTGCTTCAGAAAAATCAGAGCGCGGTCTCGTTTATCCGGACACGTGACGGGGGATATGTGGTTGCCGGGTACACCACCGATCCTGTGATGGAACAGGGAACAATAGTCCAGGTGAATGTCACCGGCTGGATCACAAAAACCGACAGAAACGGCACCCTGCTTTGGAATTATGCGGTGGAAAACGACAAGACCTTTAAAAATGTCCGCATTAACAAAATCTGGTCTTTGCGGGAAAATTCCGCGGGGAACCTTGAAATCCTCTACAATATTGTCCGTTACGGAACAGGTAATGGCGGTACAACGGAAACCGCTGAACTCTCTTTTAGCCAGGATGGAACGGTTTCGAATGAAAAACACCTGAATGCCAATGGCCCGGTTGCGTGGACATCTGATGGTGGGTACGTGTTTGCGGCATTTCCCGTACCACAAAAAACGGGCTATGCTGACCGGGGTTATGGGAGTCAGTCAATGCATGTGCTCAAGCTTGACAACGAAGGGGTCGTCACATGGGACACAAAATCTGGAATTACTCATGGTGGCGCCGAATCGATTATCCAGACCTGGGACGGAGGATATGTGATACTTATGACCGAGGAATAACCGGCACTGGTAAACTCCTGCGTAATAGCGGATCCGGGATATTTCTCCTCCGATGATCCCCGGGAGGATCCGGTTGCACAGGTTTTGTGTAAAGGGAATGGTCAGAAATCGTTTAAATAATTGTGATGAATGGAAGAGTGTAAACAGCTGGACCGTCGTCCCGAACCGTGAGAACCGGTTCCGTCTCGTGTGTACACCTGATGGGCCGGCGCCGGGGGAATAAAACACGAATTGAATTCTATGCGGATTTGGCTGCTTTCGAATACCGTGGCCGGTATTATTTTATCGATATTGCCAGTTTTTTAATGGTGAGAGGAGCTACCAACAGCCATGATGAAGAATCCACGTATTACAGTAACGATTAGTTTGAAACAGATAATTCATCCGGTGGAGTGATCATGACAATGATGGAACGCCTGATTCGTTTGACAGTTCCCCCTAATCTTTCATTTTTTTCCAGTACCATGAAATTATTAGTTCCGGTTCTTATCGGGATATGTATGATTATTCCCGGGATCAGTGCTCTGCCGGATGTCGGGATTTCAGTAACCCCGGCTGACGATTCAATCCTCGTTGTTAATATTAAATCTCCTCAGGAAAACCAGATCTTTTTAAACGATGTCGTACCTCCCCATATCTGGGTAAGCGGGGATGTGAAAAGCCCGGTAGCGTTACAATCAATTAAAATCACTTCAGGTGAGGGATCCACCGATTGCGGCAACGAATCACCGTTTGGCTGTAATGTTCCGGCAACAACAGGTCAGAACCGGATTATTATCACGGTCATGGATTCAGCCGGAAACCAGGTTTCCATACCAAGAGAGTTCACGATTAAATCCGGAGGTCTCACTCTCCCGGCGAGGATAACCATCTCCGGGAGGATTACGGATCCAGAGGGACGCCCTGTTGAAGGTGTTGTTATCCGGCTGATATCCGGAACCCAGCCGGTTACTGCAGAATCAAACACCGATGGCTCATATCGTATCAATAATGCCTACGGGTATCACCAGAAAATCCGTGTTGAAAAAAAAGGATATGCCAATATCACAAAAGAGATGGATTTCAATGAAAATCTCAACACGGTTGATTTCACTCTGGAACAGACAACAAAACCGGTCTCCGGGTTTACCGCAATCCTCACTACTTTGGTTATTCACTCCCCGAGTGAAGGGGAAACCATCTGGCTCGATGTCGTCCCGCCCCATGCCGCAGTTATCGGAGAGGTAAAGGCATCATGCCCGGTAAAATCGGTTTATGCCAAGACCACGGATGGCGGCGTAACCGCGTGCGGGAACACAACGTCATTTGCCTGCGAAGTCCCGGTTTTGCCAGGGAATAACCGGATTATAGTGACCGCTACGGATGCACAGGGAAATACCGCAATGGAAGTACGGAATTTTACTGTTGAAATCAGCCTTCTCCCGCCAACTGCAGGAAATATTTACGGCACAGTGACCGACTCCGATGGCCGGCCGCTTTCAAATGCAACGGTGACGGCAGAATCGAGCCTGACGCTGGATAATACACCGTTATCCGTGTCCGCCATAAGTGACGATCACGGGATATATCGCCTTGTGAACGTCCAGGGACGCCAGCAGATCGTCTATGTCCGTAAAGAAGGATATATTTCGGTTGATCGTGCGATTGTTCTTGAAGATAGAACAACTGAAGAAAATTTTACCCTGAAGTCCCGGATATCACCGGTTCCGGGATTTGAGTTCCCCATCGGTACGATGGCAGTAATTGCAGCCATAGGTATTTCATCCATTGCCGGAACAAAGAGACGACGGGAATAATGAAAAACACTCTCAAAATTATACAGGTTGGGGGATTATGCAGGCAAAAAAAAGTACTGGATCGTTACGATATTCGGTAGAGGGGTTCGCAGCACAATAATGGATCCAAATAGATCCTTTCTTTTTTCGCAGCCCTCACCCGGTCCTCTCCCCGACAATACCGGGTATCTCGGCCGTGAGCATGGAGAAGTTTCGAGCAAGACGGAGTGTTTTAGGGGGGCCTGGGATCTGAACGTGTAGAGGAGTCGCCCATAAATCCTTTATAATATCCCTTCAAAGTGCATTTTACAGGTAACGACAGGTTCCAGCTCTTGAATGGGACAGTAAATCAGGAGCCGTCAGGACACCCGGGATCATTTCTTCCCGAACCTGTCATTTTCCTGATTGCTCTTTAAAAGGTGAACAAGGAAATCGCTATGAAAATCCCGGTATACATTCTTGTCATTTTCCTGCTGTTTGCCGGTCTGCTCGCCGGTTTTTTCCTCCTGTTCTGCAATGACCGGGCGGGGCACGTATCGCACTATTATCTCCCTGTCTCCAGTTTTCCCAAAGACAGCGTCATCATAGAATTCGGGAATACCAACCAGACCGGCAGCAGCACATCAGGAATCCCGTTCGATTATTCCCGGTTTCTTGACGAGACAAAACGCGATATCGAACCCTGGTATTTCCCGAGCGGCCCGATCATCGGGTACGGTTATGGCATTGAGGGAAAACTGGTAGTGATGCATTACTATGACTGGCACGTCAACCGGTCCATGATCGACGAGATCTATTCCCGTCTCGCAGCAAAGGGGAAGGCCTACGGTTTCGAGAGCATCCCCTGCGTCTTTGTTTCATCGGACATACCTGACGCACGGCCCGCTCGCTGGACCCTGCCACCCGGCAGCACGCACTGGGAGATCCTCCTGCAATCGTTTGGCCTGAATAGTTCCGTTCTGGGGTATCCGGTTTATTAGGAGGGGAGACGCGGGCAGTTTTTCCCGACAGGCAACTAACTAAAACTCCATCAGTTTATTACCCGAAACGGGAACTCATGACAGGATCATACAGATCCCTTTTGTCCTGCGGACTCCCCTCTTGCAAGCGCGATCGTTTTACCGGAACCGTCACTGTCAACGAAGTACCTGCTGCGGGTTTCCAGATTTTCAGGATCACGGAAGACGCATTATGGTGAAACCTGTCGGGATTCCAGGGAATCCGTGCCGGCACATCCTGCTGTTTCCCGCAGATAGCCGATAACCTTTACCGCGACAGGCGTCAGCGTGTACCGGACATTCCTGCCCTCTTTTGCCGATGTGGCAAGACCGGCCGCACAAAGTCTGTGCATGTGCCAGGACACCGTAGAACCGGTTGTCTTCAGTCGCATCGCAATATCCCGGCGCGACGCCTCCGGGCAGGAACATAAAAATTCACAGATCGGGAAGCAAACGCTGTTTCTCAGCCGTGTAATCGCGTCCTTTTCCGGATCGGAAAATTTCCCTGCATTCTGGAAGTAGCAGGTCTTACCTTCCACGGAAAAAGCAACGACGAGCCTCTCGCGGCAGAGGACCGTTAAGTGGTAGAACAGCGTCCCGCGGTTTACCGGCAGATCCCGCATGATCTCGGTAAACCCCGCGCCCGGGTACACTACGATATACCGATAGATCTGCGCCCGACAATCGTTTCCCAGTACCCCGCTTTTCCGGACCCTGCGGAAGTTGAGGATGACAACGCCCGCACAGGAAAAAAGAATCTCCAGGGGTACCAGGCAGAACGGCAGGAAAATAGCGGTCAGTACCAAAAGAACCGTCACCGGGGGAACCTGCCATATCCCCACCGGAACCGGAAGTTTTGCCTCGCTGTCCGGGAGGTTCCCCGCCATGGGGTGAACGGAATAGGGCGGCAAATATGCCGATGCGGGAGCGATGAGGAAAAAGACGCACACGGCAGTCAGGAGAAAAACCGGCATATCCCTGTAGGCACTCCGTTTCGCAGGGTTCATAGGTACTGCCATTAAGGAATTGAACGGGATGATATCTTATATAAGTTCTGTGAGAACACCCGGACATAACCGGCGGTCCCGATCATCGGATGAGTCCCCTCACAGAAATCCCATATATGGACTCTCCATACGGTCATCTGACAAATAAAAAGGATGAAGAAAGATGACACCATGCGAACATCCCTATGCCTGGATCCTGCTCGTTACAGGATTATTGCTCCTCTCTGCCAGCCCGGTATCTGCAATGGACCGGATTGCCATCGATCCGGTCCCCGGGAACCTGGTGACAGGATCTGTCATCAGCTTTACCGGAACGACCACCCTTCCTGCGGGAACCGTCCTGCAGTACGAGTTCTCACGCAAGGATTCAGGAAACGGAACGGTCAGGTATGGTGAATACTCCGGGGCCGAAGGTACCGTCCCGGTAGAGAACGGGGCCGCCGGCCCGGTCTGGAACGTCCCCATCCTTACGCAGGGCTATGCACCTGCGGACTACCTCTTCAGTATCGGGGAATCCGGGAGCAGTGATCGTGCATCTGTCCAGGTCCGGCTTGCCCGCGGGGAAGAGACGACCGTTCCAACGCCGGCGGTGACAACAGCCTCCCGCTGTGGTGAGCTCAAATCGCCGGTATATGTCTCGCCCGACGGGGATTTCACGGTCAGGACCTCGCCGGATCTCAACACCCGGTGCAACATACTCGCAAAAGGGGCGCCGCTGAAGATAACTGCCGTAACATCGTCCGGCAGCCTCATCGGCATCTGGATCACCAGCGCCTCTTCAGCGACGGGCTACACGTATTTCCGGCAGATCTCTTCAGACAGTTCGGGTGTCGCAGCATCCGATCTCCCCGATACCACTCAACTGCGGTCGGGCCAGTACTTTTTCTACGTGGTGGACGAGAAAGACTCCTTAAAAGTCCTGCCGGATGAAAAAAAATCATCGGCATATATCCCGGCTGATGTCCTGGAAACCAAATTAAATGCGTACGAAAAAGAGAACCCATACCAGAAATTCAGGATCCTCCTGGAAGAACCGGTAATCTCGATGGACGATATTCCCGATGCAGTTTCCGGCACGGCCGTTGCTCTGAGCGGGACAACAAACCTGAATACCGGTACGCTCCTCGACATCAGCGTTTTCCTTGCAGACATCGATCGCCAGAAACAGCCGGCATTTGCTATCGCGGGCGTCCCCGTTGCGGATACCTCAGGCAAAGACGGCGCATGGCATGCGGTTATCGACACCTCGTCGCTGTCACCGGGAGAATATATCGTAACGGCACGCAATGGTTCAACGGAAGCGACCAGGCTCATGGTAATCTACAACAGTCTTTACGATACGGGCGCTTCTTCCGGTGAGAGTTTTGTCACAAAGACCTACGCTGTCGATCCGGAGTCAAAAACCGTTGTTACCGGAACTTCCACGCAAAAGGCCGGTCCTTCGCCGGATCCTGCAGTCTTGGTACTTGCAGGTCTCGCGGGAGTTGGCTGTGTGGGCGTGATCCTCGGTAGTCTCAGGAAAAAATGACGAATCATGAAAACGATATTTTTTGTTCTCGCGATCGTCGCGCTCATTCTTTTTTGTGCCGTTCCGTGTTATGGCGCAGATTCATTCGAATCATACCTTATTGCAAAAAGCAATTCCTACAAGTACAACACGATTGCCTGCGATGACGGGAATATCGCGTGGGTCGAGTACGGGGGTGATTCAAATCCCGGCAATTATTCCCGGGTGATCTACCGGTATAACATATCGGAGGGGAGAAAGGACGTGGTGATCCGGGATCCTTCGTGGAAGCGCGACCTTGCGATCTCCGGGAACCGGTACGTCTGGAGCGACGGCAGGGGAATTTTTTTGTACGACAGCACACAGGGAAAGCTGACGTTTTTGTATTCCCCCGGCAATCAGTCATCATCTCCCTGTATCGACAGAAGTACTGTCCTCTGGGTAGGCTACAACAACAAAGGGAATTATTCCCTTGAGATGTACAATGCCATGTCCGGGATGCACCGGACCGTGGTGTCGTCAGCCACGCCTTTGGGCGAGCCGGCAGTTTCCGGCGACCGGGTTGTGTTCCGCGAAGCCGGGCCGGCAAACGATCTGATGGTGCTCGTAAACCTCACGACCATGGAAAAAACCGTCCTGTACGATGGCCCGGGTTCCCGCTCCATGCCCGCGATCGACGGGGACAATGTTGTCTGGGCCGACGGCAGCACCGGGCCGTACCAGGTGGTTCTCTACAACCTGAAATCGGGGGTTTTAAAACCGGTAAGCCCCACGGGGTCGTTCCAGATGTATCCCGATATATCCGGCAACCGGGTTGTCTGGGAGGACTACCGGAATTCATCGGCAGGATCTTTGAATTACCAGCGGGGAAACGGCGATATCCGGCTCTACGATATCGCCACGAATACGACAAAAATTGTAGCAGACGGGCAGGTTCCCCGGGAATTCCCTCGGATTTCCGGGGAGTATGTTATCTGGTCCGGCGGGTACAACAATGCACACGACATCTTCCTGTACCGATACCCGGCGAACCGCTCACACGATTTTTCAGGAAGTGAGGAGGGAATTGCCTATTCTGCCGCACCGACAACAGTTCCCACACCGGGTACCCGGGTCCGCTACTACAGCACCATTTCAAACGGAGAAATGGAATGGTACTCGCTGGAACCTTCGCAACAGGCTCAGGAGATCTCTTTTGAGCTTCGGTGGAACGATCCAAAAGCCTCCCTGTCCCTGACGCTGGTAAGTCCGGGGGGGTCGGCGTGGCATTTTACCGATGCTGACGATTCCCGGGAGGATCGGGCAGTCCGTATGACGATTTCTTCCGATCGGCCCGGCGGATATTTCGAACCGGGGAAATGGACCGTGGCAATCTCCGGGGACGCGGTTAACGGCACTGTCCCGTACGACCTGTGCTGGTACTGACGGGTGCGGGCAGGAAAAAACAGCGGAAGGATTGTACTTTTGGCCGCCCGGTAATACGGATGACCGCGAAGATCAGAGGACGGAATTTTAAACAATGAGCCGTTCTTTTGGAAAAACCATCATTGCATTGCTCTTCCTGAATTTTTCCCGGGAACATTCATACTCTGTACGACTTCCCGCTGGTTCCTTTGTGCATTTAACCGGGTGCGGGAGATCCTGCGGACTCCCTCCGACGCTTCCCGACTCATGTACATCTGCCGGGATCAGGGTTGCCGGTCTATAATTTCCCGGACATTGTTGTCGAGAACATCTATGAGGGCGGAATCCTCTTCGCCAAGCGACCACATCCCGGCATCGGTACCGTTTCGGTAGGTATAGATCAGGTTGCTCTCCGCACAGGTTTCATAGGTACTGTTTTTTGCTTTTTTCTGCAACAGAACGGTAAATTCACCGGCAGTGATATTCATGCATTGGGCTGTGATGTTGTTATAGCAGTACCGGCCGGTTACCGTACCGGCGGCCGTAAAGGTAACATACCGGTATTCCCTTTTTTCCACCTGGAATTCATCGTAAGGAACAGCGCATTTAAACTGGCTTTTGATCGACCGGAAGATCGTGGTCATATTGTCCAGGAGCGGGGCATATCCTGTCTGATCACGGGAGATCCAGGACTGCCTGCCGGTGCCGGGATCGTACACTTCGAGGCAGGGTTTTTGGGGACTGCACCCGTTCGTTACCGGGCTGCGGTTCTCCTGCCGGGCCGACACGTTCGTTACCACGGGGGGAGTCATGGGACGGGCGGTAGTGTGATAATACAGTTCCGGGCAGAAAATGTCATAATACCGTCCGCGGTATTCGAAAAGCGGAGGCTGGGGAAAACAGTCGAACATCGTCTTTTTATCTTTGCAGACCCGGTGGACAAAATCGTAATAGCGGCTGATATCTGCTTCAAAATCGGTAATTCCCCGGTACCCGTTCACCCACATTCCCGATGAACCGTGAGCATTCTGAAGCGTGGACCCAAGGCCCGGAAAGGCATCCAGTTCGGCATCGGTAACCGAAATGAGTGTCCGGTTATGGACAAGGCTTATGTTTGCTTCCTGTACTTCGCATTGTGCCAACAATCCCTGCCGGGGATTTTGCTGTTGATGTCCCGAATTCAGGAGCATGCTGTAGAGGAGTATACCCGCGACAATTCCCAGAACGAGAAGGACACTGATAATTACGATCCGTTTTCCTTTTTCTCGTATGAATTTCATGAGATCAAATCCCTCTTGGCGGGAACGGTTGCTGGTACATTGATTGCAAACGCACTGGCGTTCAGCATGATACGTACGGGTTCATTTCAGCATTCGGTTTCATGAATGCATTTCATCTGATTTTTATAATATATACGATTTCTAGCCGTTTCATTTACACATTTACAGCAAAAACTCCTAGAAAACCAAAAGCCCGATCCCAAACGACACGATATTCATGACAAGTGAACAGGCTGCCGCCCGCTTTGTATCAAGCCCGAGCAGCTGGTTAAGCACGCCTGCCTCCACAAGCACGACCAGCAGTTCGCCGATCAGCGGATAGTATGCCGCGTCCACGAACGGCGGCCACACGAACCAGAGGTACGGGAGCGTCAGCGCCGTACAGAGTGTCCCGATACCAATAATCCTCCGGACCGGGATGCCCGTATCGCGGAATACCCCCCGGATAAGTGCGACAAGCACCGGGACTTCGGTGGTAATCGTTATCGCAAGTGCCAGCAGGAACTCTGTTTCGTACAGCATGTTAACCGATAGCCCCGAAATGGGGCAGGATCCCTGCGCAAAAGAGTTCTCCCGTAAAAAACCGGTGATGCCCGGGGATCATACGCTGCATCCCCTTCCAAGGAACCAGCCAAACCAGCAGGAGATCGAAGTGATGAAATCGGGATGCCTGGGAGGATCGGCCGGTGTCTGGTTACCTTCCGGAAGGGAAAACCTCAAAGAACAAACTTTGGATACTACGTTACCCTGCCCGTCCAGGATCAATGAGGAACTATTCAGTGTTTCCAGGTACTGGGCGCAGTCAAATTGTTGATCGATCGCATGCTGGCATTCAGTATATGCGGGGGTCGATACAATCCCATGAGTCTGGTTCAGGTATATCTCGTCGCTTACATTATACTTTTTCTCATCGGCGCGGTCAAACGTAATGAGATACTGATCGCACCGCTTTTTTTCCTGTTCCCTTTCCCGCGTACATGAATAGGTCCGGGAATTCATTCTGACATATTTTTTCCCGGACACATCGTTAACCGCAGAGATATTCTCCCCCGCTGCAAAACACTCCGGGAACGGGGTATCCGCGTACCGGGGGATGACAAAATCACCTGAACGTGTTTCCCCTTCAAGGGAACAATAATCGATTCTCATATCGCTTGTCGAGGGATGCCGTTCGAAGATACGGCACCCGTACCCCGGGCAGGTCGCAAAGAAGGAGAATACAAGATCCTGCGTATACGTACCGGGAATCCTGTTGTCGCCAAGTGCGGTACAACCAATGTTCTCGCACCGGTACCCGTAACAATTTATGGTAAATCGAATGGATTCGTTGAAGGGTACATGATCCTTTTCAAAATAGACGTTCGTGAGCGTTGGCCGGTATACATTCGCACCGACATGCACCGGAAGTACGGAAATCAGGACGAGGCTTATGAGGATGAAGAGCAGGAACCGTGATTTCATCAATGACCGCCTCCCCCTGACAGCCCGGCAAACCAACAGGATATTTCATCGATTAGGAATCGTCCGGCCGGGACCTGGGTCAGATGGGAACCGGGAGTAGTTTCGTTCAGGGCAGACTTATTGGATTTTGTCGGGGGTGCCGGCATCTGCGCCACAGGAGATGGATACGGAGACAAGGCAACCCGGAGGTTACAGAAATTCCCGATCGCGTGCCCCGCGGGATCGGTCTCAAACGAAGCAGGATCCACTGGCTCCAGGGAATATTCTGATTTGCAGTCCAGGCTTTCCCGATCGATCCGGGCAAGGCAGGATAGGTATTCCGGTGTACGGATCCAGTACGTGCCGTTGTCTGCAACCCACGAAACACCGGACGTGTTTTCGATCGCACTCCATGTCGATGGAATAAGATACCGACTGCATACTTCAGTCCGGTTCTTCTTTGCATTATCGATGCAGTTCTGGTATTCCGGCGGGTACCGGTAATACGTGTTGTTCATTATGGCATCGTACTGGCGGCGGTACGTACAATCCGGGATGGGACTTGCCGATACGTTGGGGAGGAAAAAGGGCGTACCGTTTGCCGTGCCAGTCATATCGCACCATGCGATGTGCCGGTGGTTCACGTAAAACGGTTCGTAGATCGCACAGCCGTATCCCGGGCATGATGCGGAATAGGAAAAGACTACCTCGGCGTTATGGGAATCCCGTTCGCTGTAGCCGGGCTCCGGACTGCAGGCAGCATCGTGGCAGACATACCCGTAGCAGCTGACAGAAAACGAGACCTGCCCGTCAAACGGTTTTTCGTCCTGTTCAAAGTACACCGTTGTTTTTGTCGGGATGTATCCGTCAGCCATCGCTCCGGGCAGGAGAACAAAAATGATACCTGCAAGGGCTATAAGGTAAAATTCAGTTTTCGGCCGCATCTCCCGGGACACCTCCGCATCCGCGTATGAAATCCTCTTGCGATCTGCTGATATATACGATTTCTCGCCACATCGTCTACCGATCCTTCAGCAATCAGGGGGGAAGTCGCGGCCCTCCCATGGCATGGCAGGGGGATTTACTACATTCAGCCAGATCGGGATTGAAAGGTTCGGGCACCAGCCTCCGATCGGGCCGCCACCCACTCATTTTCCGGCAAACCACCGGATCACAACCCTCAAGACCTACTGCCCCACACATACTCTTTTCATGGACACCGGGCGGTTTGGCATCGTCATTGCGGCAGCCTGCCTGCTCGTTCTCTTCTTTGCCGTGCCCATGTCCGGCCTCACCTCCCACGGAACCAGGATCGTGCCGGCAACCGATGCTGATCTCCCGACGCCCGATACCGACACTGCGGGTGCGGATGCAATAGTCACATTCTGGGAACTCCCGCCCCGGGTAATGCTGGAAGCTGTTGTGTTCTCGATCTCGCCACTTCTTGTCTACCCTCTCGAACTGTTCTTTTTTGTCAAGATGTTCGCATACCTGGGTTACCGGAAGATCACAACGGCAAGCGTACTCACGAGCGCAATGCGCCGGAAAATTTTCGAGACGATTGCAGCAAGTCCGGGAATCTATTTTAACGAGCTCGCACGACAGACCGGTGTTGCCCGCAGCACGCTCCGGTACCATATCGCACTGCTGAAAATGACCGGAAAGATCACAGCGGCAAAATCCGGTTCCGATACCCGGTATTTCGAGAACTCCGGGAAATTTTCCGGGACCGAACAGAAGATCCTCGCGCTTTTGCATAACGGCAGGGACCGGCTCATCTGCGAGTACCTGATCCAAAACCCCTCAACTACCCGGGCCGATCTTGAAAAAGTGCTGGGGATCTCCGGGGCTGCGGTGACCTGGCACACGAACCGGCTGAGGGATGCAGGCGTGCTTGAAGTAACAAAGTCCGGGAGAACCGTGCAGTACTCGATTGCCCCTGATGCGGTCCGGGCGCTTCTCAAATACTATCCGCAGAAGACCGGGGCCGTAACTGGTGCAGAGGTTCCGGAATAACGGCTCCGGGAAACCCGGCAAACCACCGGATCACAACCCTCAAGACCCCCGCCCCACACATACTCTTTTCATGGACACCGGGCGGCTCGGCATCGTCATTGCGGCAGCCTGCCTGCTCGTCCTTTTCTTTGCCGTGCCCATGTCCGGTCTCACCAACCACGGATACGTTGTCGAGCCGGCAACCGTTGCAGACATTGCAAACAGTACTCCGCTTGAAACAGTACAGGTCTCTTTCTGGGAGCTTACCCCCCGGGATATGCTGACGGTCGTTGCATTATCGCTGTCGCCGCTTCTCCTTTATCCCCTTGAATTGTTCTTCTTTGTCAAGATGTTCGCGTACCTCGGGTACCGAAAAATTTCAGCGGCAAGTGTACTCACGAACGCCACGCGTTCCCGGATCTATCATGCGATCGTCGCGAACCCCGGGATATTTTTCAACGAACTTGTCCGGCAGACCGGTGTTGCCCGGAGCACGCTCCGGTACCATCTCGCACTACTAAAAATGACCGGAAAGATCACAACGGCAAAAACCGGTTCCGATACCAGGTATTTCGAGAACTCCGGGAAATTTTCCGGGACCGAACTGAAGATCCTCTCCCTTCTGCACAACGGCAGGGACCGGCTCATCTGCGAGTACCTGATCCAAAACCCGGCAACAACCCGGGGCGATCTTGAAAAAGTGCTGGGGATCTCCGGGGCAGCCGTGACCTGGCACACAAACCGGCTGAGGGATGCAGGCGTGCTTGAAATCAAAAAGGCCGGAAGAACGGTGGCGTACTCGATAGCCCCGGATGCAGTCCGGGCGCTGCACACGTACTACCCGCGGGAGACCGGGGCCGATGCTGAGGGGCGGGGGTAACGGCACCGGGAAAATGGGGAAAAACAGCCGGGACCGGTAAACAAACGGGCGAGAAATGTTAAGTGCCGGATTGTTCTATGGTTCATTCAGGAAGGTTTTCCCCATAACGGAGGAAGATTCGTGGTTGACGAAAACAAGATTCAAAAAAACCAGGTAACCGATCATCAAATCCTCTCTTTTGCGCTGGGAATATTCCTCCTCATAACCGTAACGTGGTTTACGGGATTGCCCCCGGCAGAGATCGTTTTACTCGTTCTTTTCGTGTTTATCATCCCGCTCCTCCTCTACTGCGGCCTCAAAAGAATTCTCAATCCCCTTCCTCTCTGGCTGTTCCCGCTCTTTGCCATCGTGGTTATCGATCTCATATACACCGGCATCCTTTCCGGCAACAATCTCTATAACAATGAACTGCTCTTATTTGCCCTGATCCTCCTCCTCTCTACATTTGCAGTGGTCGGCCCTTACCCGGTGTTCGAGAAAAAGATCCAAATAAAAAACTCCTGGATTGTCCTTTCCTCCGCGGCGTTTATCGGTTCAGCCCTGTTCATTATGACAACACTGGGCGAGATCTACGTGGGCAGGCCGTGGCCGGCATTTTCCTCATCGCTCCCCCTGACCGGCTGGATCTTTGACGGCCTGACAAATCTCCTGCATGCACAAGGTGTCGTGTACGCATATTATTCACCGGTGTACAGGACGCTCTGGGCGTGCGGGTTTTACCTGGAGATCCTGGTTATCGCGATCGTGTTTTACGCAGTGCTGGCCCGACGTTTCCCGGGGGATATCAATCCGGGCCCGCAGTAACCATGGGACAAAGCCAGAAAAATCATGTCCTCCTCATGAGAGAAAAACAGGGAACAGAGATGAAAATGACAAAGAACAAAATAATTCATGTGGCTTTCACCTGTATCTTCGTAATCGGAATCTATGTAATTTCCATCCTGCTTGGTAACTTCATTGCAGGACAGGACAGCCGGACCTGCCAGGTGGTGGTGTTTCTCTCGATTTTACTGGGGATGTGCCTGTGTTACCTCACCGATCGGCTCGCAAAGAAATATCCCGGCATATGATAAACGGCCTGCATCTGCCACATCTGGATGTATAGGGTTCGATCCCACAACAGAGTGATCAATAATAACGCGGCATACGGTAACATCGTTCTTCGTATCTTTGATCATGTGCAGGATTTTTGAGAGGTTGCCGGGAGATCGGGAATTTGTTACACGTGCGAAACGGAACAGGCAGGTGGGGACGTGTCAACATCTCGTTTTTGCACGACCGGTAAACAAACGGGCGAGAAATGTTAAGTGTCGGATCGTTCTATGGTTCATTCAGAAAGGATCTGCACTAAAGGCGGGATTTTGAGGATAAGTATGGATAAAGAGACGCCCACAGGGATTCAATCGGCGATAAAAACCGGGGGGTCTGCATGAATCCGCCGGGCCGTGAAGATCTCCTCCTCCGGATCGCAGCGATCGTCGCGATCGTTCTGGTCCTTGTACTGGCATATGCAACGGTGAACCTGTGGACCGGGGTAAACCAAGTACCGGAGATCAACAAACAGGCAGTTTCCCCGGACACCACCGGCCCCGTAGCACCGGCAATAACCGTGTGCCCGCATCAAACGCCCGCAGGAAATCTCACAAACGCGCCGGAGATCGCTATCGATCCCGTGCCCGATCATGCTCTTGGAGACATCGTCGATTTCACGGGGACTACAAACCTGGCAGCCGGGGAGCCGCTGGTACTGAAAATATATTCTGCGGAATTTGTTCCCTGTCCCAAGACTCCATCCGGTCTGGATTCAGTCAGCCCCTGCGGCGGGGGGTTCGCCGGTAATGTTAACGTCACTTTGGGAAATTGCGGGATCAACACCTGGTCCTGGCCGGTCGATACATCGCAGCACGGGTTCCAGGCCGGCGGCCAGTATCTCATATGGGTGATTGGGAGAGACGGCGGAGTACAGGACTCTGCTATCTTTAACATCACGGGCAGCCGGGGAGTTTACGGAATAACATCCCCGCAGGAAAAGATTTCTGGGGCGACAAGATGAATTCGATGAAAATTCCGGGTCTGGTGCTCCTCGCTCTCCTTTTCCTCATACCGTGGTGCAGCGCGGGATCCGTCGCGGTCCAGAATGAGACGACACTTCCCGCACAACCGTATATTACCATCGATCCCATCGGAAACCACACGGTCGATGAAGTGTTTTACATTACCGGCATAGCCAGAGTTCTCCCAAAAGAAGAATTGTCAAAAAAGAGTTCAACCGTTCCTTTCTGTCTCTCGAAAAACTTCACGGAATACACAAACGCACCGTCAATCACAGGAATACAAAAAATCGAGGCACTTATGATAGCGTCAACTTCAACGCTGAATTCTCATCTGTTATCGGGAGCCGATGCAGGGGCAACACACAAAAAATTTGGGGATTATCTCAAAAGTTCACATGGACCGATAACCTTTGAATGGGCATATCCGTACACAGGGATTATTCATCTTTCAATGCCCGTGGGCAATCTGTCATCAAACGAGTACGGACTCGCCTATGCCCTCGTAAATATTGACAACCTGAGTATACAGTCAGATGGATTTGTTGACTGGCATAAATACTTGTAGGAATTAAAATGGAAAAATCAGGAAAAATAATCGTCCTTGCCCCGTTTGCCATAGTCCTTACAGCACTCATAATTGTCCCATTAGCAAGTTCTGATGAGGGAAGTGTAACCCCCGCCACAACGCCGTTTATCACCATCAATCCTGTCGGAGATCATACTCTTGATGAAGTATTCTTTATCTCCGGGACAACGAACCTGCCGGTGTCGGATTCTCCTCTCATTCTCGAGATAGGCAGCAACTGGTATAATCCGGGTGGAAGCGGCTGCGGTTATCAGTCTAACGTTACCCTTGAGCCCGGGGAGAACGGGATCAATACTTGGTCGTGCAATGCAACGCCGGATCTCTGGCAGACATACGGGATTGGGCCGCGGCCTCATATTACCGCTGGTGCCGTCACGGGGGAGTACATGGTGAGGGTTAGCTCCCCAGATCCTCGGATTTCAGCGAATGCGACCGGGTTTTTCTCCATTCTGCCTTCAGAAGAAACAAATGGGAGTACTGCGGGAAATCCCGGATTTACACCAAACCCCTCCGCTACAACAATCCGTGACACAATGGATTCCATAATCTCCGATTCCCCGGAACCCGTGCAAAATTCTACGCAGGGAACGGCAGCCCCGGCCGGGAATTCTCCACAGGATGTCCCGACAACCCACCCGACTCCGCTCAAGCCGATGGTTTCCATTGCCGCAGCAGGCTTAGGAGCCATCATTATTCATAGATCAGGGAAGAGCTGAAACGATGCCCCGGACGGATACGCGAAAAATCAGGGCAGGCGCGAATGGATTGAAAGAAACCATGATTCAGGATAAAAAAATGTCAACTGCATCACGATTCCTGCTTGCCCTCACAGCACTCTGTCTGCTGTGCATCCCGGCCCTTGCGATCCAGCCATGGTGGACGTATCCCATCTCACCGAATGCAACCTATGAAGGCAATCTCAACAGGATCGCAATTTCCGATGACGGGCAGTACCTTGCTGCGTATGTGGCGGATGAGAACACGCTCCTGTTCTTCAGCCAGAGCGGCAAACCTCTCTGGAGCAGGCAGGTTACGGCCGAACGTGCGCCGTGGATCTCTTCAATAAGTATTGCACGGGACAACCGCATCATTGCGGTATCCGAACTGGTGCCAGGCTGCTGTGCGGGATCGGTCACCTCCACGCCATCAAACCAGCTGCTCCTCTTCGACCGGACCGGTCCAGTTCTCGGGAACTATTCCACCATGAGTCCGCCAACAGATGTTGCCATTTCACCGGATGCGTCGCGGATCTACGCGGGAACTGAGGACCGCCGGGTGATCTGTCTTGACCGGAACGGTTCGGTCCTGTGGACGCAGAGCACCGATGCGCCGGTCTCCTCGCTTACCCTCTCAAAAGACGGTACGCTGATCGCAGCGGCAGGAACAAATCCCGGCACAACCCCGGAGGGTAGGGTCAATTACCCAAACGATCTGTTCCTGTTCGACCGGAACGGATCGCTGCTTTGGAAATACCGGACCGGCGGGCCCAACACGGTTGCGATCAGCGGCGACAACTCAATAATTGCCGTTGTCGGGGGCAGGTACGGGAATCTCTACCTGTTCAACCGGACCGGCGGACTTGTCGGGGGACGTTCGTTCCCGGAGACCGGGTCGTCACTTGCCCTGTCAGATGATGCGAGCCGGATTTTTGTAGGCTCTGTGGAGGGATCCGTGTACGGGCTGGATAGTAACGGCACGATGCTCTGGACGATCAAGACCTCCCGCCTGTCGCGGAACATCGCTGCTGATGATAACGGGAATTCTGTTGTATTCGGAAACGGCAGTTCTGTCGAGACCGTTGATCGCAATGGTTCTGTACTGTGGGAATATCCCACCGGCGCGTGGGTCTCTTCGGTTGCCGTATCCGGTGACGGGCATGCAGCCGGGGCGATAGCCGATGCCGTGTATTTCTTTGGGTCACCGGATCAGGATACTTCTGCAAACATGGCGATAACCAATGAACCGGTCAGCAATCATTCCACGGGCAGCCAATCCCATGAGATACCGACAACACACCCGGCTCCGCTCCCGCTCGCAGTTTCAATCGCCGCAGCGGGTTTGGGGATACTCGTTATCCATAGATCGGGGAAGAGCTGAAATTACAAAATGAAGTCCTGTCCGGGACATATTACGCTCAAAAAATCCTGAAAGATTTCCGCAAAACCCAAAAAAACTCTCTTTTGCGATGTGCTTCCGAGGGAGCAAGTACTTCACACAAAAAAATTTTCCGGCCGAATTTTTTCGGCTAGAAATTTGAAAATTCTAAATATTTTTGGATTGAAATACACTGTTAACCGTGATAAAATATGGAATAATACAGCGTCTCATTTTTTGAAGAGTTTAATACCATCAATCAACGTTTTCCGGAATAATATATTATCAACTATGATAAATTGCAAAATGATTCAAAGGTATTTAACCTGAATTCATTTGCAATTGATTGTGGAAAATTTAAACGCGTTAATACCGACGCAGCTAGAGAGGCATATTGAAGCATAATTAATCACAATGTTTTATATTGTCAAGAATTAGAATTATCTTATAGTGTCAATCCTAGATCCGATTATACAAGCGTTACCTTACTTGTCTCTTATTATTTTATATTCCATCACTACTGCATACATCTCAAGAGAAATTTTTTATTTCCTTAAACGTTATCGGAAATCAAAAGAGGCAGAAACTGCAACAGATAAATTTTATAAATTGACGTTTGAATTGCTAAAACTTTATCATGATGAAGATATCCTCATACCACGTATTTCACGAATTTTTATTCAAACTTCAGGAATATCGGAAATAGATCCAAATTTTTACCATTCATTAATTGATAACTTACAAAAATTGGAAACAAAAATTTTAGGTAAAGATGCTGGATTAAATATCACTGACATTAGTCAAGAAGATCAAACTTTCTATTTGGATATTATTAACGAAATTATAGAAACTATCGAAAGAGACCACCCCTATTTTGGTTTAAATGAAGACGAATTATCATTTTTCGAAGACCTAAAGAGAGAGACCGAAACCGGAAATATTGAAAATGCTTTAGTAAAATTGATTGAATTATCAAAACGAATAAAAACAAAAAATATTATTATGACTCAACTTAACGAAAAAGCAAAAAAGACGGATTTTTATAGCATTTTAAGTTTAATTTTGGGAGTATTGAGTATTTTAGCAACATTGTGGGGAATTTGGATTTCAATAAATCATTGAAAATATCATTTTGGTGTTGCTTTCATTAATGCTGGGAGAATAACAAAAAAGAATAACCAAAGTAGTATAAAGGCCGCTATTGCGGAACCAATCCATCCAACGATGTCACCTGATGCACGATTATCAAGACCCGCCATAGATATTCCTTTAATTGTTTGAAATTATAGAGTTTAGGGTTTATTAAGGTGCCCCTCCTCCAAGAATCAACCACGTCGCGTTATTGACCTCATATGAAGGTACCCGATATAGTACATACGGCTCATTCTCTTTTTTCTTTGACAAAGTCGTTTCAATAGGGATGTATCCCTCCCGTAAAGAGTGTGGATTCATTATCTTTGATAGTGCGCGGAACTGCGGCCGAATTTTTCCGGACGAAAATCTAAAATGTCGGAAAAACGTATGGGGCAACCGAATTCCAACTGATGTTAGGTAGGGGATATCTTTCATGCCACCCCCCTTGCGCCATCCCTGCCCCCCAGGGAATCTGCCGGTTGTTATCTACGGCACCGGGTTTGCCCCGTTCCACAGAATCGCTGTTGCATACGCCAGTGCAAGGAATATGATGACCCCGATAATCAGGACGACCCAGGTAAGCGTATCTTCCTGACCCGCCGGCTTCATGCAGACTCCCCGGTTTTTGTCCGGCCCAGTATCGCAGACACCCCGAGAAAAACTGACGGGATGACAATATACAGAACCAGCTCGACCCAGAACACGGTCCAGCCAAAATCGCTTTTCATGTTTGCCTGCCGGGAAAAGACCGGCAGGATGTACACGAACGCGAAGTACAGGACGGATGCACTGCAAATCGCAAACGACCGGTCCGGATATTTCAGGAGCAGGACGATAAGACCGGCTGCAACAAGCGCAGTTGCGGCAAGGTACACCCCTGCCGGCCAGCCGTCGAGTTTGATCCCGAAAAACCATGCCTCCCAGTTGATGAGAAACGCAAAGGAGGTGATCAGCGCGTCAAGGAAGAGGAAGAGCACGAGGTATGTGGAGAGTGCCCCCATCAGGATTTCCCGGATACGTTTCTTCTCCATCCTACGGCCTCCCGCGGTGTATGGCGATATATCCAACGCCAATAATTGCAAGGGCAATGATTATCCCCGCCACAAAAATATTCGTCACATCGCCATTTTCTCCCGGGGGCAGCAGGGCACTGCGATCTCCGGCAAACGGGGACTGATACACCGGCTCCATCGAACGCGACCAGGTCTCATTGGCGTTGATGATCCAGACGCTCGCAATTTGCGACGGGTCATCGCGCCCCGCGGACTTCCGGATCGAGAAGACCAGTTGTTTCCCGCAGGAGTTTGCCGGGGCAAGATGGGCGGATTTGTAGTCTGCATCCATCTGTTCTTCGTGCCAGGTACCGACACCGCATTCCCGGATAAATCCCATGATTTCGGTATTGTCCTTCACGGCCGGGTACATGTTCGTGAGAATTTCTTTTGGCGCCCCGCCCATGCCGGGATAGACCGGCGTAGTGTTTGCCGCAGATACCGTTCCGAAAAGTACCGCGGTTGTGATGACGAGAATGAAAACACGTGCAACCATTTTCATGATAACCGGACTCCTACTTCACAATCACCGTAAGATTGAACCGGAGATCCCCGGCTTCTTCGGGTCTGATGACCAATTTCCCATCAATGACGGATGTACCGGGACTGACTGCCCGGTACCGGGCCCGGTAAAAGCCGGTGTTATTCCAGAAATCCCCGCCCGTATACCAGACGCCGTCATTGACCAGTTCGATCCCGCACCCGGAGACCGGGACCACCCAGCGCATGGCAAGTCCCGGGGCGAACCCAAGGTTAATCTCGACAATCTCTCCTTTTGCGAGCACGATCGTTTTGCCGGATTCGTCCCGGGTAAAGGAGTACCTGATGCCGGGCATCGGGTCACCGATCGGGACGGAGGTATCGGTCGGGACAAGGATCCGGGAACCCGATGTAGAAAGATTGCACAGCGACCCGGGATCCTGCGTGGAGCCGGATACCGGATCGGTAGGAGAAGCAGGTTGAGCCGATGCCGGAACCGCGGGGGCCGCAGTATTCATCACAGAGACCAGAAGAACTGCAGCACCTGCAACAACGCATACCACCGCAATCCCGGCCATCAGCCATTTCTTTTCCATTTCATTCCCCCGGAGGTCCAGGTCATCCGCGTATGAAAATCTCTGGCGCCCTTATGGTATTTACGATCTCTCGTCCGTTTGTTTACCGAAAATTGGGAAAAAGATCGCCGCGAAAATTGAAAAAACCCTACTTTTTGGAGGTTCTTCCGACGGAGCGTGCACGTTCCCCCAAAATTTTTCCGGCCGATCTTATCCCGCCCGCACGGTCTGAAATTTTTTCCGGCCTAAAATTTTTGGTTCGAAATCTGGTACGGCCGGATTTTTTTGCCGCGAAAGTTTTTCCGGCAAAAATTTTTCGGCTCGAAATTTGAAAATCCTAAAAAATTTTGGATTGAAAGTTGAAAATTCCAAAAAATTTCCGGTCGAAAGTTGGAAAAAAGTTGTCAGTTCGGCAACTGACTCACGCCTCCGTCGTAAACCCTGCGACACGGACCCGGCACCGGGACCGGAAAACCCGGACTTTTTTTGCCGCGAAATTTCAAAAACCAAAAAAATTTCCGGTTGAAAATTAAAAAACCGGAAAAATGTTGGCGCGAAATTTGAAAATCCTAAAAATTTTCCGGTCGAAATTTGAAAAACCCACAAAACTTCCGGGCGAAAGTTCGTACGGCCGGATTTTTCCGGACGAAAAACCAAAATGCCGGAAAATTATTGGGGCTGCCGGCTTTCAAGTAAGTGCACGGCCGAATTGCAAAATTGAAGGATCACTCAGGCCCCCTTGCGCCATCCCTGCCCCCAAGGGGGCGGGGGCGCAAACGATGCACTCAGACTTACCTGTACATGAAAATGATCTAATGGACAATTCAAGAATACAGGTAATACAGCACTATCGCTAAGTGGGGGACGCCCACGCGGCGGGGGCGGCAGCCCCCAGGAGCGTCTTATACCTCAACATCACCATCGGTAAGACCCGTACGTAAAGGAGTTCCCCGTCGTAGATCTGAGAAACGCTCACAGAAGCCACCGGACAGCCGATCTCCCCCTCAATTGACCAAACACACGATCCCACAACCGCGGCTGCAGGAAGCCCGCTATTTTGCAGGTCTGAATCCTGATTAAAATGGAAATTTCGGGAAAATACGCGAGTAAATAAAACTTTTTGAGTGGCGTGGACACTGTTTCCACTGGAGATCGGTTTTGGGGGATCACCCTGTCCGGACCCTCCGTCGGAGAACCGATCCACCGGGACATAAGGTCTCCCGGTCCGGGAAGACCCCCGGGAGCGCAAGAGTATTCCACTCCCCCCATTCCTCAACCCTTTTATCTAAAAAACCCCCCCATCATTATACATGACCACGCAGATTCGCGCATCCCACATCCTTGTCACAAGCGAGGACGATGCAAACAAGATCTTAAAGAGGATAAAAGACGGTGAGGACTTTGCCGCAGTGGCAAAGCGCTTCTCCTCCTGCCCGTCACGGAAGAACGGCGGCGACCTGGGCTGGTTCGGCAAGGGCCAGATGGTCCCCGAGTTCGAAGCCGCAGCCTTTGCCGCAGAGAAGGGCGCCGTTATCGGCCCGGTAAAGACCCAGTTCGGGTACCACGTCATCAAGGTCACCGGCACCAAGTAAGCACGAGCCCTCCATGGACAGGAAATTTTTTCTCGGCATCGGCCTTGCAGTAGCCATCGTCTTTGCCGGGACCGCGATCTATACCGGGTATGCAAAACATTCCGGCACAAACACGCCCGACCGCGACACGCTCTACCAGGTCTCGACCATCGATGCCCTGATGCAGGGCGTGTATGATGGCAACGTTACGATCGGCGAGCTCAAAAAGCACGGCGACTTCGGGATCGGCACGTTCGACAAACTCGACGGCGAGATGATCGTGCTGGACGGGAAAGTCTGGCAGGCACGATCGGACGGCTCGGTCGTTGCCGCATCGGACTCCCAGACAACGCCGTTTGCCACGGTCACGTACTTCGATACCGATCTCAAACAGGCAACCGTTGACCGGGACGTGAACGATTCAGAGTTCATGCGCTCCATGGCCGCAAAACTTCCGACCGGCAATATGATCTATGCGGTAAAGGTCCACGGCACCTTCCCCGCGGTCACGGTCCGTGCGATCCCGCCGCAACAGAAGCCCTACCCCAACCTGACCACGGCCGCACAAGAGCAGAAGGTCCACACGTACACAAACGTGACCGGCACCATTGTCGGGTTCTATACACCGGTCTTTTTAAAAGGCCTGAATGCGGAAGGCTACCACCTCCACTTCCTCTCCGATGATCATACAGAAGGCGGTCACATCCTCGACGCCATAATCCCTGCCGACAGCACCGTCCAGTACGACGTGACGCCGTACTTCACGATGGCGCTTCCCACGAGCGGGGCATTCACCGGGACCGACCTCTCGGGAGACCTGAGCGGGGCGCTTGCGGCAGTAGAACAGTGACCGCTGCCATACTACCGCCACTTTTTTAGATTTCTTTGCTTTGTAGAAATCATTTCGAGTTATTTTACGCTCAAAGGGCTCCGCACCGCACACTCGTGGCGCCCCGGTTGTGATGTTGTTGTATTACCTGTATTCTTGGGCAGCTCCCGGAACAGGTAATACCCTCACTATCGCATACGCCGTGAGCCCCCCACGGGGGCAGGGCTGGCGTAAGGGGGGAAGCATATTTTAAATTTTGGGATTTCGACAGAGCTGATTCCTCTTCAATGCCGAACCCGGTTTTTCCGGTACGCATCCCCCTTTTTTTCCCGATGCGGCAGGTGCGGCACCGGGCCAAAAAACAGCACTCGCGAATGCGAAAATTCTGCGCGCCCTCACTCCTGTGGATCCGACCGTTAAGGATCCCTGAGTGAGATTTTTTGTAAAAATCCGGACCGGCCAGGTACACCAAAAGTTCATGGCTGCACAAAACCCGGAACGTTCAATGGTTCCGGACCTTTCCGGAACAATTCCCGATCGTTCCTCCCCGTTCCGGAACTGGGGGACAATCCGTACGCAGCGGCCGGATCGCGGCAGCAGAACCGGGCCGATCATTGTGTTAACCGCCCGGTTCAATGATTGATGCCTTTTTGCATATATTTCACCGCCCGGAGCGTGGCCCTTTATAAGTCGTTTAGAAAAATCAGGAATCAGGACAACTGCCAGGGAATACAAAAAACGGCGGTTGCCTTTGGAGCAGCACACCATGATATCACTCAAAAAGATCGGACTCGTTGCCGCAGTCCTGTTGTTTGCGGCCCTGGTATGCGTACCGGGCGTTGCCGCAGCAGGGCCCGGACAGGGGCAGGATAATCACCAGGGAAACGACCAGCACCAGCAGGGGAACTTTGCCCAGGGCCCCGCACCGGGCGGATCTCAGGGATCCCAGAACAGCCAGAACGGCGGCCAGGGCAGCAACGGCCCGGGCCAGGGATCTTCCGGCTCAGATAACGGGAACAATGCAAACCGCGGAACCGGCCAGATGGCAGGCAACATGACACAGCGCCAGGGCCAGCCGCCCGGGGATTTCCAAAACCGGACCGGTAACGCAACCGCACCCGGGCCGATGGTCCTCGGGAACATGACCCAGTTTGGGCCACAGAACAGTTTCGGGCCCGGAAACATGACGATCTGTAACGCGACCGATGGCAACACCACCCAGTGTATGCCCTTTGGCGGCAACGGGACGCAGGCCTGGGGAAACGAGACACGTCAGCACCAGTACAGCGAAAACAGCACCTGGCAGTTCCAGCATCAGGTCCAGGAAGAGAACGGTAACGGCACTGCCAACGCCCCGGCCATGAACGGGAACAATGCGAACAACGGAGCGGCACAGGGACAGGGATCCGGCCAGAACTCAAACCAGAACCAGAAAAATGCCGACCTGATCTCCGCGTTCCTTGCATGGCTCAACGGCGGCAAGTAACACAAAACAATACACATCCCCATACTCCGGCCCCGGAAAACCTCCCTCTTTTTTCCGGGGTTTCTTCCAAAGTCGGTCCTTCGCCGGTCTTCTTTTGCGAGCCTTTTTTCATATCCGGGCACGAATGGATCGGTACAACCGGGCGCGAAAACGACGCTTTTTTGTGAGCCACCATGACTGCTATCCGCGGGATAAAAAAAGAACTTTTACAGCTGCTCCTTGAACTCGGGAAAAACAGCCACCCCAACGAGTTCGCGGCGCTCTTAAAAGAAAAGGACGGGGTGATTGCAGAGCTCAACCTCCTCCCCGGCACAATCACCGGCAGTTCCTCGGCCTCGGTCTTCTTTGACATGATGCCGCTCGATACCCACATGGCGGGAAGCGCCCACTCGCACCCGAACGGCGTCTGCCGGCCATCGGATGCCGACCTCAACTTCTTTCCCCGGGCCGGCCGATACCACCTGATAATCGGTGCCCCGTACGAGGAGGGATGCTGGCGGTGCTTTACTGCGGACGGCGAACCGTACGACCTTAAGGTGATAGGATGACGGCCCGGCGCGTTGTTGCCACCGGCACGTTCGACATCCTCCACCCGGGGCACCTCTACTATTTATCGGAATCAAAAAAACTCGGAGACGAGCTCTGGGTGATCGTTGCCCGGGACGCAAACGTGAAGTTCAAGCCCCGCCCGATCGTTCCCGAAGAGCAGCGCCGGGCAATGATCGCGGCGCTCAAACCGGTCGACCATGCGGTCCTCGGCGACCCGACCGACATGTTCCGGCCAATCGTTGAGATCCGACCCGATATCATCACGCTCGGGTTCAACCAGTACTTCAACGAGGAAAAACTTAAAAACCAGCTCGCAGAGCGCAGCCTTCCCGCACAGGTGGCCCGGATCGGCAGGTATGAGGGCGGCGACCTTGCAAGCTCGCGCCTGATCGTCCAGCGTATTATCGAGGCCCGGGGCGGGGATCAGCGCTCCGGGTAAAACGGGCAGTCGGTCATCCGGCATTCTTTGTTCATTTCGGAAAACCGGCAGGCCACCTTTGGATCGAGCGGCATTTTTACGCCCAGATGTTCGGCAGCAAAGGCTACAGCGCCCTGGATTGCCAGAAACGTGTTGCGCTTGCAGCACCGGGGCCCGCCGTTCTCCGCGACTTTCATGAGGCTCTGGGCAACGACCATATTTGCCTGCTGCCATTCGCGGCGGGAGAGCGGTGTTGCGCCGGTGACAAGCGAGATAAAGATCCCGGTCCCGACCGCCGCCCCGCAGTCTCCCATAAAGCCGCAGGCGCCGCCGGGAATTATCGCGGCCCGCTCTCTCGCGGTTGCGATCAGTTTTGCCTTTTTTTCCTTCTGGCCCGTGACATTGCAGTACGCTGCAAGCAGGACTGCCGGGACAAGAAAGTGGTGCTCGGGTCCGTGCATGTGGACTGCCGGGTTCTGCATCAGGGTGATTGCGATCCGGACCGGGTCGGTCTCATCCGTTGCCGTGCAGTACTGCTGGATCGCGTCGTCAGCCCCGAGACGGTGGCAGCGGTCGCAGACAAAATGCCCGTCTTTGCATACGGCGTCCGCAGTCTTTACCTGGTGGCAGTACACGCACTCGCGCTGTTCGGGCGATTCAAGATAGCGGAGCGGTTTGCCGCAGACCATGCAGCCGGTACGGTGATCGGTCATGAAACAACTCTTAACGGGAACTGTTGCGGTTCAGGACAAAAATCCTGTCGCTCTAAAACACAGGGTAAGCCACCGGGCCAAAAAAAATCCCGGACTAGTGTCCCATCCGGGTCCGATGGGCAGGGGGGCCGTGGTGCCGTTTCCCTCCGGAGAGCCCGAGCCGGAGCTGGTCTGAATATTTTGCCGCAAACGAGCCAACGAGCGAGGTCACGATCACCATCACCGCAATCGTTGCAGCAACGGGCGGGGAACCGTAGAGCGCTGCAAGCGCAATGGAAAATTCCCCTCTCCCGATGGTGTTGACCCAGATCTCGATGCCGGATTTTGCCGACCCGTAGAGCGCGATCCCCGTGAGCACGCCAGAGACCAGCTTTGAGACGATGGCGAGGATGCAGATGATCGCAATAACAAAAATGTTAATACCGGCCGACAGGGTGATCGAGATCCCGAAGAAGACAAAGAAGATCACCAGGAAAACATCCTTGAACGGCCGGGCATGCTGCTCGAACGCATCGGGATCGGTCGTTGCAATGGCAGCGCCGAGCGCGATTACCATGAGCGTGTCCGGGATTCCCAGGTACAGGGCGCAGCCCGCGGTCGCAAGCACGGCGACAAACGTAAAGAGGACCGGCAGCTCGTCCTCGCGGTCGAGGATCGAGACCAGGAACTCCTTGCCGTAGTGGGCGAGGATGTAGAGGACGCCAAGGCCCACGAAGATCTTCCCGGCAAAGAAAAACAGGTTCTGGTTTCCTGCCGAGAGGAGGGCAAGGACGATGATCATGACGAGGTCCTCGAAAACCATCAGCCAGATGATCGCCTCGGACTCCCGCATCATGAGCTTCCGGTTCTCGATAAGCGAGGTGACCGCCATCGCGGTGCTCGATATGTAAAACGCGGCGGCGATGATGAGCGCCTCGACAAAGGAGAAGCCGAGCAGGTACGCGGCGAGAAAACCGATGAGCATGTTGACATTCAAGTCGATGATCCCGCTCGTTAAGACCGCATTGCTGTTGTCGGCGATTTTGTCCACCTTGAGGCCGAGGCCGACAAAGAAGAGTAAAAAGATCAGCCCGAGGTCGGCAAAGAAACTGCTGATCTGGTCGGACGCGACAATGCCAAGGCCGGACTTGCCAAGGACCACGCCCGCGATGATGTAGAACGGAATTGCGGGGATCGTCAGGTACTTGCTTAACAGGGCAAGCGCGAGGCAGACCGTAAGGGCAATGATGATGCCCTGGGCGGCAAGGATCCCTTCCATTAATCCACCATGATCTCGTGTTCGAACAATTGGAGCTGGTCGGTCTCCCCGATCACAAGTACGGCATCGCCGGCCTCAAAGACAAACGACGGCGAGGGGTTGATGATATTTTTGTCGTTCCGTGAAACGGCTACGATCGTTGTCCCGGTCTTTGCCCGGATCTGGAGATCCTGGATGGTCTTTCCCGCGATTGCGGGCGGGATGATGTACGAGTGGATGGTGATCCTGAGATCGGCGAGAGCCGAGAATGCGATCTCCACGCTCTCCTGGTCCGCTTCTATGATGGCGCCGGTAAGAATGTTGCCGAGCCTTCGTGCCTCGACCGGCGTCATCTCCGCAGCGCTCGGCGTCCGACATCCTTTCTGGAGCGTGTACATCTGGATGGTACCGGTTTTGGTAAAAAAGAGCGCCACGGTATCGCCCTTGTCGGTTTCAAACTCGTATTTGGTGCCAACGCCGGGGAGGTTCAGGGAGCGGAGAGCCATAACAGTGGTTGGAGAGCTCTTCCTGAAAAATATTATGCTAAAAAAAGCCCCGGATATCCTCCCGCTTAAGGGGAGAAATGAAAAAGTCCGCTTACGCGGCCAAAAAGGGATTCGGTAAGCGTGAACGGGGGTGAGAGGTTCCCGCCCATGCATCGGGATCCACGGTATGCATTCAAGGGTTTTTTCTTTTAGAGAGGCCGGGAGGAAGAGCCCGTGCCACACCGGAAAGGGTATGCCGGGGCCACGGTTTTTTTTAGGGGTTTTTCATCCTCCCCATACTTCCTGTTGCATACCCGGAGGTTTAAAGCCCGGCCGGGCGGGGTGAAAGTGATGGGACAAGAAAAAGGTTTCCCGAAATAAAAATTTCGTAAATACATTATACAATATATTTATTTGTTTTCCCCCCAAGGAGAGAATGTCATGGGTTCCCCTGCCGAGCTCCCCGTTGAACAGCGGGTAGCAGCGTTCTGCGGAATAATTACGATATTGGTAGCAACGGCAGGACTAATCGGGATTGCAGGGGGGTATACGACACTTGCCAGCCTCGCTCCCGGGTACAAGTCCATTTCCCTGTTTGCCGCTGCTGCCTGGATCGTTCTTGGAAGTATCATCTGTATCCATTCAATCCGGCCGCTTGCCGGGCCGGCTCGTACGATCGCTGCAGCGGCCTGTGCGGCAATCTCCCTTATCAGTCTTGTCGAATTCCCGCTGCTCCTTTTTGGCATCCAGACGGTTGTCGAAGGAACCGTCATGAATGTCGGGGACCGGCTCCTTGGCCGGCCGACAAGCGCCATGTCTCCTTTGATGGCAGGGCTTTTTGCCCTGCTCGCGATTGCCGTTTTCATTCTTCTCTATGCTCCACCGGATCGCAGGAATCATACGGCAGATCTCTCTGCGGTCGGACTTCTCGGGGCGGGAGTCTTTACCGTGGGGTTTACCCTCCTCCTTAGTTATCTCTACGGTTCGCCGCTCCTCTACGGGATCACCATCGTACCGACATCGTACACGTCGGCTCTTGCCGCATGCAGCCTGGGCGTCGGCCTTATGGCTGCGGCGGGACCGGATGCCTATCCCCTCAGGTATTTCTATGGTACATCGACGCGTGCCCTCATCCTGCGCACGTTCCTCCCCTTAACCCTCGTGATTATCTTTATTCAGGACCTCTTCATCCTCCGCCTCGAACACATCTACGGCATCAACGATACCCTGCTCCTTGCGATAAGCCTGGTACTCTTCTGCATTCTTTCCCTCCTGATCGTTGCATTCACATCGAAAAAACTGGGAGATCTCGTAGACCGGGCAGAAGAGGAAGTGCGCAGGAAAAACGATGCCCTCAACATCGCGTACGAACAGCTTGCCGCATCGGACGAGGAACTCCGCCGGCAGTACGACGAACTGGCAGAGCAGGGCAAAAAACTCATGGAGAGCGAGGACCGGAACCGCGAGCTCGCCACGCTCCTTGAACATTCCTCCCAGCCGTTTGCGGTCGGCTCCCCGGACGGACACCTCGCGATGTTTAATCGTGCGTTCTCGGAGCTCACCGGCTACAGCAGCGAGGAGCTGGAGCAAATCGACTGGTCTGCCGTCCTGACTCCTCCCGAGTGGAGGGAAAAAGAGAGAGAAGCCCTCGAAACACTCAACCGGACCGATGGGCCCGTGCGGTACGAGAAAGAATATATCCGGAAAGATGCGTCGAGAGTCCCCATAGAACTCTTTGTCCACCTCATCCGGGACAAGGAGGGGAATCCCTCCCGCTACTACTCGTTTATCACCGATATAACGGAACGGAAAAAAGCAGAATCCCTCCTCCGGCAGAGCGAGAAACGGTTCCGGGCCCTTGTCCGCAATTCGTCGGATATCATCAGGATCCTCGACGCTTCCGGCCATATTTCCTACGAATCCCCTTCTTCCGTGGCAATCCTTGGCTATCCCGAAGGGGAACTCAACGGGAAGAGCCCGATCGACCTCGTCCACCCGGACGACCGGGACCGGATACGAAAAGATTTCTCTCTGGTTCTTTCCGGCACAAACCCCGGCACGCCCACGGAATTCCGGACACGAAGGGCTGACGGGACGTACATCTACGTGGAATCCGTTGGGGCAAACCTTCTCCGGGTACCGGAGGTCGCCGGGATCGTGATGACGATCCATCCCATCGACGAACGAAAGCGTGCGGCGCTTGCCCTAGCCAAAAGCGAAGAGAAATTCCGGCTGCTCGCCGATTTTGCCTACGACTGGGAGTACTGGATCTCGCCTGATGGCACATTTGTCTATGTCTCCCCGTCCTGCGAACGCATCACCGGCTATACCGCAGAAGAAATTATGGCAGATCCCGGGCTTTTTGGGAGAATCGTCCACGAGAGCGACCGGGATCTTATCGGAGACCACCTGTCCACTGTCCGCGAAGAGCCGGTGTACCATTCGACCGAGTTCCGGATCCGGAAAAAGTCCGGGGAGATCTGCTGGATCGGCCACTCCTGCCACGCGGTCTATAATGCCGATGGCCGATGGATCGGGCGCAGGGCAAGCAACCAGGACATCACCAAGCGCCACGAAGCCGAAGAGGAGATTCAAAAACGCGAGGAAGACCTCCACGCAGCATACGAGGAACTGACGGCATCGGACGAGGAATTGCGGGAGAACTATGAGGAACTGGCAAAAAGCCAGGACGACCTGCGGGAGAGTAACCGCCGGCTCACCGAAGCACAGGAGCTGGCGCACCTGGGATTCTGGGAATGGGATGTCAGGACCGGCAAAGTCGCCTGGTCGGACGAAGTGTTTAAGATCTTCCGGCTGGATCCTGCCACATTCACGCCCCAGATCGATTCCATCCTCGCCCTTTCGCCCTGGCCCGAGGAACAGCAGCGCGGCCGGGAACTGATACAGCGGGCAACCGTCTCGCACCTGCCCGGCACCTACGAGCAGCGGTTCCTTTTGCCCGACAAGAGCGTTGGCTACTACCATTCAACCTTCGAGGGCAGGTACGACAATAAAGGAACGCTTGTTACCATTGTCGGAACCGTGCTCGATATCACCGGACCTAAAAAAGCTGATCTTGCACTCCGGGACAAGCACATGGAACTGAACGCTGCCTACGAGCAGCTGACGGCAACAGAAGAAGAGCTCCGGCAGAACTACGAGGAACTGGCAAAAAGCGAGCAGAATCTCAGGGCAAGCGAACAGCGCCTGCGCCGGTTCTACGATGCCGGGCTGATCGGAGTGATCCAATGGAATACTGCGGGAAAGATCACCGCTGCAAACGACAAGTTCCTTTCCATGACCGGCTATACCCGGGACGATCTTGTGGCCGGCAGTATCGACTGGGCCGCCATGACCCCTCCCGAATTCCATGAACGGGACAAAATAGCGCTCGCGGAACTCAAAGAGAACGGATTTAACAAAGAGCCCTATGAGAAAGCAAATATCAAAAAAGACGGAACCCGCCTCCCCATCCTCGTTGCAGCGGCAATGCTGGACGATCAGTTCTCCGAAGGCGTTGCATTTATCCTTGACATCTCTGCACGAAAACAGGCCGAGGCGGAACGGGAGACGTTCGCACAGCAGCGGGAGCTTGCGCTCCGGGCAGCCAATCTCGGCTGGTGGCACTACGACCCGGCAACAAGGATCTCCACGTACGACAAGCGGTACACCGAGATCTTCGGGGTTACCGGGAACTCGAGTCCCAACGAGGAACTGCTTGCCCTCCTGCACCCGGACGATCTGCCCAGGGTACTTGCAGCTGTGGAAGCCGCCCTAAACCCCGCCGACCCGCAGCAGTACGCGATCGAGTACCGGGTGAATGCAAAAGACGGCGTCATGCGCTGGGTCTGGGCAACCGGGCTTGCAACGTTTTCCGGGAATGGCTCTCTCCGGCACGCCGGGAGTTTTGTCGGTACGGTCGAGGACATTACTGCCAGAAAGAACGAGGAACGGGCGCTCCGGCTCGTAAACCAGAAACTCCAGCTCATGAACATCGTTGCCTGGCACGACATCCAGAACAAGGTGACCGGCCTGCGGGGCTACGTCGAGCTCAGCCGCGATCTCGTGGCAGACGAGAACGTGAAAAAGATGCTCAGGGCCGAAGAGGGCATCTTAAAAGTCATCCACCAGCAGCTCGAATACACCCGCGAGTACCAGAAGATCGGGGAAAAACCGAGCGAATGGGTCGATATCCGCGCCATGCTCTCCATGGTGCTTGCCCTAAAAAGCATCCATTCCCTGAACGTGGAAGTAAACGTAGACGGACTCTTTATCTATACCGACCCGATCCTCGAAAAGGTCTTCTCGCACCTAATCGAGAACACCCTTGTCCACGCAAAAACCGCAACGGAGATCCGGATCGGGTACCGGGAGACAGCAGACAGCCTCGTTCTCCTGTACGAGGACAACGGCCCCGGGATCGCGCAGGCCGACAAGGAATCGCTCTTTGTCCGGACCTTTGCGACAACGCACTTCGGGCTCTTTTTCATCCACGATATTCTCGAACTCTCCGGGATTGGGTTTACCGAGACCGGGGAACCGGGCAAAGGGGTCCGGTTCGAGATGGCGATCCCCCGGGGGATGTACCGTATCGATCCGCAGCCGGGCACCGGTGCATAAAACAGCACCTTTTTTCCCTATCCATGATGATAAATAATGATAGATTATTTTCACCGTGCAACCATCCGCTAAAAAACGGGCGGTACAGGAGTTGGTCATCATCGCAGAAATCCCGAAAGAAGAGTACTTAAAGAAGTGCACGTCCGCGTGTGCGGGATGCAGCTCGTCGCTCTCGCTGCGCTATGTGCTAAAAGCGGCCGGACACGATACCGTGCTTGTCGTGCCCGCGTGCTGTACAAGCGTCATCCAGGGAATCTACCCCCATACCGCGATGAACGTGCCGGTCTATAACGTTGCGTTTGCCGCCGCAGCCGCATGTGCATCGGGAATGACCGAGGCATTCCAGGCGATGGGGAAAAAGACCCACGTGATCGTGTACGCCGGCGACGGAGGGACGCTCGATATCGGCATCCAGTCGATGTCGGGCGCGTTCGAGCGGGGCACCGATTTCCTGTACATCTGCTACGATAACGAGGCCTACGGGAACACCGGCATGCAGCGCTCGGGCGCAACGCCGCTTGGCGCAAAGACCACTACGACCCCGACAGGAAAGACGGTCGAGAAAAAAGACATCGACGCGATTGCCGCCGCTCACCATCTCGCATACATGGCAACGGCATGCAGCGCCTACCCGCAGGATATCTACAAAAAAGTCGCAAAGGCGCTCACGTTCCGGGGCCCGACCTTTATCCACATCCTTGCCCCCTGCCCGCCAGGCTGGCGGTACCCGACCGAGAAGACGATCGAGATGGGAAAACTCGCGGTAAAATCCGGCATGTGGGTGCTTTATGAGCGCGAAAACGGGAAACTGACGATCAGCGCCCCGTCAAAAGCCGCGATGAGAAAACCGATCCCGCTCGAAGATTACCTCAAACCGCAGGGCCGGTTCAAGGGCATCGATGCAAAATCCCTTGAGATCTTAAAGCAGCACCTCGCGGAGAACCTCAAAAAACTCGCGGCAGAGGAGGAGGCGTCGGCATGAAGGAGATCGCAACGGGGAACAAAGCGATCGCAAAGGCAGTCAAACAGGCCCTGCCTGCCGTAGTCGCGGCGTACCCGATCACCCCGCAGACCGAGATCGTGGAGACGATCGCGGACTTTGTGACAAGCGGCCAGATGAAGAGCCGGTACATCCCGGTCGAGAGCGAGCACTCGGCCATGGCGGCCTGTATCGGCGCAAGCATCACGGGCGTGCGGACGTTTACCGCGACAAGCGCCCACGGCCTGTTGTACATGCACGAGATGACCAACTGGGCTGCGGGTGCACGCCTCCCCATCGTAATGGCAAACGTGAACCGCTCGCTCGGGCCCGGCTGGAACATCTGGGCAGAGCACACCGATGCAATGCAGGAGCGCGACACCGGCTGGCTCCAGGTGTACGTCTCGACCGTGCAGGAAGCCTACGATACAACGCTCATGGCATTCCGGATTGCAGAGCACAACGACGTGCTCCTGCCGGTGATGGTAAACCTCGACGGCTTTGTCCTCTCGCATATCATGCAGCCGCTCGATACTGTCGAGCCCGGGGACTTCATCCCGCCCATCCACCTGCCGCACGCAATCGATGTAAACAACCCGACCGGGTACGGCGGCCTCACCGGCCCCGACCAGCACTTCCGGTTCAAGTGGGACATCGAGCGTTCGATGCGGGATTCCGAAAAGGTGATCGCAGCAACCGAGGCGGACTTTGCAAAGAGGTTCGGCCGGAAGTACGGGCCGGTCGAAGAGTACCGCTGCGAAGACGCAGAGATAATTCTCATTGCGATGGGCACGCTCGGGAAAGAGGCCGAAGTAGCGATCGATATCCTCAGGAAAGAGGGAATAAAGGCCGGCTCGATGCGCCTGCGCTGGTTCCGCCCCTTCCCGAAACTCGATCTCAAGGGCAAGGAAGTCGTGGTGATCGACCGGGACTACTCGTTTGGGTACGGCGGGATCGTTGCCCACGAGATCATGGCCAAATGCCACTGCGATGTGTACAGCGTGATCGCCGGCCTTGGCGGCCAGGAAGTCACGTACGACGACATGGCGGAGTTTGTCCGCAAGCGTCGCATAGGACAGGAGTCCTGGTTCGGGGTGAACGACCATGTTTGAGATCCGGATCCACTCCCGGGGCGGGCAGGGCGGCGTGACCGCGGCCCGGCTCCTTGCAATGGCAGCGCTCCACGACGGGAAGTACGCAACGGCCTGCCCGTTCTACGGTGCCGAGCGCCGGGGGGCGCCGGTCGTCTCCTTTGTCCGGATCGACGACCACCCGATCCGGGTCTACAGCCAGATCCGCGACCCGGACCTCGTTATTGTCCTCGACGCGAGCGTGATGGAAACGGTCGATGTGCTCAACGGCCTCAAAAAAGGCGGACGGGTGCTCATCAACAGCGCGCACAAGCCGGACTTTGCCGGTTTTTCGACCTACAACGTGGACCTCACCGGCATTGCACTCAAAGAAAACCTCGTTGTCGCGGGAAGCCCGATCCTCAACACCCCGGTGCTCGGGGCGCTTGCGAAGATGGGGATTGTCTCGGCGGATTCGGCAAAGTCCGCGATACGCGGGATGTTTACCGATGAGAGGAACGTCAAAGCGGCCGAGGCCGCGTACCAGGAGATGAGCATATGAGCACGGGTACAAAGCGGGACCGCCTCGCCATAAGCCGGCCGACCGAGGGGGCTGCCGGCCAGACCGGCTCGTGGCGGGTATTCAAACCGGTCGTGGACAAGGAGAAGTGCAATGCCTGCGGGCTCTGTGCGATGTACTGCCCGGACGGCGTGATCGATGACGACCTCAATGTGGATCTCAAGTTCTGCAAGGGCTGCGGGATCTGCGCAAACGAGTGCCCGAAAAAAGCAATAGCAATGGTGCGGGAAGAGAAGTAAGCCCGTTACCGGTCTCATCCTTTTTTTAACCTCAGTAAAAAATTTCCCCGAAAATGCCGGGTCCTGCTCGTCCTTTCCGACGACGGAAGTTTCTGCCGTGCATGCCAAAAGAATTATAATACTGGCAAAAAAATTCCCTGTCAGGATGAGATGCTATGAACCGGAAGTTTTTCGGGGATACGCGGGATCTCTTCAAGTTCGATCTGGTGCGCCACCTCATGAAGTCGCTCCCCGAGCTTGCAGGGTTTGCGTTCGTCCCTATGCTGACTGATACGAGTACGAGAGGAACAAAAAAGAGCCGGACAAAAACCGATCTCGAACATGCCGTCAGGTCCGGAAAAGCCGGCAGCCAGAACCAGAAACTCCGGGAACAGCTCTCACGGCTCCAGGAAATCTCCGGGGATCGCGAATACTTATCAGGAGTCAGCGATTATTTTTCCGGTGAGAAGATCCTCATCGACATCTGCGGGGACGAACCGTTTACCCATGCAGGCCGGGACTCGTACCTGGGCAGCGTCTTTTCATCATTTCCGAAAAAAGCCCTGATCTTTTTTGACCCGGATACCGGACTTGCCGATGCAACGGTGGACAACCGGCACCTGCTCATGCAGGAAATCCGACAGATCCACGAGCATATGGACAAGAACTCGATCCTGATGATCTACCAGCACTTCCCCCGGGTCAGCCACGACGGGTTTGTAAAAAAACGGTGCAAAGAGCTCGAAAAACTCACCGGTTCATGTCCGCTCACGATTACCGACAACGAAGTGATCTTCTTCTTGATGGCAAAAAACTTAAAACTTGCCGCCCGGCTCAAAGACACACTCGAATGCTACGCCGATACCTACCCGGCACTGTACGCGTACTGTGCCGAAACGGGCAGCAGCCGTTTACGTTAAAAACAGGTTACGGACAGGTGCCGGAATGGCTGTCGACCGTTCCGGCCGGTCTTTCGCCCGCCGGATCGGCTGCCATATATTCAAGATCGAACCGGTACAGGTGCGTGAACCGGCAGTTGCGGCACTGGACCGTGATCGTCCGGCAGCTGACCACGAGATCGTGGGGTCCGGTAACCCCGCAGTTCCGGCACGATGCTTCTGTTGTGATCGCCCAGACCGGCCAGCGGTCGGGTTTTTTGAATGCGCCTGCTTCGTCCACGTCTTCCATCCGGGGCACAAAGACCCGGGTCGCCCCGCAGGATGTACAGGCGACATCGGCCCGGTTGGGAGTCGCTACGATGTGCTGGTCTGCAGTCTTCCGGCAGTGGTAGCAGTCGGTACGATAATCCGTGCTGATAAACCGGTCGTTCATGAAAGTCTGATTCATCCGGGGCATCATTAACCTGTCGCAGGTACCGGGCCATACGCCAAAAACGGGGCCGGATTGCAGCCAAAACAAAAATTCTTTGTTTTTTTTCGGATCTGGACATGATACGGCCATAAAAAGAGTAAATTTATAAATCCCGGGCAGTTCATTATGTACACCATATGAAGCTGCTCATGGGATTTATCGTCCTTCTGGTAGCGCTGGTAGCGATCACCGGCTGTACCCAGACGGCATCACCTTCGGAACAGACCACGACAGAGACCACCGCACCGGTAACTACCGAAGTTACCACGGAGGCGACAACGGTTGCAACCACCATTCCCGCGACCACTGAGACCATTGTTGCAAACGTGACGGCACCGGCAGCCAATGTAACGGAGAATGTCACCGAGACCGCAACCGTTGTCCCGACCGCGACTGCCGCAAACCAGATCACGAAGATCCACATCACAAACGTCTCAGCAAAGCTCGGCTTTACCCCGCAGATCGATGTCGTGCTTCCGGGCACCGGGATCACATGGGTAAATGACGACAACGTAACCCATTCGATCAAGATGATAGGGAATAACACCGGCATGTTCACCTCCGAGGGTATCCTTCCGGGTGCAACATATATCTACTCGTTCAGTGAGAAGACCGGTACCTATACCTATGCATTTTCAGACAATCAGACCATCACAGGCACCATCATTGTGAAGAAACCGTGTACTCTCTCCGGCTGCTAGGCCGGCAACCTGAACTTTTTTTTATTTATTGTTTTCATCCGGTTCGTTTTTAAAAACCGTATCCCGCACGAATGATTATTCACGGCCGGGAGATACTGTTTTAAACTGATCCATTATGGCACCGCCATAACGGTTTGGAGGGAATTTCCTGCAGCAGACACCGGAAACCGGGGCTGATAATAACGAGAAAAACGGGCACAGTAAAAATCATCGAAACTAACCAGAACACCGCTCTTTTTAGTCTCCGACAGGCCTTCTGCCCCCACACGCTTATGGCATCCCCGGTTGTGATGTGCAAACACCCGATCTTCAAAACAATTCCCGATATGCAAAATCCACGAACGGTTACCCGAACGGGCTGCACGGAATAACGACGGAATTATACAAAACCCAAAAAAAGAAAAATCGGAAGTATTGGTGGGGACTTTAGTAGTCGCCCATGCCGGGCATTCCGCCCATGCCACCCATGCCTGGGGGCATGCCACCGGCACCGCCTGCCGGCTCGGGGGACTTTGCCGATGCGATCACATCGTCGATACGGAGGATCATGATCGCTGCTTCTGCGGCCGAGGAGATTGCCTGAGTCTTGACACGGAGCGGCTCGACAACGCCGGCTGCCTTCATGTCGGTTGCCTTGCCCTCGTAGACATCGAGACCGTAGGTCTTCTTGCCCTTCTCGTGGGCTGCACGGATCTCGACAAGCATGTCGATGGGGTCGAGACCTGCGTTCTCTGCAAGGGTCCTCGGGATGATCTCGAGTGCCGATGCGAATGCCTCGATGGCCAGCTGTGCACGGCCGCCAACGCTTGCTGCGTACTCGCGGAGACGGAGCGAGAGCTCGGTCTCGGGTGCGCCGCCGCCTGCAACGACCTTCTTGTCCTCGACAACGACACCGACTACGCGGAGGGCGTCGTTGATCGCACGCTCGAGCTCGTCGACAACGTGCTCGGTGCCGCCGCGGACGATGATCGAGACTGCCTTCGGGTTCTTGCACTGCTCGACAAAGGTCATCTCTTCGCCGGAGACCTTGCGCTCTTCGACAAGGCCGGCCTTACCGAGTTCTTCCTTGCTGATCGCATCGATCGAGGAAACGAGGCTGCCGCCGGTTGCCCGGGCGAGCTTCTCCATGTCGCTCTTCTTGACACGGCGGACGGCAAAGATGCCGGCCTTTGCAAGGTAGTGCTGGGCGATGTCGTCGATACCCTTCTGGCAGAAGAGAACGTTTGCACCGCTCTTTTCGATCTTCTCGACAATGCCCTTGACCATGCGTTCCTCTTCGTCGAGGAATGCCTGGAGCTGGTCGGGGTGGGTGATGTTGATCTCGGCGTCGACTTCGGTCTTCTTGAACTCGACTGCTGCGTTGAGGAGCAGGATCTTTGCGTTGGTGACCTTCTTTGGCATCGCGGGGTGGACGCGTTCCTTGTCGACAAGGACGCCTTCGACAATCTCGGAGTCCTCGATGCTGCCGCCGGTTTTCTTCTCGACCTTGATGTAGTCGGTGTCAACGGTGCCGTCGGACTCGGCGACCATGGTGACTGCCTTTACAACGAGGTCGCAGAGCTTGTCCTTGCTTGCCTCGGCGCTCTTGCCGGTCATCGCGGTCTCCGCGATCTTCTTGAGCATCGCCTTGTCGGTTGCCTTAACGTCGATGGCGATGTCCTTTAAGAATTCCTGGGCCTTCTCTGCGGCCTGCCGGTATCCTGCGGCGATGATGGTCGGGTGGACGTCCTGTTCGAGGAGTGACTCGGCCTTCTTTAAGAGTTCGCCGCCGATGACTACCGCGGAGGTGGTCCCGTCGCCGACTTCGTCGTCCTGGGTCTTTGCGACCTCGACCATCATCTTTGCGGCCGGGTGCTCGATATCCATCTCTTTTAAGATGGTGACGCCATCGTTCGTGATGACGACATCGCCGATGGTGTCCACGAGCATCTTGTCCATGCCCTTGGGGCCGAGTGTTGTCCTGACTGCTGCGGCAACTGCCATTGCAGCGGTGATGTTCATACCCTGGGCATCGCGGCCGCGGGTGCGGTTCGTGCCTTCCTTGAGAATAAGAATCGGTTGTCCTCCAAGTTGCTGTGACATTAAAATCACCACTTTAGCTCAGATTTAGCACTAAAATTGGTTTGTAGTTCTATATAAAATTTGTTGGTTGAGTTATGATAAGATGACAGGCTGTTCAGATCCATGAATATATTTTATTACATCGCGGGACTTTTATCAGTTTAAGGATAGTTACTGATTATTGTGAGGTCAAGATTCGATGACATTTGAAATATCCCTAGAAACCATTGAACGGTGGATCGAAGGGAAGGAGGATGAACATTGTGAATTTAAAGAGGCAAAATATGGATTTGACAAAACCGCCCTTACAGAATATTGTATAGCATTGGCAAATGAAGGAGGGGGATATCTGATATTAGGTGTCACAAACGAGAAACCAAGAATTGTTATTGGATCTCAGGCATATCTCGGAACATTGGATGAACTTAAACATCATCTGCTTCAACGTATTCATTTTAGAGTTGACGCGTTCGAACTTTTCAAAGAAACAAAAAGGATTGTAATTTTTTGTATTCCACCAAGGCCAATAGGAACACCATTAGAATTTGACGGCAAATTTCTGATGAGAAGTGGATCTTCGCTGGTCTCGATGACGTCAGACCAAATTAAAAGAATAATTGCCGAAGGGCAGATTGATTTTTCTTCGGAGATCTGTGAAAAAGCCACTATCAGGGATTTAGATCCTAACGCAATAGACCGCTTACGAACATTGTGGGCAAAAAAATCCAAAGATGAGGGGAAATTACAAAAATCCGATATTGAAATCCTACGAGATGCAGAATTAATTTCACTGGAAGATGGTATTACCTATGCGGCAATTGCGTTATTGGGAACCTCTGCTGCTTTAGGTAAATACCTGCCAAATGCTGAAATTATTTATGAGTACCGAAGCAATGCAGCATCAATCCAATACCAAAAACGCATAGAGTATCGCTGTGGTTTCCTTTTATACGAAGATAAACTCTGGGATGAGATCAACCTGAGAAATGATATCCAACAAGTAACGCACGGCCTCTATAAAGAAGACATTATGGCGTTTAATGAAGAAGTCGTTCGAGAGGGATATCTGAATGCAGTTTGTCATCGTGATTACCGAATGGGGGAATCGGTGTTTATCCGGCAGTACCCGAAATTATTAGAGATTGAAAGTCCTGGGAGGTTTCCTCCGGGGATTACTCCAGAGAACATACTTGATCGCCAGAATCCAAGAAACAGGAGGATTGCAGAAACTATCCAAAAAATAGGCCATGTTGAACGATCCGGACAGGGAGCAGATACAATGTTCCGAATTATGTTAGAGGAGGGAAAACACCGACCGGATTACCATAAAAGCGATGAATACAGGGTTGTATTAGATTTAAACTCTGAAATCACTGATGAACGGTTCCTCTTATTTTTAGATAAAGTTGGTCAGGAGACTCGAAAATCATGGAGCGTACATGATTTGATCCTCTTGGATGATATACGACAAGGCAAAGTTCACAAAATCAACGATAGAGTTCGTCAATTTGTGGAACAAGGAATTGTTGAACAGGTTGGGGGTCGTGGTGCCGGATCTAGGTATATTCTCTCAAAACGGTTTTATACCTTCTTGGGGGAGAAGGGGAATTATACAAGAGAGAAAGGATTGGACCGAGAGACAAACAAGGAACTCATTTTAAAACACCTAAATAATCATAACGGAAGAGGTGTTATTACAGAATTTGAACAGGTTCTCCAAAATTTGTCTAGGCATCAAATTCATTCATTATTAAAGGCGTTAAAAAAGGAAAATCTTATAGAACATGTTGGTGGAAGAAGAAACGGTTACTGGATAAAAACGGACAAGAAGGAAAAATAATACGACATCCATTTAAAGACCGTCCAAACGTCTAAAGTTGTTAAATCGTTTAAAATGTTTAAAGTTTTAAGAAAGAACACAGGGCAATTTTAGCTTAATTTTTGATTTCGATTATGTTTTGAGTGTTTTTAAAACTTAAACAAATCATAATCTGACATAAAGAACAGATTTCGCGTATTGAAAGATTTACTAAATACGGGTATTTTGTCATCATTGACCTGATCATTCTTTCCCGTCGGGATCCCTACTCCCAAAAAATGAGGTTTTGCATACGTATCCCCTCGCCCCCCTCTTGCGCCAGTGAGTCCCCCGAGGGGGACGGGGAGCATAGCGATGCACTCGGTATTACCTGTACTCAGGCATCCACGCGAAAAGTAATACACCCCCATCGCACCGCGGGGGATGCCTACGCGGTGGGGGCGGCAGCCCCCAAGAGCGTGACCTTACTCGCCGAGCATATCGAGGAGCTCGAACCCGTCCTCGATTGCATGGAGGCGCTCCTCGCCGATCATGAGCGTCCGCCCGATCTTCTTCTCGTGGTGGTAGTCGGGCGCGATGCACATCGCGTGCTTTTTGGCAATGGTCGAGAGGTTGCTGATGAGGGCAGCCCTCTTGACAACTTTCTGCGCCGGGCCATAACCGGTGAGAATCGTGTGCCGGTCGAAGGTTAAGAGCGCCTGGAACGGTGCGCCCCGAAGCGTGTGGAGCTGGATCCCGAGCTCTTCTAAAAATTCTATCGGATTGCCCGGCTCGTGGCCGCGGATCGGGGCCTGAGGGGAGGGGGCCTGTACCGGTTCGGCCGCTTCCATCTCCCGCTGTACGATATCGATCGACTCGACAACACCGGTGTTGAAGTACTCCTCGATCTTTATCGCGACCTCAAGCGTGGTTCCCATCCCGCTCTCGTACTTGCTGATCGTGCGCCGCGAGACCCCGAGCACCTGCCCGAGATCCCCAAGCGACATATTCCGCTGCTCGCGGAGCTCCCGCAGGGCATCGCCGTTGATGTTCACGTACAGCCCGCCGGGCGATGCGTACACGAGCGGCGGGATCTTTTCCACAAAATAATCGTACAGCGTTGCAACGCTGATCGCATAGATCCCGTAGCGGACATAGACCGCACCGCGTTCGAGCTCCGCCTCCCGTGCCCGCTCGCCCACGATCAGGGGCACGGCCCCCAGGTGCCGGGCGATCACATCGAGATCGAAAGCCGCCTCTTCGCTCACTGAGTCGATATGGGTGACGACCTTGATCACGACAAGCGTCCCGTTGTTCCGTGCGATCAGATCGAAGCTCCGCGGGCGGAGGGTAAACTTCTCCGATACCGCGAACCCTGCCGAGATCATCACGCTTGTGACCAGCTGGAGCTGGCGTTCCTGGGACATGCAGATACAAATGGATGGAGCGTGCCCATATATTAATATAGACATGCTGATCGGGATCGATGACACGGATTCTCCGGCGGGAATGTGCACAACGTACCTCGGCGCGGTTCTCGTGCGGAGGCTGATAAAGGAGCACATGCGGGTCCGCGAAGCCCGCCTCGTCCGCCTCAACCCGAACGTTACGTTCAAGACCCGGGGAAACGCGGCAATCTGCCTCGATGTGGACGGCGACCCGGCCCGGGGATTCGAGCTCGCGTGCGGGATCGTGGAGGAGCTCGCCGATTTCTCCTGCGAGAAAACGAACCCCGGCGTGGTCGTGGCAGAACAGCGGTTCGACCCGGCGTTTTACCATAAGGCAGTCACGGACTTCTGCGAGATCGAAGAGGCCGTCGCCATTCTCGAATCGGCAGGCGCCCGGTTCCGGGGCTGGAAGAACCGGCGCGGGCTTGTCGGCGCAACGGCCGCGGTTGCAAGTGTCCTTCCCGACCGGACGTACGAAGTCCTCGCGTACCGCGAACCGTCCCGCTGGGGCACGAAACGCGAGGTCGACAAGGAGAGCCTCTTTGCCTGCGAGGAGGCCACCTTCCCGCACACGTGGGACACGGTCGACCTGGCAAACCGGGTCGTGGTCTGCGTGCCGCACACTCCCGATCCCGTTCTCTTTGGGATCCGGGGCGAGAGCCCGGCATGGGTAATGACCGCCCGTTCGCTCATCCTTTCCGAAAAACCGGCGCTCGAACAGATCTGGGTCACCAACCAGGGAACCGACTCGCACCTTCTTTTCGGGAAATGCGGAAAACTCAAAGAGGGGCTCTCGTACTTTGTCCGCGGTATTGTTGACGGCAGGCCGGCAACCGGGGAGGGGGGCCATGTTTCGTTTGCGATCCGCGACGGGGAGGCGACTACCCGATGCATGGCCTACGAACCCACCAAGAATTTCCGCGAGATAGTTCGGGCGCTGGTGCCGGGCGACGACGTGATCGCGGCCGGGAGCTACAAGAAAGGGAGCATCAATATCGAAAAACTCTGCCTTGTTGTGCCGGCCCGGGACATTTCAAAGAAAGCCCCGGTCTGCCCCGCGTGCGGCAAACGCATGACAAGCGACGGGAAAGGCAAAGGTTACAAGTGCCGGGCCTGCGGGGCACACGAAAAAGAGCCCGAGATTTCCGAGACAAAACGGCTCCTTTCTGCCGGCTGGTACGAAGTCCCGCCAACAGCACGGAGGCATCTTGCAAAACCGCTCTGCCGGGGTGCGCCGCAGGTCCCGGCTCCCGATTGCTGACTTTAGGCAGGAGCATCTGCATGGCATAAGCCCGCGCTCTCTCGCAACATTCATAACCATTCCGGGACAATTGCCACTCATCCAGCCTTTATACGTGCAATTGCAGGCGGAGGTCCGATCGGATGTATTCTCTCCTCTACGTTGACGACGAACCGGGACTGCTGGAGATCGGCAAACTCTTTCTCGAACAGACCGGTGATTTTACCGTCACCTGTGTCCTCTCCGCCAAAGATGCGCTTTCCAGGTTACAGGAGATGCATTTCGATGCGATCGTTGCCGATTACCAGATGCCGGGCATGGACGGCATCGGCCTGCTAAAAGAGGTCCGGGCCCGGCACGGCTCCCTCCCGTACATCCTTTTCACCGGCAAGGGCCGCGAGGAGGTCGTGATCGCTGCGATCAATAACGGCGCCGACTTCTACCTCCAGAAAGGCGGCGACCCCCGCTCGCAGTTCGCCGAGCTCGCCCACAAGCTCCGGCAGGCGATTGGCCGGGTGCAGTCCGAGCTCGCGCTCGCCGCATCGGAAAAACGGCTCGCCGACATCATCAACTTCCTTCCCGACGCCACCTTTGCCATCGACACCAAAGGCACCGTGATTGCGTGGAACAAGGCAATGGAGGAACTCACCTCGGTCTCCGCATCCACGGCCATGGGCAAGGGCAACTACGAGTACGCCTGCGCCCTCTACGGCGAGCGGCGGCGCATGCTCATCGACCTGATCATCACCCCGGACCGGAACTTCGAGAACGACCATTACACCTACACCATCCACACCCCGACAACCCTCACCGCGGAGGCCGTGCTCGAACGGCAGAAAAAACCGCCGCTCTATGTCTGGGGCACCGCAAGCGCCCTCTTTAACGAAAGAGGCGAACAGATCGGCGCGATCGAATCGATCCGGGACATCACCGACCGGAAAAAAGCCGACGACGAACTCCGTGCAGCAAACGCACAGCTTGCCGCATCTGCCGAGGAACTCCAGGTCCAGTACGACGAGCTCGCCCAGAGCGAGAAGCAGATGCAGGAGAGCGAGGAGAAGTACCGGACGCTCGTTGAGCACAGCCAGGACGGGATCTTCATCACGCAGGACGGACGGATCATGTTCTGCAACCGGGGGTTCCGCGAGATCCTGGGCTATGCAGAGGGCGAACTGGACAACGCGGCCATCGAAAAGGTCATCGCGCCCGAAGACCGCGAGATGGTCGTCTCCAGGCATTACGCCCGGCTTTCCGGCAACCGGCTGCCCGAGGTGTACGAGTGCCTTTTCCTCGCGAAAAACGGCAGCACCCGGCGGGTCAGGATGGACGTGGGGCTTGCCACGTACCAGGGAAAGCCTGCGACCATCGGCACGATCCGCGATGTGACCGAAGAGCGGCAGCGGGAAGAAGAGCTCAAAAGGAGCGAGGAGAAGTACCGCTCCCTTGTCGAGAACCTCCAGGACGTGGCGTACCGGGCGGACCGCGAGGGCAGGCTCGTGATGATCAGCCCGAGCGGCGTTGCACTGCTCGGCTACGACTCGCAGGACGACCTTTTGGGAAAACCGTTGGCGGAGACATTCTACTACGACAAATCCCGGCGGCAGGAATTCCTCGAACGGATCGAAAAAGAAGGTACGGTCAAAAACGTCGAGATCGAACTCAGGCACAAAAACGGCTCGCCGATCACGGTCTCGACAAGCAGCCACCTGTATTACGACAGCGCGAAAAACGTGCTCGGGGTGGAAGGCGTTCTCCACGACATCACCGATCTCAAGAAAAAAGAGGTGGAGCTCAAAAAGACCTACGAGCAGATCGCGGCAGCGGAAGAGGAATTGCGCGGGCAGTACGGGGAGCTCGAACAGAGTGCCGCACAGCTCCGGGAGAGCGAAGCCCGGCTCCGGTACCTGCTGGAGTTTTACAAAAACGAGCAGAAGAGAGAATACGAACTCTTCATGGCAGCAGTCGAGGGCGCCGGGTTTATCACCTCAAGCCCGCTCGGGTACCTCGCCTTTGTAAGCAAAGACGAGAGCGAGATCTCGATGTTTGCCTGGTCAAAGAAGGCCCAAAAAGCCTGCGCCATGCCGGACCGGCCCCGGATCTACCGGACAATAGAGACCGGGCTCTGGGGCGAACCGGTCCGGCAGCACCGGGCCGTGATAACAAACGATTACGCTGCCCCGGACCCGGCAAAAAAAGGCCTGCCCGAAGGCCACCCGGCTATCGCCCGGCACATGGGCGTTCCCCTTATCGAAGACGGGCACACGGTCCTTATCGCTGGTGTCGCAAACAAACAGTCCGATTATACAGAAAGGGACGCACAGGAACTCCTCCTGCTCATCCAGGGCCTCTGGCAGGTCATAAAAAAGAAACGTGCCGAGGCGGAGCTCAGGCAGGAACGGCTCTTTTCCGATGCGGTAATCGACAGTGTCCCGGGCCTGCTCTACCTCTACGATGAAAACCTGAACCTTGTCCGCTGGAACAAGTACTACGAGACCGCGACCGGTTACCCCCGCGAAAAACTCGCCGGCATGAACCTGATGGAATGGTTTGCCGGCGATGAAAAGAACGCCGCACTCTTCCGCGAGCGGGTGCAGAAAGCGATTACAAACGGGTTTGCCGACCTGGAAACGCAACTGACCCTCCCGGACGGGAGCAGGCCCTGGTACTATTTCACCGCGGTCCCGCTCGAGATTGCCGGCAAAAAATATTTTACCGGTATCGGGATCAATGTCTCGGCACGAAAAGAGGCCGAGAAAAAAATTGCGGAAAACCGGCAGCAGCTCGAAGAGATCGCGGCCACGATCCCCGGGGTAGTCTACCAGTTCCATGCCAGAAAAGACGGCAGCCGGTACATCTCCTATTATGGCGGCCGCGTAAAGGAGATCTTCGGTGCCCCTGAATCCGTGGACGATTTCTTTGCATGGTTCACAGAACATGTCCATCCGGACGACCGGCAGGCATTTACCGAATCCGTCGATGCGGCGCTTTTGGGCCACAGCATATGGCAGTACGAGGGGCGCTTTGTAAAACCCACGGGAGAAACCGTCTGGTTCCAGGGACAGGCCAGCCCGGTCCGGCACGGGGACGAACAGGTCTACTCCGGCATGCTCGTGGATACCACGCAGAAAAAAACCGCTGAGCTGGCCCTAAGCGAGAGCGAGGAGAAGTACCGGCTTATCGCGGAAAACTCCCCGGACAATATTGTCTTTATCGATCCGGAATGCTGCTTTCGGTACCTGAACGCGCCGGCAGCGGCCCTTTTTAACGCTACGCCCGGGGAGCTGGCGGGAAAGCACATAAACGACCTGTTCGGGGGAGGGGCGGAGGAACGTACCGACCTGTTAAATAAAGTCATGGAGAGCCGGGCGCCCGTTGTAATGGAAGTTGTCGCTGACCTCCCTGCCGGAAAACGCTGGCTCGATGTCCGCCTCATGCCCGTGATCGACAATGGCAAAACGATCCGCGGGGTGCTCGGGATTACCCGCGACATCACGGAGCAGAAACGCATGGAGGATGCGATCCGGGAGACCACGAAAAAACTCCATCTCCTCTCCGGCATCACCCGGCACGATGTCTCGAACCAGCTGACCGTGATGGAAGGTTACCTCAGGCTCGCCCTCGCCAAAAGACCCGACCCCATTGTCCAGGATTTCCTGGCAAAAGTCCAGGGATCGATCCGGACCGTGCAGCACCAGCTCGGGTTCATGCGGACCTACCAGGAGCTCGGGATTAAGGCGCCGGCCTGGCACCGGATCGCCGACCTCGTTGCCGCCGCCGAACTGCCGGGCGTCCCGGTGACCTGCACCTGCGGCGATGCAGAGATCTTTGCCGACCCGATGATAGGTAAAGTCTTTTCCAACCTCTTTGAGAATGCCCAGCGCCACGGGGAAAAAGTCACGAAGATCGCGGTCGGGTGTACCCGGAGCGACGGCTCGTTTGTCATCACCATCGCGGACGACGGGATCGGGATCCCGCTCGATAAGAAAGAAAAGATTTTCGGGAAAGGCTATGGCAGCCATACCGGCTTTGGCCTCTTCCTCTCGCGGGATATCCTCGCCATCACCGGCCTTGCCATCCACGAGACCGGCATCGAGGGGAAGGGCGCCCGTTTCGAGATCTCGGGGCCGGTAAGCGCCTGCCGGAATTTCCCCGAGACCTGAAAATACCGGGCCGCTTACAGCCAGCCCGCTTTTTCCCACCGCCCGTACTCTTCGGGACGGAAGTCCCGGTTCTCCCTGACAATCGCCGCAAAGTACGAACGATTGTCGGCAATGGCCGCTTCCTGCGCCGGGTCACGGTACCCGTCGCGTACCGCTGCCGCGAGTTTTTTCCCGAGCGCCCGGGCCGCAGGTTCCGCTTCGGCAAGGGCTGACGGTTGTGCACCGAGCGCAACGCTCATGCCGCCGACTGCAACGGCGCCCAGGTAGTTGAGGACATGGTTCTGGTACGCCACAACCTCGTCTCCCCCGGACTCTGCGGTTGTCGCTACCGAGCAGCCGTACTTTCCCGCGAGCTGCTGGTAGTGGATCGCATCCGCGAGCCGGTCGAAGAAGACCTTCATCTGGCCGCTCACGTTGTCGATGTACACGGGCGAACCGAACACGACCGCGTCTGCCTCTTTCATCCGGGCCACGAGGCCCGCGACATCGTCGTCGTTAACACAGATGCCGTTGATGGCACAGGCATCGCACGCAGTGCAGGGCACAACGGTAAGGTCTGCAAGATCGACAAGCTCGGTCTCCGCACCGGCCTCTGCCGCACCGGCAAGGACAAACGACGCAAGTTTCCGCGTGCTGCTCTGCATTGTCCGGGGACTTCCGTGGATGGCAAGGATCTTCATAACATTCCGGATGGGGCGGGAGAAGATATGAGGCTTGAGGGAACCGGTCCGGCGTTTTTTTGGAAACCTTCACATGCCCTGACCGTCTACATACCCCTCATGGCGCCGCCCGGTTTTTCCGCTGTTTTTGCCCGAAGGAGACGTGGTTTGTTTGTCCGGTGAGATGGACCTTAAGCTCGAAGCCCTCTCGCAGTATATCGTGACCAGCCCTTCGTGGATAAAATCGCTCACGGTGATCGTGCTTCTCTCGGGCTGCGTTGAAGCGATGGCCATGCTCGGGAGCGGAAAGTCCCTTTCGCATCCCGCCCTCTTTCCCATCGCCGCATATCTTCTCCCGGCAGTTGCGGCCCTTGCCCTCACTCCCCGGCTTGCCCGGGTCTTTGGCGGGAAGCTCTCGTACGGCTGGTCGGGCCTGACCGCAGCAATCGGCCTTGTGATCTCGATCTTCATCTCGCTCTCACCCGTCCTCTTCTTTGCCTCGTCGTACCCGGTCTTCTTTGCCATCTCGCTTGCGTTTGTCTTTGCGTTCCGGATGCTGCTTCTTGCCGCCGTTGTCGACTTCCACCTCCGCCGGGTCGTGGTGCCGGCGCTCCTGCACTCGGGCCTCGCGGTCGTCCTTTCCGCCCCGTTTCTGGGCCTCTTTTTCGTGCAGCTCTCAATTATCCTGCACGCCACGTTTGCGGTGGGCGTGCTCCTCTTTATCATCGTGATCGAACGCCCGATGAAAGCAAACTTCAAGGTCGGGCCGCTCGAACTCGCGAATGCATTTCTCGCCCACCTTTCGGAGGGGAGCAAGAAGCTCGACGATTTCTTCCGGAGCATTGGCGAGAGCGTGGTGGTGCCCGAGGTCTCGCTTGCGTTTGCCCGCGAAGGAAAGGAAGAGATTTTTGTAACGATCCCGAACGTCCACCCGGGTCCGCTCGGCGAGGTTGGCGGGAGCAACATGCCAAAGATCCTCCACGGGATGCTCGGGAACGCCTCGATGGTGATGCACGGCTCGGCCTCGCACGACTTCAACCCGGTCGATGAAGACGAGGTGCGAAAGCTGGGAGAGACGATCATCGCGGCCCGGCCGACCGCATACGGGAATGCGGGCTGTACTGCTCCGGCCCGGTTCCAGTGCGGATCGGTGGACGTGCTTGCACAGGCGTTTGGCGACACCGTGATTGTTGTTGCCACCCGGTCGCCGCTTGTTACCGAAGACCTCGACTTTTCCGTGGGCTTTTCGATCATGAAGGCGGGCGAGAAATATTTCCGGCATGCGGGATTTGTGGATGCCCACAATAGTCTCGACAAGCTCTCGGACGGCGTATACCCGGCAACGGAGCTTGCCATGGAATATCTCGGGGCGGCAGAAAAGGCGTTTTCTTCACTGGCAAACGCAGAGCAGGTTCCGTTCTCGGCCGGCTATGCGGCAAAGACGCTCCCGTTCCCGCGGCAGGAGGGTTTTGGCGATCTCGGCGTGCAGGTTCTGGTCGTTAACGCGGGTGGCCAAACCACTGCGTACGTCCTCTTTGACGGGAACAACATGCAGACCGGGGCCCGGGAGGAGATCCGGAAACGGCTGCTTGCCCGGGTGGACGAGTGCGAGGTGATGACTACCGATACGCACGTGGTCAACACGGTCTCGGGCCGCAACCAGGTCGGGCTACGGATCGGCGTGGACAAATTCTACCCGTACGTTGACGAGGCGCTTAGCGCGGCCCTTGCCGATACAGCTCCTGCGAAATCTGCCGGCGCAACCGCGTGGTGCCGGGGGATCGTGGTCTTTGGCTCGCAGAGGATCTCGCAGCTCGCGTTCACGGTAAACGGTATGATGGGATTTCTCCTGCCGGTCGCGATCATTCTCCTTGTCGGGGCGTTTCTCACGACCGCAATGGCATTCTTCCTGCTGGTGTACTAAAAACCGGGGGCCGGGGTTATGCGCCGGCCTGCACGCTGCTCTTTTTTCGCAAACGATCCCCGGCTTATTCCGCTATCGCCCGGACCGCGGCTTCCTCCGAATCGTAGATCAAAAAGAGATTGCAGAATCCCGACATGAGAAAGATACGATCGACAAATTTTGTCAGGCCGAACAGCCCGAGCCGGACGCCCGAAGCTTTTGCCATCTTCCCGATGGCAAGGAACGCCCTGAGCCCCGAGCTGGAGATATACTTCGATCCGGTCATGTCGCAGAGCAGCGCTTTTGGTTCGCGGGCAACATATTCCCGGAGTTCTTTTTCAAGCGCCATTGCCTCGACATGATCGATGTGCTCGGGCAGGGTAACGATGATGATCCTGCCGTTTTCCCGGATTGTGCATAATGCCATGAAGGTTCCTTTGGGGGGATATGTTCCCTTTTCCTTTTTTTCAGGTTTAAAGATTGGGAAATAACACGCGGGAGTACCCGGGCAGTAAAAAACGAAGGTACGACCTGCTGTCCCGGATAGCCGGTTCTCCGACGGAGAGCCCCCCTACCGAAAGATGGCCGTACCCCTCACCGGGGGCCTAATTCGTGAAAACGGGGGACTAATTCGCGGTTCCGGTAACCATTTCACGTCGGAGAAAAAGGGGCCCAAATGGGCCTAATTACGCGGGCGATCGTTTGCGGGACGGGCTCCTGCACGCAGGGATTGAAAAGAGGGCCTGTTTTGGGAATCTGATCCGGGCTGGGGGAGATACGATCCGGTAAACCGATTTCTCCGACGGTGAACCTGCCGACAGGATATGCTTTTTCGCATCGCTGCAACAGGAATTCGCAAAAAACCGACAGGAAATGGGTATTTTCCCGCACTTTTCACGTCGGAGAATGTACGCACGAAATAGCACGAAACAGAAGGCCGATCGTTTCCCGAACGGGCTCCGGCACACGGAAATGAAAAGAAGGCCTGTTTTGGGGGTGCGGGCCGGGCCAGGGGGACATACGATCCGGCTGACAGGTTTCTCCGACGGAGGGCATGTTCCCGGATCACGGGTTTTTCCAATCCAGCAAGCGGGTTTTGCAAAAAAGCATGCCGGTTTTCGGGATCTCTTTCTGACTCCACGACTGAGAAATGCGGATCCGGGACAAGCGTATTTGGGTTTGTTTGGACGGTCGATGTCCAGGGGGATCGCAGGGAGGGACGTGGATAATAAAAAAAATAGGGAATATAGTTCGCCGGGCCGGAACCACTTCCCGGTCACAGGTATTTTGTAGGGGCGGACACTATGCAGGAGTATATGTGGATCGATGTGGACCCCCTCCAGAAAAAGCTGCTGGGGATCCTGGGATACTGCACGATTGCGTACATCTTTTTTGCAGCACTCATTATGAGCGGGGTTCTCGGCCCGTCCGCATCCTCACTTTTCCTGGCGGTCATGATCCCCCTGTTCTTTGGCATGATGGGGGTTGCAATCCTTTTGTGGGCGGCCCAGTTTTTTTACGTTATGAAAAAGTCCCCGGGAAAAAATCCGGGCGACGATGAGGCGGACAAGTCCCGGAACCGGTGACGGGCAGGTACGAAATTTCCCCGCGATACTTTTATCGGCCGGCCGCCACGACAAAGAAATTAACCATGCCGCCGGCTGCAGTAAAAACGATCCGTGACCAGATCTTCTGGCAGTACGCGAAACTGATCTCGAAATCCGCAGGACTCCCGAACGCCCGGGCGTTCCAGATGAGCCGGTTTACCAAACTCCGCGAGGGGGAGATCGTGTGGTCGTCCACGATCCGCGAATGGCTCCGCGAGCACGAGAACCCGGAGACATGCATCTACTGCGGGGCGCACGGCGGGCCGCTCACGACCGAGCACATCCTGCCCCAATGCTGTGGTGGCCCGGACATTCCCGACAACGCGATCCGGGTCTGCCGATCCTGCAATTCGGAGAAGGGTGGCAGGCGGCTGTACGAGTGGAAGGGCCTTGCAGAAAAGGATGCGATCCCGAGAATCGCGGAGGGCAAGTACCTCAAGCTGCTCTACGATCTCCACGAGCAGCGGGGAACGCTCAATGTCGACAAAAAGGATCTCGGCCGGCTTATGTGCCCGGCCTGCGACCTGCGGGGCCGGTGCGAAGCTGAAGGGACGGTGCGAAGCTGAAGGGACGGTGGAGAAGATGTCGGTGTTCTGTCTGGAGGGAGGGTTTCACTGATAGGGCTTTTTCCCAATAGGTTTGATTATTCTTCTAACATTACTCCATCCATATAACAATACGATTGCGGCGGTACAAATCCCGGGATCGCCTCACGGGGATCGATGGGTTCAGGAAGTTCCTGCAAATCCTGAATCTCAATTGCAAACGCCCGGGACTTCCCGGCAAAATAATCAAAGAAAGCCCGGTCATCAATGCCGGCATAATCCTTGACATTTTCCCAGAGATCGGCCGGACGATCCTCCAGTATCTTCCCGACTTCGAATGACGCCACGATCTTCTTTACCGGTGATGACGAGTAGATCAAAACCCTGCTCACGGATGGATTCCGGAAAACTTTTTTCCGGAACTCATACCGTTTCTCTCCATCGATGATGGACTTGACATATCTTGGTTTAATGGATAGTAAAACGTCCATCGATGCCACCGAGTGTTTTAATGACGTTATAATTCTCATCGCTGATCTGCATTATGGATTGTGGTGGACCGTTAAATATCCCGGATTCCAGTAAATCAGCTAGTTTTATGGAATTATTCATGTGGAAATGATGGCGGAAGAGAATGACGGTTAATGGTTTCGGACTTGCCTCTATCTCATCCCGGGTATAGACCGTTCGTTTCCCTACAGCGCGGATGATCTCATCGGTCTTTGTCAATCCGGTCCGGACTTCCTCAATAACACCGAGAGTAGTGAGTGCCTGCTCATCCTTTGACCGGTAAAACAATACGACATCGCCGGCTTTGAGCTGCCGGATCCTCGAATGGCTGAGATATGCCTTCTTTATCGTGTTTCCTTCAATGACAAATTCCCCGGCATGTTCAAAGAGCATCGTCTGGCGCACACCATAATTTGTGAAAAGCCGGGTATGGAATTCCGGTTGAATGGGGATTACCCATTTCTTCACAGAAACGCCATCGTAAAACGATGGATAAAACCGTTTGAAAATTTCAACCGGGGGTAACCCTGCAATATCTGAACTATCAGGCACCAGTTTCTTTACATAGATTTCCTCACCCCGGGGATTTACTCCTGCTTTAGTAAATCCGTATTCCGTGATGAGCTCGACAAGGCGATCGTTTTTTTCGGTAAAATGGGTAAGGAAAACCTCATCGCACCCTTCGCTGATGGCGAGATCAAAGGAAATTTTCAGGAGCAGTTCGCCAATTTTATTCCCAACGTGGGTTACTTTAAGCGTGGCAATCTTCAGCCGCTTCTTTTGGGGCAGCGGGGGAATACTGTCGATTTGTTCATCCTCGAATTTGTAAATGAGGAGCGAGCCGATCGACCCATCGGTACGATAGCTGACATAACATTTCCGGTGTTCCCGTGATTTCTTCCGGAACCATTCCTCAAATTCCGGATAATCACGTTTAAGGCTGTCAAAGATTGGATCGTTAAGATCCAGATTGTACATAAAATCTTCTTTCAGTCCCGGAGGGGACGCAATTTTCTCTTTCTTGTGAACGAACTGCCGGAAAAAATGTATGGCATCATCGATATGGAGAACGCGATCACTTATGCCCGCGGCAAAGGCTTTTCGGTGAATCCCCACATCTTCTGTCAAAAGGAAATCGATTGCACCACGGACAACAGAATAAAGGATCTCGTTATCAACGCGGTCCTGAGGTGAAACCGGACTGCCAATTGTCCTGATAAAATCTGCATCGCCTGTTGCGGACGGAGGATGAGACAATTGTTTGTACATGCCGATTTTTGAAAGCATCACATCTCTTCTGTGCACGTCTTTGTCACGCTGGATATCTGCCATAGATGCCGGGTGAATAAAAACCTCCACGGGGATTTCGTGCAAAAGTGCGAAGAGATCACTTATATTCTGTGAAATGACGCGATCGTCTTCGCGATAAATGAAAACATTGGTATCGATGAGCAGGTGCATGTCCTTTCCTTAAACATACTCACTAGCACCCAACCAGATAAACCTCCCAGCGTGCAGGGTGAAAGAGAAAAAGCCCTCCTCAAACCCCGACATACGGCATCATCGCAACCACATCCTCCCGGATCTTCCCTATCCCCACCCTTTCCACAAACCTCGCCGTCCGCTCATGCGGCTTCGCAAACTTCCGGTAATATTCCGCGAGCCTCTGCATGCAGTCGAGGGCTTCAGCGGATGTGAGGCCGGTTGCGATCTCGTCCCCAAAGCGGGGGTTCGCGCCGCCATTCCCGCCAAAGAGAACCGTCCAGCCCTGCTTGGTTCCGATAATCCCGATGTCCCGGATGTGGCTCTCGCCGCAGCAGCGGGGGCAGCCCGAGATCCCGATCTTTATCTTCGCGGGAAAGACCCGCTCGCGGAACTGCCCATCAGCAGCCCGGGCAAGGGCAAGTGCGTCCTGGACGCCAAACCGGCAGACCTCCGTCCCCGGGCAGGCCTGCACGAACTTCACGCACGGCGCCGTATCCGGCTGGGCGAGCGGCCCGAGCTCGCGGATCACATCCGAAATAGAGTCGTGCGCAATCCCGGCAAGGAGGACTCGCTGGCCGGAAGTCAGTTTCAGAAACGGCACCCGGAACTTCCGGGCCGTGCGGGCAATTGTCTCAAGGTCGCCGGGCGTCACCACGCCGCCCGGAATCCTTGTCACGATCGCCCGGGTCGTTGCATCCCGCTGGGGGATCCCCTCGTACGTATCGGTCATGGCAGGGCTCCGATACGAAGGCTTGTACCGCAGGGGATTATCTCTTTTGTGCCGGGCGGGGGCCAAAAAACAAAGAACGTGTAAAACCCGGGGTTTCTTTTAGCAACAAAAACCATGCGAAAAAAGGGCCGGTGCCGCATTTTTCCTTTGCGGCAGAACACAAGAGAGAGTCTGTTCATCGCCCGGCCCATGGCCCGGAACAGAGATACCACGGAAAGGTCCGGGCCGGATCCTGCGGCAGGACGTGCCCCCCGCCGGCACCACAAAACACCATAGAACTCCCCGTCCGGTGCCGGCGGGATGAGCATGCAAAAAAGTCACGCAAGGGAGCTTTTCATGCATTGTCTGCCTGATGAGGTTGTTATTTCCGGCCGGACATAAACGTGGCGTTGAGTGAAAAATTTCCTGCACAAAATAAGAAGGAAAAACTGCGTACCGCACGCATCGAATGGTTTTTCCTTAAATCGTCCCGCCCTTCTGCACCCGCCGCACGTTTCGTATCTCAACACATTTGTCCCCGCCAAGCGCTGCGGCAATCGCCTGCACGTACGGCTCCTGCCGGGTCATGCTCGGGGACGCTTTTTTGTCGTCGCGGTGGCCTTTCCGGCCCATCCCCGCATGGCCGGTTGCAATGAAGTACAAAAAATCCTCTTTGGGAAGGTACCAGCGGCAGTTGATCTTCATGCGGACATTGAGGGGGTTCCTGGTATTGGGGTACATCTCCGCCCGGGTCCCGGCCAGCGGAACCGCACCGCCATTGTTCGACTGCGAGAGTTCGACAACCCGGGCCCAGAGCGCATCGCAGGCCAGGTGAGCCTCCGGGCACGCCCGGCAGTAGCGGTTGGAAGGCGGGTACCCGTCGCCTTTGTAGTGCACGCAGAACCGGATGTCCATAGGAGGATGTTGGCGCCCGGGGGTTTAATGGTGCAGGCAAAAACCGGATCAGGCCAGCCGCTCCTGCCCCGGCCCGGCAGCCCGCCCGCATTTTTCCGGCACGACTTCCCCGGTGATCAGTTCGCCTTCCGGCGCGAGACTGTGTCGGGCAAAATTTTTGTGCGCCTGCTCCGGGCTCCGGTTCGCATAACAGTACACGCAGGCATTCGGGCACGTGCCGTACATGCCGATGTCCTTTGCCGCGATGCACCCGCACTCATTTCGCTGCCCCGGATCCTTTCCCGGGTGCTGCCGGAGGTATGCCGCGAGCTCTGCATCATCCGGGGCGAGCCGGGCGAGGAGTCCGCCATCGATGCAGCGGTTTTTAAAAATCCCGTACGCGGACAGGTCCCGCTCCTCCGCACAGATCGCAAGGGCAAGGCCCCATTCCTGATTCAGCCGAACAAGTCCCGCTGCGAATGTATCCATCTCTTCACCGGTCAGCTCCCGGATCCCGTGCGGGGCGGTGTGCCGGGCAACGGACGCGTAGCGTGCGATATCGATGAAACTGAAGACCAGCTTTTCCGTGAACGGCGCGAGCCGGTCGCCGATATTTTGGATCCGGAGAAGGAGATCGTCCACGCCAAGGCGATCGGTCACGAGCACCGGGTCGAAACGCCAGATCACCCGCTCCTTTCCGATCCGGCGGGACAGTTCCCGGAACACCGCGATCCGGTCATCGAGCGAAGGAAGGCCGGGCTCGAACCCCTCCGGCCCGTAATCGTTGAGCGTGAACGGGAAATAATACGCAATCCCGCGTTTGTCGAGGAGTGGCAGCAGGGGCAGGACCGGGTCGGGATTCTTGGTCCAGAAGACCATCGCCCGGGTCCGTGTAAACGAGACGTACTGCACCCGGCCCGAGAACGGGTTCTGCCACGCAAGATGCCCGCGCCGGAGCCGGGCAAAAAACCAGTCCGCGTAGCGGGCGGGGATATCGGTGGCCCGGCTCGCCGAGATAATCACCGGGGCGACCGCTTCTGCCCGCTCCCCGGCATCGGTCGTTATCGTTACCCGCTCGTCCCGCATGCCCCGCATCGTGAGGGAAGATCGGCGCACCGGCTAATTGAGCCTTTCCTTAACGGGCAACGGGACGATAAAACGGCTAAAAACCGGGCCGTCACACGCACGCGTAGCCGTGCGGGACTTTTAAAAAAACAACAGCGCGAAAAAAGTATTTCCCGGATTTACTTCCGGGCCTTCTTCTCTTTTGGCTTTTCAGCCTTCTTCTCGCCCTCGGCGCCTTCTGCCTTGGGGAAGAGCTCGTCAAGGGTCTTCTCGCCGTACGCAATCACGCGGGCGTTGACCTGTACGAACTCGGGGGTGATCTGGTGGGCGCGGATCATCTTGCGCTTGCGCTCGCCTTCCATCTTGGGGTGGAACCCGACGCCTTCTGCGAGAAGGAGTTGCTTCCTTCCTGCGCCCGGCAGGCTCCTGCGTGCCGGGGTACCGGTCTGGTCCGAGCCGCCGGTAATAAGGATCTTATAGCCTGCAAGCCCGAGCGGGCCGGCGTCCACTTCGTCCCCGATATTCTTTCCGACAAGGGCGCCTGCGGCGCCGGTACCGGCGTCGACGTTGTACGCGCGGCCGGTCTTGGGGTCTGACACTACGACTTTTAACTCAACCATGCTTGATTCACCTTATGGATCATCCCGGGAGCTGCCCGGAAATATCCGGGCAGTCCGGTTCACTCTCCGTCCCCTGGGCGATGATGTACGCCTGTGCACGTGAAGTACCCACTTAATTATACCGGTACGCTATTAAATCCTCGCGTCTCCCGGACCTTCCGCGATCACTTGCCCCAGAACGGTTCGGTCTTCCGCCGGATCGCAACGAACTCCGCAAGCACTTCCTGCGTGCTCACGTTTAAGGTCTTTATCATCTCGCGTTCGAGCACTTTCACGTGCCGCTCGGGCAGGTCCACGAGCAGATCTTCGCCCACGTTGAGCTGGCGGCCGATGGTCACGCCCTCAATCGCAACCGCGACTTCGAGCCCCTCGTCCGCCTCGCGGATCGTCTCCTGCCGCAGCTGCATGGTCTTTAGGTGCCCCACCTTCTTGCCGTCCAGCTTGATGAGGTCGACGTCCGCCCGCAGCTTGCCGCCGAGCACCCGCACCCCTACGACCGCCGGGTTGCTCTGCCGGAACACGCAATCCGGGAGCAGCCGGATCTTTGCCGGCATCATCACGTGCTCGAACTGCGCTTTTTCCGCGATCCGTTTCTGCTCGTCGCGCCATTCCACGTACTGGTCGATGAGCTGGTAGATCACCTGGCCGTTAAAGACCTTGACCAGCGTATAGAGCGGGTCTTTGATGATCTCCGCAGCATCGGGAAGGGTTGGCGTGTTAAACGAGAGAAGCACGCGAAACGCCGGGTTCTTTATCGTCTCGGTCTCCACGAGGTCGTGCCGGCTTACCGGGCCGACCTGCGCCCGCATCACCGGGATCTCCTTTGCTTCGAGCTCCTTGCAGAGCGCTTCGAGCGCACCGATCGTGTCGGCCTTGATCACGATCCCCTCTTCGGAGAGGTTCACGTGGATCTCCTGCATCTCCTTTCTGATCCGGGCCGCGAGCTCGTCAGGGTTCCCGCGAACCACAAAGAGCGGCGAGCCGGCGATCACGCCTTCGAGGTTCGGGGCCGAGACCTTGATCCCCGCGGCCGCGACAACCGACTTCACGCGCTCGAACCGGTCCTCGATGAGGATCTCTTTCATGGGCCGGGGCTTTAAGAGCGACCTGACCTTTGTTGTCGCAACGCTGTCCTGCGTTGCCATCGCGATCTCGTCCCCAACAGAGAGCGTGCCGTTGTACAGGATCACATCGAGCGTTGTCCCGAGGCCACGCTCTTCCTTGACTTCGAGCACGGTGCCTTCGCCCGGCCCTTCGGCCGAGAGCTTGAGCTCTTCGCCCATGTAGCGCTGGGCAAGCCCGATCATGATCATTAAGAGATCCGCGATCCCTTCGCCCGTGTGGGCGCTCACCGGCACGATCGCGAGGTTGCGCTGGAAGTCGGCGACCCGGTCGTAGCGGTCCGCGGAGAAGCCGAGGTCCGAGAGGTTCCCGACAATCTCGTAGGTTTTCGTCTCGATATCGGTCTGGACCCGCTCGTTTTGTTTCGCAAACGTTGACTGGAAGGACTCGTCCTTGTTGATGCGCCAGCCGTGGATCCGATCGATCTTCGTGGCCGCGATCACAAACGGCGTCTTGCAGTTCCGGAGGATCTGTAAAGCCTCGATGGTCTGGGGCTGGAACCCCTGGCTGATGTCCACGACAAGGATCGCCATATCGGCAAGCGCCCCGCCCCGGGCACGCAGCGTGGTAAACGCGTGGTGACCCGGCGTATCGATAAAGAGCAGTCCCGGGATATTGATCGGGATCTTCTCCATCGTACCGCTCATCTTCCTTATCGCTTCGATGGGGACGATCGTTGCGCCGATGTGCTGGGTGATGGCGCCGGCCTCGGAAGCAACGACCGACGAGCCCCGGATCCGGTCGAGGAGCGATGTCTTCCCGTGGTCTACGTGTCCCATCACACAGACAATCGGTGTCCTGATCTTCGGCTCTGCCGCCATCTCACCCACTTCCCGTTCGCACGCGCCCTGATTTTTTTTAGGATTATACTAAAAGCGTCCGTGGCACGGCGTCATTAAAACGCCGCACCGCTTCCTTATCCAAATCCTTTCAGGGCCACCTGATAACTTAATGGACGCACTACCCTATTAATAGTCGCTCCCGGACACTCCCCGAAACCATGAGACGGGACCGGGAAAAATCCAGCAGCCGGCCGGCGCGTTCGGGAGTTAAATTAATCAGAGTCCACGACCAAGTTAACAGGAACATCTGCCAGGGTAGGGTAGTCTGGTTATCCTAAGGGGCTGTGGATCCCTCGACCCGGGTTCAAATCTCGGCCCTGGCCTTTTCTTGTGATTATTACTTTTGATAATCGCTCAAGTTTGACTTATAACATTCATGGGCTCTGTAAAAACCATTTGATCCCTTTTGTGACACATCAATCCTAGTGGACATTCTCACGTGTTCTCACTTTATTCTGTGAAGAAAGTACCTCGTGGGATTGTACCCACTAAAACAAGAGAAGCTATCAGAATTTTTTCAGCTCCACCATACCAACCGATCATATTCGCAAGAATAGAAAGAATAATTAGAGTGATTATAAACGCAATTCCAACAAAGGCTCGTGCACGAAGGGATTTGTTCATAGTTGTCCTCCGGATTGATGATCTACAATAGAATACAACGGATTATAACTTACAAAATTGGATTTTGGTTGTAAAAAATACAAATTTACATTAAATCGGACATTTACATTATACTTAATGGAGAGGAAACGAAGACTCACTCTTGATGAAGCAGTACTCTCCGAGGCACAAGCATTAGTGAGACAAAAGTTGAAGGAGACGTGTTTATTAAAGTATAAAATCGGCGATACCTGGTGGCAAGAAGACCATTTTGGAAAGAAGAAAGGTTATCCGAAGCCTTGTGCCAAAGGCTGGGAGTCTTCCATTACAGTCACTAGTGAAGATCCAAATGTAAAGATACGCAATCTGTCCCCGTGGTCAGTATCAATCCGCTTTCCTGATCGAGGTTTGAAGAAAATATGTAAAAGATGTAAAAAGGAGTTTTTTACGGGAGCAAGAAGATCTCGCGTGATATGCCAAGAATGTAAAGTAGAGATAAAAAATCGTCCGGATCGATATGAAAAAATTTGTCCGATCTGTCACAAGTCGTTCCAGTCTAAAAGAAGTGATGCTCATACATGCAATAAAGAATCTTGTCGGAAAGCACTTTATCGTCAAAAAAAACGATCTAAATCATCACCACTTTCAATAACTCCTTGAGATAGCTGGATTCTAGTTTGCATCTTGCTGATCTTGAGATTCTTCAATCGCTGAAAAAAAGATACAGATATCCAGAAAGACGGGGCAGTTCATTCAAGCGCCCGGAGTTCTGCCATGACCCATTCATGCTCTGCCCGGCTCGTGGCAAAGACTACTTTCCCGGTTTTGAGACTGAATGCACCCCCATACGGGAGGGTCACGCTACGATAGGGTCTGCCTGTCACATTTTCCGGGCGAAACTCTTCAGGCATTTTCATCCCCGTGTCAATCACGTATTTTCGTTTTCTTTCCGACAATCTTTTGCCCCGGTCCCTGAGTCAACCCCGCTATCTCTTCTGCCAGGGCCCGGTGTGCCAAGAGAGCACAGCCGCCGGCGGTCTCGGTGAGAACCTCCGGCTGTTCCCGGATCCGTGCGAGGAGCCGGGAGCGGAGAGCGGTTTCGAGCGGTACCTGTGCAAGGTTCTCGTCCGAGTACGGCGCCGCGGGACAGGGTTCGAGGTTCCCGGACGGACTGACGTGCACGAACCCCCGGCCTGCCGCAAGGCACCCGCCGTACTGGTCCTCGTCGCCGGGAAAACCGATGAAAAGGGCCGGGAATTTTCCGGACAATGCCGTACAGGCAGCCTGCAGAGCGCTTTTCTGGCCGGGCGTCAGGATGAGGTCTTCCGTACCCGGTTCCATGGGCACGTACTCGACAAAGGCAAAGACCCGTGCGCCGGCGCCGAGCATGGTTCGGGCAAACCTCTCGTCCGTGACCCGGGAGAAGTTCTCCCGGGACGTGGTGACCGAGCAGCCGAAGAAAACCCGGTGCTCTTTGAGGTGCCCACAGGCCGCAAGCAGCCGGTCGTAGACACCGCTTCCCCGCCGGGCATCGGTCTCTTCGCGGAAACCTTCGAAACTGATGACCGGGACAATATTTTTGTACCGGGCAATTTCTGCTGCCGCGGTCTCATCGATCAAGAGGCCGTTTGAGAAGACCGGGAAGAGGATCTCCGGGTGCGCCCCGGCAAGGGTGAGGAGCTCATTTTTCCGTACCAGCGGCTCGCCGCCGGCAATCACGATGACCGAGACCCCGAGGCGGGCGGCCTGGTCCGCGAGCCCGGCAAGTGTCTCCGGGCTCATCTCGCCCGCGGGCCGGTCGTGGCGGCCGTGCATGTAGCAGCCGGCACACGTAAGGTTGCAGCGCGAGGTGATGCTCGCAATAACAACCGGGGGAACGAGCAGCCCGTCGCGCTCGTACCGTTTCCGTACCGCGGCCGCCTTCTTCTGGTGGCGGAGGATGGCAGAGCCGCGGAAGAAGAGCGCCGGATCATCGGCAATGATCTGCACGGCTTTGTGCAGGGTCGCCGCTATGATCTCATCGAAGAGGTCCCGGTACGCCCCGGCTTTTTCCACGATCATTCTCCCCGCTGCCCGAGCATATCCTTTACCGAGATATCCGGGTGGTGGTACCGGCGCTTCCCGCTGGTCCGGCCCCCGATCTCGATCGCCTCGTTCGGGCACCAGTGGATGCACGCATAGCACTGGGTGCAGGAATCCCCGAACGAGACGCCGTCCGCGGTAATGGCGATGTTCCGGGCCGGGCAGATTTTTTCGCACAGCCCGCAGCGGGTGCACTTCGCGGTGGCATGGAACCGGCGGGGGACCCGGTACACCGATGTCATAAGGAACCGGAGTGCCCCTGCGCCCAGTCCGATCACTGACGAGTCCGACCCTTCCGGAATCGAGACCTGCCGCTTTCTGACTGCTTCGGCAATCGCGGGGATCCGGCTATGTACCGCTGCAAGTTTCTGCGCCACCGTTTCCTCTGGCTCCATTAAGTCGACCGGGCCAAGGTAGTTCTCCGGCATGACAAGGGCAAAACCGGCCGAGAGGTGCGATCCCCGGGCACGGAGCGTTTTGTCGAGCGAAAAAAGCGCCCCGCCGGGCTCCTTCCCGCAGGTCGCAAGGCCAAAGACGAACGGATTGCCGGTAAACCTGAGGCTTTCCACGAACTGCTGTACGATCCCGGGCATATTCAGGAAATAGACCGGGAACGCGATACCAAGGACGTCCGCGTCCACCGGTATCCCGCCGGGGTTTACCGCCCTCCTGAGCGGAATGAGTCTGGCATCGCCGAGTTCTTCGGCAAGCGCCCGGGCAGCGGCAAGCGTATTGCCGGTGCCGGTGAAATAATAGATCACGGTCTTCATGGCTGCTCCACAGGACACGAGGCAAAGTCCTTTTCCATCCGCCGCGCTGAAATTTTTTCTACGGCAACGCCGATTGCGTGGTACACGGGATTGACCGGCACATCGGTGAAGTAGCGGGCTCCCCGGTCGAACCATCCCTTCCCGTTCCAGTACCGGTAATCGGCAGGCGATATGGTCTCGAGCTGCCGGAACGCCGCACGCTGCCCGTGGAAGACCATGAGATCGTACAGCCCCGGGCTTTTGCGGGCCGGGCGCCTGAGGGCCGCGGCAAATTCCCCTGCCGCACGGGCAATTTCCCTTCGGTTCTTTTCTGCCTGGCCCGGAGATACAGGGGTCGCCGTCACGGTCCCGGCGCTCCCCGCGATCTCAAATCCCCAAATCCGTGCAACGGTTGTTAAGTATTTCTGGACCTCTGTGTTGCCCATGATGCCGGCAGTCGTAAGGATGAAGGCTTTCTTATCGAAGAACCGGGGGCGGTGGAAGATATAGCTGAACCGGTCCACAAAAACCTTCATCTGGCCGGTTACGTTCAGGCCGTACACCGGGGTTGCAAAGACCACGGCATCCGCATCGTGCATCTTCTGTTCGATACGCGGGGCATCGTCCCTGTTCGGGCAGGTCTCCTCGCCGCGGGAAAAGCAGGAGAGGCAGCCCCGGCAGGGTTTTAAGTCAGCGTCCTTGAGCCAGAGATATTCAAATTCAACCGGCAGGTGCTGCTCCAGTTCTTTTCGCAGGTCTTCGCAGGCAAAAAAAGTATTCCCTTTCCGCGGGCTTCCCATGATAACGAGAACGTTCTTTGGCGCCATGGATTACTTTCCCGTGCACCCGTACCGGATTGCACCTTCCGGGCATGCATCCGCACAGCCGGCGCACATGATGCACTTCGGGGAATCCATGTCGCCTTTATGCACCATCGCATTCACGTCAAGGCCCATCGGGCAGATCTGTGTGCACTTTTTGCAATCGATACAGCGGGCGGGATCGGCAGAGAGCCCGAGCGCCGGCCACCGGAACAGGTTCCGGATCTTCCGGCCGGCGATCATGAGCCCGGCTATCGGGCAGAGCACATGGCAGAATCCGCGCCGGCCTGCAATGAATGCGGCAAGGAAGATGATGGTAAAGATCACAACGACCACCATAAGCGTGGCGAGACTTGTGATCGAGAGGCCATTGTCCGTGGCAAAGAGCGGGTCGACCGCACGGATTCCCCCGGCGCCGGCAAAGAAGTACGCAAGCGCACCAAGCCAGAGCACCGTCACGATATACTTGACGTAATTTAACCAGCCCGCTGTTACGGTCCGCTTTATCACCGGCGAACAGATCTCCTGCCATGCCCCCATCGGGCAGAGCCAGCCGCACCAGAGCCGGGCGACCACAAGCGAGAGGAAGAAGAGTGCGATAAAGAGGAGCATGCTGCCGGTGGCGATGCCTTCTGCTGCACCCATCACAATGACGATGGGGGAGATATACATGAGCGTGACCGGCAGGAGGAGGAACGTGACGATGAGGATCCATTTCCTGACGGCCTGACGGGATAATCCTGGTTCTGTTGTCCGGGTTGTGGTCATGAGAATTCTCCTGATGATGATGTTATCCGGGGATTGTTTCCATGCTCTTGATCTTCTCTATGAGCGCCGTTACTCCGGTCCCCTCCGCGATCTCTTTTTTGTTAAACGAGAACTGGCCGGCAACGACCATGCCCTTTGCCGTTACGTCTTTTGCAAGGTCCGCGAGCGTGGCGCCCGGCTTGTCGCCGCAGGTGGCAAAGATCACCACCGGTTTTCCCGCGCAGCCGCTAAACCCGGCAACGGCCTTTTTTACTGCCGGTACGGGCTTTCCCGCCCAGACCGGCGTACCTATCACGACAACGTCCGAGCCTGCAAGATCGATCTGCTCCGGCACCGCGCCGCTCTCCCGGACATTCATGCCGGGCGAGTGGCGGCCCATGAGGGCAACAAACCGGGACAAAAGATCCCGCGATTTTACCTCGATGAGATCGGCGCCCGTGTCCTTTTGTACCTGTTCTGCGACCCCGTGGGTCGTTCCCGTATACGATGCATAGATGATAGTGGTCTTCATGATCGTTTTTCCCCTGTCCTGTTCCCTGTTTTTTCTCCTGCTGTCCCGCCGCGTGATTCCCCGAAGGGAGCTGCCGCGATGATCCGTTTGAGGAGTTCGCCCCCGACATCCGGGTTCTTTGTGTCCTCCTGGTCCAGGCTGATCTCCGCCATGACGTTTACTCCCTTTTCCTCCAGCGCTTTTCTCATCAGGGGCAGTGCTTCCCCGGGCTGGTTGATGCACGTGGTAAAGATCGCAGCCGGCTTTCCTTTGCAGTTGCAGAGCGCCTGTATCGCGGCATTGATGGCCGGTGCCGGCCTCCAGGCCCAGACCGGCGTCCCGATGATCAAAAAGTCGTAACCTGCAACATCGATACCGTCCGGTTCGATTTTGTCGCAGGCCCCTTTCCGGGACCGGAGGACACCGGTCGTGTACGCGGTAAACGCAGAGTACGGCGTTCGGGTCTTTACCTCAATACGGTCGCACCCGCCTGCATCGCAGATCCCTTCGGCAACCTTCCGCGTAATCCCGGAATACGAATAAAAGATAACGCAGGTCCGGATGGTGCGGCCCGGCGCTGCCTTCCGTACCATCTCGCGGCTGCACTGCTTCATGACGCTCGCGTACATCAGCTCGAAATGATCGCGGAACTCCACCATCCGCTCGCGGTTGATGGTATAGTACACATAGAAACCATCGCGGCGCGATTCGACCAGCCCCTCGTTTTTTAAGGTTTTTAAGTGCTGGGAGACAGCCGGCTGGGAAATGTGCAACCGCCCTGCAAGTTCGCTTACGCCAAGCGTCCCGCCCGGTTCGGTAGAAAGAAGGTAAATGATCTGGAGCCGTGTGAGATCTCCCAGGGCCTTGAATGTCCCGGCCATAGAGGGGACGATCTCGCAGAGCCCGGTACATTCCGGGCATTTGGTGCAGGGCTCCTCTGGCATGTATAAGTGTTTGCTTATACACTTATATAAATTTCGTAAAATAGTGCCCCGACGCAGCTTCAGCATAGTAAAACAGCTGGCGGATGGGAAAATTCTCTGAAAATACCTGAAGGAAAAAGGAGTGAGGTTATTCCGGGCCGCACAGCCGGGACCGACCCGGTTTTATGCCGTTACGAGATCGCAGCCTTGATCGTCCACGGGCCGCTCGCGGTAACGTCAAGGTAATATTTTCCTGCGTCCAGCTTCTGCGGCTTCATGCCGGAATAGGTGCCGATCTCGTTTGCAAGAAGGGCGACCCGTTTGCCGTTCTCGTCCGTGAGCCAGACAATGAAATTTTTCTCGCCCGTGTAGTTTAAGGTAAAGACCCAGAGCCCGGACCCGGTCGCGGTAAACGGTACGGTGCTGTCACCGGTTCCCGAGAGAAGGGCTTCACCGGATACTACCGTACTGCCGCCCGGAGCCGCAGACGCCCGGCCGACTCCCTGGTAAAGCGTGTACACGATAGCGGGCGTCTCTTTTTTATAGAGCGTGTTTGCGGACAGGTCATGGACCCAGACGTTCTTCTCGCCCGAATCCCGGGTCACGAGGTACATATCGTTGCCGAGCGCGGTCCACGTCCCGTTGTAAAAGACATTGGGGACGCTCGCGTAATTTTCCTGCGTTTTCCCGTTCACATCGAACGTGATCTCGAACTTGTAGATCGCTCCCGGGCTCCGCCAGACGCCGACAATGGGATCGTAGGACAACCCCGAAGCCGATGTTCCCGATGATGCTGAGGTAAGCGGCGTGAGGGTATTTACGGGTGTGAGCTGCGTCTCCTGGGTCCCCGTGCATCCCGCGGCGAGCACGACCGTAATGCAGAGAACCGCAAGTGCAAAGGAGCCGGTCCTCCCGGGCACAAATGATGGAACCGATAACTGATGCTTCATAGCCGGATACTTCCCCCTGGTACCGCTATCATTTATCACCCGGCTTTTCAAGTAGTTTCCGGTGATATAACCTTCGGGTTAGATCAATGAAACGGCAGGATCCAAAAAGGGTGTCGGGATTTTTTTACCGGCAAAAAATTTAAAAAAACCCCGGTTCACATGCCCATCATCGCAAGGGCGGCGTCTTCGTGGTACGGGAATACGAAGGCAGCAAGGCCGAGCGCAACGATGTAGAGGGCAAGGCCGATACAGGCGAGCGGGACCGTGTAATTCCTGATAACGGTCCGGGTATCGTCCCCGGTCGTCTTTTTGACAAGGTGGAAGAAGGGATCGGTGACGTGGCAGAAAAAGCAGGTGCCGGCAACGACCATCAGGATCATGGGCAGCGGGTTAATCTCCTGCACGAGCGCCGTAGCCCCCAGCACCTGCGCCGAGACAACCGCGGTCACGATCCGCGAGCCCTGTGCGGTCGCAAGGATCACCGCGATGATGAACGGGATGAGGATATCCGGCAGGATCGGGATGAGCGTGGCGAGCGCACTTTTGGCAAGCCCGGATTTTACCATGACCGTGCCGATTGCCCCGGCCGCACAGATGTCGAAGACCACCATTCCCGCGGTCGTTATCCCGCCGGCAAATCCTTCGAACCGGATCTCTGGCGGGGCAAGGACGAGCGCCACGAGCAGTCCGGTGAGCATGACGAACTGGAGGATTGCCGCGTGCGAGAGCCCGAGAACGATGTGGCCAATCGGGATCGCGGCCACGATCGCGATGAACGGGGCCCACGCCCGGAGATGGAGGGACAGGGGAACGGGCACGTGTCCGTCAAGCCCGGGTGTGCCGGCGGCCAGGGGTTCCGCACCGGTCCTTCGGTCCGGGATCCACCGGCCCGCCGCCGCGATCACAACGCAGAGCAGGCAGAGGGCAAGCGGGACCGTAACGAGATCGAAAGATCCTCCGAATACCTGCGGGGCGAATGCGGCAACAAGCGGCTGGGTGACCGGGGTCGGGAAGATCAGGATGTACGAAACGATCCCGCAGACCGCGGCAACATAGAGCAGGACCTTTGAGCGGTCCGGGTCGGGCTCGATTTTCTTTAGCGCCGGGGAGAGCATCGCGTACGTGACGACCGGGCAGGTGATCGGGACGGCAAGGATAAAGGAGAGGATCCCGGAGCTCGCCCGGGCATTTTTGATCTTTGCCTGGATCCCGGCGGCCATGACCGCGATAAGTCCCTGGTCGGAGAGCAGCCGGACGATCACGATACCGGAGAGGATGGCGATGGCAAAGGCGCCAAACATCGTGCCGAGTCCCGAGGCCAGCCACTGGAGCGTGGCATCAGGGCCCGCCCCGGCAAGCAGGCCAAAAAAGAGTCCGCCTAAAAGGAGCGTGACAAAGAGGGGCAGTTTTTGCGTATAGCCAAGGATGAGCAGGAAAAGAAGCGTAAGAAAAAAAACCAGGAATGCTTCCATACAGGGAGCGTCGGGGTGCCATGCAATAAAGGATTACGGTCCGGTTTTTCCCGGGACTGCCTGAACGGGCAGCCTTTTCTCGTTCCTGCCCCAACCGGTCAAACGTGGACTCGCTCACCCATGCACTCGCCGCCGCGATCCTTGCGTACGTGCTCGGCTTCCCGCAGTACATCCCGTTTATTGTTATCGGGGCCGTGATCATCGATGCGGACGTGCTCTTTGGCCTTTTCTCGAAGAATTCCCCGGATGCCTACCTTTTCGTGCACGGCGGGATCGCCCACAGCATTGCCGGCGTCTGCATCATGTCGGCCTCGGCATGCGCCGGGATCGGGCTTGCGGCTCTTGCCGGTTTTATCGACCCGGCCGTGCTCACGCCCGCGGCCTGCGCCGCCCTGTTTGCCGGCGGATTCCTGCACATCGCCATGGACCTTCCCGCAAGCCCGGGCATTCCGCTCTTTGCCCCGATCTCGGACAAAAAATACGCACTCTTTGTCCTCCCGGGCCCGAGCATGCTCCTGTTAGCCGCGAGCCTCTTCTTTTTGATCTGGATGGCGCTCGGGGTTGTCACACTCGCGGAGGGGATGGTCGTGTACGCAGCGATCTTTTTTGCCTTCCTGCTCGTGCGGTCCGTTGCGTTTGCTGCTTCGCGGCCGGCGCTCAAAGGGGCGTACCGGGTGCTCCCGCAGCCGGACCCGCGGAGGTGGGTTGCCTTCTACGATGACGGCGACGAATGGACGGTCGTAGAATTCCTGCTCGGCAAAGGATTCGGCGATCCGGCCTGCTACCCGAAGTACACCTGGACCGATCCGGCACACGTTGCCCCGTACGTTTCCCTTCCCGAAGTCAGGGGGCTCCTGTACAACTCCTACATCGTGACCGCAAGAAAAGAGGGAGACTCCCTCATCCTTGCCGACCCGGTGAGGGAATCGGGCCGGCTCTTCTATCCACCGTATTACAAACGCGTAGTAATCCCCGTAACACAACCACCCGTACCGATCCGGTAACGTGCCCGTACTTTTAGAACCGGAACGGCGTACCGGTATCAGGAAACTGCGATGAACGAAAACGCGTACGTCCACGGGTATTCCGAGCGGGAGGCAGAACGGCTGGGCGACCAGGCGCGGACGCTGACCGGGCTTCTCCACCACGATACGTGGTACCCGGCACAGAGCCGGGTGCTTGAAGCGGGCTGCGGAACCGGTGCACAGACCGTTATCCTTGCAAAGAACAGCCCGAAAGCAGAGATCACCTCGATCGATATCTCGCCGGAATCCGTCCGCCGGGCAGAAGAGCGGGCGAGAGCCGAAGGGATCGGGAACGTGACCTTCCGGGCCGCCGACCTGTTCAGCCTCCCGTTTGCACCAGCGAGCTTCGACCACGTCTTTGTCTGTTTCGTGCTCGAACACCTCCCCGACCCGGGCAGGGCGCTTGCTGTTCTTAAAAAACTCGTAAAACCCGGCGGTACGATCACGGTGATCGAGGGCGACCACGGCTCGGCATACTTCCACCCGGACAGCGAGATGGCACGCCGGGCGATCCGCTGCCTTGTCGATCTCCAGAAAGAGGACGGGGGAAATGCACTCATCGGCCGCGAACTCTACCCGCTGCTCGTCTCTGCCGGGTTTAGCAGCGTGCAGGTCTCGCCCCGGATGGTGTACGTCGACGCCTCGCGGCCGGAGCTCGTGGAGGGGTTCACGAAGCAGACGTTTACCGCAATGGTCGAGGGCGTCCGCGAGGATGCGATCAAAAAAGGCATGATAAGTCCCGCTGACTGGGAGCAGGGAATAAAAGACCTGTACCGGACCTGCGAACCGGACGGCGTATTCTGCTACACGTTTTTCAAGGCAACCGGGCGGGTACCTGAATGAAAGTTTCCGTTATCCTCGCCCACCCCGGGCCGGAAAGCTTCAACCACGCGATTGCCGCAACCGTTGTGCAGGCACTCGCGGAGAACGGCCACACGGTCGCTTTCCACGATCTCTATGCAGAACATTTCGATCCGGTCCTGCCGTACGCCGAGATCCCGCGGGACGCACCGCTGGACCCGGTTATCGCCCGGCACTGCAGCGAGATCGCAACGGCGGACGGTATTGTCATCATCCACCCGGACTGGTGGGGCCAGCCGCCTGCGATCCTCAAAGGCTGGATCGACCGGGTTATCCGGCCCGGTATTGCGTACCGCTTCCGCGAAGGCGACAATGGCGAAGGGATCCCGGAAGGGCTCCTTGCGGCAAAGGCAGCACTCGTGTTCAACACGGCCAATACGCCGGCTGAAAGGGAGCGGGCGGTATTCGGCGACCCACTCGAACGGCTCTGGAAGGACTGCATCTTCTCTTTCTGCGGGGTACCGGTTGTTCACCGGCGCATGTTTGCCGTTGTCGTGACAAGTTCAGCAGAGGAACGTGCCGGCTGGCTCGCTGAAGCGGCAGCCCTCACCCGGAAGTACTTTCCCTGAACCAAAAGAGCACGGCAGCTTTTTTTATCCTGAAATCCCCATGCTAAACCGGGGGGAAACCAATGGAAACTTTCGATGCATGTATCCGGTTTGCAAACGAGAACCCGGTCACGTACCTCGCAACGGTCGATGGCGACCAGCCCCGGGTCCGGGCGTTTGCCATGTGGTTTGCGGACGCGAGCGGCTTTTACTACCACACGGGGACGGCAAAGAACGTCTGCCGCCAGTTGCAGAAGAACCCGAACGTCGAGCTCTGCTTCTACAAGCCCGGTGAAGCGGCCGGGACAATGATGCGGGTTACCGGGAAGATCGAGTTCCTGTCCGATCCCGCACTCGAAGAGCGATTGTTCCGGGACCGGCCCTGGCTCAAGGGGATCGCAGAGACTGCCCCGGTCGGTTCGAAGGTCACGATCTTCCGGATCGCCCACGGCGAAGCATGGTTCTGGACGATGATGGAGAACATGCGGGAATCGCAGGTGCCCCGGATAAAATTCTGAACTTTTTTTCTTACTTTCGCTCTCCGCATGCCGCTGGTTTATAGCCGTCCGCCACGGTAACGTTGATCATGGAACCGAACGCAGGCGCAAAGGACGATGAAGTAATTGCCGCAGTCCGGGAGATGAACCGGCTCTGGACGGAGACCTGGGACGAGAAAGGTTTTGCCCGGTTTATCCACCCGGACGCAGTCGCGATCGCTCCCACGACCCCGGGACGGCTCGAAGGCAAGGAAGCGTACGTAGCGGGATGGAAGGGATTTGTGCAGGCTGTAAAAATCCACGAATGGAAAGAATCCGGCCACCGCGTAAACTTCTTCTGCCGGGGCAGCTGCGCCGTGCTCTCGTACTTCTTTACGATCCGGTTTTCAATGAACGGTCAGGAAGTCGTGATGAAAGGGCGGGACCTGTTCACGCTCGTAAAACAGCGCGGACGCTGGCTCGTTGTCGCCGACCAGTTCTCGCCCGAGCCAATGCAGGGATAACCGGGAAAACCGGAAGAGAAGTACCGGTATAAATGTACGGCGGGAGAATAGAGAAAAGACCAGTATATGGACACCATCACGCTCGTGGGCTTTATTGCGGGAACGCTCACGACCGTTGCCTATGTCCCGCAGGTTATCCGCAGCTGGAAGCTAAAGGAGACAAAGGACATCTCCCTTTCCATGCTCGTGCTCTATGCGGTCGGGGTCTCCCTCTGGCTCGTGTACGGGATCTGGATGGATGCTCTTCCCATTATCGCAGCAAACGGGATCTCGCTCGGTCTGATCCTCATCCTGCTTGGGATAAAACTGAAGTACCACTGAACTTTTTTTTATCTTTCCTGTCGGCCCGTCGGTTTTTCCGGAAAAAATGCAGCAGCCGGCAACAACGGCTCTGCAGAAATAACGGGTACGTAAAAAAAGGGTTTAATCCTGGAGGAGGACGATGGTGCCGGCGATCTTGTCGTGGAGCCCCTGGCGCTTTTTGGTGAGCCCGATCATGACAAATCCAATGAAGACGATGATGAGCGAAATGAATTTCCCAAAGAACCGGAGGGTCGCCCGTGCAAAGGAAAGCCGGTTGCCTTCGAGGTCGGTTACTTCGAGGCGCATGAGGACTTTCCCCGGGGTTGCCTGTCCCCGCGAGGACTCAAAGCCCGCATAGTAGAGCCACGGGACAACGACCACAAAGAGGCCGAGCGCTGCAACGATCGGGGTGAGGGCCGCAGCCGGTGTCCCGGCGGTCGTGAGGGAAGCGATGGGCGCATGCAGGGCAACGATATAGTACAGGTACATGATCCCGTTGACCTGGTTGAAGAATGAGACGGCGATAATGCCAAAGATGACAATGAGGATGAAATCGACAATAAAAGCGACGAAACGCCGCCCGAGACCGGCGTACACGCCGACATCGGGGGTTTCCTCGACCTCCTCTGCGGCGGGGACGACCGGGACTGCCGGGGCGGCTTCGATCGGGGCGCCGCACCACTGGCAGAATTGTCCGGAGGTATCAGTCTCTTTTCCACATTTTGGACAGTACATTCCTCAAACTCCTGATAGGTAAAGTTTACTCCATGACTCCTTTTTAATTTAACTGTTCTTTTCCCGAAATTTCGGGCGTTTTTCATGCGGCATCGTGAAAAACCGGGGCTGCCGGGACGGATTCACAGCAGCCCGGATGCGGATAATTCCGGCGCAAAATAATAAAACAGCAAAAAATGAAGGTGTATTCATGAAAGCGGCTATCATTGCGATCGCAGGCTTTGTACTTTTTTTCTGTGCGCTGTGTGCAGGATGCACGAGCCCGACCCAGGCTGAGATCCAGCCGGTCGAGACCCAGACTGCCGAGATCACGACAGTCCCGACAACTACGGCAACACCCACCGCGGTAACGACAACGTACGAACCCGTGGTCGCCATACCGTCCGATATTTACGTGGACCTCCAGCTCACGAAAGACCGGCCCACGAGCAAGATCCACCTGCTCTACAATGGCGGGGCCGGTGAAATTTACGTCCAGAACGTCCGGATGAAAGTCACGCGTTCGGACGGAACGGTTACCGACAGTCTCATGGACGGGGGCAACCAGCCCAAACGGGGCGACGAGCTGATCGTGCAGGGCACAAAGACCGGCGACAGGTGCGAGGTCTGGGTCACCACGTCCGGCAAGGTGTACAAAATTATAGACCAGAACCTCTACGCAATGCAATAAAAATTCCTTTTTTAGTTTTTGCCGGTGTGGAGCTGGCGGCCGGCCTTTCCGGCAAACCACTGCAGGATTATCCCGAGCAGGACGGATGCCGCACCTGCGCCGGCAAGCACGATCCACTGCACTAATCCTGCCGTCCCGACCGCGAGCTGTGCCACAAGGTTGAGCGGGTTCCCCGGGACGGCGAGCACCAGGATCATGATAACGACAAGGGCCGTTGAAAAGACAAACTGCGCTGCGGTCCGCTCCCGGTAGTGCAGCGCAACGAGCGCTGCAATGAGGATCAGGACAAGGGACCCGAGCGTAACGTGAAGCAGGATAAGTACCGGATCCATAACCGGGATGTGGTTTACGGACAGGAGCAGGAGCCATGCGCCGGCCTGGACCGGCACGAGCACGATGCAGGCAAGCACCTTGCCCCAGACCGCGTCTGCTACGCTCACGGGCGTAGATACGAGCGTCTCTAACGTATCGTGCTGGTACTCCTCGGTGATGAGATCGATGACAAGCGCTGCCGAGATGATCCCGGGCAGGAAAACGAGCAGCGGGATCAAAAGGCCGTACACGAACTCGAAGTACCCGCTGGCATCCGAAGACGCCGGGATCTCCACGGGCAGGGGCCGGTCGGTGATCCGGTCGATGCGGGCTTCGCGGAGCTCGCCCTCGTACTGCAGGAAAACTCCTTTTAGCTTGGTATCGGCGACCGCACCCATGATGTCGCTTTTGAGCGTGTAGAGCGTGATCTTCACCGGTCCGGTATCGTTTGCCGCGGTGTCGGGCACGTAGACCACCGCGGAGAGCTGCCGTTCTTTGAGCAGCTCCACACCGGTCGAGAGGTCGACCCGGTGGATCCTGAATGCGTTGCTGTTTGAGAGGTCCCACAGGAGGGGCGAGGTGTTCCCGGCATAGCCGATATCGTAGCGGAAATGCGTGCGGCCCGCAAGCGAGCCCGGGTCGTACATCGAAGTGAGCCCGACCATCAAAAACGACGAGAAGAGCGCGATAAAGAGCTGGAGCAGGATGGCCAGAAGGATCGTCTTTTCGGAGAAGAGGCCGCCCAGTTCCTTTTTTGCAACGATTTTTACATGCCGGGCCTTCATGTGAGCCACCCCGAAAGGAAGTACAGGTTATACCCGCAGTGGAGGATGCCGGCTGCAAGGATCCCGGCAGCAGCCCCGATCCGGCCCCAGCGCTTCATGGAGAATGCAACGATGAGGAGGCAGGCGAAGTGGAGCAGGAACGGCAGCCAGATCACGCCGAGCGACAAGAAGAGGACGTTCCCGAAGACCGACTCGGTGATCTCGGCGAGCGTTGCAAAGAGCAGGAGTTTTTCGCCAACGAGAAATCCGAACGCCGTTGCAGCGCAGGCAAGGACGAGCCGTTTTGTGGTAAAAAAGGCCGGGTCCAGGAAGAAGAGCGTGTAGATCCCGGCCGCCTTTGCCGCCTCCTCGACAAATGCTGCAAAGACGATGAGGAGTACGAGCGAGAGCGGCATGGGCAGGTTGAAGAGGACAACAAGGCCCATCATCTGCGCCATGAAGACAAACGGGATCGTGGCAAGGGCAATGCAGAAGAGCGAGGCGTACGGGTGGGAGCGGGAGATGGCGCCGGCCAGGAATTCGCGGCACCGGGGCAGGAGAGGTTTTTCCGAGAAGAGGCGTTCCTCGTTAAAGTTCCGGGCCGCGATATAGAAGAGCACGGCGCTCGTGAGCCAGAAGAGCACGGTCGCGTAACAGTAATCCGCCGCGGTCCACGCGGTCCCTTCGAGCGTGAGCACGATAAGCGTGAGCGGCGAGATCAGGCTGATCACGTGCACGTTTGCAAAGATGCTCGGGAAGAACAGGTACGAGGTTGCAACGGTGGAAAAAAAGATCGAGATAAACGAGAGCTCCTTGAAGCTCCGGGCAAGCATCCCGATAACAAGGGCGCTGGCGAGAAAGAAAAGGATGACCGGGATGAGGGGGAGGAGAATCGAGAGCGGGGCGCGGATGTAGAGCGTGAGCACGGCGCAGACAAGAAGCATCCCGAAAAAGTACGGGAGCATTTTGCCGGTAATGATATACGCGGTTTTTACCGGTGTGGAGAGGAGCGGTTCGCCCTGCCGCTCGATCCGCTCGTTCATGATGCTCATCATGAAAAACTGCGAGGTGAAGTAGAGCGGGAAGATGAAGACAAAGACAAGGATGATCGAATCGAAGGGAAGCGGGGGCGAGAGCTGGTCCGGGGTGACAAAAGTACCCATCACGGATTTCTGGCTCGAAAGCACGTCCGTGTACCGCGCGACCTGCGTGTTCTGCGATGACGAGGCGACAAGGCCGGCCCGGATATCTTCCTGCGTAACCCCGAGCGTTGGCGACGGTGTCGGGATCTCCTCGACCGGCCCCTGCGGGACCGGATTACGGCCGGGCGGCGCCGGCACGAACCGGCCGGCCTGCGGCGAGGAGAAGTTGAGCTCGCTTGCAACGGTCTGCGTATCGATCCAGAGCGGGTACGCGGCAAAGAGGTCGTCTGCACCAGTATAGACGGCGGCCTTGTACTTCGCGTAGTCGCGTTCGAGTGTTTTCTGTGCGGATTTTCCTTTCTCGGTCTCTGCCGTATACACAACGCCGTCAACGATCGCAATATCGTATGGCGTAATTGCCGGCGGGATGGTCGCGGGATCGACCGTATACACCGAGAACCGGACATCGGACGCAAACAGGGAGGCAACCTGCGGGTCGTCGGTTGCGAGCCGGTACATCCCGTCCTGGATGTGCAGCCCGCTCTGGGCCGCAAAACCCGTGACCGCGATAAGGAGGAGGAAAAGGACGATGGCAACGGGAAGGAGGCCGCGCGACATGATCGAGAAGGTCTTTTTGACCTCCCAGCGTGCGATGGTGGCAATCTCACGTAGTGCGCTCATGATCTCCCCGGTTTTTTATACGGGATCTCCCGCGGATATACCAGTAGTACGGGAACCGGGGACAAATAGTGTTCGGTACCGACACATCACTATCCCAACTTATATGATGCACTCCCCGCAAGGTTAGATAAAGAGACAGGTTCCCGCCATGATACAAGCCCGCAGCCTCACCAAGAAGTACGACGATTTTACCGCGCTCGACGCGGTGAGTTTCACGTTTCCCGATGCAGGGATCCTCGGGGTCATCGGGCACAACGGGGCCGGGAAGACAACGCTCTTGAAGCTGGTTGCCGGGCTTGTCGCACCGACCTCGGGAGAACTCGAAGTAAACGGGATCGATGTGGTCCGCGACCCGGCAGCGCTCAAAGCCACGCTCGGCTACCTCCCCGAGGAGTCCCGGCTCTACGAGACCATGACCGCGGAAAACTACCTCGCATTCTTTGGCGAGATCTACGGACTCCCGAAAGACGAGATCGCGGTCCGGACCCGCCAGCTCTTTACCGCCCTCTCGCTTGAAACGGGCGGGAAAAAACTCGGCGAGTTCAGCAAGGGCATGAAGCGCAAGGCCGCGATCGCCCGCTCGCTCATCCACGACCCGGCATTTCTCGTGTACGACGAGCCGACAAGCGGACTCGACCCGATGACCTCGCGGTTCATTGCCGGGTACTTAAAGGATCTCAAAAATTCCGGGAAGACGATCGTGCTCTCGGCCCATAACCTGTACCAGGTCGAAGCGATCTGCGACCGGGTGATGATCCTCCGGCGCGGGAAGATCGTAGCGGACGGCACCATGGCCGAGCTCCGCGAACAGTTCGGCTCGATCACGTACACGGTCTGGTTCTCTGCCCCCGACCCGGCCCGGATCGACCGGGGAAAAGTGCCGTACCGGGAGGACGAGGCCGGGCTTGCCTGCGATGCCCCGGACATGGAGACGCTCAACGGAATCTCTGCTGCGATTGCGGCAGCGGGCGGCCGGGTAGACCGGATCGAATCGCGGTACCCGTCGCTTGAGGAGATGCTCGTTGCAATCGGAAAATAACAATATCGCCAACAATATACAGGCCAAAAAATCAAAAATTATAACGTCTATTACCTGAAACATAGATCCCACAAATGTGCTGGACAGTATTTTTCCGGTACCGGTCTGGAATAATGTATGGTTTGTATTCTTATTATCGATGATTCCGCCTTCCAGCGAAAAATTATCAGTTCTGTGCTCAACGGGGAAAACCACACCGTCATTACCGCGACAAACGGGCACGAGGGGCTCAAAAAAGCTGTACAGGAAAAACCCGACCTGATTATTACCGATCTCCTCATGCCCGAGATGGACGGGGGCACGTTTCTTTCAGAAGTAAAAAAAGCCGGACTCACTGTCCCCGTGATTATCCTGACTTCAGATGTCCAGAAAGTGACACGGGACCGCTGCCTTGCACTTGGCGCTTGCGGAGTTCTCAACAAGCCGGTCAACAGGGAAGCCCTTCTCGAACTGATACGCACCGCACTGTCCGGAAGGGTTACCTGATGGATATCGGCGAAGAGGAACTCGACATTCTCAAAGAGCTCATCAACATCGGCGTGGGACGGGCTGCCGGGATGCTCAACGAGATGACCGGCTGCACCATCAGGCTTTCCGTGCCGACCATCCGCCTTCTTACCGTAAGAGAGCTTGCGGATGCAAATAACAGCGTGGTAAACGAGGACGTCGCCACGGTCTCTCTTTCCTTCAACGGCTCGCTATCGGGTCTCTCGGTCCTTGCATTTCCCCCGGAAAGCGCGGCAGCGCTCGTCATGCTGCTTTCAGGAGAATCTGAAGAAAGCCCGGAGCTCGATGCTATCAGTACCGAAACACTCAAAGAAGTCAGCAATATTGTTCTCAACTGCGTCATGGGGTCCATCGCAAACCACCTCAGGCAGCACCTGACCTATACTCTGCCGCGGTACCAGGAGATTTCCGTGCTGAAACTTTCCCGGTCGGCCTCCCTCCAGCACGAAGAGGAACTTGCGATCCTTGCGGATACGCATTTCAATCTCGAAGAAAAGGAGATTGACGGCAGGATCCTGCTCATCCTCGAAGTCGGATCGCTGGAATCCCTGATGAGTGCGGCACGGGAGATGTCCCCGTGACTATCGATGCAGAACGCTTGTGCAGTTCAAAGCCGGCAGAGCAGCAGCCGGAGTGGGAGATGTTTAATTTCCTCCCGGTCGGGATTATTCTCATAGACCGGGAATATACCATCCGGTTCTGGAACCAGTGCATAGCCCGGTGGACCGAAATCCCCGGTGACACAATTGTGGGACAGGATCTCCGGAGCCGGTTTCCCCATCTTGCATCGCCGGTGTATACTTCACGGATCGACCAGATCTTTGCCGGGGGACCTGCGGTTGTATTTTCGTTCCAGTTCCATCCCCACATCATTCCGGCGCCGCTCCAAAACGGGGAACTCCTCGCGGAGCATACTTCGGTAATCCCGCTGGATTATGAGGGAGAACGGCTGGGACTCATCGTGATCGAGGATCTCACCGATCTGGTCAGCCAGGTCCGGCAGTACCGGGCGATGCGTCAGCTCGCAAACGATGAGATTGCAGAGAGAAAGAAAGCACAGGATGCGCTGTTTACTGCAAACAAGAAATTAAACCTGCTCTCAAGCCTCACCCGCCACGATATCCTCAACCAGGTGACCGCAATCTCAAGTTATCTCTACCTGCTCGAAAATTCCCTCACCGCCGGATCCGAGCAGTGCAGGTATGTGCACAAGATCTCCCGCCAGATGGAGATAATCACCCACCTGCTCGAGATCACCCGCGAGTATGAGCAGATGGGAATCTCCGCACCCGTATGGTGCGAGATGCGGCCCATCGTGGCAGACTGTGCACAGGAAGTTTTTGCCGGGAGTGTAAAACTCGAAAATAATCTCCCGATGGGATTTGAGATATTTGCCGACAAGATGATCGAAAAAGTCGTGTATAACCTCTTTGATAATGCAAAATACCACGGGATGCACGTGACCCGGATCACGGTCGGTTTTTCCCGGGCCGGTGAAACCGGCGTCTTCATTGTGGAAGACGATGGCATCGGAGTTCCCGAATCAGAAAAATCAAGAATCTTCTTAAAAGGCGTCGGGAGCAGGAGCGGGCTCGGGCTCTACCTGGCACAGGAGATCCTTTCGCTCACCGGCCTTGAGATCCGGGAGACCGGGACGCCGGGAAAAGGGGCACGTTTCGAGATCCTCGTTCCCCCGAAAATGTACAGGCTCCGGGAATAACCCGAGTCCCGTCACACGACCCGGACTTCCGCACCGCTGTTGCGGGCCGAAGTGACGAGCGTTGTCCCGCCGCAATGCTCCGCCATGTACGACTGCGCCGCCCGCTCGATATCCTGCATTCCCGTATCTCCGATGGCATAGAGCGTGGGGCCAAACGAACTCATGCCCGCCCCGGCAGCGCCGGCACTCCGCATCGCGTCGAGGAGGCCGCCTATCTCTTTTGGCTGGAACGAGAGCTCGACTTTTTTGAAACCCAGGTGCTGGATGGCGTTTATTGAAGTCCCGAAGAGGTCGAGGTCCTGCTCTGCAATCCCGGGGAGCATCCGCATGAGGACTTCGTGGCAGAGCATCCGCACGTCATCGATCGGGACCGGGCAGCAGTCCTGGAAGATCTCTTTTTCCCGGTTCCCGCTCGCGCCCCCGGGAAGCGCCGGCGTTGCAAGCAGGATGCGCCAGTTCCGGGGAAACTCGCGGTGCACGAGGACCGGGGGCGGGGGCACGCCTTTTGAGGCGGAGGACGGGGCAAACCCGGACTTCGTGCAGCCCTTCCCGAACCGGTGGCCCCCGTCAAGGACAAAGCCGCCGTACTCGAACGCTGCGGTCCCGATGCCCGATGTCCCGCCGCGCCCGGCAAGCTGAGCGAGCCCGGTCGTCGGAATGGACTTCCCGTAGAGTTCGGAGATCGCCCGGGCTGTCGCAAGCGCCACCTGCGAACCGCCGCCAAGGCCGCTGTGGGCCGGATACTGTTCCCGGACGGTAACCGATACATTTCCGCCGGCATGGATCGCTGACAGCACCCCTTTGGCCGTCTCGCGGATCCGGGCTGCCGTGACTTCATCGCAGCCGCGGACTTCAAACGCCGGGGATGACCGCGCCTCGATGAGGATCGCAGGTTCGTCGAGCGCAATCCCTACGCCGCCGTCGACCCGTCCCAGTCCGCCGTTCATGTCGAGCAGGGTCAGGTGGATCCGGGAGGGGGTCCGGACAATCACGCGGCGCTCCTCCAGGAACCGGTTATACGGGAACTGCTCCTCGATGAAGATGAGCGGCTCGCCGCTGTGGATGATCTGGTACTGGCGCGAGAGCAGCGGTTCGTTTTTGCAGATCGAAAAAATGCGGCTCGTGTCGTCCTGTGCCGGGGAGACCCGGGCTGAAAGGATCTCGCGCCGTGCCTCGATATGGTGGCTTTCTATGATCTTTCCTATGGGGATATCGGCTTTCATGAGGTCGTCGCGGAACTCGGGGGCGAGCCGGGCAACCGGTGTCTGGGAGGTTGCGTACACCAGCACCTCGCCGGTTGCAGAGTCCAGGAGCTCGACAACGCGGTTGTTGACATCGTCGCCCGGTGCGATCCTGAGACGTTCTGCTGCAAGGGCGTCTGCCGGGACGACCACCTGCTCGCGGGTCTGTACCGCAACCGGGTGGCCGGTGACCGATTCCAGGAGCTGTGTGACCGAGCCATCGGTCCCGAGCAGGATCTTCTGGACGGGCGAGAGCCGGCCGACATCGTCCTCGATCTCTTTGAGACGGTGCGCTATGTCCATCTTTCAAACCTCCATGCCGGAGCTCATAAGGTTACTGATCGAATGCCGGTAAAAAACCCGGCGATCAGTCCCGTCTCCGGCCGCCATTCCGGTTCTTCCCGGAAGCCGGGTCCCGGGGCACCTGTGCGGCAACCGAATCGATCGCATCCTTGGAGAGCCGGCCTTTTTTTGCAATCACGGCCCCGGCCTGGATCACGGTGATGCGGGACGTGAGGGCAAAGCTTTCGCTGAAGAGATCGAGGCCGCCTTCGCAAAAATCGTCAAGCCCGATCGGGACACAGGGCGCATCGGTCGCGGGCCTGCTGCTCACCGGGCAGACCACGATCTCCCCCGTCTCGCGTGCAGCCATGACAATCGCCGGCCGGGTCTTGGCGCCATCATAGCCATTGAACGGCACGGTGGCAAGGACCACGTCGCCCCTGCGGTAGGTTCCCATATGTGGGGTAGATTCCGGCGCGGTACCCCATAAGGCGATCGCATCTGCGATGGGGCTTGGCGGGGACATACCGGGAGGGAAAGCATATACGCCCATGAGCTCATGATCGCACACAGGGAAAGGTGAAAACGATCATGGAATTTGCAGATTGCGTGATGCAGCGGTACGCGACAAAGAAATTTAACGGGAAAAAAATCCCGGAGAACAAGGTGGACGAACTCCTCGATCTTGTTCGGTTCGCACCCTCGGCCTTAAACCTCCAGCCCTGGAAGATCAAAATCGTTACCGACCAGAAGACAAAAGAAGAGCTCAAAGCCGTCTCGAACAACCAGGAGCAGGTGACGACCTGTTCGCACCTTTTGGTTTTCTGCGCAGATTCGGACTACGACACCCTCATCAGACGGCTCGGAGCGCTCTTGGCGAAGAACCATGTCCCGGATGATGTGGCAGAAAAGATCACCAGTATGGCAGCGATGTTTGCCGGGAGCATGACAAAGGAGCAGCGGGCCGCATGGTCGCAGGCCCAGACCTATCTCGCGCTCGGGAATGCCTTAAACGGCGCAAAGGCGCTCGGTTTTGATTCCTGCCCGATGGGCGGATTCGACCCGGCCGCGTATTCGCGGATCCTCAAAATCCCAAAACATCTCGTGCCCGTGATGCTCTGCCCGATCGGGTACGCGGCGGATACCCAGGGGCCAAAAGTACGGTACGGGAAAGAGGAGATTGTGTTTTAAAATCGGAATGAACAATTGCCAAAAAATTTTTAGAGAGAAAATCTGCCCCAGTCTGTTCCCGGATATGCCCCATCGGCAACCACAAGGCATTCAATCCATCCGGTTCCACGCGTGATGAGGCACACTATGGCACGCGGCCGGAAAGCAACGAACATCCGCGACGAGGCAAAACTGCTTGCGGAACAGATGGGGTACCGCTGGATTGAAAACCCGCATGCCGATCTCGCGTTCGATTTTATCATGTTCCGGCCCGCGGCAGTTGCCGTAGTCAAACTCAAAAAAATCCGGAACGCAATCCTTGGCGATCTCGATGCCGCAAAAAAATTTCCCGATGAGGTCGCAGCGTTACGGGAGCTCCCGTTTCCCCCGCACGTTCTCCGCGAGCTCTGGATCCGGACACAGGACGACCGGTGCTGGCGCCGGTTCTATATTTTTTCCGAAATGACCGGGGAGATCGGCCACAACACCGCAGAGAAGTACCGGAACCGGCATGTGGACGAACATTATTTCGATAATGCCCCGTACCGGGTCGAGATCCCGATCCGGAGATACCGTCAGACACCGGCGGGTCCGGAGGCCCTCTCCGGGGAAGGGTCGGTTCCCGAACAGGACCCGAAAAAAGATACGAAAAAATAAGCCCGTACAGGGCTCCGTTTGCCATTTTGGGAAGGTCCGGAAAAGTTCCACAGGAAATCGTGTCCACGCCCAAGGAAAATATTGTTTTATCTGCCTGTTTTTCGAAAATACCCGGTTAAAACGATTTTTGATCCTGCAAAATAGCGGCCCTGTACGGAAGGGGTAAACAGGGAGGCTGGAACAGCCCAGACCCTGCCAAAAGATACGCGGAAACCCGAGTTTTGGGCGTATTTTTAACGAGGGGTATCGGCAGAAAATTGCTTAAAACTACGAAAAAATTCCAGAAATCGCCAGTTTTAATCCGTTTGCCGCCCCCCTTACGCCACCCCTGCCCCGTGGGGGCGGGGGCGTATGCGATAGTGAGGGAATTACCTGTACCGGGAGCTGCCCGAATTGCAGATACTACGACACGTGAAAATTTTTAGAGACGGGTTAAGAGTCGTCCCCCTTTTTAGTTCGTACCATAACCGGGATGCAACAAAAACCAGTACGTGCACAGCTGACGTTCGCAGTACTCAGGATCGTCAAACTTCTTCCGGATACAGTTCCAGAAAAACCTGTTATGTTTCCGGCAGCGGAGATGCACGAGCTCGTGGTAGATCACATATCCGATCAGATCATCCGGAAGCCTCCCAAGAAGTGTGTTTACCGTAAGGTTGCCGTTCCTGCTACAGCTGGCCCACTTGGTTTTCATGCTTCGGAAAGAAATCCGGCCGGGCGTCCTCTGGATCTCCGGTAAAAATTCCCGAACAAATCCTCCGACGAGCATCTTAAATTCGTCCGGTGTCCGTGCCACGGGTTGTGCCTGGTGTAAAGCAGCCTGAGATGTACGGATCTCATCGTACTTGCGCTCGATCCAGCGGCGGTGCGATACAAGCATCCGTTCCTCGTCCTGGCCAATCGGCAGCACGACAAGAAGGGTCCCGGTCCGGAATTCAAGCCGGGGATACCGGATATTCCGGTAGGCCACCGTGTACGGGAAAGGCCGTTGTTCAGCCGCTAACTGCATAGGTCTTCACGCTCTCGATAAGCCGGAGGAACATATCGTCAATCTCCTCAACGGTTTTGCCGTGCTGCTTGCCATAGCGGCGGATGAACCGCCGGATCTCCTGTTCGATGTTTTTCTTTGCGCTGGTCTGCGCGATCCAACCGGGGAAGAGGATCTTTTTGAGGTTTTCCGAAAGTTGGCGGAGTTCTGCGGCAAGCGCCGGATCTTTGCCCCAGCGTTCCTCGATCTTTAAGAGCATGGAGTATTCGGCATCGGGAAGTCCGAGGGATTGTTTCTCGGAGTTGAGTGCCTCCATCTCACGGATGACCGCTGCACCGTCGCGGTAGATCGCATCGTAGTCCTTTGATTTTTCTTTCCACGCACGGATGATCTTCTCGACCCGGTCAAGGAGGGATTCGTATACCGGCGTCTGGTTCTGGTCGACAAGGACGAAACGGTTTAAGGTAAATACAATGTTTGCGGCCCGCTCCCGTTTGTCCTGGGATTTCTCTTCAAGGTTTTTTAAATAATCCGGGCCAAATTCTATGACCGGAAGACCGGTCTCCAGCTCCGCGACTTCGGTGGATGTGTGAACATACCTGACGGTCTTCTCGAAATATTTCCGGACGGTTGCCAGGTAATCGGGCTGTTCCCGGAGGGCCATGCGCTGGTAATACGAGTAAACATTGGAATACCAGGAATACTGTTCGAAGAATTCCAGTTTTATTGCATCGGGGCCGAGGAACTCAAAGACACGGCGCATGCTCCGGTAAGTGTCCACGAACTCTTCTGCAACCAGCTCATCGGAGGTCAGCCGTTCTATCGCGGAAAGGAACGTGTCCCGGTCATCGGCACCGATTTTGATGCCGGCAAAGATCCGGGCAAGGTCTGCCATGTATGCTTCGAACTCCGCCCGGATCTCATCGATCGGACTGATGGCCCATTCGATATCTTTCTCGTTGTACTGTTCGAGTGCCTTTTTGAAATTTTTCAGGATTCCCACATAATCGAGAATAAGGCCGGCTTCCTTTACTCCCTTGTAGGGCCGGTTTGTCCGGGCTATTGCCTGGAGAAGCCGGTGCTCCTTGAGCGGTTTGTCCAGGTACATGGCCTGGAGTGCGGGGGCGTCAAAACCGGTGAGGAGCTTGTCGGTGACAATCAGGATCCTCGGATCTTCCTCTTCCCGGAACCGGTCGCGGATCCGAGTATTGATCTGTTCGGTGGTGTACCCGGGATTTGCTTCCATGACGCCGGTTTTGTACGTTTCGAGGAGCTCGTCGCGTTCCTCGTCCTGGTAGGTCATGACGATCTCGGAATAATGCGGTGGGAGGTGCTTATCGAGTTCCTGCTTGTAGAGCCGGCAGGCCCGGCGGCTCACGGCAACGACCATGGCCTTGTACCGGCCGTCGACATTTTCCCGGAAGTGCGCTGCAATATCTTCTGCGATCTTTTCGATTCGTTTGGGATTTTCAAGATAGACCCGGATGATATTGAGGCGTTTTTTTACGCCTTCTTCGACCGGCTGCCGGTACGCCAGAGGAATCTCTTCGAGTTCCGTGTCAAGGAATACCTGGAGCATCTCGCGGTTGAGGTGGATGCCGGCCTCGTTTTCCAGCCGGGGCTGGTACGCGATCTTTACAGTAAAGCCGTCTTCTATTGACTGGCGGATGAAATACCGGTCAAGGTATGCCTCACCGTCCGCGGGGTAGGCAAATTCCGAATAGGTGTCTTTCCCGGTCCGGCTGACCGGGGTACCGGTAAACGCAAAGAAGAAACCGTTTTTGAAGATGCCGTCCCGCATCTCGGCAGCCATGAGGCCGTACTGCGAGCGGTGGCCCTCATCAATGAACGCGACAATATTTTTACGGGTCGTGACGTTTTCGCCCGGGAGATTTTCAAGTTCCTTCTGGAGATTTTTGAGTTCGTCGGGCCGGAACTTGTGGATCAGGGTGATCATGATGCCGCGCCTGCCCCGACCCTGGTCGGCGAGAAGGTACTGTTTGAGTTCGGCAATGCTTTTGATGATCTCCGGGGCCCGTACCGCTGTGGTGAGGGCAGCGTATTCTTCGTAAAGCTGGTCTTCGAGATCGATCCGATCGACAATAAAAAAGATCGAGGGGTTTTCAAGTTCGGGGAGATGGTAGAGCTTGTTTGCGGCAAAGATCATCGTGAGTGTCTTGCCAGATCCCTGCCAGTGCCAGACAAGCCCCCGGTTCTTTTGGGTTTTCCCGGCAAAATTGTCAATGACCCGGGCTACGATTTTGTTTGCGGCCCGGTACTGGATGTAGCGGGGGAGGACCTTGGTGTCTTCCCCGGCTTCGCGGCGCATGAAGAGGAAATATTTGAGGATGTCAAGCAGGCATTCCGGCCGGAGCATGGATACTGCCGCGTCGAGCGGGTCGGTCCCTTCGATCTTCCATTCATCGGTCCGGACCTCTTCCTGCCAGGGGACGATGGGGAAGAACTTTACGACCTGTTCGGCGGCCATGCCGATCTGGACGTACTTGTAGAGCTCGGGGACGGTGCCTTCGTACTTTTTGATCTGGCGGTACGCGGTGTTCCAGTCCTCCGTGAGGCTCGCCGGGTCTTTGCACTCGATGTTCACAAGGGGGATGCCATTTATGTAAAGGAGAATGTCGTTGCGGATCACCTGCGAGGGGCCCTGGTGGCTGACCTGCCGCGAGACAACAAACTCGTTTGCGGCCGGATTAGCGTAATCGATGAGCCGGACGTACCCGACCGTCCGGGTCTTTTCCAGCCTGAGGGGAATGCCCTCTTTTAAGAACCGGAGGATCTGTTTTGCGGATTCGGCGCCCATGACCCGGCTCTGGAGTTCGCGGACAGCGACCCAGACCTCTTTTTCTTCGAGCGGCACATCCGGGTTAAGGGTCTTTATCGCCCGGATGAGGGCGGTGACAAGCAGCGGCTCCTTGTAACTGTCCCGCTCAAGCTGGTCGGCGTGAACAATCTTCCACCCGGCTGCCGCGAGTTTTTCGATGAGAGGGGTTTCGATGAGAGAGGATTCGAGGGATTTCATGGTGATGGATCCCCCTCTTCAAGCAGTTTGTCCGCAGGGATTTCAGCATATAATCGTTCAAGATAGGAAAGCGTAGTCTCAGTGACAGTGTAGATTTGGGGATACAATCGGATCATAGGATGAGACGCGGTATAGATCGATTCCGGAGAAAGATCATTTATGCCATAACGGGTTGTCTGCTCATGAACTTGAGTGATCACCGATAGTGTGAATAAGGGAGCCGTAACACAAATTCCACAAAGCGTGGCTTTCAGCATATCATGTATCATATCGTTGGTGAGATCCTCCCAAACGATCTTTTTCAGGAGTCTTTCACCTGAGGGGTTCCCTGCAACCAGGGGTCTCCATAGCCGATATGTTCCCTGGCGGATTTTATCGCAGACTTCTTCCCGGAACTGAGGAGTGTCGAGTTTTTTCTCTACCTCGTCCATTGATTGATCGAGCATGATGAGAGAGTCAATGTAGTTTTTCATCTCATCATAGGGCATATTCCAGATTTTGTCCTCATTCGCGGCAAAATTGTTGAGCTCTTTGAGCAAAAAGTCAATTCCTTCATCGGATTGCTTGAGAAGATCTTCATTCAGGATAACAGATACTTGATCGGCGGAACCGGTATTCTTCAGATTATTTACAGCTTTAGCCTGAACTCTCATGTGACTGACGATTTTTTTGAGGGCGGATATGGTATGAATACAGACTTTTGATCCTTTATGGCCGATGATATCGTTGCTTCTGGCCATCCCTTCTGTAATGACACCATAATAAAAACCAAAGGACTTCCAGCTTTTTTCATGACTTTGCTGGAGATGATAAATTGCATGGGAATAACATTGGCCATCAAAAAGGGTTTTTGCACTTTTAAGATCGGAAAATGCGTCTTTAAGCGATTTTTGAGCAAGCGGTATATTTGATTTCGGAACCGTTTTTAAGGATTTACTACGGTGAGGCATATTTTATCACCCCTTGATTCCCTTTCGCAGTCTATCGATATTTTGTAAAACCCGTTTCCTGCCGGTCAAGAGATCGTTCATGAGACCCTGTTTGAGTTTTTCGTAGTGGGCGATACGCTGGCGCTGGAGGGAAAGTTTGCGGTCGATGGTGGTGAGAATGGTGGCGATTTTTTGTTGTTCCGTGAGTGAGGGAAATGGAATTTGAATGTTGCTTACTAATTTCAGATTAAGTCCACTACGATCATTATCTCCAGTCAAATTCCGGATTTCGGAATATTTGAATGCCAAACAATAATGAAGGAATTCGGAGGAAAGGGATCCATCGGGCAACATTATTGCGACTGACTGACTGCATGCCATCGGTTTCTTAATAATGATGGTACGTCCACGTGTTTGTCCTCTACCCGACAAAGCAATTGCTACACCACCGGCAGGATGGACTTTAGCATTAGAATTATTGACTCCCGCTAGAGTCAAGTTTTCCGGAGTTGAAAAAACATAGTGGCCCTTGATATCCCCGGATTTCAACCACCCAATATTCCCACCATAATATTCGGGATGTTGGGTACTGGGTGTTCCACCGGTAACAATATCAGACACTTTACCTATTTTCTTTACGTCCCACTCCTTCGGAATCGTCCCGACGTCCGGATCTTCCCGGAACTCCGTATGCCCGATGCCCTTTGTCATGAGCTCATGCAGGACACCGATTTTGAGCCGCTCGGTTTCGAGAGCTGCTTGGCGCGAGCGCTGGATGGCGTCGTCAACGGTGGAGAGGATCGTGGCGATGCGGCGCTGTTCGGGAAGGGGGGGAAGTGGGATCTGGATTTTTTTCACTTGAGCATCATTGAGTGCCGGATATTGGGCACCAACCATCATCCGGTTGCATTGTTCTATAACGGGTGTTGAAAAAAGAGTGTAGAGTAAGTAGTGAGGATCGATCTCCCCATTACTACGTAGTACAGCAAATCCGGTTGAACAGATCTGGTTATTCAGTATTTTAGGAATTATAGCGAATGCTTTGAGGTAGGGACGTACCTCTGACAGGATAATATCATCTATATGCACAATACGACGGGCCCGCGAAGGTGCATCTTTTCCAGATAATTCTTTTACAGAGGTAATGACACCAGTTCCGTTTTCAACTGCATCGATATCGATATAGGTAAAGAACTCTTGCGGTTTTTGAGAGGGATCCCGGGATTCTGGGTTGATATCAACGATATCTTTCAATTCTGTAAACTGCCATGTCGGGGGTAAATTTTGAGGTATAGCGGCAGTCATGGCTGAACCTCTGATGATGTGGTCAAGGCTTGTGTGGCAGAGGGGGGCACATACTTTCTATACATTTTTCCTGTAGTACTGCCCCATTTAATTTTGAGATCTTTATCTCCACGTGAAATCGCTGCCACAATTTCATCTTTATTTTTCAGAAATGCGTCTTCAACAATAACTTTGAACGGTACACGAATGTCTGCTCCAAACAGAGTGAAATTTTCCCATATGCCGGACACTTCCATTGGCCCAATTTTATCTTTTAAGAGAAGGGGACGATTTAACTCCGAATTTCCAAAGCGTGTGGATACATTCTTCAAAGATTGGTGTCCTCCACGAACAAGCCTGGCTACTTCCTGGATTGTTTTATAGTCATTTGGGGAAATTTCTGCAGGAAGTTGTAATTTTACGTTGAAGATCGCCTGAATATCAGACAAATCCGTATACAAACAATAAAGTCCATGTATCTGCTGTCGATCTGCGGGATTATTAATTATTTTAGATGAGGGAATGACGACACATTTGACCGGGGCACCCCATAATAATTCCAAAGTACCCCCTTGTAACCAACCATCAATTACAGAATAAAGGATCCGTGCACGATCGATATTCTGTACTACGTTTTGTCCTGAGAACTGAACTGAAGTTTCATGAATCTCAAAATTTGCAGATAATGAGAAGGTAAAATCGGGATCTTGAACCTCGAATTTGACCAAGACCGGCGACCCAAAAATTTTCATTTCGACATTACTGAGTCGCACAAGAGTATTTTGCAGATGAAAATCAACGGAAACAATTTCCCGAGGTTGTGGTGTCACACGCACGGTACCCATTTCATTGTGAGAGGGATCATATGTCAAAACACCATTAATTTCAGCATTTTTAAGACGAATTTGTGAGTCAAGGGGCGTTAGTTCGACGGAATCAAAACTTCGACCGGAAACAACATCATAGAATGCCTGAACTTTTATCTTTGACTCAGGTTTTGGAGACAGCGAAAGAGTAAATGTTGGGTGGACATCGGGTCGCGTAGGTACAAGAGAGACGTGATCTAATTTTCCACCGGAAATATTGCGATCTACACGGAAACCTTTGTGATCAAATACCGGATCCATTTTTGAAAACAGGGCGGGGTTTTTCATGGAGTCCAGATATGCATACTGAATTGCATTTCCTGTGATGTACCCGATAGCGGAAATTGCATCCATCTCGATAAAATGCAAATCATAATCTGCAAAATCTGCTCTCTTCTTCTCGTCGATTTTTCGACTTACAAAGAAGTACGGATGATTCTTGCCTTTGAGCCTGCCATAAAGGTCTCCCAGCATTTTTTTCACGTTCGGATCCTGAAGCGAATAACCAATGAAGACCACACTTTTTTCTGCAAACAGGGACCGTAATTTACTCCAGACAATAGATTTGGAATCAAATTTTTTGTAATCCTCTGATGTGATAATCAGGTTATCGGGATCCGTAACATCTCCATGAATCTTCAACAGGATCGTTTTTTCCGGATACTCGGACAATCCCGGCAAATCCTCATCGTGGGAAACAACAATAATCCTGTCACGATAGGCATGTTCGAATAAGGGATCGTAATTGGTTGTCACCACGTACTTGATCCGGTTGATCAGTGCGAGTGCCTCATGGATATCCTGATGGACAGGATCCTTTCCGAATTGTTCCACTAAGAACTGGTTCAGCTCTTCCCGTCCGTTTTTCTGGACATAACAATCTGCCGCATCCTGAAGCGATACCGAATCCGTGACGATTCCACCTTCGGGTAATTCTCCAATGGATGAAAGCAGGAGAGAGCATAATTCGCTCCCGCTGGGATAGCCGGCATAACATGAAAACCCGGATCCTACCCACAGGATGACTTTCTCTTCGCGAATTAGTCGGCACAACGTATCCAGTTCGCGGTTTGCGGGAGCAAATCCCGATGTGATCGTAGGCTGAACCTCACTCATCCTACTCCTCCCCGGTAAGAAAACTATTCGGAATTTCCGAATGGTTGACTGCAGGAACCAACTCAGAACCAACTATCTGGTATTTCCAGATAGTTGCCGGTCCGCGAGACTGCTCATTCATGAGGGGCATCCTCGCGTGATTCTTTGGCGGGCGGGAGACCTTTGACCTCCTCAACCATAAGATCGAAATCGCTGGTGGGTTGGGTGGCTTCCTGCAATCGCCGGGCTTCTTCGTATTGCTCGAACGCCGACTCTGCGATCCGGTGGGCAGTTTCTGCCGATATTCGTCCGGCGGAATTGAGGATTTCCCGATCGTTGAGTCTCAGGAACGCATCGAGTTTGACCATCCAGTCTTTCATGGTCATCGTTTTTCTTTGCCGGGCCTGAAGTTCCGCAAAATCAAGATACTGGGTAACGATGAGGTTGAGCTGGGAGATCTCATCCTCGGTCAGGTAATTTTTGGCAACAATAACATCGGTTTTCAGCACACGGCCTTTTGGTGCATGTTTCCATGTCGAAAGCCCCATATGGGGTTTATCCGAATGGGCCCGCTCGGCAATGAGCTCGGCAGCAGTATGCCCGTGTATCGCCCAGTGCATTTTGTTCTGGACGGTCTTGAAAAACTCTAACGTCATCTGGTGATGGGGATCGTAATCAATGCTCGTGGCATAGATATCGGTAATCTTCTGGTAGAACCGCCTCTCCGATGCACGGATATCCCGGATACGTTCGAGCAGCTCGTCGAAATAATCCTCTCCGGGACCTTTCCCCTCTTTAAGCCGTTCATCATCAAGGACAAAGCCCTTGACAACATACTCGCGGAGACGCTGGGTCGCCCACTGCCGGAACTGGGTGCCGCGATGGGAGCGGACGCGGTAACCTACCGCAAGGATCATATCGAGATTATAAAAGTCGACGAGACGCTCAACACGGCGCTCCCCTTCGGTTTGAACTATTCGGAATTTCCGAATAGTTACCCGGGGATCGAGTTCCCCCTCTTCGTAGACATTTTTTATATGCTCATTTATCGTTTTAACAGATTTTTCGTACAAATCGGCAATCTGCCGCTGGGTCAGCCAGACAGATTTTTCATACAGCCGGACCTGGACCCGGGTATCTCCGCCTTCTGACTGATAGATAAGGAACTCTGAAGGGATGCGTTCAGGATCATATACTTCCGGCGAACCATTCCCCGTCATTCTTTCACGCTCCCGTACCCGATCTCTGCAAGATAGTGCTCAACCTCCGCGTCCACCGTCCGGAGCTCCGCGTCCACCTTTCGGATCTCAGCCCAGGTCTTTGGGATATCGATCTCCTCGGCCTCCTTTTCCGGCGAAACATAAAGCGTCACGTTCAGGTTGAAATCGTTCTTCTCGATCTCAGCGAGCGGGACAATACGCGAGAAGCCGACGATCTCCTCCCACGATCGTGCAGTGCCGGCGATCCGTTCGATGTTCTTTGCCGCAAGGATGTTGAGCTTGCGCACATCGGGATGCTTCCCGAACTCCTGCGCCGCGTTGATGACAAGCACCCGGCCCTTGTGATCTTTTAATTTTTTCTTTGCAAAGAAGAGCAGCGCTCCCGGGGCACCGGTGTTGTAGAAGAGTTTTTCCGGGGTAAGAACCACACACTCCAGCAAATCCGCCGCAAGAACCTGCTGCCGGATCGCTTTTTCCTTGCCGCCCCGGAACAGACACCCGTTATCGATCACAACACCGACCCGGCCGGAGGCGTCCTTTGCCGATGCAAGCATGTGCTGGATCCATGCCCAGTCCGCAGACTGCCGGTTCGGGAACCCGTAACAGAACCGCTGCTTCCAGAACTCACCTTTTTTCAGCTGGATCTCATCGTACATGTCCTGGTTCCACGGAGGATTTGCCACAACCACATCGAACTCGCGGATTGTTTCCTTCTCCTTGAACTTGGGGTACAGCAGGGTGTCGCCGTATTCCAGGTGCACGTTCCGTATATCGTGGATGTACATATTCATCCGGCCGAATGCGAGCGTCTTTGCATTCGCTTCCTGCCCGTACAGGAACAATCGTTCTGCTGCTTCCGGCCCGTATTTTTCCCGGACATGCGCATGGGAGATAATGAGCATCCCGTTCGAGGCCGAGGCCGGATCGTACACGCTCTCACCCGGTTTTGGATCGAGAACCTCAATGAGGACACGGATTACCTCACGCGGCGTGTACACCTCGCCCTCCTTTGCTTTCTGCGGCGCAAAGTACCGGAGGATCCACTCGTATGCATCGCCCAGGATATCCGGGGATACATGGTGGAGTTTCTTCTCGCTGAACAGTTCGACCAGCTGCCGGAGGATCTCCGCGTTCTCGGGGCTCTTGGCAAACTCGATGAAGTCCACGGTATCAAGGACATCCCGAAGCTCGGGGTTCCGTTCCGCGATCTCCTTGAGTGCTTTGGAAAATACTTCCGGGAGGTTGTCGACCGATTTCCGGAGGATCTCCCACATATACTCATCCGGAAGATCGAAATCATGGTACATCGCACGCTTCGCTTCCCCGCGTGCTTCCTCTTTTGAGTACCCATCTTTGAGGGCATCGCTGTACGCTTCTTCGAACTCAAGCTCCCATTTGTCGCTGATGCGCTTGAGGAACAGGGGCAGGAGAATAAACTTGTAATCGACCCGCGTCCGGATAATATCCGCAGCCCGTTTGAGGAGCGATTCGAGATCGCTCCGGGTCAGCGTGGCGTTATCCACGTCAAAAATTTCAGACACAATGGCATCCCTGCGGACCAGAGTGTAAATCTTCTTCCTTGCATCGTTCTCCTCCGGAGTAACCGTGAGGAGGCCGGCTTTTCGCAGACGTGAAAGGAGCACCGGAACTTTATCAGGACTATCCTTTGCTGCTTCAAGAAGGACTTTCTTTGCGTCGTCCTGCCGGAAAGGATTCGTATCGAAATGTCCAAGGAGTGTGGTATACCCCTGTTCGATCCATGTGGGAAGAGCCCCGTTCAGACTCATAACAAGTGATAAATCGTGCAAGTATAAAATGTTGATTGTTATTATATAAACATAAATTTTTTAGTTTATGTATCTTGAGATTAGGCAAGTGCCGAACAGGACCCAAAAAAAGATACACAAAAATAAGCCCGTATAGGGCTCCGTTTGCCGTTTTGGGAGGGGCCGAAAAAGTTCCACGGGAAATCGTGTCCACACCCAAGGAAAATATTGTTTTATTTTGGTATTTTCAAAATATATTCGATTATAACGGGATTTGATCCTGCAAAATAGCGGCCCTGTACGGGTGGGGTAAAGGGGGGTGCTGGAACAGTCCAGGCCCTGCCGGAAGGTGCGTGGAAACCCTGTTTTCGGATGGATTTTCAGGATCATAAAAAACCGGATTTAAACCGGTATTTCTCAAAAATACCCATGATTACAACGAAAAGCCCGCACCTTTATCCTGACTGCAATCCACAAAACCACTCAAACGGCACGAAACGGATATGAACCATAGATCTCACCCACAAAATCATATAATTTGGATGTGAATACTGAAAAAAATATATCTTACAGGATGATACAAAATGGAAATGCCGGACAGCAAGGGTACACTTCCGAAGACCGGAGAAGTTTTCAAATTAATCTTTGACCGGATCCAGACCGGGATCATTGTCATCGATCCGATACAACAAACCGTTGTTGACATCAACAACCATGCAGAAGAACTTCTCGGCATCAAAAGGAATGACATTATAGGTAAGACCTGCACGGAAACCACGTGTCAGGAAAGCATCTGCCCGTCATTCGATGGAACCTGTCCGAAACCCGATCTCCACCAGCAGTTCAATAATACCGAACACCGCATGATGTCGGCGAAAGGCGAACTGATCCCGGTACTCAAGACCACTGCCAAAATTCAGTTTGAAGGGAAAGTCTACCTGATCGAAAGTTTTGTCGACATCCGTGACCGCAAAGTAGCAGAAGACCGGAAAGTTGCCCTGCTCGCCTACTTAAACGAGGCGTTTTTCCGGATACGAACACCGCTCGAACTGATTCAAAACAGTCTGTCCGAGATTGCCGGGCAGGTGGGATCCGGGACATATACCAATGAAGATATCCGGTCGCAGTTAACCATAGAAGCAAAAAACATTGCCGCGATCGTAGCCACTCTCGAAGACCTCGCCGCGAAAGCAAAAGAGGATAATAAAGAGATCCCTGAAGGATACATCGGTTTCCTCACCGGGAAGTGAAATCGTGGCGGATGAACACGCTGTCGCCCGTGAAAACCGGTTGTATCTCCTGCTCTCTGCTCCCCAGGAGGTTAATCGCCTGAATGTCGCTGTCACCAAAAAAATCCTGGACAACGGCTGCAAACCCCTGGTAATTTCATTAAACCAGCCGGTGAGGGTAATTTCAAAAACATATGCCAAAGCGGGCATCCTTCCCGAGATGTATTACGTTGTCGATGCCGTGACGCGTTACTCCGGTGGTGAAATGGTCCCGATGCCGCAAATACGGTACGTGAACCATCCCGCGGACCTGACCGGCCTCGGAATCGCTATTACCGAAACACTCAAAGCCATGCCTCCGGTTCACAAGTGCATTCTCTTTGACTCGTTAAGTCTCCTTCTCATCCATACCCCGACAATCACAGCTGCAAAATTTTTGCATTTCCTCATCAACAATCTCAGACTTGCAGAAACCTCGGGAATAATCCTGTCCGCAGATGTTGGGATCGATCCGGTGATCCTCTCCCAGATTTCGACCTTTGTCGACAGCATCATCACATTTGATAAAATGCGGTAAGAATCCACGTGCATTTTAAAGAATAAGGCCCTCCCTTTCAAAAGGAAATGCAGATTATATAGTTACTATTTAATATCAATGAACATATGATGAAAATACAGGTGCGCTGTGAAACGGCGGGATGCAGGGGTAAGCGAACTTACCGATGAATTCCTTTTGATCGGTCTGCTGGTTGCAATTGCCATAATTATCCTGGCAATATCTTTTGGCCTCTTTGGATTTCTCCAGAAGTCCGCGTATATGGTACCGGACTTCAGCTTCAAAAACATCTCGGGTCACTCGGCTATCGCCGTTTTCCACCGTGCCGGCGATCCGGTCTATTTCACCGATACGACAAACGACTCGTTCCAGGCCGGGTTCTACGTTGACACCATCACTGGTACGTATCCCGTAAAGCCTGTTCCTTCACTCACTGGTTTCGGTCCCGGCCAGACCATCTATATCTATTACACCGGCTCCGGGTTTGCCGCAGCAACAAACCTCTCCGGAGTAACATTTCCCTCGCTGCCTCCCGGCATCATAAACCTCCGCCTTGTCGATCTCAAGACGCACGTGCTCATCGCACAGATGAATACAACCGTCGGGACAACCGGTACCGGAACGACAACCACAGCAAACATAACAACAACGGCCACCACAACCGTAGTAACCACCAACGCGACAACCGTACCGACGCCGGCCTCCTATGCCCTGAAGGTTTCATGGACACCCAAGGGATCGGGAGCAAATGCACTGGGAACGATCTCTCCGCCAGGGACAAACGATGCGACTGTGAATGTTTTGACCGGTGCAAGCCAGACCTTCACGTTCGTGCCTGCCTCAGGGTACCGCGTCCAGTTCATCAGGGTCGATGGCGTTCAGGTCTCCTCCGGGGGAGCGGTCGACCAGGTGCTCACCTATACCCTTACAAATGTCCAGTCCACCCATACCATCAGTGCACATTTCGGATAAAACCCCGAAATGCCGGCAGCCGGTTCTTATGACCGGAGACATTATACTTTGCTGGGGGAGATTCACTGAGTGACATGCCCCGATGCGACACCTGTGGGAAAAATGTCTCGCTGCCCTTCCACTGCCAGTACTGCGGCGGGAATTTCTGCGACGAACACCGGCTGCCGCCGAACCATGCGTGTGCCGGCCTTGCTGAATGGAAAAAGACCCCGGCCCCGGGTGTCGGTATCCGGTACGGCAGCGGGGGTGCGAGCGCGTACGGCGGGGGATATGCAGCGGCACAAAAAAACAAAAACGCCCGGCCTTCGCACCGGCCCGTCCCGTACCTGAAAATTGCCGCAGTCATCGTTGCCGCGATTATTATTCTCGTGATCGCCTTTGTCCTTGCCGGAGGATGCATCCAGCCGGCGGACAATGGTGCAGCCGGCAACGGAAACGCCACGCCAACCGTGACTGTACCGGCAGCCAAAGAGACAACCGTTCCTGAAACAACAACGGTCGCCGCGACAACAACCACGGCAACTCCCTCGCCGACACCTACTGCAACCACCACAAAGACCCGGCCTAACACCGGCCGGGCGGTAACTGCCACGCAGACTTCGGGGACCGGAAAAACCGTCACGGCCACGGCTACTTCTTCAACGGTCTCTGTTTCAGGAGTCTCGGCAACACCCATCCCTCCGCCATCGGTAACTCCCGTTCCGGGCAAAATCTCCGATGACCCGTACACGATCTCCACCACGGAACTTGCAACCCGGATCCACGAACTGATCAATTCCGAGCGGCAGTCGTACGGCCTTGCCCCGCTCTCGTACGACCCGGCCCTTGCGGCCATCGCGCTCTCCCACAGTAACGACATGGCGCTCAACAATTATTTCGCGCACGTCAACCTTGCCGGCCAGACTCCCGCAGACCGGGGAAATGCCGCCGGGTACACCTGCAAAAAGGACTATGGCACCTATTACACGATCGGCATCGCGGAAAACCTCCTCCAGAACAATCTCTACAGCTCGGTCACGGAGACAAACGGCGTGTTCACCTACGACTGGACCTCGCCCGAGGATCTCGCACGGTCATCGGTCACCGGCTGGATGAACAGCGCGGGACACCGGAAAAACATCCTCACCGCAACCTACGACCGCGAGGGGATCGGGATCGCAATTGCATCGGACGACAAGGTCTACATCACCGAGAACTTCTGCTGATTTTTTCGCCCCCGCCTTTTTTACCCTCACAGCCCAATGGGTTTCTCATGAAACACTCCGGTCTCGATGAGTTCCTCCGGGCCACACCGGTGATCGATTACGATAATCCGGCCGTGGCAGAAAAGGCCCGGGAACTTGCGGCCGGCTGCGATGGCGATGTGGAGGTGGCGCGGAACTGCTACACGTTTGTCCGCGACAAGATCCGGCACAGCTGGGATTACCAGGCAAACCCGGTGACCCTTTCCGCTTCGCAGGTGCTCGAACACACCACCGGTTACTGTTTTGCAAAGAGCCATCTCCTTGCCGCCCTGCTCCGGGCAAACGGCATCCCGGCCGGGCTCTGCTACCAGCGCCTCGCAAATCACGGCACGGTCGGCCCGGCCTTCTACCTCCACGGGCTCAACGCGGTCTGGCTTGACAAGTACGGCTGGTACCGGGCCGATGCCCGGGGCAACCGGGAAGACGTACACGCGGAGTTTTCGCCACCGGAAGAGTGCCTCGCGTTTGTCCCAAAAGCGCCGGGCGAAGAAGACCTCACGGGGATCTTCTCCGATCCGCTGCCGGTGGTTGTCGATGTGCTCACAAAATATACGGACTACCTTGAGGTGCGAAAGAACCTGCCGGATGTATGACGGGGGGTCACCGTTCCGAAGATTATTTTTCTATTACCGAAAATACCGGTAAGGAATTTTCATGAACGCACGATCTGTTGTTCCCCTTTTTCTCATGATCGCCCTGCTTACCGCTGCCACCGGCTGTACTCAGGCAGGAACCGGTTCTGCATCGGAAGTACCTTCAACAACGCCCACAATAACAACGCCACCGGCCCTGACCGCAAACGAGACCCTTGTCGCGTTTGTCAAGGAGGCCGTCGCGTACGCGGATGCGAACGGGAAAGATGCGGCACTCGCCGAGTTCAACCGGCCCAACGGCTCGTTTGTCCGGGGCGAACTCTACATCTACGCGTACGACTTCAACGGGACAACCATCGCCCACCCGTTCAACCCGGAAAAGATCGGCGTGAACCGGATAAACGAGACCGATGCGCACGGGAATTATTTCATAAAGGATCTCCGCGATGCAGCAGAGAACGGCTCCGGTTTTGTCGAATTCTATTACATCAACCCGGCCCATAACCGGACGGTAGAAAAGAAACTGGGCTACGTGGAGAAAGCCGGTGACTCCTGGTGGCTCGGCTCCGGGATTTACCAGGGAGAGGCCTGAACAGGGCCTCCCGTTACCACCTTTTTTTTATTCCGGGATCAACCGGACCTGCCCAGTGCCTGTGAGAATGCCTGCCGGTGATTTTCGGATCCGGCCCGGAGTTCCCGCCAGACACCGAGAATATCCAGACGAGTGGTATTGGCGATCGCCCGGTCGAGGTCTTCGATATCCCGGTCTTCAACAACAAGACCGGATTCGAGCGCGTTATGGAGCGATGCATCGCCGACCGGGCCGAGCGTGTCGTACATCTGCTGGATCCGGGCATCGGTGTACCCTGCGGAAGCATTCCCGATCCGGTATGTGCCAGGACCGTACCGGTCGATGAGCGCCTGCACCCGGGAGATATGGACGCTCTCGGAACGGGCGATGTTTTTAAAGATCGGCAGGCTGTAGTTCGCGCCCCACCGCGCATACAGGTCGTACGCCATCTGCTCCTCTTCGCGCATGAAAAGGATATCGGCGGTCTCATTTACAGAAAGCGGCGCTGCGGTGCTGCCGGCCGCAAGGGCTGCATATCCACCCGACCCGAATCCCGGCCCGGGACCATACCCGTTCCCGCCAGTACCACCCGCACCGGGAACCATTTCTCCGGTCCCGAACCACACAACGCCCGCGATAATAATTCCCGCAAGCACAATCCCGCCGATCAAAAACCAGGTCTTCCGCATCGCCATCTCCGAGCCTGAAAAAGGGTAACACAGGATTTTATATATAAATGTACCGTTAAAAGTGCCCCGGTATTTTCCGTGCGCCCCCGATTACAGGCTCCCGGTATTTCTCGTCCAAATCCCGAAGAATCCAGTCATAATTTTTAAAATAACCTCTGGGATCAGGATTTTTTCCGGCAGGATCAGGATCGGGCTTTGCGGGAAAATAGAATATTTTAAATAGGGTTGGTGGAATATACTTTCCACTGTTGGGAGGCAAAAGTCCTGATGAAACAACGAATGTTAATTGTGCAGATCACTCTTCTGGTCTGCCTGCTTGCACTGGTTTGTCCGGTCCTTGGCGCTGATCCGTCAGGGTCCTCGACCTATGAAAGCGATCCAACAACAGCAATCAACTTCGCCTGGGTGCTCATCTGCGGTTTCCTCGTGATGAGCATGCAGGCCGGTTTTGCGCTTCTTGAGGCCGGGCTGACCCGGGCCAAGAACGCGGCAAACATCATGATGAAGAACATGATGGATTTCTGTATCGGGTCGCTCGGGTACTGGGCGGTCGGTTTTGCCCTCATGATGGGTACAGCGACCGGGATCACGGGCCTCATCATCGGCTTAAACGGGTTTTTCCTGTGGGGGGATGCATACGATGTCTCCACAATCGAGATGTGGTTCTGGCAGATGGTCTTCTGTGCCACCGCGGCAACCATCGTTTCGGGCGCGATGGCAGAAAGGACCAAGTTCAGCACGTACTGTATTGCGAGCCTGATCGTCTCGGCTGTCATCTACCCGATCTACGGCCACTGGATGTGGGGCGGCGGGTGGCTGTCCCAGCTGGGCGCACTTGACTTCGCAGGTTCCGGTGTCGTCCATGCAGTCGGCGGTTTTGTAGCCCTTGCCGGTGCATGGCTGGTCGGGCCCCGTATCGGGAAGTACCGCAAGGACGGAACCCCGGTAGGTATACCCGGTCATAGCATCACACTTGCAATCCTCGGTGTGTTCATCCTCTGGTTTGGCTGGTTCGGGTTCAACCCGGGCAGCACGCTCGCTGCAACCGATCTCAGGATCTCCGTCATTGCCGCAAACACCACGCTCGCAGCAGCAGCGGGTGGTGTCATGGCGATGCTGATTACCTGGTGGAAATACGGTAAACCCGACGTGCCCATGACCGGTAACGGTGTTGTTGCAGGTCTTGTCGCAATCACCGCACCGTGCGCATGGGTCAACCCGCTGTGCGCCGTGATCATCGGCTTTATCGCAGGCGCCGTTGTCGTCGCAAGCGTCTGGTTCATCGACTGGAAACTTAAGATCGATGACCCTGTCGGCGCTATATCGGTACACGGGGTGTGCGGTATATGGGGTATACTCGCGCTCGGCCTGTTTGCCGATGGGACGTACCATGAAGTTACCGGCCTGCTCTATGGCAATTCATCGCTCATGGTCGCGCAGATCATCAGCGCAGTCACGGTGTTCGTGTGGGCGTTCGGCATGGGTGCCATCATGTTCTTCATCCTGAAAAAGACCGTCGGGCTGCGGGTCACCGACCGCGAACAGATCGAAGGTCTTGATATCGGTGAACATGGCATGTCTGCATACCCGGACTTTGTCCAGTCAGAGCCGGTAGTGAAAAAAGGTGAGTAAGATGATCAAAGTCGAAGCAATTATCCGGGCACAGAAAATCGATGAAGTCAAGACCGCACTCGATGCCATTGGGGCCGGGTCCATGACCGTTTCCGAAGTCCGCGGACGCGGACAGCAGAAGGGCATCACCCAGACCTGGAGAGGCGCAGAGTACGTAGTCGACTTTATCCCCAAGTCCAAGATCGAAGTGGTCGTTCCGGACGACAAGGCCGAAAAGGTCGTCGACATCATCTGCGATGTGGCAAACACCAACCATATCGGCGACGGGAAGATCTTTTTAATTCCCATCAAGGACGCAATCCGCGTGAGGACCAAGGAGCGTGGAGACGCGATCCTGTAAAAGGAGATGACAGATTCAGCATGCATGACAGGATCGGCCGGATATTCCGGTACATTCCCGATCCTGTCCGTGCCGGTCCCGCAGGGCCGGGTCCCGACACGCGTCCCTGGAACAGGATCATCTCATACGGGAAATGCCCCGCGGGTACCGGCTCCTGCCGGCCCCACCAGGCATTTTCTCTTTGATTCCGCTGCCGGTTTGCGATGCAGCACTTCGGCAGGATCATTTTTTACCGGGCATTCGGGGAACCGGCCCGGTTGCCGCTGTTCCGATCCATTCAATCCCGGTCTTCCGGGAAAAGGTGTCTTGTTATGAAAATGATATGGGCAATTATCGGCTCCGGGTCCGTCCAGTCGGCGATCGATGCACTCCGTCATATCGGCATCGAGGGGATCACCCGGATGAATGTCGTCAGCGTGCCGGACCAGGCCACTGCCCCTGATAACCGGCAGCCGGCCGGCGACGGGCATGACCAGGAGATGATCATGGTCGTCCTTGCGGATCACAAGGTGGGAAAAGCGGTCAGTGCGATCCGTACCGCCTCAAAAATATGCGGGAACGGCCGCACGTTCGCACAGGGGCATACAGCCGGACGGATCCTCATCACGTACGTCGAGGAATTTTTTACGATCTACCCGTCACGGAAGATTTCCGGCCGTAACACACCATGAAAAAAATTATCGTAATCCTCGAAAACCAGGCTGTCGGTCCCTCGCGTGAGCTGCTGGCCCGGCTGGGAGTTACTTCAGTTACTCTCATCCCGGTTCGTGAAGAGTGCGGCGAGGTGGTACTTCCGGATGGGGGGGGCGTGCGGCCGGTTGCACCCTGCGATAGCTATACCATCAGTCCCGCCCGCAGACGCAGCAGGCAGGTACCTTCGGGCGAAGAGTGTGAAGATCCGGAGCCGATCCCGCCGGCAGAATTCCGGCCAAAGGCAATGCTCGTCCTGGTTGTCGCTGACGAAGAGGCAGGGCTTGTCGTGCGGTCACTGATCCGGCTCAACGAGGAGATCCTTTTGGAAACCGGAAGAATTTTTATCTGTCCGCTGATCTCGGCCCTTGGATAACCGGGCGGGCCTTTTTTTATCACCGGCAGCGGCTCTGCCGCATGACCGGGAATTGTACCGCGAGGATACATGTACGGGTACAATCCCACAAAATGACAAGAGCAAACCGTGCCGGGACAGATCGCACTTTTTTCGTGATGCCTCGCAATTATCCCGGTTACCGCCCGGTCTCGGCAGCGATTATCCCAAGCTGTCCGCGTCGAGATACCCCTTCTTTACCGCAGCGACCCAGAACTCCAAGAATGCCGGCTCGTACACATCGAGGATTTTCAGGATCTCGTACGCAAAGTCGACAAAGCCGAGCGGATTTGCGGTGATGATGCCATTGTCTGCAACGCAGGGGTTCTGCACGTATCGGTCCTTTCCCCGGTAGGCCGGGGCGTGGGCTGCAAGCCAGCCCGGGCCGGCACTCGTGTGCCGGACAGAATCGAGAAAACCGTGCTTTGCAAGGAAGAGCGTGCCCCCGCAGATGGCGGCGACCGGGACCTTCTTTTCAATGCAGGCCCGGACGAGCGGGACGAGTGCTGCGGGATCGTTCTTCTCGTAAATGGACGAGCCCGGCAGGATCACCATTGCCGCATTTTCCGGATCCACGGCATCAACGGACGTATCGGGAAGAACGGAAAGGCCGCCAAACGTCGTCACCGGATCTTTTGTAAGGCCAAACGTTACCACGCGGAACGCATGTTTCCGCGGGATCTCGTTGTAGCGGTCCGAGACCATGGCAATGGCAAGCGCCGGCTCCCAGTCGGCGAGCTCGTTGCAGACAAACAGGTACACATTCTTTTCCATGAGGACACCCCGGCTTTACCTACCCTCTGCCTGAAGCGGTAATAGACCTTGCGGGAGCGGGGAGAAACTAAAACCGGAGCGTGCCGGGCCGGCCGGGAGGGGGGGACGGCCCGGAGCCGGATCCCGACGAGAAAATTACCGGCTCCATTACCGCCCGTAAACAAGGGCAGAATCCTTCGGACAGACTTCAGTGCACCGGCCGCAGAGATAGCACTCCCTCTTTGGATCGTCTTTTCCGGCAGTTGCTGCGGGGCAGACCTTTTCGCATTTCCTGCACGAGATACAGGAGTCCGTGCGGTGCAGCCGGAACCAGCTGAACTGTGCGGCAAAGGAGAAGAGCACACCGAACGGGCAGAGGAGCCGGCAGACCGGGCGGTACACAACGGCCGAAAGGACAACAATGCCGAGTGCCACGATTGCCAGCGCCGAAACCGTGAGCGCAAAGAGATCGTACAGACCGGTATATTCCATGAGATCGACAAGGTACAGCGCTGCGATGACCGCTGCTACAAAGACAGCAAGCCGCACTGCTTCTGTCAGCCGCCGGTTACGGATCACGTATTTTTTCACCGGCAGTGCGTACGCCAGTTCCTGGACCGATCCCACCGGGCAGATACTGGCGCAGAAGGTCCGGCCGATCACGAGCGCAAGCCCGATCACAACGCAGATCGCTACAATACCGGGGGTAATGGCGGATACCCCGGTCGCCGCGTTCACCAACCCGCCGATCTCCTGCGGCATGATGGGCGCCACAAAGACAAAACCGCAGAGCGTGCTCTGCAGAGCGGCAAGAAGTACGAGGCGCCGGGTCATCACCCGGGAGTACCACAGGTACCCGACAAGAACCGATCCCGCCGCCATGTACACGAGCGCAAAGAGTGTCCCGGAAACGGTGTCCCGTACAAGGAGGCAGGTAACCGCGAGAGATGTGCCCAGGGCAAAAAACGCCGAGAGTGCAAACACCGGAAGCTTCCCGCGTCCCTGCACCTCCGGCAGCCGGTACCGGATAACTGCATACAGGATCCCGGTCAGGACCAAAAAGAGCGCCAGCTCAAAGATCGGGATCGCAATGGTTGCCGACCCGGAAACACTGCCGGCTGCCGTATCCGCCGCAGGGGCAGCGGTGGATCCCGACGACCCGGAGGTCTGGGTCGGCGTGGCCGTTGGAGACGACACCGTCCCTGATGTGGCGGTCCGGGACGTATAATCGCACAGGGAATTCCCGTCCGCATCGACAAAGAGGAAACACCGGCCCGGCGACGGGCACCCGCCGATACCTTTGGGGCAGACGGCCGCACAGGCCGGGTAGGCAAGACCTGCGGTGACAATCACTGTGGCAACGGCACGCCTGAACAATCGGGAGATCTGCATGAACGACCCTCCAGGGATTACGGTTTTTCGCTCCGTTTCACGCTGGGGGATACATATAATGGACGGATACTCGGGCAGAAAATAAGATCGCTTTAAGTGATAATAACCGGCGTACCCGGGAATAATATTTTCACGGGAGGCAAAAATTTCCGCCACGCCAACCTTTATAATTCGGTAAACCCTAACTAATCAAAGAACGATCCATGACAGGACGAAAGGAAGACCTTGAAGAGACGTTTGACCGCATCTTTGCCCTCAAACACCAGTGCTCGTGCGGGATCTTCTCGGAGTGCGGCCTTTCGGACCTGACGGTAAAACAGATCCGGTACCTGCAGGTGATCGAACAGAACCATGACGTGACCTTCTCCCGGCTTGCCGAGATCACGGGGACCTCGAAACCCACGATCACCGAACTCGTAAACCGGTTCTCCCGGATGGATTGTGTGTACCGCAGACCGTGTTCCGACGATGGCAGGGTACAGTACATCTGCCTCACCAAAAAGGGCGAGATGATCGCCAGGGCCGAAGAAGAAGCGCTGGACCGCCTTGTAGACAGGATCATGGAAACGCTCAGCGAAGAAGAGATCGATACCCTGATCGGTCTTTTGGAAAAGATCGGCTGAAAATTTTTTTTGCCGGGACAAATGGTTAGGTAAAAACAAACTAAACGATGATGATGACTGATTCACCCCACACCAGCCGGGCGGACCGCGAGTACCCGGTCCTCCCGCTTTTCGAGATTGTCCTCTTCCCCCGGACACGCACCAAGATCCGGGTGGATTCGGAGACCGCCGCGACACTCATTGCGGAGACAAAAGAGACCGGCACAGCCTACGCGGTCGGCCTTTCCGTAAAAGAAGGGAAGGACGCAGGGGACGTGACGCCCGAATCGCTGTACGCGATCGGGAACCTGCTCGAAATCCGGAACATCCAGCCCACCGACGGCGGTTATGTCGTGAACGCCCGGGCCATCGCCCGGGTAAAGGCCCAGAACTTCGCCACGGTTTCGGGCCGGCTCGCGGTAACCTGCGAGCGGATCCCCGACCAGGACGACCTGGATAAAGAAGTCCACGACAAGCTGCTCGACGAGGCAAAGGAGCTCATCCACGAGATCAGCAACAGGTTTGACGGGGCAGAGCACTTTACCGCACCCATCGACCAGATGGACCGCATCGACGAGGTCATGGGTTTTGTCATGCCGTTTGTGCCGGTGCCGGTCGCAGAAAAGCAGGGCCTCCTCGAAATCGTCTCGGCAAAAGTCCGGGCCATGTCGTTTCTCGCGCTCCTTGCAAAGGTCAGGGAGAGCATCAACTTCCGGATTGAAGTGGCGCAGAAGGTCTCGGACAAGGTCAACAAGGCAAACCGCGAGGCAATGCTCCGCGAGCAGCTCCGCGTAATCCAGGAAGAACTGGGAAAGATCGACGGGACCGGCGGCCCGGCGGGCGACGGCTACCGCGAGAAGATCGAGGCCGCGGGAATGCCCGAAGCGGTAAAGAAAAAGGCGCTCGAAGAGCTCGCCAAGCTCGAGGCGGCCGGGCCCCAGAGTCACGAGACGCCGGTGATCCGGAATTATCTCGACCTCCTCGTTGCCTTGCCGTGGAAGACCGTGGAGAAAAAAGCCATCGATATCCGGGAGGCAAAGGCGGTGCTCGAACGCAACCACAACGGCCTCGAAGAGGTCAAGAAACGGATCGTCCAGCACCTCGCGGTCATGAAACTCAAACACGAGAAGCAGGGCTCGATCCTGCTCCTCGCCGGCCCGCCCGGCACCGGGAAGACGAGTCTCGGGAAAAGCATAGCAGAAGCGCTCGGCCGCAAGTACGTCCGGATCAGTCTCGGCGGCGTGCACGACGAGGCGGAGATCCGGGGCCACCGCAGGACGTACGTTGGTGCGCTGCCCGGCCGGATCATCCAGGGGATCAAGCAGGCAGGGGCAAAGAACCCGGTCTTTGTGCTCGATGAGATCGACAAGGTTTCGGCAACGTACGCAGGCGACCCGGCAAGTGCGTTGCTCGAAGTCCTCGACCCGGAGCAGAACGCAACCTTCTCGGACCACTATCTCGAAGTCCCGTACGATCTCTCGGACGTGTTCTTCATTGCAACCGCAAACTCGCTTGCCACGATCCCTGCCCCGCTCCTTGACCGGATGGAACTAATCGAGATCTCGGGCTACACGAAAAACGAGAAGTTCGCGATTGCAAAGGACCACCTGATCCCAAAAACGCTCGAAGAGCACGGGCTCGATGCGGAAAAACTCGTATTTGAAGACGATGCAGTCCGCGAGATGATCGAGAAGTATACCCGCGAGGCCGGGGTCCGGTGGCTCAAAAAGCAGCTGGCCCGGACCGCACGCTATGTATCGGAAAAGATCGTCTCCGATGACATAGCGCTTCCCTTCGTAGTGACACCGGAAAAACTCCCCGAAATTCTCGGGAAAGAAGTCAACCATCCGGATATTGCACGGAAAGACCCGGTGCCGGGCGTGGTAACGGGCCTTGCCTGGACACCGGTCGGGGGCGACATCCTCTTTATCGAGGGGACGTTCATGCCGGGGACCGGAAAACTCACGCTCACGGGCCAGCTCGGCGACGTGATGAAGGAATCGGCCAACATCTCCCTCTCGCTTGTCCGTTCACGGCTCACGAAAGAGACCGCCGGGTTTGACTTCATGACAAGCGACCTCCACATCCACGTGCCTTCGGGGGCAACGCCCAAGGACGGCCCCTCGGCCGGCATCACGCTCTGCACGGCCCTTGCCTCGCTGGTCACGGGAAAGGCGGTCGACCCGAAGCTCGCAATGACCGGCGAGATCACGTTAAGTGGCGCGGTGCTGCCCGTTGGCGGGATCAAGGAGAAGATTATCGCTGCCCACCGGGCCGGGATCAAAAAGGTGATCCTGCCAAAGGAAAATGCCCGGGATCTCGAAGATGTGCCCGAAGATGTCAGGAACGAACTGGTCTTCGTGCAGGTCGAGACGATCGAAGAAGTCTTCAAGGAAGCGCTCGGCCTCGATCTCCCGCCCCGGCCCCTTGCGCTCGGCGCCGGCAGCCGCCGCATAACGGCAAAGAACTGCTAAAGGTGCAGTTCATCCCCGCTCTTTTTTAGCGCCCGACCCGGACCTGCCGGGTTTTTATTTCGGTACGGCAACCGTTACCCTCATGGATCCGGCGGGCCAAAAGACCGGGCGGCACCTTACGCCGCGGCAGTATATCGCAATCGGCATCGTTCTCTGTATCATTCTCCTCATAGTAGCGCTTCTCGTGCTGCACCCCGCGGCCCAATTCACGGAACCGGCCGGGCCGGTCCACGTGAAGATCCTCGCAGTAAACGATCTCCACGGCCAGCTGCCCTCTGGCCAGTCCCTTTCCGGTGAACCGGCGGGCAGTGCCCCGGTCCTCGCGTCGTACCTCCGTGCAGCCGAAAACGAAAGCCCAAACACCTCCACGTTCGTTGCGTTCCCCGGCGACCTTGTAGGCGCATCGCCGCCGGAGTCCGGCCTGCTGCTCGACGAGCCCGCGATCCTCTTTACCAACCAGTTCGCGGAAGGGTGCTGCGGCGGGACGGCCGCCGCATGTACGGTCTCCTGCAACCTGATCGCAACCCCGGGCAACCACGAGTTCGACCGGGGCGTGCCCGAGATGCTGCGCCGGATTTATGGCGGCAACGGTACGACAAACATCACGCACCTTGCCGATCCCTACCCGGGATCGAAGGCAGCGTATATCTGCGCAAACGTGGTCTGGACAGAAAATAAAACCCCGATCTTTACCCCGTACGTTATCCGCGATGCCGGAGGGGCAAAGATTGCGTTTGTCGGGGCCGACACCATCCAGACTCCATCGGTCTCTAATCCCGAAGATATGAAAGGGATCACGTTTGAGAACGAGAGCGAGGCAATCAACCGGTATGTCCCGGAGATCCAGGCGCAGGGCGTCCACGCAATCGTTGCCCTCATCCACGAAGGCGGCAGCGGTAACGCGTACAATGGCCCGACCCGGGACAATGCAACGGTCTCGGGGAAAATTACGGAAATTGTCGGCACGCTCGACCCGGACGTTGACGTTGTCCTCTCCGCCCACACCCACAAGTTCACGAATGCGTATCTCAATAATTCGGGCAACCGCCCGGTGCTCGTAACGCAGGCCTACAGTTACAGCAGGGCGTTTGCGGACATCGACCTTGCAATCGACCCGGCAACGGACGAGATCGTGAACAAATCCGCACAAATCGTCCCGGCCTACGCGGACCAGACCCCGGGCACAACGCCCGACCATGAGGCTGCTGCTCTCCTTTCCAAAGCCGATGCCGTGGTTTCGGGCACGACCGACAAGGTGGAAGCGGTTGCTGCCGAAAACATTACCAGCGATGAGACCCCTGCCGGGGAGAGTGCGCTCGGCGACCTGCTCGCGGATTCCGAACGGAGCGTCATGCATGCCGATGCTGCGTTCATCACGACCGGGTCGCTCCGTGCCGATATCGCAAAGGGCAATGTTACCTGGGGCGATCTCTATGCCGTGCAGCCGTTCTCGAACCGTGTCTATGCGGTCGCAATGACCGGCCGCCAGATAAAAGGCGTGCTCGAACAGCAGTGGACCAAACCCCTGCCGCCGTACCCGCTCGCAGTATCGGGACTCACGTACTCGTACGATCCCGGCCGGCCCGCCGGGGACCGGGTCACGGCAATCGCCGTCGGCGGCGTCCCGGTTAATGAAACGGCAACCTACCGCGTGGCGATCGTCTCGTACCTGCTGGAGGGCGGCGACAACTACACGGGATTTACAAACGCTACCGTTCTTGAACCGGGGCCGCTGGATGTCGAAGCCCTCTCCGCGTACATCAGCTCTCTTCCGCAGCCGGTAACGCCGGCCGCACAAAACCGGATTGCGGTCGCGTAAAAGAGGAACAAAAAAGGGGACGGGGATCAGACCGCAGCCTGGACGGTTACCTGCCCGTAGCCCGAGCTCGTGCTGTTGGTGGCAAGCTGGCTGCCGTCCTTGTAGATCGTCACCGTGAGCGCATGGGTGGCCGTGTTGTCGCCCTTCTGGACAACGGCCGTCACGCTGCCGGTGGCATTTGCGACTTCGTAGATCCTCGTACCGGAGTTCTTTATCTTCGTGGTCTCGCCGTTTGTCGAATAGGTCCCGGTGAAGCCTCCGATATAATCGACCTTGAGCGTTATCCCACTTGCGGGCACCGTGACCGGCGTTGTCGTTGCCGCTACGACTGCGGGCGTTGTGGCACTGGCGGACCCGGACGAGGCAGCGATTGTGGTCGGCTTGGCGGTCACCGTGCTGCCGGACGACGGGGAACCGGACGATGTCCCGAAGAACCCGCTAAAAAAGAGGAGTGCGACAACAACGACAACGATAATACCGGCAACCGTAGCGACAAGAAGCCACGGGATCTCAGGAGGACCGTGTCTCCTCCTGCTGCCATGCGGACCTGCGTGCATATGTACCTGTATCCGCTCCTGTTTAATATTGCTTTTTTAAAAAAAGATCCGGTTCACCGGGACTGCGGCGGGACGCTTCTTTTTACAACAACCGGTTTATGCCTTTTTCAACGACGACACGAGCGCTTCGCGCAGGTCCTCGTACGGCACATGGTATTTTTTTGCGAGAAGGACGAGCGCAGCCGGGGGAAGGAGGTTGTTGTCGAACTGCTCGCGGATCACGGTGTTCATCTCGGCAACGACTTCCGTCTCCGGCACGTTCCGGGCTTTTACGATCCGAGCCAGGAGTTCCTGTGCCGGATCGTTTGCCTCGAACACCGATGATGACGGTTTGAAACCGATCGGGATCGTTACGGCCGACGGATCGGAAAGGATCGTATAGACGCCGTTCTCCTGTTTGAGAAGGCCCGCCTCTTCTGCCCGCTTTAAGAGGATCGCAGCCTGGTCGGTGCTCATCCACTTGCGGTCGAGCGCGTAGTAGTACACGAGCTCGTTCTTGCGCATCCCGGTCTTTCTGGTGTGTTTGAACGGTGCGGCGACCGTGATCTCAAGCGTCACGCTGTTTTTCCCAAAAGGATATTTTTCACATCGAGGGCATCGATTCCCTCACCGGGTTCTTCTTTTGCAATATCGATGTCGGTGCAGGTACTCCGGTCGGTAAGCCGGACATAGAAGACATCGTTTGCCACCGGCACCTTCCCGCTCCCGCGCAGGGCGAGTGCAAGGATCGAGACCTTGAGATCCGCAGATTCCGTGACAGCGCCGGGCCGGAGAACATCCGGGGTGATATCCCCGAACTCCGCACGGTTGATTGCAATCTCGACCTTGACCTTGACCCGGACCAGTTCCTTTCCGGTGGTCTTTGTCGATTCATGCCCGTTTAATTCCGCCAGGTACTGAAGAGTCTCCGGAAACGGCATCCCCATTGCAAACGAGAGATCCACCCGCTGCGGGTACCGATAATAGATCCGTCGCATAGTACCACTATGGGAGACTCTGACCTAAAAAACCGACGCTGCTCTTCTCTGAAAGAGGATGTCGACGTACATTTTTATTTTTCAAACATGAAGAGGGAATCATGGTGCCTTGTGACAGATGTTCATTGAATGACTGGCATGATGAACACCCGATATGCATCCCTCCACCAAAGAACATCCAGGGAATTTTAATCTCCCGTGACCCGACATCACAATTTCTAAAACCGTATAGAGACTACAAACAAAGTCAGTTCAAACAGAGACTGGGGATTTGCCATATCGGGAGTGCGCCCCCGAGATGGCTTTGTCATCGTATTGTAGCCTTCATGAAGTATGAACCTGATTCCCTAAACACAAGACTATTATGCAATTTTTTTAATTCAAACTGTTATTGGACTCATTTTCATAAATGTCCCACCAAAAAGGGAGATAAAAACTATCACTTTTCTTACGAACATGGAGAAATCTGTGCAGGAAACTGGTTCAGTTATGAACAATCCACGTATAACCTAACAGGAAAAATTCTGATTCTCCTTGGCCAAGATTTGAAAAGATATTACCGTGAGAATCCGGACAATCCCCTTTTCACAAATAATACGCAAGTTGTTTTCTTGCCCCATCCCTCTGGTGCAAATATGGGCAATGGATGGTCATGGAACCCCAATAAACCTGACAGGGATAAAGATAGAAATGATGTGAAAGCTGCAATAAAAAAATTGATATCCTATATTGAAGAAATGCCCGATACGCACAACATCAAGGATACTACCGGATAATCATGGATAACATCCTACGCCAGTGCCCAAAGTGCGAATCGCCCATCGATTTTGATATTTTATACCATGCGCCGGAAGGGGATGGATTTATTCAAAGATGCACAGTTTGTTCTTATTCGCGTATCATTCAATGTTCGGCTCAAGGAACAAAAATAGAAGAAAAATAAAATAAGATATACTTATGCGAGTAACACGGCGTTGATAACGCCGTCCTGGCCGGGGCGGCTTGCGATCCGGGCACGGCCGATCTCGGTCCGGATGATTGCGCCCTTGGTGAGGAGGTTCCGCCGCACGTAGTTCGGGTTTGCGCCGTTCTCTTCCACGGTCTCGATCTTAACCTTCTTGGTCTCGCCGTTTGCGGGGTTGGTGACGTTTGCAAACTCCGCCCGCATGGAGCGGACCTTGGTGTTCCCGCCCATCGTGCGGATGATCTTTGCCCTGCTCTCACCGAGATGCGTGTCTGCGGGTGCGAGCCCGACTTCAAATCTCCGCTTTCCCTGTGACGGGCGGCGCCTGCCGCCGGTTACCTTTCTGACTGATTCTCCCTGCCAAAGCATGATGTTACTCCTTTTGGTATTTTTCCCGGATCGATTCCGGGAAATGGTGCTCTATATATTCCCTTCCGGGTTATTTATACCCTCTTTCCGGCACCGCACGCGATCACGCAAGGATCGCATCGAGCAGCGGCGCGATATTTTCGCCGGTCTTCATGTTGGTCTTAAAGACCGGCATCTTCGGGTTGTACCGGTGGATATCGGATTCCATCCGGGCGAGATTGGCGCCCACGAGCGGGGCGAGATCGACCTTGTTGATGACCCCGATCGTGCAGTCCCGAAACATCATCGGGTGCTTGTTCACCACATCGTCGCCTTCGGTCGAACTCACGATCACGATCCTCTTCTCCGCCCCGAGCCGGAAATCGGTCGGGCAGACCATGTTGCCCACGTTCTCGATAAAGAGAATATCGATCTCATCGAGCGGAAGGTGGTCGATCGCATGCTCCACCAGGTGAGCGTCAAGGTGGCATTCTTTTCCGGTGTTCGCGTTGTAGGCCGGGATCCCGGTGGCAACGATCCGCTGGAAGTCGTCGTCGCCGTACACATCGCCGGCGATCGCCCCGCCCCGCAGGCCCCGTTCCTTTAACAGCGGGACGAGGCGCTCGATGAGCGCGGTCTTTCCCGATCCAATTGCGCCAAGCAGATCGAATGCCCGGATCCCATGGGATTTGAGGTGTCGCGAGTTCTCATCGGCAATCGCGTTGTTGGCGTCATATACATCCTTTTCCATCCGGACGTCGATATGGTGCATGGTTAGTACATTTCGAGCGGACAGTGTTTATACCTTAAGATCCATAATTTTCCGGCAATGGAAAAAGGCGAGTGCATCCTGTACCCCTGCTATTTTAACGCGGCCCTGACCCGTGAAGAGGGCCGCCGCGTCCCTAAGACGCTTGGCGCAAAAGGCCCGGCTGCTGCCGATATCGAGCGGGCCCTGAAACGTCTTGGCATTCCCTGCCATACCGAAGAGCACCCCCACCCGGGCCACTGGGGACGGCACGAGGGACGGGTCGTTGTTGCGTGGACCGCAAAAAAAGAAGCGCTCATTAAAAAAGTTGCAAAGAACCTGGCGGTGAAACGGTGACCGGCCTGTACGATTTCCATACCCACACCATCCTTTCCGATGGCGAGATGCTGCCCTCGGAACTGATCCGGCGCATGGCGGTGATCGGGTATACGACCGTTGCCATTACCGACCATGTCGATACTTCGAACGCGGAGTCCGTGGTAAAAACCCTCCTTGATGTAAGAGAATCGGCCCGGCTTTTCGGGGTCCGGCTCCTCTGCGGGGTCGAGATCACCCACGTGCCCCCGGCCCAGATCGCGGTCGTGGCACGGCAGGCCCGGGCAGCCGGGGCGGAGATCGTGGTCGTCCATGGCGAGACCCCGGTCGAACCGGTGGCACCCGGCACCAACCATGCGGCATGCACCTGTCCCGATGTAAACATCCTCGCCCACCCGGGACTGGTGACGCCCGAAGATGCACTGCTCGCAAAGGAGAACGGGATCGCACTCGAGATCACTTCGCGCGGCGGACACAACCGGACAAACGGCCACGTTGCCCGGATCGCACGCGAGACCGGGTGTCAGCTTGTGGTGGACTCGGACGCGCACGCACCGCACGATCTGCTTGGCAGAGCAGAGAAAGAGACCGTTGCGCGGGGGGCGGGCCTTTCCGCACAGGAGACGGAAAGCGTCATGTCTTTAAATATCGACACATTCCTCCGTTCCTGAAATTTCTATTTATACTTTCACGGAACGCTTAAATACCGTTAGGTCTCACATATATAGATTGCTAAATCACTTTAGTACTTTGTATACTCGCCCGGGGTTGCTTTAAGTGAAAGTTGTTGGACGAGCGATGAGCACCTACGGCAGCAGGATGCTCCTCCTCCAGTGCGATGCCGCTCAGCTCCCCGGGCTGTACAGCGAAGTGACGGACCGCAGGACAAAACCCGTTGGCAGGATCGTCGATGTCTTCGGGAACGTGAAGGCCCCCTATGCCCTTGTCTTTACAAACGGTCCGTGCAGTGTCACGCCGGGCGAAAAAGTATTCGCAAAGGCCGTGACATCGTCACCCGCAAACTCCCGTGAGCGATCGGACGGGATGTCCCCCAGATTCAAAAAACAAGGTGAAGCCGGATGCAGGAAATCGAGAAACTCAAACTACTCCAGACCGAGCGCGAAGCGCTCAAATCGCGTATAAAAGTCAAAGAGCAGGAAAAGAAAGCCGAGAACCACACCGAGACGGTCTGCCCCGAGTGCGGCAGCAGGCAGCTCGTCCACGATTACGAGCGGGCGGAACTCGTCTGCCAGAACTGCGGTCTTGTCATCGATGACGATTTCATCGACCGCGGCCCCGAGTGGCGTGCGTTCGACCACGACCAGCGCATGAAGAGGTCGCGTGTCGGCGCCCCGATGACCTTTACGATCCACGATAAGGGTCTCTCGACCATGATCGACTGGCGTAACCGGGACAGCTACGGCCGTGCCATCTCTTCCAAGAACCGCGCCCAGCTCTACCGTCTCCGCAAGTGGCAGCGCCGGATCCGTGTCAGCAATGCAACGGAAAGGAACCTTGCGTTCGCACTCTCCGAGCTCGACCGTATGGCCTCGGCCCTCGGCCTTCCGCGGAACGTCCGTGAGACCGCAGCCGTGGTGTACCGTGATGCGGTGGACAAGAACCTGATCCGCGGCAGGAGCATCGAAGGCGTTGCGGCAGCGGCGCTTTACGCAGCCTGCCGGCAGTGCAGCGTGCCCCGTACGCTCGATGAGATTGCAGAAGTATCCCGTGTCTCGCGTAAGGAAATCGGCAGGACCTACCGGTTCATCTCCCGTGAACTCGGGTTAAAGCTCCTCCCGACCTCACCTATCGACTACGTGCCCCGGTTCTGCTCGGGCCTTACCCTGAAAGGCGAAGTCCAGAGCCGGGCAGTCGAGATCCTGAGACAGGCCGGCGAGAGGGAGCTTACGAGCGGCAGGGGCCCGACCGGTGTCGCGGCAGCTGCGATCTACATCTCCTCCATCCTTGGCGGCGAGCGGCGTACCCAGCGCGAAGTCGCAGAAGTTGCCGGTGTCACCGAAGTTACCATCAGGAACCGGTACAAGGAACTCGCAGAGAAGCTCGACATCGAGATCATTCTTTAAACAACCATTCTCTTTTTTTATTTCCGACAGCATACAGAAGACATGACAATCCCGTTTTGCGGGAAAGAGTGTTTTTTATGACAAAAGGACGGTTTTGGCGGTTGCGGGTCGTGGCCGTTGCGGGACTGGTAGGCATTATGCTGCTGGTCACGCTGGCGTCCGCCGCAGGCGGGGCCACATCATTTACACTGGCAGAAAAGAGCACACCCCCGGGCCAGGATCCTGCACTGCATCCCGATAAGAGTACGCCGGTACCAAAGACCACCCAGGCTCCGGCCCCTGCGGACACAACGCAGGCCCCGCAAACTCCGGCACCCGCAGCAACCACGGCCGCGTCTGCATCAGCACAGACGACCGATTCGGCTTCTGCGTTTTCCAATCCCACGGTTCTTGCTGCCGGGATCGGACTTGTATCAGCCGCGATTGGCGCGGGGGCAACTCTCTATACCCACGCAAAAAAGAAGTAATGGCGACCAACCCTCCCTGCACCGATTGCGTTCCCTGATTCGGTCTGACAACAATAACTATATTGCCAGAGTTAAAACATTATAATCCACATCGGTTCAGGGGCTCGTAGATCAGGGGTAGATCGCTACGTTCGCAACGTAGAGGCCGCGGGTTCAAATCCCGCCGGGTCCATTTCGTTTTTTTTTGATACTTCACACCAGAGCCGCCGCGAAATCCCAAAATGTCATCCAGTGTTGGGAGTTTACGACGGAAGAGTCGCGGGCTGCAAAAGATTTTCCAACCGATCGGTTCCTGCCCGCACGATCTGAAATTTTTTCCGGGCAAAATTTTTTGGCGCGAAATTCTTTTTACCGGATTTTTTCCGGCTCGAAAGTTAAAAAACCCAAAAATTTTCCGGTCGAAAGTTGAAAAAAGGAAAAAAAGTTGGCGCGAAAGTTGGAAAAAAAGGTGTTAGTTTTACAACTAACTCACTTCTCCGTCGTAGATCGTTACCGGGTACGCAGGACAGGGAATCCGAAAACCCGTACTTTTTTTGGCCGCGAAATTTTTTTTACCAGAAAATTTTTGGACTGAAAATTTTCCGGTCGGTTTTTTCCGGTTTGAACTCTGAAAGATCCAAAAAAATTCCGTTAGAACGTTTGTACGCCCGAATTTTTTTGGATGAAAATCAAAATTGCCGTAAAAATTTTGGGGCAGATTGGTGTTGGACGGGAAACGGTCTAGACCGGGCACTCCGTCTCACCCCCCCTTGCGCCATCCCTGCCCCCAAGGGGGCGGGGGCGTATGCGATAGTGTGGTATTACCTGTACGCACGAATTCCTATCGAACACAAATCTGCAAACAGGTAATACGGCATCATCGCTAAGCGGGGGATGCCAAGCGGCGGGGGCTTTAGCCCCCAGGAGCGTCTTCTTTTGTGAAGTTACCGCCGATAATGAATCCTTATGATAAAATTCTCCGATGTAGATCCGGAAACCACCCCACAGAATCCACCGGGCGGCCGATCTCATGCTCATATGACCACCAGCACGTCCCCAAAAACCCGACCAACAGAAGCCCGCTAAATTGCAGGTGTAAATAGCCAAAATATCGCGGGATTTTTTAAAATACCCGATTAAATCAGGAATTTCTACGGGCGTGGACACGGTTTCCACTGGAAACCGGTTTTGAGGGATCATCCGGGTTTAGCTCTTCGTCGGAGAAACGAACCTTTGGGACATACCTTCCCAAAACCCGGGACTGCCACTGAAAAAAAGGAAGATTTGCCGGGTCACTTTGGCGCAGACGCCTTTACTTCGCTTTCGAGCGTCTCTTTTAAGCGCTGCACCGCCTCGTTTAAGTCGCTCGTGGTCGTGACCGTAAACTGGTTGTCGGTCTTGACATCGTGGTACGTTACAACGTAGTCGATCTGGCCGTCCTTTCCTTTCTTGGGTTCGATGATCAGTTTTACCATAAACGCAAAAACTCCTCGGGAACAAAAAAACCGGGCTGTCGTCCCGGATACGATCAGTTCTTTGGCCCGGAATTTTATAAATTCTTCAGCACCGGCAAAACCCGGTCCGGTTTTTAGTGGTAAAAGGGGTTTTCCTCTCCGCACGTACCGTCGTGTGTACCTGCTTTTGGAAACGAAACTCTCAACACCTACCCTGTCAAACAGGTACGCTAAATCAGAGATGTCATTTATGGCATGGAATCCCCACGTACTTGTCGCATGTGCGGCAGTGTTCTGCGTCACCGTTCTCCTGGTGATGCCGGCTGCCGCTGTCACTACCGCAATCTATGGTTCTGCAGCAGGATTCGACCCGTCCCTTCATACGGACACATTTACGGTCGCCTGTACCGTCACGGGCACTGATGGTGCAGAGCTCGACAATGCCCTTGCGTGCTTCACGAACTCTTCCACCGATGTTATTTTCATGGGCGGGGATGCAGGGTTCAGCCAGGACTCCGGGGCAAAGATCGCTGCCGCGGTAAAAACCGGTAAGATCCTGGTTGTAACCGACAAGGATCTTGCCCGGTTTGCCGATATTCTCCCGGTAAAAGCCAGTGGCGATACCGCAGAGGAAAGTCCGACGCTTATCATTGCCGATTCTTCAACTACCCTCTCCCAGGATATCTTCGCCGGACTTTCATCACCCTTCCCCAACACCACAAAGCTCTCGACCCGCGATTTGTATACCGAACGCAGCGGTGCCACGACACTCCTCACCTTCGAGAACGGCGATCCTGCTCTCGCGTTCGCCCCGTACGGAAACGGGTATGTGGTCGTGTGGCTGCCCCCGGCAGATACGGCATACTTCGATAGCACCACGGCAGATATTATCAACGAGCGGCTGATCACCCATCTCATGCTGATGAGAAGCACGGCCACTACCGCGACAACGACTGTCGCCACCACTACCACAACGGCACCTGAGGCAGCAAACACGACCATAGAGACAACGACAGCACCGGCCGCCGGGGAAAGCCTCGGGACGGTCTCGGTCTACTCCTCACCGCTCAGCGCAAATGTCTACATTGACGGTGTGTACAAGGGCATCGCCCCGGTCAACCTGACCGATATCTCCGCCGGCAGCCACGCTCTCAAGCTCGCGCTTACCGGATATTACGATTACGACACCACGATCACGGTGGTGGGCGGAGGAACGATCACCGCGTTCGGCTCGCTTGCCCCACGCGAAACGGCGACCGCAGCGGCCACGACCGTCCCGGTTGCAGTAACCACAACGGAGAGTTCGATCTTTTCAAGCCCGGCCGTTGTCGCGGCAGTCCTTGGTATCATCACCGCGATCATCGGTGCGATTGTGACGATCTTTACGATCTACCACAAGCATACGTAAGGGAACTGGAGACAATTCCCGTCCTCTTTTTCTCGCCGCGAACAGTAACAACTATAAACAAGCCGCAGAAAAAGTATATGCCACACAAGGGCTCGTAGATCAGGGGTAGATCGTCACGTTTGCAACGTGAAGGCCACGGGTTCGAATCCCGTCGAGTCCATCGTTTTTATTATTCTTTTATCCCGACAATTGCTGTTTGTTTTGGAGAAATCCCCGCCGCAAAGGATACGGGTTTTCTCACGGCAACGCATCGGCGCCTTTTTTTATCCTGCCATGTAACCGGGAGGATTACGGGTACGATTCCATGCAGGAGCTCTTCCGCAAACTGATCCACCTGGTCTTCGGCCTCCTCATCGCGGGGATGGTCTGGGCCGCAGGGAAAACGAATGCAGCCGCGATCCTTGCAGGAGGGATTTTCATCGGCCTCGTGCTGGTCGATCTCATCCTCCGCGGGTACCGGCTCCCGCTCTTTTCCATCCTCCTTGACCATTTCGACCGGAATGACTGCCTGCCCGGGAAAGGGGCGCTGATGTTTGGCGTGAGCGCTCTTGCCTGTGTCATCCTCTTTCCCGTTTCCATCGCGGTGCCTGCCATCGTCACGCTCGCGGTTCTCGACAGCGTGACAACGATCGCGGGTCAGGCGCTTGGCCGGCACCGGATCTACAACGGGAAATCGTTTGAGGGGACTGCGGCCGGAATTATTGTCACCACCATCGTGCTGCTGGTCTTCATGAGCCTGCCCGGGGCCGTTGCCGTTGCGATCCTTGCCGGTATTATCGAGCTTGTCTCACCGGTGGACGACAACCTTGTCATCCCGGTCGCGGTTGCGGTTCTCCTTGCGATTATGCCGGGGGTTCTTGTGGCTGCGGTGTGAAAATCACAAGACCGCTGTCCGGGAAAAAACCAAAATATGCAGCCCCCCTTGCGCCATCCCTGCCCCAAAGGGGGCGGGGGCACGAGCGATGCCTCCGTATTACCTGTACGCACACCTGTCTCCGGTTCACTGAGGCCAGAGAGGCCTCACAACCGGGAGGGGCTGCGAGGGTCAGAGAAGTTGCCCCGCGAAAGGATGGCGGTGGTGGCGATGGGTGGGATCACCACGCGCTTCCGATGGTGAGCGAAGAAGTCACTCGCTTCTCGGTTCATAAAGAATAAGTCACAGAAAGTATTCATGAAAAATGAATAACTATATCATCAAAAGAGCGGTGAAAACAGTATAATGGAATTCAATATAAAACGGAAACGAATTGATACAATATCCGAAGAAAAAAAGTTAGAATCTCTTGAAGAAGCAGCAAAGCAGTTTAATTATGTAGAATTTTCTTGGCGTGATTTTAATCGGGTTTCAAACATTAGTGCTAGTGCGATAAAAGTTCATTTTGGGAGTTGGAAGAAAGCACTAGATGCATTACGGATTCACCTCCAAAAAAAGGGATTAGATTTATCCCCCAGACCTCATGCACCTCAACAAGTTTATTCTGATAAAGACTTCTTTGATGAGATGGAACGGATATGGCAAAAGGTTGGGCAACGACCATCAAGAACCGAATGGGAAATGTCCTCTCCCAAAATCAGTATTAGTGCATATAAAAAACGATTTGGTAGTTGGTCAAATGCGTGTCTAAAATTTATTGACTATAAGATGCGTGGAGACTCCTCTCCGGACAATTATGTTAGTCCCAATAATGAAGTTTTGAATCATCCTTTAAAGACCAATCATTCTATTGAAATTAAGGAAAAATCAATAAGTATTCCCGATGGATTAAGAGTCAAGGTCTTTCAAAGAGACAATTTCCGATGTATATTTTGTGGAAAGAGTCCAGCAACAGATTTCGGAACAAAGTTGCATGTTGACCATATTATTCCATTTTCTAAAGGCGGGAAAACTACTATAGATAATCTTCAAACACTCTGCGCTGACTGTAACTTGGGAAAAAGTAATCGAGATATAGGCATAAACAGGGAGTGTTAGTTGAATTATTTGTTTTCGACTTTTTCACAGTCATCGAGGTATTATTTGAAAAAATCAATCAATCCAGTCGAGCATCTGATTTTTCTCTGCCTCGCTCTTCTGGATCAGTTTCCTCTTTACTTTCTGGATCGCTGCATCGGCAGGAGACGGGAGGAGCTGCGCCTTTGCCGGGGCAGTCTTCTCGAATTTTCCGTAATTAAGAAGCCCGTCATCGGTCTCGATCTCCTGGATGAGCGGGCGCCGGGATCTCGTGAGGGATATAGGCTGCCGGTTCCTCGGGCACGACCGGGTCTGCCGTGATCCGCCGGGGGACCATCGCAATCCGACCGAGCCCCTCATGCGTCGCGAGAGAGTGTCACCGGGCATCACCGCCATATCCTGACCAGAGCAACAACCAGAAAAAGGAAGAATACATTAGTACAATAATTCTCGCAAGGTAATTATCCCATGTCCTCCCGGCCTGTAGTTACCAATCACTTGTATGACGCTATCCGGCTTATTATCCAGGGTGCCCGAAAAGGTGCATACACCGCAGCCAATTCTGCGATGGTCAGGGCATACTGGCACATCGGCCAGTTGATTGTTGAGGATGAACAAAAGGGGAGAAGCGGGCAAAGTATGGAGAGAATCTGCTCGACGAAGTTGGGCGAAGACTGACCGATGAGTTCGGGAGAGGTTTCTCTTCTACGAACCTGAAAAACTTCCGGAAATTCTTTTTAGCATTTCCTGATGGTTGTCAGGAGGGGGCTATTCCGACTGCCCGAAAAGGGTACACAGTGTGTGCCGAATTGAGCTGGTCCCATTACCGGCTCCTGATGAGGGTAGAGGATCCTGTCGCACGGGACTATTACATAGGCGAGGCAATAAGCCAGAACTGGAGCGTCCGGGCCCTTGAGCGTCAGATGGATTCCCTTTATTTCGAACGACTGCTTGCAAGCCGCGACCGGCTTACATCGTAAAACGACCCCAAAACCTCATTTTTAGGACCTCCCCCGGAAAAAAGATCCTCAATATTCGCGTTTTTAGGGCCGATCAGGGTGTCAGATGGGTAAATGTATGGGTCAAAATCGATCTCGATTCTAGGGCCTTTGGCGGCCCATAGCTGACATCGAAATCGGGCGAATTTCGGCAAACAGGGCTCAATTCAAGCCCCTTTTCCACGCGAACTGAAAAGAGACGTTTTACAGGTATTTCCGGGAGGAAGCGGGATCCAAAAATCGGAATCGGAGCCCGATTTGGGCTTATTTTCCCCCCATTCCCGGGACCCCGATTTACAGGGCTTCCCGGAGAGCAGAAAGGTTCTTTTCTATCTTATTGAGGAGCCTCTCACCTTTGGGATTCTTCCGATCTGAAGTTGTTATTACCGGGTGCCGGGAAATTTCGTACTTCACAAAAATTTCCCCATCCATATTGAGGTAGATATTATGAAGGACCTGCGCATCCCGAAGATTGTCAAAATCCGAGATCCCGTTCTTTGAGAGACCATCACGGATTTTTTTGACTTTTATCTTCTCGTAAGCGCTCAAGTTCTTCGATCCTTTGGGGCGTCCTCGTGGCATGGAGAGAAATTGAGAATTAAAATATTATATATTTTCAGGTTCTATTGAAACTAATCATATTGGGGGAGTATTTCTGGCAGAGTTACTTGAACATATTAATAATGCACGGAAAGAACTTCTCGATCTTACTCGTAGAAACCGATTGGTTAATTACCATCCATCTAAATCTCGATCTATACGAGCATACAATTCGGACTTAGCTGAGATTTTCAATCTACTGGTGTTACAGGAGAAAAAATTAAAATTTCGATCAATTAGTGGGCAAGAAATATTACTCAATTCTAACACCCCAATTGAAAACAACGCTCTATTATCATCATTAGAGAAAGATACCTTACAGAATTACCTTTTGAAAATATTTCGTCAATCGCGATCAGCCATCGAAGAGCAGGGATATACAATTTTATTTTTGGCTCTAGGGATTCTTGAGTATACCCAGAATGAAAAATCGGATAAAACGCTATTTGCTCCATTGCTTTTAATTCCTGTAGATCTTATGAGAGGGGAGGATCGGCTGGTATTTTCTCTAAAATGGACCGGTGAAGATCTTTCAGCTAATTTTTCTCTTCAGGAAAGCCTGAAGGAACAAGGATTTAGATTACCTGATTTTGAGACACCTGATGACAAGTCAGGGATCGATGAATATTTCAATGAGATTCAAAAGGAACTTGCAAATCATCCAAGTTGGAAACTTCGTAAAGAGATTTACCTTGATTTCTTTAGTTTTAAAAAATTTATTATGTATAGAGATCTGGATCCAGCAATCTGGACGGATTCTTCAGGAAAGATCACTCATCCTCTTCTAACTGCTGTATTCGACCAACAACCGGATCCTTCAACTTCATCGAGCTTTAATCCTGAAGAAGCGGATAAGAAGCTGCCCATAAAGTCCGTGTATCACATAATGGATGCAGATTCTTCTCAGATCGCGGTTATCGAGGATATTAAGGCCAAAAAAAATCTGGTTGTTGAAGGACCCCTCGGTACGGGGAAATCACAGACGATCGCGAATACCATTGCCGAACTCCTCGCCCAAGGGAATACGGTCCTCTTTATTAGTGAAAAGATGGCCGCTCTTGATGTTGTTAAAAAAAGACTTGATAATGCCGGTATCGGTGATTTCTGTCTTGCATTACACAGTGAAAAAGCCAATAAAAAAGTTATGTTGGATAATCTACTCGCTACCTTAAATCAAGAACACCCGGGAATATTTCCAACAGAAAATGAATTTGACCGAGTTGAGGAGTTACGCTCTGCTCTTAATTCATATCCTAATAATTTGCATGAACCGATTGGAGACCGCCATCTTACCCCCTATCAATTATTTGGACTAAATGAACGAATTCAAGAACATTTCAAAAGAAATGGACACACATTTTTGTTAATTGATTTTCAGTCGGTCGAGGACTGGACAGAGAGGGATTGGGCGGCAATACTTTCTTTACTAACAAGCATTGGACATGTTTTACCCCGTGTACATCCAATAGGGCATAATCCTTGGAATTGTACGAGGCCGGGGTTAATCCTTCCTCCTGATGAAGAGAGAATCCGTGGCGAAATACAACGCTGTTTAAGTACATACACGCAACTTCAAGATAAAATAACTAAATTGATTGAAGTTACTGGAATTACGCGCCCGATCAATCCACAGGAACTTAACTCTGCCATCTATGCATTACAGCTTTTTAATTCTCCGGAGCCAATTGACCGAAATATTCTTGTAAATCCCGAATGGAACGTAAAAAATCCAGAAGCACAGGCACTCGTTGTAGCATTGAAAAAATATCAGGATTTACAGATGCAGTCATTATCTATTTTTTCAGAAACCCTCCTTTCACAGGATCTCCAATCCCTATATTCGGAATATGAACCTCTTAGCCAACGATTTTTCTTGATAAATTTCATCGAATCCCATCTGAATAGCCGATACAGAAATATTCGAAATTACTTAATCTCCAATCATAAAAAACGGGTCCAAGAGTTTACTGATGAATTCCTTCTCAGAAACCTACGTGTTGCACTCCAGTGTCAGAATGCATATTGGGATATTCAGGCTCGTGCACCTGTCGGAAAAAAATTGTTTGGTTCTTTTTGGCAAGGAGAATGGAGTGACCCCAAGAAATTAGAGGAATTTTCTGAGTGGATTGTACTCTTCCGTCAACAGATTTTGATGAAAATTCTGGACGAAAAAGCGGTTGAAATCGTCTCTAGAGGCCCTGATCCTGGAACTATCCACAGTGTAGCGGAGAGAATTAAGGAATTACATGGGGTATTCCATGAACAGATGCGGGAATTGGCAGACCACCTTTCATTTAACAGCAGCAAAGCTGGTTGGATTGATCCAAATAACCCGAAATTTTCTGATTATGGATCATTACTGAACAATTGGAATACTACAACTCAATCCCTTGCCAGCTGGAGTCAGTACTGCGCATTACTTGGAGATACAAACCTCGAATATGTTCAATCACTTATTCGTCAAATTGAAGAAGGAAAAATTCCTGTTGAAGATATTGTCCCGACATTTGAGGTGAATTACTTCCGAGTTCTATTACGTTTGGCATTTCAGAAACGCCCTGTCCTCGCCGGATTTATTGGAACCGACCATGAGGATCGAATTAAAGGGTTCCGATCTCGGGATAAATGGGTACTTGACGCAAACAAGCAACGGATCAGACGCTTGCTCTGGGATCGCATGCCCAAAATTTCTGGAGTTATGCCACGAAACAGTCCACTGGATGTATTGAATCGGGAATTTAATAAGAAAAGGAAGATCAAATCCATCAGGAAATTAATGACCGAGGTTGGGGGCACAATTCAACAGATCAAACCCTGTTTTATGATGAGTCCGATCTCTGTTGCTCAATTTCTTGATCCGAAAACAGTAAAATTTGATGTAATCATATTCGATGAGGCGAGCCAAGTGATGCCAGAAGATGCACTTGGAGCATTATTGAGAGGGCGGCAGGCTGTAGTTATCGGGGATTCCAAGCAATTACCTCCCACCTCCTTCTTCGATAAAGTCGTAGATGCCGATTCTGATGATGATTCTGACGATGATCTTCTCACATCGGAAACCGAGAGCATCCTTAATTTATGCGCTCGTGCATTTCCAATAAAACGTCTTGGGTGGCATTACCGAAGTAGACATGAATCGCTCATTGCCCTATCCAACCAACAATTTTACCAAAATGGTCTATACGTTTACCCCTCGCCGGTAACGGATACAGATACTCTTGGCCTGAAATTTGTTCATTTGCCGGAGTGTCATTACGACCGTGAGATAGGGTCTATCAATAAAGGAGAGGCTGAAGTTGTAGCTCGGGCTGCAATCGACCATTATCTGAAGAATCCTGAGTTAAGTCTTGGAATCGGGACATTCAATATTCGACAACGAGACGCTATTGATAACGAAATTCAGCATCTTCTTAAAAATTACCCTGTGCTCCAGCCATATTTCAACGATAGCTATCCAGAGTACTGTTTTGTGAAGAACCTTGAAACGATACAGGGCGATGAACGTGATGTTATCTTCTTGAGCATTGGCTTTGGTAAAGATAGATTCGGTAAGCTCAATCAGAATTTTGGACCGATTAATAAAGAGGGAGGAGAGCGCCGACTTAATGTCCTTATGACCCGAGCGAGAAGGCAGTGCGTTGTATTTTCTAACTTTACTGCGCGCGATCTTTCCGTAGATGACACTTCAGCAAAAGGGCTCCAGATTTTAAAACTGTTCTTGGAATATGCCGAGACCGGGAACCTTCCATCTACTACGACATCTGGTGGTGATTTCGACTCACCTTTCGAAGAGGCAGTATTTAATTTCCTAGATTTGCAGGGATATAATATCGAAAAACAAGTGGGCTGCGCCGGATATCGGATTGATCTTGCAATCAGGGGAAATAATTCTAAAGGAAATTATGTTCTTGGAATAGAATGTGATGGATCCCAGTACCATTCCTCACGTGTGGCCAGAGACCGGGATCGTCTCCGACAGGAGATTTTAGAGAACTTGGGCTGGAAGATTTACCGCATCTGGTCTACAGACTGGTACCGTGACGGTCCTGCAACTCGACAGAAGTTACTCGATGCTGTGCGCCACTACACAGACCAGAATTAAACGGGATGTTGGCTCCGATGAATGCAAGGATCACTTCCGCCCCTATGAGGGCAGGGTTGGCGTAAGGGAGGCTTGCATATAAAACACAAATTTCTTTCAGAATATTTTTAATAAAATCTCAATCAATCCAGTAGAGCATCTGGTTCTTCTCTGCTTCGCTCTTCTGGATCAGTTTCCGCTTTACCTTCTGGATCGCGGCATCGGCAGGTGACGGGGGGAGCGGCGCCTTTGCCGCCGCAGCGGCCTTCTCGAACTTCCCGTAATCAAGGAGCCCGTCATCGGTCTCGATCTCCTGGATGAGTGCGGGCTGGGGCGCAGGGGTAGCCGCCGGCTGGATCAGTTCCGGCGATGCCGGGATCTCATGCGGAGCGGAAGCGGAATAGGCCACCGGTTCATCGGGCATAACCGGGTCTGCGGTGATCAGCGGCGGGGCGATCGATCGGGCGGGAGCTGATGTGTCACGAAACGCCGGCGCCACCGGGGGCCGCATCCCTTCCGCACGCTGGATCAGAAAATCGACAAAGTCCTCCACTTCCCGGCGTTCTCCGGGCGTGAGGCGGTCCGGAGGATTACCCCGTCAGGAAGTTTAAAACTCCTTAAGTCACATCCCCTTCGTTTTGGATCTGCTCCTCGATAAACCGGCGAATCTCCTCTTTTCCCGGAAGTTCGATCTGGTATTTCGAGACAAACAACTTGTTATCCATTCCCGCAAGTGCATATTCAACAAGGGCCTCGTTCTTTTTGGTGCAGAGCAGGATTCCGATCGGGGGATTATCGTCGCCGGTCATTTCATGTTGCCGGAACCAGTTCACGTACGTATTCAGCTGCCCGAGATACTCGTGAGAGAAACCATCGACCTTTAGCTCAATCAGGACGTGACACTTCAGGATCCGGTGATAGAAGACCAGGTCAACAAAGAAATGCTCGCCGCCGATAAGAATGCGTTTCTGCCGCCCTTCAAAACAAAAACCCCGGCCGAGCTCAAGGAGAAAATCCTGCAACCGTCCGATCAGCTGACCCTCGAGATTTGCTTCGTTGAGTGCCTCGTGCGGCTGCAACCCGAGAAACTCGAAGATATATGGATCCCGGATGACCTGTGCAGGGCTTAGGAGTTCAGCTTTCCCCTGGACAGTTTTGGCGAGGCGCTTTTTATCCTTCGACATCGCAGTCCGTTCGTAATACAGGCTGGCGATCTGGCGCTGTAATTCCCGAACGGACCAGTTCCCCCGGACGCACTCCTCTTCGTAAAAAGATCGCTTCCGGGGATCTTCAATCGCGACAAGTTCCTGAAAATGACTATAGGACAGACACTGAAGAAGAGCCTGTGAACCAGTCCCGGATTGTGGGTACAGCGTACCCACAATTTCCCGAAGGTCCCCTTTTTCCGGAAGCAGGTTCCGTAATTGTGGGGACTGTGTACCCACAATGTGCGGATACGCGAGGTAAAAATCCCGGTACCGGTACAACTGGCGAGGGCTGCAATTTGATACCCCGCGTGAAGTAAGATCATTGGCAAGTGTGGAGAATAACCGGTCTCCGTACGTGGCACGGTCTTTCCCTTCGAGCTCGTAGTTCTGGATCGAGAGCCCGATGAGCCAGTTGCGCAGCGTCAGGCTTACGTTTACTGCCTTTGTTGCGCGTTCGACTAGGTGATTGTGGATATCTGCAATCCTCCGGACCAACGATGGCAGATCCATAGCTTCCGGTTCGCCAGAGATCAGAAGGTCCGGTTTTTTCTTACTCACAAGGAATTCCCCCGGCACATTCTGCCGTGTTACTGGGGAGATTCGACCGGGCATGAAATATAGTTTATGAAATATCCGAAAGATTGCATTCCGGGTAAACCCGCCACGTCCCGGCGTCGCTCAGTGCCCGGGACCAGCCGACAGTTGCCGAAATCGCCTTCGCGTGGTTATTTAAAAAAATCTCAATCAATCCAGTCGAGCATCTTGTCCTTCTGTGCCTCGCTCTTCTGGATCAGTTTCCTCTTTACCTTCTGCACCGCTGCATCGGCAGGAGACGGGGGGAGCGGCGCCCTTGCCGCCGGTGCGGTCTTCTCGAATTTCCCGTAATCGAGGTACCCGTCATCGGTCTCGATCTCGTGTATGGCGGACGATGGCCCGGCACCCGGCACCGGCTCCGGTGCTGCCGGCAGGATATCCTCGCGGGGCGGGAGCACCTGAGGTTCTTCGGGCACGACCGGGTCGGCCATGATCAGCGGGGGTGCAACGGATTTTATTGAAGGTGCGGCATCGCGGGAAGCCGGCGCAACCTGCACCGTGACCCGGATCCCTTCCGCCCGCTGGATGAGAAAATCGACAAAGTCCTCCACCTCCCGGCGCTGGTCCGGGGAAAGGCGGTCCAGCTTGCTCTCCAGCGATTCCATGGCGGCGATCCCTTCTCTGTTTCAGTATCTCTAATTGTTCGTATATAAGGAAAATGCGAAAATGTTCCTTTCATGACCATTTGTGCTGGTACCCGCGTTTTTCCATGGGCCGGCCGTCCACGAGTACGGATTTTTCTTCGGTTGCTTTCCCGATCACCGTGCAGGGAACGCCTTTCACCGGGTACCGGTCCGGGGGAATGGCGAAGATCAGCTCGTAGTCACCGCCGCCATAGAGCGCAAGTTCCTTTGCCTGCGGCTCCGGGATCCCGGGCGGACGGGGCACAAGCGCTGAATCGATGGCAAAGCCGCAGTCGTTCACGCTCATGAGATCGTACAGAGAAAGGGCGATCCCGTCGCTGTCGTCCATCATGGCCGAGACCCCGGCCCGGGCGAGCAGCCGTCCCTCCGCGACCCGGGGCTGCGGCTCGAACAGGAATTTTTCGAACTGCTTGTAACCGTCAAGCCATGCCTGTGCCTGCCCGGGAATCCCCGTGATGCAGACAAGGTCGCCGGGCCGGGCCCCTTCGCGCCGGGCGAGGAATTCCTTCTCCACAAGGCCGAGGCCGGTGGTCACGACCGTGAGTTCACCGTGCCGGTCGATGTCGCCGCCGATGATCCGTGCCCCAAAGCGCGTGCAGCAGTCCTTTGCGCCCTGCATGACGCCGGCAAGCTGCTCCCAGCGGTCGAGGCCGACTGCGATGAGGAGATAGGCCGGGGCCGCCCCCATGCTCGCGATGTCGCTTATGGTGACCGCTGCGCTCATCCAGCCGATCTGCCAGTCGCTCATCCCGTCCACAAAGTCGGTTGTTTTATGGAGCATGTCGGTCGTTGCCACCATCACCCGGTCGCCACAGGGAAAGACGGCACAGTCGTCCCGGCAGTTCTCCTCGCCCACGATCCCCATCACGGTCTTTAAGAGTTCACGGTCGTCCATCGCTTTGCCCCCCGCCCTTCTTTGCTTCCTTACCGCGTTCGCTCTTGTACTCTTTGAACATGTGCTCGATTTTGTTCGACTCTTTCTCGCGGACAAACTGCGCCTGCTCTTCCTTCCAGCGGGAGATGGCGCTCTCGAACTGGTCCTTTGCGGCGAGACCCTTCTTTCCCTTCACCTGCACGCCGGCATCATCGGCAGCGATAACCGGGATACCGGCTTCGCGGAACGCCGGCACGATCTGCCGGTCGCGGCCTTCGAGGACTAAGGCCGGGACCACAACCGCCCCCACTTTCGTATCCGCGAGATCTTTTACAATCCCTTTTCCCCACCCGTCGCTTTTCTGGACAAAGACAACGTCGCCTTCGCGGATACCGGTGTCCTCGGCAAGCCGGCGCAGGCCCTCTTTTGTGAGCGCGTCCATCACTTTTACCGGCACGGCCTCGCCATCGAGCGAGAGTTCGGCAAAGGTCCGGATCCTCTCCACCCGTTTTGCGAGCGTCCGGCTGTGGCGCTCTTCTTTTCTCAGCCGTTTTTTGAGGCTCTGGATGATCGCGTCGCGTTTGGCGATCTCGGAATCCTTGGCGAGTTCGAGTTCCCTCTTGTCGTGCACACCACGAAGCCGGCCCTGGAGCCGGTGGATCTCGTACTCCTTTGCCTTGATGGTCTCTTCGAGCTCGGCTGCATACATGCGCAGGCGTTTCACCATCCCATCGAGCACCCGCACCCGCTCGTCCTGCCGGGCCGCGACCGGCGCCGGGGCGTTCTCCACCGGTGCCTCGGCCGGGGCCGGGACAGCGGCAAGGTCGCCGAGCACCTGACCGAGCGCCTGGCCCCGAATCACACGGGCCCGGACCTCGTCGAGGTCGTGGCCCGGGGGAACGCGGCGGAGAATGTTCCGGAACTTCGCGTCGTACTGGTGGAAGGCATCGAGCGCTGCGGAGAGGGCATCGCGCTCGTGGACGTTTTCGTATGGGAACCCTTCGGTGAGAGAGAGCTTCGCCTCAACGCTCGTGTCCTGCTTTGGCGTGTAGGCAATGGCCGAGAACGCCCGCCGGATCTTTTCCACCGAGTACGGCATATCCTGCACGTCCGAGGCAACGACAAGCGGTTTTCCTGCCTTGTACAGCGACTCGATCACCCCGGACATGTTCATCTGCCGCGAGCTTTCAAGAAGCATGAGGTTCCCGTCAAGGTCGAGGGCTGCGACCGCAGTAGTCGTGCCCGGGTCGATCCCTACGATCAGGTACCGCGGCTTTCCCGAGAGGGGACGGTAGCGGATCCGTTCAAGCCTCTTCCCGCTGATCCGGACCTGCACGTCGGCGCCGCGGTAGGTGGAGACCGGCACCTCGCCCCGGGGAGCATAAACCGTAAAGGCCACCCGGCTGCACCCGCCAAAGGCTTTGGTCTCCTTTTTCGTGTACCGCAGGCCGGCCGCTGCAAGCTGCTGCTCGATCTCCCGGCCTTTGAGCTGGACGGCGCCGTGGATCTTCCTCACGTACCGGTTCTGGCTCCACCCGCCCCGGCCCGGGGAGCGGTGCCGGCTCACCACGACCTCGCTTTCGTTCTCGAATGCGATCACTTCAACGCCGGCGCCAAGCGATGCCACCCGTGCCGAAGTCCGGGCCTCGGCAAACGGGTCGAACCGGTCGAAACTGATGTTGTACCGGGCCGCGACTTTCCCGAGCGTCTCTTTTTTCTCCCCACCGGTCACCTGCACGAGTTTTGTCTGCGGGGGCAGCCCCTGCAAAAAGAAGAAGAGTTCGTGCTGGTCGGTTGCAATCTCCTGGATGCTGTCGACCGCAAGAATATCGGGCCGCTCTTCGGAAAGGAGCCGGAAGAGCCGGAACATCGAGACCGTGCTCTCGCTTACGATCTCCCCGTCCGCCATCCGGATAAGGGCGTACATCGGCCGGCGCGACCCCGACCTTACCGATCCCTTGACGATATCGATCCCAAAGACGCTCAGCCGGTCACGCATCGCAGTGCATCCCCGGGGTCTCTTACGATCCTGTACTTCCTCTCGAAGAAGGCAAGGATGTTGGTGATGTCGCGTTCGAGGATCGCGTTGGCATTCAGGTGGCCGGTCTCCATCCACTGCGGCCAGTCGATGATGACACACTTCCCCTCTTCGATTAAGATATTGTATTCCGAGAGGTCGGCATGGATCACGCCAAGGCGGTACGCCTCCTTCACATTTTCGAGGATGGAATCAAGCATTACATCCGGTTCTTCGAGCCGGCACCGCGAGAGACTCGGGCCGGTGATGAGCGCCATCACGACCGCGTTCCGGTTCTGCCCCACGGGCAGCGGCACCGAGACCTTCGGGTGGAGGGTTTTAAGCGCCGCGTATTCGCGCTCGGCCGAGAGCTTGGAGGCCAAGAGCCACGGGCAGTGGCCGGTCTCAGGGAGATACTCGCGGTTCACCCGGGCCGTATTAAACGACCGCATGCCGACCCGGTGGAATTTTATCGCAACGGGCCCGAGGCCGAGCGCCTCGTACACCACCGACTCCTTTCCCTCGCCGATCTTCGAACCGAGTGCCGAGATCGTGCCTTTTTTTACGAGCGTAGTAAGGGCGAGCGTGTCGTACCCGCCAAAGACCAGGGAATAGCCGTCGTACGGGACGGCGTTGAACCGGACCATGCCCCACACAATGAGCCGCGAGAGCCGGTAGTTGACCTCGGATTCGGAGAGCCCGGTTGCCTGCTCCAGGTTTTCGAGCGGCACCCACTCGTACCGCTTCATGAGGCGTTCCAGCGCCGCAAGGATTGCCTTCTCGTACTTGTGCAGGCCTCGGATCCGCTCCGGTGAGACGACCATGGTTGTTATGAGTGGTTATGCCCCGGACTATAAAATCATGGTCTCCGTAGCAGCCGACGCCGTAACAGCACAACCTTAAACATCTCTCATTGTCCAGTACGAAATGAAATCCGGGGAGCCTTTATGCAGTGTGCAGCATGCCGGCGGGACGCGGTCGTCTTCCAGCCCTACTCGGGAAAATACCTCTGTCCTGTCCATTTCACCAAAGACTTCGAGGCAAAAGCAAAGCGTGCCATACGGAAGAACCGCTGGCTTTTACCCGGCGACCATACCGCCGTCGTGCTCACGGGCGATGCAGCGGAGGCTGCCCTGCTCGTATTCCTGCACAAACTCACCAGAGACCGGCGCGATGTCCGGCTCTCTGCCATCGGGATCGATGAGGGCACGGCCGGAGGGGCCGGTTATGCCCGGCAGGCTGCAGAACGCTGCGGTATCGGGATCTTTGCCGGATCCTTTGCGGAACGCTACGGAACCACCCGGGAACGGATTGTCCGGGATGAGGGAGCTGTTGCCGCCGGCCGGACCTGCCGGGTGCTCGCGGGCGATCTTGCTGCGGAGATCGCAGCCGCCAACGGGATCACCCGCATTGCCGTTGCCACAACGGTCGACGATCCGGCGACCCGGTTCTTCTCCGATCTTCTCAACGGAACCGTGGAACGGTCCCTGTTTGCCGCAGAGACCGTCGGGCTCTTAAAAATCCCGGTTATACAGCCGTTTATGGACATCCCGAAAACGGAAGTGTACCGTTACGCGGAGCTCGCTGGAGCCGGAACCGGCGATGCAGGGTCTTTTGCAACAGGGGGAGAGTCCGATGCGGAGGCTGTTCTCGCAGCCTACGACAACCGCCACCCCGCAACAAGATTCGCGCTCGCCAACCTGGCAAAGACTCTTGCGGGGATTGCCGGAACCGGCTCGCCATCTCGTGAGACCTGCCCGGTATGCGGCAGTATCCGGGAAGGGAACACCTGCCTGGCCTGTGCAATCCGGCAGAAATACACCGGGGGCTCCGGAAGATGACGGACAAGCGAAACATACTCTGGCGGATCGTCCGCACCTCTTCACGGATGCGGGTGCTCCTGTATTTCATCGCGTTTTTGTGCATTATTGCGATCTATACCACCGTATTCCATGCGGTCTACCCGCTCCTTGAGAACAAACCGATCGACTGGCCGCAGTCCTTCCTCTTTGTTATGGAAACAATCACGACAACAGGGTACGGCTGGCTCCTCCCGTTCAATAACCAGCTGACGATCCTGCTTGCAGCGGTCATGATGCTCACCGGGGTTATCATGATCTTCATGGTCATTCCCCTCCTGCTCACCCCGTATCTTGTCGCGATGCTTCGTTCCGCCCCGGCAAAGCGTACCCTCAAAACCCTCTACCACCACACCGTGATCGTTGGCGACGGGGAACTGACCCGTGCTCTGCTCGAAAGTCTTGCGCTCTCGGATCGCGAGGTCCTGATCGTGGAGGAAGACGAGGAGACCGCCCGCAAACTCGCCAAAAAACACCGGGGCGGGGCCTTTGTCATCTGGGGAAAGTACGATGACGAGCAGACCTGGGAGCAGGCGTGGATAAAAAATGCGGACACGGTCATCATCTGCGAGGACGAGCGGACCACCGCAAGCATCATCCTCGGGCTCCGCGGCCTCACCCAGGCAAAGATCATAGCTATTGTTGACAAGCTCTCCTTTGATCGCTACCTCCGGTACGCGGGGGCCGATTATGTTCTCTCGCCCAAGCACGTGACCGGGCGGATCCTCGCCCGCCATGCGGTCCTAAATCCTGCTGGAGACACCGACCCCTCAATCCCCGGCCTTGACCGGCTCACCATCAACGCAGAAGGAGCCCCGGAAAAGATCCTCAGGCTGATCCACATCCCCGTCATGCCGGAGAGCAAGGCAACCGGGAAAAAACTTGGCGAACTTGATCTGTTTGTGAAGTACGGGATCACCGTTCCCTTCCTCTGGAAAGCGGGGAGGTTTGTCTCCAGGCCGGATCCCGGGGAGACCCTGGATACCACCACCTCCCTCTTTTTATTCGGCAGGGTGGAGTCCCTGCGCATGGCCGTCCACGAGGAACTCGAGGTGAACGCGGAGCAGATCGGCCATGCGGTCATTGCCGGGTACGGCGATGTGGGATCGGCAGCCTGCACGGAGATGATCGCCGCCGGGATATCCTGTGTTGTAGTCGATGCAAAAAGATACGATATCGATGAGGTCATCGGAAATGCCGAGGATGAGGAGGTCCTGCGGGGGGCGCGGATCGGTGAGGCCCGGTTCTGCATCGTTGCGGTAAACGACGATGCGGTCAACATCTTTACCACGCTCATGGCCCGCAACCTCAACCCGGGGATCCGGATCCTTGCTCGGGCAAACGAGCCCGGATCCGTGGACAAGCTGTACCGGGCCGGGGCGGACTACGTGGCGCTCCTTCCGCGTATCGGGGGCCAGACGGTGGGCAGGATCGTGCTCGCGGACACGGTCACGATCCTCGTCGATCTTCCGGACGGTGAAATGGTAGTATTGAGGCTGGTACATAAAGACACAGTGACGGTCGGGAAGCTCGCGGCCAACGGTGTGCGGATCCTTGGAATCGAGCGGACGGATGCCGCTGTCGTTGCGCCAAGAGCGGACGAGATCGCACATGCCGGAGATACGGTGGTGGCTGTCGGCAGCACCGATCAGTTAAAAAAATTCATCCGCCAATGCTAATTACGGAAAATACCATGGCGCAGGAACTGGGGTGCAGGATGGGACAGGTCGAGCAGATGATCCGGTATGCCTACTGGAACAGCGGCTGTTCGGGCATCATTGTCGGGGTCTCGGGCGGCGTGGACTCGGCGCTTGCCGCAGCCTTCTGCTGCCGGGCGGTGGGGCCGGAAAAGGTGCTCGGCCTTTCTCTCCCCACCTCGGTAAGCAACCCGCAGGATCTTCTTGATGCACAAGAGCTCTGCGCCGGCCTCGGCATGGAGCACCGGGTTGTTCCCATCGATCCAATGCTCGCGGCGTTCAGGACCCTGCCCGGCTTTACCGAAACGCCGTACCTTCTCGGGAACCTCATGGCCCGGATCCGGATGACGACCCTGTACTATTACGCGAACCGCGACCACCGGCTTGTCTGCGGGACGTCTAATAAGAGCGAATTTTTGCTTGGCTACTGCACGAAATACGGGGACAATGCCGCAGACGTGCAGCCGATCGTCCACCTGTACAAAAAAGACGTGTACGAGATGGCACAAGAGGTGGGAGTCCCGGAGCCGATCCTCAAAAAGAAGCCGTCCGCCGGCCTCTGGGAGGGCCAGAGCGACGAGGGGGAGATCGGGCTCTCGTACGCAGAGATCGATGCAGCGCTCGTGGCCCTCGAAGCGCACAATTGGGCGGCAGAAAATACGGCCGAGGAAAAAGTGCTTGCCCGGGTCAAAAAGAACGCCCACAAGCGTCTCGCGGCCCCTAATCTTTTAGGAACTTAAATAAAAAGGGCCGGGTATTTTTCCGGCTCGTTGAGGAACGCAAGGGCTTTGTGGTTCCCGACAAGCGTATAGATCGGGCTTTTGACAGAACCGCCGGCCGGAGACTGTCCTTCTCTTATGGAAATTTTCCGAAGCGCCGGTACCTCCGGATAATGGGGATTCTTTATGATCCTCCCATCGCTCATCACGTAATATGCCGCCCCATGGAGCGTCTCGTACTCCCCGTACTCGCTTGCAAATGCCGTGGAAACGAGGTTTGCCATTGCAAGCGTGGTGTCGTGCGAAGGGTTGAGCGTGACGTGCCCGTAGCCGGGCGGGATGATGACACAGGACCCGACCAGGGCATCGACAAGGATGACATCGTCCAGCATCCGGGACTGTAAAAGGAACTGGGCCTCTCCTTCGAGCACCTCATAGAGCTCGGGGTATCCCGTTCCTGCAGGATTGGCCGGGTGGTAGTGCCCCTTGGTCTTGACACATTCACCGCAGAGATCGAGCGGGGGGATGACCGTGATATCGTACCGCAGGCAGTGATCGGAGAGCCAGCGCCGGTCTGCCTCGGAGCGGGCAACGTCGCGGTACATGTAATAAAGCGGATCGGTGGCTGTGCAGGATGGATCTGCCAGAACACTCCGCATCTCCCGGATTGTCCGGATCCCGGGCGCCGGAAGCGCCCCGTTCCAGGGTACGTTCACTGTTTCCTCCTGACGACAAGGAGATAGTATGCTGCAGCGGCGATAATGCCGATAAGTACCACCGCAGCGATCGCCATCGGGATGACTGCATCGGACGCCGGCCGTGGCACCACGTTCACCGGTGCCCGGAAGGTATCGGAGATCTGGCTGTTGTCGAGCGCATCGCGGTACCGTACCTCGGTATCGAGAGTATAGCTGCCCGGTGCTGCCGAGGAAGACGCGGAGATCGCGTACTGGGCGGTAGCCTTCCCGCCCGGCGGGATATCGCCGAGATATGCGGTCTGGTCGGAACTCGAGAACGGCTCGACTGCCGAGAGCCGGGCCTGCGCCTTGTAGGCCGTGACCGAGCCGAGGTTGGTGTACTCGATGGTAATCACGGAGGTCTGGCCCTGCGTAACGTTTGCCGGCGGCGAGGTTACCGCAAACGTGAGTTTGCCGGCAACCGGCACGCCGATCGTCTCGGTTGCCGAGGTTACGGTGTCGCCTTCAGCGTTCGTGTAGGTTACTGCCACATCGACCGGGTAGCTCTGGGCCTGGGCGTCGTTCGAGATTGCGACCTTGTACTGGCAGGCGACGATCCCGTTTCTCGGGAAGCTGCCGATATATACGCTGTCATCGGTCGGGATTATGGCGCTGTTGCCGTTCCGGATTAACTTGACCGTTGCCTGTTTCCCGTCCTCGTACCCGGTGTTCTTGATCGTCAGGTTGATCGTGCCCTCGGTTCCCACGACAAGGTTGCTGCCCGTGGCGTTGAGGACGTCGATTTTGACGACCGGTTTTATCTTTACGGTGAGCGGGATGACCGTGCTGACCTGCGTATACGTGTTCTCGATGGTCGTGGTTGTCGGCTGGTCGGAGAGCTGGTTATCCAGGTACTTGTACGTGACCGTGAGCGGCAGCTGGTACTCCCCGAGCGTGGCGTCCTGCGTGATCTTCGCGGTGAACTTTACCGTGGTCTTCCCGGGGCTTGCAAGGTCGCCTACCTGCTGCGGGTCGGTCTTGATGACGATCGGTGCTGTGCCGGCTCCGAGTCCGACTTTCATCAGCTTTGCGGTCGTGCCGGCATCTTCCGATGCTATTGTCCCGCGGTTGGTGAGTTCCAGCCAGTTCGTGCCGCCGTTCTGCAATACGACCGCGATCGTGGCGTCCTCGCCGGGCGAGTATTCGTTCGTGCCCCCGATATACGCGGTTATCTCCGGGCTCGCTCCAACATACTTCGTGGCGCACAGTGCCGGCGAAATGCAGATCGCGAGCCCGACGATAAGGAGCAGAACAGGGATAACGGGAAATTTCATCGGGAATCACGCGCCGGTTGTGGTGGTACACATTTCTATCGGATCCTATAAAGCGATGTGAGCCTTCACGTCCCGCACGGCTGCGGACAGGACACAGATAAAAGCTCTAATAATCCCGGATCTCGGCCATGTCCCGGATATCCATAAGACCCTTCATGGCCTGGGTCTTTACCCAGTACCCATCCTCCCGCATCGCGGCCATGGGGTTGGTGCCCCCGACCGCGGCGATCGAGACATACTGCGGGCTGCCCGGAACGCCGAGCAGGGGAACGTTGGGGATGCCGACTTCGAGGATCCCGGTGAAACTGCTGTCCGCAAGTTCGTCGAGCACGGTTCCCACGAGCGGCTCTGCCTCCATGTGGAACTCGCGGATATTTGCAAGGATGTTCCCCGAACCTTTCCGCATCACATTGTTTACCGAGGTGATCTGCTGGGAGATGAGAACCTGGAGCGGATCGATGGTTGTGTACTCGTAAAGGATGATATGCGTGAACCGGACCGGCGCCCGCTGATCGATCTCGACAACACCCCCGCCGATCGGTTTGATCGGGACGCCCCGCCGGATCAAAAGGCCGTCGAGCGTGATGCTGCAGACCGTGGAGATGGCCGTGCACCCCTCCGGCACGACGTACCCGGAGACCTTTTCCCCGGAATGATAGAATTTTACCATCCCGCTTGCGGAAAGACCGGTCTTGTAGGCGTCCTTTAAAATGGAGACTGCATATTCGAAGTCCTCGTTTTTCACCAGCGACAGGTTGAAGACAACCGTCCCGGTTCCCGCGGCAGGATCGTAGGTCACCCTCATCGCGTAATCGTCGATACTGTGATCCACAAATTTGAGGGGCCGCTTCATTGTAGTGATTTTTAAGTGATTGCAATAGAAAAATTGTTCTATAAGTCCAAGGTAATGCTTATATGATGGAACACGACATGCGGGAAAAAGCCAAGAATGCAATGAGGCTCATTCTTGAAGCGGCGAAATTCGAGGTGGAAGAGGTGGATGAGCCTTTGGATCTGTCCGCGGTCCGGGAAGGCGATTGCGTCCTTGTGCTCTGTTCAAACGATGCCGATCTAATAGCCCAGTTCGACAAAACCAATTACAGCCTGATGGTCGACGATCAGGAGATGACCTGCAAGAAACTGCTCTTTACGCTCGAAAAGGATGTCCCGACACAGAACTGCACCCAGTGGGGCGTTGACGAGTTCGTCCAGTACGCCGGTGAGGCCGTGCTCGCCGACATGGTGGGACAGGAACTCAAGCTCGACCTCACCCCGGGCAAAGGCAAGGTAAAGAAAGCGGCAGCTGCCGCAACGCCGGCCGCCGGTGGTGCTGCTGCCGTTGCAGCCGAACCCGAGGAAACCTCGGGGATCTCGATCCTCCATTTCCCGGTCAAGCTTTCCGAGCAGGCCGCGATCCGCACCGCAGGCATCCAGGGTGCGGCACGGCTCCGGTTCATGCCGTATTACCTGATCCACTATACGAGCTCGGGCGAGCAGGTGTACAAGGACCGGCGCATCCCGTTCGATGCGGATGGTTGGGGTGCGATCAACGCAATCAACGGGATCAAGCTCGACCTCGACGGGACCAAGGCCGAGGACTCGGAGATCCCGGCAAATGCCGAGGTTGCCGACCCGCACATCACCAAGGAAGAGGCAAACGAGCGCATGGTAAGCGAACTCATCGAGCGCCTCACCCAGAAGGTCCGGATCAAGCAGGAGAAGGGCGACGCGATCTTCTACGAGGAGAAGACCCTAAAACCGGACCGGAAGAACATCACGGTCGACGCTAAACAGGTCTATATCCCGGTCTGGCAGATCCGGGGCAAGAAGATCATTGAGGTCAACGCGTTCACGGGCGAACTCCTCTCGGAGCCGATGGACGAGGGCGTCGAAGTATTCTAAACACTTTTTTCGTATGATCGTTGTTCTCGGCGGGGGCCCGGCCGGGCGGATGGCCGCAATCCGCCTCGCCTCCGCAAAAAAATCCGTTACGCTCGTCGAGCCCAAAGGTGTCTCGCAGGGAATCGGCGGGCAGTGCCTTCATTTTGGCTGCATGCCGGTCTGTGCCTTAAACGATATCGCCCGCATGATCGGACAGGCACGCAGGTTCCACGAGCGCGGGATGACCGACGCTGTTCCGAAATTTACTTTCGCAAAGGTAATGGAGGAGACGCTCGCAGTCCAGCAGAAGATCGCAGGCATCCTCGACCACGAGACCCGGGAAGCGGGAGTAAACGTGATCTATGGCAAAGCCGGCCGGGTGGACGGGCGCCGGGTCTTTGTCGGTAACGAAGAGATCGAAGCCGAAGCCATCATCATCGCAACCGGTTCCCGGCCCAATATCCCGAAGATCCCGGGCATCGATCTTACCGGGGTCTGGACGCCGCACACGCTCTGGGGGCTCCGCGACCTGCCACAAAACCTTGTGATCGTTGGCGGGAGCGTGATGGCGGCAGAGTTCGCGTACGTCTTTGCCGCATTCGGGAGCCATGTCACGGTCCTTGCACGGAGCGGTTTTTTAAAAGGTCTCGATAAGCACCTCCGGGCCGTCACCATGAAGGAACTCGACGACGTTGATATCCGCGAAGGCGCGGCAACGACCGGAATCGAAGGCACGGACCGGGTTACGGGTGTGCGGTTCACGGCCGGGGGAAACGAGGAGACAATCGGGGCCGATGCAGTGTTCCTCGCCGCCGGCCTTGTGCCGAACTCCGAAATGGTCACGGGAATTGAGAAAGGCCGCGGGGGAGAGATCGTGGTCAATGACCGGATGCAGACGAATGTTCCCGGTGTCTATGCCTGCGGGGACGTTGCCGGGGCGCCCTACCTGACACCGGTTGCCCGGCACGAGGGGATCGTTGCGGCCGACAACATCCTCGGGATCGAGCGCCACATGGACTATACGAAAGTCCCGCAGGCAATCTACCTCGCCCACGACCTCGCGTTCTGCGGCAATGGCGGCGAAGGGAGCGCATCGTTTGCCCTCCCCGGCCCGGCCGGGCCCGGCACCTACTGGTCGGTGCCGTACGGCGATACGGGCCTTGCGAAGATCTTCGCCGATCCGGCAACAGGAGAGATCGAAGGCATGTGCGCTGCCGGTCCGGCGGGCGGCGTCATTGCCGGGTATCTCGCATTTCTCATGCGCCGGCACATCACCGTGCATGAGTTCGAGGAATTTATCGAGGTCCATCCGTCTACGGACGGGGTGTACGGGCTTGCGAAGTATGCCTCGGAAATTCTGAAGAAACGGAACGGGCAGTGAATTTTTTTTAGAGAAATTTTTGACCTGCACATGCAGCCCCCCTCTTGCGCCACCAGTCCCCCGAGGGGGACGGGGCGCAGTGCGATAGTGCCCGTATTACCTGCATCGGGAGAGTACATGAATGAAGGTAATACAGCATCATCGCAACCGGGGGACGCCACAGCGGCGGGGGCGGAGGCGTGCCGGAGCCCCCAGGAGCGTCTTACAAATTGCCCCGGATCTATTTACAGACCAATTCCATATGTTTTCCCCCCGTCTTCCCGGCGCTGTAGGTATTAATACGCTTGACATCGAAGGTATGAGGTACTCATTTAACAGAGCGGAGCATTCCCGTGACCGATCCATCTGAAATCCTTGCATTCGACCAGAGCCGGCTCGACAAAGTGCGTGCACTCCGGGAGAAGGGTACCGAGATCTACCCCCCCACGTTCGAGCGGAAGAACACCATCGCGGAGATCAGGACAAAGTTTTCAGAGATCACCCACGAGAAGAGCACGGAGAGCGTGACCACCGCAGGCCGGATCTACCTTATCCGCAACCACGGCAAGACAATCTTTGCCGACCTCGGCGACGAATCCGGGAAGATCCAGCTCTATATCCGCAAAGCCGACATCGGTGACGAAGCGTTCGACTTCTTTAACCAGTTTATCGAGCGGGGCGACTTTGTCGGCGTCACCGGGCATGTCTTCCGGACAAAACTGGGCGAGATCACGATCTGGGTCGACACCATCACGCTCATATCAAAAGCGGTCTGCTCCCTCCCCGAAAAGTTCCACGGCCTCACCGATGTCGAAAAACGCTACCGCCAGCGGTACGTCGACCTCATCGCAAACGAGGAAGTCCGGCAGAACTTCCGCAACCGGAGTAAAATCCTCTCCGGCATCAGGAAATTTCTGGCCGACCGCGGATTCCTTGAATTCGAAACCCCGATCCTCCAGCCGGTGTACGGCGGTGCAAACGCCCGGCCGTTCACCACCTTCCACCACTGCCTGGGCCAGAAACTCTTCCTCCGGATCGCTCCCGAACTTTACCTAAAACGCCTTGTGGTCGGCGGATTCGAACAGGTCTTCGAGATCGCACGGAACTTCCGGAACGAGGACATCGACACCCACCACAACCCCGAGTTCACAATGGTGGAGATCTACTGGGCCTACCACGATGTCTATGACATGATGGGCCTTACCGAGGACTTCCTCGCAACCCTCGTGCAGGATGTTCACGGCAAGACTTCGCTCACGTTTGAAGAGACCGAGATCTCGTTTGCAAAGCCGCTCCGCAAGCTCACGATGGAGGACGCGGTAAAGGAGTACGCAGGTGTCGAGATCTTCAAACACACGCCAGAAGAGCTCCGGGCCATCGCGGTACAGAACAAGCTCAAAGAAGCAGATAAACCACAGACCCAGCGGGAGTTCCTCGTGTACTTCTTCGAGAACATGGTCGAGGAAAAACTGATCCAGCCGACCTTCATCTACGACTTCCCGGTCGAGAACTCGCCGCTCGCAAAGCGCCACCGCACCAAAGAGGGATTCACCGAGCGCTTCGAGCTCTTCATCTACGGCATGGAGCTCGCCAACGGGTTCTCGGAATTAAACGACCCACTCGACCAGAAGGAGCGCTTCGAGGCGCAGGACAGGAAACGCCAGCTCGGCGATCTCGAAGCCCAGATGATCGATTACGATTACATCAACGCCCTTGGCTACGGCATGCCACCGACCGGGGGAGTCGGGATCGGGATCGACCGGCTCGTGATGCTCCTCACCAACAACAACTCGATAAAGGAAGTGATCCTCTTCCCGTCCATGAAGAGCATCCAGGCAGAAGACGGCAGCACTGCAGAAAAGGACACAAAAGCCGATAACTAAATTTTTATCTGTTTTTTACCAACCCATTATTATCACGGGGGAACCGGCATTATGGATTATAAAACGCCCGCCCTTTTTCTTGTTCTCATCCTTGTAATGGCAGCGACAACGGCAGGCTGCATGTCTGTGTCTGCAAAGAATGTCACGATTGCCAAGACAAAAATACCTGCGGGATCGGAAAAAGTCACCCGGACCACGGCGACTTCTCCTGCACACGAACGCATCGTGCAGCAGCTCGCCTCCGTGAAGTCCGGCAGTGTTGTCTGGACGGCAGCCTACCGGATGTTCTCGAACATGAAGTCCACGGAATACATCCACCCGCCATACATCGTTGACAAAACAGACGGGATCTATAAGTTCGACTGCCTCGGATTCGTCGACCACGTGCTGATGGACGCGGATATCTCCTCGTACCGGACAATCGGCAACGGGACAAACCCGTCGATCGAATCGTATGCCGGGTATTTCGGGACCCTGGATACCGTTACCCCGGATGCCAGCGGATGGACGCGGGTGGCACATCCCGCCGATCTCGCGCCGGGCGATATCTGCCTCTGGCTCACGCCGGGCACGCTCGATAACGGCCATATGTGGATCGTTGCAGGGCCGCCTTCGGTCAACCCGGAGCGGACCAGCGAGGTGCTGGTACGGATTTTTGATTCTACCGATGCCGCCCACAGCGGGGATTCGCGGACCGAAGCAGCGGATACGACCGGGCTTGGTTCCGGGATCCTTGGAATGACCATCGACAACACCGGGAATACTACCGGCCTGTACTGGGAGGGCGGGACAGGCCAGGTTGTTGGCGAGAGATACAAAACGATCGTCTGCGGCCGGCTCAACAAATAAAAAATAAAAAAAAAATCAGGCTCTTTTCAGGACAACGGTATAGTTCTGGAGCAGCAGGATCTCGGGGTCGTCCTCGCAGGTGGTACAGACCGTTGCCGGGTTCTGGAGAGTCAGCCCGAACAGCACTGCATCGCCCGGGTCCGGAACGAGCGGGATATCGACATCCTTCTGGATGATGTAGCGGTACGGGTCAAGGCTGCCGAAATAGTACGCCTTGAACTGGTGGCGCTCGTCAGCGGTTGCGTTGAACGACCAGTCCGCGGTCTCCGCTGCGGTCACATCGACCGGGACCCAGCCGTAGCCCTCAAGGTAATACTCGGCCCAGAAATGCGTGCCGCCGTTTGCCGGCGGGAAGATCTGGTAGCCGCCCGTTGCCCGGGCGGGGATTCCGAGCGACCGGCAGAGTGCGGCAAAGTACATGCTTTGCGTGCCGCAGTCGCCGATGCCGGTATCAAGGACATATGCGGACTCAGGGATTCCGGATGTGGAAAGCCAGACATGGGGGGCATGGCTGTACGGGAGCGTGTCCACGATGTACCAGTAGATCTTCTGGGCCTGTAGGTAGGGGTTGGTCTCGTTTCCGACAATCTCTTGTGCCTTTTCCTTCATTGCCGGTGTGACAACGATGTTGGTGCCCGATGCCGTGTACTTCTGGTATTCGGCGCCTGAGGTGTTGTAGGGCCGGACCTTTGCCGGGTCGATCACAAAGTGCTCTTCGTGCTGGTCGAACCGGAAGGTTGCGGTGATATTCAGGAACGGCTCGGTGAACTCCTCAAGCGGGATCTCGAAGTACACGAGCCCGAGGTCGGCGCTGGTCCCGGTCTGGGATTTGATATACTGCGCCGGCTCGATGGAAACAACAGTTACGTTCGTCTGCGGGCCGGTTTCTATGGGCAGCGGGAACCAGACTTTCAGGGTGCCGTTTGCCGGGAGCTGATCCCGGGGCACCGAGACGCTCTCGGTCCCGGTCCATGCGACCGGTTCGCCATACGACCCGGCAGAGGTATTTACCGGGGCAAACGCGTATTTCGTGAGCGTATCGTAGAGCGGGGTTTCTCCCAGGGCCGCAGTGGCATTGCGCATCAGGCCGAAATTATGGTACGGGATATTCCCGGCATTCTCTTCATAGTACCAGGTTTCGTTGTCGCTTGTTATGTTCGCAATCCCGCTGCCATCGATCCAGCCGGCCCGCTGTTCTGCGGAAACGTTTGGGTAGGCTTTTGCGAGGGCCGCTTCATATGCGCTCCGGTTATAGGGAAATTCCAGGGTCATGCGGTAGGCCCGGACCGCACCGTCTCGCGCCCTGAGAGCAGCAGAACGGTCACCGGCTGCGGTATAGTTTTTCTGGGCAAGCAGGTAGAGCGATTGTGCCGCGTGGTAGTTTGCGGCTGCGTACTGTGCATCGGCCTGTGCAATGTCGGTATCGGCTGCAGTTTTCGGCGCCGATGCAGTCTGTGAAGTACAGCCGGCCGCAACGATTGCGGCGGCGACAAGAACGATCAGGATCAGGGATAACGGACGTAACCGAATGATAAAAACCACCGTGATACCAGAGGGTGGAACTTATCAGGGATTAATCTTCGGAAATGCACGGCGAAAACGAAAGGGACCGGGTAAATGTTTACCGGAACTCGTACGCACCCATCCCGAGATTGCCCCAGTACCAGCTCTGGTGAAGGAGGACGCCTTTGCTTCCCCGGCCGGCAGCCCCGTGGGCGACGAGGAGCGGCATGAAATGGTCGGGATATGGCTGGGCGTGGAGAGCGGCGGGCGCAAGCGAGCGGTATGCAGCGAGGCTTTCCGTATCGCCCCGGGTGACGATGGCATCGAGCCAGTTGTTGAACGCGACCGCCCGGTTATCGGTCTGCACTCCGGGACCGAGAGCTACGGTGGGATCGCCGAGCGGGTGGACCGCCCCGCCGCTGCCAAGAATGAGGACTCCCTTCTTCCGCAGCGGTGCGATCGCTTCTCCGAGTGCAATATGCTGCTCCGGATCGAGATGCCCCTGGATCGAGAGCTGGACAACCGGCATACCGGCGTCCGGGTACATCAGCATGAGTGGCACCCATGCTCCATGATCGAGGCCGCGGTCCGGGTCCCGGTCGCAGGGGAGGCCGGCGGCTTCGACAAGATCGGCAGTCATCCCTGCAAGCTCCTGCGAACCGGCAGCGGGGTACGCGATCCGGTACAGCTCGGACGGGAAACCGGAGAAATCGTGGATGGTTTTCGGATGCTCCGGAAGGTTGACGGCGGGCCGGGACGTGTTCCAGTGCGCAGAAATGCAGAGGACCGCTTTCGCGCCGGGGTACCGTTTCCCGAGTGTGGTGAGGAATTTATAGGCCGGCTCGTCCCGCTCAAGGGGCAGGGTCGGCGCACCGTGCGAGACAAAAACCGTGGGCAGGGATGCCGGAGCCATGATGAGATTTTGGCCGCGGATGGTTAAAGGGTGCGGGGTGAGGGCAACAGGGAGGATCCCGGCCCGCCCGGAAAATTTTTCCCGTTCCAATAAAAACCGGTGAATATGAAAGAGAAGAAAGGAGTTGGCAGGGTCCACCGGATCCTCGGGCAGCGCAAAAAGAACCAGAAGCGGCTCGAAGCCGAGACTCCGCTTCTCTTCGAGGGTTTCGACAGCCTGATGAAGGCGTATTATGCCAAGAGCGCACTCGACACAAAGTACAAGGAGCTCATCGCGATCGCTCTCTCGATCTCCCGGTGCTGCGTCCCCTGCCTTGCGGTCCACACCAAAAATGCCGTTGCGGCCGGGGCAACCCGCGAGGAAGTGATCGATGCGGCAAAGATCGGTGTCGAGTTCGGCGGCGGGCCGTCGTTTGTGGTGGTCAGGAACAACCTGCTGGAATTTCTGGACGAGCTGGACGCGAAGTAAGAGCAGCGGGAAAGTACGGTACTTTTTTTATCTCCTGCCGGACAGGGAACCGGCCAAAAACGACCTCTTCCTCACCCGGCATCTCCTGTTCATAGGGCACCGGTCCCGCCAAACAGTTTCAGCAGAAATTTATCCTGTGTTTATGGCAATCATGAAAAGAATTTGATCGATCCGGTCAAATACAAGGGGGCGGTTTTTCATTCGGGGGAGTATACCGGGGAATTGCGAGGATGGATCGGGAGAGAGAAATAGAAAATATATTTTGATCGAAAAACTATTTTATTCATGGATAAAAAACTCACGATAGGTCTCGGCTCGCTTCTTGTTGCGGCTATCGTACTATTGCGCTACTTCCTCGAAAAAAAGCCTCTGTGATTACCCTTTAGCGCTCCGGTAACATTCTATGTCGGGTACACTTCCGGGCGAGGGACTGCCGGCAGTTGTCCAATGCCCTTCGTGCAGGTGCTATTATGATGCGAGAAAGTCCCGCTGCACATTCTGCGGCCACCGCTCCCCGGTAACGGCAGCGCCGGAAGCCGGTTCCGTGCGGGAAACCGGGCAGGGACGGCGCAGCCTTCCGGAACCCTGCGAGTATGTTCCGGGAAAAGGTGTTCTGGCCACCGAGAGAAGGCCGTCGCTCTTTATCCGGCTGGGGTTGGAGATCCGGCGTACCTGCTTCTTTTTCCTGCTCTATGCCATGACACCGTTCAGCAGCCGCATAGAGACGCTGAAAAAATATTTCCGTCTCACGATGCTGCTTTCCATGGTCGTCCTCCTCCCGTATCTTTTCACCCGGCAATGGATCTCGGGGATCGCTGCCGGGACGGTCGCCCTGTACCTGCTCTACCGGTACTATGCCCGGCTCATGCAGATGACCACGATCTTCTGGTATCTCAAGCCGGTCCCGGTCTTTGCCTGGCTCACCGGTTTTCTCGTGCTGCTTAGCATCCTGATGTTTGCCGTGCCGCTCCCGCCGCCGGTTGTTCTGACCCAGAGGGAACAGATGCAGGATCTCATTGTCCATGGTTCAATCCTTGCAGCTGCGATCATCGGATATTTCCGGACGCGACCGGCAAAGCCGTAGGAGTGGTCTCTCCCGCAGGGGGATTTTTCCGGAAACCACGTAGTATGCCGGTTTGTTCGTCGCTGGCGGGGTCCCAAACGGTTCATTCCTTTTCGGGGGCCCCTGTGCCTTTCTCCGGGGCAAGGTCCGGCCCGTCCCAGGGCCGGCGGACTTTTGTTTTCCCTTTTTTGAAAAATGCAAGCGTGACCTGTTTGTCGGCGCTCTTCATGTCTGCGGATATGACGGCCTCGTCAGAAAGGTCCGCCCGGCCGCCCATCTTCTCTGCCATGGGATCCGGATCTTCGGCCGGATGCAGCGGGGGCAGGTCGACCGGCACTGCCGGCTCGTCGAGATCCGCCATCTCGTACGGGGAGAGCGGGGACGTGTCGTCCGCGACAAAGTCCTGCTCTTCGATAAAGAGCCGGTCGACTTTGTATACCCGGGGAAACGGATCGTCGTCCGCATCCGGAATCATGGAAAAATGGTGGGCGCCGGGCGGGTAAGAGGTTTGTGATGGGGGGAAAGGGAGCCGGGAACTTTTGAGAGGAAAGGATACTGGCGTGATCTAACTTTTCAAAAAAAGTCCGACACGATTACCATACCTTCTGGAAAAATGAGGGAACACCCCTCCTCTTTTATTTGTCGCCCCCCTCTTGCGCCACCAGTCCCCCGAGGGGGACGGGGCGCAGTACGATGCCTCGGTATTACCCGTACGGAGAGCTGTTGGGAATGCCGGTAATACAGAGGCATCGCAACCGGGGGATGCCCACGCGGCGGGGGCGGAGACTTGCCGGAGACCTAAAAGTGCGTCTGCTGATAAGTTGGGAGCTGAAAACCTTCTCCGACGTGAAAAAATACGATAATTCCAGGGAGTTCTGGCAGAAACACCCCCGTAAAATCCCCGGTTTTTAACCCCTCGCTTAAACGGCCACCATGCGTTTCTGTGGGCCGATCTGCACATACACAGGCACCAATAGGCCAAAAAATGAAAACTCACCCAGATCTTGGGGGTCATTTTTGAGCGATTTAATCGCGTATTTTGGAAATAGGGGCGGTATTAACAGTTTTTCCGGAACACTTTCAATCCGGGCGTTTTGCGGGGTTTTTCGGGAGGGGTTTGGGGGGAATCCGGGGTCGATAAAGGGCCGGATTGGGGAGGCATACATTGACCTTTTAAAAGAGGTTTCCTAAAATTAGCTGTTATATAAAAGAGATATAGATCGATTAACTGAGTCAATCGCTCTATTCAAACTGTTTGAACGATTACATGCTTGTGATGGATCCCATAACGAATCAATAAATTTTAGCATCTGTTTGTTATATCCTCTTCCAATTTTTGCATTTCTTTTTGGGATAATATCCAGTTTTAAGGGTGTATCTGAAAACCGCTTCACTTTTTCAAAAATATATTTTTTCGGATCAATCAACATTTCAGGGGATAAGATAAGTTCCGATTCTGGAATTTTAAAAAAAACGTGCAAAATTTTTTGTATCTGCGATAAGCCAAGACTCTACTTCAGGCACTGCAACTCTAAATATTAACCGGGGATTTTTATCAAATCCATCAAACCACTCTTTAATCAGTGATGGAGCACATTTATCAAAATCCAGATCAACCAAACAAAAAAAATTATTCTCCTCAGCAGACATGTTATATTTTATAATTTTTTCTTGAATATTTGATCTTTTTCCCTCTACATAGGGACTATCTACCTCGAATAGCTCTGTTGAATCAAGGATTTTTTTGATTACCGCTTCGTGGATTACATCTTCACAAATAATATTTATTAAAAATTTTTCCATTTAGAACTCCAATAGGGTAAGTTGAGCATCTAAATTTTTAGGGGTAACTTCTGGGAAGACAACATCTGATGGCTGGATCCCGCTATCCAATAGATTCTGAATTTTTTTATCGGCTGATGCAATTTTTATTTTTGATCCTTCACTTGAGGGGGAGATAATAAATATTTCATCCCCGGATATTCCAGAATATGATAGTAAGTCCCAACTATGAGTGCTAATAATTACCTGACCCGGATTTTTCTTTTTCTGTTGTATCTCAAAAATAATCGGGACTAAATTTCGAATAATACCTGAATTCAAAGATAACTCTGGCTCCTCCAATAATAGCAACGAGTCACCACTTTCAATAAGCGACCATAATAACCCAATAAGACGGAGGGTTCCATCTGAAAATTGATCCTCCCGTTGTTTCCCGGCATTCGGTCGCCAATGATCATATTGTGCCTCTAAATGCGGATAACCAAATTCATCTTGAACAAAGGCGAGATCCTTTAATCGTGGAACCGCAATTTTAAGGGCGGATTGAATTTTATCAAGCCTAGTTTTTCGTATCCTAGAATTTGTTTTTGCCAAATATTCAAGGAAATGCTGGCCATAAGGATCTTCTGGCATTCCTGGTCCAGTAAAAGCTTGAGGATGCTGAATTAACTGGGGGATAATATGAAAATATTTGTACGATTCAAAATATTGATTAATTGCCCGAAAAGATTGATTTACTGTTGGTTGTTCAAGATAAGTACGTAATAATTGATCCTTATCTTTTTTATCTCTTAAATTAGGTCTCGTCAATTCGACTTTATTATTATGTAAAATTTTTTCATATCGTAAGTACGGTCTATGAAGCCCACGTTGTTCTTGCATTATTCCTACTGAATAAACCCAACTTTCAGGAGACCCCGCTTTTTCAGCCATTGAGATGGTAATTTCAACATCAGGGTATTTTCTCGCTGAAAGACATCGTATTTTTGATATTCCACCCCTATCTCGAATAGATTTTTGTAAACCCCCGCCTTCTTTGACAATATCATGTAAAAACCTAAAAATATCAATAAAATTGGATTTTCCAGAGGCATTAGGACCTATTAAAAAGTTAATGTCTTGTAAATCTAATTTAATATGTTTAAAATTTTTCCAGTTTTTTACTTCTAATCCCGTTACTATCATGAATCTAAACAAAAATAGTATATCTTCATATTAATCTTTTCCCATGGGATTTTTCACCCGGGTGTTCGCAAAATAAGTTGGGATGGGGGGCACGGTGATCGCCGCCGGGGGCCTCATCTCCCCGCTCTCTTCGTGCCCTGTTTTCCGGTCTCCGGACACCGGCCCGGTCAGTTTTTTTCCGACCGGATGATCTGGGCTGCCATCTCGCCGATGTAGGTGACCGGTGCCATCGTATGCCCGCGGTTCACCTGCGGCATAACGGACGCATCCGCAACCCGCAGCCCTTCCACGCCCCGGACCCGCAGGTGAGAATCCACGACTGCCATCGGATCCTTTTTGAGATCGCCAATGCGTGCAGTGCCCACAGGGTGGAAGACGGTGCTTGCTTCGCTGCGGATAAATGCCTCGATCTCGGCATCGCCTGCGTCCGCCGCGGGGTGCACCTTTTCCGTATAGGGCAAAAGCGCCCGGGTTTTCGTGAGCTGCAGCGCATACCGGACTCCCCTGATAAACCGCTTCATGTCGTCCGGGTTGCCAAAGTAATTCGGATCTATGAGGGGCTTGTCATGCGGGTCTGCCGAAGCCAGCAGGAGGTGTCCTTTGCTTTTCGGGATCATCAGGATAATTGCAAGGGAGTATCCGCTTCGTTCTGCAAGATTGCCCGCTCCCGCGAACTCTTTTTCAGAGCCGTTCGCGGAATGGACATACTGCAAAATCACTTCGAAGTCCGGGCCGGTGTACGTTTTATCGCTGGAGACCAGGCCGGCCGCCGGGCCGGGATAATAGCTGGCAGGCCCGGGCTGTCCTTTCCGCCACTGCGCTATCGATTCATCGCTCGTTGGGTTGAAATGCGTATCAGGAATCGGAACGGGAGAAAGAACCCGCGGGTACACCATCAGGTGATCATTGAGGTTTTCACCGACACCCGGGACATCCGCAACCACCGGGATGCCGTGCTTTTCAAGTTCCTTTTTGGGCCCGACTCCCGATAATTTCAGGATCTGTGCCGTGTTAAAGGTGCCCGCCGACAGAATGACCCCGGTACCTGCCGCGATCTGCTGCACCGTGCCTTTGTATTCGACCTCGACACCCACTGCCCGGTTTCCCTTGAAGATTACTTTACGGACAAACGTATCGGTCTGGACCTTCAGGTTGGGCCTTTTGCGGACTTCTTTTGACAGGTAACTGTCCGCAGGGGTGCGCCGGACCCTGTCGAGGTAGTCTTTCTGGACAACATCTGCCTGGTAGGGATTTTCTGCCTGGAAATCCCCGATGCTGCCAAAGCCGGCTTCCTTAAATGCATCCAGAAGGGTATGGACAAATTGCGTTGGATAAGCTGAATCTTCCAGATGTACCTTCCCGCCTTTTCCCCGGTACCGGGTCGGCCCCTTGTCGGTATCTTCGATCTTCTGGAACATCTCGAGCGCCTTTTCGTAATTCCAGCCCTTCGCGCCCTGTTGTTCCCAGAAATCGTAATCCTCTTTTGTCCCCCGCATCCAGAACCCGACGTTGATTGCCGAGGAGCCCCCGACTACATGGCCCCGCGGAGAATAGATTTTCCGGTTGTTTAGGCCCTTTTGCGGTTCCGACTCGTACTGCCAGTCGTAATCGGTCCCCCAGACTTTAAAGAAAGCTCCCGGTGCCCGGGAAATATCGTTTGTGTTCTCCCCGCCGGCCTCCAGCAGCAGAACGGAGATATGGGGATCTTCACTCAGCCGGGATGCTACGATGGGGCCGCAGGTCCCGGCTCCGACAATGATATAATCGTATGTCTGTGGCATTATCGATCCTTCCTATGCATGAGTGGGTCGTCCATGGTACAGTAAAAGGCTTTTCTTGGTACCAAGGAGCGTTGTTATTACTATTTTCTTAACGCGAAAATTTTGCCTCCCGCACAACGGAAGGAATGGCATTTACCCGCTCATTGTTCTCGACTTTAATTACAGCCCCGGTTTTTTCACCCGGACATTCGCATAGAGTGTCTGATGACAGTCGAAAAGTCAGGCACTTCATCTTCGGGGATCCTTTCCCACACCATTAAATTCCCTCATTCCATAAAGTAATACCAAGGACTTTTGACCGATGACGACCTCTGCCATCCCGCCCCAAATCGATCTGGCATTTCTCAATCCATTAATCGAAGAGATCGGGATCCAGAAGGCCATCCCCGCAATATCAAAAGATGCAAACCTCATCAAAAAGATCGAAGCGATCACCCGGCTTGTCCCTACAGAACACAAACTGGTTCTCGGTGATGCCCGCGATCTCTCCAGTATCGGGGACGAATCCATTCACCTCATTGTCACCTCTCCTCCGTACTGGAACCTGAAAAAATACCATGACGCTAAAGGCCAGTTGGGAAACATCCAGGATTATAACACGTTCCTTGGCGAACTCGACAAAGTATGGGCGGAATGTTACCGGGTCCTGGCAAAAGGAGGCCGCCTGGTTATCGTTGTCGGCGATGTATGCCTGTCGCGTAAAGAGGCCGGCCGGCACCTGGTGATGCCGCTCCATGCAGGCATTATCGAATCCTGTCGCAGGATCGGTTTTGATAATCTCTCACCCATCATCTGGCACAAAATCGCCAACGCAACGTTTGAAGTCAGCAACGGTGGCGGAGGAATACTCGGGAAACCCTTCGAGCCCAACGCCGTGATAAAAAACGATATTGAGTTTATCCTCATGCAGAGAAAACCCGGCGCGTACCGGAAACCGGATAAGGAAAAAAGACTGTTGAGCACCATATCGCAGGAGAACCACAAACGATGGTTCCGGCAGATCTGGACAGATATCCCCGGGGCATCAACACAGGATCACCCGGCACCGTACCCGGTCGAACTTTCCACCCGATTGATCCGGATGTTCAGCTTCGTTGGCGATACCGTGCTCGATCCTTTTGCGGGAACCGGTTCGACGAGTATCTCCGCAGCTGCCACCGGTCGAAACAGCATCGGGATAGAGATCGACCCCGGATATCTTGAATTTGCGTACCGGCGGTTACGAAAACAGGGAATCATGATTGAGACTCCGCAGTCAGTAAAACAATATCAGCGGACGCTCACCGGTGATTAACGAGAGAGGGGATTTATGGATCAGAAGATTATCGATGCTGTCCGGTCATACCGCGCTGTTCGTGAGAGCCAGATCGCAAAACAGGCGCAATCCGGAAGGCACGATCAGGGAGCCCGGAGTGCGGCAACAGGTGGAGCACAGATGGACGCCTTTGCCAATCTCATCTGTTCGGCTATCACCGATGCCGGTATTCCTGAATCGGATATTTTCCAAAAAACCGCTGTTGAACTGCCGGGTTACTACCGGCCGGAAAAGAAATGGGATATCGTTGTTGTCCATAACGGAGTGCTGGGTGCAGTTATCGAGCTGAAATCCCAGATGGGCCCCTCATTTGGAAATAACTTCAACAACCGGAGCGAAGAGGCCATCGGGAGTGCCACGGACATCTGGGTTGCATTCCGGGAAAAACGATTCGGGAACCAGATGTTCCGGCCGTGGCTGGGTTATCTCTTCCTTTTAGAGGACTGCCCGGAATCGACCGCCCCGGTTGCAGTACTGGAGCCCCACTTTGCCATCGATGAAATCTTCAGGGAGGCTTCGTACAAAAAGCGGTACGAAATCCTCTGCGAACGGCTTATTCTCGAACGACTCTATGAATCGTCCTGTTTCATTACTACCCGTTTTGAGGAGAAGGAACTTCATGTAGATGAGCCCAATCCAAACCTGTCGTTCGGACATTTTATCGGGTCGCTCAAAGGACATATGCAGATTCTCACAGACCAGGTGAAATAATCATGCCACACTCCCACGCCCGCGACGTCTTCTCAGCCGAGCACGCCGCTCATTTAGATAATAAGTTCCGCCGCTTTCTCTACCGGCCCAATGCGCTCGCGGAACGGTACGTAAAGCCCGGCGACCGGGTGCTCGACTTCGGCTGCGGCCCGGGATTTTTCACCCGGGCGTTTGCAAAACGGGTCGGGGAGAATGGCATGGTGATCGCCGCCGACCTCCAGGAAGAGATGCTTGCGATAGTCCGCACGAACCTCACCGCCGAGGGCCTCATCTCCCGGGTAAAGACCCATACGTGCGAGCCGGACTCTCTTGACCTTACCCCGGACATCGATGGCTTGTTCGAGGCTGCCTTTGCGATCTTCGTTGTCCACGAGGTCCCGGACAAGGAAAAACTCTTCCGCGAGATCGCCGCGATGCTCAAACCCGGCGGCACTTTTTTCTATTCCGAACCGCCGTTCCTCGTCCCGCGAAAAGAGTTTTCCGAGAACCTGGCACTCATGGGAAAGCTCGGCCTTGGGGTTGTCGAGACCCGGTGGTATTTCGTGAACCGGGCGGCCCTGCTCAAAAAAAGGTAAGGGGGGGGTGGGGGGCACCCCCCCACCCATGTGCCGGGCCGCCAAGGGGGTACCCCCTCCCCCCACGGGCCCGGACCGGCTCCTCTTTTCTTTGTCCAAAAAAACCGCATAGCTAAACCTTCACGCCGGAGGTTCCACGCGAACCTTCCCTTGTTTCCCGTGCAGGAACAGCACGCATCCCACAAATGGCAGAGGGGGGTGGGGGATCACCCCCCTCCCCCACTTTCCTTTCAAAGGGGGCCACCCCCCCACCCGTGTGGTCCGGGCAGGTGGGGGTACCCTCCCCCGCAGTACCGGGCAAAACCGGGAAAAGTCCCTGCAGTAAAAAATTACGTTTCAACTATCGCTCGCACATGAGCGAAAAGAAAAGTGAGAGGGATGGAAACAACGGGTCCGTACTCACACAGTCCCGATATGGGTAAGGAGACCGCCGACGCGGGCGCGGAGCTCCTCGTCCTCACCGGGGTCTGCAGAAAATTCCCGAAGCCCCCGGACCGCACCGGTACTTCGGATCGCGGCAAGCGTCTCTGCCGCAAGGTGCCGGATCTCCGCCTCTTCTTTTCGGTCCCGCAGCCGTTCGAGCAGTACTTCTACCGGCCTGCCGCTCTTGAGCTCAGCAAGTGCCGCGATCGCCCCGCGCCGGATTGCCGGGTCGCTGTCGGACACAAGGTCCATGAGCGGGCGGACTGCACGAGGATCCCCGGTTTTCCCAAGCCCCGCCACTGCCCGGAGCCGGCCAACGGTATCCGGGGCGGAGAGAGCCGCCGAGCTCAGGTCGTACACGATACCTTTCCCGGGGGCAGCCTCGTACCAGGCCCCCGGCATTTTTGCCGCACTGGAATTCATCCCAATCATCTCACGTATTATATTCAAACACCGATTCTTACCCCTGCCAGAAACAAGAACTACGATTCCTGCCCTAACAGACAAAGAAAAGCATCCGCTTAGTTATATGAGCGGACCGTACCCGCTTGGCCTTTGCGTCAGACGAACAGACTGCGAGGTACATTGGTCTAGTATACTGCCGCCAAAATATAAATATTTATTTGGCAATCCCGTAAAACAGGGCGCTTCCCTGCCCGCAACAGGGATTTTTCCTGCAAAAATCCGTTTATTTGTGGTACGGTTCACCGCTGTTGATCCGGCAGGCCCGGTAGATCTGTTCGAGGATGATCATCCGCACCATCTGGTGGGTAAACGTCATGGGCGAGAGCGAGAGCCGGAGATCAGCCTTTGCCAGCACCGCCCGGGAAATCCCGAGATCGCCGCCGATCACGAAAACGACCGGCGAGACGCCGGCCATCTGCCACTCGTGCAGCCGGGCGGCGAGCTGCTCGCTCGACAACTCTTTACCCCGCACATCGAGCGCCACGACAACCGCCCCGTCCGGGACCGCAGCAAGGATCCGCTCACCTTCGCGGTCGATAGCCTGCGCTTCTGCGCCGGCGTTTGCATGCACCCCCCGTCGCTCTTCCGCGATCTCGGCAATCGAGAGTTTCAGGTAGGGCAAAAGACGCTTTTCGTACTCTGCTATGCCCTCGGAAAGGAACCGTTCCTTGATCTTTCCCACCGCGACGATGTGCAGATGCATGGTATCAGGGACTCTGGTAAAAAAACGCCGGCCGGACGCCCGGCTCGTGCCAGGCATCGGGGGACAGGGCTCAAGTAATCTTTATGGATTATCTTTGTGTTCTTTGGGATCGATCTTCTGGCTCGAGAGCAGGTCCACAAGCACTTCTTTCATCATATTTTTCATCATTTCCCGGCCTTCATCTGATGACATGTATTCCTTAAGGAGCTCTTTGAACTGCCCCATATCGTGGTGATTATCGACAAAGGCTAATAAAGCTTGCGTGATACAGTCAGAGACCGTTGAGAACTTCTTTTCCTCATAAACGAGTTTATTGACCTTTTCATAGATATTGGGCGGCATTTTGTAGGAGATTGCCACCCGTTCGCCCCGGCTTGCCGGTACTTTCTCCACCATCTTCTTTAAAATGGGACAGAATAGTATAAATAGCCTGTTAATATTCTTTTGGTGGTACTATATTTCCAACTTATTCTTTATGTAATACTTATAGAATACTTTTTATATCCCGGCCAATAATAGGGAACTGTGGCGAGGTGCCCCATGAACGAGCTTTTCGTGTTCCTGCTCGGGTTTGCCGGGGTGTGCTCCCTTCCGTGCAGCGGAGCGCTCCTGGTGCTCGGGAACCTGATCGACCGGTTCCCGACAGCGTACGAAGACCAGCGTGTCCGGAGCCTTTCAAGTCCCGTTGCCTCCACGCGGCTGGCCGTGATCGTTTTCTGGACGCTCTTTGTATCCGGCAGCTGGGCCGCCATGCAGGAAAGCAGGCTCGTGATGATCGCCGGGATAACAACAGTGGTTGCGACCTTTTTGTTCCTGCTGACAGCGATCGTCTTTTCCGTTGCCGTGCTCGCGGTGCTCCGGCGGCAGCGTGCAGAGATCGTCCGGGCCGAACACGAGGCTGCCATCGAGACGGCCCGTATCAGCCTTGAAAAGACCGCAGGAGTAACGATCGTACTGCCCATTCCGCAGAAAACAAAACCGGCCCGGCGCCTCCCATCCTCCATGATCGAACACCTGCTCCGGCAGTAGGATTACTATTCGGGAAAATTATCCCTGATTTTGTAACAGTTTACAAAGACGGTAAAAAAAGACGCGGAAGACTGCCCTGCTTACCCGAAGAGCCGGTACGACTCTTCGAGCGCCTCGACGGCAGGGAGTTTCTTTCCGGTTAAAAATTCGATGCACGCACCGCCACCCGTGGAGATGTGGGTGAACTCTTTTTCAATGCCGAGTTTCTCGATCACAGCCGCGGTGTGCCCGCCGCCCACGACCGAGAACTCGACCTTGGATGCAGCACGGAGCATCTCGAACGTGCCGGTCGCAAAGTCCGGGTCCTCGAAGACGCCGGCGGGGCCGTTGAAGACCACGGTCCCGGACTTCTTTAAGGTCGCAACAAGCGTGGAAAGGGCGTCCATGCCCATATCCATTACCGGCGCGTCCTGCGGGATCTTTTCGACCGGGTATTCCACCCGTTTGCCGTTCTGCCGGACGGCAACGGTGGATGGCATGATCACCCGGTCGCCGAATTTTTTGAGGATCTCCTTTGCCTTTGCAATCTCGCCCTGGTACTTCAGCTGCTCGATGAGCTGCGTGGAGGGTTTGCCGATATCGTACCCTTTGGCGAGATAGAAGACGTTTGCCACAACGCCGATCACGATCACAGAGTCGGCGATTCCGTTTTCGAGCACGTGGGCCGCGACCTCGATAGAGTCGTCAACCTTCGTGCCGCCGAGCACCATGCAGACCGGGCGGGGCGCTCCCGAGAAGACTTTCGAGAGCGTAGAGACTTCTTTTTCCATCAACAGGCCGGCAGCCGACCGCATTGCGAGCGGCAGGCCGACCACGGTCGGCTGGGACCGGTGGGCGGTTCCGAACGCATCGTTCACGAAAAAGTCCGCCATGCCCGAGAGCCTTCTCACGAGGTGGGTCTTTTTCGCCTCGTCGGGTTTCATGGTCAGGTTTTCTTCGGCCGCAAACCTGACGTTTTCGAGCATGACGATATCGCCGGGCTTCATGCCGTGCACGGCATCCTTTGCATGACGGCCGAAGATACTGTCGATGTATGTGACCGGTGTGCCAAGGAGCTCTTCGAGCTTTTCGGCATGGGCCTCAAGCGTGGTAAAATCCTTTTTCCCGGGCCGGCTCTGGTGGGTGACGATGACCACTTTTGCATCGGAGAGCGCCCGGATCGTGGGCAGGTGCTCGCGGAACCTCTTGTCGTCTAAAATAAGGTGGGAGGTGGGGTCGATGGGGGAGTTGAGGTCGAGACGGAGAAGCACCGTCTTTTTACTGCACCCCAGACCCGAAAGGGTACCGATTGGCATCCGCACCATCCTGAAGTTACGCCGTGCTCCTGGCCTTGATCTTCTTCATCCGGAAGAGCTCTTCGCGTTCCATCTCGTCAAGACGCATCTTGATGAAATCCCGGGCAGCGGTGAGTTCGGGGATGACCTTGAACTCGAGCGCGTTTACCCGGCGCTTGGTCTTCTCGATCTCGTCGAGCAGGCGTTTCATCGTGGTCTCGATCTCGGCGCTCTCGATGATCGCCTCAACGAGATCCTCGAATGCCGACGCCGTTTCGTCGATGACCGGGGACGAGCCAAGAACGCCGTAGCCCCGGTCCGCGAGGCTCTTTTTCACTTTCGATGCTTCGATATCCGGCACGACCACGCCCATGATGTTCTTGCTCTTGAGCGTGATCTCCGGTGTCTCTTTTACGGAGAAGGCGGCGGCTTTTACGCCGATTGCGCCTTCCACCGTGTTTGCAACCGCCATCATCTCGACGGCGTGCTCGTACCTCTTTAAGAGTTCCCCGCGGCTGTCCTTTGCCTCGGAGAGGATCTTAAAGAATTCCATGATGAGCCCGTCGCGCTTCATCTTGAGGATCTTGTAGCCGCGCTGGGAGAGCTGGATCTTCTTTTTTAAGTTGATCAGCTCCGACCTTGTCGGCTTGATATCGCGCAGCGCCATACAGACTCACTTACTCCTTCTTTGCACCGGCCTTGAACTTCGGGTGGTACCTGTTGATCAGATCGCGGTCGATACGGGTGAGCTGCTCCACCGGCAGCGTCGAGAGGAGATCCCAGCCGAGGTCAAGCGTGTCCTCGATGGTGCGGTCCTCGTCATAGCCCTGCCGGACAAAGCGGTTCTCGAAGTGATCGGCGAACTCCAACAGGCCGCGGTCACGCTCGGAGAGCGCATCTTTACCGACGATGGCGACAAGGCCGCGGAGGTCGTTACCTTCCGCATACCCGGCGTACATCTGGTCGGAGACCTTCTTGTGGTCTTCACGGGTGTGGCCCTTGCCGATACCGAGGTTCATTAACCGGGACAGCGAGGGGAGCACGTTGATGGGCGGGTAGATGCCCTTACGGTGCAGTTCACGGCTGACCACGATCTGGCCTTCGGTGATGTACCCGGTAAGGTCGGGGATCGGGTGGGTGATATCGTCGCCGGGCATCGTTAAGATCGGGATCTGCGTGACCGAGCCCTTCTGGCCCTTGATCATGCCGGCCCTCTCGTAGATGCAGGCGAGATCCGTGTACATGTACCCGGGGTAACCACGGCGGCCCGGCACTTCTTCACGGGCGGCACCGATCTGACGGAGCGCTTCGCAGTAGTTGGTCATATCGGTTAAGATGACCAGCACGTGCATGCCCAGTTCGAAGGCAAGGTACTCGGCGGTGGTGAGCGCGAGACGCGGGGTGATGATACGCTCGACGGCCGGATCGTCTGCAAGGTTTAAGAAGACCACAGCGCGTTCGAGAGCGCCCGTGCGCTCGAAGTCGGCCATGAAGTAGTTGGCTTCTTCTTTCGTGATACCCATTGCAGCAAAGACCACGGCAAAACTCTCGGTCGAGCCGGGCACCTTTGCCTGACGGGCGATCTGCAGCGCAACGTTGTTGTGCGGGAGACCTGCACCCGAGAAGATCGGGAGCTTCTGGCCACGCACCAGCGTGTTCGTGCCGTCGATAGTTGAGATACCGGTCTGGATGAAATCCGCCGGCATGCCACGGGCGTACGGGTTGATCGCAGCGCCGGTGATGTCGAGGCGTTTTTCCGGAACAATCTCCGGGCCGCCGTCGATCGGCTTGCCGCCGCCGGAGAGGATACGGCCGAGCATTTCCCTGCCGACCGGCATCTTGATGGTCTCGCCGGTGAACCGGACACCGCTGTCACGGCCGATACCGGTCGTGGTCTCGAAGATCTGGACAACGACGAGATCATCGCTCGTGTCCAGCACCTGGCCACGCTTGATCGTGCCATCGGACAGGACCACGTTCACGAGTTCCTGGTACGCGATAGGTTCGGTCTTTTCTACAAAGACAAGCGGACCGGCAATTTTTGTGATCGTCCTGTATTCCTTCATGCTGCCGACCTCAGTGCGTTGAACTCAGCGTCCATACTTTTCTCGATCTTTTCGAGCTCCGGCTTGTAGTCCTTGGTGAATTTGATCTGGGGCAGCTCGTTCTTGGATTTCACGCCAAGGATCTGCGCCGGGCTGACACCGGCCTGTTGTGCCGCATAGGCCAGGTCGGCGAAGAGCTTGATCGCCTTCATCATGTCGTACTGCTTCTTCATGTCGCAGAACGTGTCGACTGCGTCGTACGCATTCTGCTGGAGGAAGATCTCACGGATCATGCGGGCAACTTCGATCGTTACCTGCTCTGATTCGGGGAGCGCATCGGAACCGACGAGCTGCACGATTTCCTGGAGTTCTGCCTCTTTCTGGAGGACTTCCATGGCCCAGGACCGGGTCGTGTTCCAGTCGGGCGCTACTTCCTTGTCGTAGTAGTCGTGGAGGGCGTCCAGGTACAGCGAGTAGGAGTTCAGCCAGTTGATCGCCGGGAAGTGCCGGCGCTGGGAGAGCTTTGCGTCAAGTGCCCAGAAGACTTTCACGATACGCAGCGTGTTCTGCGTGACCGGCTCGGAGAAGTCACCGCCCGGTGGCGAGACTGCGCCGATAACCGAGACGGAACCGGAGTCGCCGTTCAAGGTCTCGACAAGACCTGCACGCTCGTAGAACTCGGAGAGCCGGGCTGCGAGGTATGCGGGGTACCCTTCTTCACCGGGCATCTCCTCAAGACGGGACGAGATTTCTCTCATTGCTTCTGCCCACCGCGAGGTGGAGTCGGCCATGAGGGAGACATCGTACCCCATGTCACGGAAGTACTCGGCGATCGTGATACCGGTGTACACCGATGCTTCACGGGCCGCGACCGGCATGTTGGAGGTGTTTGCGATGAGCACCGTCCGCTCCATGAGAGGCTTTCCGGACTTCGGGTCTTCGAGGTGCGGGAACTCGGTCAGCACTTCGGTCATCTCGTTGCCGCGTTCGCCGCAGCCGATGTAGACCACGATCTCGGCATCCGACCACTTGGCCAGCTGCTGCTGGGTAACGGTCTTGCCGCTCCCGAACGGGCCGGGAATTGCGGCGGTGCCGCCCTTTGCAATCGGGAAGAGACCGTCGAGGATACGCTGACCGGTAAGGAGCGGGATCGTCGGGTTCTTCTTCTCACGAACCGGACGCGGGACACGGACCGGCCAGCGCTGGAGCATCGGGAACTCCCGTCCGTCTTCGAGAACATAGATGATCTCGTCGATGGTGAAGTCGCCGCTCTTGATCGTCTTTACCACGCCCGGCTTCTGGTTGGGCGGGAGCATGATCTTGTGGACGATGTTGGTTTCCTGGACTTCGCCGAGGATCTTGCCCGGCTCGGCCTTGTCGCCGGCTTTAACAAGCGGCTTAAACGTCCACTTCTTGTCATGGGAGAGCCCCGGTGCCGAGACACCGCGCTCGATGAAGTTGCCCATCTTGTTAACGAGCACTTCGAGAGGACGCTGGATACCGTCGTAGATACTGGTCAGGAGACCCGGCCCGAGCTCGACTGCGAGCGAGAGGCCGGTGTTTGTGACCGGTTCGCCGGGCCTGATGCCCGAGGTATCTTCGTACACCTGAATGATGACGTTGTCACCCTGGATCTTGATGACTTCGCCCATCAGGGCTTCTTTACCGACCCTGACCACATCGTACATGTGGGCGTCAAGATTGACTGCCGTAACGACTGGCCCGGCGATCCTTTTCAGAACGCCTTTCTTTGCTTCTTTTGCGTTTTTTACTTCCACAGATCAACACCCACCGATCTCTTGATTCTCTCCCTCATGGACAGGCCCCCTTCTTCGCCGCCTAGGGCGATAACGGTGGGCTTGACTGAGTTTTCAAGCGTGGTACGGAGCCGGCGGGGAAGCCGCTCCATGTCGTGACTGTTTAGTACGAGAATACCCACCTGTCCGTCTGCAAGGACGCTGTTGACGCATTCCTGGAGTTTCTCGTCGTTTTCCGCTGCAAAGGTCTTTTTGATCCCCGCGAGGCGGAACCCGAGAATGAACTCGCTGTTACCGATAACTGCGATCTCCATCTTACATCACCAGGTACTTGCCGATTGTTTCCGACGGGAGCTTGGACTCCTTGCCCCGGGCAAGAGCCCGGAGGTTTGCGACCTCGTACTTCTTCTTCTCGAGGTACACGAGGATCGGGTAGATGGAGAACGGGTTGCGCCGGGAGAGTTTCTCCATCTGTTCCATCTGCACCTTAACAAGGAGGGATGCAATCTCGTGCACCGGCCGCTCGGTCTCGATGCTCTTTAAGAGCTCGACAACCGGCTCGGTCCTGACCTTGCTTTTGAGCATGTCGAGGAATTCGCGGTAGTCCTTGACCGTGTTTAAGAGGGCAAAGTCTGCCGCGGACATCGTGCCGCCGGGGATGTACATCTCCTTTGCATCTTCTTCAACGGAATCGGCCCGAAGGCGGAAGAGCGTTAAGATGTTCTTCACATCGATATCGAGGCGGATGAATGCGAGAAACATCCGGCCGCCGGAATCTCCTCCGCTCGCCTCGCCGATGATCTCCGCGTAGAACTGCTTGTAGAGCTCGTTTTCCATCTTCGCAAACGACCCTGACTCTTTTGCCGCCGGGTATTCCCTGGCGAGTATCGGGTAAAGCCGTTTGCCCTTGAGGGCGTCGACCACCCGGTCGGGGCCGTCTTCAGCCAAAAGGCGGTCGAGCACGACCTTGTCGAGGCTTCCGGCAGGCACAAGGACTTCCTTGATCTTGCCGGTCTTTTCCCCGTGCAGCTTGCCGCGGAGGATCGTGAGCACGTTCTGGATATCCCAGTACCTGAGGTAGGCAAGGGTGAACTGCTTGAGCGTCCCGGGCGTGATGTCGAGGATCCGCTGGTATTCCTTTGCAAGGTTCCAGCTCAAGGCCACTTCCAGAAGGTCGATGCCCTTGAACGTGGTGCCAAGCTCGTCGATCTCCTGCTTATAGGAGGTCTCTTCGATGATGCGGGTAATCTCGGGAAGGCTCATGTTGAGCATCCGCTGGTACTCTTCGCGGGGGAGAAGTTTTGCCTTCCTCACCCTCATCCTGGTACAGACGTAGATAGTAGGCGCTGAAATTCCTTTCATCCCTGCCATACCTGTACCGTCCTATCCGAAGAGGATATCAGATGCATCCTTGAGCCCGGATTCCCACACTTTGTTCATGAACGTGCGGTAGCTGTAGTCGATCTGCAGTTCGTTGCCTTCGCCGTCGATTAAGATACCGCCGTCGATCTCCGCCGGCTCGCCAAGGGTAAACCCGGCAAACTCGGCCTCGGCAAGGACTGCTTTTGCTGCCGCAACATCACGTGCATTGCAGTGGATACTGCCCTTTTTTAACTCCTTTTTGGCTTCAATAAGGAGCTTTTTCATTGCTTCACGGTGGAAGCTCTCAGGGAGTTTTGCAATCTCGGCCCGCGTGCTCTCGTACACTTCGTCGAGAAGCGCTTTCTGCGTATTCAAAAGCTCACGCTTGACCAGAAGGTTTGCCGCAGAGACGTCCTGGGCAACGATGCGGGCGGCCTGTTTTGCCGAGGCTTCCTCGGTTGCCGTCTTGATCTCACCGACCTTCCGGTTCGCTTCAGCAAGAATCCGGTCCGAATCGGCTTTGGACTCGGCACGGATCGCTTCCGCTTCCTTTCTGCCTTTTTCCCTGATCTCTTCCAGCACTGCTTCCAGTCCCATTGTCCGAGCCTCGCTTAGAACAGCAGGAGAAGCGCAATGACAAGACCGAAGATAACGATGGTTTCCGGAATGACCGTAAAGAGCAGCCCAAGACCAAAGAAGTCCTTGTTCTCTGCGATTGCGCCGACGGCTGCGGCACCGATGCCCATCTCGGCGACCCCGGTACCTACACCGGTGAGACCGACGGCGAGCCCTGCGCCGATTGCCTTCATTCCGACCTGCGATGCCTGAATCATTTCAAGTGTCATAGTAGCGTCTGCCATAATCTAATCCTCCGTAAATTTTCTTTTCATTCCAAATGGACTGTATTTCCTGCCTCCACCTTTGTAGAACTTGGTGAAGAATTCAACGTAATGCAACCGGATTGAGTGAAGACCGCCGTCGAGCATGCCCAGGGCAAGGTTGAATACGTGCCCCACGAGGAATATCAATACGCCGACGATGATCATCACAATTCCGACAATCGAGAGATCTTTTAAACCGGGATTGATGAACATCCCGATAGACATATAGTTGATCACCATTGCGATGGCGACCGATGACAGCCCCACGGCCGTCAGACGGGTGTACGAGAGCACATGCGAGATGATTGTCGGGATCTCGATAACCTCGAGGACCGCGTCGCGTGCAATGAAGATAACCCCCAGCACGATACAAACGATCGCGAGCACAATCCCGACCGAGAGCCCTGCTGCCACGATGGGCATTGCGGTCATATCCGGCATGAGCGGGATGGGAAACATCGACCAGATGCCAAAGAGAATACCCCACATCACCATGATCCAGCCGAGGTTCGCGAGCACGGCCTTGACCCGGTGCTCGCCGTGGTCCTGGCGGGCGTGGTTGACCATGCCAAGAACCCTGCCGAGCGTTACGTACAGGATACCGACCCAGACAGAGACTATCAAAAGTTCGGCAATCGCTGCACCGTGGCCGCCTGCTTCCGTCACGCCGATGTTTAAGTGACGGCTGTAAATGATCGGGGCCCACGGGAGCTCGAATCCCAGGAATTCACTAAAGAGCACCCCGAAGATAATGGTCATGATGCTCGAGTTTCTTAAGACTTTTAAGAACTGGCGGGCTTCGTCGCCCTTCATGAACTTCCAGAGTCCTGCACACAGTGCGAGCATCAAAAGGCCGTACCCGACATCGCCGACAATGACCCCGAAGAAGATCGGGAACATAATCGCGAGGACGAGCGTCGGGTCCACTTCCGTATACGTCGGGCGGGAGTAGACATCCATAAGGAGCTGCGACGGTTTTGCAAAATCCGGGTTGTTGTACTCCACCGGCACGTTGTCGTGGGCGGTATCGACCGGCTGCTCCGAGACAAAGACCTTACCGCCGGTCACCTTGTCGAGTGCAGCGGAAAGTTCCGCGGTGCGGTCACCGGGTACCCAGCCTTCTGCCACGAATACTTTTGCAGTCGTGGCAAACCGTAAGGGGGCCTCGGTCTGCTCGATCCGTGCACGGAATGCTTCCTCGCAGGCAACGAGGAGGTCGGTGTGCGACTCCCGGATTGTTGCGAGTTTGGCGTTGATCTCCCCGATCTCTTTTTTGAGTGAGGCGATCTGTTCCGTGTAATACGCGGTGCGGACCGTTGCGGTGCCGTTCTCTTCGGGAACAGCGATCGACTGGAACTGCGCTTCCTGCAGCTCGCGTTCGGCCTGTGCCCGGTCTTTTGCGGCCACGACGACAAGGACAAACAGGCGGTCCTTGCCTTTTATGGTCTCAATTTCGTGCGGAACGGAAAGTGCCACCTCTTTGGGGACGTAGCCGGCCAGCACGGAAAAATGCGCATATCCGCGTAAGAGCGCAAGATCCACCGGGACGTCCTTAAACGGGACGAGCTCGGCTATCTTCTGCTCGTACTCCTTTACTTTCGTGTCGAGTTTCGACCGGGCTCCTGCCAGGTCCTCGACCTCTTTTTCTATGCCCGGGAGATCGGATTCGATCTTTTTCTGGATCTCCGGTGCACTCAGTTTCTGTTTCGCGTCGATATCCTCGCCGCGGACAGAGAACACGTTCTCGATTGCCCTGACCTTGACAAGCTCCTGCGATGCTTCCGTTGCCCCGGTAAGCGGTGTCCCGATCTTGAAGCCCTCGTACCCTTCGCGGCCCTGATCCACATAGTCTTCGATATGGAACAGGTGCTCCCGGTAGAGTTCCCCGATGATTGGCTCCGCCTGGTCGCGGGATGCAACGATAAGCACCCGGCTCATCGGTTTAGGCGCCAACATGCAGCTGCTCCTTAAACCGCGATACCAGCAGCTGCACTGCCTTTGAGAGGTTCCTTTTGCCCTTCTCGCTCAATGCCGCTGAACGCTGATTGCCTTCTTTTATGATATCAGCGTGTTTTTGGGCTGCCTGGTGCCGTGCTTCTTCCAGTTTCAGCTTCTTGTACTGTTCAGCATTGTTCTGCGCCTTTACCATCAGGTTATCAGCTTCCAGTTCGGCCTGGGAACGTTTCTTCTTCTTCTCTTCCTGCGCCGCACTGATTAGTGACTGATACTCAGCTTCAGTTTTCTTGATGTCGTCTAAGACCTCAGTTTTCATCCAACCCTCCACTCACGGCACTAAATAGTTGGTAAAAATCACAATATAACGGTTGTTATTTACGATTTCCTATCCTGTCCGGATTGTGCGAAAAGCGAATAAAACCGGTATTTTCTAAAAACCAGCAATATTATTCCGATTTTATGAGGTCGCAGGTAATGCCTGCCGGAAGATTTCCCGCCCGGATCCCTTCCGTTGTCCCGGAGAGGGCGATCCCGGCCAGTTCGTCCGAAGAACAGATCAGGTGCTGCTCCGGGTGGGTTCCCCGGATGATCGAACAGTTCGTCCGGATCTCCGGGCCTGCGGAGACGACATACGGGATCCGTTTTGAGCCCGGGTGGTCTTTGGGGAGGACCACGAGCGGAAGGTGGTACGTCCGGACCAGTTCGAGAAGCATCATCGCCGGTTCGACACTGCCGCCCTCCGGGGCCGAGACCGCCACGAGATCGCCCGGGCTCATGCCCTGGCAGTATTCCCCGCTGCTTGTCTCGATGCAGAGGGGAAAGGGCTCGCAGACCAGCGCTGCGAGCAGGAATGAATGCGTGCCTGAAATACGCAGGACATCGCGGGAAAAAGGAACGTTCATATCTCAGCGACGTCTTCGGACTGGCAGGAAGGGCACATGGGCCGTTTCCCGACGCCCTTGAACCGCTCGCCGCATTCTTTGCACCGGTAGTCCTTTGCTTTTACCCGGTCTGCGGGGAGATCGACGTCCATGGGTCCGCCAACACTGCACATACTTTCCGGTCACCTCACTACTCTATTGTCCCCGGGGTAGTATTTATGCCTGTTTGCCCCGCCGGACAAGAGGGTGGGCGGGGTTATACCACGAGCACGAAATTGAAGGTCACCAGCGTGATGATCAAAAGGACACAGGAGTGCTTGACCCCCGAGGAAAGCGACGCCTCGCCCATCTGCCCGGCGATAAGGCCGGAGAAGAGCGCCTGGATCACGCATGCATGGTAGAGCAGCCGGTCGAATGCCCTGATCGGCACCGAGCCGATGCCGGAGAGAGACCCTGCCGAGGAAACGCCCGTTACGCTGATGTTTGCGAGCACCGGCAAAAACTGTGTCGAAAGGACAGCGACGACAAAGAGGAAAACAAAGAACGACAGGTACACGATCGCCGTATAGATGAACATCTCGGCCATCCGCTCTTTTTTTAGGGTCTCGCTCATCTTCGCGTCGCTTGCGGCAATGGCGAGTACCTCGCCGATCTCCCCGCTCATCTCGCTCGCTTTCGTGATCAGCGTGACCGTCCGAGCAATCGCCGGCGTACTCACCCGTTCCTCAAAGCGCATCAGGGCTTCGGTAAAGTTCACGCCCCAGTCCATATCGCGCTTGATCCGCCGGATTTCGTAGCTTAAGAGGCCCAGGTTCGTGTTTACCATGATCCCGATTGCCTGCACTATCGTGAGCCCGACCCGGTTGATCCCGGCCATCCGTTCCAGGAAATCCGGGATCATTGCCTGGATCCCGTTGACCTTCTTTGCCCAGATCTCGTAGAAGATCGCATAGGGAACAAGGACGATCAAAAGCGCGATGACAACGTGGTCGTCGATCACAGCGATAAAAAGCTCCGGGTCGGCGTACACGGGCATGCTGTGGATAACAAGCAGGAGGTACAGGATCGCGACCGGGACGGTGATGTAGAACGTCTGGTTGACATCCGAGACAAAACTCTCGAACGGGTGGCGGAGGTAATGGGCGAGCGTCCGGATCTTGTCGTATTTCTTGAGCTGTTCAAAGAGCGGTTCCTCGCCGGCCTTTTTGCAGATCCGCACATCGGAGTACGTATCGAGGATCTTTACCCGGGTATACCGCTCGGTCTTCTCGGCCTTTGTCGAGATGAGGTCGACAAGGAGGATAAAGACGAGCGACCCGATGGGGATGATCGCGTAGATCACGACCGAGAGCTGGATCACCGCCGACCCGCCCATCATGCCCATAACCACCATGACGATGATCAAAAAGAGCGGCCCGGCGACAAAGAGCGTCACGTAGGACTCAGCGACCATCGAGAGGATCGTTAAAAACTGCTTCTGCTCGAAGCGTGCCTGTTCCTGGTAGAGCCGGACCCGGCTTGAAAGGAACTCGGTCATGTCGCCGCCGCTTTCAATGACGGAGAGGAGGTCTTCCAAAAAGTCCTTGAGTTTCTCGGACGGTGTTGTCTCGCCGAGGTGCCGGATCGCGGAGACCACGTCCGCCCCGAAATAGTCCACGTCCCGGACTACCTGCCGGAATTCGAGCGCCACTTCCCCGTAGGTCTGGGCGTGCTCCGAGAGCGCGGTAAAGATCGAGGTCAGCTGCGCCCCGCCCTTGCGCATCGCGTACATGTACGCAACCGCGTTGTGGAGCGTTAAGTTGATCCGGACAGACCGGTTCTTCTTCTCGATCGCGGGCCAGCGCATGAGGAGGGCCCAGACAACGTAAGCCCCGACAAGAAACGCGACCAGAGCGCCGGCGATCTCCAGGGCAAGCGGCCCGAAAAGGAACAGGAGGTTGTCGGGAACGCGGAGGTTAAGCACGTTGTAGATCCCTTTGCCGGCGGCGATCTGGATCGCGAAGAACCGGCCCACGAGGTACCCGAGGATCCCGAAGAATATGCCCGCGAGGATCGCGATCCGCAGGCATTTCCAGAGGTACTGTTCGAGCGTAACGCCGAACCGGGCGGAGACGAGATCTGCATGGAGAACGTGGTGGCTGAGCGGATCGCGCAGCAGCCATGCCATGATCGAGTGCCGGAAATTCATTACAATACCTGTCGTAAGTCCGCGATGCGGGCGAGCACGTCCGCCCGGTTGATGTGGTAGTTATGGAAGATGGAGGCAACCGAGATATAATCCCGGATCCCCTGCTTGCGCATCTCGTCGAGCAGGTTCTTTCTCACCGCGATCTCCGTTCCAAGCTGTTCCCGTGTCCAGCCGCGCCGTTCTGCAATGGATGCATAGACCTGCGACCGCCCGGTGTAACTGGTCAGATCGTGGACCGGGTCGTAGGTGAAAACGTTGTTGACCTGGAGGTTGCCGGTCGACACATCGATCCCGATCACTTCCACGATCTCCTGCGCCCGGCGCACTCTCTCCGTCCCCCGGTAGATGAGCGCCTGGACGCTGATGATGTTTAAGGCCTGCACCATGTTGCGCGGCACATTCAAAGGCTCGCTCTCCAGCCGGTGGATCGCGGCATCGACGCTTCCCGCGTGCATTGTGGAGAACGTCGTGTGCCCGGTGTTCATGGCTTGGAAAAGTGTCTGGGCCTCGTCTCCCCGCACTTCCCCGACAAGGATGAACTCCGGCCGCTGCCGCATGGCAGCCTTTAACAGGTCGAACATGTTGATCGAGCTGCTTCCTTCCGAGACCGCTTCGCGGGTCACGCTCGCGATCCAGTTGTCGTGGTAGAGCGTGATCTCCCGGGTATCCTCGATGGAGACGACCTTTGCAATGGGCGGGATAAAGAGCGAGACCGCGTTTAAGGACGTGGTCTTCCCTGAAGCCGTCCCGCCGATGAAAAGCATGCTCATGTTGTTTTCTATCGCAAGCCAGAAGTACACGAGCTCGTCGCTCGTGAACGTCCCGACTTCCATGAGCTCGATGGGCGAGAACGGTTCCTCCCGGAATTTCCGGATCGTAAACGAGGTGCCCCGGGTCGTCACTTCGGTCCCGAGCGTCAACTGGAGACGGGAACCGTCCGGAAGCGTTGCATCGAGCATCGGGGAGCCGGTCGAGATGTGCTTGCCGGACCGCTGGGCGAGCGTGATCGCAAGCGAGGTGAGGACACCGGCCTCGAACGAGATGTTGGTGCGGATGTTCCGGTATTTCCGGTGGTACAAAAAGATCGGGATCCTGCTCCCGTCGCACGAAATATCTTCGAGCCGCGGGTCTTTCATGAGGGCGTCGATACGCGACCAGCCCAAAAAGTTCCGGACCAGGTAATATTCGAGCTTGAAAAGCGCGATCCGGTCGAGCCGCAGGCCGTAGTCTTCGAGCAGCGCGAGTGCCTTATTGAGCAGGATCTCCCTGCGGTCTTTCCTGATCTCGTCGCCGGTCAGGATCAGGACATCGAGAAGGTCTTCGTGGATGCGCTCTAAAAGTTCGTACTCGAAATCGGAGAGAGGCGGTTCGAAGAGGAGGTATTCGGTCTGGTTTGTTTTTTTGTTGAGCGCAATGTAAACGAGCGTCCGCCCCTCCTCGATCCAGTACTGGTCGAGGAGTTCGTAGCCGTCGGGAACTTTGCCGACCGTAAGGGTCCCGTCCCGACTAAAATCGTAGTCTTCGATCTTTGCCTTTTCGCCGCCACCGAGGATCCGGAAATAATACCGGTAGCTGGCCTCGCGGGGTTTTGGTTCCGGTACAGGATCGGCGGGCGGGGAGGCCACGGGCACGTCCTGTCCCGGGACGGGATCGGTCAGGGCGTCCAGGTCGTCTGCCGCCGGCCCGGCAGCGGCAGGCGGAGCTTCCTTGTCTTTCGATCCGGAAAAAACATCAGAGAGCCGCATTGTTTTTCACCAGCCGGAGTACCAGTTCCATTCAAGGATATAGTTCGGGGGATTTGTATAAATACTATTTTTCCGGAAACGGAAGCCGGGTACCGCCACAGGTATATGTAGATAAAGGGTGCATAGTTCCTTTAAAAAGACGGCGGTACAGGCCGTGGTGCAGGGTTCATGCAGGAAATACCGACAACACGCGAGACAAAACGGATGCCGACCGGGATCTCCTCGCTCGATCCCATCCTTGACGGCGGGATCCCGCCGGGGACGATGACCCTCCTTTTGGGGGAAATAGGTGCCGGCCACAATGAATTCGTGTACAGTTCCACGGTCAGCTCGCTCTCGTGTATGGTAAAACCCGGCGAGACCGGAAAGATCTGCCCGGCCGGGATCGTGTACGTCACGTTCACCCGGCTCGAAGCAGATGTCAGGCACGAAGTCGCCCAGTCGTTCCATGGCGACGGGGTGACCGAGGAGATCCCTGCGATCCGGTTCGAAGACCTCTCCGACCTGTACTTCGACCGGAGCATCGTGCCCGACTCCTGGTACAGCAAGAGCGATACGCTCGCACGGCTCCAGAAACGTTCCGAGCACGCGAATATCTTCCTCCGGCTCACCCAGATCTTCGATGCGGTCGAACCGGGGAGCATGGTCGTCCTCGATTCGATCACCGAACTTGCAACCCAGGGCACCCTGCAAAACCTCTGGAACGATCTCGTCGGGTTTCTCCGGGGACTCCAGCGGTTCGCAAAGACCAAGAACCTGATCGTATACCTGCTTTTGAGCAAAGGCATCATCGAACCTGCCCGCGAGATCGAGCTTGAGGATATCGCCGATGCAGTATTTTTGTTCCGGTGGGAGGAGAGCACCGGGTCCCGCCGGCAGCGGATCATGTACTTCGAGAAGTTCCGGGGCGTCATGCCGCATCTGGAAGAGCACGATCTCGTGAAGTTCGCCGTCCGGATCTCGACGACCGGCGGATTCGAAGTGAGCAATATCAGGATGGTCATATGAACGGTACAGCCATAAAACGGGTAAAGGTAGGTATCGTCGGGCTCGATGACATGATGGGCGGGGGTCTTATCCCCGGGAGCATCTGCGCCGTCATCGGAATGTACGGGACCGGGAAGACAACGTTTTCCCTCGAATTTGTCTGGGACGGGATCAAACGGGGCGAGAAGGTGATCTATATCAGCCTCGAAGAGCGGGAGACCCGTATTATCGGTTACATGAAACTGAAAGGCTGGGACGTAGAGCCGTACATCGACAAGTCGCTCTTTATCATCAAGCTCGACCCGACCGATTTCAACCTTGCAAACAACCGGATCAAAAACGAACTCCCGAACCTGATCTCGGAATTAAAGGCGACACGCGTTGTGATCGACCCGATCTCGCTCTTCGAGGACCTGTTTACCACCGATGCCGAGCGCCGGCGCGAGATGTACCGCTTCATCGAGGGGCTGCGGGACCGTGCCTGTACCGTGATGATGACTTCGGAAACCGACAGAGGCAACCCGTTTTCGAGCCGGCACGGCCTCGTCGAGTACCTGGCCGACACGGTCATCCTCCTCAGGTACGTGCGGTCGAGCGATCTCACCGATGTCCACCTGGCGCTCGAAGTGGCAAAGATGCGGATGTCTGCCCATTCCCGGGAGATCAAGCCTTACGAGCTCGAACAGACGCAGGTGACGGTCTACTCGGAAGCGAATGTGTTTTAAAACCGGGCCGGGTTTTTCTGGTATTCCTGCAGGAATTCCGGTAAACGCGCAGGCCGTTCTTTTTTTTAGCTGTGACAGGCGGTTTGTTCCTGTTCATCCAGGGCATCTCCGGGTTAGCGACTACGCGGTCTTATCCTGTTCATACCTCAGACTACGCATGATCTTTTCCACAGGAGACGGTGGGCATATGTCCGCTGAAAAGAAGGATATCATCCGGGATCCGGCTCATTGCAGAATGTTCATTACCGGGAAAAACAACACATGATTTGAATCTATGAAAAAAGCGGAGATGTACCGGCAATTAAAAGATAATCCAAAAAAGGTCAGGTTTACGCATCTCTGCAATGTCGCGGAGCGGTTCGGGTTTACCTGTCGGGGCAACCGGGGCAGCCACCGGATATATACGAGGAATGATGTCAGGGAACTCCTGAACTTTCAGGAGGTAGAGGGAATGGCTAAAGCATATCAGGTCAAACAATTCTGTAAGATTATAGAAGATTATTCTCTCTTGAAGGAGGATGCCGATGTATAAATATGCAATAGAGATCTTCTACAGCGAGGACGATGAAGGGTATATTGCGGTGGTACCGGAACTGCCCGGCTGTTCGGCATTTGGTGAGACTGAAGAACGGGCATTACAGGAAATTAAAACTGCAATTGACCTCTGGCTTTCCACCGCCCGGGACATGGGCCGGGAAATCCCCGCGCCTCAGGGCAGGGAAGTACTCCGGGATCTTCTGGCAGAACATTCGCACCGGAATAGTGCTTCGTGTGAGTGAGTGGTGTCTCGCACCCCTTCCTTAAACAAACGACCGAAAGATCCGTGACGCCGGGTGTCTGGCGATGCGCCTCCCCTTTTCTGAGAGAGTATGTCCCAAAGGATCGATTCTCCGACGAAAGAGCCGGGAACCTCAGGTCACGCATGATCGTTTCCACAGGAAACGGTGCCAATCCACTGGACGATTCCCGATTTAATCGCATAATTTCAAAAAATAACTGTTTTAATCGGGATTAGACCGTGCAATTTTGCGGGCTTCTTTTGGCAGGGTTTTTGGGGACGTGCTGATGGTCATATGAGCATGAGATCGGCCGTCCGGTGGCTTCTGTGGGCTGTTTTCTGGATCTCCGTCGGAGAAATTTTACTGAAATGGCATTTATCCTCGGCAACTTGGAATTTATGGTCGCTCTTTTAGGTCTCCGGCAAGCCTCCGCCCCCTTGGGGGCAGGGATGGCGCAAGGGGGGACGAGACGAAGTACCCTGTCTGGACATTTTCCCGTCCAACCCCAATCAGACCCAAAATTTTTCCGGCAATTTTCATTTCCGTCCGGAAAAATACTGGCGTACAAACTTTCGTTCGGAATTGTTTTGGATTTTTTAGATTTCAAACCGGAAAAAGTACGACCGGAAAAATTTCAGTCCAAACTTTTTTGCGATTTCCAACTTTCGCAGCAAAAATTTTCCGGCAAAAAGAATTTCGCGGCCAAAGAAAGTTCGGGTTTCCGGATTCTGTGGCCTGCGTTCCGGAGAACGGATTACGATGGAGAAGTGAGTTAGTTGTGTAACTAACACCTTTTTTTCCAACTTTCGCGCCAACTTTTTTTTCTTTTTTCAACTTTCGACCGGAAATTTTTCCGGTTTTTTAACTTTCGAACCGGAAAAAATCCGGCAAAAAATATTTCGCGGCAAAAAGATCCTGCCGTACCAACTTTCGAACCCAAAATTTTTTGGCCGAAAAAAATTTCAGGCCGTACTAGAGGGACACGATCGGCCGGATCCGTCTTTGGAGATAGGTATCACGCTCGTCGTGAAACCTGTAACAACGGGCAGTTTTCACAGCTTTCGCGGCGATCTTTCCGAAATTTTTCAGCGCGAACGTTCGTACAAGCGAAAAAGTTTCGGGATAACTGCCTAAAAAAATCTCTTAAACCGTTATCCCCAGGATATCCAGCAGCACGAGCACGAGCACGCCGGGCAGGCCCCCGACTCCGCAGATGAGGATCGTGGCGATGCTGTACCCGAGATCGGGTTTCCCGAGCCACGACATGACCCCGAGCGTGTTTAAGACGAATAAGAAAATAAGGCCGAGCACCGCGTTTACCACGAGCACGGCAATTTTTTTGACCAGGTAATAGGCAATGGCGAGGATTGCAACGATCAGGACAACCGCGAGGATGATATCGCTCATTGCTACGTACCAACGACCCGGACGTTCTTAATCCTTACCGGGGGCAGGATGTACGACCCGACCGCCCGGCTCTCTTTCCCGAGCGCCGATATGGACCGGAGAAGCTCGAAGAAGTTCCCGGTGAGCATGGCGCTCCTCACCGGTTCTGCAAGGTCGCCGTCGCGAATGGTAAACGCGTTCGACATCTCTACCGAGAAATCGCCGGTTAACGTGTTTGCGGTATGGGCTCCGACAACCCCGTGGACGTAAACGCCCGGTGCATCGTAGAGACCGCTCCTCTTTCCGTCCACCACAAAATTGTGGTGGCCGATGGCAGGCGACCCGCCCGGGCCGCCGCGGATTGCGCTGCCGGTGGAGACTGTGCCGGCCCGGTACGCAGTCCGGCAATCGTAGGCAAACCCGGCAAGGACGCCCTCTTTGACAAAATCGAACCGGTGCGTCGGCGTCCCCTCGGCATCGAACCACGTGCTCCCGAGTGCATCTTTCCGGTGCGGGTCGTCGTACAGGGAGACGAGCGGAGAAGTAACCTCTTCGCCGATCTTTCCTGCCAGTTTCGAACGGCCCTGGAGCACGTTCCTGCCCGAGAGCGAAGGGACGAGGATGCCCGACAGGAGATCGGCAAACGCCATGGGCGAGAGGACGATATCGTACGTGCCGGTTGCAATCTTCTTCCCGTCTTTTGACCGCTCGGCAAGTGCTGCCGCCCGTTCGCCAATGCGGCGTGCATCGATCGCGCCGGCCGATCCGGCCGCATCGAACTCGAAACCCGTTGACTGGCCGCAGACCGCGTCGAGCGCTGCCGAGACCTCGGTCTGGCGCGAGGTGTAGCGGACGCCGCGGCTGTTTGCGATCGTAACCTCGCCGTACGTAACCCCGGCTCCCCCGGAGGTGACGGCTGCCCGCGGGTGCCGTGCCGCCCCTTCGAACATCTCGTGTACGAGCTTTTCCGCAATCCCCGGGCCGACTTCGAGCCCCGGATCGAAGGTCAGGTCGGTCCCGGGAATATCGGCCGGTTCCGGGAGGCCGTGCCATTCGCCCGGTGTCGCAAGCCGTCCGCTCGCAATCGCGGCATCAAGGCAGGCCTTCCACTGGCCGGGATCGTTCGTGCTCGATATCCCGATCCGGCCGTCTTTTATCGTGCGGATACCAATCCCGCTCTCAATCGCCGATGTGCAGAGACTGATGCGGGTTTTTTTGAGATCCGCCGATACGGAGGTGCCGCTTACCAGGTAGACCTCAACTTCGTCCGCTTTGGCCTTTCCGGCCTGTAAGAGATCCTCAATCCACGCCACTGCCGCCCACCACCGCATTCTGTAAAAAGACAAGCGGCGCCCCGTCGCTCACCGGTACGCTCTGCCCGCCTTTCCCGCAGTATCCCGCATGCATCTCCCGCTTCTTCCCGCACAGGGAAACCCCATGGAGCGTCTTTAGGATCTCGCCCGAGAGGGAGACATCCCGCACCATCTGCGTCTTTTCGCCGTTTTCTATCAGGTAACCGTATTCCGCGTTGAACTGGAAGACGCCCCGGCCCGTATCCACCTGGCCGCCCCGGGTGCCGGCAAGGAAGATCCCGTTCTTGCACTCGGCAAAGATCTCGTCGTCCGTTGCATCGCCGGCCTCGACAAACGTGTTGCTCATCCGCACGAGCGGCGGTTCGCCGGGCATGGCGCGGGCATGGCCGGCTGCGCCGTGGCCCACCGCGGCAAGCGTCCCGCGGTTGTGGAGGAATGCATTTACCCGGCCGTTTTTGATGAGCTCGGTCCGGCCCACGGCAACGCCTTCGGCATCGACCGGCTCGAAACCGAACTCGTGCAGCGACGGGTCGTCCACGATCGTCAGCCGCGAGTCGGCGATCTGTTCGCCGGTCCGGCCTTTCAGGACAGAATTGCCCTCTTCAACAAGGTCTCCCTCGCAGGCATGGCCCACCGCCTCGTGGGCAAGCACGCCGGCGAGCTCCGGGTCGAGGACGGCATTCATCGTCCCGCCTTTGGCTGCCTTTGCACCGAGCAGTGCGACGGCCATCTCCGCGGCTTTTTTCCCGGTCTCCTCCCGGTGCCGGAGGTTGAAACCGTGGATCGTCCGCTCGGGCTCGTAGGCCATCTGGCTGTCCCCGTTCCGTGACGCAACGGCAATCACGGAAAATCCCGAACGGCAGGACTCGAACGAATACTCGCAGTCGGAGCTGTCCCGGAAGCGGACGGTCTCGATTCGTTCGAGGTAGTTTGCCCGCCGGCTCGAAATCTGCGGCAGGTCTGCCGCCTTCTCGATAGCGCCGAGCAATGCGGCTTTCTCTTCAAGGCCGATATCCCGGCAGTCCTCCTTTACTTTGGGGACGGCAAGGATCGTGCGGGGAGCGTCCGCAAGGCTGACGGAATCGCCGGTCAGCTGTGCAAGGCGCAGGGCCGATGCAAGAAGTTCTTCGAATTTTTTCCCCGAAAGTTCTTCGGGCCGGTCGGTCTCGAGGATCCCCCAGCCTTTCGGCCCGAGAACCCGCACAACAGCCTTACTAAAAAACGAGACGCCGGCAGACTCGACAACACCCTTATCGATATCGATATGGGTGGTCTCGCCCGTTACCTGCCGGACATCGTAATACCGGACACCGGGTGTCTCGGTCATGCTGCCGTTTTATTGACTGACGGCGCCTCGGCAAAGATTGCCGTCGACCGTGCGGTCATCTGCTTGAGCTTGGCGAGGAAGCCGTCCATGTTCTCCGGGACAAGGGCGTACTTGAGCACCTCGTCGATGGTATCGACCGGGACGATCTTGACGAGGGGCTTGTACTGCTCCTCGATCAACACATCGTTGATGTTCATCCGCGGTATGAGCACGGTCTTGATACCGGCTTTTACGGCAGCCTCGATCTTGTAGGTCACGCCGCCGACCGGGAGCACGTCGCCCCGGACCGAGAGGGAGCCGGTCATGGCAAGGTCCTGCCGGACCGGGATCCCCTCGATTGCGCTGATGACCGCCGTTGCAACACTGACGGACGCAGAGTCGCCCTCGACACCCATGTAGGTGCCGATGAACTGGATGTGGATATCGATGTTCTTCACATCCCTGCCGGTGAATTTCTTTAAGATCGCACTGACGTTCTTGATCGATTCCTGTGCGATCTCCTTTAACAGGCCCGTTGCAATCACTTCGCCGCCGGCCTTGCCGATTGCCGGGGTCACTTCCGCCATGATCGGAAGGACCGAGCCGGCATCGCTGCCGGTAACGGCAAGCCCGTTCACCCGTCCTACCCGGGTGCCTTCGACCACGGCCATCTCGTACTCGCGGAGGTGCCGGGTCACTTCGTCCGAGACCTGGTCTTCGATGGAGCGGGCAGTCTTTTTCGCGGTCATGACGTGTGCCGCCGTGGTCAGCGCCGCCCCTTCCTGCCTTGCGATATCTCCCGCAACCCGGATAAGCCCGCCCATGTCACGGAGCTTCAAGGTCAGGTGCCCTTTCCGGTTCGAACGCCGCTGTGCCTCGCGGATGATCTCGTCGATCGCGCTCTTGTCGAAGTGCGGGATCTTGCCGTCGTTTTTGACTTCCTGGGCGATGAAGCGGACGTACTTCTCCCGGTTCTCGGGCGTATCTTCCATGCTGTCGGCCATGTAGACCTCGTAACCGTACCCGCGGATACGGGAACGGAGCGCCGGGTGCATGCCCTGGATCGCATCGAGGTTGCCGGCCGCGACCATCACGAACTTGCAGGGGACCGGCTCGGTCCGGACCATGGCGCCGCTCGAACGCTCGCTCTGGCCGGTGATGGGAAACTCCCCTTCCTGGAGTGCCGTTAAGAGATTCTGCTGCGAGTGGGGGTCGAGCGTATTGATCTCATCGATGAAGAGGACACCGCCGTTCGAGCGGTGGATGGCGCCTGCCTCGACCCGGTCGTGCGCCGGGGTTTCGAGTCCGCCGCTCTGGAACGGGTCGTGCCGGACATCGCCAAGGAGCGCTCCCGCGTGGGACCCGGTCCCGTCAATGAAGGGCGCGGCGCTCTTTGCATCGTTCGAGACGAGGAGCTTTGGCACCATCGCCTCCTCGCGGGGCGTTGTGTAACGCAGCGCCAGAAAAACAAAGGCGGCGGCGATGACACCCATCAGCCACTGGTAGGTGATGAACGCGTACCCGATGATACCGATAATGAGGATCAACAGCAGCGTGTTCCGGAACTGGATCTTCTTTTTTGCCTCGGCCTTGTGGGCGGCAACGATCTGCTTGCCCCGGCCTGCGGCAACGGTCCGGATGATCGGGTTGTTGGAGTCGTCCGAGTTCGGATAAACCAGGATGTCCTGGAGTTCCTCTTTTGGCAGGAGCTGGGCCATGGCTTTTGCAAGCATCGACTTACCCGTGCCCGGGCTCCCAATCATCATGACATGCCGGCGCTGGGTGGCGGCCTTTTTGATGACTTCGACCGCACGCTCCTGGCCGATGACCTGGTCGATCAGTTTTGCCGGGACCTCGATCTGGGAGGATGCCCCCTCCACCGCCGGTGTTGCCGGCTGTGCCGCTTCAGGTGCTGCGGCTGCCTGCCCTGCCGCAGGCTCCGGCGCCGGGCTCACTGGAGCCTTCTCATCCTGCACCGGTACTGTTTGATCAGCGTTTTCCATTGGAGATTTTCCTCACTACTACCCGTGGAGTGTCAGTATACGTGGATTTTCCATATATTTTGACGCATGATAGTTTAAGTAGTTTGTAGCGTATGCAAAAGCCGGCCAAAACTGCCCGCCATTTCATGCAAAAATCTACTATAATGCAGGAGACAATAGTATGGCAGGAAACGGTCAGCAGCCCAACAATTGGCCTCCGGTCCGGGTATGGGTACCATGAAAGTTGTCAGCACGGAAAAATCCCAGGTTCTTGCCTCGCGCATCGCCGGAGCTCTCGGCACCGGTATTGTCGATGTGAAATTTTCCCAGTTCCCGGACGGGGAACTCTGCCTTGCGGCCGTTGCACCCGACGACGAAATGGTCATTGTCGGAAGCACCCCGGACAACGATTCGCTCGTCCAGCTGCTCCTCTTAATCGATGCCTGCGAGGGATCGAAAAACCACCTCGTCCTCCCGTACATGGGCTACGCCCGGCAGGACAAGAAATTCCGTGACGGCGAGCCGATCAGCGCCCGAGCCATTGCCCGGCTCTTTACGCACCATGTGGCCGACTGCATCACGGTAAACATCCACGAACCGGACGTGCTCAGATATTTCGGGGTGCCGACAAAGAACATCTCGGTCGGAAAGGACGTGGGACGGTACATCGAATCCATGGACCTTTCCGATCCGCTGATCCTTGCCCCGGACGACGGAGCGCTCGCGTTTGCCGGCGACGTTGCTTCGGTGGGCGGCTGGGACTACGACTACCTGGACAAGACCCGGCTCTCCGGCTCGGAAGTAAAGATTGCGCCAAAGAAGCTCTCGTCCGCGTCCCGCTCGGTCGTGATCGTGGACGACATCATCTCGACGGGGGGCACGATTGCGACAGCGGCGGGGATGCTCTACCAGCAGGGGGCAAAGGATGTGTACGCGGCCTGCGTGCACGGGGTTTTGATCGGCGGCGCGTATTCCCACTTAAAGGTGAGCGGGATCCGCGAGATCATCTGCAGCGACACGATCGAGCGGGGCTGCAGCCGGATCTCGGCAGCCTCCTGCATTGCAGCGGCACTGAAACACTAACCTGCCGGGAGGGATTTTTCCCGGCCAAATGTCAGGATCGACCCGATGAAATGCGTGCTTGATTCCCCGGTCTTTTTTCTGGACTACCCGGCAGAAGGGGAGTGTTACACGACGCCGTCGGTCGTGGATGAACTGGTGGACTTAAAGAGCAAGTGCCGGTTCGACCTGCTCGTTTCCGCCGGCCTCGCGGTGCAGGCACCGGAGAAGGGCGACCTTGTCCGGGTGCGGGAAGCGGCACAAAAGACCGGCGACCTCCCGGTGATCTCCGCGACCGACTGCGATGTGCTCGCCCTTGCGCTCGGACTTGGCGCCACGGTTTTCACGGACGATTTTGCGATCCAGAACGTGGCGGCGGCCTTAAAAATCCCGGTACAGCCGCTCCGGCAGCGGGCGGCAAAGCCGGTTGCGTGGAAGTACCGCTGCAGCGGATGCGGGCGGTATTACAAAACCGACGGGGAATGCCCGGTCTGCGGCGCAATAATCAAACGAAAACTTAAATAGATTACCACAAATCTTTTTTCATGTCTTCCCTTGACGATCTGATCGCCCGGGCAAAAGCGCTGTTATCGGAAGGCCACAGCCCCGGCCAGATTGCAGACGAATTATCGCTTTCCATGGAAACGGTGACCTGGCTTTTGACCCAGGCAAAGGGCGGGTCCGCAGCCCCAAAAGATGTGCACATCGACTGGACGGCAGTGAGCAGCCAGGCGCCTCTTCTGGACGGCATCTCCCAGATGCTCCTCAACCGGTATTATTCGGCGCAGAAGGAAGTCGTCACCCCGGCCGCGGACGTGATCGTAGGAATCGCCCTCTCGGGCATCCCGCTCGCGACCGTGATCTCCGTGCAGGAAGCCTCGAAGCTTGCCATCTACCACCCGGCAAAACAGAACGCGAGCGAACACCCGGTGGGATCGATCAGCGGGAACTTCGCGTCCGTTGCCGACCAGCGCTGTATCATCGTGGACGACGTGATCACTTCGGGGAACACGATGCGGGAACTCGTGAAATACTTAAAGAAGCACGGGGCCCTGCCCGTTGCCATCTGGGTGATATTCGATAAGCGCGGTATCCGGGATATCGATGGCGTGCCGGTATATTCGCTGTTTAAGATCTCCCGTATAGATTGAACATTCTTTTTTTTACTGGAACCGCACTAGATCATTTTTATATAGAAGTTCAATTCCACCTTTTACAGCATTAGAGGATCATCTATGTTATCAGGTCAGCCTATCATTATTTTAAAAGACAACGTCGAGCGCAACACCGGCAAGGAAGCGCAGCGCTCGAATATCATGGCGGCAAAGGCCATTGCCGGTGCGGTCCGGACAACGCTCGGCCCCCGGGGCATGGACAAGATGCTCGTGGGAGGTACCGGAGATATCGTGATCACCAATGACGGCGCGACAATCCTGCAGGAGATCTCGGTCGAGCACCCCGGCGCCAAGATGGTTATCGAAGTCGCAAAGACCCAGGACGACGAAGTCGGTGACGGCACCACGACCGCAGTCGTCATCGCCGGTTCGCTCATGGAACAGGCCGAGAAGCTGCTCGAACAGGGCATCCACCCGACCGTGATCGCCCAGGGTTACCGGCTTGGCATGGAAAAGGCGCTCGAGATCACCGATTCCCTCTCGTTCAAGGTAGACCCGAAGGACCGCAAGACGATGCTCAAGATCGCCGACACCTCCATCACCGGCAAGTCCATCGAGTCGGTCAAGAAGAAACTCGACGGCATCATTGTCGATGCAGTCATGGCAATCGCAGAGAAAGTCGACGGCAAGTACCTCGCGGACGAGGACGATGTCCTCATCAAGAAGCAGAAGGGCCAGTCGATGGACGACGCAGAGCTCATCAAGGGTGTTGTCCTTGACAAGAAGCGCGTGAGCGACGGCATGCCAAGAAAGGTCACAAAGGCAAAGGTCGCCCTGATTGCAGCGCCCATGGAGATCACCAAGACCCAGGTGAAGGCCAAGATCAAGATCACTTCCTCGGAGCAGATCGCGGCATTCTCCGAACAGGAGCGCGAGACCTTAAAGAAGCTCGCTGACGCTATCGTTGCCTCCGGCGCAAACGTAGTGTTCTGCCAGAAGGGCATTGCAGACCCGGTCCAGTTCTTCCTTGCAAAGAACGGGATCTATGCAGTCGAAGACGTGCCCGAGAAGGACATGAAGTACGCGGCAAAGGCACTCCACGCAAATATCGTCAACAAACCCGAGGACCTCACTGCAAAGGACCTCGGCACTGCGGAATCCGTTGAGGAAGACAACGATATGGAGATTACAAAGATCTCCGGCTGCAAGAACCCGAAGGCAACGACCATCCTGCTCCGCGGCACAAGCGACTACCTGCTCGACGAACTCGAACGGGCAGTAGTGGACGGCACCAGCGTGATTATGGACGCCATCGAGGACGGCACGTACGTGGTCGGTGGCGGTGCGGTCGAGACCGAACTCTTAATGAAGATCCGCAACTATGCCGAAACGGTCGGCGGCCGGGTCCAGCTCGCCATCGAGGGATACGCAACCGCTTTCGAAGTCATCCCACGCACCCTTGCCGAGAACTCGGGCTACAACCCGATCGACAAGCTCGTTGAACTCAAGAACGCCCACGCGAAGGGCAAGAAGACCGCAGGCCTCAACGTATACAACGGCCAGGTCATCGATATGCATGCCGAGGGCGTGCTCGAACCGCTCCGCTCCAAGCGCCAGTCGATCGAGAGCGCATCCGAGACCGCGATCATGCTGATCCGGGTCGACGACATGATGATCACCCAGTCAAAGAGAGCCCCGGCGGGCATGCCGCCGATGGCATAAAGAAAATATCCTCTCCCTTTTTTTCACCGGGCGACCCCGGCATCCTGATAGTTAACTTTTAGTGGGATCGAAAAGAACATGATTGAGCGAGTGCCGAGGTAGTCTAGCCCGGGAAGGCGGTAGCCTCGAAAGCTACTGGCGCCCTGCGCCTCGGGAGTTCAAATCTCCCCCTCGGCGTTATCGTGTTCTGGTTTTATCGCTTCTTTTACAAAAGCCCGCTCGCCCGAAAAAAAATTGTGCAATTCAGGCCCGTGCTGCGGTACCATTCGCGGCAAGAGGATTTTTTCTAGGAACGACCGGAAACAAGAGAGCGGTTTACCAGACCGAAAAAAAAGCCAAAATACTTCCTGTTTTTTATATCAGCAATATACAAAATCCTAAATATCACCTGTACGTAGTATATCGTAACTGGATAATAGTTCCCCATCATTTACCGGGGTGATCGGACGATGGTAAAGATCAGGAAGAACAAGCCTGCGATCTCGGCAGATGTCAAACCGTTCCGTACGGTACGGCGCCTCAACATCAACCGGACCTACACGCCGCTCAAGATCGGCGTCATCGCAGGATACATCCTGCTCGGGATGATATCGGCATCCTCATCGATGTTCGGCATCCTTGTCGGTGCACTGCTCCGGCTTGCCGGGTACTGATCGCTCCGGGTTTTTTTAGTCGGATATTCCCCGGGATCCCCCCACCGGAAAATATTCCTGGTTAAAAAAATATCAGGGCTCCGAGCGTCCCGTGGATAACCGCACACGCAATGGAGAAGGCAGCGAGCCGGGGGTGCCATACAAAGGGGATCGCATGGATGCCGCGCCGGTTTGCAACGGCAATGCCCGCGGTGACGAGGAAACCCGTAAGCGTCAGGATCCCGAGGTACACAATGAGGGGTTTCCCAAAAATGGGATAAAAGGTAATTTCCTGAAGCATTATTGCGTAACGATTACCGTGCCGGTCATCTCCGGGTGGAGGCCGCAATAGTAGGGGAAGGTGCCGGCGTCATAGAACCGGACCGAGAACCCTTCGCCGTTCCTCAGGACTCCCGACGGGTTGATCTTGGAGTCTTTTGAGAACACGACCGAGTGCGTAACGCTGTCCTTGTTGACCCAGCGGACAATGGCGCCGGCCGGTACCGTGATCGTGTCCGGGGTAAATGCCATGTCCTTTATGATGATCGTGTTGTCGGAGACCGAGGCAGGAGTCGCTGTCGCTGTCGTTGCCAGCGCATAGGTATAGGTTGTCGTGACCTGGCCGGGGGTCTGGGTCGTGGCGGCTGCTGCCGATTGTGCCGGTGCTGCATCCTGCGTGCATCCCGCAACGAGAATGAAGCAGGCCACAGCAAGAACAAAAACGAGATACGCTTTCATGGGAACCGTTCCTTTTGTAACGTTCGTTATTTTTTATGATATGCCATCTGTCCTCTTAAACTGATCCGGATCCGGGGATTTTTGCGCCGGGCCGGGCAGGACGGTTACCGGTTCTTCTGCGAGAAGCGCAAGGCAGCTGCCGAGCCGGTAGTGGTCGGCGAGTGCCTGCGTGCGTGCGAGGTCTTCGGGCAGGCAGCGGGCAAATTTCGAGGCCGGGTGGGCCGGCAGGGGGAGGAACGCACTGTTCTCATCGTACGGGGCCGCTGCGATCTCCCGGATCGCTCCGGCCACCTTTTCGGCTGCCCCTACTTTTCCGGCCCGGAAGACCCGGACCCGCTCGTCATCGTACCGCACTTCGGTTTTTTTCAAGCGGCCCCGGATGAGATACGCAAAGACGCGGTTGAACCGGGTGCCGTGAAACGAGTACACGACAACGGCTTTCCCGGAATTTTCCTTCTCCTCCCGGATCGCAAGGCCGGCGGCCGGGAGACCCTCCGGGCAGCTGCAAAGCACTCCTTTGAGGATCTCCGCTTCGGCTTCCCCGAGCGGGAGCGTGCTTGCACCCCGGGCTGCGATCCGCTGCACTGCCGCACAGACAACCGGAGAGAGAGATGCCTCCTCGCCCGGGGAGGTAAAGATCCGCCCTGACGTGATACCTCCACCGCCCGGGACCACCACAACGAGGTTGTGGCTCTCGTCGCATTTGACCACCGACCAGGTCGAGCCGCCAAGCGCAAAGTCCCCCGGGTTCTCCCGGTGCGCAAACCGGGCGTCCACCATCCCGACCGGTTCGCCGTCCGGCGTCACTGCACGGTACTCGCCCCCGCCAGTGATCACCGAGTACAGGTCCCGGTAGTTCGAGCGCCCGAACTCCCGCTCCAGGGCCGGGCCCGGCATCAGCATGTCGCTATCGGAATCGAGGTATCCTTCCGCCGCGAGGTACGCGAGGATCCGGTCGAGCTCATCTCCGGTAATTTCGGCAAACGCGGGGAGCGTGAGAAGTTCGCGGACGAGCGTTCCCCTGCCAATCCGTTTTGCAGAGGCAACCAGAAGGAAGAGCTGCTGGACGAGCACCGCATACGGCTTGTGCAGCGGGATAAGGGGTTCGACCTGTTTTTCCTTTGCACATTCGAGAATCGCACAGCTTGTGAGCAGTTCCCGGGGATCGGACAGGAGCCAGGCAACGTTCGCCGGCCGGTCCCTCCGTCCCGCCCGGCCCATCCGCTGCAGAAACGACGAGACCGAGTCCGGCGGGCCGGCCTGCACAACGATATCGAGGTCCCCGATATCGATCCCGAGTTCGAGCGTGCTCGTGCAGACAATGCACGCCCCTTCCCCGCCGTGGAACGCTTCCTCCGCCTCCTTTTTCTTTGCCGCGGAGACCGAAGAGTGGTGGATGTAGAGGTTCCGGATCCTGCCGGCCGCTGCCTGCACGATCCCTTCCGCAGCACTGCGGCTGTTGACAAAAACGAGCGCCTTTTTACCGGTAACGAGCCGGGCAAGGGCTTTTGTCCGCCGCTCCTGGTCCGGCTCGACCACAAAGCGGAACCGTTTCTCTGCCGGGGGCGCCGGGACTGCGACCACCTTTTTTTTCCTGGCCCCGGGCGAAAACCAGGCAAGCACTTCCTCCGGGTTTCCCACCGTTGCCGAGAGACCGATCCTCTGTACCGGCCGGCGGGCAATCCGGTCGAGCCGGTCAAGGAGGACTTTTACGTGGACGCCCCGCTCCGATTCGACAAAGGCATGGAGCTCGTCCGCGATAACGTACTTCAGGTTCGCGAGATCGGCAGAGAGATCTTTTTCGTGCAGGAGCACTTCGAGCGATTCGGGCGTGATGAGCAAAAACTGCGGGGCCTCGCCTTCCTTCCAGCCCCGGCCGCCTTTCGGCACGTCGCCGTGCCACTTGGCAAGCGAAAGACCGGTGGGGCGGCAGAACGCTGCGATCCGTTCCTCCTGGTCGTTGATGAGCGCCTTTAAGGGCGAGAGATAGATGCAGGCAACGCCCGGTGCGCCGGACTTCAGGATATCGTCCACCACCGGTATCAGTGCGGCCTCGGATTTTCCTCCTGCGGTAGGGGCGAGCACGAGCACGTCGTTTTTTTGGGCAACTGCCCGGTACGCCCGCTCCTGCACCTCGCGGAGATCCGTCCAGCCCAGCCGCTCGGCAAGAACCGCTTTGAGCGACTCGTGGAGACCGGGAAAAACCGATGGTGTCGTAGTACTTCCCTGTTACACCCGGCGCGTTATGGCCTTTTCCGGGAAATTGCACACGGGGCAGCAGATCGATATGAAAATCGTTATATACGATCGTTCCCATAAAACCGGACGGTAACACTATGCCGGCGCAACGGGACAGTTTCGGAAGATCCTCCGCCCGGTTTTTCTTTTTCTTCGGTTTTAGGTAGGGGACCCGGTTAGTCGTGGTTCCCCGTGTATCGTATCCTGCATAGAGGTTACCCGAGGTTTATTCTATGCTCGTTCTTGGGATTCCTGATCCTCAGATATGGATTGGCTATGGGCTTGCCATCGGCTTTACGCTGGCGTGTATCGTGTACGGAATACTCAACTGGAACAAGGGAGGGGACACCCGTGGCAGTTGACTCGGTCACGATGGCCGCGCTCGTGGCGGTCTACCTTGTCCTCACCTTCATCATCGCGTATTATGCATACCGGAAAACAAAGAGCCCCGAAGACTATCTTGTCGCGGGAAGGAGCAGCCACCCGGCGGTCATCGCGCTCTCGTACGGCGCGACCTTCATCTCCACGTCCGCGATCATCGGTTTCGGGGGCCAGGCAGCCAACCTCGGGATGGGTCTTATCTGGCTCACGGTCTTAAACATCGGCGTCGGGATCCTGCTCGCGTTTGTCTTCTTCGGGAAGAAGACCCGGGAGATCGGCCAGCGCCTCTCTGCCGTCACGTTCCCCGACCTGATGTGCAAAATTTACCGTTCACCGCTTCTCCAGTACATCAGCGGGTTTATCATCGTGATCTCGATGCCGCTCTACACCGCGGCGATCCTGATTGGCGGGGCCCGGTTCATCGAGCCTACGCTTGGGATCAGTTACACGACAGCGCTTTTGATCTTTGCCGTGATCACCGCGGTCTACGTGATCTTCGGCGGGCTCATCGCGGTCATGTACACCGATGCCTTCCAGGGGACGATCATGTTTGTCGGGATGGCGGTCCTGCTCGTGCTGACCTACCTCATTGTGGGGGGCGTGAACGCAGGAAATGCGGCGCTCACGAACATGGCCGGTCTCGTGCCCGCGGCCCTTGGTGCGCAGGGAATGACCGGCTGGACATCGATGCCGGCCCTTGGTTCGCCCATCTGGTTTACGCTCGTCACTACGATTGTGCTCGGGGTCGGGATCGGCGTGCTCGCCCAGCCGCAGCTCGTGGTCCGGTTCATGACCGCAAAGGACGACAAGTCGCTCAACCGTGCCGTGCTGGTCGGCGGGATCTTCATCCTGATGATGACCGGCGTTGCCTTCACGGTCGGGGCGCTCTCGAACGTGTATTTCTACGAGCATGCGGGAACGATCGCGATCGATGCGGCCGGCGGGAACGTTGACGCGGTCATCCCGCTCTTCATCAACGAGGCGATGCCGGATATCTTCGTGGCGCTCTTCATGCTCACGCTTCTGGCCGCCGCGATGTCAACGCTCTCCTCGCTCTACCACGCGATGGGCACGGCGCTCATCTGCGATCTCTGGGGCCGGGGAAGGGAGTGCGCCCTCTCCCTGCGGAACCACCAGGCAGGGATCATCGTGATGATGGTGCTCTCAACAGCGCTTGCCTTTGCGCTGCCCGTCTCGATCATTGCCCGGGCCACCGCGATGTTCATGGGCCTGTGTGCAGCGGCATTTTTGCCGGCATTTGCAGTCGGGATCTACGCGAAACGGCCGTCCACGAAAGCGGCAATCGCGAGCATGGTCTCGGGAGCGGTTGTCTGGTTTTTGTGGACCGGGTTTGTCCATACAGCAGAGGCAAAGCCGCTCGGGATCTGCCAGGCGCTCTTTGGGGTGCCGTCGCTCCTGCCCCTGCCCTGGGCGGTAATCGATCCGCTCGTGATTGCGCTCCCCGTTTCGCTCGTGGTGATGGTGGCGCTCCAGAAGCACTGCGGGAACTGCGGGGCGCCGGAGGCTGCGGCACCGGCCGGGTAACCCCTTTTTATAAGAAACCTTTTTTGGTTACGGGGCCGACGCATTAGTATGGAACTCGCGCAGCAGAAATGCTCGACCTATAAGCCCGGCACGCCGCCGATCACCCGGAAGGACACGGTCGAGCTCATCAAAGAAGTGCCCGGCTGGACACTTGAAAACGGACACCTGAAACGCACGTTCGAGTTTGACGACAGCGAGGCGTCGATTGCGTTCATTAACGACCTGATCGTGATGTCGACCGAGGAAGGACACATCCCCGACCTCGCCCTGCGCGAAGGAAAGTTCGTGGAGGTCGGCCTCTATACCTACCCGGCCGGCGGGCTCACGTTAAACGATTTTATCGTGGCGGCAAAGATCAACGCGAAGCGGGCAGAGTAACAATACCGGATCTTTTTAATTTTTTTTTTGCCTGCCGTTCAGGGCCGTGATATTTTTTTCCCGTACCGTTCCTGCCAAAAGGGATGAATGCCCAGAGGATTTGTTCGGGACAAAAGGTATCCCGGCCCGGCAGACCGCAAGGGTTACTACAGATTCGTTCCTCCGGGCTATCGTCCGACTGCCCGCCACAACAAGGAACCTCTGCCCATTTCGTGCTATTTCGCGAACGTCTGAAAAACAGCCATTTCCGGTTGGTTTTGGACGAATTCCTGTTGTTCGGGGGTACGGGAGCGGCAATCCGGGCCAGATTTGGCCCCGGATTCTCCTGTCCCCCGAAAAGACCGGGTCCGGTCCGGAGCCACACCGGTGCGTTCTGTTAGACCCGCGTCCACCAGCCCAACCCGAAAAGGATCGCCTGCCCATTTCGTGCTATTTTCCGCACGTCGTAGAAAAGGTCATTTCCTGTCGGTTTTGAGCGAATTCCTGTTACCGGGCCGGGAAAAGGGGGTGATCGGGGGCCATTTCGGGCCCGGATTTCCCATGGGGATCCAGGGTTCTAAAAACCCCCTCATGCCCCCGCCGGTACCGGGTTCCCGTCGGGGCCGAGCTCCACGAGGGCAGCGTTCTCGATCCGGAAGAACCGCAGGGTCTCGTACCGCGAATAGAGCCAGAGTTCGCGGCAGACCGGGCCGCCGCACGGGATCCCCCGGGCAAGGAGGAGCGGTTCGCGGTAGTCCTCCTCGATCTTTTCGATGGGCCTGCCCATATTCTCCGAACGCCGGAGGGTGACCAGGACCACGTGGCTTCCGGTAAAGATCAGGGCATCGATGATCCGGTCTTTTCCCGGTTCCACCAGGTGGACCCTGCCCCGTTTTGCCGCTGCGGTCTTTGCAAGATTTCTCCCGTTTTCCGGGAACCGGCCCCGGGTCAATCCCGCTCCCTCCGGCATGCGAGCGCCCGCCCGGTCCGGTATTCGCGTTTCGTGCTCCGTGTCCCGACACAGACACCGGAATAGTGCAGCACCGGGAACTCCACGCTCCGCCGGGGCCGGCCCGGTCGTGCCCTGCGTACGGTTTCCTGTCCGGTTCCCGCCGCCCCGGACTGGCACATACCCGGCGCTCTTCCCTCCTCTCCCTTTGTTCCTGAAATTTCCATGGTCCCACGCTCCGTTGTTTTTGTTGTGTCCTGCCCTCCTTTGCCTGCCCCGGGAACAAAACAGCCTCCCGGGCCAAAAACCATAAACCCGTTTTACGCCACGAGCGGGACGGGATGGCAGGAACGATCGGCGTACTCCTTTGCAGACCCTGGATGGCAGGCCATGCGGCACCCGGCTCGCACAAAAGGTACTACTCCAAACACCATACGCCCGGACCGGCGGTTACCTACGTATAGCAAAAACAGCGGGCGTAAAGGTACCGGGCCGGGAGCCCTCTCTCTTCCCGGCACCGGACATCGGTTCGAACAACTCTTTTTCGGGAACAAAAAAGATGCCAAGGAGTCCGCACGCAGTAAGCATCATGAGGTGAGAGAAAGCGGCGATCCGGGCCGCGATCTTTTTCGCGTACCCGAGCCGCCGGAGTTTCCGTGCGAGCTTTGTGCGGAAGTTCCAGGACATTTTTTCCCTGATCTTCTGTGGGGGGAGGTCCGTATTTATATTGGGGGGATGGTGGAGGTTAGATCAATAATCGGCGGATGAATTGGGGGTATGAGGAGCAAACAAGAACCTCCCCTTATCTGTTCCAAACCATTCACAACCCTTATCCCGGTTTAACACCCACTACCAGTAACGACAGAGACTCCCCATGGCCCGGCAAAGTACCAAAAAACAGAAACCCGCAAACGGGGCAAACATCGGTTTTGAAGCAACGCTCTGGGCTGCAGCGGACAAGCTCCGCAACAACATGGATGCAGCGGAATACAAGCATGTGGTCCTTGGTCTCATTTTCCTGAAGTACATCTCCGATGCGTTCGAGGACCGCCGGCACTCCCTTGAAGCCGAGTTGAGCAATCCCACAAGCGAGTGGTATGTTGCCGAACCACAGGCACGGTACCGGACAATGGAGGACCGGGACGAGTACCAGGCAGCAAATATATTCTGGGTACCCAAAGTTGCCCGGTGGTCAACCCTCCAGGCAAGCGCGAAGCTGCCGGAGATCGGGAAATTGATCGATGACGCGATGGTGGCAATAGAGCGGGACAATCCCACGCTCAAAGGGGTGCTCCCGAAAGACTATGCCCGCCCGGCGCTTGACAAGACCCGGCTTGGCGAGCTCATCGATCTTGTCGGTACGATCGGTCTTGGGGACAGGGAGAACCGGTCAAAGGATATTCTCGGGCGCGTGTACGAATATTTCCTCTCGCGGTTTGCGAGTGCGGAGGGAAAGAAGGGCGGGCAGTTCTATACGCCGCGCTGCGTTGTCCGGGTGCTCGTCGAGATGATCGAGCCGTACAAAGGCCGGGTCTATGATCCCTGCTGCGGTTCGGGCGGCATGTTTGTCCAGAGCGAGAAGTTCGTTGAGGCACACGGAGGGAGGATCGGGGATATCAGCATCTACGGGCAGGAGTCCAACCCGACAACGTGGCGGCTGGCGAACATGAACCTCGCTATCCGGGGGATCGACTGCAACCTCGGCCCCGAGAATGCGGACAGCTTCCACCGCGACCTGCATCCGGACCTAAAGGCGGATTATATCCTCGCAAACCCGCCGTTTAACTCCAAAGACTGGGGCGGCGAGCGGCTCAAAGATGATGTCCGCTGGAAGTACGGCATCCCGCCGGCCGGTAACGCGAACTTCGCGTGGGTCCAGCACTTCATCCACCATCTTGCACCGACCGGGATTGCCGGCTTTGTGCTCGCGAACGGCTCGATGTCGAGCAACCAGTCCGGTGAGGGGGAGATCCGGAAGAACATTGTCGAGGCCGATCTGGTGGACTGCATGATCGCACTCCCGGGCCAGCTCTTCTACTCGACCCCGATCCCGGCCTGCCTCTGGTTTGTGACCCGGGAGAAGAAGAACCACCGGTTCCGGGACCGGCGCGAGCAGGTGCTCTTCATCGATGCCCGGAAGACGGGCACACTCATCGATCGGGTGCACCGGGATCTCACCGATGAGGACATTGCAAGGATTGCATCCACGTATCATGCATGGCGGGGCGAGAAGGACGCCGGGGAATATATCGATGTGCCCGGGTTCTGCAAAAGTGCCACGCTTGATGAAATTTCCCGGAACGGGTTTGTGCTGACGCCCGGGAGGTACGTGGGCGCCGAGGATGTCGTGGACGATGGCGAGCCGTTCGAGGAGAAGATGGGGAGGCTGACGCGGAAGCTTGGGGAGCAGTTTAAGGAGTCGAAGAGGCTGGAGAAGGAGATTGCAGGCAACCTCAAGGGATTGGATTATAAGATATGACCGATGAGAAGGATATCAAAAAAGATCTTAAACCTAGCATTGGGGATTATACGCATGCAGGTATAAGAGCAGGTCTTTCTACAGCTCCCTTCTTGGGCGGACCTCTGGCTGAATTTTTTTCAATGGTAATTGCACCACCCCTTGAACAAAGGCGAGATACATGGATGATTGAAATCTATTCACGATTGAAACTGCTGGAAAGACAAGATGAACAATTTAAGATTGAAAATCTCGCAAAAAACGAGATATTCGTTAGCACCCTTTTATATGCGACTCAGGCTGCGATGCGAACCCATCAACAAGAGAAACTCAAAGCATTGAGAAATGCAGTCATTAATACTGCAAAAATGCCTTCTGCCGAAGAAAATTCACAATTAATGTTTCTGAATCTTGTTGATCGATACACCCCCGGGCATTTGATTTTACTACAATTATTGGACAATCCAGAGCAATTCGGGAAACGCCTTGGAATTGCGACTGCGGATAAAAAGTATCGAAATTCAATAACACAATTAATTGATCATACCTTCCCAAATTTTTCTAACGATCCCATAGTCCCTCAAATTCTGAAAGATTTAACATCTGACGGATTGCTCACACCGGACATAGAAAACAGAGATCATAGACCCATTGTCAGATTATCTTTCACAGCTACGACAAAATTAGGCAAACAATTTTTAAAATTTATTTCTGATGAATCACAATGAATGAATGAGACACCCGATATGGACGATAATAATTGGAGGAAATGTATCGTTGCGGATATTGTTGCTCCCATAAAAAATGCCCTTGTTGGAGGACCATTCGGTTCAAACTTAATCTCTCGGGATTACACTCCAGTTGGCGTCCCGGTGATTCGCGGACAAAACATGGGATTCGGTCGTTGGGTTAGTGGAGAATTCGTATTTGTGTCTCTTCAAAAAGCAGATGATTTGAGTGGCAACATCGCCAGAGAGGGTGATCTGATTTTCACTCAACGAGGCACACTTGGTCAAGTGGCAATTGTGCCTCCAAAACCGTATGAAAAATATGTTATTTCACAAAGCCAAATGAAACTCAGTGCTGATAAATCAAAAGCTAATGTTATGTTCCTTTATTATCTCTTCTCTTCGCAAGAACATCAAGAATATATTCGACAGAATGCGATTCAAACCGGTGTCCCCCATACAAACTTAGAGCATTTAAGAAACACCCCTCTTTATCTCCCTCCTCTATCAGAACAACAAAAAATCGTCCGCATCCTCGGCTCGCTCGATGACAAGATCGAGCTCAACCGCCAGATGAACGAGACGCTCGAAACGATGGCACGGGCGATCTTCCAGTCATGGTTCGTGGACTTTGACCCGGTGCGGGCGAAGGCTGATGGCAGACAGCCGGCAGGGATGGACACAGAAATGGCGGCGCTGTTTCCGGAGGGGTTGGAGGTGGTTGACGGAAGGGAGGTGCCGAAGGGGTGGCCCATCGGAATACTTGGTGAGATCGTAGAGTTACGAACTGATCGCATTGAGGTTAACGCAGAAAGAAACAACCTTCGATATATCGCTCTCAATGATATTCCCTCGAAGTCACTAGATCTATCCTATTATCAATTCGGGTCTGATGTAAATAGCAGCATCATCGCCTTTGGTAAAGGAGATATTCTATTCGGTTCAATGCGGCCATATTTTCACAAAGTGGGATTGACTTTTTTTGACGGGATTACCCGTACTACAACATTTGTCTTAAGACCGAGGAAAAAGGTCTTCCGTCATTATTCGTTATTTACTTTATTTAGTGAGGATGTAGTCTCATTTGCCACCACGGCTTCAGTTGGAACAACAATTCCTTATGTAAAGTGGGATGCATTACAGGACTATTCAATCGTTATACCACCAGAACCCTTGCTTGATGTATTTGAAAAGACGGTTTGTTCTTTAATAGAGAAAATAGGAGTCAACGGGGAGCAGTCCCGCACGCTCGCCCAGATCCGGGATGAACTGCTGCCGAAGTTGTTGAGCGGAGAGATTTCGGTTGATGCGAAAACGTAAGCAATGAAGCCCCGGGTCCCTGAAATCTTTTAGAAAATTTCGGCTGCTTTCAACTGCATCTCCAATTACCAGAATCTCCCATTTTTCTTACAATTAGTTTTTCATCCGAGTGCACTTCTCGCAAGCCACGGTTAAAAACGCCAAATACTAATAAATACTAATTTGTTCCAGATTAGTAATTGGTGAACCTTCTCCCATGGTGCAGCTCCCTGAAAAACCACCTGCCGACTGGACCCTGAATCTTACCGAGGGACAGAAGGACTATTTTCTCGATGACCGGTTTAAGGATGACGTGACGGATTATAACCGGCGCTACCTCCACTGGGACGAGCTGAAATACCGAATACCCTCCATCGGGAGAAGGAAGAACGTCTGGGCGGTCATGAAGCTGTACCGGGAGATGCGGCAGGAGAAAATTGCCTATCCCCCGGTCCGGCTCGTCTATACGCTCATTCCGGAGATCGTGAAAAGCCTTCATGCAATCGACAGTTATCTCACTGGGAATATCCGTATCCACAACAAGGCCATCCGGCTCGAACCCTCCTATATAATCAACTCGTTCATGGAAGAGGCCATAGCCTCAAGTATCCTTGAGGGGGCGGCGACCACCAGGAAGGTTGCAAAGGAGATGCTGCGCAAAGGCCGCAAGCCAAGGAATGCCTCCGAGCGGATGGTGGCCAACAATTACGAGACCATGAAATATATCCTCGAACACAAGGACGATCCGCTCACACCGGCCCTCCTCCTTGAGATTCACCGGCTGGTAACAAAAGGAACGATCGGAAACGATGTTGTCGGGCAGTTCCGGACAAACAATGATATCGTTGTTGCGAATCCGGCAACCCGGGTAATTTACCATACGCCCCCGGATTTCCATGAAATCCTGCCCATGATAGATGCTCTCTGCACATTCACAAACGTCGCAGGGAATGCCGATACCCCGGATGAAGATTACATCCATCCGGTTATCAGGGGAATCATCCTCCACTTTCTCATCGGGTATATCCACCCGTTCGAGGATGGGAACGGGAGGACTGCCCGCAGCATCTTCTACTGGTATGTTGTATCGCGGGGATACTGGCTCTTTGAATACATGCCCATCTCTCGGATCATCCTCCGTTCGAAGAAAAAATACTCCCTTGCGTACCTGTACTCCGAATACGACGACATGGATCTCACCTATTTCCTTCTCTACAATCTTTCCTGCATCGAGGAAGCAAGAAAAGACCTGCTCAAATATCTCGAAGAGAAACAGGCCGAACAGATCGCCACGAAGGTAATTGTCAGAAAGATACCGGATATCAGCCAGCGGGAGGGCGACATCCTGCGCACTATGATGGAGCAGCGTGAGCAGTATTTCACGATACGGGAGATCATGCAACAGTATAGTACGGTGTATGAAACCGCCAGGACCGATCTCCTCCACTTGACCGAGCTCGGGTACCTCACCAAAGAGAAGCGGGGCCGGGAATTTGTCTTCATCCTCAATGAGAAGAACGAACTGTGGAAACAGAATGCAAAGAAAGATGCTGCCGGCAAACATCAGTCACGTGAGGAGGAATCTTGACCCCCGCCGCCCGCCTTGCCGAATCCCATCTCGAAGATCACACCCTCGCATGGCTCCGTGACCTCGGCTACACCACGATTTTTGGCCCGGATATCGAGCCCGGGGAACCCGGAGCCGAGCGGGAAAAATGGCATGAGGTTATCCTGAAAAAACGGCTTGCAGCCGCCATAGCCCGGATTAATCCCGCCGTCCCGAAAGAAGCTCAGGAAACAGCGCTCAGGAAAATCCTGCACCCGGACCTGCCGTCGCTTGTCGGCAACAACCACGCATTCCACCGGATGCTTGCGGAAGGAATAGAAGTCGAATACCGGCGGCCTGACGGGACGATCCGGGGCGACCTGGTAAAAATCATCGACTTTTCCGACCCGGAGAAGAACGACTGGCTCGCCATCAACCAGTTCACCGTGATCGAAAACCGCAACAACCGGCGGCCGGATATCCTCCTGTTTGTCAACGGCATCCCCCTTGTTATTTTAGAACTCAAGAATCCCGCCGATGAGAAGGCAACAGTCGAGACTGCGTTTCGGCAGATCCAGACCTACAAACAGCAGATCCCCTCCATTTTCACGTACAACGAGATGGTTGTCATCTCCGATGGCATCGATGCACGTATCGGTACCTTTACCTCCATTCGTGAGCGGTTCATGCCGTGGCGGACCATCGAGGGCGAAAAACTAGCCCCGGACACCATGCTCCGGCCGGAGGTGCTCGCAAAAGGTGTCTTTGAGAAGCGGCGTTTCCTCGATCTGATCCGTAATTACATTGTCTTTGAAATTGACGAAGACGGCTCGATGGCAAAGAAGATGCCCGGTTACCACCAGTACCACGCGGTAAAAAACGCCCTTGTCAGCACCATCAGAGCCTCCCGGCCGGATGGTGACCGGCGGGGCGGGGTTGTCTGGCACACGCAGGGGTCCGGCAAGAGTCTCACGATGGTCTTTTTCACCGGGGAGATTGTTCGCGAACCCGCCATGGAGAACCCAACGGTCGTTGTCATCACCGACAGGAACGACCTTGACGATCAGCTTTTCGGTACCTTTTCCCGGTGCCATGAGATCTTCCGGCAGAGACCCGTGCAGGCTGCAGACCGGGAGGATCTTAAAAATCTGCTCGCGGTTGGATCCGGCGGGATCGTGTTTACCACCATCCAGAAGTTCTTCCCGGAGAAAAAAGGCAAAAAATATCCGGCATTGAGCGACCGGAAAAATATCATTGTCATCACCGATGAAGCACACCGCAGCCAGTATGATTTCATTGACGGGTTCGCACGCCATATCCGGGACGCACTTCCCGGGGCTACGTTCATCGGCTTTACCGGAACCCCGATTGAGCTGACGGACAAAAACACCCGCCATGTCTTTGGCGACTATATCAGCATCTACGATATCCGGAGAGCTGTCGAGGATAAGGCCACGGTCCCGATCTATTACGAAAGCCGGCTCGCAAAGATCGATCTCGACGAGAAGGAGCGCCCGAAGATCGACCCCCGGTTCGAGGAAGTGACGGAAGGGGAAGAGATCGAAAAAAAGGAGTCCCTTAAGTCCAAGTGGGCGGCGCTCGAAGCAGTAGTCGGTACAGAAAAACGGCTCTCCCTTATTGCACGCGATATTGTCGATCATTTCGAACAGCGTCAGACCGCCCTTGACGGCAAAGCAATGATCGTTTGCATGAGCCGGCGGATCTGCGTGGAGCTCTATAACGCGATCATACAACTCCGTCCCGAATGGCACGATGATGATGACGATAAGGGTATGGTCAAGGTCATCATGACCGGTTCGGCAACGGATGAGCTGGCATGGCAGCAGCATATCAGGAACAAACCCAAACGGGAAGTGCTCGCAAAACGGTTCCAGAAGAATATCCCGGACGATCCTCTCAAACTGGTTATTGTTCGTGACATGTGGCTGACCGGCTTTGATGTCCCATCGCTCCACACGATGTACATCGACAAGCCCATGCGGGGCCATACCCTCATGCAGGCAATAGCCCGGGTCAATCGGGTCTTCAAAGACAAACCCGGGGGGCTTGTGGTCGATTACATAGGTCTTGGCGAAGAGCTCAAAGCGGCGATTGCCAACTATACCGAAAACGGAGGCACCGGGAAGACCGCGCTCGACCAGGAAGAGGCACTTGCGGTCATGCTGGAGAAGTACGAGATCTGCTGCGGAATGTTCCATGGCTTTGACTGGTCGGACTGGGAAGATCCGGAACGCCGGCTTGCCCTGTTGCCTGCGGCCCAGAGTGTAATCCTCGGAAAGAAAGACGGTAAAAAAAGATTTGCCACTGCCGTTACGGAACTCTCAAAGGCATTTGCCCTCTCCGTTCCGCATGAAGAGGCGATACGGATCCGTGATGATGTCGCCTTTTTCCAGGCGGTGAGGGCGGTTCTTGTCAAGTATGATGGGGATGAGGATCGCCCTGATCGATCGTGGGAAATGGAACATGCAATCCGGCAGATTGTCAGCGGTGCTATCGTATCGGATCAGGTCATTGATATTTTCTCGGCAGCAGGGATCAGGAAACCGAACATCTCTATCCTGTCTGAAGAGTTCCTTGCAGAAGTACGGGGCCTTCCGCAAAAGGATGTGGCAGTCGAACTTCTCAAAAAACTCCTCAACGATGAGATCAGGACACGGCAGAAGAAACGGCTCGTCCAGTCCCGTTCATTCGAACAGATGCTCCATGAGACAATCCACCGGTACAAGAACCGGGCGATAGAAACCGTTGAAGTTATCGAGGAACTCATCAAACTTGCAAAGGAACTTCGGGATGCTGACAGTCGAGGGGAAGAACTTGGACTCACAGAAGCAGAACTTGCATTTTATGAGGCTCTGGAAGTCAATGACAGTTCCGTGAAAATCCTTGGAGATGTGGTACTCAGGAAGATCGCCCGTGAACTGGTGGAACAGATCCGGAAAAATGTCACGATTGACTGGACGGTTAAAGAGAGTGTCAAGGCAAAGATCCGGGTAATGGTGAAACGGATCCTTACGAAGTACAATTATCCCCCTGACAAGCAACCAAAAACCGTTGTGACGATATTAGAGCAGGCCGAGATCCTTTGTGCAGAAATAAGCGGCTGATAGGTGAAAGGATCCTGAGAGGCCCCCTTCCTCCGGAGCGCCCACCCCGACCTCCAAAAAAATTGGTCGCCCCCCTCCCCCCGGTTTGCACACAACAAAAAAATCGGTCGGACCGATCTTTTTTAAAAATGGTCGGGGCGGACTCTCCTCCCGGCAGTCAGACCGTCCAGCTCAAAGGCACTACTCACGCCATCACGTAGCGGGTGGCCCGGTCGCGTACAACCACAAACCCATTGACCCTTCTTTTAAAAACGATCCGGTAATGAAAAAGGGAACCAGTTCCAGAGACGATTACCCGGCTGTCCATTCCTGGAACTACCTCACGGTCGAAGGCTATTGCATGCTCAATACGGAATACGGCATGTGCAGCAGCCGGTACAATTATGAGATGAAACCGAATGGCTCTTTTATGCGCCGGAAAAACGATCGCTACGATCCGGCCGCAACACCGGACCCGTTCCCTGACAACTGTACCCAATCCATCCGGCCTTCATGCATCGGGTGCCGGCATTTTGCGTGGTGCAAACCGGAACATGCGATGAGACCCGTGCAAAGCGTCAGGCCCCGGACACTACGGTAAAACCACGAACCCGTATCAAGAATTCAATGGAATTTGGGGCTCACAGGATATTGTGTGCCTTAAGGGAGGCAATATATTCATCATAGGACTTTGTACAGTCAATAAATTCCATCATATCGTTTTTTGATTCAAAATACAGCTGTTTATACATAACCCCGAGAAGATCGTCAGAAAGATCCTTCATTTTACCGTGCTGCCCCATCTTGGTCCGGATCCGCGTATTTATGCTGCCATCAGGACCGCGTAAATAAAAATAACAATGTTCGCTCCGGCTCACCGCAACAAATCCCTTTTTCAATGCGGCTTTCCGAAACTCGCGTTGCTTAACCGGCATGGCTAGCTCACAACGGTAAGATCGCCCGCTTGGGTCCGGTATTTCTCCAGATCAATATAGGACTGGAGGTTCTTCTTGATCTTTTTGGATTTTTCAGAAAGCGCTGAATCGTCAAATGCAATATACCCGATAACAAGGGATTCGAGGCTGTCTTTTAAAGAGACCTGTGTATCCTGGTAGGTCGGACCGTACCCTGCAAGAGACAGTTCCTCATTTGCAAGACACCAGTGATCTTCTTTTTCATCGTAAGAGACGCGGAGCAGAAGAGGCTGGCTGAAAACATAATTTTCAATATTTTCAATAACGATGGACGTAAACGGCTGGATGTCCCTGATCACTTCCATCTCCTTAAGCCGGGCTTTTTTGCTCATAACACCCTTCACGGTTACTGTCGATTTGAAGAATGCCATCACATCCTTCTCCCAGTCTGCAGGATAACTACACTTGATGGACTCCTCTTCAAGGGTCTTGAGAGTAAACGACCGGGGGTCATCACCCTTGATGCGGGTAATTACCCCCCGTATCTCAATTGCTGACTTCCGGTAATATTCGGAGATAAGGTTTTCAATATACGCCTCGCGGTGTGAAGGTAAAACTACCGGCTTTTTTGGTTTCTTTGTATCGTATCCGATTTTTACACTGAATTTATTTTTCTTCGAGAGCAGGCCCCTGAAACTCTCAAGAAACCGGATAATCTGGGAAGGATCCTCAAAATCCCGTTCAATTTTCTGTCGGAACTCCGCAGGATGATCGATCAGGGTCGTGATAAGATCCTCAAGATCGAAAACCATCTCATCAAACACGAGGGATTCCTTAAAGAGTTCAGTGGGAAAATCAAGGGGCTGGAATGCAACCGCGACGCTGCCTTTGTTGATATTGGTAAGGTACAGCCTGAAATCCGATTTCGGGAGAGCACCGTATTTTGTCTGCTTGAAAACATCGACAACTTTCTGAAGGCTGGTTAAGAGTTTTCCAAAGGTATATGCCTCAATCTTATGATCGGTTACAATTTTTCCATCTATGATGAGCCAAAATTTTTTGGTCTCATTATTTACCATATATACTCCTTAAGCACCAGATCTCATAAGTTTTCTTCTATAAATCAGGGATTCTGGAAGGTTCCTGGCCTCCCCATCCTCACAGAAGGACATTTTCTTTGACGAACAGAACAAATCTATAAAAAAATAGTTTTTACTGATACTCCGGCGGCTGCACTTTCTGCGGTAACCCGCCCTTGAAGTGCTGCTGGATCTTGCCGTAGTAGTCCCGGAGATTATCGTTCATCGTGGGGTGGACCTTCTTCTGGGCTTCGAGGAAGTGCTTCTCCGCGACAAATGACGCTCCCTCGCGGAGTGCGAGCATACCCGCCTCGCGGCAGAGGGATTCGAGATCGGCCCCGACAAATCCCGCGGTCATGTCCGAGAGACCGGCAAGGACTTTTTCCCGGGCCGGGTCGGCAAACGTCAGGTGCTTGTCGTGCAGGAGGTCTACGATGCGCCGGCGCCGGGCACCTTTGGGAATACCCGCAGCCTTGTCCTTTGCCGGGACAACCGCGGCCCTGATCTCCTCTGTCGTGACGGCCTTGTCCTTCCCGAGCTTTTCGGTGAGCTCGCCGAGCATGTCCTCGGTAAAGCCTTCGGTTGCATCCACGATCTCTTCAAGCGCCGAGCCTTCGAGCGGCATATACTGCGTATGGATGCCGATGATCTTTTTCCGGTCTTCCGCAGTCGGCTCGCCGATGTATACCAGCCGGTCGAACCGGCCGGCCCGGAGGAGTGCCGGGTCTACGATGTCGGGACGGTTTGTCGCACCCATCACCACGACGTCTTTCAACTCTTCGAGGCCGTCCATCTCGGTGAGGATCTGGTTGAGCACATTGTCGATCACGTGCGAATCGTTGCTGCTCCCCCGTGCCGGGGCAAGGGCATCGATCTCGTCAAAGAAGATGATCGAGGGCGAGACCTGCCGGGCCTTGCGGAAGATCTCCCGCACCGCCCGTTCGCTCTCCCCAACCCATTTCGAGAGGAGCTGCGGGCCCCGGACCGGGATGAAGTTTGCGCCGCTCTCGCTTGCGACCGCCTTTGCGATCAGGGTTTTTCCCGTCCCGGGCGGGCCGTAGAGGAGTACGCCTTTGGGCGGCTCTATCCCCAGGTTCTCGAAGCGCTCCCTCTGGGTCAGCGGGTACTCGACCGCTTCCTTGACCTCGACCTTTGCCGACTCAAGGCCGCCGACCGTTTCCCACTTCACGTGCGAGACCTCGAGCATCACTTCCCGCATCGCGCTCGGGCCCACATCGCGCTGGGCGCTCCGGAAGTCCGCAGCAAAGACCTTGAGCTTGTCGAGCGTCTCCTGGTCGATCTCGGCCTTGTCCAGATCGAGTTCGGGCAGGTACCGGCGCAGGGCACGGATGGCAGCCTCGCGGGCAAGGGCCGCAAGATCCGCTCCCACAAACCCGTGGGTCTGCTGGGAGAGCACGTCAAGGCTCACGTCATCTGCAAGCGGCATGCCCCGGGTGTGGATTTTCAAAATCTCGATCCGGTCCGGTTCGCCCGGAACCCCGATCTCGATCTCGCGGTCGAACCGGCCGGGCCGGCGCAGGGCCGCGTCGATTGCGTCCACACGGTTCGTTGCCCCGATCACCACGACCTGTCCCCGCTCTTCGAGGCCGTCCATCATGGTCAGGAGCTGGGCCACGACCCGACGCTCCACTTCGCCCGTCACTTCCTCGCGCCGGGGCGCAATCGAGTCGAGCTCGTCGATGAAGACGATCGAAGGCGCGTTCTCGCGGGCCTCCTCAAAGACCTCGCGGAGGCGCTGTTCGCTCTCACCGTAATATTTCGAGATCACTTCGGGGCCGGCAATCGAGATGAAGTGCGCACCGCTCTCGCTTGCAACGGCTTTTGCTATCAGCGTCTTTCCCGTACCGGGCGGCCCGTAGAGAAGCACGCCTTTGGGCGGTTCGATCCCCAGTTTCTGGAAGAGCTCGGGGTGGCGGAGTGGCAGCTCGATCGTCTCGCGGAGGCGCTGGAGCTCGTCCTTTAAGCCACCGATATCCTCGTACGAGAAGCGCTTCACGCCCTCGAAACCGGCGGCCGGCTTGTCGGAGAACTCGACCGAGGTGTTCTTGGTGATAATCACGGCCTCTTCGGGCTCGATCTCGACCACCTTGAAGGCCACGATCTGCGGCTGGACAAACGGCAGGCCGAGCATGATCGGAATCGAGTCGTTTTTCACGACAGGGAAATCGATCAGGCCGTTAATCACGTGCGGGTTATTGGCGATCGGGATCTTCTTCGGGAGGTCCTCAGGCGGGGCAAGGACTACGCGTTTTGCCTCGACCTCGTCAGAAATCGTGGAGACCTTGACCGGTTCCCCGATGGCGACACCGGCATTGGTCCGGGTAAAATTATCGATCCGTATCTTGTGCTGGTTCCAGTCCTCGACAAGGGACCGCCAGACTTTTGCTACCGTGCGGCGCTTTCCTTCGACTACCACGAGATCCCCGGGGGAGATCTTTAAGTGAAGCATTGTCTCAGGGTCGAGCCGCGCCTTGCCCCCGCCCTGATCGCCGGGGTATGCGGAGTCGACCCGCAGTTGCACTTCAGCCATTACCTTAAAAGTCATATACGCCGGGATTTATAAGTACTGTAAATGCGCATCCTCATTTTCGACCCGTTCCACGGCGCTGCAGGCGATATGATCACAGGAGCCCTGCTCTCTCTTGGCGCCGACGAAAAAACCGTCGCGGCTGCGATGGGAGCGGTAGTCGCGGACCCGGGCATCGAGACCGTGACCCGGTCCGGCATCCGGGCAATTAAAGTCCACACGAAGGCAACGCCGGCCCACCGGACGCTTTCCGATGTGGAGCACCGGCTCGATGAGGCTGCACCAGACGTTCCGGCCGATGCGCTTCTTATGGCCCGCCGGGTCTTTGCCCGGATGAACGCGGCCGAAGAATCCGTCCACGGGGCCCACGTCCACTTCCACGAGGTCGGGGCGGACGATGCAATAGCGGACGTGATCGGGGCCTGCACAGCGCTTGCAGCATTAAAGATCGACGGGGTCGCAGTCCTGCCGGTAGCGGTCGGCTCCGGCACGGTCACGAGCGCCCACGGGACCATGCCCGTGCCTGCCCCGGCAACGGCAGAAATCCTCAAAAATTCCGGCCTTGCCGTCACGGCAGGCACCGGAGACGGCGAGCTCTGCACCCCCACCGGCGCCGCCCTCCTCGCGGAATTTTCCTCAATAGCCCCAAAGGACATCGGGCCGTACGCGATCCTTGCCACCGGCTATGGCGCCGGGACAAAGGATCCGAAGGATGCGCCAAACGTGCTCCGGGTCATGCTCGTTGAGACCACAACCGCAGCAGAGGATACGGTCGATATCCTCGAAACGAACGTGGACGATGTAAGCGGGGAAGTGATCGGCGAAGCGCTCGCCCGGTTCATGGCCGCCGGCGCGAGGGACGCAAGCGCTGCCCCGATCCTCATGAAGAAGGGCCGGCCGGGGTACCTCGTCACGGTGATCGCCCTCCCCGCAGACAGCCCGGCGCTTGCCCGGCTCATGGCGGAGGAACTCGGCACGCTCGGGATCCGCTGCCTCCCGGCCATCCACCGGTTCGTAGCCGACCGGACCACCGGCACCGTGGAGGTCACGATCGGCGGCCACAAAAAAAGCATCCCGGTGAAGTACGGCCTCATGGAAGGACGGGTCTATACCGCAAAGCCCGAGTTCGATGCAGCAAACGCCTGGGCAAAGGAGCTCGGTCTCCCCGTCCGCGAAGTCCTTCGTGCCATACACGAGGCCATTGGTAAAACCGGCACGGAGCAGCCATGAAGACCGAGCGGCTCACGAGCGGGAACCCGGCCCTGGACAAACTCCTCGGCGGGGGATTCGAGCCCCGGACCCTCACGCAGATCTATGGCGGCCCGGCCACCGGGAAAAGCACGTTCTGCATGGTTGCCGCGGTCTCCTGCCTCAGGGACGGCGGTTCGGTTGTGTTCATCGATTCGGAAGGATTTTCCATCGAACGGTTCCGGCAGGTGGCCGGCGCCGATGCCGATGCAATCGCCGACCGGCTCTACCTCTTCGAGCCCGTCGACTTCGAGCAGCAGGGAAGCATGATCACCGAGGCGGACAAGGTCTTAAAACTCCACGCCCCGGCGCTTTTCATCCTCGACTCTGCCACCGCCCTGTACCGCACCGATCTTGAAAAGGGCCAGTATGCCATGCAGCAGCTCACAAGGCAGATGCTCCAGCTCCTCGGGTATGCAAAACGCTACGAACTCTCAGTGCTCGTCACAAACCAGGTGTATATGGACACCACGAGAAACACGTATGCCGGCCTTGGCGGCACCTCACTCGAACACATTTCAAAAGCGATCGTCCGCCTTGACCGGCTCGAAGGCACCGGCTGGAGAAAGGCAACGCTCACAAAGCACCGCTCCCGGCCCGAAGGCCAGAGCTTCGAGTACGAGATTGTACAGGACGGGGTCCGGGCAAAGGCGCAGGGCCCGGTTTCCTGATATGCCAGGCAGATAAGGATATCTTAATATTTAGATATCCTAATAATAGTCCCAAAATGGCAGCCGGCCAGGAAATCCCCGCAAAGATCAAAGACGCCCTCGCAGGAAACCCGCAGGGCTTAAGCATCACCGACATTGTCAAAGAGACCGGCATCAACCGGAATACCGCAGGGAGGTACCTCGACAAGCTGCTGATCTCCGGGCAGGTGGAGATGCGCCACTTTGGCATGGCAAAGATCTATGCCCTCGCCCACCGGGTCCCGATCTCCGCGGTGCTCTCCATCTCCTCCGAATATATCATGCAGCTCTCGGGCAGCCTGCGGATCGTTTTTATCAACGAGGCATTCGCCCAGCTCATCAGCACCCCGGTATCCGAACTCACGGGAAAAAATATCGAGTACACCCCGTTTGTCACGGTCTTTGACGATGTCTTTGACAAGTTCATCGGACACGTGAAAGCCGGCCTCGATGGAACCGAGTGGAGCGGGGAGTGTGCACCGGTGCGTCTCGGAATGGTCTTCTCCTGCCGCATCGCGCCGACCGCCCTTGACAACGGCCAGAAGGGCGTATCGGTAATTCTCGAAGATATCACCGAAAAGAAACGGGCCGACGAGCTCCTGATGGAGAGCGAACAGCGGTACCGCATCCTTGCAGAATCCTCTAACGACTTAATCTACATGATCGGGCGCGACGACCGCGTCGAGTACGTCAACACGTTCGCGGCAGGTACGCTGGGCAAACGGCCCGAAGACCTGGCAGGAAAGCTGAGGAACAATCTCTTTCCCGAAGAGATTGCATCCCGCCAGAAGGGGATGCTTGAGAAGGTCTTTGAGACCGGTAAACAGGCCTCAGAAGAGAGCCCGCTTCCCCTGCATGGCGAACTCCGGTGGTACGATCACGTCCTTACCCCGGTCTTTGACGAGGAGGGCCATGTACAGTCCGTCTTTGGCGTTTCCCGTGACATCACGAGAAGCAGGCAGGCGATCGACGCACTCCGGATCAGCGAAGAGAAATTCCGCCGGATCTTCGAAGACGGGCCGCTCGGGATGTCGATTATCGGGAAAGACAAGCGTTTTGTCCTGGTCAACCGCCTTTTCTCCCGGATGCTGGGCTATACGCGGGAAGAACTTACCGGGAAATCCTTTGAAGAGGTAACCGACCCGGCATGCGTCAGCAGAAACCGTGAAAACTTCGACCGCCTCTATTCCGGGGAACTGTCCCTTATCCATGAGGAAAAACAGTACATAAAAAAAGACGGGACGCCACTCTGGGTCTCGATCACGGTCACGCCTCTCCGGGACATCGACGGCCATGTGCTCTTTACGATCTCGATCGTGGAAGATATCACGGAGAGGAAAAAAGCCGAGACGCGGCTCGTGGAGAGCGAGCGGCGGTTCCGGGATCTCGCAGAGCTCCTGCCTCAGTCGGTCTGGGAGTGCGATCCGAACGGCAATCTCACATTTGCAAACGAAATGAGCTTTACGATGTACCGTTACACCCGGGACGATTTCAAAAACGGACTTTCCATCTGGCAGATGATCGATGCAAAAGACCGGGCCATCGTCTCCGCCATCGCCATGCAGGCATTTGCAAATCCTCCCGAAAGGTTCCCGAATGTTATCGAGTACACTGCCCTGCGAAAAGACGGCAGCACGTTTCCGGTTACGATGTATCTCTCCCCGATCGTCACCGACGGTAAAATCGCGGGTATGCGGGGGATCGGGATCGACAAAAGCGAGATTGCCCGGTTCGAGACGGCACTCACGGAAAGTACGGAACGGTTCCGCGCCATCTTCGATTCCACGTTCCAGTACACCGGCATGCTCACACCCGGGGGCACGCTCATCGAAGCGAACCATACCGCACTCGGTTTTATCGGGGCAAAACGGGAGGATGTCATCGATCGGCTGTTCTGGGAGACGGGATGGTGGGCAGGCGATCCCGGACGAGTGGAGCGGCTCAGGGCGGCCATTAAAAAAGCAGCGTCCGGTTCGTTCGTGAGGTACGATGAAACCATGATGGGTGTCGGCGGTACGGTCGTGCATGCCGACTTTTCCCTCAAGCCGGTCCGGGGATCGGACGGGAATGTCCGGCTGCTCATAGCAGAAGCCCGCGACATTACGCCGCAGAAGCAGGCGGAGGCGGCATTGCGGGAGAGCGAAGAGCGGCTCCGGACCCTTCTTACCATGACGCCGGATATCATCTGGCAGACCGATGCACGCAACCGTTTCACGTACGTGAGCCCGCAGGTGGAGTCTGTGCTGGGATACCGGTCGGAAGACCTCGTCGGGCACGAGGTTTCCTTATTCTTCGAACCGGGTTGTTTTGAGAAGAACCGTGATGCATTTGTTGCTGCCGCTGCCGGGCATACGAAGTCTCTCCGTGTGGTTACGTGCTGGCGCGACCGGGAGGGCAGGTCGGTCCACCTTGAGAGCCACTCTGCCCCCTATTACGCACCCGACGGGACGTTTGCCGGCTTTTCCGGGATCGACAGGGTCCTGCCGGATAAAAAACCCTGACCCGTTTTTTTACTTTCACGCTGCACACGCCCTACGGTTATACGGTAAACGACTCCATCTCCCGGTCATGTCCACCGGTGAGCAGGAGAAACTGGCCCTCCTTACTGCGCAGAGCCGGCACGATATCTGTATCCCGGGGGAGTGCATGCAGGTGCTCGATTCCCGGGCCTGCATCACTTACAACCCGCGGGCTTATGGCTGCAGCCGGATGCTCAAAGTCCTGCTCCACGGGAACTGCTCGTACGACTGCGCCTACTGTTCGGTCCGGACCTGCCGCGAGAGGATCTCGTTTGCCCCAAAGGAGCTCGCCGGGATCTTTCTTGACCTGTACCGTACCGGAATGGCAGACGGCCTGTTTCTCTCCTCCGGCATTCCTGAGGACGCGGAAGGGGCAATGGCAGATATTGTCGAGACTGCACGGATCCTCCGGGCAAAAGGTTACAATGATTACATCCACGTAAAGATCCTGCCCGGTGCGGAGCGTTCCGATATTGCCGAAGCGGCACGGTACGCAAACCGGATCAGCCTGAATGCGGAATCGACCGGGGCAGGCCGGCTCCGGGCGATCTCCGGGATCAAGGACTACGAGCAGGATATAAAAAAACGGATGGACTGGATCGCACAGGAGGCGCCCGGCCGGCACACGACCCAGCTCGTGGTCGGGGCTGCGGGGGAGACCGACAAGGAGATCTTCTCCTGTATGACGGATCTCTACGATACCGTTCATCCGGCCCGGGTCTACTACTCGGCGTTCCAGCCGCTGCCCGGCACCCGGTTTGCGGAAAAAGCCGGCACTCCTCCGTGGCGGGCGCACCGCTGGTACCAGGTCGACACGCTCTTTCGGGAATACGGCTTTCTTAAGGCCGAACTCGCGCCGCTCGTGGAGGACGGCACGCTCCTGAATGCGGATCCGAAGGCACTGCTTGCACGGGATCTCGATCCGCTCGACCCGGCCACGGCTACCTGCGAAGAACTCCTCCGGGTTCCGGGTATCGGGCCGGTGACCGCACGGGCGATTGTAAACGCACGGGAGCGTCATCCAATCCGGCGGCCGCAGGACCTCGGGATCCCTGCAGCGTACCTGAAGCGGGCAATGCCCTACCTCGCGTTTGCGCACGGCGGGATCCGGCAGGCAACGCTTGCCGGGTTTTTGTGAGAATGACCGGCAGCAGTGGCAAAGGATACAAAAAAGCCAGGTGACGTTGCCGAACCTTTGCAGGAAAAATTTTGGTAATTGTAAAATATCCGCCCCCAGAAATAAAAGATGGGGCAGATGGATTTACCAGAACCAATCAAAACCTGCAAGACAGAAGAGCGGGCATTTAACTATCTCCTCAAAGAACTTCAGGAAACAAAAGGGATACGATGTCCGTCGTGTGGCAGCCCCGATTATTACCAGATGAACCGGAAGCGACTGCGGTGTAAAAGCTGTCGAAGAGATTATTCCCCGTTTTCCGGAACACCGATATCCGGATTGAAAATCTCCGTTGTCACCTTACTTCTTCTCATAAAATTGTTTGAACTGGAAATCAGTGCCAGGAAAGCAAGTACTCAACTTGAAATCAGTTATCCAACGACCCTCAAGGCATTTGAGTTATTTCGACGATCAATTGCCTGTCATCTCGCCGAGAATGACAATCTCCTGAAAGGAGAGATTGAAGCCGATGAATCCTACTTCGGTGGAAGGCGAAAGGGAAACCGAGGCCGAGGAGCGGGCCACAAGACCATTGTCTTCGGGATCCTGGAGAGGGGTGGAATGGTTTCCGTCAGCATTCTCACGAATGTAAAAGCAGAGGCCCTCATGAATGAAACGGTCAGGAAAGTCCGGAGAGGATCTATCGTTTATACCGACAAATGGCGTGGATATGATTCTCTCATGTTCTGTGGATACCGGCATCTCAATATTGACCATCGGTACAAATTCAAGCAAGGGAAAGTCTACATCAATGGGATCGAAGGATTCTGGTCTTTTGCCAAAGAACGTCTGATGAAACACCATGGTATCTCGAAAGAGAAGTTCCTCTATTACATCAAGGAAATGGAATGGAGATACAACAATAGAGAAAAAGGGTTATTTGTCGACTTGATTCATATCATTTTAGGGGCTGATCTTTGATAATTACCAAAATTTTTTGTCGGGATTGGATTTGCAGGAAAGAGTTTGTTAACGCTCCCGGAAATTTACCGGAAACATTCGCAAGCACAATCGGATATTTAAAAAAACTACCACCCCCCTTGCGCCATCCCTGCCCCCGAGGGGGCGGTTGCGCGAACGATGGTGCTGTATTACCTGTACCGGGAGCATGCATGAGGGAAGGTAATACAGCACTATCGCAAAGGGGGGTGGCCATAGCGGCGGGGGCGACAGCCCAAGAAGAGCGTCTTCTGCGTAACGGTCACCGTCGATAACTCCCATTTTGGTAAAATTTCTCCGACGGAGATCCGGAAAACGACTCACAATGGCCTTCCTGTGGCCGATCTCCCCCTCATATGACCACCAGCACGTCCCCAAAAACCCTGCCAAAAGAAGCCCGCTAAATTGCACGGTCTAATTCCGATTAAAACAGTTATTTTTTGAAAATATACGATTAAATCGGGAATCGTCCAGTGGATTGGCACCGTTTCCTGTGGAAACAATCATGAGTAATCTGAGGTTTCCGGCCCTCCGTCGGAGGAACGATCCCTCAGGACATACGATCGTATTGTTTCGGAAGAGCACCCTGCAACGATGCCTCTCGTAAAGATCCCTGGATGAAATTAAAAAAGATCAGAAGGGGATGATGCCGGAAAAGACCGTTGCCGCCGGCCCTTCCATCTTTGCACCGTCTGCATCAAACGAGATCGTCAGGGGGCCTCCCTTGGTATCGACATGGACCGGCCCTTTCATGTACCCGAGGTGGTGCACGACCGCGGCCGATGCCGTTGCCCCGGTCCCGCAGGAGAGCGTCTCGTCCTCGACCCCGCGTTCGAACGTGCGGATCCGGATCGAATTGTCGCCGGTCTTCTGCACGAAGTTCACGTTTGCCCCGTGCAGGAAGGTCTTGTGGTGCCGGATCGGCGGGGCTGCCGTTGCAATATCGACACCGTCGACAACATCCACGAGGATAACCGCATGGGGGACGCCGGTGTTTGCCGCATACACGTCGAACTCACCGATCTTCTCGTGGTACTCGCCGTTGCCGGTTGCCGGGATCTCGTTCCTGATGAACTTCGGCTGGCCCATCCCGATGGTCACGGTACACTCTTCGTCTTTGTACTTCACGGTGACCCCGAGTTCCCCGGCCCCGGTCTGGATCGTGCAGGTCTCTTTGACGTATTCCTTATCGTACGCATACTTCGCAAGGCACCGGATCCCGTTCCCGCACATCTCTGCTTCGCTCTCGTCCGGCTGGAAGACCCGCATCCGGACATCTGCCTTCTTTGTCGGTTTTGAGAGGAAGAGCACGCCGTCCGCCCCGATCCCGAAGCGCCGGTCGCAGTACAGGGCAGCAAACTGTCCTTTCATCTCGTCGGGAATGACCGTCCCGGCGTATTCGTCGATCAGCACGAAATCGTTCCCGTTCCCGTGCAGCTTGGTAAATGGTATTTCCATGGTTTTGTCCCTCTTTGGCCGCGGTAAAATTCCGGCACGGCCCGTCATCTACTCATCTGACGCTCGTATTCAATAAACGCATCGGCATTTTAGGCGGCGCTGCCGGTACAAGGGGCGATCACGAACCGTTCAGTCCCCCCGTACCGCCCAGCGGGTCGCCGAACTCGCCGATCTCCCAGCCCAGGTAATCGCGGATGATCACGTACGCCATCTGCGGCGGGATCGCTCCCTTCTCGGTCACGATCAGGTCGACGTATTCCGCCGGCGTCACATCGAATGCCGGGTTCCGGACCGTGACGTTCGGGAGCGTCTTTGCAATCTCGTCCGGCAGTACCTCGCTTCCCGCCCGCTCCTCGATTTTGATGAGCTCGCCAAGGATCGTGCGGGGCGCAAACTTGTAGGTCTCCGCCGCGACCATCACGTTTACCCGGGCCTCGACCGCTGCATGGGCGACCTGCGAGGTCCCGATCTTGTTGACCACCGCACCGTTCACGGTCACTGCGTCCGCCCCGACCACCACGAGATCGATATCGGAAATAAACGACCGTACCGCCGAATCAACGATAAAATTCGTTTTGATCCCGGCATCGTTTAAGGTCTTAATCGTGATGAGCCCCTGGTTTCTTGGCCGGACCTCGGTTGCAAAGACCTCGATCTCCTTTCCCTCCTGGTGCGCTGCGATGATGCAGGCAAGGGCGACCTCGGAGTTGCAGTGGGTCATGATCGTGTCGCCGTCCCGGATGTGGCGGGAGCCAAACGCCGCGATCCGTTCCACCGCGTGCTGCGAGGACGTGACGAACTCGTCGGCCCGGGTCACGATCCCGGCTTTTGCCTCTTCCACAGTGGAAGCTTTTTTGATGCCTGCCATCACCATGTGGACGGCGTTCGGGAGCGAGACTGCGGTCGGGCGGGTAGCAAGGAGCGTGTCCGCTGCCTGCGTCATCTCCATCCTGAACGATTCCGTTGTTGCCGCCCGTGAGGACAGGGCACCGTCCCGGAGCGCCTCTGCCGCCGCCCGAGCGATCCGCCCCGCTCCCCGGATCTCCATGCGTTTTATCTTGTCTGCCGTTTCAGATACGATCATAAAAAAGCAGCCTCTACTTATCCAGTAACGCGGGGATGCTACATAGACCTTCTTACCCGTGTGATACCATGACAACCGCTGTGGTCTTTGACAGTGCCGGCACGCTCCTTTCCACGTACCGGGTTGCAAAGGATGTTGCACGCCAGGTGCTCATGCCCGGGGTCGAGACGACCACGCTCACGTTTGCGAGTCCCGACCGGGTGCTCATCGTGCTCCCGGTCCATTCCAAGCACCTGATCGCGGCCGGCAAAGACGAACTCCTCTCCACGTACCTCACGGAGAACGGGATCGGGTTTGGGATCAGCTGTACCCGGAAGATCACGACCGCCGAGGAGATCCGCGGGATGCTCTACTCGGATACCGAAACAAAAGTCGGCGATCTCCAGGAATGCATCCGGGATGTCTGGCGGATCTGCAAGGACGAGTCCACGCTCACGCTCAATTCCGGTGCGATCCTCAACATGGCCCGGAGGTCTATTGAATTTACCATCACGGCCGGAGGCTGGCCCTTTGAAGGGGCAAAGGACACGATCACCGCTCTCCACAAGATGGGCATCCCGGCGTTCATCGCGTCCGGCGACCGCTCGACCAAACTGGAGATCATGGCCGACCACCTCGGCATTCCGCGGGACCGGGTGTACGGGGTTGCGACCCCGACCGTCAAGGCCCGGATCGTCTCGGACCTCAAAGAGGAGTACGACCACGTGGTCATGGTCGGCGACGGGATCAACGACATCTGTGCGTTTCGGGCCGCGGACACCGCAATCCTTACCGTCCAGCAGCCCGGGGAACGGCCCGAGGAGCTCTTCAAGGCCGCCGATTATGTGGTCAACTGCGTACAGGAAGTCCTGCCCATTGTACGGGACCTGAAAAATACCCGGCCCTGCTGACCTCTACGGGGACAGGGCAGCATATAAAAGATAATATGACACCTGTGTAACATTAGGTACAAGGGAATTATGAAGGCTCCATTGATCACGGTCGATAACATCTGCATGGATTTTGACGGTACGCATGCCCTCAAAAACATCTCCTTTGAGATCCACGAAGGCGAGATCCTCGGGATCATCGGGAGAAGCGGGGCCGGGAAAACGGTACTCATGCACCTCATGCGGGGCGTGGAACAGCCCCCGACGAGCGGGAAGATCATCTACCACGTCTCTGCCTGTCCCTCCTGCGATTACATGGATGTTGCAAGCTCTGCCGGCAAACCCTGTCCCCACTGCGGGGGAAAACTCGAAGCCATCGATGTGGACCTCTGGAACGAGGCCAACGATGCGCTCAAACGGCGGGTGATGCGGCGGACCGCGATCATGTTCCAGCGGACCTTTGCCCTCTATGGAGACGACCGGGTAATAGAGAACGTCCTTCACGCTCTCGACGATATCAATTACCCGCAGGACAAGGCCATCAACCGTGCTGCCGACCTCATCGACCAGGTCCGGCTCTCGCACCGGATGATGCATATCGCCCGGGACCTTTCGGGCGGTGAGAAGCAGCGGGTGGTCTTGGCCCGGCAGCTCGCAAAGGAGCCTTTTTTGCTTTTTGCTGACGAACCGACCGGCACGCTCGACCCGGGCACGGCAAAGATCGTCCATACCATGCTCAAGGAGGCAGCGGCCACCAACAACATGGGCATGGTCGTCACCTCCCACTTTTCGCAGGTAATAGAAGACGTGGCAAGCCGTGCCCTTCTCCTCGTGGACGGCTCGATTGCAAAGATCGGGACGCCAAAGGAGGTCATTGGCGAATTCATGAAGGGCTGCGAGGACACGGAAGCCTTCGAGCACTCTGAAGCGGGGGAGAAGATCGTTGCCGCCCGCGACCTCACGAAGCGCTACATTTCGGTCGACCGCGGCGTGGTCAGGGCCGTAAACGGCGTGACCTTCGATGTTTACACGAAAGAGATCTTCGGGATCATCGGGAAGAGCGGGGCGGGAAAGACCACGCTCTCGCGGATCATCGCGGGCCTTATCGAACCCACGAGCGGCGAGATCAATGTCCGGATCGGCGACGAATGGGTGGACATGACAAAACCCGGCATCACCGAGCGGGGCCGGGCAAAGGAGTACATCGGCCTCCTGCACCAGGAGTACGACCTCTACCCGCACCGGACCGTGCTCGACAACCTGACCGATGCCATCGGCCTTGAATTCCCGAAGGAGCTCGCCATGAGAAAGGCGATCATCACCTTAAAGATGGCCGGGTTCTCGGAGGAGAAGAGCAAAGAGATCCTCGACCGGCTGCCCAGCCACCTTTCCGAAGGGGAGCGCCACCGGGTCGCACTTGCGCAGGTATTGATCCGGGAGCCAAAGATCGTGATCCTCGACGAGCCGACCGGGACAATGGACCCGATCACGAAAATCGACGTGAAGCACTCGATCATGCACTCGCGGGACGATATCGACGAGACGTTCATCGTGGTCTCGCACGACATGGAGTTCGTGCACGACATCTGCGACCGGGTCGCGCTGATGCGGGGCGGCAAGATCGTCGAGATGGGAAAGACCGCCGAAGTGCTCGCGCACTTAACGGACGACGAGCGCAAGGTAATGGGTGCGGCCCCGGACCCGGCCAAGTAACCGTGACGGCCATGATCCGCGTTCACGTTGACGGGGAACTTCGCGAAGCAGAAGACGGGAGCACGCTTGGCGCTCTCACGGGCGGCCTTCCCGCCGGCTGCAGCGTTGCCGTGATCCGGCCGGCAACAAAAGAGCAGGAGAAGACCGAGAATATCGCAGTCACGACCACCGCCGGCGAGATCACGCTCGAACTCACCGGGGCCGGGGAAAATATTTTCGACCGCAAAGGGATTGCCGACAGCCTCTCTATCCACTGGGCGGACCGGTACGCGGCCGCGTTCGGGCCGTTTGCTTCCGAGGTCCGGCCGGATAAGACACCGCACCTCTACGAGCGGGGCGAAGTGATCCTTGGCTGCGGAGGATACGACAACAAGACCTCGTACCTCATCTTCGCAAAGAGCCGGCACCTTGCCGACCACGGGGCAGACGGGACCGGAGGGGTCGTTGCCCGGGTCGTAAGCGGCCGGGGCGTGCTCGACCAGTGGACGAGCGGCGACCGGGTAACAAAGATCGAGCCGGTGATCAGCTGGGCGGACACGAGCCGTTCGTTCACCACGACCGATCCCTCGCTCGTGCTCGAAGACGGGATGCTGATCGTGACCCATGTCACGATCGAAGCGCACGGGTATTCCGAAAAAGAGGTGACAACCGGGGCAGCCGCGAGCGTCGAGCACCTGCTCCTTGCCCTTGCCGGGGGAAGGTTTGCGGTCAGCCGGGCGACAAGCACCCATATCCTCGATGCAAAACTGGTAGGGACCGAAGTGCCGTCCCAGTTCGTGCACCCGCGGCGCGAAGGGACCGTGACCGTCCGCACGGGCGGCCCCTCGGTCGGCGGGATCTACATCTACCGTGCCGACGTCCCGAGCGGCCCGGCGCACAGCGTGGTCGGCCAGGTCGTCCATGGGATCGAGCTTGCAAAACTCGCAAAAGAGGGCGACCTCCTCTGCACGGAAGTCGTCCCGGCCCGGATCGATCTTCTCGGCCTTCCACTTTCCGAGGCAAAGAAGGAGGCATCGGCACGGGGGATCGCCCTTGCGATCGATACTGACAGCCCGAACCGCGTTGTTGTTGGACAGGACCCGGGGACAACGCTCGAAGTGCTCGCCGGCCGGGCCGCGAAGGTAAAGACCGCACCGGTCGCAAACGTGATCGATATCGAACTCGACGATGCGCACTCACCCCAGAGCTGCGAGACCTTCCGGCGCATCACGGGCCTTGCTGAGCACGACACCGGTATGATGCCGGCGTTCTTTGTCTTCGACGATGTCTTTTTGTTCAAACCCAAGGTCCCGACAACTGTGAAAATCTATCCTGAGAACTGCCCGGCTGACGAAGTGCCGGCAGCGGCCCTTGCAATCACCAACGATTCACGGAAAGGATCCGGTCTTGTCGGGGTGCGGCTGTCCGCGAACCGCGAGTTCGGGCCGACCTCGGAACCCTTCGAGGGGACAAACATTATCGGGCGCGTGATCGATACGGAGAAACTAAAAAGCGTAAAGGAGCGGCAGACGGTGTATATCCGCGAGGTGAGGAAATGACCGAATACAACCCGGCATACCCCGGGACCGTGACCCGGTACGTGGTGGTGGAATCGTATATGGTCACCCCCGCGGATGTCGCCATCCGGGCGTACGAGGTCGCAAAAGGCGTGATGATCAAGGAGAACTGCTTTGGCCTGATCGTCATGGGAAAGGAGGAGGACGTGGATCGGGTGATAGCCGAGGTCCGCAAAATGGATCCCGCCCATATCTTTGTCAAAGACCGGGGCTTCCCGCCCGGCGATGCCCGGAGGTGCCGGGCCACGCTTGGCGGCGCACGTCCCGGGTTCCACGGGATCGAGTTCGAAATGGGGATCCTCCCCTACATCTCTAACGGCTTGGAAAAAACAGAAAACCTTGACCTCTCCACTGTCCCGGCGCCGGCACCGGCCGCCCCCGACCGCCGCCTCGATGTCTATACCCTAAAGAAAATGATCGATGCACAGGAGCCCTGACCATGGCAAAAGTCTTCATCTATCCCGCAACGAGCCTGATCCTCTCAGACATGGTAACCCGGTTCGGGCATAAGCCGCTCGGATCGGCGATCGCGATCCGCGAACGCGTCCAGACACCGGGCCTCGAATCCCCGCCGCTCCAGATCACGCCCGAAGAGCCAAAAAAAGGGCTTGCATGGGCGGCAGTCGAGGTCCCGGCCGGTGTCCGCGGGCGCATGTCGCTCTATGGCCCTATGGTCGAAGAGTGCGATGCCGCGATCATCATCAACAATGCCGACCTTGCGTTCGGCTGTATGGGCTGCGCCCGGACAAACGAACTGGTAAAATTCCTGCTCCGGCAAAAGGAGATGCCCCGGCTCGAACTCGAATACCCGAAAAACGAGGCGGAAGGCGTCCAGTTCGTGGCGGCAATTAAAAAATTCCTGACCGAACTCGGAGGGAAGAAATGACCGCCCCGGTACGGATCGCCCAGCTCTCCTGCGGCGCGGACTACTCGGGGGTGCAGGAAGAGATTAACACGGCCGCCCGGTCGGTGAACGGCGAGATCTTTTTCCCGGATATCGCGCTTAAGGATATCGTGCGGGACTTTGACAAATTCGGCCTTGAAGTCAGGAGTCCCGACTTAAAACTCGCGATTGCCCGGGCAATGGCGCTTGTCGAGGGCCGGGTGGACGCAGACGCGGTGTTTATCGCAACCTGTTTCCGGTGTGCCGAGGCCGCGATCGTACGAAACGAACTCAGGCGCTATATCCTCGAACACTCGAAACTCCCGGTCGTGAGTTACTCGTTTACCGAGCGCACGACTTCGGGAACGCTCCTTACCCGGATGGAGGCCTTAACGACCATCGCCCGGCGCCGGGCGCTCCTCGCCCGCGAAGTCCAGGAGGGCATCACGCTCGGGATCGATTCCGGCTCCTCGACAACCAAGGCCATCCTGATGAAGGACAATAAGATCATCGGCAAGGGCTGGATGCCGACCGGGGAGGTGCTCAAGAGCGCCCATGGCGTTGTCGATACCGCCCTTGCAGAAGCGGGGATGAAACTTTCCGATGTCCAGGCAATCGGGACAACCGGCTACGGCCGGTTCCTTGTCGGAAAAGAGTTCAACGCCGATCTCGTCCAGGAAGAGCTGACCGTGAACTCGAAAGGTGCGGTCTACCTCGCGGACCGGCAGCACGGCCCGGCAACCGTGATCGATATCGGCGGGATGGACAACAAGGCGATCACGGTCATGGACGGCATCCCCGGCACGTTTACCATGGGAGGCATCTGCGCCGGTGCGAGCGGCCGGTTCCTTGAGATGACCGCAAAGCGCCTCGGTGTCGATATCACCGAGCTCGGGCCACTCGCGATGAAAGGCATGGGCGACCGGGTGCCCATGAACAGTTACTGTATCGTCTTTGGCACCCAGAGCCTCGTGAACGCCCTTGCTGCCGGCAGTACCCGGGAAGACGTGGCGGCTGCAGCCTGCCACAGCGTTGCCGAACAGGTCTTCGAGCAGCAGCTCCAGGAAGTGGACATCAAGGAACCCGTACTCATGGTCGGCGGCACTTCGCTCATCGAGGGACTGGTTCACGCGATGGGGGAACTCTTAAAGATAAAAGTCGTCGTCCCGCCGCACTCCCAGTACATCGGTGCGGTCGGCTCGGCACTGCTGGCATCGGGTTTTATCAAAAAGGACGGGACAGATGCAGGCCATTGAGTATTTCGAAGTCGAGTGCACCGAGAAGGCGGGCGGCGAGAACTACAAGCAGATCGCAAACGACGTGCTTCTCGACCACAACCTGCTTCGGGTCGTCCACAAGATCCACATCTACATCGACCCCAAAGTCCCCATCTTTGTCGCCGTCGGGACGTTAAAAAAAGTCACAACGATCGTTAAAGTCGGCGACATTGCAAACGTCAATCCCCTTGAAGGAAAGATCACGCTCGCCATCTCGGACGAGACCTACCTCTCCCAGATGCTGAAAGTTTTCTGGGACCGGTTCGGCAAAGATCATGTCGAACAGCCGGACCGGTTCACCGTGATCCTCTATAATGTCCCGGCAACCGCCGCGGAGATCGAGGAGATCAAAATTGCCGACCCGAGCCAGTCGCTCTACAAGGACCTTGTCTATGCCATGCGCTGCATCTGCCCGGAGGGATTCCGGGTCAGGAGCGAGGATTTCGGCTCCGAAAAGTTCTCGTTTGTCGCAAGCGAGGACATGCTGACCGAGCCCGTTCTCGCACTCGTAAAAGAGAAGTTCGCGCTCATGGGGGAGACGCCATGATCCTCGTCCCGATCACCTACAAGGGCGGAGTGTACCGGCATAACGAGATCATCGACCTCATCGAGGACCTCGGCGGCTACATTGTCCAGAAGCACATGATAGCCCAGGAGGTCGTGCTCCAGTGCTTTGTGCCAAAAGAGGACGTGGAGCTGATCCGGGCGATCGGAAAACCGCTTGCCGGGGAAGTGACGGATTCGCCGCTCGTGGGCACCGAGATCGCGGTCGTGAGCATGAGCCTCGAGATCCACCACCTGCCCCACCCGTCCTGCGATATTGCCGAGTACGTGCGCAGGCTCGGGGCGAAAAGCAACATGATCGGGATGGCCCGGGGCGTGGGAAAGAGGATCGCGGGGATCAACGACGAGGAACGCGATGTAATCAACGAGCACGACATCGCGGTATACCTGCTCGGGAACTTCGAGACCTGTATTGAAAAGAAGATGCCGGTACTCCTCCGGGGCATCGAGGTGCCGGTTGTCCTCTGCGGCGGCCCGGACAAGGAAGTGCTCGAACGCATCGTTCAGCCGAAGGTTGACGGCTACGTGGGAAATGTCGGGAGGTTCATGCACCGGACCAAGGAGTCGGAGGAGCTGGATAAACTCGACGAGATCATCGACGAGATCACCCGGGTCCTCTCAAAACGTCGGGAAGAGATCGCAAAAGATCCCCTTTCGGTCGCCCCGGCCCGGCTCATGGACATCATCCGGGAGAAGGTCCCCGATATCCAGTACGTGACCTCCCCGACGCCGCTCACGGTGCAGATGGCCGGGCTCCGGGTGAAACTCCCGTACGACACGTACGCGGACGCGGTGCGTAAGGCGGAGATCGAGGACGGGATTACCATTGGCGAGATTGCCGAGGTCGAGCCCTCGCGGATGCGGGACTATATCATCGTACGGGTAAAGCCGTTCTCGGAGACAAATATCGTGGTGTGAGGTTTTGGCATGGGACGCAAACGCGAGGAAGAGTTCGAAGACCGGCTCCGGCATATCGTAGATCTGGGCGCTGCGGCAACGGCCGATGAATGGCTCGGGGTAATCGAGGAAGAATACGGCAAGGTGCCGCTCATCTTCCGGCATATGGGGGAGCGGCCCGAAGTGCTCATCTCCCATCTCCTGTACAAGAGTACCGTGGGAGAGACAAGCCCACTCGATCCCAAGTATGTCGAACTCATCAGCATGGCGGTGGGAGCGGCGCTCAAGTGCCCGTACTGTACGAGCTACCATATGCAGGCGGCGTTCAAGATGGGAGCAACACGGGAAGAGATCCTCGAAACGATCCTCCTCTCGGGCCTCATCTCGAACTCCTCGGTGCTTGCAAACGCGTACCGGATCGTTGACGACAAATTCGACAAGTGCCTGCCCTGCGAGCTCAAGGGAATAGGAAAAGAGTCAACCGGGGAGTCTGGTAAAAAGGATGGTGTCCGAAAATCCCGAAAGTAATAGATCGAAATTTTTTTTTTTTGAATAAACGCGACAAACACGAATCCCTGTACAATACCCTCTGATTCATACCATCGTTTATCCCCCGGGCGATCCTAAATCACATGAGAATGTGCGGTATCGCAGGGCAGTACTGTTATGAGAGAGGGCGACCGGATCGCAAACTCCTTACAGCCATGTCTGAACGGCTGGCTCACCGCGGGCCGGATGGGGAGGGGTTGCATACCGATGAGCTTGTCGGCCTTGTCCACCGGAGACTTGCCATCATCGATCTGTCACCGGACGGGCTCCAGCCGATGACCAACGAAGACCGCTCGCTCTGGCTGGTATTCAATGGAGAGATCTATAATTTTGTTGAACTCCGCGAGGAACTGACAAAAAAAGGACATATATTCTCCTCAAAATCAGATACCGAAATAATCCTCCACGCATACGAAGAGTGGGATCATAGTTGTCTTGACCACTTCAACGGAATGTGGGCATTTGCTCTCTGGGACGAAAAAAAACAGGAACTCTTCTGCGCTCGGGACCGGTTCGGAATCAAGCCATTTTATTATACAGACACCGGCGGATCTTTTCTCTTTGCCTCCGAGATCAAGGCGCTCCTTGCATATCCTGATGCTGGACGACGGCCGGATGATGAAATGCTCCGGGTATACCTTGCCTGGGGCGTTCAGGATCACTGCGGTCGGACAATGTTTGAGGGCATCTCCCAGATTCCACCGGGTCATGCGATGGTAATCGGTCGGGACGGGAAGGCCGAGCCGTTCCGATACTGGGATGTTACGATCAACCCCGCGGTAGCGGATGCGAGGACCGATAATGAAGTGGCCGCCCGGCTTCGGGAACTGCTCTACGATTCAACACGGATCCACCTGCGAAGCGACGTGGCTGTCGGGACCTGCCTCTCCGGTGGGATCGATTCTTCCACGCTCACCGCGCTCATCAATGGGATTATCCGGAAAGAGGCCCCGGAGAGTGTCGGAGCCCGGCAGAAGACCTTCTCGGTTATTTTTTCTGATAAGATGTTCGATGAAAGCCGCTATATCAAGGATATTGCAGCAGCAACCGGTGTCGATGCGGCAATGACCGAACCGGCACCGGATAATCTCGAAACGGATATCCGGCGGCTCGTGTATATGCAGGACGAGCCATTTGGTTCGCTCTCAATCTATGCCCAGTACTGTGTGATGCGCCTGGCACAGACAAAAGTGAAGGTAGTGCTTGACGGGCAGGGGGCAGATGAACTCCTCGCAGGATATCTCGGATACCAAGCGAGCTATATCCGGGGACTAATCAGACAGTTCCACGGGATAACAGCATTTTCTGAAATTCTCGGCAGTGCAAACGAGCATTTGGGATTCTTTACCACAGCTCGACGGCAGCTGAGGACCCGAAAAGAGCGGCGCGGACTCTTTTCCGGAACTGCGCAAAAGGTTGACCGGTATGCCGGGTCCCTTGACGAGGTTTTACATCGCGAGCTTGTTTCCACAAACCTGCCAGCTCTCCTTCATTACGAAGACCGTAACTCTATGGCGTTTTCCATCGAATCACGGGTCCCCTATCTGGATGTGCGCCTGGCAGAGTATATTGCAGGTCTTCCGCTCAACCAGAAAATCCGGCACGGTGTCACAAAGTGGTCGCTGCGTAATGCAATACGGGGACTCGTCCCCGATTCCATACGATGTCGTTCCGACAAGATGGGGTTTGTCACCCCGGAAGAAAAATGGATGAAAAACGAGCTTCGGGGGTTCATGGAAGAGATTTTTTCTTCAGAGAGGTTCCGTGCCCGACCCTATTGGAATACCGATGCGGTCAGGGAAAACTATTCAGCGTTTCTTGAGGATACATCGACATATTCTCCCGAACTCTGGAGGATTGCCTGCACGGAACTCTGGCTCCGGACATTCATTGACCGTCCTTCAGGAGCCGGGGCAGCGTAGACTTTCAATCAGGACTGGATACTACCGTTCATTTTTTCTTTCGCTTGTCTTGGTGGAATGTGGGGCAATCTGTTGACCGACCGCTACCCACGACCAGACAATGATTCCCGTTCCCGATCAAATCCTCCCGCCCTGCCTGCCGGAGCCCTTCGAGCACGAAGGCCTGGTTCCCCGGTTCGCGGTACTGCATCATCGCCCGCTGCACCTTCTTTTCCCGGCCTTTGGGCACGTACACCGGTTTGAGGGTAAACGGGTCAAGGCCCGTGTAATACATGCAGGTCGAGACGCTCATGGGCGTTGGCGTGAAGTCCTGCACCTGCTCGGTGTAGAGCCGGTTGTCCCGGATATATTCCGCGAGTTCCGCCATGTCCATTACCGTACAGCCCGGGTGGCCGGACATGAAGTAGGGGACGATATACTGGCGTTTTGGTTTTCCCTGCTGGAGCGCATCGAACCGTTCGCGGAACCGGTCGAAGACCTCGCACCCGGGCTTGTTCATCGCAGCAGTGACCTCTGCGCTTACGTGCTCCGGGGCGACCTTGAGGTGGCCGGAGACGTGGTGCTCCGCAAGCTGCCGGAGGTACCCTGAATCCTGATCGCCGGCAAGCACGAGGTCGTAGCGGATCCCGGAGCCGACGAAGACCCGTTTCACGCCCGGGACTTCGCTCACCCGCCGGAGCAGCTCGCAGAGCTTTGTGTGGCTCACATCGAGGGTCGGGCAGGCCGGCGAGCAGGACTTGTCCGGGCAGGCGCCGGCTTTTTCCCAGCGTGCGCACTCCATCCCGTACATGTTCGCCGTTGGCCCGCCCACGTCCTGCACGATCCCCTTAAATTCTGGCATCTTCGCCATCCGGGTCACCTCCCGGACAATGGAGTCTATGCTCCGGCTCTGGATGATCCGGCCCTGGTGATGGGTGAGGGCGCAGAACGAGCAGCCCCCGAAACAGCCCCGGTGGGAGACAATCGAGAACCGGACGGGTTCGAGCGCCGGCACCGGCTTTTTGTACGAGGGATGGGCCCGACGGGAGAACGGAAGCTCGTAGACCCGGTCGAGCTCGGGGGTCGAGAGTGGACGGGCCGGGGGGTTCTGGACGATAACCGTCTTCGGGTGCGGCTGGGCCACGGTTCGTCCCCGGACCGGGTCCTGCTCGCGGTAGTGGAGTGCAAATGCCTTCGCATACGCGGTCTTGTCGGACGAGACTTCGGTAAACGAAGGGATCTCCACGATCCCCTCGTGCGGGGCAGCCCGCCATTCCGCGACCTCCATCGTGTACGCGGTTCCCCGGATGTCGCGGAGCGACCGGGCTGGTTCACCCGCGGCAAGGCGCTGTGCGATCTCAACGATCTGCCGTTCGCCCATGCCGTAGACAAGGAGCGTTGCCGGCGCATCGGCAAGGATTGCCTGCCGGACCTTGTCCTGCCAGTAATCGTAGTGCGCAAACCGTCGGAGACTCGCCTCGATCCCGCCAAGGACAATGGGGATATCCGGGTACGCAGCGTGGACGAGGTTCGCGTACACCACCGTTGCCCGATCCGGCCGACGCAATTCTCCCCCGGGCGAGTACACGTCCGAGCTCCGGCGCTTGAGGTTCGGGGTGAGGTTGTTCACCATCGAGTCTACGTTGCCGGACGAGATGCCAAAGAAGAGCCGCGGCTTCCCGAGCGCCGTGATATCCCGGTTGCTCTTCCAGTCCGGCTGGGCTATGATCCCGACCGAGAAACCTGCGTCCCAGAGGACCCGGCCGATGAGCGCGGTACCAAACGAGGGGTGGTCGACATACGCATCGCCCGTAACAAGGATGATATCGAACTGTCCGATAGCGAGGGCGTCACCCTCTTTTTTTGAGAGGGGAAGAAAAGCTGGCTGGGGAATCATGGAAGAACAATGGGGGATTATACCGGCGGCCGCCGGGTCAGGTCGCGGATGATCTCCGCAAGTCCGCCCGGTGCGTCCTCTTCCTCTTCAGCCGGTTCCGGTTCTGGCGTCGGGGCTGCCGGTTCGCTCTTTTTTGCCGGTTTTTCCGGTGCCGGCCCCTTTTGCCCCTCTTTTCCATGGACCGGCAGGTTCACCCGGGTCTTCTCATCGAACCGGCGGACAATGGAGATGCCGGCAAACTCCAAGATGACGGCTTCGGCCACGATATAGGTCACTGCCTTCTCCCGCAGGCAGCCGGTCAGGGCGTACCCGGCCCGGCCCACGGATGCGTGGAAATGGATTGCCGGAGCGCCGTCCTCCACGCTGATGGTCCCGATGCCCACCATCTCCCACCCGCCTTCGAACATGACAAAATGCGGATCGGGGGGAAATACCGCCTCCTCCGGGCCGGTCACCATCCGGGCCTGCCGGAGCGCCCCGAGATACAGGATCGTCCCGGCCGTGACATTATGGGTTTTCACAAACTCGCGTGTAACGTCTAAAAAATCCTCGCCATCGTCTATCCGCAGGACAAATACCCTGCCGATGCTGCCTTCAGAATACTGCATAGAGGCGCCCTTGTCTCCAGGGTTTTTTCGTATTGATAAGATGGATGCGGATTTATATCTCTTTTCTCCAGAAAAACGGGATGACTCTTCCCGGTCTGCACGATCAAACGGGCCGGGGCGCAAAAGATCCCGGGGCGCGGCAGGCCGGGGAGTTACCTTCCGCCGGCCCCTCCGCCGCCAAAGCCGCCGCCTCCCCCGAATCCTCCTCCGCCGAAACCGCCCATTCCTCCCCCGCTGCCGCCCTGGTTGGGAGGCACGAAGGTCATGATGGGCACAAAGACCGAGTTCATCCCCATAACTCCTGTCGGGACACCGGTATCGGGAACCGGGATGTTGAGTTCCTGCATGGCCGCTTCCACCTTGTCGCCGACCCCGAGCGCCGTGCCGTAGACCAGCCACTCGCCCCACATCGGGAGGTCCTCGGGCGGATACTTCCGGATCATGGCCATGTCGGAGAGGAAGTGGGCAAATGCGTCCCATTCCAGCTTGTCCTTGTAATGGTCGTCCTTCCAGTGCCCGAACAGGGTGGAGGGAGCGGCCCATGCGATCACGAACTGGACGGTCGCAACGAGCAGCAGGACGGCTGCCGGGAACAGGAGCGAGGCCTGCATCGGCATCACGAATGCCGCCATGAACGTGACAACGCAGAGCACTGCGCTCACCGCGACAAACGGGGTGAGGTGGTCGCGGCCATCAATCATGTACTGGTAGGAGATGGAAGTGTCGACCCGGCGGGTCATGTCGGTGAGGTTCTTCTGGAACCGGAGCGCCGTTTCCATCGAGGTAACCCTCGTGCGGGCATCGTTTACGAGCTCTTTGATGTCATCGGAATCGAGCACGCCGTCCTTTCCCACGGTCTTGAGGAAGGCAAGGACCCGCTGCTCGTACGAGTCGGAGGTCGCTTCCGAGAGGATCTGGATCTTCACGCCTTTTCCCTCGCCTTTGTTCGTGACAGCGATCAGTTTCCTCCGGTGCATATCGAGAAGCGTGGCATAGTAGCCGTCCTCGTCATACTCCAGCGCGTCGCCTTTGAAGAGCAGGTTGACCTGCCAGGGTTTGAGGTCCGGGTTCGGGATGGTGCTCAGGTAGGTCGTGACCGTGAACATGCGCTCCCTCCCGTACCGGTAATAGAGAAGGAGCAGGAGGAACGGCGCGAGGAGGACGAGCGCTTTTGCCAGGTAACCGGCAACGAGGGCTGCCGTGTACGGGAGGTCGTACCAGAAACTGGCGGAAGCTGCCTGCGATGCTACGTCCGTGGTCGTGCTCCAGACCCCGGGCATCGATGCGAATGCATCCTTGTTTCCCACCATCTCCACGGCAATGATCTCGTTCTCGGCAACGCTTCCCGTGATGGTGTAGGTGTCCCCGCTCTTATCGGCAGAGAGTGTCGGGGGATAGACGTAGACCTGCTCGATATTGTCGGCCGGCACCGTGATCATGACGTACTGGTATGGGATGTGGCTGGTGCCGGCAAACTTCAGGTTGAGGTGCGTGTGGGTGCCGTCAGTTTCCAGCGGGGGGTGGACCACGTACGTGGTCGTTACCGTATAGGTCCCCTCAGAAAAATAAGAGGGATTGTAGATCCCTACTTCATTGCTGTCGGCGAGCCGCGAGATCCTGCCGGAGACGGAGGTGTCGTTGGTGCCAAAGACCCGGACGGCGAGCGCGGAGTCCATGGCATAGCCGATGGTGCCGGACGGCGCATCGATAGATACGAACTGGATCGACGTGGTATTGCGGCTCTCAAAGACAAGCGGGGCTTCCCACGAGCGGTACAGCATCCGGTACTCGCCCGAGGTCTGCACATTGTAGATGTACTGCTCCTGCAGAGTGCCGGTATCGGATAGTTTTGCCTCGTAAGAGTCCACCACGAGATCCCCGTGGAGGAGGGGCGGGACGACAATTGCAAGGACAAATGCTGCAATCCCGAGAACCAGCGTAGCGGCAAAAATAAGGGTGATCTGCCGGGTTTCGCTCACGATCGATTCCCCATCAGAACTCGATCTTGGGGGCGGTCGCTATGGCTTCCTCGAACTGGAGATATTCGAGTTTGTTGAGGTGGATCATGTGCCCGATGATGTTCGAGGGGATCGTGTCCATCATCGTGTTAAATTCCTGCGAGATGTTGTTGTAGGTGTACCGCTGCCTTGAGATCTCGTTTTCGAGGTCTTTGACCGAGCCCATGAGGTTCGTGACCGTGCCCGCGGTCTTGAGGTCAGGGTAGTTCTCTGCAACGGCAAGGAGCCGTCCGAAGATCGAGCGGGACTCTGCCTCGACCTTGTTGAGGTCGCCGGGCCCGGCGGTGGCAACTGCGGCACGCATAGCGGTGACTTTCGTGAGCGTATCCTGCTCGAACTTTGCGTAGCTCTTGACGGCACCGAGGAGCTGCTCGATCATGTCGAGACGCTTTTTCATCGCCACCCGGATCTGCCCGAGGGTTGCCTCGGACGAATTCTTGAGGGAATAAAACCGGTTGTAGATCCCGACGGCCCAGATGACCAGGCCGATGACAACGAGGATGATGACAATCAGGATGATGATGCCAATGAGATCGCCAAGCATGGTGTATCACAATACCGGTGCACCCGCGAGAAGATAAGGGTGAGGGGAGAACGGTCCGATGTAAATTCATTTGGCCCGGATCGTTGCAGTACTTAACCTTACAGTTTGACTGTAAAGTTACAGACTGGCTGTAACTTTACAGACAACGCTCCGCCGGAGAGGGTCGGGAAAAATGGGAAATTTTCTTCATAGAACGTTTTAATAATTGACCGTCAACATGATTTTGAAAATTATAGTAACTCATCGATTTATGACTTCGATAATGTAATGGAGGTATTAATCTGTGGATTCTATATCCTTAAGGAACTCCATTAAGTAAAATATAGCCTGCTCCTTATCCTGTTTCAGAAGTTGTAATTTCCGTACAATTTTGGAGACCCGTTGCTTATGTCTTTCTTTTGCATCTAAATATGCCGAACGCTTTAATTGATCTATATCTTGTTTTATTTTGTCGGGATGCTTTAATCTTTTATCTGGTTTCAGATCATTTTTCCTATATTCCCACACTGCAACAGTAAGAGGGATGAAATATCCCACTATTGCTAAACTCACAGTTCCTTCAAAAATATACTCACGATTTTCATCATCCATTTTCTTTTCTTTAAAAGAGCTGGCTACAGTAGAAATTTTTTCACTATATATAAATGATTGTTCGGTTACTCCATGAATTTCTACCCAAACCATATGAATCGATGAACACATCTACACAAAAACTTTTCTGAAGCCTATATTCTCTGTAATCTCCAATTGTTGAATGGACTGATACCTCCGTGTATCGTTCTTCCATCTCGTGACAAAAAAAGATTTATGCAATCGTCAGCGTCCCGACAACCCGGAGCTTGCCGCCTTCGAGATAGTTGAGGACAACTTTCGCGTCCGGCGGGAAGACGAGGTCCTTGTCGAGCGCAATGGTCAGCTCGGGCATCCGCCAGTCGCTGCCGGCAACGACTTTTGTGATACGGGCCGGTAAAAACTGCATCCAGTGGCCCACGTACACGACCATGTCCTCCTTGAGCGGGGCGGGCCAGTACTTGACGAGCTGGGCGCTCCCCATGATGGTTGACGCGGTCTTTATCGCGGGGTCGTTGGTGAGGACATACCCGCGGTCGAGGTCTTCGGCTTCGACCCCCTTGAGGGCAAGCCCGGCCCGGTCGCCGATCACTGCGATCTCGGCGTCTTCATCGTGCTTCTGGATGGAGCGGACCTGTGCGGTTTTCGTGGTCGGGAGCACCTTGAGCGTATCGTGTTTTTTGATGACGCCGTGCGCCACGCAGCCGAGGACCACGGTCCCGACGCCCTTGACATTGAAGTGGTGGTCGATGGGCATGGACCCGATGGAAGCTCCCTCCTTGGTCTTCTGGTGGGCCGAGAGCTTGGATGCGGCATCGAGCAGCTTCTCCCGGATGCCGATGGGCTCGTCCTCGACAACATCGTAGTGTTCGAGCACGGTGCCCTTGATGAGCGGGGCGATCTGGTCGGGGGAGAGGTAGTTTTTCAGGACAAGCGAGCCGTTTGCCTTCCCGGCGCACTGGAGCATCAGCACCATCTCGCCAAAGGTGGCGTTGACCTCGCTGACTACGAGGAGGACGCGGTCGGCAAGGGAGATCGTGTAGAAGAGCGAGGAGAGCTTCTCCGGGTACCGGGTCGGTTCGATGAACGTGACGGTCGAAGGGCCTTTTTTGAGGTTATAGAACGTGATATCGCTGGATGTGCCCTTTTTTCCGAGGGCATCTGCATAGCCGTTCGGGGCGAGAACGGCGACGGTGATATTGGACATGATGGTGTGATATTGTCTCCCGGAAGATATGAGTGTTCTTTCTGACCTTAAAAATCACATGAACACAAAACGTTATAACAAAGATACAAAAAATTGCCCTAAAAACCGTTTCCTGATCTAAAAATATAGATCTCATACCTGACTTTCAGCGTCATCGGTAAATTGCCGTATCTGCTCCAAAGAAAATTCTCTCATGTCCGTTGCTCCGGTAGAATGATGCCTGTACCATTCAACGGTTTTTTGAATTGCTGTATCTATCCCATATACCGGTTTCCATCCCAGTTTTGTCACCGCTTTCGCGATATCAAGTTTTAGGTAATTTGCTTCATGAACGGTATTCCCGTCAGGCAAGGCAATGCTCCATTTCCCCCGTCCCCACTGGTTTACTACCTTTTCAGCGATAATCCGGACCGGGATATTGTTAGAATAGTGTGGACCGAAGTTCCAGGCTTCTGCATAACCTGAAGGATTTTTCTTCAGTTTACATGCAAGCAAGAGGTACCCCAAGAGGGGGTCCAAAACAAATTGCCAGGGACGTATCGCTTCTGGATTCCTTATTCGGATAGTCTCGTTATTTTCCAGAGATCGGATACAATCGGGGATGATCCGGTCATTTGCCCAGTCTCCCCCACCAATGATGTTTCCTGCCCGTACGGATGAGACTGAGCTCTGGGATTTTTTTGTATTAAAAAAACTGTTCCGGTACGATCCGATCACAATTTCAGCTGCACCCTTGCTTGCACTATAAGGATCATATCCCCCAAGGGGATCATTTTCCCGGTATGCATACACCCATTCCCTGTTTTCATAACATTTATCGCTAGTGACGCAGACTGCCGTCACCGGATTCTTGGATAATCTGATCGCTTCAAGGATGTTGACCGTGCCCATTATATTTACGTTAAATGTTACCCACGGTTTATCGTAGGACTCGCGGACCAATGGCTGCGCAGCCAGGTGAAACACAAATTCCGGATGATATTTTTCAAAAACTTTGAAAATTTTTTCCCGATCTAATATGTCTCCCCGTATATCGGTTATAAGTTCCCCCATTCGGGTTTCCTGAAAAAAAGAGGGCTTCGTAGGGGGATCGAGGCTGTAACCCACAACATTTGCACCGATCGCGTGCAGCCATAATGCTATCCATCCGCCTTTAAAACCGGTGTGTCCTGTGATAAGGACCGTTTTTCCTCTGAATGTATCAGACAGTGTTTCCCTGAACTTCATTAATCCCACACTTTCCAGGGGGCTTTCCCGGTTATCCAAAGATTTTCAAGATAATTTTTATCTCTTAAAGTATCCATGGGATACCAGAATCCCTCGTGTTTGAACGCATTCAGTTGTCCGGTTTTTGCCAAGGTCTCCAACGGCGTTCTCTCCAGGATCGTTGAATCCTCCGCTAGGTAATCAAATAGCTGTGGTTCAAAGACAAAAAAACCTCCGTTAATATACCCACCTTCACCTTGCGGTTTTTCTAAAAACGTTGTTACCTGAGCATTTTTCAACTCCAGTACACCAAACCGCCCGGCAGGACGAATAGCTGTCAGAGTTCCGATTCGTCCCTGCTGCTTATGAAAATCCAGTAACTTCTTAATATTAACATCGGATACCCCGTCGCCATAAGTAAGCATAAACGTACTATCCCCGATATAATGCTGGACCCTTTTTACCCGGCCACCAGTCATTGTCTCATCACCGGTATCAATAAGGGATATTTTCCAGGGTTCGGAATGGGTCTGGTGAATTACGGTTTTGTTGTTTTTTATATCGATGGTTACATCTGACATATGAAGAAAATAATTGGCAAAATATTCTTTTATGATATACCCCTTGTAACCCAGACAGATGATAAAATCATTGAACCCATAGCTGGAAAATATTTTCATGATATGCCACAGGATGGGTTTACCCCCAATTTCCACCATTGGTTTTGGTTTGACGACCGTCTCTTCACTGAGGCGCGTTCCTAATCCCCCAGCGAGAATCACCACCTTCATCGATTCGGTCTCATCCATGCGTACCACTAACAAATACTTATATCCACACGATTGTTTTTAAACCAATGGGGGAGGGGGAAAGACTAAAAATGCATTGCGAGATCACTGTTTTTAATTTTAATTCGTGTACAAAAAACGAAGGTATTCCGGATTTACCCTAATCATCCCGGACCATAACTGTCTTTTTGGATCTACGGGAATTGCGATCTAAGAACGAATTTTGTTTTTTATCGTTTTCACTAACGATACAGACAAGGTATATCTGAAACCATGGTGAATAGCTATTGGGTATTGATAATGAAGAAGACGGATGGACAAAAAGCCCATAAAAAGTCGGAGCAAATCGGAGAATGTGATCTTGACAAAGGGTACGTTTCTCCAGTCCATTCCTTCCGCGATCTATCCATAAAGAACCTCCATTCCCTCATTATATCAAGCCGGTACATTCAAATCCTGATTCTTTTAACCCTCACGGGTTTGTTTTTAAGGATTTACAATCTTGGATATAACTCACTCTGGCTTGATGAAGCAACCACCTATTTTACTTCGATACAATCCTTTGGGGAGATCTGGCAATCCGGCATCAGTCAGTTTAGTCCGCCACTTTTCTTATGGGTCGAACATGGAATACTAATTCTGGGAAATAGCGAGTTCATTCTGCGAATTATCCCGGCACTTCTGGGCGTACTCACAATTCCGCTTTTCTACCTTGTTGGAAAGGAGTTCTGCGACAGGAATGCAGGACTCATTGCCGCTGCTGCATGCAGTGTTTCCCCATTTTTAATATTTTATTCACAGGAGGCCCGGGCCTATGCGATGCTGCTTTTTTTTATGGCTTTGGCAACCTTATTCTTCCTTAAAGCCCTGAAATCGGATAGACTTATTCATTTTGTCCTTTTCGGTTTTTTTTCAGCACTGGCATTGTGGACACACTATTATGCTATCGTCATGATTGCAGCATTGGTCGTGTATGCCCTTCTTGAATGGCTGCCGAAGATCCGATCCCATATCCACAGCCTGAAACTGCTATCGGCAGGGATAGTAACTTTTGTAATTCTTAGTTCTCCTCTCCTTCTTTTCTCACTTCAGCTTTTTATCACCCGGACCGGGTCGGCCCCTACATACGGGATTCAGGGATTGAACCTCATTCTCGAAACCTTTGTCCAGATGTCAGGATTTGGTGTAAATATCGCAGTATTTGTGATGATGATCCTGTTTATCGGTGGGACCATACAGGCGTTCCGGACTGAGGTAAACAAAGGGGTGTTCCTTGTACTCCTTATTGTTCTTATTTTTGGGATCAGTTACCTCCTCTCATTCAAAATGCCAATGATTCCCCGGTACCTTATCTCTTTGAGTATTGTCTTTTTTATGGGAATTGCATTATCCTACCGGTTATTTTATTCATTCTGGAGAAGCAAAGCCGTTGTATACGGACTCATTGTTCTTCTTGTTATTATCAGCATTCCAACCCTTAGCGGGTATTATTCGGGATATTCAAAAGAAGACTGGAAAGGTTTTTCCACGGCACTCCAGCAGAAATCAATGCCGGGAGATATCATTATATCCGTTCCGGGATATATTTCACAACCCCTTGATTATTATTATTCATCAACAAAGGCACAGACAAAGGAGTATGGAGCAACTACTGCCAATGATCTGAATATGGTTATGACAGAAAATAAAAACAGTACAAAATATTTTATTGTTACCGGAGATATCACTGCCGCTGATCCGAATGGTGATGCTATACTCTGGATCAGGAATAATACACGGTTGGTCGGTACCGATGTTACACAGCAGATTTACCTCTTTACAAATTCCTGATATTCCCTGTTTTTCCCGGCCAAGAGAGATTCTTGCGGTTTATAATATAGCGATGAACAAGGGGATTCAATACTCTCTATTCGCAGAAAGTCCAGAATCCTCCTAAATTTTACCGGATTTCTTCTGCACCAGGGACTGGACCGATTGTGAAAATACATCGATTACATAGGTTCGCATCTCTCTAGTAAGTCCTGGATAGACTCCGATCCAGAATAAGTTGTTCATTACGAGATCGGTATTCTCCAGCGTTCCCACCTGCCGGTATTTCATTTCAGCATATGCAGGCTGCTTGATAAGATTTCCCCCAAAGAGCATCCGTGTTGCAATCCTCTTTTCTTCAAGGCAATGGACAACTTCGTCACGGGTAAATGGTGCATTTTCCTTTACAAGGACAGGAAAACCAAACCAGCTGGGCTCCGAATGGGGTGTTGCTTTGGGGAGGATAAGATGTGTGCTGCATTTTTTCAGATCTTCATACAGCACACCAAAATTTTCCCTTCTTTTTTCAATAAATCCGGGCAGTTTTTTTAACTGCTGAAGACCCACAGCTGCCTGCATGTCGGTAACCTTGAGATTGTAACCGATATGGGAGTACACATATTTGTGATCATATCCGCTGGGAAGGCCGCCAAACTGCCAGTTGAATCTCTTTTTACAGGAGTTATCGCGCCCTGGTTCGCACCAGCAATCTCTCCCCCAGTCACGGAATGACGCAAGTATTTTTTTGAGCAGTGGATCGTTTGTTACAACGGCCCCACCTTCACCCATCGTGATATGGTGCGCAGGATAAAAGCTGAATGTTGAGATATGACCAAACGTGCCGGTATATTTTCCCCGGTAACGGGACCCCAGAGCATCACAATTGTCCTCGATAAACCAAAGGTCGTATTCTTTTGCTATCTGCGTAATCGTATCGAGATCTGCAGGGTTTCCGAGGGTGTGTGGAATTATAATTGCTTTTGTCTTATCTGAGATTGCCTTTTCGATGAGGTCTGAACGGATATTATAGGTTCCGAGATCCACATCGACAAAAACCGGCACCAGGTTGTTCTGGAGAATAGGATTGAGTGTTGTCGGAAAACCGCAGGCAGTGGTAATAACCTCGTCTCCTGCCCTCAGGGCACGTGAACCCAGTTTGGGGGAAGTAAGGGAAGAGACTGCGAGGAGATTTGCCGATGAACCAGAGTTGGTAAGAAGGCAATAGTTCATCCCAAGAAAGCTGGCGAATTCTTTCTCGAACTGTTGTGCGAAGCGCCCGGCAGTCAGCCAGAAATCCAGTGACGCATCAACAAGCGCAACCATTTCATCCGCATCATAAACCCTGCCTGCATATGGAACAGAAGAAACTCCCGGGATAAACTTCGTGGCTGCCTGCTTTTGCGCCTGATATAGTTCTGAAACTTTTATGAAAATTTCATCGCGAAGTTTTTTTTCACTTTCACTCATACCTTTGCACCAGATCCGGAAAAACCTGCTGAAATCTTGACCTTCCATACTATCAAGATTATCGATCAGTAATTCTATTAGCAAACAACTTCCATTATTCTTGGTCTCATGAGAACTATTCTGCTGACGGGAGGAACAGGTTTTCTGGGGAGTTGTATCCTCCGGCAGCTCACAGACAGGGGATACCATGTTGTCCTTATAAAAAGGTCTTTTTCGAATACATGGAGAATAAAAGAGTATTTGCCGAAAATTATTGTTTACGATATAGATCGTATCGATCCCGAGGGTATTTTTAAAGAAAATTCTATTGACATGATTATTCACTGTGCAACAGAATATGGGAGAGAAAGCCCCAGTCCGCTTCGTGTAGTAAATACAAACATAATACTTCCGTTAACACTACTTGAGCTTGGTGCGAAATATAAGATAAACTGCTTCATCAATACGGATACCATCCTGGATAAACGGATTGGCAGTTACTCTCTTTCAAAAAAACAGTTTAATGAGTGGCTGGAGGTTTACCGGCAAAAATTCACCTGCGTCAATATTGTCCTTGAACAATTTTACGGGCCTGGCGACAATCCGAGAAAATTTGTTACCCGGGTAGTGCATGATTTATTAAAAAATGTCGAAAAAATCGATCTGACAAAAGGAGATCAGAACCGGGATTTCATCTATATCGATGATGTTGTTGATGCATTTGTCAAAATTGTCGAGGCTTCGGATACCTTTTCTTCGGACTTCTGTGAGTTTGAGATCGGGACCAATCATACGGTATCTGTCAGGGAATTCGTGGAACTGGCTAAAACGGTATCCGGGAATACCCATACTATCCTGAATTTCGGTGCGATTCCATACCGGGATAATGAACTAATGGATCACAAGCCCGATCTCTCAAAAATTTCCCGTTTGGGATGGAAAAGTACAATCCCCTTAAAAGAAGGTCTAAAAAAGATGGTTGATGCTGAAAAAAAGATAGTGGGTTGCGATCTGTCATGAAAATTTTAATAACCGGTGGTTGTGGATTTCTGGGATGTAACATTTCCAACAGAATCCTGGAGAGTGACGATGAACTCTTCATCTTTGATAACCTGTCCCGGGTAGGGGCCGTGGAAAACCTGAACTGGCTAAAAAATAAAGGACAATTTCATTTTTTCCAAGGGGACACCCAGGATAAAAAGGCCGTGGCAGATGTCATCCGCGAGGTGAAACCGGACGCTGTTTTTCACCTTGCCGGACAAGTGGCGATGACAACTTCCATCAGCAACCCGCGGCTGGATTTTGAAACCAATGCTTTGGGTTCTTTTAATATTCTGGAATCGGTAAAAAACTATGCACCGGATTGTTCTGTTCTCTATTCCTCAACAAACAAGGTTTACGGAGACCTTGAATGGGTAACGTATGAGGAGACAGAGAAACGGTATATTTCACCGGAGTTTCCTCAAGGATTCTCTGAAACTCTCCCTCTGGATTTCCACTCTCCTTATGGTTGTTCCAAAGGATGTGCAGATCAATACATGCTGGATTTTTACCGGATTTTTCATGTGAATACCGTGGTTTTCCGGCACTCTTCGATGTTTGGCGGGAGACAATTTGCCACATTTGATCAGGGATGGATTGGCTGGTTCTGTCAGAAAGCGATTCAGACAAAGAACAAAACGCTCAAGGAACCGTTCACTATTTCCGGCAATGGAAAACAGGTTCGGGATGTGCTCTATGCCGATGATATGGTAAATCTCTACCTTTCTGCAATGAAAAATATCGACCGGGTAAAAGGTCAGGTATTTAATATCGGCGGAGGAATGCAAAACAGTTTATCCCTGCTGGAACTTTTTGATATTCTCGAGGAGCATCTGGATGTACACCTTACCTATGAAAGACTGCCCCCGAGAATAAGTGATCAAAAAATTTTTGTTGCGGATATCCGTAAAATCAGACAGTTCATTGACTGGGAACCCAAAACAGATAAAATCCGTGGTATAGAAAAGATGTTGCAATGGGTCGTATCAAATGAATAATCCAATTCTATTAAGTATTGTGATGCCCTGTTACCTCGAAGAGGAGAATTTACGGCTCCTCCTTCCGAGACTGAAAAAAGAGGCCATGGCGCTCGGAGATCCTTTTGAAATCCTCATTATCGACACCATGCAGGAAATGGATAACACAAGGCAGGCCTGTGAATCGAACGGTGTTACTTATATTCACAGATACGACGGGAATAATTATGGGGATGCAGTAAGAACCGGGATCCAACGAGCTCGGGGAAAATATACTCTTTTTATGGATGCTGACGGGTCTCACTCTCCTGAATTTATTAAAAATCTGTATACCCACAAGGAGGAGTACGATGTTGTTATCGCTTCACGGTATACTGAGGGGGGCTCTACTGATAATTCGTGGATCCTGATCCTGATGAGTCATATCACAAACATCTCATACTCCCTTATCCTGAATTTACACTATAAGGATATTTCAAACAGTTTTAAATTATACAAAACTGAGTATCTCAAAGAATTGACTCTGAAATGTAAAAATTTTGACATCGTAGAAGAGATCCTGTATAAACTTAAAACAAAACACAAGGATGCAGCGGTTTTAGAGATACCATACTCTTTTAAGCAGAGGATGTTTGGTCATACAAAACGGAACCTGTTGTTATTTATCCTGACCTATATTGTGACAATTTTTCGGTTGAGGTTTGATCTCTGATGCATTCTGTACAGGATGACTTTTTCTTCTCGAACTACCGTGAAAAACTCGAGAAGTGGTATAAAAATAATTTTTTACGTTTCCTCATTGTGGGTGCATTAGGTACTATTGTTAATATTATTGTTTTTTTTATTTTTGCAGATGTTTTTCATCAGGATGTAAATATCGCTGCAATTTTTGCTTTTTGCATAGCAGTTTCGCAAAATTATATCCTGAATCATACCTGGAGTTTTCGGGAGAGTGTAAGTTCCCGGATAAATATTAAGAGTTATACAAAATACGTATGTGTCAATATTTTTGGTCTGTTTGTTAACCTGTTTGCATTGAATCTTATTCTTATCGTATTTAACCCATCGATAAAGACAGTTGCTCAGTTATTTGGAGTGCTCTCAGGCACTTTGTTTAACTTTATTTTATCCAAAATTTTTGTTTTTAATGAAAAAAATTAAGTTCAATGAATGACATTTTCTACAATTTTATCGGGGGTGGAAAAAGAAGTCTGTGAAAAGCCACCTAGTGCCGCAAGCAATCCATCCTTGTCTGTTACCACGGTCGCACCTTCTTCAAGCATCAGGTTCACCCGCTCGCGGCTGCCGGCCATCCGGAAATCGGTCCGGAGAGCGATCACTTTTTTCTTAAGCGCAGCAGCATATCCCATCTCCCACGCTGTTCCGGAGTCTGCATCCGCCCCGTCAATGATAGCAACCACGATGTCCGCATCGCGGATTGCTCTTTTATTCCGGGTAAAAATCCTCCGCTGTTCCTCTCGGCTCCTCACCGCGTGGTTGTCCCCGCTGTCCTGTGGGAGGAAAACCTCGAAACAATGAGCCTTGAGCAGTTCAGTGATTGCGGCATTGTACGACCGCTCGGCTTCCGAGAAGAGCGGTGCGGCGAGGTAGACCCGGTACTGGGAGAACTCTGCGACATCGAGTGCCGGGATCTCCGGGAATTTCGCATAGAATACCCCCCGCCCCTCCCTTTTGGGCGGCCTCCCGTTTTCGGCCCCGTAATACGTGCTCGTGACCCCGCAGGTCGGCGAGGAGTTCACGCCGAGAATGCAGAGCGGCGGCCCCCGCTCCTTTACGATATCGTTTACTTTCCCGGTAAGTTCGTCGAGGAGCGTGGCAAATTCCGGGGTATTTAAGCGTTCGAGGAAGGTGCCGGGCTCCCGGTCCGGGCCGAGGTACTGGGTCTCGGGGCAGGGCAGGGGCACGACCTCGATCCCGAACTTCTTGCACCGCCCGATGGATTTTGCAAAAAGGGCTATATCGGACGGATGGGTGATCCCTTTTGCCCGGAGCGCCGGGGAGAGAATGCAGGGAGAACAGAGCACGTACATTATACAATCTTGGCACGCACAGAATTATCAATGATTCCGCTTCTTGCCTACCGGGATAACAGCTGCGATCCCCGGAAGTGCACGGTAAAGAAACTGGAGCGGGCGGGACACCTGCGGATCGTAAAAACGATCTCGCAGATCCCAAGAAATACCCTCCTTCTCGACCCGACCGCGGAAAAGGCCCTCTCCCCGGAGGACAGGAACGTGAAATCGATCACGGCCCTCGACTGCTCGTGGGAGGTGCTCGATACCGGTGCGGTAAGCTCGTGGAGGATTCGGCGGGCACTGCCGTTTCTCATGGCGGCCAATCCCGTCAACTTCGGAAAACCCTGCAAGCTGACGTCCATCGAGGCAATCGCGGCAGCCCTCTACATTCTCGGAGAACAGGAGCGGGCGGCGCAGATACTCGGTTGTGTCCACTGGGGCGTCCGGTTTTTAGAGGTCAACAAAGAGCCCCTCGAACTCTACGCCACGGCAAAGGACAGCACCGAGGTTGTGAAGTTCCAGGCGCTGTTTTTGTAGGATTTGTGCATCGGTTATTTTCTGATTCTGTCCCGGCCGCGGTTTAAAAAAACCGGTGGGGGTCCGGGTGGCCTGTTGTGATGATCGGTCGACCCGACCGGTTTTTTTTCAGTGCGGGGGGTAGGGGGGAGGGGGGCTACCTCAGATCCGCATGGATCGCAGGTCACCCTGACCTATGTGTACGATCGATCGGTCCGATCGATCCGGGAGTACGATCGGGGCGACCACCGCCTCTCGTCTGAAACTCCAGTGGAAACACATGTCACGGTACTGGAACAAACAAGGCCGCCCTGACCGTTTTCGAAAATGATCGGTCCGATCAATTTTTTTGTTGTGTGCAAAGTGGGGGGAGGGGGGTGACCGGTTTTTTTGGTGGGCGGGGTGGCCTGTATTTTTTTTATGCAATTTCAACAGGGGATAAGAGATTCCTTGTTTCTTCAGAAAAAACCGGGCCGTTCGGTTCCCTTTACAAAAAACAGGCAACCTTTATTTCATCCCGTTCCTACAGATTCGGTATATGATCAAGGTTGCCATCAACGGGTACGGAACCATCGGCAAGCGCGTAGCCGATGCGGTTGCAGCCCAGAAGGACATGAAAGTGATCGGCGTCTCAAAGACTCGCCCGAGCGCCGAAGCCTTTGTCGCAAAGCAGCGGGGATACCCGCTCTATATCGCGGATCTCTCAAAGAAGGCGGCATTTGAGAAAGCGGACCTAGCGGTTGCCGGGTCGGTCGAGGACATGTGCAAAGCCGCCGATGTGATCGTGGATGCAACACCGGGAAACGTGGGCGCGACCAACAAGCCGCTCTACGAGAAACTCGGGAAAAAGGCGCTCTGGCAGGGCGGCGAGGCCCACGAGCTCGCCGGGTTCTCGTTCAACTCCTCCTGTAACTTTGCCGACGCCATCGGCAGGCAGTTCGTCCGGGTCGTCTCCTGCAACACCACCGGCCTGTGCCGGATCATCCACGAGATCGATAAGGAATTCGGCGTCGAGCACGTCCACGCGATCATGGTCCGGCGCGGGTCCGACCCCGGAGAGATCAAGAAGGGACCGATTGACGCTGTAGTCCTCGACCCGGTAACCGTCCCGAGCCACCACGGCCCCGATGTCCAGACCGTGCTCCCCCACATATCGATCACGACGATGGCGATGATCGTCCCGACCACGATGATGCACATGCACGCGATCCGGATCACCACGAAAAAAGAGGTGAACCGCGAGAAGGTTATCGGGCTTATCATGAACCACCCGCGGATGGGCCTCGTGAAAAAGGCGGCCGGTATCAAGAGCACCGCGGAACTCAAGGAGTTTGCCATGGACCTCGGCAGGCAGCGAGCCGATCTCTACGAGAACTGCATCTTCGAAGACTCGATCTACGCGAACAAGAACGAGCTCTGCTTCTTCCAGGCCATCCACCAGGAGGCGGATGTCGTGGTCGAAAACGTGGATGCGATCCGCGCGATGACCGGCCTTTGCAAAGATGCGGCAACCTCAATCAAGCTCACCAACGAAGCGCTCCACTTCACCCCTATCCAGAACAACCATTAATTCCCTCAATATCCCATTCTTTTTAATGGACGCATTTGAACGGGTTACCCGGAACACCGTTGAGGTCGTCACCGAAGACGAGCTCCGCGCTCTTTTGGCAAAACCCACCAAGAAGGTATACGCAGGCTACGAACCGAGCGGCGAGATCCACCTCGGCCACCTCGTTACCGTCAATAAACTCGTCGACCTCCAGGCAGCGGGCTTCGAGGTCACGGTCCTTTTGGCCGATCTCCACGCCTTTTTGAACCGGAAAGGAACGCTTGAGAAAGTCGGGGAGCTTGCCGATTATAACCGCCGCTGTTTCGAGGGCCTGGGCCTGAAAAACGTGCGGTACGTCCTCGGCTCCGACCTCCAGCTCAACCGGGACTACGAGCTCCTGGTCCACCAGCTCTCCCAGCAGATCACCCTTGCCCGGGCGACACGGAGCATGGACGAAGTCGGGCGGCAGATGGATCACCCGACCGTCTCGCAGATGGTGTACCCGATCATGCAGATGGCCGATATCGCCATGCTCGGCGTCGATGCCGCGGTCGGTGGGATCGACCAGCGCAAGATCCACATGCTGGCACGCGAGCATCTCCCGAACTTCAACTACCCCTCCCCGGTCTGCATCCACACGCCGATCTTAAACGGCCTCGACGGGAAGAAGATGTCCTCATCGCAGGGCAACTACATCTCGGTAGCCGACAGCGAGGACGAAATCCGGAAAAAATGCCAGAAGGCATTCTGCCCGCCCGAGATCGCGGAGAACCCGGTCCTCCAGATCTTTCAGCACCACATCTTCCCCCGCCTGCCGGAGATCACGATCAAGAGGCCGGAGAAGTTCGGCGGCGACCGGACGTTTGCCTCGTATGCCGAGCTCGAATCTGCGTACGCAAACAAGGAGATCCACCCGCTCGACCTCAAGAAGGCCTGCGGAGAAGGGCTGGTTACGATCCTTGCCCCGGTGCGCGACTATATCAGCTGAGATCGCGAGAATACCCAAGTACCAGAACCGTGCGGAAAATCCCCTGTGAAGATCGAGAAAGAAGAGGAAACCTTCGATAAGCGGCTCGCCGAGATGGGCATCCGGATCAAAGACGCGGATGCCGTCAAGGTGAGCGAGAACGTCTTTGACGAGGTCACCCTCCTTGCCCTGTACAAGCTCGTCCACAAGAAGTGGCTCTCTGCTATCGGCGGTTCTATCAGCACCGGGAAAGAAGCAAATATTTTCCTCGGAGAACGGGGAGATGGCGCCGTCGCCATCAAGATATACCGGATCCAGTCGGCGAATTTTACCACGATGAGTTCTTATATCATTGGAGACCGTCGCTTTACGAACGTCAAGAAAGCAAAAAAAGAGCTCATCTTTGCCTGGACAAAAAAGGAGTTTGCAAACCTTGCCCGGGCAAAAGAGGCAGGACTGCCCGTGCCGGAACCGCTCGTCTTTGACCGGAATATCCTCATCATGGAATTTCTTGGCGAAAACGAGCGTCCCTACCCCCAGCTGAGGAATGTGGAACTCGAAGACCCGGCGCAGGTGTATGCCACCGTCGTCTCCATGATCGATACGCTGTACAAAAAAGCCGAACTCGTGCATGGCGACTTAAGCGAGTTCAATATATTGTACCATGACCAACCATATCTCATCGATATGGGACAGTCGGTCACCCGCGACCACCCCCGTGCCCTCCAGTTCCTGATGCGGGATATCCGCAACGTGAACCGGTTTTTCAAGAAGAAGGGGTGCGACGTGGAATCCGAATATGCAATCTTCGGCCGCGTGACCGGCCTCGAAGTAAAGCAGCCATGAAACACTGATATATCACCTCCGGACAAATGAAAGCCTTACCAGTACAGAAATCAGGAACGCCGGAAGAACAGGAGAGAGAAGTATGATACAGGAATTAAAGATCGCAACAAGCAGGGTAGGCGTCCTGATCGGGAAGGGCGGATCCACCAAAAAGGAGCTCGAAACAAAGACCCACACAACGATCTCCATAGACAGCAAGGAAGGCCTTGTCAAGGTCGAGGCGGCTGAAGAGAACGCGATCCCGCTCCTGCGGGCCGTGGAGATAATAAACGCCCTCAATGCCGGGTTCTCCCCCCAGAGGGCCTTCGAGATGATCGAGGACGAGGATCTCCTCCTCGATATCATCGATCTCTCGCATGCAGCCGACAACCCCCGGCAGCTGGACCGGCTCCGGGGCCGGATCATTGGAAAGGACGGCCGGGCCCGCGAGCAGATCGAGAACATGACCGATGTGGATATCTCGGTCTTCGGCCACACCGTGGGCCTGATTGGTTATCCCGAGCAGATGAAGATTGCCCGGGCGGCAATCGATATGCTCATCGAAGGCGTCCCCCACGAGAATGTGTTTGCATTCCTTGACAAGAAGAAGAAAGAAGCCAAGCAGGACATGATCAGTTACTATTACTGATCTGTTTTGCCATCCGCACCTCTCCTTTTTTATGCAGTCCGCTTTATAACGTTACCTGGCCGCAGCGGACAGACGATAAAGGGCAAACCTCAATGCACCCGGCAACAAACGATAAACCGGCAGTCCCCATGACAAGTCCCCCAAAGTCCGCTCCCATGCAGGTACAGGACCTTGCGATACCCGACACCCTCAGGCAGCAGTACCTGGGGCTCGGGATCCGCGAGCTCTACCCGCCGCAGGCTGCCTGTGTGGAAAAAGGTCTCCTGGACGGCAAAAACCTCCTTGTCGCAATACCGACCGCGAGCGGGAAGACGCTCATTGCAGAGATGGCGATGCACCGGCATATCGCTGCCGGGGGAAAGTGCCTCTATATCGTCCCCCTGAAAGCCTTGGCCTCGGAAAAATACGAGGAGTTCGGGAACAAAGGCGTAAAGGTCGGCATCTCGACCGGCGACCTTGACCGCCGCGACGATGCCCTTGGGAAAAACGATATCATCGTTGCAACGAGCGAGAAGGTGGATTCGCTCCTGCGGAACAGCGCCCGCTGGCTCCCGGAGATCACGCTCGTTGTCGTGGACGAAATTCACCTGATCGACTCCCCGGACCGGGGCCCGACCCTCGAAATGGTGATCGCAAAGATGCGGTCAAGGAATCCCGGCATGCAGCTCATCGGCCTCTCGGCGACGATAGGGAACCCGAAGGTGCTCGCCGGGTGGCTGGACGCGGAGCTCGTCACGAGCACGTGGCGTCCGGTGGACCTCCGGCAGGGTGTCTTCTACGATAACCGGATCCAGTTCGAAGAGGGAACGCGACCGATAAAGCAGGTCTCGAAGAACTACGACGACCTCAACCTCTGCCTCGATACAATAGCCGAGGGCGGGCAGTGCCTGGTCTTTGTCTCCTCGCGCCGGAACGCGGAGGCCTTTGCGAAACGTGCGGCTTCGGCGATTAAAAGCGAGGATCCGGCGCTTGCCGCATACGCCGGGCGGCTGCTCGAAGGCACTCCGACCGAGATGGCAAAGACGCTTTCCGCCTGCGTGGCAAAAGGGGCAGCCTTCCACCACGCGGGCCTGAGCCGGAACGAGCGCTCCATCGTGGAAGAGGCGTTCCGGAAAAACCTGCTCAAGTGCATCTCTTCGACGCCCACTCTCGCCGCCGGCCTCAACCTGCCCGCACGGCGGGTGATCGTCCGGGACTACCTCCGGTTCTCCGCAGGTGAGGGAATGCAGCCGATCCCGGTGAGCGAGTACCGCCAGATGGCCGGAAGGGCCGGAAGGCCCCGGCTCGACCCGTACGGCGAGGCGGTGCTGATCGCAAAAGAGGCCGAGCAGGTACCGGAGCTCTTCGAGGTCTACATCGAGGCCGAAGCCGACGATGTCCATTCGCGGATCGCAGAACCGACCGCGCTCTACACCCATGTCCTCTCGCTCGTGGCCTCGGGGTTTGCAAAGACCCGCGGGGAGCTCTCCGAGTTCATGAACCGCTCGTTCTACGTCCACGAGCACAAACAGGGCCGGCTCATCCACCGGGCGGTCGACGAGGCGCTCCAGTTCCTGATCACCGCCGAGATGGTTGTGGAGGTCGGCGAGCATATCGGGGCAACGGAACTGGGATCCCTTGTCTCCCGGATGTACATCGACCCGCGGAGCGCGTCCACGATCGTCTCCGCCCTGCGGGAACGCGAGGATTACACGGATCTCGGCCTCATCCAGCTCATCTGTACCACCCCGGACATGCCGACCCTGTACGCAAAGAACGCTGATCTCCCGGCGCTCTCCCGGATGCTCGAGGTCCGGGGAAAGGATCTCTGGCTCCCGCCGCCCCTGGACGATGACGAGGCAGAGGCTTATTACCGAGCGGTAAAGACTGCAATGCTCCTCCTTGACTGGACCGACGAGCTCGCGGAAGAGAAGATCTGCGAGCGTTACAGTGTCGGCCCCGGCGACGTGTACGGGATGGTGGAGAGCATCAACTGGCTGCTGCATGCAACGAGCCAGCTGGCCCGGATGTTTGTCCCGAAGTTCTCCGGGCCGATATCGGAATGCGAGATCTGCATGAAGAACGGGATCCGGCGCGAGCTTCTGCCGCTGGTCCGGCTCCGGGGCATCGGGCGGGTCCGTGCACGCCGGCTCTTCAACAACGGCCTGACCTCGCCGGACGAGATCCGGAAGCACCCCAAGGAAGAGGTGGTAAAGATCCTCGGGCAGGGTGTTGCGGATCAGATTTTTGAACAGGTAATGCCAAGGAACCGGAGTACGGGCCCGGCCGCTGAGGAGAAAGAGCGGCCGGCCGGGGGTCAGGCAACCCTGTTCCGGTTCGGGTGACGGTTACGATGGAAACACAGGAATATTCCGCAGGGATCCGGTATGCGACCGCGACGGTCTCCGACCGTAAGGCCTTCCTTGCAGCACTTCATGCGATCTCGGATCGGTACGGGACGCACATTGTCTGCTTCGATGCGGACAACCTTGCCGGGCGTCAGCACGCAGAAAAAGCCGTCCGGTTCGCACGCCGGGCCATAGCGGAAAGAACCGCCATCTCCCATTCGTTCGAGATGGAGGCTCTTCTCTATGCCGGCGGGACCCGGCAGTGCAGCGCTGCTACCCGGTTCGGCCTCCACGACGGGGAAAACCGGCTCTATGTCTGCTGCTGCCCGGATATTCCTGCTGCCTGGCAGGAGCTTACGTCTTGTATGAAGTTTATCCCGGAACCCGCTGACGGGATAACCGCGAAAAAGGCTGCCCGGCTCTCTGCGCTTTTCGATATTACCCAAGAAGAGATCGTTGCGGCTGGGGGAGACGGGCGCCTGGAGGAGCTGGTGCTGGAGCGGGTGGCGCTGCTGGAAGTCAGCAAATAACGGTCTTTCAGGGCTATGAAAAGAAATCCGGGCTTTTTTCGGAAATTTTTGCTCTTGAAAAAGACTTTCTTCCCGTATATTACCGGCCTTGTTATGCCAGCCCTGCCTCCTGCCAGAGACGAATGCAGATACAAGGATACCACCGGTATCAGGAGCAGCCTTAACTGAGGAAAACAATCCGTCCTCGCCTCTCGGGGAGATGCTTTCCGTGACAGGGAAGATATAACGAAAAAAGCTGGTATCCGACCGGTGCAAACGATGCTTACAGCACAGCTTGCCGGGGAAAAGGAGGGATCAGGGTTTTGTTAAGATTCCCTGCTTATAACCTCAAAAAGGAATTCCAGGAGCACCTGAGCGATTCCAGGAAAAAGATGGCTTATTTTAAAAAATCCTACTTGTTGGCGTGGGAGAGGATGTGCTGGATCTCCGGGATGATCAGGCTCTTTGTGGCAAGGGTCACGGCCGGTGTGGAACCTGGAATACAGAAGATGGCTTTTCCTTTCACAGTCCCTGCAATGGCCCGGGAGAGCATCGTGGAAGTCCCGATCTCCTCGAAACTCTTGAGCCGGAAGAGTTCGCCAAAACCATCAATCTTCTTTTCTAGCAGGGGTGCGATGGCTTCAATCGTGCAGTCATCGTGAGTCAGCCCGGTACCGCCGTTGACAATGACACAGTTGCAGGTTTTTAGAGCAAGCAGTACCTCAAACCTGATAGCTCCGATGTCATCGGGGATGACTGCATAGTGCCGGACTGACAGATTTGCCGCGGTGAGGATCTCCTGTATTGTTTTCCCGCTGGTGTCTGTCTCCTTTGTCCGTGTTGTGGACACCGTGATCACGGCACAGTTGATCTCCAGTTCCGAAAGGTGCTCAGGTTTCATGATCATAGGATTAAGACAGTACCTATTAAAAGATACATGGTGCTGTCTGTCGGAGCAGAACTTCTGTTGATTTTCCAAACAGCCACCCCTTTGTTTCCTGTGGAATGTTCCCTCCATCTGGTTTGCTTTGAGATGTCATCGTAGTCTGATATCAAAGCGGAGTACAGTACATAGCACATTCCCGGATCAAATCCTGTGAGTTTATATAGTTTTATTAACAGATTTTGAATGACTATTTTCAATTTATTAAGAATTATTAGTGGTAGAATTCTGTCAGGTTCCACAGGAAATGATGGGGTGGGTCCCGTTCCTTGGAGATAACGCAGCAGAATAAATGCCATAACGTCGTTGAACGGTCATTTGGCGGTCAGTTTATGGAGCATTAAAATAATAATTTGCAAATCCTGACAAATGGGCGTAAAAACAAAAATTGTTGGAAATACAGCGTTTTTCCACAGGAAGTAAAGGGGTATATAAAGGAACAAAAACCGCGTACTTTTTTATCTTATCGCTCCAATGCTCAGCTCCACGTGTCACCATGCCCGAACCTGAAGATCCCTCAACCAGTCTGTTCAAGAAATACCTTTCCAATAACCGGATATTCCGGGACCGGGAGGTGCTCCGCCATTCATATCGTCCCCAGATCCTTCCCCACCGCCAGCCGCAGATCGATAATGTAGCCTCGATCCTCGCCCCCTCCCTGAGGAATGAAACTCCTTCCAATATCCTGATTTATGGCAAGACCGGGACCGGGAAAACCGCGAGCGTTCGGTACGTTGGTTCCGAGCTGGAAAAGGCGAGCACCAAGATGGGGACCGCCTGCCGGATCGTCCACCTCAACTGCGAGGTGATCGATACCCAGTACCGGGTTCTTGCCCAGATTGCAAAATGTATCGATGGGGTCGACGAAACGGCGAGCGACAAGACCAAGAGCCACATCCCGATGACCGGGTGGCCCACCGATCAGGTTTATGCCGAGCTCAAGAACCAGCTGGAAGCAGGTGGCGGCGTCCTGGTCATTGTGCTGGACGAGATCGACAAGCTGGTCAAGAAAAGCGGCGACGATACGCTCTACAACCTGACCCGGATCAACTCCGATCTCAGGAATTCCAAGGTCAGCATCATCGGGATCTCAAACGACCTCAGCTTCAAGGATTTCCTCGACCCCAGAGTCCTCTCCTCCCTCTCGGAGGAAGAGATCGTGTTCCCGCCTTACAATGCGCTGCAGCTCGTGGATATCCTGACCCAGCGTGCCGCCGGGGCATTTGTGGAGGGGGCGGTCGCTGATGGCGTGATCCCGCTCTGCGCAGCCCTTGCGGCACAGGAGCACGGCGATGCACGGCGGGCCCTCGATCTCCTCCGGATCTCCGGGGAACTCGCCGACCGGGACGAATCGAAGCAGGTGGGCGAGGAGCATGTAAAACAGGCCCAGGCAAAGATCGAGACGGACAGCATGATCGAATGCATCGCGACGCTGCCCTCCCAGAGCAAGCTGATACTCTTCTCCATGCTGACGCTCGAAAAGCTGGGCCAGAACATCTTTACGAGCGGGGAGGTTTCGCGCGTATACCAGGATCTCGCCCCCGCCCTCCAGCTCGATATCCTCACCCACCGGCGGATCACAGACCTTATCTCGGAACTCAACATGCTGGGCGTGATCAACACCCGCGTGGTCAGCAGGGGACGGTACGGGCGCACGAAAGAGATGTGGTTCGATGCAAACACGAACAAAATCCGGGACGTCGTGCTGACGGATCCCCGGCTGAACGGATTAAAAGATCTTGATATAAATCAGATGGAAGCCAAATGGTTAAAAACGTGGTTCAGGTGAGATGAAAAATGGATGACAAGGATCGTGAACTTCTCCGGATTCTCGAAGAGAACAGCCGGCTGTCGGTAGAGGAAATCGGATCGATGACTACCCTTATCCCGGCAGAGATAGAGGCACGGATCCATGCCCTTGAAGAGAGCAAGGTCATCCGCAAGTACACCACGGTCATCAACTGGGAAAAGGCAGGAAACGCTGAAGTATCGGCAATCATCGAGCTCAAAGTGAGCCCCGAACGCGACTTCGGGTATGACCGGATCGCAGAACGGCTCTCCCGTTTCAAGGAAGTCCGGACACTCCGCCTCATTACCGGTACCTACGATCTCCAGCTGATGGTGAGCGGCAAGAACATGCAGGACGTCTCAAGGTTTGTCTCCGAGCATGTCGCCCCGATGGACCGGATCCGCGAGACGGCGACCCATATCGTGATGAAGTCCTACAAGGAGAACGGCAACACCCTCTTCGAACAGCAGGAAGCCGAACGTCTCCCGTATTCCTTCTAGAGGTGAGAAGGATGCGGAACTTTGTCTCGGATCGGGCCCGGGAGATCCCTCCCTCGGGTATCAGGAAGTTCTTTGACCTCGTCATGACCATGGACGATGTGATCTCGCTCGGGGTCGGGGAACCGGATTTCAGGACGCCGTGGAACATCTGCGAATCGGGGATCTATTCCATCGAGCAGGGGGTAACCTCCTATACCTCCAACCGGGGCCTCCAGACGCTTCGGGATGCACTGGCAGCCCGTCTTGCGAGCCAGTACCAGCTTACCTATTCGCCAAACGACGAGATGATCATCACCACCGGTGTTTCCGAAGCGCTCGATATCGCGGTGCGGTCGATCGTCAATCCCGGCGACGAGATACTGATCGCCGAACCCAGTTACGTCTCCTATGCGCCCTGCGTTACGCTTGCCGGGGGAACACCGGTACCCGTTGAATGCACCGAGGAGGACCACTTCCGGCTCAATCCCGACAAGCTCCAGGAGAAAATAACCCCGAAGACCAAGGCCCTCATCATCAACTTCCCCAACAACCCGACCGGCGCTGTCATGAAAAAGGAGGACCTCGAACCGATCGCCGATATCCTCTCCGATAAGGATATCCTGCTTATCAGCGACGAGGTCTACTCGGAACTTACCTACGAATCATCCCATACCGCTGCAGCGACGGTAAAGGATCTCTGGGAGCGGACGATCACCCTGAATGGCTTCTCGAAAGCCTACGCAATGACCGGCTGGCGGGTAGGATTCCTCTGTGCGCCAAAGGATATCTGCGACGCTGCCCTCAAGATCCACCAGTACGTGATGCTCTGCGCTCCGGTCATGGGGCAGGTCGGGGCAGTCGAAGCGCTCCGGTCTGCCGAAGATGATAAGACGAGCATGGTAAACGAGTACCGGCTCCGGAGGAACATGTTCGTTTCCGGCCTCAACAAGATCGGCCTTACCTGCCATGTGCCCGAAGGGGCGTTCTATGCGTTCCCCTCGGTCAAAGGTACCGGCCTCTCCGATGTTGAGTTCGCCGAGCGCCTCCTAAAAGAGCAGAAGGTCGCGGTGGTCCCGGGCAGCGTCTTTGGCAGGGGCGGGGACTACCACCTCCGCTGTGCCTATGCGGTATCAAGGAAGGACTTAAGCGAAGCCTTGACCCGGATGGAGACCTTCATCAACGGTCTCTGATAAGACCGGGATTGCAAAGGCAGGCCCCCCTCTTTTTTGCGTCTTTACAGGGAAAAAAATCCCCGGGGTTCGCCCTTTTTACCTCAGGGCAGACTTTATTGCCAAACCCGGCATACACTACATGAACTTCAATGAGTTGTACTATTATCGTAGGCGGATTTTTCGGGGATGAAGGGAAGGGCAAGGTTGTTGCCCACATCGCTCATGCAGATGAACCCGTTATCATCTCCCGCGGTGGTGTCGGTCCCAATGCCGGCCACACGGTCAAGGTCGGGGACAAGGAATACGGTGTCCGGATGGTTCCCTCCGGTTTTGTGTATCCGAAGGCAAAACTCTGTATCGGGAGCGGCGTGCTCGTCAACCCGAAAGTCCTTGAAGAAGAGGTCGAGAAGCTCGGTGTCAGGGGCAGGGTCTTTGTGGACAAGCGCTGCGGTATCATCACCGAGGATCATATTGCACGGGACAAGGGCAATGCTTACCTGTCAAAGAAGATCGGGAGCACCGGGTCCGGCTGCGGCCCGGCAAACGCCGACCGTGTCATGCGGATCTCGCCGCAGGCAAAGGATGTGCCGGAGCTTAAGGAATACTTAATGGATGTCCCCAAGGCAATCGACGATGCCCTAAAGGCCGGTAACGAGGTTCTTCTCGAAGGCACACAGGGCTTTGGGATCTCCCTGTATTACGGGACCTATCCCTTTGTGACGAGCAAGGACACCTCGGCTTCGCAGATCGCCGCAGATAACGGTGTCGGCCCGACAAAGATCGACGATGTTATCGTGGTCTTCAAGGCATACCCGACACGGGTCGGCGAGGGACCGTTCTCTACCGAGATGACCTCGGAGAAGTCCGATGAAATGGGCATCCAGGAATTTGGCACGGTCACCCACCGGAAGCGCCGGATCGGTGGCTGGGACGGGCAGATGGCCCGGTACTCCGCCATGATCAACGGCTGCACGCAGGCGGCGATTACCGGTATCGACCGCATCGACGATGCCTGCTACGGCATCACCGAGTACGGCAAGCTCACGAAAAAGGCAAAGGATTTCTTAAAAACCGCCGAGGACGATATCGGCTGTCCCATCACCCTTATCTCCACGGGCCCCGAGCTCTCCCAGATCATCGATATCAGGAAAGAATACGTATGAAGCGCTCGCTCATGGACATCCTCTGCTGCCCCGTCTGCAAGGGCGATCTCGCCCTTACGGTGGAAAAAGAGGATGAAAAGGAGATCCTCGAAGGCCGCCTGCACTGCGCTGCGTGCCGGGTGGATTACCCGATCCATGAGGGCATCCCCAATCTCCTTCCCCAGAAATAAACGGTGCCGTTATGTCGTCCCTGCTGCCATTCGAGCTTCTGGCGGTTCCGGATCTCCCCCCGGCTGAGGGATCACAGACCGAGATCCATCTCAACGGGTCGGGCATCAACTCGATTGAACTCCCCCCCGGCAATGCCCATGTCGAATGCGGCAAGATGCTCAGGGTCCGGTTCATGAACCGGGGTGCCCCGGTCCATATCACGGCGAGCACGTCCAATGCAGGGATGTTTTCGGACTTTTTCCACGAGAATATGTACGTGATCGATGAGGTAACGCTCGGGATCCAGACAAAGAAGGACTGTTCCCCGGGATTTTTCGATATCGATATCCTCGCCGGGTATGGCGCCTCGAAAGCCACGCTCCGGGTCGAGGTCAATGTCCGGCCCACGCGGGGCGAAGAAGTTCAGAAAAAGGAACCTCCGGTCCAGCCGGTCGCCCACGGCCGGCCCCATCTTTTGATGATTGCCATGGGCATCGGCCTCGTGCTCTACAGTACGTGGTATTATACGAAGATTGAGGCCCTCAACATCCTTGCATTCATTGTTTTAATAGTCGGTGCGTTGTTCGTATGGTACCGACAGACCTGATCCCTGCCGGCGCTGTCCTCCTCCTTGCGCTTATCGTCGACCGGCTCATCGGCGATCCGCACTCGGCATTTCACCCGGTCGCTCTTGTCGGCCGGTTCATCGGGTGGTGGGGACAGCCGGAGAGATACCCCCCGTGGCTCCAGCGTGCGGCCGGGGTCGTCTTCTGGCTTGTCACCGTAATTGTCTTTGCCCTCCCGTTCTTCCTCTTCGGGAAGTACGCCCCGTGGCTTGTGTTCCTTATCGGCGCCCCGTTCTTCCTGAAATGCTGTTTTGCCTGGCGCTCGCTGGAGGAGCATGCACTCGGTGTCGTGCAGGCACTTGACAGCGGTGTGGATGCCGGCCGCGAACAGGTGAAGATGATGGTCTCCCGGGACACGGCAGCGCTCGACCCGGACCACATCCGGTCGGCAGCATACGAGTCCATGACCGAAAACCTCAACGACAGTATTGTTGCGCCCCTCTTTTATTACGCGGTCTTCTCCCTCTGGGGTCTTGGTCTTGCGGCAGCGGCAGTTTTCCGGGCCGCAAATACCATGGACGCGATGCTCGGATATAAGGACGAGCGGATCCGGCTGGGGTGGTTTTCGGCCCGGATGGACGATATCTTCGGGTACATTCCCGCCCGGATTACCACGGCGTACCTGCTTGCGTGGTTTGCGGTAAAGGGGACGTTTACCTCTGCATGGCAGACGATGATCCGGGACGGGAAGAAACGGCCGGGATTCAACGGCGGCATCATCATGGCCGCGATGGCCGGGGGCTGCGGGATCCGGTTTGAAAAACCGGGGGTATATACAATCGGGGACGGGACCTGCTCCCTTGCACGCGAAGGCGGCGCGGCAATCCTCTCTGCCGTGCGTGCGGTCACCCTCGCGTTTGCGGCAACTGCTGCCGGCACACTTATTTTATTGGCTTGGCTGATCCTATAGTACTGTATATGAAGCTGGAAGAACTGAGATTTGGCACCGAGCTCCTCAAGCGCGGCTTTGCATCCATGCAGAAGGGGGGCGTGATCATGGATGTCGTTAATGCCGAGCAGGCAAAGATTGCCGAGAGCGCCGGGGCCGTCGCAGTCATGTCTCTTGAGCGGGTGCCGTCCGATATCCGGAAGATGGGCGGTGTAGCCCGGATGGCAGACCCCGAGAAGGTCCAGGAGATCATCGATGCGGTCTCGATCCCGGTGATGGGCAAGGTACGGATCGGCCACTTTGTCGAGGCGCAGGTGCTCGAAGTGCTCGGCGTCGATATGATCGACGAGAGCGAAGTGCTGACCCCTGCGGACGAAGAGTTCCATATCGACAAGAAAAAGTTCAAAGTGCCGTTCGTCTGCGGTGCGCGGAACCTCGGCGAGGCATTGCGCCGGGTAAACGAGGGTGCGGCGATGATCCGCACGAAGGGTGAAGCGGGGACCGGGAACGTTGTCGAGGCGGTACGCCACATGCGGGCGATCATGGGCGAGATCCGGAAAGTACAGGGCATGGACCTGCAGGAGCGGATTGCGTATGCACGGAGCATCGAGGCGCCGGCAGAGCTCGTGATCGAATGCGCCAGCCGCGGACGGCTCCCGGTTGTGAACTTCTCGGCCGGCGGGATTGCGACGCCCTCGGACGCTGCCCTCATGATGCAGCTCGGGGCCGACGGGGTCTTTGTCGGGTCGGGGATTTTTAAGTCCTCGAACCCCGAGATGATGGCAAAAGCGATTGTCGAAGCAGTCAACCATTTCAACGAGCCCGAAGTCATTGCAAAGGTCAGCAAGGGCCTTGGCGATGCAATGCCGGGCCTCGATGTCCACACCCTCCGGCCCGACGAGGTGTTGCAGACCCGTGGGCGGTAAGATCGTAAAAGTCGGCGTGCTCGCCCTGCAGGGAGACGTGAGCGAGCACACCGATGCTTTTTTTCAGGCTCTTGCATCGTGTGGGTGCGCAGAGGGTTCAACGGTGATCGAAGTGAGGAGCCCGGCGGATCTTGCGGGCTGCGATGCGCTTGCGATCCCCGGAGGGGAATCGACGACCATCTCGCGGCTGATCGACAAGAACGGCCTTTACGAACCGATAAAAAATTTCAAAGGGGGGATCTTTGCGACCTGCGCCGGCATGATCCTGATGGCAACCGATGTCGGGGACTCCCGGATCCACAGTCTCGGGCTCATGGACATGACCGTGGACCGGAACGCCTTCGGGCGGCAGCGGGAGTCGTTTGAGGCCGACATCCCGGTAGAAGGCCTCGATGGCGGCCCGTTCCACGCGGTCTTCATCCGGGGGCCCGTGGTAAACGAGGTAAGGGGCGGAGTGAAGGTGTTAAGCCGCATCGACCAGGGGATCGTTGCCGTGGAAAAGGGAAAGCACATGGCCCTTGCCTTCCACCCGGAGCTCGGCGGCGACCTCCGGCTCCACGAGCGGTTTATCAGGAACCTCTGTGCCTGATCCCACCCTTTCATTATTTTTCCCGCCAACCGTACCGGTCATGTCCCAGGAACTCTCCGGCTTTCGGGAACGTGCCCGCAGTCTCGGCGCAGATTTTGTCGGGATTGCCGATCCTGAAGGCTTCAACAACCCGGACTATAAAGGAAACCGGCCGCAGGCATTTGCCCCCTGGATCCGCTCGATCGTTGTGCTCGGGGTCATCATCCCGAAGGGCTGCGTAGAGCCGCTCCCCAAGGGCAGGGCCGAGTACACGAACACCCTGATGGCAGGAACGGTCACCCTCCGGGCAATGGGGTTTACCCTTGCCCGGGATCTCGAACGGCAGGGATACCGGGCGGCGCTCGTCCCCTCTGAGGGAAGCGAGTTCGGGACCTGGTATGCCGACCGCGAGACGCTTAAGGCCGATCTTTCTCTCAAGTATGCCGCATGGCTCGCCGGCCTTGGCGAGTACGGCCTCAACCAGCTGCTGATCACCCATGAGAACGGCCCCAGGATCCGAATGACCGGGATCCTCACCGATGCGCCGCTCGAACCGGACCGCCCATCGGGACAGTCCTTTGTCCGGTCCGAATGCGCCTCCTGCCAGAAGTGCGTGAAGGTCTGCCCGGTAAGAGCGATCTCCGCGGACGGGACGATCGATCCCACGCTCTGCCGGGATTATATGTTCTCGACGCTCGGCGGCCTCCGGTGCGGGATGTGCCTCAAAGTCTGCCCGCTGTAACCCGGGCGATCCTGCAATATTTTTTACCCGCACTCCACGAATGTCCCTTTATGGCAGCAGGGAGACGGACGCAGAAATCCTCTAAGAACGTCCCGTTCGAAAATATCTCGGAACTTCTTTTTTCCGCACTGAAAAACGGTGACGACTTTGTCCTCACAAGGGAACCCCGTCCCGGGGAAGATCCGGAACCGGGAACCGAACCGGTGATCCATGTTCTGACCGGCAACCTGATCACGCCGTGCCGGCTCAACGGGCTCCTAGGCCGCGCAGCGCTTTATGAGGACGAAGGGACACGAGTTGTTACCTTCAGGGAAAAGGATCTGGTGTCAGGCCGGGAAAAATAAGGGAAGATCCCCTGCCGGGGTGGCCGGATCAGGGGACGTTATGTACCGTTCGGGTTCGTGATCCGCCCGGTAAAGAGAACCGTGCCGGTGTTGTTGTCCTGTATCACGAAGAGGAACGGGTGATCGGCCTTAAAGACCGGCACAGGCACTTCACGGCCCGGGGCTGCCGCCATGGTTTTCATTATCACTGCCGTAGCCGCTGCCGCTTCCGTACCCTCCTCGTTTACCTCGATGTAGGCCTTGTGGACGACATCGCTGATGTACAGGTCTGTTTTCCCGTCCATCCCGGAGAAGTCCGCGTTACTGGTAAATGCCGTCGGCATCCCCATCGTGGAGAGCGTTCCGGGCAGGGAGTACTGTGTTTCGATCTTGAACTTCGGGATGTACACCTTTACCTGCCGGGTGGATGCGTTCTGTTCGAGCGCTGAAAGATTGGCCGGGTCAAGATATGGCACAGCGGCCGAGAGATTGTTATTCCGGGGCAGGAGGATCACCATCGAGAGGCCCTTTCCGTCTTTTGCGGTATACGGCAGGGAGAGCATCTGGATATCTGCGTTCGCTGCATACGGGAAAGTGGCATCTTCATCCGTCCTCTGCATCATTTTTACCGTGACCTCTGACCCGTCGGGAGTGGTAAAGGGGGCATCTGCGGTCAGGTTGGCATCGAACTGCTTCTCCCACGTGCCCTTGAAATAAACGGCGTTCGTGATCACGAGCCGGGTCAGGGAGTCTATGGAGCCAGGGGGAAGGAGGTCGAGGATCTTGTTGTTGGTCTGTCCGGCCACCCAGGAATTGATGGTCTGGCGCGAGGCTTCGGGCTGGTTGACGAAATCAAGGTTGGTCGTGTTTGCCCCGTAGTATTTTTCAGCGGTGGCGGTGTACGCGGGGAGGAAGACATAGGTCTTTTCCGCCCAGAGGGCATTTGCCGTGCTCAGGGTATACCCTGCATCACCGGCATTAATCGCTGCATTCTCCGCGGCATACCCATTCCGCATCACGGTCTGGTTTGCCGGGAAGAAAAAGACGGACCGGATCTCGTCGGCGGTTGTCCCGTTTGCCCCTTCGTAGGTGATGGCAAGAGCAGACGAGATGGAGAACGGCGAGAAGAAGATGTTACCGGTGGCATCTCCCGCGGCAAGCTGGCGGTACAGGCTTGCAGAGAAGAGGTTGTTCGCGTCGGTGACGCTGTCGGCGGAATTCCCGGCAGGTGCAGTGGTCACACCCGGCGACTGGTTCCCGCCATTCCCGGCCTGCACTGCAGGGGTCGAGGTACACCCCGCTGCAAGAAGGAGGAGGGCAAGGGAAGAGACAAGGATCAGAAAACACACGGTATGGCGTTTCATACCGGTGTGTGGGAGGGCTGTTCCATTAAATCTGACGATAACTACGGGTATTCCCGCAGTCATACGTACAGCAACTGTCGGCAGATCTGATTCGTATCACTCTTTTTTCATTGCCTCTGCCTTGAGTTCCTTTGGCATCAGCTCGATTGCATAGCGGAGGGCCGTCCGGGGCATGACCTTTTTGTTGCGCACTACAAAGTCAAACACTTCACCGGTGTGCTTCCGGCTCGCCTCTTTTAAGAGCCAGCCGTAGCCTTTCTGCACCATATCGTCGGTGTCGGTCAGCAGGAGGCCGGCAATTGCAAGCGATTCTCCGAGAAATTTCCCGTGTTTTGCCGGGACGATCAGGGAGACTGCTGCCGCCCGCCGCATCCAGCGGTTCTTCGACTGCGTCCACCGTTCCAGTTCGGCCGTGTACCGGGGGTATTGTTCGATAAAATCGCCCATCGTATGGTTGCAGAGCCCGTCGCAGGATGCCCAGTTCGTGATGTAGGTATCGATCCATCGCTTAAAGACAGCAAGATCTTCCGGTTCGTACCGGCCGGAGAGAGAATGCGCCCACTGCGAGACAACAAACGACTCCTCCATATACCCGGATTTGTACAGTTCCTCGCAGAGGGAGAAGATCTCCTGCTTGTTCTTGTTTTTGATCTCCTTCCAGTACTTTTTTGCAAGGGAGACAACATCGGCGGTCCTGATCCCGTAACAACAGATATCCTCTTTAAAAAAGCGCTTCGATGACTTTTGGATCTCAGGATCTGCCATCTCCTTGAGATCCTGCCGTATCTGCCTGATGACCGGGTCCATGGTCTTTTGTATGGATACACGGATTGATAAGTAAACCGTATCATGGGATCTTACATGAACGATCATGGCAAAGCAGCACAAAAACCGGAAAATTGCGATCATATTTTGATAATAACCTCAGTTTAAACCTAAAACAAAAAAGAAAGTTTTATTAACAGATACAGAAAACTAAACCTAGAAGGGGCATGGCACTCGATCAGACCCAGATTGATACCTGCATAAGCGCCGGATCCGAGGACGATCCGGATTTCAAACTCAAAAACCTGGAGCAGGAAGTCGATCTCATCAAAACATCCATCAAACGTCTCCTGATCGACATCAGGGAACGTATGACGGAGTTCCAGAGCGCGGGAGATCTTGTCCTTCCACAGGATTCCGTATCCTCAGCGGAAGCAGCAGCAAAAGAAGCCGGGAAGGCGGCCATGGATGCGCGGGAGGCAGCACTGGATGCCCGGGAATCGCAGCTTGACGCAGCGGAAGATACCGGAGACGACCCGGAGAGTTCTCCCGACAAAGGGATGCAGGATACCGCGGTCCGGCCGGCGATAGGGGGCGCCTCCCTGAAAAATAATGATGCGCCCGCGGTTCCGGCAGCATCCCTTTCAGGTTTCCTTTCTGCCTTTACTACGCCCTCACGACCCGAACCGGAGAAACCCGGCCTCCAGAAAGTGTTCCATTTGTTTACCTGGACCGATAAAGCGGTAAAAAAATTCGGGCAGGACCGGTTAGAGATCATGCTGGAATCGTACCGGGTCATGGGGTACCTTCCCGCCAGATCAAAAGACGAGATCCTCGGCATCATGCACCTCATACCGGAAGATCTGGGAGTCGCCCATACGGTCAGCGCCAGCGAATATGTGTCCGAGCTGTACTCGCTCCGGAGAATCCTTGTGCCCGACGATATATCTCTCGATCGCGATATGATATCAGTGCTGATGGAACAGCGCCGGCAGGCCCCTTCCGCCGTATCCCGGCCTGCAGAAAATGCAGAACCCCCGCGTGAGACAGAAACGATGGACGATCCCGGACGTGTCCTCAACAGGGGTACCGATCTTGAATGGATGAATCTCCCATCATAGGGAGATCCCCGGTATCCATTTAGTTCTCCCGTAAACAGACAGGAATTATCTCATGCCGTCCCTTTGGACTGCTTTTTGGCCCTGGCCTGGCATACGGGGATTTCATCGCTCTTTTTGCCGTTCTGGGAACCAAGGTACTGCGCCCCCCACGTGCAGAGGGCTTCGAGGATGGGGATGAGGGTTTTGCCGAACTCGGTGATCGCGTACTCGACCCGGGGAGGGACCTCGGGATAGACCGTGCGCCGGATCACGCCGTCTTCCTCGAGTTCGCGGAGCTGTTTGGTGAGCATCTTCGCGTTGACGCCATGCAGGCTTTTTTGCAGCTCCCCGAATCGCATCACGGAATCGCCGAGGTGCCAGAGGATGAGGGGCTTCCACTTCCCGCCGATCACGTCCAGGGTCGCCTCCACGGTGCAGTGGTACGTTTTGCCGTTTTTCACATAGGTCATAGTTACTCCGATGAAAGTCTATTACAATATTGCCCGTATCCCCTATATATTCAGTTGGGGCAGATTTTATCTTAATGATTCAGACTGCCATTGCAGAAAATCGGAATGTAATCTCCCCTGTATATGGCGTCCTTTCAGGAAATCCTGCCGGTAGCGGGATGTAAGGAGTCATCCTATGGAAAAGATCGAGATTTCAGAGAATTTTTTCATCCCGATGCCGGTAGTCCTCGTCGGGACGCAGGTGAACGGACGTGCGAATTTCATGGCCGTGGGCTGGTGTGCCCGGGTGAACGGTAACCCGCCGATGATTGCCTGCGGGCTCCATAACAACCACGCCACAACCGGGGGAATTAAGGCGGCAAAGACCTTCTCGGTCAATATCCCGTCCTCGTCCCTTCTGGTAAAGACCGATTACTGCGGCATTGTGTCCGGGAAGAATACCGACAAATCCGGTGTGTTTGACGTATTCTACGGCACCACAAAGACGGCACCCATGATCCGGGAGTGCCCGGTAACGCTTGAGTGTAATCTCGTCCAGGCGATCTCGCTCCCCTCCCATACGCTCTTTATCGGCGAAATTGCAGGGGCCTGGGCGGACGGCAGGGTCGTAAAAGAGAACAAACCGGATTTCCCGGCAATCGACCCTCTCATCCTGACCATGCCCGACAACCGGTACTGGAAGCTGGGCGTTCATGCCGGCGATGCGTGGAGTGCAGGAAAGGCTCTCGTGGAATCGCAGAAAACAACACCATAACGGAAGTTCATCATGCCTGCAATTATTGTTAACGGGGATCTCTGCACCCGGTGCGGGATCTGTTCGGAAGTGTGCCCGATGGGAATTATCGTCCCGGCGAAAAAAGATGTCCCCGGGGCCGTTCCGGAGACGAATGCCGAGGCCTGCATCCGCTGCGGGCACTGCGAGGTGTACTGCCCGGCAGGGGCGCTCATCGTCAACGACCGGCCCAACGAAAAGGAGATCCTGCTGCCCGGTGCCGGGGAACTCTCGTGCGGGGATATTGGGTTGTACTTGAAGAAACGCCGGTCCGTCCGCCGGTTTACTAGCGAACCGGTCCCCAAAGAGAAGATCCTGCAGGTGCTCGACATCGCCCGATACGCCCCGTCTGGAGGAAACGGCCAGCAGGTCCGGTGGCTGGTTATCCACGACAAGGAAAACGTCCACCGGCTCGCCGGTCTTACCATCGACTGGATGCGGACCTTAAAAAACAGCAGCCACCCGATGAGTGCCTATGTCCCGGGCCTGATTGCCGCATGGGATGCCGGGGCCGACCCCATCTGCCGCAATGCGCCCCATCTCGTCGTCACCCACATCCCGGAGAACAACCCGGTTGCCTCGGTCGACGCACTCATCGCGCTCACCCATTTCGATATTGCTGCACCGGCGTTCGACATCGGCACCTGCTGGGCGGGGTTCCTCTCGATGGCAGCCCGGTCGTCGTACGGGCCGCTCCTTGAAGCACTTGACCTGCCCGAGGGGCGCCAGTATTCCTACAGCCTGTTCTTCGGCACCCCGAAGTACAAGTCCTACGGGATCCCGCGCCGGAACCCGCTGAAGGTGACGTGGGGATAGGGAACCCGGGGGCATCCCCGGAGGATGGGATCTCCTGCCCGTTCCGGGAAGGATAGTATACGCGGACAATCTACGACAAGAATGGTGATTTCATTGACAGATTACGCAACCATCGGAAGGAAAAAATTAACGGAGATCGACGGCGAGGCAGGCCTTGCTGTTGAAGAACGTCTCAACGGGATTTGCCCGGACCTCGCCCGGTACCTGATCGAATATTCGTTTGGCGAGATCTACGCCCGGGAAGGGCTCGACAACAAGACGAAGGAGCAGGCCGTCGTCTCGGCCCTTACCGCAATGGGCACGGCAGCCCCCCAGCTCAAAGTCCACATCCACGCAGCGCTCCATGTGGGCTGCACGCCGGAGGAGATCCGGGAGATCATCATCCAGATGGCGGGCTACGCCGGGTTCCCGGCGACCCTGAACGCGATGGGGACGCTCATGGATGTCCTTTCCGAGACCGGGCAGACCCTTTCAAAAGAGTCCGTCCATGCCGGTTCTACCGGGAGATATGAACGGGGAAAGGAGCAGCTTGCCCGGATCGCCCCGGACCAGGAGCGGGTGCTCAAAGAGACGTTCGACCCCATCAACCCGAACATCACCAAATACGTCATCGAGTTCGGGTACGGGGACATCTACGCCCGGGGAATCCTCCCGATCCGGAACCGGCAGGCAGCAACCATCGCGGCCCTTGCCGCAAAGGGCACGGCCCCCTCGCAGCTCCGGTTCCACATCGGCGGCGGGCTCCGGGCCGGCCTCACCGAAGCAGAGATCGTGGAGATAATGCTGCTGGTCTCGGTCTATGCCGGGTTCCCGGCGGCATTGAACGGCATCCTTGCCGCCCGCGAGGTGGCAGAGGCCCTAAAAGACGAAAAGCAGTAAGCAGGAGAACGAAAATTCAGGAGATCATGTATGGCAAAGGTCGTTGCATTCAACGGGAGCCCCAGAAAGGACGGGAATACGTCCATTCTGATCGGGCACATGTTCGAAGAGCTGGAGAATCAAGGGATAAAAACCGAGCTCGTACAGGTGGGAAAGAAGAAGGTCCGGCCGTGTACCGCCTGTATGAAGTGTTTCGAGAAAAAGGACGGCCACTGCGTTTTTGACGACGATATCGTCAACGGCTGCATCGATAAGATGGTCGAAGCGGACGGCATCATCCTCGGATCCCCGGTGTACTTCCTGGATGTGACTCCGGAGATGAAGGCCCTGATCGACCGGGCAGGTTTTGTCTCCATGGCAAACGGCGGCCTGTACCAGCGCCGGGCAGGAATGGCCGTAGCCGCGGTGCGCCGGTCCGGGGGAATGCGCACGATCGATACCATGCTCCACTTCCTCCTTGTCGGGGGCATGGTGGTCCCGGGCTTCCCGGTCCTTGGTGTGGGGCGGGAGATCGGGGACGTGAACAGGGATGAGGAAGGCATCGGCCGCGCCCGGGAGGCAGGGAAGAACATGGCATGGCTGATCAAAGCGACGGAAAAGGCCCGGAAATCCTGAACAGATCCTAAAAAAAATCCTGCACAATAAACTCACCGGAACGATGAACCCATGACAAACGTTATCGCAGTCAACGGAAGCCCGCGCAAGAAATGGAATACGGCAACGCTCCTCGAACACGCGCTCAAAGGCGCGAAATCCGCGGGTGCAGAGACCGAACTGGTGCACCTGTACGACCTTGACTATAAGGGATGCACCAGCTGTTTTGCCTGCAAGATGAAAGGCGGGAAGAGCTACGGGAAGTGTGCGGTCAAAGACGATCTTGCCCCGGTCCTCGACCGGATCCGAAACGCAGACGCCCTGATCCTCGGATCCCCAATCTACTTCGGGATTGTCAGCGGGGAGATGCGCTCCTTTATGGAACGGCTGATGTTCCCGTACCTTGTCTACGACAAGAACCACTCCTGCCTCTTCCCGAAAAAGATACCCACGGCGTTCGTGTACACCATGAATGTCTCCGAGCAGATCATGAAGGAGCAGTACAGCTGGCCCATCGGCGCAAATGCGGCCGTCTTAAAGATGATCTTCGGGCAGACGTCCGAGACCCTCTTCTGCAACGAGACGCTCCAGTTTAAGGACTTCGACAAGGTGGTCTATTCCTACGCGGACCCGGAGGAGCGGCAAAAGCGCCATAAGGAGATCTTCCCGCAGGACTGCAAGCGGGCCTATGATCTCGGTGCCCGGCTGGTGCAGGCCGCAAAAGGAGCGTGATCCTTCATGGAAGTCTCTGAAGCGATCAGGTCACGGCGGGCGGTCAGGAAGTACCGGCCGGACCCGGTACCGGAGGAAAAGATCTACAAGATCCTCGATGCAGCCAATTGGGCCCCGTCCGCCATAAACCGCCAGCAGTGGGAGTTTATCGTGGTGACCGGAAAGGAGACGATCCGGGAGATGGGGGCCTCGTTCAAGAAAGTTATTGAGGAAATGACCCGGAACCTGTCCGCCTCCTCCGGCCATGGCCCTCTTTCCCGGGAAGAGTTTATCCGGTTTGCAGAGTCGTACGGCGGCGCCCCGGTGGTGATCGTGGTCCTGACCGATGCTGCCGATAACGATGATCTCCGCAGGGCAAACCTGGAGAGTGCGAGCGCTGCGATGGAAAACCTCCTGCTCGCCGCTACTGCGCTTGGGCTTGGCACCTGCTGGATGACCGGCCCCCTGCGGGACGAGAAGGCGCTGCGAAGGATCCTTGCTGTCCCGGACGACCGGGAGCTCGTGGCGGTCACGCCGCTCGGGTACCCGGCAGAAATTCCCCCGGCTCCGGCCCGGGTCGACCCGGAGCTCAAACAGAAAGTGCGGTGGGTGGCATAAGCACCCTCACCGGGCACCTGCAGTACCCCAAAAAGCACATCATTTCGAAAATGAAGAAGACCTGTACTAAAAAGGAGACACCCCGCTATGGAAGCCTTCGAAGCAATCATGACACGCCGCAGTGTCAGGAAATTTAAAGAACAACAGATCCCCGATGCCGATCTGGAAAAGATCCTCCGGGCCGGGACCTACGCCCCGTCAGCCCTCGCCCTCCAGCCATGGGCGTTTGTTATTGTGCAGGACCAGGAATTCTTAAACCGGGTCTCGGACTATTGCAAACCCATCATGATCTCGCTCATGAAGGATGCCCACGATGGGATGTCGGACGCCTTCCGGGAGCTGCTTATAAGCCCCGGCTACTCGATCTACTACCATGCGCCGACCGTTATTATGATCGTCGGGAAAACAGCGAGCCGGTTCCGGGAGATCGACTGCTCGCTCTGCGCTGAAAACATGATGCTTGCCGCCCACGCGCTTGGCATTGGGAGCTGCTGGGTAGGATCGACCGAAGTTGCGTATGAAAACAGGGAGCTCATGGCAGGGTTCCGGATCCCCGATGGCTACAGCCCGGTCGGCACCATCGTATTCGGGTATCCCGATGAAACGCCCGAAGCGCATGACAAACATCCCGCGAAAGTAACGTGGGTACGATAAGGGAAGTGGCAGATCCCTAAAAAAGAACGGCCGGTGTACTGGAGGAAAAGTCACCTGCCGGAGAAACGGCTCTTAAAAAAACTCGGTAGGTTTGATGATTCGATCTATCCGCCGTACGTACGATACGGGGAATATCTGCCCCCTTTTTGAATTCTTTTTCTTTATCGTCGCCCTCTAACCGGATCCCTCTTTCTTGAATACCGCTTCCGCCAGTTCCTTGAGCTGGAGAGAGAATGCATGCTCTGCATACCCGGCGAGGAACGAGAGTGCGCAATAGAACATAACCGTTTTTGTCGTGAAGAGGTTCGTATCGACGCTTACCCCGGATAAGGTCATGAGCCCGCCGGCCACAAAGAGGAAAGCGAAGGTACCGTAGATGATGCCGATGAACGGACGGAGGATGTACCACCAGAAATAACTCAGGTCGAAGTCGTTTTTGCCGCGATGCTCGATGTAGCCGAATATGCTGTAGGCAAGGCTGCCGAGGCCGCCCGAACAGGCGATGTAGATGATCAGCCTCGTAAGGTCATCGAGCGAACCGAGGTACAGCCGGTCGATAAAGGCGAGTACCACAAGGACGACCATAAAGCCGACCGTATAGAGGGCGATAAGGATTGCCCGGGCCCGTTCTTCATCGCTTAGTTGTTTCAGGCAGACCGTAACGGTCTTTCCGGATGCTACCGTTATATCGCGGGATATAAGCGTGCACTCCGGAAGCTGGACTGCTACCGTGTGTTTCCCGGTCGCGAGATCGCTTAAGGTCACCGGTGTGGATTTCCCGGTGAGGGTGCCGTCGAGCAGGACCGGGGCATCGGACGGCAGAGAGAGGACGTTGAGCGCACCGGTCTTTGGCGCTCCGTTGGATACAGAAGAGTCTCCCATGGTGGTACCATAGGAGTTGTATTATTTATTTCTGGTGTATTTTTAAAAGGGGATGTATGCAAAATCCGCAACGATAAGCGGAAGAATAGTGGGGGATTTCCCGGGCAGGGCCCGGCCGGTTCCGGGAAACTGGCAGTATCCGATGGAAGGATAGGAAAAGGATCTCCTGATCACTCGACTTTTTCCAGAATAGACTCGATCCGGTCCAGTTTCTTCTGCATGGCCTCGACTGCCTGCCGCAGTGCCCGAACATCTGCGTGGATATCCTGCAGTTCGCTCTTTCTCTCGTCCGATGCCCCGGCGAGTTTCTCGATCCATTCTTTCAGGTCTTTGGTATCGCCCTCGCGGAAGATGCCGGTCAGTTTCGTGTCCATCAGGCTCACTCCGCTACCTTTGAAAGGATCTGCTCGATGTGATCTACCTGCTTCTGCATGGCCTCGACAGACTGGCGGATCCCGCGCAGTTCCTCATTAAGGTCTGCAATCTCCGTCCGCCGTTCCTCCGATGCCCCGGCAAGTTTCTCAATCCATTTTTTGAGGTCGTCGGTATCTCCCAGTCTCCAGTCCACCATATGGTCACTCCCCTACTTTTTCGAGAATGGTCTCGATCCGGTCCAGTTTTTTCTGCATGGAATCGACCGATTGCTTCAGTGTGGTAATCCCCTGCTGAACATCGCTGATATCTGCAGTTTTTTGTGCCGCGAGCTGTTCCTGTATGCGGATCCATCGCAGCGCACAGTATACTGCAACGATAAGGGCAATAACAAGGACGGCAAAGCCGACAATAAGCGGTGTGATGAGTGCAGCGAGGTTGATATCCAGGGCAAGGCACGCTGCGAGGATAAGGATGAGGATAAGAACGGCAATGCCGGCTTTGGCTGGCCCGTGAAGATCCCGCAGGTTCTGCACCGTCACTCCGACACCTTCCTGAGGATCTCTTCGATCCGGTCCAGTTTCTGCTCCATTTGCGCGAGCTTTTCGTTCGTGGCTGCCACTGCTGCCGCTGCAGCTTTCCGGTCGGTCTTCTGTCCGGCAAGCATCGCGTCGAGGTATTTTTCGATCCATGCCTTCACCGCCATGATCGCCATGTAGATAGCGATAATGATGAGGAGAATCAGGAACGCCTGGACAAGGATCCATGCAAGCAGTACCGCCACATACCCGAATCCCTGGCCGAGCACATTTGTACCCTGGCCGGATCCCCCGTAGCTGTTTGTGATCAGTGCCGCAACGAAGAGTACGACCAGCAGGATCGTCAGTGCGATTACGATCTTTGTTATCCAGTGAAATCCCCGGATTGTTTTTACGAGTTCCATGATCAGTCCTTTTCCATCTTTTCGATTACATTGAGGTTTACGACCAGTTCGAACGGCACCGCCAGGTAGTACCGTTTTAAGTACGGCGGCTCTTCGGAGACCCGGTTGGTGCCGGTAACGAGCCCGGCCTTCTCGAACTGCTTGAGGTAGATGTTCACGAGGGGCCGGGAGATCCCGACCTCTTCTGCGATCTCCCGTGCGAACTTTTCCTTTTGGGAGATTGCCCTGAGTATGCAGAGCCGCTGTTCGTTTCCGAGAAAACTCAAGGTCCGGGCAAGTTCCGGCAGGGTTTTTGGGCTTTGCATCTATGTGTTTAATTATTTTTACACATGATAAAATTTTGTGTTGCCATTGCCCGGCACGTACCGGATCCCACAAAGCGGGCAAGGGGGGTGGGGGGCACCCTCCCCCACTATAAAAAAACCGGTCGGCCCGGGCTTTTACAAAAGAGGGGACCCCCTACCCCCTCCGGCCCGGGCGTCCGGCGTGGGCGGGAAATTTTTTGTCACATACACATGTGATAATCGCATGTACATGCGAATATCGCATCATTATGTGACAACCGGATTTTGCGATTTTTTTATTTTAGCCCGCGAGTTGCAGGGCCAGTTCCCCGCCCGGAGCGATCCGGTAGTACCGCTCTTTCCGGTTTTTTGTTGGCCCGGATACTTCCCGGATCAGGTCTGCTGCCAGCATCACCTTGAGAATATTGGAAAATGTCCCTTGCGAGAGTACCGGTATCACCGCCCGCTTCCCGGTGACGGCATCGGTCTTTGTCTTCGAGACGTTCACCCGGACCCCCGATTTCTTCACCGGGACATAGAACGCTTCCAGCTGGGTGAAGAGGTACGACCGGGGAAGGATCCGGGTCCGGGCGTCGTCCTTTCCCGGCGTCCCGGCCAGCACCCCAAGGATCCGCATATAGTTCGGGTTTGCGGCGATCTCCCGGAGCGGGATTTTGGGAACCGCCCGTTTTTCTCCCGGTCCCGTGACACCTTTACGGCCCTCGAACGCATAATACGCATCGCCGTCCAGCCAGAGCGAAATCTGGAAAAGGGCAAGGGCGAGGTCTTTTGACCCTCCCGAGAGATCGAACGTGAACCGGGCATCGGGGAACTCCCGTTTGATCTTCTGTACGGCTGCGGCAACCGAGACTCCTGCCGGGGGAGCGATGTACACGAGCGTGGCGGGAATTGCAAGAGTGGCGGTGTGGGCCTTCGCCTTCGTGACCGCTTCCCGGACTGCGTTTTTGTGCGCTTTTGTCTCTTCACTGTCCCGGGACGTGTTGTTGTAGATCTCCGTGTCGGCGAAGATGACGATCCGGGTGATGTCCTGAAGGTCCCGGACCGCCGCCGCACAGGTGGATTCCGCCTTCTCTCCCGCCGCTACGATATGGATGTGCTCCTGCCGCTCCATGATCAAATTCCGGACGTGCCAAAAGAAATCCTTGCCGGGGGTTTAGAGCAGGAACAGCCCGAGGAAGAACGATGCGGCGTTCATGACAAGCGAGCACACACCGGCGGCCGGCCATTTCAGCCCGAGGAGCCGGTTGAGGATTACCGCTTCCACAACGACAACGAGACTTTCCCCAATCAGCGGATAATACGCAGCGTCTACGTATGGAGGCAGGACAAACCAGAGGTAGGGCAGGGTAAGGGCGGTGCAGAGCGCCCCGGCAAATACGATCCTTATGGCGGGAAGACTCCGGTCGCGGAAGGCGTACCGTACGAGGACGAAAAGGACGGGGATCTCGATCGCCCATGTGGTCACGAGCGCGAGGAGGAACCGGGTCTCGTAGAGCGTCCTAACACCCGGCCCCGAAGAGGGAGAGGATACCGCAGTACAAGGACTCGACCGGGCCTTTCCCGCCAGTATTAACGTTCTGTACGGCGGGCGTGGCGTTTTCAGCTCCCGGTACCGGGATCGCAAAATGCTGGTCGCAGACCCGCATCGCCGGCATCATCTGGCCGGACCAGTTATCGCGGTACATGAGCATCGTGGAGGGATCGACCTTTTGTAAGTAGACCTCGCAGGCAGTCCGGTTTTTACTTGCCGCGTCCCGGCATGCAATGGATTTGGGGGTATCCTTGACATACGTGTCATTAATGAACCAATTACCGCACCCTTTGTCTTTTGTCGGGCTGCATTCGGTCACGAACTGATCGCAGAGTGCAGACTCCTCATAGGTTTCGTTCTCGCAGGCACGGTATTCCGGCGTGACTTTGTAGTAGTCACCGTTCCCCCGTGCCATGTCGAACGGCTGGAGCATGGTGCAGTTCGATGGCATCGGGGTTGACGCAAAATTAGCGACCGAGAAGCTGCGGTTGCCCGCCGTTCCCGAAAGATCGCACCGGTTGATATGCCGGTAGTTCAGGTAGTAGGGCTCGTAGACAACACAGCCGTATCCCGGGCAGCTCGCGGAATAGGAAAAGACGGTCTCGGACGTATTCTCCGGGGCAGTATGTGAAGAAAAGGACGGCGATCCGGGATAGGCGGTGTACCCGTAGCAGGTGACGGTGTACTGGATGCTCCCGTTATAGGGGATACCGTTCTCTTCGAAGTAGACGTACGTGTTGGTGGGTATCGAGACATCGCCCAGTGCCGGAGCGGCGGCACAGGCAAGGAATGCAACAAATGACAGGACAACGAGGTAAGAGAAGGGCTGTCGGGGACTCATGCTATCGCATCTTATTATACGGTTTTGTGTTTTTTCCCAATATAATAAGGTACATACCCTCTCTGTGGCATGCCGGCGTACCGTTTCCGTACCTTTATCTAACTGCTAAAAGAGATGGAACATTACGCGATTGGAGGAACACGCCATGGCCACCGACCCGGTCTGCTTTATGATCGTTGACGAGGAGAACAACCCGTTTGTGAGCACCTACAAAGGAACAAACTATTATTTCTGCTGCAACTACTGCAAGAAGCAGTTCGATGCAGATCCGAAGAGGTATAGCCGTATTCTTGCCGATGTGAATGTGGACTTAACCGGGTGCTAATGTCCGGCTCCAGAAGCCCCCGGGGAGGTTTCGCGCGGACTCCCGATATCCGGGCGGGTCGGCCCCGGTGCCGGCGTATGACGGCACTGCCGTCGATCATTCGCGCACGACAGACAACAACCTATAATGCCGAACATGAGCAATATTTCCTCCGTTGAATAATCCTTTTTAATACTCCCATACAACATCCCAAAGGTCCCGCCATGAACACGCCATCAGTCGTTGACAGCATCCTCTCTGCACGCTACCTCCGGAAAGGAGAGAAGACTTACGAAGACATCTGCCGCAGGGTCGCATCGGCCCTTGCGGAGGACGAAAGCGATAAGGCCCGGTTTTTCGAGGCAATGGTCTCGCTGCGTTTCCTGCCCAATTCCCCGACGCTCATGAACGCGGGCACCGAGATCGGGCAGCTCTCGGCCTGCTTTACCCTGCCGGTCCCGGACTCCATCGACGGGATCTTCGATGCGATGAAGGAAGGGGCGATCATCCACAAGACCGGCGGGGGAACGGGATACAACTTCTCGCATATCCGCCCCGAGGGCTCTCCCGTGCAGTCCACCGACGGGGTCGCGTCAGGGCCGATCTCGTTCATGCGGGTCTTTAACGCGGCGACCGATGTGATTAAGCAGGGCGGGCGCAGGCGCGGGGCAAACATGGGGATCCTCAATGTCTGGCACCCCGACATCCTCTCGTTCATTGCGGCAAAGAAAAAGGAGGGCGACTTCTCCAACTTCAACATCTCGGTGATGGTAAACGACCGGTTCATGGACCTCGTGGAGAAGCAGAAGTTCGCCGATGTCTGGCTGACCAACCCGCACTCCGGCCAAAAGGTGACGGTCGGCGATATCTGGACCGGGATCGTAGACGGGATCTGGAAGAACGGCGAGCCCGGGATCCTCTTCTACGATGAGATCAACCGGCACAACCCGACGCCGCAGCTTGGGGAGATCGATACCACGAATCCCTGCGGGGAACAGCCGCTCCTGCCTTACGAGAGCTGCGTTTTAGGCAGCATCAACCTCGCGGCATGTATCCGTGACGGTGCCTTTGACGAGAACCTCCTGCGCGACACGGCACGGATGGCGACCCGGTTTTTGGACCTCGTGATCGAGAAGAATGTCTTTCCCATTCCGCAGATCGCGGAAGCCACGAGAAGGACGCGGAAGATCGGCCTCGGGGTCATGGGCGTGCACGACGCGATGCTCCTTCTGGGTATAACCTACGATTCGGAGAAGGGTCGGGCCTGGTGCGAACAGGTGATGAAGACGATCACCGATACCGCCATCGAAGAGTCCCACCGCCTTGCCGGAGAGAAAGGTACGTTCCCTGCCTGGCAGGGCAGTATCTGGAAGGACTACACGGTGCGAAACGCTGCGATGACGACCGTTGCCCCGACGGGGACGATCTCGCTTCTCGCCGGGTGTTCGAGCGGGATCGAGCCGGTCTTCTCGTTTGCCTATACCCGGAAGAACACCGTCGGCAAGGTCTTTGTGATCGTGAACCCGGTCTTTAAGGAAGCGCTCCTTACTACCCTGACCGCCATGGGATATGCCGGGGACGAGCGGGAGAAGAAGGCGGGCGAAGTGATCTCGCACGTCCATGAGAAGGGGTCCGTGCAGGACGTTCTTTGGCTGCCGGCGGAGTTCCGGGCACTCTTCAAGACCGCGCTCGATATTCCGTGGCGCGACCACATCCGGATGCAGGCGAGCTTCCAGAAGTACGTCCACGCCTCAATCAGTAAGACGATCAACATGCCGAACACGACCACAAAGGAGGACTGTGCCGAGGCACTTCTCATGGCGTGGAAACTGGGCCTGAAAGGTATCACGATCTACCGGACGGGCAGCAGGGAGGACGTGGTCCTTGCATTGAAAGAAGAGGCAAAGACGCCTGCCCCGGCTCCCGCTGCCGCCCCGGCTATGCGGCCCGTGCCGGTCACGCATCCCACGATATCGAACTCTATCGACCGGCCCAAGGAGCTTGCCGGCCGGACCTACCTCTGCCAGTCCGGGTGCTGCCGGCTCTACGTGACCGTCAACCTGCTCGACGGGACGCCCATGGAGGTCTTCATCCGGACCGTAGGGAACGGCGGCTGTGATGCGAACAGCAGCGCCCTTGGCCGGGCCATCAGCACCGGCCTCCAGAACGGCGTGCCCTACGGAAAGTTTGTCAAGCAGTTCGCGAAAGTCAACTGTATCTCGGCGATCAAGAATCCCTCGTCCGAAGGGCATTCCTGCGCGGATGTGGTGGGGCGCTGCATCGAGCTTTCGGCGAAAAACGAGAGCATTGCAACCTTAAACGACTGGAATATCTCAAAGACCGGGGAGAAACGGCTCTGCCCCGAGTGCCACGAACCGCTCGATTTCGGTGAAGGGTGCAACCAGGGGATCTGCAAGCACTGCGGCTGGTCCGGGTGCAGTTAACCGGGATTCTCCCAAAATCATTTTTGAGAGTTGTATTAAACAGTAATTATTTATATAACGGATCAATCGGCATTTAAACGTACCCCGGCCAACACCTAGTACATTTTCGGTGTGGCCTTTCGCATGTTTTCGGTTCTGTATGTCGATGACGACCCTGCTCTCCTCGATATCGGAAAGACTTTTCTCGAACTGTCGGGCAGGATCCGGATCCATACGGTAAATTCCGTCAGCGAGGCACTTCAGGAGATCCAGCACCGGGACTACGACGGCGTCATCACCGATTACGAGATGCCCCACATCAACGGCATCGCGTTTCTCCGGTACGTCCGCGAACATTACCGGGACCTCCCGGTCATTCTTTTTACCGGCCGGAGCCGGGAGGAGATCGCGATCGAGGCGCTCAACTCCGGGGCCGACTTCTATCTCCAGAAAGGCGGCGACCCGAAGTCCCAGTTTGCCGAACTGGAGTACAACCTCCTGCACGCCATCGAACGCCGCAAAGCACAGGAAGAGCTGAAGGAATCCCGGCAGCTGATGGCAAATATCATCGATTTCCTCCCCGACGCTACCTTTGCCATCAACCGGAATAACGTTGTAATTTCGTGGAACCGGATGATGGAGAAGATGACCGGGATTACAGCGGGAGAAATTATCGGCAGGGATACCTATCGCGAGGCGCTGGCCCGGTTCAACGAGCAGCGGGTCCCCCTTATCGACATCGTCATCAGGCCCGATCTGGAGGTCCCGGGGATACAACTGGTCCAGGACGGGAAAGCACTCATCTCGGAGTTTTACAGCCCGAAGGCCTATACCGGAAAGGGGGCCTTCCTCTGGCTGATCGCTTCGCCCCTCTACGATGCTGCGGGTAACGCCATCGGGGCGATCGAGTCCATCCGGGACGTCTCGCAGCGGATGGAGGCCGAAAAGAGCCTTAAACAGGCGCACGGGGAGCTCAACGCAGCATACGAACAGCTTGCGGCAACGGAGGAAGAGCTGCGCCAGAACTACGAGGAGCTCTCGAAAAGCCAGACAGAGATCCACAAAAGCGAGGAGCGGTACCGGAACATCGTGGAAGACCAGACAGAGTTTATCTGCCGGTTTTCCCCCGTCGGCCATCTCACCTTCGTAAACGGTGCATACTGCCGGTACTTCGGTCTCGATCCCCGGGGCTGCATCGGGAAACCGCATACGGTTAAAATCCCGGAGGAAGACCGCGGGAATATGAAGCGGCACCTTGCCGAATTCTCCCCGGAGCACCCGGTTGCATCGATCGAACACCGGATCGTGATGCCGGACGGGAACGTGCGCTGGCAGCGGTGGAGCGATCGTGCGGTCTTTGACCGGAATGGGAAGGTGGTAGAATACCAGTCGGTCGGCCGCGACACGACAGACCAGCACGGCATGATCGACCAGCTCAAAACAACCAATACGGAGCTCTCTGCCGCGTACGAGCAGCTTGCGGCAACGGAGGAGGAGCTGCGCCAGAACTACGAGGAGCTCTCGAAAAGCCAGCACGATCTCCACGAAAGCGAGGAGCGGTACCGGAACATCGTCGAGGACCAGTCGGAGTTCATCTGCCGGTTTACTCCCAACGGGCGTCTCACCTTTGTAAACGGTGCGTACTGCCGGTACTTTGGCCTCGATCCCCGAAACTGTATCGGGAAGCCTCACACGGTCACGATCCCGGAAGAAGACCGCGAAAAAATGAAGCATCACCTAACCGGGTTCTCCCCGGATCACCCGGTTGCCGTGATCGAACATCGGATCGTGATGCCGGACGGGAAGGTACGCTGGCAGTGGTGGAGCGACCGGGCGGTCTTTGACCGTGACGGGAAAATCGTGGAATACCAGTCGGTTGGCCGCGATACCACGGACCAGCACGGGATGGTCGACCAGCTCAGGCGGACGAACACGGAGCTCAACGCAGCGTACGAACAACTTGCAGCGACCGAGGAGGAGCTGCGCCAGAACTACGAGGAACTGGCAAAGAGCCAGCACGATCTCCACGAAAGCGAGGAGCGGTACCGGAACATTGTCGAGGATCAGTCGGAGTTCATCTGCCGGTTCCGGCCCGACGGGACGCATATCTTCGTGAACGATGCCTACTGCCGGTATTTCGGGAAGAGCCGGGAGGAGATAGCCGGCCACCGGTTCGTGCCGGAAATCCCCAAAGACGACCAGGTACGCCTTTCGGCCCATTTTGCCGCGATCACTCCGGACAACCCGGTGCACACGGTCGAGCATCGGATCCTGATGCCCAACGGCGAGGTGCGGTGGCAGCAGTGGTCGGACCGTGCGGTCTTTGGCCGGGACGGGAAGGTGACGGAGTACCAGTCGGTGGGCCGGGACATCACCGACCGCAAGTTCACGGAACAGGCGCTTTCCGAGGCAAACAGGAAGCTCACCCTCCTCTCGGGCATCACCCGGCACGATATCCTCAACCAGCTTACGGCGCTCCAGGGGTATCTCGGGTTAATCCAGACAAAGGCGACCGAGGCATCCATAAAAAGTCTCGCGGAACAGGCACTCCATACGGGAGAGGTCATCCACGACCAGATCTCGTTTACCCGGCAGTACGAGAGCATCGGCACCCAGAAGCCGCTGTGGCAGAACGTGTATGCAACCGCTGCGGGCGTCAGCCGTGACGGCGGGTTCCGGATGGTGACAGTGGATCCCTCCCTGAAAGAGGTCGAGATCTATGCCGATCCCCTCCTGAAGCTGATCTTTTACAACCTGTTCGAGAACTCCTGGATGCACGGCGGCCGGGAAGTGAAGATCCGGGTGGACGGTACCGTGACAAACGGCGGTGCCGAGATCGTGGTATCCGATGACGGGAAGGGGATATCCGTAATGGAAAAGGAGAAGATATTCAAAAAAGGGTACGGCAAGCATACCGGCCTCGGGCTGTACCTCGTAAAGGAGATTCTTTCGATCACCAGTATCGCCATCCTGGAAAACGGCGAACCCGAAAAGGGTGCCCGGTTTACGATCCAGGTGCCGGTCGGCATGGTCCGGAAAGTGTCCGGATAAAGTTTTCGGGCCCGGCCAATCTTCCGGTGGCGGCTGTTTTTATCCCGGTTTTCTGGTCCGATCCTGTTTTACAGGCGCTTTTAAGACCGCTTCCGCTCACGTGCCGGAAATACAAAAAAAGTGATGGTATTTAGATAAAGAGCGGAGCAAGCACGAGCGTTAAGGTTGCAAGGAGCTTGATGAGCACGTGGAGCGACGGGCCGGCCGTGTCCTTGAACGGATCGCCGAGCGTGTCGCCGATAACTGCTGCCTTGTGGGCCTCGCTGCCCTTGCCGCCGTGGGCACCGCTCTCAACGAATTTCTTCGCATTGTCCCATGCACCGCCGCTGTTGTTGAGGATGAGTGCAAGGAGGATGCCGGTGATGGTTGCTACCATGAGGAAGCCGGCGAGGGCCTCGTGTTTCATGGTGACACCGATGATGATCGGGAACCCGATCACGAGGATGCCGGGGAGGATCATGTTCCTGAGCGCACCCTGGGTCGTGATATCGATGACAGCCGCGTAGTCAGGTTTCTTGGTGCCTGCCATGATGGCGGAGTCCTTGAACTGGATGCGGACTGCTTCGATAACCGACTGTGCGGTCTTGGAGACTGCGCGGATGGCTAAGCTTGCAAAGAGGAAGACGAGCATTGCACCGAGAAGCGCACCGACAAAGACCGGGACGCTTGCAAGGTTGACGACATCGAATGCCTTTGAGGTGAGCTTCGCGATATCGGCCATGTAGGCGTTAAAGAGCAGGAATACTGCGAGCGATGCGCTGCCGATTGCATAGCCCTTGGTGAGTGCCTTTGTAGTGTTACCAGCTGCATCGAGGGAGTCCATGCGTTTCCTGACTTCTTCAGGTGCGCCGCTCATCTCGACGATACCGCCGGCATTGTCGGCGATAGGCCCGAAGGTATCCATGGCAAGGACGTATGCACAGACCATCAGCATACCGACGGTTGCAACGGCAGTGCCGTAGAGACCGCCGTTTTCGACACCGGTCATGCTGCCGAACCAGTAGGAGAGCAGGAGCGAGATGCCGATGAGGATGGCGGGAACTGCGGTGGTTTCAAGACCGACCGAGAACCCGGTGATGATATTTGTCGCTGCCCCGGTCTCGGATGCGTCGGCGATCTCTTTTACCGGCCGGTAGTGGTGGTCGGTATAGTAGAGAGTGACACGGAGGAAACAGACCGAGAGGACGATGCCTACGAGGCCTGCGTAGAAGAAGTACATCCAGCCGGTTGCCGATCCAAGGAGCCACTGGACCCCGAAGAAGAGGAAGACTGCGGAGATGATCGCCGTGATATAGTACCCGCGGTTCATGGCGTCCATCGGGTCTGCGCCGTCCTTTCCTTTAACGGTGAGGATACCGATCATGCTCGCAAGGAGACCGAGGGCACACATGACAATCGGGAAGAGGACACCGTTCACGCCAAAGACCGGGAAGAGCGCAACACCGAGGATCATCGCACCGATGTTCTCGGCTGCGGTGGACTCAAACAGGTCGGCGCCACGGCCGGCACAGTCGCCCACGTTGTCGCCAACGAGGTCTGCGACCACGGCCGGGTTCCGGACATCGTCTTCGGGGATACCGGCTTCGACCTTACCCACAAGGTCTGCACCGACATCGGCGGCTTTCGTATAGATACCGCCGCCGAGCTGGGCAAAGAGTGCGACAAAGGAAGCACCAAAGCCAAAGCCGAGGATGACAAACGGCGTTGTCTGCGGGTTTGCACCGAGCACGATATAGGTCAGGGAGACCCCGAGGAGCGACATCGAGGTGATGATCAGGCCCGAGATTGCCCCGCCGCGGAACGAGAAGTCAAGCGCTTTCCCGTCGCTGTGCTGGGCTGCCGCTGCGGTGCGGATGTTGGTCCTGACCGCAATGGACATGGCGACCACACCGGCGATCGCACTGCACGCGGAACCGATGATGTAGGAGAATGCCGTGTCAACGGCAAGCGCCTGCTGCCCGGTAATATAATAGACAACAAATATCAACACGGCAAGTATGATCGCGATGATGGCGATTGTCGAGTACTGACGCTTGATGAATGCTTCCGCACCCACCTTGATCGCATCGGAGACCTCGCGCATCTTCTGCGTCCCCTCGTCCTGGGAGAGGAGGTTACGCGCCAAAAGTGCAGCAAGGGCCAGTGCGATAATGCATATCACAATGACAAGCAGTAATGCTGTTTCGATCATTCCATTTCCTCCCGGATGGTACCATGGGTCATCCGCGTACAGGAACAGCCCTCACGGATCATGACGTTAAACACGCACATGACAGAACAGCCGGCTGTACCGTGAATCCATACCCCATCAGGTCTGAACAACTAACGGGCAAGCCTTCCTGCCCGGATATATCCACCCCAAAGGACGGCAGCATGACACGGGACAACCGGGCCCTCACGCCGGCAGCCAATCCTCAGGACAGTATTAGTGCAATTTTGTTACATTAAACTTTTATCATCCCGATCCGGGGGAATCCGGGGAAAATCCGTTGAGTTTTCGGGCAGGTAATCCGGTTATTTCCCGTCCCGGGGGTAGTTTTCCGCATCCGCGTGGAAATCGTGCCCGTTTTACGAAAAACCGCCCGGAATTCCGGAAAAATGCCGGAAAAATTGTTCCGCGGGCAGGTTTTCCGGCACGATTCAATATGATTAATAATGAAAAATACGCATAGTTCATTCAGGGTGGATGTTAGCGTGCAGTATCTTCTCTTTCTCATCCTGTTCCCGCTGCTCGTGGCGCTTTTTATGCCCGTGGTACGCCGCGATACCGAGCGGGGCTGGATTGTAAAACTCTCCGCACTCGCAACCGGCATCGTGACCGTCCTTGCGCTGGTGACCCTGTATGACAAAGGCGCCGTCTATTTCGGCGGGTTCGATGTGGCGCCCGTAAACCTCCTGCTCTTCGGGCTCGAGATGGCCATGGCGGCGCTGCTGCTCTGGTACGCGGTAAAGTACCGCCATTACCTTGCGCTGGCCCTCGTGGTCGTCCAGACGGCGCTTATTATCTGGTTCGAAGCAACGTGCTCTTCTGCGGCCGATGTTGCATACCCGCTCTTCTCCGATCCGTTCTCGCTTGTCATGGCCCTGATTATCGGTATCATCGGGAGCCTGATCTGCGTGTACTCGCTCGGGTACATGCGGCACTTCTACGAACACCATCCGGAGATCCCCGACCGGACCAGCACGTTCTTTTTAATCATATTCGTGTTCATCTCCGCGATGTTCGGCCTCGTATTCTCCAACAGCCTTGTCTGGGTGTACTTCTTCTGGGAAGTGACAACGCTCTGTTCGTTCCTGTTGATCGGGTTTACCAAGACCGACGAAGCCACCAGGAACTCGTTTACCGCCCTATGGATGAACGTGCTCGGCGGGATTGCATTTATTATTGCGCTGATCTGGCTTGCGGCCGTGCCCGGCGGAATGCTCTCCCTCGATCAGGTTCTTGCCGGCGGAAAGGCGCTCATCCTCATCCCGGCAGCACTCATCGGGTTTGCGGGTCTCACGAAAGCCGCCCAGATGCCGTTCTCCTCGTGGCTCGTGGGCGCAATGGTAGCCCCGACCCCGGTCTCCGCGCTCCTCCATTCGAGCACGATGGTAAAAGCCGGTGTCTATATCCTCGTCCGGCTCGCCCCGGTGTACGCGTTTACCGCAACCGGCCTCGCCCTCTCAATGGTCGGCGCCATCACCTTCCTTGTCGCATCGGGCATTGCGATCTCCCAGACAAACGCGAAACGGGTTCTTGCCTACTCTACGATCGCGAACCTCGGCCTTGTCGTTGCCTGTGCGGGTATCGGCACGTACGAGGCGATCTGGGCCGCGATACTGCTCATAATCTTCCACGCGATTGCAAAGTCGCTCCTGTTCCTCTCCGTGGGGACCGTGGAGCACCGGATCCGGAGCCGGGATATCGAGGACATGAACGGCCTCATCACCCGGACCCCCCGGCTCGCCGCAATGATGGTTATCGGGATCGCCGGCATGTTCCTTGCGCCGTTTGGTATGCTGATCTCCAAGTGGGCGGCAATCCAGGCGTTCATCAACGCACCGTTCGGCTTCGTGCTCGTGATCATCCTTGCCTTTGGCAGTGCGCTCACGGTCTTTTTCTGGGCGAAATGGATGGGAAAACTGCTCGTCGTTACCCCGGATAAAGAGAATGTCGAGGGAGCGGTCGATAAGAACGAATGGATTGCTCTCGTGAGCCTTGCGGGGCTTACGACGGTTACCTGTTTCATCTTCCCGATCATCTCGAAGATCCTCATCGAGCCGTTCCTGTCGGCAAACTACGGGAACATTGCCCGGCTCTCGCAGGACAACGTCCTGATCATGATGATGATGCTTTTCCTAATCGTCGTCCTGCCGCTCTCGATTCTCCTGCCGCACCGGAAGCACCGGCAGCTGCCGCCCTACATGGGAGGGGTCGTGACCGCGCCCGACATGCACTTTGAGAATGCGCTCGGGGCAAAGACCCCGCTGAGCCTGGGCAATTACTACCTTGGCGGATGGTTCGGCGAGACGAAACTCCGCACCGCCGGCATCTACGTCTGCGTGGTGTTCATCGCGGTCATGTTCGTGACTGCGCTTGCAGGGGGGATGGTCCTGTGATATCGCTTGTGTACGCTGTTATCTTTATCCTGCTCGCACCGCTCGTCGGCGGGCTCCTCTCGGGGATCGACCGGAAGGTCACGGCCCACATGCAGGGCCGGGTCGGCCCCTCGATCTTCCAGCCCTTCTACGATGTAGGCAAGCTTTTTGAGAAAGACCCGGCCGAGGTCAACGGCACGCAGCGCTTCTACGTGATCAGCTACTTTGTCTTTGCCGTCTTTACCGGAGCGCTCTTCTTTGCCGGGGGCGACCTCCTGCTGGTGGTCTTTGCGCTTACGCTTGCCGAGGTATTTCTGGTCCTCGGGGCGTATGCGGCATACTCGCCGTACAGCCACGTCGGGGCGGAGCGCGAACTGCTCCAGGTAATGGCCTACGAGCCGATCATGATCCTCTCGGCGGTCGGCCTCTACATGGTCACAGGTTCCTTTGCGGTAAGCGATATCCTCAATTACCCGATGCTTCTCGTGATCCTCCTGCCGGGCATCTTCCTCGGGTTCCTCTACGCACTCACCATCAAGCTGCGCAAGTCGCCTTTTGATATCTCGACTTCGCACCACGCCCACCAGGAGATCGTCAAAGGCGTGACAACCGAGTTCTCGGGCCCGAACCTCGGCTTTATCGAGGTCACGCACTGGTACGAGCTCGTGTTCCTGCTCGGGTTTGCCTACCTGTTCTTTGCCGCGAACTGGATCGTTGGCATCATCGCGGTCATTATCGTCTTCCTCTTAGAACTCTTTATCGACAACACGAACGCGAGGGTGAAGTGGCAGCTCGCCGTAAAAAGCACGTGGGCGATCACGCTTGTCGTTGCGATTGCAAACCTTGCCGTCCTTGCCTATGTGGTGGTGGTCTAAATGGCATACTTACAGAAATCCCCCTGGCTCATCCATTACGATGCATCGAGCTGTAATGGCTGCGATATCGAGATCCTCGCCTGCCTGACACCGATGTACGACGTGGAGCGCTTCGGGATCATCAATACCGGCAACCCCAAGCACGCGGATATCTTTGTCGTGACCGGCTCGGTGAACGAGCGGAACAAGTACGTGATAAAAAACATCTACGACCAGATGCCGGACCCCAAAGTCGTTGTCGCGATTGGCGTCTGCGCCACTTCGGGCGGAGTCTTCCGCGAGTGCTACAATGTCTCGGGCGGGGTCGACATGATAATCCCGGTCGACGTGTACGTGCCCGGGTGTGCCGCCCGGCCCGAATCGATCATCGACGGGATCGTAAAAGCCCTCGGGATCCTTGAAGAGAAGCGGACAGCGGCCGTGATGGGCGTTACCCGGGAGCAGCCGGCCCCGGCTGCACCGGCCGAGAAGCCTGCGGGAGGTGCGTGAGATGGCACAGGAACAGGTCACGGTCCCGATATCAGTCGGGGAACTCGTGGAGCGGACGGCGCAGATGAAGAAGAACGGCTGCCGCCTTGTCCAGATCGGCTGCACGAAAGTCGGCGACGACTACGAGATCAATTACCTCTTCGACAAGGAGTTCGCGCTCACGAACCTGCGCATCACCGTAAAACAGGACACGGTCATCCCGAGCGTGAGCAGCGTGTACTTCGGGGCGTTTGTGTACGAGAACGAGATCCACGACCTGTACGGGATCGCGGTTACGGGCATGAACATCGACTTTAGCGGCCACTTCATCCAGACAACGGTCAAACATCCGTTCTCGGTGACGATCACCAAGGAGGGGAGCTGATCATGGGAAAACAGATCACGGTTCCGTTCGGGCCCCAGCACCCGGTGCTGCCCGAGCCGATCCACCTCGACCTCGTTTTGGAGGATGAGACGGTCGTTGACGCAATCCCCTCGATCGGCTACGTCCACCGGGGCCTCGAAAAACTCGTGGAGAAACGCGAGTACCCCGAATACATCTACGTTGCGGAACGGATCTGCGGGATCTGCAGTTACATCCACAGCAACACGTACGCGGAGTGCATCGAGCAGATCATGCATATCGAGGTTCCCGAACGGGCCCAGTACCTCCGGACCATCTGGTCGGAGTACTCCCGTCTGCACTCCCACCTCCTCTGGCTCGGGCTCTTTGCCGACGGAATGGGATTCGAGAGCGTCTTCATGAACGCATGGCGGCTCCGCGAGCATATCCTCGACGACATGGAGGCGACCACGGGCGGGCGGGTGATCCAGGGCGTCTGCAAGGTCGGCGGGGTCAGGAAGGATATCGCCCCTGAGAAACTCGACGAGATGCTCAAGGGACTCAAAGGGATGGAGCACGAGCTCCGCGATTTGACGGACGTGTTCTTAAACGATGCATCGGTGATCCACCGTCTCCGCGGCGCCGGCGTGCTCAAGACCGAGGACGCGTATTACCTTGGCGCTGTCGGGCCTACAGCCCGGGGGAGCGGCGTTCCCATCGATATCCGGCAGACCGGCTATGCGGCCTACGGGAAGATCAACTTCAAACCGGTGGTGGAGACGGCAGGGGACAGCTATGCCCGGTGTGCGGTCCGGGCAAAGGAGCTCTATACCTCGATCGATATCATCGAGCAGTGCATCAAAAAGATCCCCGAGGGCCCGGTGGACATGAAGGTCACCGGCGCACCGGACGGCGAGTTCTTCGCCCGTGCCGAGCAGCCCCGGGGCGAGGTTGTCCATTACATCAAGGGGAACGGGAAGAAGAACCTGGTCCGGCACCGGGTGAGAACCCCGACGTTCACAAACATCCCGCCGCTCGTGACCCTCTTAAAGGGCTGCCAGCTGGCGGACGTGCCGATTGTCGTTTTGTCGATCGATCCCTGTATCGGCTGTGCGGAGAGGTGATGCGGGCATGACGTACTTCCAGAACGCTAAAACCATTGTAAAGAGCCTCTTTTCCCGGCCCTCGACCCTGATGTACCCGGCAAAGCCGGCAAAGAAGATGGCCCTTTCCCGGGGTCACGTGACCATTGACCCGGCAAAGTGCATTACCTGCCGGTCCTGCCAGCGCAAGTGCCCGGCGCAGGCGATTGTGGTGGACGTGAAGGAAAAAACCTGGGAGATCAACCGGTTCCGCTGCATCATCTGTGCCTCCTGCGTCGAGGTCTGCCCCACGAAGTGTCTCGCCATGGATCCCCAGTACCCGGAGTCCACGACTGCCCGGGGCGGGATCTACAAGGTGACGGTGGCCGGGCCAAAGAAGAAGGAACCGGCGCCGGCTGCTGAAGCAAAACCGGCGGAGAAGAAGGAATAATCTTACTTTTTTTGTGGTTTGTCGTTCCCGCCACCTGAGTTTTATCGTGGTGGTCGTTGTTACCCCGTCACTTAAAAATTACCAAAGCAGATCCTGTCCCCCTGATCTGTCGACAAACCCCTTTCCGAACCAATATATACCATTGTGCCAACCTGAAGATACGCGAGATTAAAAGGACGTGTCTTTGTATGCTGTCGAAATCTGAAAAAACGCCCCTTGCCCGCCTCATTTTGTTTATGTTCTGCCTGGCGGCTGCCGGCGGTATCCTTGCCGGCGGGACCTGTCTCATCAATGAACAAATTAATCAGGATCTCTCTTCCCATCCTCCCATGAATGGCGATAACTGTTACGAGGTCAGTTGGTGGACCTCTCTCTGGTATCAGATATTCAATATAAAAAGCTGCGGAGTGTGCTATCACAGCTATAACTGTTGCTGCGATTAGATCTGCCCGACAAAGTGCTTGAGTGTGGACATACAGTACCCGGAGTCCACAACGGCCCGGGGCGGGATTTACAAGGTGACTGTGGCCGGGCCAAAGAAGAGGGAACCGGCACCGGCTGCTGAGGTGAAACCGGCGGAGAAGAAGGAATATGAGTACTTTTTTTTAAAGAGAATTCTCTCACGGTAGCGCTGCTTTTAATTCACACACCCCTTGCAGTGTGCCCCAACCTCTTCTTTCATTTACTTTAAATTTTAAGTAAATAACAAAGTAAATATCCCGGGCCGTTGATTGTCATACACCAGAAACGGGAGGACCCCTGTATGCAGAACGATATCCTCTCCATCTTTAACGAGTCCGAAGGGCTCAACGCGAAAGTCTTCTCGCTCGTCCGCTTTAAACTGCTCGCAAGCCTTGACGCTCTCGGGCAGGACGGGGCAACCTACCGCGAGCTCAAAGCGGCGCTTGCCATCAACGACGGCGTGCTGTTTGCGAACCTCAACGTCTTAAAGGAAATGGGCTATCTTACTTCAGGGAAGATCACATCCGAGGGAAAAGAACTCGAACTCTATACGATCACGCCCGAAGGACAGGATGAATGGAAGCGGACGAGGGCCTGGCTGTGCCGGTTCCTCCGCTGCGGAGCATGACGATGGAAAAATACCAGAAAGTAATAGCATTCTTTAAGGAGCTGGGCTTCCGGTTCGATATCTCGTCGTTTGACGACCGGCTCGTTGCCCAGAAACTGGTCTGCCTGCTGGAACTCAAAGGCGTCGATCTCGGGTATTCATGCAGCCTGTATGTTCGCGGCCCCTACTCCCCGGACCTGACCCAGGACCTGTATGCGTTCCCCAACGAGTTTGCGACCATGGACACCGGTTCGCGGCTGACGTCGGAGGAGAAGGAGACCGCGGACGACCTTGGCCGGATCTTCGGTCTCAAGCCGGTTCCGCTCGAAGTCGGGGCAACGTACGGGTACTATACCCTACGGCAGGGGAGCGATCCGCTCGAAGCAGTCCGGCAGGTAAAACGGCTCAAGCCGTTCTATTCAGAGGCGCAGATCGCGCTCGGGGTATCGAAGGCAAAGCAGTTCCTCTTTACCCCGACAAAGAACGATCTCGACGCCTTGAAAGAGGAGACCGGGATCTGGCAGCGGGCCTCGCTCAAGAACCACGAGGCATGAGCCGCGATGAAGAACGGGGAAATCTGGCTCGTGGATCTCTCCGATGCGAAGGGGCACGAGCAGCGAGGTGAACGGCCTTGTCCTCTCAATCTTCAAGTGATGAATTGTAATGAATGGAAAAATAATTTACCAAGGGTAATATCTTGCAACTAATCCTAATTGAAATCCCTTAATAATAATATCATTAGAAAAGTGTACTTCAATTGCATTTAATAGTGCATAAGAAATATTGTTTTCAATACATTGGATACATCTTGGTTGCCAGACCTTCTTAAATCTCATTTTTCTAGGACAACATGGCTGAGGTAAATTCATACAAAATTTTTCATCATTATGCAATTTTTCAAAATCTACATCTATCGCAAAAAAAGCCATCACTCTAACTAATGATCTATCTCCATCGTATTTTAATCTAAAAGTAAGGTCATTTATCTGGAAAATAGGAGAATCGATTAGAGGTAATTGCTTTATTATCTCCTCGAAGTTATCAATATACGATGTGAAACTTTCAATATCGTCTTCAAATGGTCGAACATCATCTTTTTCAAAAGTACATGTTATATTTAGGGTGGTCTTAAAAAAATCAGTAAAAATTTTTATAATCTGATCTTTAGATAATGGGCGTTTGAACTTATAAATATGAAAACAATGGTCTGGATCCAAGGGTTCCATACGTGTATGCGAGAGCTGAAGCAGGCGAGTCATTTTCTCCCAATACTCTTCATCTGTTTGGGCTTCATGAACAAAGATAAATGGAACTTGTGAATATCGTTTTTTTAGATTCTCTAAATTTTTTCCCTTAACTACATAACCACATACTAAAGACAGTGTGGCATTTTCCATGGATAATGCATCATCTACTTCATGGACATCTTTACCCTCGTTTACAGCATCTGTCAATAAATACCCTTTTTTACCAAATACCTTCAGAAAAAACATAAGCTTGTAAAATGTTGAAAGCCGCAATGAATTTTTTTTGACGACGGTATATGATGATGATCGATTAATATTAATTGATGAAAGTTTATGCCTCTCAAGAATTCTATTTATGAATGGGTGATATAGATTGAGTCCCTTCCTTTCCATAATATTTACAATTCCGGGTGCTTGTTGCATTATTTTTGCAATGAGTATCTCGTCGATTTTTGATTCTATGTCAATATGATAAGAAAAAGAGTCACTCTTTTGAAATGCGAGAGGGTATGTTTTCGGTATAGTATGTTCTGCATTTTCGTCTAGGGACATGCTTCTGTATTTTTATAGCTATTATAATAAATTATTTTGGAATTGTGGGAAACCTAATATGGTATGAAATTTAAGTACTGTATCCTCAAAATTTATCCATGATGTATAGCAAATGAGAAACATTATATGGTTTAAAAATAATGTCAGTATTATATAGAGGGTATGTAATAGGGTTGTGGGGCTATGACTGATGCAGCTGCTCCAAAAAAAAGCCCTCTGTCCACTGAGTTTAAGGTTGCATGTGAGATTGTCAAACTCCGTGAACATGGTGAAAGTGCTTGGTCTGCTAGACTGGTTGAGACGTTTGGAGAATATCCCCCAGACAAGAGCTTAAGCAAAGCCACTATTGTTAGAGCGATAACGGCTTTATTCGATTGGGGGATCATCCGAGGGGAGTACGGTGAAACAACTCCAGGTCATGGTGGTAGATTGCTTGTTATTTGCAATGAGGCTGAAAATCTAGTATCTGATTTATATTCCAAATATTGGAAAGACTGATTTTCTTTTATTTCTGCGTATGGTAGGGATGTTATGTTCACATACCCAATTAAATATAGACATTTAGAGCCAATTTTTCAGGATTCTATTAATCAAATCAGTTTTGTGGCTGAAAAGTATTTGAGATACTTACCTAGAGAGATCCCGCATTACCCTTCACATGGTTCAGACCACTCGATTAATATTATTGAGTTGGTTGACGATTTCGTCGATAAATGGGATGCTAACCTTACTCCCGTGGAGATTTATTTATTGTATGTCAGTGCATGGACTCACGATATGGGTTGCTTAATAAAACGAGAAGATCATCAAATTCATTCTTTGACAATCTTGGATAATATCGAGATGATAAACGAACTGTTAGGGAAAGAACTGTACACTTGTTTAAAGTATATCGTAAAATATCATTCATCTAAAGAACATCTTTGTGAGGTTCCCCAAAAATGGGGTAGTATACATTTACAAAAAATCTGTGCAATTTTCAGGGTGCTTGATGCATGCGATATAACGGAAAAAAAATGCCCTAAAGGAGTATATGATATAATTATTAATGCAGTTCCTCCATTAAAAGAAGATGCCAATCAATATTGGATTGCACATATGAATATTGAGAGCTTGCAGTTTGAGCTCCCAGAAATTACAATATATTTTCGAGATTATAGCAAGTGCAAATTAGTTATTCTTCGGTTAAAAGATGAAATTAATGATGAGGTTCGAAAGATTCTATCAGAAAATGATGTTACAACCCCTCAAGTGAAAGAGATAGAAGCCCCAAAATATATCGATTAGCTTATTTTTCTGCCGCTAACCCAGACATCGTTTCCCTCATAGATTCTCGCTAAGTTAATCAATCAGGATGCTGGAAATGTGTGTTTCTGTCATCCATTAATTCCCTGATACGCTGTTTAATCTCTCAACTCTCCCGTTACATACTTATTTGAATGGGGATCCCTCCTCCATTTTCCTCAAATCATACCCTGTCCCCCTCCACCGGATCTGGCATACCTGTCGTTTCTGCACGGGAAATACAGATCTGTTCGCGTGGAGACTCCGATGGAACGGTTTTGCTCGTAGTCGTTTTCGATTCGCGGTCGGGTTCAGATCTCCCCGATCTCCCGTGCAGCGTTATTGATCACGTCAGTAATCTTCTGGATCTCTTCGTCACTCACGTCCTCCCTTCGTGCCCGTGTTACCACGACCCGGGTAAGGTTCCCGAAAGCGTTCATGATTTCAGGGGACCTCCCCCGCCGGAATCCCCGTCCTGCCTCTTCGAGGCGATCGAAGAGTTCCTTTACCCGGCCTTCATTTTTCTCAAGGAACTGCTGCCCTTCCGGGGTTACCGAGTAGATCTTCTTGCCGCTTTCCATCGATACGGTGGTAAGCCCTTCTTCTTCGAGCATTGTCAGGGTGGGATACACCACGCCGGCACTTGGCGTATACCCTCCGGCAAGGCGTTGTTCCATGGTCTTGATGAGCTGGTATCCATAACTCGGCTGTTCGGTGAGCATTTTAAGGACTACCAGCCTGAAATCGCCGGCATCAAAGAGGCGTTCTCGCCCTCTGCCAAAGCCAAACGGGTCCTGGCATGCCCCAAAACCCCCGGGCCCCCTGCCGCCGAATCTGCGGTCGGGCCATTCGTGCGGCCCGAAACCGCACCTGTCGTGCCCGGCAAAGCCGGACCGGCCATGGGGCCGGCCCCTGCGACCGGAACGTTCGTCCGTTTCAGGATTGTTATCTGTCATGGTTTTTCTCCATAGGTTCAGATATTCGCGATATATCTTGAGATATATCTTAACTAAGGTTCTATTTATAGCTTTATGCGGATGGTTCTGCTGAGCCGTCAGAGCTCACGACTCTGGTAACAGTATCCGGACCTGTTCCGGAATCCTCTCCCTATCCGGCCTGAGGAGGGGAGGGTACCCCCAACCCGTCCAATATCATGCCAGGGTGGGTACCCCCCACGTGCCCGGACAAAGGGGGAGGGGGTGGGGGCCACCCCCCCCACCACCGGATCCGGCATGCCTGCCGTTTCTGCACGGGAAATACCGGGTTGTTCGTGTGGAAGCTCCGATGGAGCGGTTTTACCTGCGGTGGTTTTTGGTTCATGGTCGCGGGCCGGACCGGGCCAAAGGGGGGGAGGGGGTACCCCCCTGCTAAGCGGATGGAAGGGGAGGGGGGTGATCCCCACCCCCCCACCACTTTTTTTAAAACGGCTCGGGTTCCCGCATTCGTCCGGCACAAACATCAGGACAATTCCGGGAATCCTGAAATAAAAAAAGAGCCGGGATCTCCGGATCTCAGGCCGGCTGCCCGGCCGGGCTGACAAACCGCCTCTTCAGCGCAAACGTCATCAGGGCAACCAACACCCCGAGGATGCCTGCGACCACAAAGACCGCGTCGAGGCCGAAGAACACAAGAACGATCCCAAGGACAATGGGGGCAGCGCTCTGGCCGATATATTTCATGCAGCTGTGGATCGAGATCACCCCGCCCCGGGTCTTCGGGGGAGAGAGCTGGATGAGCTGCACGTCAACCGCGGTCTGGGCGAGAATGAGCCCCGCCCCAAAGACCAGCAGCAGCAGGATAACGGCGGCAACTGAAGGTGCCCCTGCCAAAAACAGCATCGCCAGCCCGACGCAGGCAAACCCGAGAGCGATCACAACCGGCAGGGAATATTTTCCGGCCAGCGGTTTTACCTGCGGAGCAAAGAGAATGCATGTGATCCCCGGGACCGCCAGCATCAGGCCCGATGCCCCCGATGCATACCCGAACGCTCCCTTGAGCATGAAGGGCACGTAGATCATCAGCGCAAACAGCAGGAAAAAGATCGAAAAGCCCATGAATATCGTAGCGACAATGGGCAGGTTCTTCAGGCACCGGACTGCATCGGTAATGCCGTTCTGATGCGCCGTAGCAGACGGGACCCGTGTCTCCGGGAGAAAGACGACGACAAGCACCGCGACCGGCAGGGAAAGAGCATAGAAGAGGAACGCATAGTTCCAGCCAAACAGGGCGAGACCTCCCCCGATTACCGGGGCAAACACTCCTCCGAGGGCAAACGTAATGCTGATTTTGCTCATCGCCGCTACCCGGTCGAGACCGGTGTACATATCCCCGATAACGAGCATGGCAAGCGTCGTCATCCCCGCAACACCGATACCCTGCACGAACCGCAGGATAAGGAGCGATAGCAGATCCACGAGGAAAAAACCCACGAGCCCGGTGATGCCGTAGATCAGAAGGCAGGGAACCAGGATCCTCTTCCGGTTCACCCGGTCGGTGAAATGCCCGATCGCAAGGGTAAAAAACGCCGTTGAGAGGGTAAACACGGACATTAAGAGCGCGACATCCTGCGTTGTCGTGTGCAGGGGCCCGACCATCTCCGGCAATACCGGTGCAAGGAGCGCTCCCCCGGCCAGTGCAAAAAATGCAACGACACAGAGCATGAAAAGACTGGTATTGTTAAATTCCGTGATCCGCCTCTCTTTTCGTACGCCGGGTACCGTTTCGATCCCGTTCCCAAATAGGTATCGGGATCCCGCATCTGCTTAAATGGGAGGGTTTCCCGAAAAAAAAGAAGTCCCGAAAAAAGGATTAACTGTCCGCCCGCTCGGGGTAATACATCTCGTTTGCCTGCTTGTCACGCCCTGTTGGCAGGGAATCAGTCTCATACGAGCTCACGATATGCTCGTTTATCGTCTCCCCGGTATCCTTGTCTGTGGAGGCAGGTACCCGGGTATACACCCGGTAGATCTGGGTGCTCGTAGAGGTTGCCGGGAGGACTACCCGGTAGGTGTTATCCCCGATCTTTTCCCAGGTGCCGGACATCTTTTGCTGGGAAACGATCCTGATGTTCGACCCGGATTTAATGGGTACCCCATAGGTATAGGTCACGCTCCCGCTTGAGAGGAATACGAAATCATATGCTGCCCACGGCATGTCCGAGGTAAACGTGGGATATTCCCGTACCCACCGGTTGAGGATTGGATCGGATGTTGGCGCTGCCGTAGTCGTCAGTGTCGGTGTGAAGCTCGCCGTTATCGTTGTTTCCGGAGTGCTCAGGGCCGGGGTTGTCACCGGTGCAGATGTCGTGGGTACGGTAGTTGTGGACACGGCTGTGGAACCGCCGGACGGACCGGACGAATCCGTGCATCCCGCAGCCAGAAGAACTGCGATGGCAAGGAGTGCGAGAGAAAAAAGCATGCCTGTTCTCATAGTTCACCGGTTATATCATGATCCTATAATCTTTCTCTTCTCCTTCCCGAGAGTGCCCCCACTCCCCTCTGTTTTTATACGCGGGGGCCGGGAAATCCAAAAAGACTCCAACTCGTTAAACCGTCACGCGGTGCAGGGATAAACAGATGCCCGTGCCATCCGTCATCAGGGACGACTGCCCTGCCCGGACACATCATGCAGCCGTCATACTCTCTGCGATACAGGGCCGGGGCTAGACCACGCGGATACGGCTGGTACCGGATCCGGCCCGGTCAGCGGCGCAGTCCCTTGTCGCCGCGCCGGACTTCCATTTTCATGGTGCCGTCGGGCTGCATGATCCGGACCATGTCGGGCTCTGCCGGCGCTGCTTCCGGTTTTGGGGCGCTCTTTACATGGATCACCGTGCGGTTTTCCTGAGGTGCGGCCTCGGCTGCAGGGGCATCCGTCCTCTCCGGCTGGGATACCGTTTCCTGGACAACCGGTCCCCGTACCGTTACCTGACGGTGCTGCTCCGCGCTCTGCCGGGCAAGGTTCTTTGCGAGTGCCTTGAAGTCGAGCATCTCTGCCATCAGCCCCTTTAAGAGCGCTTCCATCTCCTCGGTCTTCTTCTCCAGTGCCGCAACCCGGTCGTCCGATTTACCCGTTTCTGAAATTTCCATAAATCCGATCAGTGTCTCCTGCCGTTCCGGCATCTCTTCTGAACATCCGTTATGTCCATCGTGTATCGCATACTAAACCATTACTCTTTCCCCGGACATGTTAAAGGGAGGTGTTGGATGGGGCGGTTTGTGGTAGCGGCCGGAATATCATTTTCACCCTTCGGCCCGTCGTTTCCAGATCAGATACGCGAGAACCGCGACAAAGACGATGAGAAGCCCGTACAGGGTCGTCGTACCGATACCCCAGACGATCTGTTCCATGACCCGTCATTGGCTCCATGAGGAAAACGCTCGCGGTAAGGGAAAAATACCCTTGCGGTTATCTGTATGTCCCGGATCAGCACCGGATCCGACCGTCTGCATTCGTCAACCTCAAAAATAAATATGGTTGACGATAACATTCCAAGCGAACAATCGCCCGGGCGCCACCCCGGAGCCGGTGTACAATCCCATGGAAGAACCAGAACTACCGCAAATCCCGAAATGCATGAGCACCCAGCACCCGGACAACGTCCACGTGCCCTTCTTTGCCGAATCCTCCGAGTTCGGCGGCGAGGACGAAGTCCGCGAGGCGTACTATGTTTACTCGCATCTCCACTGCAAAGAGCAGATGTGGGACTGCGAAGGAAAGGAAGTGGACAACTTCGTGGTAAAAAAGCTCCTTTCCGCGTATTCCACCTTCTTTTCCGATCACCGGCTGGGGCGCGACATCTTTCTCACCCTCCGCGTCCCTAACCCGCAGGTGGAAAAAGCCGAGGCAAAGATCCTTCTCGAAACCCTCGAAAGCATCCCCCGCTCCTTTGACAGTGCAAAACACTTCTACGGAAAAGACACCGCCCCGATCTTCGAAGTGATCCTGCCGATGACCGACTCCCACACGGCCATCGACAACATCTACCAGTATTACGCGGACTTTGTCATCGGCAAACAGTACAAGCGGCTCGGCGGACGGGACACCACCATCGCCGACTGGATCGGCACGTTTGCCCCCCGGCACATCAACGTGATCCCGCTTTTCGAGGATGAAGGGAGCATGCTTGCCGCCCACACGACCGTGAAGCGGTACCTGCTCGACAAGCAGCTCCCGTACCAGCGGGTCTTTTTAGCCCGCTCGGACCCGGCAATGAACTACGGCCTTGTCAGCGCCGTCCTGCTCAACAAGATCGCGCTCTTTAACCTCAACGCCGCATCGGAGCGGACAAAAACGCCGCTCTATCCGATCATCGGTGTCGGCTCCGCACCGTTCCGGGGCAACCTGCGGCCGGACACCGTGGATCGCGTAAGCGCCGAGTACCCCTCGGCCCATACGTTCACCATCCAGTCCGCGTTCAAGTACGATTACCCGCTCGACGCGGTACAGTCCGCGGTCAGGCAGCTCGAGGAACGGGAGGTCGGCACCCCCGTGCCCGTGGACGAAAAGCGGTGCCGGGCGATCATCGGGAAGTACACGAAAGCCTACATCGCCGAGCTCCACGAGCTCTCCGATATCGTCAACCGGGTTGCCGCCTTCATCCCGGGCCGGCGCAAGCGCAAGCTCCACATCGGGCTCTTTGGCTATACCCGGAGCACCGGGGGCATCACGCTCCCCCGGGCCATCACGTTTACCGCTGCCATGTACTCAATCGGCGTTCCCCCGGAGCTCCTCGGGCTTGCCGCACTGGACCCGGACGACCTTTCCTTCGTGCGTCAGGTGTACGTGAACTTCGACCGCGATCTCCTCGATGCGGTCCGGTACATGAATCCAGACTCCCCTTACCTCCCGCCAGCCATCCGCGAGGCCGCAGAGCGAATCTGCGGGAGCGATGTCCACGACGGGCATAAGGAGATCACCGGTGCCATCCTGTCCTCGCTTTCCGACAACCGGACAAGCGACCTCCAGCCCCTGATCCTGCAGGCGGCAGCGATCCGGAAATTCCTGGGCTGAGCGCTCCTCCCGACTGCAGAGATGTGCGACAGGCACCCGGTCTTTTTACCGGGATCTCGTACTTTTGCCGGATTTTTTATCGTTTTGGCCCGCGGTAATTCCCGTTTTGTTATATTCTCCTATGTATCGCGCCATATTTTCTGTCCGGTTTTTCCATTACCGAAGTCTTTATCGGCAACTGTTCGGTAATCCCCTATCATGGACGCGGAGGCCGGGCAGACACCTTTCGACCAGAGGCTCTTTTTGATCTTCATGGTCACGTTTGCCGCGATGCTGCTCTTTGAGTTCTCCGCCCAGTTCCTCTACCCGTATCCTCCCGACTGGCGCTCGAATATCATCACCAGCCTCTTTACGAGCGGCCTTGCCGTTGCTATCGCCTACTTCCCCTTAAACACGTATTACACCCAGAGCGAACGGCTGCTTGCCGAGCGGGAGAAGAACCGCGCCGTGGAGGCCGAACTCCGGGCAAGCGAGGAGAAGTTCCGGATGGTAGTCGAGAACACACTCGACGGTATTATGATCGTCGCCCTGGATGGCCGTATTCTCTACAGCAACCAGGCAAACGCGCACATCTTTGAGATCACCCGGGGAGCGTACGAACCCGGCTCGAAAAATATCATGGACGTCCTTACTCCGTTCTCCCGCGAGCAGGCACAGGCAGATCTAAAAAGGGTTGCCGGAGGGATCGATGGGATCCCGACCGAATACCAGGCAGTCACCGTTACGGGCCGGCCGATCTGGATCGAAGTCGTGGGAAAACGGGTAATTTACCAGAACGAGCCGGCCATTGTCATCTCAGTCAAGGACATCACTTCACGAAAACAGATGGAACGGGCGATTCTCCAGGGAAACAAGAAACTCAACCTGCTTTCCAGTATCACCCGCCACGATATCAACAACCAGCTCGTGGTGCTCGACAGTTATATCGACATGATCCGAACGAAAAACACCTCGCCGGACTGCCGGGACTATTTCTCCCGGATCGAGGAAGCAAGCGGCCAGATCACGTCCATGATCCGGTTTACCGGGGAATACGAGAAGATCGGGGTTGGTTCCGCAGTCTGGCAGAACCTGCCCGGCCTTGTCACGAGCGCAGCAGCGGGCGTAACGTTCGGCAACATCGCGTTTGAAAACGATCTTCCCGCCGAAGTCGAGGTCTTTGCCGATCCGCTGATAGTCAGGGTCTTTTTCAACCTGATCGACAACGCCATGCGCCACGGGGGACGGATCCGGCTTATCCGGTTCTCCTGTACACCCCGCGGCACGAGCCGGGTCATTGTCTGCGAAGACGACGGCGACGGTGTGGTGCCAGGCGAGAAGGAACTGATTTTCGAGAGAGGTTTTGGCAAAAATACCGGCTTTGGCCTGGCCATCTCGCGGGAGATACTCGATATCACGGGGATATCCATCAAAGAGACCGGGAAGCCGGGCACGGGCGCACGGTTTGAGATGGTAGTACCGGAAGAGGCCTGGCGGACAACCGGGCCGGTCCTGGGTGCGAATTAAGTGTGCGGTCCCGAAAACGATCGGCCCTGCCGGCGTTTACAAAAAGGTATAGGTCTCGGGCAGGAGCGTCTGGAGATCGACCATTACGGCCTGCGCCGGGGTCGGGTTCACGTTCATCTGCTTCTGGAACGCGGTCTGGGACTGCCAGGTACCGGCATTTACCCCGAGCACGCCGCGGTACTGGGTGAGCCCCCGGATATGGATGTGGCCGGTGTGGAGGATCTCCGGGAGCGGATCGATGATGAGGCGGTCGGTCTTTCCCGCTGCAATCGGCGTGCGCCTGCCGTAGGCCGGGGCGAGATGGCGGCGCTGGAGCATCTCCTCCATCATCTTTCCCCCATGCTCGTAGGACGCGCCCGGGATAAGGCCGATCATGTCGTCGATGGAGCGGCCGTGGTACATCAGCACCCGCACGCCCTGGAGGTTCACAAGCGCCGGGTTCTCGACGAGCATACAGTTCTCGGGGAACTTTTTCGTGAACTGCTCGGGGATCACCGGCTGGGGTTCGGCGCCCCGGACCACGTCGTGGTTACCCGGTGCGACGATGATCCTGATGCTTTTGGGGATGCCGGAAAGCAGATCCCCGAATGCATCATACTGCTCGTAGATGTTTTTTATCGTGAGCTCCTGGTCCTGGTTCGGGTAAACCCCGATCCCGTCCACGAGGTCGCCGGCGATTAAGAGGTAGGATGCGCCCGAGTCCGGGATCCAGTCCACGAACCGGTTCCAGGCATCTTCGAGAAACGTGTCGCTTCCCACGTGCACGTCCGAGATGAGGACGGCTTTTCCCGGCGTCTCGCTCTTGTAGGGCTTGTTGTCGATCCGGATGTCGGGCCGGAACATCTGTTCGGCAAAGAAGAGCCGCCCGTCCTGCGAGAGCTTGCCCTTGACACCGATCACTTCGTCCATGATCAGCCGTTCGGCATCGGCAAAGACCGGGCGGTCTTTCCTGAAGAGCACCGAGAGGTTCGCGGTCGTGTCCTCGATCTCCGCGATCCGGTGGCCGTTTGTCGTGGTTTTGACCTCAGAAACCATCCCGATCACCGAGCACTCCTCCTGGCGGTAGCGGTTGGTCCGTGTCAGGCCTTCGATCGGCATCGTAGTGCACCGGTTCCGGATCATCGTGCCCAGACGTGTGAACCGGTCCCGGAAATAGTTCAGGTAATCGGAGGTGCCGTTGATGCTCCCGGAGGTCCCGGGGGCACCAGAGACGATTTCGACCGTGGGATCGGAGAGAAAACGCATCCCGTCTCGGGTCATGTTCATCCCGGGGATGTGCTTTGCCGAGACCACAATCGTGTCCTTCGGGACACCGGCGATGATACGGTCGATCAGGTCCGGGTTGTCCTGCTCCTGGATGTAGCGCACCACATCGGGATGGACCTGGAGCCCGGTATCGAGGAACCGGGACGCGATCGCTGCCGTATCGATCATGCATGAGTATATGGCAGCAACAGGAAATAAGAGCCTCCGATCCGGCATGGGGGTGCCTTCATCATGTCGTCCGGCAAATCCTGTCAGGTCAAAGGAAGGCAGATCGGGTAACCATGTTCGATACGCTCCAGTTTTTTCTTCTCGCCTTTGCCATCGGCCTGACCGGTGCCCTTGCCCCGGGGCCGACACTTGTCGCCACCATCAACGCCTCGGTAGCCGGCGGCTGGACGGCAGGCCCGAAGATAACGCTCGGGCACATGCTCACCGAACTGGTCATCCTGCTTGTGATCGTTGCCGGGCTTGCCACGGTAGCCCTGCAGTACACGACTGCGATCGGGATTGTTGGCGGCCTTGCGCTCATCGTCTTCGGGATTCTCACTATAGCGGGCAGCCGGACCGTAACGCTCGCGGGTCTTGCCGGCGGTAACGCCACCGGCGCGGCAAACCCGTACCTTGCCGGGTTCGTGACCAGCGTCGCCAACCCCTATTTCTGGATCTGGTGGCTCTCGGTCGGGAGCGCGATGGTGATCGCCGGCCTTGCCGGGGGTCTCCTCCTTGCCTGCGTCTTCATGGCCGGCCACTGGTGCGCGGATCTCGGATGGTACACGGTGGTCTCGGCGGGGATCGCAAAAGGCAGGACGATCCTCTCCGACCGGACCTACCGCTGGATCATGGCGGCCTGCGGGTGTTTCCTCGTCATCTTCGGTGCATATTACCTCGTTCGGGTCGTATTCCCTTAAAAAAGCGGTACGCTATATTAACTCTCAAAGCCAATACCGGAGCCTTAAGGAATGGCAGAACAGGAACCCAAGCGGGACATCCGCACGTTGATCCATACATTCAGGACAAGCGAGCACTGGGCTGTCTCCCTTGCCCGGGACATCCTCTGGGTGGTCGGGGTCGTGGTGGCCGTCGCCCTTGCCCTCTTTTTGATCTGCGGGACATGGCCCGCTGTGGTGACGGTCGAGTCGGGGAGCATGGAGCCCCACATGAATATCGGCGATCTCGTCGTGGTCGTGCAGGCCGACCGGTTCGGGCCATTACAGACCTGGGACGACGCCCACGCCACCGGTTACCAGAAGTTCGGCGATTACGGCGACGTGGTCATCTACCGGCCGAACGGCGAGACCGATTTCTGGACGCAGATTGGGCTTTTGCCGTTTGCAAAACAGCACCCGATCATCCACCGGGCCATGACCTGGACAGAGGCAGGCGAGCCCGAGCCGACCTACCTCAACCCGTACCGGGGCTCGGTAACACCGTCGGGATACATCCCGCTCCAGACAAGCGCTTCGACCACGTACGGGTACCACATCCTCTATCCGGAGAACGCCACGCTGCCACAGAACCTCTCTGCCAGCGCACAGGGAATGGGCTTTACGTCACCAACCGGCGAGGGGTATTTCCTGCCCGGGCAGTTCGTGGTCAATGGTTCCGGCTACATTGTCTACGGGAACGCGACGACCCACGGGGGTTACATCACCAAGGGCGACAATAACGCGGTAAGCGACGAGGGGTATCTCTCGGTCGGCGATGTCGGGACAATCGAGCCGGTGAAAAAGGAATGGGTCGTAGGGAAAGCCCTCTTTACCGTCCCGTACGTCGGCCTGCTCCCGCTCCACATCTGGGAGGTCGCGATCGTTCTGATCATTGCGATGCTTGGCTGGGAATGGTACGCGGGAAAGAAAGAAGAGGACACAAATAAGAAATCGCGGAAGGCAAAGAAGAAAAAATAAGCAATAAGCGACGGTGCAGTCACCATGACCTACAATCTTGCAACGCTCCTTTCCGATGTGAAAGCCGGCCACCGGCTCACCCCGGACGAGGGCGAATTTTTAATGAAGACGACCGGCCGGGACGTTTTTCTTGTCACGGCCGCAGCAGACGAGATGCGCGAGAAGAAAGTCGGAAATACCGTCACCTATGTCAGGAACCAGAACCTGCACGTGACCAACATCTGCAAGAACCTCTGCGGGTTCTGCGGGTTTGGCAAAAAGGCGACCGACCCCGGGGCCTACTGCCTCGACCGCACAACGATCCAGAAAGGGGTTCGGCTCGCACAGGAGCGCAACGTCACCGAGGTCTGTTTCCTCTCGGGCGTCAACCCGGCGTTCAATCTCGACAGTTACCTTGACCTGATCTCCGCGGTGCACGAGATCGCCCCGGATATCCACGTCCACGCTTTCAGCCCGGACGAGGTTGCCCACGCGGCAAAGAGGAGCCGGTGCACGACCGCCGATGTGCTTGCAGCATTCAGGAAAGCCGGTCTCGGTTCGCTCCAGGGGACGGCGGCGGAGATTTTGATCCAGCCGGTGCGGGACGTTATCTGCCCGAGGAAAGTCACCGGTGCCGAGTGGGCCCGGATCATCCGGGAGGCGCACGCGATGGGCATCCCCACATCGGCAACGATCATGTACGGCTCGTACGAGTCGGCCCGGGACCAGGTAGACCACATGGAGATCGTCCGCAAGATCCAGGACGAGACGCACGGATTTACCGAGTTCATCCCGATGTCGTATATCCACCCCAATACTCCGCTTTTTACCAGCGGCATCGGAAAGCCCGGGGCAACGGGGAGGGAAGACCTGTTGATGATCGCGGTCTCGCGTCTCTATCTCGACAACTTCGACCACGTGCAGGTATCGTGGGGCAAGCTCGGCCTCAAGATGACGCAGCTCGCGCTCCTCTGTGGCGGCGACGACCTTGCGGGCACGATGTTTACCGACGAGGTTTCGGTCGATGCGGGAGCGGGCGACGCAAGCTACCTCCCCCCGGAGACGATGGAGCGGCTGACGAAGGATCTCGGCCGGACCCTCCGGCAGCGGACAACGCTGTACGAGCTGATGTAACCCGGGGACAAATATCCCGCGTGACGCTTGCTCATTTTTCTTTTTATTCCGACGCTATCAGTTCCTTCCAGTCATCGGATTCGAGGAAACTGCCGGGCACGTTCTTTTCCATCTCTAAAAACATGCTGTACGGGACCGAGAAGGTGAGCTTATCTTTGCCCAGCATCTTTCGCACGTTTCTCCGTGCAGTAATATCGGTCAGGCCGATCACCGCCCGGGGGTGTGACCCTTCCCCTTCCGCATAGGTGCAGGCGCCGATGGCCTGGCACCCGGAGGCACCGGCCGCGATCGTGACCCGTTCCTTGATCGTCCCGGTCTCGTAGTTTGCGAGGATCGAGAGAGCGGAGATCTGGTCGGCATCGGCGAGAAAGATCACGCTCTTTACGGTCTCATCGTCGCGGACCTGAGCAAGGGGTTTCATCACGATGTACTGCTCTCTGATATCGTATTCGGGCAGTGCTTTCAGGAACGTTTTGACAACCGACGGATCTTTCATGAGCCGCTCGCCTTCCGCGAGGACTTTCCGGTTCCGTTCATCCCTGCCGCTCTCTGCAATGGCCGTGTATGCCGCTTTGTCCTCTGCCCCCTCGATCCCGTTCGAGAGGAAACTACAGAACCCTTCTTCGGTCTTTGCAGCGTGCCGCTCGAAGGGCCGGCCAAACCCGAGCCCCAGCGCCGCCCCGATGCAGCCGATCGTCTCCCGGGTAAAAACCGCTGTCTTCTGATCCTTTGCCACCCGGGCGTACATCCACATCACGCAGCCCCAGACGCCCGGTTTGAACTCAAGGGCTCCTTCGGGCTTTGTGTCCGTCCAGACAATCGCAACCGGTTCTGTCGTAAACCCGGCCGCTTTTGCAATCGCACTTTTTCTCGTCATCCCGATCGTGCTCCCGGTCGATACCCGGAAATGGATCGGGTCGGGATAAAGAGTTGCTGTAAAAAAAGAAGTCCCGCTTTCGGGGCAGGGAAATATCGTCGGATCTCGTCAGAGCAGTTCCAGCGCCTGGCGCCCGGTCATACCGTTCTTGATCCCCCGGCTCATGGCGGTCCGGTTGGTCTCTTTTACGATACCGGTCATGATATCTTCGGTGTTTACGATCGACGGCCCGTGGGCCGGGCGGACCTTTGCTGCCGGGTAACTGAACGAATCGAGTGCTGCGACATCGAATGCCCCGCACCCGACAAGGCCGGTATCCGTGATGACCGCGACAAGGTTGGCGGGGCCGAGCGGGATGATGTAGCCTTCGGCAACCTTCTTTGAGAGTGGAACAGAGACCCTTTGCATAAAACCCTCTTACGATGCAGTTTAGTGTCCCGGTATAATAATTGTGACGGGGAACTGCCCCGATCCGACAGGTTTACGTTATGTATGACACAGTGTGACACACACAAAAAAAGTTGAGGGAGCCTTATGGACAGGAACCTTACAGCACTGCTCTCCGATGCCGCGGCGGCCGGGCACCGGATCAGCGAAGAAGACGCCCGGATGCTTTTTACCCTACGCGGCCGCGACCTCTGGAAGGTTGTGGAAGCCGCCGATGAGAAGCGGGAGAACGTGGCCGGGGATGCGGTCACCTACGTCCGCAACCAGAACATCAACGTGACCAACCTCTGCGTCAACTCGTGCGGGTTCTGCGGGTTCTGTAAAAAACCGGGCGACGAGGGTGTCTACTTCCACGACGAAGCGACCATACGGGAGAAGGCTGCGCTCGCAAAAGCCCGCAACGTCACCGAGATCTGCACGGTGAGCGGCCTCCACCCGGCCTTTACCGCCCAGAGCTATATCGATGTGTACCGCTGGATTGGCGAGGCGGCGCCGGGGGTCCACCTCCATGCGAGCAACCCGATGGAGGTCGCGTACGCGGCAAAAAAGAGCGGCATGACGACAAAGGAGGTGCTCGTGGCGATGAAAGCGGCCGGCCTTGCCTCGATGTGCGGGACAGCGGCGGAGATCCTCGTCGATCCCATCCGGGAGAAGATCTGCCCGCAGAAGATCCCGACCGCGGAGTGGATCCGGATCATCAAAGAGGCCCATGCCCTCGGCATCCCTACCACGGCAACGATCATGTACGGCCACTGCGAGAGCGATGCGGACCGGGCCCGGCACCTCGCAATCCTCCGGGAGATCCAGGATGAGACGCACGGCTTTACCGAGTTTGTCCCGCTCTCGTTTGTCCATATGAACACCCCGATCTACAAGGCCGGCCTTGCCCGCGCCGGGGCAACAGGAAGGGAGGACGGCCTGATGGTTGCGGTGGCCCGGCTCTTCCTCGATAACTTTGTAAACATCCAGGTCTCGTGGGTCAAAGAGGGGATCAAGATGGCGCAGCTCGGCCTTCTTGCCGGGGCAAACGACCTCGGAGGCACGATGTTCGAGGAGAGCATCTCCAAGGGCGCCGGGGCACAAAATACGGATTACCTCGACCCGGCTGAGATGCAGCGGGTGGCAGACGATATCGGCCGCCCGCTCCGGCGCAGGACAACGCTCTACCGGATCGTGGAATAAAAAGAGAATTTTTTTTAATCGTGGTGGGGCCGCAGCAGCCGGACGATCTTGCCCCCGACCACATTTGCATGCGCCATGGCATTGTCGTCGTCCATGACCTCGCCCTCTTCAAAGCCCTTCCCGGTCACTGCACCGAGCGATGCAAACTCGTGCGAGTTGAGGAATCCCTCGATGGTTTTTACCGCCCGGTCCGCGCCGGCCGAGGCATTCACCGCGACTGCGATCCCTCTCCGGCCGGCAAGCTTGCGGTCGTGGTAGAGCGAGTAGGTCCGGTCGATGAAGTTCTTGAGCTGGCCGCAGACATCGTAGTAGTACACAGGCGAACCGATCACGAGCACCTCGCAGTCGATCATCTTCTGCGCTATCGCTCCCCAGTCGTCGCCCTCGATCACGCACCACTTTTTCTCCTTGCACTTCCCGCAGCCAAGACAGGGGAGGATCTTTTTGCCGGCGAGGCTGACAAATTCCGTCTCGATCCCCGCCTCCTCGCTTGGCTTGAGGATCTCTTTAACCAGGTGTGCGGTGTTCCCGTCCTTTCGCATACTGCCCGATATCCCGAGGACTTTCATACTCTTACCCTGTCTTTAGGGTCTAATGATAGTTTGGATCCGGGGATCGAGCCCGAGCCGGGTAAATGCCGCGATAATCTCTTTTTGTGGCTCCCTCGCCCGGTACAGGAGATGCGAGGGACAGGTGCAGTCGCTGCACCCGAACCGGGGGACGCCGGCCCCGCCCCGGGCAAGGGTTTCTGCAAGCCGGCATTCGAGCGGATCGGTTGTCGGCGCAGAGACCGCGTACGCGACCGCGAACTGCGTGCTGGTGAGCAGGTAATCGATGTGCCACTTCGGTTTCTTGTCCTTGTTTGCCGCAAGCTTCAGGTGGCGTTCGAGCCGGGACAGACCGCCGGGCCCGAGAGCCGAGCCGATGTAGCAGTGCCACCCGGCAGAAAATGCGATGTTCCCGAGGGCTCCGACCTTTGTGGTGCAGGCGAAGTTCTTGAGGACAAGGCAATAGATGCCCTTATCCATAACCGCCCTTCATGAGCTTATGGGCGGCCGCAATGTGGCGTTTTCCCCCGCAGTCAACGGGTTTTCCGTGGCCGGGGTACAAGCCCTCGACATCGAGCGTCACGAGCCGGTCGAGAGACGCTTCGAGCGCCTGCTGGCTGCCGCCCGGGAAATCGTACCGCCCGAATGCGCCATCGGTGAAAACGGTATCGCCGCTGATGAGCACCCTGTCCTTTTCCGACCAGAGGCAGATGCTCCCCGGGGTATGACCCGGGGTATGAATAACCGTGAGGCCGCCGATCGTATCGCCGTCCGAGAGCACGATGTCCGGCACGATCCCGGGGGAGCGGGAACCAAACTGCATCGAGAGGCTTTTGCCATCATCGATGAGTCCCCCCGCATCGTCCCGGTGGATCGCGATCTTTGCCCCGCACATGCGGGCGATCTCCTTTGCGTGCCCGGTGTGGTCGAAGTGGCAGTGGGTAAGGACGATTGTATCGATCTCATCTTTGTACGACTGGATGGCCATCGGGTAAAGGCCGGCATCTACGAGGACCGACCCGTAGATATAGGAATTCGCAAGGATGCCCTGTTCGGGGATCCACCTGACCTGCATGCACACTAATAAGGCATCCCGACAGATGTTTTTTATGGATTTGCTCATCCGCAGCTGCTCGCGGTCTGTCCCCGGTACCGTGAAGGCCGCTGCCCGGGCAGAGGGCATGGACCCCGCGGCCATGGCCCGTGCCATCGCTGCCGGACGTATCGTTATCCCGCACAACCCCAAAAGGAAGCACCGCCCCTGTGCGATTGGCGAGGGGTGCACCGTCAAGGTGAACGTGAACGTCGGGACGTCCGGCACCCGGTGCGATTATGCGCTCGAAGCAAAGAAGGCAAAGGCAGCGCTCGAAAGCGGTGCCGACGCGATCATGGACCTCTCAACCGGCGGGAACCTTGTTGCGGTACGGAAGAAGATGCTCGCGCTCGACACCACGGTCGGGACCGTGCCGGTGTACGAGGCGGTGCGCCGGGCGGGAAACGCTGCGGACGTGGATGCCGACCTGCTCTTTAAGGTGATCCGCGAGCACTGCAAACAGGGCGTGGATTTCTTGACGCTCCACTGCGGGGTGAACCGGCAGGTGCTCGATGCGCTGCGGCTCGACCCGCGGAAGATGGGGGTTGTGAGCCGGGGCGGGACGTTCCACTGCGCAATGATGATGCTCCGCGACGAGGAGAACCCGCTTTATGCGGAGTTCGACTACCTGCTTGAAATCCTCGCGGAATACGATGTCACCATCAGCCTCGGCGACGGGATGCGGCCCGGGTGCCAGCAGGATGCGGAGAAACTCGCAAAGTCGGTGGAATACGTGACGCTCGGGACGCTTGCCCGCCGGGCACAGGCCGCTGGCGTCCAGCGGATGATCGAAGGCCCGGGGCACATGCCTTTCGACCAGGTGGGCTACAATGTCCGGATGATAAAGGAGATCACCGACCATGCCCCGCTCTACCTGCTCGGGCCGCTCGTGACCGACATTGCACCCGGCTACGACCACGTGGTCGCGGCCATCGGCGGGGCTGAGGCCTGCCGGAACGGGGCGGATTTCCTCTGCATGGTCTCGCCGAGCGAGCACCTCGCCCTCCCGGACGTGGACGATATCATCGAGGGGACCCGAGTGGCAAAGATCGCGGCGCACGTGGGGGACATGGTGCGCCGGCCGGAGGGCTACAAAATGGAGCGCGAGGTAAAGATGGCCCAGGCCCGGCACGATCTCGACTGGGATGCCCAGTTCAAACTCGCGCTCTATGGCGATCATGCAAAGGCGATCCATGTCCGGGACGGGGATACGGACACCTGCTCGATGTGCGGGGATCTGTGTGCGATTAAGATGGTCCGGGAGTTGTTTGAGAGCCCGGTGAAGAAGGGGAAAGGGAAGAAAAAGAGAGCGTGAATTTTCGGGGATAAAGATACTTTCAAACTCACAGTTTTTAACGCATCTTTTTTGCAGTATTGTGAGGGGGTACCCCCCACCTGCCCGGACACATGGGGGGTAGGGTGCCCCCCCTTTTGAAAGAAAGAAGGGGAGGGGGGTGATCCCCACCCCCCCACCGCTATATGTGGGATGCGTGTGGTTCTTGCACGGGAAACAGAGGATTGTCCGCATGGAATCTCCGTCGTGAAGGTTCGGTCGTGCCATAGCCCGGGTAAAGAAGAGTGGAGCCGGTCCGGGCCATGAGTGGAGAGGGGGTGGCCCCCTGAGGGGCCGGCACACGGGTGGGGGGGTGACCCCCTTCTGAAAAATAAGTGATAGGGGGGGTAGGGGGTACCCCCTCCCCCCCCACACGGATTTGTTGGGGACCGGAAAGTCCGGTAACTTTCGGGTAAATACCGTTGGTTAAACCCGGATTTGCGCGGAATCATAAAGTATAGTTAATGATTCTGCACAAAATTGGAAGGTATGGTTTACGATTTTGTTCAAAATTGTAAAGTATAATTGATGATTTCATACCTTTTTCGATCGCTACAGTGCATAAAAATAGATAAAATCGTGCATTACACTGTAACAAATGCACGGAAAAATGAGGATCGGAGTGGAAGGGTCCCGTGATACCGAGCAGGAACATTTTATAACAACCCGTCTATACGGCACAAAAAATCGCAACGGATTAATACTGTCCCTCCAAGCTAATTCTATGAGAGCATTCTTGGCCATCTGCGGTCTCCTCCTCCTGATCGCGGCAGTATCCGCACTCCCGGAGACCGGAAGTAACCTCTCGTTTAACACGTCCGGCCCTTCCGATCCGGCGGAGGTATCCGCTTTTCTCGATACCGTCATGCCGGCCACCCTTGCCAAGTACAATGTGCCCGGTGCAACCGTAGCAGTCGTAAAGGACGGCCGGCTCGTGGTAGCAAGGGGGTACGGCTACAGCAATATCTCCGGCCGAATCCCTGTCGATGCGAATACGACCTCCTTTAGGATAGGATCGGTAACAAAACTCTTTACCTGGACTGCCGTGATGCAGCTTGTCGACGAAGGCAAAATCGATCTTGACGCCGATGTCAACACCTACCTTGTGGACATGAAGATCCCGGACACCTACCCGGGCCAGCCGGTTACCATGCGGAACCTCCTGACCCATACGGCCGGGTTCGAAGATACCGGGTTGCACATTGAGGAAACCGATCCCAAAAATCTCACGTCATTCCGGGAGTACTGCAAAGAGAACATCCCCGCCCGCGTCTTTCCCCCGGGAAAAGTCACCTCCTACTCCAATTACGGAGCAACGCTTGCTGCCGTCATTGTCGAGGACGTCTCCGGCATGCCGTTTGAAGAGTACCTGCAGACGCGGATCCTGACGCCTCTTGGCATGGACCGTACCAGTATACGTGAAGATCTCCCGTCGGATCTTGCCGCCGCCCTTTCCCGCGGGTATACCTATAGCGGGAAAGAGAATGACGCCACCCAGGACAGTATCTTTGTCATTGGCCCGGCCGGGACAATCTCCGCTCCGGCACCGGATATGGCAAAGTTCATGATCGCACACCTCCAGAACGGCACCTATAACAACGCCACGATCCTCTCCGAACGTGCCGCCGGCCTTATGCATGCGAGGGCATTTGCGAACGACCCCCGGGTTCCTGGTATGTGTCTTGGGTTTTACGAGCAGTATTACAACGGCCTGAGAATGATCGGCCATGACGGGGACACAACGGAATTCCACACCCGGCTCACCCTCCTCCCGGAGAAACAGACCGGCTTCTTTGTGTCATATAATAGCGCAGGGGGACAATATGCACGCGCTGAGTTCTTTGAGGAGTTCATGAACCATTATTACCCGGCACCGCAGTCCCCGGTACCGGCAGTGGATCCCGCAAACGCCTCCCTGCTGCAGAAGTATGCCGGTACGTACGAGTCCAATCGTCACAATTATGCCCGCTTCGAAAAGGTTCTTTCACCGATCGCCCAGACCGGCTTTACGGTGTCGGGGAACGGCACACTGTTGAGATCGGACGGGAAAGAGTACGTGGAGATTGATCCCGGAGTCTTTGTGCGTGCTGATGGGACCCGCCCGTCAGCAGGGGACATGGTCTTCCACACAGCCCCGGATGGTACGGTCGATTATCTCATGTATACCAATATACCGTTTTTCGTCTATGACCGGGTACCGTGGTACGCAACACAGGGGGCTCTGGATAACCTCAAGATGGCTGCCGGTGCCCTGCTCGCCACGGTCCTTATCTGGCCGCTGCTCTTCCTGTTCAGAAGAACTCACGGAATTCCTGAAACAGCCCGGCCCGGATTCGCCAGGGCTGCCCGGTGGACCGCCGGCATCGCAGCGCTCATTCTCCTTGGATTTGTCTTTATAGTGGTGCCGGCCATCGTTGGAGATACGGCACTGGTGACCTCGTATATAACCGGACAGGCCGTACCTGTCAGCCTTACGCTCGCAACGACCATCCCGGTCATCGCAGCGATCCTGACCCTGATAACAGCTGCCTTTGTTGTCCTTGCATGGAAAGAGCGCTACTGGACTGCAATTAACCGGGTGCATTACACCATCGTCACCCTTGCCCTCATTGCCATGCTCTGGTGGGTGAACTTCTGGAACCTCTGGGTCTTCTGTCTCTGACGGGAAAGACCCCGGGGCGGCATCACCGTTCCCTGCAATCCCCGGCCAAAATCCCTTTTTTTGTATCTGCGGCAGAACCCAGTACAATACGGCTGCCTGCAGAGCTCCGCCCCTTTCTTCCGGTACAATAATATACCGGTTTGCGATACGGAGTTCCGGTCCGCTTATGGCCGTTTCGGGCTTTTCCACGGTTATGTGTTCTTGTCCTGCCCGGTCACCAAACCCGCGATCTCTCCTGCCGTAACCGGCACGGTCCGGGAGAAGGGAACCTCTTTTGGGATCATCAGGAATTTTATCCTGGCCTTCCCGGTAATCGTCACCTCGATCTTTCCCCCGAGAACGAGCCCGGCAAGCGCCCCTAAAAGCGCTGCGTTCTTCGAAGTGACCCGGACGGGAAGGTCGGTTACGGAATTCCCGGGGATTTTGGCACTCCCCGTCTCCCCGGTTGCGATCACTTCGTTCTTCCCGCCCTGTTCGCAGGAAACGGAAAAGGGACACGATTCAAGGGTTGCGCCCACCGGGTTCTTGTTCTCCACCCGGATCGTGACCGCGAGATCGACCGCGGAAAGGGAGATCTTTTCAAGCCTGACCCCTTCGAGGGTCACGACCGGATCGGACAGGACAGACATTATACAGGCATTGGAACGAAGGGGAGATAATCCTGCCCGTTATCCATGAGGTTCACGGATCGGGAAGCCCGATCCGAAACATCCCCTCATTCGACCACAAAGCACTCAAAAACCCTCTCCCCAACAGTTGTGATATCATGATACTGCCACCATTTTTTTACCAGATATTCGAGTCCCTCCCCCGGCAGGGCCCGGGTACTTCAGGTGCGACAAAGCATGTATTCTCCCTTATTCCCCCTCTTCCGGATACCGCGAAGGTCCTTGATATCGGATGCGGCAGCGGAACCCAGACCCTTGATCTTGCGGTCCTGACCCCCGGTACAATAACGGCGGTCGATAACCACCAGCCGTTCCTGGACCAGCTTAATGCCCGGGCCGAAAAAGCCGGCCTGCAGGGAAGGATCCGGACCGTGAACGCCTCGATGGATGCCCTCCCCTTTGAGCCGGGCCAGTTCGACCTTGTCTGGTCCGAAGGGGCGATCTTCATTGTCGGGTTCGAGCAGGGGCTCTCCCTCTGGAAGCCCTTCCTTAAAAAAGACGGATATATGGTCGTGTCCGATGCCGATTGGTTCGAACCAAACTCCCCTGCCGAGCTCGTGCAGTGGTGGGTGGACGAGGGGTATCTCCCCGTTTCCGAGGACGAGATGAAGGAGCGGGTGAACCGGGCCGGGCTCCGGCTCGCTGCAACGTACCGGCTGCCTGAAGCCGGCTGGTGGGACAACTACCATGTCCCGATGCTCGCCCGGACCGGGGAACTAAGAAAGACACACGGATCGAATCCGGAAGATGCAGCCCTCCTCGATTCCCTGGAGCACGAGGCAGAGATGTTTCGGAAATACAAGCGCTACTACGGGTACACGTTCTTTGTTATGCAAAAGCCATAACCGGAAGGGCCGGGTGTATTCACGGATCGATTACCTCGATCCGGAACACCACCGGGCGGATCCCGTCCGTGCAGCACCCGATCATCGTGCGCTGATTCTTCATCCAGCCCTCAAAAATCCCGTGCGAAAAAGTCCCTCCTGCGAGGAGCACGGCGACCATGGGATGGATGTCCCGCCAGGCCCAGTCGCAGAAGCCTTCGGGCTTGTCAAGGCCGCACACGAACTCCTGCCCACCCGTAAAGCACGGGCAGGGTGCGACATCTCCCTGGCAGTATTCTTTTGCGATTTCCGGGTTGAGGGTTCGTTTGAGTACGGTGATTTTACAGTTGGGAATCGCAGGTTCTTCAAGAGTCATTTCCGGTTCCTGAGTTCCCGCTCCCTTTCGACAAGCCCTTTTGCCGCTACTTCATCGCTCACGTTTGGCTCCTTAAACCGGGTGAACCGCTCGCATACGAGAGCCGGGCACTTCCCGCAGTGCGGGAGCTTACGGTCGTTGACACAGCAGTCATAGACCGGGCAGCACTCCGCGCCGACGTATGCGGTCCAGAACACTTTTCCTTTCATTGCCTCGCATCCCGGGCATTCCTTATTGAGGTAGTTGCAGTCGCTGCACGAGAAACCGCAGACAGTCTGGAGCTTTTTTGCCATAAAAATTGAAGTACCGGTCCCGAAAGATAAACTCCTGCCCTGTGCCGCGAATGTGGCGGGCTTTTGGGTTTTTGTTACCGATCCGTTCCGGTTCAATTAATCCCGACCGGGTTCCGGCATGTCATCGCAGGCATCCACTCATTATTATAAGACCGTACTGCAATCGTCCCTGATACATTCCAGGAACTCGATACACAATGACTCGCACCTGTTATCTCATTGCCGCCTTCGTGATGATGGTGGCAGCGGCTGCTGTCATGGGCTGCTCCTCCACGGCGGACACGCAAAATGGTCCCGGGAGTGCTGCCGGGCAGCAGATGCCTCCGGGCGGGAACTCTACAGGAATGCAGAACGGGCCGCCCGGCGGCACGTCCTTTAACGGAACGGCGCCAGACGGCATGGGTCCGGGAGGACAGAACGGACCGGGCGGAGGAAATATGACCGCAGGCCAGGGCGGGATGCCCGGCGGTTCGCCCCCGGAAGGTATGGCACCCGGTGGCATGAGCGGGTTTGGCGGCAACAGCACGACGGGTAACGGACCGTCCGGCACCCCCCCGTCAGGGGGCATGGGCCCCGGGGGATCCAGCGGATCTAGCGGCGGCCCGGGCGGCAGCTCTGACTCGTCCTCGTACACGTTCAGTGGCACATATACCTTAAACGGCGGAACCGCAACCCAGACCGGCCAGACGTACACTTCCACGACAAAGGATGTATCCGGTGTCTACGTCACCAATGGCGGAGTCCTGACGCTGGTCAAACCGACCGTCACCACGAGTGGAGACTCCTCTTCCAACGATGCCAGCAGTTTCTACGGCCTCAACGGGGCAGTTCTCGTGAACAATGGCAGCTCCGTTACGATCACGGGCGGATCGATCACTTCGACCGGCTCTGGCTCAAATGGCGTGATCCCCACAGGCACCGGCTCGTCTGCCACGCTCACCGATGTCTCAATTACGGCATCCGGGAACGGCGCCCATGGGGTTATGGCAACGCAGGGCGGGACCCTGACGCTCAATAACGTTACGATTGTCACCTCGGGCGGGAGTGCAGCACCCCTTGCAACCGACCGGGGCAGCGGGACGGTCACGGTAAACGGCGGCACCATGATATCGGGAAGTGGCAACTCCCCGTGCATCTACTCGACCGGTGTGATCACGGTGACCGGCGCAAAGATGACGTCTACCGGTTCCGAAGCGGCGGTAATCGAGGGCTTCAACTCGATCGTGCTTAAGGATACGGAAATTGCCGGTTATGCAGGATCGACCGGCGCTGTGATGATCTACCAGAGCATGTCCGGCGATGCATCGACCGGGACCGGTACCTTCACGATGACCGGAGGATCGCTTTCCACTGGCGGCGGCCCGATCTTCTTTGTGACGAATACTGATGGCGTGATCACGCTCTCGGGCGTTACCGTGATCTCGGACTCTGATACCCTCATCAGTGCCGCGGGCACATCCCGCTGGGGCACCTCCGGGAGTAACGGCGGTATCGTCTCGTTTACCGCGGACGGCGAGACGCTCTCGGGCAACGTTGTCACCGACAGCATCAGCTCGGCGGCCGTGACCCTGCAGAACGAGACCTCGCTCTCCGGCTCGATCAACTCCGCAGCCCTGACGCTCGATGCAACGAGCACATGGATCGTAACCAATGACTCGGCCTTAACCAGCCTGTCGGATGCGAGCGGCATTTCGGGAACGGGTATCACCAACATCTACGGCAACGGTCACACAGTGACCTATGATTCGAGCCTCTCCGCGAACAGTGCGCTTGGCGGGAAGACGTACACCCTGAATGGTAGCGGTACGCTCAAGCCGGCGTAATTTTTTTTTTGTTTTTTTGGAAGTCTTCCATTTGTATTGACGCTCTCGGGGGATGAGGCGCACAAATGGGAAATGCCTTGACAAACTTGTGTAAAAACGATAAAATGAAAAAATGATTGTTTGATGTTTACTTCTTTTCCAAACCCAGTATCCGGATCGCCAGCCACGCTGCATTGTCGCCGTTGTCGATCCCGACGCAGGCAACCGGCACGCCCTTTGGCATCTGGACGATCGAGAGCAGGGCGTCGAGGCCGTTTAACTTCCCGCTGACCGGGACGCCGATCACCGGTTTGTCGGTCTTTGATGCAATCACGCCCGGCAGCGCTGCCGAGAGCCCGGCGATTGCGATGAAGACTTTGCTTGGACAGCTTTTCACATACGCATCCAGCTTGTCCGGGTCCCGGTGGGCAGAGATGACCTGGTAGTCCCAGGCGATCTTGTGCTCGTCAAGGACTTTCTTTGCCTTGTCGGCAATTGCAGAATCGGATGCCGATCCGCAGATGATACTTACGTCTGCCATATTAAGCCATCCAAACTTATATCCCGTCTTTATAAATATATTATTGGCAGATCCACATGGAAAAAGAAACTCTCCTTATGTTACCGGGCCCGGTACCGATGCCTGAACGGGTCAGGTTCGCGATGGCACGTCAGGCTATCAACCACCGCAGCGCCGAGTTCGGCGCCGTATACGCAGACTGCGTGCGGGTCTTAAAGACCGCTTTTGGGACAACAAACGATGTTCTAATCATCAGCGGGTCCGGCACGGCCGGCATGGAAGCCGCAGTCGCAAACTTCGGCCGCGACAAGGATATCGCCTGTTTTGTGAACGGTAAGTTCGGCGAACGCCTCTATAAGATCAGCCAGCGCTATGGAAAGGCCCACGAGCTTGCCTCCGAGTGGGGCACCCCGCTCGATCTCGAAGGTCTCGAAAAGCAGCTCGAAGCCGGCGCACAGATCGTCACCATGGTCCACAACGAGACCTCGGCCGGTATCAAGAACCCGGCAGCAGAGGTCGGGAAGCTCGCGCACAAGCACGACGCGCTCTTTATCATGGACGGCATCACCTCGGTCGGCGGCGATCTCGTTGAGGCCGACAAGTGGGGCGTCGATGTTGCAATCGTCGGCTCGCAGAAGTGCCTTGCCGCCCCCGCCGGCCTTGCCGCAGTTGCGGTGAGCAGCCGGGCATGGGAGCGGCTCACCAAGAACCCGCCGTACTACCTCGACCTTGCCGCGTACAAGAAGAGCGCAGCAGGAAAACCCATGGAGACCCCGTACACCCCGGCGGTCCCGCTCTTCCTCGCGCTCCGCGAGGCCTGCCTGATCATCGAAGAAGAGGGCATGGCAAACCGGATTGCCCGGCACCAGAAGATGGCAAAGGCCGTCCGCGCCGCAGTCCAGGCCTGGGGCCTCTCGCTCTTCCCGAAGATCGATGCAAAGCACGAGTACGCAACGACCGTTACCGCAGCTGCATACCCCGAGGGCGTCAAGGATGACGATGTCCGCGGTGCGGTCAAGAAACTCGGCATAACCATTGCCGGCGGCCAGGACCACCTCAAGGGCAAGATCTTCCGCATCGGCACCATGGGCGCCGTGAGCGCACCCGAGATCCTCGCGACCCTTGCCGCAACCCAGCACGGCCTGGTGAAGGCAGGCTGGAAGATCAAGGGCAACGGCGTCGAGGCCGCGGCCGAGGTGCTGGGATGAAGGTTGGTGTTGCAGACACCACCTTCTCACGCGTCAATATGGGAGCGATCGCCATCGACGAGCTCAAGAAGCACGCGAGCGTGGCGATCGAACGGGTGACCGTGCCGGGCGTCAAAGACCTGCCGGTTGCCTGCAAGAAACTGATTGAAGAACGCCGGTGCGAGATCGTTATGGCGCTCGGAATGCCCGGGGGCAAGGACAAGGACAAACTCTGCGCCCACGAGGCATCGCAGGGGCTCATCATGTGCCAGCTCATGACCAACCGCCACATCATCGAGGTCTTCGTGCACGAGGACGAGGCCAAAGACGATGCAGAGCTTGCGTGGCTCGCGGAGCAGCGCACCCGGGAACATGCGGAAAATGCCGTAAACCTGCTCCTCCACCCGGAGGTCCTTACAAGGAACGCCGGCACCGGCCAGCGCCAGGGATTCGAGGACGCCGGCCCTGCCCGGCGGTAGGGCCCGATTGACAGGTTTATGAACCAGAAAACGAGATGATCTGATATGTGCGATACAAAACCGGTAAAACTGGGATTCGTTGTTGCGGAGTTCAACCGTGACATCACCTACATGATGGAGATCGAGGCACGGGAACACGCAGCATTTTTGGGCGCCGAAGTGACCGAGTGCCTGTATGTGCCGGGCGCATTCGACATGCCCCTTGCAATCAAGAAGATGCTTGCCGCAGGAAAGGTCGACGCGGTCGTTACGATCGGCTGCGTGATAGAGGGCGCGACCCAGCACGACGAGATCGTGGTGCAGCACGCGGCCCGGAAGATCATTGACCTCTCGCTCGAATTTGGCAAGCCCGTCACGCTCGGCATCTCCGGGCCCGGCATGAGCCGGCTCGAAGCAAACGAGCGGATCGATTATGCAAAGCGTGCCGTTGAATCCGCAGTAAAACTTGTCAAAAGATTGCAATGAAGCAGCTCTCGGCAAAGGTTGCGGCGATCGCCCCTTCCGCGACGATCGAGATCACCAACAAGGCAAAGAAGATGCAGCGGGAGGGCATCGATGTCATCAGCCTCTCGATCGGCGAGCCTGATTTCGATACCCCGAAGCACATCACCGATGCCTGCATCGACGCCCTGAAAAAGGGCGAGACGCACTATGCGCCCAGCAACGGCATCCCCGAGCTTCTCGCAGCGATCAGCGAGAAGATCGTGAAGGAAAACAAATTCGCCTGCGAGCCCGACCAGGTGATCGTGACCTGCGGCGCAAAGGACGCTATCTACGAAGGGATGGAAGCGGTGTTGAACCCCGGCGACGAGGTCATTCTCCCTACGCCCGCATGGGTCTCGTACGAGCCCTGCGTCCAGATGGCAGGCGGGAAAACGGTGTTCCACCCGGTGAACCAGAAGACCTTCCAGCTCGACGACTCGATCCTTGAAAAGGTCAATGCAAAGACCAAGATGATCTCGATCAACTCGCCCTCGAACCCGAGCGGTGCGGTCTTCGACAAAAAATCGATGAAGCTCGTGGCCGACCTCTGCGAGGACCACGACCTGTACGCGATGTCGGACGAGATTTACGAGAAGCTCATCTACGGGAAAGAGCACGTCTCGCTCGCGTCCATCGGCGATATGGCAGAGCGGACGATTACCATCAACGGCTTCTCCAAGGCCTACGCGATGACCGGGTGGCGGCTCGGGTACGCGGTGGCCCCAAAGGCGATCATCAAGGCGATGTCCAAGGTGCAGCAGCATTCGGTCTCGCAGGCAACGACCTTTGCGATGTGGGGTGCGGTTGCGGCACTCAAAGGCGATCAGCGCTGCGTTGTGGAGATGCGCACTGAGTTTGACAAGCGCCGGAAGTTCATGATGGCCGAGCTCGGGAAGATGGGCTACACCTGTGCCCCGGCCGATGGCGCCTTCTATGCGTTTGTGAAAGTTGCCGGTGACGATAACAAGATCGCGACTGACTGGCTCGAAAAGGGCCATGTGGCAGCAACCCCGGGCAGCTCGTTCTATGCGCCGGGATGGATCCGGCTCTCGTACGCGGCTTCTATGGAGCGGCTCAAGGAAGCGATGGACCGGATCAAAAAAGTTGGCGGGAAGTAGGATCCCTGCCTACCGGATACTTTTTTTTAAACAATTAGTCATCTGCTCGATCATTTTGAAAAAAGTTCAGCGCTGGTATTGAACTTTTTTCGAATAATATTGTTTGTTTAAGTAAGTCCTTATTATCATTCTCTGATGTATCGAAAACAAAATAATACCTATTTATCGTTTAAAATGGTGAATATACACCAATGAAGAAAATAATCGTCCTCCTTTTTGGATTAGTGCTCCTGTTTGGTACGGCTTCCGCATATGGAATTTATGTGAATTGCCCTGAAACAATACCCATCGGTCAAACTCTTAAATGTTCAATAGATTCCGATTTACCTTCCGGAACAGATTTTGATCTGGTCCTGCTCCCATCGCAGAATACAATGAGTGAGATTGACCGTCAGACCGTAACTATTCCCTCAAACCAAGCGACTCAGTATAAGCTTTTTGACACCTCGGGTCTCAAGGGTGGCCAATACCAAGTAGTGATCCAGTTCAACAGCGCCACCCCTTCGTTGAGATCAGACTCTATAGTAAGCAAGTATGTCACACTTACAGACAGATCAAGCGAACTTACTATTTCATCTCCGATAACTCAGGGGCTGGGCAATGCACTCATTATTTCCGGGACGCTCCAAAATGGGGGAAATAATGGGATCCAAATTCAGGTTGATGGACAATCCGTGGGTCATATCTGGGGACCACAGTATATTACTACAAATAATGGAGGATTCACTCAGACAATCTCGGTGAGTAAACCTGATGACTATATTGTAAAGATTAGTGATGCAAAAGGACTCGTTACCACCGTCACCTTCCATGTAACAGGGGTGACAACCATAAAAACCCAACAAAGTGTTGTCGCGAACTACGTAACGGTGCCCGTAATAGAAACTGTTGGAAATATCTATGGTATGGGTTCCAGTTCAGGGGCAACAAATCTTAATTATATTAACGTGACTATGGCTCTGGTCTCTGGAGCCACATCGGCAGATCTCTCCCAAATGCAGGTATCCTACAACGATGGTGTGACTGACAGAGATAGTATGTCCATGGATTCGAGTGCATGTAGTAATACAATGGCTGGAACAAAGACAAAGTGGTGTATCGCTCAAAAAATTAACGGAAATGACGATGATATTCTCGAACCACACGAGCAATTCATAATTGCTATTGGGATGCCCGCAACGGCGACACCGAACACCCAGTTTACTGTTAATCTGCAACCCACTGCAGGTGCAAGTCTCCCTATCACCAGAACAGTACCGCCATCAATTAATAAAGCAAATGCATTATTTGGAAGTTATCCGAAAACAGTAACAACCACTCAATCAATTATCACCCCCATGAGTACTTCTGTTCAATCCACATCGACTACTCAGGAAATCCAAGAGATTTCCCCGGTAACAACAGTCTCAGTAAATACTACAAAATCCGTGAATGAATTGTTGGAAGAACAAAATAAAAAAATCGAAGAACAAAACCAACTGATTGCCGAACAGAACAAAAAACTTGATGAACAGACTGGTTTATTAGACCAGATCATTCGAATGTTCAAAGGTCTCTTCGGCCAATCATAATTTTTTTCGCTTTATAGCCCCCGGCCGGATACTTTTTTTGGGCTCATCCCGGAAATTTTCTTGCTTGTACAAACTTTCGCGCCGAAAAATTTCAAAAAGATCGCTGCGAAAGTTGGAAAAAGTGTCCGCTGTCGCAGGTTTCACGACGAAGCTGGCGCCGGCATCCCAAAATGGATCCGGCCGATCACGTCCCACCCGCACGGTCTGAAATTTTTTCCGGGCAAAAATTTTGGGTTTGAAATTTTGTGAGCCGGTTTTTTTTCAGCGCGAAATTTGAAAATCGTAAAAAAATTTCCGGTCGAAAGTTGAAAAAAGAAAAAAAAGTTGGCGCGAAAGTTGGAAAAAAAGGTGTTAGTTACACAACTAACTCCCTTCTCTGTCGTGAACCGTTCTCCGGAACGCAGGCTATGGAATCCGGAAACCCGTACTTTTTTTGGCCGCGAAATTCTTTTTGCCGAAAAATTTTTGGCACGAAAGTTGGAAATCGTAAAAATTTTTGGAATGAAATCTGAAAAATCCAAAAAAAATCCGGGCGAAAGTTTGTACGCCCGGATTTTTCCGGACGAAAATGAAAATTGCCGAAAAATGTTGGGCCGGATTGGCTTTGGGCGGGAAAATGTCCAGACAGGGTAAGCCGTCTCGCCCCCCTCACGCCAGCCCTGCCCCCGCTGGGGGCGGGGGCGCATGCGATAGTGTGGTATTACCTGCTCTCAAAGCTGCTCCCGGTACAGGTAATACAGCACTATCGCTAAGCGGTGGATGCCATAGCGGCGGGGGCGTCAGCCCCCAAGAGCGTCATGTTCCGGCTACCGTCGGTATCTCCCATCTCATACCAATTTCTCCGACGTAGATCCGGAAAACGGCCCATAGAAGCCACCGGGCGGCCGATCTCCCCCTCAGATGACCATTCCATCGATCCTAAAAACCATCTCAAAAGAAGCCCGCTATTTTGCAGGTTTTCATGGCCTTAAAATCGCGGCATTTTTGAAAAATTGCGAATAAAGCAGGAATTTCTATGGGCGTGGACACGGTTTCCCCTGGAAACCGGTTTTGCGGGATCACCCGCTTTGGCTCTCCGTCGGAGAACAGCTCCTCCCGGACATACCCTTTCAGCATGTGGTACCTCTGTCAGACACTTGGCGTCCCGGGCCTCCATCATAACGCCCCCGGAATATTTCGATTAATTTAAGGCAGTTTATTTGAAACGGTACATGAACCGATGTCCGGGACTCGCAAGAAGGTTACGATACGCGAAAAAGAGCGTTTCGTGCTGAGGCCTGCCGGTAGCAGATTACCGGGTAACACAGGGAATCCCCTTCATCCGCGAGATGATTCTGTAATGCCGGGTCAGGAGAAGAACAGGTTGTATACCAATGGTACTGTTTTTGCACTGCTGTTGATTGCGCTTCTTGCGTTTGCCGCACCCGTAACGGCAGCGACGATCACCATTAATCCGGGGAACCCTATCCAGGCTGTGGTAAATAATGCCACCAGTGGTGATACCATCATCCTGAACCCGGGGACATATTTCCAGAGCAACATCCCAATCTCCAAAACTATCACAATCCGGGCCAACACATCGTATGGAGGCACAGCGGCAAATACCATCATTGACGGCACAAAAAGCGGTTTCCCGATCTTCGCTGTTTCTTCAGGTAGTGTAACGCTTGACAGCCTGACATTTACGAACAGCTCGGCAGGCAATGGCGGTGCGATCTATAATAATGCCGTGGGCATGATCTTGTCCATCACCAACTCTGCGTTTACCGGCTGCTCGGCAGGAAACTATGGCGGCGCGATCTATAATGATGCTGGCACGTTCTTGTCCATCACCAACTCTGCGTTTACCGGCTGCTCGGCAGGAAACTATGGCGGCGCGATCTTTAATAGCGGCACAATTTCGTCCATCACCAACTCTGTGTTTACCGATTGCTCGGCAGGAATCTATGGCGGCGCGATCTATAATGCCGGCGGTCCGATTTCGTCCATCACCAACACCACGTTTACCGGCTGCTCGGCAGACTATGGCGGCGCGATCTATAATGCTGCCGGCACCGTGATCGAGTCCATTTCTTTCTCCCGGTTCTATAGCAATACCGCACCAAACGGACCGGCGATTTCCAATTTCGGTAACGTGATTAGTTCCATAAATAACTGGTGGGGCACAAACGCCGGTCCGGGTTCATCATTTTCCGGGTCCGGTGGTGGCGCCCCAGCCACATGGCTGCTGCTTGGGGTAACCCCCAGTCAGACGTCCATTACCCTGACACAGACCGCCACCATCCGGGCGAACCTGACCTTCAACTATACCGGTTACAACACGGTATCCCTCGGCAATGTCCCGGACGGGATCCCGGTAGCGTACTCGGTCAGCGGGATCACCGGCACGTTTGCGCCGGCGCAGGGCAATACCACGACAGGTGCGAATACCACGGTGTTCACTCCAACATCTTTTGGGGCCGGAACGATCGCGGTCGCTGTGGATGGCGAGACAATCTCCGTGCCGGTTACCGTCACTGCCATCCCCCTGACCGGAACCGGAGCGATTACCGGAACGCCTCAGGTGGGAAGCACGCTCACGGCCGGGACAGTAACCCCCACCGGTGCAACGTACGACCTGCAGTGGAACAGGTCCGCGAGCAGCACCGGACCGTTTACACCGATACCCGGGGCAACCGGTTCCACGTATACGCTGACATCGGCAGATCTCGGGATGTACCTTGAAGTAAATGCAACCGGTACGGGATCCTATACCGGATCGGTCAACAGTACACCGGTCGGCCCGGTTACTGCCATCCCCCTGACCGGGATCGGAGCGATCGCCGGGACGCCTCAGGTGGGAAGCACGCTCACGGCCGGGGCAGTTGTGCCATCCGGTGCAACGTACGACCTGCAGTGGAACAGGTCCGCGAGCAGCACGGGTCCGTTTACGCCGATATCCGGGGCAACCGGTTCCACGTATGCCCTGACATCGGCGGATCTCGGGATGTACCTTGAAGTAAATGCAACCGGTACAGGATCCTATACCGGATCGATCAACAGTACGCCGGTCGGCCCGGTCACCGCAGCGCCAACCCAGACACCCCCCACGAGCCATGGACGACAGAATACCCATTCCCGTTCGTCTGGCGGTTCGGCAGATGTCGGTTACACCGGCCCACAGCCGACGGTGATGGGATACCAGCCCACGCAGATGGCAACCACGCAGCAACCAACCGGCGGAATATCCACGGTACAACAGTTTTCCCGGCCCACTGCTGTTGCAGCCGTAACACCGGGCACCGGCACATCGGCCGGGTTCCCGGTCACGATCGTTGCCCTCATCAGCGGCGCCTGTGTTGTCGTGGCCGGCTCCGCATGGTACATCCGCCGCTGGTGGATCCACCGGCAGAACCCGGCGCTCTTTAAGAAATACGATTAATTTTTTCCATCCCGAGGCAGATCGTGCCGGGATATCCCTCGTAAAACCAGGTGGGAATGTCAGTACGGCTTGGGATTTTCGGGCCAAAAGTGGTGTGCCGGAAATTTTTGCATTGTACTGACGTCCGTGCCAGATATTTCTTACATGATCGATAAAGGAGATAAACCCAAACAGAGAAGATAGTGGTAATGAAGATCAAGGTGCAGGTTGTCCGGGAAGAAGATGGGCGTTTCTCTGTCTTCGTGCCGGGTCTGCCGGGCTGCATGGCTCAGGGGAATACGGAAGAAGAGGCTCTCCAGTCAATGAAGGATCTTATTCCTGAATACCTTGAATGCATGACAGAATCGGCAGCAAAAGCACTCCCTCATGTCCGTGAGATTCTGGTTGTTGCATGAAACAACCGGTAGTTTCGGGTCTGGATATGGTAAAGATTCTCCACCAGCGTGGGTGGACGGATGTCCGTAAAACCCTAAAAAGGCAGTCATCTCATCATGAAAAAAGAAGGGGTATTTGATAATCTGGCGATCCCCCTTCACGATGAGCTGACGGTCGGAGTAATCCATCATTGTATCGTAATCGCCGGGCTGACCGAAGAGGATTTCAAATAAGGTATGTTCTCTTTTTTGGGAGTTGATCTGCCACCAATAGTACTGGAAGCACTCCCTGTTTTGGCTCTTTCGTCGGAGAATCGGACCTCAGAACCATACTCTCCCAGATGGAGGGCTGGACCTCCCGCTCCCCGGAACAGCTACCCCCATCATAATTCACGTGTGCCGGGTATATATCGGGAAAGCCCGGACATCACCATTATCATGACCGATAATTCCCCGTGCAGTCCCGGATCCGGAGGCTCTCCCCCATGACCAATATGGTGGGCGTGGGTCTCCTCTTCCTTCTGCTCTTCCTTGGCCTGCCGCTCGTGCTTCTCGTGATCGCGGCCGGGTATCTCATCCACCGGCGCCGGTCCCGCCGGCCCGCGGAAACGGACGGTGCCCCGGCCCCGGCCGAGATGCCCTTCGGGAAAACAGCGATCAAAAACCTCCTCCTCCAACCGGATCTCTTTTTCCGGCAGGCAGCGGAAAGCCGGCCCAATCTTTTTTGCCCGTTCGTTCTCATTGCCCTTGGCAGTCTGGTCCTGTGTATCGGCTATGCCACTCTTCTCTTTCCCGTGATCCTGTACGGGAATCTCCCGAACCTGTTCCTTATCGTGTTCGGGACGTATCCCGTGTTTGTCTTCTCGTTTTGGCTTGGGTGGCTGGCGCTCTCGGCGTTTCTCTTTGCCGTCTCAGCGATATTCAAAGGTACCGGCCCCTTTACCGCAGCGCTCCAGAATACCGGTTACGGTACGGCATTCTTCCCGCTCCTCTCGGGCCTGATCCTGCTTGCCGGTTCCGTGGCAAACGCCGTGTACCTCGCGATCACCGGCGGCGTCAACTTCGGGCTGTACATGGCCGGCCAGCCGCAGCTCTTCCTTGCGGCAGTCTGCGGTATCGGGTTCTGTATAGCGCTTGCGTGGGGCGCATTTCTCTGGGGCCACGGTCTTGCCGAAGCGAGAAAGATCCCGCTCTCCCGCGCAATGATACCGGCAGCAGTTGCCGCTCTTGCCTGCCTTGTCCTGATGAACGGGATGTTCCTTGCGCCGCTGGCCGCAGCCTTATCCTGATCTTCCCGTTTTCTTCCACCAGACCTTCGCATACGTCGAGCTGCCGGACACCACGACCTCGCCGTTTTTCTCGTGTACGAGCGGGGCGAGGTACGCATCGAGGATTTTTTCCTGCTTTTCGGTCGTCACCTTAAACCGGCGCTGGAAAAACCCGGTCATCTCGTCGCGTGAAGCAAACCGGTATTCCTTCGGGAGCGGCATCATTGCAACGTTCGCATAGATCCCGGCCCCGTACAGCACTTCAAAGAGGCAGTCGGTCTTTGGCCCCGGGTAATACGTGCACCCGTGCAGCGGTTCCCAGAGCTCCACGTACATCTTCTCCCAGAACGGCATGTCCACGAACCAGTACAGGCAGACCTCGCCTTTCGCCACCGCGTCCATCTTGAGGAGCGCCGCCCGGATGTCCTGCATCGTCAAGGAGAGCGAAGCGATCACGAGATCGTATTTTCCGTCAAGGTCCCGGGCCGGGTCGATATCCTCCCAGAGTTTTTGTATGCACGAGATATTTGCGATCCCCTGCGCCCGGCACTGATCCACAAGAACCGCGGCCATCCCGGCGCCGGGTTCGATGGCGGTCACATCCTTTACGAGCGGCGCAATAGGGATCGCAAGCGTTCCCGGCCCGGCACCGATATCGAGCACCCGCATATCCTTGTTCAGCGTAAGGCCGGCGATTGTCCTCTGCACCCGGTCGTCGAACTCGCCCCGGGAATTTTGTGCATAGCGTTTCGCATTTGCCGGATCGTCCCAGTTATGCGACGCATCCTCGAAGTGTTTCGAGGACTCCTGGAGGCGCTGCTGCCGGGCCCAGCGCTCGTTTGGATCGCACTCCCTCTTTTCCGGATCCCGTACCTGTCCTTCCATGGAAAAGTACTGGCTCCCTTGCCGGATAAGAGCGTTTCGCTTCGCCCGGGAACAGGGCGTGATAATACTAAAAACAAAAAAAGTGTTGGAACCCGGGCCGGGGAGTTACTCTTTGTGTTTCTTAAGGTAGAATACCCAACCAGCGGCAAAGACAATCAGGGCAAGGATCCCGACAACCTGCGGGAGCAGGGAAGACCCGCTGCCTGACTTTTCCTGTGCCGCGAACCGGGGCAGGGTCACGTTCTGCGTGGACGTGACGATATTCCCGTCGGTGTCCTTAAAAGACACCATCAGGGGGACCTCGGTCTGGTTTTGCGCGGTAAACGTCACGGTGAAACTGCCAAAATCATCGGGCTTGAGCGCCCCGATCACGTACGAACGGTAGGGATCGGCTGGCTCTGCCGGGGGAAGGGATGTCACGGTCACGGCATTTGCCGTGGAGAGGCCGGCATTGGTGATATCGCCGGTCACCTCGAACGCTCCCCCGGTGGTTTTCACTTCGAGGTTGCTCACTATGGGCGTAGCGTCCATTTTGTCGGGAGAGAACGATATCGGGATCTGCCGGTAGACGCTGTGGTGGTTGTCCCCGTTATCGTAATTGAGGGTCACGTTCAGGGTCGTCTCTTCGTACGGTGTCACCGAGAAGTTCACGAGCGTGTTTGCCCCGGCCGGAAGGGAACCGATGTACGTCGATGCCGGAAGGATATCCGCACTGGCGCCGGAGATATCGAGAACGGCATTTTTCACTGCGGCTTTTCGCGGGTTTGCGATCTGGAGAGCGATGGTGCTCTTCTTGCCGGAAGTATAGGAATCGGGGCTGTCGATGACTGCCAGCACGAGCGGCGTATTATCCACCCAGACCGCCGCCGGGTAATACAGGCTGCCCGCATCGCGGTAACTCAGGGAGAGCCGCGGGTAGTAGTGCCCGTCAGGAACGTCGGCCGCAACGGAGAAGGTGTAGTCCCGGGTCTGGAGCGGCCCGATGTTGGAGGCGACATCGTAGGGATCGCCCATGAGTTTGATATCGTCATCGCCGAACGTGGCGTGATCGATAACAACGCTCTGGTTCCGGTTCCCGTTTGTCACCGAGATGCTGACCGTTCCCTTGTCCCCGGTAAAAAAGGCGCCGGGGTCATAGGTGACGCCCGAGACGTACACGTTTCCTGCGGCTGCAAGGGAGTCCGGTGTAGTATAGGCAGATACCGATCCGATCCCGGCGAGCAGGACTGCGACTGCGATAACAAAAAGGTACAGTGTCTTCATTCAGGCTCCTGCCATCGTTGCGATAGCATAGACGACGTATATGAGGACCGGCACTCCCACGCAGATCGCTGCATTGCGCAGGGAAAGTTTCCGGACCTGTTTTAACCCGAAGATCCAGGTGTTCGCACTCCAGAGTAAAAAGACCACGGAGACAACCGCAGCGGTCTGGGTGTATGCCATCATGGCCGGATCCTGCATCAGGGCCTTTGTAGCCTCGGTAATGACGGTCGGGTCCTGAAGGGCCGAGGAGGTGAGCTGCGGGACAACGACCTTGGGAAGGTATTCGAGTGCCGCGATCAGGGTAATGGCCGCGCCGATCACCTGGGGCAGGTAACCGTACCCCACGACTTCGAGGCAGCGGTTGAAGGACCCTTCCCCTTTGAAGAGTTTGGAGATAATGTAGAACACCCCGGCCCAGACAAGCCAGAAGATGAACACACCGGCAAATGCGGCAAAGATTACGAAGATCGTCATCACCGCGCCGAGCCCGCCCATGGCAGATTCCATCATTTTCGCCGACATGCTTCCCGCGAGGTAACCGTATCCCGCTGAAAGGATGGCGCCGGCAAGGACGATAAGCACCGGCATCTTGAGCTGCTCTGTATCACCGAGCGTATCCTGGAAAAAACGGTTTGGGTTGAATAACAGGTCGAAGAGTGAGAATTTCATTGGTAATATCCCTCCGGTAAAACTTCTGGTTTATGTACCGGCTTTTGCGTATGTTCCGGTATTGTGCTGCATGTTTATTAGTTGGACGCCCGCTTTTTAAGGGCCGCCAAAAACAACGTTTCAGCACGAGAAAAGTAAAAAAAACTGCGAAAATAGCGAGGGATGGATTTGAACCATCGGTCTACGGGTTATGAGCCCGTCGGGATATCCTGACTACCCTACCTCGCTTCCCGGATTAATCAGGACTATAATATAGACGGCAGGCGCTATTATACTTTACTAAAAAAGCCCCTTCTGCCACCTTCGTTAGGTTCAATTAGGAGGATTTGCCTAAACACCATGTATGGACGATACCGAGCTTGACGAGATCCGGAAGAAAAGAATGGCTGCACTCAAAGAAAAGATGGCGCAGGCGGATGTATCCGGCGGCGTGATCGTGGTCGACCAGCTGCATATCGGGGAGCTCCTTAAAGAACACCCGGCGCTTGTCGTTGATTTCTGGGCGGAATGGTGCGGCCCCTGCCGGCGCATCGGCCCGGTGATCGAAGAACTCGCGCAGGAATTTGCCGGCAAAGTGACGTTCGGGAAGTGCAATACGGACGAGAACCAGCAGCTTGCCATGCAGCTTGGCATCTCGGCGATCCCAAACATTGTTTTCTTCTCCCACGGCCAGCTCGTGGACCGGGTGATCGGGGCATACCCAAAGGAAGCGATCCGGGATAAAATTATCAAAAATTTCCCGTAAAAGAGAAAAAAAGATCTTTTTTATTCACAGTACGGGTCGTTGATGAACTCTTCGTAGACTTTTTTTGGCGGCCGGCCACCCCGACGGCCTCCCCCGTGCGGACGGTGCTGGTGCGAAGTCATCTGCTCTTCGCGGTCATCGTCTTCGGCATCCGCATCAGGTTTCTCCGCGGTTTCTGCGGGCGGGTGCGGTTCTGCCGCCGGCCGGGGCTGTCGGTACCGGTGGTCCCGCGGGTGGTGGTGATAAGCGCCCCGGTCGTGGTGCTGCTGTTGCTGCTGCGTTTGCTCCCGGGGCTGCTCCTGATGCGTCTCTTCAGCCATAGATATCAGATATCATACGGCCCCGGAACCAAAAAAAACTTGTTATGTCCGGATTGTTACTGCCCGGAAAAGAGTGTGCCTTCCTGGACCTCGATGATTAACGCACCGAGCTCCTCGACCACCTTGAGCAGGTCGGGGCCGGCTACGACAGAAGGCTGGATATTTTCGAATTCACCAAGGGAATGCGACCCGGTGTTTCCCTGGATCTCGAACCGGAAGACGGGTTTTTTCCAGAGTGTGCCCGTAATGGCAAGGACAATCCCGAGTACGGCGCCGGCAATTCCGCCAAAAAGGAGGAGGGTGTTGCCGGAAAGGCCGATAACAGCCGCAACGATCCCGATAAAAAGGACAACGATCCCCCCGGCAAGGACGCCGGGCCGGTACCGGGACGACTGGACGATCCCGATGCCTTTGATCTCTTCAATGTTCACCTGCTGGTAGAACGATTCCGATCGCTGCTGGTCGAAGAAGTTCTTCGTGTTCGAGTACGCGATCAGCCGCTTTGTCGTTACGGCAATCCCGATCTTCGCCCGGACCGGGGAATACATCCGCAGCCCGTCGTATTCCTTTACGAGTGTCTCGGTCTGGGCAAACCCGACAAAATTCCGAATATCCGCCATATCCGCATCTGTCCGTTACCGGTAAATGGGGGATGAAATTATTACAGAATTGTGGTCGGGTTTTGTTTGCCGGTATGTACTGCCGATCGCTAAAATGAACACGTATATACACCGGAGTACAAAGCTGTATCACCAGAAAACCGGGCGAATCTTCATGTCAAACGTCACCACCCTTCTCGATGCAAAGAGCGTTCCCGAGGCAAAGGCTGCATTAGTCTGCCCGTCGCGAAACGAGACGTACAGCTACAAGCAGCTCCGGGACGAGATGAACCGGATCGGGAACGGCCTTCTTTTGCTCGGGATAAAAAAAGGCGACCGGGTCTGCATCTATCTCGACAGCTCGCCCGAATACCTGATCAGTTACTTTGCGATCTGGCGGATCGGGGCGGTGGCGGTCCCGACCAATATCGTATACCAGGGCGAAGAACTGCTCCACGCGGTAAAGGATGCAGGCGCCTGCGCGATCATTACGGACGTGCACCGGGCCGATATCGTTGCCGGGGTGCAGAAGGAAGCCCCGGGTCTTGTGCATGTGATCTGCGTGGGGGGAAAGGGTGCTGCCTGCACGGCGGCATGGGAATCGTTCCCCCCGGCGCCGGCCGATATGCGGGCGGCCAACTGCGGGATGGACGATCTCTGCCACCTCCAGTACACGGCCGGGACGACCGGGAAACCCAAGGGCGCGATGCTCACGCACGGGAACTGGATGACGGCGCTCGACGCGGAACGCGAAGCCCTCCGGCTCCTGCCGGACGATGTATATCTCGGGATCTACCCGATGGGCCACGTTGGTTTGTCGTGGGGCCTTGCCGTGCTCCGTGCCGGCGGGACGTTCGTGATGATGGAACGCTTCGAGCCGGAACGGTACCTCTCGCTTGCGGAAAAATACCACGTAACCGTGCTTGCCGGGATGCCCCCGGTGATCCATACGCTGATCCATGCGCCACCCGGGACTGAGGACCGGCTCAAAGACGCCCGGCTCATCATCTCGGGGGGCGGCAACCTCCTGCCCGCGGTCTGGGAGGCGTTCGACAAGCGCTACCACATCCCGGTTGCGAACTCCTACGGCCTCTCGGAAACGATCGTGATCGGTTCCGGCACGACAACGCTGCCCGAGTACCCGCACCTCACGAAAAACTACCAGAGCGTGGGAGTCGCGGTCGGCTATACCGAAGTCCGGGTGGTCTCCGTTGACGACCCCGGGATCGAGATGGCCCCGGGAGAAGCCGGTGAGATTGCGCTCCGCGGGCCGTCCGTTGCGAAAGGCTACTGGAACCTGCCCGAGGCAACGGCAGCGGTATTCCGACACGACGGCTGGTTTTTGACCGGCGATATCGGGTACATGGACAAGGACGGGATCCTCTATATCACCGACCGGAAAAAGGACATGATCATCATGTCGGGCTGGAAGGTCTACCCGACCGAGGTGGAAAACGTGGTTGTCCAGCACCCGGCGGTTGCTGATGTGGCGGTCTTCGGCGTCCCGGACGAGCGGCGGGGCGAGATCCCGGTTGCGGCGGTTGTCTTAAAGGAGGGGGCATCGCTCTCCTCAGAGGAGTTCGATGCATTCTGCCGGAAGCATCTCGGGGGTTACAAGGTGCCGCGGAAACTTTTGATTGTCGATGCCCTCCCGCGGGTTCACGGGTGGAAACTGCTGCGTCGGACGCTCCGGGAAAAATTCGGTAAAACCGGGCAATAAGCAAAAACACAGAAATTCTGCGACAAATTTCATTTTAAGTCGGAAACTTTTTTAATAGTGCATTAATAATATTAGTCGGAGCAATAAGAAGTGGATACGAGGAGCCGGATCGAGGACATCCCCATCACCGGCGTGCCAAAGAAACGGTCCACCGGGATCGTGGGCCTCAACCTCCTGCTTGACGGCGGGTTTCCCGAAGGAGCGGTCATCATGGTGTACGGGACGCCGCTTGCGGGGGTCGACCTTGCCGCGATGCAGTTCTGGAAGGTCGAGGGCGAGGAAGGCACCTACCTCATGAACGACGGGGATGTGGATACCGGGATGGTGGATGCGACAGAGCTCTACCCGGAGATGTATATCCCGCAGATGATCGGCCACCGGATCGTTATCGATTCGTTCTCCACGCTCGTGATCAAGTACGGGATCGATAACGCACTCAAGTTCCTGCGTCTCGCACGTGATGAGATGCGCAAGCGCAGCGCGAACCTGATGTTTATCGTCTATTCTAACATCCACTCACCGGTGGAGATGACCCGAATCATGCGTTCTGCCGATATTGTCATGGAGCTCAAGACCGAGATCCGGCAGAGCGAGATTGAGCGCACGCTCATCGTCCACAAGATCCGGGACGGCCCGGTCCCCCAGCGGCTCCTGCCGTTTATTATTACGGAACGCGGGATCGAGGCTTCGACAACGTCGAGAGTGGTATAGATCCCTCAGAAAATTCTTTTTTGCGATTGACTCTCTCAGTGAAGGTTGTTAGCCACAGCTAAGCGAGCACTCGCCCCCTCCGCCCCCTCGCGCTCGACGGGTGGCACCGCCACACCCGTCTCGCTAGGGGGAACAACCGGAAAATAGCATTACTCTCTTTTCTTATGTTACGGAACCCCCCGCCAACAAAGAACGGGTGCAGCCGTGCCACCCGTTCGGCTTGGTGGGGGGATTGGGGGGCGTCCCATCGCAAATCTCGGATCAATGACCCGGCTTTGAAGAATTTTTTTAAAAAATCGCCCACCCCGCCCTCAAAAAAAGCCGGTCACCCCCTCCCCTCCACTTTGCACACAACAAAAAATTTGGCCGGACCGATCATTTTCAAAAACGGTCGGGGTGACCAATCTTGTTCCAGTACCGCGACATGTATTTCCCCTGGAGTTTCAGATGAGAAGGGGTGGTCACCCTGACCGTACTCAACGATCGGTCGGTCCGATCGATCTCAGACACTGGTCGGGGCGGCCGTTGATCCACGCGGATATGAGGTGCCCCCCACCCCCCTGCCCCTCACTCAAACAAAATATTGGTCGGTTCGATCAATTTCAAAAACGGTCGCCCCGACCCGTTGTCCCTGGGGGTAGGGGTGGTCACAAAATCCAAAAAAAGCGGCCCGGTCTTTACAGCGCGAGCCGGACTTCCTTTGCAGCCTCGGCCATGTTCTTGAGTTTCCAGAACGCGGATTCACGGGACCGCATCCGCAGGCCGCAGTCGGGATCCACAAGCATCGCTTTTGCGCCGAAGACCTCTACGCCTTTCTCGATCCTCTTCTTAAGCTCCGGGACGGTCTCCACCTGTTCTGCAGTCGAATCAACGCAGCCGTACCCGATCATCCGACCCGAAAGATCTTTTGAACCAAAGAGGGCGAGGTTCTCCGGGTTTTTGGAGAATTCGAAGTCCAGCACGTTCACGTTGACTTTCAGGATATCGTCGAGAACATTTGCAAGGTTCCCGCAGACATGCATGCAGGTCGGGACTTTAATGGCTCCCGTGATGACATCGATGGCCTGTTTTCCCACCGCAAGATCGGCAACACCGGTCGAGAAGATCGGTTCGTCGATCTGGAGGAGCGTGATCCCGGCTGCTTCGAGGTGCCTTGCTTCGACCGCGAGCGCAGCGGCAAGATCGAGCGCGAGTTCCTCCTTGTTCCTATACATCGGGGTGCTGATATGGAGACCGTGGGCAAGGGTCGACGGGCCGGTGATGATTCCCTTAACGTAGAGCGATTTCGATTTCGCATATTTTGTGTCGGCAACGGTGATTGCACCCGAGGCCGGCTGGATCTTCCCGACAACGTCCTGGCCCTTGATGCCCGGGAGTTTGCCGGAGAATGCCTGGATCATATCGCCCCTGACCTGTCCGTCCGAGATGATGTCGATACCGGCATTTACCTGGTCGGCAACTGCCGTCTCGACAGCGGATTTGAGCGGATCGAAAAGCGATTTGAGGCCGGAGCCCTTTACTACGGGGTAGCTCCCGACCACGGTTGTCGCTAATACCTTGTTGATGAAATACGCTTTCATGGCACGAGGCGATGCATGTCCCGCGGGAACAGGACAGCTTCGCGGACGTTAGAGAGTCCGAGCATTGTCATGATAAGCCTTTCTGCGCCAAGCCCCCATCCCGCGTGGGGCGGCATCCCGTACCGGAACGGGCGCAGGTAGAACTCGAAGCTGTCGGGCGAGAGACCTTTCTTCTTGATCTGCTGAACGAGGAGGTCGTACTGGTGGATGCGCTGGGCGCCGCTTGAGAGCTCCATTCTCGGGTGCATGAGGTCGAACGCCTTGCAGATGGACGGGTCGTCTTCGTAGGGCATCGCATAGTAGGGCCGGATCTCGGTGGGCCAGTCGGTGATGTAGTAGTGTGCGCCCATCTCTTCGCCGATTGCGTGCTCGGCTGCAGCAGAGATATCGTCGCCGTACTTGATCGGTTCGTCGGATTTCTTCTGGGCGATCTCGATTGCATCGCGGTACGGCAGCCGGATGAACGGTGCCTTTGGCACACAGAAGTTGTCGATCTCGAGGTTTGCAATCTGGGTGCTGCAGGTCTTGTTCACGTACTCGTACGTGTTTACGATCAGGTTTTCGAGCGTCTTCATGACGTCGTTGTGGTCCGCGTACGAGACCTCGATATCGATGCTCGTTGCTTCGTTCAGGTGCTTGGTGGTGTTGTGTTCCTCGGCCCGGAAGATCGGTCCGATCTCGTACACCTTCTCAAAGCCGCCCGCCATCATCATCTGCTTGTAGAGCTGCGGGCTCTGGTTGAGGAACGCCTCCTTGTCAAAGTACGCAATGGGGAAGAGCTCGGTCCCGCCCTCGGTTGCGGCGGCTACGATCTTCGGGGTCGTGATGCTGATAAAGCCCTCCCTGTGGAGGAACTCGTTGACCGCAAAGAGCGCCGCGCTCCTTATCTGGAAGACTGCCGCAACCCGGGGCCGGCGGACATCCAGGAATCTCGCATCGAGCCGGGTATCGAGCTCGACGCCGACTTTTTCCGAGACATCGAGCGGGAGCGGGGTCTCCGCTAGGTTGATGATCTCGAAGGTGTCCGGGACAATCTCCCGGCCGCCCGGGGCTTTCTCTACTGCCTTTACCGTGCCGGCGATCCGAACCACTGACTCCCGCGAGACTTTCTTTGCCGCGGCAAGAACTTCTTCAGAAACTTTCTTTTTGGGGATGGTCACCTGGATGATCCCGGTCCGGTCGCGGATCAAAAAGAACGCGAGTCCGCCGAGGTCCCGTTCCTCGTGGACCCATCCGCAGATCTCTGCATGGCCGGCGTCGGGTGTGACGCTTTGTATGGGAACGCGCATTTAGAATCCTATAATATTGGGCCGGGAAGGATAATTGAGTTTATGGGGCCCGGGCACCCTACATGTTTTTGGCCAAACGCGGGCTTACGTGATAGTATGACAGATCGTCCCGCCCGCCCGCCAGCCAATGGCGATGGCGGTTTAACATCCCGCAGGAACCTTATGATCGGGGTTCTTGCCGGGGTCATTATCGTGGTCGTTGCTGCGGTATTCCTGACGCTGACCGTTACGGTAACAACCGATGTCTCCGGTAAAAGCCTTCCCTACATAACGTCCTACCATGTCGCGCTCCCGGATGGCGAAGCGGTTACGATCGGCAGCAGCCGGATCGCGGTGATGGCATACAACGATTCGGTTATCACCGATGTTGACGGCAACCGCGAGCAGCTGGTCGTGGGCCAGACCCGGATCATCAGTCCGCGGCATGCAAAGATTACCACGCTCGGGATCCCGCTCTACGATGCGGATTTCCAGATCACCTTAAAATTCCTCGGCTCGACCGGGACAAAGGACAACTTCGACCTTACTGTGAAGACCTCTCAGCAGGTCCCGTCCTTCCTGCTCGACCGGCTGATGCCGGCCTCGGTAAACGCAGTCACGGCATAAAGGTACCGGACTGCCGGGTGCCGCCCTCTCCCGGGCTTGAGCCCCGGCTCCTTTTTTATTATCTTTTGTGTGCAAAACAGGGAAATTTACAGAGCTGTCGGAATTTTCCCGCACGCACCTTGTTCACCGTCAGGTCTTCCGGAACCGCCACGCCCCGGCCGGGATCCGGATCTCGAACCGGGCGCCGCGGCCCGGTTCACTGGTCTCTGCGATGGTAAAGCCGGTGATCGACAGGATCTCCCGGGACAAAAAGAGGCCAAAACCGGTGTGTTTCCCAAAACCCCTCGTAAAGAGCCGGGGCTTGTCTTCTTCTGCGATTCCCTCACCATCATCCTCGCAGACAACCCGGAATACCTCATCCTGAACATCGCCCGTAAACGTGATGCTGGTGATAGTTTTCCCGTAACGGAGTGCGTTGCTGATCAGGTTGGAGAAGACCTTTTCGAGCATTGGATCGGCAAAGACTTCGACTGCCGGCACAGCGTTATGGACCTTCACGTTCCCGGCACCTGCCTGTTCTGCGGCACGGGCAATGACTGAGTGAAGATCCTGCCATTGCGCGGCCTTTGTCCCCAGGTCCTGGTACTCCCGGGTAAATTCGATCTGTTCCTGGATCTTTGCGATGATCTCGCGCTCTTTTGCAATGTACTCTTTTTCCTCTTCACTCTGTGCCAGCCCGGCACCGAGTTCGAGGAAACAGTCGAGCGCCGTGATCTGGTTGAGGATATCGTGCCGGGTGATATTTGTTAAAAGTGTCAGTTTCCTGCTGGCATCGGCAAGGGCCGCCTCTGCCTGTTTTCTCCGGGTGATATCCCGCAGTACGATGAGCCGGTACAGGGATCTCCCGGGGATCCGGGGGTCAAAAGGCATACAGGACGCCTCATAGTACTGCGGCTGGCCTGCGAGATTGATCGCAACTTCCCGGATAACGGGTTGATCGGCTGGCCCGGCCCCGGGCAATTCACCCATCTCCCCGGGTAGTGCTTCCCGTGCCGGCTGTGCAATCAACCGGTCCGGGGATACGCCGAGCATGTGTTCTGCTGCCGGGTTTGTGTCGCAGATATCCCCCCTGTCGTCCACCACGATGATGCCATCGGCAATCGTGGAGAAGACCCGGTCGTGCGCCACCGGCATGAGCGACAGGAACTGGTACCGGGAAATCCCGTACGCGGCAATGAGGCCCGAGAGGGCAAAGAGCAGCGGGGTGAAATTCACGTGGGGGATCGGGCCGCCTCCGGTATTGTACAGGTAATTTGCGATCAGCGGGATGGCAGTAGCAAGGAGGATGAGGAACGCCTGGGTCCGGTAGATTGCATGCGAACCCCAGAAGCGTGCAATGATCAGGGCGAGGCCGATAAGGAACAGCCCGTACGAGTACGCGATAAAGATCCAGAAGAGCGGCCCGTGCAGGTAGATCCCGACAAACGTTCCCTGTTCGAGAACCGAGATGATCTCTTTATAGTAAAGGTGATGGAAAGGATTGGTGACAACGGCGGCAACGGTAAAGACCGGGACTGCCATGAAGAGGGCCAGGGTCTTTTTCGTGATGAGCCGGGAGTTTCCCGTATAATACAGGAGGATCAAAAACCACGCTACCGGGACAATGACCATCCCCGGGTATTCCACGCAGACGCAAAGGAATTTCGCAGCCGGGGTGATGTTCATGAACTCCCCGGCATCCCCGATGTTCCAGAGCGTGGCCGCGGCAAAGAGGAGCGTGAAGTACGGTGCAGCCGGGGATTTCCAGCGGTACCGGCACACAAGGGCGAACGCCGCTGTCGCTACCGCGGAGAGAAGATAGAGGATTACGATATAGGAGAACTGGATTTCCACACTTCACCGGGCCTGGTTATTCCGGAACCGGAATACGTTTGGGTAGGGTTATATCTTTCCCGTTTGCTTAATGGTTTTCAGGTACGGCGCAGCCTGCAATTTTCAAAAAAAACCGGGGCGTCAGCCGGTATTTTCAGAACAGCGTCTTCTGCCGGGTTTCGAGCCGGAGGTGGGCGAGCGCTGCGGGGGTAGTTTCCCGGCCCTGCGGGGTGCGCTTCACAAATCCGATCTGGATGAGGTAGGGCTCGTACACTTCTTCGATGGTCCGGACTTCTTCACCAACCGAGATCGCTATCGTCTTGACGCCGACCGGCCCGCCCGAGAAATCGTCCGCAATCACCGTGAGGATCCGGCGGTCGATCTCGTCTAATCCCAGCTCATCGATCCGCAGAAGAGAAAGCCCGTCCTCTGCAATCTCTTTTGTGATCTCCCCGTTGCCTTTTACCGTTGCATAGTCCCGCACCCGGCGCAGCAGCCGGTTTGCGATCCTCGGGGTGCCCCGGCTCCGCGCTGCAATCGCGGCCGCACCTTCGGGAGTTATCGGGATTTTGAGGATCGCGGCGCTCCTTTTCACGATCTCTTCGAGGTCTTCTGCCGAATACAGGTTCAGGCGCACCACGATCCCGAACCGGTCCCGGAAGGGCGAACCCAAAAGCCCCTGCCGGGTCGTTGCCCCGATCAGCGTGAAGTGTTCGAGTGTTAAGCGGATCGAGCGGGCGCTCGGGCCCTCGCCGATCATCACATCGATGCAGTAGTCCTCCATGGCCGGGTAGAGGATCTCCTCGACCACCGGGTTCATCCGGTGGATCTCGTCGATGAAGAGCACGTCCCCTTTGTTGAGCGCGGTAAGGATAGCCGCTGCGTCCCCGGGCTTTTCGAGAACCGGGCCGGTCGTTGTCCGGATTGCCGCTCCCATCTCGCGGGCAATGATGTGCGCGAGCGTTGTCTTTCCGAGACCCGGCGGGCCGGCAAAGAGGATGTGGTCGACCGGTTCGCCCCGCTGCTGCGCTGCCGCGATCGCGATCCGCAGCGCGTCCTTTGCCGGTGCCTGCCCGACAAACGCATCGAGCGTTGCGGGACGGAGCGTGACCTCCTCCGGGTCTTCCTGGGCAGGCTCGGGGGAGATGATCCGCTCGCTCACGCCCGTTCACCCTCTTTGAGGATCGCAAGCGCCGCCTTGATGAGCGCTTGGGCGGTGGGGGTGGTCAGGTTTGCCCCGGCCGCCCGGACCGCCCGGTACGACGCCTCTTCGGCAAACCCGAGCGAGACGAGCGCACTTACCGCGTCCCGGGCCGGCTGGTCGTTTGTTCCTTCGTGAGCCAAGGCCATTGCTTCCTGCACCTTCTTCATCTTGTCCCGGAGTTCGAGGATAAGGCGTTTTGCGCTTTTTGGACCGATACCGGGGATCCGGGTCAGCTTCTTTTCGTCCCCGTCAAGGATTGCGAGCACGAAATCTTCGAGTGTAACCTGCGAGAGGATGTTGAGCGCTATCTGCGGGCCGATCCCCGAGACCCCGATGAGCACCGTAAAGAGTTCGAGTTCGCTCGGGCGTAAAAATCCGTACAGGGTAATCGCGTCTTCGCGGACGGCCAGGTAGGTGTGGAGTTTTACCTTCTCTTTTGTCCGGGCGATCTCCCGGACCTCCTGCTGCGGCACGAAAACCCGGTAACCGATCCCCCCGACATCGAGCACCACCCACTTGTCGCCGGATGCGGCCGGCACGCCGTCCAGATACGCGATCATTGGTACACTATCTCATGACGTGGATATGACATAAGGCAATCGAAAGTCCGTCCGCGGCATCGTCCGGCTGCGGGATCTCGTCGAGCCGGAGGAGCCGTGTTATCATCGTCTGCATCTGTGCCTTGTCCGCCCGGCCCGACCCGGTGACTGCCTGCTTGACCTGGTTGGGCGTGTATTCTGTCACCGGGACCCCGTGCTGTTCTGCGGCAAGAAGGACAACGCCCCGGACCTCGCTTACGCCCATCGCGGAGGTCGTGTTCTTTGAGAAAAAGAGTTTCTCCATGGCAATGGCATCGGGAGGGAACCGGGTAAAGAGGGACGTTGTCTCGGAATGGATCTGCAATAACCGCTCGCCCGGTTTTTTCCCGGCAGGTGTCTCGATACACCCATAGCAGACCGGGGTGATAACTCCCTTCTCCACCCGGATCACGCCATACCCGCACCGGGCAAGCCCGGGATCGATTCCTGTAACAAGCATACAACCAATGCCGTATCCGAAAGGGACGCCCAAAAAGGCAGAATACGGGATAAATTCTATGTATGGCGGCGGATAATATAGGGATAGTGGTGAATCATATGAGGATCCAGAAATGTCCGACCTATTCATATTGTATTCTTGCGCTCGGGCTCATTATCGTTAATACGCTGCTGGCGTGGGGATCCGTCCTGCTCTCCCACCTTGTGAGTCCGTCACTTCCGAAAGGTTTCGCGATTGTCTATGTCGCGGCCTCATTCATGCTGCTCTTTACTCTCTGGTTCGGCATGTACGGTGCGATCTCTGCCTATGTGGGGGGCTTCATCGGTTCGGGGCTCCTCTCCGGCATGCCGCTCACGGTTGCCCTCTATTTCTCGCTTGCAAACCTCTGGATGGTGCTCATCCCGCTCTTCACCTTCCGCTACTTCAAGGTCAACGTCGGGATGGAGTCGGGCCGGGACCTCTTCCACCTTCTCCTCTTCGGGACAATTATCAATACTATCGTTTCCGCTGCATGGGGTGCAGCCTCGCTTGCGGTCGGCGGCATCATTACCTGGTCTGCATTCGGCTCAGTGTTCGTTCCCTGGATTATCGGGAACGTTGTCATCATCCTCTTAATCGTCCCGCTGGCGCTCAGCCAGTTCACCGAACAGGTATCAAAATCGAAGGTCTTTGTGAAGAACTACTGGTTCTAAAGACCGGGCATTCTCTTTTTGTTTTATTAAAAACGGTATGGTTCCTGCAAGCATTTCAGGCCGCGGTCCCGTTGCGTGGCTCCTGTTTTGTATGAAGGTACCACATCAGGAGCCGGATAACAATGGGGAAGACCGCGTACATGTACATCGTGGAGAAGTTCACGCCGATATACAGGAGCAATATCCCGGAAACGGCGGAAAGGATGATACTGCACCGCTCCATGACCGCATCCTGTATCCTGCCCGGGCGGACCGGTGAGGCAAGGAGTGCCGGCCTGCTGATGATATACTGCCACTGGACCAGGAAGAGCACGCCGAGGGCAAGCATGTTGAGGTGGAAGATGAGCGGCGCAATCGGGACGTGGGGATAATCGCCGGAGATGTTGGTGGAGAACGGCACCAGCACGACAAAGATCAAAATGAAGATATTGAGCCAGAGTACCCAGCCGTTCACTGATTTAAGGTAGTGGAAATGTTCGTGGTGGACGATCCAGAATCCGGCGAGGACTAAAAACGCGATCAAAAAACTGAGGAATTCCGGGAACATGGTGGCAATGTGCTGCGGCAGTTCGACCGCGGCAGCGGACTTAGGGATTTCGGGCACAGAGAGGCTGACCACAAGGAGCGTCATGGCAAAGGCAAAAACACCGTCAACGAGTGCCTCCAACCGGTTTTTCGAGATAAAACTCTCCGGGTTCTGCTGCGCGTCCATGGTCATAAGGTAAACCGGGGTTACGTATTATCTTCACGCTTTTATGGTGTCCTGTTCATCCAAAAAGACCAGCGATTCGTCAGATGCCTGCCACTTTGGGGAGACGATACAGAGAAAGACGAGGTCTTCTTGTCCCGTGTTTGCGATGTGCTGGACCGATCCCGGCGGGATCGGGATGCAGTCCCCGGGCCGGACGGGCGAGGTCTCGCTCCCGATGGACATAGCCCCCGTGCCTTCGAGAATGTAATAGATCTCGGTGCTTTTTTTGAGAACGTGGGGGAGCGTGGACTCGTTTTGGGGAACGATGGCATGGGCGACGCTGCATTCGGGCAGCCTGGCACTCGCGATCTTGTCCGGGTGCAGGAGTTCGCAGAGGACCGACCGGTCCATGACCCGGGCATGGGGGCAGTTGCCGCTGTTACGGACGAGCATGATCATCTCTTCACGTTGTTGGCTTTTAGCGGTTGCTCCCGTTTTGGCATCGTTCCGGATGTTTTGCACACGTTTATGAAGATCCGGGCCCATCTCTTGACTGGTGAAACCACACATGAAGATCGTCGGGATCAACGGGAGTCCGAAAGGGGAAAAGAGCCAGACACGGAGACTTGTGATGGGCGTGCTCGAAGGAGCCCGGGCCGCCGGGGCTGACGTGACCTTTGTCGATGTCTGTGCGCTGAAGATCAAATACTGCACGGCATGTACGACCTGTTATGCCAGGGGCGAATGCATTCACGATGACGACATGCCGGCGCTGTACGAGAAACTGCTCGACTGTGATGGTGTCGTGCTTGGCTCGCCGGTGTACATTAACTCGGTCACGGCCCAGCTCAAGGCAATGATGGACCGGATGGCGGACAGCGTCCACTGCCTGCATTTCACCGGGAAGTACGGCTGTGCAGTCTCGACCGCTGGCGGCGCGATGGCAGAGGAGACCGCGGAGTACATGAACTCGGCGCTGAGGATGCTCGGGGCGACCACGGTGGGGACGGTCGGCGTGAACTTCATGGGAAACCCGGACGCAATTATCCCGGCGGAGAAGAAGGCAAAGGAACTGGGCCGCAAACTTGCCGACGCTATCCGGACGGGGTACAAGGACCCGGCCCAGCAGGCATACTATGCCGAAAGGAAGGCGCACATGAAGCAGCTCGTGCTGGCAAACAAGGACATCTGGGCCCATGAGTTCGACCACTGGAACGCGATGGGGTGGATATAAATCGCACTTTTTTCCGGCAGCGTTTTTTTACAGGGTCCGGGGATTTTTTTATTTTTAAAAAAATCTCTCACGGAATAGCAAACGTGATAGCGAACAGTTTTTTCAAAGGCCTGGATTTCCCGGGAATACGAAAAAAGATCGGGATTATTGGGGATTGCGCTTTTTGATCATTTCCAGCGCTTCGAATGCTTCGCGCCGGACCGAGACATTTTCATCGGATAAGAGGCCGGTGAGGTGATCGGCTGCTTTCTGGTCGCCGATCTCCCCCAAAAGCAGTGCCGCACGCTTACGGACATCGCTCTGGTCGTCTTTTAATACCATGATAAGCGGGGTCGTTGCCGGCTGGCCGAGCATCCAGAGCGCCTCCATTGCGGCAGTCCGGGAACGGACATCGCCCTCGCGGAAGACCTGCATGAGCGGGGCAATAGCGGGAACACCGAGAGCGGCGAGCGCCTTTACGGTTTCGATCCTGACCGCACGGTCGTCATCGGCAAGGGTTTCGATGAGTGCCGGAATGGCTTTCGTGTTCCCGATCTGGCCGAGCACGGCTGCGGCTTCCTTGCGGAGCCCGGCATTCTGGTTGGTGAGTGCGGCAATGAGCGGCTCGACCGATGCTTCACCGATCGTGACAAGGGCGAGTTCTGCCCTCCGTGCCGTGTCCTCGTTCTTGTCGACAAGGGCGGCAATGAGCGGGGCAATCGAGGTCTCGCCGAGCGAGCAGAGCGTGGCCATTGCGGCCATCCGGACGTGTTCGAGCGGGTCGTTGAGACTCTCGATTAAGGGGACAACAGCCCGGGCATCGCCGATCCGGCCCAGTGCAACGGCAGCCTCGTGGCGGACCCACGGGTCGGGATCCTTGAGCATCTCGATAATATTGGGCACGGCACGTCCTTCGCCCATAACGCCGAGGGCCTGGACAGCACCTCTCCGGATGAACGGGTGGTTGTGCTTGAGCGACTGGATGAGCGGTGTGACCGAGGGCTCGCCGATAAGCTGGAGCGCCCGGATTGTTTCCTGGCGGACGTCCTCGCCCGGGTCGGCAAGGGCGCCGATCAGGGGGACAATGGCCGGGGCGCCGATCTTCCCAAGGGTATCTGCCGATCCCCGGCGGATAATCCAGTATTCGTCCCGCAGGCCGTTGATGAGCGGCTCGATGAAGGGCTCCCCGAGATCCCCCACCGACCGAACCGCGTTCCAGCGGGTGTCGAGGTCCCCGCTCGTAAGGGCCTTGAGGAAGGAATCATAGCGCTCCCTTTGGGCGTTGAGCCGGGCCTCCTCGTCCTCCTGGCTCCCCGACTTGAAGATATTGAGGAATTTTTTCACAATTGCCATAACTAACTCCTGTTGGTTCACTGTTTGTATAAAATCCTTCAAATAGCTATCGGAGAGCAAAATACTCCCGGAAAAACCGTCCGTTTACCGGAATGGAGTGCCAGGGTCCTCTTACTGGAAACAAATTAAAAAAAAATGTACCGGGTTTACGGGGAAACAACACTCACTATCACGGAGGCGGAACCAGTGTTCTGCGCATCGTGCACGTACATCGTATAGGTCCCCATCGGTTTTGCTTGGTCGAAAGTGAACTTATAATTCCAGGTATTATCGGCATTCAGGGGAAGGGTTGCCACGTCCACCCCGTTGGAATACTGCCCGGGCCCGTAGAGCGTCAGTCTCACGGTCTTTGCGCCGCTCGTGCATAACCCGGAGAAACTGGCAGTATTTCCCTGCGGGATGGTGGCACTGGCAACACCGATGGTGATCGATCCCCCACCAACCGCGGTAAACGAGACTTTGTCAGAGGCTTGTTTCTGTTTGTCATACGCGATCATGGTATAGGCTCCGTTCATGATGCTGGTGCCCGGGTTCCACGTGTATGACCACGAATTATCTGTCCCGACCGAGGGTTCGGCAACCTTGACGCCGTTGGTATAGATGCCCGGCCCGTACAGCATGAGGATCACGCCATTGCTGCCCGTACAGGTGCCGGAGAACAGCATTTTACCCCCGATAACAAGGGTGTCTGTACTCTCCGTAATCGTGACCGTGGGCTGCTGGACTACCACGGAGATGGGCTGGGCCGTTGTCGCAGTGCCGGATGGGGCGGTCGTTGCTGTCTGTGAGGCGAGCGGGGTTAGGGTGGCGAAATAGCTCGATGTTCCTTCAGGTACGGTGATACTGGATTTCCACGGGGAATAACCGGTAAGTCGGTATTCCAGCGTGTGCGAACCGACTGAAACATCCGAGAGCGAACAGGGTGTTGTTCCGGAATACTGGTTATCAAGATATACTTCCGCACCGGACGGTGAGGTTGTGAACTGGAGCGTGGTTTTGCCGGTGGACTGGGTCACCGAGGTACACCCGGCCACGATTACAAACACTACGACCGCAGAAACAAGAAGAAATCTTTTCATTCGTCTCCCTTGCCGTTGAGAGAGTATCACGATGAACAATTAAAAACTTATGCGACCGTGGAGCGCCCGGATCGGATCACGGGCGTTCCCCCGCGTATTCAGGTATCGGGGCCCTGCTGTTTTGTGAGCCGGAGGACATTCTTTGCCAGCTCGATGCTTTTATCCTCCCCGGTCATGAGGGTGTCGAACCGTACGGCACCCTCGACATTTACCGGGTCCCGCACGTCCTGCACGAAGAGATCGACAAGGTCGCCGTAACATTGTGCCATGCCGGCCGAGGTTGCCTCGTATCCGGAAGACTTCATGAGAGCGGCAGCCGGGCCGCTCACGGGAGCGTCCCCGATGAACGGGCTTATCGCAATGATATACTTGTCTGCCATTGCCTCCTTTATTCCGCTGCATTCGAGGATTGGCGTGATGCTCGTGATCGGGTTCGATGGGCCGATGACAACCGCATCGCTTGCCTCGACCGCCCGGATAACCTCTTCGGTACTTTCAGGAGGGACTTTCGAGCAGCGGACAACGTCCTCGATCTGTATCTGGCCTTTGGAGCGGACCCAGTATTCCTGGTAATGGATGAGACCGAGTTCCGTTTTTACCCGGGTCGTGACCTCGGTATCGGTCATGGGAAGGACGTTTTCCCTCACGCCGAAGCGGTCGCAGAGTGTCCGGGTGATGTTGGTCAGACGCTGGCCCTCGCGGAGCATGTTTGCCCGCGCGATATGTACGGCCCGGTCCCTGTCACCGATTGCGATATATTCCCCGAGGCCCATCTTTTGGATCTCCTCGTGGGTAGTAAACGTGTCGTCCCGCAGCCCCCACCAGGTGTCGGTGTTAAGGACGCCGGCAAAGAGGTACATGACCGTGTCCACATCCGGCGATATATGGTTGCCGGAGATCCAGATGTCCTCTGCGGTGTTGACCACGACCGAGATCTCGTGCCGGTCCATCACTTTCTGCATGCCGCGCAGCAGCTTCGGCGTGCCGGTCCCGCCCGACAGGAAGGTGATCATTATAAGAATACTTTTATGCGCTGTATATGAAGATTCTTAAAGTAGCGTGAACCCGAAGATCATCAAGGACCCGGTACATGGCTATGTGGAGATCGATGCAGCGATCCTGCCGCTCCTTGACTCGCCGGCGATCCAGCGCCTGCGCTATGTCCGGCAGCTCGGGTTCTCTTACCTTGTATATCCCGGTGCCAGCCATTCCCGGTTCGAGCATTCGGTCGGTACGATGCACCTTGCCGATGTCGCGTGCCGGCAGTTCGGGCTCGAAAGGGAAGACCGGCTCCTCATCCTGGTCTCCGCGCTTCTCCACGATGTGGGGCACGGCCCGTTTTCACACGCGAGCGAACCCCTGATGGAATCATGGCTCGGGCGTACCCATGACGATATTGCAGGGATTGTCGACACGCATTTCTCCTCAATGCTCGAACAGATCGGCCTCGATCCCGCGGATGTCTGTGCGGTTGTGAAAGGCAGCCACCCCCTCTCCGGCATCATCCACGGAGATCTCGATGTGGACCGGATGGACTACCTGCTCCGCGATGCATACTATACCGGCGCCCCGTACGGTACGGTCGATGCCCACCGCTTAATCCGGAATATCCACCTGACCGATGAAGGGGTGGTGCTGGACGAGAACGGGATCAATGCGGCAGAGTCCCTCCTTATTGCCCGGACACTGATGCGGCCAACGGTCTATTACCACCATGTGAGCCGGATCGGGGAATGCATGTTCCAGCTCGCAATGCTCGACCATGCTGCGGACCTGTCGGTTCCCGACCGGGAACGGCTTTGTATGCTTGACGATGCAGAATGCATGCACGAATTGAAAAATTCCCCCGACTCCCGGGCCCGGGACCTTGCGGCCCGTCTCTACGAGCGAAGGCTGTACAAGCGGGCGATCTATGCCGGCCAGGACCAGGTCAACGCAGCGGTGTTCCAGACAGGACTGTCGCTCGAACGTGCCCGTACCGTGGCTGGGGAGATTGCGCAGGCGGCAGGGTGCACGGCTGACGAGATCCTCGTGGATATCCCGCCAATTCCCGGTGACATGTCCCTTGAGGTCCAGGTAAAAAACCGCCACGACCCGCTGGGGTTTGCCGAGATCTCGCCCCGGCTCGGGACACTTAACCAGACCCGGCGCGAACAGTGGCGCCTCGGAGTATATTCCGTCCCCGGGTTGCGCGATGCCGTTGCCGATGCTGCCGCAGAGGTGCTCCACATTAAAAAGCCCACACGGCAGGATACCCTGTTCTGATCAAATCCGGCACCCGATCCTCGGACGGATGAGGAAACAATACATAAATACGCGGCTTTTCCTACATTTCCCGTATGAAACGATCGTTTGTCTGTTGCCTTGCCCTCCTCCTTCTCGGGGTTATCGTTGCCGGATGTACCGATACCGGCACTGCCGGCCCGGCCCCTGCGGCCACCCCGACAGCGACTGCCGCTGCCCCGACCGAAGTGGCAGCGTCCGTTTCGGCCACGCCAACGCTCTCGCTTGGCGGCCATTATATCCAGAAGTCCTACTCGTTCCATAACACCAACGACAAGTATACCGAGAATCTCAGGATCGACAACCAGTCCTGGGCGCTCGTGTACACGGTCACGCCGCTCAGCGACGATACCGCAGCCGGGTGGTTCGAACTGACCATAACAAACGTGGACTCAAAAAAGAGCGAGAGTTATGGCTATGGGAAAAGTTATCCCAGCGATACTTTCCAGCAGTACCCGATGTACGGCACCGGATCCTACCAGATCGCGATGAAAGGGAACCTGACCAAGATAGACCTCGACGTGGCAGAGCGACGGCCGTAAGGTGATTCCGGATGACGGAGATAATTTCCGATATCCTGATCTTTTCCCTAGGGATCGTTGTCATGATCGCGGTAGTCATGGCCGCATTTTATAAGATGAGGGCCGCAGAACGGCGGATGCACGAGAACACCTACAAACTCAGGGTGTACACGGACCTGTTGAACGCGGTGACCGAGATCAACCTCGCGTACGGGGACAGTTACAAGATGGATATCGCCAAAAAGGACCTCGCCCTTACGCTCAACCGGCTCAACCTTGTTGCGAGTTCAGGAGTGTTACGGAGTGTCAGCGATCTCCTCGATCTCTTCAACCAGACCCGGGAAAAGGAGTTCGATCCGCTCCGCCTCCACAATATCCTCAATACGATCGTGATCGAGGCCCGCCGCGATCTCAACCCCACCCATGCCCAAAAAGTCGAGGAATCACGGGTCAGGTACCGGTTCTTTGCCCCGAGCCGGAAATAAATCCTCTTTTTTTTGCTGTCCGGCATAAACACTTTTACCTCCCGGTTCAGACATTGGTATCACACGAGAGGGGGAGTGGCGGCATGGAAAAAAAGGAATTTGTTGTCGGGGTGACCGGGGCAAGCGGGGCCTGCTATGCCCGGCGCCTCCTGGAAGTGCTCTGCAGGGATGCCCGGGTGCATGTGATCGTATCCGATGTGGCCGAAGAGATTGCACGCCACGAGGGTGTCGACCTGTCCGGCTTTGATGCAACCTACCACGGGATCGATGAGATCAGCGCTGCGATCGCAAGCGGGTCGCACCCGCACGACGGCATGGTGATCGTCCCGTGCAGTGCAAAAACCCTCTCTGCCGTTGCGACCGGTTACGCGGACAACCTGATCACCCGGACAGCGGACGTCTGCTTAAAGGAGCGCCGGAAATGCATCCTCGTCACCCGCGAGATGCCCTTATCGAGGATCCATATCGCAAATATGCTCGCCGCCCACGATGCGGGAGCAACGATCATGCCTGCCTGCCCGGGATTTTATTCACGCCCCGAGAAGATCGGGGACCTGGTGGACATGGTTGTCGGGCGGGTGCTCGACCACCTGGAAGTGAAACATACCCTTACCCCTCGCTGGAGTGGTTACGATGCGTGAATTTATCGAAGCTATGAGAAAGGCCGGCCGGGTGATCGATATCGACGGGCCGTGCTCACCGGACGACATGAAGGCTGCGCAAAAGGCTGCCGGTACCGACAACCTCCTCTTTTTCCATTCTATCGGAGGCGCACGGGCGGTTATGAACGTGACCGCTGATCACGAAGCACTTTACCTCGCGCTCGGGATCGACAAAAAGAACCTGGTAAAAAAACTCGCGGAAGCGAATTTCAACGGGAAGATCGTAAACGACGGGAAACTTGCCATGCAGAAACCGGATCTCTCTAAGATCCCGGTAATGCATTTCTTCCCGAAAGATGCCGGGAAATACTTTACGGCTGGCATTGTCTTCTCGAAGTGGGACGGTGTGGAGAATGCCTCCATCCACCGGATGCTCGTGCTCGATAATCACCGGGTTGCGGCACGGCTGGTCGAGGGCCGGCATACCTACGTGATGCACAAGAAGGCGCTTGCCTGCGGCGAGCGCCTGCCGATTGCGGTAGTGGTCGGGGTGCATCCCGCGGTAACGTTTGCGAGCTGTACCCGGGTCCCGACCGGAAAGGAACTGGCCTATGCGGCCGAACTTCTCGGAGGCACGATCCATGTAAAGGAATGCAGCAACGGAGTGCTCGTACCGGCCGATGCAGAGATCGTGCTCGAAGGGTTCATCGGCCCTGAGGTAACGGACGAAGGGCCGTTTGTCGATATCACGGGAACCTACGACCCGGTCCGGCGCCAGCCGGTAATAGAGATTACCGGCATGTACACAAAGCCGGACTTCATCTACCACAGCATCCTGCCCGGGGGAGACGAGCACAAGATCCTGATGGGCTGTCCGTACGAGCCCAAGATCTACAAGGCAGTTGCCGGGGTGACTGAAGTAAGAAACGTCGTGCTTACGAAAGGCGGCTGCGGGTATCTCCATGCAGTTGTCCAGATCAAAAAGAGCACGCAGGGCGACGGCAAGAACGCGATCATGGCCGCTTTTGCCGCCCACACCTCGCTCAAGCATGTGATCGTGGTGGATGAGGACATCGACCCGACAGATCCTTATGATGTCGAGTACGCAATCGCCACCCGGGTGAGCGGGGATACGGACATCATGGTGATCACCGGTGTCAGGGGCTCGTCGCTCGACCCCTGCCAGAAACCGGACGGTACGAACGTGAAGATCGGGGTCGATGCAACGATGGTGCTTGGCCACGAGGACGAGTTCCGCCGCGCCACATGGTAATCCCGGTGAATTTCCATGATGCTTGACGCTGACGATGAACGGATCCTTGCCGGTGAAGAAGGTGAGACCCGGCAGAAGATGCTCGAACTCGTGGTGGCTCTCGGGAAGGTCTTCGGTGCCGAACGGCTCGTCCCCATCAAAAGCGCCCAGGTGAGTGGGGCGTCCTACAAGACAATCGGGAAGTACGGCCTCGAATGGCTCGACAGCCTCGATGCAAAAGCTGTCGTTCCCGCGGTTTTAAACCCGATCGGCATGGCCCGGGGCCGGTGGGAAGAGATGGGGATTGACCCGGTCTTCGCACAAAACCAGCAAAAAGTCGTTGCCGCGTACGAGCGGCTCGGCATAAAGCTCGAATGTACCTGTACGCCGTACTACCTGTACGAAACCGCGTACGGCGATCACCTTGCCTGGTCGGAGTCGTCAGCGGTCAGCTATGCGAACTCGGTGCTCGGCGCCCGGACCAACCGCGAAGGCGGACCATCAGCTCTTGCCGCAGCGCTCGTTGGCAAAACGGCCTGTTACGGCCTGCACCTCGACAAAAACCGGATGCCGCAGGTCGCAATCGATGTTCGTGCAGAGACAAACGGCTGGGGCGTTGCCGAGTACGGGGCGCTCGGGTACCATGCGGGAAAACTTGTCGGGAACCGGGTCCCGTACTTCCGCGGCATCCGACCGGAACCCGACCAGCTCAAGGCGCTCGGGGCCGCGATGGCAGCGACCGGGGCCGTGGCACTCTACCATGTCGAAGGCATTACGCCCGATGCGCAAAAATACCGGTATGATGTTTCTGCGCTCGAAACCATCCCGGTTGAAGGAAAGGAGATCCAAGAGATCTTTTCCGATATCCCGGTCGATGCCGTTGCCCTTGGCTGCCCGCACTGCTCGCCGGCCGAACTTGCGGAGATTGCCCGGCTCCTTGCCGGGAAAGTCGTGACAAAGCCCCTCTATGTCTTTGCGGCGCAGGGCGTGATCGATAAGAACGCCCGTGTTGTCGACTCCATCGAAAAGACCGGTGCCCGGGTCTTTGCCGACACCTGCATGGTTGTCTCCCCGGTAATGGAGCAGTACGCCTCGGTCATGGTAAACTCCGGCAAGGCGCTTGCCTACGTGCCCAACATGTGCGGGGGGAAGGCCCGGATCGGGACGCTTGCGGAATGCATCGCGGTCGCGACCGAATTTTAAAACCCTTTTTTAGACAGCCCGGTCAACGAAAGGACTTATCCTCCGGGCGGCAGACATGTACAGCACGCATGTGGTTTCCTTTTTTTACCGGAACCGATAATCGTGGAGTGATCGCGTGGAACTTTTCGTAACGCTGGGCCTGTTTGTTATCTTCTGTACCGTCCTTGTCCTTCCGTTCGCCGTCAAAAAGATCGAAGAGAACCTCGAGGTCTTTTTATTTGTCTGCGGTGTCGCGGCGCTGACCCTTGCCGGATTTACCACGATGGACGGGGAAACCACCGGCTGGACTGCCGATATCGTTATCGAAGCACTTACAAGCCCGCTCAATATCGCATCGGTCGGCGGCATTCCCATCGGGATCGTACAGATCGTCCTTGTCGTGGGGATTTTGATCTACTGCTTCCACCACCAGATGGAGAGCGCAATCAATAAAATGGTCGAGTCGTTCTCCCTCAAGGTAATCGTCCCCCTGCTCATCATTGTTCTGGGGCTTGTCGCAAGCGTCATCTCCGCCATCCTCGCTGCGATCATCTTAATCGAGATTGTCAATTCCATGCCACTCCCCAAGGAGGGCAAAATAGAGATCACGGTGATCGCCTGTTTTGCAATCGGCCTTGGCGCCGGGCTCACGCCGCTCGGAGAACCCTTGACCACTATCGTGATCTCCAAGTTATCTGGCGATCCCTACCACGCAGGGTTTTCGTTCTTGATCGATACGATCGGGATCTACCTTGTCCCGGCCGTGATCCTCTTGGGAGTCCTCGGCCTGATCGCGCTCAAGAAACGCAAAACCGATGAGTCCAACCTGAAATGCACGGTCGAGCGCGAGGAGTTGAGCGAGGTTGTCATCCGGGCCGGTAAAGTCTACCTCTTTATCATGGCGCTGACGTTTCTCGGCAGCGGTTTCAAGCCCCTCGTTGCCGGCTACATCGACATGATCCCTTCCGCGGGGCTCTACTGGGTCAACATGGTCTCGGCGGTGCTCGATAACGCGACCCTTGCCGCGGCCGAGATCAACCCCTCGCTCTCGCTCACCCAGATCACCAGCGCACTGATGGGCCTCCTCATCTCCGGTGGGATGCTCATCCAGGGAAACATCCCCAACATCATTGCCGCGGGAAAGATGGGGATCACGAGCAAGGAATGGGCACGGGTCGGCATCCCGCTCGGGCTTGCCCTGATGGCCGGGTTCTTCTGTATCCTCTTTATCCCGGCATGGCTCGGGTTTGCCTGAACCGACCGGGACGACACGAGGTGTTATCCGAAGGTGCGGGAGAGAGTCGGATAACAAAGGAGATGAACTGCCGGGACGAAATATGGACGGTACGGGAACCCCCATGACGCCTGATACTCCGGATACCAACAAGGAGAGTATTGCCGCGCTTATCGGCCGGCTCGATGACCCTGCGATCGACAACCGGCATAACGCGGTCCTCGCGCTTGCCGGGATCGGTCCCGATGCGGTGCAGCCCCTGATCCGGTCTCTTGCCGAAGCAACGGAGGATGAGCGCCGCTGGTACCGTTCGGTTGCCCTTGCAAAGGTCGGCACCCCGATCATTGCCCCGCTCATTGCGGCCATGAAAGAGAATCCCGACCGCGAGTTCCGGCGCTATTCTGCCGCAGCTCTCGGGGAACTCGGGGAAGCGGCAGTAGAACCCCTCATCGATGCGATGGCATGCGATGACAGGGAACTGCGGGGGTACCTCTCCAAGGCGCTCTGCCGGATCGGAAAGCCCGCAGTCGCCCCGCTCACCCGGCACCTCTCCGATGCGGACGAGATCCTCCGATCGTGTGCAACCCTCACTCTCTGGCAGATGGGCGAGACCGGCCTTGCCCCTATGCTTGAAAAAATCAACGACGATAAAAAAGCATAACTGGCCGGTCGGGTCTATCCTTTTTTTCGGCAGTATCCCCGGATACCACACTATAAATTTTCGTGCTGCCAAAACTAGCAGTATGCTCAAGCTCTCCCCGATGATGGAAGCCTACGGGAAATCGCTCATGGACGAGCTCTCCCGGGCGATCTCTATTGCGGCGGAGGCGCGGCGCGAGGGCCTCGACCCGAGCACCGAAGTCGAGATCCCGATTGCAAGCGACCTTGCCGACCGGGTCGAAGTGCTCGTGGGGATCAAAGGGGTGGCGGCCCGGATCCGGGAACTCGAAACCAAGATGTCCCGTGAGGAAGTGGCGCTCCGTATCGGCGATGATTTTGTCGCAAAAATGTTCGGGGAAAAGAACAACGACGAGATCCTCGACCATTCCATCCGGACCGCGATGGCGCTTTTGACCGAAGGCGTGGTCTCGGCCCCTACAGAAGGCATTGCAAAGATCGGGCTTGGCAAGAACGACGACGGTACCACGTACCTGATGATCTATTACGCCGGCCCGATCCGGAGCGCCGGCGGGACAGCACAGGCACTTTCGGTGCTCGTCGGGGACTACGTACGGGCAAAGCTCGGGATCGGGCGCTACCGTCCCCGTCCCGAAGAGGTCGAGCGGTACATCGAGGAGATCCGGCAGTACAACACGATCATGAGCCTCCAGTATCTCCCGAGCGAAGCCGAGATCCGGTTGATTGTGGAGAACTGCCCGGTCTGCATTGACGGCGAAGCAACGGAAAAGGAGGAGGTCTCGGGGCACCGGAACCTCCCCCGGGTCGAGACAAATGCCGTCCGGGGCGGGATGGCGCTTGTCCTTGCCGAGGGGATCGCAGGAAAGGCCCGCAAACTCAAGAGCAAGGTCGAGAAGATGAACATGCAGGGATGGGACTGGCTGGACAAGCTCATCGCGGGTGCGGGAAAACCTGCTGCCGATACCGAGTCCCATGCCCCGGGCATCAAACCGCTCGACAAGTACCTCCGCGATCTCATCGGGGGAAGGCCGGTCTTTTCGTACCCGATGAGGAAAGGAGGCTTCCGGCTCCGGTACGGGCGTTCGCGCAACACCGGGTTTGCAACTGCGGGTTTCAACCCGGCGACATTGTATATCCTTGGGGAATTCCTTGCGGTCGGCACCCAGATGAAACTCGAACGGCCGGGCAAAGCCTGCGGGGTTGTCCCGGTGGATACGATCGAAGGCCCCACGGTCCGGCTCAAGGGGGGGGATGTTGTCCGGATCGATGACGAGAAGACCGCGATTGCGCTCGAAGGAAAAGTGGAGCGGGTGCTGGACGTCGGGGAGATCCTGATCGCGTACGGGGATTTCCTGGAAAACAACCACCCGCTTGTTCCCGCCGGCTACTGCGAAGAGTGGTGGCTGCTCGACCAGAAACCGGGGACAAAACCGCCGCAGGGCGAGGACGAGGCCCTGGCCCTTGCAAAGGAGACCGGCAGCTATCTCCACCCTGCATGGACATGGTTCTGGGACGATATCTCCAGCGACCAGATCCGGCTCATTGCCGATACGGTTGCACGGGACGGGAAGATCGAGGAGGATGCCCTTGTCCTCCCGCTGTCACCTGAAATAAAAGACCCGCTGGAGATCCTCCTCATCCCCCACAAGGTGAGCGGCGGGATGATCCGGATCCGGGCCTGGAAATCGTTCGCTGCCTGCCTTGGCCTTGACGAACACTTAAAGAAACGCGACACGTGGAGTACGGTGCCAGCGGATGCAGCGCAGCTCGACCTTGTCATGCACGTGAGCGGCCTTGCGCTCCGGTCCCGGTCCGGGATCCGGATTGGCGGCCGGATGGGCCGGCCCGGCAAGTCCAAGCCGCGGAAGATGAGCCCGCCGCCCCATGCCCTTTTCCCTCTTGGGGAATCCGGCGGTGCCCGGCGTTCGTTCCAGGAGGCATCGAGCCATACCGAAGAATCGGATGCGACAGCTACCGCGATCGATTTCCAGAAAGAGGGCGGAGTCATCGAAATAGAAGTAGGCTGCCGGCGCTGCCCCGGATGCGGCGAGATCACGTACCTCAACCGCTGCCCGAAATGCCAACTGCACACGGTGCCGGTCTATACCTGCCCGAAGTGCGGCCACGAGCTTGCGACCGACCGCTGTCCGAACTGCGATGTCCCGGCCACCTGCAGCCAGAGGATCGCCCTGAATGTCAAGGCCGAGTATGCCAGATCCATGGAGCGGCTCGGGATCAAAAAGGACAGTGTTGCGCTCGTCAAGGGTGTCAAGGGTGTTATCTCCCGTGAGAAGACGGTCGAGGCAATGGAAAAGGGCATCCTCCGTGCCGTTCAGGATATCTATGTTTTCAAGGACGGAACGACCCGTTTCGACATGATCGACCTCCCGCTTACCCATATCCGGCCGGACGAGGTGAAGGTACCGGTCGAAAAACTCCGGTCGCTTGGGTACCTTACGGATATCAACGGCTACGACCTCCAGAACGGGTCGCAGGTGATCGAGCTCCACCCGCAGGATATTCTCCTTTCAGACTCCTGTGCGGATTACATGATCAAGATCGCGCAGTTCGTTGACGATGAGCTGGTAAAGTTCTACGGCCTGCCCGCGTTTTACAACGTAAAGACCCGTGACGACCTCGTCGGGCAGCTCGTGATTGGCCTTGCACCGCACACGAGCGCCGGGGTGCTCGCCCGGGTGATCGGGTTTACGAGAGCAAATGTCGGGTACGCCCACCCGTTTTTCCATGCGGCCAAGCGCCGGAACTGCTTCTTCGGGGACACCGTGATCGAGGTGACCGATGGGAAAAAGTGGATAAAAGTCCCCATCCGCAAATTCGTGATGGAGAATTTCGACATCAGCCAGCCTGGTATCGACCGGCTGGGAACCTATTACTCCGACCCGATCCGGCCCTACTACACCCGCACGGTCGACACCTCGGGCACGATGCACCTGAGAAAGATCACGTCGGTTTCCATCCACCGTTCACCGGCAAACCTGATCCGGTTCACGACAACCCGGAGCCGGCAGCTCACCGTCACCCCGGACCATGCGATGATCGTCTGGGACGTCGGTTACCTGCGGAAGATCCGGGCTGTTGAGATCGAAGTCGGCGATCCTGTCCCGGTCTTTGAGGGAAATGCCGTCATCACCGAGAGGATTGCGAAAGTCGAGACCATTGCAACTCTCGAAGACCGGGTGTACTGCCTCACTGTTGCCGAAGACCATACCCTTGTTGCAAACGGCATCTTCACCGGCCAGTGCGATGGCGATGAGGACTGCGTGATGCTCCTCATGGACGGGCTGTTGAACTTCTCGAAGTCATTCCTTCCCCAGAACCGGGGCGGGACGATGGATGCGCCGCTTGTGCTCACCAGCCGCATCGATCCATCGGAGATCGACAAGGAGGCCCTGAACGTGGACGTAGGGAAAGGCTACCCGCTCGAACTCTACGAGGCCGGCCTGAAATACGCGAAAGCCAAGGATGTCGAGCCGCTTATCGACCGGGTCGAACGGCGGATCGGGACTCCTCAGCAGCTCGAAGGGTTCCTCTTCACGCACGACACTTCTGACATATCGTCGGGTCCCCTGGAATCCACGTACACGCAGCTCAAGACGATGACCGAGAAACTCGAAGCGGAACTCGATCTCGCGGAGAAGATCCGTGCTGTGGACGCGGACGATGTGGCTGAACGGGTGTTAAACACCCACTTCATACGCGACCTTATGGGCAACCTCTCCGCGTTCTCCAAGCAGAAGTTCCGGTGCACCAAGTGCAACACGAGTTACCGTCGGATGCCGCTTGCCGGGAAGTGCACGAAATTCAAGGGGAAATGTATCTGCAACGGGAACATCATCCCGACCGTGCACGAGGGTTCGGTGAAGAAATACCTCGAAGTATCAAAGAAGATGGTGCAGAAATACAAGGTCTCCGAGTACACAAGGCAGCGGGTCGAGGTGCTCGACCTCAACATCGAGTCCACGTTTGGCGAGGAGAAGCAGGAGCAGCTGGGCCTTGCCGATTTCATGTGACCCGGTCCGGCAGGGATATGTTTTCCGGGTCTTATTTTCCGGTTCTGTTTTGGCTGGAGTTCCCGGACGCTCCCAAGGAATGAATATCCGGAATATGATCGTAGAACGATCCTGACCCAAAAAATACGGCAAAAAAATTTTTGGCCCAAAAAACGGGTGTCAATTAACTACCCGGATACCGGGTAATTACCCGGTATCCGGGTGTACAATCGGCAATATTTTCCCGATACCGGCGTGAATTTTCGAGCGGTTCCGGATTTTTATAAAAAAAATCCGTGATCGTCCGGAGCCGGCATATTTTTCCGGTTGGAAAAAAATTTTGGATTTCTTCTTTTCGTGCGGGAAAATGAATCGGGCCGGAAACACAGCACAGGCTGTACAGAAGATCCCGCTTTTCCGGATCAGATCGCGGTGAATCCTGCCATGATGAGTGCAAAGAGAACGAGGTCGTACGTGCCGTGGCAGATGGCACTCGTTGAGGTGTTGCTGTACTTCCGGATCAGGCCGAAACAGAGGCCGGCAAGGAGCACGCCGATCACGCCGTCCCACGCATACTGGTACGCGTGGAGCGACGCAAAGACAAGCGCCGAGAGCAGGAGCCCGAAACGCGGCTGGATGACACCGCGGATCGCAAGTTCTTCCCCGAGCCCGGCCGAGATCGAGGCAACCACTGCGGCGAGCGGGGTAAACGATGCGGCAAAGAGGTTCCCGACCAGGGTCTCGTCGGTTACCGTTATTCCCGATGCGGCAAAGAATTCCGTCAGAAGGTAATCAACCCCCTGGAAAATCCCGACCAGTACGACTCCGAGAATGAGTGCCAGGAGTACCTGGCGGAGCGTGGGCCGGACAAGACCGAGCCGGTCAAGCGTTCCCCGCATATCCCGGCGCACCCAGAGCCCGACCAGGAAAAACGACCCGATAACCGTCCAGATCAAAGTGAAAGTGTCGAGATTTACCGATGAACCGGGTGCTTCTGTCCCGATCCCGAGGACGTCCTGGAAATCTGCGTCAAGGAACGGGGCGTTGCCGGTGGCCGCGAGCGGGACAAGGGGCAGGAGGATGAGGGCAAGAACCGTCACAAGGGCGATCGTATGGACAAACGAGTCAGGGTTGATCGGGAGGATCCGGGCGAGCAGTCCCCTGAACCGGTGTGAGAATCCAACGAGGCTCACAAGCCCGGCGCAGAGCGGCGCAAACAGGGCTGTTGCGACCGTCGCTGGCGGGAGCGACTGTACCCATGCATCGACAGCGTCAGGGTCTGAAGAGAGCGCCCCGGCCGGTCCGAGGATTAAAAGGAACGAGATAAGGACAATGCCGGTAAGGAGGCCGAAAAGCCAGAGAATGGCGAAACACCGTCCCCACCGGCTCCTTTCCCCCAGGTACGCGAGGAGGGCGAGGATCACGAACGGGGCGACCATTCCCCCGGCTGAAAGGAATTCCCCCACAGTCCCGGGATCGTCAATAACAAACGAGAGTACGGTCAGGGTAAGGAAGAATGCAATGAGCGGGAGGGTCACTATATAATCGCGGTACCTGCTCTGCCGGATCGATTCATGCAGACCGGTAAGTCCCGTGGGGATCGACATCGTTTGTCCGGTATACTGGGCCCGGAGCAATGATTATCCTTGCGGGGCAGAAACATCCTTTTGCCAATCAATTGCCTTATGTATTCCCGTCGCCAACATACTCCCACAAAAAAGCGCGAGAATATCTAAGTGGCCAACAGAGGCGGACTCAAGATCCGTTCCCGAAGGGGTTCGCAGGTTCGACTCCTGCTTCTCGCATCTGGACGCGAAGTTGGATGCTTCAGTTTCCTTTTTAAAGCCCGTTTTTCAGAAACTTTTCTATGACTTACCCAGTCACTCAGTTACTGCAAGCCAGTACTTTCCATCCAATGCGGAATGAACTGGCGGAAAACTCAATCAGGCACGCTCTTGAGAAATTCTCCATCACCCAGGTTGATGCAGCGCAGATCCGGGAATTCGTCTCGGAACTCCGGTCATGCAAGAACATCAGCACCGGGCGGGCGAACAAACTCACGTTTACTCTCGTGGGCTGGCGCCGGTTCATCGGGCCCTTTTCCAGCAACACCATCGCCGATCTGTACGCCGGGATTCTTGAATTGAGAACTGCAAAAAACTGCCGTGAGCGCCCATTCAAGCAGAACACAATCAGCGACTTCGTTGCCATCCTCAAGCAGTTCTACCTCTGGATGATCGAGAACAACCACTCCGAAATCAACCCGGCTAAGCTCCACAAGCTCAAGATACCCGCGAAGGATCCCATGACCAAGGTGGCCGCGGACCTCCTGACACCCGATGAGATCACCGGGTTGGTCAAAGCCTGTTCCCGCCCGATGGAACGGGCCCTCATCATGACACTGTATGAGGGAGGGTTCCGCATCGGTGAGATCGGGACCATGACCTGGGGCGATCTCACGTTCGACAAATACGGCGTCATTGCGAACGTTAACTTCAAGACCAACATGCCCCGGTACGTCCGGCTCATCATGGCCAACGAATACCTAGCCCAGTGGCGGGCCTGCTACAAGCCGGACCCGAGCGGGAACGCGCTGGTGTTTGTGAACGTGCACGGCCGACCTCTCATCCACGCGACCATCAACAAGCATCTCAAGGTCCTCGCCCGGCGTGCGGGAATTGAAAAACACATCACGCCCCACATCTTCCGGCACAGCCGCATTACGCATCTCATCAAGGAACAGGTACCGGAGAGCGTGATCAAGCTCATGATGTGGGGCAACATCAGCACCGATATGTTCCGGACCTATGCCCACCTCACCGGGCAGGACATCGACTCCGCGATGCTCAAGTCGTACGGGATCAGCGTTGTCAACGACGATAATACCGCGTCACGGCTGGAACCGGTCCAGTGCCCGCACTGCCGCAAGATCAATCCCCCAACCTCGAACTATTGCTTCGCATGCGGCCAGCGGCTCAACGATGTGGTGATCGATACTGATGAAGGAATCCAGCAGAGTGTTCTCAGGGATAATCCGGATGTCCTGCGGCAGCTTATCGATGAACGGATTGCGGAGATGAAGAGGAAAGGGGAATTATGATTTAACAAAAAGTGGCAGCTCACGAACAAAACTTACCCAGTCACGCCGTGAGACTGCCATAGATTATTTTTATTTCCATCTTTAAATCACTCACTGAAGGGGGCAGTGTATCTGGTTGAGATGAAGAATGTGATAGCGAAACAATTTTTGATATATCGGCAAGTTACAGATTCTCATGGAGAGTGTATAATTAATGTCAGATCAGGGGAAGGATTTTGATTGGCGAATTTGGGGATATTCATTTCTCGCTAAAGATATGCCCCCCGCATATCCCGGTGGTCCTTCAAGCAAGGCGGGTGATCCACTATTCTACGCATCTTTGACAAGAACAGGAAATAGAGACTTAATAGGATTTATACAACCAAGACCTGCAGCGATGGCAATCAATATTTCAATAAAAAGTGCATTGCAGGCAAATTCAATAAAAAACTCATTAAAGTTTGTATCGAATGTAACACCCCATGGGGCAGGATTACAAATTCATCATGAAGATACTCCCCATCTCTTCGATTATTTCGAACATTGCATGATTTCCATTACATTTAGCATACAATCATTGGATACATTTTGTAACGAGCAAATCGAAGCAAATGTAACTGGGACGATACCTGTCAAGAGGGATAAGAAAATAAAACACTTGAATAAGAAGCAATTACAAGAGGACCTCTCGTTAAAAATGAAAATTGGCACCATCCTTCCAAAAATTTTTTCGATTACTTCTCCGGAATTATTGGGCAATACACAGCTTTGGAATAAATATCTTGAACTTGAACGGGTACGTAATACAACCGTTCATCTTTCTTCTACCCATGTGAACTCGGGTGCAAATATCGATCAAGAATCGTTATTTTTTGAATTTTTCAAAACTGATGCAAGAAAATATCCTGCAGATGCTCTGGACGTGATGGATTACTTTAAACCAAAAATTGGAAACAAATCGTGGCTTGATAATGCAAGGAAAATATTAGAATAAATTTCAAAATCTTACAAAACGCGCAGCTATTTCTTAGTAAAACATCACATTTTGTTAGTTTTGCATGACAAAAATGGGCGTTTTGTTTCCTTTTTGCCCTTCGGGTTCAGTAAACGATATAACATCCTTCCAGATTACCAGAAATATGAGCATGTTGCTAAAGTTCTTCAAAAAGGTATGCGCCCGGATTGAAGCCGGGATAAGGTCCAAGCGAGGAAGAATCGCCGCCGTATTCTCAGAGCCCGAACATACTAATCATGAGCACAGTACGAACTCGAAATGCAACCAGGCATCAATAGCAGCCAGCGACGCAATGAATACCGTGTCACTGTGGCGCCTGCTCTGTGGCAATATCCCATCATATTCTCTTTTTAATTTTCCGTGAAGGTTCGAGCGCCGGCATGCCGGATCCCTGGGACTATTCATACCGATTGTCCGCTAGAGCATCCGCCACGTCAAGGCAGGGTTCCGTAACCGGATAATCTCCTCACCCACCCGGCAGACCGTCTCCACATTTCGTCGCATGCGAACGCGAGGTAGGGGGAGCCTCGCGTCTCGTCTCCACAACAGATCACAATCACGAGGAAGCAAAGGACCGTGAGTTATGCAGCAGACACCAAGGAGTTCAGAAGGATGCATGGGCATCCTGGTAAGCCAGAATGATGGAACCGAATCACAGAACACCACACCAAAATATGAATTAAGGGGCCCGCCCCCTCAAAAACCTCTGCGGGTTACGCAGGAAGCCGTCGACGCCTACGAGAGAAGGTCCGGCTTCTACGGTATCGGGAAGAAAATGGTCGAACATGGCCGCTGGATTATTGTCCCGCGTGAGGAACGCGAACAATCCCCGGCGCCGGATCACACAAACCATGTCATGATGTCCCGCCAGCGGGGGCTCGCATGAGTACCTGCCCGGCCGGCAATATCGTGTACGGGGACGATGGCCGCGTCCACATCTACATCTGGGAGGGGCGGTACCACATTACCCCGGAAGATCTCGGCACGCTCTTCTTTGTCGGTGAGCCGGTACCGCTCATGAAAAAAGGACCGGCACCGCAGGTCTTCCAGATCTCCGGCCAGGTCTCCCTCAGCTCATCCGGGCAGGCTGTCATCATGGCGATCGACCGGCAGCGGTACATGGTGCCCCGGGACCGGCTCCTCGCGGTCGCGTTCGGGAACGAGCCGATGTGCGATTTCTTCGAATTACCCGAGGAGGAACCCGATATCGAGATCATCTCTCCGCACAAAGAAGGTGCAACCTCATGACCAGCCGACGCGGTGCACTGGTCGAGGACGCGGCCCGTGAACTTCTCCAGTACAACGGGTACACGGTCCAGGTCCTTCCGCCGGGATTTAACAAGAAACTCCCGCCGGTCCATCTCATTGCCACGCATCCCTCTGGCGAGACCCGGTTCATCAGGATCCAGAAAATATCCCGGAAGTCGCCTACCGCAGACTCTCTCGACCGGTACTGTGCGAACGATCTGGTCCAGCTCCGCAAGTCCATCGCAGAAAATCCCATAACGGCAGGGCTCCGCTGCGAAATCTGGATCTATACGCTGACGCACGGTTTCCGGTGTTTCGAAATCCTTACTGACGATATCCGCGAGATCCCACGGCTGCCGCAGCCCACTCTGGTGGTCGCCCGGTCCCGGGGTGTCGCATGACAGCCCCGCGAAGGATCGAGGCACTGGAACAGGAGGCTGGGGACCTTCTCAAGAAACTGGGCTACGAGCCGGTGATCGTGAGTAGTTTTGTCCGGACCTGCCGGTATGTTGCCTTCCATCTGACTGCACACAAGAAGCTGGACGATGGCTCTGTCGATTCCATGATGGTAAAACTGAAAGTTTCCCTCCATCCGATTGAGACACTTACGGAGGCGGCGGAGTTCTGCCGCGAAGAAATTGCAAGCATGGAGAAATTCTTCGCCCAGTCCTCACAGGAAAAAATAGACGGCAGGTTCGAGGTCTGGATCTCGCTCCCTCTCAACGGCTTTCAGCACTTCGAGATCACCCGCGATGGGATCCGCGAGATCCGGTCTCCTGCCGAAAGGCCCGGTTTTCCGGGAGGTCTGCCATGATCACACAGAAGGCGTTTGTGGCGTTGAAGCAGCGGGCCTGCGAGCTGCTCGTCTCCCGGGACTTCGAGCCGATCCTGCCGGTTGAAGACTGCTACATTTCCCACTACATCCCGCTTCACCTTGTCGGGGCAAAGGGCGACAACGAAGTGCTGTGCGTGAAGCTGCGGCTGGCAACCGCTGTGGTGAGCCCGCCCTACGTCGAATCGCTCTGCAGGTACGAGATCTGCCAGTTCCGCACGCTTCTTGCCATCGACCCGGGCAACATCACGCTCCGCTGCGAGGTCTGGGTCGTGTCGCCGAATGGCTCTATCCACTGTTATGAGGTCCTGCCAGGCGAAATCCGGGAGGTGGCGGCCTATGCCCGATGAAAAGATCCCGCCCGGGATCCCCGAGAAGATCGAGGGCATCCCGCTCTACCTGATCCCGAAAACGATCGCGGACCTGATCCGGAAAAAGGGTAACACGGTATTCCGGATCCTCGTTATCCGGAAATTCCATCACCGGTACTCCGTGCATATTGAGACGTTCGATGAGCACGAGACGCAGGTAAACAAGACCGGTGTCTCCTGTGAGGAGGGTGAGGGGAATGTCTGACCCGGTACCGGTCCGGCATCGGGCAATTCCTGGGCTCCGGGTGGTGACTCGTGGATGGTCTTCTCCGTGATGCTGTCCGATATGTAGCCGGGCCCGGGCAGGTTGTCGAGGTCCGGGCGCTCACCGACCAGTTCACGCACAGTGGATATTTCAGTACTCCCGATGCCCTTATCCGGGCGGTGGAGCCGCTCGATACTGACGGCTCGGTGCATGGCATCTATGTCACGCTCAACGTGGTGAACCCGGCCCTGCTCTCGCGCCGGGCAAACCGGATCAAGATGCGGCTGGGTAAAAAGGACAGCACGACGAGCGACGCGGATATCCTGCGGCGCCGGTGGCTCCCGATCGATATCGATCCGCAGCGCCCGAGCGGCGTATCGAGCACAGACGAAGAGCACACTCTCGCACTTGCGAAAGCCGACGAAGTGGCCGCGTGGCTCGCCGGTCTTGGCTTCCCGGAACCGGTCCGGGGCGACTCCGGCAACGGGGCACACCTGCTCTACCGGATCGATCTGCCCAATGACGAGTCCGCGACTGCGCTCGTGAAAGCGTGCCTGGCAACGCTCGACACGCTCTTCTCCGACGACCGGGTATCTGTCGATATCGCGAACTTCAACGCGGCCCGGATCTGGAAGCTCTACGGGACGGTCTCGCGCAAAGGCGACGATACACCGGACCGCCCGCACCGGAGGAGCCGCATCATCTCGGCCCCGGAAGATTCGGCGGTTGTGACAGCGGAGCAGCTCAAGGATCTGGCGGACCGGCTGCCCACCGAGAAAGCGGCGAAACCGGTTGCGGCGAAAGGCAAGAAGTTCGATCTCGGTTCCTGGCTCTCCGATCACGGGCTTGGCGTCCGGTCCGAAAAACCGTACGGCGGCGGGACGCTCTATGTCCTCGACCAGTGCCCGTTTTCGTCGGCGCACAAGGACGGTGCGTTTGCGATCCAGTTCGGGAGCGGCGCGGTCTTTGCCGGCTGCAAGCACACGTCCTGCGGCAGCGGGGAACAGCGGTGGCAGGAGCTCCGCGAGCAGTTCGAGCCGGACCGGGCGACAAGACGCAAAGACTGGGAGCAGAATCAGAAAACCTGGAGCAAGGATCGGGCCAAGGCGAAGGCAGAGCAGGACGGCGCTGTCGATGCCGGGCCGGCACCGGTCTCCGCTTCCCCGGACCTGCGCACGGCCGCGCTCGATGTACTACAGCACGGAGACCCGGTCATGCTGATGCTGAGGACATTTGCCCAGGAGCACGTTGGCGATGAGATCGTGGCCCGGTGCATGATTCTCTCGATGGCGTCGCAGGCCGTGAAGAATTCCGATGGCCTGCATGTCTCCGTGACCGGTGATTCCGGCAAGGGCAAGACACACGCATTCCGGAAGATGATGCGCCAGGTGCCGGATGCGTACAAGGTCAAAGGGACGGTGAGCAACAAGGCCCTCTATTACATGAAGGACCTCAGGCCCCGCACGGTCCTGATGAGCGATGATACCGAGCTCTCGGACGGGATTCAGGAGATCCTGAAATCCGCGACCTCGAACTTCCACGAACCGATCACGCACACGACGGTCACAAAAGATCTCACCTCCCGGGTCTGCACGATTCCAGAGCGGTGCGTATGGTGGATCGCAAAGAAGGAAGGGACCGGTGACGATCAGGTGATGAACCGGATGCTCACCTGCTGGATTGACGAGTCCTCCGGGCAGGACGCCCGGGTGCTGGCTGCAAAGCAGGCCCGCGAGATGCTGGACCCGGACTCGTTTGTCGAGGAGACCGAGGAACTCGTAACCTGTAGGGCGATATGGGAGATCCTCCATGAGCAGTTGATCTGGGTGATCATCCCGTTCTCGGACCGGATCCGGTTTCACGCGATCGGAAACCGGCGCAACCCCGATATGCTCTACGACCTGATCAAGAGCCACGCGGCGCTCTTCTTCATGCAGCGCCAGCAGAAGACCAGTGAAGACGGGACGCTTTGCATCTACGCGAGCGAGGAGGATTTTACCGCGGCAAACGATGTCTTCACGCTCCTGAACGGTACAGCCGGCGGACAGGAATCGAAGATGACAAAAAAGGAGGCGGACCTGCTGTCGCTCATCGAGAAGGCCGATCAGCCGGAGTTCACCATTCAGGATCTTCAGCGGTTTACCGGTGCCTCCTACATGGGAATCTACCGGATGCTCAAGGGCTACGACAGCCGGGGAAAGAATTACACCGGTCTCCTTGAGAAGTGCCCGGCACTCTCGTTCACCGACCGGACGGTGACGATGACTGAGGACGAAGGCGTTTCGGTCCGGCGCCGGACCGAGGCGTTCACGTGGAGCCGCGAGATCTACCGACAGTGGGTGAATGGCGGGGCCTGCTGGCTCGACCGCGATCCAAAAGGCGGTGGCAATGATGGCGATGGGTCGTTTACAGCATTACAGCAGGTTTACAGCACTTTTTCAGCAACTGCTGTAAAACAAAATGAGAAACCCGGTGCCCCCGGTTCTGCAAAAGAAGATGATTATCAAAGAAATTCTGTACAAGAGAATGTGGATTTACAGCAAAACCGGAATTATGGAGCAGATGATAATTCCGGAAAAAGTACCGATCACTGTCTCCATGATTCTGAAATTGCTGTAAACAAAAATCGATCTCTGTCCGGAGCGGCACAAAAGCAAAATCCGGTTTCGCCGGCTGCTCCGACTAATTACAGCACGTGCTGTAAAGATGCTGAAATGAGCCCGGATCCGGGCCCCCCTGCTGTAAACAAGTGCTCGTCCCGGCATGTCCGGGCCCGCGATTACAAAAAGCTCGAGATCCCGGAGCCGAGGACGCTGTGCTGGTCCTGCGGGAAGAAGGGCTCCTGGTATGTGGAGAAGTATACCGCGGAGCGGCGGGCCCGGCCCAAAGATCAGCAGGTAGCCCGGCGGCTGTGTCGGTCATGCTACAACGAGGCGGTGAAGGAAGAGCAGACAGCATCGGTCCCGCTGCCCGGGACTGTGGAGATCTCCCGGTGCGCCCGGGTGACCGCGGATATCGGGAAGTGCTCGATCTGCAAGATAGCGAAGGCGGTGTGGTTCGACCGGGAGACCGGTGTTAAGCTGTGCGAGCATTGTTACGCGAGAGGCTTGAGGAAAGAGGCGGGGGAGAGTGGGGTGGTGTGACAGTTCCCCCGGCTCTTCTCTCTCATGAGAGCACTGAGCATTACACCCCGCAGTACATCCTCGATGCGGTGATCGCGTGCCTGGGCGCAATCGATCTCGACCCGGCCAGCAACAGCCATGAGATCCCGAATGTTCCGGCAGCAAAGCACTACACAGCTCAGGACAACGGACTTGTGCAGCCATGGGTGGGACGGATTTTTCTTAATCCACCGTTCGGGCCCGGGGTCGAGCGATGGTTCTCGAAATTATACCTAGAGCGGGCTGCAGGCCGGACCACGGAGGCGATTGTATTGTGGAAGTCGGCGACCGAGACGGCTGCTTGGAAGACGCTGACGTCGCTATCGTGCCGGGTGTGTTTTCCCTCTGCGAGGATCCGGTTTGTGGGGCCTTCTGGGGATGATGGACCCGGGCCGACGTTTTCACCGGCGCTGTTCTATGTTGGGGAGAGACCGGCGCGGTTTGAGAGGGCGTTTGAGGGAATAGGGGCGGTGTGGGCGGTTCCTTTATTCGTTCTAAAAAAGGTATAATTCTGTAAAATAATAATCAAATTACCTGAAATTCAAAGATAATATTAATAAATAAGGTATTTTATAGTATTTACTAGGACATCAATGGTTAAGATTACCAAAGCGGGAACACAATTTCGCGTAAACCTCCCTCTTGACATAATTAAGCAAACGGGATGGGATGAAAATACAGAACTACAAATATTTCCTTATCTATCTAATCTTAATGAGCCAATAACCGCGGATACGCCAGTATTATTAAAACGGATTTACCCAGTTTCAAATAAAACGGAGAGATGATGATGACTCCAGCCCAAGTCATTCAGAGAAATCACAGTAAATCCAATTTTTTCCAGCTAATGAAAATTGATCGTTCTGCACTATCCGATTTCACTGAATTGTTTTCGAGTCTTTCTTTAAATTGGGAAAAGTTATCGGATGTCGGTCAATTTAAAGTGATTATTGTCGATGCTGCGGAGGAATTAGGTCGTTCTCTGAGAAAATTCAAAAACTACGAGTTCTGCGTCCTTAACAATAAGCAGTTGATCAATATTCTAAAAAATTTCAATGATACAGGTTTCAGAATTGATAATTTGGACTTCTTAGGTATATCCGATATGGATGAAGAAAAAATTGAAAAAATCGAGAATTTCTTCCCCAGCAATAATTTCAATGAAATTATTGATTTCATCCAGAATGAAAGAATAGCGGTTAATAAGATCGTATTGAGTAAAAATTCAACACGGCTAACGATTTATCGAACGGGTCTATTGTGGTATTCTGGTGAAATTTTTGAATTAAAAGAGATTTTAAACCGATTAATTGCGTGACCTATGATAGAATTTCATTTATTTGAAAAATTATGGGAATACTTTATAGAACGCTCTCTGAAAGATTATGGATTATTTTTAATCATTTTCAGCCTCGTTTGGTATATTCAGCTCTGGAAACCCTTTGAAGAACCATTAATAATTGGTCCGCTTTCTATCAATAATGAAATAATTTCTGTCGGTCTGTTCGTTATTGGAAGTATTATTTGCATAATTGCGTCAATCCGTGATTTCACAAAAATTGAGATATCCAGTACATATCCGTTTTCCGCGAAAAAAATTAAAGAAAAAAAGCCGACGTTCCGAAATATCCGCCAGGTAAAAATTCACTATCCTTTTGAACCGCTTACGATTGATATAATTATCAAAAACCTCACCGGTGTAAAAAAGAGGATATTCACATTTTTCCTGAAGCATTTTGACTTTTTCTTGGAATTTCATTATCCCCAAGATGTTATTGATATCAGCTCCTCTGATTGCTTTGATGAGCAACAATATGGAGGGTATCAACCAACCTGTCAAAAGAAAATCAAACTGGATGACTCACTAAAACATGATAGTCATTCCATTCCTATTCAAATCTCGCCAATAAAATCAGAGGAGAAAGTGACGCTCGATTTCAAAATCGTAGCAATTCGGAAAGAGCCTAAAAAGTATCGCTCGATTCCTATTGCCTTTTTTATTTGGTTATTTGTTCCGAGTGACAGTTCTTTTGAAATATTATCCTAAATGCTTAATACAAATGACAGATCTATACCTTGTATATGGTTCAGATTACGGGGAAAAAACCATTTTTCATCTATAAATTGGAATTGAAACAAAAATTTGACAAAAAAAAGAAAACTGAGATGGAATATTTGGTCGAATCCCTGAATAATCAGAAATTATCAACTTTTGCCGATCCCTCTCAAAAAGGATTTGTGGCGTATCAATTCGATCATGAGCTATCGAATGAAAATACTGATCCGATTGAGAAAAGTTTCGTCGATAAAATTCTTATCGTCAAGTTCATTGAATATCATGTAAAGGGGGAACGAGCAAAAGTATCGGCACAATTGAAAGCGTTGATGGAAAATCCTGATATCTCAACATCTGCAAAACTTGAATTAAAAAAACTGATACAGATCATTGTTCCAGATTACCAGGATTTTATTTTTCTTCCGAATAACAGCATTCTCCTTGTTTTCCCCTCAACTGACGAAAGTCGGACAATAATAAATCGCCTGTTACCATATATCGAAGAAAAATTCGATATTTCTCCTGAAACAACATCCCATAGGATCGATGAAGATGTCCTTGCATGGGTAGTTTTCAAGATTTGTCGGGGGAAAAAGGGAAATTTAGGTAACATGAAAATTACCCATCTCGAAGGGATCTCGTCCACCGCATATCTTAAGACCGGAGTTCTTGATATCAACGATATCGAAGACGCTGGTGATACGATTTATGCAAAAATTGCATACGGTCTTTTGAATGAACCACTACGGCGTATCAATCTAACAATAGAATATGAAGAGGGGCAGTATCATTTCTCTGTAATGCCGCAGGGAGGTTTTGTCTTGGAACCAAGTAAAATTTCAACGTACGACACCGGGAATCCAAGATCAAATCGTGTATTGATGATCAGAGACATTAGTCAGTTTATTATTCCGCATATCTATCGAGAATATTATAAAGACAAGCCCAATTGGGAAAAAGAGAAACATTCGATCCAAGATCAATTATTAGCTGAGGCAAAAGAGAAAATTCAAAGCATATAATTTTCCTTTCTAATTCTTTGCGAGCGGTCCACAGGAATGTCATCCCTCATGAAAGAAGATTTCCACTCGATTCTCAATAATAACTGAAATCCTTTAAGTATATACTATCAATACGATACAGTACGGTGAGATGCGTAATAATGAAAAAAAAGCCTTCTTTTCCTCGGAGACAATCTATGAGGCAACAGATTCTCGCTCATCCCGAGAATCATTTCTCTGATGAAATGCTCCTGGAAACGCTACTCTCGTATTCGATACCAATAGGCGATCTCCAGAATCTTGCGAATGTTCTTTTGAAAAAATACAATAATCTCGATGGAATTCTTAATGCGGATGTTAACGATCTCTGTAAAATTAAAGGTGTGAAGGAGAATACCGCTGTTCTCCTCAAACTTGCGGCACAAATAAAAAGACCCACAGCGGTTCAAAGCACAAAACACTCAGTACCTAAATCCCGGCCGGATCCTCAACGGCGCTTGTATGAAGAATCAGTAGATCAAAGCCCGGTCTATGTGTCAGGTGTCGCTGAAAAATTGAGATCGTACCAGAAAGAGTCGCTATTTTTCTCGAAAGCACTTCTCAAGGACACCATCCAGATCCTCCCGACCTTGCCAGATTTCGATAATCTGGAAGACCTCCGACAGTATCTCTTGGATAATCTTAAGTACGGTTCTTCAAGTAGCCGGAAGAGATATTCGCTCTATATCGTACGGAGAATGTTTCCGGATGGATCCATCGATACGGCCCTTCTTGATTTTGCCCGAAAATATCCCGACAGCCAGGTCTTGAATGATGTTGCGTTCTACCGGTTTTGCAAAGCTGAACCGATTATGACCCGGATAATTTCCGAACTACTCCTTCCCATGATCGCGGCAGGATCACTGCAACGAATTCATGTAAATCATTACCTGAGTGAACGATATCCTTCAATCAAGGGAATAAAAGACTGGTCGATAGCAATTATCGAGGCAATGAATGGGGCGAAAATTGTTGCGGCAGATGCAAAAAAAATCACCCTTACTGTCAGGCAGCCGCTCATCCCGTCATTTGCCTATATACTCCATTGCGAATATCCCAAGCCCGGAGTTTATCCGATCGAATCTCTTGAAACAAATCCGTATTTCAAAGCGATGTTCTGGACAGAAGGCAGTCTTGTCCCTTCATTGTATGAATTAAGGAATATGGGGCTCATCACCCGTGTATCGGAGATCGATACAGTTCGTCAGTTCACAACAAAGTATTCCCCTTCAGAACTTGTCTCACATCTTTCCGGGGTTCAATAATGAACGATATCGAAATAATCGAAACACTCCGAAAAAAATTATCAATCCCGATCGGGCGGCATTTGTATGGTGTGCTGGGATCCTATCCTGAGCTGGAACGATTCACGGAGCAGCTTCAAAAAGCGACCTATGAAGATAACCTCCAATTTCCTCGACCGATCTCGGTCTCATCGAGCATCCTCAATCAATTCTCCGATGAGGAATTTCACCGGATTGTAACGGATGAGGCGAAACGGCCGGAACCGACGAGGAAAAGTATTGAAGAAGAATTCAATGCATTTGTCAGAAGAATGCTCACCGCGAACAAACTGGTTGTATTCAGTGATCTCGAACTGTTGTTCGCCTATGGGATCGATCTCAATCCCTTCCGGACACTTGCGACTGATGATAAAAGAATTATCCTGCTGTTGCCAGGTGTGAGGACAGGAGGGGTCATATATCTCTACCCGGAATATCAAAAAAAATTCCCCTCTCAAAAGGAGATCATACTGCCTTCCAATCTCATTGCGGAAGATCATCTGTGGGAGCTGAAATCATGAAACGAACGGATGTCGTGGAGCAATTATATGCAGACTGATATTACGACAGTACGAGAAAAATTGGGAGATATTTGTCAGGTCCCCGATTCGATTATTTCTGTCTATGTTCTTGAGAAACATATCTGGGAGAATGGAAATGATATTGCTGCAATTCGGGAACGGAAACCCGAACTGAGAACGATCGATGAATTTCAGATCGATCCTGTCCGACCGTTTCTAAATGATATTTTCCGTCTTATGGCAGCCCCTCACAAACCGGAAAGGGGAGCCACGCCAATCGGCCAAGGATACTGGATACAGGCAGAATTCGGATCAGGTAAATCTCACCTTCTTTGTTTCCTCGCAGCCCTTGCTTTGGGTTCTGATGAGGCTTGGGAAAAGATCAGGAAAAAAGAGGAGAAGGCCAAGCGAGGAAAACGTGAATCGCTCTACCAGTTCTGGGAGAACGGTTTGAAACAGAAGAGTACTGGGAAGAATAAAGGGATCTTCATCATATCCCAGACCCTTGTCGGCGTCGGCGGCGGAACGGTCGGATATGATAAAAAAGGAAGGGCACTCACCGATTATATCCTCGATGCCGCAAAAAATCAGCTCCAGAAAGAAACCGGGAAAAATATCTCTCTCTATCCAGTTGAACTGCTTGCGGACCGGTTCATCAGCAGGGATTTAGATCGCTATCGTACGGACCTGAAAAAATTCTTAAAAGATCCCAAATATTTCGAAGATGACGAGTTCGAGGATATCGACGACTTCATTAACGTAATACGCGAGAACAAGACACCGGAATACAAGAAGAGCTGCGGGGATAAACTCTGGCGGTTTTATCATGAGTATCTCGGTGTTCGCCCCGAGATCGAGGCCGAAACCGAAGAAGTACTCAAACATATGGTAAAGGCCATCGTCGCAGAGGGCTACAGCGGTGTTCTGATCCTGCTCGATGAAGTCTCAATCTTTATGAAAAACCGGGATGAGACCCTCCGCAGTGATGATGAAAAAACGCTCGTTGTGCTCTCGAACCGGCTGGCAAAAGTCGAGAACCTCCCTGTCTGGACGGTCTGCGCTGCCCAACAGGCAATTGAGAGCAAGATGGCCGGTGTAAAAAATATCATTGCAGATGACCGGCTAAAACTTGTTCTTCTCCTGCAGGAAGAGAAAGACTACTACTCTATTGTCCTGTCCAGAGTCCGGGAGATCACCAAACCCGAGGCGATCACCGGATATTATAATTATTATAAACGCGGCTTTTCCTGGCCGAACAGTATCGGGGAAGACGAATTCAAGAGGTTCTTCCCGTTCCATAAGCCAGCCTTGGAAGTCCTCCGGGATATTACCTATGAGCTGACGACGACACGATCTGCAATCCATTTCATGCACCAGACTCTGAAACAGGGAATCAAACAGGACCGGACCGAGATCATCCGGTTATGGGATTTCTTTGATGAGGCAATAGAATACGAAGAAGATCCCAGCGGGACCCATGCTGGGATTGCAGCAATCCGGACAAAACGGGAGATGGAATACAAGATCTACATCTCCTGTAAACGGGGTATCGATGAGAAAACCAAAGGGGCATTAAAAGTCTACCGGGATCGGGCGGTGAACGTGCTCCAGATCCTGTTCCTGAATTTCATAGCCCGGAGAAGTGTCAGTCGGGGACTGACTCCCGATGAACTCGCCAACAGTGTCATGAGCGAAGTTTCCCCCGATGCAACACTGCTTGAGAACGTCCAGCACTACGAAACCCTCGCAGTTAATCTTGCCAAAGAGTTCCCCCAGATAGCCGAAAGTGCGGATGATGACGGGCAGCCAAGATTCCGGTTTATTCCGGAAACGACAGATATCAAACCTGTCGATATCTGGAAAAAAGCCCGGAATGAGGCTGAGACGAATGAGATGATGCAGAAGGATGCATGGCTACACCTTCTTGCACTCGATCGATGGCCGATCAAAACCCGAAAGGGAACCTATGATCTCTCTCATGATGTTTGTTCTATCTTTCGGGATATCGCTTCCTATTCAGTACCGACTGAAGAGGGCCTTGTCCAGAAAAAGGGATCTGCCCCACTGGAACTTACCTGGAAGAACCGGAAGATCTTGGGCAGAAAGGAGATGGTTGACCTTCAACGGATGATTGCCAATTCCCAGCCTCTCCTGCCGATTCAGACTGAAGAGACTGATCAGGATTTTTCCATTGTTATCAGCACTGATCCGGTCCCTCAACCTGCTGTCATGAAACTGCTTTCCCAGAGAAAAGACCCCCGTATCGTGGTCTGGACCCCGGGCGATCTGTTAAACGAGGAACAAAACTTACTCCTTGATTTTGCAGCATACCGGAAAGTCATCACCGATTGTTCCGGCAAAGAGAGCGATGAAGCAAACACCATGATCATGTGGGTGTCGGATCAGCTTCAGACTGAACTGGGTAAGATTGAAAAAATTGTCACCAACCGGTACGATCGCGGGGAAATGCATGCCCTGAATCACACAGCCATGGAATTCCATGTTGCCGGGGAGCTTGGGACGATCCTGAACCCGGTTGTTGAACAGATCCTCTCATCGGCATATGAATCGCGGGATATTGATTTCACGGATGTCCAGACAACATTCACCAAAGAGTACGGCGTTAACGTCATAAACGGCATTGTGAAGACCGGATCAATTCCCAAAGGGATAAAACGTGATAAGAATATTGACGCAGCCGAAAACTTCGGGAAAGGACTTAAAATCATTAAGAGCGGGAACTGGCGTGAGCTGGATCTCTCGAACAATCCCTTTACTTCGGCAATTGAACGGTACATAGATGAGAAGGCCAATGATCCGTCTCAGACCATTCCCCTGGAGTCGATCTTCAAGAATTTTTCCGGGATCAACGGGCCGGATGGAAAACACTACGGGCTCTCGAAGAGGATCATCCAAATCTATCTGCTCTGTCTTGCCCGGACCGGGAAGATCCGCATCCACATGGGGCCAAAAAATCCTCTCCAAGATCAATCGATCGATTATACCAACATCGATTCCATAGATTTCTCCACAAAAATCGTTGAGGCTATGGGGGAGCTCCAAAGAATCGCTCGCCCGGAAAACTGGGATGTGCTGCGCCCGTATGCCGAGAAGATCTTAGGCGAATCCATCCCGGAGAATGCCGACGATGCCACTCTGACAATGATCCGGAATCGGTTGTTCACATCATTCGCGGAAGAAAAAGAACAAGCAGTCCGGACAGTGGAGAGGTCATCATCCCTGTTCACCCAGATGGGGATTACCAATCCCTATGCACAGGATCTTGGCCGTATTGCTGCGCTCTTCTCCATTGACGTCGATGAGAACGATTTCATTGAAAAGGTCCTGTATGGCATGAAGGATGCGCTCGGTTATGGCGCATTCGAACGGAACAGCTCAACCCAATCTGAGGTTGATGATCTTGCCATCACCATGAACCGGTATGCAGCAGTTAAAAAATTCCTTACATACGAAACGGACCTCCTTGCACTCCAGGCGTACCGGGATTACGACTTCACGACTGATCAATCCCTGAAAAATGTGCAGAAACTCGTTACAGCGGTGAACAAGAAACTGGAAGACCCAACAGAAGTCATCGATAACGAACTGAAACTGAAATCCTCAATCATCGGTTCTTCCGGCTCCAAGAAGAGTGAGAAGAGCACGCTCACGGGGATTGTGGAGGAATACACCAGCCTGTACCGTGCCATGCATGACCAGACTGTAACGGAATTGGAAAGCGCCCGCACCGGGCTTGACTCTCTCGCAGAGGGTGAGGTCATGAATACTATGTCCGTTCTCCAGAAGATTCCGGCCCTTTCAGGGTATGATATTCCGGCCCTGAAAGATCAGATTCAGGTACGGAAAGAGCAGATTGTGGTATGCGAAAAGTCCTCGGTCGCATCCATTGGTGAGGACCTCAGCCGATCCCCGGTACACAATTGCGGTATCACGTTTGGGAATTACAAAATTCTGCTTCACAATGCAGAGGAGGCCAGGACTCTGTCTGAAGGAAGCATGAATGATATGTTTACCCGGATGGCAGAATTTTTCCTCAATCTCTCTGTCAAAGAACGGTTCAAACAGGCAAAGGCAGATCCCATAATCAAAGGATTGCTCTCCTGTGAATCGGCTGATGAGATGAAGCGGCATCTTATCAAAGCCTGCTCTGATGGGGATGGTTTTGTCGCCACAATCACCCGGTATCTGAAAAAAGTCGTTGTCAAACCCATCAAAATAAGCGCATTCACTCCCAGCTCACGGACGATCGAGCGGGAGAAGATTCCTGAGATTGTCGAAGAGTTCAGGCAGTTCCTTGAAGCACAATTTGACGAGCGGGATAAGGATGATGCTGTGCCTGTCATTCAGCTTGAGTGAGGTGGAGATCGTTGCTGAAGTCGTGGATACTGGGGCACCTTGAACGGGTGAAAAGCCGCCCGCGTGTTGTTATCATCGATCCCCATAAACTCCTCTCCCAGACAGATGAGGGGCTAAAAATATTTGCTGACAAGCATGGTTTTATCGTTATATTTGCCTCGACCAACCTCGTCTTCCGGGAACTCTATGAGCATGCAGCGAAAGATCCGGTAAAATTGAAACTTCTGCTCATTGACCAAACCCCGGTTTCGCGTCGGATGGTATCAGCGTCTCCCCGTGCCCCGCCTCTCTTTTACCCGGATCTTATTCAGGATGTATCGGAAGAGGAGATCATTAATCTCGATCTCCAGCAGTTCCTCAAAGACAAGACTGGTGATCCGAACTGGCCAAGAGAAGCAAACGACCGGAAGTTTGCCCGGAGTATTGTAAAACATCTCAAAGGAGTGCTTGAAGCGCATAAGAATTTCCGGGACACCGGCAGACCGGGTTTTACGGATCAGGATTTCCACACGATTGTTGCGTTTGCCTCACTCGGTCTGGGAAATGTTGCGTTCAAGAATCTTGAATCCGGAGATTATTGGAAGATTGTCTTCGCGCACGAGGAGTTCAAGGAACTTGAGGATCTCGCACCGGATAGTCTCAAGCGGATTAAAAAATATCTCGAAAAGGCCCCCAAACCGTTCAACTGGTGCGCTGCCCAGGATCCTGCGGTGGTGATCAACAGCCTCTATCTGGCAGTTATCCTCTCACAACATGCCGATGACTGGAAATCCCTTTTATTCCAGATCGATCCTGAAGGGAGGAAGTTCTCCGAGATGTCGGTCGCTGATCTAAAGAAGGCAGTATCCGGTCTTATCAGCGGGGCGCCGGATAAAGCTGATCAGGACCTTGCCGCACTGGAGGAATCCCTCTCTGCCGAGGCACTCAAAACGCTCCTTGTCGAGCAACTGAAGATCAGGGAACCGGCCGGCTTTTTGCGGGTGCTTGAGCGCGAGCAGTATTCTCTCCTGATCCGCTCACTGGCGCTCCTCATGGCGATCGGGGATATCCTCTCGCCTGAACCAGCAACCCTTGTTCACAAACGAGTCCAGGAGATCCTGTTTCAGGAACATTCCGGCGACCAGAAACGGTATGTTGATGAACGCAGCTCTGCTGCATGGGACAACCTGATCGAAGCGTACCGGCTGGCAACCGAAGTCCAGGCCCTGCACCAGGAACTTGTCGCATCTCTCCGTCTTATCAAAGCAGCTCCTGCCGATAAGACAGACATTCAGTTCTTCTGGGAACTTTGGAATACCAAACGGATCAACCGTCTGGAATATTATCTCTCCCGTCTTGAACGGATCGTCCATTATGGTGATGACATCCTGCTGCACCGGGCAACAGATCGCCTGCCCCCTGAGTGTGGCGCGATGTTGCAGTCCATTAAAGAACGGGTCCGGGACCTGACAAAGAAGGACGAGGATCTTCTGGATGAGCTGAATGGGAAATTCCAGAATTATGTTCTCAAAGCATATCCGAAATGGGTGGACGAGGATCCTGATGTTGTCCTGACAGCACAATTCCTTTCGCGCTGTGTGAAGCCCCACTGGGATCCGGTCAAGGAGGATGCACTTATCCTTGTTTTTGACGGGATGCGGTACGATATCTGGGACGAGATGCTGCGTCCTCTCCTCCTCAAACACATGGATGAGAAACAGGTTTATCTGGGCAGTTCCCTGCTCCCGTCGGAAACGCAATACTCCCGTAAAGCGATCGCGGCCGGGATCTTTCCGGATTCATTCTCCACCAGTGAGGCTGAGAACCGGTTACTGCAGCATCCTCTCAAAGATGAATTCCGCGTCACTGCCATGGTCGAGAAGGTAGAGTCTGATGGGCTTGGAACCGGCGAGACGGTCCGCTACCATGCCGGTCGGCTCGATATGATCATCTGGGATCTCTGCGATGAGGCGCTCCATCATATCGGTGTCAAGGAAGTTGGCGGATCCATTATCCCTGCAACGTCCCTGGTCCTCCTGTACCAACAGCGGCTGAAATCGATCTTCGAACGCGAGGTTATGGCCGTGATCCGGAAACTGAAACCAGGGACAAAAGTCTTTGTTACTGCCGATCACGGGTTTGGCCGCGTCGGACGGAACAGGATCTGGTTCCGGGATGAAGATGTGCCCGAACCTTCTGACTGCCGCTATACGTTCTGCATGCTGCGGCACAAAGTCGGTATGACCGACCTCCCGCCCCAGCTCAAACAACAGGTGATCGAATTCACTCCTGCCGATCTTCGGATGCCGAAGAAAGTAGAGAAGACCGAGCGGCAGAGCAGGGCAAAGATGGTGAAAGAATACGGTTCGATTGCATTTCCCCGGCCCGGTTATGCGTTCGGCCGTGATCATGAGCGGTTCGACCCGCCGGCATTCAGCCATGGGGGCGTGTCGATGCAGGAGATGTTTGTCCCGATGGTCGTGCTTCAGGTCAAGGAAGCTGCAAAGGACTTAATCGAGATGAAGTTCTCCTCGGCACCTAAAGAGGCTGTTGAAGGCGAGGAACTGGTCTTCCGGCTCATGCTCCACTATGCCGGAAAGACCGGTATCGAGGGGCAGGAGATCCCGGTCTCCATTGAAGCATCGTACAGCCGGGATCCCGATGCGTTCCCTCTCTCCTCCCGCACCGTTTACATCGCTCCCTGGGATCAAAAAGAAGTGCCATTCCGTTTCAGTCCGGGACCTGAGGAAGCATTACCGGATGAACGAAAAGCCGGACAGCTCACCCGCTGGTTCACGGCAACTGCGATCTATAAGGAAGGGGGCCGGAAAATCCGGCGGACATTACCCGCGCAGGAATTCGTTATCCGGCTGAACTCGGAGCGGATCGTCCGCAGGGTCGGGGGGCTTGGGAATATTCTCGGGCTGACCCCGAAAGGAAACGGGAAACCCGCTTCATTGCATTAGGAGAGAATGACTGATTTCATCGAGCGACATATCCGGCGACGGTCCCGCAGGGTTTCCGAGCATGAATACCGGAAGAGGCAGCGGGATGAGCGGCAGCAACGGCGCCGGGAGATCGAGCGGTATGTTGCGGGCCTGACCATGGAAGAATCCCCACAGCTCAGGGACCATCCCGATGTTGGGACCTTTGTCCTCTGGATGCGGGAATGCCGGCGGGCTGAGATGTATGAAGCAGGAAGGCTGCTCTATGAAAAAGGGCCGATCTGCCTGACTACCCTGACGGAGCACCAGCAGGTCAGCGTTGCGGAGGATTACATGGTCTGCATGCGGATACTCTCCCGCAAGAAAGCACAGGAACCGGGAAATGGTCGGTTAGATGAATGCCCCCAGAATCCGGATTCCGTTCAGGACCCGATGCGGTAAACCCATGTTGGATGAACGCATGATAATTCACTATACGAACATCCCCGGATCGTGGAGAATGAGAGGCCTATATGAAAACTATCGATGATCGCCCGGATAAACAAAAAACCGTCAAGCACGAGATCCCAAAGATGCCCGAAGGCTATTTTTCCGGCGACAAACCGAACCCGAACCTGCGGAAGTTTGTCGAAGATCACGTGCGGGCTCATCCCTACAATCCGGCAAAGGATGACTATGATATCCCGGCGTTTGATAAACCAATCAATAGTACGAAGGCCACCGCAATTTACAATATGCACACGTACTGGAGCAAGAAACCGCACGATGCAATCCGGGAGTATATTCGGCACTACACAAAACCGGGCGATCTGGTTCTTGATCCATTCTGCGGATCGGGTGGCACGGCCCTTGCAGCATTGATGGAAGGACGTGCAGCGATCGCTATTGACCGGAGCCCGGCTGCAACCTTCATAACCAAAAATTACTGTACACCCCTAGATGCCCACGAGCTGAAAGCAGCATTTGAGTTACTTAAAGCAAAGGTTAAGCCGGAAATTGACCGGCTCTATGAGACTCGTTGTGACCGATGTGGCGGGAAGGCAACGATAACTTACACCGTTTATTCGCAGGTTTTCCAATGTCCACGCTGTATGGAAAAGGTATCTCTCTTCGATTGCGTAGAGATTGAAGGAGAGACAATTGCGGGGAAGCCTAAAAAAATCTCTATTTGTCCTCACTGCAATAAAAATGGTATTCAGGAAGAGATAAGCACTAGGACTAAACGTTTCGGAGAAATTCCGGTACTCGTAAATTATTTTTGTAATGGGAAATGTAAACCCTCACGGAATGAGCGATCACATAATGATTCAGACCCTAAAAAGAGAGAATATTTCAATAAATATGATCTTGCGAAGATCCAAGAAATTGAAAATAATCCAATTCCGTATTGGTATCCCCCAAACAAAATGATGAATGTTGAGGACGATTCAAAACCGTGGGGAGATAAATGGAGAGCTGGAACGAGTAGTTTTCGATCGGTTTCTGAGTTATTCACAAAGAGGAATTTATGGGCATTATCTATTTTATTTGAAGCTACTAAAAATATCAATCGAGAATTCCAAGAAGAAATGAGATTTGTCTTAAGTTCTTTTTTATTAAATCTATCAAAATTGTATAAATTCCGACAAACTGGTGGGGGGCAACCAACTGGAAATTATTACATCCCTCAAATTAATCGGGAGAATGAGGCTTGGTCCTCATTCGAAAGGAAATTTTATGATATTTTTGATGGAGTGAAAATCGTATCCTCATCAATTAATTCAACCAATTTCTGTGTTTCGACTCAGTCTGCAACATCAATCTACGCAATTCCCTCTAATAGTATTGATTTTATTTTCACTGATCCTCCGTATGCAGGAAAATACCAATATGGCGAATTAAATTTTGTATGGGAAGCATGGTTGGGTTTGGATACGCATTGGAATAGAGATGAGATTATTGTTAATAAATATCAAGGAAAAAATGAATCAGATTGGGCAGCCCTGATGTTACAGGCAATGGAAGAATCCTATCGTGTTCTCAAACCTGGGCGTTGGGTTGCACTTTGTTATCACGGCGATGAGAAACCTTGGGCGATGGTTCAAGATATAATGGCACAAGCAGGATTTATTCCCGATACCTCGGATTTTGCATTGTTTATAGATACAGGTCAAAAAACATACAATCAAACCCAAGGAGATCAAGTCAATCGTCGTGATTTGGTAATCAATTTCCGCAAACCCCGGCCAGGTGAAATCAATGGCACCCTGACGATCACAGGTGAGGAGGATCAAACAACATTCTCTCAGAAAGTTTCAGCAATCATCCGAGATTATCTGATTGTTCATCCGGGCGCAACCAAAGATCGGATCTACGATGAAGTTGTTTCCCGGATGGTTCGGGCAGGGCAGATGGAGGGACACAACTTCGAGGAACATCTCGGACGGATAGCTGAGCCAAATAAACCGGAAGGATCGACAGGCAATGGATTACGATGGTTCCTTAAGGAGACCGAGCTAAACGCGGTCGACTCGGCCGAGACGATTAAGGAAGATACCGCATACGAAAAAATAGCGAAGTTTGTGACGGAATTCAACAAGAAACATCCGGAAAATGAGGGCGTCCATTATAGCGATCTTTTTGAACACTACATTTATTCGGTCAAGGACAAGCCACGCCGGGCTCTTGTTGACTGGTTGCTCGATTACTTCTACAAAACCGAAGAAGGAACCTACCGGCTTCCAATCACCGATGAAGAGAAGAAGATCAAGAGCGAGGGCCGGGCAAAGGGAATCGCACGCCGGATCCGTCATTACATTGCCCACCTTGAACAGGGCATTCCCATCCGGGAACAGGACCGCCCCAGCGATACGACGCTCGCCGACTGGCTCCGCCATTGCCGGAGGGCCGGGATGTACGAGCAGGGTAAGGTACTTTACGAAAAAGGAGGGATCCGAATCGAACATTTGTCGGAGAACCAGCAAGTGGCTATCGATGAAGATTACACTGTCTGCGTCAGGAACCTTGCCCGTGGCGTAGGAAAAGCCCCTGCAGCGACAAAGCGAAAGAAGAAGAGCGATGTTATTACCGTGTGAGAGGCCATGTGATGAATACCAAGTTCAAAGAGATCTTTGCCGGAAAAGTTGTCAACAAGGCGCTGACCCGGGATACCGGTGTTGATGAGTTTCCCCGGTACGTGCTCGAATACCTCATCGACAATTACTGCAAGGAAGAAACATTCCATGAGGATATGAGCGATGTTGTCAAACGACTGAAAGAAAATTATGTTCATGGTGCAGAGGCCGAGAAGATCCGGCATTTCATCCGCCAGAACCGGCACCACACCATCATCGCAAACCTCGAAGCACGGCTTGTCGAAACCGAAGACAAATACTGGGCAACAATTGGCGCTATCAACGAACAGTTTGTCAATATCCCCGAACAGATCATCCGTCAATACCCGATGCTCCTCTCCGGCGGGATGTGGGGGACGATTGATCTCACGTACGATGAGACCGAGATCCACAACAAGAAGATCCGCCCGTTCAAGGTAATGGCCTTCACCCCGTTCCAGGTCAGCGTAATCAACGTCGATGAATTCATCACCAAGCGCAAACAGTTCTCCACAGATGAATGGCTTGACATCCTCGTTAATTCGCAGGGACTGAATTCGGCGATCCTCACCCGCCGGCAAAAACTACTCTGTATCTGCCGGTTCCTCCCGCTCATCGAAACCAATGTGAACATGATCGAACTGGGGCCCCGCGAGACCGGGAAGACTTACCTGTACCGGAATATCTCGTACTATGGGCAGGTCCTCTCCGGGGGAAAAGCAACCCCTGCTCAGCTCTTCATCAACCTCAACACCGGGCAGGTCGGGATGGTCGGGACCCGGGACGCGGTGGTATTCGATGAGATCGCCCACACAGATTTCACCGACACCAAATCATTCGTGTCCATCATGCAGGGCTACATGCAGGACGCGAAGTTCAGCCGGGGTAAGAAAGAGATCCTCGCATTTGCCAGCCTCGTCTTTGTCGGGAACATTGATGTCCAGGGCGATCTCCCGCATGAAAAATACTATCATCTATTTGAGCCCCTCCCTGATTTCCTGCAGGTTATTGCCTTCATCGATCGAATTCATGCATACCTGCCTGGCTGGGAAATCCCAAAACTTTCTCCCCAGAGTTATGCGAAAGATTACGGCTTCATCACGGACTATCTCTGCGAGATCATGCACGAACTCCGGAAAAGCGACGGGCTTGACAAGGTCCGTCAGCGTTTCGAGATCATTGATGCCGCTAAAACAGAACGCGGGATCTCCGGGCGGGACCAGCGGGGGGTCAACAAGGTCCTATCCGGGCTGATGAAAATTATCTACCCTGACGGAAATGTGACTGATTCCGAACTCGAAGAGATCCTCTCGCTTTCTTGCGAACTCCGGCAGCGGGTCCGGGACCAGCTCGGTCGGATGGCACCGGGTGAATACGAAAAGGTCAAGATTAGCGGGCAAGTTATCAAGACCGGTGTCATTGTGACCCCCAAACTCCCCGATGCAGATCGGGAGCAGAGGGTCAGGTTACCGCAAAAACCCTCTGTCGGGGAAGTTATCGGTCTTGCCGTTGCCGGCGAACGCGGTGTAATCCTCCTCTTCGAGATGCAGGCAACAAAAGGATCAGGACGGATTGTTCCGCTGGGCTCGATGCAACGGGTCATGAGGGAGAGTATCGAGGCGGCAGCCCAATATGTAAAATCCAATCATAAGACCCTCGATATTGCTCTCGAATGGCGTCATAATTACGATGTCGCGATCCTCGCCACTTTCATGGCCGTTCCCAAAGAAGGTCCATCGGCTGGAGTAACGCTCGTAACCGGGATCGTGTCTGCCCTACGTGGAATTCCCATCAGGAACGATCTTGCAATGACCGGTGAGATAACGATCATGGGGAAAGTTCTCGAAGTTGGTGGCATTCAGGAAAAAATCCGTGTTGCAGTGGAAAACGGAATTAAAGAAGTAATTATTCCTGAAGGAAATCTCAAGGAGGCACAGCTGCTTCCATCATCGATTCTTTCTGCTGTAAAGATTACTCCAGTGTCATCGATTGAGCAGGTGATTGATTGTGCATTCGCCAGTAAAGAAAAAGGCAAAGGGCCAATCATTGAGGACAAGGATTAACAAATACTCACCGGTTAAACTTTTTTATTTGTTTCCCTTCAGTAAAACCTAAGCCTCCCGTCCTACAGAGTACTATTCAACCCAACGGCGCCCGAGGGTGGGAGTAACGAATGGCAGATTTCGTACAGAACGCAGATGTCAAGAGTGCAGTCCGCACTCTCACCAACCCGATTGAGGACGTGGCGACGTTCAACAACCTCGTCCAGTCCGTGATCACGGACAATCCCTTCGGGTGTGTATCGTATATGACTGCCGGCGAGAATCATCCCGCCGTGGAAAAGACCAAGGAATCCTACTCAGCAAAGATCGTCTACCAGGACAATGACGCCAAGATCTGCGGCACGGGGACTCACAAGTTCGGCACCGTTGCCGGTTTCAATAGCGGTATCTCCGCTCTTCTGGCGGCAGCGGCGGTCACGACTGCGCATGCAGGTACGCCGGCCCATGATTCTGACAGCGACGCCTATTCCGCGACGCTCAAGTGCCATGATCCCAGCGGCGAGATTTACATGGTGAATCTCACCCGCACCCGGGTTTCTCTCACCTCCTACTCGGATGAAGCAATCCGGACGAAGGTCGAGACCTGGGCTGATGGCGTTACGGCCCTTGCCTGATCCGTTGTGACGATAGAGAGCCGGAGGGGAGAACGGCCCCCCGGCCACCCTCTCTTTTGGTTCTTTTCGTCATCTTTTGGAGAATTTTCATGGAAATTGAAACTCTTGGGATAATGCTTGGGATCGTGATCCCGCTGTATCCCATGCTCTTTGCGATCTACCAGAAGATCGGCAGGTACGATGAGATCGTCGAGGAGTTCAAGAAGCTCCGGGACGAGCACGCAATGGTTAAGGAGAAACTTCATGGCTACTGAAACTGTGCAGCCGGTCGCCACGGTGACCGGCCTGTACCGGGGAAAGTTTGGCGGGCTCGAACCGCTGACAGTCGATACGCCGCTTTCCCTCGAAGAGGTGCGGCGCAATCCGATTTTCTATGAACTGGACCTGCACCCGGAGCAGGGGGACGAGAACCTGATCATTGATCTGATCTACGACAACATGTCACCGACGCGGCTGCAGGACCTGTACCGGGGAACAGACATTCCCCGGGGGATCCGGTTCTGGCCGGACTGGTTTGATATCCCGCCGTATGACGCGATGCACGATGTTGACGGCCGCCGGGTGTATCCCCGGGCGCCGGGCATCCATACGGTCCAGATCCGGACCGGGAAACGGAAGTTCGCCCAGATGGGCCGGGTCAGGGACTTTTCCCCGGAGCATGGCGGGTACACGAGCCCGGTCTTCCAGATCCGGATCGCGGAGGACACCCATGTTTGAGAACGAGATGCAGACCCGGTGTGCAATTTGCGGGACCGGGATCCTGCTCGCGGGAGTTTTGGCAATCGCCCATCTCCCTCTCATCCTGCTCATCATCCCGATCGCGATACTCTTCCTCGGCCTTGTTGCGGACCCGGAGGAGACCCACGCGGTCTGGTACGGGATGCTCAACACCATCGGCATCTTCGATGTGTCTGAGCTGACCGATGCAGAGCGGGAAAATTACGCTGCGAAACGGCATTACTTCTGGTTTGGCGAGGTGGCAATGGCCTCGGCCCTGGCAGATCTGTTTGCCATACCGGCAGGGATCTTCCTTGCGGGCCGGGCGGAAGTGACCCTCGCGTTCATCGGGGCGTCGGTCCTGTTCCTTCCGCTCTTCGTCTTCCTGCCAAAGCTGATCCAGCGGGCGATGAAGGCGGACATGGAGAGAGCGATCGACGCCTTCGGGAAGAATGAGCAGACAAAGAAAGTCTTCTGGACGATGTTTGTCTCGATGACCGGGCTGGTCTTGGCTCAGGTGCTGGACCCGGAGACGGCCCGTCAGGTGGTGGGGGTGATTACGGGAGTGGGATAAAAAAAGTGGCTCATTTTTTGGCAGCTATGAAATGGCAATCTCACAATCCTTTCAAGGGCTCGATCACTTTTTTATCATCCGCTGAAGGGCTGTTCACCCGGTCGGATACCGGGTAAATTTCCATCTCCTCAACCGGATACGGCGAAAAAATCCGTTGAAGATCATCAGCACTCAGCGGACCCGGAGAGATCCAGCGTTTCTCATCTTCTGGCTGCACGATGACCGGCATCCGGTTATGAATGGGCGCCATGAGAGAATTGGGCGTCGTCGTTATGATCGTATACGTGGAAAGTGTTGTTCCTGCCGGGTTGTTCCAGGTATCATAGAGACCGGCAAAGGCAAAGACCGGCTCGTCTTTGAGATGAACATAGAACGGGACCTTGTGCCCCCGCTCCTGCTTCCATTCAAAGAATCCGCTCGCAGGCACGAGGCAGCGTTTGGATTTCAGGAGCTCGCGAAACATCGGTTTCTCGGCAAGGCTCTCTGCCCGGGCATTAATGGGACGGTGAGCGGCCTTGAGATCCTTTGACCAGTGCGGGACAAGGCCCCACTGCATCATGACCGCCTCAACACGCTCGTGCATCGTGATAATTGGGTTTGTGCTGCCCGGTGCGATGTTGAAATGTGAGCGGAAGCCAAGCGACGGGTCGATTACCCGGAACCTCCCGCAGATGTCGCTGATGCAGATAAACGAGTACCGGCCACACATACTGTTGCTCAATCAATAATTTGGATAAGATGGTGATAGAATTCTCTTTTTTTCGTCATCATTACAAGGCCAAGTTTGATCTTGAAAAACGTACCCTAAAAACCTTTTTCCTAAATGGAGATTCCTTCTTTATTTGATCTTTAAATTGTCCGATATGGACAAGAACTCGCTTTCATAATCCGAAATAATTAGATCTGTTATTCCTCCAAAATGCTTTCGGCAAAAAAAGTTATGATATCTAGCGAGCCACTCAAATTTATTCACTACATCCGATTTTGTTGCATTTTTAAGATTGAGCTCAATATTTTCTTTATGTTTTCTCATTTGATCAACAGCTTCCGGGACGTTTTGATATAATGGCCATTTTTTATAATCATCCGGAAGATTATCGCACATATCTTCGATGAAATCAATTACTGTTTGAAGGTAATTGATAAAGTACTTACCCTGATTATCGTAAAGAATAAATTTATTTATTCTCTCATCACCGGGCCATTCATTCTCAATATAATACTTTATCCGCTCCCTTGCCATTTCTGTGAGGCAAATTCTGGGAAATTCCGCAGCCTTTTCGCACTCTACTGCGTCAAGGAGACCCGGCCCAAATGCAATGGTTTTATCCAAATATCCAAAATTAACGGCAGCCCCGCCTCTGACATAAACATTTTCCAATGTAAGATTGAACTGAAACATTGCAAGATATTCAATGGACCCACAAATTTCCGGACGTCCATCCTCAAACACTTTCACATCAGACGATGGGATAGGAACATGAACATAAATTGAATCTGAGAAAAATGAAACGGTTCCTTGCGATTCGATCATCCTTGCTAATAAAGATTGGTGGTCTGAAATTTTCTTTTTAAGATCCTGTAATTCTTGATTAAGGGCATCATAATCATCTCCACATTTGAGAATTCGATCTGTATATCCTAAAATATCGACATATGCACAAAAACAGATCCTTAAATCCTTATGAAGATCTTCTCTCCACTTTACAAGAAATTCGGGTTTTTCCACGAATGAACTTCTTTTTTGATGGTATAAACGTTAACTGATCACTTTCACACCGCTCAGTCCGGTCCTTTATCTCCCTCAGTGCATCAGGGATCCGGGCCTATGCAGATCGAGATCCGAAAGGGGCTGGCGCTCCAGCCGGGGACTTTCAACGCGGTGATCTCTCCCGAGAACGTGATGGTCACTGCACTCAACAGCAATGCGGATCTCCAGCGATTCCTCTTCCTCTATGTTGGGGGGAACTATTCCCGGATCCTCAACGGTATCAGCCGGAAGTCAACGAACTTCGAGATTCGCCGGGCATTTACCGCCCACCAGCTCTTCAAGACACTCCGCGAAGTCTCCCATACTATTGTCTTTGTCGAGCACGACCCTTCGCTCTTTGACGGGGCGATGGACATGATTGAACCCGTGGCCAATGCTCTGCGGGAGGCCGGCCGGGAATCACTTGTTGTTCTTTATACTCCAGTTCCCGATCGCACGTTCTCATCCCTTGCCCGGACAGCCGGTCGCTATATCGAGATCGTGGCAGTTGAACCTGAACATCAGCAGATCCGCACGACCCGACTGATACGTCAGCATGGTATGCGGGTTGCCGGTCAGCGGACTCTGGAGGTGGCATGATGGGCAGGACTTTTCCCAGTATCCGGCAGGGCGTGAACAGCACGGCGGACCGGTGGGCCCGGTCGGCACGGGCGCTCAGGAAAGAGGACCGCCGTTATGGCGAACTTGTGGCAGAGTTTGCAAAGCGGCATTCAAGCGAAGCCTTTGTTGCCTGCGACGATCCGCTCGAAGCCGTGGTCTTCTCCGTGCTCATCGAGATCCTCAAGCTGCACGAGCAGCGGATGGCACTGGAGAAGGACCATGTGGATCCTTGACTCCGCGTACCGTGACGGAGGAATTGATCTTTGGACCAAAGACGGAGGAAACGTAACAAAGGTCCACTACGAGTACGATCCGCCGTTCTTCGTGCATTTTCATGATCCGGATTACCGCCACGAGATGATCACCGCACTGGAAGAGCAGTACGGCGCTCACGAATGCACCATCCGTACCGTTTTTGGCGAGCTACCCGGCTACGCAGTGTACGGCGGGCGGGAGATTGCCGAGGCTATCGAGAAGCAGGCACAGCACGATGTCGATCTCTTCAACGTGGACGTGCGCCGCGACCAGCGGTTCTTTGCCGAAAAGGGACTGGTGCCTTGCCTGCCTGAAGGCGTCGACCGTTTCTCACCGGAGATCTCCCACGACCTATCAGTGATGGAGATCCGCATCAAAGGCGAGCCGGAGACGGTCTCCGCACCGGGCGAGATTGAGATCATCGGCAAATACAACGAGCGGTTGGCCGGGGACACGGAGGAGGTGCTCACCGGTCTTTTCGCAGCGGTCGGCTCCTGTGATCCCGACGTGGTCCTGATGCCGGATGCCGATACCTGGATGCCAAGGATCCGGGCGCTGGCCCGAGAGTATAACCTTGCCCCGACCTTCTCGCGCAACGGGCGGTACCGGAGTATGGATGCCCGCTCGTACTGGAGTTACGGGAGGATGGAGCACAAGGAGTCCGCACTCCTCCCGGACGGGCGGGTCCTGATCGATACGGAACAGTCATTCGTGTACCGCGAGAGCGGCCTTTCTGGTGTGCTCATGGCTGCACGGCTCTCCGGGCTCTCACCTAACCTCGCGGCCCGGTTCACGCCTGGGACACTCATCAGCAGCTACGAGACCTACGAGGCAGTGAAGATGGGGATCGCGGTGCCGTTCCGCAAGAGCGACCCGGAACAGGTGCGCAGGATCGCCGATCTCAAGGCAGCGGACCGGGGCGGGATGATGTACCAGCCGGAGCCGGGGATCTACGAAAATGTGGAGGAGATCGATTTCACCTCCATGTATCCTTCGATTATCGTGAAGGCAAACCTCTCGCCCGAGACTATCGGCCACCCGGAACGTACCGGGTTTCTTCCCACCGTGCTCAAACCGCTTCTGGATCTGCGCATCAAAACCAAACGGCTCAAGAAGACCGACAAGCAGTTTGCCGGCACCGATGCGATCCTCAAGTGGATGCTCGTGACGTGCTTCGGGTACACCGGCTACAAGAACGCAAAGTTCGGGCGGATCGAGGTGCACGAAGGGATCACGGGCCGGTCCCGGGAGATCCTGATCCAGACCAAGGACATTGCCGAGGACATGAACTTCCATGTCCTGCACGGCATCGTGGACTGTCTCTGGGTGCAGGGCTCGCCGGTTGAGGCGCTCCGGGCCCGGGTCGAACAGGAGACCGACCTCCTCATCGAGGCCGAGCACTTCGACTGGATCGTGTTCCTTCCCATGGCAGACGGTTTCGGTGCGTACAACCGGTACTACGGGCGGCAGCCGGACGGGAGCATCAAGGTCCGGGGGATTGCGGCCCGCAGGCACGACACCCCGGAGTATGCCCGAAAGATGCAGGAGGAGATGCTCACGATGATGGCCCGGGCAGGGACCCTCGCGGAGCTTGCAACGCTCAAAGGAGAGGTCACAGATATTTTCCGGCAGACCCTCGCTGCCCTTCCTTCCGCGGACCCGCAAGCGATGGCCATTGATCGCAGGATCAGCCGACTCACCTACCGGCACCGGTGCATCGAGGCCGCAGCGGTCCAGGCATATCGCGATCAGAAGATCCCGATCGCACCCGGGATGAAGATCCGGTACGTTGTCACCAATGCGCAAAGATACCTGGTGGTGCCGGCGTGGACTGCAACCTCTTTCGATGAGCTCTACTACCGGGCACTGATTGAGAAAGCCTATGAGGAGATCACATTTTTCTTTGGAAAGAAATGACTTGATGATCGCTATCCTTCACGAAACAGATCGCCTCCTTATTAGGTGTGGTGTAAAATGACATCGTGTCCGTTTTTGGATGCAAATGATTAATTCTATGGGACTAAGAATATTCAGCGATATATTATGGATTGGTGGGTGCTCCCCTTTGGTTACAATCAATCTAAACAATCAATGGAAATATTTAGAGATGAATTGATTAGGAGATTGGACGAAAATCAAAAACAGACACAAACAACAATTTTACAATCACAAAGGGATCACCGTACTGGAGAATTGGATAACCAAGATCAAGTTGATTTAACCACTCAATTTGAACATAAGATACACGGGATAAAAAGATACAAATTTTTATCAAACACGATCCTGCATCTTGTGTTCCATTCCGAGCGCGAAGAGCCTTTATCTGGCCTTCACCCCTTGATAAAAACATACCGCGAACATCGCACTAGGGTTATAACGCCTCCAAAATTTGACAAGTCGTTTATTGTTATTTTCAAAACAGATACGACTGGAATTTTGCTCGCCCCAAAGGGAACCCCAACAAGAGTTGATTATATCATACGCGAACTCTCTTTGTTGCTAGAGTTAAAAATTAATAAGAAAGTTCGATTCACCCCCGAGAGAATGGATTTAATATTGAGCAAACTCGGAAAAGACGGTGACAGGATTAAAAGTATTGATTGGATTTCGGCAGTTGTGGCTGACAGCGATTCTTATGAACGTCATAATACCACATTAAACAATATTGGCTCAATAAACCGTTTTAATGAATTAAGGGAAAAATATGCCTCGTTTAAACTTGATCAAATAAGATTCACGGCAAAATATTCACACAATGGGGTTGATAAAATTGTGTCGGTAACGCTCAGATCGAAACTAAATGAGGCGCCTCTTTCAATTGCTTTTAGCCAAAGGGATTTTGAATCAAAAAAGGATGTTTTCCAATGGATAGGAAGTTTAATTTTATGAGGGAAATATTCCTTTAATTTGATTGAGTATTGAACTAAACTCCCCTGAGAACATATCGCAAAAAACAAACACGTTTCTAAATTTATCCGAATTTACATTATCGTGGGGGTTCGGCTCTCCACTTATTAGGATAGCAATATCGGCGTTAATATCTGCCTTTTTCCCAATAAGATCCATATATTCTTGTTTTTTAAACGCTTTGGATTTTGCCTCAATTATTGCCGTATACATTGGGGCGATTATTGCGGTATCAACCTGATGGCGCGTTCCGCTTTTCCCATTAATATCGCACCTAAAGATCACTCGATTTTCTCGTTGATCCAACTTAGTAAAAATTGCGTAGACAAAAATTTCAAACCACACATTATTCTTAAAATAGTAAATATAATCTTCGGATATTTTTCCATTTATCAATAAATCATTTGCGTCATCTATATTGTTTTTTTCAAGGAAAAGAGAGACCTCAGAAATAATCTCCTGCAAATTACGAGAGTAATTTGCTTTTTCATTTGGCAAAACTTGACGCAGGATTACCACATTCTCTTTTTGTTCTCGCTCAAATTTTTCGATTTCATCGCATTTAAAACAAAGATCTTTGATTTTTTGGCTGATATTGGTGAAAAAAAGGTAAGTATCATAATTCCATAATACTTCGATATTCGACAATATCTTTTTAGAGAGAGATAATTCTAAGAATCGTTCTGATTGTTCATTGGCATATACTGCCAAAACCTCTCGGTCAGATGAGTAAATTGTTTTTTTATTATGTGCAAACTTTTGGATCTTCCCCATATGTGATAATCCTAGATTTGATCCATTACTTGTCTGGATTGCGTTCATAATATAATCCCCCATACTGGACAACGCTTTTCCTAGTTGCTTCTTTTACAAATTCTTGAACCGATACAAAACCAAGCCGTTTATCAGTTTCTACAATGCGTTTCACTTCTGCGATCATCTCTTTGGGGAGGCCGATTTTCTCATATTCGGTTTTCTCTTTTCCTTGAAATGATACCATATATACACCATATATAGAACGCAATACCCTAAGAACGTTTCGATGATCTGCGGTTTAAAATAATGGAGTATAATGCCATGCCGGACGGAGAGTGAAAGTTAAATTAAGAGGTATCAGAAAAGAAACAACAACAAATGATCTTTTTTAAGGGAGTGGAGCGAGGGATTTTAACCCCCGTAATAATCGCCCGATTCACGGGTGGAAGAGCCAGCCCTCCCAATCGTAACTGCCGTAGTTTATAACTCCAAATACTCCACCCTGCCCCGGGCGATTATCTCAGATGTTACAAACTTGTTCTCTGTTTTCATTTTCAATTCCTTTGCAATTTGCGCGGTAATTTTTGTGAATAGATTTGTTACGATTGCGATACTTAACTCCACGCCAAGATTATTATTGGATTTTTATAACTAAATTAGTTTGGGTTTTACAAAAGGACACGATGCCGTTTTACACTACAATTAGGAATCAGGATCTGGCGAAATATTGGGCAAATCTCTGATCGCCCATATCGATAACCGGCCTCGTCCTGGCCCGGGTGCTGGACCCGGAGACGACCCGGCAGGTGGTGGGGGTGATTACGGGAGTGGGGGGATAAGGAGGTCTCTTTTTTGTTGGCGTTTTTCGTGTTCGGATCATTCACTGTCCATAGTGGAGACATCTGAAAAAAGACAATAATAAATAAATTATAATCAAAATTGGAAGATGATGAAATTTGTGGAATTGGGATGCATTGAAAATATTGGCTGTCCTTGGTTCCACCAATACTCGAATGCCGCGTATGCCTCAAATGTCGTTGTTGGACTGCTTGATCCTCTATCGTCCTTTTCTTCAAATCATTTAAAGCGTATTTTTCGTCTTAGAAGTGCTTTTGCCTTTGAATACTCAAATGATTCTCCAACCGCGCCAATGAGTTCTCATGAAGGCAGCATGATCTCCGCGCTCTTGATGAAGTATGCCCAGCGGGGCCTTCCTGCACCCTGTAGTCTTCTCGTTGAGCGACACATCCTTAAGAATGCCGCAGATGCCCACGTACTACAATTCACAGAGAGAACCGAGAAGGGAGCTTTCCAATTTCAATGCACTCCGGAAATTGATGATCTGGAAAATATTCTCTTATCCGCTCTGTTTCAGGAACTTCTTGTTGATGATAATACCCTCAGCGGCGTATTCGAAAAGTACAAGACTCTTTGCACTCCATCGGAGTGGGCCCTTTTTGATCGGATAATTGCAACTCTCCCTGATAAACGGCTCGGGCTGTTCATCGTACCCCAACGGGAGATGAGATCCCTTCTTGGAGTTTGCGAACATCCCGCTGACCGGGTAGATTTCGCAATAGAACTACCGTTCATTAACAAGAATCTTTGGTTGAAGCTTATTATCGAGTTAGATGACGACAGCCATAAGGAGAAAACACATCAGGACGCGGAACGGGACAAAGCGCTTGAATCAAAGGGATGGACTGTCTTAAGATTTAACCTCAAAGAACCTCAACAATGGGATCTGCTCATTCAGAAAATCAGGAATATGGTACTTGAAACGGTACCTGATTCGATTTTACAAGCAGCAGCGAATCTCCGAAATCTCCCGGACCGGCAACGCCAGGCAATTATTTCGCTTGTCTCACTTCCCATTGCCGAAGCCCAATTGACCGCTGCCATAACATTTCTCATCAGAAAAAATGCGCAACCCCACTTAAGAATAGCAGATCCCCAAAATTTGGGCCTCGAAATTGTCGTTAAATCCATCAAGGGAACCATGGAGGCATTCTCTCGCCTTCATGGTATTTTCTCTCTCCCGCTTCCGGAATTCGTGGGACAAGATACCGAAAATGCCGATATCATCTTCTACGGGAGCCCCTCCAAAGAAGCATGGGATTCCCTTAAAAAAGCAAAGACGTTCGTAGTAATTCCAACAGTAACCTCAAAATCTTACAATGAACCCATATTTCCTGCAAAACCCAGACCCGTTGATTTTTCCACTGTGCAACGCAATGAAGAAATTCGGAATTCATTAGAATTTTTTTTACAGAATATCTTCCGGAAAGTCTCTTTCCGCGAAGGACAGATCGCGATAATAGAACGTGCCCTCACACTAAGTCCTGTAGTTGGCCTTCTTCCGACCGCGGCAGGGAAATCTCTCTGTTACCAAATTGCCTCTTTCATGCAACCGGGGTATACCCTAATAATTGATCCTTTGCGATCCCTGATACAAGATCAGCAAGAGAGTCTCGAAATAATGGGAATCCACCGTGTCATTGGAATCATGAGCGGGAAAGAGGCTACCGAAGCTGATGATCGGCGTTCTCGTGAAGAGAGTTATCTAGCCATACGACGCGGCGAATATCAGTTTGTTTTCATAGCTCCCGAGAGGCTCCAGATACCGGCTTTCCGTCGACATATCTCCGCCATGGCAGTCGATGTCCCCGTAAATTACTGCGTAGTCGATGAGGCCCATTGTGTCAGTGAATGGGGCCACGATTTCCGCCCGAGTTATCTTAATGTGGGAAGAATTGTTCGGGAATATTGTATTCACGACGGCTTTCAGCCAAGTCTTGTAGCTCTCACGGGAACCGCGTCCAGGAATGTTATCACGGATATTACTACTGAACTTGAAATCGATGATCCCAATGCTGTCATTGAACCGAAGTCATTCGATAGAAAAGAGCTTCAATTTCAGGTCCTCAAGGTGGATTCGCATAATCGAATTTCGACTTTGGAATCAGTTCTCAAATCAATATTAACTGAACACGGATGGAGACCCGGGCAGCCTGGATACATACCGAGCGGATTGATCTTTACCTATTTCGTTGATTATTGGGACGATGCATTAACAAGTCTAAGTGAGGCACTCAGAAAAGATCTATACCTGCCTGTTGGCCTGTTTGCCGGGAGCGCACCAAAAAGATTCAAAATTCCCCGTTTGGCTTGGGAACAACAAAAACAGGAGACCCAACGTCAGTTCAAAAAGGATCAGGTACCAATTATCGTATGTACCCACGCGTTTGGCATGGGAATCGATAAGCCCAACATTCGTTTTACTATCCACGTAATGCTCCCTCGCTCACTCGAAGAATTTTATCAGCAGGCAGGACGAGCGGGGAGAGATGGAGAACCTGCACGATGTATCATTATTTTTTCCGACGATCAGCCAACTCTTGCCGATGAGCTGCTTGATACAGAAAGGACTGAGATTGAAAAGATCGCCGAGAAAGCAAAAGCAATACGAATGAATAACCGCGGCGACGCCATACGGGACACCTGGTTCCTCACCAATAGTTTCAAAGGTCATGATCTGGAGAAAAGGGCCCTGAATCACGTTTTGACTCATTTGATCTCTCCCAATATGCCCAAATCGGATACGGATGTATTGGACGTAACAATTCCCTTCACTGTTCTTCCCGATTCTCTCTGTACAGCGGAAATTTCAAAGAAAGTAAATGCTGAAGAAAAACAGACCGCGCTTGAGAAGAGTATCTACCGTCTTTTCCTCATCGGTGCTATCGAGGACTATATGAAAGATTATTCAAACAAACGCTTTGAAGTAACCCTCAAAAAAAGGTCCCCTTCAGATATCAAAAACAAATTACACACGTATTTAGCCCGGTATAACACTGAAAAGCAAATCCAATTATTCATTCCAAAAGGGCAATCGGAAACATATGAGGATGCTACCCGGGCATGCGGATACGCTCTCATTGATTTTGTCTATGAGACAATTGCCAAGAGACGGCGACGGGTCATTGGTCAGATGCTTCAAACCGCACGCGATGCTGCGGAGAACGGTCCCGATGTTTTCAGACAACAACTGCTGGATTACTTGGAAGAATCAGAATATACTGCCCCGGTTGTCGAGTTTTCCAAACGGGATGATCCGGATTTATGGTTTGAGGTTCTTTCAAAAGTAAATGGTCTGGATGGTCTCTCTAAATTATTGGGAGCTTGCCGTAGGCAGCTCGAAGAGTCTCCTGAACACCCGGGCCTTCTCCTTCTGGCGGGTTTGTGCCGGCTTGCGAGTCCATCGACCCATCAGGCTGAACAAGATATCAGGAACGGATTTTTGGCCTTAAAGAAAAACTATCCCGAAAAAGATGAAAGATTACAGATTGTCAAAAAATACATCTCAGAAACCGAACGATTATGTCCTACAAAAATCGATGTCGTATTTAAATCGTTATTAGATGCCGATTCCTCGCCTGAAATGGTTCATTATACCTATAGTAAGGCTGAAGCATGGGGAGAGTTACATCAGATTGCATTGATTCATGTTATGAATGAGATTTTAGATTCAATTCGGGAAAGGAGTGAAACAGTATGAACGAAGAAGATCGAAGACAGGAAATTCTCAAGGCTGAAGAAGTGATCCAGCAACTCGCCAAAGAAATGGCAAAATCCTCTGGAGAGGCCGAGCGCTTGGCAGCAATTAGACAGGAATTCAAAGATGCCACACAGGATATCAATAATGCACGAGAGAGTCTCGAACGATCCACAGGGATTCTTTCACAATCTGCTGAGCAGGCCCAAAAGTCTATTTTATCGTCTTCAAGTGAAGCGGCAAAAACACTCTCGGAATATGCAGAGAAATGCGAACAGACAGGTACTCAGCTTTCTCAGGAACTTGATCGTTTCCAGACCGCAATTCAGGATCTTGAAAAGGTAACTCAGAGTGTCAATAGCAGGTTTGAGGCCAGCATAGGGGCAATTGAGGGCACAAATCGGGTACTTCAATCGATCGATGAAAACTTGAAAACCCTCCGTGATACTAATACGACGATTGGTTCAAGGATTACCTCTCTCCAAAATGAATCCAAAGCGGTTCGATGGGCAGTAATATTTGCCATATTGGCTTTTGTGTGTTCTCTTGTGGGCGTCGGATTAATCCTTATGAAATAAATGCAATAGCTCGGCACTGTTAGGAAACATCGATTTTTTTTTTTCATCAAATGCGAAACCTCATAAATTTGAATATCACCTTTGTTTTAAGGCAAAAATCAGAGTATTGATAGAGAAAACTGAACGTTTATATACAAAAATTGAAAATTATTTTTATCATGCCACGAGGACGTCCCAAAGGATCGAAAAACCTGAGTGCTTACGAGCGGATAAAAGTCAAAAAAGTCCGTGAGAGCCTGACGAAGAACGGAATATCGGATTTTGATAACCTTCGTGATGCCCAGGTCCTCCATGCTATCTACGTCAATACCGATGGGGAAATTTTTGTGAAGTACGAAATCTCCAAACACCCCGTGGCGATACCCAAGGATCGGAAGAATCTCAAAGGAGAGAAACTTCTCAATAAGATGGAAAAGAACCTCGCAGCCCTTCGGGGGATCCTCTGAACAGGGGGTCGGGAGAGGGGGAGAAAAACAAGCCCAAATTGGGCTCCGATTTACTTTTTCAGATCCGGACCCCTCCCGGAAACGCCGGTAAAATGCTTCTTTTCGGTTCGCGTGGAGAATAAGCTCATTTTGAGCTCTGTTTGCCAAAATTCGCCCGATTTCGATGTCAGCTATTGGCCTCTAAAGGCCCTGGAATCGCGATCAATTTTGACCCATACTTTTACCCATCCGACACCCGAAAAGGCCAAAAAAACGCGAATAAGGGGCACTTTTTTTCCGGGGGGAGGGGTAAAAATTGGGTATATTCAAAAAAGGACCCCTCGGAAGATCCAGTTTTACGACGATAACTGCACTTTATCTGGATTTCGGGGCTACCAGGTTTATGGATCCAGATACCATTTCCGCAATTCGAAGGGAATTGTTCTACCACGATTTCATGCTTCATTATCTTCAGGAGGAACAGAAGAAACGCTCGGAGGAACTGAGAATACTTGAGGAAAAACAGAAAAAATGGTTGGATGAATTAAAAACAATGGAACAGGATCTTGAAAAGTTACGAGCGGATCCTAAAATAAAAAAATTGTTGGAACTTGCAGAAGCCAATGACAAAAGCCGGTCGCGGAGCAAGGGCGAGCACGGCGAAGCTGTGCGAAGCGTGCGACGCGGGCGGCTTCCTCCTTCGCGATAATTATTCATCTAATAAATTACGACGTACCTTAATTCCATCGTTGCAATAAAGAAATTGCGTGATCCAGTTCTGTTTGCGCTTTTCGTAAATTGTCCACAAGGATAACATTGTCATGGCGATTCTTTAAAATTTCATATTCCATCAACAATGAATGAATTTTAATTATCGACTTTATTGTTTCTTCATCAAAAAGGGATAATTTTTCAAAATTTTCTGTTAAAAATGGGTATTTTGAACTAAAATCCCACTTTAAGAGAAATTCAATAGGATCAAGCTGAGGTACGACTCGGGTATTTCTTCCAGTTTGACTTAATTCAAGTTGTTCATAATCGTCAAGTACATGGTTCAATTCGCTTTTCAGTTGTTGTAACTCGAATGAAAAAACGACACTATATTTACGACAGACTCCTCGTTTTTTCAAATATTCAACGGATAACGTTATACCCGAGCCAACTATAACACCGATTAATGTTGCAAAAATTGTAACCAAACTGTTGCCCATTTTTTCAGCCTATTCGTTGAATGGGTGTGTGAATCCAATAATATTTTCTTCAATCCTTTTGGCGAAATTGTTTGAAGTAATCCGGATTTGAAAGAGCCGACGCTCGGTCATGTTCGTTCGTCCTCGCTGAGAGTCCGGCTCACTTCACATCACCTCGCTGTTTTCTGGAGTTTATTGTTGGCACGAAGACGCCCCTGGCTTGTCGCGTTGCTCCTGCGCCAGCGGCTGCCCGGCCCCGCTCCTCGCAAACCGTTTCACGGATTGCTCGTCGCTGTTGATGCGACAGACGCAGACGCTCGGTGACTCGCTCGCGCGACGCACGTGGGGCTCGGACTCGCCGCTGATGCGTCTCGTTACCTTCGCACCCCGTCGCGGCGCTCGCTCGGGCCGCTGTGGCCCGGGACCCGCCGCCCGTGCTTTGTTCGCTTTCGGGGATGGACAGGCATCCCCACGCTCACAACCCTGCGGGTCGCACTCCTCCCGCCCTCAAGAGGGACGGGCAGTCTGCATGATGCCCCTGCCTACGGCAGCAATTACCGGGTCTGGGCGGGAAGACAAAGCGACGGTTACCGGACGCCTCAGCGGACGGTCGCTCGCTTTGTCGGGCGGGTCCTATCGAAGCGATCGCGTACCAAGAGGAAACCGAAAGGGCGGGTCCTGGTCACATGGCGCGGTTACAGGACCGCGAGCGGGCCTGTCGCGCTGTGTGCCTGGGCGGGCCTTGCATAAATAAAAAAATTAATTCTATGCAAAAGACTTATTTCTCAAATCGGAAAACGCATAGCCTTTACTTTCACCCTGCGCACGGCGGAGGCTTATATGCTCTCACGTCGATGTATGTATGGTGAAAAACACCATGACGCCAACAACAAATGCCAATGTGACTTTTGAGCACATAGGGGCTGCGCGCCTCTACAACGGCTCGGTCCGTATTGATGTCAAGACTATGCAGGCAGTCATTCCTGCCGGCGAGATCCGCAGGCTTCAGGACCACTGGCCCGCGTCAGTCTTTGACATATCGGATATCATGAAGAATCCGGACGCGGCCCCGGTCGGACAGGCTTGGATCACCCGGTCCGGCAAAGCCGTGATGATCGCCATCAATAATGTGCGGTATGTCTCCCCTCTCGCACAGGTCAAAGGAATGATCAAGGGCGAGCGAAAATATGCGAACGTTTCGACCATGCAGCCCGTCGGGGTGCCCGCATGAAAGCCGCTGATGTAAAGACGCAGATCAATGAGCGGATCATAAAGGCACTCTCTGAAGGAAAGATCCCCTGGCTGAAACCGTGGACGGAAAACGGCCCGCGTAACCTCTTCAGCGGCAGAGCATACACCGGGCTGAACCGGTTAATTCTCGGGCTCAGCCCCTACCCCCTCCCGTTTTGGGCAACCTATCGCCAGTATCTCGCCGCAGGTTTACAGGTCCAGAAAGGCGAGCACGGCCACGGCATTATCTACATGGGCCGGACCGTAAAGACAGACACGAAAATTGATGAGAACGGCGAAGAGACCGAGAACAAAAAACAAATCCGGTTCCTGAAAGCCTTCGTTGTCTTTAACGTCGCACAAACGGACTATCAGGAAAAAGGATACAAATTGCCGGACCTGAAAGAAAATCCGCACCTCCTCGGATGTGATGCGGTCATTCAGGAATATACCGGCCGGCAGTCAATAAGAATAACATCCGGTGACCGGGCCGCATACTCGCCGCAGATGGATAGTATTACGATTCCGGATATCTGCCGGTTCAAAACGTCCGAGCACTATTATGCGACGATGTTTCACGAGTGTATCCACTCGACCGGGCCACGGCTCGACCGGTTCAGGAAAACCGATCCGGTCTGCTTTGGATCCGACACGTACGGGCGCGAGGAACTGGTCGCCGAGATCGGGAGTGCATACCTAGCCGCGCTCACGGGTATTGATTCATCGGCGATCATCCGGAATCAGGAAGCATATCTCCAGAACTGGGCAACAGCAATCAGGGCCGATGCGGATCTCGTGCTGTATGCGGCGGGCAGGGCGGAGAAAGCGGCAGACTTTATGATCGGGGTTTCTGCCCCGGTCCCTGCCAGCTCAGCCGGAACAGACGCGGCGGAAGGGGCGACGGTATGACCCCCTCCATTTTTGACGTAATGCCGATCAAGGTTCTCGAACAGCTCGAACGCATTGAATCAGCTATCCCGGACCTTGAGCGCCGGGCCTTCATGCTGCAGGCCGATGCGCAGGATCTCCGCCTCCAGCGTGAGGAGATCATAAACTTCTGGAGACACCAGGCGGAGCAGGAGGGCTTCGATAAGCTGGTCGCAGAGCAGAACCGGGTTGAGATGATCGCGTGGCACTGCGATCCGCTGCCCTGCAATACCGCTGGAGAAGCACAGGGGGGATTCTTATGATCGCTGCCGAGGATCTCAAATTATCCCTCTCCCATTTTACCGGGACATCCCGACATATCCGCGATCCCTTCACCGGTCTGGTACACACTGACGGGATCGAGCACATGGCCGAGCGTGCCGGGGCCCACTGGCTGATCTCCGATATCGGCGCTGTCTTTCATATTCACCCCAATGTCCGGGGAATTCCATTTCAGCTCTGGACCCTGACCGTCTCTGAAGATAACTCCGCGGTCCTGAGCTGCCGAGAAGATTGCGACATGCCGGCGATCTATGAACAGAAGTACGAGTACACCGATTTTCCAGTCGGGACCTGGAAGATGTATCTCATTGACGGCGTGCTCATGGTCCCTTCCGAGTACTGAGGGGACGCTATGATCAGCCCGAGGGAATACCGGAGATACCGGATAAAACGTCTCTCCATTTTTGGAATGGCAAAGAGCATATGGCGATGGCTGTACCGGACAAAGAAGAAGATTCAGCGACGGTTCCGGTAAAAATGGTGGCCCGGCAGGAACACCATGACGCCAATCAAAGAGTCCTGCCGGGTTGGTACACTATTGGCGCCCGGCATTATCTTTTTTGGTAACGATGGGCCCACCCCGAAGGCTCACGCGACGGGCCCGCCCACGGTCCCGTAACCGGCTCGCCTTCTCCCGCCCCCGGCCATGCGCCCGTATTCCTGTCCTCATGAGCTGCCCTGATCTTACCTGGCCCGCCCGATGCTCACGCGACACGGCGATGGTCGCCGTGTTCCGGCTCGCATCCCCCACCCGGACACTTCCTTGCCCCGAAGGGGAGTTATCGTACCAGACTGCCCGCGGTGGGCGGGAGGAGCACGTCCCAACGGGCGGCGAACGAAGGGGATGCTTGTCCATCCCCGAAAGAGAGCCGAGTGCGGGCGGTGGGTTCAAGGCCGCAGTGGCCCGAACGAGCACCGCTACAGGGGTGCGAAGGTAACGAGACGCATCAGCGGCGAGTCCGAGCCCCTGTGCGTCGTGCGAGTGAGTCACTGAACGTGGGGCGTGCCTACGATCAACAGCGACGAACGCGATGCGAAGCATGGCGTGAGGAGCGGGCCCGGGCAGCCGCTGGCGCTGGAGCATCGCGACAAGCCAGGGGCGTCTTCGTGTCAACAATAAACTCCAGAAAACAGCGAGGTGATGTGAAGTGAGCCGGAGTCTCAGCGAGGACGAACGAACATGACCGAGCGTCTTCATCTTGCACGAAAAGCTGAGGAGGGATCGCCGCCCGCTCCGCAGGCTTCGCACAGCTTCGCCGTGCTCGCCCTCGCTTCGCGGACCGGCTCACATCTGAATCTGTGCGCGGATGATCATTTTTCTCAATTTTTGATGAGCCGTGATTCAGGAAAATTTTTATTTATGGTGCGCACCAAATAATTTCAAATCAGTTTTTGTTTGAAAATTTGAGAAAAATTTGGCCGTTTTAGCATCGAACTTTTGGTCAGGAATCCTGCTTCTCGCATTTTCTCGTTTTTTTAGTTTTTTATCAGAATCGGAATCGTACCTGCCGGACGTACCGTGAGTGAATATAACGGCGGTCCGGGTAAAAGGTTCCGGCCGCATGTCAGATACGTTGAATAGCGATCCCAGAGTACGCTTCTGGTATCCGGCAATGACAAAACCCAGGAATCTTTTGTTCATTCTCACATCGCTTGCCCTTCTTGTGCCCGTCAATATCTATAGTACCGGAACGGGAGCCTGGACAGCATACGGCATACAGTGGGGACTGGTACGGTACCAGCACGCAGTCATCGGCGATCACCTGGTCTCGTTTTCCACAGACCTGTATTCTGTCCTGTCCCAGGGGATTGCATCTGGCAGCGACGCTTTCGCAGTTCTTGTCTGGGGAGGTGCGGTCATCCTCCTTATTGCTGCCCTGATCCTCAATGCCGTCGCACTCTGGCAGAGGGAAGATAGCTATGTAAAACGGGCCGCCGGTCTTACCGTTGCGGCAGGCCTTTTTTTCCTGATCGCCGATATCGTCCGGTTCGGCCTCTTCCTGCATGGCGGGACCGGGTGGTGCCTCCCGATCGGCATCCCGACAATTCTTCTCCTCGGCATATGGGGCTTGCGTACGGATCCTGGAGTAACTATACCCCCGGCGGCCCCGAGACCGGTCTCCTCCGATACCTCGCTCAAGGACGGTGAGACGGTCGCCGCCCATTTCAAAGAACTCCTGCATGACCGGGAGGTCATTTCCCTTACCCTCCTTACCGTCCTTGTGATGGCAGTCGTCTTTTTTGCCGGCATGCTTCCCAACATTTCCTTTGAAACAATCACCGGGGACCTGTATCTCTATCACTGGTATGCAACGGCAGTATTTTACGGCCATGTCCCGTACGCGGGCTATTATGTTCCCTATCCACAGCTCTTTTTCGTCCCGGTCTTTCTGGCATTGATCCCGGCATTCAGCCTGGAGAATGCAACGGGGTATATGTTCTCGTTTTCATCGCTCATGATCCTCTGCGATATTGCGACGCTCTTGTGCGTATATTCTCTTGCCGAACGGTTTTTCGGGAAGGAAAAGGCATTTCTCTGCGGCCTGCTGTATGCCACGGGGATCGGCGCTGCCTTTTTTGTCCCTATTACATTCGACGCCCTGCCGACGTTTCTGATGGTATTTTCCCTCTGGCTCTTTCTCTTTCGCAGGCAGGTCGCATCCTGTCTTTCGGCCACGGTATCGATGCTGATGAAATGGTTCGCAGCTTTATGTTTTCCGTATTACCTGGTCTATGCCCACAAAAACGGAAGCGGCGCGAGAACCATGAAAAAACCGTTGCTCCTGTCGGTCCTCTTGACCGCGGTTGTCGTTGTCCCGGTTATGTTCGTAAGCATGTCCGGTTTCCTGAAAACGTACCAGTCCCATTTTACCCGATCTGTCGAGATCCATAGTCTGGTCTATTACCTGGATACGATCTCCTCGTTTATCTTCCATGTCTCCCCGTTTGATACGTGGTCCTTTGTACTCCTTGTTGCAGGGGAACTCGTCCTGCTTTACTGGTATTTCCGGTATCTTGACGGCCAGCCGCTCACGCTTGTGTACCTGGTATTTGCGGCCCTCCTCTTGTTTGTCCTGATAAACAAGGTTTTTAGTGCGTGCTACCTGATCTGGCTCACGCCGTTTTTAGCCCTCATCCTGGTACATTCGCGGCGAAGGATCCTGCTCTTTTATCTTGCGCAGGTTGTCATCTATCTGGAGACGCCGGTTCTTTTTAAAATCGTCTACGGTCCGCTGACGTTTGGTGCCGATCCCAGGCTGTACTATGCGGTTCTCGACAACTCCCTGCCATCGTTTTCGTTTATCTTTTACACGGTCAAGTTTGCCGTCTTCTTAGCCATTCTCTGGGTCTGCATCAGGGATGTAAAAGAACAGGAACCAAATATTTTCGCCCTCCAGCGCTGTGGCGATGATAAGGTCGGAATCTTATTAGGCTCCCGTTAATTATGTGTTCTCTAAAAAAAGAGAGTGGCAGAGAATAGTTAAATATAAAAAAAATTATTCAAGTTTGATATATGCTTTTTGGGCTGTACCCACACTTAATCCTGCAGAGAGCATTGCGGTATCCCCGCTCACACCTACATCATCCGGGGAGGGATCGACGGTGATCTTAATGTAATAAGTCCCCTCAGCGAGGCTGCGGGCATCCATGCTGTAGGTTTCCGTCCAGTTCCCTTGGGAATGTGATCGGACTCCCTCAAGTTTCCAGACATAGGGACTGTTACCCTGTGAGTAGTAAATACGTTCAGTGGCCGTGTGGTTCCCCGGATAGGTGACATTCCACTGGAGGGGGATGAAATCGGTGATGGCTGTACTCTGGGTTACATGGAAATCGCTGATCTGGATTGCTAATGGTGTAATGCCGGTATTGGTCTGATTTTGGATGATTGTAATTGTTCCTCCAGAAACATTCTGTTTATCTGCACCGTTATTGAATATGACCTGTGAATTATTACCAAAGATATCTACAATTCCCTGCTGTTTTGCCTTTAAAAGGAAAGTTGTCTGCCATGTCTCGCCGAGTTTAATCGTTCCGATATCAAAATTCAACTGATGGTTGGTATTCCATTCTGCGGTTTGATCTTCTACTGTGGTCGTCCCGTTCTGCCAGGTGATTGTCGTTGACTGAGGGGGCTGGTATACATAATCGAACAATGTGTTGCCGTAACTGGCGCTGGCATTTTCGAAGTCTAGGCTCATCGTTGTATTTACACCGGCATCGGTCTGGATCTGTCCCTGGATAGCAAGCATGAGATTTGTCAGATTTTTTGCATTCGGTGTGTAATAATAAGTACTCGGTGAAGAGGCCATGCTCATCAATGTTGTCTGGTCAACCTGGTTATTCAAGGGGAATGCCGCGACATAAACGGTAATCCCCTGTGCTTTTGCCCGGTTGGCTGAGTCAATTGCGGCAGCAATTGCCGTATCACTTTCATCTTCCCACGCGAGGTTGGATCGCGGGTACCAATCGGAGGGCCAGTAGGATTCCAGCGAACCCGGTGAGATCGGCGCCATCATAGGAATACCGTCACCCATGATGATGATTGATTTGCTATGGAGGGGATTGGGATTTCTTGCAAATAACTGGAGTGCAGCGTTCATTCCAGCAGCATAATCTGTTCCGCCAACTCCATTATAATTGGCAATTGTATTTTGCAGGACTTTGGTATTCACTTCTGCCTGGTGGACAACAAAGTCATGATCGATGGTTGCATCGGAATAGGAGTTGAAATACGAATAACCCGTACTTGTTGTCCACTGATAATGTGCGGCCCGTCCTTGGACTCCATTTATTACAGATATGGGCGTGTTAATAATTGTCTGTGGAGATTGACTCGTTGCCCAAAGGGACGGTTTTACCAGACACCAGTCCTTTACGTTTCCATAGGGATTGAAGAGAGTAAAGTTGTTTGGGACACTTGGGTTGATTTGTTGATTGTAGAGAAGGGAGGCATTGGAACTATAAGCATTCGGGCCATTTCCAAAAGAAACAAGACCTATCCATGTCGTGTTTGTTGCATTTTTCACGAATGCCGTATCCGCTGATTTTGTATAACCAAGGAGCGTTCCACCGCCGACCCCTCCGGCCAAATCCGTCACAATCACGACATCCGCCGGTTTTCCCTGCAGAGCCCAACCGTCACCGACCATCGATATCGTGACACTAAGGGTATCGTTTACCGAAACAAGAGACGGGTTGATTACCGTCTTGATTTTAAGATAGGGATAGTTTTTCCAAGTTAAAAGAACACTGGGGTTCTGCCCGTTCCATGTTGCTGTTGCTATAGCCGTCCCGGTAGCCGTCGGACTAAACAGGCCATATTTATTATTGGTAGTGTTGAATCCTCCGGGGACGAAGGTTACCATTGCATAACCATTACTATCGGTTACGGCAGTTGTATTCATAAGATACGGTGCAGAAGAAATATAATCTGTATCATACGAAGGTGTGCTCAGACTGAAAGTAACGCTCTCCCCCTCTACCGGGTTTCCCATCACATCCATAACCTTGGCACTAAGGGTCGAAATCTGGGTACTATTTGCATCGATACTTGGCATCGTTTCGGGACTTGCAGAGAATGCAATATTCACCGGAGCCGTACTGTAATATTGGATCTCGTAACTGCAGAACACTGATACATTCGTAAGAGATGTTGCAGTGATCGTGACATTTCCCGCAGTTGTGTGCGGCCCATAGTTAAATGCAATCTGCCCGTATTCGTTGCTGGTTAACGTCGTATCTGTATCGGTGAGCCAGCTTGTATGTACTTTTACCGACTGGTTTTCCGCAATATTACCGAATTTATCGTATAATGTGTAAATAAACGTGAATTTGTGCGTTACGTCACCATCTGCTGGCAGGGATGCCGGGCTTATTGGAGTTACAATCTGGTTTATCGTACAGGGTTCGGCGTTGGTGACGCCTACTATGGTTTTCATCGTACTGCTGACCTGACCGAACTGGCTGAGTTGGACGATATTCTCTCCCCCTGTGATATCCGTCAGAACCGTTACGGTGATCATTCCCTGTGCATCCAGTAACTGGGTTGTATCCGTTACATAGGTACCGTTAATGTCAAATGCGGCCTGGTTTTTGACAGAGCCTATATGAAGAGTGATAAAATGTGGATCTGTTGGATTCCTGTTATCAATGGGGTTCCCGTATTTATCTGTAAATATAATCGTGAACGGGGTCTCCGTACCAACGGTCACTTCGGTTGTGTAGTCGAATGCTGCAGAAGAGGCGACGTCATGATCGATATTCTGGGTATATGTCTTTGTTACCAAGGTAGCATTTGGGTAGGTTATGGTTGCAGTAATGTTCACAGATCCCGGGTGCGTTCCAGCGAGGAAGGTTCCGGTTACCTGTCCGGATGCATCCGTTGTTGGACTGTTCATCGTAAGTGTTCCCAGAGAAGTTGTGTTGAGTGCAACCAGAACAGCAGCACCCGGTACCGGACCATCCGTTGCGTTCCTTGCAACAATAGTGATCGTTGCTGGATGATTTACCACTACCCAGTTTGTGCTGCTCGTTAGTGACGACGATTGATCCGGTATGGAGTCAGCACTGCCCAGTCCTCCGATTAACAGGATCAGACTTAAGAGTACGATTAAAGTCCGGTAAATACGCATATCCCCTCACGTACGTAGTGGTATAGACAAGCGAGTTATATATAAATTATTATTACTTATTTCGAGGAATTTTGTCACTGGGAAAAATGATAAAAAAATCTCTTAATATCTGACGATGCCAAGAATCCCAGAAATTAATGGAATAGGTCAGAGTTTAGACTGATTTTATCATAATTTCATACCGGTTAATCACCAGTTTTTCCATATCTCCGGGAAATATATACGCCCCGGAAGCATCCGGACCATTCAGTTTTAGGGTATTTTTAAAATAATTATCCCATGCCGTCTCATAATTCGCATTAGTGTTGGGCCCGTAGTAGACATATACCCGGTCTCCGGAGGTGAGAGAATATTCTGAGGAGTTGGTCTGATCAAGAGCCATCTTTACGGTTCCGACACCCCTTCGGGCCATGGCCTCTGTGGTGTTGAATCCGATCAGGTAAATCACACCGGTTTTTGTCTGGCTGTCATAGAACCAGCGGGGTTCGGCAAGCATGGTAGATCCCTCTTGTGCGAGCATCCGTTTTACCACAGCCCCATTCTCGAGTGACATTCCGGTCTGGGCGCTTGTCGATTCATATCTGAGATCCCCCGGATAGAATTTTATCGGGTTTGCCGAAGTTGCTATATTTCCGTTATCATCGTAAATTGAAAAATTTGCAGAACTTTCCCCGGTAATTGTTTCATAGCTCATGTTATAGACGACAAGCGACCCTCCCCCGATGTTCAGGGAGGTCTCTTTATAGGGTACGGTTTTGTAGGCAAGGCTTTTTACATCGTTTTGCAACACGATCAGGTTTTTTTCCATGATTTGCTCATCTGAACTTGACTGTTGCTGCAACAGTAGCGGGTACCCGTACAAGGTAACCAGCCCGATACCTGCGATGATAATGCCAAAAATAATGATAAATCCTATCGCCTCAGAAACCCCGGCCTCTCTCCATTTTATGAATCTCATAACATCTAATCTCATTCTAATCGAACCCTCCTGAGTCGTAACTTATCCTGTTTATGCCCTGCCCGGTCGTGTTTCCGGTTACGTTTCGTGAGGCACTGATGCCGGCAAGACTGATATTGCTGGCAACGGTACCCCGGTAAACCCTTGTATACTGATCCGCTGCAGTCTCACCCAGATGAATCTCTACGAAATACTCGTTTCCCGCCACATCGTCCGGAATGTCAAATATTGTTGTAATATTCCCGTTTGTCGGTGCTATGCTGTACACATCCACGATCCGTGTCGACATACCATTCCCGATATCGGTAAATGCATGATATTCCACTGTTTCCGCAGGCCCCTGCATAATGTTTGCATTTACCAGCAGGAGTACGATAACAAAAAGAACCAGAAGGACTCCGCTTATAATTACGTATTCGATCAAGGTGCTCACGCCGGAATCTCTGGGAGGGTCAGGAGGATGTCCAAGTCTCATTATATGCCGTCACCCCATTGTTGTAATGAATTTCGATACGGGTACGTGGATCTGTTGCGGTTGGTATTCCGATCTCATTTATCGGGGTATACCAGACCACAGCACCTTTCCGACTTAATGCCAGCGATTCGATATCATCTTGGAGAACTGTAGCTTGATCTTTTGTTATCTTATTCGAATCCTTCGAAGTGTAAAGTAAAGTGGACTCAGTAATTATATCCCTTACATCGCGGATATCGTTTTTCGGAAATTCTATCACAGCTTCTGCCGTGGTCTGGCCGACTATGGTGGACTGGTTGAGCACCATTGCGAGGAAGAAGAAACTGAAACTTACCACAAAACCCATCAGGACGATCCATTGCGCATCTTCGTTCAATCCCGCCATAAGAGCACCTCTACAAGCACTGCACGCGGTTCGACAGTGGGTCTCCCAGGAAGTTTTATATTGGCAATCACCCATTCCGTCACCCTGACCGGGTGTTCTCCTCCGGTTAAATTGGCGTTAAATGCAAGGGGATAACTATCTGTTGAACTCCCGGAAATATTCCGGTAAGAGACCATTGCTGTATAGTGCAGGTTATCCGGTGTTGGACTAGTTCTGTTATTTACATAATCCAGGAATAGTGTATTGAACTCGCTGTTCTGGCCGGCAGAAGGGTTACTGGTTTCAACAATTTCCTGAAGAGGGCTTTTTGTAACCGATCCATTGACCGGTGTATTCATCATCCGCAGGGCATCCGTCCCGATCTGTTCGAGCTGCATATCGCTGATATGGGTATCCCCGGATGTGTAGATTGACGTCGCGCTGAGGACAAGATATGCGGTAAAAAGCATAATCATGCCGGCTGCGATCCCCTCAATAGTATAAAGCTGCCCCTCATCACCCGTTACCATACTGCAACCTCCAGAACTCCATCATGCAGGGTGGGCTGGGTAATATTTGCAAGGTTTGTGCTAGCCTCGTTATTATATGAAGGGTTATAATTATACTCAAAATAACCGTTTTTACTTGCGGTACTGTTGAGGAACCAGTCCTGATTTGGATTTCCAGAACTATCTGTCAGATCGAATTTCAGGGTAATATTGAGCCATGTGTTTGGATCTTCATTCCCAAAATAGCTAAGTTCTCCCGGAGGAATTATGAGAGATATATTGTTTGTAATATTGTTTGAAGGCAGTGCTGAAACCTGTGCGCCATCAACATATGCCTGATAGGGAGCAGGAATATCGGTAATATAGATAGGGACCAGAGCAAACGGTGCATGAACCGTATGGAGGGGGGCTAAAGAGATAGAGCGGTATATAGATATATTGGATAGTTTTACCGTTGGTGGTGTGGCGGGGGTAACATTTAGAATTTTATTATTTTGGTCATAATTGAGATCGGTGATGTTAATAACCACTCCTTCTGCCAGAGGGGAAATTGGGTTGATCTGGTAGGCCGGGTTATTCCCTGCAGGCCCATCATCTGTCAGGTGTGTGTAATTGAAATAAATCGAAAAAATCTGTGTCGAAGCATTCGATATGTACTCAGAATGCTTTATAAGTTGTACCGCGGAGACGGTGACATTGCTCCCCTCCTTGATCTTAACAACCCTGCGGCTGTACCCGTAGCCGTCGGGAAGTGGCTCTCCTATTGAACGCGTTGTATTTGCGTCAATATCCCTGAGTGATATGTTGAAACTGTAGGGGTAATCGCCAAAAATTGCCTTGGCGCGGTAATCATCAGTAGTCCATGTACTGCAGAAAAACCGGTCGATCTTACGGGAAGACAAAATATTTGGCGTATCTTTTGTCAGGGCCAGACCAAACCGCAGAACATTGTCCTTCTGGTAATCTTTCATGGATTCCCACGAGGGATTGCTCGGCATCCCGGGGTCTTCAGCGAGGATAACCCCGGTCCGGTAAGCAACAGCATCGTAATCGATGGACTTGCTCTGGAGCCCGATAAACAACCCCGGGATCAATGTTGCAACATAAATGAACGCCACCATGAAGATGGTAAAGCCGGCCAAAAAATCAATCGACAGATTCCCGGCATCGTCAGTCATGGGCAGTAATCAGCTCTCCTGTAGTTGCATTGATCCTGTATGCCGGTGAAGTAGCTCCTTCAGATTCTGTTATCACATATTCCCCGCTGCTGATTTCAACGGTGAAATATCCTGTTGTGTTCTGCGTATCCGGATATGCACGGGCAATCGCTTTTTCCGGGGAAAGAATACTCCCGGTTTGGATCTCCTGATCCGGCAGCGTCCCATTCCAGGCTATCGATGAAATACCGTTGCGGTCATATACCCATAGGGCAGAAGATTTTTCACTACGGATCCCGAGGATCCAGCTTTCAGCATTTCCCGAGATATCTGCTTTCTTTCCCAGTACGGAATACACAGGGAGATCCTGTGAACTCATGTTGGCCTGAACGACGCCGGCTATTGCCGTTTCAGCCTCATTAAGTGAATACCTCCCCTGCAGAGAACTTCCCATGGTGATCGGCACGACCCCCGTATCATTTACCGTGGTATTGTTTGTCGGGAGCGTTTGCTGTGGCGATCCAAAAATACAACCAGTACAGATCACTAGTCCCACAACAAGACTAAAAGTGAGAACCGACAGTGTCAGACCACGCATTTTACTCATTAAAGGCGTATAGACTGGCGAATAGATATAAATGTTGTTTTTTATATCCCGGCGTAGATTATCATGACCCTGTGTAATATGCTGCAGGAGGTTCCGGATCACCGGAAACTATTCCTGGTTCCTTTATGATATCGTGATCTCCCTGCAATACGCTCCAGCAAAATAAAACCAGCGCGTATTCCCTTTCACGCCACAATCTTTGCGATCGGTATCTCCAGAATATCCTCGGCCCCGCATCGCTTGAGCTTCGGGATCAGCTCGTTTACCGAACCCTTCTGCACAACGGTCTGGACGCTGTAGTACTCGATCCCGTGGAGCCGGCTCACGGTCGGCTTCTTCATCGCGGGAAGGGCGGCAACGATCTTTTCGAGCGCCGCGGTCGGCACGTTCATCGTGAGGAGCACCTTGTGCCGGGCTTCGAGCACGCCAAAGAGCAGCGACTTGATCTCTTCGATCTCGCGCCTTTTTTCCGGGTCGGCCCAGGCAGCCCTGTTTGCGATTATCACCGTGTGCGACTCCATGATCTGGCCGATGATCTTGAGGCCGTTTTTCCTAAGTGTTGTCCCCGTCTCGGTCAAATCCACGACCACGTCCATGAGGTCCGGCACCTTTGCCTCAGAGGCCCCGTACGAGTGGAAGAGCTGCACCGGAATCTTCTTTTCTTCAAAGAACTGTTTCGTGAGCTCGGGATACTCGGTCGTGACCTTGCTTCCCGGCCGGATCTGCGTGGCGTTTTCGATCGGCTCGTCGCGGTGGACCGCTATTACGATCTTCACGTTGCCCTCGCCCGTCTTGCTGTAGGTAAGGGCCGCGACCTCGACCACGTCCGATTTGGTTTCGCGGACCCAGTCAAGCCCCGAGATCCCGAGATCGAAATAGCCCTTGTCCACGTAGGTCGGGATCTCCTGCGGGCGGAGGATCTTCACCTTACCGATCCGGGAATCGGCAATGCACGGGTTGTAGTCGCGATCGGTGCGCCTGACTTCGAGATCGGCTTCCTTGAAAAGCTGGAGCGTCTGCGCTTCGAGGCTGCCCTTGGGAAGTGCGAGGGTGATCATATCATATCCCCTCCGCCTGCAAAAATGATAAAAGGATACGGTTTGGATCGTCCGCTCACGCGAACGAGTGGATCACAAGCCCGCTCAGCAGCTTTGGCTCGAACCACGTGGACTTGGGCGGCATGATCTCCCCGGCATCGGCGATCGCAAGGACTGTTCCCACGCGGACCGGCTGCATGGCAAACGCGGCCGTGTATTTTCCCCCGTTCACCAGTTTTTCGAGATCGGCCACCGGCCGTGCCCCGCCGAGGTACTGGAGCCGGGCATCGCCCCGGGGATCGGTGATCCCGAGCATGCCTTCGAGCACGGTCTTCTGGAGCACCGAGACGTCGAGCACATCGATGGGCCCGGCCGCCGGGTCGATGGGCCTCGTGCACTCGTACCAGTTCCCGCCAAGGTAGAGGTGCATTACGTGGAATTTTTCCGGGTGAGCGATGTGCGGTTTTATGTTGTACCCGTTCCCGTCCACCTTCCCGTACGGGGTAACTGTGTACTGCGTTTTGAGCCCGTCAAGGAACGACCCGGGCGTGTACTTCCCGAGATCGGTCAAAAGCCGGCTGTAGCCATGGATCTTCACCCGGTTCTCGGCAAAGAGTACGCCCATGAACCGCCCGATCTCGCCGTCCGCCTTTTCCCCCGCCGCTTTTTTCCGGTCGGCAAGATTGACTGCCGCCTTTGCCCGGTGGTGGCCGTCGGCAATGTAGAGATTTGCAATGCCCGTAAACCGGCGTTCCAGTTCGTCGAGCGCTTTTGGATCGGTGACGGCGAAGATCTGGTGGATGCCGCCCTGCGGGGTCGTGACCTCAGCATCCGGTTTTTTGCCTCCTGCGATCAGCGATTCGATATAGGAAAAGAGGCTGTCCGTATCCCGGTACAGGAGCACGACCGGGCCGTTGTGGGCCTGTACCGCCCCGATGTGCCGGGTCCGGTCCTCCTCCTTGTCGTACCGGGTCAGCTCGTGGCGCCGGATTTTGTTGGTACGGTAATCCTCGGTCTCAAGGCAGCAGCAGAGCCCCAGAAACGTATCGCCGTCCTGCCGGATCCGGTACACGTACATCCCGGGTTTTGCATCCTTTTTCATCCGGCCGCTGGAGACCAGTGCGTTGAAATTTTCCTTTGCCCGCTCGTAGACTTTGTCGTCGTTAGCGGGCAGATCCGGGAGTTCTGCGTCCGGGCGGCTGACGGTCAGAAAACTGTCCGGGTTTTCCTTGATGATTGCCCGCGCCTCTTCAGCCGTAACAACATCGTACGGAACGGCTGCGATGGCCTGGGCCTCGCCGGGTGCGGGGCGCACCGCGGGGAAACGGTAGATCGTTACCATGGTATCAACCGGCGCCCTAAAAACAGGGCGTTCTTTCTCATAGGTTTGGCGAGATCCCATATATACCCACAGACACCGGCGGGGCGACAAAACAGCACGGTACAAAGCCTTATTGTACGCGGGGGGCAACAGGATAACCTGCAAAAACGAGCGCACTACCATGATAAAATCCCGCGACGCAATCCCCCCCAAGACTCCTGCCCAGATCCGGCGGGCCGGGCCGGCCGATGTCGATGCGATCTATGCGATCGAGGTCGAGTCATTTGTCGAGGCGTGGGACAAGCAGACGTTTGCGGAGGCGCTCTCGTATTACCCGACCACGTTCTTTGTCGCGGTCTGCGACGGGCAGATAGCGGGTTTCATAATTGGTGCTATCGAGGATACGGGCGAGAACATTTACGGCCATATCTGCAATTTCGCGGTCTCCTCGCAGTTCCGCAACCGGGGGATCGGGCGCCAGCTGATGCTCCGGACCGAACACCAGTTCGCGCTCGAACTCGCCACCGGCTCCCAGCTCGAGGTCCGCGAGTCCAATGTCCCCGCCCAGAAATTCTACCGCCGCCTCGGGTACCAGGACGTCTTTTTTGTCGGCGGCTATTATGCGAACGGCGAAGACGCGCTCGTGATGATGAAGTGGTTCCGGTTCTGATCTGCCGGGGTATTCCTGCCCGGTTCTCCTTTGCTCATCTTAACCGTCTGGCCGCATCCTGATACCGATACTTCCAGACGTACATTTTTCCCGACCGGACTTCCGGCCAGGTACGCGGATCTGCGAATGCCGGCCCTCCCGTGCCGGTAAAAAAGCACCCAATGACCCCCCTCACCGGGATCCTGTGGGTTGTCTCCTTTTTCATGCGTGATATTCTCTCGTAAAATCTGTTCCGGCCCGGCCAAATCCCGGGCGGGATAACCGGATCTGTGGAGGGGGGTCATTGGGGGTATTTTGTAAAAATGGGCGGGGGTATGACTACCCGTACTGCGGCAATTCCTGAAGTAAATTTTCGGGCTCTCTTAAAAATTCCAAAAATCACGTTTTCCCCCGGTGACCGCCGGATCACGGGGGATCGGGATAGGTCTTTTTTCAAACGGTTTCGGATCGTTTATCCTCACGGTGTGCCAACAAAAACGTACAGTTTTGAGGCCTGGGAAATGAAAGAGGCAAACAAAAAGGCAATCAGCGAATTTTTACAACACACCGATTCCATCGGCGACGACATGCTCGAAGACACAAAGGAGATGCTCGGGAGCATGCCGTTTATCCTGCCGGTCCAGAAAAACGAGCGGCCGGACTACTTCGCGCTCATGTGCATTGCGGACGACATGCTCTGCCGGCCCCCGAATCTTTCGGCAAAGACCGCCGAGCTTGTCACCCTTGCGGCGGCAGCAGCGTCCGGGGCAAACCAGTGCCTGAAGTTCCATATACGGGCGGCGGCAAAAGAAGGGGCTACAAAAGGCGAGATCTTCGACACGATCATGATCGCGGCGCTGGTGGGGAAGACAAAGATCCTTGCATCGGCGCTCCGCGACTTCAGCGAAGCATACCCGGAAGAGTCCCAACAGAAAAAAAGCGGATAATTATTTGGTATTTTACCTTTTGACGCCCCGGCCCAGTTCCTGGTGGGCGCGGGCAAGGTGCTGGGCGGCAAGTGCGCCGATCAGCGAGAGCTCCCCGGCAAGGACCCCGGCCGCGATGATCTCGGCGAGTTTCTTTGCGTTCGCGCCCGGGGGCGTCCCGCTGCCGGCAACACCAAGAATCTTCAGGCATTCCTGCTGGGTATCCACTCCGGTCCCGCCGCCAACCGTGCCGACCGGGAGCGAGGGGAGCGTGACGGATACGTACACCCCGTCGTCGGTCGGGTCGATGGTGGTCATGCAGGTGCTGCCGTCGATCGCATGGGCCGCGTCCTGCCCGCAGGCAATGAACATCGCAGCGACCACGTTAGCCGCATGGGCGTTGAATCCCATGGCCCCGGCCCGGGCCGAACCGACGAGGTTTTTCCTATAGTTGACCTCGAACATCGATTTTGCATCGGTCTTGAAGATCTTTTCGATGAGCTCGTGGGAGAGCGCGATGCCTGCAACAACGCTGCGGCCCCGGCCCATGATCGCGTTAATCGCCGCCGGCTTCTTGTCGGCGCACATGTTCCCCGAGAGCGCAATGAGCCGGGCGCCGGTGGCTTTCGCGATCTCGTCGGCAATCTTCGCGCTCGCGATGGTGACCATGTTCATACCCATCGCGTCCTTGGTGTCGAATTCGAGCCGGACAAAGACACTCGTCCCCGCGATGTACGTGGAGAGGCCGGTCATCTGTCCGTGGGATGTGGTTGTTGCAGTGATCGCGGCAAAGTCCTTCTCGTGGGCCGCTGCCCAGTCGGCGACCTCTTTTGCATGCCCCACGCTCTTTGCCGCAAAGACCGGCGCCCGGGTCATCCCCTCGTGCAGGACCCGGACTTCAGCACCGCCGGCTTTTGTGATCGCGCTTGCGCCCCGGTTCACCGATGCGATGAGTGCGCCTTCGGTGGTTGCAAGCGGCAGCCAGAACTTTCCCTTCGCATATTCGCCGTTCACGAGAACCGGCCCGGCAACCCCGACCGGCACCTGCACGGCGCCGATCATATTCTCGCAGTTCCGTGTTGCCGCCCGGTCCACATCGAGGGAGAAGACCCCGATGTTCTTTAAGGTCGTGCCGGTCTCTTCTTCGATGTACCCGCGCCGCACCCGCACGGCATCGGCCGGGGGCATCAGTTTTTCGAGTTCGTAGAGTTTGACCCCGCCCGATTTGATCCGGGTCAGGATCTCTGCATCCGTACCGCGTCCGGGGCCGCCCTGCCCCTCCGCATTGTGGTGTCCGTCATCACCAGCCATGAATACCTGTTGGATGTATACTATTATGAGCGCAGTGGTCTTTTAAAATGACAACCGGGCAGTGGGGTGTACGGGTACCGGCAAAGGACGGCGAGGCGACACGGCAGGCGCTTCTTAACAAAGGGGCGCTCGATGTGACGCTCAAAGTCCTGCACGAGGGAAACGATCTCGTCTTTGCCGTGCTCGCAGAACGGGACGGCGCCGGGTGGTACGAGTTTGAAGAGCAGCCGGGCCGCGAGCCACTTCCCCGCCACGAACTCGTGGGCGGGATCGCGATCATGCAGGAGAACGATCCGGAGGGAGCTCGGAAGATCCTTGCAAACCGGCCCTCGCTCCACACGATTCTTTTCCCGACAAGCGAAGTCTCGGGAGAGTACCGGACCCGGGACTACCGTGTCCTTGCCGGGAACGAGACGACCCGGACCGAAGTCGTGGAGCACGGGCACCGGTTCGTGGTCGACCTTGCCGGCGCGTATTTTTCCGCCCGGCTCTCGACCGAACGCCAGCGGGTGCTCGATCAGCTCCGCGACGGCGAGATCGTGCTCGACATGTTTGCCGGTGTCGGGCCGTTTGCGATATCCCTTGCGGCACGGGCTGGCGTGGTTGTCGCGGCCGACTTAAATCCGCAGGCAGTCCGGCTTATGATGGAGAACTGCCGGAAGAACCGGGCGGCAAACGTGATCCCGGTGCTTGCCGATGCCCGCCATCTTGAAAAGATCTTCCCGTGGAAATTCGACCGGATCGTGATGAACCTCCCGCTCTCCGGCACGGAATTTCTGCCCGAAGCCTTCCGGCTCGTCCGGCCCGGGGGAACGATCCATTTCTATTCGCTGGTTTCGGAGAAGGGGGAGCATTTGGCCCGGATCCGGGAGCTGGGCGGAACGGATGTTGCCGAGCACGAGGTCAGGTCGTACTCGCCCGGACAGTGGCACGCGGTGTACGATATTACCGTGGGGTAAGGGGAGAATATCACGGCAGGTCCCGTAAGATTCCCGGCAATTCACTTTTTTTAATCTTTTGATAGCGGGAAACTATTTCTCGTGATGGCCCAATGAGGCATCAGATATATAAAAAGGATCTGTCATGACAAACGCTATCGTGGAATGGTTCATGGGACGGGACGCCGACGATCTGGGCTGGTATAATTTTGCGGAATCCCGGCCGGTCTGGAAAACCTGGTGGTTCTGGAGCGGTGTTGCGGTCGTATGCGTTGTTCTCTTATGGTATTTTTTGCACTAACGTACCCTCAGGGTCGGTGAAAAACGCCCGACAGGAAATACCCCGGGAACCGGGGGGATTACGGATTTCCCTGTAACCGGGAATACAAGGCAAGAAACGGGCAGAAAACCCGGCCCGGCAAACGTCCTGTCTGTGGATCGCACCGGTGCGCCACAGGAACCGGCAGATGAGCGATTAAAAACGGTTAAGAAAAATTATTCTTTTTTCATCCGGTGGACTTCGGTGTCGGTGATCTCGTACACGAGATCCTGTTTTCCCTTTTTTAGTTTCTTGAGATCGGCGATGATCTCCTGAAGCTGGTACTCCCGGTCCCGTGTCGCGATCGCGTACGGCCGGTCGGGCTGCTGGTTTTCCGGGGTAATGGCAAGGAGGTCGCAGGTACTGCGCTGCCGGGTAATTTTGAATTCCGTAATCTTGTCAAGATCGATAGAGAGCGAGTCCCCGGAGTGGAACACCCCGACATGATGGAATTTCACAGAGACGCTCATAATGCTCCCCTTCTTTGGGTGTATGCGTGCTGCATTCCTAGTCAACTCCCATTCCCGGCGGCATGCCTCCCGGGGGCATCCTGCCCGGGCTGCCGGACTGCGCCGACGCGATGACATCGTCGATGCGCAGGATCATGACCGCCGCTTCCGTAGCGCTTGAAATGGCCTGCGTCTTTACCTTCAGGGGTTCGATGACCCCGGCCTTCTGCATGTCGATGGGTTTTCCTTCGTACACATCGAGGCCAAAAGTCTTCTTTCCCGCCTCGTGCGCCGCCCGGATCGCGACAACCATGTCGATGGCATCAAGGCCGGCGTTCTCGGCAAGCGACCGTGGGATTACCTCAAGCGCCTTTGCAAATGCCTCGATTGCAAGCTGGTTGCGGCCCCCGACCGTTGCCGCATAACGATGCAGCTGGAGCGAGAGTTCGATCTCGGGCGCCCCGCCGCCGGCAACGACTTTCTTGTCCTGCACGACCACGCCGACTACCATGAGCGCATCGTGGAGGGCGCGTTCGATCTCGTCGATGATATGGTCGGACCCGCCCCGGATAATAATGGAGACGGCTTTCGGGTTTTTGCATTTCGCGATCGTGATCATCTCATCGCCGGAGAACTTCTTCTCCTCCACAAGGCCGGCAGCCCCGAGATCGGCCGGTGTAACAGTGTCGATGCTGGTTACAATCGCAGCCCCGGTGGCGCGGGAGAGGTTTTCGAGGTCGCTCTTTTTGACCCGGCGCACGGCAAAGATCCCGGCTTTTGCCAGGTACTGCTGGGCGACGTCATCGATGCCTTTTCCGCAAAACACCACGTTTGCTCCGCTACGGATCACTTTTTCCGCAAGAGTGTGGACCATCTGCTCGTCTTCGTCAAGGAATGCCTGGACCTGATCGGGCCGGGAGATATTGATCTTTGCCGAAACCTCGGTCTTTTTGTATTCGAGCGCAGCGTTCAGGAGCAGAATCTTTGCGTTCTTCACGGCCTTTGGCATGCCCGGGTTAGCCCGTTCCTTGTCGATGACCATGCCTTCGATAAGCACGGTGTCATCGACCGCTCCCCCGGTCTTTTTCTGCACGTTCACGTGTTTGATATCGACTGTGCCGTCGGGATCGGCAACGCCGGTGACCGCTTTTACGACCATGGCGCAGAGCAGTTTCTTGTACGCCTCCGCCCCTTTGCCGCTGACAGCAGTCTCTGCGACTTTTTCAAGTATTGCGTGATCGTCCGGCTTTACCGTAATTGCGATTTTTGAAAGGATCTCAAGCGACTTTGTCGCCGCCTGCCGGTACCCTTCTGCGATCACGGTCGGGTGAACGTGCTGTTCGAGAAGTTCCTGTGCGTTTTTTAGGAGTTCGCCGGCAAGGACCACGGCGGATGTCGTGCCGTCGCCGACCTCGTCGTCCTGGGTCTTTGCGATCTCGACCATCATCTTTGCGGCCGGGTGGTCGATGTCCATCTCTTTTAGGATGGTAGCGCCATCGTTTGTGATCACTACGTCGCCCATGCCGCTGATGAGCATCTTGTCCATGCCTTTTGGCCCGAGCGTCGAGCGGACCGCGGTTCCCACCGCTTTTCCCGCGGAAATATTGCTGTTCTGGGCCTCCTCGCCCCGGTTCCGTGTCGTTCCCTGTCGTAAGATAATGATGGGCTGTCCGCCAAGCTGTTGTGACATTTCTTTCCTCCGCTTTTCCTTTTTTACCGGCCCGGTTGCCCGTGGTAATTTCGGGAAAGGTCCAGGCCCGGCAGTATGCCGGTTATTGCACCGGCCGCACCGTGGATCGTTTCGATCATGACAGAAAAGTTCGATATCCGGTAATCAATGCCGCCCCGTCATGATCGGTCTCGGGGCGCCACCAGCCTGCGATCAAGCTGATCCGTTATGCAATTATCGCTCTGCTGTGATCTGTTCAATTGGCGTGCAGGCCTATAGGTGTATCTGTCCTTTGCCTGCTCCTCCAATACATACCTTCAACAGCTCAGCACCCCTTTATAGTGCGAACGTAGTTGGTTGAATGGCAGGTTTTCACAGGAAAGTTGATACGGGTGAAGCAGACCCGAATGCAGTAAATCCCGACGGGACACCCGTTATCCGGGTGCGGCTGCCAAAGAAATGGAACAATGAACAGTTTGCCCAGGCCGAAACGATGATGGGGGCAAACCATATCCGCGTTCGGTGCATTGACGGGGTTTCCCGGATGGGCCGGATCAAGGGCAAGATCAAAAAGAGGCAGTGGATCCGCGAGGGAGACACCGTTATTATTGTCCCCTGGAGTATCCAGGACGACAAGTGCGATATTATTTACCGGTACCTCAAACCGCAGACCGACTGGCTGCGGAAGAACCGGTACATCTAATCTTTTTTTTTATTGTGCCGGTTCATCTGCACGTTTTTCCTGTGGTTTGTCTCGGACGGTTCACTTTTGCCCCGCCCGCAGTACGTTTATTTCGATTCACGCGAAACCCGCGAAAGCAAATGACATCCCTGCCATCAGTAAAACTAGCATCGTTTGTCCTGCTCGTGCAGGACGTTTCCGTCTCCAAAAAATTCTACGCAGATCTTTTCTCGCAGGAGATCGCTCTCGACCTCGGCGTCAATGTCGGGTTTAAAAGCGGGCTTGCCCTCTGGCAGAAAGCGTATGCAGAGAACGTGATCTTCGGCCCGGACGTGCCGGCCCGGCCGGGAACCGGGTGCGAGATCTATTTCGAGACGGAGGATCCGGAGGCGGTGCTTGATGAGATCCGGAAAGCGGGCGTTGAGCTCGTCCACGGGATCCGGGAACAGCCGTGGGGCCAGCGGGTGTTCCGGGCTTACGATCCGGATCGCTTCATTGTCGAGGTTGCCGAACCGATGGATGCCGTGGTAAAAAGAATGCACCGTGAGGGCATCTCCGATGACGGCATTGCGCAAAAGACTACGATGCCCGTCGGGATCGTCCGCCAGATCCTGCAATAAAATAAAGGGAAGATCCGGCTCCCTTTATTGTCATGCCTGCGGGGAATCCCCGGGCACTGCCCCGACCGCAATCTCTTTTTTATATTAAACGAAATATCCTTCCCAAGCATGGTTCACCACCGCCTCCCAGCATGTCCGGTCTGCCAGCGGGACAACACCGTTACGATCCATGAAGATCTCGGGGACGACGGTCATTTCTGCATGTGCACCGGACCCGACGGATGCGGTTCGACATTTGTGCTCGGCCCGGACGGGACGGTCTCCGATATTTTCTGACTCCCTGACACACGCATTTTCCGCACGTCCGGGGCCGCGGGGATCAACAGGTGCTGTGACCGTTCCCTTTTTCCTGTATTCGCATCCTGATGGGGAATTACCGCTAAATCGGGATTCCTCCGAATTATTTAAATGAGAAGATAATCAAAGCGACACGCATGCACAGGAGTCAGAACCCCGGAAGCGTGCCGGCGCCGGTTTTTTGTCTGCACAGGAGTGTCGTATGAAACCAGAGGAACAACTGGTCGTCGGGATCGTGGACGATGGAATTCACACCGAAACGCCCCACGGGCGGGCCTTACAAAGGATCATCCGCGACCTTGAGGCATACGATATCTTCGTCGCCGATGTCGCCTCGCCCGCCGAGGCCCGGACCGCATACTCAAACCTCCCTGCGGTCAGCTGCATCCTTGTCAACTGGAACCTCGGGAACCGGTCGGCAGAGCAGCAGCAGGACACGTTACGGCTTATCCGCCAGATCCGGAGCGTGAACGAGGACCTTCCGATCTTTTTAATGACCGAACCGACAAGCGAGCCGCCCATCGGGCTCACGGTCGACATCATACAAATGGTCAACGAGTACCTCTACGTGATGGAGGATACCCCGGAGTTCATTGCCGGGCGTATCACGGCCGCGGCAAAACGCTACCAGGACCGGCTGCTGCCGCCGTTCTTTGGCGAACTGGTTAAGTTCTCCAAAGACTTCGAGTACTCCTGGCACACGCCCGGCCACGCCGGCGGCACCGCGTTCAGGAAGACCCCGGCCGGCAGAAAGTTCTTCGACTTCTTTGGCGAGCAGCTCTTCCGCTCCGATCTCTCGATCTCGGTAGGCGAGCTCGGCTCGCTTCTCGACCACTCCGGCCCGGTCGGCGAGGCGGAGCGGTACGCTGCAAAAGTGTTCGGCGCCGACATGACCTACTTTGTGACAAACGGCACCTCCACGGCAAACAAGATCGTCTTTTTTGGTCGGGTCACAAAAGACGACGTGGTGCTCGTGGACCGGAACTGCCACAAGTCGGCCGAGCATGCGCTCACCATGACGCATTCGATTGCCGTGTACATGATCCCGACCCGGAACCGGTACGGGATCATCGGCCCGATCCCCCCGGGCGACATGACTCCTGCGGCAATAAAGAAAAAGATCGCAGCCTGCCCGCTCACGAAAGGCCTTAGGGACAAGACCCCGGTCCATGCGATCATCACGAACTCGACCTACGACGGCCTCTGTTATCTTGCAGTCGATGTGGAAAAGGAACTCGGGAAAAGCGTTGACAGCATCCACTTCGACGAAGCCTGGTACGGCTACGCCCGGTTCAACCCGCTCTACAAGGACCGGTTTGCCATGCGGGACGGTGCAAAGAACAGGAAAGGCCCGACCGTCTTTGCGACCCAGTCGACCCACAAGCTGCTTGCCGCCCTTTCGCAGGCCTCCATGGTCCACGTGAGAAACGGTCGGGTCCCGATCGATCACGCCCGGTTCAACGAGGGGTTCATGATGCACAGCTCCACCTCGCCGCTCTATACGATCATCGCATCCCTGGACGTTTCCTCGAAAATGATGGACGGGCCGTCGGGCCGGCTGCTCACGACCGAGTCGATCGAAGAGGCGATCCGGTTCCGGCGCACGATGGCGCGGATCAGCAAGGCGATAGAAAAGGGGAAGGCAAAAACCGACTGGTGGTTCCCGATGTGGCAGCCGGATACCGTCACGGAGCCAAAGACGAAAAAGAAGATCCCGTTCTCCTCTGCGCATATCGAGATGCTGCGGGACAATCCCTCCTGCTGGGTGCTCCACCCGGGAGAATCGTGGCACGGGTTTACCGGTCTTCCCGACAACTACTGCATGCTCGACCCCATCAAGGTGACCGTGCTCACCCCCGGTGTCAACGAAGACGGCACGCTTGCCGCGTGGGGCATCCCGGCGGCAATCGTGGTCAAGTACCTCGATACCAAGGGCATCATCAACGAAAAGTCCGGGGACTACTCGATCCTCTTTTTGTTCTCGATGGGGATCACGAAAGGCAAGTGGGGCACGCTCCTTACCGAGCTCTTCGAGTTCAAGCGCCGGTACGACGAGAACGCTCCGCTCGACGAGGTCTTCCCGGATCTCGTGGAGCGGTGGCCCGAGCGGTACGGCGGCATGAAACTGCAGGACCTTGTTTCCGAGATGCACGCGTTCAAGCGCAACCACAATATGTGCGGGCTGCTCCAGAAGGCGTTCTCCATCCTGCCGGAGCCGGTGGTGCCCTATGCCGAAGCGTACAGGAAGCTCGTGAAAAACGAGGTGGAGCAGGTGGCGGTCGCAAAAGCGGCCAACCGTATTGTCGCAACCGGCATCGTGCCCTACCCGCCGGGCATCCCGCTCCTGGCGCCGGGCGAGAAGACCGGGCCAAAGAGCGGCTCGGTCCTCCAGTACCTGCTCTCGCTGCAGGACTTTGACCGGCGCTTCCCCGGCTTCGAGCACGACACGCACGGGATCGAGAGCGTCAAAGGAGAGTACATGATGATCTGCTTAAAGGAGAAGACGCGATGAGCGAAGCACCGACAGCAAACAAAAAAGTGCTCGGGCTCTTTGCGCTTGCCATGATTAACGTGGCGGCGGTGCTGAGCATCAGGAATTTCCCCTCGATGGCGGTGTACGGGTGGTCGTGCATCGGCTGGTACATCATCGGGGCGGTGATTGTCTTTTTGATCCCGATCTCCCTTGCGGGAGCGGAACTCGCGACCGGCTGGCCCGAAGGCGGCGGGGTGTACGCGTGGGTCAAGCAGGCGTTTGGCGAGAAGGGCGGGTTTGTCGCCCTCTTCTGCGAATGGTCCAACAACCTTGTCTGGTTCCCGACCGTGCTCTCGTTTACCGCGTCGACGCTTGCGTTTGCCCTTACTCCGGACCTTGCCGCGAACCCCTGGTTCATGTTCTCGGTCATGATGATCGTGTTCTGGGGCACCACGGCGATTGCCTACTTTGGCGAAGAGGCCTCGACAAAGTTCTCGAACGTTGGCGTAATCCTCGGGAGCATCATCCCCTCCCTTCTCATCATCGGCCTTGGCCTCTGGTGGCTGGGCTCGGGACAGAAGATCGTTATCCCGCATTTCACGCTTGCGCAGACCGTGCCGACCATCAATCTTTCCACGCTCCCGTTCTTTGCAACGATCGTTCTTCTCTTTGCCGGAATGGAGATGGCCGGTTTCCATGCGCTCGAAACCAAAAACCCGCAGCGGGATTTCCCCCGGGCAATGGCGCTCTCTGCCATCATCATCGTGATCTGCACGGTCCTTGCAACGCTCGCGATTGCGATTGTCATCCCCGCGTCCCAGCTCAACCTTGCTTCGGGCGTTATGCAGGCGATCCAGTACTTCTTCGACGCGGCCGGGATAGCGTGGCTCGTAGGCCCCATGGCCCTTTTGATTACGCTCGGCGGTGTCGTGAACCTCGCCGCGTGGCTGATCGGCCCGGCAAAGGGTCTCGGGATCGTTGCCGAGGAAGGCAACATGCCCCCGCTCTTTGACAAAACGAACAAGTACGGCGCACCGGTTGCCGTGCTCGTTATCCAGGCGCTGATCGGTTCGGTCATCTCGCTCCTGTACGTGTTCCTCCCGTCCGTTAACCAGGCGTACTGGATCCTCTCGGCAATGACGGTCGAGCTGCTCTGCATTGTCTACATCCTCGTCTTTGCCGCGCTCATCAAGCTGCGGTACAGCAAACCCGACACGCCCCGCCCCTTCAGGATCCCCGGCGGCATGGTCGGTGTCTGGATCGTGGGGGGCCTCGGGCTCTTTGGCACGGTCCTCTCCTTTATCGTCGGGCTCATGCCCCCGATGTACTTCACGAACTGGGTGGTCTATGTCGGCTCGGTGCTGCTCGGGACATTCCTTTTAGCAGTACCGCCGCTGATCTTTTTGAAATTCAAACATCCCGGATGGCTAAAAAAGCACGATGGAGGTGAACAGCCATGACGATAAGTAAAAACGGCGAGATCTGCCTTGCACTTCTCGTAGCCGTGCTCTTTATCCTGCCCTGCCTGATGCTCGGCCTGATCTATGAAGAGGCGCCGTACCACACGGTGGCCGGCGAACCGGTCAAAGAAGCGGCGGATGCTGCGGGGATCTCGGTCGTGGACGTGAAAGGCACGCTCTGGAATATGACCGGTGCCACGGGCGGCAAGACCTACACGCTCACCGACCCTGATGGGGACACCGCGTATGTCGCAACGCAGGCATTCGACAGCGCCGATTCCCGCGATGCGGCAGTCCGGCTTTACAATGCCCATGCCCCGGGCAAGGGAAAACAGGTGGGCAGCATGATCGTGGTCGGCCAGTACATAGTGTACGCAACGCCGGTGAACAGCCCGATCTTTGCAAAACTTGTACCGGCACTGCAGCAGGCCGCGAAAGCAACTGTCTGAGTTCCTGCAAAAACTTTTTTTTTCTTTTTTTCCTGCACCGGCCGGTTAATCCGCAAGCCATTTTTCGAGGCCGTACCGCGAGTACACCAAAGTGATGCCGAGGATGATGTAGCCGACAAGGATCGCGGAGATGACGGTGCCTTCCCGGAAACCCTCGACCGTCCCGAACGCGGCAAGCGAGATGACCGCTGCGGCCGCAACAAGCGAGGTGTCGAAGAAAACTTTTACGATCCCAAACCGCTTGTGCGTCTTCTCCGCTATGGCCCGCACGAGTCCCTCGCCCGGGTTTAAGATGACGTTTGCCGTGACCTGCAAAAAGATCCCGAGGGCAAGCACTGCGGAGCCTAAAAGAACGACTGCGATCTGTTCCGGGTAGAAGTCCGGATGGACGCCGGCCGAGAGGAACATGCCCAGATCGACAAAAGCGCCAAGGAAGAAGGCAATGATAACCTGGAAATACTGGCGTTTCGGGAACGAGCGCCCGATGATGACGACTTCGGCGGCAAAGAAGATCAGGGTCAGGATGATGGTGAACTCGCCAAACGTTACCGGGAACGCGAGGCAGAGGACGTACGGGACGCTCGATATGGGCGAGGTGCCGAGCGCGGAACGGGTGACGAGGCTGATCCCCAGGCCCATGAGAAAGAGGCCACAAAGGAGCGATAAGCAGCGTTTGATCAGTCCGGTACCGGGTATCAACAGGCGGTCTCCCTCATTACCGGGGCCGTGAGACACATTAAGGATAACGACACCCCGGGGCACAAGCTTGATGAGGCATGGCACGAGACTGACCGGTATGTGCCACCAGTTCTCTCTTGCCTGGAGGGACCACGACCTCTGCACCCGCTTTGGCGTGCCGGTTCTTCCCGCCGGTCTTGTGCCGCATTTCTCGATCGCGCCGGGTGGCAGGGCGCTGGTGGTTCTGGGGAGCGGGCCGCGTGAGGCGTCCCTGATGCAGTGGGGCCTCGTGCCACGGCAGGCAGCGGACCCGTCCGAAGGGACACGGCCGTTCAATGCCCGGGCCGAGAGCCTCGCGGAAAAACCCATGTTTCGGGATCTGGTGCAGTCGCAGCGGTGCCTTGTGCCCGCGACCGGTTTTTTCGAGTGGAAGGCCCCGAAACGATCGCCCTGGTACTTCCGGATGCGGGACGGTGCGCCGTTTGCGTTTGCCGGGCTGTACGACCGCTGGCACGGCCCGGCGGGAGAGACGCTTGCCACGTTTGCGATCCTGACAACAGCGCCAAACACGCTTGTTGCCGCCGTCCACAAGAGGATGCCGGTGATCCTTTCGCGGGAGGACGAGGCCCGCTGGCTTTCCGAAGCGGACAGCCGCAGGATCTTCGCGCCGTTTCCTGCGGGTGGCATGGAAGCGTACCCGGTCTCCGACCGGGCAAACGACCCGGCTGCCGATGACGAGCGGGCGATCCGGCCGGTGAGCCGGCTGTAACGGGACGATACCTGCCGGCGCTAAAAGGTATATGTAGCCGGAAAACACAAAACTTCGTTTCATGACCCGGCCCCCGGTAAGGATTGTCCCGGACGGCGGCGTAACGCTGGCCTGTCGCGAGTACGGGGCGGGCGAGCCGCTCGTTTTGATTAACGGCTTAGCGTCCGCGATGGACACGTGGAACCCGCCGGTCATCGAAGCACTGGCCCGGCACTACCGGGTGGTGGTCTTTGACACCCGGGGCACCGGCTACTCGGGCTACACAGACGAGCCGTTCTCGATACTGCTCTTTATGCAGGACACGGCCCGGCTCATGGAGGGTCTCGGGATTGCCCGGGCGCACGTGCTCGGGTTTTCGATGGGGGCCTGCATTGCGCAGGAACTGGCGCTCGCGTTCCCCGAAAAAATCTGCCGGCTCGTTCTTGTCGGGGGCGACTGCGGCGGGAGCGAAGCGGTCCGCTCGTCACCCGGTATTTTTGCCCGGCTCATCGACAAGAGCGGGACTCCTGCGGAAATTGCCCGGCGCATGTTCCCACTCCTCTTTTCCCCCGAGTGGCTTATCGGTCACGACCCGCTTATGTACTGTCCCGAGGTCGAGGAAACAACCGAAGATGCGGTTGCGGCCCGGCAGCTGGAGGCGTTCCTGTCCTGGCCCGGGGCGTTCTCCCGACTTAGCGATATCCGGGCAAAGACGCTGGTCTGCTGTGGCGATGCGGATGCCGTGGTCCCGTGCGAAAATTCCCGGATCCTTGCCGGCCGGATACCCGGTGCAGAGCTCGCAGTATTCCCGGGCGCCGGCCACGGGCTGATGTACCAGTGCCCTGACCGGTTTTCCCAAACGGTGATTGGGTTTTTATCCGGATAACAAAAGGGCCGCCTTCCCGCCCGGCTCAGCTCACCGCATTCCCGTGGAGGAGGGGGTACAGCGACCGGATCATAAACGAAGTGCCATCTTTTGTCTGGTATCCCACGAGGTCCTCCATGGTCTCCACCACGCAGATGATCCCGCCCTTCTCGTCCCGTATCGCAGCAGCGGTAAAAAAAACCCACCCCCCTTCCCCGCCGCGGCGGATATTCGAAAACGTAATCCCCTCCCAGGTATCCTTAAGGAACCGGGACTTTTTGCAGTTCTCGGGAAAGAGCCGTGCAATCTCTTCGTTTTTCCCTTAGGGAATGAGATCGGCCAGGAGCGGGCGTTCCCGGTCAAGAGAAGAGGTTCCCGAATGTTGTCGAACCGATCATCTTTGCCGCAGGAAGCCCGGAAAAAAGTTCCATCGCCTTATTCCAGATAATGATCCGGTGGTTTTTTCCGATCACCCGCTGGGGCTGGGGCGAACCCCGGATGATTGCATCGGGTTTTTTCCTCCTTGGCACGCCGGGCCTCGGAGCGGATCCGGTCCGTGATGTCGATTCCGATCGACTGGTACCTTGCAATCTTCCCCTTACTGTCGTACAGGGCGCGGATCGTCCACTGTTCGTAACGGGCCTCTGGGTTGCCCTCCTCAACCGCAAGCGTTGCCGTCACCGCGGGAAGAGCAGGGCTGATAGCTGCAATCTTTTTTTTGACGAGTTCCTGGTTTTTTTCCGAGAGCAGGGAATAGACCGGTTCCCCGACGAGTTCGTCCCTCTCTTTGCCTGCGACCTCGCAGAAGTTTTCGTTTACAAACGTAATGGTCCCGTCAGGCTCGTAGTTGCAGGCATAGGCCGGCATGTCCTCGACAAGCGCCCGGTACATCTGCCGGCTGATGAGGATCGCCTCCTTTGTCCGCAGGTGCTGCGCGATCTCTTTTTTTAAGAGGATATTGGTCTCTTTGAGTTCTGCGGTCCGCTGTTCCACCATTGCTTCAAGCTGCTGCTGGTAGTGCCTGAGCTCGGTATTATTCTCAAGGATTACCGCGGCGCAGGTCTGCCCGTCCTCATCGACCACCGGCTCCATCCGCACGGAAAACGTGAACTTTTTCCCGTTCCTTTCGTACGTTTTTTCCGCGGAATGTCTCCTGCCTTCAATAACCAGACGCATGGTCTCTTCAAACGTGCCGGAGAAACTGGCGGCAAGGTTCGTATACAGCATATTGTGCCCGACCACGTCCCCGCGCATCAGTTCGAAGGTTTTGAGCAGGGCATCGTTTGCGTCCCTTATAAAGAAGTCTTGGTCGATGATCAGGATGGGCGATGCAAAAAGATTGATGACCGATCCCATCGGGAGTCTCCTTGCAGGTGAAAAGACTTTGGCCTGGCCGAACTGGCGCATCTCGGCATACCCGGAAAACCACAGCATATCGAGATACCGGGCTGCCGTGGCCCGGTTGATAGAGAGTGCAGTGGCAATCCCGCCGATACTCATGCCGCGGGGATGATTCTTCAGGAACTCCTTGATGCGTTCGATTTCATCCCGGGAGCCCATATAGACACAGTGCATTAGGTAAAAAAAGATTATTTAAAAAAGTATGGTTAGTCCTCCTAAATAACATTATGATAACGCTACACATATGCACAACGAACAGAATTATTTTTAATAGCGTCTTGTATCTGTTTTTCCAGAATTCTCTGTATAAAAAAAACATCCGGAATCCTCGCTGGCTCATCCATGGAGACTTGGGATACAAGAAAATAACCCTCCGCAGCTGACTTAATCCGGTTTTTTTTGTGTTGTTCGCAATATATCACGAAAGTGAGTGGGCCGGATCGCTGAACAAACAAAAGTCCCGAAACTTTTAAAAAATTCTGTCAATTGAGTGCATCCTTATCGATCATCGGGAACAATGGCCTGACAATAAACGACGTCCCGTCTTTTGTCTTGTACCCGACGAGGTCTTCCATGGTCTCCACCACATGGGTTATACCGCCCTCCTCATTACGGATTGCTGCAGCCGTGAAAAATACCCAGCTCCCCTCCCCTCGATGAATCCTTGAGAAGGTGATGCCTTCCCAGGTATCGTCAAGGTACGAGGATCGCCGGCAGTTTTGCGGGAAATACTCTGACAGTTTGTCAAATTTTTCATCGATGATAAGATCGGCAAGCAGCGGGCGATCGCGGTCGTAAAAGATATTGCCAAACGTTGTCGCACCGATCATCTGGCCGGCCTTGAGTCCTGAGAAATGTTCCATTGCGGTATTCCACGATACAATCCGGTGGTCTTTGCCGATAATCATCTGGGGCAGCGGAGATCCCCGGATGATCGCGTCGAGTTTTTTCTCTTCCTCTGCAAGTTTTGTCTCGGTGCGGATCCGGTCCGTGATGTCGATACCGATCGACTGGAACTCGGCAACCTTTCCCCGCCGGTCATAAAATGCCCGGATCGTCCACTGGTGCCAGACCGGTGTGCCGTCTTTTCCCGTGAATTCGAGCGTTATGGTCTCGGCAGAATACTCGTGGCTGATCTTTTTTAATGCATCCTGAATTAGGGTCACATTTTTTGGGGAAAGGACTGAGAAGACCTCCACACCGACAAGATCTTTGGCATCTTTCCCCATAAACACACAAAAGTTTTCGTTGGTAAACGTGAAGGTCCCGTCGGGCTCATAATTACATATATAGGCCGGCATGTCCTCGACAAGCGCCCGGTATTTCTTCCGGCTGATCAGGATCGCCTCCTTTGTCCTCTCGTGCCCCTCCATCTCGGATGTCAGGCGATCGTTTGTCTCCTGTAATTCTTTTGTGCGCAGTTCCACCATTGTTTCAAGGTGCTGCTGATATCTTTTGAGTTCCGTAATATCTTCAAGGACTATCGTTGCACAGGGCTGCCCGCTCTCATCGACAATCGGAACCATCCTTACGATAAAACTGTATCTCTTCCCTTTGCGTTCAAAGGATTTTTCCTCGACGTGTTCCTTCCCGTTAATGACCTCTTGTATCCTTTCGGGAAACATACCGGAATAACTTGCGGATAATTTTGTCTGGAGCATACTATGACTGAGTACGTCCTCGCGTTTTAACGAAAACAGCCGAAGCAGCGCGTTATTTGCATCCCGGATAAAGAGATCCCCGTCAACAATCAGCACGGGTGACGAGAGGACATTCAGGAAAGAAGAAATGGGGAGCCTTGTCGCCAGAGTATAGATCTTTGCCCGCCCGAACTGCCGCATCTCCGCCTGCCCGGAGTAGTGGAGGCTGTCCAGGTACCTTGCGGCAGATACTCTGTTGAGCGAAAGGGCACAAGCGATCTCGCTGATGGTCATACCTTTTGGATTTTTCTTTAAGAGATCCTTGATAAGTGCGATTTCTTCGTCGTAGTGAGTCATAAAAAATGAAAATCCGGATATAAAACTTTTGCATTGGTCATGATAAGAACATTCCGGTCAGTGTCTGTCATTTACGTGCGTAATCGTCCCCCTTTCTTTATATTACGGGTGATCTTTGATGTTATTGATTATTAACAGTCCATACTATGTCAGAATACAATAAAAGGACGGCTGCGGGCCATTTACCCGTAAAAAAAGCCGGTTTTCATGCATTGTCAGCAGGGCCGGAACCACCGGCATGCACGTGGAATCCCGTAACAGTATCCCGTGCAGGAAACAACCCGGAGATACCGGTCAGACAAGGAGATGCAGTATGGAAAAACAGGAGATCGAAAATCTATTCAGGAACGCCGAAAGCGGCGATATTTCCGCACTCAACCAGATACGCGAGCAGTATTTCCAGCTCAGGGAAACAAACAACGGACTTTCCGAGATACAGTCCGTTCTTGCAAAGATGGCGGTAAATGATTTTTCGGTGACCGTACAGGGCAACTACACCGGCCCGCTTTCCGATGTGGCACGCGAAATCAACACCGTTCAGGAACGGCTCCATCACCTCACGACAACCGCAAACCACATCGCTCTTGGTAACATCGGCGACCTTGCGGAGTTTAAAAAGCTCGGAAAACGATCCGACAACGATGAGATGGTGCCGGCATTTGCCCGTATGATGACTGCAATCTCTGACATGATCACTGATGTGAACATGCTGTCTGCCGCTGCCACAGAAGGCGGGCTCACGATCCGTGCCGACGCGACAAAGCACCAGGGAGAGTTCAGGACGATCATTGAAGGAGTCAACACGACCCTTAACTCAATAACACTCCTCTTAAACGAGGGTATACGGGTGTCCCATGAACTCTCAAAAGGGAATTTCTCCGCACGCATGAATGAAAACGTTCATGTTTCCGGCGATCTTGCAAAATTCCGCGATGCGCTTAACGGTATCGGGGTCAATGTCTCATCTGCGATTTCCGAGGTTACCCGGGTTGCAGATGCGTACGCAAAGTACGACTTTACCGCCCATATCGACAGCAGTGCAAACCTCTCCGGTGATTTTGTCGAGCTTTTAACTTCCTTAAACAAGATCGGCCCGGAAGTATCGGAAGCGATTGGGCTGGTCAATGCGCAGGTAAAGAACCTGACAAAAGAGGCTGAGGAAACCACTACCGGACTTTCCCAGATCACCCAGGGTTCCGAGGCGATCGCCCAGAACACGACCCATGTCCATGAAAACATGGAGAAGGGACACGAGGGGATTTTACAGGTATCAAAGGCGATGGAAGACCTTGCAGCAGCGGTCGAGGAGATCACCACAAATATGGAAAATGTCTCGGCGCTTGCAAAAAAGACCAAGGACCTCAGTACAAACGGCGTTTCGCTCTCGCGGAAGGCAAACGACAGCATGGGCCGGATCAACGATGCGACAAACGTGGTGAACACGGGCATCACGGAAATCAGCGCGAAGATGGACGAAATCGGCAAGATTGTCGGTATCATCCGCGATCTTGCGAACCAGACCAACCTGCTAGCCCTCAATGCGGCAATCGAGGCGGCACGCGCTGGCGATGCCGGCCGCGGTTTTGCGGTTGTCGCGGCAGAAGTAAAATCCCTGGCGCAGGAGTCCCGTACCTCGGCGGAAAACATCGAGACTATGATCGGGGATCTCCAGAAGCGGTCGAATCACGCAGCAGAGGCGATGACCTCGGCAACAAAAGAAGTCAGCACCGGCAGCCAGGATGTTGAGGACACCATCAGGGTGTTTAACCAGATCGTTGAATCGATTGAACAGGTTTCCCGAAACACCGAGGAAGTTGCCGCTGCAACCGAGGAGCAGGCTGCAACAACCGAGGAAATTACCGCAAGTGTCAGCGAAGTGACCCGCCTCTTTGAAGAGACCGAAAAAGAATCGTCCGATACCGCTGCGGCAACAGAAGAATCCCTCGCATCCATAGAGGAGATCAACACGGCGATGGGGGACGTGAACACGGTTGTCACGAACCTCACCGTTGAAATGACCAAATTTTCCGTGTAGGGAGATGTCGCATGCCATCAGATAATCCCCCGGACGCCCGGGATCACCAGGTTCCGGGATCTCAAAAAGCCACGGCCGATATGCCGGAAACGATCCAGGTCGTCGAGTTCCTCCTGGGAAAGGAGCACTACGCCATCGATCTATACGATGTCAAGGAGGTGGTCGACAATACGGCGATCACCCGGCTGCCGAATACCCCGGCATACATCAGGGGCATCATAGATCTCCGGGGAGAGATCACGACTATCATTGATCTCAGGGAACGGCTCAGCGTTGCCGTGGAAAATGCGGGCACCAGCGATGACAACCGGCGGATCATCGTTCTCGATGAGAAACTGACCGGAGTCAAGATGGGGATCATTGTCGACGATGTCCTTTCGGTCTCAACGTACGATCAGTCCGATGTCGACCGTTCGTCAGCATCGATCTATAACGATGATACCGCCATCATGGGAATCATCCGGAAAAAAGTCCGGATCAGAGAGAAGGAGGTCTCGGAGCTCATTGTCTGGATTGGCATCAGCCGGATCCTCCGGGATACCGGCTGTATACAGCCATGAGAACCTATCCTCTGCCGGACGGGAACAATAAAGGACAATTCCTGGGTGAAAAGAGTATGATACACGCACTGTATGTCGATGACGAGCCGGCCCTGCTCGATCTCGGAAAGATGTTCCTTGAAAACTCCCGCGATATTGCCATCGATACGGATCTCTCGCCAAAAGACGCGCTTGCGCAGGCAAAAACCGGGCGATACGATGCGATCATCTCCGATTACCAGATGCCCGAAATGGACGGGATATCGCTTCTCAAACAGATCCGCAACAGCGGGCAGAGGATACCGTTTATCCTCTTTACCGGGAGGGGCCGGGAGGAAGTTGTCATCGATGCGCTCAACAACGGTGCCGATTACTATCTCCAGAAGGGCGGCAACCCCAAGGCGCAGTTTGCCGAGTTAAGAAACATGCTGATCCAGGCGGCCGGGCGGCGCAGGATCGAGGACGAACTCAAACAGAGCGAGGAACGGTACCGGAACGTTGTCGAAGACCAGACTGAAGCGATCTGCCGTTTTAAGCCCGATGGCACCCATGTCTTTGCCAACGCCGCGTACTGCGCCCTTGTCGGGAAGAGAAAAGAGGATCTTATCGGGAAAAAATTTGTCCCGAATATCCCAAAAGAAGACCTTGTGGTAACAAAAAATTACCTGGATTCCCTCACCCCGGACGACCCCAAAGGGTACATGACTCAGCGTCTTATCATGGCGGACGGATCGGTGCGCTGGGTGATGTGCAACGACCGGGCAATCTTCGATAAGGACGGGAAGGTAACCGAGTACCAGTCCGTTGCGCGGGACATTACCGAGCAGAAAAAAGCAAAAGATGCCCTGAAGGATTCAGAGAAAACCCTCCAGTATATCATCGATTTCCTGCCCGACGCGATGTATGCGATCGATCTCTTTGGGAACGTGATCGTCTGGAACAGGGCCGCAGAGGTAATGACCGGTGTCCCGGCGGCACGGATACTTGGCAAATCCGATCATGAATATGCGCTGCCGTTCTACGGCAAACGGATCCCCACCCTCGTGGATATCGTTCTCCATCCCGGTATCTCGGAGAGTTCCCCGTACGAACATGTCCAGAGAACCGAAGGGAAAACCCTGATAAGTGAATCCCGCGTCACGTTTCCCGACGGGAGGTCCGTGGATATCTGGATCAAGGCATCGCCGCTGTACGATCATAACGGGAACATTTCGGGCGTACTTTCCGTTGTTCATGACGTGTCCGCATACAAGCATCTTGAAGCGGCGCTCACGCAGGCGAACCGGAAGCTTAACCTGATGAGTGCGGTGACCCGTCATGGCATCCTCAACAAGCCGACTGCTTTGAACGTGTACCTGGACCTTATCAAAACCGAAACACCCACGCCGACCGTTATACGGCGTATCGACCGGATCGAATCGGCGGCCGATGCGATCCGCCGGCAGGTTGAGGCCACGCGGCAGTACCAGGATATGGGGGTGAAGTCCCCGCTCTGGTGCAATGTTTTTGATTGTTTCAGCACTGCTGTCTCGCACTGTAACGGGAGGATCAAGAACGTCGAGTGCACGAATAATCTTGCAGGCCTTGATGTCTATGCCGATCCGCTGCTTGATCAGGTCTTTGCAAACCTGATCGAAAATTCCCTGACGCACAGCCCTTCAGCGACGGCGATCTCGTGCTCGTACGGGAAGCACCGCAACGGGATGGCGATCGTGTATACGGACAACGGTACGGGGATCCCCAGCGACCAAAAAGAGCTGGTGTTCCGGGAAGGGTACGGCAAAAATACCGGCATGGGACTCTTTTTGGTCCGGGAGATCCTTGCGATCACCGGGATTACCATCCGCGAGACCGGGAAACCCGGTAAGGGCGTGCGGTTCGAGATTATCGTGCCGGAGGGCGGATACCAGGTCCGTGCTTCCGGTGCGAAGGTGCCGGTCCCGGGCTGACGTGCCGGTGCCCGGGTTTTTTTAGCAGCAGGTGCCGAACAGAAAATATTTCTTCGTGCGAAAGGCAAACACGTTGCGTTATCCCGGCAGGTAAACGCCGGACGCTGCACAAAAAAGGGATACCATGACCGACGCCACCAGACCTGCCGGTAAAACGGCAACGGACAGAAAGGAACGGGAACCCTGTACCGGAGAACACTGCACTGTTGAGATGTGCCGGAAATGCCACAGCCTCGAGGGCTGCAAGGGAGCAAAGGTTCCGGGGCACGCCGCTGTGCACCATCCGGGCAGGAAAGAATAGATCTTTTTATTTTTTTTAACCGGAAAAAGGCCGGCCTCTGGTTAACCGGCCCCGGGATCTCCGGGGTTATTTCTCCGGGCCGTTCTCTTTTTTATTGTCCGGGTTTTCCGGGGGAGTGCTCTCCTCCTTTTTTTGCAGGCCCGGCTTTTTCTTTTGCATGATCTGCGACTGGATGATGGAAAAAATGGTCATGATGATTCTGTCCGGGAAACTATTGCGGGCCGTCTGTTAAAGTGTTTCGGGTGTGCCGCCGGTGACGGACTGTCTATAGGGTTGTTTTACGGTCCCGCGAGCCCGCGAAGATATTCGCAGAAGAGCCCGAGCACTTTTTTCGTTCCCTCGCGTGGGCGTTCGCTGTCCTGGTAACCCATCGTGACGGTCATGTGGCCTAAAAACGTGCTCGTGACAAAACAGGTCGTGGGCATCCGCGATCCCGGGTAGCAGACGTAGGCATCGGAAAGGCCCGGGACCTCCGGGAGTTCGAGCACGCCGGGGTTCGTGATGAAAATATCGGCAAAGCCCTTTGCTTCGAGCGCCGCCATTCTCTCCACCATTTCCTGCACGGCCCGGCCCTCCGGGTCGGAGGCGGCATCCATCCGGGCCTGTTCGGGAACGCCGATGTGTCCTTCTTTTAAGCGTCGGGTTTCGCGGACGATCCGGGGCAGGAGCTCTGCCATGCCTTCGCCGGGTTTTCGCTCCACCGGGATGCTGACGTTTGCGGCCTGGTTGCTCATCACCCGGGAGCCGTCTGCGAGGTGCCGGCGGAGGTTGACCGGGAAGAAGAGGGGGAGCGGCCCGTTGCAGCCGGTACAGTCGCTCATCGCAAGGAAGTACGCGGCGAGGATCGCGTCGTTGATGGTGCCCCCGAGTTTTTTTGTGCGGGTATTGATCGCGGCAAGCTCGCGGGCGTTGATGCATTCGCGGTGGAACGTTGACGGTGCGTCCGACCGGCCGAACGGATCGGGCCACATCGGGTCGATCACTTCCATCCCCGTCGGGGCCGGCGCAGTTGTTCCAAGAAGGTTCTTTGTCCAGAGCGTGTCGCGTTCCGGGATTCCCCCGGCTGCCGGGCGGATGGTGCCGGGCGTTTCGTATTCCGTAAGAAGCTGGCCCATGAATGCCTGGAGGCCGGAGGCGTCGGCTGCTGCGTGGGCGAGGTTGACGATAAGGACATCGCCCGATGGTCTTTTCAGGATCCGGACCCGGACCTGCACCGGCCCGTTCGGATCGACCGGCCCGGTGACCCGGGGCCGGTAGTCTTCACCGCATTCTTCCACGGGAACCGGTCCGGCAGTCCCCGGGTCTTCCATTATCCAGTACGCCGGGCCTGTCCCCCGCACGAGCCGGCTGTGGAGGACCGGGTGGGCAAGGATGCAGGCATGTGCGGCCCGGCCCAGAAGGTCCGGGTCGAGCCGTGCGGTAAATTCCACAACCCCGCAGAGGGTCGAGTCTCCCATGAGCCGGGTCGAGTCTACAAAGAGGTCAAGGGCCGGGGCTTCGCGGGTGTGCATGTCAGATAACAAGCATTCTTTTCAGGTAAAAACCTTTAGCGCGGGGGGCGCAGGTGCCCGGGAAAGTCCCCCATGTCATGTTCATAAAAATTTCAGGCAAAGGCCGTGAGCCGCTGCTGTCCGGGAGAGATCCTGCGGTCTTTTTCACCGGACAGGACCGGCGGCTCCGGGATCTTTACGACCGGGGCGTAGCGGTCCCGGTTTTCGATGACCCGGCACAGGGCGGCAAGCGGGGTCGTGTACATCCCGCCATCGAAGAGTTCGATGTTGAAGCCTTTTTTAGATACCGAGACCTGTGCGAGACCGCACGTGGCCCCGAGATAATATTTCCCGTCCCGGGCCAGGCCTTCTACCCGGACCGCCCCGTGCTCTGCAATCGCCCGGACGAGATCTTCGAGGCGTATTGCATGGCGGGTGCCAAAGATGTACAGGTCCAGAACTTCGTATTCAAAACCGCTGCGGTCGACTGCCCGGCGCCCGGCCCGTTGTGCATATCCTACTTTTTGCAGACGGGAAAACCTCACGCTTCCGCGTGAATGTGCCGACCCCGGAACCAGCCTTTCAGCCATCTCAAATGCCATCACCGGTATGCCCACGGAACCGTATGGACTCCGGTGAATATAGATTTTTCCAATATACACAATAGTTTGCGCAATATACCTATAGTAATGTGGTAACAGGTTGACCGGATTGACACCCAAAACAGGCTTTCTTTTCCCTCAAACATACCGGGTTCCGTGCAGGAGCCCACCCGGGAAAAGATCGGCCGCCCAATTGGGCCTAATTTGGCCCCTTTTTCTCCGACGTAAAAATGTCCCCGGGATCCCGAATTAAACCCCCGTTTTCGCGATTTCGGCCCCCCTGGAAGGGGAAATACCGCTTTCCAAAAAGGGGCTTTCGTCGGAGGAAGGGGTGGGCCGGATCGTAGGTCCCGGTATACGACAGACAATAGCCATCCGACCAGCAAGCAGTCAAAGGACAACTTCCAATGTTTGCATGATTCCGGTGCAGAAACACGCACTTCCCCGTCTTCTCTACCATTACTGCATGCCGGCATCCGGTGTTGTTTGCGGAAACATCGTACCGGATCGCACACGATCATTTCCGGATTTTCTCCCCGCATATGAATGGGCTGAGGAACGGCTCGGGTTCTTCCCGCTTTTTCTTGCAGTCGGGGGGCTGGAGGACATTGCCTGGATGACCGGCTATCAGGACAACTGGCGGGTCGTTACCGGTGGCGAAACTGTTGAGGGGATTTACCGGAAAATCTGCCGGAAGAAGGGTGAGTTCCCGAACCTCGCACTCCTTTCGTTTGAATCTGTGGAAGGGGTGTTCATGGATTACGATTACTGGCACATTGCCCTCAACGCGTGCATGAACGGTTCCCGTGTCTCACGACAAGAAAAGTCGTGGATCTTCAAACATTCGTGGACAAAAAGCCGGTGGCTTCGTGCGGCACTGGCCGGGACGCATCCCGTCCAGTTCGTGACACCGACTCTGCCGCTTACCGAAGCCCGGGAAATCCGGGTGAGGAACATGGCGACCCGGCGTCTTATCGAAGGCCGGGGTTTTGGAGAGGTCAGGGTATCCAGAATCCCGGTAGATTCATACCTGTAACGCCGTTTCTACCCACACGTTTAAGTCAGGCCGTTTAGATAGGATTAGTTAAGAGTTCTGGAATTTTTTCGGGGAGTGTGTACAATGGTAAAAAAACCGGTAAAATCTGAAAGCACGGTCCCCGCAGAATCCCTTCTCCATCTCGTGCAGGAAATCCGGGATCTGGTCCAGAGTGCACGACGGGCTGCCGCACAGAACGTCAATACCCTTCAGGTTATGACGAACTTTGAGATCGGGCGCCGGATCGTGGAGTACGAACAGAAAGGAAAACGGCGAGCCGGGTATGGAGAGAAGGCACTCAATGAACTTTCACATAATCTGACCGAAGAACTCGGGCGCGGATTCTCAACGACAAATCTCAAGTACATGCGCCAGTTTTATCTTGAATATTATGAACAGCCCCCTCAAATTCCCCAGATGGCGTCTGGGAGATCTCATGGAGTCTTGCCAAAGGACACACCAATTCGTCAGACATTGTCTGACCAATTCAACCCCCGGTTCACGATCAGCTGGTCGCATTACGTATTCCTCCTCTCCATCGATAACCGGGACGAACGCCGGTTTTACGAGATCGAGTCAAAACAGAACAACTGGTCGCTATCAGAGCTCAAACGCCAGTTCAATTCAGGGGTCTATGAGCGGCTCGCGCTTAGCCGGGACAAGAAAGGAGTAAAGGCTCTCGCGCAAAAAGGTCATCTTATCGAAAAACCGGAAGACATGCTCAAGGATCCTTTTGTCCTTGAATTCCTCGGGCTCGATGAGAAAGCCCGGTATTCCGAAAGCGATCTTGAATCCGCGATCATCGACAAGCTGGGAATATTCCTGCTGGAACTTGGCAAAGGTTTTCTTTTCGAGGCCCGGCAGAAACGGTTCACGTTCGATGCGGACCACTATTTTGTGGATCTTGTCTTTTACAACCGGATTCTCCGGTGTTATGTTCTTATCGATCTCAAGATCGGGAAGATTACGCACACTGATCTCGGCCAGATGCAGATGTATGTCAACTACTATGACCGACACGTGAAACTGACGGATGAGACTCCAACGATCGGGATCATCCTGTGCCGGACCAAGAACGATGCACTCGTCCGGCTTACGCTTCCGGAAAATTCCAATGTCTATGCTTCGCAGTACCAGCTGTACCTACCTTCGAAAGATGAGCTGAAGCAAAAACTGCTGGAGTGGTCGTAAAATGGGTTCGGAAATATCAGATCGTGATATTGTGTCACCCGTCCCTCCTGCCGGAAAGATCTTCAACCCGGTGACCGGCAAATACTATGAGATCTGCGAGCACTCCGGCAAGTACAAAGGCCCGGGGCAGATCAAAGGGTTGTGGAGTTCTGATAAGAAACCCACAAAGCATGTGCGGGATTTTTTTCCTGAATAATTGTGTAACCAATTGATCCCCCTCAACAGAAAATTATTCCGGTGGGGGTTCGTGAAAATAGGGAGATCAAACCCCTAAAACAGGTCTTCTTTTCATTTCCCACATACCAGAGCCCCTCTGAGCGGAGATCTGCCTCCCAAAAGCGTACATTAGGGTTTTACAGCGCCAAGAATCTCGTGTATTTTGGCAATCGGGCTGCGTATCGGGCCCATCTCAAAAAAGTGTGTAAAAGTGCAGCGTTTTTTGCACATTTTTGCCTGCCGGCACCAGGCTCCCGGGAACTTCTCCGTCGGAGAAACCGGTATGCCGGATCGCAGGTCCCGGGCCCCGGATCGACCCCTCCCAAAACCGTCCCTCTTTTCAATTCCGTGTGCCAGAGCCCATCCAAGAAGGGATCGGCCGTCCAATTGGGCCTGTTTAGGCCCTTTTTTCTCCGGTGTAAAAATGCCCCCGGGAACCTGATTTCGACCCCCTTTTCCGTGATTTCGTCCCCCGCGTGGGGCAAACTGTACTCCGGGAAACAAGGGTCTCCGTCGGAGAAACCGGTATGCCGGATCGTATGTCCCGACACCAGGATCAACCCCCACAAAACCGCCCTTCTTTTCCGTACAACGTGCAGGAGCCCGTCCCGCAAACGATCGGCCGCAGGAACAGTGCTATTAGCGGCGTTTTCCTACGGCGTGAAAATCCCAAAAATCCGCGAATTCGTGCGTGTTTTGCACGAATGAGTGCGTGTCGGGCGGGGAGCGGGGGCATTCCGGGGCCATTACGGGCCCGGATTGGGGGTACCGAACCGTGGGTCGTGGGGTGTGTGATACACACATCATCAGAAAAATTGTGGATTGATTCCACCCACTCTGTCTGAAACAGAGGAAACCCATGGTCGGGATGGCCGCAAAATAATTAAAAATAATATTTTATCCTTTCACTCCTTAGTAGTGTCATCCAATGGCACAAACCTTTTTTGTTCCCACTATTAACGATAGTCCTTCTGATTTTTGCCAGATGTTTAATTTATATAACTCAATCATACATGCAGATTCGCCAATTGTGTTGGATTTTTCCCGATGTAATTTTTTACGTCCAAACGCTGTGGCGTTTTTAGGTGGTCTTGCCCATACTATGCAGTCACGCTCTAAAACATTGGATTTTGATTGGAGTACATTGCATGACGATATTCAGGCGAATCTGGCTCAAAATGGCTTTTTAAATCACATTGGAGGTTTTACCACACCTTGGGCGGGCAACTCGATACCCTACCGCGAAGATAAAGAACTAAATTCAGACTCAATTGTGTATTATCTCAAAACCAAATGGTTACAAAGAGGTTGGATTAATATCAGTCCGTTACTGGCAGACACAATTACAACAAATCTTGTTGAGATATATCTGAACGCGTTTGAACATAGCAAATCAGAGAGAGTTTTTACTTGTGGTCAATACTTTCCGCAACTAGATCAATTGATATTATGTGTTGCCGACTTTGGAGTGGGTATCCCATATAATGTTCGAGAATTTGTGAAGCGCACGAAAACCGGGTATGATATAAAATCGGATTATGCGTTGCGATGGGCGTTTGAACCTGGAACAACAACAGTTGGAGGAATGGGTCGTGGTATGGGACTTGGGATATTAAAAAACTTTATAAAAGTAAATGAAGGGAACTTAAGCTTATTCAGTCACAATGCATATGTTACTATAGATAAAGACGCAGAAAAATACATGACTCATGATTGTTCCTTCCATGGGACCATAATGCATATTACCTTGCAATGTGATGAAACATTATACACACTTCCTGAAGAGTTAAGCCAGAAAAAAATGTTCTGATCAGGAATGACAACGACCATAATAAAAATCAAAACGCAAATCGGTAAAAATTGTATAACTATCGGAGACGGTCAAAAAATTTACAAAGCCCTCCATAAAATCTTAACAAGAAATGGCACGGCAATACTTGATTTTGATGGAGTGGAAGTATTTGCCTCTCCGTTTTTTAATGCTGCAATAGGTCAACTTTTAAGAGATATTGAGCCAGAAACGCTGAATAGACATTTAAAAGTTGAATCTCTCTCACCCGTGGGAACGGATACTCTACACAGAGTCATAGAAAATTCAAAAAAATATTATGGAAATCCCGATTACCAAAAGTCGATTATCTCACTTTTACAGGAGTACTCTGAGGCAAGTTAATGCCCGTTAGATACTCGGTACAATCATCTGTTGTTGATATTGCTCAAGATACTCCACAACTGACTGATTCTTTTTTAGTAGATACCAATGTTTGGTTCTGGACAACATATACAAAAGCTAGCAGTATTCCGCCTCCAAATAACCCACAACAATATCAGATATCTGATTACCCTGACTACATTAACAAAGCAATCACTGCCGGATCAAAATTATACAGTTGTGGTCTGAATTTGTCCGAACTTTCACATATTATAGAGAGAAAAGAATTAGAGATCTTTCAACTGTCCCATCCCACAATTAAACCAAAAGAGTATCGGCATAATTTTCCCTCGGAAAGAGCCGCCACAGTTAAGGAGATCGAGGGATCTTGGAATCTGGTAAAAAATATGTCAGAACATCGAGACCTGGCAATAAACGAAACTACCTGCTATACCCTTATTCAAATGCTCAAAGGAGTTTGTATTGATGGGTATGATGCATTTTTCTCCATTCAGGAACAAACCCGGAATCCAAACTTTTCTATTATAACCGATGATGGGGATTTTTCAACTATCCCCAACATTTTTGTTTACACTTCAAATAAATCAGTTATTAATATCGCAAGAAAAACAGGAAAGCTCGTTGTTCGATAAAAACTAGACTAATGTTATGAAAACTGCAGGTTCACTGTAAACGTTAGAGAATTATGGGAACTCTTCTGAAAATTCTGCGAAAATTCATCGTGTTTATAATAAAAAAGATTTACTCCACCGGCACGAACTTCGTGCCGTAGTGGATGATGCCGCTCTCGCCATCGGTGGCGATCTTGCGGAACACGCTTTTCACCCGCATCCCGATCTTTATCGCAGACGGGTCGCAGACAATCTGGGTCGTGATCTGCGGGCCTTCGTCGAGCTTGATGATCGCAAGCACGTACGGGGTGAGCATCGAGTACTGCTCGGCCGCCGTGTGGATCACCGTGTAGGTGACGACCGTGCCGGACCCGGTAAACTTGTGCGGGACAATCTTGCCCGCCCGCCTGCAGTCCGGGCAGAGGGAGCGGGGCGGGAAGAAGTGCCTGCCGCAGGTTTCGCACTTCGTTCCCACCATGTTGTAGCGCTGGGGCAGGTGCCGCCAGAACCGTGCAACCGTCATCTTTACACCCTCCCGAGAATGTGGACCGCAACCGTAGCCCCGGTCCCGCCCACGTTGTGCGTCATGCCGATCTTCGCGCCATCGATCTGGCGTTTGCCGGCCGTGCCCCGGAGCTGCTGGACGATCTCGCAGACCTGCTTGATACCGGTCGCACCGACCGGGTGGCCGCAGGCCTTGAGGCCGCCGCTCGTGTTCACCGGGATCTTCCCGCCAAGGGCCGTCTCGCCGTCAGCGGTGAACTTGCCGGCCTCTCCCTTCTTGCAGAACCCGAGGTCCTCGATGGCGCAGAGCTCTGCGATCGAGAAACAGTCGTGGACTTCGACCATGTCGATATCCTTCTGGGTCAGGTGCGCCATCTTAAACGCACGCTGGCCGGCCGCAACCGATGCATCCAGCGTCGAGATATCGCGCCGGTCGTGCAGCGCGATCGAGTCGCTGGCCTGGGCGGTCGCGAGCACTTTAATCGGCGTGTCCGTGAACTCGCGGGCCCGGTCGAGCGGTGCGACAATCACTGCTGCCGCACCATCGGTAACCGGCGAGCAGTCGAAAAGCCGGAGCGGCTCTGCAACCATCGTGGACTTCATCACGGTATCGAGCGTGATCTCGCTCTGGAACTGAGCGATGGGGTTTCTCGCACCGTTGTAGTGGTTCTTCACCGCAACCTGCGCCAGCTGTTCGCGGGTCAGGCCGTACTTGTGGATATAGTCGTTTGCGATCATCGCGTACAGGCCCGGGAACGTTGCGCCCATGAAGCCTTCCCATTCACGGTCGGCGGCGCCGGTCAGCGTATCGGTGCTCTCGTCCGAGCCGACATCGGTCATCTTCTCGACGCCGGCCGCGACAACGATATCCTCCATGCCGCTCGCGACCGCAATCACGGCCTGCCGGAACGCAAGGCCGCCCGATGCACAGGCCGCCTCGACACGGGTCGAGGGGATGTGCCGGCTTGCCATGCCCGCGTAGTCGGCAATCAGGGCACCGATGTGCTCCTGGCCGATGAACCGGCCCGCACTCATGTTCCCGACGTACATTGCATCGATCTGCTCGCCCGACATCTGGGCGTCTTCGAGCGCAAGGGCACCGGCCTGGACAAAAATATCCCGGAAGGAACTCTCCCACTTCTCGCCGAACTTCGTGCACCCGATCCCGATAACTGCTACGTCTCTCATGATTGCATCACGATCTTTCCCTTGTGTTTCGCGTACCGTGCATAGTCCAGGTAGATGGGGTTTGCAAGCAGCTGCTGTACCGATGGCGCAGCTCCGCGGTTGAAGTCTTTTCCCGTAATCGCATCGGTCACCGTGATATCGAAGGCATCGCTGCCTGCGCCGGACCCGAACGAGCAGACAAAGATCCGATCGCCGGGTTTTGCGATATCGAGCGTTGCCGCAAGGCCGATGGGCGATGCGCCCGAGTAGGTGTTCCCGAGGTGCGGGACCACAAGGCCGGGCTTAATCTGCTCCGATTTAAAGCCGAGGTCTTTTGCCACCTTCTGCGGGAATTTCGCGTTTGGCTGGTGGAAGACCGCGTAGGTGTAGTCCTTCGGGGCCGTCCCGACTTCTTTCATGAGCAGGTTGCTTGCGCCCTTGACGTGCTTGAAGTAGCCCGGGTCGCCCGTGAACCGGCCGCCGTGCCGGGGGTAGCTCTGCCCTTCGCGGCGCCAGAAGTCGGGGGTGTCCGTGGTAAACGAGCAGGTGTGGTTGAGCGTTGCGATCGGGTTGTCGTTCCCGATAACGAACGCCGCCCCGCCGGCCGCTGCGGTGTACTCAAGGGCGTCGCTTGGCGCACCCTGCGAGACATCGGCACCGATGGCAAGGCCGTACGGGATCATCCCGCTTTTTACAAGGCCCATACAGGTCTGGATGCCGGCCGTTCCCGCCTTGCAGGCAAACTCGTAGTCCGCTGCGGTCATAACCGGCGTTGCACCGATCGCTTCCCCGACCGTGCAGGCCGTGGGCTTTACCGCGTACGGGTGCGACTCGCTGCCAACGTATACGGCCTGGATCTTTGCCGGGTCAACGCTGCGCCGCTTAAGCGCATTTCTTGCTGCCTCGACCGCAATCGTTGCGGCGTCTTCGTCGAGATCGGGCACGGACTTTTCAAATACGCCCAGCCCGCCCGTGATATCTGAGGCGTTTGCGCCCCAGACCCGGGTGATCTCCTCAACCTTGATACGGTATCTCGGTATGTATGCACCGTAGGTGATGATGCCTACCATTCTTTCTCCCTCAGTGTACTCACAATCTTATCGATCTCCATCTCGGTGCAGAGCACCGTGATGTGATCGCGTTCCGCCATCTTTGCGACAAACGGGTGGACGTTTTCCGCGGCGATCCCCTGAAGGATCACGCACCGCGGCTTGAATGCCGTCACCCGGATCGCGACCATCGGCGATTTGCCGGTCGAGACATTGGTAAAGATGAGCGCCCGTTCGGTGCTCCAGCCATAGATGCGGTTGAACTCCTCGGCAGAAAGCTGGAGGATCGCATTGAGGCTGTTTACCACAGTGTACCCGAAAATGGTCTGTTCCATGGGCCCGCAGAGCAGGGCACAGCCGATTGCATCAGTGAGCTCCTGCAGGGGTATGGGGTTCGTGTACTCGTGGATGTCGAGAATGACTTCATCATCGACACCAGTAAAGAGCATGGAGGAAAATTTGTGGATGTGTTTGCCGCCGTTTTCCTCGTCAACGGCGAGGAGGGTGTCGACAATCTTGCCGACCACGGCGGTTCCGGGGCTCTTTCTCCTGCCGCTCTCGTAATCGCTGATCACGGACGGCGATACCCCCAGGCGGTCCGAGAGGACGCCCGGCGGTATCTCGAAGTTCTGGCGCCATTTTTTCAGCGCAAGCCCCGGTGAGTCCGACAGCGTAATTTCGCCAGCCATCTTTTCGGCCAGCTGGTTGCGCAGACCGGATTTCATGCTCAGCTAAGTCAACCCGCCCCATTATATACCTAACGAATCCGGGTTCGACAAAAAACGAATTACCGCCGGGAAGCACTACAAACTGCGCAGGAAAGCAATCCATAAATAGTAAGCATCTCAATTTTGATGAGCATGGTACTGGCTGAAGACAGGGACTGCCTCAAGGCGATTGCCCTGATGGGCGGGATCCGGGAACCGGTGTTTATCTCATCGCAGACGCTTGCGGAAGTACTCGAGACGAGCCCGCAGACCGCGTCGCGCCGGCTCAAATCGCTCGAAGGCCAGCGGTTCATCACCCGGGCGATCAACCCTGACGGCCAGCATATCACGGTAACAAAAGAGGGCGAGGACGAACTCCGCCGCGAGTACGCGGAGTACTGCCGGCTCTTCTCCCACGAGGGCGGCCATTACTCGCTGCCCGGAATTGTTATCAGCGGGCTTGGCGAGGGACGGTACTACATGAGCCTCGAGCCGTACAAGAAACAGTTTCTCCGGCACCTGGGCTTCGAGCCGTACCCGGGCACGCTCAACCTCCGGCTCTCGGGCGCAGACATCCCGACACGGAAAAAGCTCGACGCCCTTACATGGGTCGTTGTCCACGGGTTTTCGGCAGAGGGCCGGACCTTTGGGGAGGTCCGCTGCCTTCCCTGCCGGATCAATGACATCCCGTGCGGGATCGTGGTACCGGGCCGGAGCCATTACCCGGAGGATATTGTCGAAGTGATAGCACCGGTCGGCCTTCGCGACGCACTCCACGTCAAGGAAGGCGACAAGGCGGTAATTGAGGTGGCATATGATTGATCATGCATTGCAGGCATTACGTGACGGAAAATTCTTTTTGATCTATGATTTCGACGACCGCGAAGGCGAGACCGATCTTGCGATCCGCTCCGATGCGGTAACGCCAAAAGACATCCTCCGGATGAGGAAGGATGCCGGCGGCCTCATCTGCACCGCCATCCACCCGGCAGCGGCGCACCGCCTCAACCTGCCGTTTGCAAGCGATGTGTTTAGTAAGACCCACCTCACCGAGGAGATCGGCGACATCCCGTACGACAGAAAAAACCATTCCTCTTTTTCGCTCTGGGTCAACCACAAGAACACGTTTACCGGCATCACCGACCGGGACCGGACCCTCACCATCACGGAGATCGGCCACATCGTTGAGGATGCCATGGCCGGCCGGCACACCAGCTTTTCTTCGCAGTTCCGGACCCCGGGCCACTGCCCGATCCTCCGTGCCGCAGACGACCTCCTCCACCAGCGCCGCGGCCAGACCGAGCTCTCGGTAGCACTTGCCGCAATGGCGGGCGTGACCCCGGCGGTCACGATCTGCGAACTCCTGGACGACCGGACGGGGAAAGCCCTCCGGCACGATGACGCAAAGCGCTATGCGCAGAAACACGGCTTTGCCTTTGTGGGCGGCAACGACGTGCTCGAAGCATGGGACGGCCGGGCCGGAACCCTTGCAGCGGCCCCGGTCCACGGCCACGCAGACGGATCCGCTCCCGCGGCCCGCGCCCGGGCAGTTCACGCGGAGGGCCGCGATGATTGAGAACGCCCTTGCTGCGCTCCGCGACGGGAAGATGATCCTGCTCTACGATTTCGACGACCGCGAGGGCGAGACCGATTTTGCGATCCGCTCCGATGCGGTAAAACCGCAGGACATTCTCACCATGCGAAAAGACGGCGGCGGCCTCATCTGCACCGCGATCGACCCGGTTGCAGCAGAAAAGCTCGGCCTCCCATTCGCAAGCGACGTGCTCGAATCCACGCACTTTGCCGAACGGCAGGGCGACATCCCGTACGACCGCAAGAACCACTCCTCGTTCTCGCTCTGGGTCAACCACAAGAAGACCTTTACCGGCATCACCGACAACGACCGTGCCCTCACGATCACGGCAATTGCCGATGAAGTCAAAAAATCCTTAAACGGCGGCGGGTCGCACTTCTCCGAGAACTTCAGGACCCCGGGCCACTGCGCAATCCTCCGGGCCGCCGACAGCCTGCTCGATGTGCGCCGCGGCCAGACCGAGCTCTCGGTTGCGATGGCCCGGATGGCCGGTATTACTCCCGCGATCACGATCTGCGAGATGCTGGACGACGAGTCCGGGTATGCACTCCCCAAAGCCGGTGCAAAAGCCTATGCGAAAAAGCACGGCCTCATCTTTGTCGAAGGAAAGGACGTGCTCGAAGAGTGGCAGCGCCGCTGATTTCAAGCAGCGACACCTTTTTTCCGTTTTTTCGTCCCCGCGTAGAGCATTTTTGGCATTTTCAGGTGCCATGCGAATCTTTTTCTAGCATTATACTCTTCTTTTGACTATTCACCGGCCCGGAGCCGAAACAATGTACTCCATACTCTACGTTGACGACGAACCGGCACTTCTTGAGATCGGCAAATTCTTCCTCGAACAGTCCGGGGATTTCCAGGTCGCCGTTATGGCATCGGCACAGGAGGCTCTGGACTCGCCGGCCCTTGGCACCTACGATGCCATCGTCTCCGATTACCAGATGCCGGGCATGGACGGGATCGAATTCTTAAAAGCCGTCCGGGAACGGTACGGCGACCTCCCGTTCCTCATCTTTACCGGCCGGGGCCGCGAAGAGGTCGTGATCGAGGCGATCAACAACGGGGCGGACTTCTATGTCCAGAAAGGCGGCGACCCGACCGCCCAGTTCGCCGAGCTTGCGCATAAGATCCGCCATGCCGTGTTACGAAAGCAGGCCGAGCGTTCGCAGGGAGAATCCGAACGGCGTCTTGCAGATATCATCGATTTCCTTCCCGATGCCATGCTTGCGGTCGACAAGGAAGGCCGCGTTCTTGTCTGGAACCGGGCAAACGAGGAACTGACCGGCGTTCCCGCTTCCATGTTGCTCGGGAAAGGAAACTACGAGTACGCCCTCTCGCCCTACGGGGAGCGGCGCCCCTTCCTTCTCGACATGCTCTCGTGGCCGGACGAAGAGATCAAAAAATATTATTCAAATATCGTGCATGACGGACGGGCGATAAGCGCAGAATCCGATCTCGCAGCTCCCAAAGGCCGGCAGATCCATATCATGGTAAAGGCAAGCCCGCTCTACAACCAGAAGGGGGAGGTCACCGGTGCCATCGAAGTTGTACGGGATATCACGCGACGAATAGAGACCGAGAAGGACCTCCGGGCTGCGTACGAACGGGTCACGATGACGGAAGAAGAGCTGCGGTCCCAGTTCGACGAACTGCGGGCGACAAACGAGCAGCTCACCGCGGCAAAGGACGAGCTCCGCCGGCAGGTGGACCGTCTTGCAATGGCCCAGTCCATCGGCCAGTCCGGGAGCTGGGAGTATAATATTGTCACCGGCACGTTCTGGGTCTCGGCGGAAGGAGCGCGTATTCTCGGATTTCCTGCCTTTGCCGGGAATATCCCGGTAGAGAAGATCGAGGCATGTATCCCGGACGCGGCAATGGTCCGCCGGACAATGACCGGCCTGATTGCCGGAGAAAAAGAGTATAACCTGGAGTATGCGATCCGTCCCGCGGACGGGTCCGCCCCCCGGACGATCCTTTCAGTGGCCCGGCTCGAAAAGGATGCATCGGGCCGCCCGGTCCGGATCATCGGCATTGCCCGGGACATCACCGAGCGCCAGCAGGCAAAAGAAGCGCTCATGAAAAGCGAGGACCGGTTTGCCGCCCTCTTCTCGAACATGCTCAGCGGGGCGGCCCTCCACAAGCTCGTCTGCAACGACAAGGGGGAACCGGAGGATTATGTCATTCTTGCAGCAAATCCTGCATTTGAGCAGCATCTCGGCATTTCCCGGGAATCGGTTCTCAAAAAGACCAGCCGGGAAGCCTATGGCGTCAGCGAACCCCCGTATCTCGATATTTATGCAAAGGCGGCCCTGACCGGCAGGGCAGAAGTTTTTGAAACCTATTTTGCACCCTTAAAAAAACACTTCTCCATCTCGGTATATTCGCCGGAAAAAAACCGGTTTGTCACGATCTTTGAAGATATCACGGAAAAGAAGCAGGCCGAGGCAAAGTTAAAGGAAAGTGCGGAAAAGTTCCGTGCCCTTGTGGAGACTTCCCCGGATATGATCTGGGAGATCGATTGTTCGGGAATATTCCGGTACATCAGCCCCACGGTCAAAACGATCCTGGGATTCCTGCCGGAGGAGCTTGTCGGGAAATCCGTGACCTGTCTTGTGCCGGAACAGGGAATGGTGCTGGCACAACGGGAGCTTGAGAAATTTTTTGCCGCAGACAAATTCATTACGCCGTTTGAAGTCCCCGCCCGCCACCGCGACGGGCACGATATGGTTGTCGAGATCCGGTCGTTCCCGGTTACCGACAGCGGGGGAAAGGTTACCGGCTTTAGGGGGGTGGCCCGGGATATCACGGAGCAGAAGAAGGCTGAGGAGAGCCTGCGCCGGGCAAACCGCCAGCTTACCCTGCTCGGCAGCGTCTCGCGGCACGATTCCCTCAACAAGATCACCGTGCTGCTCGGTTACCTGAGAGTAGCCTCGAAGTCTTCGCCCGGGCCTGAAACAAAAGAGATCCTCGAAAAAATGGAAGCGGTCGTTGCTGCGATGCGCTCGCAGATCGAATTTGCCCGGATCTACCAGAACCTCGGGTCCCGCGAGCCGCAGTGGTGCGACCTCGAATCCCACCTGTCCCAATTGCAAATCCCGGCACCGGTCTCGTTTTCCGCGGATGTCGGGGGCATCCGGCTGCTTGCCGATCCGATGGTTGAGACGGTGTTTGCAAACCTTCTCGACAACTCGGTCCGGCACGGGGAACACGTAACGAAGGTCCGTGTTTTTTCCCGGAGGGAAGGCACAACGCTCGTTGTAGTCTGGGAGGACGACGGGATCGGTATTGCTGCCTCCGACAAGGAGAAGATCTTCGTGCGGGGGTACGGGAAAAATACCGGCCTTGGCCTGTTCCTGGTCCGGGAAGTCCTCGGGCTGACCGGGATCGCGGTACGGGAGACCGGCGAACCCGGCAAAGGTGCCCGGTTCGAGATTATTGTGCCGGAGGGCGCTTACCGTCTTGCCGATGCGGGCTGAACGGGAAAAGCCGGAAATCGGGGGAGTGCGTTTTTTAAAAACTGAGATCCCCGAAACGAAAAAAATTGGTCATGCCCCCACTTTTCACGGCCCGGCACTCCCAAAAGATCCCGTTTCGGGCACCTCCCCGATTCCTGCCGCACGAATATGCGAATCTTTTTCTAGATTTATACACCTCTCTTCACTATTCATACCCCCCGGAACCCGCCCATGCATTCAGTACTCTATGTCGACGACGAGCCATCCCTCCTTGAGATCGGAAAGATCTTCCTGGAACGCTCGGGAAATTTCCGCGTTACCACGATGACCTCGGCAGAGGAGGGGCTTGCCTCCCCCGCCATTGCCACGTTCGACGCGGTCGTTTCCGATTACCAGATGCCGGGCATGGACGGAATTGCATTCTTAAAAGAAGTCCGGGAAAAATACGGCGATATCCCGTTCGTCATCTTCACCGGCAGGGGCCGCGAGGATGTCGTGATCGATGCGGTTAATTCCGGGGCGGACTTCTATGTCCAGAAAGGCGGCGACCCGGCGGCACAGTTCGCCGACCTCTCCCACAAGATCGGGCTTGCCATCGACCGGCGCCAGACAAGGAACGAACTCCGGGCCGCGTACGACAAACTCGCGTCATCGGAAGAAGAGCTCCGGAAGAATTACGAAGAACTCGCAAAAAGCGAGGAGGCCTTCCGCCAGAGCGAAGGAAGGTACCGGGCAGTCTTTGAGAATACCGGGACAGCGACTGCCATGCTCGAAGAGGATGACACGATCAGCCTCGTCAATTCCCGGTTTGTGGAGCTATCGGGATTTACTGCCGCCGAGATTGAGGGAAAGATGAGCTGGCGCGATTTTACCCTGCCGGAAGATATCCCCTTTGTGGACGAGCAGCACCGGCTGGTGCGGGCCGATCCCGAAAAGGCCAAAAACCGGTACGAGTTACGGTTCCGCACAAAAACCGGTGAAATCCGCGAAATCCTTCTTTTGGAGGGTATAATCCCCGGCACCCGGCAGATCGTGGCATCCCTCCTGGATATTACCGATGGCAGGAAGGCGCACGCCCGGATCAGTGAGTCGGAGAAGAAATTTGCCCTGCTGTTTAAAAGCAGCCCGGTTGCACTCACGCTCGTATCGGCTGCGGACGGGAAATTCGTCGATGTCAACGATGCGTTTGTCAAAAATACCGGCTACACCCGGGACGAAGTCATCGGGAAAACAAGTGACGGTATCGGGATCATCGCCGATCCTGCCGGACACGATCGGATGGTCGCCGCACTCAAAAAAGGGCAAATGGTAACCGGCGGGGAAATACCGTGCCGGCTGAAGTCCGGTGAGATCCGGACCTGCCGGTTCTTCTCAAATCTTGTTATGATGGACGGGCAGCCATATGTCCTCACCACCGTTGACGATGTTACGGACCGGATGCGTGCAAAAAAAGCCCTCATCGAGAGCAACCGGCGGTTTGCCCAGGTTGCCGAATCCGCCGGGGAATGGATCTGGGAGGTGGATGCGGACGGCCGTTATTCCTACAGCAGCCCGGTCGTAGAGGAGATCCTCGGGTATACCCCCGAAGAGATCGTGGGGACGTACTTTTACGATCATTTCGAACCCGGCATAAAAGCGGAGCTCACGAAATCCGTGCTCGCCGTATTTAAGGAAAAAAAAGAGGTTCGGCATTTTTTCAACCCCAACCTGCACAAAGACGGCCATATCGTGATGCTGGAATCCAGCGGATCGCCGGTCCTTGCCGATGACGGCACGCTCCTTGGCTACCGCGGCGCCGATCTCGATATGACCGATCGCATCCGCATGGAAAAGGCACTGGAAGAGAGCCGGGAACGCTATCGCCTCATGCTGATGAATGCAAAAGACGGGATCATGGTCAACGAGTTCACCAAAAAAGGACCGGGGAAATTCATCGAAGTCAACGATACGGCCTGCCGGATCCTCGGTATGACCCGGGACGAGCTCGAAGGACTCACTCTTGTCGATCTCGATAGGGAAGAGACGCACCAGAGGGCTCCCGGGTTTGTCGCCGAACTGGAAAAGAACCGGCACGCGGTCTTCCAGATCCCCTACCGGCCAAAGACCGGGACGGAAAAAATCCTCGATATCAGCGTGAGTATCCTTGAGATTGACGGCCGCCCGACAATGTTTTCGATTGTCCGCGACATTACCGGCCAGGTGACAACGGAACGGGCACTCCGCACGAGCGAGGAGAGGTTCCGTGCCCTTGTGGAAACTTCGCCGGACATGATCTGGGAGATCGATCCGGAGGGAAAGTTCCGGTACATCAGCCCCCAGATCAAAAATATCATGGGATATTTGCCGGAAGAAGTCGTGGGAAAAAAGACTATGGATCTTGTCGCTGAAGAGGGCAAGGCTTTTGCGAGCCGGGAATTGCATAAGCATGCCGTTTCCGGCCAGGTGAACAGCCTGATCGAAGTCCCTGCCCGCCACCGCAACGGGCACGATATGGTAATCGAGATCCGGTCGTCGCGGGTGACCGATAGCAGCGGGAACCTTGCCGGGTTCCGGGGAGTGGCCCGCGACATCACGGACCAGAGAAAAGCAGAGGAGGCGCTGAAACGTGCAAACCGGCAGCTTACCCTGCTCGGCAGCTCGACCCGGCACGATTCACTCAACAAGATCACGGGCATTCTCGGGTACCTGCGGATCGTCTCGATGAAATGTACCGATCCCGAGGCAAAGGACTTTCTTTTAAAAACGGAGGCATCGGTCGTCTCCCTGCGGTCGCTGGTGGAATTTACCCGGATCTACCAGGACCTCGGGTCCCAGGAACCGCTCTGGAGAGACCTCGATGCCGTCATGCCCCGTTTGCAGGTCCCAAAGACTATTGCGTTTTTTTCTGATGTCCCGGGGATCAGCGTATATGCCGACGCACTGCTTGAAAAAGTGTTCACGAACCTCCTTGACAACTCGGTCCGGCACGGGGAACATGTGACCGGTATCCGCATCTCGTCCCGGATGGACGGCACAACGCTCGTGGTTGTCTGGGAGGACAACGGGATCGGTATTGCAGCCTCCGACAAGGAGAAGATTTTCGGGCGCGGTTACGGGAAGAACACCGGGATGGGCCTCTTTTTAATCCGCGAGATCCTCACGCTGACCGGGATCTCCATCCGGGAGACCGGGGTACCGGGCAGCGGCGCACGGTTCGAGATCGTGGTGCCGGAAGGGAAGTACCGGCTGGCTGGCAGGACGTAGAAAAAACCCGCAGGGGCCGGATCGTCTCTCCCGGTATGCCCGGGCCCGGGTATCCGTACGACAAAAAGAAAATGAGCCGGTGCCACCTCCACCTGTTCCTGTGCAGTTACCGGCCCGGGACAAACCGGTATGCCCCTTCGGGGACGGTCATTTCAAAGCGTGCCCCCTCCCCCTCCGTCCCGGTCTCGGCAATGCCGATGCCGGTGAGCGAGAGGATCTCGCGGATTAAAAAGAGGCCCATCCCGGTGTTCTTCCCGAACCCCTTTGAAAAGATCAGTTCCTTGTTTTTTTTCGGGATCCCGGCACCGTTGTCTTCGCAGGCGATCACGATCCCGGACCCGTTTTTGCGGCACGCGATCCGGATCGCGGTCATGCCGGGCCCGCCGTACCGCAGGGCATTGTCGATGAGGTTGTAAAAGACCGTTTCGAGCAACGGGTCGGCAAAGACTTCAAGAGACCTGTCGCCGCTGTCGATTTTAATGTCCCGGACCGGCAACCGGGCCGCGGCGTTTGTCACCAGGGTGCTGATGTTCTGCCATGCGGGGGCCTGGACTCCCAGCTCCTCGTAGTTTTTCGTAAACGCGATCTGCTGGGCAAGGGTCTCTGCGATCTTCTGTTCCCGTTCTATGAACCCTGCCATCCGCGACGGGTCGGAAAGGGATGCACCCGAAAGGCCGAGATAGGACAGGAGCGTCTGGAGCTGGTTGTTCATGTCGTGCCGGGTGATGCCCGAGAGGAGGTGGAGTTTCTTGTTTGCCAGTGCCAGTGCCTCTTCGGCTTTTTTGTGGTCGGTGATATCGGACGAGATCACCGTGACCGCGATCACGTTGCCGGAACCGGGATCGGCGACCGGGTAGAGATTCCGGAGAAAATATTTCCCGTTTTTCCCGTATTCGGCCTGCACCGGGCTTTTGCTCCCGACAACCTGCCGGACCTGTTCTTCGAAGACCCGGGTCTCGGCAGGGGTATGGAAACTCCCGTAGGTTTTCCCGGTGTAGTCCTGCACGGACAGCCCCCGGCGGTCCAAGTGCCGTTTGTTGATCAGGAGGTAGCGGCAGTCCCTGTCGACTGTGTAGATGGAGTCTTCGACCGATTCCACGAACGAGCGGTACTGCGCTTCGGTGTTTTGCAGTTTCTCCTCGGTCTCCTGCCGGAGCCGGAGGGCCTCGGCGGTTTTTCTGTGCTCGCGGTGGAGCGAACGGAGCGGGAAATAGACAAGCACAAGGGCGAGAACACTTGTGAAAACAATGGTTATGGCATGGGACTCCCAGGTTGTGATGCCCGGGTTTATCGTCTGCTTGGCCAGCTCGAAGAGGAACATGACCGCGAGCATGGCAAGGAATATAAAAAGAAGTGCCGGCAGGAGGGCTTTATGCGAGTCGTTACCAGGCATGGAGTAGTTAGGCGTATCTTTCTTTTGGATGATAAAATTCACGGCTATGGGTGACGCGGCTCCTCACCTCATGGGTACTCCGCGACCGGGCGGATCGCCTCTTTGCTTTTTATACCGGCCCGGGCCCGGTTTCGCGTACCGCTAAATACCGTGCCCGGCCACTATTATTGACACAACATGAGCGTACCTGCAAGCGAACTCTCCTTGCGCATGGCCCGGTTCCGGGACCGGATGGACCGCGACCATCCCGGCTGGGATACGGCCGCGATCACCGGCAGGATCAATCTCTACTATTTCACCGGCACGATCCAGGACGGTCTCCTGTTCATTCCCCGCGACGGCGACGCGGTCTTCTGGGTCAAAAAGAGTTTCGAGCGGGCAAGATCGGAATCGGCGTTTTTGGATATCCGGCCGATGAAGAGTTACCGGGACATTGCCGCGGTTGTCGGGCAAAAGAAAACACCGGTGTACCTCGAACTTGATACGGTCACGCTCGTCCAGTACCAGCGGATGCAGAAGCATTTCCTTGGCGGCGGAATACGCGGGCTCGATGCGCAGGTCTCCGCGGTCCGGGCAAAGAAAAGCCCGTACGAGTTTGCGCTCATGGAGCGGGCCGGGGAGATCCACCGCCGCGTGCTCGAAGAGCTTGCCCCGGGCCTCATGCGGGCGGGAATGGACGAGGTCGAGCTCGGCACGGAACTCTACACGGTCATGGTGCGGGAGGGCCACCAGGGGCTCATCCGTTTCGGGATGTGGAACGAGATGCTTCTCGGGCAGATCAATTTCGGGACGAGCTCGATCTGCCCGACCTGCGTGGACACGCCCGGCGGGATTGCGGGTCTTCACCCGGCGGTCCCGATGTCCGGGAGCCGGAACCGGAAGCTCAGACCCGGCGACCTTGTGGTGATCGATATCGGCTGCGGGGTCGAAGGTTACCAGACCGATAAGACCCTCAGCTACATGTTCCAAAAACCGATCCCGGATGCGGCGATAAACGTCCACGAGCAGTGCGTGGAGATCCAGAACGAAGTGGCAAAACGCCTTCGGCCCGGAGCGGTCCCGTCCGCAATCTATGAAGAGATCGTGAGCGGCCTCGAACCGGTATTTCTGGAAAATTTCATGGGCTACGGGAAGGACACGGTAAAGTTCCTCGGCCACGGGATCGGCCTCCTGATCGACGAGGCGCCGGTCATCGCAAAGGGTTTTGACGAGCCTGTTCAGGAGGGCATGGTCTTTGCAGTCGAGCCAAAGAAGGGAATAAAGGACGTGGGCCTGGTCGGGATCGAGAACACGTTTGCCGTAACGCCCGGCGGCGGACGGTCGCTCACCGGCCACCACCCCGGTCTTCTCCTGGTTCCCTGACCGGGATCGGATCCATACTTTTTTTCTGGTACGCCGCGCTATCGTTCACCGTAATGATCGGGATCTCGTCCTTCTGCCTCTCCGAAACACCGCTCGATACGGCTCTCGGCCGGTTGCTCGAAGTCACCGGCCGCATCGAGATCATGGACGAGGGCCTCCATTTCCTTTCATCGACTGATGTCCCGGAAAGTTACCCGGCCAGATATTCCATCCACGCCCCGTTCCACGGTCTCAACATCGCCTCGGTCTTCGAGCCGATCCGGCGGGCGAGCATCGGGGTGCTGGCGGATTGCTTTTCTGCCGCCGCGGAGATCGACGCTCCTGTAGTCATCCACCCGGGCTACTTTGCGTGGGAAAACGAGCGCGAGCTCGCACTGCGGCAGTTCCGGCAGTCCTGCGAAGACCTTGCCGCTGCCGCCCGCGAATATTCGGTAGCGTTTTCATTCGAGAACATGGCGGGCATGAACTTTTTCTTGCTGCGGACACCGGACGACCTCGGGCGTGCGGGACCTGTCGGGCTCACGCTCGATGTGGGCCATGCGCACCTCAACGGCTGCCTGCCGGAATTTTTGGCCGGCCCGTTCTGCCATATGCACCTCCACGACAATAATGGGAAGACCGACAGCCACAGCCCGGTGGGGAGCGGGACGATTGATTTTAGGCCAGTGCTTGCTGCGATGAAGGAGAGGAAGGCTACCGCGGTTGTCGAGGTCGGCACGTTTGAGGGGGCGGCAAAAAGCCTGCGGGCGCTCGAACGGATGTGAGGGGTTGCTCTTTATGGGGAAAGTCCGGTTTTATTATTTGTGGATTTGGAGCATTACAGCAGAACGAAAAGCGAGCACTCGCCCTCCGGCCCCCTCGCGCTCAACGGGTGGCACGGCTACACCCATTTCGCCAGGGGGAGCACATTGACGGGTGACCGCTCCACGCAGATGAAGGATCCCGGGATTCATCTGCGTTTTTTTTAAACAGATGGCAGGATTCAATGGGGATAAATTCTGGTTGCGGTACCGCCCGTCACCCGGAAAATGTCTGCCATAGTGTACCGGTCTTCCCCGCATCGCCGCATTTTAAATAAATTCGAGCTGTACCCGGTGAGTATGTTAGACTCATTTGTGGAGAAAGTCAAAGGGTTCATCCTCAACCCGGGTGAAACATTCCAGAAGTCAAAGGCCGACGACATGGAAACGGCCCTGCCGTACTTTGCCATCATCGTTCTTATCAACGCCATCCTATCAGCGATTGTATCGGTGTTCTGGGAAGCAAACCCGATGTACAAGAGCATGATGGGCGGGGTGGCGATGCCGATCCTCGTCTTCTTTATCGTGCTCGTTGCCGAGTTTATCTTCACGCTCATCTTTGCGGCCTGGCTCCACCTCTGGGTCTATGTTGTCGGCGGGCGCAAGGGAATCTGGGAAACCATGAAAGCCGTGATCTACGGGAGTACCCCGAGCATGCTTCTTGGCTGGATCCCGATACTCGGCATTATCTTTGCCCTCTGGTCGATTGTGCTCTGGGCACTGGGCGTCCGCGACCTCCACGAGATCAGCACGGGAAAAGCGATCGTTGCCGTTGTCATTGCCATCCTCATTCCGCTCGTCATCATCCTGCTCCTTGCGGCCTACCTGCTGACATCGTACATGTCGGTAACGGCCGTCTCGCCAGCCGCCATGATGGAGTAATTTCTCTTTTACGATTTTCTTTTTTTATCGGAAGATTCCGTTCCCGTCTCCCGCCCGGTCCTGCGGTCCGGCCCGGCTGCATACAAAAACGCGTATTAATCGTTAAATATAATCATTCTGTAAATGTCACAGAAAACATGCCCCCATTGCGGCGCACCTGTTGATGCGAACCGCCTGGTCTGCCCCCACTGCCGGACCGTCATGAAGAAAAGAAATCCCCTGGTACCTTATTTTGTCGTTGCGGTGCTGGCCGTGATCGTTGTTGTTGCAATCGCGGTCGTCCTCACTACACCGGTACAGGCACCGGATATATCGTCCGCTCCTGCGGTCTCGTCGTCCTCCGGCAGCAGCGTGGCTGCCGGTCCCTCCCAGCCGACCTGCACCGTTGCAATTACCGGGAGCCGGGCGGGGTCTTCCATCCGGCTCCAGGTCATGACCAGCACCTGCGGGGCAGGGGAGGTTGAGTCGCTTGCGGTCTCGGTCAACGGGGCAGCGGCCGGGACGATGGGGACTTCAGCAGGGACAAGCAAAACCTTTACCGGCACAACGGGCACCAATACCGTGATCGTTACGGCGAAATTTGTAAGCGGCGCCGAGAAGATCGTGTACCAGAACGCGGCGCTGTAAAGCGATCCGCACTTTTTTTACCGGTTCACTCTGTGGTGCCGGGTCCGGGCCGGTTACTCCGGTTTCTCTCCGGTAACCAGCCAGCCGGTGTAACCGGAGGTAAACGTGCCGGCCCGGGCCCGGCCTTCGAGTTCCTCCCGGATCGCCGCAAGGTCACGTTCGGAAAATATCCCGGCGTCCTGCATCCGGGCCAACAGCGCCGGGAGATCGTAGACTTTTTTTGCGAGAACGAGATCGGGAAGGACGAGCGTCCGCGGCTCGGCAGAGACGCGTACAAGGCCGGTGTTCCGGAAGATCCTGTCGAGGTCTTTACCCACCCGGCCCGAGGCGAAGCTGTTGCTCCACGACCGGGTGATAAGAGCCGACTTCTCCTCATCGCCGAGGCCGACTGCGAGCGTGTCCCAGTCATTGTCGAACGCAACGAGCGTGCCGCCCGGTGCGAGGACCCGGACCAGTTCTTCTACCACGTGGGCCGGGTTATGGATGTGCTGGAGGACGCGGTCGATCCGGCAGGCGCCAAACGTGCCGGTTGCAAACGGCAGTCGGAGGAGGTCGCCGCGGACAAGATCGCAGCGGTCACGGCAGGATGCGGTCCGTTCCGCGGCGGTGGAAAGAAGCGCTGCGCTCGCATCGATCCCCATGACCCGGCTCTTCTTTGGCAGGAGGCCGGCGAGCGTTGCAAGGTCGTTTCCCGCACCGCACCCGGCATCGAGCACGAGCTCCGGTTTTGCTGCCGCAACGATCCGGAAGCTCTCCTGCTTGATGCCGTGAAAAAACGGAATGTCGGAGAGGAGGTCGAGGCAGCGGGTGCAGGCCGAAGTGTCGCCCGTACCGTCCACATCGCGGAAACCGGTGGCGAGGTACGGTGCGGGAGATTTTTTCTGGCGGGGCATGGACAGATCCCAGATACTTCTGGTTGGGCGGCAAAAGTTGAAGAGGTTGCTGGCCGGGTGCCGGCAGAAAGACGATTAAAAAAAGGGACCGGCCGGCCTCACAGTTCGAGGGAGTTGACGAGTGAGAGCCCGTTGTTGAGATCGCTCATGACCACCATATCCGATGAAAGGGTGTAGAGCGTGTTGTCGATATAGAGCGACCGTTTCACTGGTGACGCGGAGCCGGATGAACCATCGTAATGCTCGACTGTTCCCTTCACGTGGAATCCCTGTGCGGGCGTAACCGTAAACACGTACGCCCCGCCCCAGATGCCGGCACTTTCGGGCGGCTGGTATTTCTTATACGCCACGGTTCCCGACTGCCCGACCAGGTGGACCGGCAGGACGAGAATATTGTTCTCCTTATCAAAGAGGAACGCCTTAGGATCCCGCAGGACTTCGGAGTCGCTGCCGCGGCCGCCGAGCTCGATCGTATCGGTAATCTCCGGGGCGCTTACATTGGTGACGTTAAAGAGGGCGATCCTGACGCCGCCGTTGTTGACTTCACGCCCGACACCGATCAGGAAATTGTCGTCGTACGGGTGAAGGTACGCAGCATAGCCGGGCAGTTTGAGCCTCCCGAGCACGCTCATGTTCTTTGGATCGGACAGATCGATTGCAAGGAGAGAATCCGTTGCCTGGCGTTCCGCAAGGTAGAGCCGGCTGCCGATGAACCGTGCGGCCGAGATATGGTCGCCCGGCGCGAGTTTCTTCAGGCTTCCGATCTCCTGCATGTTGCTGTCCAGGGCATACACGGTGCTGAAATAGCCTTTGTACTTCCCGGCGCCCTCGATCCCGGTCGTTGCGAGCCGGAGGGTGCCGTTGTTTTCGTCAAGCGAGTACTGGCTGAGGAGTTCGCCGTTCACCGTCCCGTCGGCCGCATAGGCGATCTTTCCCTGGTCGATGGTAAATGAGTAGACCTGCGTCTGTATCGCCCCGCTGTCATCGGCAGGGGACGCGATCCCGATGTACAGGTGGGTCGGGGAGACATAGACCGTCCCGGCCGAACCGATCAAAAACGACTTTGCCTTTACGGCGGATTTTCCCGTAACGTCAAAGGCCCCGATGGTCGAATACGAGAACTCTTTGTCGTTTGTATCGAAGTGATAGACATTCGGGGTGAGGGAGCCTTTCGCATAATCGAGGATTCGCGGGAAACTGCTGCCCGAAGATGAGGAATCGGCACTGCTCGTTGTGACAAAGTAAAGATACGAATCGATCATCCGCGAGTCTGAAAGGGAGCCGTCGGCTGCGACCTGACGGACGAGCGCCGGCCGGGAGGGATCGGTGACATCGTACACGAGGATCGTGGTCCGGGGCCGCCACCACGAGGCATCGGCACACCGGGCCTTTTCGCACTGCCAGAACTCGCGGGTGTCGCTCTCTTCGGTGAGCACGACCAGCCGGTTCCCGTAAAGGTACAGGGAATCGGGGTTTGACGAGAACTTCAGGGTGGCGACAATTTTTGCGTGTTCGGCCGGGTAGGCGTCGATGATCCGGAGCGTGTCGCCCGTGACGGCGTAGATGTAGGTGCCGTTTGTCTTGACAATATCCGCCTCGTCGACTTCGCGGATCTGGACATTGGTCGTGGAATACCGGTGTCCGTCAGCCGATGTGGGAACGGCAGTCACCGGTGCGGGCGTGGCGGTCGGTACCGGCGCGGTGGACCAGGACGAGGTTTTTACTGTCCCGGTCGCCCCGGAAAATTCGCCGCTCTGGCTTTTCTGGGTCGGGGCAAACGATGAGGTATAGACTTCGACAAGGATATCGCTGTCATCGGGGATGTTGGTGGTGCCGGTGATAGTAAACCGGTCGCCCACATAACGGTCGCCTATCGGATCGATGGTGATGAAATAGCCGCTCCCTGAAGCTGGAGAGGCGCCGGACGATCCGCCGTTTCCGCTGCCTGCCGCAGAACTCCTGTCCGCAGGCCGTTCGAGCACGTTGAAGAGCGCAGTGCCCGTGGCATCCTGCAGGACGGCACTTGCCTTAACGAGATATTCGTCCGGTTTAAACGTCGAGGTGTCGACATCGAAACTCCAGGTCCGGACCTCGCCCGGGCCTGAGGAAACCGTTGTGGTTTGTTGCTGTGCCGGGGAGGAAACGGAGCTGCCCTGTCCGGCATCGGTGTGGGTGATCAGGAACTGCTGTGCCTGTTCTTCCGTGGAAAATTCCGGGATGTTTCCCATATCGGTCCCGCTACCAGCGAAGCCTCCGGTGACCGGGGAGAGGAGGGAGGGGCAGTCCGCCCCGGATCCCCATCCTGTCAGGGCCACGGCGCCGAGGCAGGCCATAATGCCGATGACTGCACCGGCAAGCAGGAGTATGCCCGTGGTTTTTGCGATCATGTGAATCACGTACATGGACTGATGATCCCGCTTTATAAACGATTTATGGACAGATCCTCTACCGGTCAAGGCCGGATCCGGTCATCGTCCAGTCTTATCCGGGGCGCAGGGTCATCGGTACCGGTACATCGGAAAGGGATCCTATAACGCTGGCGGTGAGTGAAAAAATCCGTGTAGTAATTTTTTTGGGAGGCACAGGTACACGAGTCCCGCGATGAGCCCGGTATTTTTGCGGGTGTGAGGGGGTCATTGGGGGAAAAATCGATCGGTGGTTTTTGTGCAAGGATCTCATTTTTCCTTCGTAAAAAGGGGAAATATCCGGCATTTTTTTGCGGCCATAAAAAAAATTTCCCCCAATGACCCCCCAATGGGGATCCCCCATTTTGGCCGGGTTTTTCATGGCGCATGGCACTTTTACCGGAGAAATACGTGCGGGATGGCAGGACCGGCCGGCAAATACCTGCGATGAGGGGTCATGCTGGTATAAAACGAATTGTCGGGGTGGGAGCGGTTCGAAACGCTCCGCGCTCTTCCCGCAGGATCCGGTGCTGTCAGGTGCGTTTTTTTAAAAAAAAGTGGTGGGAAAAACGGCCTCATGCCCGGCACAGGTACGTGTCAGTTCCCTCTTGTACATTCATTGATTTTTGTGAGGACTACGGTTCCGTTCAGGCTCACAACGGTGACATTGTCCCCGGATGCAGCGTCGATCATCGCGCCGTTCGGGACTTCCATCTGGTGCATCTCGTTTGAATCGTACGCCGCGAGGAACTGGACGCCGGACGAGTCGAACACCCGGCAGATCCCACCCTCTCCGCAGTCGATGATGGAACCGTACGGCATCTCGTTGTTTTTCGTGGAGTTCCCGGGGGGGACAATCTTGACTTCGCCGGCAAGGAGAACCGGCTGGAGGCTCTCGTTTACCTGGAGTGCGGGAAGGCCGAGCTCCGACCAGTTGATCTCGTTTTTGGTACATGCCTGGGTTGAGGACGGTGCGATCACATCGGCATATGCATAGGCGTTTGCCTGGAGATTATCGTCTCCCGTGGATACTTTGACAAAGTACCTGCCCGTGTTGAGCAGGGACGTGTCGACCGTGCCGGTAAACTGGTTGGTCCCGCCCGTTCCCGCGGTGACGACTGCGGAGCCGCTTGCGTATTCGTGGGAGAAATCGTAATTTTTGGGCGTCGGGTGCGAGTTGACCGTGGCGACATCGATTCCAAGCGGTGTCCCGGCCGGCAGGCTGGTAGTGCCGGAGACGGTCATGGTTCCGGGCGGGCCCGGCGGGATGGGCGCAATGTCGATCCAGGCATCGACCCCGCTTAAGAACGTCACGGTACACGAGTTGTTCGTACCGGGAGAGTCGATCGCCTGGCAGAGGTAATCCTGCTGTGTTGTGGGATAGTACTGCTTATCGTTTACCGCTGTGAGGATCCTGTCCGGGACCGCTGAAGAGGCGGTGATCTGCCCGGAGGCCGGATCGTAGTTTACCGCGAAACGATCGGGCGGGGCCGGGTACTGGGCGATAATTGCCGAGGTAAAATTGCGGGAGAGGGCCGCGGTCGTGCCGGCATCGAGCGTGACCGAGAACGTCCCGTCAGGTTGTACCGGGACGAGCACGGTCGTGACGCTCCCGTTGAGCAGCCAGACCTGCACGGCGGTCATCGTTTTATCGGGGACGGTGCCGGTGATCGTGAACGGTTTGCCCCGCAGGACGTTTGCGGATCCATGGTCCGAGAACGAGGCGAGATTGGCGGCTGGCGAAGGCGTTGCGGTGATCGTTGGCGTTATCGTTGCCTGGAACGTGCTTGTAACGGTTCCCGGCGTTTGGGAAGTGGCGGTACCTGCTGCCGACCGGGCCGGTGTTATGTTTGCCTGCGGCTGGTCTGCGATGCAGCCGGCCGATATCACCAGGAGTGCGGCAAGAAGCAGGAAGATACTGTTGCGGTTTATGGGGATTATCGTGTTCATCAGTCCCGACCCGTGAGTGAAACGGGAACAGGCAACTGTTGATCCGGGATGTTATATTCGTTCTGGGCCGATCCTTTACCGATCGCATTTCTCAGCCGCTCGTTTCATTCAGGACCGTGCTGCATATGCGGGTCGGCCCGGTAATTATTTCGTGTCTCCTGCCGGTATGGTTTAGAGGCATATGGAAATAGATCAGAAATCCCGGTTGCCGGTACGGCAAACCTTCATCTTCGGCTGCGTCAGCGGTGCGGCTCTCGCGGCAGGCTATATTTTCCTCACGCTGCTGTGGCAGTTCCTCCTCCCGGAGGCCCGCTGGTTTTCCGATTTTTATGGGCTGCACCTGATCCTGTTCTTTGCCGCTGCCCTTGCGATTGCCGGCCTTTTGGTGGGCGAGCGGTCCGGTGCGGCGGATCGCTCACAGCTCTGGCTTGCCGGCATGATCTCCGGGATTGTGACGGCCCTGGTCTTTTTTGGTATACTCACATCCTTTGAGATCCTGACCGGGTCGGCAGCCTTCCTGCTCGACTCAGCGCAGTCTGCCGGAATATTCGCGGCTTCGGTTGTCCTCCCGGCGGTCTGTGCAGAATTCCGGGAGCCCCGGGCCACTCATGAGCCGGCACAGGGAACGGCCGATAAAGCGCAAAAGAAGTCTGCCTCTCTCCGCAGCCACGGGATAATGGCTGCCGTTCTTCTTGCGGTTATGTTCCTGCCGCCGCTGTTTTTGTACGCCGGGATAAGTGCCGGTCTTGTCTGGGGCCAGCCGGCTGGATATTTGTTCAACGACAATGTTGTTGCGAGCCGCACGGGACCGGACTCCATAACTCTCGTGATGCACCCGGATCCGCGGGCAACATTTGCGACCGCCCCGTACGTTGAACGCATCATGCTTGGCGGATTTCAGGTGGAGAGCCCGGCATCAATAAACGCATCAAGCCGGGCAGATACGATCGATCCCCCGGAGGGTCTTATGTACCGCGAAGGGGCAACGGCAACGATAACGGGAATCGATGCAGCGGGAAACAGTACGGTTCCCGTCCGGATCATGGTTATCATGACATACCCGGATACCGGGGCGGCGATGGTGGTCTGCGACCGGAAGATCTGAATCCGGTATTTCCCCGTAGGGGTGGGGATCCGGCCCGGGCTCCTCCCGGTAAAACCGGGATCGTTGGGATTACCCTGCGATACATGCCCTTATTGCCTGAAAAAGCGCAAACCGGGGTTTTCCGGGAAACGGCCCATAGAGCCCTTCCAGCGGCCGATCCGGGGTACGGGCGGGTAATCCATCATGTCGTTTTTTCGCGGCCAAAAGAAGCCCGCTATTTTGCAGGATTTTTGAGCTCATAGGTCGGGTATTTTTTGGAAATACGCGATTATATTGGACTTTTTTGTGAGCGTGGACACGGTTTCCTGTGGAGAGGGGATTTGTGATCTGGAAATGGGGAAACCGGGGCTGAACTGGGCCCGGATTGGGAGGGAAAAGAGTAGGTACTGCGTCTATTTGTTATAGGATCCAAAACGAGAGTTCCCACCCCCTGATGGGGGTCGCTCGGCCGCCTCGTCGGGGCCTCGCTGGGCGAGGGAGGTGTATTGGGAATTTCCAATTAGCAACTGTTAAAATATTCCATTAAGAAATTTGTTGAATTATATCGTCAATATCTTCACTGGTTGGATCTCGTTGTATGGGAATACTATTGGGAATATCATAAGCTAGGCCTATTAAACCCACAATGTAAGCGATTGGAATAAAGATTACTAATGATTCAAACTCACTCAAAGAGATTGGGATAATATGGGTAATTATTAAAACGAATTGTAGAATTACTAAAAATGTAATCAATAATGCCGCAGTTTTATCCAATAAATCATGAAATCGATATCCACTCTTGTTATTTTCAATCAATTTCTGAACAATAAGATTTTTATTTTCGTAAGATTGTTCCATGAATTTTTTCTTTTTACAAAGTGAAATTGAATTTTTTGTAGAGGGTAAAACAAACTCTATCTCTTTTTCTAATTCTGATAATAAGGAAATTTCTTGAGGAATGTTCAGTGTATCCTCACAAAATAGTATTTTTTTATAACAATGAACAATTTTGTTATCGAGTAAGTGGGCACAATATCTCCAGAATAAAAGGGTGATACATAATAAGTGAATCGTAATTACAATTGTCAAATATTTTGAAGGTTCATTTGATGTAAAATATGCATTGCCAAAAAAAGAAAGCACTCCCACGGTTATTGCGATACAAATTGCAAAAATTTGAAAATTTAATGCTGATAATTGATTACATCGTTCATAATTTATTTTTAGAACTTCTCGAAAATTATCGGATAATATGGAATTGTTTTGATATACTGTGACTTTTTTGTTTGATACCATACATCCTCTAAAAATTTTACATCTTAATCTGCGCCAGCGCATCGTATACCATCTTCCGGTACACGACCGGGTCGAGCATGGGGTACTGCTCTTTTGCCTTCACGATGTCCGGGCTCGTGCCTTCCTTGAGCGCATCGAGCCGGTCGAGGGTTCTCGCGGCTGCATCGAGCGTCCAGAGGTCCCGGGTGTCCTTGTCCACGACCGTGATCGACTCGACCCGGACGGAGACGAGATACGCCCCGTCGGGCTTCTGGTACAGGTTCGTTTTCCCGATGACCGCAACAAAGGCCGGGGCCTCGATCTTTGCAAGCTGCTGCATCGCTTCTGGCTGGTAGCTTCCCGCCATCACAAAGAAGGTCCCGGTCGGGTCGATCACCCGGCCCCGGTAGAAAGCGTTCTGCTCGCCCTGCCGGGTCTTCTCGGTCAGCGTCCCGACAATGAAGATCCGGTTGGAGCGTTCTCCGGTGGGTAAGAGGACAAACGTCGGGCTCTTCTCATCGGTGCCGTCCTTGAACTGGTACCGGCACTCGCGGAGCTCTGCGGCAAAGACCCGGCGTGCGGGTTCGCGCTCGAAGCTGCCTTCGCGCCGGCCGCCGCCAACTTCCGAGGGATTGGCGCTCATCTTAAGCACCCCCGGCCCGGTTGAGGAGCTTCGTATGCTCCGATGAATCGAATGCCAGTTTCTCGCAGGAATTTGCGAGCAGCCGGTTCTCGATCTCCCGGCCCTTGCAGACCACGTACCGGCCGAGAACCTTCTCCCGCATCTGGAGGAAAACCTCGTCCATCCCGAGCGGGTTGTTCTCCGCGATCTCCTTTGCCTGGTCGAGCGTCATGCCGGTCAGTGCTTCGACCGTCTCGCGCTTCAGGAGAAGGTTGTGCGTCTTCTCGCCGTCATCGAGCCAGCCCTTGATCCGCAGGTCGTAGGCAAACTCGTTCTGGATCTCGTGGATCGGGCAGTAGTTCTGCCGGGAGAGGGCCCGGTTGCAGCCCGCCACCGGGCAGCGCTTGATGATGCCGGAGCCCGGCGCAACGTGCACGATAGCGCCTTTCACTTCAACGTCGCCGGCGCCGGCAACCGTTGCGATGTCGCCCTCTTCCCGCATGATCATTGCGCCCGTGATATTGAGCGAGAGCCGCTCGTTGAACTCGTCGGCCTGCGCCCAGAAAACAGAGTACACGGAATTGAGCGCGAGCTTCTCCTTGCCCGGCTCTTTCCAGATGACAAACTTGATCGTGCCGGTCTCGTCCCCTAAAAGGCCCGACTGGAGCATCCGGTCGTGGGTCACATCCCACTCCTGCACCACCTTTGCCCGGACGCTTGCGACCCCGGGTTTTAGATCTTTTACCGGGACCGGCGCCGGCATGAGCGCGTCGGTCTTGTCGAGTTCCGTAATGGTCGTGCCCGAATGGACCTTGAGATTCGTGACACCCTTGAACTCGTCCGCTACCGCGGATTCGAGCTTGTACCACTTCCCCTCTTCCATCTTCGGGGCGTTGCTCTTTGTCCAGACCACAAACCGGATCCCGCCCGATTCGTCGCCGATGATCCCGCTCTGGGCAATCGCCGGCGAAACGGGCGCGGACAGGGAAACGATCTTCCCGACAAGCGTTACCCAGTCGCCGGGCTGGATCTCTGCAACCTTCTTTTCCTCGGTAGCCCCGCCGCCCGGGGCAACCGCTCCGGGTCCCGCGGTCGGGGTGATGCCAAACTCCTTGTTGAGCTCGTTTGTCACGCTGCGCTCGGCCTCGGCCGGCTGGACGCCGAACTCTTCGGTGAGCCTGCGCAGTTTGCCTTCCACTTTCTGCCGGTCGATCTCATGGCCGGACTTTGAAAACTTTCGGGAGATTCTGTCAGTGACTTCGGAATAATCCATTCGTACATCTCCAAACGTACTGTCGCATCGCATTCTGCTTTATAACAGTCAGCGTGCGCCGCGAAAGTATTGATGCTTACCGAAATGAAACTCCGCGATGGTGAGGTTTATGAGCCGGCAAAGGAACTAAGTGTAGTATGGCTGAATTAACCGCAGACTCTACGATCTACGATCTTCTCCAGGCAAAACCCGATGCAACCGAGGCCCTTTTCAAGTTCGGCATGGGCTGTGTCGGCTGTGCAATCGCCCGTGGTGAGACCATCCGCGAGGCCGCCGAGGCCCACGGCATTCCCCTGCCCGAACTCTTAAAGGCGCTCGGGATCAAGGAATAAACCGATCAATCCCTTTTTTGTTTTTGGTAAAACAGTTTCAGCTCTTTGAGCGGTGCGTCGGGATTTTCTCTCACGTAGTCCGCGACTGCCGGCACGTGGAGCAGCGTGCAGCCCGAGCAGTTCCAGACTTTTCCCCCAGAGCCGCTCTCCGACCATTCGCCGAGCGTCTCGTCTTTGCACGGGTAGAACGGGCAGTAACAGAAGTCGCATCGCTGGCCTTCAAAGTGGCAGGGGTAATACGGGCAGTCGTGCGGCGACCATGCAACCCAGTGCTCTCCTTTAAACCGGCTGTAGATAAAAAAGGCCGGCTCCGTTATCGTCCCGCTCTCGTACCTCCGCAGGGCCTCGGGCACACCCTTTAGCACCGCGTCCCGCACCCGCCGGCCCGGCTCTGCGATCCGCCCGGCGTACTGGTGCCGGACTTCCCCTTCGCAGGCAGCGACCACGGCATCGGTGGGCGTCCCGGCGTCCCGCCCGAGACCGATCATTGCCTCGGCTTTCGCCTCGCTTGCGACCATGATCGTTTCCAAAAGGGCCGAATCGGTCATCCCCTCGCTGCTGCACACGATGATGTTGATGGTCCCGGCTGTGTGCGGCGGGTGCTCCCGCATCCCGGCCGTTATGAAAACCGTGATAAAATCGTACTGGAGCACGCAGAGGTTTGGCATCGGGACTGCGGTGAGCAGGCCGACGGTATCCGTCCCATAGCCGGCGAGGGCTGCGATCCGGGCAATCTCTTTTTTCGGCTCGTCATGCGACCAGTCGGCCGGCACCGTATGGTTGAAGATGGTGGCAGTATCGCGGATGCCGCCCGAGATCCCGGTGCTTGCGGCCCGGAACGTTCCGCGGACAAAAAGAGTATCCGGGGTATGGTAATATCTCATGCAACGGAGTATCTGACCCGGTCTTTGAGCTCCTGCTGCTTGCCGGCGTTCCAGCCGGAGACGTCCTGGAGATAGCCGGTCACCCGGCTGATCTGGACAACGTCATGCGATCCGCATTCGGGGCAGACCGGTTTGCCGCAGAGGGGGCAGTACTCGATCCCTGAGACCATGTCGTGGCTGCAGTGGCAGTTGTCGAGCGGGCACATGATCTCGAGTTTTGTTTCGCCGCAGTTCGGGCACGGGTTCTGGTCCACAATCATGTGGCAGGTGTGGCACTTGTATTTCCGCTCCATTTCGGGAATATCTTCGAGTTTCTTGTATTTTTCCGCTAATTTTTGCTGCTCTGCACTCCAATCCATACTACTACATCTCACAGCCTGTTAATAAATTTTCAGGCCGTGCACTGAAGGTAATATCAGATTTCCGGTACGCTATTGCGGGCACCGGGCAATCGGCGCATAAAAAAGGGCTGGATTACTGTTTTTTATCCCGGCGGAGGTGCGCATAGGACTGCGCGGCAGCGGCCGGGTCTTTAGCCTCGTAGATCGAGCGGCCCACGATGATGCCGTCAACGAGGCTTGCGACTGCATCCGCGTCCCCGCCCTGTGTCCCGATACCCGGCGAGAGGATCTTTTTGTTGCCCACAAAGCCCCGCAGGACCCGGACCCGGTCCGGCCGGGTTGCCGGGGCAATGATCCCGTCGGCTCCCGCGATCACGGCGTTTGCCGCGATCTGCTCCGGGAGCCCGCCGGCGAAAAATTCCTTTCCGCCCGGGTGGCTCATCTCCGCGACAACAAAACATTCGCCCCTGTGGGCCCGGGCCGAGGCAACGCAGGCCTTGACCGAGTCCATCCCGCAAAAGCCGTGGCAGATGACGCCGGAAAATCCTGCGTTAAAGACCTGGTCGCAGATGAGCGTGTTCGTGTTGGGAATGTCGGCGACCTTGAAGTCGGCGATCAGCGGCAGCCCCTCTTTTTTTAATTCCCCGGCAATCGAAAGGCCTGCCGAAAGGGCAAGGGGATAACCGATCTTGATCGCATCGAGATGCGGTGCGCAGGCATGCGCAATTTCGAGCGCTTTCTTCTTTTCCGTTACGTCCAGCGCAAGGATCAGTTCAGGCATGGGATAACCGCTCCCGGACTGCCGCGACAAGGACCGGCAGCGTGATGGTGGCATCGCCGTACACGGTCACGGCCTGCGCCTCTTCGGTGATCTTGCCCCACGAGCGGGCTTCGTCGAGCGTTGCGCCAGAGAGACCGCCGAGGTCCGGCCGGTCGCCGGTCAGCTGGATGGCGTAGGAAAAGCCGTTCGGGGTCATGAGCATGCTCTGGAGGATGAAGTTCTTCGGCACGCCGCCGCCGACAAGGAGCGCCCCGGCCTTCTTTGTCGCAAAACAGATGTCAAGGAGCGCCGGCATGTCTGCGAATGCGTCCACCGTCACCTTGTGGGTCTGGGAAAAGAGCCAGTACTGGAGGCCGACCATCGAGTCCTGCACGGCCGGGCAGTACACCGGGATCCCTTTTTGTGCTGCGGTGGCGAGAATGCCGGTCTTTAAGTGCGAGCCGATGTGGCGCAGGAGCCCGGAGATCGAGATCTTGCTACCCGGTTCGAGTTCGCCGTACACGCTCTGCATGAACTCCTCGAAATGCTCGAACGCCTCGTTTGGCAGGTACACATCGTAGATCCGGTTGATCTCGTCGTGCCGGAGTTCGATATCGTTGCAGAACGCGGTGCCGTGGAAGTGGTGGCAGCCGATCGCCTCGATGATATCATGGGTGAGGTTCGCGCCGGTCGAGACAAGGATATCGATGTGGCCGTCCCGGATCAGGTCGGAGACGATCCCGCCCATGCCGGCCGGGACCATCGCGCCCGCGAGCCCGAAGAATTTTGTCGTTTCCTTGTCCTTGAGCATCTGCTCGTAGATATTTGCCGCATGGTAGAGCGAGCCGCCGTTATATGCCCCGGCTTTTCCCATTGCATCGACAAGTTCGGCCACGGTCATACCGGGCCGGACATGCATCTGGGAGACCGGTTCCCCGCACTGGTGTTTCATAACAATCAGAAAGTCCGTTTCTTCCGGATCCTATTGGCGCCCAAGGCACATTAAACAGTCTTTTATTTTAAATTCAGCGCCTCCTGCCCGGTTCAGGCGTCAGAAAGATATTTACTCTTTTAAGGTTGTTAATCGTCTATGCAGGACGTTATTCTGATCGCAAAGAAGCGGGCGTTCCCGAGCCTCGGGCGGGTGCGGCTCAACGTTGCGCACCTTGACGGGCTCGGCATCCAGGATGGCGAACGGGCCGATCTGGAGAACAGTGCCGCAAAAAAGATCGTAACGGTCACCGTCATTGCCGATAAGCAGGTCCCGGAAGGGCAGGTGCGCGTGAGCACCGAAGATCTTGCATCGCTCGGTCTTGGCGACGGCGACAAGGTTGCCGTACGGAGATCGGTTCCCTTAAACGAGAAGATCTCCAAGGCCGCCACAGACGCCGGGACTTCGGTTTCGAAAAGCGCGAAAAAGATCGGGACAGAAGTGCAGAAGCAGACAAAACAGGCTTCAGAAGAGATAAGCAAAGCCGCCTCGAAGACCACAAAAAAAGTAAAAAAGACGATTAAAGACGCAGCCGGCAAAGGAGACGAGCTCTGAAAATGGCCGCAGATACCGCAGCGGCGACTGCCCCGGTTGTCTCCGGGATCTCCGATATGGTCTTTATCGGGATCTTTATCGTCCTCGGGATGATCGTGATCTTTTTGATGATCCGCGAGGTCCGGCTCATGAAGACCGCCAACCGCAAAGTCGAGCTCGATCTCGAAAAGGACAAGCTCAAGCTGCTCCAGCAGCACGAGGCACAAAAGCTCTTCCCGTTTACCCGGTTCTCGCCGGAGCAGATCGCTGATATCAAAAAGGTGGAAGACGAGATACAGACCATCGAGACCGACAACTTTGCAAAACAAAACCTTCTCGAAAAGCGCCTGAGCCGGCTGGAGAATATCGTGAAGGCAAAGAAGCTCGACGGGATGCTTGACAATGTCTCGAACCAGGAAAAGAAGGTGAAATGAGATGTACGTGAACGGCAATACAGAAACAAACGAGACCGGCGGGTCGTTCTGGGATCGCTTTGCGGAGATCCCGGGGGCCATCGAATCCCGCGTCCCCACGTTCGACAAGTCGCTCGATGCCTATTTCGACCGCCGCTTCTCTGCGATCATCGAGGAGTGGGATCTTGTCACCGAGTCCGATCTCGTGCGCCTCGACCGTCGCCTCGAACGCGTGACAAGCGAGATCTCCGGGCTCTATGCGGAGCGGGTGGCTCTCGAAGCCCGGACGGAAAAACTCGACGAACTCGTTGCATCCATGGAGAAATCGTCATGATCGGCATGGACAGGTACATGGACGCCTACGTGGACCGGCGGATGGCAGCGATCGTGGAAGAGTGGGACCTTGCCACAAAACCGGATCTCGGGGAATATACCCGCCGGCTTGCTGCGATCGAAGAGGAGATCCCAAAGCAGCGGGCGTTTGACAAGTCCGCGGCAGAGAAACTCTCTGAACTCGAACGCCGTGCAGCGGTCCTCAAAGGGAGGAGGTAACCATGGACCTCTTTACGTTCATCATCCTCGTCCTCATCCTCTGCGCTGTCATCTTCCTTGTCTACTATTATTTCCGGGGCCAGAAGGGAAACATCTCCCTTGCAAGCCCGGTGGAGAGCCGGGTGGACGAGTATCTCGACCGGCGCTTCGAGAGCATGGTGCAGGAATGGGAGCTCGTCTCCCACACCCGGCTCGGCAAGTATACTGAAGAGAAGGAGCCGGTACTCGGGCAGGAAGAGGCCCGCCTTGCGGACTTAAAAAATTCGCAGGCCGGCATGCAGACAACGTTGTCATCCCTGGAGGCACGGATTGACGCTCTGGCAAAAGAACTGGCCGGCAAAAGCGCCAAAAAGTAAGGAACCCTCGATCCTCGGCGAGATTAAGGCCGAGATCGCGGTGATGCGAAAGCAGGGCGAGCCACCGGTAAAAGACCCGGGCAGCTTCGCACAGTACATGTGCGACCTCTGCAACACGCCCCACCCGATCTCGGAGCTCCGCCAGTGCGTGCTCTGCGGCCGCTGGGCCTGCGAGTCGTGCTGGAAGGACGAGTATTATACCTGTAAGTCCTGCGCAGGGCTCATCAAAATTCACTCGATAAAAAAAGAGTAAATCCTTTTTTTCCGATCCGATCTTCTGGCGTATCCGCATTTAACCGGAAACCTACTCCCATTTTCCTTTCTGGATCTCTTTTGCCAGTTTGCCTATGGGTTTCCAGCGTTTCCGCTCTGACCGGACAAGACCGATCTCTGCTTTTTCCTGCTCGAAAGCCAGCTCTTTTACCAGTTTGTGATAATTTTCCAGCCGCGAAGATGAGAGTTTTCCACGTGCCACGGCATCCCGCACGGCACACCCCGGCTCCTGCTGGTGACGGCAGTCGGAAAATTTACAGCCTTTGGCCAGTTCAAGAATATCCGGAAAGGTGTCGGCAATCCCTGCGGATGCCGTACCGACCCCCACCTCGCGGAGTCCCGGGTTATCGATCAGGATCGCACCGCTTTTTAAGACAAAGAGCTGGCGGACAGTGGTCGTGTGCCGGCCTTTCCCATCGGATTCGCGTATGCCGTCTGTCTCCTGCACGGGCATGTCCAGCAGCCGGTTCATCAGCGTGGATTTGCCCACACCGGAAGACCCGATAAGGGCAATGGTTGTTCCTGAGGTGAGATAGGGATCGATCTGCCCGGTTCCGTCGCCGGTCTTCGCACTCACGGTGAGAACGGGGACCCCGGCGGCGTTTTTGATAATCTCCCGGGCAAGGCTTTCCGCATGGTCTGCGAGATCGGCTTTGTTAATCAGGATCACAGGGAGGACACCGGATGCATGGGCAAGGGTAAGATAACGTTCGATACGGCTGGCGTTAAGATCGGGGCCGGCCGCTGTTACGATAAATACCGTATCGACATTCGCGGCAATAACCTGGCTGGTACCGGGCTGTCCCGTACTGCCCCGGACAAACGCGGTTTTCCTGGGGAGAATGTCTACGATAACGGGACTCCCGGTTTCCGGCGGATTAAACAGCACGACAAAATCGCCGACTGCCGGAAAACGTGCGAGTTTTTTTAATGCACCCGAGATCCCCGCCTGGACCGGGCCTTCGTCAGTCAATATGTCCCAGACTGTTTTCTGCCGGCAGGCTACCCGGCCGGGCAGGTATGGTTTTGGATATTTTGCGAAAGCGTCGGCATGTTCTTTTGTCCAGCCAAGCTGCTGAAGGGTAAATGGCTGAGTGCTTGTGCACTCCGATGGCGTATGTGTCATAGGAAGATACCGGATCTGTCTCTAATGAGGTTGGCAGGAGGAGTATCATCTCCTTTATGGTCGAAAAGGTGCGGATGCAGTGACGCCATAACGGAAGGAATCCCTTTGCCCGAAGCCATTTATCGCGCCCGCATCCAATAGATCCGGTACATGGTCCTGCCGTTCAATGTTCTCGACGTTATTTTACATTTCGACAAGTACCTCCCCGTTATCCTCCAGCAGTACGGGTTGTGGACATACGTCATCCTGTTCCTGATCATTTTCCTGGAAACCGGGCTTGTCGTTACGCCGTACCTTCCGGGCGACTCGCTCCTCTTTATTGCAGGAGCCCTTGCAGCGGCCGGGATGCTCAATATCTGGATTTTGCTCGTGACGCTCATACTCGCGGCAATCCTCGGCGACACCTGCAACTACTGGATCGGCTACACGTTCGAGATGAAACTGCTCAAGTGGAAGTACTGCCCGGTCAGACAGGAGCACATTGATGAGACCCACCGCTACTTCGAGAAGTACGGCGGCTTTACGATTGTTATCGCCCGGTTCATGCCCTTTATCCGGACTTTTGCTCCTTTCCTTGCCGGTGTCGGGCGGATGCGGTACTCGTGGTTTTTAGGCTACAACGCGCTCGGCGGGATCCTGTGGACGGGGCTCTTTTTGTCCGTAGGATATTTCGTGGGGAACCTTCCGATCGTAAAGGACAATTTCACCCTGATCGTGTACGCGATCATCGCGGTCTCGATGCTTGCGCTCGTCTCGATCTTTGCGACCATTATCACAGCGATGCTGAAAGGGCGGGAAAAGAAGGAAGAAAAGGAAGAATAATTTTTCCCGGACTTTTTTTTTATTATGCGGTGCGGACTTCTATCGGCATCCCGGCAATCTTCCGGTAGATATCTGCCGTCACCTTCTCCGTCCAGCGGTCGAAGACAAGCGACTGGAACGGCTGCCAGATCGTGACCCAGCAGAAGATCACGAGTACGTTCTCCACGACCTCGACAAGCGGGTCGCCCTTGAACTGCGAGCAGATCCCGATCCCGATAAACGAGGGAACGCAGACCGCGAGGGTGAGCCGGCACTCGCGCAGGCCGGTCCGGACCGTGAGCCGGGTCCGGTCTTTGACCTCTGCGGCCCGGCGCAGGAAATGTTCGCGGATGGCAGAGATTACGGACTCATCCTGACCCGGTGCAAGGTCCGGCACCCGGATAAAAAGACGGTCGAAGAGATCGGCCCGCAGGCCCCGCGGGACGGCAAGGACTGCACGGAAGATCCGGTCCTCGGCCGTATCCGAGAGGTCGCGGTGCGCCTCGGGCGACGGGTCGTCGCTGTCATAGATCTGGGCAACGGCCTTAAACGATACGGTACCGGTGGTTTGCGATTCGCCTGCGTGTGCCATGAAAATTCCCGGATAAATCTCCTGACCGGCCAGGCAAAATACCCTTGCATCGCCGCAATTTCTCCTGAAACGTTTATCATCAGGAAAAAGAATCTCGTTGTATTCAGGAGTTTTACCCAATGACCGCACCCCAGGCGCCGGCCAAAATGTCGGCAAAGGACCTTCTGATCGTTATCGTGGTTGCGCTCGGCTCTTTCATGGCCGGCCTCGATGCAACGATCGTCAACATCGCCCTCCCCGACATCGCGAAGTCGTTTATGGTATCCACAGTCGCGGTAACGTGGGTGCTCAACGCGTACCTGATCATCCTCGTGAGCCTGCTCCTTGCCGCATCGCGACTCGGCGACATGCGGGGATACCGGGGCGTGTTTTTGGGCGGCTTTGCGCTCTTTACCGCGGGCTCGCTCCTCTGCGGGCTTTCGCCGACCTTAAATATCCTGATCGTCTCCCGTATGATCCAGGCCATCGGCGGTGCAGCGATCGCAGCGCTCGGTGCGGTCATGGTCACCTCGTACCTCTCCGCATCCCTGCGGGGCCAGGCGCTCGGGATCGTGGCAATGTTTACCATGCTCGGCGCTGCCCTTGGCCCGGTCGTGGGCGGTTTTCTCACGAGCACGTTCTCGTGGCAGTACATCTTCTTTGTCAATCTCCCGGTTGGGGTGTTCGCGATCCTCTTGGGCCTCAAAGTCATTCCCGGCCACGCAGCGGTCGCGCCGTCGGCCCGGATGGATACCGGCGGGATCGTCACGGTCTTTATTGCTCTGGCCTCGCTTATCTACGGCCTGACAACATTGCAGGGGACCGACCCGGTAAAAGGCATTGCCGCACTCGTGGTCTCCGCCATCTTCTGGGGTCTCTTTGTTTTCCAGGAGCGCCGGGCAAGAGAGCCGCTCGTGAACCTCTCGCTCTTTGCCGGGCGCGGCTACGCCGTCCAGAACATCTGCATCCTTTTAATCCAGATGGCAATGGCCGGCGTCATGGTGATCATGCCGTTCTACTTAGAGATCGTAAAGGCGATCCCGACCGACACTGCGGGCACGATCCTCCTTGCCCTTCCCGTGGGAATGATCATCACCGCTCCGCTCTCCGGAAAGATCTCGGACGTGATCGGGACAAAACGGCCGATCATCACGGGCTTTCTTCTCTGTACCCTTGCACTGTTCCTCCTCTCCTCGATCTCGGCAAAAACGAGCGTTGGCCATGTCTGCATCTATCTCTTCTTGTTAGGGGCCGGGACGGGCATCGCGTTCTCTCCTTTAAACAGCGCCGTGATGGGCGAGTGCCCGGCAAAGGATCGGGGATCGACAAGCGGCCTTATCAAAGTCATGACCAACCTCGGCTCTTCGCTCGGCGTCGCGGCCGTGATGCTTGTCGCCATGGTCGCGGCGGGCCCGAAGATCGCCGAGTACTCGGCCCACACCATTGCCCCGGGCGAGCTCGCGGGTGCGTTCGACCTCGCGTTCTTCTTCTGCATGATACTCGAAGCAGTCGGTGTCGTGCTGATGTTTCTCGTCCGGGCCCGGGCACCGTCGTCCGAAGATGACGGGGCGCTTCTGGCCATCTGATCTTTTTTTTGTACGGGCCGGCATGCAAATGAATACGTTTAATGGATCCGCAAGGAAAATTCCTGTCATTGTCCTATGAGCGAGCCTGACGAACGCTACCTGCGTGTCCGCGAATTTTTGCAGGAGAAGTATCCCGAGGCGGTCTCTATCTCTACAATCGCCCGCGAACTGGGGATGAACCGCGGTTCGGTGGCAAAATACCTCGAAGTCCTCCAGTCCCACGGCCACGTTGTGATGAAGCCGTTCGGGAAGGCAAAGCTCTACACAACCTCGCAGACCGTCCCGTTCGACGATCTCCTAAACTACCTGTCCGATGCGATCGTCATCCTCGATTCCGACCTCCGTATCCTCATGGCCAACCGGAGTTTTTTCAATACCTTTGGCATCAGGAGGGACAGGAACATCATCGGCACCGATCTCTCCCGCATCAGTCTCAGCCTTTTTAACGATCCCACGGTCCAGCAGAACATCTCCCGCATCGTCCACTCGCAAATGTTTGTAAACGAGATGCTGTTGATCGAACAGGGAACGGAACGGATCTTTCTGACCGAATTTGTCTCGACCGTCATCCCGTCCGTAGCATTCACCGAGAAACCGGGGATCATGATCAGTCTCCGCGACATCACGACCTGGAAGAAGACCGAGGATGCGTTAAAGACAAGCGAACGCAAGATCCGCACGCTTTTCGAGGAGGTCCCGAGCGGCATCTTCCTCTTCCACGAAGACGGCACGATCTTAAACGCGAACCGGGCGGCGCTTGAGATCCTCGGCCTTACCCGGTTTACCGATCTCGAAGACCTCAAGCTCTACGATATCATGTGCTCGAAAGAGAAGATCCAGGATCTGATCCACAAGAGCCAGATTGCCGATCTCACCCTTGCCTGCAACTTCGACCGGCTCAAGACAGAGACATTGTCCGCCACCAAAAAGAAAGGCGTTGCGTATTTCCAGATCGTTTTTGCCCCGGTCAGCGATACCGGGGGCATGTCGCCCAAGGAATATTTTATCCTGTTTCTGGATATCACGGAAAAGAAGCTTGCGGAAAAACGGCTCAAGGAGCGCTACCTCGGGATTGTCAGCAACCTGCCCGGGATCGTGTACCAGTTCTACGCCCGCGATACCGGGGAATGGGGGGCCTATTATGTCAACGAGCGCACGGAGGAGATTTACGGCGTGCCGCCCGAACCCCTCAACAACTGGTTCGACCGGTTCGGCGCCTGTATCGCGCCCGAGGACCGGGGCCGGTGGGGAAATTCCATCGAAGAAGTAATAAAAAACATCACACCGTGGGAATTTGAGGGCCGGTTCATCAAGCCCAACGGTGAGGAGATGTACATCCGTGGGATATCTCAGCCGGTCCGGCTCAAAAACGAGACGGTCTGGAACGGGATCTTCCTCGACATCACCGACCGGAAACGGGCCGAAGAAGCATCCCGCCGGAGCGAGGAACGGCTCCGGGGCCTCACGAGCAACCTGCCCGGGATCGTGTACCAGTTCTATGCCAAAAATTCCGAAGAGTGGGGAACCTATTATGTCGACGAGCGATCCGGTGAGGTGTACGGTGTCCTCCCAGACCCGATCGATACCTGGATCCTGAGATATACCTCCTGCATTGCCCCGGAGGATCGGGAGCGGTGGATCCAGTCCATCGAGGACGTTATCCGCAGAGTCGCCCCCTGGCAGTTCGAAGGCCGTTTCATTAAGCCCAGCGGGGAGGAGATGTTCATCCGGGTCATCTCGAAACCGGTGAAACTCAAAAACGAGACGGTGTGGAACGGGATCATTCTCGATATCACGGAACAGAAACGGGCGGAAGAAGCCCTGAAGAAAACCCAGCTCAAGGAGATACGGTACCACTCGTTCTTCGAGAACACCTGTAACGGCGTCCTGATCTATGAATATATCCCGGGAAGCGACGACTACATCATCAAGGATGTGAACAAGGTGACCGCTGCGCTCCTGCGGATGCCAAAAGAAGAGATTGTGGGAAAACATCTCTTCGAAGAGTTCCCGGAGCTGCCGGATCCCGAGGTTCGCGACCTCTTAAGGAGGGTTCTTATCACCGAGCAGCCGGAGTTTGTGGCCCCGCTGAAATATCGCAAGAGGGAGGACTTCCCCTGGATTTACCACTACGTCTTCAAGCTCCCTTCAGGGGAGATTGCATCGTTCATGATCGATGTAAGCGATGTGGTAAAAGAGGGCAGGGACCCGAACCGTCAGGCAATTTTCCGGTAGGCATCGTCCGGCCCGGGCTCTGCGCTGTATCTGCAGCGCCCACCCTGAGTTTACCGGGCCCGCCCCTGACTTTTTTAAAAGTCTGCAAACAGTTCCATTGTTATTGGCGAGCAATAGGATACGACCGGAAAAAAACCGGTCGCAGGTTTATCGGTATAATCTGTCGATCATGGGCCCGCAGGTTCAATGGCGAGCAATAAAAAACACGTTTATTTAGGCCTCCGGGAAATGGTGCCATGTGGAAGAAATTCCACAAAACCAGAATCGAGCAGCGGGCTCTCATGGGCAGGGCCGGTCTCCCTTAAATAACCAATAAGGCTCCAAAACTTTCGACAGTAGTCGCCTCAATCGGTCAAGGGAAACCCGGCTTTTCGTACCCTGATGGATAGTATACGGTGCATCTGTACATCAAGGTTTGGATCGTTGAGATGAAAACGATCGCGTCCATGATTACCCCCCTCTTCTGGGAAAGGAGGCTATCATCATGGAAACCAAGATTGGATATTTTGCATCGATCGAGCAGTACAAGCCGATGGATGCGCTGGAACAGTCCGTGCGGGCAGAAAAGGTCGGGTTTGACTCCATCTGGGTCGACGACCACTTCCACCCCTGGTACCACACCGACGCACAGTCCGGCCAGGCATGGGCCTGGATGGGCGCCGTGCTCCAGGCGACAAAGAAGGTCTTTGTCTCGACCTGTATCACCTGCCCGATCCTCCGGTACAACCCGGGTGTCGTCGCACAGACATTTGCCACCCTCCGCCAGATGTACCCGAAGCGTGTCGGGATTGCGGTCGGTGCCGGCGAGGCATTAAACGAAGTTCCGGTTACCGGCAAGTGGCCGAGCGTTCCCGAACGCCAGGAGATGACCGTCGAGGCAATCGAGGTCATGAGGAAACTCTGGGAAAGCAAGGCGCCGGTCTCGTTCAAGGGCAAGTACTTTACGCTTGAAAAGGCGTTCATGTACACCAAGCCAACCGACGAAGTCCCGCTCTACTTCTCCGGCATGGGTCCCAAGGGCGCAAAACTTGCCGGCAAGTACGGCGACCACCTCATGACGGTCGCAGCCGACACCAACACCATCAAGAACGTGACCATCCCCAAGTTCGAGGAAGGCGCAAAAGAGGCCGGCAAGGACCCGAGAAAGATGGAGCGCGCAATGCTCATCTGGTACTCCGTGGACCCGGATTTCGACAAGGCTGTCGAGGGCAACCGGTTCTGGGCAGGATGCCTGGTGCCGTCCATGTTCAAGTACCGCGTCAGCGACCCGCCCGAGGTCGAGGCGCACGCAAACATGGTCGGACAGGAGATGCTCAAGAAGAACTACCTCTGCGCAACCGATGCCGAGGGGCTTATCAAGGAGATCGAGCGCTTCAAGAAGGCAGGCATCACTCACTTCTGCCTGGGCAACTCGAGCCCGAACGTGAACTTCGGTATCGACGTCTTCAAGGAAGTCCTTCCGCACGTCAAATAAGGCCGGGACAGGAAATTTCCTGCTCCTCTCCTTTTACTCGTATTCTTAAAACGGAGGTAAACACCATGGAAAACAGAAACCTTGCAGCACTCTTCGAGCTCGGCGCCGTGATCTATCCGGATAAGGAGATCGACGCGGCGGACCGGCCCTGGTACTCCCTTCCCGGATCGAACGGGGTCTTTTTAAAAGACCTGGTGACGGGAAAAGAGACCGGCGGGAAGTTCAGTTACCACCTTGTCCGCATCGAGAAAAAGTGCGAAGTATCCGACCACGACCACGAAACACAGTGGGAATGGAACATGATCCTCCGCGGCAAAGGCACGTTCCTTCTGGGCGACAAGGAGGTCACGATCCAGCCCGGCCAGTCGTTTGCGACCCCGCCCAAAAATCACCACACGGTGAGTGCCGGTGAAGAGGAACTCTCGCTTGTCGCAGTCTTTGTGCCGGCGCTTGTGTGAACCGGCGTTTTTCGTGCGCTGCCGGGAAAAACAAACATTTTGCCGGGAATTTCCCGGTTGGGTAAAACCCGGTGGTGCAGCGGATTTTTCGGTTTTGGAGGAGTTTTCTCATGCCAACCCATGTGAACGGAAAAGACAAGGGAAGCGTCAGGCTGTTTGCGCTCTCTACCTGCCAGTGGTGCCACAAGACCAAGGAACTTCTGGAACAACTCGGTGTTGCGTTCGACTACGATTATGTCGACCTGCTCACCGGAAAAGAGCAGAACGATGTACTGGATGTCCTGGAGAAATGGAGTCCCAACGGGGCGTTTCCCACCATTGTGATCGACAACGAGCGTGCCATCCTAGGATATCGCGAAAAGGAGATCCGGGAGGCCCTTTCCGGGTGAATGGTTCATCCATTCACTCGCAGGATTCGTTGTAGTGTATAGTCCCGGGAAATCCCCGGCCATCTCAACCGCTCTTTTCATTGCCGCTGATTTGCGGCAGCCTTATTGCCCGGATCGCGCCGAGTACTACCATCATGCGGGGCGCCGGGGACGACGGGTGTCTGGGGGAAAGCGTACCGCCGGAGCCGGCCGGCCCGGAGGAGGCGCTGTCCCGTGACCTCTCTCTATGGCGGGAGCAGCTCGCCCGGAGCATTGCCCGGAACAATATCGGGATGCGGAGCAGCCGGATCGGGCTTCTCGTTAACCGGCAGGTCTTTTTCCTTCTCGCGCTCGCCATTGCAGAGGACCGGGGGCTTGTTGCCCGGGGCACGCTTCAAGCGATCGCGGAGGGAACGATCCGGTGGGAGGACACCCGGGCCGGTTTTGGCGACCCGTGGGCCGGCACCGGTGAAGAAATAAAACCCGGTGACCCGGCGCCGGTGATCGATGACGAACTGGTCCATAACATTGCAGGCCGCCTCGCCTCCCCGGACCGGCCGTACGATCTCGCAGAAATCCCGCTGGATTCGGTTGCTGCCATCCTCGACCGGTACCTCGCCCGGACAGTCCGGCGCTCCGCACCGCACCAGGCCATAGTTGTCGACCGGCCGGATTCCGCAGCCGGCCAGGCGGAAGTGTCCCCGGCTCTTGTCGGCTATGCCGTGGAACGCACTTTTGCAACCGCCATTGACGGCCGCTCCCCGTTCGATCCCCTGCCGCTCCGGGCGATCGACCCGGCCTGCGGGGCCGGGCGGGTGCTGCTCCGTGCGTTTTCTATCCTGCGAAGCCGGGGAGGAGAGCCGGAAGATATTCTCCGGGACACGATCCATGGAACCGACCCGGATCCCCACGCGGTCGCGGCGGCCCGGATCCTGCTCGCCCTTGCGGCATGCGACGGGAGGAACGCGCCCCTTTCCCCGGCCGCATTCTTTCCTGCATTCAGCGGGAACCTTCTGGTCCTCGCGGGCACGGTCCGGTGCGGGAACGGGCTCGTTGGCCCGGCCATCGCGGACGATGAATCGTGGGCGTTCTGTTCCCCGCGGGAACGCCACGCAATAAAGCCCTTCGCGTGGGAGGAGCCGTTCTTTGAGATCCTCCGGCCCGGGGGATTCGACGCGGTAATCTCCTGTCCGCCGGACCGCCCGGTGCCGGACCGCGAGTGGCTCCGGCGCTACTTCCAGCGCCATTACACGGTATACGATCCGGAGGCCGGGCTCTCCGCGTACGTGATCGAGAAAAGCCTCGCGGTACTGCGGCCCTGCGGAGTTGCCGGTGTCCTGACCGGCGGCCGCTGGCTCCATGCACGGTCGGGCACGGCGCTGCGTTCGCTCGTTCTCACCCGGCAGCCGCTGGAGATCGTAACGGCCGGAGACGATGCCTGTTTTCTCCTGCTCGAAAACACCCGGCCCTCCCGGCCGTTTACCGTCAGAAACACGGGGCCGGACCCGGTCTCTGCGGACGCGATCCGGAAAAACCCGGGCTTCCCGGTCGATCCCCGGGATCTTTCGGATGGCGGCTGGACGCTCCGCGATACCCGCAGGGAGCATCTGATGGAAAAGATCTGCAAAGGAAAGACACCGCTCGGGACGTATGTCCTGGGGGAGATCCGGTACGAGAACGTTCGCGGGCCGGCACCGGCCGGAGAGCGGAGCCGGGAGCGGATCCGGTTCTCTCCTTCGGGATTCCCTCCGCATTTTGTCCTTGCGAGGCGCCGTGCGGTCTTCGGGCCGGGGACCGGCGTCATCCCCTCCGGGAGCCGGTACCTGCTCGGGCTTCTCTCCAGCAATCTTGCCGGGTTTGTTTTTGACTGCCTCGCCAAGGCAGGAAACCCGGGGGAGCCGGTCGGGGAGATCATTGCCCGGTTCCCGGTGGCTGTCCCGGATTTCGATCTCCCGGCCGATGCTGCCCGGCACGGGCGGCTGGAAACGCTTGTGGCAGACCGGGAAACCCTTCTCCGCCAGTGTTCGCATGCCCGGTCGGAGCGGGAACAAGAGGAGATCGACCGGGAAATGGTCTCGGCAGGAAAACAGATCGATTCGCTCGTTTATGCGATTTACGGGTTTTCCGTGGAGGAGATTGCGGTCATTGAGGATCTTTCCGGACAATCTTCCGCGGACTGATAAAAAAATTCCCACAATACACTTTTACCATTATTCCAGTTTTTACCAAAAATGTTAATTTGCCATACGCTGCATTGTCCGGTGGAGTACAAAACAATGAAACACCCGGCCCGTCCGCATGGTAAACGCTCCGATAAAACCGGCGTCAGCGAACCTGCAGCGGAATATGCAGCCGGTCCCGTGGTGACCATCGATGCGACCGGGCGAATGGTCCTCCCCAAAAAAATACGGGAGCATTACGGTGCCGACCGGTTCGTGGTCCGTGAGACTGAAAAGCACATCGAACTGGTCCCGGTCAGGCCCATCAGCTCGCTTTTGGGGATACTGCCCGATCTGGACCTCAAAGCCATCTACCGCGATCACGACCGCGAGGTTGCAAAGGAGGATGAGGAGTGACCGGCATCCTCATCGATACATATGCATGGATGGAAATCTTTAGCGGCAGTGCGTGGGGTCAGCGGGCGCTCGCCTGTCTTGAGAACTATTCCCCGCAGGCGATCTCGGTGCTGACCCTGTACGAACTCCAGTACCGGCTGGAACACTTGTACGGGGAGAAAAAGACCGCGTCGCTGCTTGCCACCATTGTCGCAAACACCGATGTCCTTCCCGTGGACAGCCGGATCGCGGTTGATGCCGGGAGGATCAAAGCCGGACAGAAACGGGAGGGGACATCAATGGGAGCGGTCGACTGCCTGCTCCTTGCAACAGCCCGGGCAAACCGTCTCAAAATCCTTACCGGCGACCGGCATTTTGTCGGTTTTGAAGAAACGGTAAACGTGTAACCGGCCCCTGGCGATCTTTTTTTTATAGAATTCCTGACCGTGCGGAACCTGTCGCGTTAGTTTAAAAAAAAAGGTTAAAACCGGGAAAAGAAACGGGCCTGAAGGGATTTGAACCCTTGACCTGCGGATTAAGAGTCCGCCGCTATGCCGAACTAAGCTACAGACCCAGTTTGACCTAATAAGATGGTCAATGCCTAGGAATAAAGGTTTTGGAACCTCAGACCCCCGGCAGGCCCGAAAATTCCGGTCCGGAGAATTCCTTTATACTTACGGCAGGTACAACTTCTCCTGATATGCCTGATACCGCCGGATTTTCATCCGTTATCCCGACAAAATACTGCATCTTCGGGTGCGGGACGAACGGGTATAATATCATAGAAGAGCTCGCAAAGGAAAACGAGCGGGCAGTTATCGTCGACCGGGACGAGTCGCGCGTCCGGCACCTCCGCGACCAGAAGTACGATGCGTACGTCCGTGACATCACCGCATCCGACATGCTCGTGGGCCTTCCCGCATTCGAGATCGCGTTTGTCATGGCCGGCGATGCGGACGCGAACCTCGCCGCAGTTCTCACGATAAAGAAGCGCTACCCGGAGGTACAGCTGATCGCCCGGGCCGTGGACCCGGTGACCGGCCAGAAGCTCACGGCTGCCGGTGCGGATCTCGTGATCTACCCGCAGGAGATCGTTGCCCGGACCGCGGTATTCCAGGTCAAAAAGCAGCACGCAAGCCGGGTCTCCCAAAGGCTTTTCTCGCTCCTTGCCGGCTGGGACGGTATCCTCGGGATCATCACGCACAAGAACCCGGACCCGGACGCGATCGCAAGCGCCATGGCCCTTGCCGAGATAGCGAGGCACGCGAACTCAAAAACGCTCACCACCCGGATTTTTTATGAGGGGAACATCGGCCACCAGGAAAACCGGACGTTTGTGAACCTGCTCGATATCAAGATGGAGCACCTGACGCCCGAAGCACTCCAGAAATGCACGTACCTTGCGATGGTGGACTGCCCGGGCCCGGGCTCGAACAACGATGTCCCGCCCCAGACAAGGATCCACATCATCGTCGACCACCACAAGGATGGCAACCACCCTGCCGGCCAGGGCATGTTCACCGATATCCGGCCCGGCATCGGGGCGACCGCGAGCATCATGACCCAGTACCTTCAGGAGCTCGGCATACCGGTCGACAAACGGGTTGCGACCGCCCTTCTCTACGGGATACGGACGGACACCAAGGAATTCAAGCGGAACGTAACGCCGCAGGACCTTGGGAACGCAGCATTCCTGCTCCCGCTCACGGACGCAGACCTGCTCGACAAGATCATGTCGCCGTCCATGTCGCAGGAGACGCTGGACGTAATTGGAAAGGCGATCCAGAACCGGAAGATCCAGAGCGGCTACCTCTTCTCGAACGTCGGTTACGTGATGAACCGCGACGCCCTCCCGCAGGCGGCCGATCTCTTGATCACGCTCGAAGGCGTGAACACAGCGCTCGTGTACGGGATCACGGACACCGCGATCGTTATCTCGGCCCGGAACCGGGACATCCGCCTCCATATCGGGAATGCCCTTGCCGAAGCGTTCGGGGAGATGGGCGATGCGGGCGGCCACCCGAACATGGCGGCGGCAAACCTCCCGCTCCACTACTTCGGGAACGTGGGCGACAAAACGGCGCTCCTCGATATCGTGATCGAGCCGATCCTCCTGAAGTTCAAGAACCTCGTGGGCCTGGAAAACGAGGACAAAAAGAATGAGGAGTGAGGCGGTGCACCCCCGGCCTCACCGGGCCGGGTGAGCGAATGGAGTTTGCCGAGTGGGAGCCGCACTATGTTGAGATCCTCGCGTACTTCGGGTTCTCCCGCGAAGACGACGAGAAGGCGGCGGAGCTGCTTGCAACCCTCATCCCCCGCCGCGACGATCTCGCGGCGCTTTCAGCGCTCATCAAAAACCGCGATGTCGTGGTCTGCGGGAACGCCCCCTGTCTCGTAAAGGAACTCGAGCGGATAAAAAAAGGAAGCATTGTCCTCGCGGCCGATGCAGCGGCGGATGTCCTGTACGAACACGGTATCTTACCCGATGCGGTCTTAACCGATCTCGACGGAGCAACGGATCTCCTCTTGGAGATGAACGCGAAAGGGACGATTGTGGTCGTCCATGCGCATGGCGACAACATCCCGCTCCTCAAGCACTGGGCCCAGCGCTTTACCGGCCCGGTGGTTGCGACAACGCAGAGCACCCCGCTCCCTCATGTCCACAACTTTGGCGGTTTCTCGGATGGCGACCGTGCCGTCTTTGCCGCAGACGCTCTCGGGGCACGGACGATCACGCTCGCGGGCTTCGATCTCGACGACCGGGATGTCGACCCGGTAAAGCGGGGAAAGTTAGCGTGGGCGAAAAAACTTCTCGCCCTGATCGGCCATGACTGATGATACCGGCCGCACTGCGGTAATCCTCGACGGCTACGTGGACGAGCCGGCGTGCCTCGGCGTCCCGCCGTACGTCTCGCCGTACATCCGGACGGTCGCGGGGGTGCTCGCGGAACGCGGCTATACTCCTGAGTATTTCACCATCGACCAGCTCCGGAACGATCCGCAGCTTTTCTCCGTAGCGAACCGGGCCGGTGTGTTCGTGATGATTGCGGGGGTTACCGTACCGGGGAAGTACCTGGGCGGGACACCGGCAACGCTTACCGAGATCCAGCAGGCGGGGCACATGGTGCGGGGCCCGAAGAAACTGCTCGGGGGCCCGATCGGTTTCGGGTACGCCGGGGAGGGCGGGACAAAAGCGGTGAAGCAGGCGATCACCGGGTTCGATGCCCTCCTTCTTGGCGACCCGGCGGTTGCGCTCGACCGGTACCTTGCCGGCGGCGAGCCGAAAGGCGAGTTCGATTACGCCAAAACCGACCCTTGGAGCGTTGCGGGAGCAAAGATCATCGGACAGCACCCGGATTTCCCGTTTGTCATGTGCGAGCTGGAAACGGCACGGGGCTGCTCCCACGGGCTCTCGGGCGGCTGCTCGTTTTGCACCGAGCCGTTCTACGGGGCGCCGCGCTATCGCAGCGTTGCCGGGGTTGCCGCTGAAGTCCGGGCACTCGCGGAGAACGGGGCCGTGCACTTCCGTGTCGGCCGACAGCCGGACATCCTCGCGTACGGCGCCGGGCCCGGGGAGTTTCCCGCTCCCCGGCCGGATCTCATCGAGGATCTCTTTGGATCGATCCGGTCAGCGGCCCCGAACTTGAAAACCCTCCACATCGACAACACGAATCCCGGGACAATCGCCCGGCACGAGGAGAAGAGCCGCGAGGCGCTTGCCGCGATCATCCGGCACCACACGCCTGGCGATGTTGCCGCGTTCGGGATGGAGACCGCGGACCCGGCCGTGGTCGCGGCAAACAACCTCAAGGCACAGCCGGACGAGGTTTTCCGGGCGATAGAGATCGTGAACGAAGTCGGAGGCATACGAAACAACGGGATCCCCGAACTGCTGCCCGGCCTCAATTTTGTCTGCGGGCTTGCGGGCGAGACCCCGGCAACGTATGACAAAAACGAGGCGTTCCTCTCAAAAGTTCTCGCGGCCGGACTCATGGTGAGGAGGATCAATATCCGGCAGGTGATGCCCTTTGAAGGGACACGGGCCAATGCGGAAAACACGCTCGGGAAACACGACCGACGGTTCAAATCGTTCAAAGAGTTTGTCCGACAGAAGATCGATCTCCCCATGCTCAGACGGGTCTTTCCGGCCGGCACCGTTCTCCGCGATGTACGGATCGAAGTCCCGGGCGACATCTCGTTTGGCCGCCAGCCCGGTTCGTACCCGATCCTTGCCGGGATCCCGATAAACCTCCCGAAAGGAACCGTGATCGATGCGGTCGTGGTGGACTGGGGGATGCGCTCGGTCACCGCCCTCCCGCTTCCGCTCAATGTCAACACGATGCCGGCTTCGGTTTTGAAATGGATGCCGGGCGTGGGAAAGAAGCGGGTGGCGGCGGTGATCGCGAAAAGACCGTTTAAGGATGCGGCGGCGTTTGTAAAGGTGGCGGGGAGCTCGGAGCTGGACCGGTTTTTAGTGGTGTGAGTGGGATTTTTTTACACGTTCACGAAATGGTGAAATGTGTCAGATACTCGGATTTTTCGGGAGGATACATAACGATGGCTCCCCGCCTTAGGGGCCCCTCGCGGGGCACGGCGGGGCAAGGGACTGTACTGAGAATCGCGGAATTTTTCTGTTGATTTTTTTTCGCTGATGTTTTTTCACGGATAGAATACTGGAGAAATCGTCACGGATTTCCCGAACGGGAATTGTCTACAAATCTGCATACAAGTAATACAGCATCATCGCAACCGGGGGATGCCACAGCGGCGGGGGCGGAGGCTTGCCGGAGCCCCCAAGAGCGTCTAAAACAGTTGTTCCCGATCAGAAAAAAACCCAAAAAACGTATTGAAAAAAAAATTTCCAAGACCGGAACCGTTCAGACTTTCCTCAGTTCCGTCACTTTCAGGATATCCGTCCGCGTAACAATCCCGATAATCTTGTCGTCCTGCACGATCGGGATCCGGCCGATATTCCTCGTGGTCATGAGATGGAGCGCCTCCATCACCGGGGCATCGGGCGGGAGCGTGACAAGGTTGTCCCGCGTCATGACATCCTTGACCTGCATGGCGTCGCGGTCGATGGGCGAGGTCCGGTTCACGTCCGCAAGCGTCACCATCCCGACAAGCATATCACGGTCGGTGACGGGGAAGCCGAGGTGCTTGCTCGCATACATCATCTCCACGACTTTTGCGAGCGGCAGGTTCGCGGGGACCGCTGTTACCGTGGTCGTCATCATACTCCCCACGGTCACGTCCTGCAAAAGGAAATGGTATTTTACCGCGGTCGACTCCATGCTCGCCCCGATGTAGATGAAGAGCGCGATAAGGACAAGGAAGGGCGAGAGGAAGATAAGCCCCACAATCCCGAAGATCACCGCAAAGATCTTGCCGACCGTTGCCGCAATCCCGGTTGCCCGGTCAAGCGGCATCCGGGTCGCAAGCACGGCCCGCAGGACTCTTCCGCCGTCCATGGGAAACGCCGGGATCAGGTTGAACACGCAGAGAATGATATTTAAGAGCCCGAGATAGCCGAAGACAAAGATGAGAAGTCCCTGGTAGCCGGGATTTGCGGTCATCTCGGGGACTACGTACACGAGCCCGCAGCACACAAAGCCGAAGACAAGGCTCATGAGCGGGCCGGCAAGGGCCATCGGAAGTTCGGTTTTTGGCTCCGGTGTCCCTTCCTCCATCTGGGCGATCCCGCCGAACATCAAAAGCGTGATACTCTGCATCTTAATGCCCTTTGCCCGGGCAACGAGCGAATGGGCGAGCTCGTGGACAAACACTCCCAAAAAGAGGCCGAGGGCAACGACCGTCCCGAGGATCCACGGCATCCACCCTGTGGTGATCAGGGACGTATCGATCGGTACGTTAAAAATTTCCTTGAGCATATCGGTGGTCGGCCCAATCTCGCTTCCGATAATAAACGCAAAGAGCGGGATAACCAGAATGAAGGTATAATGAAGAAGAATCGGGATGTCAAAAAGCCGCCCGATCCGAAGAGATCCATCCATAAAGTATGGATTATCTTTTTAACCCATATGGTATATACTTTCATCTGATAACGATGGAAACCCAGATAACGGATTTATTCGGGCTCGCGATTTACACGGACAAGGGCATGTACATCGGCGAAGTCGACGATGTCGTCATTGACGTGGACTCCAAAAAGATCGAATCGCTTGTCGTAGGCAAGGTCAACGACCAGCTCTTCGAACTCAAGAACTACAAGGGCCTCAAGCTCCCGTACCGGATCATCAGCGCCATCGACGATATCGTCCTCATCCGCCACCTGCCCGGCGCATTCGCCGGATCCGGCACGATCGAGGAACAGTAAAGCCACGGTTTTTCTGGGGCAATACGGGGCGGCCGGCATCGGCAGTCCCCGGATATTTTTCTTGTTTCATCATTTGAGGGGAGGATATCGTTCATGGAAGAGCGGGAGATCTTTGCAAACCTTGTCACCGTCCCCCCGGTCTTTGTCCGGCTCGATGGCCGTGCGTTCCATGCCCTCACAAAGAAACTCGCGTTTGCCCGGCCTTTTGACGACCGGTTCAGCGGGGCAATGGAGCAGGTCTCGCGGCTGCTTGTGGCGGAGAGCGGCCTTTCCCCGGTCTTTGCCTATACGTTCTCGGACGAGATCAGCCTGTACTTCCGCGAGCTCCCGTTCTCAGGAAGGGTGGAAAAGATCGATTCGGTCGCAGCCTCGTACGCGGCAAGCGCTCTCACGCTTGCCCTTGGCGTTGACGAGCCGCTCGCGTTTGATGCCCGGATCGTGATCGCGACACCGGACATTGCGATCGAGTACATGGTCGGCCGGCAGGACGAGGCGTGGAGAAACCACCTCAATTCCTACTGCCAGCAGGCGCTCGTGTCGGAGGGGATGAACATGGCAGAAGCGGCAGAAAAGCTCCGCGGGCTTGCCTCGCAGGATCTCCACGAGATGATGCACCAGAGGGGTGTAAACCTTGCAAAGACGCCGGCCTGGCAGCGCCGGGGAATCCTCGTCTCCAAAAAACCGGTGACAAAAGAAGGCTATAACCCGATAAAAAAAGAAGCCGTGACCGTGCAGCGGAGTATGGTTGCCGCCGACCGCGACCTCCCGCTCTTTACCACTCCCGAGGGCCGGGAGTATCTTAAGGGACTGATCTGTGGTTCGTGATGGGGTAACGGTCGCCCCGGTTTCCTGTTTTTGTAGGTTTTTTTAAAGAAAACCGTATAATGGATGCGGGCGTACTTACCCCTAGCGTACCGGACAGGAACATCCGGCAGGAGCGTTACCGTCGCCATGCAGCAGGAGGGGGAGATATGCAACAGATCATCATTACCAGGAAAGATGGGGACCGTGACGTCACCAGCTGCGTTGACAAAATCGAAGACGGCGCATGGATCCGGCTGTTCAATACAACGGAGACCGAACTCAAGGATATCTCCGATGCCTGTGCGATCCCGCTCGATTTTTTAAAAGCCGCGCTCGATGAGGAGGAGCGGCCGCGTATCGATATCGAGGACAACGTGGTGCTCGTTGTCATCGACATCCCGACCATGATGGAAAACGAGGGCATCAAAACCTTAACCACGCTGCCGCTCGGGATCATCGTCACCGAGAAAAATATCGTAACGGTCTGCAAGTACGAGTCCCACCTGCTCGAAGACTTCCTGTCGGGAAAGGTCCGGCATTTTGCAACGTTCAAGAAGACCCGGTTTTTGTTCCAGATATTTTACCGGAACGCGTCCCTGTACCTGCACAACCTCCGCCAGATTGAAAAATCGATCTCGCACATCGAGTCCGAGCTCCACAAGTCCTTAAAAAACGAAGAACTTTTCAACATGATGGAGATGCAAAAGAGCCTCATCTACTTCTCGACCTCGCTCAAGAGCAACGAGGTGGTGCTCGAACGGATCATGCGGGTCAAGCCCCTGCGGATGTACGAGGAGGACTCGGATCTCCTGGACGATGTCATCACCGAGAACAAACAAGCGTTAGAGATGTCGCAGATCTACCTGCACATCTTAAACGGCATGACCGATACGTTTGCGACGATCATCTCGAACAACTTAAACATCGTGATGAAATTTTTAGCTTCAGTCACGATCATCCTCGCGGTCCCGACCATGATCGCAAGTTTCTACGGGATGAACGTAGGGGATATCCCGCTCGCCAGCCAGCCGTATGCGTTCGAGACGATCTTTATTATCTCGTTTATCATCTCGGCGGTGATGGGCGTCCTGATGTGGAGAAAGAGGCTGTTCTGATTTTTTGTTTTCCGTTTCCCGCATCCGTACCTTTTTTTAATTTCACCCGTGCCGTTCCCGCCACCATTTTTGGGACAAAGTTTTCATCCGCCAAGGGAGAGATTCGATCATGATGGAGCCGCTGCCGCTGGATAAAGTGTACCGGTTTATCGAGCCCGGGCCGGTCGTGCTCGTGACTACGGCGCAGGGAAAGGAGCGCCCGAATGTCATGGCGATGAGCTACCACATGGTCGTTGACGATGGCGATCCTCCGCTTATTGCCTGCATGCTCGGCCCCTGGGACTACAGTTACCGGGCGTTTCGCGCAACCGGCGAGTGCGTGATTGCCGTCCCCACGGTCGATCTCGCGGCAAAAGTGGTGGAGATCGGGAACTGCTCTGGTGCGGATACGGACAAATTCGAAACATTCGATCTTACCGCGCTTCCCGCAAAAAAGGTCAAAGCCCCGCTCATTGCCGAGTGTCTCGCGAACTTCGAGTGCCGGATAAAAGACGACAGCCCTCTGGAAGGCTACAACATGTTCATCCTCGAAGTCGTTGCTGCCTGGGTCGATCCGGAACGAAAGGAGCGTCGGATGATCCATCACCGGGGGAACGGGACGTTTGTAGTGGATGGGCGGGTGCTCGACCTCAAAAAGAAGATGACCCGGTGGCCGACGTATACCCGGGACTGAGTGCGGTCAGATCCCCGGTACCAGAAAACCGGCCGGTGCCCCCCCAAAAAAAAACCTGCCGTTTTCGATCCCAACCCTTTTTTTGTTTCGGGATAAACTCCTCGCTGGAGAGGGGTTTTCCCGGGCCCGGTGACTGAGCCGGTCCCGGAAAAGCCCTGGGATACATGCTTGAAATTGCCGTCCTTATTGTCCTGTTCGCGTTCGCCTTTACGTTCACGAACGGGTTCCAGGACGCAAGCTCGATAGCCGCGACCTTCATTGCGTCGCGATCCGCATCCCCGAAAGCCGGCATCCTGCTCGTTTCTGGCATGTCGTTTCTCGGCGCAATCCTTGGCGGGAGCGCGGTCGCGTTCACGCTCGCGGGGCTCGTTGTCCTCCCCTCGGTCGACGCAATGCTCGTTGTCCTTCTTGTCGCCCTGCTTGCGGCAAGTTCCTGGAATATCATCACCCGGAGGTTCGATCTCCCGTCATCGTCAACGCACGGCCTCGTGGGCGGACTTATCGGAGGCGGGATAGCGGCCGCCGGCGCGGGCTGCGTTACCTGGGGGTTTGACGAACTGCTCTCGCCCGCCCACGAACTCACGGGACTTTCCCTGATCCTCGTCTTCTTTGTGCTCTCGGTCCTGATCGGGTTCTTCGGCAGCTACCTCATGTTCCGGGTAACGGACGTCCTTCTCCGGAACGCAAAGCGGTCCGTCAACACCACGCTCGTCCGGCTCAACTGGATCGCCGCAGCGGTCATGGCGTTTTTCAATGGTGCGAACGACACCCAGAAACAGATGGGGATCATCGCGGTGGCCCTTGCAGCCGCCGGCGGGGCCGCGGTAGCTGACGTCCCGTTCTGGGTGCGCTGTACCTGTGCAGTCCTGCTCGCGGCCGGCACGGTCTCCGGCGGCTGGGGGATCATGAAAACTCTTGGTAACCGGATCTTCAAGATGTCGCCGGTCCATTCGTTCGATTCGCAGTTTTTTTCTGCGGCCTCCCTTGGCCTCTCCACCGTTGCGGGAGCGCCGGTCTCCTCCACGCAGGTGATCACCATGTCCGTTCTCGGGGTCGGGGCTGCCCAGAACCCGCGGAAAGTGCGGTGGTCGACGGGAAAGAAAATCCTCATTGCCATGGCGGTAACTATAATCGTAACTATGGGAATCGCATTCGCCCTTTACCGGATCGTTGCACCGTTTGCGGGGGTGTGAGCCGGAATGGCAAATGAGGAAAAGCCCGGAAATAAACCGGCCCGGTCCCGGCTGTTTGCGGAGATCTTTCCCCGGGATTACGATTTCGAGGATATGCTGGCGCTGCAGGCAGACCGGACGGTGGCCGGTGCCGCGGCCCTTGTTGCGTGGCTCGGGGCCGATCCCCGCGGAGACCCGGCGGAGCTGGTACAGATCGAGGCCGATGTCGATGCGATGCGCAGGGACCTGGAAGAAAAGCTCATCAGTTCCTTTTCCACGCCGTTTGACCGGCAGGACATCTATTCCATCTCCCGGCAGATGGACTATATTCTCAACGCGGCAAAAGAGACAGCCATCGAGATGCGGGCGTTCGGTGTTGCTCCCGATGGCCCGATCCTCGATATGGCCCGGGCGCTTCACACCGGGGCGTCCAGCGTTGAAAAAGCGATCCGGTCCTTAAACTCCGACAACGGGCATGCCGAGGCCGCGATCCGTCAGGGTCGGGAGGCGTACCATGCCATCGAGAACACGTACATCGGGGCCATGACCGATCTCTTCCGGACCAGCGATGCCATGGCGGCGCTCAAGACCCGGGAGATCTACCACCACCTGCGGGACGGCGGCCGGGCACTCCGCACCACGCTCGATATCCTGCACAATGCGCTGATCGATATCGCGTAAGGGGTCATGGGGACTATGGGTATTCCGGGCCCGTTTTGAGGCCCGATTGCCCGGCTCCTGTTTTTTCGCTCCCCCCAAAACCCCGCAAAACGCACCGTTTCGGTTCGTGTGGAAAACAAGCCTGAATTTAGCTCGGTTTGCCGAAATTCGCCCGGTTTCGATGTCAGATAACAGGTATTGGCGGCCTCCGGGCAGAGGATATTTTTTGCAGGTGTTTTCCATCAGGGGATCCCGAAAAAGACCAAAAGAAGACGAATATGGGGATCATTTTTTCGGGGGAGGTTTTCGGGATGCAGATTTTCAGATGCGGGATGTCCCGGACCAGGGGATCCGGACCCATGAAATACCTGTGATCTCCCTGAACAATGCCGGAGGAACATCTCCGTCGGAGACCGGACCCTGTATGTGGAGTCCTGTCAGCGAAAAGGGGACGAAATCGCAAAAAAGGGGGCCTAATTCGGGTACCCGGTGCGGTTTTCCCGTCGTAAAAAAAGGGGCCCAAACAGGCCCAATTGGACGGCCGATATTTTCCCGGACGGGCTACGGTATGTGAAACTGAAAAGAAGGGCTGTTTTGGGTGTGAACCAAGAATACCAGCAATTCAGGATTTTTCCCGATGTACCCGTACGGGAAAAAACCTCAATCCTCCGGTTTTGTTCTTGAGCATAACTATAATATTTCCGACCCCCATGTGTTCTTCATGAAAGTCGTCTCACGGATTGTTCTGGATCCCACTGTCCTTGCCGGCAAACCGGTGATCCGGGGGACACGGATCTCTGTCGATCTCGTTCTCGAACTCCTTGCATCCGGCTGGCAGGAAGCAACGATCCTCGAAGAATATCCGGGACTTGAACATGAGGATATCCTTGCGTGCATCAGGTACGCTTGAAAAAGTTGTCCCGGTAAAAAGCAGGTCTGTTCTGCGTCCCTGTTACATGAGAAGCCCTGATTTGTTCTCTCCCCGCTCCAGAGGGAATCCTTTTTAGGTCTCGCATCCCCACTATCATTTCAAAGAATATTATGGCGCAACCGGATATTTATCAGCTGATCCATTTGAAGAGAGAGGAGATCTCCTCTCTCGCGGGGAAGTACGGTGCTTCCCATATACGGATCTTCGGCTCGGTTGCGCGTCACACGGCAGATGAAAAGAGCGATGTCGATTTTCTTGTCGAGCTCGCGCCGGGACGAACCCTTTTTGATCTTGGTGGGTTTGCGTACGATCTTGAAAAGTTACTGGGAAGGCCGGTGGATGTCTGTACCGTTCCCCTCCTGCGGGAACCGATCAGAACGAGGGTTGTCTCAGAAGCGGTTCCCTTATGAGAGATGACCGATTGCGTTTTCTGGACATGGCAACCTCCATCAGGATGATTGAGAAATATACGTCAGCCGGAAAACCGGTTTTTGAGGGGGACGAGCTTATCCAGACTTGGGTTGTCCACCATCTTCAGATCCTTGGGGAAGCTGCCCGTGGAGTTTCAGAGGAGTCGCAAGCGAATTATCCTCAAATCCCCTGGGGAAAGATCATCGGTTTCCGCAATATCCTTGTCCATCATTATTTTGCGGTCAATACTGACGAGATCTGGGCGGTTGTCCAGATAAACCTCCCTCCGTTAAAACGTGAACTGGAAAAAATCCTTGCACAGTATCCGGCCGGTGAATGAAAGGGCATCCAAAAAAAGGCCAAAAGAATACCGATAGTGTGGATCTTTTTTTCAGGGGAGGTTTTGGGATGTCGGGGTTATGGGGGCTTCCCCCTCCTTAAACTGCCACTCCATCAAATACTGTTCGGTGCAGGGGAAATGATTTCCCCTGAGCAAAAAAAAATGAAAACTTTTCTTACGCAGCCTTCGAGATCCCAATGGTCATCGCGATCCCTTCGACATCCCAGTCTTTTATGAGCGCGTAAGCAGTGCCGGCCAGCTGCACAGCATTATGGAGCGAGAACTCCTTTGCCCGGACCTCTTCGGCAATCCCGGGCTTCCAGCTCTTGCCCACAAGCCCGCAGACCCGCTCATCCTTTACCGCCACATCGACCGTGATGAAATCCTCGACCGCGAGATCGAGCTGTCGGCGCATCTCCTGGATCCGGCGGATGATCTCCCGGGCATAGCCTTCCGCTTCGAGATCTGGCGTGAGGGCCACATCCACGTACACGGTCGCGTCCTCCATCGGGGCCGAGAAGACATCGGCCGGGAGTTTCTCGGTAAAGGTCACGTGATCGGCACCGATCTCGAACTTCGCGCCGTCTTTTTCCAGCATGTAAGTCTGGCCGGCATCGACTGCGGCCCTGATCGCGTTCCCGTCCGCTGCTTCGATGAGGCCCTTGACCGTAAACGAATTCTTCCCGAATCCTTTGCCGAGCGCCTTCATCACCGGCTCCGCGTGCCAGCCGATCCGCTCCCAGCGGCCCATCACGACCGTGACTTTGCGGGCATTGGCCCTGTCCATGCAGATCGCGTTAAGCCGGGCAACTGCGTCCTTTACCTCGGGCTTTGCCGTCACGATCACGACCTCGCCCACCGGCCAGCGCAGTTTCCTCTTTCCCGCCTGCCGGGCGTTCTGCACCGCGTCATCGAACGAGCGGGCGAGCTCCATCGCGTGTTCGAGCTCGCGGTTTACCAGCGCATCGTCGCAGGCCTGCCAGTCGAGCATGTGCACGCTTTCGGGATCGTGAGCGCACCGGAGGTTCCGGTAGATCTCTTCGGTGATGTGCGGGGCAAACGGCGCCATGATGCCGATGAGCCGGCGCATCACGTAGTAGATCGTCTCGTAGGCAAAGACCTTCTCTTTCGATTCGCCTTCGAGCCACATCCGGGGCCGGACCAGCTGGACGTACCAGCGCGAGAGGTCTTCGAGAATGAAGTTGAGGATCTCCCTTGTTGCCCGGTGGAGCTGGCATTCCTTTGTCGCTGCATCCACGATCCCCGCAACCGTGTTGATGCGGGAGATAATCCACCGGTCCTCGTCCGGGAGCTCGCGGAGGTGGGAGCGGACGAACGTTCCGTCCCACTTCCCGTCCTTTGCCTCCGGCTCGAACTTGTCGAGGATCATGTACGGCATCGGGAAACGGTACACGTTCCAGAGGATGTTTACCGTCCGGTTGACGGTCGAGACCCCGTCCCAGTTGAACTTTAAGTCGTCCCACGGTGCGGATGACGAGAGCACGTAGAGCCGGAGCACATCCACGCCGACTTTTGCGATCACTTCCTCGGGAGCGACAACGTTCCCGAGACTCTTTGACATCTTGCGGCCATCGGCATCGAGCGCAAAGCCGTGCATGCAGACGCTCTTGTACGGAGCTTTCCCAAACGCAATCGTGCTCGCGCCGAGCTGCGAGTAGAACCAGCCCCGGGTCTGGTCCTGTCCTTCGGTGATAAAGTCCGCGGGCCAGAGTTTTTCGAACTCCTGTGTTTTTGCCGGGAAGCCGACCGTTGCCCACGACGCGACCGCGGAGTCGAACCAGACATCGAAGATGTCGTCAACCCGCTTCATCGTGCCGCCGCACTCGCAGGGGATCGTGACCTTGTCCACAAACGGGCGGTGGGGATCGGGAACCTTCTCTCCGCTCGCCTTTTCGAGTTCCGCAATCGTGCCGATGACCCGGTACTTGTCGCACTTGTCGCAGACCCAGACCGGGATCGGGATGCCCCAGTAGCGCTGCCGGGAGATACACCAGTCCCGGGCCTCCTTGATCCAGTCGTAGAACCGGGCGCTGCCGGCCCATTCGGGATACCACGTGACTTTCTTGACCTCGGAGAGCATGAGGTCGCGGATCTCCGAAGCTTTCAGGAACCACTGCGAAGTAGCCCGGAAGATGATCGGCGTCTTGCAGCGCCAGCAGTGGCCGTAGCGGTGGGTGATCTTCTCGGTTGCGAGCAGCTGTTCGCCAAGGGCATCGAGCACGTCCTGGTTTGCGTCCCGGACGAATTTGCCGGCAAAGATGCCGGCCTCGGGCCGGAACTTCCCCGCCCCGTCCACCGGGCAGACAATGGCGAGTTTTTCCTTTGTCCCGAGCACGTAGTCGTCCCACCCGTGACCCGGGGCAATGTGCACCATACCGGTGTTCTCCATTGCAACAAAATCCGCGGCAACGACCCGGTGGGCGATTTCCTTCTGGAGCGGAACCTTGTCAAGGAGCGGGGAATCGTATTCCCAGCCAACCAGTTCGGCGCCTTTCTTTGTTTCGAGGACGTCGAACTTCTGGTACCGGCCTTTTTTCAGCACGGACTTGACGAGGTCTTCTGCGATCCAGAGGAATTCTTCGTGCCCGTTCTTTTCTGCATGGACGCGGGCGTACACAAACTCCTTTCCCACCGCGACCGCAACGTTTGCGGGGAGCGTCCAGGGCGTTGTCGTCCAGATCACGAGGTACTCGTCTGCTTTTCCCTTGATGGGGAACTTCACAAAGACCGAGGGGTCGGTCTCGTCCCAGTATTCGACCTCGGCGTCCGCGATCGCCGTCTCGCACCGGGGGCACCAGTTCACGACCCGGTACCCGCGTTCGAGCATTCCCTTCTCCTGCGCTTTCGCGAGCGTCCACCACGCCGCCTCAACGTACCAGGGCTTGATCGTCTGGTAGGCATTCGGGAAATCCATCCAGATCCCGAGGTTCTCGAACTGGGCGTCCATCAGTTCCTTGTTCTTTACCGCAAACTCCCGGCATTCGTTGATGAACTTCTCGATCCCGAAGGTCTCGATATCCTTTTTCGAGACAAAGCCCAGCTTCTGCTCGACTTTCACCTCAATCGGGAGACCGTGCATATCGTACCCGGCACGGTCGATCACGTTTTTCCCGTTCATCCGGTGGTAGCGCAGGATCGAGTCCTTGAGGATCTTGTTCCACGCGGTGCCGAGATGGATCTGGCCGGTGGTATACGGCGGGCCGTCGACAAAGAAGAACGGCTTACCTATGCTGTGCTGCTCTTTTACTGCCTGGTAGGTTCCGTGGGTGCGCCAGTACTCCTGCACCTCACGCTCGATATCTTTCGCGGAAAAGTTCGCGGTGACTTCCTTCAAGTATTATCCCTCAGGTGTACCGGTTCTGGACGCCCGGTTGTACCGGTATGGGTTGGCGGTATAAGGTCAAAGTAGTTTTCCCGGGAAATGCCATGCAAAGGGCGGGTATATTCCGGTATTGTTAAATATCACGCCGGGTACGAACTTTGTACAATGTACCGCGTCCTCTGCGTAGACGACGAACCGGCAATTCTTGAAATATCGAAACTCTTCCTGGAGCGGACCGGTACGTTTACTGTCGATACGGCAGAGTCGGCAGAGGATGCCCTCCGGCTGCTTGTATCCGGATCGTACGATGCTGTCGTGTCCGATTACCAGATGCCCGGGATGGACGGGATTACCCTTTTACAGAAGATCCGCAGGAAGTGTGGCGATCTCCCCTTTATTCTCTTTACCGGCAGGGGGCGGGAAGAGGTGGTCGTGCAGGCAATCGACAGCGGCGCGGATTTCTATCTCCAGAAAGGGGGCGAGTCGAAGGCGCAGTATGCCGAGCTCGCGCACAAGATCAAAAAAGCCGTTGAGCGCAAAAAGGCGTGGGAAGCGGTCCGCACCAGCGAGGAGAAGTACCGCGAACTCGTGGAGAACGCAAACAACATTATCCTGAAATGCGACCGTGACGGGAATATCACGTTTTTTAACGAGTACGCCCAGCAGTTTTTCGGGTACACAAATGCAGAGATCCTCGGCAGCCCCATGGTCGGTACCATCGTCCCGCCCACGGAGTCCGAATCGGAGCGTGACCTTGCGCTGCTGCTCAAAAATATCGTGGACCGCCCGGAAGAGTTTACCCATAACGAGAACGAGAATATCAAAAAGAACGGCGAACGGGTCTGGATCCAGTGGTGGAACAAGCCCCTGTTCGATGCCTGCGGCGCGTATACCGGTATGCTGAGCATCGGTACCGATATGACCGCGCAGAAAAAGATCGCAGCGGCACTCAAAGAGAGCGAGGAGCGGTACCGTTTTCTCGTGGAGAATGCACCCCTGTCCATCACGGTTGTCCAGGGAGACAGGACCCGGTTCGTAAACCGGTTCGGCCTGGATGCCAGCGGGTATACCCGGGAGGAGATACTGTCGCGTCCTTTCCTGGATTTTGTCCATCCCGAGGACCGCGGACTCGTGTACGCGAACCACAACCGCCAGATGAAGGGCGAGAAGGTTGCGGGGCTGTATTCGTTTCGGGCCCTCATGAAGTCCGGTGAATCGCGGTGGTACGACATCAAGTCGGTGCCGGTAACGTGGAACGGCGCACCTGCCACGATGAACTATTATATCGATGTCTCCGAGAGAAAGAGCATCGAGGACACGCTTCATTCGGTCAACGGAAAACTCCTCCTCCTCTCGCGCATCACCCGGCACGATCTCGGCAACCAGATTACCGCTCTCCGCGGGTTCATCGACCTCTCCCGGGCGCATACAGGAGATCCCGGGCGACTTGCCGGTTATCTCGAACGAATGGAATCGATCGCCGGCACCCTTTCGGAGCAGCTGCAGTTTACCCGGGATTATGGCGAGCTCGACCTGATGTCCCCGCAATGGCTCAACCTCGGGGAGGTCTTTGAAAAAGTGGCGGCCCAGCTCCCCCTTGACGAGGTCTCGCTCAGCCTGCCGGAAAAGAACCCGGATATCTATGTCGATCCCCTCTTCTCCAAGGTCTGCTACAACCTTATCGAGGACTCGCTTCGGTACGGCGGCGAGCAGCTGACGGAGATCTCGGTTGCGGCAGAACCCGGCGATCAAGGGCTCATCGTCACGTACGCGGACAATGGCATCGGGGTTCCGGATTCTGACAAGGAACGGATCTTCGATATGGGTTTTGGGAAAAATACCGGGTTTGGCCTCTTTTTGTCTCGGGAGATCCTCGCCTTAAACGGGATCACGATCCGGGAGACCGGGGTTTTTGGCCGGGGTGCCCGGTTCGAGATCGCTGTGCCGGAAAAAGCCTGCCGTTATCCTGCAGCCTGAACTCCCGATCCCGTGGCGCAAAAACCGCAACCTATCTATAATATTTTTTATATATGGGAGTCCATGAAGCAGTCTCATCTTCTTCTGGGAATCGCAGCACTGGTCGTCCTGTTTGCCGTTGCTGCCGGCTGTACATCGACAACATCCGCCCCGGCGGCCACTCCCGCCCCCACTGCCGACGCTACTGCTGCACCGGCAACATCATCTGCGGCCGCAACGGCCCAGGCCACTGCCGCGTCGTCCGGGATCGACACAAAAGTCCAGGTTCATTTCAACGATTATACCTGCATGGATATCCAGAAATGGCTGGGTGTCGAGTATCTCTATCCCGATGAAAAGTATACGATCTGGGCCACGACACCCGGTTCGATCTCTCCCAACCTGCTCGTGGTGGACGTAACGGACAACACGAAGTTCGTATCGGTCAAGCCCTCGTGGGATGCGGTTCATAAAACCTGGGTGTACGACGGGCTGGTCCCTCTCGTGAAGATCTTTGACATCACCTCGCCCCAGACCAAGACCTTAACGATCAAGGATCAGGGCAAGTATTACCTCTGCATCGATGACCGCAAGGAGACGGGTACGAGCGATGAAATCTACCAGGTGCCGGTGAAAGTGACCCGGGCCTGAACCTTTTTTATCGGTCTCTTTTATTTTCCCGCCGGGTCGGGCGGCACAGAATTTTTGCCGACCGTCACGTCTTTATGGATCCGGGGGGATGCTGTTATCGTGAAGTGCATGTGCGGCGGTATCCTGCCGGCATGAAAAAGTATTGCATCATCGGGAGAGGATCATGGAATTGTCGTCATACCCGGTCCTTATCGGGGGAAAAAAGAAGGTAACGCAGGAGATTGCAAAAGTCCGGTTCCCATACACCGGCGAGGTGTACGCAGAGGTCTGCCAGGCCGGATCGGTCGAGATCAAGGAAGCTGTTGCAGCGGCCTGCCGGGGTTTCGAGGAGACCCGCCGGCTTCCCGCCCATGCCCGGGCACGGATTCTCGATACCCTTGCCGGCCGGATCCACGAACGGGCGGACGAGCTCGCAGAAGTCCTTGTCATGGAAGGCGGCAAGACCCGGAAGTTTGCCGCAACAGAAGTTGCCCGGGCCGAGACAACGGTCCGGACCGCAGCCGAGGAGGCAAAACGGATCTACGGCGAGATCATCCCGCTCGACTGGGGGAGCGACAGCGAGGGTCGGACCGGTTACCTCCGGCGCTTCCCGCTCGGGCCGGTGCTCGGGATCGTGCCGTTCAACTTCCCGCTCAACCTCGCATGCCACAAACTCGCTCCCGCGATCGCGGCCGGGAACTCCGTCATCCTCAAGCCATCGTCAGCGACCCCGGTCTCCTGCCTGCTCCTCGGGGATATGGCAGTGGAAGCCGGGCTGCATCCCGATGCCATCAGCGTGCTTCCCTGCCCGGCCGGCAGGGCCGAGCAGCTCGTAAAGGATCCCCGGATTGCGTATCTCTCGTTTACCGGCAGCTGCCCGGTCGGGTGGCACCTCAGGGAGATTGCGGGAAGGAAAAAAGTAGGTCTCGAACTGGGCGGGAACGCAGCCGTGATCGTGCACGAGGACGCGAACCTCGCGTACGCCGCTTCCCGGATCGCCACGGGCGGTTTCAACAATGCCGGGCAGGTCTGCATCTCGGTGCAAAGGGTGTTCATCCACCGCCCGGTATACGAGAAAGCCCGCGACCAGATCCTTGCTGCGGTAAAAAATCTCCACTTCGGCGATCCCCGGGACCCGACAACCGATATCGGCCCGATGCTCGACCGGGTCAAGGCCGAGCAGGCGTATGCAAAAGTGCAGGACGCAATCCGGCAGGGCGCAAAATGCCTCTGCGGCGGCACACTCGAAGGCACGATGTTTGCCCCGACCGTGCTCGAAGGCACAACCCCCGGCATGCGGGTGAACTGCGAGGAGGTCTTTGCACCGGTGATCTCGCTTCATCCGTACGACACGTTTGCCGATGCGATCCGGATGGCAAACGACGGGGAGTACGGGCTCCAGGCGGGCGTCTTCACGCAGGATATCGGGCGGGCGTTTTCTGCGTTCGAGGAAATGGACGTTGGCTGCATGCAGGTCAACGACATTCCCACGTTCCGCGCCGACCACATGCCGTACGGCGGGGTCAGGGGATCCGGCACCGGCCGCGAAGGGCCGCGGTACGCGATCGAAGAGATGACCGAGCTTAAGCTGCTCGTGATCAACCGTCAGGGCGGGGCGGAGTAAGAAAAAGTTTTTCCCGGCCGTTTCACTCGTACCGGACGAAATCCGGTGCAAACATCTTCATGAGTTCCTCGATCCGGGCGAATGCCTTCTTGTGGTCGATGTAGAGCCGGAACGAGGAGTTGTCCTTTTTTTTGACCAGCAGGTATCCCGAGAGAAGTACGGGTTTTTTCAGGATAATCGCTGCAATCTCCTCTTTTTTTGCGGAAAACATGCAGCCGTTCTCCAGTTCGCCCAGCGTCCGTTCGCGGGTGTCCAGTGCCGTTCCGAACAGTTCGTCCATGAGAAACGTCCCGAACTGGAGGTCCTTTGAGGCATTCGCGTCGAGCTCCGGGATCCGGATCACAAACATCCGCCGGGTGGTGGCATAGACGCCGTACCCTCCGCCAAGGGAACCGATCGCACCGGCAAAGGTGCTCCCGCTGCCGTCCCCTGCGACCTTGAGGGTCGGGCTCGCGATCCCGCCGAGATAGTTCTCGGCAGCTTTTTGATCCGTACGGGGCTCGCCGATCGTGATCACCTCGATGACCGCGAGCAGCCGGCCGGCATTATCGTACACCGGGGAGCACTTGCCCCACATGAGCACGGGCTTTCCCTTTATGGAAATATGTTCCAGTTCGCCGATCAGCGTCTCGCCGTCCCGTTTTGCAACCGGCCGCCCCTCTTTTTTTACGCCCGGGGGGGAAGGGAGCATGTTGTCGACCAGCATCGGGGCACGCTTCCCGTAGAACGGGACGCCGTATTCCTGCCCGCCCTTCCCGACCATGTCGACTGCCGCAGCACCGGTCAGTTCGGCGAGCTTTTTGCTCCATGCAAGGACCACGCCGTTTTTGTCCACGGCAAAGACCGGGGCTTCGAGCGACTGGAGGGTGGCGACCAGTTCGTAGAGTTCATCGTTTTTTTCCGCATCGCCTCCGGCAGGGACGTGGGCGGCCGGGATTTTTTCACCAGCGCCGATCTTCCGCAGGGAGCCGGTATCCCTCCCGCCGAGCTGGTACTCCTGCGGCTCGCCTTCGGCCGAGAAGAACGCGTGGTAACTCCATTCGAGGGTTACCGCCCGGCCCTCACCGGCAAGGACATGGTGCAGGAGCAGGCAGTCCGGCACTTCCGGGGAGAGGGCCCGCAGGCAGCCGAGAATTTCTTCCCGTTCTGCCGTTGGTACGTAATTAAAAAAATTCTCCTGGACGAGCTGGCGGTACGGTTTTCTGAACAGATGGACACAGGGCTCGTTCACAAACGTGAGTTCGCCGCCCGGCCTGATCCGGCAGATGAGTTCGGCACTGTTGTCAACAACCGAGTTGTAGAACCGGGCCCAGCTGACCAGCTCGAACTCGGCGTTCTTCTGCGGGATGCGGGTGCGGAGGAAATCGATAAGGCGCGGGACCTCGTCGGCCATGTCCGCACCTTTCTGGAGGTAGTAGTCCGCTCCCGTATTGAGGGCGTCCCGTGCGATATGGGCAAGCCTTTTAGCCGTTGCTACGACAAAGACCGACTGGCCGCCCCGGGACCGGACTTCCCGCAGAAGGGAGAGGCCGTCCATGTCCGGCATCGAGTAATCCGCAATGATCGCATCGAAATACTGCCGGTTGAGGAGGTCGAGCGCATCGGTGGCGGTCGCCGCTGTAGTGACAGCGAGATCCGGTTCCTGTTCGAGCCGGGTCTTAAACACGTCAAGAAAGAGCGGCTCGTCATCAATGCAGAGAAGGGAGATTGCCTGGGACATAACGACCCCCGCGTTCGTGTACCTTTCAGAGTCTGGAAGTTTATCTTAAAAAAATTATTTAAATTATCTTTATGTGTCTGTGACTATCCTTCTAACCTTTATAAAAAGCAGGGCACGAAAAACGGCTCCTGCCGGGAGCCCGGGAAGAGTAAAAAGTTACCAGGGGATGATCTCTACCCGGCTTCCCTTCTCAAAACCCTCGCTCTCTGCCGGGACCCGGAGCACGCCGTCGCTGTTCGCGAGCGTGTTCAAGAGGCCGGACTTACCAAAGAGCGGGGTTGCGATCCCGTCTTTGAGCGAGACCCGGAGGAAGTCCTCCCGCCCCTTTGTCGAGGGCACGTTCATTGCAAGGGTCGCGGGGATCGTAACCGGGTCCGGTGCGGCGTTCCCGGTCATGCCGTCGAGCAGGTGCCGGACAATGGCAACGAGCACGACAAAGGTTGCGGCCGGGTGGCCGGGCAGGCCGATCACCGGTACGGTACCGACCCTGCCGATGACCGTGGGCTTGCCCGGCGCGATCGCCACGCCGTGGACAAATACCTTCCCCATCCCGGCGATCACGACTGCGGTCATGTCCCGGTCATCCTTCGAGCTTCCCCCGGATATCAGGATTGCGTCGCACTCGCGGGCGGCCGTGGCAAGCGCAGCCCCGAATGCTTCCCGGTCGTCGCGGACAATGCCGTAACTGACCGGGACGCACCCGTGGTCCCGGACAAATGCTGCGATAACAAAACTGTTGACATCCCGGACCTGTCCGGTCGCGGGAACCTGCGTCACCGGTACGAGCTCGTTACCGGTGGAAAGGATGCCGATCCTGGGTTGTTTTGTGACCGGCACCTCCGCACACCCGACCGCGGCGAGGACGCCGAGGTCCTGTGCCGAGAGCCGTCGGCCTTTTTCGAGGACTACCTCGCCTTTTTTGAAATCCTCGTTATAGCGGATGACATTTTCTCCGTCCGCTGCCGGTTTTTTTATCAGAATGCTGTCCCCGAACGGCTCGGTATTCTCAGCCATCACCACGGCGTCGGTGCCCTCCGGGAGAATCCCGCCGGTCGGGACATATGCGCATTCGCCCGGCTGTATGGTATAGTCTGCGGAATTTCCCATCAGCACCCGGCCTTTGAGGGCAAGGATCGCCGGCGCAGACTCCCCCGCCCCTGCCGTATCCGCCGCCCGCACTGCGTACCCGTCCATCACGGACCGGGTAAAGCCGGGTATATCGATATCCGATGCCATGTCCCCGGCAAGCACCCGGTCCTGTGCTTCGTTGAGGGAAATACATTCTGATTTTGGCGCAGTGGCAAGACTTTTTGCAACCTCGATGGCCCGTTTGACCGGGACAACGGATAAAAAGAGGCTCATGGCGACCCGATCACTTGAAGCAGCCGAGCTGGCAGCCGCGGATCTTGATCCCGTGGGAGTTGGCGTATTTTCCGATCTCTGCAAGGGTGATCTGGTGTTTTTCCGCGATCGAGCATGCCTGGCTGCAGGTCAGGACCTGGGTGATGCCGGCTTCCTGCAACGCCTGTGCGATCTGGTCTTTTTTCTGTGTGTCCATGGTAACAATCACCTGTGTCGTAGGGTCAAATAAGCGTTATGAACAGGGACCATTTGTACATGAGATTTTTATACGAGGCTTATTCGCCCCCGGGCACCTACCGGATCATCATGAAAGTGGCACTGGTCAATTCAAGGCAGGACCTTGCGGGCTGCACGATCCGGCGCCATATCGAAGAGATCCTGGGCGGGGGCGCTGTCCCGGATACGGGGCGGACGTACGAATTTTTTGGAGTTGACGGTCGGCTCATCCACGCTGAGGGGATCGATGCCGGGACCGGGGCCGATCTCGTGATCTTTCTCTCCCGGCATTCGAGCGTCAACCCGGTGCCGGTGCTCACCGTTCACGTTACCGGCAACTACGGGGTCGCGGAACTCGGGGGAAGCCCGAAGACCCTTGCCCCGGCCGCACCCGCGATGATGCACGCGGTGCTCAGGTCGCTTGCCCGGCACTGTCCGGAAGGATACCGGGTCTCGTATGAGGTTACGCACCACGGCCCGACCGCGCTCACCATACCCTCGTTCTTTGTGGAGATCGGGAGCACGGAAAAGGAATGGGGCGACCCGGTTGCCGGCCGGGCAGTAGCCGAAGCCGTGCTCGATGCCATTCCCCTTGAGGATGCCGTCCCGCTCATCGGTTTTGGCGGGACGCACTACGCGGTGCGGGAGACGGAGATTGCTCTTGCCACCCGGGGGGCGTTCGGCCACATCGCAAGTTCGCAGCGGCAGGTCCCGGTCATTGACGAGGCAATAGCCCGGCAGATGATCGAAACGACCGGGGCGGCTGCCGCGTACATCGACCGGAAGTCTCTTGCCCGCGGCGATTTCGACCGCATTGCCGGCATCCTCGACCGGCTCGGCATCCCCCGGCTCTCGGAAAGCGAGATCGCCTCCCTTGGCCGGCTCCCGTGGGAAACCTACCGGGAAGTACGGGCCCTTGCCGCCACGCTCGGGGCCGGCACCCGGTGTTATGTCCACGCCCTTTCAGGCTCCGGCCCGCTTGCGCTGGTCTCCCTCGACCCCGTGCTCGTGGCGGAAGCAGCAAAGGCCGGGGAGGCAGAACTCATCGCCGGCATGGAACCGCTTTCGGTTGCCCGGCTCGCAACGCAGGATAACCGGATGCTCCCGCAATTTGTCGTTTTTTCCAAAAATTCTTCGGAAATAATAAATGCTTTAAATACATTGTGCGTAAAAATCATACGTAACAGGGAAATCACTGCGACGGAGAATGATGACCTGATCGTGAAAAAGGTCCGGTTCGACCCCGCAAAAGCGCGCGCACTCGGGGTGCCGGCCGGCCCGGCCTACCGCCAGCTTGCCTCCGGGCAGGCAGTCGAATGCGGGGGCCGGATCATTACTCCGGACGAAGTCTCTGTCGCAACCGAGACCAGGATCCACATCCCGGGACTGGAGAACCATTCATGAGATCGATTGTTGAAGAGGCACTCACAAAAGCGAGGGACGAGACAGCTGCACCTTCGCAGAACAACGAGGATCTTGATCAGATCTTAAGCGAACTCAAGACCGAGATCACCGTGATCGGCTGCGGTGGCAGCGGGTCCAACACCGTCACCCGCATGATGGAAGAGGGCATCCACGGCGCAAAGCTCATCGCCATCAATACCGATGCCCAGCACCTGATCCGGACCCACGCCGACCAGCGCATGCTGATCGGCCGGCAGCGGACACGCGGCCTCGGCGCCGGGTCCATCCCGCAGATCGGCGAGGAAGCCGCGCTCGAAAACGAGCAGGAGATCCGCGCCATGGTCTCTGGCTGCGACATGGTCTTTATCACGGTCGGCCTCGGCGGCGGTACCGGGACCGGTTCCGCTCCCGTAGTGGCGAAAGCCGCCCGGGAAGAAGGCGCGCTCACCATCGCGGTCGTCACCCTGCCTTTTGCCTCCGAGGGTGCGATCCGGCTGGAGAACGCAGAAGCCGGTCTCGAACGCCTCCGGGATGTGGCGGATACGGTTATCGTGGTCCCGAACGACCGGCTGCTCGAAGTCGTCCCCAAGCTCCCGCTTTCAGCCGCTTTTAAGGTCTCTGACGAGGTGCTCATGCGGGCGGTCAAGGGAATCACCGAGCTCATTACTATGCCGGGCCTCGTGAACCTGGACTTTGCCGATGTCAGGACCGTTATGGAACGCGGCGGCGTTGCCATGATCGGCATGGGCGAGAGCGATTCCGAAGACAAGGCGGTCGATTCGGTGAAAAAGGCGATCCGCTCCCCGCTCCTTGACGTGGATATCTCGGGTGCTACCGCCGCGCTCGTGAATGTCGTGGGCGGCCCGGACATGACCATGGCCGAAGCCGAGGGGGTCGTGCAGGAAGTTTACTCGCGCGTCGATGAGAACGCCCGGATCATCTGGGGGGCCCAGGTCGACCCGACGATGGCAAACAAGATGCGCACCCTTTTAGTAGTTACGGGCGTACGGTCACCACAAATATATGGTCGCAATGAGAAACTTACCCCCAAAGTACAGAAACAGTATGAGATCGATTTTCTCAAGTGATTAGATATGGAAATTTCAAAGCCGGATATTAAAGTAGACGTGCACGAGGAGCTTTTCCGCAAATATCTTCGTGTGTTAAAGCTCGCGCGCACACCGACCCGGGAGGAGTTTACGAAGATCGCGACCGTTGCGGCGGCCGGGGTCCTCCTCATCGGATTGATTGGATTCATCATCTACCTGTGCTTCGACCACAAGACGCTCTTAGGATTCTGATCTTGATCGCCATGACTCCGGAACCTACACCCTCGGCAGCACCGTCAGTTCCCGCTGAGCCCGAGGTTTTCAACAACCGGATCTTTGCGATCAAGACCACTTCCAAGCAGGAGCGCACGGTCGCCGACAATATCCTCAAGGCCATCGAGACGAAGGCGACTGATATCAAGGTCACTTCGATCATTGTCCCGAACGAACTTCAGGGCTATGTCCTTGTGGAGACTCCCGAGCAGCGCAACCGGATCGAACAGCTCGTCGAGATGGTCGCCCATGCCCGGGCGCTTGCAAAAGGCCAGACAACGCTTGCCGAAGTCGGGCATTTCCTGATCCCGAAACCGGTCGTCTCCGGTATCGACGAGGGCACAATCGTCGAACTGATTGCCGGGCCGTTCAAAGGCGAGAAGGCGGTCGTCAAGCGCGTTGATTCTGCAAAGGAAGAGATCACGGTCGAACTGTACGAGAGCGTTGTCCCGATCCCGATCACGGTCCGGGGTGACAATGTCCGCGTGGTCGACAAGAACGTCGACCAGTAATTCATTTTTTCACCCGGTTTCCGGACTCAGGAGATCACCGGAAATTTTTCACAAAACGCCAGTGTTATCGTCTTTTCCGGGAAATTACCTGCCGGTAGATCCATAAAAAACCGGGAGCGGATAATTGCCCGGATCCCTTCGCGGTATTCCCGTTGGAGCATCACACCATGGTCTTTTCCTTAAACACCGGGCGGCTGGTTCTCGAAGACATGAACGACCGGGACCTTGCCGCCATGCACGGTATTGCCCGTGACCCCCGGGTCATGAAGTACGTGCTTATCTGGCTTGAAAACGACGAACAGATCGTCGGGTTCGTGCAGCACGCCATCGAAGAGGCCGGGCGGCCGGACCGGCACGATTACGTGCTTGCGATCAGGGAACCGGCAACCGGTGACTTTGCCGGGTTCATCCTTTTCGAGATTGATCCCGGCGAACCGACAACAGCCGAGGCAGGTTATATCCTCCGACCGGAGTACTGGAATGCCGGTTACGCCACCGAGATCCTTCGGGCCCTGCTCGCGTTCGGCTTTGGCACGCTTTCCCTCCACCGGGTCTATGCGAAATGCGACGAAGAGAACCGTGCCTCGGCCCACGTGATGGAGAAATGCGGCCTTACGTACGAGGGCACGCTCCGCGAGCACGTCTGGCTCCGGGACCACTGGCGCTCGACCCGGTACTACGGGATGCTTGCGGACGAATACCGGGCCCGAACAGCCTGACTCCGCAAAGGAAGAGACCCCGGTCGACCTCTACGAGAGCGTTATCCCGATCCCGATCGTGCGGGGCGACAATGTCCGCGTGATCGGCAAAAATGCCGAGCAGTAACCCGCACTTTTTTTTAAAATTTTTTTGGCCTGCCGTTCATGATACGGCCTGCGAAAAAAACAATAACCTCTCCAAAACCCGCTGCCAAAAACCGCCCGTGGTTTTTTGGGTTACGCCTTCCTCCAGACCCCGAGGGGAATGGCGATCTCGAACCGGGCCCCCGACCCGTGCGTCCCGGTCTCCGCAATGGTTATGCCGGTGATAGAAAGGATCTCCTGCGACAAAAACAGTCCAAGGCCGGTGTGCTTCCCGAACCCTCTCTTAAACAGGTTCTTTTTATCCTCCGGGCTGATGCCCGTGCCGTTGTCCTGGTAGGTAATGACAAGCCCCCCGGTACCGGTCTCCTGTGCCCAAAGCTCCATCCGGGTCACATGGCCCCCGTGGCGCAGCGAGTTCTCGATAAGATTGTAAAAGACCTTCCCGATGAGTGGATCGGCATACACCGAGATCCCTTCCACCCGGATTTCCACATCGACCTCATCGAGCAGGATCTGGGATGCCGCCGACGAGAAGATCTCTGCCGCCTCCTGCCAGCGGGGGGCCTGCACCCCGAGATCCTCATAGTACCGGGTAAACTCGATCTGCCTCTGGATCGCATCCGCCGCACGATCCGCGTTTTTCAGGAATCCAAGAATCGCCGGATCTTTCTCATCGCCTTCCATGAGCGCAAGATACGTACGCAGGCCCATGAGCTGGTTGAGAATATCGTGGCGGGTGATGCTCGAAAGCATGTTGAGTTTTTTTAGGGCCTGCTGGAGGGCATACTCGGTTTTCTTGCGGTCCGTGATATCCCGGATGATCCCGACAATGAATTTCTCGCCTGCGGTATTGGTGTAGAGCGCCTTTTTTGTAACGATCGTATGGAACGTTCCCGAAGCATCGGTGATCGTCTCCTCGTTTTCATTGATCTGCCCGGTCCCGAAAACCTCATCGTCGTTTTTCCGGAAGACCTCTGCCTCTTCGCGGGAAAAAAAATCAAAATCCGTTTTTCCCAGCATCTCCTCGCGCGAATGGCCGGTAAACCGGCAGAAACTGTTGTTGAGCCGGACAAAGCGGTACGAGCGATCCTTGATAAAGAGGGGATCGGCAAGGGTATTTATCACCGTATCAAGGTACGTGTTCGATTCCCTTAGCTCGCGCTCGATCCGCTTCTGATGGGTAACGTCCCGTAAGGATTCGATGGCTCCCGTGATCTTTCCCTCACTGTCGGCAAGCCGGGTGGCGCTCACCCAGAGGAAAAACCGGGTGCCATCGGTACGGGTGACCTCGCGCTCGGTACGGATCGTGTCGCCATCGAAACGGATCCGGTCGTACCGGCTGCGTATCTCCTCGCGGTTCCTGTACAGGACATCTTCGATCAGGAGAGGTCCGGTCTCCCCAACGATCCAGCTTTTGTAGGTTTCTTTTCCTTTCCCTATGACATCGGCAGCCCGGATCCCGCTCAACACCTCCATGGCATGGTTCCATGCCACCACCGTGCCATTCCTGTCCACCACCAGCGTCGGATCGGGCAGGAAACTGATGACCTCGGCCATGCGCCTGCCCGTTTCCCGGTACGCCTCTTCCACCCGCTGGTGTTCCGTCATGTCTCTCCCGACAATCTGAAGGCCCGAAAATTCACCCTGGGTAATGACCGGAATTGCCAGGTACTCGATGAGGATATACCCGCCGTCTGCTTTTCTGGTTCTTGCGGCGATGCTTGCGGGTTCAAGGGTCTTTGCGATGTTCCGGAACACGGCATACATGTTGTCGAGGTCGTCGGGATGGACAAGGTCGGACGGCCGCCTGCCGTTGTAGGCAGAGCGATCGAGACCGAGAAGTACGCCAAACGACGGCGAAACGTAGATCGCCTGCCCCTCCCGATCGGTAAGGAGGATAATATCAGAACTCCGTTCTGCAACGCCCATAAAAAGCCGGGCGTTTTCCCGGAGCTGCATGGTCAGGAAGGAGACAACCGCCCCAATCAGGATAAACATCGCGGCCCTCCCTACGGCAAATGCGAGATCCAGGGACGAAAACGACACGAACAGGAGTACCATGCCGCAATAGATCACCGATATAAAACCGGAGAACGCAATTCCGCGCCGGGGAAAGGCATATGCCGCAAGGATGATGGGAATATAGAAGAGATGCGGGAAGACGGCAGTCATTCCCTGTGAGATCGAATAAAAATTCACGAGAACTACGCACGCTGTGGAAATAGCAATCAGGCTGACTGCGACAGGGGTGTTCTCAAGGAACCGGAAAACGGAGGGGCGTTGATCCATCTCTGACATTGCGGCTGGTCCGTTACCCTGTTTTTGGGAGAACTGCATAATAATCTTTGGTAACGGACAGTCTCCCGGTACAGGTGGGCGGGAACGTTTTTTGGTTCCGGCCGGCAGTTCTCTCAATTCTCTGGTTCGGGATCTTCTCGAAAAAACGAGCCTGTACGTTTCCGTCGGCCAAAGATATTTGGGAAAAGCAGCCCCTTTTATCCCCGCTCGTCCCCGACGCGTGCGGACGCCCGGTACAGGCTCTCGTGGACGCGGCGGCGTTCGCGGTCGATCTGTTCTGGCGTTGCCCCGGATTCGCGGAGGATCAGTTCCGTGACGGAGAGCGCCATCTCGCCTTCGTCCGAGAAGATATCGTCCGCCCCGGCATCGGCGAGCTCGTTTTGTTCCGAAAGGTACGTGGTCCGGGCAATGATCCGGATCTTCGGGTTGAGCTCCCGCACCTCTTTTAGGACCCCGATCCCTTCCCGCAGGTCGGGAATGCTGATCACGAGAACCCCTGCCGTCCCGACACCCGCGGCCCTGAGCGTATCGATCCGGGTCGCATCCCCGTAGATCGCCTTAATGCCGTGGGCGTGCAGGGTCTGGACGGTCTGCACGTTCAGCTCGACAACCGTCACAACGATCCCGTTGTCGCGGAGCAGTTTTGTGACGGTTCGTCCCACCGGGCCGTAGCCGACAACGACCGCGTGCGGTGTCCCGGGCAGGGGCGGTTCCTCCGGTGTCTCCGGGAGCGGGCGGCTCCGGTTCCGGAGATACCCGGTGAATACGGGCGTGTGGCGTTCGAGCCAGCGTTCGATTCCGCCGCCGCTCTTGAAGAGAAGCGGGTTTAAGGTGATCGAGATGATCGCCGCCGCGACAAGGATGTTCTGGGCCTGGACCGGCAGGATCCCGAGTTCCGCGCCCATCGCCGCGAGGATAAAGGAAAATTCCCCGATCTGGGAGAGGACGAGGGCAACCGAGATGGCGGTTTTTACCGGGTACTTCAAAAAGACCACGATGCAGAAGGCCACGAGCGGTTTTCCCACGAGGATGATCGCAAGGGTGGCAAGCACAAGGCCCGGCGACTGGAGGAGACTTCCTGCATCAAAGAGCATCCCCACCGAGACAAAGAAGAGGACGGCGAATGCATCGCGGAGGGGCAGTGCATCGATGGCTGCCCGCAGGCTGAACTCCGACTGGCCGACCACCATGCCGGCAAGGAACGCCCCCAGAGCCATCGAGACATCGAACATGTAGGCCGAACCCACGGCAATGGAGAGCGCTATCGCAAGGATCGCAAGCGTGAACAGTTCCCGGGACTGGGTGTTCGCGATATTGGTGAGCACCCGGGGGATCAGCCACTTCCCGACCGCAAACGTGATCCCGACAAGGACGAGGATCTTTACCGCAGTGATGCCGAACGCCGGAATGATGCCGGCGGTGCCGATGCCGTCGGGTCCTAAAAGGACCGGGAGCAGAACGAGGACAAAGATGGTAAAGATATCCTCCATCACGAGCCAGCCAAGGGCGATGTGGCCGGTCTGGGTGTGGATCACGTTATTGTCAGAGAGGACCCGGGTCATGACCACGGTGCTTGCAACCGAGATCGCAAGACCAAAGACAATGGCCGCCGGCCACGCCCAGCCAAGGGCATGCATCACGACCGCCCCGAGCGTGGCGGTGACCAGGCTCTGGATGAGCGCCCCGGGGAGTGCGATCCACCGGACGGACCAGAACTCCTTAACGTGGAACTGGAGGCCGACCCCGAACATTAAGAGGATGACGCCGATCTCGGCGAGCTGCTGGGCGAGATCGGTGTTTGCGACAAAGCCCGGGGTGTGCGGGCTCACCATGATCCCGGCAAAAAGGTACCCGACGATCGGGGAAAGGCCGATCCGGTGGGTGATATACCCGAAGATCAGCGCTGCTAGAAAGCCTCCGGTCAACGTCAGGATCAGGTCGAAGTTCTGCACGTGCTTGTCTGTTACTTTATCCGGTGTTTTTAAAAAATGATGGGAGAGGTACCATGTTCAGGTTTATCTGATGGTACCGCAAACACCCGTTCCATGGCAAAGCTCACCTGGGAGACAAAACTTGCCGTGGTTCTCGTGGCAATGAGCCTGTGCATCTATTCCTTCAAGCTGGTAGTCCTGAAAAATCCGCAGGATACGGAAAATTACATCTTTAATTCCCTCGGGTTTCTCCCCATCAGTGTTCTTTTGGTAACGCTCGTGCTCAACAAGCTTCTGGCCATACAGTCCCGGCGCGAGAAACTGGCAAAGATGAACATGGTGATCGGCACGTTTTTCACGGAAGTGGGGACACCGCTGATAAAAGAGATTGCTGCAAAGGATCCGGACATCGGCAAGCTGAAAGAATCCCTTCTTGTGCGGGATGAATGGACGGCCGAAGCGTTTGCAGAAGTCCGAAAAAAAGTTGCCGGCCAGCGTTATACCGTGAACCTGCAGGCCGAAGATCTGGCCCGGTTTGGTACATTCTTTGCCTCACGCCGGGATTTCATGCTCCGCCTGCTCGAAAACCCGGTCCTGCTCGAACACGAATCCTTCACCGATCTTTTACGGGCCGTGTTCCACCTGTCCGAAGAACTCCGCTGCCGCGAGGATCTCTTTTGTCTCCCGCCGTCGGATTATGCCCACCTGTCCGGGGACATCCGGCGCGTGTACGAGCGGCTGGTTATCCAGTGGCTGGACTACATGGAATACCTGAAAAATAATTATCCCTATCTCTTCTCCCTTGAGATGCGGACAAACCCCTTCGACGCCAAGGCGTCTCCCGTTGTGCAGAAGTAACAAACAGACGTATTTTTTACCGGACAATCTTTTTTTGTAATCCGGCGCCTCTGCCCTGAAAACAGATCGATCGGGTTTTTTGCACGTGCCGCCTATGCTCTGGTACATGAAGTTCGTATACGGTATTTTGTTCCTGGCAGTGCTCGTGCTGGCGTGCGGGTGTACAACAGTCCCGGCAGATAACAGCACTTCGGTCCCGGCACCTTCCGCGACAATAACCGCGGGAACTTCCGCGAACGGGACGGTCCTTGCCGAACTCTCCAGCGCCCGGCCCAATGCCAGCGTTGCGCTCGAACCCGGTGCAGTGGTGCTCACATTCCATACTGACGGGGCAGAGGCCATGGAGTTCAGTTTCACGGAGGGAACGGGTACGAGCTATGGGGAGGCCGATGACATTCTGACAACCGGGCCGTATTCCGGTTCTCTTGTCTTTGGCCCGCCGGATACCGCAGAGTACCAGCTCAATATCACCAGTAACGGCACATGGACGGCCGAACTTACCCGCCCGGACAGCACTCACCCGCTCAGCATCCCGGTGAACCTGACCGGCAGCGGTGCAGCGGTCTCGCCGTATTTTGCACTGGAGAAGGGGGAGTATATCTTTGCGCGGGACGAGACCGGTTTTTCCTCGCCCCTGTACGAACTCCGGTTTGCAAACGGGAGCGTTGTCATGGATGCGAACAACACCTGCGTGCTGCCGTGCATTGGCGAGGGTTCGGCGCATCCGTTCGTGATCATTGAGATCCCGGAGAACGGTTCGTACCTGCTGGGTGCAATCCCGCGATCAAGCCCGCACCCATGGAATGTCACCATCAGTGCGGTCCCGACAGTCCCGCAGATGGGGCCGGGGCCGGTGGTGTCTCAACAGATGTGACCTGCAAAAGGAGGTAAGAAGGAGAACCCGACGGGTTCGTTCGGGAGTTCCAAGTGAGGGATCCCGGGGGAATTTTCCGATCCCTGCAAAACGGGAATTCCCCTCGTTCATCTATTGTCACGGTTTTTCAAAATTCCCCCAATGACCCCCCTCAGGGGCCCTGTGTTTTTGCCCGGTTTTTGGGCGGGATTGGTGCTGGTTTTACGAGAGAGAATGGGGTACGGCGGTGAGGTTTGGGTGAGGGAGGGGGTGGCTGGGGGAAAATGTGGTACAAAGAGGGGGGTGGGGTTCATGGTTGTGAGCAAAGCCGGGAAAAATACAAAGAGTATTATTGCTACGATTGAAAATATCCGTGAAATATCTGGCACTCATTCCAAGGCTGCTTCATGACTCTTCGCGATTGTCTGAATAAGGATCTCCCTCTCCCCTGGTTTATCGTTATAATCGCAGTGGGAATTTGTGGCATTACAGCCCTTGGGATCGTTGCATGGTATTCGCTGGGTTTTGGTACGGCGCAGTGCGGGCTTCCGCCAGCGGATATCACGGTCATGAAACTCGGCCCTGACGGGAACGTGCAGTGGCAGGCCCGGATCGACAGCGGCGAGGACGACACGGCGGTCGGGATCATCCCCACATCGAATGGCGGATATGTCCTTTCGGGACGAAACGATTACCGGACCCATTTGCCGGCCGCCCGGCTCATCCGGCTCAACAGCAGCGGGGGTGTGGAATGGGACCGGTTCTACCCGGAATATAAAGGAACGTTCACGGATCTCTTTTCTGGCCCGGATGGCAGGTTCTTTGCCGGGACGATGTTACCCGGGAGAATTATTGTCCTTGATGCGGCCGGGAACGTCAGCCGAGAGATACCGTTTGCGGATTATGCGTATGCCTCGTACATCTCTCCTGCATCAGATGGCGGGTTTTTTGTGCTGGCGGAGAATCTCAGCGCGAGGAACTCAATGATCATGAGCATTGGACCCGATGGCAGCGAAAAGTGGAGGCGCGATGCCCTTCCTCTCATTGCCCTTCACGACAAGTCAATCCTTGCCACATCCGATGGCGGCTGCATTGTCGAGGGACATGCGGACGATGTCCGGGAACTCAATTATTTCCGGTTCGACAGCAGGGGAAATGTTGTGTGGAATACAACGCTCGGGCAGTCCTGGGATAACCGTCCGGTCCTGATGGCCGAAGTCCGGCCGGGAACGTTTGAGATCTTTTACGAATCGTCCCGGAAATCGGACGTAACCTTACGGGATATCCTGGAAACATTTTCCGTCACATTCGATGACAACGGTACGGTCCTACGTCAGCGGATGCCGGATATTTCCCCTCCCGTAACTCACATATCCGGGCAGGATTACTTTGCTGCCCGGTTCCGGGCGAAAGATGTGGGTCGTCGTACGGCTATGGTGCCCCGGATTTTATCGTGAGGATGAGGGACGACGGGACGTTTGTGTGGCAGACACGGGTTCCTTCCGACTGGCACTCGGTTATCCGGATTGTCCCGACCCCCGATGGCGGGGCTGTCGTGCTGGGGTCGGCATGGCAAAGGGAGAAGATTTTCTCCTGCCTGTAAGCGGTTTTTGGTAACCGGGTGAAGAATCGGGCAAATCGTAGAAAAACTAATGCCTTTTTGCATATACGGCGTATCTCGTGTACCGGGAGAAGAAAATGGCTGCTGACCTGAGCCCCGTCCTATCAGATAAGACTCCAGATACTTCTACCAGTTGTCGAAGATGATCCCTGCGTGCATCGATCACATCAGAGGATTTTCTGGGAGGCGGGGTTGGCAGGATCTTACAACAATTGGATATTTGGTTATGCAGAGATCTTCAGCCAGCCGGGAATACTATCGTAAAAACCTTGTCAGCGGACGCTCACAAACAATAAATATCGATATCTGGTAGTAATTTTATAGATGTTTTATATTTTTCCGGTTGGGTACAATGGAACGATCAAAAATTGTGGTTGTAGCGATCCTTATCCTCATTGCATGCATCTTTGCTACGGTTCTCCTGTTTAACGTGAAACTCCCCGGAATCGCGCGGTATACGCATTCCCTGGCTCAGTCTCCTCCTGAAGAAGATGCCACGCTCTGGGAAAAATCAGCATGGGAAAAAAATCACGGGAATGTTCATCAGTGCGGTTATTTTGTCGATGCCCCGGACCAAGACCCCCTGATCCTGTACCCCTCAACCTTTACCACGATCTCCAACATCACGTTCAGGTTCAGCCTCGCTCCTGGAGAACCGATGCATGAGATTTCGAATATTACGTACACTCTATCAAACCGTTATGCGATGAAGACGGTACGGTACGGCGACCCCGGTGTCAGAGTGACCTACCAGCCAAAGAAGCTGATGTCGGGAATGTGTCAGGGTGATCTCAATAATTCAATTCTGGAATGTAACGAGACCGCAACTGTGGAACTGGATTTGGGAAAAATGGGTCCCGACACACCGGTACTGGGCCCGAACCAGAAGTTCGTGATCGATCTCGTTCCCACGGATACAGACTGTGGCCGTAATTTCCTCTTTATTGGTACGACACCACTCGTGTTCTTCCCCGGGACACCTATTGAATTATCAGGGCGGCTCTAATCCATTTCTTCCCACGATCACCTTTATTTCCCATTACGTCAAATTTAACAGACCCAAGCTGAGTGCCCGTACAGATACGGGACGGCATGGTGCAAAGACTATGGCAGAAGTGGTCGAGGTTTTAGTACCCGGCGGGAAGGCAACCGCAGGTCCGCCATTAGGACCCGCGCTCGGACCACTCGGTATCAACGTGAAGGCAGTCGTCGACGAGATCAATGCAAAGACCGCGACATTCAACGGAATGCAGGTCCCGGTAAAGGTCGAAGTCAACGAGAAAAAGCAGTTCACGGTCACGGTGGGTATTCCACCGACGACGGCTCTCATCAAGAAGGAAGCCGGTATCGAGAAAGGTGCCGCAACGCCCAACGCCACAGTGGCAGGCAACCTGCCATTCGAGGCCGCAGTCAGAATTGCCAGCATGAAACTCGAAGGCATGCTCTCCTACGAGCTCAAGACAGCCGCAAAGGAAGTCGTGGGCACGTGCGTGAGCATGGGAGTTAACGTTGACGGCAAGCGCCCCAAGCAGGTGCTCGCCGACATCGAAGCCGGCAAGTACGACAGCGTCCTTGTGAAATAATCAGGCGAACACCATAGGAGATCGGTAAGGTCCGGTCGCAAAACTATGGAGGATACTGATGGTTGAAAGGGCCAAAATTCTGGAAGCCGTGAAAACGGCAATTGAAAAGGCGCCAAAGCGGAAGTTCTCCGAAAGCATCGATATTACCATCAATCTCAAGAATATCGATATGGCGCAACCGAAAAATCGTATCGACGAGACGGTACTGCTCCCGAACGGAACCGGGGAAAACACCGGCATCTGTGTTATCGGTAAAGGCGATATCGTCACGCAGGCAAAGGAAGCCAAGGTCGATCTTATCATCGGCCCCGAAGAAGTCGAGAGGCTGGGAGGCGCCCCGCGTGAAGCACGCCGGGTCGCAAGCACCTACAAGTACTTCCTTGCCGAGACCGCGGTCATGCCGCAGGTCGGTCGTTTCTTAGGTCCCCGGCTCGGTCCGCGGGGCCGCATGCCGATGCCGATCGCAGGCCAGACCGATATCCGGCCGATTGTCGAACGTCTCCGAAACTCCGTGAAGATCCGCACGAAAGACAAGACGGTCTTCTCGCTGAAGGTAGGCTCGACGGCAATGACTCCGGAACAGGTCTCCGAGAACATCGACGCGGTCGTCAAGCGTGTCGAATCTGTCCTTGAACAGGGACACTTGAACGTCCGCTCGATCTACGTCAAGACCACCATGGGTCCGTCCGTGAGGCTGGTATAATGGCAATCTATACCCATCACCTGCCCGCATGGAAAAAGGACGAGGTCGAAGCGATCAAGAAGCACGCGAAGGAGTACTCCCTGATCGGGCTTGTCGACATGTACGGCATCCCGGCACAGCAGGTGCAGCAGATCAGGCGGAACCTCCGCGGCAAGGCCGTTATCAAGGTGACCCGTAACACCTTGATCGAGCATGCGCTCGTCGAGATTGGAGGGGACGCGAAGGGTCTCTCCAAGTTCATCTCCGGCCATTCCGCAATGATCTTCTCGAACGACAACCCGTTCAAGCTCTACAAGCAGCTCGAGAAGACCAAGACCAAGATGGCCGCAAAAGCCGGCGAGACCGCTCCCGAGGACATCATCGTCGAGAAGGGCCCCACGAGCTTCAAGCCCGGCCCGATTGTCGGCGAGCTCCAGCAGGCCGGCATCCCGGCGGCGATTGAAGGCGGCAAGGTCAAGATCAGGGAGACCAAGACCGTTGTCAAGAAAGGCGCGGTCATCTCGGCAAAACTCGCCGAGGTGCTCGTCAAGCTCGATATCAAGCCCATGGATGTGGGGCTTGCCCTCCAGGCAGCCTACCACGAAGGCCAGATGTTCGAGCCGTCCGTGCTTGCCATCGACGAAGCCAAGATCCTTGGCCAGATCGAGCTTGCAGGTCGCCAGGCGTTCAACCTGTCGGTCAATGCAGCGATCCCGACAAAGGAGACCATGGCACCGATCCTGACAAAGGCGGTCCGTGATGCACGCGGTCTTGCAATCGAAGCGGCTATCTACGAGAAAGACGTTGTCGATGCGATTATCGGTAAAGCCCAGAGAGAAAGCCAGGCATTAAAGACCCTGGTAAAATAAGAAATTAACAAGGTGAATTTGAGATGGAGTATATCTATGCAGCACTTCTCCTGCACAAGGCAGGCAAGAAGGTCGATGAGAACGGCGTCAAGGCAGTCCTTACCGCCGCAGGTGTAGCAGCAGACGACGCACGTGTCAAGGCACTCATTGCAGCCCTTGACGGTGTCAACATCGAAGAGGCTATCAGCAAGGCAGCCGCAGCACCGGTCGCCGTTGCAGCCGCAGCAGCACCCGCAGCAGCCGCAGCAGCACCCGCCAAGGAAGAGCACAAGGAAGACAAGAAGCAGGAAGAAGAGAGCGGCATGGCAGGGCTCGGCGCCCTGTTCGGCTAAACCCTTTTTCTTTTCTTCTTCATTGTCCGGCCACGTAAAAGCCGGTGTCCTGTTTATTAAAAAGCAAATCACGTCCGAGCGGGAGCGCCCGGGTCTTACGGTGTTTTTTTGTCTTTTGGCACGAGCATCAGGATCCGTTCGGTGGATATCAGCCAGTCTTTCTGGGCCTCGCTCCGGTCTTTTTCGAGCATGTGGTAGATGAATGCGAGGCCGAGCGTCATGCCGTAGATTGCCCGTACCGCGGTCCTGATATCGACTTCGGCCGGGATCTGGCCGGCTTTCTGCCGTTTTTCGAACTCATCGCGGAGTTTTATGAGCGTGTCGTCGTACCCTTTGCAGATCCTCTCGCGGAACTGGAGATCCTGGGCAGCCCGGGCAAGGGCTTGCATGAAGATCGTAGCGGCCGGTTCCTTGCCGGAGAAGATCGTCTCGGCAATATGAGCAAGCATCTCGTGAATATCGGTCTCTTTTTCGGCACGGACGGCATTGAGGGAGTAACTGAGATGCTTTACGAGCTCGACGGCGACCTCTTCCATGAGGGCGTCGCTGTTCTCAAAATACGTATACAGCGCTCCCTTGGTTACGCCGACTTTTCGGGCTACGGTTTCAAGGGTTACGGTGTTCCACCCGGCCTCGTGGGCGATCTCCAGGGAGGCATCGATGATCTTCTTTTTCGCAACATTGCGGTATTCCGGGTTTATCCTTGGCATGGATGTACCTGAACTATAGTGTTCTGTCTATATTCACCTTTCGTTGGGTAATCTTAACGAGCGGCTAAATAACTGAACATCAGTTTAATATAGTAAAGAAGAGTATAGTGATGTGGGACGCGGAACAACCCCCCACTCCCGATAACCCCGGGTGACTGGCCTGACCACGACAAACCCCTGTCGTGTGCACTATCACTTACCCTCTCATACCTTGTCAGGCGGGAAATCTCCCGGGGATTTTTCCTCCAATGGCCCTTTTGCAGGATCCTGCGGTAAAGACCTCCCGCAGGGAAAACAGAGGGCCCGGATCAGACCGGCACGCCTACGTAGATGTTGTTTTTTGTCGAGACGATCTTTACTCTGACCTGTCCCGATTCCTTGTCGCAGCCAAAGACCGAGACCACCCGGTTTTTGGCAACCCCGAGCTGCTCGCCGCGGATCCAGCCGGGGGCCCGGATCTCTACGTTCGTCTTCTCGCCCTTTTTGAAAACGAGCGGGAGCGAGGGCCGGCGGACGGTCCCAAAATCGCGTTTGGGATCGAGCCGGAGGACAAGGCCGGACGCCTTCTCCCACTCTTTGATACTGCGGTTGAAGAACTGCCACCAGCTCTGGACTTTCACGCCTTTTGGCGTCCGGCCGTACTTGTACCGCTCGAACTTCTGGATCCCGAGCGGGGGGAACCTCTTTCCCGCCCCGCACTCCCGGGCAAAGGTTATGAGTTTTGGGATCTCTGCATCGTTGATGCCCGGCATGTACACCGGGGCGATGAGCAGGTCCATGGAACTTTGTGCAACCGCCCGGGCCGCTGCCGTCACCTGCCCGATATCGTACCGGTCGGTCCCGGCGAGCTGCCGGGCAAGCGCCGGGTCGAGGGCGTGGAGAGAGAGGTTTACCCGGTCGAGGCCGGCGTCTGCAAGGGCCCTGATCTTTTTATCGTCAAGGAGCGTGCCGTTGGTCTGGAGCGAGACAATGGAGACGGCATCGATTGCCTTGAGGGCCGCGACTAGTTCCGGCAATTTTGCGTACATGAGCGGTTCGCCGGGAGAATCGATGTGACACTCGACACCGGTGCCCTTAAACGGGGCGATCTCCTCCACTGCCGAGAGAAGGTATTCCAGCTCGACCTCGTAACTGGTGGCCCGGGTGGTCGATTCCGGCCCGGCATCGACCGAACAGAACGGGCAGTTCAGGTTACAGCCGCAGCTCGGGCGTACCTGCAGCAGGCTCGTGCCCCGGTCGATAACGCCAAAATAGAGGGAGCCAACAAGGGGGATATCCGATGCAGCCGTAATGCGGACATGTGCCATTTTTGTTTACCTCATGCCCGCCGCGAAAAGGGAATGTTTACCGGAACCGGCAGCCCTGCCACTTGCCCCGGAAAATCACCGGTCGGGGATTCTCCATCTGCGGGAGCAGGTATTCGAAAGCGTCCTTGTCCACCGGCGTCTTCTTGTTCTTGCGGCAGAACTGGACATAGGTATCGTACATGATATCGAGCGGGACCGATCCGGCGGGATCGGTGACGAGCAGGTTCTGGTGGAAGTCCCAGATCCCCTCGAACTCCGCATCCTCCTCTTTTAGCGGCCGGACGATCCCGAAGTTGAGCTCGGCGCTGATGCTCTCTGCATCGGCCTGGGCCTTGACCTGGAGGAAATATTCCTGGACCGCTGCGAGTCCCTGCCGGAGCTCGGTGAGTTCCTTTTCCAGGCTCTGGATCCTCCGTTCCTGTTCCTGAATGATGTCCAGCGGATACATCGCTCGTTATCTCATCTTTGTACTTTCGTCAAGATAAAATGGTTGTTTTTCCGGGTGTCGGATCCTTTTTGGCAAACGCCGGTGCGGCACGGAATTTCAGGCCCGCTGCTTAAAAAGCATGCCTGCCCATACGCACTGGCCGAACGAAACGCAGCCGTCCCCGGGCGGGTAGGCATCGTTGATGAAAAACGAGAGACCGGCATCTGTGACCTCGTTACGGATGGTCTCGCGGATCGCCCGGTTCGCGACAACGCCTCCGCTTAAGACAACGGTTTTGATACCTTCGCGTTCCGCCGCCCGTATGGCGAGGGCTGCGATCCCCCGGGCAAGGTTGTACTGGACGGAAGCCGCAATGTCCCGGACCGCTTTTTTGTCCCCGGCCGATGCAGCGGTGTAACGGGAAAGGGCAGTCGAAAGGATCGCCCGGGTCGAGAGGACATCGCAGCCGCCCGATGCGGTGATGACCGGTTCCCACGCCTCTGGTGTGCCCCCGACGGCTGTGGCTTCGAGTTTCATGGCCGGTTCGCCATCGTAGGTCCGCTCCCGGCAGATGCCGAGGAGTGCCGCTGCCGCGTCGAGCACCCGGCCGGTACTGCTCGTCATCGTGACATTGAAACCGGTAGCGACCTGCTTTTTTATGACGCCCAGTTCGACTTCGGTCCAGCCCCGGCGGCCGAGGAGATCGAGGCATGCATCGCTGGGGAGGATACCGTAGAGCATCCGCTCCGGGAACTTTGTTGCAAGGTCGCCGCCCGGCATGGGTACCGGTTCGAGATGGGCGACCCGGGCAAGGTCCGGCACCTGCCCGGCAAATACTTCTCCGCCCCAGACCGTGCCATCGTCCCCGTAGCCAACGCCGTCGATTGCGATTCCCACACAAGGGCCGGTCGTGGTCGCTGCAATGTGGGCCCGGTGGTGCTGGACCGGGACAAGCCCGATCCCCTTCTCCTCAGCGATCTCCTTTGCGTACCGGGTCGAGAGGAACTGCGGGTGGAGGTCGTGGGCCACGATATCGTATTCTGCCCCGAGGAGCCGGGAAAGTTTCTCTATCGTTTCCTGCAGGTAGGCAAGCGTTGCCGGGTTCCGGACATTGCCTACGTGCGGGGACGTGATGGCAAAGCCCCCTTTGTAGATCGTGGCGTTTGCGTTGAGCTCGGGTCCCACCCCGAGGATGCACTTGTCCCCGAGATCGATTGCCGTCCGTTTCGGGGCAATCCCCCGGGAGAGGCGGAGGATATAGCCGTCCCGTATCACCGAGTCGTCCACCCGGTTTGCAATCGCCCGGTTGTGGACGAGGAAATAATCCGCATCCTTTGCGAGTTTTACCAGAGCCGTCTCCGTGTCCGTGATCATCGGGTAGCCGGGCATGTTCGCGCTCGTCATGATGAGAAGCGGGTGTTTGAGGTGCGAGAAGAGAAGGTGGTGGAGCCCGGTGTACGGGAGCATGCAGCCGATGGTGTGGAGGTTGCTGATCCCTTCGTGCGAAGCGTGGTCCCTCTTTTCGAGCACCACGATCGGGTGGACCGGGCTTTCGAGCAGTTCGTGTTCGGCTTTTGAGATGTTTGCGATCTCTTCGGCATAGCCCGGTCGGGTCATCACCGCGAACGGCTGTTCCACCCGGCCGAGACGCTTTTTGAGTTCCCCGGACGATTCTTCGGTGCAGGCGAGGTGGAATCCTCCGATGCCCCGGATCGCGAGGATCCTGCCCTTGTCGAGCAGGGCTGCCGCTTCACGGATGGGATCGGCGCAGGGGAGATCTGCACCGGTTTTATCGATGAGCCGGAGCTGCGGGCCGCAGGCATGGCAGGCAATGGTCTGGGCATGGTGGCGCCGGGAGTGCGGGTCGCCGTACTCACCGGCGCAAGGCTCGCACATCGGGAATTTGTCCATGCTCGTGCGTTCCCGGTCATAGGGAATTGCGCCGATAATGCTGTACCGGGGGCCGCAGTTGACACACGAGGTCGCCCAGTAGCCCTCGTACCTTCCCCCCGGGGTAAAAATATCGTTCACGCATTCGGAGCAGATCGCAATATCGGGCGGGATCATGCCGGAGAACGAGCCGGTCGCGCTTTTCTCTATAAAAAAACCCTCGGGAACAATGCCGGAAAAATCAGTAACCTCAACAGAATCGATCCGGGCCATGAGTGGGCCGCGGGAGACTGCTGCAACAAAATCTTCGAACCGGTCTCCCCGGGCGATAATCTCAACCTCGCTCCCGAGGTTTTTTACCCGGCCGAAAATCCCCAGTTCAATGGCCTTTGCGTAAACAAAAGGGCGGAACCCGACTCCCTGTACGATCCCGCGAACCGAGATCCTCCCCTGTTTCTGCATGGTCAATTAGCCGCAAAAATTTATTGATTTATACTTCCATATAAGTATAGGGTTTTTACTGTGCCAGGTCATATCAGAATTGTCAACGATCCCGTGGAGCTAGTCCCGCTCCTCATGACGTTCAACAGCCCATCGTTCAAGAAAGTCTATGAACTGCTCAGCAAGGCCTGGATGACCGAGGAGGAGCTCATGGCACAGGTCGGGGACGACTCGGTCCCGGTCTGTATCCAGGTCTTAAAGAAGGGAAACCTTGTCGAGGAGCAATGGCGGATGCCAAAGCCCGGGGAAAAGCCCACAAAGGAGTACCGGGGTACCTACAACAAGTTCCGGGCGAACTTCCAGTGCAACCTCCAGGATCTTACCGATATTCTTTACATCTCGCTCTCGAACGACGAGAACCTTCGCGAGGTTGTCGGCAGGATCGAAGCAGAGATGGGAAACGGCAATACCTCTATCGGGGACCTCTCCCGCAAGTTCGGGGTAAGCCCGGTGTTCATCAAGGGCCTCGCAAAACGGATCCCCGAGCTCGATGTGAAAGGACAGGGGCTGGTGCTGCTTGACACCGGACGCTAAAGATCCCCTCAATTCTATCCTGCGCAGCAAGCGCGAAGTATCCCGTTTACAGATCCTGGTCGAGATCGCCGAGCACCAGCCGGCGGTCCGGCAGCAGGAGATCGCCGTCAAACTCGGCGTTACCCCGCAGGCTATCTCCGAGTATATCCGCGAACTTACCGACGAGGGCATGGTCTCGGCGAGCGGTCGGGGCAATTACGAGGTAACCAAGACCGGTATCGAGTGGGTGCTCGCCAACGCCGAGTCGCTCGAAGCCTATGCCCGCCACATCCGGCGCGATATTATCCAGCAGGTCTCGGTCTGGCCGGCGATTGCAGCCGAGACCTTAAAAGCCGGCGACGAGGTCGGGGTTTACATGAAGGGCGGGTTCTTGTACGCGTCCAGAAAACCCCAGCAGGCAACGGGAACCGTTGTTGCCGATGCAAAAAAGGACGAGGATGTCGGGGTTGCCCGGTTGAACGGGATCATCGAGCACCACGAGGGCTCGATCCGGATCTGCAAGGTGCCGAGGATCCAGCACGGCGGCTCGCGAAAGGTAGACTCCGAGAAGCTTAAAGGTGTCATCCAGGGCGCCGGATTTGTCGCGGCAGTGGGCCTTGAAGCATACATTGCACTCAGGGCCGCCGGCAAAAAACCGGATATCTTTTTCGGGGCCCGCGAAGGCGTAATCGAGGCGGCTTTCCACGGGATCGACTGCGTGATCGTGATCGTTGACGAGGAGTTCACGGATTTCTTAAAACGCCTGGAAGGTGTCGGGCTCTCGTACGTTATCGTCGACCTGCCCTCCTCATGAAGATCCTCGTCCAGCCTGCAAAAGGCAGTTACAAGCTCCTCTTTTACGACGGGAAGCACGTTGTTGGTGTCGGTATTGTCGATATGACCGAGACCCCGAAAGGGCCGCGGCCGGTCCGGTACCGGCTCCGCTGGGGTTCGCGCAAGGACTACCAGGCAACGCCGTCAAAGGACCTGATTTCCCAGCTCCGCGAGAGCGAGGTCAGGATGGTAAAGCCGGACGCTGTTTTCGAGGAGTTCATGAAAGCCTTCCAGATCCGGAGCGGGAGAGTGGAGGCCTGCCGGATGTGTCTTCTGGACGACCGGTACACGCCCATCAACGATGACAACCACGTGATCTTCGGGAAGGGCGAGCGGATCTGCCTTGACTGCGGGCGCCGGGAGCTTCGGCGGGAGCTTGCCCCGCTCGGGCACATGGGCCGCGAGACGCTCAAACATTTCGAGGAGCTGCTGGTTGCGACCCGGAACCTCGACCGGGTGCTCGCCCTTGTCCAGCCCGAGCACGTCTCGATGAAGTCGGCGCTCTTCGACCGGATCGAGGCACACCCGGTGCTCAAGACCGCAAGCCTCATGGAACTGCCGCTGCCCCGCGAATTTGTCGATGCCTGCAAGGTCGAGACGCTCATGCCGGCCCAGCAGCTCGCCGTCGAGGCCGGCCTGCTGCACGGAAAAGATCTCCTCGTGGTTGCGGCAACCGCGAGCGGCAAGACGTTCATCGGCGAGATGGCCGGGATGAAGAACTACTTGTCCGGCCGCGGGCGGATGCTCTTTCTGGTTCCGCTCGTGGCGCTCGCAAACCAGAAGTACGAGCGGTTCACCGAGCGCTACGGTGCCTTTGCAAAGACCGGTTTGCTGACGGGGGTCTCGCGCCTCAACCTCCCCGAGACCCGGAAAGTCGGGGACCGGAACCCGCAGGCCCCGATCCTTGTCGGCACCTACGAAGGCGTGGACAACATGATCCGCTGCGGGAAGAAGATGGCAAACATCGCGACCGTGATCATCGATGAAGTGCAGATGCTCGAGGATCCGGACCGGGGCCACCGTCTCGACGGGATGATCGCCCGGCTCAAGTATCTCGCCCCGCAGGCGCAGTTTTTGTATCTTTCCGCCACGATCGGATTCCCGAAGCTCCTTGCAAAGAAGCTCAACTGCCAGCTCGTGCGGTACGACGACCGCCCGGTTGCGCTCGAACGTTACCTCCTTTTCCTGGAACGCAAACAGAAGATCCCGACGATCAAAAAGCTCACGACCGAGGAGTACAAGAACACCTCCTCGAAGGGCTTCCGCGGCCAGACGATCATCTTCACGAACTCCCGGGCCCGCTGCCACACGATTGCAGAAGCGCTCGGGATGCGGGCGGCTGCCTATCACGCGGGGCTTTCGAGCCAGGAGCGTCGCGAGGTCGAGACAAAATTTCTGGACGGCAAGCTCATGGCGGTCGTGACCACCGCGGCACTCGGGGCCGGCGTCGACTTCCCCGCTTCGCAGGTGATCTTCGATGCCTTGGCCATGGGCCGGAACTGGCTTTCGGTACAGGAATTCAACCAGATGGCCGGACGGGCAGGCCGGCCCGATTTCCACGATCTCGGAAAAGTCGTCCTCCTTGCCGAACCCGGTGGGAGCTATTCGCGGGAGAACCCGGGCACGGAAGAGGAGATCGCGTTAAAGCTCCTCAAGGGCGAGATGGAGGAGGTGGCGCCGGAGCACGATCTCGAAGCAAGTTCCGAAGAGTACGTGGCAAACGCGGTTGCCTGCGGCGGGGAGGAAGCGGATCTTGCCCGGATCAATGCGGCTATGGTGGGAAGCATGGAGCCGGTGCTCCCCGAGCTCGTTTCCCACAAACTCGTGCGCAGGGAAGGAACAAAACTCGTGCTCTCCCCGCTTGCCCGGGTGATGTCCGAGCACTTCATCGGGATCGAACGGCTGCTCGAAGTAGTCAGGCTCACGAAAAAGATGGACGACCCCCTCGATATCATTGCGGAGCTCGAATGCCCGGCAATGGAAAAGGAGGAGCAGGAGAAGAAAGGGGGCGGCGGGCGGAGCCAGCCTCAGCACGGGCACCATAAGGGCCACGGGCGGCGGTAGTTCTCCGGCGTTGTCAAATTTTTTGGATGTGTTGTCTTGTTCATCTCCACCGTAACATCTGGCACTCATTCCGGGGATTTGATGGAAGCATTCATTGCTCTTTCCCGGATGAGGTAACGATGGATAGTTTTCCTTTGAGGCTGGTAAACTTTCAGGTTTTCAATTCGCACAACCGTATACCGACCCGGCACTGTTGGATTATTATAGAGTCTTCGTAGAAATCCTGAAATTGCAAGGGCAAATGTTTTGTCAATGGATAATTTTGTGCGAAACTCTTCAACGGTGGCCCAGTGTTCGGTTTCATTGCATGTACTCATGAATTGTTCTAAGAGATCCGGGAAATATATCGGGCATTTCATCATCGTACCTCATTTTTCTGTTTTTGAATTTTACCGTGTCTTCAAGGCAAAGCGGAGTGGAGAAATGATTTCGGGCGGATAATGAGCAGAGGATCGCAGCGAATGGGTGAGGATTAAGGTAAGGAACATTCCCTCGCGATAAACATACCCCCGAATACCGGATCTACCTTTTCCGGCGCACATTCCCAAAGAAGAAATTGCGCTCAGGCTGCCATCAGGTTCGTACGAACCTCACAAACGCTCTGTAAAAAGGTTAGAGAACCCGGGTATCTTTCCCTTTCCCTGTTGTTAACATTTTCACGATAAGAACTCGAAGAAGATCGTTGCTTTCATTTATCCAGCAATGTGCTTTCATAGCTGGACTCTCTACCAGTGTGTCCTTATCGATATTCTGGCGTTCATCACCAATCTCAACAATCCCGGTTCCCTCAAGGACATAAAAGAATACATCGACCGATGTAGTATGCTTCTTGAGCGATTCACCGGGTTTGAGGGAAATTACAACCGCAGATGTTTCCGGGGATTCAAAAATCGGTCGTACATCTACATTGTGGGGGTTTTTCACGGACTCAGTTTTACTTACTTCATGGATTTTCATTTTCATCACTCGTGTGCGTGTGTTTTTCCTCTTGGTTCATGGCAGCGTTTCCTGACTTGCGATGATCGCCCGTCGTCCCAACAGGAGAAGCATGCAAGATCATCTGGTTGAATAACTGGCTCTGGAAGCTGGTGATAAACGGCAGTGTCATAATCACGGCCATGCGCTTCCCGTTTTGTGAATAGATAAACATGGAATCATGATCATCTGCAACAAGGATGCATTCAAGGACAAAGTCGATCCCTTCGCGGTTTATGGGGCTGGAGAAAACTTTCTCGAAAATGTTTACTCCAAAAAAATCCTTTACGGTTCCGGCTTCAAAAAACGAAACACTCTTTACAGGGGAAAACCCCGTGGCAACACCCCGGGGGAATAGGACGTTGACCGTATGCCTCCCGGCAACTGCTGCTATCGGCCCAAGGAATTCATGCAGCGTTTCTGTATTAAAACAAAGAATAACGAGTTCCTTACGAACGCTCTCAATGAGCAGTTCCAGATTTTTCAGGATGGTCCACTCGCTGTGAACGTACCAGATGGGAGAATAATTTTGCTCTGCTCCAATTGAGAGTGCCTCAAGTGTCTTTACACTATCATTGGCGGCGCTATCAAGATCTTTTTTAAGGAGAGAGATTACACTGTCAGGTCGGACTGCACTGTACATCAGCGGGCTTCCCTGCCGTATGTTGATGAATCCTTTCTTAGATAGGGAATTCAGGATATCGTACACCCGTGCCCGGGGAACATTACTAATCTCATGGATCCTGCGGACATTAGCCTCGCCGAGTCCGACAAGTGCAACATAGATCTTGGCCTCGTATTCCGTGAGCCCAAGCCGGGTGAGATTTTCAACAATCGGCTCCATTTGTTACTATTGTAGGGACAACAAAATTAAATAATTTCCTGCTGAGTATTATGCATGACATACACTGCCATGGAAAAAGCCAATATGGAACTCGTCAGGAAATTCTTTGAAGTCGGCCCTTCAAAAGGCGACATCGAAGCTGCCGATGCCTGCCTTGATACCGAATTATCGTTGCACGTTCCTTTTCCCACTACCGGTTCCGGAATTGAAACAATCAACAATATCGTTAAGGATTGTAGGGCCGCATTCCATGGTCTGTATGTAACAATTGAAGATATGATCGCCGATGGCGACAAGGTTACCTGCCGGTTCACTTCGCGAGGTGTGCATAACGGAGCGTTCATGGGACTCCCGCCAACCGGTAAATCGATTGCTTTGACCGGTATCGAAATATTCCGATTAAAGAACGGAAGAATTGCTGAAATCTGGGGTGAGGCAAATCTGATGGGGCTTATGTTACAGCTGAATATCCCGATGCCCTCTTCGTAACCCGATAACCGGAGATTCACTATGGTACTTGATCCCCTCCCAAATTTCATTGGTTTTTTTTATGCGGTTACGATGATTTTTATCGTTGCATATCTGTGGTACTCCTGTCACTGGCGGCTGAAAATCGGCTGGCTGGTGCTCATCCTCTCGTCAATCCTTGGATTTTTGCTATTCTCTCCTGTTGTACCGTATCAATTCCAGCAGATTGTGCTCAGAAATGCACAGGGTCTGGGAGCTCCCCTTATTGCAGGCATTGTCGGACTTGCGATTCTCTTTGTGCTGACCTGGATCTTTGGGAGATTCTTCTGCGGCTATCTCTGTCCCGTTGGTGCTGTTCAGGAGATTGCATATTCTGCACCGGCCCCGAAATTTCGCCCGCCAAGAAAAATCCTCTTCCTGATTATCCGGTCACTTGTTTTTCTTGCAATTATCCTCGCAGCTGTTGCCTTCTCCTTCTCCCTGCTTGAAGTATTTGGGATCAAGGATTTCTTCTATCTCACCCTCACAGCCGGCTCTGCGGTATTTGTCCTCGTACTCCTGATCTCTCTGTTTTTTTACCGCCCGTTTTGCCGGCTTGTCTGCCCGGTCGGGTTTTTGTTCTCTCTTGGAGCTGTAAAAAGTCTCTTTCGTCTCCACCGGACCAACAACTGCATCAACTGTAAGAAGTGTGAAAAAGTCTGTCCCTCTGAAGAGGGAAAGAAGGAGGATAGAAAGGCAGAATGCTACCTGTGCGGCCGTTGCCGGGATATTTGTCCGAAAGGCGGGGCACTTATTTATTCCATGAACCAGGAACTGTCGGGTCCCAAAGAAGATTAACTCGGTGCGCTGTCGATAATACGATCTGTCCGTGAGACAGTTACCTGGCCGTATGTTCAATGATGTGCCCCATCAGCCGGTTCTCGGCTTTGTGGATATGTTCAAGAAGTGTTGTCTTGTGCATCCCCATTTTTTTTGCCAGACGCCCGGCGTCAATCCGTCGGGGGTATTCAAAATAACCTGCCTGATATGCCGCAAGCAGGATCTCTTTTTGTTTCCCGGTGAATATATTGAAAATTCCACTGATATGGGGATTGTACTCCTCAACGGCAAGGATCTCAGTCTCCCATTTTTTTTTAATGGCTGCGTTTATGACTTCATGTAATTCTTCAGCAGAACCGATAAGGGTCAGGGTGCATCGCCCGCTCTCTACAATTACAGGATATTCAAGCTTCAGATCAACGGCATGAATAAACCAGTTAATCTCGTCCGGGAATTCCCCTTTAATGAAGCAGGTATAGTCGCGGCCGTCTCTGTTCAGGATGATTAGGTTTGAGATTATTCTGTTGTAGGGGATATTTTCGATGGACATATCTTTTTTGATCCTTATCCGGCAGACCCGGGTATGGACATCAGCTCCGATATTGAACAGGGTAATCAGTTCTACGCGTTCGAAATACTGCAGGAAAGGAACAAACCCGACCATGATCTCAACAGAGGTCCTGATCGTCATCTTTTTCATACTACACCATAGGGGTTGTCCGGATAATAAATATGGCCCTACATGTCTGGCTTAAAGCCTAACGTATTCTTCAACGGTATAATCGTGAGGTTTGCCCATGAAGGTAAAATACCTGATCTTGCTGATCATGCTGTTCATCAGCACCGGTATAGCTACAGCTGAAGACAACGGTGCAGTTTCTGTTACTTCGCCAACAGTAATCATAGATGGTTATGAAATTACACCCTCAGTGCTCATGCCGGGCGATACGGGTACACTGACCGTCACCCTGAAAAATACCAACCAGAACTCCAATATCTTGCAGAACGAGGGAGCATCTTCCGGCGGGTTTGCCACAACGAAGAGTACCAGTATCGGTCTCTTTGTCGAGAACGTCCACCTTGAAGGAAACGGTATCCTTGTTGTGTCGCCAGACTTTTCCCGTCTCGGGTCGCTGGGGCCTGGCCAGTCAGTCCCGGTCACGTTTCTGATCCAAGCGCCGGAGACAGACGGGATCTATTTCCCTGAAGTCTGGATCGATGTCAGAGACGGCACGAGCACCCGGTACCCGGTGCCGGTCAATGTCAATACCCATATTGCCGTGGTAAAAAAACCGGAACTGATCCTGAACCGGACCCTCCCGGATCAGGTAGTCCCGGGCAACGAGTTTACCCTGTTTCTTGACCTCTCCAATACAGGCAGCAGTCGTGCTGATGATATCACGGTTGCGATTAATGCATCCGCATCGTCCCTTTCCTTAAACGGCCCGGGGAATTATTACCTCGGTCACCTAGACCCGGGGGACCATGCAACATTCAACCTGTCGCTCTCCACCGACAAGGATTCACCCCTCGGGCTCCGGGACATCCCGGTGACGATCACCTTTGCCAATCCGGACGGAACCCGAGTCACCCAAGTCGAGCATGTGGGCGTCCACATGAAAGGAAAAGCAGAGGTCAGTATCAAATCCCTCACAACAGATCCGGTCCGGGTCAGCCCAGGCCCGTTTACCATGATCCTCCGAATCGAGAATACAGGAACAGATGATGCAAAATCTGTTGAAGCCTCGATCGATCTTCCCATGGCCGGGAATCATGACGCATTTGTGGGAAAGATCGAGCCGGGGAATGACGCCCCTGCGGTCTTTTACCTGACCGATATCACAAACGGTGATTTCCCCTATACAGTCAGCGTGCAGTATGCCGATGATTATGGGAATCACACGATCAGAAAACAACTAACCCTCAGTGTCTCCCGGCAGAACAACGTTCTCATAATTGCTGCGGTTGCTGCTCTTGTTGCGCTATGCGTTGCCGGCATCTGGTACCACCGGAGAAAAAAGGGGCAGTAGGATGTCATCCACATCCCACAGGGTGTCCATATTCCTTGCCCTGCGAAGTCTGGAACGGGGCAACCGGTTTACTCTTGGTCTGACGGTACTTATCATAGGTCTCGTCTTTGTCATGCTGGTATTCCAGCCGGCGCTCCTTGCAGGGATAATCCAGGTCGAGAACAACCAGATTGTCGATTACATGTATGGCAATATTGCGATAGAGCCAAAGGAGCACCATCTCTATATTGAAGACGTCTCGTACCTGACCGAGAAGATCAACCGGATCCCCGGTGTTGTTGCGTCCTCGCCCCGGTATGTCACCGCGGCAACCTTTACGTACCACGACACAACACTCGGAAAAACCCTCACATCGGTAAATCCCTCTGATGAGGCACAGGTTCTCACGATACCGGACAAGATGATAACCGGAGAATACCTGAGCGACGGTGACCGCGACCAGATCGTTATCGGGGAACTACTGGCCGGCCACAAGGATACCTCGCTTGACAAACTAAAATCCCTTGGAGGTGTACAGGTTGGGGACACAATCGACGTAACGTTCAGTAACGGCGTGGTGCGGACATATCATGTCAAAGGGATCTTTGAAACCCAGTCAACAACGGTTGACCAGACCGGGTTTATTACGACAAAGGAGATGGAATCGGTGATGGGGCTTTCCGACAAGGCATCCATCGTACTGGTAAAACTCTCCGCGACCGGGAATGAAAACAATTTCCGTACAACAATGCTCTCGTACGGTATTCAGGAACCGATCAAGACCTGGAGCGAGGAGGGTGCGGGATTTGTTGGGGATATTAACACGAGTTTTTCCCTGATCAACACGATCATGATTGTCTTCTCACTGGTCATCGGAGCAATCGTGATCTTCATTGTAATCTTCATCAATACCGTCAACAAACGCAAGCAAATTGCGATTATGAAGGCAATCGGGATTAAAAAAGAGGTGATTGTCAACAGTTATCTCTTGCAGGTAACCTGCCTCTGTATAGCAGGAATTGTTATCGGACTCCTCATGTTCGATCTCATCGTGTACTATCTCACCACACACCCCATCCGGTTCCCGATAGGCGATATCGCACCAATCATCGAGCCCGTCCGTCTGCTTGGGAGTGTCATCACACTCCTTGTCGTCTCACTTATTGCAGGTTACATTCCCGCCCGAAAGACTGTGGATGAGGAAATCCTCGATGCTATGAGAGGCTGAATCCATGATCGAAGTATCTGGTCTCAAAAAGATCTACCGGTTGGGGAATGTCGAAGTTGAGGCGCTCAAAGGAATCTCCATCAGCATACAGCGCGGTGAGTTCGTGGGCATCATGGGGCCTTCGGGAAGCGGAAAGTCCACGCTTCTCCACCAGATGGCTCTTCTTGACATGCCCTCCGCCGGGACGATTCTTATCAACACAACAGATGTATCTCATCTCAGTGACGAGGAACGGACTAATTTCCGGCTCATGAACCTTGGCTATGTCTTTCAGGATTATGCTCTGGTGTCTGAGCTGAACGTGCAGGAGAATGTTGCCCTGCCCGCGATAATGCAGGGGAGATCACTTGCTGACAGTTACGCGGCAGCCGCTTCAGTTCTCGAAAAGGTGGGCCTTGCCGGCCGGCTCAATCACCTTGTATACGAGCTTTCAGGTGGCGAGCAGCAACGGGTCTCGATCGCGCGAGCTCTGGTCAACAAACCGTCAATTGTCTTTGCAGATGAACCGTGCGCAAATCTCGACACGGAGAATTCATGGATAGTCCTTGAGCTTTTCAGGGCCGTGAACCGTGACCTTGGCCAGACGATTGTGATGGTCTCCCATGAGCCGTGGCATCAGGAATTCTTCGATCGGATTATTTTTATCCGGGACGGGCTGCTTGATAAGGACAGGATGACGCGGGAGCACAAGGAAAGAACCGATGAAGGGCTATGAGATCGGTTTTTTTTGGAGGATGACCAGAATCTGGCTGGGTAGTATGCAGATTATGCGAACGGTTCGGTGATGTAACAATGCATCCGGTCTATTCTGGGAGAGACGCTCTGAATTGGCTCTTGGGACATTCGGCTGATGTGATCGTGACAAATTATCCGATGCCCGGCTGCACCCGACGGAGAGGTGCCAAAGGATAGTATCCGGGAGGTTCTGACAGAGTCCGAGACCCAGGGTATTTAGGGCCCGATACGGGCCCCGATTGCCCTTCCACACCTCCAAACACGCACTTATTCGTGCAAAACACGCACGAATTCGGCCAAAAACCGGGTTTTTCCATCGGACGAAAACGCAGCTAATAGCACTGTTCAGACAGGTATATTTTTTGTGGGAGGGCTGGCATCCATAATAACGAAGAGCTCCCGTAAAGCGCAACTATCTAGAAACCCTCTGTAAAGACACCTCTGGAACACTTTCACTTCACCTTCCCGTCAATGGTGATCGTCTTCTCTTCTACCGGGATCGTCTTACCGGATTTTTCCAGAGCCTTGTCCACCACGTACCGGACCCCGCTGCAGCAGGGGACCTCCATGTGGGCGACCGTGATGGAGCGGATCGCGTGCTGCGAGAAGATACCGGCGAGCTTTTCTATGTATCCCGGGATATCGGGATCGAGCTTCGGGCAGAAGATGATCACGATCTTTCCTTTGAGGAGCTCTGCATGGAACCCGGCATAGGCAAACGGTACGCAGTCCGCGGCAATGAGCAGATCGGCGTTCTCAAAGTACGGGGCAGCGGGGTTCAAAAGACTGAGCTGGACCGGCCACTGCCGGAGTTCGGAGTCCGCCGGGCCTGCAACAGGTCCCCGTGATGCGGTGCGGGGGATGCTTCGTGCCGCCGAACCCGGGCACCCGGCAAACGGGTGGGCCCCGTGCGGGCCCTGATGGCAGACAACCCCTTCACCCATGCGGCCTGCCGCCGGATGAGCCTGTGGCGGGGCGGCAGATTTCCGGTCCGGTGCCGCATGATCGGGGATGGGGATTCCCTGCTCGATCAGGTACTCGATTGCCTGATCATACAAGGGAATCTGCCCGTGGCCGGCAAGGTGTTCGAGATGGGCCTTAATCACCGGTGCCCCCTGCCGGACGATCGTCTCCATCACTGCCCGCTCATCGTAGGGCGCTGCCTCCCGTTCGATAACGGAGATCGCCCCTTCGGGGCAGGTACCGATACAGGCCCCGAGCCCGTCACAGAACAGGTCGGAGACCAGCCGGGCTTTCCCTTCAATGAGCTGGAGGGCTCCCTCGGGGCAGTCCGGGATGCACTGGCCGCAGCCCGTGCATTTCGTTTCGTCAATCTGGATGATCTTTCGTTTCATCTGCACACACTTCCGGTTTTTTCTTCATGACACATTGCCGGCCGGTATACCGTCAGGTTTGAACGCCTTGAATTCCCGCAGGAGGGCTTCCCGGTATGCCGGCAGTTTTTTTGTCGGTATATAATTAAACTGCCGGACCCGTTTTACGAGTTCGTCGGTGATGAGTTCATCATCCGCAAGATGTTTGCAGTACACATCGAACAGGATCCAGTCAAGCCGGTCTATTCCGGTCTCTTTTTCATTAATCCGGATCTTCTTGATCTTGATCTGATCCGGTGGGATGCCCCCGCAGATGGAGCAGTAATACCCCTCGTTTGCATCTCCCCCCATCCCGATCATCCCCGTATCATGGTGAGGCTCATCTTGAACCGGGTGACCGCAGAGAGTGCATGGGGAGCCTGTGCCGGGAAAATAATGGTATCTCCCTCTTTCATGGTGCAGGTCTGCCCGGCAACCCAGACCTCGCATTCTCCTTCAAGGATGGTAACCGTAGCATCGAACGGTGCCGTGTGCTCGGAAAGGCCTTCGTTTTCATCGAATGAGAACAGGGTAATGCTGCCCGCCGCCCGGTTTACGATCATCCGGCTGGTGACGGCGCCCTCCTGGTAGTCAACGAGCTCTTTTAACGAGAGGACTTTTCCCTTGAGCTCTTCGCGTTTTTTGTCGGGCTTTTCCCGTGGTTCGATCGTTTCTGGCATGAAATTCACCTTTTTTCCTGCGGTCTCCTTTTGATCGTTTGCTGGCCGGGAGCGGTAAAATAATTATGGTTTTTCAGGCCGGCACGAGCCGGGCAAGGTCTGCCTCGACCGTGCTGTTCTTTGCAATCCCGAAGTTGTCCACGAGCACTTTGAGGACACCCGGGGAGATAAAGGCCGGGAGTTTTGGCCCGAGCGTGATGTTCTTTACCCCGAGATTCAAGAGCGCCAGGAGGACGAGCGCCGCCTTCTGTTCATACCAGGCAATGTTGTACGAGACCGGCAGCTCGTTGATCCCCACGTTGAACGCCTTTGCAAGGGCCTGGGCGATCACCACGAGCGAGTAGCAGTCATTGCACTGGCCGGCATCGATCACCCGGGGAATGCCCCCGATCGTGCCGAGGTCGAGGCCGTTATACCGGTACTTGGCGCAGCCCGCGGTCAGAATCATGGTGTTCTTCGGGAGTGCCTCGGCAAACTTCGTGTAATACTCGCGTTCTGCCTGCCTGCCGTCGCAACCGGCCATGACCACGAACCGTTTGATGTCGCCTTTCTTTACTGCGTCGATCACCGTGCCGGCAAGGGCGAGCACCGCGTCGTGGCCGCAGCCCGTAATGAGATCCCGGCCGGGCGAACCCAGATCCTGCGGGGGCTGGCAGGTCTGTGCGTACCGGATAATGGCGGAGAAGTCTTTTGAGCCGTCAGCGGCTGCCGGGATGTGCGTGACGCCCGGGTAACCGGCCGGTCCCGTGGTATAGAGCCGGCCTTTGTAACTGTCTTTTGGCGGAACAATACAGTTGGTGGTGACAAGCACCGGGCCGTTGAATTTTTCGAACTCCTCTTTCTGGTGCCACCATGACGAGCCGTAGTTGCCGGCAAGGTTTGCGTATTTCTTGAACGCCGGGTAGGCGTTTGCCGGCAGCATCTCGCCGTGCGTGTAGATGTCGACGCCGTTGTCCTTTGTTTGTTCGAGAAGCATCTCCAGATCCTTGAGATCGTGGCCGGTGACAAGGATGCCCGGGCGTGTGCCGGCACCGGTCTTTACCGGCGTGATCTGCGGGCTGCCGTAGGTTTTGGTGTTTGCCGTGTCGAGAAGGGTGAGCGTTTCAACGCCGATCCCGCCGCATTCGAGTACGAGTGCGGTCATCTCATCAGCCGGGAGATTGTGGAGGGTGGAGGCGAGCCCCTTCTGCATGAACGCGGTGATCTTCTCATCTGTGTACCCGAGGACTGCCGCATGATAGTAGTATGCGGCCACCCCTTTGAGGCCGAAGACAAGCAGGGCACGCAGCGAGTGGACATCGTCATTCTTCTCTGCATCGCGGGCGATCTCTTCTGCCTTTGCCGCGATCTCCGCATCGTTCTTCGGCGTCCAGGTACAGGCTTCCGGTTCGTGAGCTCCCGCAGCCGGGAGTGCATCACGGATTGCCATTGCCTGAGCAATCCGTGCCCGGAACCGCTGGTCGTCGAAGTTCACATTGGTGAGCGTGGAAAAGAGGACCTCGGCGATGAAAAGGCCGGCGTCCTCGTTCTCATTTCCCATCTTTGCGGCGGCAATGTTTCGCTCTGCAATTCCCTTGCAGAGGTAGATTGCCACATCCATCAGGCCCGCGGTTGCGCTTTCCTTCCCGCAGACACCCTTTACCGTACAGCCGGTTCCCCGCGCTGTCTCTTCACACTGGTAGCAGAACATTTTCCGGCACCTTCGTATACTTTTCCTACAAGGTTTCTTTAGTATACTAAAGTTAAATAGGAAAGAGTTTCAGAAACTATACCATGGACAAGAGCTGCACGGTCAACCGCACGGTCAGGTACCTCACCAAGAAATGGACGCTCCTTGTCATCCTCGAGATCTACAAGGGGCCGGACCACACCCGGCGGTTCTCGGAGCTCATGGAAGCGCTCGGCGATATCACCCAGAAAGTGCTCTCGGAACGCCTGCATGAGCTCGAAGCAGAGGGAATAGTACAAAAAAAGGTGGATGCCACCACCTTCCCGGTAAAGAGCGAGTATTCGTTAACGGAGAGCGGCCTTGCGCTCATGGACGTGATCCGGGGGATCAAGCGCTGGGCGCTCACGTATAAGATCGACAACATCCCCTGCGGCAGCCAGAGTTGCGAGGTCTGCGTGCTGTAAGGACGGCCGGCCCATTGCTTTAACTGATTGCAAAGAAAAATGGGATACTTGCATTATGATCTGCCCGAACTGCGGGACCCGGCTGCCCGAAGGAAGCACCCGCTGCCACTTCTGCGGGTTTGAGGCAAACCCCCGCCCGACCCATGCCGAGACCGGTATCGTCGTCGTGTCGCTTGCGGCTGTGATGATCGCGGTCAGCCTCTTTTTTGTAGTGCTCACCGCGGACTCCGGTTTCGATCTCCGGTTCCGGGTGACCGTCTGTTTTATCATCGGCGCCATTGCTGCATGGTGCTACTGGAAGGTAAGCCGGTGGGTCAGCCCCCGGCTCGCCCGGATCGGCTAAATAAAAAAAACGTCCCTTTTCGGGTGTAAATCATTTTCCCGGTAAAGCCGGTATCAGGGCTCTTTTGCTACGCAGAGCCAGCGGTCGTAGAACGCATCGCCGGTATTCTCGCGGATCTCGATGCTCCGACCGGCCTCGTTTGCCCATTCCGCTATCAGGTGGGTCTCTGGTTCTGTTCCTACCGTGATGAGGGTCTCGCGGCTCACGGAAAAAAGACCGGCGGCTATCGCGTGCCACATCTCGGATGAGAACGTGTTGATCTCGCCCATCATGATCCCGATGGCTTTTGGCACCGGCCTGGTATATGCCGCGACCTGCGTTGCATCGATGCACATCGTCTCTTCCGGGAGCAGCCGGCCCTTTTCAAGACCGAGCGAGAGGAGCGCCGGATCGTTGTCGAACGAGAGCGGGGTGTACCCGAGCTCGCGAAGCACGAGCGACCCGACCCCGGATCCGCAGCCGCAGTCGATGCAGGTCTCTCCCGTACCTTTTCCCCAGACTCCCGCTATCGCATCGGTGAGGATCCCCTTCCGCACCGGGTTGAGATCCTCCAGTGCCGGTGGCACTTCTTTTTTGAGCAGCAGGGAGAAGTACTCGCGTACCGCCGCCGTCCAGATCGCCCGGTCCTCCTGGTAAATCTCGCCGTTCACCTGCTCGAAAGCATCGATAAGCTCCACGTTCGGGTGCCGGCAGAGAAACGATCCCGCGATCCAGCCGGCCTTTTCGTGGAATGCAACTGCGACGGGGTCTTCGTTTTCGTCCACGAGCATCCGGCCCTCGTCACTGTTGTCGGCGGCCAGGAGATCCGTGTAGAGCGGGTCGGTAAGCGAAGCAAATGACGGTTCGATGAACGCAACCGAATCAAGTTCGAGAATATCTGCGGCTTTCATGGATCTTTCTCCCCGCTCCCGATATGCATTCCGTGGGGGGCCTCGATGATCCCGTCGATCTTTGCATCCTCGGAGAGGAAGATCTCTTTTGCGATCACATCGCCGAGGAGGTGGGCGCCGGCTTTTATGTACACCTTCCCGCTGCTCTCGACGTTTCCGTGTACGGTCGAGCCGCCCGCAACGCTGATGGCGCCCCGGGCCCGTAAGGAACCGAACACCACGGTCTCTTCGAGAAGGTCGATCGAGCCGGCCCGGATGTTGCCGTGCAGCCGGCACTTCCTCCCGATCTTCATCGAAGAGGGGACGGAAAAGACCTTCATGTTGAGCTTCGAGCGGGCGGGAATCATGAGCGGGAGCTCGGCCTTTCCTTCATCTTCGAAGAAATTATCGATGATCCGGTCGAGCTCCTTCTCGTTCTCGATCTTGAGCATCGTCATGAGGTAGATGAGGATAAAAACGAGCACCGGCATCGGGTTTCTCACCGCGATCTCGCCTGTCGCTTCAAAACCCTGGGCGATCTCCACATTCTCGCCGATGTCGAGCGCCCCGTTTACCGCCAGTTTTCCCGCGATATGGACGCCTTCGCCAATGTAGGCATCTTTTTTCGCGATCACGTCACTTCCTATCTCGCAGAGATTGCCGATCCGGGCATCGCCGTTTGCCCAGACGTACTCGCGGATTTTTGAGGATTCGCCCACGTAGACATCGGCGCCCCGCAGGCCGTAATCGATCTGGCAGAACTCCCCGACCACGATGTCCCGGTCGGTCTTGATGCTGTGCTCCTGGAGTTCCGTCCCGTCGGGAAGGAAACAGTGCTTGTGCCAGTTCTTTACCGTATCAGAGCTCATTGTTCCCTCTCGTTTGGTTTTATGCCCCGTACTTGTGCGCCCGGTCGATGAGATCGAGAGCTACCGGCAAAAGATCGGCCCCCGCGATCCTGCAAAGACCGCCGTGTGCGCAGGCGCGTTCGCCGTATTCGTTCACATCGTCGGTCCTGACACCGTCGCCGTGGACGATCACCGGCACCGGATCGGCGCTGTGGTCACGGATACTGCACGGTGTGGAATGGTCGGCGCAGACGATGATAAGGGTGTCCCTTAATACAGTGAGCGGTGCGAGCGCTGCATCGGTTTTTTCCACAAATGCCTTTTTCTGCAACGGCAGGCCGTCATGGCCGGACTCGTCGGCCCCCTTGATGTTGACGAGCACGAAGTCCCGGTGCGAAAGTTCACTGACGGCAGCCGCAATCTTTCCCTTGAGATCAGAGTCCTGCGATCCAGTTATGCCCTCGACCGGCACCCGTTCGAGTCCCACGGCGCTTCCGATCCCGCCGATCAGGCTTGCCGCTGCGATCACGCTTCCGTCAAGGCCGTATTTTTCCTTAAAAGGCGTAAAGCGCCCCATCTCACCGGCGCCCCGCAAAAGTACGATGTTGGCCGGGCGAAGGCCCTGTTTTTCACGCTCCCGGTTGACCGGGTGATCGGCAAGGATCTCCCGGGACTGCCGGATAAACTCATTGCAGGCGTCGGCCGTTTTTTTGTCCTTTGCATCGTCCTGCAGCGGTCGGAAAGCAAGCGGGGGTACACCATCTTTTTTCGGGTCGTTTGAAGAGACGCAGTGGCCGAGCTCGTCACCCTTAAAAGCGAGCGCCGCCCGGTGGCCGGCCCCGGACCGGAACACAAATTCGATCCCAAACTTCGAGAGATCGACCCCGTCCTGCACAGCCTGCGAGAGGGCAGCGGTATCGTGGATCCTTCCGGCCCGCCGGTCGGTCACGAACCCGTCCGGGGAGACCGTTGCATAATTACACCGGAACCCGATCATGCCCGGCTCCATCCGGATCCCCGTGCCCTCGCATTCGAGCGGGCCCCGGCCGGTGTAACAGGTGCGGGGATCGTAGCCCAGCAGGGCGAGGTGGGCCGTATCGGACCCGGGCCGGATGCCCGGGGCGATGGGGTCCATGATACCGCATATCCCCTCCCTGGCGAGCCGGTTTAACACCGGGCGGTCTGCCGCTTCCAGGGGAGTGAGGTTCCCGAGCTCCGGGCAGGGCCGATCAGCCAGCCCGTCGATAACAAGGAACAGGATCCTGCAAGCGGTCATATCGTTAAGGAGTGATTGGGCGGCCGGGTTAATTATGCTTCCCGGTTATCACGCGTCGGGCAGTCTGTGGCGGGAACACAGGGATTTTTGTAATACGCAAACGATTTGCGAAGAATCGTGCGTGTTTACACAGACCTGCCCGCGAAAATGCAACGGGAACAGAGCAGGATAAAAACAAAAAAGGATTATGCGGCCGGGGCCACCGTTGCTGCGGCGGGCTCGACCTTGGACTTGACGATCTCGACACGGCGGGTCGGGTACAGGGTCTTTACGGCCTTGAAGAGATCCTTTGAGATCTCGCCCGAGACAATGCCGCTGACGAGAGCGTTCATGTCCCATGCCTGTGCCTGTGCGGCAACGCTTGCAAGGATCGCGTTTCTTAAGGCGTGTTCCTGGGCGATGTTTGCCCGGGCAAACGTGTAGCAGCTGATGGTCAGGCGCACGAGCTTGTTGTCCTTGGTGGTGATCTGCGCATGGCAGTCGATGCGGGAGCTGCGGCGCTTGACGAGCGAGCGGAGGTAGTCGCGGGTCACTTCGTGGCCCACAAACTCGGTGTAGGCCGCGTCCCCGGTGACCTCGCTGACCTTGAAGCTCATCTTGATGTGCTGCTTTGCATAGTCGTTTGTTATCTCGCCGAGGGTCGCCTGCATGATCCGGCCCTTTACGCTCTCGGTGTCGTTTGCAATGGTGTCGCCGATGTACGCCTTGCCGAGGTTGTCGGGAGTGTACACCTTGAACCAGCTCTTGGCTTTCCAGCCTTCAACTCTTCTTCCAGCCTGTTTCTTCTTTGCCATAGTATCAACTCTTGGATGTTTTATTCTCGGTTCTGTTTCCTGTTCTTGTACGCGTAAGCGTTGTTGCCTCGTCCGCGATTGCAAGGTTTGTCAGGTAATCGTCTACCGATGCGATGACCGACCTGACCTGCGTGCCGGAGAGTTCCGTTACTACCCGGTTGCCGCAGGCTTTTGTTGTCATGCCCGTAAGGTTGTCCGGTGCAAGCGACGATGCCACTGCTGCAGCATCTGCATGCACGGTGGTGATACGTCCGCTGACCTGCTTCATGCCGAGAGCGCCTCCTGCCAGCCTTTGACAAAGGCCGCAAGCTGGTCGCAGGGGATCGTTGCCCCTGCACGGGTGCGGTGACCCCCGCCGTTTCCGCCGCATGCAGCGGCAAGGTCGCGGACAACCGGCCCGATATCGGTGCCGACGCCTTCGGGCGTGCGTGCCGAACACCGGCAGGAACCGCCCGATTTCGCGTACACGAGCACCGGTGCCTGGTGCACCCGGTCCCGGGAGAGCACATCGGCGATATCGCTTGCAAGCGATGCGTCCTGTGCCTCGTACACGGCAGTCCCTGCATCTGTGTCGGGGCGTACGGTTTTTACCGCACCGATCACGGAAAGGGAGTGCTGCCGGGCCCGTTCCCATGCGTCTGTCAGCTCCGCAGATGAGCGGAGACAGAGCGCAACAGCAAGGTCGCCGTACCCGGATTTGCCGCAGGCATCGATGACTGCGGTGAGCGCATGTGCGTCCTCGATCACTTCGCGTTCCAGCCGGAGCGTGTCCCCGTAGAGCAGCCCGAGCCCTTCCGCAGAGGTCTGCGGGGCGGCCCGGAGCACGGCGAGGCTTAAGAGGATCCCGGTGTTCAGGCCATCCGTCCCCTGCGCCTCCGTGAGGAGGTCGGCAACAGCGGTCTCTTCGCCGCTGATCCCGTCAAGGTAGGGCCGGGTGGCAAGCAGCCACCGTTCCGCCATGTCGCGGCCGGCAAGGGTGATGCCCCGGGCCGGGACAATGATCCCGTTTGCCACGCCCTCGTTGAAGATCTCGAGGTTCTTGCCCGCAAACACCTGGCCGTCCCCGATGATGCCGGGCATCACGAGGCCGGCAAGGTCGCGGTTGTCTCCCATCTGCTGGGCGACGATATACGCCATGCCGGCAGCGGAGAGCTCGCGGTCGCCGTCGATCTTTTCAAGGTGCGGGTTTGCATGGAACTGCCCGGTAAATGCCGGGAGGTGGTGGTCCACCACAATGGTTTCAGGAGGCAGGTCTTCGGTACCGGACCCCATATCGCAGAGAAGTGTTGCCGCATCGTGCGAAAAGCCGGCGTGCGGCGTTTCGGCACAGATCCGCAGGCGGAACCGGATCCCGGCCCGGAGCATTGCGTGGCAGAGGATGGCCCCTGCTGCAATGCCGTCGGCGTCGTGGTGAGCGTACACCTCGACGTACTGCTGGCGCCGGATCTGGTCGGCCACGGTTTTTGCGGATTCTTCAAGCGACATGGATATCGGTAGTGACGATTATTCCTGGCTTACCTGGAGAGCAGAATCTCGGCGTTCTCCGGCTTGTAGGTGAAGTCTGCGGGCAGCTTCTTTGTACCGGTGTAGTACCGCACGAGCCTGCGGATCTTGGCCTCGATGAGGTGGAGCTGGCGCTTGTTGTGCAGGTCCTTTGCATTCTCGGTTAAGTGCTTGCGCAGGCCCAGGGCCTTTACCATGAGGTCGCGGAGATCCTCGGGGATCTCGGAGCTGACCTTGTTCTCCTTTAAGATGTCGCCGATGCGCTTGCCGGTGACCAGCTTGACATCGGGAACCCCGTAGCGGTCACGGAGGACGAGACCAATCATGCTGCTCGATGTGCCTTCCTTGCGGAGATCGACGATGAGTTTCTCGATCGCTGCCTTGTCCGTGTTGGACCAGTCGGGCGCTTCGCTGCGTGCCGGCCGCACAGAACTCGACTTGCCTCTTCTTCTGGCGTGCATTCGTGCCATGGATATACCTCTGTAATGGATATGTAAGTCCAGAAAAGTGCAGTATTGTTTACTGACTCTCTGTAATCCCAAAGCCTGTAATAGTTTTGAGGCCGTGCCGCCGAAACGGACACGTCGGACTTACATCTGTCAGCACCTGTTTTAAAAAGTGCTGTTCTATTATTAACACCGGCAAATATTAAGGGTATCTGAGGATCGCTGCCTCACCATGAACTGCCTTTAGAGTCGGGAACCTCTTTTGCCAGTTTCAGTTTCCCGATCAAAAGCCAGCCGGAAAGGCAGGCCGTGCCGACAACCGCATAGATTGCCCCGAGGACAAAGACGAGGTTTTGTGCGTCGAGAGATGCGATAAGGATCCCGACGCTGCCAAGGATGAGACCGAAGCAGTTGATCAGCGCCGAGGCTGACCCGGTGTCCTCCCGCTGTTGTCCGAGCATGAGGAATGCGCCCGGCGAACGGACGCAGCTTCCCATCAGGGTCGCCGGGAAGAGGGCAAGGGCAAAGTCAAGGGGCCCGAAGTTACCGACCGTACAGATCAGGGCACCTCCGGCGATCATAGTGAGAAAACAGGCAACGATAACCGTTTTCCGGGAGAACGAGCGGGAGAGCCGGAGATAGAGAAGGGGGCCGCAGAGCATGGCGACCGCGTTGATGGCAAAGTAATAACTGAACCACTGTTCCGAGAGGCCGAAGCCGTCCTCGTAGATATACGAGGAGTCGGCGATATAGGCAAGGGAGGCGACGCTCACCAGCGAGAAGACGAGGAGGAGCGAAGTAAACCCGGGGTTTTTGAGTACTGTCCCGAGCCGGCGGACCGACTGGGAGACGGTACCGGTATACCGGTGGGTGATGGTCTCTGAATGCAGCAGGCCGCCAACAAGGGAGACGACACCGATGAGGCCGAGCGTAACAAAAAGGCCCCGCCAGGAGGTGTAGGGGAGCATGAACGCCCCAAGCACCGGGGCGACGGCCGGGGAGATGACGACCATCGACTGGACGATGGCGAGTACGGACTCCTGTTTGCGCCCTTCGTACAGATCCTTTACCATCGCGGTCGCGACGGCCGAGGCTGCACTGCCGCCGATGGCCTGGAGAACGCGGAAGAAGATCAGGTGCCAGATATCCCACGCAGCGGCGCAGGCCGCGCTTGCTGCAATGTAGATGACAAGGCCGGTGATAAGGACCGGGCGGCGGCCGTACTTGTCCGAGAGCGGCCCCCAGAAGAGCATCCCCAGGGAAAAGAAGACAAAGAAGAGGATCAGGGTGAGGTTCGTGAGATCCACGGAGACCCCGAAGTAACTGCCCATGCCCGGCAGGGCCGGGAGGTAGAGATCGGTGGAGAGCGGGACAAATGCGGAGAGAATCGCGATAAGTACGATGAGGCCCCGGTCGCCGAGATATTTCTGCGGGCGCGGCAATACCGGTGCATCTGCGGGTTCCATGGTCTCTTCCGTATTTTGAGGAATTTTAGTGAATAATGTTGACCGGGAAGGACTATAGTGTTTATCGATGCAGATCCCCCGCTCCCGCCGCATATCATTTTTAATGTGCCGGCGCCAATGGGGGATGTACCATGGAACAGATGCCTGTCGGGCAGCCCGACGAGGACCTGGAGATCCGGTTCCGGGACTGTTTCTCGGTAAAGTACCTCCAGTCCGCTGCCCTCTTCTGCCGGCTTGCGTACCGGATCGAAGGGGATTATTCGGCAACCGGTACGATCTCCCCGGACGGGCGGCTCCGGCACGAGGCATTTGTCTTAAACGCGATCTTCTCTTCCGTGGCGTTTTTGGAGGCCACGATAAACGAGCTCTGGTCTGATGCCGCCGACAATGCGTACTGTTATGCCGATGAGAAGAACGAGGCGCTCCTGCGGGCCGTCGGCGAGAAATGGAACAACGAGAACTACTTCGACCGGACTCCCCTGCCGCTCAAGTACCAGAAGGTGCTTGAGATCGGCGGCCTGCCCCTCTTTCCCGAAGACGATCCAGATTTTCTGGGCATTAAGGAGATCATCGCAATACGGAACTACCTGATGCATTACCGGCGCGAGTGGATTCCCCTCCCGACCGGTCATGAAAGCGTGGCAGGTGCCGGGCAGCAGACTGAACCGTTCGGGCACCAGCTTGCCGGCCGGTTTGCCCCAAGCCCGTTTGCCGCAGCAAACCTCCCCTTCTTCCCGGACCGGTGCCTCGGCCACGGGTGTGCGGAGTGGGCGGTAACGACCAGCCTTGCCTTTACCGACCGGTTCTTTGACGTACTCGGGCTGCCTTCGTCATACGAGGGTATCCGGGGAGAACTGGGGACGAGGTGAAGTGGGGGCGGGAGCCCGGAGATTTCACTCAATATATCCAAGAAGGGTACGACCAGTCCTTGGAGATAATGCTCTAAAAATCATCCTATTTCAATCCACGTACCCGTGAAGGGTACGCCGTCTGGCGCCGGGGCCGCTGGCTCGACATCTGCATTTCAATCCACGTACCCACGAGGGGTACGACGTCGATGTCACCAACGGCAACCTGATCGGCTCCTCATTTCAATCCACGTGCCCGCACGGGGCACGACCTTACCGCCATACTTTGCGCTTGCATATATTATATTTCAATCCACGTGCCCGCACGGGGCACGACTCAGCGGCACCTCGCCCTGACACGAGAGCAACGATTTCAATCCACGTGCCCGCACGGGGCACGACAGCGCTGATCGCTAACGTCAACCGCGATAAGAATTTCAATCCACGTGCCCGCACGGGGCACGACTCCGTTTCACTGGCTGAAAAAAGAGATCGACAAATTTCAATCCACGTGCCCGCACGGGGCACGACGGCACTCACCCGGCAAAACTACGTCATCATCATATTTCAATCCACGTGCCCGCACGGGGCACGACGCACCGGCAACAGCAACAGAGAGGAGGGCGGTTATTTCAATCCACGTGCCCGCACGGGGCACGACAAGATTTTTTTACCTTCCTTGCACAACACGAGATAATTTCAATCCACGTGCCCGCACGGGGCACGACTCTAATGGAATCAGATCCAACATACCTTCATTTTATTTCAATCCACGTGCCCGCACGGGGCACGACGCCCGGGCACGTCGGGTATGGAACCTGGGAACTAAAATTTCAATCCACGTGCCCGCACGGGGCACGACAGCGGGAACGTCAACGGGACACCATCCCAGGGAACATTTCAATCCACGTGCCCGCACGGGGCACGACCCCTGGGCGCTTATGTCGTCTGGTCTCTCCAACAATTTCAATCCACGTGCCCGCACGGGGCACGACCAGGCAGTTTTTACAATGGTTTCACACAAAAGATATTTCAATCCACGTGCCCGCACGGGGCACGACACTCCTACGACCAGCACGCCGAGAAGATGAACGGATTTCAATCCACGTGCCCGCACGGGGCACGACACTTCTGTCTTATGATCGACCGCTTGAACGATGGTATTTCAATCCACGTGCCCGCACGGGGCACGACTGTAACCGCCGCGCCATCAGACCCGCCGCCGATCTATTTCAATCCACGTGCCCGCACGGGGCACGACTTAGCCGAGGGGTCGATCTGGTGGAGGATCTCGATTTCAATCCACGTGCCCGCACGGGGCACGACGACAAAATGTTTGTCATGTTCACCGGGACCGTAAAATTTCAATCCACGTGCCCGCACGGGGCACGACTAAAATTATCCGTAAAATAAATCTGACAAAATGATTTCAATCCACGTGCCCGCACGGGGCACGACCATACCGGCGCGGGCGATCATCACGGAGTTATAATTTCAATCCACGTGCCCGCACGGGGCACGACTGTGTGAGGAAGCGAGCCCGCCCCCGAGCGCAGGATTTCAATCCACGTGCCCGCACGGGGCACGACGTCCTGGCTGAAGCTGTTTTTTTGAGATCCCGATTTTATTTCAATCCACGTGCCCGCACGGGGCACGACGTGCCCCGGGCAGGTATCAGCGGGACGTAGGCCATTTCAATCCACGTGCCCGCACGGGGCACGACATAACGCCCGGGCTCTGTGAGGGGGAGCTCGATGATTTCAATCCACGTGCCCGCACGGGGCACGACGTCCATCACGCGTGGTGGGGTCGGTGGCTGATAGAATTTCAATCCACGTGCCCGCACGGGGCACGACGCTTAAAGCGTTTCCACACGTAGACGATCACGAATTTCAATCCACGTGCCCGCACGGGGCACGACCGTACGAGTTATCCCGAAGGCTGATCCCGGAGTCCAATTTCAATCCACGTGCCCGCACGGGGCACGACCGCCCGATACCTGCCAGCCTGCCAGCGGAGATCCCATTTCAATCCACGTGCCCGCACGGGGCACGACTGAACTCGACAAGGCCGGTCGCTGCGGTCGGGATATTTCAATCCACGTGCCCGCACGGGGCACGACCCGGCAGCGTGATCGCAATGTCCCCATACATGAGATTTCAATCCACGTGCCCGCACGGGGCACGACACAACCCGATCGGGTTTTATCGTCGTTGAACCTATTTCAATCCACGTGCCCGCACGGGGCACGACTAGCCAAAGAATCGGTAAAATTACCGTACTTCAAGATTTCAATCCACGTGCCCGCACGGGGCACGACCAGAGCCAAACGCAAGGCTGTCGCCGCCGGGAAATTTCAATCCACGTGCCCGCACGGGGCACGACTCGTCACGGGGAGCGGACATCAAGGACCTCTATATTTCAATCCACGTGCCCGCACGGGGCACGACTCCGGCACCATGCCGGTATCGCAGGTAGAGGCGATTTCAATCCACGTGCCCGCACGGGGCACGACAGGACCGGCACGATGGCCTTGTCAAACTGGCGCTATTTCAATCCACGTGCCCGCACGGGGCACGACGTAGAATCCCTGCGCAATTACCGTCCCGGTCGCATTTCAATCCACGTGCCCGCACGGGGCACGACTGCAAATTATTAGATCATTCGTATTGAGAAATAAACAGATAATTCTTTGTTAAACAGGAAACCGGGTTCGGAATTTTGAGCATCGAAAAACATTCTCTGGATTTCCCCGTTTTATGTCAACACAGCTTTTTACCGGAAAACCGGGCAATTTTAGGAAAGGACTAAATAAAAGAATAAAAAAAACTCCGCGAACCTTCAGGGAGAATGATGGCCGCTTATGGTTCGCAGCCATCATGTTACCAGTAACCCTTCCGGATCATACCCGGACTCATTCCCGAGATGCTCGACCCGGTGCTGCCAATTGGATCCGAGATAATAAAACCGGATGCTATCCTTTTTCTTATCCATAATCTCATTCAGGGAATGTTTAAGCTTTGCAAACTGGGTGGGATCGACAAGGCATTCAAAGACAGAATTCTGGACCCGTTGCCCGTAGTTCACGCACTCTTTTGCCACCTGCCGGAGCCGTCGCCTGCCCTCGGGAGTTTCCGTGTTTACATCGTAGGTAACAAGAACCATCATACTCGATCCCTTCAGTTCATGAAGAACGGCGGATAGCCGTCAATATCCCCGCGAAGGTACCGGGCCATCAGCAAAGCCTGGACATACGGCAGCAGGCCGATCTCGATCTTCTCGCCAAGATACGGGTGCGTGATCTCGTCTGCCTTTCTCTTCTGCCATGCCCCGAGAACGGCCTTGCGTCCCTTATCTGTCAGGATGATCCCGCCGCCTTCTTTGTGGAGGAAATCGTCGCCGCATACCTGTTGCAGGTTCACGAGGCTGAGTGCGAGCCGGTCCGCGATGAACGGCCGAAGCTCCTCCATCATATCGAGTGCAAGGCTCGCCCTCCCGGGCCGATCGGTATGGAAGAACCCGACATAGGGATCCAGGCCCACGGTTTCCAGCGCCGATTCCATATCGTGGGCAAGAAGTGTATACAAAAACGAGAGAAGGGCATTCATATTGTCGCGGGGAGGCCGTCGGTTTCTCTCACGGAAAAAGAAATCTTCTTTCTGTTTGAGGATCAGTTCATCGAAGACATCGAAATAGAATTTTGCACAGTTCCCTTCGATGCCTCTCAATGCATCGGCATTGGGGCAGTTTTCGATCTTTGAAAGATTTTCGATCATGAGATTGTCCGCGTTCCGGATATGTTCGCACCGGATAGTATCCCCGTGATCCCGGATTCCCCTTCCAAGAACAGTCCGGCAGTTGACGATCTTTGCGGTAATGAACCATCGTGCGATATCCAGTGAAGATGCAGAATTATCCGCCATGCGGTACTGAGTGCGCCGCAACAAGACATTGCCCCGCACACGGCCATTCACGCGACCAAGGAATTTTCCCTGCGGCGTCAGAAACGAGAGCCCGACATTATTTGCCGAGCACAGTTCCATGAGGTGGGGACTTGCGCCCATGTAACCGAAGCAGACAATCCCTTCGATGTTGTGGACAGGGATCCGGAACTTTTCCTCGCTGCCGACTTTTACGATCACGTTCTCGCCATCGCGGTGCAGGAAGGAATCGGGGGTTGTGACGTAGAGCGTGTTAAGGAGTTTTCTCATGGGCATATCACCTGATTACAAAACCGGACTCCGGTATCCAACGGGCGCTTACCGATCAAGAGCACACGCCTCCTGAAGATGTTTTCCGATATATTTCCGGACTGACTTTTTCTTCTTCGTCAGCTTCGGGACACAGATATCCACAAGGGAGCACAGCGAGCAGTTCTTCCCGGGCTCTGCATCCGGGGTAATCCCGTTCCGGAAAACATCATGCATCTCACAGGCAAGCGTCCGTACCGTGCTGCGCAGCTTGTCGGTGATGACGAGAGGCTGTCTCCGGCGGATCTCGTTATAATAAAAATCAGCCGCGTTGATCCGGATACCGAACATCTCTTCGAGGCACAGGGCCTGTGCGCACAACTGAACCTCATCGCGTTCGTCAATCTTCGGTTTTCCCCGTTTGTACTCCACGGGTTTCATCCGCCAGAGGCCCGCATTATCCGGAATTGGAATTCCCGTGTCAGACCGGGTGTATTCGATCACATCTGCAATACCGGTGAGTCCGAGCGTATACGAGACAAGGGGAAATGCCCGCGAGATGATGACATCTCCCCGGGATTCGTTGAAGAACGGATCATCGACCCGTTCGTGGACAAACCGGCCTTCCTGAGTGCGGAGATTCTCCTGCCACTGTTGCTCGACATGGATCAGCGCCCACTGCCGTTTGCAGAAACAAAAATGCTGGATACCGGATAACGAAAGCAGTTCGTCATCGGTATAGGGAGGTCCGGTCATAACTTTTCGATTACTTCGACTCCCTTGGGAACATCTTTTGCTACAGTGACTTTGTAATCCGCAAACGAACGCGGCGGAAGATCCTTGGGGATTGTCTCGACTTTTACCTTGTCAAAGAGGACATGGGACTGGCAGCACCCGAGTTCGCTGTCGTGTTTGAACACCACCAGTTTCCGTGCGGACATTTTTCCTCGTGCAGCGGAATGATCGTGCTCGAACATGTTGACGAGGCTCTCCCAGAGCAGGGCAAGATCGTCTTCCGAGAAGCCGGTGGTTTTCTTTGCGAGATGTGCGGAGACGTATCCTTCAGTACGATACAGGCCGTACGGGACGATCTGTTTCTTGCCCATGGTCTGGCCCTTATCTGCATCTTTGGCATTTGCAACCGCCTGTCGGGTGATCGTGACTTCCTGCTGGAAGATAGGATCCTGGCTTCGGGCAAACGTGAGCTGAACCGGTCCGCGGACCTGCCCGCAGTTCACTTCAAGAGCCATAACAGCGCCGAATGCACGGATGTCGAAAAAGTTCTGGCACATGAACTTTGCAAGCTCTTCGTCTTTCGGCTTCTTTGAATCCGGCTTCCGTTTCAGGGCAGCGTACGCTTTTGTATGCTGTTCGTTGAGGACAACACCGTCTTTTACATAGATGTCGTAACCCTCTTTTCCCTCTTTTACCATGTCCACATAATCCCGGATTTTCCGCTTGAGGCAGACATCGGTCACAATGCCGTAACCGGTCTGTGGATCGACACGGGGCATGTTTCCCATATCGGGATCGCCGTTCGGGTTCCCGTTCTCGACATCGAATAACAACACAAATTCATAACGGTTCTTGATCGGTTCGCTCATTTAGGTCACTCCTTTTTTTCCTCGGGGCTCTCTTTCTTCCTGTACAACGCCTTTTTCTGGTGGTAATATCCCAGCATGAACATCCCCTGCTCTTCCTGGTTCAGGTACGCCGGGAATTTGTCAACACCCTCAAGCACTTCCTCGATCCACTGGTCTGATTTGAACCCCCAGTCAGATTTGGCGATGTGGTGTTGCGCCAGTTTCAGCAGGACCGGGAATACAACTGCTGGAGTTGTCGAGGCACTGCTGAAGTATTTGCTCGTGATCGTGCTCTTGAGTTCCTTGTTCGTATCGCTCTGCGCTTTCTCCAGTACCGCAAACAATCGGCCGAGACGGTACGGGACACTTGTGCTTTCTTCGTTGAGACTCACGGTAATCATCTTTTCTTCGTTCTTTTTTCGTGCTCGTGCAAGCCGGATCAGACAGGCTTTGATGAAACCGGCCCGGGCCGGATTGATCGAATGTTCCACTTTCACCCGGTTTAAGATTGCACTGTACATCGGCACTGGGTACGGCGTCCCGTCAAGGATCGCCCGCATCAGGAGACCTCCAAGAAGAGGCGATGCCGCATTCTCCTTGGAACTCTGGGAAACGGTCTGTTTCAAAAGCCAGTACACAGGGATAACCTGCGGCCCGCCGTCATCTCTCTCAATCTCCATATCGAGATGGTGGCGTGCAACGCGGGTAATAAAATTCCCGAAATTGTCCTCATACCAGAAGCGGACGGCAAGGCGGGCATTGTTTGGCGAAAGCCCGAGAATGTAAAACTTCGTTGTCTCCGGATCTACGCCAAGATCCTTTTCCTCCAGGCGCTGCCCGGTCCGGACTTTCTGGAGGATGTCGCTGACCAGCTGGCGGGTCCGGGAATCCTGTTTTTTCTCCCCGCCTATGTTTTCTTTTCCCGGGGTTTTTTCCGCATCGTCCGCCGGATCGATAAAGAAACGGGCGAGATTCCCACAGGTTTTCTTCGTGGTTTCAGCCCAGAAGACTGTTGATGTATCTCCAATCTGGATCCGGTTTTTGCTTTCCCGTTCAAGAAGATAGTTCAGCGCCGTCGTGTACTTGAACATTGCCGATTCGCTGATCGGGGCGTTATATTCCGCTTTTTTATCATTTTTCCCGTATGACCAAAATGCACTATCGTTAAAACTGACAAGATTGGCCCCTGCCGGTTGCGCCCCATATACTCTTTTGATTTTTTGGTGGATCCGTGCAATTGGTTCCTTATTGCCGCTGACAAGACATTGACCAATACTCACTGGACCTTCCGAGAAAGATCGCAGGTAATATGAATCCCACGCTTGCCGTATCTCAGGGATTTGGTGGAGGTAGGTACCATCAAGATCGAATACGAAAAAACCTCCGGCAAGGATTTCATCCTTATATTCAGAGATCTTGGGGTTTTTCAAAGAGTTTTCCGGTTTCCAGTCGTCCAGAAACTTCAGGAACGACTGTGCTGCCGCATCGGGTGCGGAATCGAGAATGGTATGATGCAGGGATCTGCATTTTTCGAAGCATTCACGGGAACGTTTTGAGATCACAATCTTCTCCTTATCAGTTTCTTCTAGGACCTGCAGGAAATCCTCTGAGGTGAGGCCCTTTTTAGGATCTTCTTTGAATGTTTCAATGCCAAAGATGTACTTTGCATTATCGCAGGCAAAATACGGAATAACAGAAACGGCCCGGGATTTCTGATACGGGACTTCCATCTGTTTTGGCTGTTTTTCCTTTCCGTCAATTCTGAGATCAACAATGCCGGTAAGTTTCCCGTCTTTTGAGATAACCAGCGCAAAGGATACATTCGCCGGGCTGTAGCCCGGTTTTGCGATTTTTACATTTTTATCCGCAGCCAGGATATCATAATACCGGACAAGCGCTTGTATGATCACGAGTGCACACCTCCCCTGAGGCATTCCTGCACATCGATCACGCCATCGTTCATCTCCGCCCGGAAGAAGACCGGTGCCATATCGTTGGAAAAATCGATGTCCCAGAGCATGAGACCGAGATCTTTCTTCCCTTTCAGTTCCGATGCGGGAACGTCTCCCTCAACAAATTCGAACTGAACCGGGAATTCGCGGCACCCGAAATACGGATGGTGGAAGCACTGCCCTTTTCGCATCCGCCTGATCGCGATGTTGTAGTGTTTTTCAACGGAATCTTCGGGACCGGCCTTGTCGGTCATCCGGAAATGTGCTTCGATACAGTAACAGACATCCCGGAGAACCATCGATGCCCGCTGGACCCGTTCATCGTTCGCATCCTTGAAAAGCACTGCTTCCTTTCCGGAAAAAGCAGTTTTTACCGACGCAAGAGGAATCTTTCCCAGTACTTCGTTCCTGCGGATGTTGTCAAATTTCACCGGCTTCATCACATGAATCCGGTCAATCTCCCAGGTTATCGCGGGCTTCCAGTAGATCGCTTCAAGGATTCCCCGGGCAGCCGACGGTGTCATCACATCGTAGCTGACCCGCTCGACTTTCATCTCGGGGCGCGTGAAACAGGCATAATCCCCCCAGACTTTGAGTTTAATACCAAATCCGATAATCACCACCTCCTTTATGTCATCAATAACGATCCATCGTAACCGGCATCCTGCCGGAGTTTCAACCCTGTTTCATCGGAATAATCCTCACAGGATCGCAGCACATAAAACCGTTCGGCGATTGCTTCGATCCGGTTTTCGCGTTCCATTTCGGAAAACTCGTTGGGATAGATGTTGATCGAGTATCCCTGGAGCTCACGGAAAAATTTACCCGGGAATTCCGCTGCCCGGAGCTCTTCGATCTTCGTTCTGGCATGATCGTCATACGGAATGATCAGGTCTCTGGTACCCTCATCGATTATCTGGAAATCATCAGCAATGGTCTCAAACGGGAATGCAAGATCGCCTGCCCGTTCTTCGAACTGTGGCAAAATCTTCTTCTCGTCCAGCCCGTCATCTCCCTTGAAATGATATAACCTCCCGAAATAATCCGAGACCGTGGCAAGCGAGAGAGGATCGTTCGATCCTGCAAGTGCCATCCCCCCGACTTCTGCAACAAGACTCTGCCACGATGTCGCTTTCCCATAGGGCTCTGTTGACCGGAAAATGAAAACTTCCCCACAGGGCAGTTTTCCTTCACGGTTGCACCTGCCGGCTGCCTGTGCGATTGAATCGATTCCGGTCATGGTCCGGTACACTATGGGGAAATCGATGTCCACACCGGCTTCAATGAGCTGCGTTGAGATGACCCGGCAGTCTTTCCCTTCCTGGAGCCGGGCTTTGATCTCTGTAATCTTTTTCCTGCGGTGAGCCGGGCACATTCGGGCGCTCAGATGGTAGCAGTTCCCGTCATTCCTGATCGAATCGTACAGTTTTTTGGCATGGTTCCGGGTGTTTACGATGCACAGAACCTGTGGTTGACCGGTCAGCCGGGCAGAAAGTTCTGTATCGTTGAGCGGACCAAGATTTGTCACTCTCACTCGCTTGAATGATTCATACAATCGATCCGGCGACTGCATGATCTCCCGGGGCCGGGAATTTTTATCGAGCAGATCTCCCAGTCTTGGCTGCGTAGCGGTACAGATCACGACCGTTGCGCCATAATTGCGCACCAGTTCCGACAGTGCGGCAAGACAGGGAAGCAGGTACTTTGTCGGGAGCATCTGGGCCTCGTCAAGGATGATCACGCTCTTTGCGAGGCTGTGGATTTTCCGGGTGCGGGAACGTTTGTTGGAGAAGAGCGATTCAAAGAACTGGACGTTGGTGGTGACAATAATGGGCATGTCCCAGTTCTCGGTTGCGAGCCGGAGGGATTCTTTGCCAGTGTCCGTATCATCCGTTTCAACGGTTGCAGGATCGAAATTGCAGTGGTGCTCCAGAACATTCTGCCACCCGAAAATATTCCTGAACACCTCTGCGTTCTGTTCGATGATACTCGTGTACGGGATGACATAGAAGATCCGCTTCAGGTTATGGGTCTTGAGATGTTCAAGCGCAAAGGCCATTGAGGAAAGTGTTTTTCCGCCACCGGTGGGAACAGTCAGGCTGAAAATACCGGGCGGCAGTGAACCGGCCCTGACGCACTGATCAAAAATTTCCTGCCGTTTGCGGTTAATTGGAGTGTCTTTTGCATCAGAATGGATTTTCTGCATGTGCGCGTTGAATTTTTCATTCAGGATCCCAAACGATTCGTACTTCCCCCGGAATGAAGATCTTTCAGGAGAACAGAATTTTTCTGTGTCAAGCGAATCCGCATCTACAAGGCATGAGTAGAGCATCCGCGTGAAAAATGAGATGGAGAAACCGGTTTTATGCGGGGCGGGGCGCAATTTGAAAGGCCCGATTGCCTGCGTATCAATCGAAATTTCCGTGAGGTATGCCGAATAATCCGGGATTTTTTCTTTGTGTAACCGTTCGCAGAGTCCGCTTGCAGCGCTCCCATAGTTGAGCAGACCGCCGTGGTGGCCGGCAATAAGATAGGCAAACAGCAGTCCGGCTGCGTACTGGTCATCATTGAACAACCGGATTGCTTCGATTGCGCCGGCTGTTGAATGATCCACATGAATTTTTTGCCCTTCGAGGCGTCTTTGGAAATCCTGGGAATATTTTCCGAGATCGTGCAGGAGCCCGCTGTCATATGCAAGATCTCCGGCAGAAAAATCATTTGCAAAATCCCGCGAGAGCGTTGCCACTTTCGTCAGATGATCTTTCAGCGGCTGCCAGTCGGATTTATCCGGTTTTTTTGTTGAGTGCGCGTAGTAATACATTGTTCTTCTTTTTACCTTGGGATAGTCTTGTATCCGCAACAGATTATATTGAGAGGAATAATTTTTGATTGCAGACCTTTCACCATAAATATAACTCCTACGCACCGTGAAAGTGAAAACCCGTTACCCAAAAAAAGTCCTGTCCTGCCCCGGGAACTGTCGGCAGGACAAAAAAAGGAGACCGGCAGGGGAATGAGTAAACCCCTGCCGTTTTTCTCTTTTACCACTCCATGTGGTCGAGCACCCGGTCCCAGACGACCATGAGGCCGGGGATGATGACGTATGCCAGGAGTCCTGCGCCCAGGAAGGCGAGGGTGATGGCAACTTCGGTTTCCATGATGGATCGCCCTTGCTTTATGCGAGTTCGGGAACCGTGTCGGCCCAGGTCTCAACCTTGGTCCGGATCGCGTCGTCCTCGTACGAGGTGAGGTTTACCTTGTCGCGTGAGAGCGTGATCTGGTAGATCTCGCCGTTCGGGTCGTGGCACTTGAGGGTCGCCGAGTAGGTCTCGGTGTCGGAATCCCGGGCGGGGATGCCGCCATGGGCCGTGGCAAGCGCGGTGTCGGCGAGGAGCGCCGATGCACCGGCGTTGAACCCGGCAACGGTATTGAATTTTTCAGAGTTGCTGCCAACGACTTTTGCCTCGTTGTCCTGGAAGTTGATCTTGACCACGTACGCTTCCTTTGTCTTCTCGACCGGCGCGTGGGTCACTCCTCCGCTGATGTACGAGACGCAGGCAAACGGATTCGTTGCGATGACGGCATTGACAATCGATGTGAATGTCGCGACATCCTCGATTGGCTGTGCAAGCGTTCGTGTGGCGGACTTTACTGCGGTGTTCTGGATGAAATCTCCCATACTTGTATCACTCCTTTTTCGTGTGATGGTGTTCGGAAAAGCCGGGCAACGAAGTCCACCCGGGTCGGCCGGCAATTGTGCCGCCGTTTTGCCCGGGTGCAAACAATCCTCCGGACTGTTTTTTGTCCCGGGCATTTTTGGCTGACACGCCGGCTGCACTTACGGCAGACCGTGTACCGGTATTTCCGGCAGGAGCCGGGGGATGTCCCGCTCCCTTCTTTGTTCGGATTTCTTTTCTCTTGTCTCGGAGGCCCCTTTGACATACTATTATAGGCGTTAAGAGGGGAAGTGCTTTGATTATGAAATTATTTTTCGGGAAAACCGGGGAATTTTCTGGGCCGGATGGATTATTCGGGCTCATTTAGGAATTTTTTTGAAGGAACAAAAATGTTCCCTGCGGAGTCTTTTAGCAGTTTCCCGTCATTTGCTGCCGTGTCTCCACAAAGCATACATACGTCCGTTCCGATACGCCTAGATTACCGTACGTGAGTTACGGACAAGGGTTATGGATGCGTAATGGATCTTGTCTTACCGCTCGTCATTCTCGTTGCACGGATCATCGAGACAACGATGGAGACGATTCGTCTCGTCTATGTGACAAAAGGGCACAAGTATCTCGCTTCAGGAATCGGGACGCTGAAGATCGGGATCTGGGTACTCTCTACCGGCCTTGTGCTGACGAACCTCGATAATATTCCCGGTATTTTGGCCTACATGCTGGGATACGGCATCGGTACGCTTCTCGGGATGACCCTGGAATCCTGGATCGGCCTTGGCACGGTTATTGTCCGGATATTCTGTACAAAAGATCCCGAACCGCTCATCCGCCATCTCGGGAAACTAGGCTACGGGACTACGCGGATCAACGGTTCCGGCCAGTTCTTCCCGTCTGTTGCGGTGCTGATCAGTATGGTGCCACGAAAGAAAGCCGGCCGGCTGCTTGATGTCCTAAAGACGAAATATCCGGATGTGCATTTTACCATCGAGGATGTGTCAACGATGAGCGAACGGGAGATCTATTTCGGATCCCGGAGCCGGAGGGGTATTCTTGGCTTCATCGGATACAGCTGACGAATTGCTCGCAAACCAGATACGTAAAGCTCTTCGATTCCTGCCCGCGAGAATCTGCACCGGTCAGAGGGTGGATCAGCTGATACCGGGGACTTCCTAAAAGGATCTCCGACGTGAACTCTCCCGGATGCCCTCCGGAACCGCCTATCCCCATTCTGCCGGACCCCACCTACGGGAGCACCACCCCCCAAAATTACGGCCACAGGAAGAGTGCCATTAGGTGCGTTTTCCTCCGACGCTAAAATTCAGTTTTTGCCCGAATTCCTGCGTGTTTTGCACGAATGAGTGCGTGTTTTGGCAATATGGGGGGTAATCGAAGCCCGTACAGGGCCCGGAATAATGTATCCCCCCATGACCCGATCGATATCCCCGGGGGATGTTCGCTTTCGTCGTGAAATCTCCCGGATGCCCTCCGGACCCACCTATCCTCATTCTGCCAGACCCTACATACGGGACACCACCCCCCAAAAGTACGGCCACAGGAACAGTGCTATTAGCTGCGTTTTCCTCCGACGTGAAAATTCAGTTTTTGCCCGAATTCGTGCGTGTTTTGCACTGTTGAGTGCGTGTTTAGGCATTTTGGGGGGCATTCGGGGCCTGTACAGGGCCCGGAATACCCTGGGTCCCGGACCCTGCCTGCCCCTTCTGGACACTATCCTTCGGCACCTCCACCTCGGATGCAGCCGGGCGAACCTGCCGCTTTTTCCGTCGTTTCCCGGATTCCTCCGTGAAGGGCGAGCCATCGGCAGCGAGTTCTACAAGTGCGGTCTCATCAATGCGGAAGAACCGCAGGTGCCCGGCCCGGTTGTACCACCAGATCTCCCGCGAGACCGGATCGCCGCAGGGCATCTGCCGTACCTCACCGATCAGGTCACTGAATCCGGCTTCGAGCTCCGAAAGGGCGGCGCGAAGCCGTTGCGCCCTCCGGATCGTGACCGCACAAAACATTCCCGGGCCAGCGATCACCAGATCGAGCAGGGTGTTCTGTCCCGGCTCGATCATGTGGACAATGCCCCGGCGTTTCGCTACCGGCTCCGCGAGCGCCCGGCCCTGGTCCGGGTGCCGGCCCCGGCTCACAGCCTCCCGCCCCCGCGTGCCCGTTCGGACTGGAATTCACGGTTTATCGGCCGGGTCCGGATACTGACCGTATAGAAATGCCGGTGTGTCCGGGTCACCGCCACCCTCTCCAGATCTTCCCCGAACTGCCGGATCCGCTGGAGGATCACGTGCGGGATTAAAAAGAGCGGCACGTCGGCTATGACTTCTGCCGGTCTCCGGGGCATCAGGGCCGCCCCCGTTCTTCGATCCAGAGAAGCCTCCGGCCCTGCCGGTCGATCTTTTTGTCCAGCCGCACGCTGATTGGTTCCAGTCCGCCGGTCAATGGAAATGCCGGGTCGCCGTACCACAGAGCCGGGTCTTCGGTTGTGCCCGGTGCGCTCGTTTGCCGGGCTGCCGGCCTTGTCCTCCGGCGCGGTTCCCGGGTAAAGAACACACCGGGGCCGCTCGCCCCCCAGCCCCGGATTTTTGCGTTGCATACGGCGCCTGCCGCTGCTGCCCCCAGGTATTCATATCCGGTACCGGCCCTGCCGGACGATATCTCGTCCACAACGGCCACTTCCCCGCAGTTCACTGCTGATACTTCCATTAATTTTTCACCTTTCCCTTGATTGTTGCTCGAAACCTCCAGCCCTTTTTCCGGTATCAGGAACCTTCTGTCCCGGTACCGCACGAAAAAACCCGTTTAACGCCAGATCCGGGGAAAGATGCATCTCGTGAACATGATCTTCTGCTTGTTTGCGAAGCGGACGGCAGGCTCATGCACCGGCACATCGTTCGCAAATTTTCCTGATATCAGCGCCCGGACCGGCGGTCACCGACGTATAGCAAAAACAGCGGGCAAGAACAGGCCATACCGGGTGCCCACGGGATTTTTCCCGGCAATAGCGATCGGCTCGAACAATTCCTGTGGGATCTCAAAAAACAATCCCATGAGCCCGCCAAGAATAGCCATCATGATCTGAAAGATTCTGGCGAACCGGGCTGCTACTTTCTTTGCAAACCCAAGGCGCCTCATCTTTCGTGCCACCCTCGTGCAGGAGTACTGGAACATACTTTCCCTTACCCATGGAAAACGATTACATCGTATTTATAATACCAAGATGATGTCGGTTAGATCCCCGGGATGCCTAAAGGATCCGGGATTGCCCTCTGCCGGGATTTTCCGAAACCGTTTTGTTTGCAGGGAGGCGCGGGAATTTTTCAATATTAACGGGAACCGTAAAAATCCGGCGATCCTGTCAGTATTTTTTCGATCTTCCTTTCGCGGGGATCTTTCTCTTGCTTTTTTTTGGAAATTCCGGCTCTGGTTCGGCAACCTTCTTTGGAATCTCCAGCAGTTTCCCTGTCTGGTTGAGCTGGCGGTATTCCGCGATCAGGATAGTACGGATCATCTCATGACCGTCATCTGAATCAAGATACCGGCTCACTGCATCCTTAACAATATCCGCATTTTCCGTTTTTTCAAGCAGCTGGTGAAGCGCCGATACGATAACGTCGGAAATATCTTCGTATTCTCCATCGTTGACAAGGGCCTGCATCTTTTCAAAGACCCTGGATGAAATCCTGAAATTTAATTTTACCTTCGGAGGTTCATCTCGCATAAGATGTGAAAAAAATCGTGCCCCCGGTTAATGAAGTGATGTGTTACAAACGGTTTTATTTGTGATACAATTATATGTGCACAGGATCAACCCGGAATCCAAGGGAATGTCCCCGGGGAACATGAATGCCTGCGGCGGCTTTTCATGAGCGATCCTGTTAGAGGATCCCCCAATCCCTGCCCTGCTCCTCAAGGAGCATAATGGTCGCCGCAGAGCATGGACAAATGACAGGAACCCGTAGAAGATGACATCGAAATTTCCGAGACGCAAGAAGAGAACTTCCGAAAAACACCGGTACAGTTCCCGAAGAATTGCTAAAAGAATAAAACTCCCGGCCCGGCAGATCGAAAAAGAACTCGGTCTGATGCAGAGCATAATCACTCATGATATTCTCAACCAGCTGACCGCACTGCAAGGATTTCTTTCGCTCATGGAGATGGCAGACAGTAATACCGATCTCAAGCGGTTTATCCAGAATGAACAGAAGATTGCAGAAACTCTTCAGGTACAGGTTCAGTTCATGCGCAATCTCCAGAAATCCGGGAAACTTTCGCCGGCCTGGCACGATGTCGATCAGGATCTACGCAGGATAATCGATGTCATGCATCTCTCTTCGGAAATTTCCATCGATGTTCAGGGACGAGGGTTCGAAGTCTTCACTGATCCACTGCTTGCCAGCGTTTTCTATGGACTTATGGTGAACTCACTCATGCATGGCGAAACGGTGAACACAATTGACATCCATGCAGAAGAATCCAAAGGATCGCTTTCTATTGTATACGAGGACAACGGATGCGGTATCGAAGAGAGTGATAAGGAGAATATTTTCCTCAAAGGATACGGAAGAAACACCGGCCTTGGCCTTTATCTCATACGCGAAATCCTTGCTGCCAACCAGATGTCGATTACTGAGAATGGAGAACCCGGGAAGGGAGCGCGGTTCGTGATTATGGTTCCTCAGGGACTTTACCGGAGAAGCGCAGAGATGTGTAATGAATGCTAAATCAGGCAGAATACGTCCAGCCATTTCCGTGAATTGCCTGCAGTCCCTCTGGGTCAAGGGTGAGTTTTGTCTTTCCTTCTATGCCGGGGATTTGTTGTTCTGAAAAAGTGTGCCGGATTGGGAGGAATCTTTCCCGTACAGTGGAGTTCATATGGTAATTATCCTCTATGTCGACGATGAACCGGATCTCCTTGAGATCGGAAAGATCTTTCTTGAATCCGACGCGGGCATCCAGGTCGAGACGATTTCTTCCGCCAGGCTCGCGCTCCAGAGACTTGCCATAGATCATTACGATGCGATCCTGTCGGATTACCAGATGCCGAATATGAATGGTATTGAATTCCTTAAGGAAGTCCGGCGGCAATATGGCGAGATCCCGTTTATTCTTTTTACCGGGAAAGGCCGCGAGGAGATCGTAATCCAGGCAATCAATAACGGCGCGGATTTCTATGTCCAGAAAGGCGGGGAGGTAACGTCACAGTTCGCAGAACTGGCGCATCACATACAGGCAGCTGTTGAACGGCGCCAGGCAATCGACAGGCTCAGGGATTCCGAACAGCACCTGGCAGATATTATTGATTTTTTTCCAAATCCCGTGTTTGCAATCGACAATTCAGGAAAGGTAATCATCTGGAACAAGGCAATGGAGGAACTCACCGGGATTCCTGCGCAGGAGATGCTCGGGAAAGGGGACTACGAATATGCCCTGCCCTTCTATGGGGAACGGCGGCCGGTTCTCATCGATATCGTCAGGGATCCCGATTGCCGTACCGATCGTGCATATCCTACGATTCGGCGCAACGAACGTTCGATCCTGAACGCCGAGACAGTTGCAACCCCCTTCAACGGCAATCCCCGTTGTTTCGATGCCTGCGCGTCCATTCTTTATAACAAGGACAGGACGGTCGCGGGTGCGATCGAGACCGTTATCGATATCACGGATCACAAACGTACGGAGGCCAGACTCCGCGAAGTCTGCGCGAAGCAGACGGAAATTCTCGAAAAACTCAGGAAGATCGCAAAGTTTTCCGGAGGGGGACGTTCGGCTGCTGGTAATGACAGGATGCAAAAGAATAACAGGCCCGCCGCCCGTTCGGTTTTTCCTGATGATCTGACGCTTGACGACCTTTTCACGTTCGGAGAAAAATAAAAATTTTGGATCTTTTTTACGGATACCGGTTTGTTTGTTTGGAAATCCCCGCTGCTCAGGAATTGTTTGAATCCGTTATCGGGCCACTATCTTCGAGCACCCGTTCCTTTCAGATCGCGGACCCGATCTGTTCCGGCAAAAACAAAAAGGGAAAAATCCCCTTACCGTCGCTTCGACCGCTTCGGTTTTGTGTCGTCCTTTGCCATGGACATCAGATCGATGATATAACTGCCCTCTTCGCCGCCAACGCTCACGATCCGCTCGTCGCTTTTGGCCATCTTGTCGATGTTGAGCTCGTAGGATCCGGGGCCCACGATCCGGATCGTCTCGACCCGGTCGAACATCCCGGTCTCTTTTCTGGCTTTCGCCTTCACGCCGCCTTTCGCTTCGGCAGCGGCGGGGGCATCTTCCGGTCGTGTCTCCTTCTTTCCTTCCGGTTCGACAACTTCGAGGACTTCCTCTTTTGTCTCCCCCGCGAGCTCATCCATCGATTTCTCTTCGAGCACGTCCCTGTTGATATCGGCCTCTTTGACGTAGATGAACTTCTTGTTGCCGCAGCTGGCACACCCTTTCAGGATCTCGGTAGACCCGTCCTTGTACTCCCTGCCGCATTTTGTGCACTTGTGTGGCATGATCCCTCCAGATTATGCGGAGAAGTTCTGGATCATCTTCTCGTAGAGTTCTTCCGTGTTACGCCCTTCGAGCCCCGAGATGGCAACCACCGGGTGCTGGGGGAAAGCGCTCCGGATCCGGGCCGGGGCGGATTCGGGCAGATCGATCTTGTTGGCGACAATGATCACCGGCAGGTTCCTGCTCTCGATGATCCCGACCATCATGATGTTGACCTGCATGAAGGGATCGAGTGTCGAGTCGAGCATGTAGATGACGCCGTCGATATCCTCGCGGAGCCAGTGCATTGCCTCGGCAACACCCTCGGTAGCTTCCCGGGCCCGGATGATCGCCTCGTCCTTCTCCATCCCGAATTCCAGAAACTCGTGGTAATCGATCTTGGTCGTAACCCCCGGGGTGTCTACGATATCGATCGTCACCGTGTGGCCGTTTGCCCCCGTGATCACGATATCCTCGCGCTTGCGTGCCCTTCGGGTCTCGTGCGGGATCTCGCTCACCGGGCCGACCGCGTCGCCGGTCCAGTCCCGGGCGATGCGGTTTGCAAGCGTCGTCTTCCCCGCATTCGGCGGCCCGTAGATCCCGATCCTGGTTCGCTTCTTCTTGAAGAACCGGTTGAGAAATAAGGAGAGTTTCTTCTTTGCGATCCCTAATTTCTTGGAAAATGATGTCATTCGGGCCCCTCAAAGGTTATCTGCTGGGCATGCCGGCAAAAACACCGGACCTGCCATCAACCGTTAGTAGTGTTTGGCAAGGGTTCTTTATTATGTTTCTCGTACCGCCCGTCAGGAAGGCCTGCCCGGTATCCGCCCGGGAAATTTTTCCTATTACCCGGCCGCATCGCACACTGCCGCTGCCAAATTGTATTTATACAAGGGGCGGAAAGGATGCTAATTGTAATCATCAGCTTTTAGGCACTTCACAAGGAGGTGACTCATGAAAAAGACTACCAACACGATCCGGTTTGAGACCAGAGTACCGTTAAGCGAAGTGATGAGACGCAATCCGATTATGGTGAGCACAGAGTCCAATGTCGCAAAGGCGGCAAAGGCCATGTGCCGCGAAGAAGTCGGGAGCGTCATTATCGTCCAGAGAAACAAGCCCATTGGCATTGTGACCGAGGAAGACATCAACTGCAAGGTGGTGGCAAAGGACCTCAAGCCAAGTACGGTTCAGGTGAACACAATCATGAGCACGCCACTCATTACGGTGAGTGCGGATAAGACTGTAGTCGACGCAGCCCAGATGATGGTCAAGCACAGGGTCAGGAGACTTCCCGTAGTGGACAAGGCAGACAAGGTCATAGGAATCGTGACTGTCCGGGACCTCCTGACCATCTCGAACGAACAAAACGCGCTCCTTACCGATCTCATCGAGATCAACCGGGAGGAGCATTTCGAGGTGGGCATGTGCAGCCGCTGCAGCCAGATGTCTGATGATCTCAAGCGTGTGGACAATGTCCTGCTCTGCCCCCGCTGCCGCGAGGAGGACACTCTGACATGAGGACGGCACGGGATTTCATGCTTGAGATTCCGGTGCTCGATTACCATGACGGGATAACAAAGGCGCGGCAGATCCTCCGTGACGACCGGTTTCGCGAGGTTTACGTAACCGGTGCAAAAAAAGACCTGCTCGGGTATGTCGATATCACCGATGCCCTGCGGGTAACGGCCACGAAATCCAATGTTACGGTCGAAGGTTTCGTCAAGGAGGCAGCGGGCGCCGGCCCGGAGTCCCCGGTCGAGAGCGTGGCAAAGGCCATGCGGGAGTACCGCACCGATAGTGCAGCCATCGTGGACTGCAACCGTCATATCCTCGGCGGGGTGCTTCTCTCCGACCTCTTCCCGGTCATTATATCGAGAAACGAGCTTGCCGGCAGTGTGGCGGCCCGGATGACAAAGAAGGTAACGACCGTCAGCCCGGAGGACACGCTCCCCCAGGTGTACGGACAGATCGTTGAAAGCGGGTACTGTGCGTTCCCGGTAGTGAAGAAGAAACGGCTCGTGGGCCTCATCTCCCGCCGCGACCTGATCCGGTCCGGCGCGGTGCGGTCGGCAATCGCGGGGAGCAGTGCAAAATCGGTCGGGGACGTGATGACAAAGGAAGTCGTCACGGTCTCGTGCGGCCGCCCGCTTGCCGATGCCGCACGGCTCATGGTGGATAACGATGTGAGCCGGCTGCCGGTCCTCGACGGGGACACGCTGGTCGGGATTCTCGACCGGCACGATGTTCTTGCCGGGCTCGCATAAGCCAGAAAAACAGGGGAACGGATACAGTGCCGGGCCTGTTGCCCGGCACGATCGAGGCAGGGCAAAAGCCCTGACTTCCAGAATCGGAGGCAAATATACATGAACCGCAACGGGCGGGCCACCGGCCCCGGTGACCGGCTCATAAAAATGCGGGGCAAGCTCGACCGCGGACCGGTCGAGTTCAAGTCCCATATCGTACAGCAGGAAGGCGAGCTGATGACGATCGCAACACGCGACGTCGTCTCCGTGCCGCCCACGCAGAGCATCATCAGCGCTGTGGCAACGATGACGGAGTGCGGCTTCCGCCGGCTCCCGGTCACCGATGCCGGTACCAGGAAGATCCGGGGGATCGTAACTTCGGGCGACGTGATCAACTTCATGGGCGGGGGCGACAAGTACAAGCTCGTCCGCGTCCGGCACCACGGCAACCTGCTTGCCGCGGTCAACGAGAGCGTCCGCACGATCATGACGTCCCGACCCGAGACGCTGCCGGAGAACGCACGGGTAATTGACGCCCTCGAACTCATCGTGGGAAAGAAGATCGGCGGGATCCCGCTTGCGGATGCCGATGGCGTCCTCTCGGGCATCATCACCGAGCGCGACGTGCTCAGGATGCTTGCCGCGGAGCACAGCCCCCTTGCCGTCGAGGACGTGATGAGTTCCTCCCTTCGGGTGACCGCGCCCGACAGCCCGATTATCTCGGCCACAAAGGACATGACGAAGTACCGCTTCCGCCGGCTCCCCGTGGTCAGCGATGATGTGCTCTTCGGGATCGTGACCGCGACCGACATCATGCGGTACCTCGGGAGCAGGGAGGTATTTGGCCGGATCACGACCGGTAACATCGCGGAGGTAATGGACCTCCCGGTGCGGACGCTCATGGCGGGCAGCCTCATAACCACGACGCCGGATACACCGGTCAACGTGGCCGCCCAAGAGATGCTGGGCAAAAACATCGGGGCGCTCCCGGTTATCGAGAACTCCCGCCTCGTGGGCCTGGTCACGGAATTCGATCTCGTGAGGGCGTTCTCCGAGGAGTGAGATGCCATGCCCGCCAGCTACCTAGCGGCCCGCGACGCAATGAGCAGCCCGGTCTTTGCAGTCGGGCCTTCGGACACCGTAGCCCATGCAAAAAACCTCATGATCCGGCACCGGATCTCACGGGTGCTCGTTATCGACGGGGGCAGTCTAGCCGGGGTGCTGACACAAAAAGACATCGCATACCGCTTGAAACAGCCCGAGGCCGCATGGAAACGGCGGCCCCCGGACCGGATCCCGGTCGCGGAGTACATGACAGGAAACCCGGTTGTGGTGTCTCCCGACACCCGGCTCCGGGCGATTGCCGGGACATTCGTGGCAAAAGGAATCAGCTGCGTCCCGGTGGTCGACCATACTGCGGTCGTCGGGATCGTAACCAAAGGCGATCTGATGAAGTCCGCCCTCGTATCGGACCTGAAAGGCACGGTCGGGGACGTGATGGAGGATGCAGTGACCGTCAGCCGCTGGCACTCGCTCGCCCATGTCGTAACCCTCATGCAGGAGCGCGGCGGGAAGCTGGTGGTCGTGAACAAGGACGGGAGCGTGGCAGGGCTCATCACCGAGACCAGCCTCGCGATCCACGGAAAGAACAAAAGATTGCCGGAGGATACCGGAAACCCTTCAACAAAAGACAGGAAAGAATATCCCGGGACAGAACGGGCAGGGGATTATCCGCCGGACGTCCCGGCAACCGCCGGTGACGTGATGACGAGCCCCGCGATCGCGATCGGGCCAGAAAATACCCTTGTCTCCGCGGTCCGGCAGATGCAGGATGAACAGGTCAACAACCTGGTTGTCGTTAAAGACGGCAGCCTGGCAGGGATACTGAAACGAGACGATATCATAAAGGAAGTGGCGAAATGACAAAGGAACTGTTTGTTAAAGATATCATGGCAAAACCAACGACCATATCCAAATCGGCAAAGATCACCGAGGCGCTCGATAAGATGCTCGATCTCGGGATCGATCCCTTAATCGCGCTCAACAATACCTCCGTTGTCGGGACGGTCTCGCGGCAGGCCATTGCGGAGAAGCTGGGGAGCAAACAGAATACTGCCATCGCCCCGACAGCCATCCACGTGGCAAGCGTGGTCGAGGAGGACTTCACGAGCGTGTACCCCGACGAGAGCGTAAACGTGCTCATCCCCCTGCTCCAGCGCTACAAGCTGGTGGTCGTATACGACAGCGACCACAAGCTGCTCGGGCAGGTGACGGCTATCGATCTGTTAAAGAAGTACCCGCACACCGGCGCCCTCAAGGAGGCCATGGTGAAGGCCGTAACGATCGAGGCCGACGAACGTGTGGTCCACCTCCGGCGCAGGATGCTCGACGATGCGATCTCCCGGTTCGTGGTGACCGAGAACAGTAAGCCGGTCGGGATCGTGACCGAGACGGACGTTGCAGTTTCGATGCGGAAGTTCCGCGAAGCGGTAAAGGACCAGCACCAGGATCACCAGATCCGGAACCTGCTTGTGAAGGATATCATGAGCTCTCCGCTTCTGTCGGTGGATCTCGGTGCAGAATATACGAGTGTGATCGAGCTGATGGCAAAAAAGAACATCAGCACCGTGCCGCTCACGGACAAGGGCAAGCTGGCCGGCCTTGTGACCCGCCGGTCGCTGGTTCAGGCCCTGTAATCTCACCCTTTTTTCAGGTCTCTTCAATATTATATGATGCGCATGCATATTTTTTCGCGCAAAAATTTATCCCCTGTAATATTAATACTTCATTACAGCGAATGATCTCTATCAGTCTTCGTTGCCTGCCCCGGTTTCCATGACTCCCGACACAACCGACCCGGAAAAACGCCGCCTGGCCTATCGCCTTATCATTCTCTTCGGACTCGTTGCGATGATCGGGGATATTGTGTATGAGGGGGGCAGGAGCGTTTCCGGCCCGTTCCTCTTCACGCTGGGCGCCTCAGCGTTCATGGTTGCATTCATTGCCGGGTTCGGTGAGTTCCTCGGGTATGCTATACGGATCGCGACCGGCTACCTTGCAGACCGGTCCCGCCAGTACTGGGCGTTCGTAATCACTGGATACCTGATGGTAGGGGCGATTCCGTTGCTGGTTCTTGCCGGCAGCTGGGAGATCGCAGCCCTCCTCCTTATCGTTGAGCGGATCGGCAAAGCAGTCCGATCGCCGGCAAAGGATGCCATGCTCTCGCACGTCACTTCGGCGGTGGGAAGGGGCTGGGGCTTTGGCCTGCACGAAGCGCTCGATCAGATCGGTGCCATCGCAGGCCCGCTTCTCTTCGTCCTTGCGCTTGCTGCCGGCGGAACGTACCGCGGGGGTTTTGCCCTCCTTGCGATCCCGTTTGTCCTCCTCATCCTTGTGCTGGTCCTTGCATGGTGGATTATGCCCGATCCTCTCGGGTTTGAGGAGAAAGTCAGTCCGGTTATGACGGAACACGAGCCGGAGTCCGGCCGAAGGCAGTTAAAACTCTACGCGGTGTTCACCGCACTGACCATGGCGGGTTTCATCGTCTTTCCCCTCCTTGCGTTTCACTTCAAGGCCTTCTCGATCATTCCCGATGCAGACATTCCCGCATTCTACGCCATCGCCATGGCTGTCGATGCTATCGTGGCACTCGTGACCGGTAAAGCGTACGACCGGTACGGCGTCATGGTACTCATAACGATGCCCATTCTCGGCCTTTTGATACCACTGATCGCGTTCTCGCATTCGTACAGTGCAGCACTTGTCGGGGCTGTACTCTGGGGCGCATCGATGGGGATGCAGGAAGCGATCCTACGGGCTGCGGTTGCCGATTTCACGCCCCCGGGAGGACGGGGATTTGCCTACGGGGTCTTCAATACAATCTACGGTGGCGCATGGTTCGCCGGGAGTGTCGTCATCGGGGCACTCTATACGATCGATGTCCTGTACGCTGCCGGGTTCATGTTCCTCATGCAGGCCGCTGCCGTGCCGGTGCTGTTAGAAATAGTCCGTGAACAACGGCGGAGCAGGTCCGGGACTAGGCCGGTATAGCACTTACGGCATATCCCGGTTCGTCTCATTGAAAAGACCTTCACCATTAAGGCCGACGAACGCGTGGTCCACCTCCGGCGCAGGATGCTCGACGATGCGATCTCCCGGTTCGTGGTGACCGAGAACAGTAAGCCGGTCGGGATCGTGACCGAGACGGACGTGGCAGTCTCGAGGCGGAAGTTCCGCGAGGCAGTAAAGGATCAGCACCAGGATCACCAGATCCGGAACCTGCTCGTCAAGGATATCATGAGCTCGCCGCTCCTCTCTGTGGATCTCGGTGCTGAGTACACGAGTGTGATCGAGCTGATGGCAAAAAAGAACATCAGCACGGTGCCGCTCACGGACAAGGGCAAGCTGGCCGGCCTTGTAACCCGCCGGCCGCTGGTCCAGGCCCTGTAAGTACTAAGACATCTCCTTTTTTCCGGGTCTGGTTTTGTAATCCATGATCCCGGTAGTTACTATGGCTCTGTCCTGTACACGGTACTGGCCGTCCCGGCTCCCGTAAAACCAGAATGTTCCTGCATGACCCCCTGTATCAGCATACCGGGATTTTTTAGGATATCCGGGATTTTTCACGGATCAGCGTTTGTACGATCCCGTGTCCGGATCTGGGTGTGGGTGTGAGGGGGTGGCTGGGGGAAAAATTGCCATTAGTCCGCGATTTTCTCTCTGTAACAAGAATAAGTTGTGGAGGGGGTCACTGGGGGAAAAATATTTGGAGCCGGGTATTTTCAAAGGAGAAACGTCAAAAAAAGAAGAAGTTCCCAATCATGCGTACGGTCTTTTCAAAATGGGGGTGGCAGGCGACCGTTACCATGAGGCAAGCTCGTCACGGAACCCGGAGGCGGTCTTTTTTGTAAACGCACCTTTATGGTACTCCTCGAACGCTTGTTCGGTCTTCTCGGCAAAGAGGAGATCTTCCTTGAGGGCCGGTTCGAGTTCTGCAAGCGGTTTTAGGATATAACGCTCGCCGTCCCGGATGATGAGGAGTTTTTCTCCTTCGGGAACGTTCTCCCACATCGATGCAGGGATCACGATCTGGCCGTTCGAGCTCATGCGGGTGATAGCGACATCCATGGGCAATCAGTAAGATTAATCTTATGATCGGGGATATGAGGGTTTGGGTGGGCGTATGTATAATCTGGCAAGGCACACCGATATTGACTATGTGCACTTTCACCCTCCGTATCGCTTTTTTTAAATAGTGACGTAATAATCATAGATGAGAGCATATGAGTGCCGACTCGATTAAGTCCCTTACCCTTACCGATTTTTTTCAGCAGAATCGCGGATTTAATCAGGTCAGGACGCTTCCGCTGGATACGATCATCTGCGGAGACTGCGAACAGGTGCTAAAGACATTCCCGGATAATTGTATCGATCTCATTGTTACCTCGCCACCGTACGCGGACCAGAGAAAAAAGACCTATGGCGGGATATCCCCGGACCAGTATGTAGACTGGTTCCTGCCAAAGAGCAGGGAATTTTTGCGCGTTCTCAAACCGGAAGGGACCTTTATCCTCAATATCAAGGAGCGGGTCGTAGATGGGGAGAGGCATACCTTTGTTCTTGAACTGATCCTTGAGCTCCGGAAACAGGGCTGGTTCTGGACCGAGGAATATATCTGGAACAAGAAGAACTGCTATCCCGGAAAATGGCCCAACCGGTTCCGGGACTCGTGGGAACGCTGCCTCCAGTTTAATAAGACAAAAAAATTCAAAATGTTCCAGGATGCCGTGAGAATACCCGTAGGGGACTGGTCGAAAACCCGGTTGAAAAATCTCAACCAGACCGATCTGACGCGCGATGAATCAAAGACCCGGAGCGGGTTTGGCAAGAAGATTGCGAACTGGGTTGGCCGCGATCTGGTGTATCCGACCAATGTCCTGAGTATCTCAACAGAATGCGGATACAAGCAGCACAGCGCCCCGTTCCCGGTCGCGCTGCCGGACTGGTTTATCCGGCTTTTTACGGAAAATGACGATGTCGTTCTGGATCCGTTTATGGGATCAGGGACAACGGCTGTCGCATCCAGAAAGAACAACCGTCATTTTATCGGGATCGATACCCAGCCGGAGTATTGTAAACTGGCAAAGGAACGTGTTGAATTGTTCATGGAGTCATAATGGCGGCAGTCGATCGCGGGGAAGTCACCCGATTTGTCGATAAGAACATCGATTCGTTCCATCAGGCAAAACTAAAAAATATCCGGGAACTCCAGCTGGAGAAACTGCTCAAACGCAAGAACCCGTACCTGTTCAAGGCAAAGAACGTTCAGACCTCCGGGGAATTTATCAAGAATATCGTCGATGCCTACCTGTCCTCGCAGGAAGAGACGATGTTTGGCAATTTCCTGGAGAGTCTCGCCCAGTTCGTATGTGAACGTACCTATGGCGGCCATAAGACTCCCGGGATCGGGCTTGATCTGGATTTTACCCGGGACGGGACCCGTTACCTGGTATCGATAAAATCCGGGCCGAACTGGGGAAACAGCCGCCAGATCGCAAAGATGAAAGACGATTTTAAGAAGGCGCGGCGGATCGTCGGCAACCAGCAAATCGTCTGTGTCAACGGGTGTTGCTATGGCTGTGACCTTAAAGAGAACAAAGGGGATTACGTAAAAAAGTGCGGGCAGTCGTTCTGGGAATTTATATCCGGCGAACCTGATTTTTACAAACAGATCATTGAACCCCTCGGCTACAAGGCCAAGGAGAAGAACGAAGAGTTCATGACCGAGTATTCCATGCTTCTCAACCGGTTTTCAAAACAGTTCATGGCATCGTTCTGTAAAGAGAACGGCCAGATCGACTGGGAAAAACTGGTTGAGTATAACAGCGGACGTATTACGGCTCACGCGAAGCAAGTCCCGCAACCCGGGCAATAGGGGTGGTAGTTGTGTCCGACCCGGCCCCGGGAATTCCTCCGGCCACCCAAAACACTTATTATCCCTCCCCTACCATAGTATAAAGCACCATTCATGGAGCAGCGGAGACCTCCGTTGCGAGTGTCTGAGATAGATGCGAGATTGCTCTGTTGAGGTAGCCAAGCCTGGTATGGCGCAGGTTTGCTAAACCTGTGTCCCAAAAGGACTCGAGGGTTCAAATCCCTCCCTCAGCGCTTCAAGTAGAGAAAATCTCAAAATCGAGGGGATTGGATGGCTCAGGAAGAAGAAATAAGATATTACGTCCGGATTGGCACGACCGATCTGGACGGCACGAAATCGGTGCGGGTAGCACTGACCGGTATCAAGGGTATCGGCAGGCACACCTCAACGATCATCTCCCGGATGGCCAAGGTAGACGAGTACGCAAAACTCGGTCTCCTTGACGAGGAGTCGGTCAACCGGATCCGCGCCGCAGTTGAAAAGTACGCCGCGAGCATCCCTGCGTGGATGGCCAACCGGCCCAAGGATGTGTATACCGGCGAGGACAAGCACCTCATCGGCACCGACGTCACGCTCACCCGCGACGAAGATGTCAACATGATGAGGAAGATCCGCTGCTACCGTGGCATCCGGCACGAAACCGGCCAGAAGGTCCGCGGACAGCGCACCAAGTCGACCGGCAGAACCGGTATAACCGTTGGTGTCAGTAAGAAGAGAGAAGGATCCCAAGGGGCGGCGAACTGATCATGGGATACCCAGGTAAGAACCACAAGTCCTACCAGACGCCCAAGCGCCCGTGGGAGAAGACCCGGATCGAGGAAGAGACCCGGCTCGTGATCGAGTACGGCCTGCGCAACAAGCGTGAGGTCTGGAAGGCGCAGAGCCACCTGCGGAAGTACCGCAAGGCTGCCCGTGAGCTGCTCGCTCTCATGTCCAACGGCACCGCACAGGAGCGTGTCGAGGCAAAGAAGACCGAGCTCATCAGCCACATGCAGCGCACAGGGCTCCTCGGTGCCGAAGCGGATATCGACAGTGTCCTCGCACTCAAGGTAACCTCCCACCTCGAACGCCGGCTCCAGACCATCGTGTACCGGAAAGGCCTTGCCCGCTCACCGAAGCAGGCACGCCAGTTCGTTACCCACGGCCACATCGCGATCAACGGCCAGCGTGTCACCGTCCCGGGATACGTTGTCAAGCGCGGTGAGGAAAACGGCATTGCATACTACGGCAAGTCGCCGTTCACCGACGCATCCCATGCAGAGCGGACCCGTATCACCAAGCCCGCCGGTGCAGCGGCAGCAGGCCCGGCAACCGGCGCAGGGGTGAACTAAAATGGCGGCAAACGAGAAAGAAAAGTGGGGCATTGCACACATCTTTGCCTCCTTTAACAACACGATCATCACCGTTACTGACCTCTCCGGTGCAGAGACGGTCACAAAATCGAGCGGTGGCATGGTCGTCAAGCAGGACCGGAACGAGAGTTCCCCGTATGCAGCCATGCAGATGGCCGCAAACGTTGCCGCAATCGCCCGCGAAAAGGGCATTGTCGGCGTCCATGTGAAAGTCCGTGCGCCCGGCCAGGGCAAACAGCGCAGCCCCGGCCCCGGTGCCCAGGCAGCAATCCGTGCGCTTGCCCGTGCCGGCATGCGCATCGGCCGTATCGAAGACGTCACGCCTGTCCCGCATGACTCATGCCGTCCCAAGGGAGGCAGACGGGGAAGGAGAGTGTGATGGAGATCGAATTCGCGAGTCTGGACGACAATCTGGCACGTTTCACCCTTTCGGGAGCGAGACCCGGATTTGCCAATGCGTTCCGGCGTGCAATGATCGGCGAAGTGCCGACCCTTGCCATCGAGGACGTGCGCATCTACGATAACACGAGCGCACTCTTCGACGAAATGCTGGCGCACCGGCTCGGGCTCATCCCAATCAAGACCGATCTCAGCAGTTACTCGACTCAGGACTCATGTTCGTGCGGAGGGGCAGGCTGCCCGTCCTGCACGGTCACCTACACGCTCAGCGTTGAGGGCCCGAAAATGGTCACCTCAAGCGACCTCATCCCGCAGGACCCCAAGGCTGCGCCCGTGTACGACAACATCCCTATCGTGAAACTCACGAAGGGACAGAAACTGGTCATCGAGGCACGCGCCGTCCTCAACAAGGGCAAGGTGCATGCAAAATGGCAGCCGACCCTCGTCTGCGGGTACAAGAACCAGCCGATCATTTCGATCAGCGATACCTGCGACGCGTGCGGAATGTGCGTGGACGAATGCCCGCGCACCATCCTTGCAGTCAAGGGCAAGAAGGTTGCAGTCGTCGAGGGGAAACTCACCGACTGCTCCATGTGCAAGCTCTGCGAACGGGCCTGCCTCGCGAGCGGTATCGGTGAGGAACCGGCGATTAAGATCACTGCCGAACCCGACCGGTTTATCTTCGTGGTCGAGGGCGACGGATCGCTCCCGGTAAAAGAGATAATGGTAAAGGCGCTCTCCTTTGTAAAGGAGCAGGCCGACGAGCTGGAGAGACAGACAAGCGAGATTTCAGGGGAGGAAAAGAAATGACACGACAAGTGGAGAAGACGAACCCCCGTCTTACCAACCTCATCTCTCTGTTAAAGAACAAGTCACGCGAGAATGAGGCCAAGATCTGGCGCGAAATTGCAGGCAGGCTGGAGACCCCGAACAGGAACTACGCCGAGGTCAACCTGTCCAAGATCAACCGCTACGCCCAGAAAGGCGAGACTATCATCGTCCCGGGCAAGGTGCTGGGCAGCGGTATGCTGGAGCAGTCCGTGAAAGTTGCAGCGCTGAACTTTTCTGCATCGGCAACAAGCAAGATCGCGGAAGCAAAAGGGCAGTGCATGACCATCGAGCAGCTCTTAAAGGACAACCCCAAGGGCAGCGGTGTCCGGATCCTGAGGTGAACAAAACATGGTTACCGTAATCAATGGCGACGGCCTTATCCTCGGACGGCTGGCAAGCATTGCAGCCCGGCGCGCCCTTGCCGGTGAAGAGATCGCGATCGTGAATGCCGAGAAGGTCATCATCTCCGGCAGCCGCGCCCGCGTGCTCGGCAATTACTACCACAAGCGCGAGCGCGGGTCGACCGACTGGGGTCCGTATTTCCCCCGCAGGCCCGACCACATCATCAAGCGCACGATCCGCGGCATGCTTCCCTACAAGCGCGCCCGCGGTGCCGAGGCGTTCAGGCACATCAAGTGCTATGTCGGTGTCCCGGCAGAGTTCGCAGACGCGAAGATGGAAGTCCCCGAAGAAGTCCACATGGACCGGCTCAACAACCCGCAGTTCGTAACGCTTGCGGCGGTCAGCACGGCCCTCGGAGCCAAGTTCTAAGGCGGTCTACTCATGGCAAAGATCATTAACACCAGCGGAAAACGCAAGACGGCAATCGCACGGGCGACCGTGAAGGCCGGCAAAGGCATGATCCGGGTCAACTCCGTGCCGCTCGAAAAATACGGCAACGAGACCACCCGGATGAAGATCGCCGAGCCGCTCCTCCTTGTCCCGAATGCGGCAAACGAAATCGATGTGACCATCGACGTCTCCGGCGGAGGGGTCATGGGACAGGCTGAGGCGGTCCGTACCGCGCTCGCCCGCGGCATCATGGAATGGACCAACGATCCCGCGATCAAGGACGCGTACCTGGCATACGACAGGACGCTCCTCGTGAACGACTCGCGCCAGAAAGAAACCAAGAAGCCTCACGGCCGTGGCGCACGCAAGAAGTTCCAAAAGTCTTATCGTTAAACAAACAATATATGAGAGGTCGACAATCTTGATACCCGTACGATGTTTCACCTGTGGAAAACCCATTTCCATCGCGTGGGAAGAGTATAAGGCTCGGCGGGAGAAAGGCGAGGATCCTAAAAAGATCCTCGACGATCTCGGTATCACCCGATACTGCTGCCGGCGAATGCTTCTCACTCACAAAGAGATCATTGATGAGCTCAACCCGTACCAGTAATATGACCGAGGGGTCGTGGGGTAGCCTGGACTATCCTATTGCGTTCGGGACGCAGTGACCTGAGTTCGAATCTCAGCGACCCCATTTTACAACAGTACTACATCGCAGAAGCGAACAATTTTTGAGGACAAGGAATGCAGACGCAAGTTTACACCCGGTATGAACGGGCGAGGATTATTGGAGCACGTGCTCTGCAGATATCAATGGGTGCACCGATACTTACCACGACTTCCCGGATCGATCCCTTGGAGATCGCCATCGAGGAGTTCAACGCAAACGTCATCCCCATTACCGTAAAGAGAAGATAAGGACGTGTGGCCACCATGACGACCATTGAGACAATCGAGCTGCGGACGATCCTCGACAGCCGGGGGAACCCGACCGTCGAGGCCGATGTCTACACGATAAGCGGCCACGGGCGCGCGGCAGCGCCGAGCGGGGCTTCCACCGGCGCGGCGGAGGCAAAGGTCGTGCCGCCCAAAGAGGCAATCGACCACGCGGTCGAGAACCTCGTCCCGGCGCTTATCGGGATGGATTCTGCCGATCAGGAGTGCTTCGATGCACAGCTCCGCGACATCGACGGAACGGAGAACTTCTCCGTGATCGGGGCAAATATCGCCGTCGCGCTCTCCCTTGCAAATGCAAAGGCAGCGGCCTCGGCGCTCGGGCTGCCGCTCTTCCGGTACCTGGGCGGGGCATTTGTCAATGAGATGCCGCTCCCGCTCGGGAACGTGATTGGCGGCGGGGCGCATGCCACGAACGCTACCGAGATCCAGGAATTCCTGGTGGTTCCGGGCGGCGCGGTGGATGCAGAGGAGGCAGTCTTTGCCAATGCCGCCGTCCACAAGAACGTCAAGGATATCTTAAAAAAGAAAGGGATTGCCGCCGGCAAGGGTGATGAGGGTGCCTGGGCACCGCAGATCGACGATGCCCTCGCATTTGAGCTCATTGCCGAGGCAACCGGACGCGTGGCCGACGAGATGAACGTACAGGTCGATATGGGGATCGATGTTGCATCGAGCCAGATGTGGAACGGCGAGGGCTACAAGTACCGCGACCGTGTCCGCTCGACCGAAGACCAGATCGCATACATCGCAGAACTGGTCGACAAATATCACCTCGTCTATGTCGAAGATCCACTCCACGAGGACGATTTCGACGGGTTTGCGGAACTCAACAGCCAGATCGGCGACCGCTGCCTGCTCTGCGGGGACGACCTCTTTGTTACCCAGGTCGACCGCATAGAAAAAGGCATCGAGAGAGGTTCGGCAAACTGCGTCCTCATCAAGCCCAATCAGGTCGGCACCTTAACCGACACCTTCGAGGCCGTCCGCCTCGCCCACACCCATGGGCTGGACACGGTGATGAGTCACCGGTCCGGCGAAACCACGGATACCACGATTGCGCACCTTGCTACGGCGTTCTCCTGCGTTTTCTTAAAATGCGGGGTCGTCGGCGGCGAGCGCATTGCAAAACTCAACGAACTCATCCGCATAGAGGAACAACTATGACCCAAGCAAACGAGATGGAAATTGAATTAAAGGAACCGCTCATCCCCGTCGAGGAGTACCTGGCAGCCGGTGTCCACATCGGTACCCAGCAGAAAAGCGAGGACATGAAGAAATTCATCTACCGCGTCCGCGGCGATGGTCTCTATATTCTCGATATCCGCGAGACCGATTCCCGGATCAAGACGGTGGCCAAGTTCTTAAGCAAGTACGAGGCGCCCGACATCCTTGTCGTCACCTCCCGGCAGTACGGCCAGTACCCGGCAAAGAAGTTCGCCGACACTATCGGCGCGATGTCGGCAACCGGCCGGTTCATCCCGGGCCTTCTGACAAACCCGGTCCTTGAAAACTACATCGAGCCCAAGGTTGTTGTCGTCACCGACCCGATCGGAGATGCACAGGTCATCAACGAGGCAGTCCAGTGCGGCATCCCGGTCGTCGCACTCTGCGACACGAACAACATGACCAAGTTCGTGGACCTCGTTATCCCGACAAACAACAAGGGCCGCAAGGCGCTCTCGATGATCTACTTCCTGCTCACAAAAGAGATGCTCAAGATCCGCGGGATCTCGACGGCACTCACCCAGGAAGATTTCGAAACCGAGATCTGAAGCGATCCTCCTTTTTGAGGTTGATCGTTACCTATAATATCTGGACGACCAGAGGGTTGATCCGATGATGTCGCGTCCGTGCGCCGTGGCGGGGATGTTCTATCCCAAGGATCCTGCCCGTCTCGGACACCTCCTCGGCGGTTTCTTTAACGGAACCGGGCCGGCGAAAAATGCCAGGGGAATTGTCTGCCCGCATGCCGGGTATGTCTATTCCGGGCAGATCGCAGCCCATGCTTTCTCTACCATCTCCCCCGATTTTTCCGGCACCTTTGTCGTGATCGGCCCGTCCCATAACGGGTACCTCACCTGTGCCTCGGCAATCGCGTGGGACACACCGCTTGGGCCGGTCGAAACCGATGAGGAGTTTGTAACGGAACTGGATATCCCGGTCGACGAGATGGCCCAGATAACCGAGCACTCGATCGAGGTGCAGCTGCCGTTCATCCGGTACCGGTTCCCCAGAGCGAAGATCGCCCCCGTTATGATGGGCGAGCAGGACCCTGCCCATGCCATGGCCGTGGCCGGGAAGATCGTGGCGGCGCACCGGATGACAAAACGGGATATCCGGATCGTGGCATCGAGCGATTTCTCGCACTATGTGCCGGAGAAGGTTGCCCGGGACGGCGACCTGTATGCGATCCAGGCGGCGGAGAACCTCGATGTGCCGGAATTTTACCGGCGGATACGGGAAAAACGCCTGACCGTTTGCGGGTACGGCCCGATCAGCGCCATGATCACCGCCTGCCTTCACATGGGGGCGGAGAAGGGCGAGCTTATCCGGTACGGCACGAGCGGGGATGCGAGCGGCGACCGGGATGCGGTCGTAGGGTATGCAGCCATTGCGGTGATGTAGGTTGGCAACGTGGAGTGCGCCGGGCAAGGTGTTTTTGTTCGGCGAGCATGCGGTGGTATACGGGAAGCCCGGGATAGCGCTTGCCATCAAGCCCCGAGTCTTTGTGACCGTCCGGAAGTCCCGCCGCCCCCAGCGGGCAAAGTCGCCCTACATCGACAGCTGCTTTGAAGCGATGGGCGTGATGGGGAGCGTGTACATCAACTCGCAGATCCCCAGTTCCTCGGGACTCGGATCGTCTGCGGCGGTAACCGTTGCAACGCTCTCGGCAATCAACGATGAGTTTGCACTCGGGAAAACCCGGGAAGACGTGGCAAACATGGCATTCGAGATCGAAAAAAAGGTGCAGAAAGGGCGGGCGAGCCCCACGGACACCACGGTTTCCTCGTTCGGAGGCATCGTGCTCATCACCGGCACTTCCCGCAGGCGCCTGCCCCCCGAGAACATGTATCTTGTGATCGGCGATTCGCTCGTATCCCACAGCACGGCACGGATGGTCGAGCAGGTGGCGGACTTAAAGAAGCACAACCCGCAGATCGTCGACCCGATCCTCGATGCAATCGAAGGAGTGAGCCTTGCCGCGATCCACCACCTGGCAAACCACCGCGAGCTGGGGCGCTACATGAACATGAACCACGCCCTTCTCGACGCACTGGGCGTCGGTCACCCGCAGCTCTCAAAACTCGTGCTCGCGGCGCGGTCGGCCGGGGCGTTCGGTGCAAAACTCACCGGGGCCGGGGGCGGCGGCTGCATGGTCGCCCTCTGTGCAAAGCCGGTCCGGCACCGGGTGGCCCACGCGATTGAGTCCTGCGATGCCCGTGCGATCGTGACCGGGATCGATACCGAAGGGGCAAGGAAGGAGAAGAATGTCTGAACGCGTGATCGTAAAACTCGGCGGCAGCGTGATCACCGATAAGGGTGCAGACTGTGCGATCAACAGGGCCGCCTTGGCCGACATTGCCGGGGCGATCGCCCGGGCGCACGCATCGGAGATCATGGTTGTCCACGGCGCCGGGTCCTGCGGGCACCCCGAGGCGCACCGCTATCATCTTGACCGCGGTGCAGAAGCCGGGGCAACGGACGGGATCTTTGTCACGCACCGGGCCGTGAGTTCCTTAAACGATGCCGTCGTTTCTTCTTTACGGGAAGCCGGTATCGCGGCAATCGGCGTCCACCCGCTCCATGCGGGCGTGGCGGATAACGGCCGGCTCATTGCCTTCGAACACCGGCATATAGAAAAAATGCTCGCACTCGGGATGGTTCCTGTGATCCACGGCGACGTGGTGATGGACCTTTCCCGGGGAGCATGTATCGTATCGGGCGACCAGCTCGTGCGATACTTCGCGGTTGCACTCAAATGCCACCGCGTCGGGCTCGCCACCGATGTACCGGGAGTGCTGGATGGGGGGCGTGTTGTGCCGGAGATCACTCCGGGCACGGTCGCGAACCTCCAGATCGGCAACTCGTCACATACCGATGTAACCGGTGGAATGAAAGGGAAAATTGACGAACTGCTCGGGCTTGCACGTACAGGCACCGGGTCTGATATCTTTCATGTCTCGCGCCTCGGCGATTTCCTTGCCGGAAACGACCATGGCGGGACAAAAGTGAGGGGGAACTAACCATTATGGCTGACAAGAAACGGTTCACATCGTCGCGCAAGCTCGACCACCTGCGCATCTGCGCAGAGGAGGCCGTAGAGTGCGGCGATGCAGGATTCGGCGATGTCCGGCTGGCGCATAACGCCCTGCCGGAGTGCGATATGCGCTCTATCGACCTGTCCGTCCGTTTCCTCGGCCATACGCTCAAATCCCCCCTCTTCATCTCGGCAATGACCGGAGGTCACCCGAAGACCAAGGAGACCAACGCCCGCCTTGCCCGGATCGCAGAACGGTTCGGCCTCGGCATGGGGGTCGGCTCCCAGCGTGCGGCACTGGAGGACCCATCCTTATCGGATACGTTCTCGGTTGTCCGCGACGAAGCGCCCCACGCGTTTATCGTAGGAAACCTCGGCGCCGTGCAGCTCCGCGAACACGGGACTGCATGGGCAGAAGAAGCCGTGGAGATGATCGGGGCGGACGCTCTTGCGATCCACCTCAACTTCCTGCAGGAAGCAATCCAGCCGGAAGGAGATCACAATGCAACCGGCTGCCTTGCCGCGATTGCAGAACTCTGTTCCGAACTCAAGATCCCGGTGATCGTAAAAGAGACCGGGTGCGGGATCTCGGGAGATGTGGCACGCCGCTGCTGGGGTGCCGGTGCCAGGGCCATCGATATCGGCGGCTGGGGCGGCACTTCGTGGGCAGCAGTCGAGAGCGTGCGGGCCGGCGAGAGCAAAAACGAGAAAGACCGGCCCTTACAGACACTTGGCGAAGACTTCTCCGCGTGGGGCATTCCCACGGTGGTGAGCCTTGCCGAGGTCGCAGCGACCGGCGGCCCGGTGATTGCATCGGGCGGGATACGCACCGGCATCGATATCGCAAAGTGCCTTGCCCTCGGGGCGGACCTTACCGGTATGGCGATGCCGCTTTTAAAACCGGCGCTTGAAAGCGACGCGGCGCTTATTGCCCGCGTGGAGACGATCCACCGCGAACTGGTGGGTGCGATGTTCCTGTGCGGTGCCGCACGGACCGCCGACCTGCGCTCGACCCGTGTGTATATTACGGGAACGACCCGGCAGATGATCGGGGAGCGTACCGGCGCATATCACGAGATGTGAGGCAGTTTTCTTTAGATAAAAACTGCCGTTAAAACAACAAAAACAACAGGAGAACCAACATGGATATAGAGATTATAGCAGTGGGCGGGTACAACGAAGTCGGACGGAACATGTCCGCAGTCCGCTGCGGGAAAGAAATTGTCATTTTCGACATGGGCCTCCGCCTGGACCAGATGATGATCCACGAGGACGCGGAGGTTGAGAATATGCACTCCCTCGATCTTATCAAGATCGGGGCGATACCCGACGATACCCTGATGAACTCGGTCGAGGGAACGGTCAAAGCGATCGTCTGTTCCCACGGCCACCTCGACCATATCGGTGCGATCCCGAAGCTGGCGCACCGGTACAATGCGCCGATCATCGCCTCGCCCTATGCTACCGAACTGATCCGGCAGCAGATCTCGGGCGAGCAGAAGTTCGGGGTGAACAACAAGCTCTTCGCGCTCCGGCCCGGCCAGAGGTACACGATCTCGCAGCACCTGGTGCTCGAGTTCGTCCGGACCCAGCACTCGATCATCGACACGGTGACCCCGGTGCTCCACACGCCGCACGGCGCAATTGTGTATGCCTGCGACTTCAAGCTCGACCGGAGCCCGGTCATCGGCGAACCCCCGGACTTTGCCCGGTTCCGCCAGATCGGAAAGGAAGGCGTGCTTGCGCTGATCGTGGAGAGCACGTACATCGACCGCCCGGGCCGGTGCCCGAGCGAGCGGATGGCACGGAACCTTGTCCGGGACGTGATCACGAGTTACGAAGACGACAAAAACGCGATCATTGTCTCAACGTTCTCGTCCCACATCGCCCGGGTCAAGACGATTGCCGAGTGTGCGCACGAGATCGGGAGAAAACCGGTGCTTCTTGGCCGCTCGATGGAGAAGTACTCGGTTACGGCGGAACAGATGAAACTCGTCTCGCTTCCCCCGGACACGAGCGTCTTTGGGAACCGCCGGACCGTTGACCGGACCCTGCGCCGGATAATGAAGGCGGGAAAAGAAAAATTCCTCCCGATCATCACCGGCCACCAGGGAGAGCCGGGCTCGATCCTGACCCGGCTGGCCCTCGGCGATACGCCGTACCAGATCGCAAAAGGCGACAAGATCCTCTTCTCGGCGAACGTGATCCCGAACCCAATGAACTACGGCCAGCGCTATATGGTCGAGGCGCACTTAAAAATGGCCGGGGCCCGGCTCTTCCCCGACCTCCACGTGAGCGGCCACGCGTACCGGGAGGATCACTACGAGTTTATCAGCATGTTAAACCCGCAGCACATTGTCCCGGCCCACGGGAACATCCGGATGACCGCGGCCTACGCCGAGTTTTCCGCAGATCTCGGCTACACGCTGGGTAACGATGTCCACGTGATGCAGAACGGCCAGCGGCTCAAGATCAATTAAGGAGAGGAAACACGATGTCGGAACTATCACCGTACTTAAAATCGGTCGCGAAAAAGATCGACGGCCTGATTGACGAAAACTTCAACCGCGCAACCGGAGAGCTCGACAAGGCCTCCGCCCATCTCTTAAATGCCGGCGGCAAACGCCTTCGGCCTGCGGTGGTCATGCTCGCGGCGGATGCAGTACGGAGCGGGAGTTCCGCCGATATCATGCCGGCCGCACTCGCGCTCGAAGTCACCCACACCTTCACCCTGATCCACGACGATATCATGGACGGGGACTCGCTCCGGCGCGGGGTGCCGACGGTTCATACAAAGTGGGACATGCCGACCGGGATCCTTGCCGGTGATGTCCTCTATGCCCGTGCGTTCGAGTTCATCTCCCAGGCAAAGGCTGGCGATGCAGCAAAGGTCAGGGCAACGGCCCTTCTCGCCCGGGCCTGTGCCGACATCTGCGAGGGCCAGCACCAGGACATGTCGTTCGAGCGCCGGACCGATGTGACCGAGAAGGAGTACATGGAGATGGTCTCCAAAAAGACCGGCGTCCTCTATGCTGCGGCCGCAGCGATTGGCGGTACCCTTGCGGGCGGCAGCGAGGAGCAGGTCAAAGCTCTCTACCAGTTCGGGCTCAACACCGGCATCGCGTTCCAGATCCAGGACGACCTCATCGATCTTTTAACGCCGCCGGAGAAGAGCGGCAAGGACCAGGGCTCGGATCTCCGCGAGGGCAAACAGACCTTAATTATGATCGTTGCCCGGCAAAAGGGCGTCGACCTCCTGAAATACCGGCGGGATCTCTCCCCCGCTGATATAAAAACCGCAATTCAGGAACTCACCGATGCGGGCGTTATCGATGCAGTCAAGAAGAAGGCAACCGATCTCGTTACCGACTCTAACCGCCTGCTCATGGTCCTTCCCCCGACAAAGGAACGCCAGCTCATCATGGACGTCGGCGAATTCTTCGTGACCCGGAGCTTCTAGGATGGCAGGGGACGAAATAAAGGCCGCGCTTTTTTTGTGTGCACTCCAGAACGCGGTCAAGCATGGCGGAGTACCGCAGGCAGGGGCGGTTATCGGGATGGTGATGGGGGCACATCCCGAGCTGCGCAAGCAGGCAAAGGAAGTAGCTGCAGGGGCAAAGGCCGCAATTGCGGATGTCGCGGCGCTCTCTCCTGAAGAGCGGGTGGCAAAGCTCCAGTCCCTTTCCCCGGAGATGTTTGCCTCGCTCCACGAGAAGCACGAGAAGAAAAAAGTGCTTCCCGAGCTCGAAGGCGCCGAAAAAGGCGTTGTCATGCGGTTTGCGCCGAACCCCTCCGGGCCGCTCCATATCGGCCATGCACGGGCCGCGGCGCTCAACGATGCCTACGTGAAGCAGTACGGGGGCCGGTATATCCTCCGTATCGAGGACACGGACCCCAAGCGCGTCGACCCCGAAGCCTACGAGATGGTAAAAGAGGATATCAAATGGCTGGGCCTTGGGATCACCGAGACGGTGACCCAGAGCGAGCGGTTCCCCATCTATTACGACCTCTGCAAACAGCTCATCGAACGAGGCGGGGCGTACGTCTGCACCTGCGAGAACGAGCACTTCAAGGCGTTAAAGGATGCAAAGAAGGCCTGCCCCTGCCGCGACCAGCCGGTCGAGACGGCGCTTGCCCTCTGGGAGAAGATGCTTACCGGCGGCTTTAAGGAAGGAGAAGCCTCGGTCCGGGTCAAGACCGATCTTTTAAACCCTGACCCGGCAATGCGGGACTATCCCATTTTCCGGATCCTCGATGCCCCGCTTCACCCGAAGATCGGGGATGCCCGGGTGTACCCGCTCATGAACTTCTCGGTCGTTGCCGACGATCACCTGCTCGGCGTAACGCACGTGATCCGGGGAAAAGACCACATAGCAAACACCCGGCGCCAGCGCTACATCTACGACCACTTCGGCTGGAAGGTCCCGGTGTACCGCCACTATGGCCGGATGGGGATTGAGGGCGTGGTGCTCTCTACCTCCCAGATGCATGCGGGGATCAATGAGGGGAAGTATACCGGCTGGGACGACATCCACCTCGGGACGCTCCGTGCCCTTGCCCGGCGGGGGATCAGCCCCGATGCCGTGAAAAACGCGATGATTGCGATCGGGATCGGCGACGTGGACATCTCGTTCTCGTGGGACAACCTGTACGCGGAGAACAAGAAGATCGTAGACCCGGTGGCAAACCGGTACTTCTTCGTGCCCGACCCGCTGGAGGCAAAAGTTGAGGGAGCCCCGGCCCGCACGGCCCACGCAATGCTCCACCCGGGCCACGAAGAGAAAGGAATGCGCTCCCTTGAATTCACCGGCACGGTCCTCCTCCCGAAGGGTGAGATCGTGCCCGGGACGTCCATGGTCCGGTTAAAAGACCTCTTCAACGTGAATGTCGCATGGGACGGCGAGGTTCCCTCGTTCTCGTACGGCGGGGACTCGCTCGCGGACGCCCGGGCAGCAAAGGCAAAGATCATCCAGTGGCTGCCAGCGCAGGCATCCCTGCCGTGCACGCTTCTCACGCAGGACGGGGAGATGAAGGGCGCCTGCGAGCCCGCGGTGAAGTCCGAGGCGGGGAACGTAGTCCAGTTCGAGCGGGTCGCCTTTGCCCGGATCGATGCCGCGGATAAACACGGTATCCGGGCTTACTTCACGCATACCTGAGCGTGCGGTTTTGGTACAATGGGGAGAAAAATCCCTGAATCTTTTCTTATTCCCGGTAAAATCCTGTAATTGTCCGTTATTTTGTCTCTTAACAAATCCATAATATTTTAATAACAAAATATCGGATAGGGTATAGTGGAAGACACGGCCGGTTATTGCAAATATACGGATGACTTTCCGAGTGCAACCGATATCGAGAGATGGGTTGCCGGTCATCCGGACGCCGGCCAGCTTGCAGAGATCATATCCCGGTCCTTCGATTATATCCGGCAGCTGCCGCTCCAGGGTGTTCACGAGCACTATTTTGACGATCTTTCCTTTGTCGATGAAGACTGAACTGTCCCGGGTTGTTTCCGGTACATGCCGATGAGCGGCGTGCGGAAACCGGAGGGGATATACGATTATCCCGCACACGGTACGTAATCTCTTAAGGTGAATCCCTTGATCCCCCGATCCCGGCTGTCCCCGGCTGCATTTCACCAGGCGCTTCTGGCATTCCGGGATCCGGCCGGCCGCCCGGTCCGCCACGATACTGCCGGTTCCGGGATCCCGCAGTATACGGGAGAGTTCTGGACCTCCCGGCAGCGCCAGGCCTCGTCCCTCCACGAGATCTCCTACCGGGCCTGCTTCAAACCCCAGCTGCCCCGGTTTTTCATTAACCTGCTGACCCGGCCGGGCGATATCGTGTACGACCCGTTCTCCGGGCGGGGCACCACGGCGCTGGAGGCCGGGCTCTGCGGGAGAAATGCAATCGCAAACGATGCAAATCCCCTGTCACGGCTGCTCACGGAACCGCGGTTTTCCCCGCCGTCTCTGGAGGAGATCGGGGCCCGGCTCGCCGCCATCCCCCGCGAGGGAGAGCGGGCAGACTGCGACCTCTCCATGTTCTACCACCCGGAAACGGAACGGGAGATCGTGGCGCTGCGCCGGTATCTCATCGACCGGCGCGAATCCGGCACGACCGATGCAGTCGATGCATGGATCGGGATGGTAGCGACAAACCGCCTGACCGGCCATTCCCCGGGTTTTTTTTCGGTCTATACGCTCCCTCCCAACCAGGCGGTCTCTCCCGACAGCCAGCGGCGGATCAACAAAAAGAGGGGCCAGGAGCCGGAGTACCGGGACACCCATGCCCTGATCCTCAAAAAGTCAAAGAGCCTGCTTGCCCGCCTTACTGCGGCCGGGAGGGCAGACCTGTGCCGGGCAGGAAAGAACGCCCGGTTCCTGACCGGGGATGCGGGGCACACTCCCTCGATAGGCACGGGAACCGTCCGGCTGACCGTTACCTCGCCGCCGTTCCTGGATATCGTCCAGTACCGGGAGGACAACTGGCTCCGGTGCTGGTTTTCCGGCCTTGACACCGAGGCGATCGGGCGCACCATCACGATGGCACGGACGATCCCGGACTGGGAAGCGGTGATGGGGAAGGTATTCTTTGAACTCTACCGGATCACCGCACCCGGCGGCTGGGTGGCATTCGAGGTGGGCGAAGTCCGCAAAAAGACCGTGCGCCTCGAAGAGCAGGTGATCCCGCTCGGCCGGGCAGCCGGTTTTACCTGCGAATGCGTGATCATCAACCAGCAGGTATTCTCCAAAACCTCCAACATATGGGGGATCGAAAACAACGAGTGCGGCACCAACACCAACCGGATCGTGGTTTTTTCTAAAAACCGGGCACGCACAAACGCCATAACCCCGCAGCCGCAGTCCGCTAAAAAAGCCAGCATTAAGTAGGCCGACTGCCAAACTGTATCCATGGTCACCCGTATCCGGCGGTACGCGCAGATTATCGATATTTTAACGAAATACGGATTTGGTATTGCACTGGAGAAGGCGTTTCCGGGCAAGACCCGGTTCCGTCTCCCGGGAACCGGGCCGGAACAGCCGGACCAGTCCACTACGTACGAGCGCATCCGCATGGCGCTCGAAGAGCTCGGCCCCACGTTTGTGAAGTTCGGGCAGATCATGAGCACGAGGACGGAGATCTTCCCGCCGGAACTGATCGAGCAGCTCAAGAAACTCCAGGACCATGCCAAACCCCTGCCGTTCTCCGATGTGCTCGCCGTCCTCCATAAGGCCCAGCCGAATCTCGGGGACTGGTTCTCGGAGATCGATGAGACACCGGTCGCGTCCGCCTCGATCGGGCAGGTCCACCGGGCAAAGCTCTGCGACGGAACCGTGGTCGCGATCAAGATCCAGCGCCCCGGGATCCCCGACCAGATAGAAAACGATCTTGCGATCCTCCTGTCCATGGCCGACAGGATCGAGGCGGTCTTCCCCGAGAGCCGGATGTACAACCCGAAGGGCCTTGTTCAGGACTTTGCGACCCAGATCAGAAAAGAGCTCGATTTTACCCGCGACGGCCGGAACATGGAACGGATGGCCCGGAACTTCCGCGATGTGCCCGGCATCCACTTCCCGAAGGTCTACTGGGAGTATTCCTCGTCCCACATCCTTGTCATGGAGTTCGTGAAAGGGGTTCGGGTCGATAATGTCGAGGCGATCAAGGCGCAGGGCTGCAACCCGCACGATATCGCCCTCCGTGGTTTCAACGCGTACCTGAAGATGATCTTCGAGGACGGGTTCTTCCACGGCGACCCCCACCCGGGCAACCTGCTCGTCTCCGATATCGGGGACCTCGTGTTCCTGGACTTCGGTATTGTCGGGGTGCTTCGGCCGGAGAAGAAACAGCTCTTCATCAACCTGCTCTTTGCCCTTACGACCGACGATGTCGATATGATCTTAAAAGCCCTCGAAGGTTTCGGGATCGTTGTTGCCGAGGAGAACCGCGAGGCGTTACGGGACGACCTCTATATCATGCTCCACGATTTCGGCGGCGGGGACGAGATTGTCCAGTTCAATTTCGGCCTGATGATAAACGAGCTCACGGAAGTCATGCGGCACTATAACCTCAAGGTGCCTATGAGCCTGATGCTCCTGCTAAAGACTCTCGTGATGGTCTTTGACGTTGCCGTCCGGCTCGACCCGAAATTCTCCTTTGGCGAAGAGATTACGCCCTACCTCCGCAAGCTTACCGATTCCAACGTCCTCTCCGCAGCGTACGCAAAACGCGCCTCAAACTCCCTTCTTGAGGCGGTGGACGCAGCCTTCGACCTGCCCAGAAACGTCAACCTCATGCTCCGTCGCCTCTCGACCGGAACCGTCCGGCTCGAAGTCGTTGATACGGACTTAAAGAAACTCCAGATGGCGCTCGACCGGGCAAGCGACAAGATCATGATCGGTCTTGTGGTCGCGGCGCTCGTGGTCGGGTCGTCGCTCGTGCTGCAGGCATCCCCGCTCACCATGCCAAAAGAGGTCATGTGGATCGCGATCCTCGGGTATACTGCTGCGGTGCTCTGCGGGTTCTATGCGATCTACCATGTCATCTTCTTAAAACTCCGGCTCGAACGGTAAGAGCAAAATACCGCAGTTTCTTTTTTATCTCAGGTATTCCGAGAGGCAGTTGTTCCAGATCCGGGTCTTTTCGCTGAGCGGCAGCCGGGCGTTTGCCGGGCTCGTGGAGGGGAGGATGACCGCGGGAACGGGACAGGTTTCGCGGGCAAAGAATTTCCCCGCCGCGGTCCCGTTGAGCGCAATGCACCGGACTGTGGGGTGGCTTTCCAGAAAGCCGGCAATATCGTTTGGGACCGTGTCCCGGATCGTTGCATCGGCACTTCCCACCCGGGCGCAGGAGGCAAGGACGTCCCAGAGCGCTACCCCGCGACCGGTCAGCTGTGCTGTACGGGCCGCGTAGGGCAGGGAACGGTCGATCCCGAAGATCTGTTCCATGATCGTCCAGAACCGGTTGTGCGGGTTGCCGTAGTATTCGCGTTTTGCAAGCGACTGCAGTGAGGGGTAACTGCCGAGGATGAGAACCCGCGGATTATTCCCGACGACCGGTGCAAGTCCGGAGGGCCTGCCTGTACGGCAACGGTCCGGGGTCATAAAAAGAGGATTATGGTTTCTTGTAATAGAGCAGGCAGTGGCAGTGCCCGTCCTTTGCGATCTCATCCTTGTGGTAGATGCAGGGACATTCGATGGCCCGGTCCTTCTCCTCGTCCCCGCTCCGGAGCCGGCACGGGCAGTACGGCCTTGCGAACTTCTCCTTGTTCCGCACGAGTCCCCGGAGCACGATCCGCAGGTGGTCCTCGTCGGGATTCAGGATCCACCCGTTCTTCCGGGCGATCGCCGTCGCCCATTTGCGCATATCCGCTTCAGCCTGTGACTCCTCTGCCATGATGGTCGTGTACACCCCGTTGGTATGTGTATCTTTTCGGAGACGACTTATGTGTTTGGATTATGAACGTCTGCCGGTTTTCTTTGCGGCTTTCTTTGGCGCAGCCGCCTTCTTCTTTGCAGGGGCCTTCTCTTTTTTGGTGATCCTCGCCGCTACCCGGTTGTAGGTCGCCATCACGTCGCCCTTGTCGAACCGGTACACGTCCTTGTCGAGCGATTCGCCGGTCTTCTTGTCCCAGAGGCGCATCGAGTCCATGCTGATCTCGTCGCCAAGGTAGATCGTCTTCCCCTGCTTACCGAATTCGAGTTTGAAATCGACAAGCGTGATCCCCTGCTTTGCAATGAGTTTCGAGAGAAGGGTATTGATCTTCAGCGCGGCGGCCTTGACTTTTTTAAGTTCTGCCGGGGTCGCAAGCTTGAGCGCAACGATCAGTTCGTCGTTGAGCATCGGGTCGTGCCGGGAATCGTCCTTGTAGTCGATGACAATGACCGGTGGTTTTAACAGCGTGCCTTCCTTAAACGGATAGTTCCGCACGATCGATCCTGCCGCAACATTTCGCACGATCACTTCGAGCGGGATCATGGAAAGTTCGCGGACAGCCATCCGTTTCTCATCGAGCATTTTGATAAAATGGGTCTTTACTCCGTTCTTTTCGAGGTAGGAAAAGAAGTACGCGGAGACGTTTGCGTTGTAACTGCCCTTGTTTTTCAGGGTGTCCTTCTTCCCGCCGTCAAACGCGGTGATGTCATCGCGGAATTCAACAATGAGCGTTCCTTTCTCGTCCGTACGGAAGACCGATTTGGCCTTACCGGTATACAGGAGGTTTTTCTGCTTCACGGTTTCCCGCTCCCAGTGGATATACGTTGGTCGAGCCGGTTTATTAGGGGTTGCAGGCCCGGGTCGTACCAGCCCGCCCGGATGAACCGGGGATAGATGCAGAGGCGCTCTTTGAGCGTTGCATCCCCGACAAGGTTTTTGAGTTCGTCAATTGCCGGCCACGGGTGCTCGGGGTTCACGTAATCGATGGTGACCGGGGAGACGCCGCCGAGGTCGTCCACGCCGCAGCCGATAAGTGTCGAGGCATCGATCAGGTTCGGGGCGATCTGGATTGCGATCTCGCGGGGCAGGATCCGGCGCGCCATTTTGATCGTTTCGCAGATCTCTTTTGTTTCGGGCACCCGGAATGCCGCCATCGGGGTGTTGTCCTTGGGACAGAAGTTCTGGAGGATGATCTCCTGGATATTCCCGTATTTTTTATTGATATCGCGGATAGCCTCCAGCGATTCCTCCCGGTCTGCCACGGTTTCACCGATCCCGAGGAGCAGGCCGGTGGTAAACGGGATTTTGAGCTTTCCTGCGTCCTCCATCATGGCAAGACGCACCTCGGGTTCCTTGCCCTTCGAGCCGTTGTGGGCCGGAATCCGGGCGGTCGTTTCGAGCATCAGCCCCATGCTCGCGTTCACCTTCCGAAGCCGTTTCATTTCATCGTACGTGAGGATCCCGGCGTTCGTGTGCGGGAGGATCCCGTATTCAATGCTCTTTTTGCACATCGCCTCGCAGTAGTCGAGGATGGTATCGTAGCCGGTCTTTTCGAGATACTTCCGGAACCCGGGCTCCTCCTCGGGGCGCTCCCCGAAGGTAAAGAGCGCCTCGGTGCACCCGGCGTCCCTGCCGCGGAGAAGGAGCGTTTCGACCTCGTCCGGCATCATCAGGCAACCGTCCTGCACCGGGGTCCTAAACGAGCAGTACCCGCACCGGTTCCGGCAGACGGTTGTGAGGGGCAGAAAGACGTTTTTCGAGAAGGTGATCGTCCGGGGCTGCATGGAGAATGGTTCCTCTTTGTACATGTTAAAATCATGGCGGGCCGGCGCGGCTTTTATACGATAGGGATAAGAATAGAATGGTAAGACGAACGGATGCTTCGATGTGATTCGGTATGATCCCTCTCATTTGTATCGATACAAAGGCTGACCGCAGCACCGCCTTAAAGGAACGTCTCTCCGGCACCGGGCAGTTCCGCGTCATGGTGTCTGCCGCGCAGGAAGTCACGTTGAGCCGGCACCTGACCGAATCGGCCGCGGTCGTCGTTGCCGTCCACGAAGAAGGCCAGAACGGGCTTGCCTTCCTCGCACACCTGCGGGAGCAGGGTGTGGATCTCCCGGTGATTGTCCTTGCCGGGGTATACGATCCGGGAGTATGTTCTGCTGCCGTCACCCGGCGCGCAGAGGTCATGGTCATGGACGGGGCCTTCGATGCATGGTACCCGGAGCTTGCCTGCCTCATCGACAAGGTCTGCGCCGCCCGGAGGCAGGCGGACCTGGTGGCGTTTCTGGAAAAGAAGCTCAACCTCGTCGGCAGCGTCACGCGCCACGATGTCCTCAACCAGCTCACCGCCGTGAGCGGGTATACCGAGCTTTTGGAGATGGTTGTCACCGATCCCCAGATGAAGTCCTATATCGAGAAAGAGCGGTTCGCGCTCGAAAAGATCCGGCGCCAGTTCCAGTTCGCAAAGGACTACCAGAATCTCGGCACCGAACCGCCGCGCTGGCAGTCGATCTCTTCTGCGTTCGGCCGTGCGGGCGAAACGGTCGCTCTTGGTGCGGTTGCCGTAGAGGATTCCTGCGGGAACGCATCCGTATATGCCGACCTTGCGCTCGAAAAGGCATTTTCCCAGCTCGTGGACAATGCGGTCCGGTACGGCGAGCACGTGACCCGGATCCGAGTCTCCGTCCGCGAAGAGGGGGACGGCGCCCTGCTTGTAGTGGAAGACGACGGTATTGGGATCCCGGCGGAGAACAAGGGGCGGCTTTTCGAGCGCGGGTTTGGCAGGCGCACCGGCTGGGGGCTGTTTTTGGTCAGCGAGATCCTTGCAATCACCGGGATGACGATTGCCGAGACCGGGGAGCCCGGGAAGGGTGCCCGGTTCGAGATCCGGATCCCGGCCGAATCCTGGAAAAAAGAAGGCGCCTGAAAAGCGCAAATAATTTTTTTATTCGTCCTTTATCCCGACGTAGATGTCGACTTCCGGCTTGTTCTTGTCGGTAAACCGGGTATCGTAGACTTCGAAATCGCAGAGGTAAGTCCGGGGCAGGTCGGAACCCCAGATCCCCGCCCAGATGCCGACAACTGCATCCGGCATCGGGCCCTGTGCCTTAAAGTGCGCATAGGTCTGTGCCGGGATCTCCCGGGCGATAATTCCTTTTGGCGGTTTATCGGCCTTTGTCACGGCGCAGCCGAGCAGGTAAGAGTACTCCCCGGTCCAGTCTGTTTCATATTGTGAGTAGATCGCGTACATGACCGGCGGTACGACCCGGTGGGGGATCCGGGCAGCCGCCTTTGTTGCAAGGAACTCCTGCCAGCAGGCAGGGATGTCTTTGAGGCTTCGGCCGTCCGCATTGCAGGTGCGCCGTTCGATCCCGGCTGCGAGACGGGCCGGAAGTTTTTCCACGGTATAGGCAGTATCGTCCATTACCGGTAGGATTTGCCTGTCAATCCTGTTAAACCCGGCCGGTATAACCTCCCGGGAAACAGTCCCGGCAAAAAATCAGCACGTTTTTTACATTGCCCTGCATATGAGCGTATCACATGTGTCCCCATGCACTCATCCCCTTTAAGCCCGCGGGACCAAAAAGCCGGCTTTCCGAAGTGCTCTCCCCTGAGGAGCGGGAAGCGTTTGCCCGGGCAATGCTCGAGGACGTGATCGCTGCCGTAAAAGACGTAAACTGCAGTCCCGTGATCGTTGCCACCGAACTCTTCGATTCCGAGGATATCCAGATCACGATCCCCGACAAGGACTTAAGCGGTACCTTGAACGAAGTGCTCCCTCAGTCCATAGGGACGATCCTTATCATCATGGCCGACCTCCCGCTTGCCACCGGCGAGGCCATCAAACGGGTGATCTCGACAAAAAGCGACATGGCAATTGTCCCCGGCCGGGGCGGGGGCACAAACGTGATCTTCCTCAAAGACCCGGCAAAGTTCCACGTCGATTATTACGGGATGAGCTACCTCAAGCACAAAAAGATCGCAGAGGAGGCCGGCCTCTCCTGCGAGGTGATCGACTCCTTTGTCCTCCATACCGATATCGACGAGAAAGAGGACCTCGTGGAGCTGTTGACCCACGGGACGGGGAAGAGCCGGAAATACCTCGAAGACCTTGGCTTTGTGCTCATCGCGGAGAACGGCCGGGTCGGTGTGGAGCGCAAGAGCAGTGCGCCTGCCCCGTCAGAATAATCTTTTTTTATCGGTACCGACCGGTGTCCGGGATTTTTTAAAAAAGACGGGCTCTGTAGAAAACCGTAAGTGACCTCCTGAATGTTATTGTGAGGGGATCACGGGTGCTCGCCTTCTTGCCGGGGCTCGCCCCGTGGAGCAAATCCATGCACGGGAAGCACAATTGAATAATTTTTATTCAACGGGGGTCAAGGGGGGTCACCCTCGCAAATACGGTTTGGTTCAGGGGAAATGATTTCTTCAGAGCCAAAAGACGTTTTTCCCGGCACCGGCTGGGATACAAAAAATGCAGGACTCTTTCTACCTCTCTCCCGTAGTACGGCCTCTGGGGTAGGGGGGGTCGCACTAAAAATGATGTGACCCCCCCTGTTTTTGTACTATTCCCGGTTGGATCCTGTGGCTGATTTATCATCGGAAAACAGGCCGGTCATGCACTGCCGGAAAACAGGTGCGACCCCCCCATGCAATCTGCTGCAATTGACCCGGCGCCGTGATTGATATAACGACGTAAAATGTGCGGGATCCCGTACCGGATCCTCAAGGTACAGTGGGAGGGGGGTCACACCCATTTTGGCATGACCCCCTCACTCCGAGACACGGTCACGATATCCTTCCCCGGACCGCCAGTATGCCCTATGAAACTATATGCTCCCGTGGCTAGTGTTCCCTATAAATGGAGTGCCGGATCACATGATCCGGGATAACAACAGGAGACGGTAATTATCGTGGACGCACAGCCGCACACAGACGCAGTGCCCGGGCAACCGGTACCGGAACCGTCAGGGAGGGATCCCCATTACAAGTGGATCGCCCTCTCGAATACCACGATCGCCATGTTCATGGCCGCGGTGAACGGGAGCATCCTCCTCATCTCCCTGCCGGCAATTTTTAACGGCATCAATATCGACCCGCTCACCTCCTTCCAGTACCTCCTCTGGATCCTGATGGGCTACGGGATCGTAACCGCCACGCTCCTCTTAAGCTTCGGCCGGCTCTCGGACATGTACGGCCGGGTCCGGCTCTACAATATCGGGTTTGCCATCTTCACTGCCGGCTCGATCCTCCTGTTTTTAACCCCGGATACCGGGGATGCGGGTGCCATCGAGCTCATCGTCTTCCGGCTCATCCAGGCAGTCGGTGCGGCGTTCATCTTCTCCAACAGCGCCGCGATCCTCACCGATGCGTTCCCGCCCGACGAGCGGGGAAAAGCACTCGGCCTCAACATGGTAGCCGCCCTTGCCGGCCAGTTCATCGGCCTTTTGATCGGCGGCATCCTTGCGGTCTACCACTGGCGGTACGTCTTTTTGATCAGCGTCCCCTTCGGCATCATCGGGACGATCTGGGCGTTCATGAAACTCAAGGAGCCGGCGTACCGCCGCTCTTCGCAGAAGATCGATATCTGGGGCAACCTCTCGTTCATCGGCGGGCTGACCATCTTTTTAATCGGCATCACCTATGCCCTGCTCCCCTATGGCAGCGATGCGATGGGGTGGCGGGACCCGTTTGTTATCACGGCGCTCTTTGTCGGGATCCTGCTCCTTGTGGCGTTCCCCATTATCGAGACCCGGGTCGAAGACCCGATGTTCCGGATGGACCTTTTTAGGATCCGGAACTTCGCGTTCGGGAACGCCGCCGGCTTCATATCGGCACTCGCCCGGGGCGGCGTCATGATTGTGCTTATCATCCTGCTCCAGGGCATCTGGCTTCCCCTGCACGGCTACAGTTTCGAGTCCACGCCGTTCTGGGCCGGCGTCTACATGCTCCCCCTCACCATCGGTTTCGTGATCATGGGCCCGCTCTCCGGGATCATCTCCGACAAGTACGGCGCCCGCTGGATCAGCACGCTCGGGATGGTGCTCGTCGGGATCTCGTTTTTGATCCTCGCCGTCCTCCCCTACAACTTCGATTACCTGCCCTTTGCCGTCGCCCTCCTGGTCATGGGTATAGGAAACGGGATGTTCTCCTCGCCCAATGCCGCGGCAATCATGAACTCGGTGCCCCCGGGGGAGCGGGGCGTTGCCTCGGGCATGATGTCCACACTGATGAACTCGGGCTTTGTCCTCTCGATGGGCATGTTCTTTACCATCATCGTCGTGGGGCTCACGAATGCATTCCCCGCATCCCTTGCCTCGTCGCTTACCGCGGCCAATGCCTCGCAGCTCGCCCCGGCGCTCAGTTCTATCCCGCCGACCGGTGCGCTCTTTGCCGCGTTCCTCGGCTACAACCCGGTCCAGACGATCCTTGCCGGCGTTTCCCCGACCATCCTTGCGACCGTAGCGCCTGCGACCATCGCCCTCCTTACCGGGAGCAGCTGGTTCCCGGCCATGCTTGCCGGGGCGTTCATGCCCTCGGTGGCGCTCTCGTTTTATATCGGCGCCGGCATCTCCTTTGTGGCCGCGCTCCTCTGCGCAATGCGCGGGGAGAAGTACGTGGAGGAGATTGACGGTGCGTCCGGGAACCCGGGCACACCCGGCTGCAATCCGCAAGAGGTATCTGGGGGGAACCTCAAGTAAGGAATAGCTAAAAAACAAAAGCGGGAGGAACCGAGCATGACAAACGGACTGGTTGACAGGATCCTGATCGCAACGGACGGCTCGGAGAAGAACCGGCCGTCCCTGGAAGAGGGAATAAAGATCGCCCGTGCATTCGGTGCCGCAGTTTATGCGGTGTACGTGATCGATGTCGGGGCATTCTCCTCGATGTCGGCCGATATGCCTATCGGGGATACCTACCGTATCATCAAGGCCGAGGCAGAGCAGGCTTTTTCCCGGATAAAAACGCTTGCAGGCGACATGCCGGTCGAGACATCGGTCCTTGAGGGTCGTCCCGCGGCAGAGATTGTGAAATTTGCCGTGGCAAAGAATATCGACCTGATCGTGATCGGCACGCAGGGCAAAAAGGGCCTCGAACGCCTGCTTCTCGGGAGCGTTGCAGAAGAGGTCATCCGCTCCGCGCCCTGCAAGGTACTCGTGGTTAAATAATCCCGGGTCACGCAATCGCCGGCCCGGCAGGCGGTTTGCGGGCTCATGAGATGTATGGAGATCTATATTCCCCCGGAATAAAAACAAAAGAATTTTTGTCTCCCGGAACAGACACAGTATACCTTATATCTGGCATATACCGTTCCTTCCAGCAAGCGTCGGGATTTTTACCGCGCGTACCAGACGTGTCCCATCCTGCACCGGCTGCCCCGTATCTGCCATAAAAGGAAACAGGAGTGAGCGGAAACGGTTCTCTTTACGGTTCTTATCCTTACCTGCCTTTTTTCCGCTTTCGTATCCTGCGGGCTCGGCGTTTTTGTGCTGGCAAAGAACCCGTCCGCCCGGGTCAACCAGCTCTTTTTTGGCATGATGATCGGTGCGGCCTACTGGGCGCTCGGCGAGTACCTTCTCTGGACGGCGGGCAGTGCCGAAGGGCTTTCGTTCTGGCTCCATGCAAGCGCGTTCTGGCCGGTCGTTATTGCCCTCAGCGTCCATTTCATCCTGACCTTTACCGGCCGCTGGCCGAAAGAAAAAAGCCTGTCGCGGATCCTGCAGATCCTGCTTTTTGTCCCGGCCCTGGTCTTGTCCCTGGCCGGTGTTTTTACCGACCTGCTCTATACCGTGGAAAATATGCCCGGGATCGGCTGGGTCTATGTACCGGCATCGAGTCTGGTCTACTTCATAAACGGTTTTTATGTGATCGTGATCATGATCTGGGCGACCGCGGCAACGGTTATGGCGTATAACCAGGCAGACCGGGTCAGGATCCGTGAGCAGAACCGGCTCGTGTGCGCCGGCCTTATCTGCCTCATTGTCTGCGGCGCCCTTTCGGGCATCATCTTCCCGCGTATGGGGATCTATCTCCCGAACCTGATCTTTATCGGGAGCATGGTCTTTGCGATCTTCATCGTATCGGCGATCCAGCAGTACGGCCTGTTTACCATGAGCCCCGAGACGGTGGTGCCGGAGATCCTGCGCACCCTGCCTGACGGCGTGATCCTGACCGACCCGGACGGCAGGATTATCGTGGCAAACGAGGCTGCGGGAACGATCCTCGGTGTCCCCGGAACAGATCTCCCCGGGCAGGAGATGGTGCAGTTCATTCCGGCTGCGGTCTGCGATAACCTGCGGTCTACGCTGGTTAACGAGGGATCGGTTGCCAACCTGGAAGTTGCCGTGGCCCTCCCCTCCTGTTCTGCCTGCAGCATCTCCGGGACCCTGGTGCGGGACCGATCGGGCAGGATCGCCGGCTTTGTCCTTGTCCTGCGGGACATCTCCGACCGCAAGGCAGCAGAGGTCTCCCTGCGTGTGGCAAACGAAAAGATCTCCATCCTCTCCCAGATGACCCGGCACGATATCGGCAACCTGCTGACCGCCCTCTCGGGGTACCTCGATCTCCTCAAGGCCACAAACAGCGATCCCAAAAACGACGCCTACATCACGAACTGTACCAGTATCGTGGAGAAGATCTCCCGCCACCTCCAGTTCTCGCGGGAATACCAGGAGATCGGGTCCCACGAACCGGTGTGGCAGCAGCTGGAGTGGCTCGTGATGCGGGGAATTTCCGCATTCCCGCACAACGGGATTGAGATCTCGGTACATGTCGACCCGGTCGAGATCTATACCGATCCTCTCGCGTTCAAGGTCATGTACAACCTTTTTGAGAATGCGGCACGGCACGGCGGGCATGTCACCCGGTTCGAGGTCTCGTCGAAAAAAGAGCCGGACGGCAGCCTTTCCATTATTTTCAAAGACAATGGCAGCGGTATCCGCAAAGAGGACAAAAAAAGGATCTTCGAGTACGGGTATGGCAGCCATACCGGGATCGGGCTCTCCCTTTCCCGCGATATCCTCTTAATGACCGGGATCACGGTCGCCGAGACCGGGGAACCGGGGAAAGGGGCCTGTTTCGAGATCCGCGTGCCTGCCGGCGCATGGCGGTCGGCCCGGGTCAGGACCTGGTAAGCCTTTCCTCAGGTGTCCCGTAACTGTCCACGGGACACAAACGCCTTTTTGTAAAGGAAGGACAACGGTTGTAGGATGATTGTTCCGCAATGGGTGCCGCCGATCCTGATCGGGATCGACCTGCTCGTGGTGATCTACGGGGTCCGCGTCGCTGTCACCGAACAAAAGCGCTGGGGCTGGTTCCTTGCCCTTGGGTTTGTTTTGTTCCTGATAAAAGAGGTGCTGACCTATAACGGCGTGAACCTGCCATCGGCGGTGTCGCTGGTCGTTTCGGTTGCCGGCCTTCTCTCGGCACTCTGTGCATTCTACCTTCTCGCAAAAGCGCTGCCCTCGTAAGGTGCGGCCCGCAGGGCAGTATTTTTTAATTTTTTCGGGCCACGGTAACGATAAACGTCCGGTTTCGGTACACAACATCGACATCGGAAAACCCGGCCTCTTTGAGCCATTCGAGCTGGTCGGAGAGTTTCTCGTTCTTGTCCAGCGTATCGCGGCGCCGCAGGATCTCTTCATGCTCCGTGTGTGCAAGCGGGCCGTTTTTCAAAAAAGTATTCCAGTATTCCCGGTACCGGCCGGAGAAGTACGGCGTCTCCCCCTCGGCCTGGTCGGCATTGACAAAGAGCCCGTCGGGCACAAGTATTTTCTGGATCCGGCCAAAGAGCCGGCGCTTCTCGTCCTGTTCGAGATGGTGGATCGAGAGGGCGGAACAGACTAGGTCGTAGGGCCCGCCGAGGTCTGTCTGCGCATAATCCCCGACAAAAAACCGGACATTGTCCCGGTCATGGAATCGCTCCCGGGCGACCGCGAGCATCTTTTCGGAGATGTCGAGCAGAGTGATCGTTGCAGTCGGGTATTTCTCCAGCAACAGCGCGGAGAGCAGGCCGGTGCCGGCACCGGCATCGAGGATCCGGGGCGATGGGTTCGAGCTTTCCGCTGCCCAGACCGCGGCTCCGTAATATTCCCTCATCTGCGGGATGACAAACTCCCGTTGCGCATCGTATTGTGTTTCTACCGCGTCGAACGCTTTTCGTATGTGATCCATGAACAACCGTCCGGGGCCGGGAGAAACACCGGCCGTATACTTTCCCGGGTTGTCCATGCATGGAGAAAAAGGTGAGTTTTGGAAGAGTAGACCGATGCTCCCCCTAGCGAGACGGGTGTAGCAGTGCCCCCCGTCGAGCGCGAGGGGGTCGGGGGGTGAGTCATCGCTTTAACTGGTATCCTTTGCTGAGATCAAAAGTATGTAGCTCCCACCAGGCGTGACTCTGTCGTACGATTTTCCGTTCTGACTGTTTTTTTAATAGTCTTGTATTCTAATTACCCAACCCTTGTTTTGATTATTTCCGGAAGCGGGGTATACGCAGTTTTATTTTGTTCGATGCAGTCTATCCATATCCCGTCCACTTAATCATTTTCACTCCCCGCAAACCCCACGTTTATATCCAAGTCCTCGACACTATTAAATCGAAACATTTCGATTATCACTTATCATATTTCTGAAATCTATCTACTGGAAGAATAAATGCGAGCAGTTCCACTGAAGTCAGAATTCAATAGAAGAAAGATCGCATTGACAGCGGAAGCTGAGAAATTAGAATCGCCAGAAATGAGAGATGGATTTGCACGATCCATTTGTCAAGTTGTTCTTAACGAGTTTTGGGCAGAGACCTGTGCAGTGAACAACTGTACGTGGAGGATTTTCAATCCATTCGTTCCCGTTGAGATCGCTTCATCGGACTTCAAGTCAGAAGCCCGGGAACTCGGATCGATTTTGGCGCAACTTCCGTTTTCCGAGAGCAGTTATCTGATTGGTACATTGTATACGGCATTATTACCTCACGAGACGCAGGCTGATTTTGGGGCATATTACACTCCGCCAGCTCTGGTTGATCGTCTTATCGAAATGGTAAGCGATGAAGGATTCGATTGGGAAAATAATACGGTAATGGATTTATCATGCGGAGGAGGTGCGTTCCTCTCACCCGTTGCACTCCGTATGTTGGGATCCCATTTGGAAAAAGGTAATAAAAGCCCGGAACAAATTGTCGACCAGATTTCCAGGAAATTGCGTGGTTTCGAAATTGATCCCTTCGCAGCGTGGATGTCTCAGGTTCTCGTCGAGATTGCACTCTTACCCACTTGTATAGCGGCAGGCACCCGGCTCCGGGTTATTGTTAAGGTATGCGATACTCTTGAAGAGTTGCCTAAAAAAGGAGACGAAGTTGATTTAATCATTGGAAATCCGCCATATCGTAAAATTACACTTCCCCCTCATCAGCGAAGGATTTTCTCCCGTTCGCTTTACGGACATGCAAACCTGTATGGAATTTTTACTGATATCGCAATCCGTTGGACAAAGCCTGAAGGATTTGTCGCATATGTGACGCCAACCTCGTTCCTCGGAGGCCAATATTTCAAGTCGCTTCGATCTCTTCTGACTCATCACGCTCCTCCGGTTACCATGGATTTTATCTCCGACAGAAAAGGTGTCTTTGAAGATGTTCTTCAAGAGACAATGCTTGTCGTATATAAACGATCGGATAATGAATTTGGGACATCGGGAAACCATTCGGTAATAGTTCACGAACTTCGGTCTAATGGCCCTGAGAAACCCGTTGTCAGCAAGAAGATTGGATCATTCCTGTTACCAAAGGGGGAGGAGGAGCCTTGGGTAATCCCCAAAGCACCTGACCAGGTACAGCTCATCGAAAATCTCAGGAAAATGCGAAACAGGATCACAAGTTTCGGATATGAAATAAATACCGGCCAGCTGGTCTGGAACCGCCATAAAAAACAAATGAAAGCAGAAAAAAGCAGCAGGAGCTATCCTCTGATCTGGGCAGAATCCATTCTTCCGCAGGGGCAATTCAGGTTCAGCGCCAAGAGAAGAAACCATCAGCCCTTTTTAGAACCCACAAAGAATCAGGATTTTCTTATAACGAAAAAACCATGTATTCTCGTTCAGCGTACAACCGCCAAGGAACAGAAAAAACGACTTGTCGCTGCAACACTGCCACGAGAATTCCTATCAGAATACGGCGGTGCGATAATTGAAAATCACGTCAATATCATTAAGCCTGTAAATAAATCCTCTCTCGCATCTCCGGAAACTCTGGCGGTTTTACTGAATTCGGCTATGATGGATAAGGTATTTCGTCTGATCAGCGGCAGCGTCGCTGTATCAGCTTTTGAATTGAACGCCCTTCCATTACCCCGGGTTAATGATATGAAGAATCTTGAGAATCTTATTCTGAATAAAACCTCAAACGACATTATAGAAGACGAAATCAGGAAAATGTACGAGTGAAATCATGCCACTGCCCGTAATACCTTCACGTGAGACCATTCGTCAAAGATTGCAAATTATTTTTCCGGAAGGAATTGAAGGCCGAAACTATCTCATCGGGGATATGGCGGCCAATGCAATCACTGTTTTCTTCTATATCGGCGCGATTGAAGGAACCGGGCAATTTTTGCAACCTGGGCATATCTATTATATGTCCGATCGCCAGCTTAAAACACAAGACGATACCTCAAGAATTTCCTGGGCAAAAAAATCCAATTGGGCGAGAGATAATATCCCAAAACCCTGGTATCCTGGCCAGAATAACCGTGAATCCATTCGGGATGATGTCATAAAAGGTGGTTTCGGGGACCGAAATGCGGTCAGGATTAACCCGGCGGTTAAAGGACAGGCGAATAAACCCCGGTATTTCCTGTCTGCATCTTTTGCAGCTCTATTCAATGAGAATATTGTCGGAGATGGTTTGTCAAATCTGATTTTAACTTGGCAAACCCAGAATCTCAGCAGGGAAACTCAACTGGCCGTTGGTATCCGAAAGACCATGAATGCCGCGGATAGAGTAACCGTAGAATTCCCCGATGGAACACGAAGATCGTTGCCCAACGATGAAAGTTCGATGATCCTAAAACATCTCATTGAAACATTCTCAAAAAATTTCCTGACCGATCCTCATGTGGTATCCTATAGTACATCGGAAGAAAAATATGTTAATCCCAATCCAGGAGTAGTCCACGGTCTCAATTTTTCAAAGGAGGAGATATCAAAAATATTTCCCGACCTCGTGTTGCTCGACCTTTACCATATGAATGGCCAAGACACAACACTCCTTATTTTTATCGAGGTTGTCGCAACGAGTGGATCGATGACCCAGCAAAGGAAAGGTACCATACTGTCCTTGCTTCGGGAAAGGGGATACGATATATCGAAGGTAGCTTTTGTAACGGCATTCCTCGACAGGGCGAGCGGGGCCTACAGCAAAAAAAATCTGGAAAAAATTGCGTGGGGTTCGTTCATTTGGTTTGCAAATTATCCAAATAATATCCTCATTATGAAAGAGCAAAGCACTGCGGAAAGAAAAAAACTAAGCGATTTGCTGAATTAGTTCATTTTTATTACTCCCCCGTAAAACACAGAACACTCGCGTCCGCTGTATAGTGAAGCTTTCTTAATACGCCCGACCTGCCAAAGAGATCGGTTACTTCCATTACAGACCAAAGCCGGGCACGTCAAAGGAACTGGCCTGCATACCCCCCTTGCGTCGCCCCGGAAAAACCGGCGCCCGTATTCGCGTCCCTGTGGCAGTTCCGGGGCCCGGACGGGTAATAGTACGTGGCCGGAACTGACTCGATGCAAATGACCGTGGTGTCAGTTTAAAAGGCGGTAAATTTTTCGTATTTTTCCAAAGGGGGTGATTATAAGGCCTCTTCTCCACAGGAAACAAAAAGAAGGGGTATACGGCCTTTTCCGGCAGCGGCCCGGATACAGAAAAGGGAAAATAAGCCCGATTTGGGCGTATTTTACCGCGGGCACACTCATGATCTTGCAGAGAGTGGTGAATCGGCCACCAGAGGAGATACCATCTTCCAGAAGGGACGATCCGGTTCCTGGGGGATAGGGTATTCCGAGCTCTGTATGGCCTCCGATCTCCTTCGAAAATACCAAAACGCGCACTCATCCACGCAAAAGACGCAGGAATTCGGGCCAAAACCGGTTTTTCACACCGGAGGTAAACGCACCTAATAGCACTATTCAGACAGCAGCATTTTCGGGGAACAGACCAGAGAGTAATGATCTAAAACAACAAGGATATGCGTTTCGGAGTACGAGCTGGGACGGGCGAAGATAGTCGTGCCTCACCAGCCCGGCAGGCAACCGCAATCGCGTGCGGCGAGTCAAAGATCTTTTTTAGTTCTCCGCTCATCCGCGATTCGTCAGCTGTATCCAATGAATCCAAGAATCCCCCGCCGGCTCCGGGACCCGAAGTAGATCTCCCGCTCGCTCATCGTAGAAACATCCTCGATGGTGAAATGCACATCCGGATATTTCGTCTTTAAGACCTCAAGCAGCCTTCCGGCCTCCTTTCTTGGCACCATGCTGATCAGCACCGCAACGGATTGGACAAACTGGCCGGAACCGTTGATCCGCGTGATCCCGTACCCGAGCTTCCCGAGATGGCGGATGAGCGGTTCGGGCTCTTTTGTACAGAATATCCGGACAATAACCGTGCCAAGGCCGATCCAAGATTCCAACATCATCCCAAGAAGCGTACCGATGCCATATCCCATCATGTAGGCAAGAATGCCGGGAATATTATCGAGATTCGTCAGCACGAGACCGGTAGAAATTACCCAGATTCCGATTTTCAGCGTCCCGATCCCTGAAGCGAGATACTTGTGCCCTTTTGTCACATAGACGAGGCGAATCGTCTCCATCGTTGTTTCAACAATCCGTGCAACGAGAATAATGAGCGGTAAGACAAGATCCATTACGCATCCATAACCTGTATCCGCAACTCACGTACGGTAATTTAGGCCTATCGGGACGGCAGTATGTATGCTTTGTGGAGACACGGCAGCAAAATGTTAAAAAATGAGAGAACTGCCGGAACATTATTTTTTCCTGCCTTGGCCGGCAAGGGAATGAATCATGCCCGTGAAGGACCGGAGATCCCGCTGCCGGAACACCCCCTCGTTCACGTACCGGACATCCTCGACAGAGAAGAACGCTTTCGGATTGATCCGGTCGATGCGATCCGTAATGCAGGAGATCTCCGACCGGTTGACAAGCGAGAGGATCATCGTCACGGATCCCCGGGAACCCCGGGCTTCGACACAGGTTATCCCATGGTTTCCCGACTGGAGACATGATACGATGGCATCCCGGGAATCCTCCGCGGTGACTATCCGCAGGATCACCTTCCCAAGAGACAACTTCTCCTCGACAACAAGCCCGACATAGGTCCCCGTGGCAAACCCCAACGCAAACGCGAGGAAATTTGCAATATTGGCAAGGTCTTCCATCACGACCTCAACTGCCAGCAGCCAGATCACGATCTCGAAGAACGCGATCACGGCAGCAAGAAGACGGATCCCTTTTGAAATGAAGACAATCCGTACCGTCTCCATTGTAACATCACAGACGCGGGCCAAAAAGATCAGCAGGGGCAGGATCACCCATGCATACAATTCCGGGCTGACAACGAAAAGAACCATTCACTCGCCTAAAGGTGTCATCCATCCGAGGACGATAATCAAAGGATACTGCATGTACCTATATCAACATTCTCCGCTGGCTCCGATCCACATATATTGGCAGACCGTGAACACATCATTCAATACACCTGTCGGGGGGAGGTCCCGGCAGATCTCAAAATCCTGTGAGACTGAATGCCGCATGCTGTCGCTGTGCCCGTCCCCTGAGCTTACACCGGACGAAGTTGAGCGCGGCTTATCCAATATTATTTTTGACGGCCTTGCAACGCATGCGTTCGTCACACTGACAAGCGGCATCTTTCTTATTGCATTCGCCCTTGAACTTGGCGCATCCAATGTCGTGATCGGGCTCCTTGCCGCAATCCCTCCGCTTGCAGAACTTGTCCAGATCCCGGCCGTGGGCCTTATCGAGAAGGTAAAAAACCGCCGTCTTGTCACGGTTATTTCATCCCTGGCATCGCGCGTGCTCTGGATTTTTGTCGCCCTCATTCCTTTCCTGCTCTCCCCGCAGGCCGGGATCGCCTGCCTTGTCCTCCTCCTCATCGTGTACTCGTGCATATCGTCGGTGAAACACTGCAGCTGGAAATCGTGGATGCGGGATCTGATCCCGGACCAGATCCTCGGCATGTACTTCTCCCGGCGGATGGCGCTTTCGTTTGCGGTTGCTGTCGTGCTCAGCCTTGGCGCCGGGTATTTCCTCGACTACTGGCAGAATGGCGAAGGTGGATCTGCGGTTACGGGTTATGCCGTGATCTTCCTTGCCGGCAGTCTCATCGGCCTTGCGGGGACGTGGTTCCTTATCCGGACTCCCGAACCGATGATGTTCATTCATCATGATGTCTCCCTCAGGAGGAGGCTCACTGCATGGTACGGGGATATCAATTTCCGGAACCTGATCATCTTCCTTACACTCTGGAGCTTTGCGGTCAACCTTGCCGCACCGTTCCTGACCGTGTACCTGCTCAAACGGTTGTCGCTTGATATCACAACGATTATTGTCCTGTCCATCGTTAGCCAGCTCTGCAGCATCCTCTCGTTTCCGCTCTGGGGTTCTGTTGCAGACAAGTATGGCAATAAACCGGTACTCAAGATTGCCGGGCCGCTCTTTTTGATCTGCTTCCTTGCCCTGACATTTACCAACTTCCCCCAGCCCCACCTCCTGACCATGCCGCTGCTCGTCCTGATTCACATTATTATGGGGATATCCACCGCGGGCGTGACCCTTGCCGCAGGAAATATCGGCCTGAAACTGGCACCGAAAGGGTCCGCGACATCATACCTTGCCGGTATCAGCATGTTTACAGCGCTTGCTGCCGGCATTGCTCCCATCATCGGCGGGTATTTTGTGGATAATCTCGCGGAATGCGAGCTTGCATGGAACCTGAGCTGGAGAAGCCCCGGGTTCCAGATCACGATACCCACCCTCCAGCTCCAGCACTGGGATTTCTTTTTCGTGGTTGCATTCGTTCTGGGCCTGTACTCCATCCACCGGCTCAGGTATGTGAAGGAGGAGGGGGAGATCGATGAGCCGATCTTTATCGACTCGCTCATCGCGTACGGCAAGGATATGCGAAACTTCTCGACTGCCGGCGGCATCCGGAACATCATGCGGTTCCCGGTAAACGGCATGGACATCCAGTCCGACAACTACGCCCTGCGGGGCCGGCCTAACCTGAAGCCGCGGCCGGACTCCGAACGTGTCGGGCCGGAAAAAGGCTCACCCTGAATGTGAGATCTGTATGCACTGCTGATTCTATATAGCTGAAATACAAGAGGCTTCATATGCAGAAACGGGTTTCATGATGAACGCTTTTCACGATCACGGTTACTGAACATGCCCGCCAGGATCTCAGTATTGTATGTTGATGACGAAACCCCGCTCCTTGAACAGGGTAGGCTATTTCTCGAAGGCATGGGAGAATTTGCGGTCAGCCCGGCACAATCAGTCGCCGATGCCAGAGATATGCTCGCAAACAGGCCTTTTGATATCATCATCTCGGACTACCAGATGCCGGAAATGAATGGGATCGAATTCCTGAAGTATGTACGGAAACAGTATGCGGACATCCCGTTCATCCTCTTCACCGGCCGGGGCAGGGAAGAGGTGGTCATCGAAGCGCTCAACAACGGGGTGGAGTTCTATATCCAGAAAGGCGGGGATCTCCTCCCGCAGTTCACTGAACTCGCCCAGAAGATCCGGATTGCGGTGCAAAAGCATCGTGCCATCAAAGCGTTACAGCGACAGACTGTCGTTCTGGAGGAGCGGGTCAAGGAGCTGGCCTGCCTGTACCGGTTGGCAGAGATAATCAACGCCCGGGGAATATCGCTGGAGGAGATGCTCATGCAAGCTGCCGACCTGATTCCTTCGGGATACCAGTACCCCGGATCCACCCATGCCCGGATTATATTCAAAGGAAATGAATACTGTACCCCGGGATTCAGGCAATCGATCTGGAACCAGAACTTCCCTCTGTTTATTGATGGGGAATGGGCCGGTGTAGTCGAAGTTTCCTACACGGGGAAATGGTTGGATGATGAAAATGCACCCTTCCTCGCAGAGGAGTGTTCCCTTCTCAATGGAATAGTCCGGCTTCTTGAGAACAGTATTGCCCGGAAGGTTGCTGACGACCGGCTGCGGGATGCCTGCGGGATGTTTTCTCAAAGTGTTGTGGCGTCCGCTCCTGATCCAAACCTGAAAAGAGAACGTGAGTTGCGACTTGCAGCTGAAAGGGATCTAAAAAGAGTGCGGGACCAGCGGGAAGAACTGCTCCGTGAGATCCAGCAACGCGTGAAGAACAATCTTCATACCGTCCACGATCTTCTGGCGCTCCAGTCAAAATTTATCCGCGATGATAAAGTCCTCAAAGCCCTGCAGGAGAGCCAGAACCGGATAAAAGCGATGGCCCTTGTCCACGAAATATTATACCAGTCCCCGGAGATCACGAACATCGACCTTGATCTTTATGTAAAAACACTCGGGGAAAATCTGATGGATTTTTACGGGAACAAAGGACGGGAGATCGTCCTGCGAACAGACATTACAGATGTCAGGCTTGGAGTGAACACCGCGATTCCTGTCGGCCTGATCGTTAACGAGCTGATGTCGAATGCATTAAAACACGCTTTTCCCGACAGGAAGAAGGGTGAGATCTTCGTCAGTGTCCGGAAAAAAGACCGGAACATCTCTATCGTCTTCCGTGATGACGGGGCAGGGATGCCCCGGGACATAAACTGGCGCGATACCCGTTCGCTGGGACTGCGCATGGTCTTTTCTCTTGTAGAACAGATGAAAGGCACTATTGGTCTTGACCGCAGCAGGGGAACGGAATTTTCCATGGTCCTAGAAGAGCGGAAATGATATCTGTCCCCGGCTACTATCATAACAAATTTTTCATAAACGTGCGGGCCGTGGCGATGTCGTGGATATGGATTGCTTAAGAAAAGTACACAGTGAATACGACATCATCACCAGCCGGGGGCTGCCCGCGCTGGCAGAGATGGTGAGGCCGCCCACGAAGAACGTTTTGTAATCCCCGTACGGGATTTTCCCAAGGCGAAAAGGATTACGAGCTCTCCGCCTCAAACGACTCGAGCTTGGACTGGAATGTCCCGTCCACGAAGTTTACCTGCCGGGGGTTTGCAACCTCGCCATCGATCGGCAGCGGATAACAGCCGGTGAGGCAGCCCGTGCAGAGATCCTCGCGGTCAAAGCCAATGGCTTTTACGAGGGCATCGAGCGAGATATGGTGGAGCGAATTTGCCGTGATGCAGCGCCGGACCTCCTCCTCCACCTTGTCGCTCGCGATGAGCTCCTTTCGGGTCGGCATATCGACCCCGAGATAACACGGGGCCTTGATGGCCGGGGATCCGATGCGCATGTGGATTTCCCGCGCCCCCGCGTCCCGCATCATGTCGATGATCCTCTTCGAGGTCGTGCCCCGCACGATGCTGTCGTCGACAAGGACAATGGACTTGTCTTTTAAGTGTCCCGGGATCGGGTTGAGTTTTATCCGGACCGCACGTTCGCGCTCCTTTTGCGTCGGCATGATAAACGTCCGCCCCATGTACCGGTTCTTCATGAGGCTCTCCACGAACGGGACCTTCGAACGCTCCGCATAGCCGATTGCATAAGCCGTCCCCGAGTCTGGCACCGGGCAGACCGAATCGACGTTTACCGGGGCCTCCTCGTAGAGCTTCTGGCCGATCGTCCTCCGCACATCGTACACAAGCACGCCGTCGATGACCGCATCGGCCCGGGCAAAGTAGATGTACTCGAAGATACAGTGGGCCCTTCTCCCGGCAACCGCAATCTGCGTGCAGCGGACGCCCTCGCTGTCCATCCGGATCAGCTCGCCGGGCTTTACGTCGCGGAGGAACTTCCCGTCAAGGGCATCGATTGCCACGCTCTCGGAGGCGACAATGTAACCGTTCTCGATTTTCCCGAGGCAGAACGGCTTGATGCCGAGGGGATCGCGGAACGCGTAGATCACGCCGTCGATCATGATCACGACCGAGTAGGATCCCACCATCCGTTTCATACAGAGGTGGACTGCGTCCTCGACACAGTTGGAAGCGCTGATCTCTTCCATGAGGATCTTTGCAATGATCTCCGTGTCGGTCGTAGTCGTGAAGATCTGGCCGGCCTGCTCGTACTCGCGCCGGAGCTCGCAGGTGTTGACCAGGTTCCCGTTATGTGCGACCGAGATGGAGTGGTCCTTGAACTGGAAATTTAAGGGCTGGATATTTTCCGGAAGGTTTGCGCCGGTAGTCGGGTACCGCACATGGCCGATGCCGGCAGTCCCTTTAAGATCCTTTAAAACAGAAGGGGAGAACACATCGGCGACAAGTCCCTGCCCCTTGAATTTACAAAGACTTGTGCCGTCATATGTGGATATACCGGCGCTTTCCTGGCCACGATGCTGGAGGGCATACAGGGCATAATAGAGCCGGATGGAAACACCGCCAGCATCGACGATGCCAACGATACCACACATGGTACTGCTCTTAATGGGTCGGAGTCTTTGGTCTCTTGCTGTGCCACTTGAAGTTTTGCATCTTGGTGCTTCTTCCAAATCCACAGGAAGAGCAGACTTTCTTCTGGGCGTGGAACGAGATCCGCCCGCAGCGCCGGCAGGCGATGTGGGTCATCTTGTTCATCTTACCCATTGACGGAGTGCCTTTTGTCATGGTATTTTCACCTTATGCTTCCAGCGATGGCGAGATATAAATCACGTTATCTCCACGGACGATAAGCGTGCCTACTTTCACAACCTGCCCGTTTTCAGTCTCCTCAGCCTTGTCGAGGACGAGGTTCATGTGGACGTCGTACCCCTGAAGAACTCCCCGGATCTCTCTGCCCCCTTTAAGGGAAACAATCACAGGCTGGCGGTTCAGCACCTGATCCAAAATATCCAACGGTCTCTTGGTCATAATTTCAAACCCTGTAATACCATCGCTCTGGAGTAATATATGTGCGTGAGCACTCTACTTAAACATAGCGTAGACCGTCATACACAATGAAGGTTTCTGGTTGCCGTGCAGGCCATTGAAATCCGGCGAGCTCCGTCCCCAAGAAAGCTTATTAGCCCCGGGCCGGGAGAATGTAGGTGCAGGACTATGAAAAAGATCGTCATAAAAAAACGCCATTCCATCCGGAAAGGGCAGGTCGCCGACCTCATGGACCGGCTCGCGCTCCAGATCGGGCCCTCGGCTGCGCTCTTCCGCGCCGACATGATCGAGATCCTCGAAACAAATGCCGACGTTGCGATCTATCTCGTCAACAAAAAACCGCTCTTCATGGATACCGGCGACTGGGTCTTTCCCACACTCAAAGGTGCGGTGCAGTGCCCGTTTCCCGAACGCCGGGTCACGGTCGATGCCGGGGCAATCCCGTACGTGGTCAACGGTGCGGACGTGATGCGGCCGGGGATCGTTGACGTGAGCGGGGACGTGAAAGCGAACGGGCCGGTCCAGATCGTAGAGGAACGGCACAAAAAGCCTCTTGCGATCGCCGTCGCGCTTATGGACGGGCCGGCAATCCTTGCGAGCGCACAGGGGAAGATGTGCAAGAGTTTCCACCATGTCGGCGACGAACTCTGGAACCTTGAAGTATAATCATTTTTTCACGGAAAAACAGGCCAGATAACCGGTAGATTGCTGCGTTTCCATCGATACTATTAAATAATTTTCTTCATACAGTTTTTTTATGGTTAAGATCATAGACACCCTTTTAGGAAAAAATACCACCAGTTCCGATGAAGACTATATGGAACTGGACCTCAGTTCCTATGAAGACCGCGGCAGCAGCGGGGCACCGGCACTTCTCGTGAAGATCGCCACGATCTCCGATCTTAAGGACACCCCCCGGGTAAAGGACGAGGTGTACAACGGGAATATCGTGATCGTGGATATCTCGCGTCTTAAAATGGACAAGATCTCGTACGAGCGCGTCTTAAAGGACTTAAAGGAAGTTGCAAAGGACGTGAACGGCGATATCATCGGTCTCGGCGACCAGCGGTACGTGGTCCTCACCCCGATGTCGGTGAAGATCTCGCGCGACAAGATCGGCGGGGCATAATCCCGTGCAGAAGATCGTCCCGGGACCGTGCCCCTACTGCAATACCGAGATACCATATCTGTACCAGACAGAAAATATTCCCTATTTTTCTGATATCCTCATCATTTCCGCCACGTGTCCCTCATGCGGGTACCGGTATGTCGATACCCAGATGCTCAAGGAAGCCGAACCGGTGCGGTACGAGCTCGCGGTGACAACAAAAGAGGATCTCGATGTCCGGGTTGTCCGCAGCATGACCGGGATCCTCGAGATCCCCGAGCTCGGCGTCCGCATCGACCCCGGCCCGGCCTGCCAGGGGTTCGTGACCAATGTCGAGGGGGTGCTCGATCGGATCGGCCAGGCTATCACGGCTGCGATCCGCGACGGGACACCGGAAGAACGGGAGAACGCCCGGGTGTTGTTTGCGAAGATCGCTGCGGTAAAGGCCGGAGAGATGCCGGTGACCGTGATCCTCCAGGACCCGGCGGGAAACAGTGTCCTTGTCTCGGACAAGGCAAAAAAAACTGTGTTCGTGCCGGACGAGCCGGAAGCGTGCGAAAAGTAACCGGGTCGGAACCATTTTTTATTTTCGCGGGGGTGAGAACCGTCAGGTTCAAAACCTCTTCCTTCCAACCGGATCTCCATGCAGCGCATGAAGTGCCCGGATTGCGGGATGGAGTACGATGTTATGGCAGGGTGCAACAGCTGCCAGCCGGCGCCCGGCCCGTTCCGGTGCCAGAAGTGCGGAGCGGTGCTGGTCACGGCACAGTTCTTATATTATCATTCACCGGATATGCTTGACGAGGACTAAAGCAGGCGTTACCGGTGGTGCCCGGGCCGGTCTTTCATAAATGCCCCGACCCCGAAAACCACCGGGTTGCGGTATTTGTCGACATTTGAGCCATCGTAGGTGCGGTCGAGTTTCTGCAACTGCCTCCGTATGGCCTTCTTTTTTTTGTCGGAGCGTTTGGTAACTTTTGCTTTCAGGACTGTTTTCCCGAGTGCCCCCTCTTTTGCCTGCCGGTAGTGCTCCCGGCACAGGACAATGAGGGCATTTGCCGGGTTCTCGTACGGCCGGTCTGGCGAGCTTGAGAGCATACCGATCGGGAGGACCTCGAGTTCTTCGGGCGTGTGGGATGTACCGCAGTACTCGCAGGCTCCGATTGCCTCGCAGATCGCCCGTTTTATCTTTGTCGTCAGGACAACGCGGGTACGCCGGTGGTGCTCCGCTCCGCTCTCGCCGGTCATGGTCCAGGATCCCTACTGGTCATTACGGCAGATGTTGTGTAATACCGTTTCGGTTTTGCAGTGCGAAAAAAGAATGCCGGTGGTTTACCCGTACATGGCAGATCAGGTGACCTGCACATCCCCGAGTCATGCGCCGGGCACCATTGGGGTTACCTTTGCCGCTGTAACGGGCAGGACAAACGAGGAGCAACAACCCCCTCGTGAAGGAGATCTTTTCTCAGTGACTTCGTTAAATATAAAATCCCTGAAAAATAAGTCAGCCTATGCGAAAACAGATCTATCTTTGGGGATTTTTTGCAGCCATGATAGTGTTGGGAGTTTTACTTGCCGGATGCGTCACTGACTCGTCGGCAAACCAATCAACCAACAGTGAAGCCACAACTATTGTCGAGGCAAATAACCGGTTTGCCTTTGACCTGTATTCAAATCTTAGAAACGATCCACAAAACCAAAACAGCAATATTTTCTTTTCACCTTTCAGCATATCTTCCGCTCTTGCAATAACCTATGAAGGGGCCCGTGGCACAACGGCAGATGAGATCGCAGCGGTGTTCCACTTTCCAAAAAACGACTCGCTTCGCAGGAGGCAGTTTTTAAAAGTGTTTGATGAAATGAACCAAGGAGAGAACAGGTATACCCTGCGCATGGCGAATGCACTGTGGGCTGAAAAAACGTATCCGTTCCTTCCGGGGTATAAGCAACTGGCTCAGGGTTTTTACCAAGCAAAAACATCCAACCTTGATTTTATTCAAAATCCCGAGGACTCCCGGACAACGATTAACCAGTGGGTTGAAGAGAAGACGAATAATAAAATCACGAATCTGTTGCCTGCCGGTGCGATAGATGATTCAACACGTCTGGTAATTACGAATGCCATTTTTTTTAAGGGAACCTGGATGGAACAGTTCGATCCCAAGGACACAAAGGAAGCCGACTTTACGATTTCACCGGGGAATATTGTGAAGGTTCAGATGATGCAGACCGATTCACCTTTCAACTATACCGAGACCGACCAGTTCCAGCTGCTCGAAATGCCCTACGAGCACAGCAGCAATACTTCCATATCCATGATTATTATCCTCCCCAAAGATGCCGGGTCGGCTTCATGGGATACCGCCCTCGATGCGCCGAAGCTGACAGCGATGGAAAATAATCTTTCTCATACCCGGGTAGAAGTTTACGTCCCAAAATTCACGATGGAAACCCGGTACAGCCTTTCAGAATCGCTCGGCGCAATGGGAATGCCAACCGCATTTAATGAAAAAAAAGCAGATTTTTCTGGAATGGACGGAACGAAGAATCTCTCGATCAGCGAGGTAATTCATAAGGCGTATGTAACTGTCGATGAGGAAGGTACGGAAGCTGCAGCTGCCACTGCTGTTATAATAGAAGCAACTGCGGTGAAACCACCGGACCCGGTATTTAGGGCAGATCATCCGTTCCTGTTCGTGATTCAGGAAAAAGAATCCGGCAATATCCTCTTTATGGGGCGCGTTATGAATCCCAATACCTGATTATTCCGAAGATAATCTCTTTTTAACAGGGTTATGGTATCTCATATTGTCCAAATTCCCGATATTTTCTCGTTGAGTTCCCTGACAATTCAGCGAGACCGCAATACGGTGATCCCCACGCAACGGGAGTGAAGCCTGAAAAGAGGTTAATCCTCCCCGAAGATGCGTTGTAAAAAAAAAACGAGATTTAGTGAATATCTTTCAGATATCTATGTTACCTGCACGTCCCCGAGCCATGCGCCGGGTTTCTCGATGACCTCGCCGACTACCTTGGCACCGGGAACCATCGCGGTCACCTTATCCACAGCCTCGGGCGGGACAACGTAGGAGTAGCCCATGCCCATGTTGAAGGTGCGGTACATCTCGACCTTCGAGATCTTCCCGGTCTCTTCGATCCAGCGGAAGATCTCGGGCGGCGTGAGCGGGTTGTCGACCTTAAAGCCGAACTTCGAAAGGCGCAGGAAGTTTAAGAGCCCCCCGCCCGTGACGTGGCACATGCCGTGAACCGGGCAGGCATCGGCAACCGCGAGGCTCTCATGATAGATCCTTGTAGGGGTCAGCAGTTCGCGGGCGATCGTCTTCCCGTTGCTGAGTTTTTCATCGTAGTCCGCGTGCTGCTCCACGACCCGGCGGGCAAGCGAGAGGCCGTTGCTGTGGATGCCGGTCGAGGGCACGCCGATGATCTGGTCGCCGGGCCGGATCTTCTCGCCGGTCACGATCTTGTCCTTGTCCTGGATGCCAAAGCAGGTGCCGGCAAGGTCGAGGCCGTTCACGAGCCCCTTTAAGGACGCGGTCTCCCCACCCACGATATCGATGTTGGCCTGCTTTGCGCCTTCGTTCAGGCCAATACCGATCTGGGCCATCTTCTCGATGGAGAGCCGGTCGGTGGCAATGTAATCCACGAACGCGATCGGCTCCATGTGCATCACGTAGAGGTCGTTCACGTTCATGGCAATGCAGTCGATCCCCACCGTGCTCCAGTCCCCGACCTTGTCGGCAACGAGCATCTTTGTCCCCACGCCATCGGTAGTGAGCGCAAGCGCCTTCGGGCCAAAATCGATGAGCCCCGCAAAGTGACCAACGTTCCCGAGCATTGTGTAGTTGCCTTTCCTGCGGTAACTCAGGTTCTTGATGAGCGCTTTTATCGCCGTTGCTTCGAGATCGATATCCACGCCGGCTTTTGAGTATTCACTTTCCGTCATTCACTTTCCTCCGAGAGCCTGAACTCGTCGTGCAGCACCCGGACCGCACGCGGGCCGTCCTCCTGTTTTACCACAAACGAGATGTTCGCCTCGCTTGAGCCCTGCGAGATCATCATCACGTTCACGCCGGCTGCACCGAGCGCCGTAAAGATCCGTCCGCCCGTGCCGGCAGCGCCTGCCATGCCGGCGCCGACAACGGCTACCGCACAGACATCCTTGTTGTGGGTGACCTCGCGGACGATCCCGTCTTTGACGAGAAATTCCAGCGATTCCACGGCCGCGTCAAGGTGCGACTCGTCAACGATTAACGAGATGTTTGCCTCGCTCGACCCCTGGGTGATCATCATCACGTTCACCGATTTGTCGGCAAGGGCCGAGAAGATCATCTTTGCAACGCCGGGCCGGCCGATCATCTGGGCGCCGTTGATGTTGATGGACGCAACCTTGTCGATGTAGGTAAGCGCCTTTACCACGCGGTTGTCGCGGTGGCCGTTTCTCACGATCATCGTGCCCGGGTGCGACGGATTGAAGGTGTTTTTCACCCGCACGAGAATATTCTTCCTCATTGCCGGGTCGATGGAACGCGGGTGCATGACCTTTGCGCCGAAGTACGAGAGCTCCATGACCTCGATGTAGGAGACGCTTTTTAGGACCCGGGCGTCGTTAATCACCCGCGGGTCGGAGGTCATGATGCCGTCCACATCGGTCCAGATCCAGATCTCGTCCGCATCGATCCCGGCGCCGATGATGGACGCCGAGTAATCCGAACCGCTCCGGCCCAAGGTCGTGACGATCCCCTGCTCGGTGCAGCCCATGAACCCCATGACCACCGGGATCTCCGTCTTGAGGAGCGGCCCGATCTTTGCTTTTATCCGGGCATCGCTCTCCACAAGGGCGGTCGCCTCGCCGTGCTGGGGCGTGGTAAGTATTCCCGCTTCGCACCCGTCAAGGACCGTGGACGGGATCCCCCGCTGCCGTATCGCCGCTCCCACGATCGGGGCAAGGAGCCGTTCGCCATAGGAGATAACGTAGTCTTTTGAGCGGGGCGTGAGCTCGCGGAGGTTATAGATTGCAAAGAGGATGTGCTGGAGGCTTGCGAGGCGCTTTTCTATCACCGCACCGGCCTCTTCTACGTAATCGGGAGCAGCCCCTTCGAGCGTCTTCATGTGGCGCTCGCGGAGTGCGGCGATCAGCGGCGGAACCGCGGCGCAGTTTTGGGCAGTGGGGAGCTTTTCCGCGATATCGATGAGCTGGTCGGTTACGCCACGCTGGGCCGATACCACGACCGCGAGTTCGTCCCCGGCGTTGTGGTGTTTCTCTAAAATATCGACCACAAGGCCGATGCACCGTGCGTCCGCAACGGAAGTCCCGCCAAATTTCATGAGATATTTCATGTCACGCTCACTCTTTGCCTGTACTATTTCTTTATTTTACTATACGGCGCACAGAATTATAATATGCATGCAGACGACGTGGTGGACTGCCACGTGCTCGTGATCGGCAGCGGCGGCGCGGGAGTCCGGGCGGCAATCGAGGCAGCCGGGTCCGGCGACGTGGTAATGGTCACAAAAACGATTGCAGGGAAAGGCGGGTGCACCACGATGGCGGAAGGCGGCTACAACGCGGTGCTCCGCGAGGCCGACTCCTGCACCATCCACTACGAGGACACGCTCAAAGGGGGAGCGTACTTAAACGATCCGGAGCTCGTCAAAGCCCTCGTGCACGAGTCGCCGCTCCGGATGGCCGACCTGATCCGCTGGGGAGCGGTCTTCGATTTTACGGAAAATAACGAGGTTGCCCAGCGCCCGTTCGGGGGCCAGCGGTTCCCCCGGACCTGCTATGCCGGGGATCGGACCGGCCACGAGATGATGATGACGCTCGTGGAGCGTCTCGATGCCTGTGATGTGACAAAGCTTGAAGAGGTAACGGTCATCGATCTCTTGAAAGACGGCGACCGGGTATCAGGTGCCATCGCCCTTGACGAGAAAGGTGAGCTGGTCGCGATCACGGCCGACAGCACGATCGTTGCGACCGGCGGCGGGACGAAGGTCTATGATGTTTCCACGAACTCGTCGAGCGGGACCGGCGACGGGTTTGCCATGGGATACCGGGCGGGAGCGGAGCTCATCGATATGGAGATGGTCCAGTTCCACCCGACCGGGGCAGTGTACCCGTACGATGCCCGGGGGCGGCTCATCACCGAGGCCGTCCGTGGCGAGGGTGGTGTCCTGAAAAACCGGCTCGGGGAACGGTTCATGAAGAACTACGACCCGGACCGGATGGAGCTTTCGACCCGGGACGTGGTCTCCCGGGCGATTGCAACGGAAATCGCGCAGGGCCGGGGAACACAGCGGGGCGGCGTGTACCTCGATGTGACCCATCTGCCCAAAGAACAGATCGAGACCCGACTTCCGGTGATGCTCGAACAGTTCCTCACCTATGGTGTGGACATCCGGACCGAACCCATGGAGGTCGCCCCGACCGCCCACCACATAATGGGCGGCCTGCGGATAACGCCCGAGTGCCGGACAACGCTCCCCGGTCTCTTTGCCTGCGGGGAATCGGCGGGCGGCGTGCAGGGTGCAAACAGGCTCGGCGGGAACGCCCTTGCCGACACGCAGGTCTTCGGGAAACGGGCCGGCGAGTCCGCGGCAAAAGAGCCGCGCCGGGAAAAGAAGGTTGACAAGGCGCAGATCGAGCAGCAGCAGAAGCAGCTCGACAAATTCATGAGCGGAACGGCAAACCCGGCCGATGTCAGAAAAGAGCTCCAGCTTGCGATGTGGAAGGGCGCCGGGATCTTCCGTGACGAGGCGGGGCTGAAAAGTGCGCTTGTTACCGTAAACCGCCTCATGCAGGTGCCGGTCAAAGCCGCGTCGGCCCGGAACCTCGCGGACTGCTGTATTATCGAGAACATGTTCCTCACCGCATCGCTCATCTGCCGCTCGGCCCTGATCCGGCCCGAGTCCCGGGGCGCTCACATGCGTATCGATCTCAAACAGGAGTGGGACGCGATGCATTCCCCCTACGGCCATACGTACATCTCGAAAGATCGCGAGGGGATCGAGAAGCGGGAGGCGGCAGCATGAAGGAGCTCCACGTAACCGTCCAGCGGTTCGACCCCGAAAAGGACAAGGAGCCCCGGTTCGTGCCGTACACCGTGAATGTGAACGACGGCGCCCGGGTCCTCCACGTGCTGCACGCGATCCACGACACCATCGATGCAACGCTTGCATACCGTTACTGCTGCAGTTCGGGGCAGTGCGGGAGCTGTGCGGTGCGGGTGAACGGCGAACCGGTCCTTGCTTGTATGGCGGAGGCTACGGACGGGATGGTAATTGCGCCGCTCAACCTCCCGGTCAAAAAAGATCTCGTGGCCGATATCCTCCCGAAGATCCAGCAGGTTGCATCGCTGGTGCCAAAAGAGCACGGGACGGAACGTCTCCCGGTCAAGGCTGAGATCGATGCGATGAAACCCCTCCGGGAATGCATCGAATGCATGGCCTGCGTCTCGGTCTGCCCGGCGATGGATGTGACAAAGTTTCTGGGGCCAACCGCGATGCGCCAGGAGATGCGGCTTGCACTTGATCCCCGGGACAGCAAAAACCGGGTGCCGGACGCAGTCCGCGACGGCCTCTTTACCTGCACGAGCTGCCAGGCCTGCTACAAGGTCTGCCCGAAGAAGATCAGGATCCCGGGCAAAGCGATCGAAAAACTCCGGGCGCTCGCAAACAAGCAGGGCTTCACGCTCCCCCGGCACCGCGAAGTCGAGGCGCTCATCAAAGAGACGGGCCGGAGCGTTGTCCGGACCGCACCGAGTTTCATGGAGCAGTCCGGTTTTATCATCGAGCCGGACGGCCCGGTCAAGGCAACGGTCGGGTTCTTTGTCGGCTGCATGTATAACCTGCGCCAGCAGCAGTCGGCGCTCGATGCAATGGAGATCCTCAAACGGAACGGTATCCGGGTGATCATCCCCCGCGACCAGGTCTGCTGCGGTTCGCCGCTGATCCGGACCGGGCAGCTCGATTATGTGGAGACGCTCAAGAAACGCAACATCGATGCGTTCCGGACCCGGCGGCTCGACACGGTGATGACGATGTGCGCCGGGTGTGGATCCACCTTAAAGCACGATTATGTCACGCCGTTTAAAGTGATGGACATCAACGAAGTCCTGACGAAGTACGGGATCGAGCCGCCGGCAAAGCTCCCGATAGCGGCAACCTATCACGACCCCTGCCACTTACTGCGGGGCCAGGACATCAGAGAGGAACCCCGCGAGCTCATCCGACAGGTGGTCGATCTCGTGGAGATGCCGGCCATCTGCTGTGGTTCGGGCGGCGGCGTGAAGTCCGGTCTGCCCGAAGAGGCGGCGGCACTTGGGGAGAAGCGGCGCGAAGAGATCAAAAAGACCGGGGCCGATCTTGTGATCACGTCCTGCCCGTTCTGCGAGTTCCACATTGCGAGCCACTCGGACAAGCCGGTGAAAAATATCATGACGGTTCTGCTGGAAGGGTACCGGGAGAAGGACCGGCTGGCGCAGGAAAAGAAAGAGTAACGGGATACACAGGTTGGGGTGTCTGAACCCCTGCCGGGTAACTTACCTTTTTCATACTAATCCGGGCCCGATACGGTCTCCGATTATCCCTTTTTGGATCAGGGATCCGGTTTCCACAGGAAACCGTGTCCACGCACATAGAAAATATTGGTTTAATCGGGTATTTCCTGAAATGGAGCTTTTTTCTTGCTAATTTTTCCTGCAAAATAGCGGGCTTCTTTTGGCCGGCTTTTTTTGGGAGGTGCTGGTGGTCATCTTGTGGTGGGATTGGCCAGCCGGAGGCCGTTGGCGGTCGTTTTTTATTTTACGTCGGAAAAGTTGGGAGAATTGGAAAGGATCGTCGGTGACCTTTCAGGGGTTAAGAAGCTCTTATCGGGCTGCCACCCTATGGCCATGAGGGCATCCCCCGGTTGCGATGAGGGGGTATTACCTGTCCCGCGGCCGGATTGAAAAAAAGATCATTAACATGAGCAAGAAGTCAGGTTATCCATTGAGGGATGTGAAAGAAAAAATCTTCAACGGATCCCAACATTTACCTCCTGCCCGATACGCGCTATCGGGTATTTCTCCCGAATGATCGCAAAGGTATACGGCACGGCAAACAGGAACCCCACGCACCCGAAAAAGAGGAACCGCAGGCCGTCGGATGCAATAAGATCGATGACTGCCATCAGCGCAAAGGTGCAGGCAAACTGGCCCAGATTCAGGGCAACGGAGAAACCGCCGCTGGCCCGGCCGAGGAACTGCCGCGGCGTTACCGCAGCAATCCCGTTGAGGATGGTCGGCATCAGAATTCCTTCGCCGATGCCGATCATAATTACCGCAAACGCCGCTACTGTCAGCGATGTTGCGATTCCAAGACTGCACAGTCCGATACCAAAGGAGACAAAGCAGAAAACCAGCAGGGTGTTTTTCCTGAACTTCCCGGCAAACCTGCCATAGAAGATCCCGACAAGTGTCGAGGCAATGCCCGAGATCCCGAGAAAGATCCCACTGAGTAACGCGGTGTTGTCGCTTACGAGCCGTGCGGCTTCCATGGACGCTATAAGGTAGGGGAGCCGTGAGGGCATGACAAAGAACAGCAGGTTCCCGAAAAATACCGTGACATAAATTATAAGGAGGGATCCCGCCGGAAATGCTGCGTCAGACTCTGTGTCCATGCCGGCCATTTTTGGCCGGGCCGGCTCTCTCATAGTAAAAAGAATGCCAAGGAAGATAACTACGCCGATAAGGTAGATCAAAAATGCCGCACGCCAGGAAATACATGCCAGAAAGCCGCCGCTCGTCTCAAGGATAAGTACCCCAAGACCCATGGAGGCGGCCTGGTACCCGAGGACTTTTGTGCGGGCATAGCCGTCATAATAACTGATGACGAGCGCGGATGTCGTGCAGATGATGCCAGCGATTCCAATACCGAGGATGAACCGGGCAACGAGGATTGCCGGGAGCGTAGCAAGGTAAAACCCGGAGCTGCCGGCAAGGGAAAAAACAGCAACAGATGCGGCGAGCACGCGGATTTTGCCGAGCCTGTCCGAAAGTGCACCGATAAAAAATCCGGTGAGTGCTATTGCAAGCGCGGGAAGCGTGATAATAAGCGAGACGGTCGCTTCCGATGCATCGGGAAACGCACTGCTGATTAAGGGAAGCGCCGGCGCGATAGCTGCCCCGCCCATGAGGATCATCATGGCAGAGAGCATGAGGAAAATAAAAGTCCATTTTGTCGGTTTGAATGGCGTATCGGTCATGTCCTATTCAATCCCGTGGGACAGTTTAAATAAAAAGTGCTCCTGAATCTAGGAGCAGAGAATGATTGACGAATCCCTCCTTGTTCAGCTTAAAAATATTGGGATGAGCGAGTACGAAGCGAAGATATACGCCATCCTGTCGGCACTGCGGATTGCCACCGGGCGGGAAATCCACGAACAGACAAAAATCCCCCGCGGGAGAGTATACGAGACGCTTGCATCCCTCTCCCAGAAAGGATTTATCTCATCATCGGGCAGGTGGCCGATCCGGTACTCGCCCATCGATCTCAGCCAGACATTCGAGCGCCTGAAAAAGGAGTCCGTCCGTTCTCTCGACGATCTGTACGAACGGCTCCGTACGCTCGATACCGGACTGCCGGAATCCCGGATCCAGGGATATGAACTGCGCACAGAGTGGACTCGGGACAACCAGATCCGGATGATGCTGCGCCGTGCAAAATTCGAGATTATCTTTCTCTGCAACGATGAGGAGTTTCTTACCCGGTACAGCAGCGACGTCTCCCATGCGGCAAAACGGATTGCCACCTATCTTGTGATCGGGAAAAAAGATCTTGCGCCCTTTGCACCGGTCAAATGCTACACAGGTGGCAAGGACATCGCATCCTCCCTTTTTTCCCACGATGAAGCGGAAAACATCGACCTCTCCCTGAAACTGGCTGTGATTGCAGACCGCCGCGAATCCCTTTTTATCACGGAAGAGAACGCGAACATGACGGGGATATTCATCTGCCCGGATATTTATGCCGGTTACCTGTCAAGAAAAATTATCGATGAGATCCGACCGGTTGGCCGGTCACGCAAAACCACTTAAAGAAACTGCTCCTGATTTTGGTATCAGCGTTCCCGGGATTTCCCGCTGTCGCATCCTGTTTTTCCTGCCGCAGAAAACCCCCTCGGAGGACTGCGGCTTCCTGATTCCCCGCATCAGTTATGAATAAATAGGTACTTCCGTTCAAGATGGTTGTATGAAAAAGGAGAGCAAATCCTACCTGAAAATTGAAAATATCGTCACATCGGGGTCGCTTGGGGCTTCCTTCAACCTTGAACTCATCTCCCGAACCATACCGGATTGCAAATTCAACAAAGAACGGTTCCCCGGAGTGGTCTTCAATATGCCAAACCCGAAAGCCACGGCCCTCATTTTTTCTTCGGGCAGGGTGGTCCTTACCGGTTTTTTGCGGCACGAGGATATCCCGGTCGCGGTGCAGAACCTCCTGAACACATTCAATGATTCGGGGATTGTCTGCTACGACAACCCGGAGGTCCGCGTCAAGAATATTGTCTGTACCTATGCAATGGGAAGCGAATGCAACCTGACCCGCGTTCTGACCGCGCTCATGGATTCCGAACGTGTGGAATACGAGCCGGAGACCTTCCCGGGGCTGGTATGCCGGATCACGGACCCGAAACTGGTATTCCTTCTTTTTTCCTCGGGAAAGATGGTCATTACCGGCGGGACTACCATGGAGAATGTCAGGAAGGGGCTTGGTATCTTCCTTGAAAAACTGGGAACGGCCGGTGTCCTGTAGAATAAATATCGGGGGTGTTTCTTTTTGGCTCACAGCCTGAATAAAAAAAAGAATTCACTCCTTCTTCATCACGTACTCGTACGCTTCGAGCGCCGCTTTTGCCCCTTCGCCCGCTGCAATAATGATCTGCTTGCTCTTTACCGAAGTCACGTCGCCCGCCGCAAAGACACCGGGCCGGCTCGTTTTCCCGTCAACATCCACGACAATCTCACCGCGGTCGTTTAAGGTCACCAGACCTTCGAGGAACCCGGTGTTCGGCGTCCATCCGATCTCGATGAACACCGCATCGGCTGCGATGCTCTGGTCCGGCTGGCCTTCGGTCTTAATAGTGATGCTGTCGAGGAACTGGTCCCCGGAGAGTCCGGCGATCTGCGAGTGCAGGTGCACCGTGATATTCTTGATATCTTCGAGTTTCTTTGTGTACACCGGGTCGGCCCTGATTGTACTTCTTGCAATCAGGCTCACGGACGACGCGATCCCGCTCATTTCGATCGCGGTCTGCACCGCAGAATTCCCTCCGCCGATCACCGCCACCTTCTTGTCCTTGTAGAGCGGGCCGTCGCAGGTCGAGCAGATCGAGAGGCCGCGCCCGAGGTACTTCTCCTCGCCCGGGATCCCGAGCATCCTGGGCTGTTTACCCTGCGTTAGGATCACGCTTTTTGTTTTCAGGAGCGTGCCGGACGCGGTTGTTACCTCAAAAAGCCCGTCGGCTGCCGGTTTGACGGACGTTACCCCGACAAGTTCGAGCCGGACATCGAGCGTCCGTGCCTGCTCCTCGAACTTCTTCATTAAGTCTTCGCCCGTGATCATCCGGTAGCCCATGTAGTTCTCGATCGCCCACGATTCGAGTGCCTGTCCCCCGATGTTCTCCGAAACGATCAGGGTCTTTAAGAGCTTACGTGCGCAGTAGACACCGGCAGTAAGTCCCGCCGGGCCGGCGCCCACGATGATCGTATCGTAGAGTTCGTTTTCCGCCGGCGTACCGAACAGTTCGTTTAAGCGTTCCGAATCGAACCCCACGATCACTTCGTCGTCGACCACGATCACCGGCACGCCGCGCTGGCCGGAGATCTCAATCATCTTTTTTGCCTCTTCCCTGTCGGCGCCTACATCGATGGAGGTGTAGGGGACGCCCTGCTTGTCTAAAAACGCCTTTGCCATCCGGCAGTACGGGCAGTTCTTCGTGGAATACACGGTGACCGTGCTCATGAAAGCGAAAAGGGTGTTTGCGAGTATAAATATTATCCAGGAGGCAGTGCCCCTGCCGTCAAGCGCAACGTTCTTTTTCCCGTGCGCCCAAATACACCCATTAACCAAAAGGAGGAGGCGCGGGAATGATCGGAAGTGCAGCCGGGAAATTCACGGGAGCCGCCGTGCTGGTTCTCCTTTTCTGTATCGCGGCGGCAGGGGCGGCAGGGGACCAGGGCCCGGCAGCTTCGGCAACACCGGCTGTGTACCTGAACTTTGACGAGGGGATCGGGAATGTTGCCCTTGATGCATCCGGGCACGGGAATACCGGGGCGATTGTCGGCAATTTCAGGAGAGTCGATAACCGTGGGTGCGTGAAGGCGCTGGTGCTTGACGGGAACGCGAACTATGTGGTCATCCCGTATACGTCAGCCAACCACCCGGCCGATGCCGTGACCGTCTCCCTCTGGTTCTATGTCAACGACACGTTCCCCCAGACGCTCGTCTCTACACGGGTGAACGGAAACGGGGGATACCGGCTTGCCTTCGATGACGGGAACGACCTCTACTGGACGGTCGGCCTGGATAATTCGGGCGATGTGTCCGTTATCGTGCCCCACGAGAATATCGCGCCCCGTCAGTGGCACCACGTGACCGGTACGTACGACGGGAAGACCGTGAAGGTCTATCTCGACGGCGTCCTGCGCAACCAGCAGAACGCATCGGGCACCATCCGGTATCCTGCGACAAATTCCGTGATGGTGGGGGCGGAAGCGGGTACCGCCGGCACGCCGGATCCGGATTCACCCGGTTACGTTACCGGGGGAATCGATGAAGTGCGGATCTATTCCGGCGCCCTTTCGTATGCTGCGGTGATGGACGACCGGTTCCGGTGCACGGTAGTCCCGGGCACCGGTATCCTTGCGCTTCCCAATTCCACCGCCTCGTCCGGTACCCCTGTCTCGGGTTCGATCGTACTTGCACAGGGACAGACCGTAACAAAGCACCTGACGTTTTCCGACAGCACGGAGAACGGGACATGGCAGGTCACTGTCCCTCCCGGTTCGGAACTGACCGTCAGGGCAACCGACAGCTACCCTGCCACGTATCCCGATGAATGGTACGTGGAACTCCAGGAAGGCGGTACGCGGCTCACCCGGGCGGTTGCGTTCCCGGCCACCAACAACGCACCGGTCAAAGGGGTAATTATCTCCGGCAATGCGACCGTGCTGGTCCACTACTTCGGCGGCCCGGCCCGGTTCCCAACGGGAGTGGAGCTCTCCTTTACGAGCAGCGCACCCGTGGAAAAAACGGTTTCCCTTCCGAAAGCGATCCTCGAATACCCGATCATCGTGATCTATTCGGCCTCGTGGGCGACCCTGATTGCGCTGATCGTGGTGATCTTCTGGGTCCATCGCCGCAACCACAAGCCATAGGGTCACACTTTTTTTATGCAGCGGGAACCGCCGTCCCCGGTGCTGTTTCTGCTATGCCGTAATATACCGTAACGGTAAAAAAAGATCAGATGGTGATTTCCTTAAACTGCTTGCCGAACACGCCGCAGATCGGGCACTTGTCCGGGGCCTTTCCGATCTCGATATTGCCGCAGACAGGGCAGAGGAAGATCTTCTCATTGCCGAGGTCGTGGCCGGCCTTGATTGCCGCAAGCGCTTTCTTGTACAGGCCCGCGTGGACTTCTTCTGCCTTCATTGCATGGGTAAAGGTAAGCACGGCGTCGCTCTTCTTCTCGGCCTCCGCGTCCTTGACAAACGCGGGATACATCGAGGTGTACTCGTGGGTCTCCCCTTCGACGCTTCCTTCGAGGTTCTTTTCAGTCGTGCCTACCGCCCCGAGCACTTTTAACAGTCTCTTGGCATGAATTGCCTCGGCTTCGGATGCCGCCTTGTAGAGCGTTGCTACATTCTTGAAACCCTCGGCGGCAGCTTTTTCGGAAAATGCCTGGTATTTCCGGTTTGCCTGTGATTCGCCGGCAAATGCGTCCATTGCATCTTTCTGGGTTGTCATGAGGGAAGGTATAGTCTGGGACGTACATAAACATTCTTCATGGGGCAGGTCACCGGGTCAGATCTCCGCAGGAAGGGACTGGCCGGGAGGGGAGACCCGGTAAAAAACGGGGCGGTTATATACTTGGTAAAACCACGCATACAAAAGGAAGAATAAAAAAATACTGCGGCCTCACCAGTGAAAACAGGGGCTGTTTTTTTGGAGCAAACTGCGTGAGGACTATGAAAGAAGTACCGGAGCACGACCGGCCCCGGGAAAAGATTGCAAAGAAAGGGGTTCTGACCCTTTCGGACGCCGAGCTTGTCGAGGCGATCCTCGGCCGGGGCGTAAAGGACCGGGACGTGCGGGCCATTGCCCGGGATATCACCGTATTCCTTGGCGACCGTTCCGGGGAGGTCCGGTACGAGGACATCCTTTCCATTAACGGTATCGGGCCGTCAAAAGCCGCACAGATCGTGGCAAGCCTCGAACTCGGGCGCAGGTGCTACCAGGAACCTGCTGCAACGATCGTAAAAAAACCAGAAGATGTCCTCCCGCTTGTCGCCCCGTACCGGGATAAGCAGCAGGAGCATTTCATCAGTATCAGCATGACCGGGGCCGGGGAGGTAATCCGAAGCCGGGTAATCACGATCGGCATCCTCAACCACAGCCTCGTTCACCCCCGCGAGGTATTTGCCGAAGCGATCACGGACCGTGCCGCCTCGGTCATCTGCGTGCACAACCACCCCTCGGGGTCTCTTGATGCAAGTCCCCAGGACATTGCCATCACCCGGCAGCTCGCAGAAGCCGGTGCCCTGCTCGGGATCCAGCTGCTCGACCATATCATCGTCACAAAGAGCGGGTATTCGAGTCTCAAGGAACAGGGCGTTCTCTGACCTCGCCACCCTTCCCCGGTTTTGATAAATTATTTTTAACAAGGATTATATCTGGAGCCAGTATATTTCTCATCACCCTGAAATCTGCGGAAGGATTATGCCCGGCAACCCCCCCGTTAACGTGATGTTTGTCGACGATGAAGAGGTCATCTGCGACGTCACCCGACGCTTCCTTGAAAAGGACCCGGATATAAAAGTGGACACGTTTCTCTCTGCCGAGGCGGCGTTGGAAGCCCTCAAAACCCGGCGGTACGATGTCATCGTCTCTGATTACGAGATGCCCGGCCTCGACGGGATCGCATTTTTAAAACAGCTCAAAAGCACGGGAAACCCGACGCCGTTTATCATCTTCTCCGGGAAGGGACGGGAAGCAGTTATCATCGAAGCGCTCAACAACGGGGCGGATTTCTATCTCCAGAAAGGCGGAGACCCCCAGGCCCTGTTTGCCGAGCTCCGAAACCAGATACGGCATATCGACCAGAAGGAGAAGGCCCGTGCGGCACTGCGGGAGAGCGAGGAGCGGTACCGGATCATCACGGAGAATATGGACGATACGATCTGGCTCATCGACTTAACCCAGAACATCACCTTCATCAGCCCTTCGGCCGAGCGCAAGCGGGGATATTCATCGAAAGAACTGCGGTCGATGCCCCTGCTGGATCATCTCGCGTTGCCGTTCCGGCCCCTGGTGCAGGAGATCCTTACGTCAATGATCGAGGGATCCAAAAAAGACCCGAATCATCACTTCACCCGCACCATCGATCTGGAGTTCAGGAACAAGGATCGTTCTTCGTACTGGGCGGAGACCACGATCTCCCTCATTAAAAAACCGGACGGGACTCCCGCCGGTTTCATGGGCCTCGGGCGGGATATCACCGAGAGGAAAAAAGCCGAGGCGGTCATCCGTGCCGAGTCCGAACGGGCCAAGGCGCTACTCCACATCAGCCAGATGAGCGGGGAACCTGACGATGAGATTGCCCGGTTCGCACTCGGTAAGGCGCTCGAACTGACCGGGAGCCCGGTAGGGTATCTTGGGTATACCAGTGAGGACGAGTCCGAGATCACCATGGTATACTGGCCGGTAAAAACCGCAGAAGAGTGTAGCGTAAAGGAAAAGCCCCTTACGCTGAAAGTGAGCGAGACCGGCCTTCTGGCAGAAGCGATCCGGCAGAGAAAACCCGTTATCACCAACGATTATGCCGCACCGTCCCCGCTTAAAAAAGGGCTGCCCGAAGGCCATGTGCCCCTTACCCGGCACATGAATATCCCGCTGTTTGAAAAAGATCATATCGTTGCCGTTGTCGGGGTCGGGAACAAGGAGACCGATTATACCGAGGCCGACGTGCAGCAGCTTACCCTTTTAATGGATGCGATGTGGCGCGTGATAGAGAAAAAGAAGGCCGATGCACTCATCCTTGCCTCCCTCCACGAAAAGGAGATGCTCCTAAAGGAGATCCACCACCGGGTCAAAAACAATCTCCAGATCATCGGGAGCCTCCTGTACCTCCAGTCCGTCAACGTATCGGATCCCTTCACGCAGGGGATCCTCCGTGAATGCCGTGCCCGGGTGAAATCGATGGCCCTGATCCACGAGAAGCTCTACCGCTCAAAGGATATCGGGAGGATCCCGTTTGTCACGTATCTCGAGGGGCTTGTCGAGGCCCTCAAGGATTCGTATGGGGTCGACGATGACCGGGTGGCATTCGATATTGCGGTTACCCCGGAGGACCTGACGCTGAACATCGAGACCGGGATACCCTGCGGCCTGCTGGTAAACGAGCTCCTCTCGAATTCCCTGAAATATGCGTTTCCCGATGGCAGGACCGGCCGGATCCGGATCGAGATCGGGCAGACCGCACCCCGCAATTACACGCTTGTAATTGCCGATAACGGTGTGGGGTTCCCAAAGGATGTCGATTTCAGGAACACCCCGTCGCTCGGCCTCCAGCTGGTGAACAATCTCGTTTCGCAGCTGGACGGGGAGATCGTTCTCGATGCAAGTGACGGGACGAAATTTTCCATTCGGTTTGCCGGTATCGAGGAGCCCGTAAAAAAATAACCCGGGTGCAGCTACTCTTTTTCAAGGGCCTTTGCTACGGCCCTGAGCAGATCCCCGGGCTCGAACGGTTTTGTGAGGTATGCGGCGGGGTGCGTTGCCATGGCACGGTTTCTGACCGATTCGTTTGCATAGGCAGTTACGTAGATGACTGCCGGGGAATAGTCCTCCTGGATCCGGGTGACGGCTTCGATCCCGTCCATGGATCCTTTGAGGGTGATGTCCATGAGGAGAAGGTCGGGGCGGCGGTCAAGGGCCTGCTGTATTGCCGCGTCGCCGGTTGCTGCGATGCCGGTAACGAGATAGCCTGCCTGTACCAGCCGGGCCTGGAGCTCCATGGCCACGATCACATTGTCCTCGACCACGAGGATTGTTTTTTGTGCCATAGTCGCAGAACCCCCTCACGGGTTTGGTTATTTTTCCGGTAGGTCGGCGGAACCGGATCCCTTCGATGCCCCGGTGCTTTCCGTCGCACCGAGCGAAATACCGAGTGCATATCCTTTTTTGTACGCTGCATCGGTAAGGGCCGGCTGTTGTTTGATATCCCCGATCTGGTCCATGCCGTTGATGAGCAGTTCGTCCCCGTACCGACAGTCAATGATATCAAAAAATGCTTTAGTGGTCAGTTTGGGCCCGACAAAAACTTCCGGGATGTCCATGCCGGCGATGCAGATAAAGAGGCCATTTCGCTTATCCCGCTTCTCCTGCGGGACGAGCGGCTGTTTCCGGTGGTACTTGGCCATGAAAAAGACCTGGCACCGGTCCATGAACGATTTGAGCGTCCCGGGAATCCCCATGGTCATGACCGGGGTCGCCACGATCAGGCCGTCGGCTGCGGCCAGTTTCGGGTACATCTGCTGCATGTCGTCATCAAGAATGCAGGTCTCGTGCTCGCGGCAGAAAAACATCTCCTGGCAGGACTGGAACTCAAGGCAGGTTACCTCGACCTGTTCCACATCGCAGCCGGCATCCCGTGCACCATCAAGGGCACGGGAAAGGAGCCGGGCGGTGTTGCCCTCGGAAAGGGGGCTCCCCAGCAGCCCGACGACCTTTTTTTTCATACCAGCATGTGGGGAAAAAAACGCAATATACCTTTGCATATGTGGTGTTTTTGCGAGGAAACCCGGCCCCCGGATTTGTACAAACATAACTGATATATATCATTGGTATAAATGTGAAGTCTGGTGATAGTTCTGACAGAACAAAAGACGTATACGGCAGGCCAGAAGGTCGGGCCGGGAAAGTACGTATGTCTTGACTGCGGAAAGGAATACACGCTTGACAAGAGCGAACAGGACCTCCGCAAATGCCCGGCCTGTTCCTGCGAGGAGTACCAGTGTTTCCCGATGACCCATATCCGACCGGACATCAAGACTCCCGAGGATGCAAAGCACCCGCCCAAACGCGGAAAGAGTTTCCAGTAAATCCTTATTTTTCCGGCAACGGTACTGTCAGGTGAGAACACCTGAAAATCAGGACCCCGTGTGAGGGGTGTTTTCAGGGCCCGGGAAATTCCGGGCGGGCATCCTGTTATGCCCATTCCAGGAATGTACGGAGGAAGAGCCCAGACATGGTGAACGTTTCTGCAGAGGGGCAGGTCTTCGTATGCGAGATCTGCGGTAACGTGGTTGTGGTCAAGGAAGCCGGCGGCGGAGAACTGATCTGCTGCGGCGAACCCATGAAACTCAAAGAAGGATGAAAAAGGAGTGAGAGATAATGGTTGTCAAGAAAACAGCAGCAAAGAAACCTGTCGTAAGGAAAGGAACCGCAAAACAGCTCAAAGGTCTTGAGAAGAAGATCGGCAAGGTGCCCAAGTTCTTCAAAGAGCTCACCGTCAATGACCCCGGGATGTACGACCTCGTCATCAAGATGGAGGACCACATCTGGAGCGACGGGAAACTCACCCGGAAAACAAAGAAGCTCATCGCGATTGCGATTGCAGCATCGCTCCGCGACCAGCACGCGGTCCGGGCCCAGCTGATGGGCGCGGCAAGCCTCGGGTGCACGAAGGCGGAGATCGAGGAAGCGCTCCGTGTCGCGTTCCTGCTCGCCGGCATGCCGGCCTATGTATACGGCAAGGCACAGCTCGACGAAGTAATGAAGAAGTAGGCGCGTATGACAGAAGAGACCTGCACACGGTTGCCGGGGCTTGGCGAGCCTGCGCCGGATTTTGCGGCGGACTCGACCCAGGGGCCCGTCAAGCTCTCGGACTTTAAGGGGAAATGGGTGGTGCTCTTTTCGCATCCCGCCGATTTCACCCCGGTCTGTACAACGGAATTCATGGCATTTTCCGCGATCCATGACGATCTGAAAGCATTAAATGTCCAGCTCCTTGGGCTTTCGGTCGACAGCGTCTCGGCCCATCTTGCGTGGATCCGGGCGATAAAAGAGAAGATGGGCGTTACGGTCCCCTTCCCTATTATCGCGGACCTCACGATGACCGTGGCAAAGAAGTACGGGATGATCCAGCCGGGCCAGAGCTCGACTGCCGCTGTGAGAGCGGTCTTTGTCATCGACGACAAGGGGATCCTCCGGGCAATGATCTACTACCCGCTCTCGATCGGGCGATACATGCCCGAGATCCTGCGGCTCGTAAAAGCCCTCCAGACCACCGATGCGCACAAGTGCTCGACGCCGGCGAACTGGCAGCCGGGCGACAAGGTGGTCGTGGCGCCGCCAAAGACCACGGCCGAGATGGACAAGCGCTTAAGCGAGGGGTACGAGTGCAAGGACTGGTACCTCTGTTACAAGAAGATTTGAGTCCCAGTGCTCATTTTTTTTAAACGTGATTTTTAATGTACCATTGCCATGGGTCTGGTACGGGATCTCGGGAAATAAGACCGTAGGAAGTTCCAGATCTTTATTGAAATAACATATTGTTGACTGTGATAAAGCAACAGTGGATTTCAATAAAATCTCATTATTTCGGTCTCATTTTCAAAGTTGCTTTTTGCTATTCAGTGACTTAATCAAGATTATATTGTTGAAGCTACATCATCCATAGATTATTTATAATAAAGTTGGCATTGATCCTTTATATGGTCTTAGATGAAATTTCCTCCTTTGTTAATATTCCAATAATTAGTACTCTTATTGGCGTCATTATCGGTTCAGTTGCCGTTTATTGGTCTTCTATGAAAATTCTTCATATGGAACAGAATCTTAAGAAAAAGAATATTGCAAGAGCATTTTTACTAGAGATTAAAGCAGTAGAGAACTACTTAACTCCTACAATAAATGACACATTTCTAAATGAGAGAACAACTCCAAGTATTATCAACATTGAAACACATGCAATAAATAAACTTCATTGGCACTATCCATTTTATGATAATTATGATTTATTCTCTACTTCCAGAATGTCGATTTTCATTCTGAATGAAAATCTATGTGAGAAAATGAATAAATTTTATGATAATTTAGTTATCGCAGACGATTGGCGGAAGGAATTTTTAAATAAAGTTGATGAAATGCGTAAAAATAGTGCAAATTATTTAATAAACTCAGAAAGTGCAGATGAGAAAAGCATTGAAGAGTCTTACAATAACACAATTCATGCTGTAAAAGAAACGTTTAAATCCATAAATGAAATAAAAAAGGAATTGGCAGAGATTGCTGAAATGAGTAAAAATCATCATTCTGTTATTACTACTTTAAAAAAAGAGTTAGATGAAGATATTAGCATTTATTCAAGCGATTTGTTTATACCCGTCTGGTTAATTCTCGGGCTACTCTCAACCCTATCAGGTGCATACTATCTTAATGCCAATCCCCCCGTTTATCAGATTGGATTTCCAGCAGTATCATTAGGTTTTGCATTTTTTACTTTTGGCTCAAATCGCTATTCTGGTGTTAAAATACAAAGGAAACTTGATGAAATTGTTAAAAAAGTATGATTGTATCAGGTGGTTCTCTAATTAGAGCCACGGTTATAAACTTACTAGCCGTGGTAAGCAGAGGATGAACCTAGTTTTATATTTTCATAGTTCGCGGTGTGTTATTTTGAAAGTATCAACAACCGATCCGCTCTTTTTCCGGAATTATCCGCTAACAATCCGAGTTTTTTTCAAAAAGTTTACGTGCCCACCAGGATACTTTTCCCGGCACCGCTCTGACGTAGCCCGGGCAGAAATTGTCTGTAACTTTACAGTGAGTCTGTAAAGTTACAGTTAAACTGTAAGATTAAGTACTGTGAAGATCCGGGTTTTTTAGAGAAATGACCGGCCCCATCTTTTCCTGAAGGGTTAGCCCCATCAGTACCGTATCCAATAATTTTTCACCCACAACCGCCAAGCATCATCTATGCCGATCAAAGTCCTCGCGTTCGCCGGCAGCCCGCGCCGGCACGGCAACTCCGAGACGCTCCTTGACTGGACGCTTGCCGCCATGGCAGCCGATCCGGAGGTTGCTGTAGAAAAAGTCCCGCTCACCGAGGCAAACATCAACCCCTGCCGGGGCTGCAATGCATGCGAGAAACTCAACAAGTGCATCCAGCGCGACGGCATGGACATTTACCATGACAAGATCGTCGATGCAGACTGCATCGTGCTTTCATCTCCTGTGTTCTGCATGGGCCTTTGTTCGCAGGTAAAAGCCCTCGTGGACCGGGCGCAGGTCTACCGGTCCCGGAAGTACGTGCTCAAACTCCCGATCGTTCCCCCGGAGCGCAAAGGCAAGCGCATGGGTGTCTTTCTTGCGAGCGCCGGCCAGACCTGGCCGTACGTTTTTGACGCGCTGGTGCCATCGGTCAAGTGCTTCTACCACGTTATCGATATCAAGGACGCTGACATTCGGTACCTGATGATAAACGGCGTGGACGAAAAAGGTGCAATCGAACGCCACCCGACGGCAAAGAGCGATGCGGAGAAGCTCGGGAAGGCTGTCGTCGCAGAGCTCAAGGTCCGCCTTGCAGGAGGAATAAAGCAATGACGGTCACGGTTCTTGGCATCTCGGGGAGCCCGCACCGGCACGGGAATACCGAGACGCTCCTTGACAGTTTCCTGGACGGGGCACGCTCGGCCGGGGCAGACGTGGAGAAAGTGGTGTTAAAGGAGCTTAATTACACGCCGTGCCGGGGATGCAATGCCTGCCACAAAACCGGGGACTGCATTGTAAAAGACGATGCTCCGCCCCTGTTCGACAAGATCCTTCTTGCGGACTGCGTTGCGGTAGCCTCGCCGATCTACAGCATGGGGATTACCGCACAGCTCAAAGGATTCATCGACCGGGCCCAGTATCTCTGGTCGCGGAAGTTTTTGTTAAAGACGCTCACGTTTTCCGAAGAGCACAGCAGGAGACACCGGGGGATCTTCATCTCCACGTCCGGTACGGGCCAGAAGGATGTCTTCGACAGTGCGTTCCCCGCGGTACGGGCCCTCTTCCACGACACGGGCTTTGAGTACGTTGCCGCGGACAATATCCTTGCAAACAACATGGATACCTACAACGGGATCAAGAACCACCCGACCGCATTAAAGGAAGCGTTCGAGAAGGGTGTGCAGGTGGTAAAGGAGATGGAGAAGATCAAGAATTCGTGAAAGGGCTGGAACGGGATAAAATACATGAGGATCCGGGCAGAGTCGCCGCCGAACTTTTTCTGGATCCTCTCGTTTGCAATCCGGTAATACTTTAGCGGACGAGGACCCGCCGATTCCTTGAAAATATAATGAAACAAATGAGGCAAAATTGAGGCAATTATTTTTTTACCCTAACCGGTGGAAAATCCTTTTTTTATTGTGTATACTATTCTGCGTATCCCATGCCTGTGCATATACCATACCTTCTGATGAAAGAGTCATAGCCTTCTCACAAGCCGGCGATTATATCCTCTCTGTTACGGATAAACAGAACCTCTACTTTACAACGACGGATAACTGGCTGATCTGGGAGAAAAATAATGGATGCGTTGTAGACCATATTGCCCTGTCAGGGAACGGGAATTATATTGCGGCATCATGTACCAACGGGAAGCTGTTTTACTATGACAGCAAGGGGAATCTCCGGTGGAGCGATTCCCTATCCGATCCCATCAGATCGCTCGTGGTATCTTCCGGTGGCGAGTCTGTCAGGGTGACGCTAACTTCGGGTAAAATACTTGAGTATACCCGAAACGGGGAGAAATCCACTATTGCGGTGACTACTCCGCCAACAACTCCCGTGACGGAAGTTACCGTTATTCCCACGGTAACACCAGCACCGGTAAAGACGGAAGAAAGTACTTTAGGTCTCATTGAGTTCAGAGAACTTTACCTGATTCTTCTTCTCGTGATAATTGCCGGATGGTGTATCTACTTTAACCAAAAATCACGGTCATATATCGAATTGGGGTCACACGCAGTTCCCATAAATCCCGCCACCGGTACAATATTTGCGGAATCTCTCCCGGAGGGTGCCGCAATTCAGATCAATTCCCGTTTTGTCGGCTATGCTCCGACCACCATTCCCACTCTTTTACCCGGATCGTATACTCTTTCGGCACATATGGAGGGGTATACTACCGATGTGAAGAAGCTCAACCTTGCCCCGGGCCAGGCATTCCATTACCAGCCGGTTCTCATCCAGAAACCGTTTTGGATAAACCCGTCGACTCTCGGGACCGTCCCATCATCCCCCTGGCAGGGTATGCACATTCCGGTGCTTGCGATCTGCCTCTCTGTGCTCGGGCTCCTCTTTATCGGCGATATTATCTCCACTGAATACATTCTCGTTCACGGGGGTATTGAACTCAACCCGTACATGATCCCCTTCGTATCAGATCCGCTCCTGCACATCGGGGTAAAACTTGTAGCGTTCTGCCTCATCGCGTTTGTGGCCGTGTATGCCAACCGGAAAGTTCCGCACGCTGGCAGTATTCTTACCATTGCGGTTGTGAGCCTGTACTTGATCGTCGTCGCTGCCAACCTGATGATCATCTTCCGGTTATCGGTACCTTCAGTATAGGTTATCCTCCGGGCATACCCGTGTTTTATCACTACACGTTGTCAGAACCGCAAGAGTTCAGCATCGTTGCGATTTTAACCGGCACCCGGGAAAAGAGAACCCCCTCTATAGCGAAGGCGTGTACCGGAGAGAACATCTCTGCAAGAGGGGATTTTGTTTTTTGTTTGAATTATACTAACACCGGTTGGAAATTAAAAAAAGATTAGATCGTAAAGAGATAGAACGACGCCACGAGGACCCCGAACGCGGCAACGATGAGCGCAACAAAGACCGCCGGGTTCCAGGCCAGTACTTTCCTGCCGTCGAGCACGCTGATCGGGAGCATGTTGAAGGCTGCGAGCATCGCGTTCACCTGGAGCCCGATGAGGCCGACAAGGGCAACGATGTTTGCCCCGAGACCCTGTGAGATCCCGCCGTAGAAAAGCAGGCAGGCAAACGGGATACAGAGGACGAGGTTTGTGATCGGCCCCGCTGCCGAGATCTTCCCGTTCTCTTCCCGGGAGATCGTGCGGCCGTCCGCCCGCATGTTATAGATCATGGTTGCACCGGGTGCTGCAAAGACCACGCCCACGAGGGCTGCCATTGCGACTGCCACGAGAAGCATCATATTGTCTTTCCGGAATTCCGCCCAGAACCCGTATTTTATCGCGGTAAACTTGTGCGCCATCTCGTGGAGGATAAACCCGAAAAAGACCACCACGAGCGATATCCCGAAGTAGATGAGGGCCGTTAACGCATCGACCCGTACGGGACTGAAGTTTAAGAATCCGCCGGGCGAGATGAAGATGATCGCAAACGAGATGGATATGGCCATCCATGCGACAAAGAGGTCAGCCTCCTCGCGTCGGGTAATACGTTCGAGCATGAAACCACCGGATCAGATAGGGGATTACTATGTTATCTGTCTTCGCGTTATGCCCCTTCGCACTTCATCACGTTTATCCGTTTTTCCCGCCATTGTACAGGTACATGACGCTCGAAGAGGTCCGGGCCGAGATCACCCGGCTCGATGAAGATATCGTACGGCTCATTGCAAAGAGGCAGAGCTATGCAAAGAAAGTTGCCGAACTCAAACAGGCAGCGGGAATACCGGTACACAACAGCCAGCGGAAGAACGATGTGCTCGCCTACGTGATGACGGAAGCAAAGGCAGAGCGCCTCGATCCCGCCCCGGTAAAAGAGATCTTCGAGATCCTCATCTCGATGAACGAGAAAGCGCAGCGGGCGGCTCTTGGGGAAAAAGTGCCGCCAAAAAGGATCGTACGGTAATTTTTACTATCCCCCCATCGGACAACGGGGTGTTCGTGCAGGCATTAACCGATAACGTTTTTTTCTTTTAATCCCGGCCCTGCAGAAAATCCGGTTCCGAGAAAATTGTTGTAACAAGTGTAAACCGATCCCGGGTGCTGCCGATCAGTTCCGGGAAACAGTTCCGGTTCTCAACGGATTATTCCAAAAGAGAACAATCGATCGACCCGACCGCCAAAAAAATTGGTCGCCCCCCACCCCCAGTTTGCCGGGCCGTAAAAAAACCGGTCGGACCGATCGATCGCACAGATCGGTCGGGGCGACCTTGTTTGTTCCACTACGCTGACCATCTGTTCCACTGAACGTTCAGGCGGGATGGCGTGGTCGGTCCGATCGTACCCGGTGATCGGCCGGACCGACCGGTTACGATCATTGGCCGGGGTCACCCCCTCCCCCTCAAGCGATCAAGGGTAACCCCCCTCCTCCAATTTGCCGGGCTATAAAAAAACCGGTCGGACCGATCGATCGCAAAGGCAGTCCCGCTGTTTGCCCGCAACAGGAGGGAGTTTTCTTTTGAAGTTTTTACCGGGTTTTTGCCTCTCACTTTTTTGATCTCTTGAGATCGGCAAGAGCGATCTCCGGGTTATGGTACCGCGGTCGCGTAACGGTCTTTGGCCCGGCCTGTATTGCCTGTGCCGGACAGAGCTGGATGCACCCGAGACAGAGCTCGCACCGGTCCTTCCAGATCGGTTTTTTGTCCACGAGTTCGATGTTATCTGCCGGGCAGATCTCCGCACAGGTCCCGCAGGACGTGCAGGCATCCGTGACGGTAAACTCCCGGGCTTTTGTGCGGGCATGGGAGACAAACCACGGGTAGGCAACCGCATGGATAAGGGAACCGGCAAACGAGCGGGGAAGGGCTTTGTGCTCGCATTTCCCGATGGCGGGAACGATCTCTGCCAGCTGTTTTTCGGCCGCGGCAAAAATGTCATCCTGTTCCTTCCCGGAGGGGGAATCGTACATGAGGATATAATTCCCCGGCATCTTCACGGAAAAACCGGCATCGAGCCCCCGGCTGTCCTGTTTTCTGATTATCCCGTCAAGCTGCCGGAGCGTTGGTTCGCTGCCGCTTCCCCCATAGGTGACCACGGCAAAGGTATACCCGACGTTTGAACGGTCGAACCGGTCGGCAAACTCCGCGACCATCAGGGGCAGGCCGAGAAAGTAGACCGGGCAGACGATTCCCACGCGTTCTGCATCCGGGGCGATTGCAGGAGTGTCGCGCAGCGATGCGATCGGCACAAGTTCGCATTCGCCAAGGGCAGCGGCGATCTTCTTTGCAACGGCAAGCGAGTTACCGGTACCGGTAAAATAATAGATCACGTTCTTCATGTTCATCCGACCCTGTCCGGGTGTTATGGGATCATCCTCATTGTGAGGTATAATAGGTTCTGCTGCACAGGGGAAGGAAATTTTCCCGGTGCAGCATGACTCTGTTTTTTTTAATCAGGAGAACGTGGGGACAAACAGGATAACGAGACCCACGGCCACCATTGCAAGGCCGATGGCAAACCTGAGCATCCGCCGGTTTGAAAGCCGCCAGGTGTTGACCCGCTCCGGGGGGATCCCGAAGACTACGATGAGAAGGATAATTATCAGCGGCAGGATGAAGATGAAGTTGAAGAGGAGCAGGTAGGGGATGCCCTGCGTGACGGTCATCGTATTGCTCATGAGCCCGAGGATGGTCAGGTAGATCCCGCCGGCGCAGGGCAGCTCGAAGATCCCGACAAGGACGCCGAGGACAAACGCCGCGGGGAGTGTTGCCGTCCTGATATAGCGTTCGAGCAGCGGCTTTTTAGATTCGGGTATGGCAAGGAGGTAGCCGTCCTTTCGTACAATCGCATCGACAATGTTTACCAGCCCAAGAATAATTGCTACTGCCGCCGCTGCGATTGCGATAAGGGACGAGATCCCCGTTCCCGAGATGTTGACAAAGGAGAGGAAACCGAGGCCCGAGATGAAGTAGAACAAGAAGACCGCGGCAATGTAGGTAAGCCCTACCATCAGTACCTGGCGCCGGGTCTGGAGCGCTATCACCGAGAGCAGGAGGATGGCAAGGACGGCAAGGCCGCAGGGGTTGATACTCGCTATCCCGGCGCAGACGATCACGAGGGGCACGGTCAGGGCCGATGCGGTCCCGGGACAGTTTCCTGAAGAAGTGCTTCCGGCCGTTACATTCCCGGTCCCGGTCGGGGAAGCAAGTTCCTGCCGGATCGTATCATCCAGCCGGTCCCGGATCTGGTCTTCGCCCACGAGCGCCGTACTCCCGATAATGAGGGTGGGGACGCCGGGCGAATCGATGCCAAGGGCAGTGTCCATGGCGATGAGCCGGGCCTGGCTCGTTGCATTGTGATAGACTTCCAGCTCTTCGAGGTCAAGCGAAGGATAACGGGCAGCGGTCTCCAGGATAAACGGTTTTACTGCATCGCAGTGGCTGCACCCGTCGCCATAGAAGAAATATGCGGTTACGGGTACATCAGGAAAAGAAGAAGTGGGAGTCGGGCTTATTGTGCCGGGTTCAGTTTTTTTTTTTCAATGGCCTGCACGAGTGATTCGAGTTTTGCCGGGATATCTTTCTCTCCGACAAGCACGACTTTACCCACGATCACTTCGGGAACACCGGGAGGCGAAGAGATCCCTGCTGCCGCGTTCATCGCACTGTAAATCTGCTCGTTGGTCTGGTTGTGCCAGACTTCGAGCCGCTCTATAGCGACATCGGGATATTTTATGGTGAGGTTGTCAATGAACGGCTCGACATTTTTACAGTGCGGGCATTCCTCGCCATAGAAGAAATACACGGTGCTGCCATCGCCAGGATCAACGGCAACCGCCGTTGTCGCGGGGGTCGCTGCGGCATTTCCTGAAGAGAGAGAGATAAACGCCACCGTGGCAACGGCAATGACTGCAAACACGGCGATAAAAATCTTGATGATCTTGTCCATCCGGTGACACCTGTTTTTGGGATATAGGGGATCGTTTGTTACGTTGAGTGTTGGCAGGTCTTTCTAAAAAAAACCTACTGGAGGGAGATCATCGTCCCTACGCCATCGTGGGTGAAGAGTTCGAGGATCAGGTTGTGCTCCACGTTGCCGTTGATGATGTGGGAGAACTTTACCCCGTTCTCCACTGCTTTGATGACCGAGGTCACCTTCGGGATCATGCCTTCCCCGATCGCGCCCGATGCGAGAAGATCGCGGGCCTCACCGATGGTGAGCTTCCTGAAGACATGTGTCCTTTTCGCGTCCATCACGCCGTCCACATCGGTCATGTTGATGAGCTTGTAGGCCTTGAGGGATACCGCGATGTCGCCAGCCGCCGTGTCGGCGTTGATGTTGAGGCTCCCGCCGAACCGGTCGATGGCGATTGGTGAGATGACCGGGATGTAGTTCTGGTCGAGAAGGGTGACCAGAAGCGCGGGGTCGATCCACTCGATCTCGCCCACATGGCCGAGGTCGACTTCCTGTTCCACGCCCTCGACTTTTACTTTCTGCCGGTCCATCTTCTTTGCAATGATGATGTTGCCGTCGCTCCCCGAAAGGCCGACACCCTTTGCCCCGCACTTTGCAATCAGCGAGATGATCCCCTTGTTGATCTTTCCGACAAGGACCATCTGGGCAATTTCGAGTGTCTCCCGGTCGGTGACCCGGAGACCCCCGACAAAGACCGACTCTTTCCCGAGTGCCTTCATCTTCTCGGTGATCTCCGGGCCGCCTCCGTGGACGAGCACCACGCGGATCCCCACGTAATGGAGGAGGACCGCGTCCTTTATTGCATTTTCAAGGACTGCCGGGTCAACCATAGCGTGGCCGCCCAGTTTGATCACGATTGTCTTCCCGTGGAACTGCTGGATGTACGGGAGGGCCTCCATGAGCACGTCTTCGCGCTTCATCATGTGGTGTACCGCCCGTTGATGTCCACATACTTTTCGGTGAGGTCGCAGCCCCAGGCCGTGGCCTCTTCTTTTCCTGCCGCAAGGTCGAGGACAAAGGTGACGGTGCTGCCGTGCATCGCGGCCTTGGCCTTTGTGAGATCCGCGATAATTTCGCCGGACTTTACGAGCGGGAACTGGTTCTTGCCGTCGCTGATCCAGAGAGAGACAGCGTTTATGTCAAACTTCACACCGGCCCGGCCCGCTGCCGCCACGACCCGGCCCCAGTTGGGGTCTTCGCCGTACACGGCAGTCTTCACGAGCGGCGATTCGATAACAACCTTTGCGATCTTTGCTGCGTCTGCTTCCTTTTTCGCACCCTTGACCGTGACTTCGAGGAGTTTTGTCGCTCCTTCGCCGTCTGCTGCGATCTGCCGGGCAAGGATCCGGCAGCACTCCTCAAGGGCCGTGCCGAATTCCTTTGCATTGACTTTTCCCGCTTCCCCGGTCGCTGTGCAGAGCGCAATGTCGTTCGTGCTCGTGTCACCGTCGACCACGACCCGGTTGTAGGTCCGGCTCGCAGCGAGTTTGAGCGCGTCCTTTAACGGCGCTGCCCCGATCTCCGCATCGGTGTAGATGAACGAGAGCATGGTGCCCATGTTCGGGGCGATCATGCCGCTTCCCTTTGCAATCGCACCGATCGTAAAGCCCTCGCGCCGTACAAGGGCGTGCTTGGGCTTGGTGTCGGTTGTCATGATGGCCCGGACCGTTGCGTCCTCGGCTGCGGGCGAGGTTGTAAGTTTCAGCGCCACGTCTGCACACTGGCGGCGGATGAGCGGGAGGTCGAGATACCGCCCGATAACCCCGGTGCTTGCAACGCCAACGCTCTTTGCGTCAAGGCCGAGAGCCGACCCGGCGTACTCGGTCATCTCCACTGCGTCGTCGTATCCGCGTTTGCCGGTGTAGGCATTTGCACAGCCGCTGTTTGCAATGACTGCTTCGAGTTTCCCGGCCTTGATCTGCTTTTTCATCAGCTCGATGGGAGCGGCCCGGGCAAGGTTCTGGGTAAAGACCCCTGCCGCCGTCCCGCTCGCCCGGATAAGTGCGAGCCCGAACTTTCCTTCCTTGATCCCGTATGCGGAAACTCCCTTGACCGCACAGATGCTCTTGTACTGCATGGTATTCTCCGTTATGGCAGCATGCCGGCAGCGACAAGGCCGTCGGTCTCTTTGTAGCCGCACATGATGTTCATATTCTGTATTGCCTGGCCGCTTGCGCCCTTGACAAGGTTATCGATTGCCGAGACCGCTACCACCCTCAGGCCCTCGCTCTCGACTTTAATGTCGCAGAAGTTGCTCCCGCGGACCGCGGCAAGCATGGGCATCTGGTACCGGACAAAGAACTCGCCCTGGTAAAAGTCCTTGTACAGCTTCTCGACTTCTTTTGTCTCCATGGGTTCGTCGAGGAGGATATGGGCGGTGGTGAGGATACCCCGGTTGACCGGGACGAGATGGGGGGTGAAGTAGACCTTTGCCTTTGAGCCGAGAAACGCGAGCTCCTGTTTCATTTCCGCAAGGTGGCGGTGGCTCGTCCATTTGTAGGGATTGACATTGTCCCCGACATTGGGGTAATGGGTTGTTGCCGACGGGTTGTCCCCGGCCCCGCTCACGCCAGTCTTGGAATCGAAGATCACGGTGTTTGCAAACTTTGCCAGCGGCGCTGCAGCGAGGGTGGCACCGGTGGGGAAGCAGCCGGGGTTTGCAATGAACTGCACGTTTTTACACTCTTTGCGGTGCAGCTCGGGGATGCCGTACGGGGCCACAAAGTAATCCGTGTGGGGAACGCCATAGACTTTCTCGAAGGTTTCTTTCGGGAGACGGTAGTCCGCACTCAAATCGACGACTTTTATGCCCCGCGAGAGCAGTTTTCCCGCAATCGACATTGCGGCGGTATGCGGGACCGCAAGGAACGCAACATCCACATCGATCTTTTCCGGATCCGGGTTCTCGAAGACAAGATCGGTAAATCCCTTGAGGTGGGGATGGACCTGGTCTAAAGGTGTCCCTGCCAGTTTGCGCGATGTGACGCAGGTCACCTTTGCGGCGGAATGATGGCACAGGAGGCGGACCAGTTCGCCGCCCGCGTACCCTGATGCCCCGACTATGGCAACTTTCATACAGGGATGTTTTTATTCTGAAAACTTAACCTTTTGCGGGGAAGAAGGGGAAATCCCCCGGTTTTTTGAAAAAAGGCTGCGAAAAATTGACTTTTTTACCGGATCCCGCAGGCGCCGCCAAAAAAGTCAGCGTTCGAGTTTCCGGGTATAGATATCAAAGAGCCTTTGCGCCAGAAGTTCGATCCGCTGCCGGTCTTCGAGGCCTTCTAAGAGATCGGCCGGGATCGCATCTTTCCCCCGGCTTGCCCCCAGGTACGCCCCGCACAAAAAGCCGATCGTATCGGTGTTTCCCCCCACGTGTGCGGCAACGGTCAGGAGATCGGCCGGGACCTGGTAGCGTCGGATCAGGAAGAATGCTATCGGGAGAGTATGATAGAGCGAGACATCGTTCCCTATCTTGAGGACTGCGGTGTCGATCTCGGTGCCGGCTTCTTCAAGCGCCAAAGCATTGCGGATCTTGCTTCCCAGCACCTCGTCCTCGTTTTTTGCCTGCTCTAAAGCGCTGTTGACCGGGTCCGGGCTCTCGTGAATCGCATGGTACAGGAGGGTGATGAAGGTAGAGACCGCCGCATGGGCGCCCGGGTGGGTATGGGTCACCGAGCAGGCCCGGACCGCCCGCTCGGTTGCTTCGCGGAGATCCGGGTAGGCAAGAGCAAAGGGGAGGGCCGGGGGGAGGCAGCCGGCGGTCGTGGACCTGATCCCGCAGGCATGGCCTTTTTCCCGTACCATGTGATCGCAGGCAGCAGAGACCGAACCGTCCGGGAACCTGAGTGCTTCGCGGGAATAGAGTTCCCGGAGAGCAATCCCGTAGCGTTCGTCCGTATATTTCCCGTCCGCGAGAAGCATTGCCACCAGCATCATGGTCTGGGTATCGTCCGTGAACTGGCCCGGGGCGAGGGCGTCGTTCGGGTGCCCCTTGTAGGCCCGGCGGTACCCGTACCGCATCTTGTTGAGGGCTGGCATTGTGCTCTCGTTTGGCATGCCGAGCGCATCGCCGACCGCCGCTCCGAGCATGCACCCCTTCATTCTGTCCAGCATTAAATAGAGTATTACCCGGCACCGCTAGATAATGCTTCTTGTATTCTTCTTGTTTTTAGATTTAACACGAAAATATTCGGTATTTGGCACGTTTTTGACAAGTGCGGCCAGCAGGATCAGAATTTTATATATTGGGGAGTATTTACCGGTGCGGCACTGTCTCATGCTGCCAAAACATTTTATAGAGATTTATCATGATTAATAATGCAAAATTTTGGGGGAGAGATGAACGAAGACTTCGATGTCAAGCTCGTGGAGAATGCCAAGTACTACACCCCTGACGTGCAGTACCGGCGCGACTCCTGGATAGGCGACTACAAGACCGCTTACGAAAAATTCCTGTCCGATCCCGAAGCCTTCTGGGCCGGGGTCGCCGGTGAACTGGAATGGAAACGCCCGTGGGAAAAGATCCTGGACTGGAACTATCCCTATGCGAAATGGTTCGTTGGCGCACAGCTCAACATTACGGAAAACTGCCTCGACCGCCACGTGAATGGCGACCGCAGGAACAAGGTCGCGCTGATCTGGCGCGGCGAGAACGAGAAGGAGCGGGTCTATTCGTACCAGCGGCTGCTCGGTGAAGTTTCACGGTTTGCAAACGGTCTCAAAACGCTCGGTATAGCAAAAGGGGACCGGGTCTGCATCTACATGCCGATGGTCCCGGAACAGCTCATAGCAATGCTGGCCTGTGCCCGGATCGGGGCAGTCCACTCCGTGGTCTTTGCCGGTTTTGGGACAACTGCCTTAAACATGCGGATCAAGGACGCCGAGGCAAAAGTTGTCATCACCTCGGATATCTCGATCCGGCGGGGAAAAGCGATCCCCCTTATCACGACCGTGCACGAGGCTATCGACAACTCGCCGTCCGTGGAACATGTCGTCATTCACCGGAGGCGAAAAGAACCTCCGGTCGAGCTCCGCCCGGGGTTCGAACACGATTTCTACGGGCTTATGGATGGCGTTTCCACAACCTGCCCGGCAGAGGTTATGGATGCGGAAGACCCGCTCTTTATCCTCTACACGAGCGGATCGACCGGCACGCCAAAGGGTGTCGTCCATACCTGCGGCGGTTACATGGTCGGGACGTATTACACCACAAAGACCGTCTTTGACTTAAAAGAGCGGGACATCTACTGGTGTACTGCCGATCCCGGCTGGATCACCGGCCATTCTTATATCGTATACGGGCCCCTTGCGGTCGGGGCAACGGTCTTTATCACCGAGATCACCCCGGACTTCCCGGATGCCGGAAGCTGGTGGAAACTCATCGAGGAGCAGCAGATCTCGGTCTTCTATACGGCCCCGACTGCGATCCGTACGTTCATGAGGGTTGGGGAGGTCTGGCCGGATAAGTACAACCTTTCCAGCCTGCGGATCATCGGGTCGGTCGGCGAACCGCTCAATCCCGAGGCGTTCGAGTGGTACTACCATGTAATCGGAAAGGACCGGTGCCCGATCGTGGATACCTGGTGGCAGACCGAGACCGGCATGCAGATGATCACCACTATGGTCGGCGAACCGATGCGGCCCGGTTTTGTGGGAAAACCGGTCTGCGGGGTCGAGGCCGATGTCGTGAACAAGGATGGCATACCGGTCCCGCCGGGCACGGGAGGTTTTCTTGCGATCAAAAATCCCTGGCCGTCCATGATGCGCACGATCTACAAAAACGACGAGCGGTACCGGAAGTACTGGGAGGCGATCCCGAACATGTACTCTGCGGGGGATCTCGCGGTCAAAGGTACTGACGGGTACATCATGGTGATCGGCCGGGCCGACGACATCATCATCGTCTCGGGCCACAACATCGGGACCGCAGAAGTGGAGAGTGCACTCGTTTCGCACCACGCGGTTGCCGAGGCAGCGGTGATAGGAAAACCGGATCCCATCAAAGGCAACTCCATCAAGGCGTTTGTGATCCTACGGGTGGGAAACAAGCCGAGCGACAAGCTTACCAAAGACCTGATCTACCATGTGCGCATCACGCTCGGGCCCATTGCGGTTCCGCACGAGATAGAATATGTGGAGAAACTGCCCAAGACCCGGAGCGGCAAGATCATGCGTCGGGTGTTGAAGGCAAAAGAACTGGGGATGGACCCCGGGGATGTCTCGACTCTTGAAGAGTGACGGCTCCCGATCTGTCCGGAGACGGTAAACGAAGGTGAAGAATACAACAAGGACTGATTGAACCATGCAGACAGAAACAACTCAGACGGCAACGGCTGTGAAGAATCTGGATACGACCGCGAACCCTGCGCCCCTTGGCCTCGTTGCGTTCGGTATGACCACGGTGCTCTTGAACCTGCACAATGCGGGCTTCTTTGCACTCGGCTCCATGATCCTCGCGATGGGGATCTTCTACGGCGGCCTTGCCCAGGTGATCGCCGGTATCGAAGAGTGGAAGAAGAACAACACGTTCGGGGCGACAGCGTTCACCTCGTACGGTATGTTCTGGCTGACACTCGTTGCCCTGCTGGTGCTCCCGAAGCTGGGGCTTGCCGATGCTTCGGACAAGACCGCGATGGCCGCGTACCTTGCCATGTGGGGGATCTTCACGCTCGTTATGTTCGTGGGAACCTTAAAGGCAAACCGGGCGCTCCAGCTGGTGTTCGGGACCTTAGCGATCCTGTTTTTCCTGCTCGCCCTCGGGGACGCAACAGGGAACGGCACGATCACGGTGATTGCGGGATACGAAGGGATCCTCTGCGGATTTTTGGCAATCTATGCCGGCCTTGCACAGGTCTTAAACGAGATGTACAAGAAGACCGTTGCACCGCTCTAAAAAACAACCCTTTTTTCTTTGGCCACCGGGCCCCGGGTTACTGAAGCTGATGGATCTTCTTTCGCTGCGCAATCCGGTATCCGGAGATAACCTGGACAGACGGTCCGAACCCGGCGTCAATCGCGGGATCGCCCGAATCCACGTACAGGGCCGGTGTCTCCCGCAGCTTGTGCGGCGTTGCGACTACGATCACCCGGTTGATCCCAACCTGACGTACTACCGCGGGGCTGATCTGCTGGCTGCCCCGGCCGAGGATGAACCCCTGGGCCCCGATGGGGCTTACGATGATCCGGGCATCCGGGTATTTTTCAGTAAGGGAAAGAAGCGTTTTTTCGTCCGCATCCGTTGCAAGGATTTGCCCGTTTAGTACCGCGTCCACGCCAAGGAGTGTCTTTTCGATCCCGAGCCGCCGGGCGATTGCCTCCGTGGTTGTCCCGGCCCCGATGAGATAGAGCGTGTCCGGGAGCATCACTTCGGTCATGAACCGGGCGATCTCATCCTTTGCCCGCTCCTCGTCTGCTTCTTCGAATACCTGCTTTGCGGGTTGCGTCATGCCGGCCCGGGCCACAACCCGGGCAACGCCGTACAGCCGGGTTGCAAGCGTGCCGGCCCGGTACGCCTCCTCGTCAACATCAACAATGTCGCCGTCCGTGACCGTGTACGGTCCGGTGAGGATTTTGGCCGCTGCGGCAGGGTCGACTGCAAAGACCGCGGAGTACATCTTCACGCCCGCGGGAATGCCAAGGACGGGGATACTTCGGCCGGCAACGGCAAAGACATCTCTCGCTGTCCCGTCTCCCCCACAGAATAGAATAAGATCGGCACCGCCTGCGATAAACGCACGAACTGCACCCTTAGTATCTTCCGCGGTGCTTGTTCCCCGGGCTGTGTACACGATCCGGTACCGGGAGATCCCGCACCGTTCGAGCACATCCTCTCCCATCTCCCCACCACAGGAAAGAAACGTGAGATCCGGGAGACCTTTGAGCGCTGCAAGAGCGATCGCAGCCCGGTCCGGGGCGTGCGGCACCGCTCCCCGCTGCCGTGCCTCGTCTGCCTTCCCGTCCGTGCCCTTAAGACCCACGGACCCGCCCATGCCGGCAACCGGGTTGACGAGAAAGCCGATGACAGGCATAAAAAAAGATTATTCGATCTTCGGGATCCGCCCGAGGGCTTCTTTGATCAGTTCGTCCGGGTACTCGTAGTCCACGAGCTTGCCCGAATAGAACGCATCGTAGGCGCTCATGTCGAAGTTGCCGTGGCCCGAGCAATTAAAAAGGATCGTCTTTTCCTCACCGGTCTTTTTACACGCGAGCGCCTCGTCGATTGCTCCCTTCACCGCGTGGGACGTCTCGGGGGCAACGATGATCCCCTCGGTCCGGGCAAAGGTCTGGGCTGCCTCGAACACCTCGCTCTGGTGGTAGGCGACCGCCCGCATCACGCCGTCGTGCACGAGTCGGGAGACAATGGGCGAGTCCCCGTGGTAGCGCAGGCCCCCGGCATGCATTGCCGGCGGGACAAAGTCGTGGCCGAGCGTGAACATCTTGAGGAGCGGGGTGTAGCCCGCTTCGTCGGCAAGGTCGTAGGTATACAGGCCTTTTGTCAGGCTTGGACAGGACGCCGGTTCCACTGCGATAATATCTGTCTCCTTGTGTTTTCCCGTGAGCTTGTCGCCCGCGAACGGGAACGAGATGCCGGCAAAGTTGGTGCCGCCGCCCACGCACCCGATCACCACGTCCGGGTAATCGTCGACCATCGCCAACTGCTCCCGGCACTCCTGGCCGATCACGGTCTGGTGGAGACAGACGTGGTTTAAGACCGAGCCTAATGCATAGTTCGTATTGCTGTGGCTTGCGGCATCTTCGACTGCTTCAGATATGGCGATGCCAAGGCTTCCCGGGGTTTCCGGGTCCTTTTCGAGAACCGCACGCCCGGATGCTGTCTTCGTGCTGGGGCTCGGGATACATTCCGCACCCCAGACCTTCATCATAGACTTCCGGTACGGCTTCTGCGTGTAACTCGACCGCACCATGTAGATTGTACAGTCGAGATCGTAGAGCATCGTGGCAAAGGCAAGGGCCGAACCCCACTGCCCGGCCCCGGTCTCCGTTGAGAGCCGTTCTATCCCGGCCTTCATATTGTAGTACGCCTGCGGGACAGACGAATTGGCCTTGTGGCTTCCGGCCGGGCTCACGCCCTCCCACTTGTAATAGATCTTTGCCGGGGTCCTGAGGAATTTTTCCAGTCGGTAGGCGCGATACAGGGGGCTTGGTCTCCAGAGCATGAGCACATCCCGCACTTCTTCGGGAATATCCACATACCGGTCGGTTGTCACTTCCTGCCGGATCAGTTCAGCCGGGAAGATTGCGGAGAGGTCGGCGGGGCCAATCGGCTTATGAGTCTGCGGGTGGAGCGGGGGGTCGAGCGGCGAGGGCATGTCCGCCTGGACGTTATACCAGCGTTTGGGGATCTGCTCCTCGTCAAGGAGGATCTTGGTCTGCATACTAAGAAATTGCTTTGTACAAATATATACATTATGGTACATTTTTGCGAATTTTTGTATTTTGATAAACATTTTGGGTGTGAGCTCCGGAAAAGCCGCGTGTTCCGGACCTGGCGGTATGTTGTATTGACAGAAGGAAAAACGACGAAAAGTTCCGGATATTACCCGCTGCGTTTCAGGTCCGGGTGATCGTTCCTGAACCGGATAAGGGAGTCGCAGAACTCGCCGAGGTATTCGTCCATCGAGAGGCTGCCCTCCTGGAACCGGCATTCCTCTTCTGCGATCACCTGGTCGATCATATCCTTTGTCGGGAGGAGAAGGTCGAGGGGGACACCTGCTTTTTTGGATCCCCGGATCATTGCCTCGCGGAAGAGGCCGATGCAGTAGGCAACACGGTAGGTATAGGTATCCCGGGTTTTTTCCAGATAGCCGGCCACCCGGTCGGTCTCAACCGCGAGGAAGTCCTCTTTGACCTTGTCGTCATTGCACTTCCCGAGCATGTACCGGTAGTGGGCATAGGGGTACATGGTTTCGAGTTCCGTGGGCACGATCCCGCAGGTACCGAAGATCACGATATGGTACTGGGATTCATCGAAAACCTGCGAGATGATCATCCGGATGAGCTGGTGGCTCGGGCTCGTGCTGTACGGCTTTTTCATGGCACAGGGCATGAAAATGGCGATTTTTTTCGGCTGCACTTCATATTCGTCGATGATGTACCGATAGGAATCCTCGAACTCTTGTAAGTAGAAGGGGGCTTCGGTCAGAAAAGGCCTGTCCTGTGGATCATCCGGTTTTTTGAGGGGTGCTGCCATGTTTATTTCTCATGGATCGTTCGTACGAGGCTATGAATCACGCGGTCGTGAGCCTGAGGCCGGGAGGTGGGTTTCTCACGCTCCCCGTTCCAGCACGAACCCGAGCGTTCCCTCTTCGAGCCCGTCCCCTGCCAGTGTCGGTCCCGTGCAGACAAACCCGGTCTTTTCGAGGACACGGATGGATGCCCTGAATTCCGGAAATGTCGTTGCCAGGATCCGGGAGATCCGTGAATCGGAGAAGATTGTCGGGATCATTCCCTGCACGGCTTCGGTTGCATACCCCCGGTTCTGGAACGCTTCGAGCACCGAATATCCGATGAGCACGGTCTCCGGGTCGCTGATCGCCGACCCGGTCCCGCCGCTTCCGACAAGAACCCGGTTTGCACCCGGTTCGTCCAGCACCCAGTACCAGCAGGCAAAGAGCGGGTCGGTCTTTTCGGTCTCCATCCGGAAAAATTCCGTGAGGACTTCGCGGTTCATCTCTGCCGGCGGCCATGCTGCCGGAACCTCTGCCTCCAGCAGCCGGGAAAGTCTCTTGTGGTCGCTGAGGTCTGCGGACAGGATCTCTCCCGTTGCCGGGATGAGATCGAGACGCCGGGTCCGGATCGGTTGTGCGGTCATGGGGATCGGAGTTTGCCCGGCACCAGAACCGAATTCTCCGGGTAATACGGGTAGTCCATCTGTTTCTGGATCGCGAGTCGGGCATCGCGGCCGGCGATTCTCTCTGTAAGGTACAGCCCCATATCGATGGCGGCGGTTACCCCTCCTGCGGTAATCACATGATCGTCATCCACCACGCGATCCTTCGAAACTTCTCGTGCGAATTTTTTGAGGATCTCCATCAGGGCAGGGTTCGTGGTGGCACGCCGGGTCTTAAGCATCCCCGCCGCCCCGGCAAGGAGGGCACCCCCGCAGACCGCCGCAACGGTTGTTTTACCCGGAGGAACGGCAAGCCACCCGATAAACTCCCGGTCGCGGATGAGATTGACGATACTGTTTCCGCCCGGTACAATGACGTAATCGAACCCGGTAAGATCGGGGCTGACCCGGTCTACCGTAAGTTCCACACCTTCAAACGAGCGGATGCGCTCCTGCTTCGCACAGGTGCAATACTCCAGATCCGGGACAAAACCCATGGTTTTTACCCGGGTGAGCGGGTCGTACGCCCCGGCAAAATCAAGGAGCGTCACGCCATCGTAGAGGACAAAAGCGATCTTCATGGATTCTCCTGTTGGGAATATACGCCTCCCGCGGCATTATTCCTGCTGGAACTGCCGGATCAGGAATGGTTTTTGGCCGGGACGGTGAATATTCCGGGCTGATCGTGGCCCATTGTAATGGCAGGGTCACCGGGAATCTGGTATGAACGGCACCGGCAACAGGAAAATCGGGGAACAAAATAAAGGCTACTTCTGCGGCAAGGCCGGGTACTATGCCCGCTACCGCAGGGGCTACCCGGCAGCAGTCGTTGACACAATCGTAACCCGTTTTTCACTTACACCGGGTACGGCATCCCTCGACCTCGGCTGTGGGACCGGGAATATGGCTATCCCCCTTGCACGGCGCGGCCTGAAGGTGTACGCGGTCGACCCCGACCCGGAGATGCGTGAGGCAGGCCGCTGTCGGGCAGAATCCGAACACATCACCGGCATTTCATGGCAGGCCGGATCCGATACAACCCTGACGACACTCGGTCTTCCCCCGCTCCGGATCTGTACGATGGGGCTCTCGTTCCACTGGATGGAGCGGCCAACCGTCCTTCGTGCCCTCGACTCCCTTATAGAACCCGACGGCGGGGTTGCATGCGTCAGCCGGAGCGATGGGTTCTTCTCCCACCTCCACGAGGGCTGGGGTCAGGCGGTAAAGGACGTGCTTGCCGGGATGCTCGGCGATTCCTGGGACTACTCGGGGCGACTGGAGAAGAGACTCAATAACGAAAAGGACCGGCACGAAGCGGTGTTTTTACAGTCTCCCTTTTCGTCCATCGAAGTTCTGGAATTCCCGGTCCGCGAAACGTTCTCCGTGGACGAGATTGTCGGGCACCAGCTCAGTACTTCCTATATCGACCCGGTGCTGCTCGGGGAACGTAATGCCGAATTCCGCGACCGGCTCACCAGGCGGCTCCTTGAAATCGAACCGTCGGGAACATTTTCGAGCGAATCTGTAGTCCAGCTCATCATTGCCCGGCGTCCATAGCCTGTTTTGTCAGGAACCCTACCCGAAAATCCCTGCAAACGCCGGAATTAAAAAAAATTAAAAAGAGATCACGGGGGACAGGCCTACTCCTTCCTGCCCTTCCGGAATACGCCCATGAACAGGCATTCGTCGGCATCGATAGTCCCTACACCAATCTGGTTCCCGATGGGCATGCCAAGCCCCCGGACAATGACCGCGGGAGTACACTCATCGGCCTCGCCCATGACCAGTTCCGCGGCGGAAGCAATATTGTCGGCCACCGCACGCTTCGTCACTTCGAGCCTGCGCCCGAAGAGATCGCTCCTGCCCCGGTCATCGATCACCGAATCGATCCCGGAGCACCCGATGGCAACACCCGAGCAGCCAAGCCGCATCGCATGCGTCCGGCTGTCGATCACAAGCACGCCGATGGAGACTCCGCACTGCTTTTCGATCTCCCCGCGGATCCTCTTCGCACTCGCATCGGGATCTTTTGGCAGCGGGACGATACAGCCCGGAGGAGCGTTCGAGGCATCGACTCCCGCGTTCGGGAGGAGCGTCCCCTGTTTCATACAGAGCAGGAATCCCGGGATACCGCCGACAACCTCGTCGCTCTCGGCAAGCACGACTTCCACGGTCCGGGGGTCCATGTGGTATTTCCCTGCAAGCTCTTCTGCCCTTGCAGACGGTGTCACCGAATCGAGCCGGATGACGTGCCCTTCCGCTGTGGCGACCGCGGTCTCGGCAAGGACAAGGACATCGCCGTCACGAAAACCGTCGGCAGCGGTCTGTGCCGCCGCGATAATCCGGTCCGCAAACGGATCGTCCGGCCGGATGACCCCGGTAGAGAGCCCGATGACCGAATACGAGTTCTTCATTTCGTCCCCTTCATCCGCTCCCAGACTTTCATCACATCGCGGGTTGCAGCCACATCGTGGGCCCGGATGACGGAAGCTCCCTGTTCAAGGAGTTTTACCGTCACGGCAAGGGTTCCCGGGAGCCGGTCCTCGGGATAGCGGTTGAGGAGCAGCCCGATGAAGGTCTTCCGGGAAACTGCGGCAAGCACCGGGCGGTCGAATTTCAAAAACTCTCCGAAATGCCGGCAGAGTTCCCAGTCGTCATCGACCGACCGCAGAGGGGTCCAGATCCCGATACCCGGATCGAGCACGTACTCCTTTACCCCGGCCTCTTCGCACCGCTTCATGACGCCTTCGAGCGAGGCAAGCGTCTCGGCAACCCCCACGGGATCGCCCGGCTGCTGGTTCGTTGCCATCACAAACGCAGGAATGCCGGCCTCTGCTACTTTTTCTGCATAGGCCGGGTAGACAAATCCCCCGATATCGTTTGCCGCATGGACATCGTGTTTCAGGCAGACCTCAAGCACGCCCGGGTGCATCGTATCGACCGACAGCGTGATCCCGCTCCCATCGAGTTCTTTTAAGGCTGCATCGATCCGTTCCGCTTCGGTCACCCCGCTGATCGCCTGCGTGTTCGGGGCAGTGCTCCGGGCCCCGATATCGATCATGTCTGCGCCCTGCTCGATCATTGCGACCGCGGTCTCATGGACTTTTTCTATGGGGATGTACGAGCCCTGGTAAAAGGACTCGTTGCTCACGTTGATGACACCCATCAGCCGCGGCGGTGCGTCGCCGCCGATCGCCAGCTTGTTTACCGTGCAGGACTTCATTGCATCCTCTGTGCCGCGGTAAAGGTGTTCTCCATAAGCGTTGCAATGGTCATGGGGCCTACGCCTCCGGGGACCGGGGTGATGGCAGATGCGACCTCTTTTACTGCATCGAAATCCACATCGCCCACGAGTTTCCCGTCGAGGTGGTTGATGCCCACGTCAATCACAACCGCACCGGGTTTTACCATCTCCGGTGTAATTAAGTGCGCCTTCCCGATTGCCGAAACGAGGATATCTGCCCGCCTGAGTTCCCCGGCAAGGTCGCGGGTTTTGCTGTGGCAGACAGTGACCGTTGCATCGGCATTGGTGAGGAGTGCAGCCATCGGCCTCCCGACATCGATGCTCCGCCCGGCAACGACCGCATGGGTACCGGCGACCGGTATATGGTATTCTTTTAAAATGGTCATGATGCCGGTCGGGGTGCAGGGGGTAAAGACGGGCTTCCCGCTCATTAAAAGGCCAAGGCTTGTCGGGTGGAAACCGTCCACGTCTTTTTCGATCTTTACTGCGGAGATCACCTTGTCGGTATCGATTTGTTTCGGGAGCGGGAGCTGGACGAGGATGCCGTTGATGTCGTTATCTGCGTTGAGGCGTCCGATTGTTTCAAGCACTTTCGCGGTAGTTGCATCGCCCGGGATCTCGATTCCAACCGAACCGATACCCACCCGTTCGCAGGCCCGGTGCTTCATCCGGACGTACATCTGGGACGCCGGGTCGTTTCCCACGATCACGGTGGCAAGGCGCGGGTACAGGCCGGATTCGCCGATTGCCTCTTTTATGAGTTCGAGCCTCTTTTCCGATACTGCTTTCCCGTCGAGAATGGTGACCATTGCCGTATGCCCCTGTACTTTGACTGTAATAAAAAATGAGAAAAGAGATTATTATACTGTCGGGTAAATCGGGTATTTCTGCGCCATTGCAGTAACTTCCCCGTTCACCTTTGCGATCAGCGTCTCGTTCTTGATATCCTTGACAACCGACGCGATCCAGTTCCCGATCTGGCGCATCTCGGCCTCTTTCATGCCCCGTGACGTGACGGCCGGCGTACCAACCCGGAGACCGCTTGTGACAAACGGGCTCTTGGTCTCGTTCGGGATCGTGTTCTTGTTGACCGTGATGCCGGCTTTCCCGAGTGCCACTTCTGCCTCAAGCCCGGTCAGGTGCTGGTTGGTGAGGTCGATGAGCATCAGGTGGTTGTCCGTGCCGCCCGAGACAAGCCGGATGCCGTTGTTCATCAAGGTCTCGGCGAGCACCTTTGCGTTCCTGATGATCTGTTTGTTGTATTCCGTAAACGACGGCTTGAGCGCCTCTTCAAAGCAGACCGCCTTTGCACTGATGATGTGCATCAGCGGGCCGCCCTGCATGCCCGGGAAGACCGCCTTGTCGATTGCCGCTGCGTACTCTTCGTTGCACATGATCGCGCCGCCGCGGGGGCCGCGGAGGGTCTTGTGGGTCGTGGTGGTCGTGAAGTTCACCACACCGACCGAGGTCGGGTGCTGCTTTGTGGCAACAAGACCGGCAATGTGGGCGATATCTGCCATGCAGAACGCCCCGACATCGTCGGCGATCTCCTGGAACGCCTTGAAGTCGATGATTCTCGGGTAGGCAGAGGCACCGCAGACAATCATCTGGGGCTTCTCTTTTCTGGCCATCTCGCCAATTGCGCCATAATCGAGGGTTTCCGTTTTGGGGTCAACGCCGTACTGGGCGACCTGGTAGAATTTGCCGGTGAAGCTGACCGGGGAACCATGGGAAAGGTGGCCGCCCTGGTTGAGTTTCATGGAGAAGATCTTTTCGCCGAGCTTCATGTTGGCAAAATAGACCGCCATGTTGGCCTGGGTGCCCGAGTGGGGCTGGACGTTTGCGTGCTGTGCGCCGAAGAGTTTTTTTAAGCGGTCGCGGGCAAGGTTCTCGGCCATGTCGTGGAACTCACAGCCGCCGTAGTACCTCTTCCCCGGGTAGCCTTCGGCGTACTTGTTGGTCATAATAGAACCCATCGCTTCGAGCACCGCACGGCTGACAATGTTCTCGGAGGCGATCAGCTCCAGGCCGTTTGTCTGGCGGAGCCGTTCTTTTTCAATGATATTTGCTATTTCTGGATCAGTTTGGGACAGATACGACATATGGAAAAAGGTTGGCAGGGATCAGGTAATACCTTTTCTTTGGTACGGTGTATAAAAACACGGTCTTCCCGAAATGCGGCACACGGGCAGCCGCCCTGTCCGGGGGATCGGTAAAACAGCGCGTGATGGGCTCAAATAGCCTGTTGGGGGAGTCACGCGCCCCTTTTTTGGAAGAAAACGGGCACAAACCTTTTTTTCCTCATCCGCAGATCACTACTATTATTAATAAGGAGTGCGCCGCACCATTATATATCCAAACATATACGGGTATGGCATGGTTCGACCGGAAGCAAAGATCAGGTACCTCGAGTTCGAACTTGATGAAAAGGAGAGATTGATCAGGATGATGGAAAACGCAGGAAGCGGTGCAGGCGAGGACCGCGTTGCAGCGCTCGAAAAGAAGGTCAACGAGATGGAAGCGCTCGTCAAGGGACTCACCCAGGAACTCCTTGACCTCAAATCGATTGCAATGAAGATGTCCAAGATGACCGAGGAACGCAGCCGTCAGGAACTCAAACGGATGCAGCCAATCGTTCAGGGATCGCAGGTGCCCGGTGCCGTTTCCGGTGCATCAGCCCCGCAGGCGGGTGGCAGCACTGTTGTCATCCGTCGCGGTTCCCGTGCCGCTGAAGCCGAACCGGCAGCCCCGGCAGAGCCCGAGATGGACATGATCATGCAGCCCGACGGGACCATGAAACTCGAACCCCGCCGCGGCGACAAGGACTACATCGTTGCTTCGGCAGGCTACGGGCGGAACAAGAAAGGCGGCGGATCCCGGCCCAAGCAGAGCGACCTCATCTACGCGGTCGAAGAAGACAAGTCAAAGCCCTCTGATTCTGCAAAGAAGTAAGCCAGTACCAGGGAGCCGGATCTTTGCACATCACAGAACTGGAAATAGATAATTTCAAGTCTTTTTCAAGAAAGACAAAAATCCCCTTTTTAGAGGGTTTCACCGTTATATCGGGCCCGAATGGTTCCGGCAAGAGCAATATTATCGATTCAATCCTTTTTGTCCTCGCACTATCGAGCTCCCGCAACCTCCGGGCCGAGAAGCTCACCGATCTCATCAACCTCAACTCGGGGAAAAACATCGCCGAAGTTGCCATCTCCTTTTCCGACGGGACGAAGATCCGGCGCCGGATCAAAAAGACCGGGAACGGCTATTACAGCTACAATTACCTAAACGACCGTCTCTGCAAGCAGAGCGATATCGTCGACCACCTGGCAAAGTTCGGGATCATCCCGCACGGCTACAACGTCGTTATGCAGGGCGATGTGACCCGGATCATGGAGATGAGCGACTTCGAGCGCCGCAAGATCATCGATGAGATCGCGGGCGTCTCCGAGTTCGACACGAAAAAAGCGCAGGCGCTCTCCGAGCTCGACGTTGTTCGGGAACGCATCGAGCGTGAGGAACTTCTCTTAATCGAGCTCACCAAACGGGCAAACGAGCTGAAAAAAGAGCGGGAACATGCCCTTGAATACCAGAAATGGCAAAAGGAGCTCGCCTTTTACCAGGGGTGCCGCTCTGCCGCCCAGCTCCACGATAAGGAAAAGGAACGTTCAACGCTCCTTGCTTCGGCAGAAGACCAGAAGATCAAGCTCTCCCGGATCGCTTCCGACAGGAGCATTGAGGAGAACGAGCTTGCCTACCTGAAAGCCGATCTTGCCGATGTGGACGAGCTCATCAACCAGAAAAGCGGCCCTGAGTACCTGAAACTGATCGCCGATCTCGAAGAGGCAAAGAGCGGGATCAAGCTCGCCGAGCAGACAATAGCCCGCTTAAAGAAGGACAAGGAGACGAACCTCGAAGGGATCAACCGGGTCTTTGCGGACACCAAGAGGGCCGAGGCCCGGGTCCAGGAACTCTCCGACCAGATCCGCACGCTCTCCATCGACCGCACGAATATCGCCATGGAGGTGGCAACGGACAAGGCCCAGCTCGAGAAGATCGAGACCGAGATTAAGCAGCACTCCACGGACACCGAGGATGCCCGGCAGAAACTGTTTTCCCTGATGGAAGAGGCAGAGGCAAAGAAGGGCGAGCGGTCCGGTATCCTTCACCAGCAGGATATGCTCATCGAGAAGAGCCGGATGCGGACGAGCGAACTCGAACGTCTCACCTCGCTCCAGAAACAGCTCGACGAGGAATATGCGGCAAAACAGGAGCAGCTTGCGGAGAACCAGAAGGCCGTTACCGATCTTGCAGAGCAGAAAAAAGGGCTCGACCGGAACCTCTCGGAACTCGAAGGAACCCTCTTTGCCCAGCGTTCATCGCTCGAACGGCTCCGCGGCGAGATACGGGATGCCGAGCAGGACGCGATACGCCTTGAGGCCGCCCAGCAGGCCCGGGGCGAGTCCGGGGGCAAGGCCATCGATGCGGTACGGGCAATCGAGGGCGTCCACGGCACCATCATGGAGCTGGGCCGGGCTCCGCCCGAGTACACCACGGCGCTCAACACTGCCGCGGGGAACAAGCTCCAGTTCGTGGTCTGCGACACCGACCAGATCGCATCGGATGCGATCCGGTACTTGAAGGACGAGAGGCTCGGCCGGGTCACCTTCCTCCCGCTCAACAAGCTCAAACCCCCGCAGCTTCCGCCGGTCAAAGAGCCCGGCGTTATCGATTACGCGGTCAACCTCATAGACTACGACCCGGTATACGACCGGGCATTTGCCGTAGCGCTCGGGGCTACGGTCGTGGTGGATACCTTAGAGCGGGCCCGCAAGCTGATCGGGAAGTACCGCATGGTCACCCTCGAAGGCGAACTGCTGGAGCGGAGCGGGGCAATGACCGGCGGGTCTGCGAAAAAACCCGTCAAGGGTTTTGGCGCTGCCGTCGACGACGAGATCATCAGGATCCGTGCCCACCTTGCCGAGCTCTCGGGCGAGGCATCGACCCTGGAAGCAGGGGCCAAGCGCCTGACCGAAGAGGTCGATGCAAAGCGGGCACAGAGAAACGAGATCGACCAGAACATGGCCCGGGCCGGGGCGGTGACCGAGGAGTACGCGAAACGCTTCGAGGCGATCACGGTCGAGAAGCAGACCATCGAGGCAGCGGTAGCCCGGCAGAAAGAGGAGACCGGGAGCAGCGCCGCGGAACTCGCCGCTCTCGAAGGCGAGCTCGACAAGGTCACCGAGACGATCAACGGGATCACCACCCAGATCGATGCGATCAAAAAGAAGCTTGACGATACCAACATCCCGGCACTCACCGACCAGATGGAGAAGAAGAAAAAAGAGATCGAGGAGGCCGAGCGCCGCCTGCGGAACAAGGAGGCGGACATGAACGATGCCTCCCGCGAGCGCCAGCACTTCACGGCCCGGGTCGGGGAGCTGGGCGAGGAGCGGGCCCGGCTCGATGAGCGTAACAAGCAGATCGATGGCGAGATTGCCGGGTCGAACGATCAGATCGCCACCCACAAGGCCGTTATCGCCGATCTCGAAGAGAAACAGAAGCAGTTCTCGGGCGAGATCGAGGAGCTGCGCAAGAAAAGGACGGATATCTCCGAGAGCATGCACGCCTCGGAGACGAAGATCATCAAATTCGATTCCGACAAGGAGCGGATCACCGTCCAGCTCACTGCGCTCGAAGAGCGTGCCACGTCCCTTGCCGCGGAGATTGCCTCGCTTGTCGCCATCGTCGGGGAGATCAAGACTGACCTGACGCTTTCCGAGATCGAGGGGAAGATCGCGGACGCGGAGCTCGCGATCCATAAGATCGGCGCCGTAAACATGCTCGCCATCGAGGAATACGAGACGATCGAGCACCAGGTAAAGGAGCGAACCGAGAGGAAAGACACCCTCTCCAAGGAGCGGGAGAACTTAATCGAGCGCATCCAGAAATACGAGCAGATGAAGTTCGAGGCGTTCATGACTGCCTTCAAAGCGATCGATACGAACTTCCGGGAGATCTTTGCCCGGCTCACGAGCGGGAGCGGCAACCTGGTGCTCGAGAACGAGGAGGACCCGTTCACCGGCGGGCTTACGTTCGCGGTAAAGCCACGGGACAAGAAAGTCCACCTCCTCTCCTCACTCTCCGGCGGGGAGAAGTCGCTTACCACGCTTGCCTTTATCTTCTCCATCCAGCATTTTATCCCGGCGCCGTTCTATGCGTTCGACGAAGTGGATATGTCGCTCGACGGCGCGAACGTGGAACGGATCGCAGCAATGATTAAAGAGCTCGCGCCTTCCTCGCAGTTCGTGATTGTCTCGTTGCGTAAGCCGATGATCGAGGCTGCCGAACGGATCATGGGCGTTACGATCCGGCCGGACAAGAGCACGTTTGTTACCGGGGTCAAGGTGAATGGCTGAACCGGGCACAGAGAACAAGAGAAAGAAGCGGGCGGGAAAGGCTGCAAGTGTACCGCCCGATCCGGCCGCTGCCGGGCCGGTACCGAAAACGGCCTCTGCTCCGACCGTTGAAGAGGCCGGGAGTGCTCCTGCCGCTGCTGTCAATCCCGGTGCCACAGTGCCGGAGGCTCCTGTCGCTCCCGGTACCGGAGACGCCCCGGGTACCAGCCCTGCTCCGGCAGTCAGCGAACCAGAACCCGAGATCGTCGAAGACCCGGTCGAGATCCTGGTCGGGCTTGCCGAGCGGGGCGAGATCGATCCCTGGAACATCGACATCATCGAAGTGACCGACCGGTTCCTCTCCGAGCTGGAGCGGCGCCGGCAGCTCAACCTCCAGGTATCCGGGCGGACGCTCTTTTACGCAGCAACCCTCCTGCGGATGAAGTCCGAGCACCTTGACACGACTGCGGACGAAGAGGAGGACGGTGGCAGTGACGAGGAATTCGATGCAGACGGCGACCTGGACTTTACCGACGAGAGCCGGCTCGGACCCATCGAACGGCTGGAGCGGGAGATCCAGCGCCGTCTCGACCGGAAGAACCTCAGGAAGAGCCCGGTCACGCTCTTCGAGCTGATCATCGAGCTCAAGAACCTGGAAAAAGAGGAGCGGAGGCGCCACCGTCTGCCGCCTGCTGAGGACGACTTCCTGCTCGAAGCCGACGATGTGGTCGGGATCGCCCACGAGGAGGGCTACCAGGACTCGTCCCGGCTGATCATTGAAGAGTGTCTGGCAAATGCCGACCCCAACGAAGAGATCACGCTCGCCGAGCTCTGCAAGGATCTCGGCTGGAAGCTCCCCGATGTCTACCTCCCGCTCCTGTTCATTGCCCTTGACGGCGGGTGCAGCCTCCGGCAGGAAGAGTTCTTCGGGGACGTGTACGTGCACGTGGTAAAAGAGGACGGGGAAGGGAACCCGACAGATCCGCTGGCGGAGTAATATCGCACTTATACAGAGCCGGCATCCCTATCATTATCCGTGAACCCGCTGAGCCATTTCGCTCCGACCGTCAGATGCCATCAGGCAATACCTTCAATACCTCTCCCGCGAATATCGGATCAATAAAAATCTGGCCGATACCGATATGTCCGCTGACGATATGCAGCTCATGGAATGGATCGAAAAGAAGCGCGAACGTCTCTATACGCTCCGTCCTCTCGATCCAGACGTGATCGAAAAACTGCATGAAGAGATGCGGCTCCTGCACACCTATAACTCCAATGCCATTGAGGGAAACACCCTCACGCTCTCGGAGACCCGGCTCGTCCTCGACGAGGGAATAACCATCGGGGGTAAAACCCTTCGGGAACACCTGGAAGCGACCAATAATGCAGCGGGATACGACCTGATCGTACGGCTGGCCCGTGACCAGGTCAAAATCGACCACGTCGCTATCCAGCAGATCCACGAGATCGTAACCCGTGGGATCCTGGAGAGTGCCGGGCGTTACCGTACCCGCAATGTCCGGATCACCGGGGCTGCCCGGTCCCCGCCGGACTGGTCGCGTGTTGTCCGCGAGATGGACGACCTGCTTGCGGAGATGGCAACAAAGGATCGCCCGGTGGTAGAGATGGCTGCATATCTTCACCACCGGTTTGTCGCGATCCATCCTTTCGTGGACGGCAACGGCCGGGTTGCACGGCTGCTCACGAACCTCTACCTGATGAGAAACGGTTATCCGCCTATTGTTCTCGACCAGAAGAACCGGCAGCAGTATTACCGGGCGCTCCGCGAGGCCGACAAAGGCAATCTCGTGCCGTTTACCCGGTTCATCGCCCGGGCGGAAAACGATGCGCTATCACGGTACCTTGCAGTCTTCGGGGGAAAGGAGGAGCTTGTGTCCTTAAAGGATCTTGCAGTCCGGTCGCCGTATTCGCAGGAATACCTGAGCCTTGCGGCCCGTCGGGGACTTCTCGATGCAACCAAGATCGGCGACACCTGGCACGCAACCCGTCAGGCCCTTGACGCATATATCCGCGAGCACGGGCGGAAATAAACGATCTCAGAGGGCAGTAAAAGAATTACTGTTCAGTACGGGTAGAATACAAAGAAGAGCAGGCAGAGCACAAAGAGCGCCCAGCAGGCCGGCGGGATCTCGCGGAACTTTCCCTTGACTATCGCAAAGACCGGCCAGAGGACAAACCCGGCGCACATGCCGACCCCGATATTGTAGGTGAAGCTCATCATCGCAATTACGGTAAAGGCCGGGATCACCTCGGCATAATCCGAGAAATCGATCCTTGTCACCGGCTGGAGCATCATCAGTCCCACGAGGATCAGCACCGGCCCGGTGGCAAGCGCCGGAATTGCCGCAAAGAGCGGGGCAAAGAAGAGGGCGAGCAGCAGGAAGCCGCCCACGACTATTGCAACAAGCCCCGTCCGGCCGCCCTGTTCGATCCCGGCAGCGGACTCGACAAAGACCCCGTTTGTCGTTGTCCCGAGAAGGCCGCCTGCGGTTGTGGCAAGGGCGTCGGCTAAAAACGGCTTTTCTACCCCGGGGATGTTGCCATCTTTATCGAGGAACCCGGCCCGGGCACCAAGGCCGATCAGCGTTCCCATGGTGTCCAGAAACATCATCGTAAAGAGGGTGAGCACCACCGGGAACATCCCGAGCGTAAATACCCCGGAGAGATCGAGCTGGAGGAAGGTCGTGGAGATGTCCGGCGGCAGGGATACTACACCCGTGGGCAGGGGAGCGGTGCCGAGGGCAAAGGCAAGTCCTGCCGTGGCAAGGATCCCGATGAGGATCGCAGCCGGGACTTTCTTTACGATCAGGATCCCGGTCAGGACAAAACCGATAATGGCGAGCAGGACGGCCGGTGTATGGAGGTTGCCGATCTCCACCGGCACGCTCCCGCTCCCGATGACAACGATCCCGGCATCGAGCAGGCCGACAAAGGCCAGAAAGAGCCCGATTCCCACGGAAAAGCTGAGTTTTAATGACGCAGGGACCGCCTCACTCATCACCGACCGCCAGCCCGAGAGGGTCAGGATGACAAGGAGGATACCGCTCACAAAGACCGCACCGAGGGCTGCCTGCCATGAGTAGTGGAGGACGCCGACCACGGTATAGGCAACAAAGGCGTTCTCCCCCATGTAGGTCGCAACGGCGAACGGACGGTTTGCGTACCCGCCCATAATAATACAACCCAGCGCGGCGGTAACGATCGTTGCCGCCATGCAGGCCTCGTACGGGATCCCGGCGGCCTTTAAGATACCCGGGTTGACGATGATGATGTAGACAATAGAGACAAACGTCACGAGGCCGGCAACGATCTCCCGGCGGACCGTGGAACCGCGTTCGGTGATATGGAAGAACCGGTCGATCTGCGTGACGGACATATGAAGATGACCTTTGGGGAGGGCAGCGTAAAAATATGCCGGAATTATGCCGGAAAAATTACCCGAAAGGGGAGGTCAGGCTAGCACCGGCACCGTTTCCGCCCAGGTCTCCACCCGTTTCAGGATTGCATCGTCAGTATAGGATGCTACCGTCAGGCGGTCGCGGGCGATGCTTACAAAAAAGAGCCCTTTGTCCGGGTCGTGGCATTTTATGAGGGCAAAGAAGTGATCTGCATCCCGGATGTGCCGGACCTTTCCCCGGTGTGCGGCGATGTTTGCCATATTGGAGATCATGGCTGCGACCCCAAGTTCGTATCCGTCGACCGAGTCATACATCTCCTGGCCGGTCCCGACCCGTTTCCCCTTCTCGCTGGTGTACGCGAATTTCGCGGTATACATCTCCCGCACGATCTCTAAGGGCGGATGGGTCCTTTTTGCCCCCCGGTAAGCTGTACAGCCGAGAGGGTTTGCGCGGACCAGTCCCCGCACGACCCGGGTAAATGCCGCAATATCGGCAAACGGGGCATGCAGGATCCGGGTGGCACTTCTGGTTCCGGGTTTGGGTTTGAATTGTCTCATTTTTACGCTCCTTAGTATTATGCAGAGGGTTTTCCCTTTGCGATCCCTGTCTGAACAGATGTCGGGAAACGAGAAAATCCTGCCGGTCGGAATTTTGGGGTGCATGGGGAAAATGTGGGGAGGGTAAACCAGGGTCAATTAATTATTTTCCCCCAATGACCCCCTATTTTGCGCAACAATTCTATGCATCTCATTTGCAGGGAAAAATACCTTTTTACGATGTAAATAACCGGGATATCCTGTTGGTTTTACGCAATTATTAAAGGAGGGGGTCAGTGGGGGAAAAAACTTGTGGGGGGGTTCCGGTACGATCGGAAACCGGGCCGGACTCCTCGTCCGGTGGCAGCATGGCTTTTATACGGTGTGTCCCCATGATCGTGTATTATGGATTACGGAGCCCTCGTTTCCGATGCAGTGAGGTACAGCAAGGCTGCCCTTATCGGGAAGCCGCTTACCTGGCTGGTATTTATCGTATGCGCCCTGCCGTTTGCGCTCATCAACTTCCTGTACGATCCAAAGACCCTTGTATCCGCAACGGGAGAATTCCGCTGGGAGACGCTTCCATTGACGCAGATCGCCCTGCTCTGTATTGTGGGCCTGCTCCTCTCGTTTGTCCTCTCCGGTTATATGGTCAGGATCTTCCGCGGGACTCCCCAGCCGCCATCTTTCGATTCGTTTGGTGCGCTCTATCTTGACGGTATCAAGCTCACCGTGATCGCTCTGGTCTGGATGATCCCGGCGCTCGTCATCATGATCGCCTCAGTTATCATGCTCATTTTTGGTGCAATGTCCGGGGCGGGGTCCATGGGTACTATGATGACCGCAGGGTTCCTCCTCCTTATGATCGGGCTCATTATCCTCGTGATCACCCTGATCTATGCATACATTGGCTGCGTGCGCTTTGCCCGGACCGGCAGCATGCGCGAAGCGTTCCGGATCTCTGCACTTACCGGCACGATCCAGGCTATCGGCTGGGGTGCATACATCCTCGCCCTCATCATCGTGGGCGTGCTCCTCGTCCTCTTCGGGCTCATCATCTCCCTCCTCGCGCTTATCCCGCTTGTGGGATGGCTGATACAGATCATCCTCCAGCCCCTTGTCCAGGTATTCTCTGCACGGTACATCGCCAGAGTCTACGATCACGGCGTCCCGCAGGCTCCGGCCCCCGCTCCTGAACCGGCAGCGGTAGGATAAACCAGGCGCCCCGTTAGGCGCGAATGAAACGGGGCATCCCCGGCCCCGGTCTCTTTTTTTAAAGCAGCAGGGATTATCGCCCCTGAAATACATAGGTCAGGACTGGAACGGTCACTACCTATGGCTTCCTATATCCTCGTCCATGGGGGGAACATATCCGCGGAAACCTGGAACCGGCTTACCGGAAGACAGGATTTTCCCGAAGGTACTCTGATTGGCGCCCGCTGCTGGGACGGGACGGTTGCAGCCCTCGAGGCACACGGCCACCATGCCTTTGCACCCGATCTTGCGGACGAGCACACGCATACCCTGACCGATCATATCGGGCAGGTATGTGCAGTCATCGGACAGGCAGGGCCCGATGAAGTGATTCTGGTCGGCCATAGTTATGGGGGGATGGTGATCACCGGGGTCGTCGGTCGGATTCCGGACCGGATCCGGCGTCTGGTATATGTCGATGCGGCCCTGCCGGACCCGGGGGAGTCCCTGTTCGACCAGTTTGTTATGAGCGGGATCGATCCCCTATCAGTTCCCGGGCTCGAACCTGCTGCCGCGTATACAGAGAAGATCCGGTTCGACCCCGAAAAGATCCGGGCGCTGCCTAAGACCTATATCCGGTGCACGGAAAGCGGGTTTGCCGGGGTGACAGCAGGTGCGAAGCAGAAGATCTTGGCCGATAAGGGGGGGTGGACGTACCTTGAACTGCCGACCTCCCACCTGCCGATGGCCACCATGCCGGAGCGGTTTTACCGGCTGATGCTTGCGGCAGCAGAATAATACCGGCGCATCCTCAGTTTTTTCCTTCATATTCCGGATGAATACGGGAGTCGCCTGTTGTTGGTCCCTGTAGCGGAACTCGTGCGGCAGGGTGCGGGATCCTGCGCGGGATCCGCCCGGATGCATGCGCGAAAATACACCGCTCCGCGCCTATTGAACCTGCCGCGGGGTAAGCCCGGCTGAGGGCATTTTTCCTGCGCGACCCGGCCCGGGCGGAGCGGCCGGATAATGTGATCTCTCGAAGAATTGCGGGTATTCTTCGGAATAAGTCAAAATCTGGGGATTTTTCCGGAGATCCGGGAAACCGGGCCTGCCCTCGCGGACCCTGCCTTGGGGAAAGTCCGGCCGGTGTGGGTAAAATCTGCCACCTGCGTGCCCGGAGCCCGGTTCCGGTTGACTTGTACAAGTATCATCCCCGCTTATAGAATTCCGCGAATCAATTTCCCCGGAAAAGCCGGGCCTGTCCGGGGAGTAACCCTTAAATGCTAGTGTGTGGAATAATGTGATCCACAATTCTGATGAAGACCCGAAGAAAATCTCCTGAAAACAGGGGGTGTCGGGTCCGAAGACGGGCCAAAATGAAGGCAACAAGGTATATATACCGAAAAAGCCTACATTGTAAGCCCGTGTTCAAACCGAAAACACGACGAAAAACGTGTGGTGAAGAACCAACAACGACCGGAAATTCCGGGGCTTGGTTCCGAACACAAAAAAAGTGCAGGCAACAAGGTATAAATACCGAGAAAGCCTACATTATGAGCCCGTGTTCAAGTGAACAACACGACGAACACACGCGACTTTGATGGAGATCCAACAATACCCGGCATGACCGGAGTTGGTTCTGACGTTGATACTGGCAATGCGGAAATTTGTTTAGTAACCGCTAATTCCTCGAATTAAGGTTCAGATAGTGTGTGCGTACGAAAGTACAATTTGAATTCTGGTTGATCCTGCCAGAGGCCACTGCTATCGGAGTTCGATTAAGCCATGCGAGTCGAGAGGTGTAAGACCTCGGCATACTGCTCAGTAACACGTGGACAACCTACCCTGAAGTGAGGGATAATCCCGGGAAACTGGGGATAATACCTCATAGACTATGAATGCTGGAATGCTTTGTAGTTCAAAGGTCCGCCGCTTCAGGATGGGTCTGCGGCCGATTAGGTTGTTGTTGGGGTAACGGCCCAACAAGCCTGTAATCGGTACGGGTTGTGGGAGCAAGAGCCCGGAGATGGATTCTGAGACACGAATCCAGGCCCTACGGGGCGCAGCAGGCGCGAAAACTTTGCAATGCGAGCAATCGTGACAAGGGAACTCCGAGTGCCTGTAAAATCAGGCTGTCCGCCAGTTTAAATAACTGGCGAAGAAAGGGCCGGGCAAGACCGGTGCCAGCCGCCGCGGTAATACCGGCGGCTCGAGTGGTGGCCACTATTACTGGGCTTAAAGCGTTCGTAGCTGGCTTGTTAAGTCTCTGGGGAAATCTTCCGGCTCAACCGGAAGGCGTCTCAGGGATACTGGCAGGCTAGGGACCGGAAGAGGTGAGAGGTACTCCAGGGGTAGGAGTGAAATCCTGTAATCCTTGGGGGACCACCTGTGGCGAAGGCGTCTCACCAGGACGGCTCCGACAGTGAGGAACGAAAGCTGGGGGAGCAAACCGGATTAGATACCCGGGTAGTCCCAGCCGTAAACGATGCGCGTTAGGTGTATCGGTGACCACGAGTCACCGAGGTGCCGAAGAGAAATCGTGAAACGCGCCGCCTGGGAAGTACGGTCGCAAGGCTGAAACTTAAAGGAATTGGCGGGGGAGCACCACAACGGGTGGAGCCTGCGGTTTAATCGGACTCAACGCCGGGAAACTCACCAGTTAAGACAGCTGAATGATTGTCGGGCTGAAGACTCTACATGACTAGCTGAGAGGAGGTGCATGGCCGTCGTCAGTTCGTACTGTGAAGCATCCTGTTAAGTCAGGCAACGAGCGAGACCCACGCCAACAGTTGCTAGCTCGTCCTCCGGGATGGAGAGGACACTGTTGGGACCGCCTCTGCTAAAGAGGAGGAAGGAATGGGCAACGGTAGGTCAGCATGCCCCGAATTAACTGGGCTACACGCGGGCTACAATGGGTGGGACAATGGGTATCGACACCGAAAGGTGAAGGCAATCTCCTAAACCCATCCTTAGTTCGGATTGTGGGCTGCAACTCGCCCACATGAAGCTGGAATCCGTAGTAATCGTGTTTCAAAATAGCACGGTGAATATGTCCCTGCTCCTTGCACACACCGCCCGTCAAACCACCCGAGTGAGGTCTTGATGAGGTTGTCGTTTTCTGCGGCAATCGAATCTAGGTTTTGCAAGGGGGGTTAAGTCGTAACAAGGTAGCCGTAGGGGAATCTGCGGCTGGATCACCTCCTAACGAATTTTATTCGGGTAAAAGCGGTTGCTAAACAAACTGCAAAATTGCCGGTGTCGACAAGAAAAGGCTCAGGTGCCAGAATGGTGGCACACATCTGGGTTCGAATCCCGGTGAGCTGTTTAGATGCACCTCCCGATGTGAATCGGGAGGGAAGGGCTGAGAGTCAAACCAATGACTTTGCGAGGCCGTGTAAAGGTTTACACTCAGGACGTTAAATGGGTTTAGCGGAGCATTAGTTTAAACCTACCAGTGAATGGCTCGGTTCAAGTGCCGAAGAAGGGCGTGCCAAGCTGCGATAAGCTCCGGGTAGACGCAAGGAATCTGTGATCCGGAGATACCCTAATAGGACATCCTGACGCTTTATGCGTCTGTCCGTAAGGACAGGGAACGCCCCGAATTGAAACATCTCAGTAGGGGCAGGAGAAGAAATCAATCGAGATGTCGTTAGTAACGGCGAGCGAACACGACAGAGCTCAAACCGAATCCCGCAAGGGAGATGTGGTGTTGTAAGCCCACCGTACGATGCCGGATGTGAAGCGGAAGTTGCCTGGAATGGCACACTACAGAGGGTGATAGTCCCGTACGCATAAGCAGACGGTGTCAGGTGGTGTCTTGAGTACCGCGGGTCGGAATTCTCGCGGGAAACCGGGGGTCATCAACCCCTAAAGCTAAATACACCTTGAAACCGATAGCGAAATAGTAGCGTGAGCGAAAGCTGAAAAGTAACCCTGAAAAGGTGGTTAAAAGTGCCTGAAATTGGTAGGTGATCGCGGGTTATGGCATGAAAGGATCTTCTCTGCGAAGGAACCCGTCGCGAGGCGGTAGTACGGGCAGGGTTGCCAGTGTCATAACGTACGTTTTGAAGAACGGGCCAGAGAGTTTATTCTGTTGGCGAAGGTTAACCCAAAAGGGAAGCCATAGGGAAACCAACAAGTTCGTAGCAGCAATGTGTGGAACGGCGTATTAAAAGTGCGCGGAGTCAGCAGGATAAGACCCGAAGCCGGGTGATCTATGCGTTGGCAGGTTGAAGCGTGACGAAAGTTGCGTGGAGGACCGCAAGCCGTATTGATATGCAAATCATTGGTGTGACCTACGTATAGGAGTGAAAGATTAATCGAACCTGGCATCAGCTGGTTCCTCCCTAAACATGTCGCAGCATGACCTAACCGGAGATCGTCGGTGAGGTAGAGCACCAATTGGGGGAGCTGGGCGGGAAACTGCTCACCCCCTTGTTGAACTCCAAACTCCCCGACATCCTAGATGGTTGGAAGTCCGCGTTACGGGGTAAGCTTGTAATGCGTAAGGGAAACAACCCAGACCGTGGTTAATGTCCCTCAATGTAGGCTCAGTGTCAACACTGAAATTGGTCCTAGGTCAAAGACAACTGGAAGGTGAGCTCAGAAGCAGCTATCCTTTAAAAAGTGCGTAACAGCTTACCAGTCAAGATTTAGGGCGGTGAAAATGGACGGGGCTAAAGCCTACTACAGAGACCACGGAGCACCGAAAGGTGATCTGGTAGGGAGGCGCTCTGCGTGGGTAGAAGCTGGGTCGTAAGTTCCAGTGGACCGCGTAGTGATGAGAATTCTGGCAGTAGTAGAAGCATAGTTGGGTGAGAATCCCAACCGCCGCAGGGGCTAGGTTTCCTCGGCAACGTTCGTCAGCCGAGGGTTAGTCGGTCCTAAGGTGCGTCGTAACTCGAACGTACCGAATGGGAAACAGGTTAATATTCCTGTACCATGTGGTTTTTAGTCGAAAGACCCTGACGCTTGGGGGTATGCTTAGCGGGACTGTCATCCCGTCCAAGCACATAAGCCGGTGGAGTACCGTAATGGTGAGAATCTGGTGAAAGTGTGATGGGGTAACCAAGCAAATTCCTTGAGCCCATGAAAAGGGAATCACATGTCCGTACCGAGATCCGACACAGGTGCCCCTTGCTGAAAAGGTAAAGGCGTGTCAGATTTAAATGTAGTTAAGGGAACTCGGCAAATTGGCCCCGTAACTTTGGGATAAGGGGTGCCTGCCTGGAGATCAGGCAGGTCGCAGTGACCGGGGCGCACTAACTGTCTAATAACAACATAGGTGACTGCAACTCCGAAAGGACTAGTATAGTCACTGATTCCTGCCCAGTGCGAGTATCTGAATACCGGGTTCAACCGGACGAAGGACTCGTAAACGGCGGGGGTAACTATGACCCTCTTAAGGTAGCGTAGTACCTTGTCGCTTAATTGGCGACTTGCATGAATGGATTAATGAGTGCGCTACTGTCCCTAACACATATCTGTTGAACCTTTTGTTCTAGTGCAGAGACTAGAGACTCCTGATGGGAAGTGAAGACCCCGTTGAGCTTTACTGCAGCCTGTCGCTGAATTACGATAATTCTTGCGCAGTGTAGATGGGAGACGTTATATCCGTTTCTTTCGGGGAACGGGGAGTCAACGATGAGACACCATCCTAGTTTTGTTGTAGTTCTCACTCTAACGAGGACACCGGTAGGTAGGCAGTTTGGGTGGGGCGCCACACCCTCGAAAAAATATCAAGGGTGCCCCAAGGTCAACTCATGTGAGTCAGCAACTCACAGAAGAGTGTCAAGAGCATAAGTTGGCCTGACGCGATCACGCATAGCAAGTGATCGCGAGAGGAAACTCGGGTCTAACGAACCAATACAGCCTTTTGGTGAGGCTTATTGACTACAGAAAAGCTACCACGGGGATAACAGAGTCGTCGCCGGCAAGAGCACATATCGACCCGGCGGCTTGCTACCTCGATGTCGGTTCTTTCCATCCTGGCTGTGCAGCAGCAGCCAAGGGTGAGGTTGTTCGCCTATTAAAGGGGATCGTGAGCTGGGTTTAGACCGTCGTGAGACAGGTCGGTTACTATCTATCAGGAGTGTGTGAAGTCTGAAGGTAAGAATGAAATAGTACGAGAGGAACTTTCATTCGGCGCCTCTAGTGGATCGGTTGTCTGACAAGGCAGTGCCGAGCAGCCACGCGCCAAGGGATAAAAGCTGAAAGCATCTAAGCTTGAAACTCGGCCTAAACAAGAGACTTCGTTACAGGACATGGGTAAAAGACCCGCTTGATAGGCTTCGGATGTAAGCACGAAGGCAACGACGTGTTCAGTCCGGAAGTACTAACGTCCAATTGCTGATGCTCACCACGCTAAGCCCAGACGAAATTCTGAGTGTAAACCTTATATCAGATCCTGTCTTACAGGATAGGGTATCACAGTACACGGTCGCCAAGGTGGCGGAGCGGCCACGCGGTTGACTGCAGATCAACTACACTCCGGTTCAAATCCGGACCTTGGCTTGGACTGGTTTTCCGATCAAAAGGAATACCGGTCTTCCGAAGAACCAGCATCTAATTCTTCGGCTGCAAACAAAAAAGCAAAATCAGTGGTGATAGCGGCCATAGCTGTCGGGAAACACCTGGTCTCATTCCGAACCCAGCAGTTAAGCTGACACACGTAGTATGCTGTACTGAGGTACGCGAGTCCCCGGGAACCATACCAAGCTGCTATCACCTTTCCTTCTTACACGACTGTTCTGGTAATGTTTCGCTAAAAAAGCGGAGCGTTTCGTTTGTTTCATGTATCGAATCTTATAGGATACCGTCAGGTTCGCGACCTGTGTGATACATATGTTCGATAAAATGCCCGAGGCATACCCTGTCGTAAATAGGGAAAATTTTCTGCGGGTTCTATACTTAGATATGTATAAGGCAGTATGTCCGGTATAGTAATCTGAAGAATTTATGAAACCGCCAGTTGGGCTATGAATCCCCCGGATACGGGCCCCCGGAAAGAACCTTTCCGATATGTTGTATGGTGCCTCTTCGCTGCTACCTTGGTTCTCGTCATTATCTTCGGCTTTGTTGTGTCCGGCTATTTTTTAAAAGGAAGCACGGCGAAGGAATGCAGTTTCTGCGCAGATTGGCAAACAGATGTTGCACCGGCTGTCCGTACCGGCCCGGATTCAGTCCATATTGTCATGCAGCCGGATACATCAATACATCATAACAAGATCCCGATCGTGAACATCTACCTTAATGAAAAAGATGTCAGTAACCAGTCCCTGATCGCGGCATCAGGGATCGATGCAGTCATCAGTCCCCCGGAAGGGCTCGTGTTTAGCAGCGGGTCTTCAGTGACCCTGCAGGGAAACGCAGTAGCCGGGAATGAGACCGTGCCTGTCAATCTCCAGATTGTAGCTACCTACCCGGATACGAGCCGACGGGTGGTAATCGGGGCACAAATTTTCTGAATCGTCGCAAATACCTGTTCTTTATTTTCTGTTTTGGGGAACTGTAAATCCGATTTTTAAAAAAAGACCGGGGTTAATGCCGCTTCCGTACCATAATCCCGAAAACTAAAAGGACCGCTCCGATGGGGGCATAACGGAGCGGAGCAGGTTGAGTGGTCTGCTGGACCGGAATGGTCGTTATGGCAGCCGCAGTAGTGACGGTAGCTTGGGACACCGGGCTTCCCGTATCGGTGACCCGGGTAGTTGTTGGAATGGTTGTCTGTGTGCCTGTCGTTGTCCCGATAGCATACAGATTCTTATCGTTACTCCCTACATAGACGACACCGTTTGCGATGGCCGGTGAAGAATCTACCCAGTCTCCCGTTGCATAGTGCCACACCTCTTTTCCTGTGGCAGCATCGATAGCATACAGGTTGTTATCCTCGCTCCCGACATAGACTGTTCCTTCCGCTACCGCCGGGGAGGAGACCACCTGGTCTCCTGTGGTAAATCTCCACTTTTCCTTTCCCGAAGCAGCATCGACCGCGTACAGGTTTTTGTCCCAGCTCCCGAAGTAGACAACACCATTTGCAACAGCCGGGGAGGAGATCACCCGATCGCCAGTAACGAATCTCCACTTCTCCTTCCCGGTGGCAGCATCGATAGCGTACAGATTTTTATCTTCATTCCCGACATAGACGACGCCGTTTGCAACCGCCGGCGATCCGTACACCCAGTCCCCATCTGCGGTTCGCCACTTCTCCTTTCCGGTGGCAGCATTGATCGCATATAGGTTTTCATTGCCGCACCCCAGATAGACAATACCGTTTGCCACGACCGGAGATCGATCAACGTAATTTCCCATTACGAACCGCCACCTCTCTTTACCCGTCACGGCATCGATAGCGTACAGGCTTCCGTTTACTCCTTTGAGATCGTACAGGCTTTCATAGGAATTCCCTGCATACACAATCCCATTCACAACTGCCGGGGATGAATACACCCAGCCACCCATTGCAAATTTCCATTTTTCCTTTCCCGTAGCAGCATCGACCGCGTACAGGTTTTTGTCCTCGCTTCCGACATAAACCGTGCCGTCAGCAACGGTCGGAGAAGAAAATATGTGATCTCCAGTAGTAAACCGCCACATCTCCTTTCCCGTTGTCGCATCGATGGCGTACAGGTTTTTGTCCTCGCTTCCGACATAAACAACCCCGTTTGCCACAGCCGGAGAAGAATACACGATACCCCCTGTAGTAAAATGCCATAGTTCAGAATTCACCGGAACGATACTCCCATTACCATAAACCCCGGTATGTTCCGGGTTGGCCCGGAACATCGCATCTTCAGCGGATGCGGGAATGACAAAACCCAGAAAAAGAGAAACAATCAGGATCAGGATGACAAAATGCTATGAACACGGATTGCTGAATCGTCTTCCTGAAAGAGGAATGTTTTTGTTTGACATACCTTTTAGCACCAGGTTCTTTGATTTTTTTCTTTACTGTTTCAGCAGAGTCCGATTTTTTAAAATGATCAAACGATTATGGTCGCTTCAGCATTGCAATTCCCGCTGCTGCGATGATTGCCAGGGGCAGAGCGTACTGGATCGGCGCCGGCTGGGTGGTTTGTTGGACCGGTGCGGTGGTTGTGGTGATTGCAGTGGTTGCCGTTGTTGCCCGGGACGTTGGAGTTCCTGTATCGGTGACCCGGGTAGTTGTTGGAACGGTTGTCAGTGCGACGGTGTTTGTCCCGATCGCATACAGATTCTTATCGTTACTCCCGACATAGACAACACCGTTTGAGATGGACGGCGACGAATCCACCCACTCTCCGGTAACAAATCTCCATTTCTCCGTTCCTGTCGCCGCATCAATAGCGTACAGGTTCTTGTCCCTGCTTCCGACATAGACGACCCCGTCAGCCACAGCCGGAGATGAAACAATCCTGTCTCCTGTCGGGAATTCCCACTTCTCCGTTCCTGTCGCCGCATCGATGGCATACAGGTTCTTGTCCCTGCTCCCGATATAGACAACTCCATCGGCCACAGCCGGAGATGAATCAACCCAGTCCCCTGTAGCAAACCTCCATTTCTCTTTCCCCGTCGCCGCATCGACAGCATACAGGTTCTTGTCCTCACACCCGATGTAGACAACGCCGTCTGCCACAGCCGGGGATGACCCCGACCGTGCACCCATCGGATACTTCCACTTCTCTTTTCCCGTGATTGCATCGATGGCATAGAGATTTTTATCTGAACTCCCGACATAGACAACTCCGTCCGCCACCGTCGGAGATGAATCGACATAATCTCCCGTAGCGAACTTCCACTTCTCTTTTCCCGTGATTGCATCGATGGCATACAGGTTGTTATCCGAACTCCCGACATAGACAACCCCATCAGCCACAGCCGGGGACGAATATACCCAGCCACCCATTACAAACTTCCATTTCTCCGTTCCTGTCACAGCATCGACAGCATACAGGTTCTTGTCCTCGCTCCCGACAAAGACTGCCCCCTCTGCAATGGTCGGTGACGTATACACAGGATCTCCTGTAGCGAACTTCCATTTCACGTTTCCCGTCACCGCATTGATGGCGTACAGGTTTTTATCGTCACTTCCTACGTAGACAATACCGCTTGCCACCGTTGGCGATGAATAGACGAATCCTCCCGTAGCGAAATGCCAAAGTTCAGAATTTCCCGGTTCAGTACCTCCGTTGCCATAAACGCCGGTATGCTCCGGGTTGGCCCGGAACATCGCATCGTCAGCGGAAACGTGAGCGGCAGAAATCAGGAAAAGAAAAACAATCAGGAACAAAACAATAGCAGGTCTTGAACAGGGATTACGGAAGCGTCTCCCAAAAGGAAGTATGATCTGATCGGTCATGTTGTTTTACCACGAAGTTCTTTGACATTAGGGTGTTTTCGGATGGGCAATACGAAAAAAATTAGAAAAGTGATCGTAATGCTGTTTCCAGGCTGCGCAGAGTGGTTGTGATCGATGTCTGGGGGGTCTGGCTTTCTGCACCAGTAACCTGGAAGGGGATTACGGTAAAGGTATCATCCCGTGCTTCGGTACTGGTGAATGCAGCCATGAGTGCGTCTGCGGCATCGCTGCCTTGCAGGCTTCCCGTACCGGTAATCTTAAAGAGGTTCGTACCGTTGTTGAGTTTCATGTTGCGGACATAATCTCCGCTGATATCGATATCGAACTCATTGTTCTGCATCGGGTGCTGTACGAAAAGATAGTTCTGCCCTGTCGGGAGTTTTTCCGATAGTGCCACATCGGCGGTAAAGGTAAAGTTGTCATCGATATTTACCGGTGTTATCGTTGTATAGACATAATTATCGCCGATAATCCAGACCTGAACCTGTGGGATATTGCCCTCTGCAGTTCCGGTAACCTGGAATGGCTGCCCTTTTACAACCGGTGTGGGGGTAAGCGCGGCAGTTATGAAGGGTTTTTTCAGGACAATTCCGACATTGGCGGCATCCGGGCCCAGCTGATCCGCAGTTTTTGGCTGGCTTGCTGCATAGACCGTATAGACCCCGGCATCTAACAGGAGATTTGCCGTGTAAAAGGAATATTCCCACGATTTATCCGCATTTGTTTTTACCACGGTAAATGAGTCCGGGTTCCCGCTTGTTGCAGTTTCTTTTGAGGAGGTAAGTTTTATCCCGGCAGCCGGGAGATTGGGCCCGGTCATGAAAAGGTAGGTGGAATCAGAATCGGTATTCTGGCCCCTGAATACTACTTTTTCCCCCAGATAATACGACTGGGTCCCGTCCGCAGAGATCGTTACTCCCGAACCCGTGGCGGAAGTGGTCCCAGAACCCGTAGTGACCTGGAAGGGGATCAGGGTGTACGTGTCGTTCGTATACGTATCATCGTGTGCATTCTGGGCGGAGATGGAGGTGATGAGTGCGTCTGCTGCATCGCTGCCCCGCAGATTCCCGGAGCCGGTGAGTTTGAAGAGGATGGGACTATTATCCAGCTTTTCATCACGGACATAATCGCCGCTGACAACGAAGTCGAACTGGTTGTCTGCCATCGGGTGCTCTACGACAAGGTAATATTGTCCTGCCGGGAGATTTTCAGACATTGCCCCACCGGCAGTAAAGGTAAAGTCCCCGTCGGAATTCACCGGCGTTTTTGTCGTAAATGCATAATTATCGCCGAAGATCCAGACCTGGACCTCGGGAGGAACCCCTGCAGCAACCCCGGTTACGGTAAATGGCTGTCCTTTTATGACGTTTACGGAGGACATATTTGCCGTAATATACGGCTTTTTCAGGGCCATCCCGACATCTGCAGCGCCGGAATCCAGCTGGTCGGCTGCGTTTGGCTGGCTTTCCGCATAAACGGTGTACGTGCCGGCGTCCACGTTGATATTATCCGTGTACCAGGAATATTCCCAGGTTTTATCCGGTTTCGTGATTACTTCGGTAAATGAGTCCGGGTCTCCGCTGACTACCGCTTGCAGGGGTGAGGTAAGTTTTCCCCCATTGGCGGGAATACCGGGTCCGTTCTTGAATGTGGTGGGGCCGGTCATGAAAAGGTATACCGTACCTGCAGTGGAACTTTGCCCCCTCAGGACCACTTTTTCACCCTGGTAATAGTAATGACTTCCGTCCGCGGAGATCGTTACCGCAGTGCCGGTGGATGCACCGGATGCCGGGGCGGCAGTCGTACTTCCTGCACCGGCGACCTGGAAGGGAATGATGGTGTATGTGTCATTGGTATACGTGGAATCATGAATCTCCCGCTCGCTGATAGCGGCGATGAGTGCATCTGCCGCATCGCTGCCCTGCAGGCTTCCCGTGCCGGTGATCTTAAAGAGATTCATGCCGTTGTTTTGCTTTACGTCACGGACGTAGTCACCGCTTGCCACAAAGTCGAACGTGTTGTCCGCCATCGGGTGCTGGACGACAAGATAGTTCTGTCCTTTGGGCAGGTTCCCTGACAGCGCTGCATCGCCCGTGAAGGTAAACGAATAATCGGAATTCACCGGAGTTGTTGCATGATATGCGTAGTTGTCCCCAAAGATCCAGACCTGGACAGAGGACTGGTTCCCGTCCGTAACCGCAGTCCCGGTAACCGTAAATGGCTGACCGGCAACCATGGTTGCCGATGACATCGCTGTGGTTATGAACGGTTTTTTGATGATAATGCTGGTCGTGCCATAGGGTGTATCAGCCAGCTGGCTTGTGGATTTTGGTTCGCTTGCTGCATAGATGGTATACGACCCTGCATCCACCCGGAGACCCGCTGTGTACCAGGGATATTCCCAGGTCTTGTCCGATTGTGTACTGACAACCGTAAATGTGTCTGCATTTCCGCTGACCACTTTTTGATCCGGCGAAGTGAGTTTTCCACCACTCTCGGGAAGGTTTGGTCCGGTGATGTACAGGTACGTTGAACCAGTACCGGTATTGGTACCGGAAAGAACTACTTTTTCTCCAAGGTAATATGCTCCGGCGCCCTGTGCGGCAACCGTGACAACCGGTTTGTCTGCCGCAGATACGGGTAGTGCCAGGAGTACTGTTCCTGCCATGATACACAGCAGGAACAGCTTCCAGACCGCATGCGGTCTTTTACTGTCTGGCTTTGACATGCGTAAATGTATGGATATTTACAATATATATTTTCCGGTTCTGTTTTGGGATCACAAATTCCCGGGTGCAAAACCCGATCAAGGTCTTTACTTGGATTGTCTCTTTGTCACTATGTCGGCTGGCGATTGGCCGGAAAAATTATGGAACCTGTTCTGCCCCTGTGGATCCTGGTACCTGCCCGGTCTTTGCAGAGCGGTAAAGATCCAGCACAGCGATCCCGCCAACCGTTGCCACGACAAATGCAATACTGAATAGTGCGAGATCATAGACAAGACCAAGGGCAATCCACATATCCGTGGGATGATAGTAGGTAGCGAGGGGTGTGACCATCCCGTGCACAGCTTGGACGAGCATGTACGAAATGAAGACTCCAAATACGATAACTCCAAGGAAAGCAGCACAGGCAGATACTTCGACCCATGTCTTTTTCATCAGGGCAAACGATCCCGCGACTGCTTCCCTGAGAGTTTTATGCCCGAGCACGATGCAGGGCACGACAAACAGTGTCAGGACGAGCAGGAGCAGGTTTATCACCGAAAAGATCAGGGCCTCCCTGAGGCCTGGATAGAACCATAACAATATCGATCGTCCCCCATAGCCCGGGATCTCGGAAAATAGATCCGTGGGCGGAAGGCGACTCAGGTTGAAGGGGAACTGGCTGAGTGTATTGAACAGGAACGAATCCAAATGCCCGAAGCCATTGCGATAAAGAAAAAGGGTCTCGGGCGTCGGGAACCAGGAAGGAACATACGAGAAAATAACGATGAGAAGCATGCCTGCAAGTGCCAAAGCTATGGACCAGCAGGTAAGAGGTCTTAGGTATTTTTTTGCCCTGATAAGTCCCTCAAATAACGAGGCAGAATCTTCTTTCTTTGAGGGGATGCTCAGGACAAGGCCTGCCAGCAAGAACACGAGAAAGAACATAGTTCCTACCTCGATGAAAAACTGCCATGCGATCCAGCTGAGTTCCATGTGAAGGTTGTAACTGAGGTACCAGAACACGGCCTGACCGATAGTATTTCCCACTAACACAATCCCGGCAAGGAGGGTAAACCAGAGGAGCTGCCGGTTGTGGTTCAGTGTCTTCATCCCTTCAAGGGCAGCACCGATTCCCCGGCGAATAGTTCCCGATCCGCTGCCCCCGCCATCGGGAAGTCCTTGGCAGGAGGTCTCCGGGATACAGATGCCGGTCTGGAATGCGTGTACTACCGGTGGTTTCCGGCACAGGCCGAACCATACTTCAGCGATCGCAGAAACAAGATACATTATCGGGCCTCCGGGAGATCTTCAGCAGATCCAGGTATCTGCCTGGTTTTCGTTGACCGGTAGATATTCAGGGCCGCAATCACCCCGACAGTTGCCATTACCATTGCAAAACAGAACAATACACAGTCGTACACGAGAGCAAAAGCAATCCAGCTATACCCCTGGTTCAGTGCAGCAGCCTCGACGGGGGAGGCCATCCCGGATACCGCCTGGACAATCAGGTACGTAAAAAACACGCCGCATACGATAATCCCTAAAAAGAGGGCGCAGGAAATTACTTCCGCCCAGGCATTTTTCAGCAGGGCAAGCGATCCCGTAACCGCCCCCCGGATGGTTTTTTTCTCGATGACGATGAGGGGTACAACAAACGGGGTCAGGACAAACAGGAGCAGATTGATTCCCGAAAAGGTCAGGGCCTGTGAGATCCCGTTGGGATATATCCAGGCTATCGGTGGGATCCCCCCTGCACGAGAGGGGTTAAAAAAGGAGTACGGTGTTAACGCCGGGTTGAACGGGTACTCCATAAGAAGGTTGATCGGTTCATAGAGCGGCCCAAGGATGGTGATGAGGAGATGATTCTGCGGCAGCCAGCCAGGAGAGTAAAAGTAGATCCCAAAGAGCAGCATGCCGGCAAAGGCCAGAATGCCCGACCACATAACGATTGCTTTTATGTGTTTTTTTGCCCCGCAAAGGCCTTCAAAGAACGATGCAGGCCCTCCTTTTGTTGACGAGACGCTCAGGACAAGGCCTGCGAGGATAAACACAAGGGAGAACAGTACCCCGAATTCGATGAGAAAGTTCAGAATGACCCAGTCGGTTTCGCCAATATAGGGCTGCATGGTCCAGGTAATGTAGCTGAACGCCCCCTGGATAATGGCACTTCCCACCAGCACAAGTCCGGCAAGGAGCGTAAACCCGAGGAGCTTTCGGTTCCGGACGAGCATCATCAACCCTGAAAGTGCAGCGCCAACCCCCCGGTGGATAGCTCCCGATCCTCCGCTCCTGCCACCCCCGGAGAGATCCTCATAAGTGGATTCCGGTGGGAAACCGGGATACACCTGCAGGATCCTGGCCGGTTGTTTTCGGCACAAACCAAGCCAGTGTCCGACCGTATTCAGGGTACCATTCATTCTGTACTCTCCCGGATTTTTACGAGCAGTTCTTCTGCCATTTTTGTCGGGTCCTGCGTCTTTTCGAGCTTTATCCCCAGTTCGGTCGCGAGATCCCAGATGAACTCGATGCATTTGGTGAACTCGTCGCAGGAGATGCAATCGCCTTCATGCTCGTACCAGACCTGCATGCCGTGCTTCTCCGAGACAAAGATATAGGCATTGGTCTGGAACGGGATCGACTTCCCGAACAGGACGCCTTTTTTTACATCGATCTTTTCAACTTGGATTCTGTTTGCCTTTGCCATTTCCCGTAGCGAGACCTCGATCTTTTCGTCCATTGCAAGGAGTGCCTGGGAAACCCCCTGCCGTGTGATCCCGAAAAGGTTTGCAATCGAAATATTTGTCATCCCGCTGCGTCGCATCTTCCAGAACCCGAACTGTTTCTCGTTCGTTGGAAGGAACATACGTAAATGTATCAGACTTTACAATATAAAATATTTATCGGTCGGTTTAGCTTCTGATCCAGAATGATTCGGTAATACCGGGGGATCGCATTTCGGGATACACTCAAGCACCGGGCATCTGGTTGAGGGCCTACAGCGATTCGCAGGATCGTGTAATAGCAGGATATCCTTCGATACTTTCTAATATTGCCCAACCATGAATATCCTTAAAGGCAGCTCGAATGAAGGCATTTTTCGCCATATTACTTCTCCTTTCCAGTACCGTGATCCTTGCAGGGTGTGCGATGACCGAACGCAACACCACAGCGGAACCGTTCCCTGCCTCCGATGTGAATGCCATCATGTCCCCGTCATCCGCGGATGGAACAATCATGGCATCCTCACCGGCCCCTGAACTTTTCACCCTTCCCCCGTTGCCGCTCCCTCTTCAGTATCAGGACCGTTCTACCAGAGGGGCCTTTGACGACAGTTACCTCGGATCCTATGAATGCAGCAATGGTACAGAATCTTACGGGACAAATTACACGCTCTTTGCCGGCAATGACCGCCCACATCACGTTCATTATACCCTGGTTCCCGTTGACTCCTCCGATGAAACCCGTACAGTATCCCTTTCTTCCGACATCATTGAGGCAGGAATATATCCCGATGATTTTGTTACCCGGCCCGGGTATGCCTACCGGTCGCAGCTCAATGTCACCATCGGTCCCAACGTGACGGGAGAGTCCCACACGAATCCCGATGGTTCCGGATGGAGCCGGGATCCGTACTTCCCCTTCCGCCTGGAGGTTACCGTTGACGGTAACGATGCCCCGAATGCAGATGACCGTATCGCAATTACCAAGATCTGCTCGTTCCATTCCCAGACCCGGAGCATGCAGCCGATGCCCGGGATAGATACGGCTCTGCAGTCACCAGTCGTACTGCATGCCGGGGAAACGCAAAACTTCCCAGTCCGTGCCCGGAACTATGGCGGTGGACTGCGCGAGCTGTATTTTACGATCCCGGCGCGCATATCCGGGGAGAGCTGGTCGTTTCCGCTGGAGTCCAACCCGGGGCAGCTTCAGCCAATACCCGAGGGACTGGCATTCTCCTTTGATCCCGTGGTTATGAGCGGTACGAACTTCCGCTTATCGAATACTACCCTGACCATAGGAACCGATCCGCGTATCCAGCCCGGCAATTATTCGTTCCCTCTCGTTCTCTGCTACCGGGACCTTGACCTGGACAACCAGAGTTCACTGCATTTCCCGTTCAGCGATATGTCCTATTGTGATACGGCGACGAGTTTTACCGTGGATATCGTGGAAAAATGAGGGAGTTCGGGGCGTATCCCCCCTCCGGTACGTCTGACTGTAGCGTTGATCCCGTCAGACCGGATCACGTGTTTCTGTGAATACTGCATAAAGGCGGGTAACGGCGACTCCAAAAACCGTTGACCCAACTGTGGCGAGGATCCCACAGGCAAGGACAAACCCATAGCAGGCCGCTGTCATCAGGATCTTTCCGCGGGAAATCTGGAGGAAGAAATCGTAATCGTGGTTGAGCAAAAGGGGGGACTGGCCGATCGCAAGCGCTATGAGCATAACGCCCAGAGCAATACTTCCAAAGACTATGGTGCAGCCAAGCATTTCACGCCAGGTTTTTCCTATACAGGTCCAGGATCGGCGAAATGCTGAAACGAGATCCCGGTTTCCCAATACCACAGATGGCACGACATACATCACGACAAGGAATTCGATAATGGCGACGGCCATGAGAATTGCCGAGAACCAGATTGCGGAATCGAACAGGTTCGGGAAATAATAGGCATACGGGAGGTAAAACAGGGTTGTTGAGATACCCGCCCCAATCTTCCCGAAAACCAGTGACTGGGTAACCAGTGCATACAGCACCGTCCCTACAAGTGACATCAGAAGGGACAAGCTGGCGAGGGTAATCGTATGGGTGCTGACTGCGGAGACTGCATCCCGGACGGTAAGGAGCTCTCCCGATCCTTTGTAGAAGCGGTAACGGATCAATGCCGCCATAATGAAGGTAAGACCGGACAGGCAGACCAACTGGAGAAGGAAGATCCGGATATCCAGCAAATGGAGCCCGGTCCATGGCGGGAGGGCAAGAAGGAAGGGCAGGGCACTTTCATTTCCGGAGTTGAGGATTATCAGGGTCTCTCCTGCAATTATGGCAAGCATCACCAGCGCGGCAAAACCTGAAAACCAGAGCAGGTGCCTGTCCATAATGGCGTTCCTGATACTATCTGCAGCAATTTCTATGCCCGCCCTCATCCGTCCAAATGTCCCGACCCTGCTGCCAGCGGCAGGCCCGCGGGCTTCCATGGTGATCTGCGATACCGGAATGAGTGTCGGCTGGATATGTGCCGCCGGGTGTTTCGGGCACCAGCCAAGCCCGAGCCTCCCGTTGATTGCTTCTGCGAACGGTAGCATGTTGTGGTCTCCCCTTTTACCCGTTATCCCCAACCCGCCAGCTCAAATACATCGAGCGGATCTTTGCCATCGGAATCATCCCAGTCCGAAAACTGGTATTTTACCGGAACAGGAACGCCGGAGGCCACCCAGAACGCTATCGGCATACCGTTCTTGTAGGTCCCTGAATAATTCCTGGCATCCGGATAGGAGCCATACGGTACGGTGACCGATTCGACACCCTCATCCGTGAAGGAAATGTTCATCTCGCCAAACGGGGCTATTCCCAGCGAACCGGCCGGGTGGTCTTCCGGGCGGCGCTGTGCATATGCTGTACCGTTGTATTCCTCCTGTTTTTTCACGACACTCTGAACCGACTCGGACCATGTGCCGCCAAGGTAGCTGCCGGTTGATGCATCGTAATACAGGTTCTGAGTACCTACCCATCCCCCTTTTACCATTGTACTTACATTGTTCACATACTCTGGATAATCAGAAACAACCGTGTATTTTTCCCGAAGTGCCGGTGTATTTTTGTAGGTTTCCTGCGATCGCTCCATGTGGATTGTACTGACTGAAGAGGACCGGGTACCGGACGTCAGGCTTGAGGAATGAGTCCACTGGTAGTCCACCCGGTGGAATTCCGCTGTGAAAATGGTAACCGGTTTTATTGTGGGTGAACTTTGGGCTGTTGTGATAGTGGATGTTGTCGGGGTCGCTGAAGCGGATTCGTCTGGCGTGATGACAGGGGTATTCGTTTGCGTGACCTGTTCTGATGCCGGCGGTTCGTTCTGGCCGGTACATCCCGCGAACAATACTGCCGATATAACAAGCAAGATGGTAATTAGCACTCTTTTCATTTTCACATCTCTGTTACTATTCCGCATACATCGCCGGACTGCTGGGAATTCACAACGCTGCTCCACCGGTTTTCGACAACCGGTACGAATAACAGGTAATATAGATCAGTGCAATGCAGAGCACGCCAAGCATCAGGGCAATGGCCCAGATACCGGCAAACGGGCTCCCGAGAACGATAAGGATCCCGGCGCCCATAAATACCGGGCCGCCCCGCTCGTGTGTCATCTTCCAGTTCCTCTCGTCTTTTAGGGTCCAGGGAAGACGGATGCCCATGGCCCGGTTCGGCCCGATCAATGGCAGCAGGCTTCCCAGAACAATAAAAATTACTCCCAGAAGCATCGGGAGGACTGTAACGATGGGAATCGTCAGGCCGGCGGCATTGGCAAACGTGACCGCCTGTACGACAAGGACCAGACAGGCCGCCGAGAAGATGATGATGGCGTAAATATCGCGCGACAGAACCGATGGTGAATGCATCCGTTTGAACCTTGGCAGGACATGGGTAAGAACCATCACGAGCGTCAGGATAACGGGGAGGGTAAATACGGACGGAAATTTTTCACCAAATGCATCCGGAACGCCGGCATAGTTCCAGTGGACCGGAATGATATCCGGAAGAACGGGCAGGACTGCCAGAGCGAGGAGGTACGAAAGCCCGGTTACTACCCATGCCATCCGGGTAAAGAGAAGTTCCCGTCGGCCAACGGGCCCGGCCTCCCTGTCCCTGCTGTTACGGTCGTCCAGCGATCCTGTCGTGTTGCTGCCGTCGGCCCGGGCTGCTGCTTCCATGGGGCACCACCCCACCCATTTTTTGAGGGTATCGGTAAACTGCATGGGTATTCATACCCTCCGGTAATTTCGATAGGCCAGCAAGGCGATACACGCGATAAGCACGATAACGACCAGAACCGGCCACCAGAAGTTTCCCCCGACAAAACAGGTCGCAAAGAGGATCACCAGCGCCAGTACGGTCATCCAGTGAGGTACCTCCAGGGATTTTGGCAGGATGCCGGGCCATGGCGATTCCCGATCGGTAGCAGCCGAAAGTCCTGTTCCTGTACTGGCAGCAGGTACCTGCATCTTTAGTGCATGCGTGTTCGGGCACCAGCCGAGCCATCCCCGGATAACTTCTGCGAATTGTGTCATGTCATGCTCTCCTTGATTCTGGCAAACAGTTCTTCTGCCATCTTTGTCGGGTGATCTGTATTCCTGTTTTTGAACCCGAGCTCGGTTGCGTAGTCCCAGAGCAACTCGATACATTCCGTGTATCTCTGACAGGTCCCGCAGTCGCCGTCGTGTTCGTACCAGACCTGAACCCCGTGTTTTTCCGAGACAAAGATAATGGCCGCAGTCTGGAACGGGATCGACCGGCCGAGAAGGATCCCCCGTTCAGCGTCAATCTTCCCGATCGCGATCTGGTTTGCCTGCGCCATCTCACGCAGGATGGTCCCGATCTTCTCGTCCATTAAAAGAAGCGCCCGGGAAACCGCCTGGCGGGAGATCCCGAACCGGTTCGCTATCCCGATATTGGATTCGCCGCTCCTGCGCATTACCCAAAACCCGAATTGCTTGTCGTTTGTTTGCAAGAACACATGTCAACATTGTAATGTTGACTTTATATATTTTCCTGCAATACGTCTTCATTTTTGATTTTTTTATGAGTTTTTCACCAGTTTCGCCCCACGCGGCCGGTATTTATGACCCGGCATACCGACCCGTTACCAGGTATGACCATGCCGCCAAAAGTCATCATCCACACGGCCGTCAGTCTCGATGGCCGTATCACGAACTTCCCGGCCGATCTCGATCTCTATTATACGCTTGCCGCGCGATACAACCCCGATGCCGTCCTGTTTGGCAGTTCCACGATCCTTGCAGCACCGACCCTGGAAGTCCCTGACGAGCACCGCGGGATGTTCACACCCCCGCCGGGCACACCGGATCCCCGGCCGCTTATGGTGGTTGCCGACAGTCGGGGCAGGATAAGGTGCTGGGAGCTGCTCCGGAAATGGCCGTATGTCCGGGATTTTGTCGCACTCTGTTCATCGTCGACGCCCCATGAGTACGGGGACTACCTTGCATCGTGCGGGATACATCAGGTCATTGCCGGTGACAGGCAGGTGGATATGCGTCTCGCTCTTGAAAAGCTCAGCGAACAATTCGGTGTCCGCACCGTACGGGCAGACAGTGGCGGAACGCTCAACAGCGTACTTCTGGCAACAGGCCTTGTGGATACCGTAAGCGTTCTTATCCATCCCTGTATTGCCGGGGGAAAACCCGAACCTACGCTCTCCGATCCCTTCCGCGCCGGAATCGGGACTTTAAACGTACCCCTCACTCTCCGGTCCTGCGAAGTTCAGAAAAACGGTATCCTCTGGGTACAATATGCGGTTGGCAGAACCGGTGATGAGGTGTCATAAACCGATCCTCCGATAGGGAACAAGAGAATCATCGTACAAATCCCGATCCACTGGGTTATTCGAGATCCCAGAGGACTGCGCGTTCGCGGAAATACGAAAACAGCCGTTCCGCCCAGTCGAGAGCGCTGGGATCGCTGCTGTACATATCGGCAGAACTGTCATATACATCGGGACTTTTCTTGTTTAAGCCAAGAGAGAGATGTTTGTCCGTCACCGTAATTCCCAGATGGAGCGGTTCGCTGACCGTCCAGACCTTAAAATGCCGGTATGGTTTGAGTTTTCGTATTTTGCCGGCAAAGGGCTCCTGTGCCAGACCTTCCGCAATAGTGCGGTTTACGACAAGTTCGACAGGTACCCCGGATACAACCCGTTCTGCCAGGACATCGGCGATCTCGGTGCTCATTACCGATGAAATGCCGTGGATATATTTTGCCTCTTTTAAAATGTTGACAAAATGGGTGTATACGTGGAACATATTATCGGTTGTATCGAATTTTACATCCGACCCGATGAGATCGCCGATCTGATAGAGGAATGATTCCGGGATCCCCTCAATGTCATGAGTCGACCAGAATTCCTGGTGGTGGGCAAATTCACCCATGGTCATCACCAAATCGCCAATCTTGGTGGCGAGGATCCTGCCGGGCGGAGTGATGTAGTACCCGTCCGCCCGTTGTTCTATGAGCGCGAGGCGTTCGAGACTCCGGATCTTGGGGATGATGGCCTGTGAGACGCTTCCGGTCACATCGCGAAGTTCCGAGAGCTGGCGGGGACCGGAGGCAACCGAGAGGAGGATCTGGATCTTCAACCGTGACGAGAACAGGGATTGGACCTGTTTGTAGGTGGTATTGTAAATATCCAGTGGCTCCATGTACGTACGGTTTAATAATAAGTATTTAGATTTTAACTTTTTTTTCATTTTCCTCACACATATGCGATCTCCAAAAAAAACGCAGATTTTTGCCGGTTTTATACGGCTAAAAACAATGTTACTGCTGTAATCCCCAATGCAAAACTTATGTACATCCCGTCCGATGCCCCGTCGGCGATAAAGCTGATAAGACCGGGCCTGTCTGACAGATAAACGCACAGGTGGGAATAAATGTTTACTGCAACAAGGAGGAGTGTAACCGACAGCGGGAGATATACGGCGCTGTAGAGAACCAGCGGAACCCCAAGGAGAAGGAGGACTACAGAAAGAATCCTTCGTGTGCCCGCCTCTCCGAAGAGAACCGGGATTGTGCAGACACCAGCGCGTTCATCCCCCTTCCGGTCCCGGATATCCGGCAGCAGCGATGCCATGATGCCCCACATGAAAAAGAGCACAAATGCAACAACGGTCTTCGAACCCACAACCCCCTGGTTCATATACACCGGCAGCAGTGCGAGCAGCGTTGCCCATGCAAACCCGACCGTGATATTTTTCATTGCCGGGATCTCTTTTAACCGGTGATATCCGCACCTTTCCGGGAGGCAACGGAAGCTGTACAGGAAGCCGCAGATGAATGGGGCAGCGGTAGCAAGGACACTCAGCGGCCCCCCGGTGGCTGCGAGGCAGAGTGCACCGGCAAGTGCGAGGAGAGACCCATAGAATAGGTAACTCTCGTACCGTTTGGTAAAAGCGAACCGGTCCTGCCGGTTTACCGCGTCTTCCTCCTCGTCGGTTTTCCGGTTCAGGTTATAAATGGAAAACGCAGTGAAAAATGCAATAACGGCAATGGCCGGGCTCCAGGGTACCTGCTGGATGAAACAGGACACGTAGGCCATTGCAACGCATTCGAAACACAGTACCAGCGAGCTGAATACAAGGAAATCGTACAGGGTGCCGATCCTGTTTATCGTGTTTTCGAGGTACCTCCGGAAGAGTTCCGTACCCTCCGGCACACTCTCACATGCTGAAAATGTCATACGCAGAAACATCGCAAAAAGAGTTCACATTCGTTCTGACACCGAATGTTAATCGCAGCGATGAACTGGAAATCTCGTGATAAATATGTCGATAAACCGTAAATGGTATCCCTGAGTGTGCAGGCCTCTGGGCGCACTCCGGCAGTGGGGGAGATCTGCGGGTTTCATGGGGTAACTATTTGCCGTGATGGCCCTGCACCCCCCATCATACTGTGCCTGCTGGGGATCCAGTCTTCTTAAAAACCGGTACTGACGAAAAATGAACGATAAAGTCCCTGAAAAGAATGAGATTTTCCGGCACCTTCTCCTTGCAGGAGATCTGTTTGCACCCCTTGATTCCGATGAGCAGGACCGGCCTGTCAGGAACCTGTTGAAACAGTCCGGGATAACACTGAATCAATCGGATTTCCAGGTTTTGGACCGGTGTACTATTGGCACTTCACAAATCGTGATAATCAGGTGCATGCTGGATTATATGATCTGTGAAGAGGCTGCGGGAAAACGGATCCGGGTCGAGGGAACCGTTGCTTCAGAAATGGATTTCCAAGGCAACACACACATCCGGATTCTTTCCCACCCCCTTTCGCCTTACCCGGTATCCGGGATCGCCCAAAACGGATCACCCTCAATCAAGAGCAACCCATAATGCCGCCGGATTGTTTTACCCGCCGGAGAAAAACGGTTTTTTCACGGAAAAAGGGGTTATTGGCAGATCATTTTCCCGCAGGGATCCGCTCGTTTGCCTGTCGCGCCGGGCAGAAGTTGCAGATGGAGAAAAAGACCTCCTTTTCCCGGTCCCGAATCAGGCAGTAATAAGCATCCCCACGGTCTTCTACGGTAAACCCTCCCGGGAAGGGCATCCCTACCGGGTGGCCGGGTTTTTCGAGCACAAACATCGTAAACGCTGCCATGAGGTAGTAAAAGAGCCGGTGCCTGGGAGAGTAAGCAAATGGCGTTCTCTCTGCATGCTCGTCCCAGCTAAAACAGCCTTCCGGGATCATTGCACAGAAGTTATCGAAAGTCTCCCGGTCGCGGAGGGGTAAGTTTAGTTTCCGGAAAGCGCCCGTACGGTGCATCAGAAGCAGCCGGTGGTGTGCCCCGAAGATCTGCTCGGTGAAGTACGGGCGGACTCTGGCCCGGTACGGCTCGGGCAGGTTCTCGACTTCGGTATAGAGCTTCCCACCCAGCACCTGGAGATCGGCAAGCGTATACTCGCCTGCTATCCGTGCGAGGTATTCCCCCAGATCTTTTCTCGTTGTTGCGGCAGCAAGGGACCGGGCCACCGATAAGATGTATTCCTGATCCTTTGGGGAGGGAGATTTTGCGATTGTCATGGTTTTACTGTTGTTCCGGATCGGTGTATATTCGGGACGCTTAATAGTATGCAATCAGTACCGTTTTTTAAAAATATTTATTGAGATTGACGGCGTTCTATCCCGTATGCGATGGATTCTCGTTACCGGGCTTCTTGTGCTGTTTGCTCTTCTTATAACAGGCTGCACCCAGCAAACCTCTCCTGTAACCCCTGCCGTCACGCAATCGGTGGAGGTTCTTACTCCGACTGCTACACAGACTACGGTTACTGCCGACGGGATGATGCAGATCAACGTGACCGCAACGCAGAGCGGCCATGACGTCATTGTGACCTATAACGGTGGTGCAAGCGCCGCAAACCTGACGGCACTGAAGATCACCATCTACAACCAGAACGGGCAGGTGGTGAGGCGCACAATGGATAATCCCACGCCCGGAGATGTCTATACCTTCCCCTATATTGGAACGCCCGACCCCGACAACGTGGACGTGATCGGTGTCTTTACCGGTGATATCGAACAGACCGTGCTTCTCACCAATGTCTGACCCCCGACCGGTTAAAATCCTTTTTTCGCTGACGGTAATACACTTGAAAAAAGAGAGAACGGGAGTTATCCCCATCCGTTCAGTTCAGTTACCATGCTGCCTTCGGATGAACCGTACTGCATCTTGATAAACCCGGGAACACCGGATGCAGTCCAGTAATACACCGTCTGCCCATTAGTGGTCACAGCGTATTTCGAAGCTGTTGTATACGTGCCGGCGGGAACGGTAACCGTTTCCGTCCCAACAAAGGTGAACTGGACGTCAGACTTGACATCGCTCGGGTTGCTCTGCTGTTCCTGCGAACCCGACGACGAGCAGTCCATGGTCATTCCTCCCGAAGGCATACCCTCGCCCTCGATTCGCATGGTGCACGTTCCGGACTTGGTATATTTCAGGTACATTGTGGTGGTCTGTCCGCCGGTTGTTGTGACCGATTTGTATTCCATCCAGGAATAGTCCGGGGCAGATCCGAAGATATTTGCCCCGGAGATGGCCGATGCCGTGGATCCGGTTGCGGTCTGGGCCGGAGATGCAGCAGTTGATCCGGAAGTACCGGAAGACGTAGTCGACGGAGAGCTGGTGCATCCGGCAACGACTGCTGCGGCTATCATACACAGTGCAATAAGAACAGATACATACGTGTTTTTCATCATCACACCTCACAAAGATCAGGGTTGGACCCGGGCAACCCCTGTGTTTTCATAAAACAGGCATTCCGGGTATGATGACCAGTTTCTCCTTATTTTTATTAATTGTATCGAATTGTTGTTTGAGTATATATCGGGCATTTGTCGGTATCTTGAAAAGGAAGCGGAAAAGATACCTCCCTTGTCATGATGTCCCGCGAAGGTAATCCGTTTGCACGAATTCTGGTCCTGTTTCTTGCAGTAACGATCGCTGGTATTGGTATACCTGCAGCCGCTACGCTTGTCCTTACCGGCCAGTCGTTTGCTCCCGTTCCACCCCTTGTTCCCGGTGACGGAGAGCATGCCACAATTACGGTTGCAGTCCTTCCCTCCGGGGATACGACATTTACCCAGACGCACACGCTCCAGATGCAGACAGGCCTGTCCGATGCCCGGTGGGACATTCAGGTCATCGCAAACGGCCGCCCTGCCGCACAGCAGTCTGCATTCGGCACCTCGGCATTTGTCAACGGGTATCTCCTTTCCTACCCGGTAACAAGCGATGTCTCGCTTGCGGTAACCATCAACGGGACCGTTCCTTCAGGTACCGTTTCGGATGGGACGGTCCTGCAGGTAACCGAACTCGACACCTCGGGGCAACCCGTCCCCGGGGGCACTATCCTTGTGACCGCTCCGGTCGTATCACCGTCAGCAGTTCAGACAGAACGTCTTCAGGAAACGCGATCAACCCTGCCCGCCACACTGCCATCATCCACGCGGGCCGGTTGTCCCCCGGCGGTATGTCTCGGTGCCATCGTTGCAGGAATGGCGCTGTCCGGGTATGCCGGGATGCGCAGGTAGCCGGTCTATCCGTCAGAGGTCTCCGTACGGCGGTTCCTGACCGCAGCAGCGCAGATCCCGCCTACCGCAAGGCAGACACCGATCACCACAAGCCCGGTGTTCGTACTGCCGGTCACCTGCTTTAATACCCCCATGAGCGTAGGGCCGATAAATCCTCCCAGGTTCCCGATGGAGTTGATGACCGCGATCCCTGCGGCAGCGGTCACCTCGGCAAGGAAGAGGGAGGGAAGTGTCCAGAACGGCCCGAACGCACAGAAGATCCCCATCGTGGCGACAATGATCAGCAGGAAAGCGATGACCGGGGAGGAGACGATTCCCGATCCTGCAAGGGCGATGCCCCCCACAAGCGGGGGAAGTGCGGTGTGCCAGCGCCGTTCCCCGGTGCGGTCGGAATGCCGCGACCAGAGAACCATCCCGGTTCCGGCACAGATATAGGGAACAGCCGTAACAAGCCCGATTGTAGTGTTTGAGAACCCCTCGTTCATCGAGCGGATGATCTGGGGCAGCCAGAACCCGAGCCCGTACAGGGCAATCACCAGCATGCAGTAGATGAATGAGAGGAACCAGACCCGACGATCGGCGATAACCGAGGAAAGGCCGGCATGCCCGCCCTGTTTCTGGCGGGTTACGTTCTCTCGCTGGATTTCCCCGGTAAGCCATGCCTGCTCGTCAGGTTCGAGCCAGCGGGCATCCTCGGGACGGTCGGAGAGGTACCAGTACGTAACACCCCCGAGAATGACCGCCGGCAGGCCTTCGATGATAAAGAGCCAGCGCCAGCCGTCGAGCCCGAACCAGTGGATGGAATCGAGGATCCAGGTGGAGACCGGTGCACCGATGACCGTGGAAATGGCAAGCGCAGCCATTAAGAGTCCCACCGCTTTTGCCTGCTCTTTACCGCGGAACCAGTACGTGATGTAGAGGAGAATGCCCGGGAAGAACCCGGCCTCTGCTACCCCGAGGACGAACCGGAGGATGGCAAGCTGGACGGCATCGGTGGCAAATGCCGTAATTATCACCACGATACCCCAGCTCACGAGGATACGGGTGATCCAGATCCGGGCGCCGGCCTTCTGGAGGATCAGGTTACTGGGCAGCTCGAAAAAGAGGTATCCGATAAAGAAAAACCCGGATAAAAAGCCGAAGACCTCGCTTGAAAGGCCGAGCGCACTGTTCATCTCAAGCGCCGCAAAACCGAAGTTCACCCGGTCCAGGTAAGCGACCATGTAGAGGAGGATCAAAAACGGGAGCAGCCGGATGCTCACTTTTTTGATTGTCCGCTCCCCGATATCCCCGCAGGTGCCGGAATTCACGTAACACCGGTTGGCACTTCCCTGAATTATGCCTGCCGGTATGCATCTTTTGCTGCTGTCTTTCGGCATTAACTATACAATACCCGGCACCCCACATGTTCTGCATGGATAACACCGCCGCAGCTCTTGCCGCGCTCCGTGGTACTACGATAAAGGAAAAGATGGTCTCGATCGGGGTCGACAAGGGCCGGATGATCGACATCCGCCACCTCGACGAAATCAGCCGGGACTACGGGATTATGATCTACCTCTTTTTCGAAAAGGATCTCGCTACGACCCGGAGTCTTGCAGAGATACAGGAAGAGTTCCGCGGTGTTCCCGAGTACGAGCGGCCCTACGTACGGGTCGACCGGTTCCTTGCCTTCACGAAAGAGAACGATCCGTCCTTTGCGCAGACCATCGAGGAGTTCCCGCTGATGGTGGAGATCGTGGCCGTTGGGGAAGCAGTAAATCCCGAGACCGGAAAATCCGAACCGTTTGCAACCGGGCTCATGCCCTTTTTGGACGAGTTCGATGTCGATACAGATCCGGTCGCAGCAAACCACGGGAAGCCGCTCTGATCTTTCCCGGGCAGATCCTCCCAAAGCCCGCACTTGAGATGAAGGCATGGCAAAAAAGTCCCGTCGTTTTGTCTGGCAGTTTGTCCTTGGCCTTGGTTTCCTTTCCGGGATCTGGACCGCTATTGGCCTCGATCCCGAAGATGTACTGATATCTGCCGCTGGTTCGGCGATAGACTCGGTTTTCCCCAGCCCCCTTGTCAGGTACCTGTTCCTTATCCTGCCGACCATCCTCCTTGCCATTTCGGTTATCGGGGCATACCGAAAGGGAAGAGGGCTCGGCCTTCTCTCGGTTCTCATCGCGTACGGGGCGGGACTCGTTATCCTCGCATCGACCGTCTGGGGCCTTGTCCTGCTCGCTCTTGCAGCTGCCGTTGGTTACGGTGCAGCAGCAAAACGGAGGAAAGGAATAGTATAACCCGGGGAATATATGCAATTTAAATTCCGGTACAGCGAAGATTTACGGATATGAGTCTGTTTCCCAAGAAGAATCTTATCTGTTTTTTCGATACTATCGCCCCCAGCAGATATCTGGTAAAATTCCGGAAACTGGCCGTTATTGAGCCGTTCATAGGATACGATATCGCAAGCCGTGGCCGCCTCTCTCACTACGGCAGTTCTGAGCGCAAGCAGTTCGCCACGTCCTTAAAAAAGATCCGGTCCGAGACCGAGCTGCTTCTGGAAGATATCGAAGCGTACCACATCTACATGGCCGCAAAGATCACCCAGAAGATCCCCGGTGACATCGCAGAGGTCGGCGTGTACAAGGGCGGGTCGGCCAAGATCATCTGTTCAGCAAAGGGCGAACGGGCCCTGCACCTGTTCGACACATTCGCCGGCCTGCCCAAGGTAGACGAAGTGGACCAGGTCTGGCCGTTCTATGAGGGCAAGTTTGCCGCATCCTACGAGAATGTCAAAGCCTACCTTGCGCAGGAAAAAAATGTCCACATCTACAAGGGACTCTTCCCCGAAACCGCCGGCCCGGTCACGGATAAAAAATTCTCGCTCGTGAACCTCGACGTGGATACCTACGAGAGCACGAAAAAGTGTCTCGAATTCTTCTACCCCCGGATGAATGCGGGAGGAGTCATCATCTCCCACGATTACCTGACCGTGCCCGGAGTACGGAAGGCGGTGGACGAATATTTCCAGGACAAACCTGAGCCGGTGGTCGAGACTGCCGCGTCCCAGTGTATTGTTGTAAAAGTATAATCCCCTTAACGGGACACGTTTTTTTTAACTTTTTTAGCGAGTCCCCTCAATAACGGGCCAGTTCCATAACAAAAAAGGATTATTCCCTGAAGATGAGGATACCGAAGATCACGAGCATCAGGCCAAAAAGGAGGACGACAATACCTATCAGGCCCTCGACGGCAACGATAACCTGGGGCAGGAATGCCCAGATTGCCCAGGCACCGAGGATCACAAGGATGATACCAACAACCAGTGCAGCGATTCCAGTCTTGTCCATAATCAATACTCCGGATACATCTCTTTAAACAAGACCCTATAAGGATTTGCCGTCCGATTCGTTGTTTGCATTCGGGCCGGCAGGAATTATACCGATGGAGCGCACCGTCAGTCCCGCACAATCCTGAGGATCTCGACCGGGATTTCCTGTACATCCCTGGTATGAAAGGCAAATGTGCGTTTTATGGTAAATGTCCCGCTGACCTGCCCGGCAACCCTGCCCCGTCCTTCAATATACGCACTCACAAACGGAGTGGAGCCGGTGTTAAAGATACCGTAGGCCACCGGGGCAATGGCAAGTGCAGCGTCGATGAAGGGGCGGTCGGCGTGGACGTTCTGTTTCTGGGCGCCAAAAGGGGGGTTCATAATGACCGTGTCGCAGGGCTCGGTTTTTTCGTGTGTTACGGCGATATCCGCATTGACAAATTCCACATCGGCACCGAGGAGCCGGGCGTTCTCCTGTGCGATCCGGATCGCATCCTTGTCAATCTCGATACCCCGGACTGTGCTGGCACCGAGCAGGGCAGCGCCAATGGCGAGGATGCCGGTCCCGCTCCCGAGATCGCAGACCGTTTTTCCCTCAATGTCGCCCTGCATGAAGGCATCGTAGAGGAGCCGGGCGGCAAGCGGCGCCGGTGTCTGGTACTGTTCGAGCCCGGCCCGCGGTTTTGTATACCCCGCACACCGCTGGAGCGCTATCTCAAGCTGCCGGAGTTTCATGGGATCTCGTCGATGGCATAATCGTCCCAGGTCCGCACACCGCAGAGGATCTCGAACTCCTGAGGGGAGAGGACGGGTTTTGGGAACCGGACCTGGTCGTCGTAAGCGAGCCGCGGGCAGGCAGTGTTCACGTAGCAGTCGAAGCCGAGGTTCAGGAGCTCGTCCGGGCTGACTTCGCGCATGGCAACAATCACTGCCCCGGGGGAAAGCGAGGCGAGCCTTTCGGCAAGCGCCCGCCGTGCTTGTCCGGTTTTAGTACTCAAAAGGATACCGACCGTTTTTGCCCCGCGTGCCCTCTCGATCACCGCAAAGCGCCGGCGCATGAGGGTCTCGGCACTGACCTCCTGTGCAATGCCCGTCAGGGGGTCGAGCACCACCACCCGGGCCTTTGTTACAAGGGCAATTCCTGTCGGGTGAAAAACGCCCGTGCCCACAAAGAGGATCGCGGATGCCCCGGTGGATTTTGCCGTGGTAAAACTGCACCCGAGCACCTGGCCCCGAAGAGGAGTACGGCCCGAGCCCTCCCTGACGCGGACATCGAACCCCTTCGCGGCAAGGTATGCTTCCATGGCAGGCACAAGGTGGGCGTGCTGGACGGTCGTGACAAGGCCCACCGTCTTTTCCGGTAAGAGCGGCAGGGCTTTTTCAAGAACAGAAACATCGAAGTCCACGGCCCAGGGAACAAAAATGACATTTTCCCGGTGATCTACCGGAGCATGGCCGAAGTGCACAAGCACATCTGCACCGTCAGAAAGGGTATCGAGGGCAAGGTCGCAGGCCCCGTAACAGGGATCGCCGCTCACGATCACCTCAAAGCCTGCGGATTTGAGGGCAGCGGCAGTTTCCGCCGCCTGCCGTTTCAGGCCCTCGGGGAACTGGAGGGCAACCTTCTTTGCCCCGCGTGCGCCAAGCTGCGATACCAGGTCAGATATGGCGTTCAACGACATGCACCCTGTCGTCGACCTCGATCTTCACGAGCGACTTGTACGGCCGGCCGATATCCGGGTTGCCACGCTGGATCACGATGCAGACGTCTTTTACCTCGGCGCCTGCGATCTCGAGCGCGGCAAGCAGGGCCTTCATCGTCCCCCCGGTGCTCACCACATCGTCGACGATGATGACGCGGTCGCCCTTATAGACGCCATTCAGGTACAACTCCCCTTTCGAGTAGCCGGTCTTCTGGTGGACGGGGATCTCGTACGGGAGCTTGTACTCGCGCTTGCGCATGACGACCATGGGGATATCGGTCATCACCGAGAGCACGGAACCGATATGGATACCCATCGCCTCGACGACTACGATCTTATCGACACCGTTTAAATCGAGGACCTTGATCATCGCGCTGCACACATCGCGGAGGAGCGCCGGTTCGACCAGCGGTACCCCGTCGGTGATCGGATGGATGAAATAGTTGTATTCGCCCCGCTTTACGATCGGGCAGGTTTCAAGCGATTCTGTCAGTTTCTCTAGCATTGCATATCACCAAAAGCGGAAAGGAACGCTTCGATCCGGTCCGCTGTTACGTGCGGCATACAGACGATCCGCATGTGGCCCGCCCGGGTCCAGGAGACCCTCCAGGGGGCAGGCGCCTTGTCGCAGACAAACGTTGCAACATTCACGTCGGGATTCGCTGCGGGTTGTATGCCGTATGTTTCCATACCGGCGATCAGGCGCCGGGTATTTTTCATGCATCCGGCAACGATGGCTTTCATGCCTTCGGAGCCGAGGTAATCGAGTACGGCAAGCGCGCCAACGACCGGAGCCCCCGGCCGGGTACCGGCAAGGGTATACTCTTTTTTCACGGTCAGGTAGGGGGTGTCGATGTTGAGGGCATCGAGCATGTCCGGCTCCCGGGTCAGGAGGCACCCGGCCGGGATCGTGCTCATGCCCATCTTGTGCGGGTCAACGGCAATGGTCGTTACCCCGGGCAGGGCAAAGTCGAAGGGAATGGGAGTATCGAGGAACGGGATCACCATGCCGCCGAACGCCGCGTCCACATGGAAGAAGAGGTCATTTTGGGCGGCAACCTTTGCAAGGCCGGCTATCGGGTCGACCATACCGTACTCTGTTGTCCCGGCAACGGCGACCATCGCAATCGTGTTTTTGTCAATGAGCTCTGCGGCTGCATCGGCGTGTATCCGTTTGTCCGGGCCAAGCGGCACGCTCCTTGTCTCGACACTCAGGATATCGCAGGCTTTCTTGAAGGAGAAATGTGCCGACTGGGGAACGATCACATTCGGGTTTTTGGTATGGCAGAGGGCTTTTGCAAGCCGCATCGCCTGGATATTGGACTCCGTCCCCCCGCTCGTTGCATATCCCCCGGCATCGGACTTGTGAAAGAGCGTGCCAAAACGCCGGATGAGGAGCTGTTCTAACGATGCCGTGCCGGGAAAGAGGCCGGGATCGCCCAGATTGGTTTCCAGAAACATCGCGTGCGCCCGCGCCGCTATCGGGTGCGGGAGCGTACACATGGAACTGAGGATATATTTGTGGTCAATATCCTCCTTTTTTTTTGAGGCCAAAAAGGAGAAGAGGTCGTCTTCCGTACAACCGTTATTCAGCATCGCGGTTTCTCGCAGCTTCAAGGATGATGCGTTTCTCGGTTCTTGCAACCGCTTCGCGGATCTTTGCAATGGCATCGATATTTGCAGAGATGCTGGTGATCCCGTGTTCTACGAGCCAGACTGCCATCTTCGGGTCGGAGCCTGCCTGCCCGCAGATCGAGCACTCGACACCGTACTCCCGGCACTTCTGGATTGAATTGTGGATCAGGGTGAGGACCGCCGGGTGGCGGGGGTTGTACATGTCGGCCACGTTCTCGTTGTTCCGGTCAATAGCGATCGTGTACTGGATGAGATCGTTTGTACCGAATGAGGCGAACTTGATGCCGGCCTGCAGGAAGTCCTCGATCATGATAGCGCTTGCCGGGATCTCGATCATGATACCGAGCGCCACGTTCTCGACATCGACGCCCCAGTTTGCCATCATTGCCTTAGCCTGGGTGAACTGGTCCGGGTGGGAGACCATCGGGAACATAACCCCGAGGTTCTCGTAACCCGCCTTCCAGAGGCGCTTGAACGCCTCTACCTGGAGCCGGAACTGTTCTGCGCTCTGGAGATCGCGGCGGATCCCGCGCCAGCCGAGCATCGGGTTGTGCTCGATGGGTTCGCTCTCGCCGCCGGCCATGTTACGGAACTCGTCGGTCGGTGCATCGAGTGTCCGGACCCAGACGGTCTTTCCCGGGAAGGCGTCGAGCACGATCTTGATGCCGTCGTAGAGCTCCTTCACGAACTCCTCTTCCTTGTGGTTGGCGATGAACCAGCCGGGCGTCTTGTTGAGTCCGAGGATGAGGTGTTCGATCCGCAGGAGGCCGACACCGTCTGCGCCGGTCGCTGCCGCCCGGGCCGCTGCCTCGGGGATAGAGACGTTGACCTTCACGCTCGTTGCCGTGACGACCTGGGCTGCACCGGTGACAACGACCGGTGCCGCACCGCCCGCCTTTGCCTGTGCGGTGCCGCCCACAGCGCCTTCATACACGAGGCCGAGCTCGCCGTCGACGGTGACAAGCTGGCCGTTTTTGAGCTGCTGGGTTGCCGTCTTTGTCCCGACAACCGCGGGGGTGCCCAGTTCCCGCGAAACAATAGCTGCATGGCAGGTCATGCCGCCTTCATCGGTTATGATGGCGGCAACCTTGCGCATTGCCGGCACCATGTCCGGGTTGGTCATCCGGGTGACGAGGATATCTCCCTCTTTTACTGCGCCCGTGTCCTTTGCATCCCGGATAATGACGACTTTACCGGATGCAGTACCCGGTGCCGCACCCTGTCCCTTGATCAGGATCTTCGCATCCTTGCTCTGTCCGGACATGCCCTTTCCCTCTTTCTTACCAATCGTGGTGATCGGCCGGGACTGGAGGATATAGATCGTCCCTGCCACAATGCCCCATTCAACATCCTGCGGAACCCCGTAGTGGTTCTCGGCGATCTTGCCGTACATCGCCAGTTTCTTCAACTCGTCATCGGAAAGGACCCGTGCATCCTGCCGGGCCGCATCGACCGGGACGAGCTTCGTGCCATGGGATCCGTCGGGGATGATCTCTACGTTCTTGTTGACGATTGTTACTTCGGCAATCGACTCCGTCCGCTGGTCGAAAACATAGTGGTCGGGGGAGACCGATCCCGAGACCACCGCTTCCCCAAGCCCCCACGATCCTTCGATGATCGTGAGCGGTTCACCGCTGATCGGGTGGGAAGTGAACATGACCCCCGCTTTTTCCGAATGGACCAGCTGCTGGATAACGACCGCAATGTTGACCGTGCTCTCCTCGAATCCCTGCTTTGCCCGGTAGTAGATCGCCCGTGCCCCGTACAGGGACGCCCAGCAGTTCTGGACTGCGGCAAGGAGCGCCGCTTCTCCCCTGATATTGAGATACGTCTCCTGCTGGCCGGCAAAACTCGCATCCGGCAGGTCTTCGGCGGTGGCACTCGACCGGACGGCAACGATGAGGTCTTTTTGCCCCATCTTCCCGTACGAGGCTTTGATATCGCTCTGGATTGCCTGTGGCATCGTGGCCGAGGTCACCATTGCCTTGATGGTATCTGCGGCCTTTTCCAGGGCCTCGTTGTTCTCCACATCGAGGTTCTCCGAGACCTTGAAGAGCTTCTGGTCAAGGCCGGTCTCGACCAGAAACCTCCGGAATGCCTGTGCGGTTACGACAAAGGCCGGGGGTACCGGAAGACCGATAGAGGCCATCTCGCCAAGGGACGCTCCCTTGCCGCCGACCGATGAGATGTCCTCCTTCCTGATCTCTTCGAGCCATAGAATATTGGGCACATCTTTCATGCTCGCACCACTTACTAATCTCTTCTCTCCCCTGTTTAAGTATTCTCATCCGTCGCCAGCGGCCGGCGGATACGCCGGCAGGGTCCCGGGTTTTGCAGGTTTTTTGGCATTAGGGAAGAATAACCCTGATTAGGTATTGCGCAGATATTGTATGGGTTTTTATGGCAAACGCACGAGTGCTCGTCAGCGATCCGCTGGCGGAAGAAGGGCTTGCGATCCTTAAAGAGGCCTGCGACGTCGATGTAAAGACGGGCTTAAAAGAGGACGAGCTCTGCGGGATCATCGGCGAATACGACGCCCTGATCGTCCGGAGCGGCACCGAAGTGACGGCAAAAGTGATTGCGGCCGGCAAGCGCCTCAAATTTATCGGGCGTGCCGGTGTCGGTGTTGACAACGTCGATATGGATGCGGCGACAAAACAGGGTATCATCGTGGCAAACGCCCCTGAAGGAAACACCCTTGCGGCAACCGAACACACGATGGCGATGATGCTCTCGCTTGCACGGAACATCCCCCAGGCAACGGCGAGCTTAAAGAAGAAGGAATGGAAGCGCTCCAAGTTCATGGGCGTGGAGCTCAACGAGAAGACGCTCGGTATCGTCGGTTTCGGCCGGATCGGGCGCGAAGTTGCCAAGCGTGCGAATGCGATGGACATGAAGTGTGTCGCCTACGACCCCTTCATCTCCAAGGAGCGGGCGGCCCAGCTGGGCGTAAAGGTTATGACCATCGACGAACTCTTTAAGGTCGCCGATGTGATCACGGTCCACACACCGCTCATCAAGGAGACCAAGCACGTCATCAATGCAAAGACCATTGCAACGATGAAAGACGGCGTGCGGCTCATCAACTGCGCCCGCGGCGGCATCATCGACGAGAAGGCGCTCTACGATGCGCTCAAGAGCGGCAAGGTTGCCGGTGCGGCGCTCGATGTTTTCGAGACCGAGCCGCCCCTTGAATCCCCGCTTCTTACGCTCGACAACGTGATCGTCACCCCGCATCTCGGGGCGAGCACGGTCGAAGCACAGAAGAACGTGGCAATCTCCGTCGCAAAGCAGTGGGTCGAGGTCATGCACGGCGGCTCCGCCAAGTACGTGGTCAACGCGCCGATGGTCCCGGCAGAGCAGGCAGAGATCCTCGAGCCGTTTGCCGAACTTGCGGAAAAAGTGGGCAGGTTTGCGATCCAGACCGTTGAGGGACGTCTCTCCTCTGTCGAATGCACCTATGGAGGGGAACTTTCTGCCTATGCGGGAAGCATGAAGTACGTTACCCGGCTTGCCTTAAAGGGCCTGCTCGACCCGATCCTCCAGGTGCCGGTCAATATCGTGAATGCCGAGTTCGTTGCAAAGGAGCGCGGCATTGCGGTCAGCGAGACCGTAACCGAGGAATCCCACGGGTTCAAGAACCTGATCACGATAAAGATCAGGACCGACAAGACCGAGATGACCGTGAGCGGCTCGGTCTTTGCAAAGGGCCGCAGCCGGATCGTTTCGGTCGACCAGTACACGATGGACCTCATCCCTGAAGGGTATGTCATTGTCTCCAAGCACATGGACAAGCCCGGCGTTATCGGCCGTGCATCCACGATGCTCGGGAAGCACAACATCAATATCGCCGGCATGCAGGTCGGCCGGGTCACCCCGGGCGAGGCTGCCCTGATGGTCTTGAACGTGGACAGCGAAGTGCCCGAAGACGTGATTAAGGAGTTCTGCTCGCTCGAGGGTATCTTCTCCGCGAAGTTTGCCAGGATTTCCGATAAGAGAATCTAATTTTTTTAGCTGGTATCCCCGGTATTCCCCCGGGAATGCGGATCGCCATCCGGGGCAAGACGATCGGGGTTTTGTCCTGTCGTTTTTGGGGTTAAAAAGAGGATTTTTACGGCGGGCACTATTTTCCGCCCGTGGGGGGGGGTCACGCTGAATATGGTACGACCCCCCCATTTTTCCGGGAACCGGGTCGGGCCGGATCGCGCCGTTTTTGTAGTGTATTCAGGTTCGTTCCGATCGAGACCCGATGTGCTCTTTTACCCCGTGAAACCCGGTGCAGTCCGGGCGGGTTGTACTCCCTGGACCCCGGGTAAAAATTGTGCCGGGAGGTCCCGGTAAAAACAGGTGTTACCCCCCACCCTGATCCGGGATTTCGGGAGACCGTCGCAAACCATTTTCTGACGTGAAAATACCCGGTTTTTGCTCTTGAAAACGACCGTACAGCAAAGGGGGGGTCACACCGTTTTTGATGCGACCCCCCCTTTGGAACTGTGGGGATCCGGATGACCAGCAGTGAAAAACCGTTCTGCATCCCGTTCCTGTTTCAGGAGGGGTTACCGGGAAAAGCGTGGGGAAAAAGAGTGAATGCAGGATTTCTGAGCAGCAGTCCTGTTCTTATGCCTCTTCGTACACCTTCACGGGTACCGGCAGGATATCCGGACGCTTATCCGTCATGATATACGTATACCCCATCACGTGCACGATATATTCCAGGTACCCTTTGGCAAAGTCCGAGAGCCCTTCGTGCCGTGTGGCAAAGATCAGGATATGGAACCACTGGATAATCAGGCAGATCGTGGCAATGATGCCATACACGAATGCCACAATGGCGATCAGGATCCAGTAGGCAATACGGACGAGCAGTTCAAAACGGCTCGACTCGCTCTCGAATGTGAAGAGCTGTACAGGGGCCGGAGACGATCCTTCGGTCATAATGATCCAGCATGGGGTAGCGGTGGATAAATAATGGGCGGGTGTTTCTGGACCGATTCCTGCCGGATTGCGACCGCGTTTACACTATTTTTTAATAATAGGATGACAGATGTTATAGAGCATCATCCCTACGGGGGCTCGTGGTCTAGTTGGCTATGACGTCGCCTTGACATGGCGGAGGTCCTGAGTTCGAATCTCAGCGGGCCCATCTCTCTTTCTTTTGTTGTTTTGCTGAAAATCCCTGCATCGGCCGGTATCTGCGTCCGGCAGCAGCATATTAAAGGCAGACCGTCCAGAAGCATTAACGATGGCAAAAGGCGGTAAAAAGCAGCCGTTTGTATGCCCGAAGTGCGGGTACGCCGACGGTGTGTTTCATTCGGTCTGTCCGTCCTGCGGGCGCCCGTTTGTCCGGGATTATACGGATACTCAGGTCCACCCCCGGGACCCGGATCTTACCGGCGTGGTCACGTCCCCCTTCTGGGCGCGGGTTTTCCTTGTACTGCTCCTGTGCGGTATCGGGACCGGACTGTTTCTCACGTTCCGTCCGGTTCTTGGAATATAACCCGGATCAGGGAACCCTGACGCACGTTCTATGGTTGCAGGTGTACCGGGAAACGGGTATGTGAGGGTGAATGGGGGAGTGCTTACTCCCGGTACATCAGCCACACCGCGTACATCATTGAGGCGCATGCAACGAGAAGGAGCCCGGCATGGATGCCGGACAGGCCGTACATAAAGACGATACGGATCACATCAAAGAGGGCAAACAGGGCAAACGTCAGGGCAATGAACCATCCGTACACCTTCTTTTTCCGGGTAGCAATAAGTACTGCAACCACCACGACTGCACATTCGATGAGGATGGCGATGATCTGGATCAGGTCGGCGAGCTCCATGCGCCGATATTGGCGGCCGGTTCATATCAGTATTGCGACGTACCGGCTTCCTGGCTACACCTCAAAGAGTTCTGACTGCCCTGCAGGTCTGGATTGTCGTCCGGCACCGTTTTTTTGTTTATTAAAAAGAATGCAGCTCAGTGCGATACACCGTGCTGTTTTTCAATGTAGTGCTGGTGGTAATCCTCTGCCCTCCAGAATGCTGTTGCCGGGACGATTTCCGTGACAACGGGGCGGCGGAATTTTCCTGACCGGGCAAGATTGTCCCGCGACTGGACCGCAAGGCGCTTCTGTTTCGCGTTGTGATAGAAGATCACCGACCGGTAGTTTGTCCCGATATCCGGGCCCTGCCGGTCTTTCTGGGTCGGGTCGTGGATCGACCAGAAGACCGCGAGCAGGTCGTCATAGGATATCTCGTCGGGATCGTACAGGAGCCGTACCGCCTCTGCATGCCCGGTTTTGCCGGTACAGACATCCTCGTACCGGGGGCGGGGGACGGTACCCCCGGCATACCCTGCCTCCGTGGATATAACTCCCTTTACGTTCCGGAACGCCTCTTCCACACCCCAGAAACACCCGGCTCCGAAGGTGGCGGTCTCCGGATCCCTGATGGAAAATGCCATGCTTGTATCTTGGACAGATTCCCCCACATATGTGTTACGAATCGGGATCGGTCTTCCTTGGCAACTCTCATTATCGATAACGACACACTATCCTGTTGCGAGCGGGCGGTTTTATAAAAAGTGGGGGCCGTCCCTGCGTGGAACCCAAGGAATGCGGATCTTGTTTGTCGTGTGCGGTGAAGGGCTGGGCCATTCGTCGCGCTGTATCCACCTCGGCCATTACCTCGAGCAGCACGGGCACTCCGTCAGTTTCGTGGCATACGGCAAATCGTACGATTTTTTCCACGACCATGGCTGTATCAATGTCTACGAAGGTATCCGGGAGGTCTGCTTGGAGGGGACAAACGGCTTTTTCTCCCTGAAAAAAACGATGTTGTGTTCGAAATGGATCCCCTTCGATCTTGTCCGTTCCGCGCTGCGCGTCCGCCGGCTGATCATGGAACAGAAGATCGACTGCGTTGTCTGCGACACCATGTACGGCGGGGTGATGGCGGCCCGGTTCCGCAGGGTGCCGGTGATTTTTATCACCAACCAGAACCGGTTTGCCGGCCCCGGGGGGAAGATGAACCCGGTCTGGGGCATCTTAAATTTCCTGATCCGGCGCTACCTTTGCCTTACCGACACGATCATTGTCCCGGATTTCCCGCAGCCGGATACGGTGAGCGCATACAATATTTTTATCCCCCGCCATGAACGGAACCACTACCACTTCACCGGCCCGTTCCTGGACGTCGATCTTACCCGGTACCAATTTTCCGGGGAGACGATCTTTACCAGTTTTGGGGGCGAGCCGTACAAGCTCCCGCTCTATCTCCTGCTCAAAAAGATAGCCGATTCGAGAAAGGATCTCCTGTTCGATGTATTTTATACCGGGGCAAACCTTCCCCCGTCTTCGGACAACTTCCTGTCACACGGGTACGTGCCCAACCTCTACGAGCACCTGGCAAAGGCGCGGATCGCCATTGTCCACGGGGGACTCACCACGCTGCACGAGACTCTGGTCTTTGGCAAGCCGGTACTCGTGATTGTCGATCCGGGGCACCCGGAGCAGCAGAACAATGCCCAGCGGATTGTCGATATGGGTGCCGGTGTGTCCGTGGACGGCCGGACCATCACCCGCGAGATCCTCGAACAGAAAATTGCCGAGACCCTTGCCCTGCCGGTCCGCAACCGGGAAGATACCCTGGGAAAGGTCGTGGGCAGGAAGAACGCGGCGGAGATCATCGAGACCGTGGGGTCGCGCAGGCAGAAACATCTCTGGCCGATCATCCACCGCCAGTGAGGGAAAAAGGCATGGGCGTTTCCGAAGAGATACGGCACATAAAACCCGGCGAGGACCTGCACCGCTGCCCGGCCTGCGGGTACGAGTACGGGTTCCATACCTCGTTTTTGAGCGTGAACGCCGGGACGGACGGGAAAGAGAGCCCGGTGAAGTCCACAAAAGCCCTCTACCGGGTGATCCTGATCTGCCCGGAGTGCGGGGCGCGGTTCGATGCCGGGTGGCGGATCTCCTTTTCTGAAGAGGAGAGCCCGGTTGTCCGGACAACCGTGCTGCTGCGGTGAACCCGACCGAATCCTAAAAAAGAACGAAAAAAATGCCGATGCAGTGTATCCAGTGCAAGGGGAAAGGGCTCTGTGGTCTTCCCGTCTGCCCCATCACCCGCCGGTTCCATGCGCAGGCAGACGTGAAACTGTCGGCGAGCTACCAGGGAAGCGCCCCCTCGGTCTTTGTGGGGAGCGCCGGGTATCCCGATGTAAGGGGAGGGCCGCTCCTTGTCGGCGACTCCGATCATCCCCCGGACTGGCTGGCCCGCAACCTAGGGATCGATGAGATCGTCGGGATCCGCGCCCGGACGATCCGGGGAAAGTCGCCGGCCCGGCAGTTTACCGGCGGCCTGCAGGAGATCGCCCTCTCCGCAAAACCGCTCGATGTCGATGTGGCTTTTACGCGGCCGGTTGCCTTTTCGCTTGCCTTTGACGGGACGGTGGCACCGGTGGGCCTCTCGGGGGATGTCCGAAAGCTCGACGTAGTCGGCAGCGCGAGCGTTGCCCGGGTCGTGGACCGGGTCACATCCGATACGGACCTCGGGGCAACCGGGGCCTGCATCGAACTTGTGCAGGGCGGCACCGATGTGTACGGGATCGCAAAACTGATGACTGCGGGGCTCCTTGGCCGCCGCCGGCACCTTGTCCCGACCCGGTGGGCGATCACGGCGGTCGACGATACGGTCTCCACGTCGCTCAAGCAGGGGATCGCACGGCTATCCCCGATAGACGAATACCGGGTCTTCTTTGGCGAACTCTTCGGAAACCGGATCGTCTGCATCCTCGCCCCCGGCGACTGGAAGTACGAGATGATCGAGGTCTGGGGGAAGCAGACGCTCTGGGCCGGGGACACCGAGGCAATCGTGCAGGACCGGGAGGGAATGAAGAAACAGGGATACTCGCCAATCTCCGGAGCCTACTACTCGGCCCGGCTTGCCGTGGCGGAATATCTCACCGGGATCCGGCGCTCGGCCCGGGCAATCGTTCTCCGCCACGTTACCAGCGAGTACTGGGCGCCGCTCGGTACCTGGGTGATCCGTGAGGCCGCACGGAAAGCGATGTCGTCTCCATATGTGCCGTGCGAATCGCTCGAAGAGGCAGTCCGTGCTGCCTCCGCCCGTATTGGTTTTGCGTACTGGCAGGAGCACAGCACGCTCATTCCCGAGCTGCGCACGCAAAGGACGCTTTTCTCGTTTTAGGGAGTTATCCGGTATACGCCTGGGCCGACTTCGACTGCCTGCGGTAGCGTTCCTTAATGCTGTCGAGGGTCTCGATCTCGGTGGTGTCCTTGTCGTCGCGCAGCCGGATGAACCTGGGGAACCGGAGGGCAAACCCGGCCGCGTAAGTGGGGCTTACCTGGAGTTCGGCATACCCTACTTCAAAGACCAGTTCCGGCTCGAACTGCACTTCCTTCCCCGAACGCGAGATCACGGTGTCCTTGAGGAGTTCGTACACCTCTGCGAGTTGCTCGTCGGAAAACCCGGTCGCTACCCGGGAGAGGGGGACGAGTTTCCCCTGGTCCTGGCAGGCAACCAGAAACGACCCGAAGACGTGCGCCCGTTTTCCCTCGCCCCACTCTGCGCCGATAACCGCGAGGTCAAGCGTGTCCACCTCGGGCTTGATCTTGATCCAGTTCTTCCCGCGCTGGCCCGGGGTGTAGGGGGAGTCGCGGACCTTGATCATGATTCCCTCGTGGCCGGCGGCAAGCGCTTCGTTGTAGGTTTTTTCAATAACTGTCTGGTCGCCGCTTACCACCTGCGGTGCCACGAACTCCCGCACGACCGATTCGAGCTTCTTCCGGCGCTCGGAGAACGGGAGGTCGATCAGGGTCTCGCCGTCGAGGTAGAGGATATCGAAGACGTTTGGCACCATACGGATCGCCTCCTTTGCCTCGGCGATATCGTGCCGGCGGCGGAACCTGCGGAGCACCGACTGGAAGGGCATGGGCCGGCCGTCCTTTATTGCAATTACTTCCCCGTCCAGGATAACATCGTGCGTAGTCGCACTGTCCAGGAGAGCGATCACGTCGGGGAGCGCTGCGGTCACGTCTTCGAGGCGGCGGGAATACATCCGCTTCTTCCCTTCGGATTTATGGAACTGGAACCGCGACCCGTCGTACTTATATTCCGCTGCAACCTCGCCGTGCTCCTGGAGCATGTCGGCGATAGCTCCCTGCTGGGCGAGCATCATCCGAACCGGGTGGAAGGGGGTGATCCGGACATCAGTCAGTGCTTCCGGCCCCTCCTTTGCCCGTTGGGCCACTTCGCCGAGGTCGTTTATTGCCTGCATAGCGTGCTCGACAAGTGCCGGGTCTACCGAGAATGCCTTTGCAATCCCCTCGCGGACGGTCCCCTCGCCGACACCGATGCGGAGCTCTTCGAGCATGATCCGGGAAAGGTAGCGCCCTTCGAGCGGCGTGGCATCGCCAAGGAGCAGTTTTACCGTTCGCAGTTTCTCCTTCTGGGACGTGGCCCCGCCGCGTGCCGATATTGCGATGAGCTTATTGTACACATCGACGAGTTCGAGGTCCTGGTGGGAGAACGATACCTGCGATTTTTTCGTAAGGAACTCTTCGACAACCCTGCCCACGTCGCCGCTCCGGTTGATCCGGTCGATCACGGCGTCCTTTTTTACCCCGGCAACGTATCCGACCGCTTCGTACAGGAGGTTCGGGCCGATCCCGAGCTTCTGCGGGCTCCAGTCGGGAAAGATCCTTCCCATGATGAACCGGACAAAGATCGGGAGTTCTTCCTGCGAGAGTGCCGGCAGGGCCCGACTTATTACATCGATCATGTCGAGCCGGCCGGATATTCCCTCGATCTCCTCGCAGTACCGGGAGAACTCTGAGAAGAGCATGGCGTTTCTGCTTTCACCTTTGGCCGCATTCACATTAACATTTTACGTTATCCTGCCGGTCATATCCGGCTGCAGGGATATAAATAAAAGTATTTTTAAGGTTGGGCCCGATAGTTCTCCTAGCGTGCAGGTCGTGGCATCAACCCATGGGTGACGAGTGGCAGCCGGAAGCGGTAATCAGGCTGAGACTGGAGCGTCTTAAAAAGGAGTTCGTCGAATATATCGCGGCAAACAGCGAGAAAATCGACGCCAATATCCCGGTCTTTTTCGGCCAGGTCATTGCATCCCTCGACAAGAACCTGCCGGGCCTCGGCGACGAGCTCTACGACCCGTTCATCGATGCAATGGCATTTGCCGTACTCGAAACCTCCAAAAGGTCCGAAGATATCCCGTTTGTCGAGAAACTCTTCGATTATGCCCTGCGCAACAAGCGCGGGACCCGGAACCGTGCAGTCTACGATATCCTGCTCGGCATGAAGATGATCAATACCGGAAAATATGCCGAGGGTGCCGAGCAGCTCAAAAAGTACCGGTCCGTGGATGCGATCATCTGCCCGGCGATCGCATACTGCTATTTCGTCCTCTCTACCCAGCAAACGGTCATGGAGCGGGGCGCACCGCGTCCCAACGATATGTCGCTTGCCGCCCGCGAGCAGATGATCGAACTCGTCCGGCTCCACCCGCCGATCAACCGGCTTCAGGATTTCGAGATCGCGGAAGACCCCCGGATCAACAAGATCTTCTGGTTCATGATCAAGCAGGCCATCGACTGGTTCCCGAGCGAGCGCGAGTTCATCCGCATCGGGATCGAAAAGGCCGCAAAGGACGGGAGGCGCGATCTCAAGGAGGAACTCCTCAACATCGCCATAGAGCGGTTCTACAACGACATGTACTTCCTGCGCGAGCTCTACAAGCTCAAGCTGGAAAAAAGGGATGCCGGCGGGATCGCCGGGGTCGTCAAGCAGATGACACAGCAGTATCCCGACGATATCGAGCCGATCTATTACGGGATCAAGCTCTCGATCATCACCAGCCGGATGGACACGTATTTCCGGTTCCGGAAACTGGCCGTGGCAAAGAACATCGCGCCGCTCGCGCTCCTCCTGCTCGATTATTCCTTCGAGATGATGAGCGGGAAACGTGTCGAGGCATCCGCCTGCATGGACGAGATCAAAAAGCGTGTCGGCCCCCACCATTACTTCGTGACGCTGCTCGAGTACGTGGGGCACGACTTCCAGTCTGATGATACCCGAAAGGTAAAACGGGCAAAGAAGGCGATGTTCGATGCCATCGATCAGTACTGCATGAAACTGCTTAAGATCGAAGGAACGTGATGGAGGAAAGAGAAATGACGGCATCTTTTATCATACCGGGCATACGGATAATCCGGGAGGGATAGTAATGGCAGCGCAAGTTCAGGTTCTGGTTGCCGCAGCAGATACCGCAGTTGCGGACGCACTTGCGGCCGAAGCAGGGAAGGCCGGTTACCGGGTGGCAGCCCGGGCAGTATCGGTAAAAGAGGCGGTTGCCCGTGCAGGTAAAGAGCGCCCGGCGCTCGTACTGATGGACGCCCGGCTCGGCAGCAGTCAGGCAATACGGGGAGCGATAAAGAAGATCCAGACCGGCTGCGTCATCCCCGTTGTCCTCGTTGCCCCGTCCGATGTTGCCGTTCCTGATTTTGGCAGGAGCGCGGTCGTCCCGTACGGGTGCCTGGTGCGCCCGTTCGGTCCCCGCCAGTTCCGTGAGGTTACCCGGGCTGCGATCGCGCTGCATGAACGGACGGGGACCGGCGCCGATCCCGGGGTACAGAGGATCGCCCACGACATCAACAACATGCTCAGTTCGGCCCTTGCAAACATCCAGCTCTCCCGCCGTTCGTGCCCCCATAAGGAACAGGTGCTGGGCCATCTCGACAATGCGGAAACGAGCGTGCTCAGGGCGCGCGACCACTCGCGCCAGCTCCTCGCATCGGTCGGGACAGCGGATGCTGCATTGTCGGCAGGGGCAAAGAAAACCGGGCAAAAAGCCGCAGATCAGGAAGACAAAAAGAGACCGGCGGCCCGGTACCGGATCCTCTTAATGGACGACGAAGAGTCCATCCTTTCTGCCACAAGCGACATGCTCACTTTCCTCGGCCACGAAGTTACGGTGGCGGAGAACGGGGATCTGGCAGTCTCCCGGTACAGGAATGCAAGAGAGACCGGCTCCCCGTTCGATGCAGTCATCCTCGATATCACCGTTCCCGGGGGAAAAGGGGCCGGGGAGACCCTGCCGCTTCTCAGGAACATCGATCCGCAGGTCAGGGCGGTCGTCTCCAGCGGGTACGCCACCCATCCCCTTGTCACGGGATTTGCCGCGAACGGGTTTGTATCCGCGCTGGTAAAACCCTACGGTTTCAAGGAACTCGAAGACGCCCTTTCCCGGGCCTTTAAAAAATAGTTTTTTTAGAGCCGGAGTTCCTGCCGGGACACTGGTGTTGTCCCTGCCTGGGAGGCGACGATCAGCCCGGTGTCCTCGAAAAAGAGCCCGAGGCCGTCGCGGGCGCTCGCACGGGCCTTATCCGGTGTATTGTTGATCTCGCTCAAGTGCGAGAGAATAACCGGGGGCGCATCCCTTCCCAGCTGCCGCAGCACTGCCGCCGCTGCAGGATTCGAGAGATGACCGTGATCGGAGCGTATCCTCCGTTTCAGGGACTCCGGGTACGGGCCGTGTGCGAGCATGTCGGGGCAGTGGTTGCTTTCGAGGACGAGGCCGTCGCATGGTTTGAGGCGGGCGAACATGCTAGCGGTAACGATCCCGGTATCCGTACAGTACCCGAGGGTGACGCCATCGTCGTTTACGGTAAACCCGCAGGGCTCGGCCGCATCGTGGGAAGTGGCAAACGGGGTAAGCGTCATTCCCGCGACTGTGAAGGCTTCGTTGTACCGGCAGACCCGGGTCTCCAGCGGCTTATCCGACGTGCGTCGGTGGCAGAGGAAATCGGCAAGCGTCCCCTGCGTTGCATAGACCGGGCAGGAAAGTTTCCGGGCAAGCACATCGAGCCCCCTGACATGGTCGCCGTGCTCGTGGGTCACGACAATGGCTTCGATCGCGTCGGGAGTGCACCCGGCCTGTGCCATCCGGGCAAAGGTCTCTTTTGCGCTCAGGCCCGCATCGATGAGGAGTGCGCCTTCGGCGCCTTCGATATAGGTACAGTTGCCCTTACTCCCGCTTGCAAGGATAGTGCACCGCATTCTGCCGTACCTTTACGTGCCGGTGGTATTAACCTGCTTTTATCGGAACATCCGGGAAAGACCGGTAAAAAAGGGATTTAATAGTTATTTCTTGGGTTTCATGGCCTCGTATTCTGCGAGGACCGGGGCTATGGTTTTTGTCGAGATGGAACGCCGTACCAGGACTGCGAGCTTCTTACAGTATTTGATATGGGAGATCTGGAAACTCACGATCAGGCCAAAACAGAGGCACGTAACACCGATCAGGTAATAACTTGCAATATCTGCCATACGTCATCCTCCTTATTTTTTAGGTCTCCTTTATGAGTTCGTCAACGATCGGAACCACGGAATCGGCCTCCGAACACTGCTGTGCAATCACCATGAACCGCTTCCCGTAATAGTGGTTCAGGAGCTGGTACCCGACGATCATCCCGATCGAGAATGTGATAACCCCAAAACCGATATAGATCAGCAGATCCGTTATCAGGTCTGTCAAATATGCACCCCATTGACTGTTAGGCAGGAGACAGATAAATATATTGAATCCGTTTTATGCACCAGTGTTCCTATCGAAAAGATCATTAAAGGGGAAAAACACGTACCCGTACACAACCGGACAGGTAAACCATCGTGGCAAATGAGACCCTTCCCCCGTTGAAATTCACCCTTTCGGAATTTGCGGGGTCCCTTGGCGATTTCGGAACGATCATTCCCCTCATCCTTGCAGTCGCCCTTGTCTCCGATGTCAATCCCCGGTATATCCTGCTCTTTTTCGGGATCTGGTTCATTCTCACCGGCCTCTACTACCGGCTGCCGATCCCGCTCGAACCGATGAAAGCGATCGCCGTGATCGTGATCTCGGGAAGTATCGGGAGCGGCGAAATAGCTGCGGCAGGGATCATCCTCGGCATACTCTTCCTGATTCTCGGCTATGGCAGGTTTTTTGCCATCATCGCGAAGTACGTGCCGGAGAGCGTGGTGCGGGGCATCCAGCTCGGTCTTGCCCTTCTTCTCTTCAAGGCGTCGGCAGATTTCGTAATAAAGGACTCCTTCTTCTTTATTCTCGGGCTGGTCATCATCCTTGCATTCCTCCTCCTCGTCCATTACCGCCACGTTCCCGACCTTTCCTCGATCTGCGTTATTGCGGTCGGTGTCGTTGGCGGGATCATCCTGCACGGCATCCCCCCCACGAGCCTGATCCCGCCGCCGCAGCTCGTGATCCCGCTCGCATCCGATTTCCCGTCGGCTCTCTCGACGCTCGTCCTGCCGCAGGTCGTGCTGACGATTGCAAACGCGATCCTCGCGACCTCCCTGTTGACCCAGGACCTTTTCAAGAAGGATGTCCCGCCAAAGAGGCTCTCCACGACCATCGGCCTCATGAACATCACGTCGGTGCCCTTCGGCGGGTTTCCCATGTGCCACGGTGCCGGGGGCCTTGCCGGCCAGTACCGCTACGGGGCCCGGACCGGCGGGGCGAGCATCATTGCGGGTGTCATCTTCATTGTCCTCGCGCTCTTCTTTACCTCCCCCCAGGTACTTTCCATCGTGGCGGTCGGGGTGCTGGGGGCGCTTTTGGTCTTTGTCGGGGTCGAGATGGGGAGGCACAGCCTCAAGACCGACTCCTTTGTCATCACCGGTATCATCGGCCTGCTCGCCCTGTTCTTCTCCATGACGGTAGCATTCATTGTCGGCATGGTGCTCGTGTACGTGTTCGGGAAATTCCGGCCAAAAGCCGTACATGACGGCCCGGCCTCATAACCCGCCCATAAATCGCTTGTTTTTCGCAAACGAAACCTTAACAACCTATCCCGCCGATTTTTCCTGCTATGTGGCAGGCGGTTGATATCGAAACCTGGATGGCCCGGCGCACATCCCGGCTCGGTGCGGTAAAGGAGACCGTTGAAGGGATTATCGGGCAGGTCAGGGACGGCGGCGATAAGGCCCTTATCGGACTTGCGGAAAAGTTCGACAAGGTGCACCTGGACTCTGTCGCAGTAGACGAGGAGGCCCGGGAAGCCGCGTACGAGAAGGTCGACCCGAAGGTGACCGAGAGCCTGGTGGAAGCCGAGGCCCGGATCAGCCGGTTCCACGAACTCCAGCTGCCGCGTGGGCTCTGGCTCAGTGAGACGGAACCCGGTATCACGCTCGGGGTCAAGACCACCCCGCTCTCGCGGATCGGTGCATATATCCCGGGAGGCCGCGCTGCCTATCCCTCCACGGCGCTCATGTGCACCGTCCCGGCCCGGATCGCCGGAGTAGCGGAGATCTGCTGCTGTTCGCCGCCGCCCATCCAGCCGCTCACGCTTGTCGCCCTCGATATCGCGGGGGTGGACGAGATCTACCAGTGCGGCGGGGCACAGGCAATTACCGCAATGGCTCTCGGGACTGAAACCATCGAGCCGGTGGAGAAGATCGTCGGGCCCGGGAACGTCTACGTAACCGCGGCAAAGATGATGCTCCGCGAATATGCCGAGATCGATTTCCCGGCGGGACCGAGCGAGATCGCGGTCATAGCCGACGACAATGCGGTCCCTGCCTATGTTGCTGCCGACATCATCGCCCAGGCAGAGCACGACCCGAACGCAGCCTGCCTCCTTATTGCCACCTCGGAAAAGATCTCCCGTGCCATTGGCGAGGAAGTGAAAAAACAGGCCGGATCGGCCCAAAGGAAAGAGATCATCGCAAAGGCACTGGAGAACTCAGGATATGTCGTTGCCGGCGATCTCCGGGAAGCGGTGGCGATTGCAAACACCGTTGCCGCCGAACACCTCTCCATCCAGGTGACCGATCCCCTCCCGGTGCTCTCCGGTATCAGGAACGCGGGTGCGATCTTTGTCGGGCCCTATACCCCGGTCGCCTGCGGGGATTATGCGTCCGGCACAAACCACGTCCTGCCCACGGCAGGATACGCCCGGCAGTACTCGGGTCTCGATGTCCACCACTTCTGCAAGACCTCGTCGGTCCAGATCCTCTCCCGCGAAGGTCTCGAAAGTATCGGGGACATCATCGAAACCCTCGCTACTGCCGAAGGACTTTCCGCCCATGCGGCATCGGTCCGGGTCCGGCGGCAGGATAAGAAGGGCGGCCGCACCGGTTCTTCGAAGAACTAAAAACGGGGCCGGGACCTGTCCCGGTTTCTAGGTTTTTATCGTTTTTTATCCGCGTTTGTTCTGCCGGGAAAGGAAAACTGCTCCGGCGCCTGCGGTTATCGTAAGGGCCAGGATCGCGCTCCACGGTGAGAGGGGGATCGGCGTTGCTTCGGTCTGTGCCGGTTCGATGGTGATCTTTGTTGCCGCATACGGCCCGGTACTGAACCTTTCATGGTCGACCGGGGCCGTGACGACAAAGACCGTGTACGTCCCCGGGTTGAGGTTCCCGAGGATCACTGAAGTGTCCCAGGGGTACTGCCAGGTCCCGTCATCCATGTTGACCGGGGCGGTGGTGAACAGTCCCCGCCCGGCCGGGACGTTTACGTTTTCCAGGGTCACTCCCCGGGAATCGAGATCCGGGCCTGTCAAAAAGAGGTAGACGGCGATGGTGTGGATCCCGGAGACGTTCCCGGAGAGGAGGACGGTATCCCCGAGATGAACAACCGACGGCGACGCGCTGATAGAGACAGGCTGGGCTGTCGCAGGAATAACGATCAGGAAAAAGAGCACGGCCATTACAGCCGGCAGACAGACTGCCCCACGCATATCATATTCATTCCTGCGTAAAGGGATAAAATGGTATCACCTTTTATCACTAAAATTCCATGACCATTACCGCCTCTTCTTCGGCTTTGAGATCCCCCTTGAGGTGATCGGTCTCGAACTCGTACCCGTCCGGCGGGTCGAAATCGTCGTAGAGCTCGCACTTGTCCAGCACGTCGACGAACTCCTTTAAGAAGATCCGCGGGATGATATCGACCCGGCCCCCGAACCGGCCGGTGATCTTTTTTATCATTGCCCGGATAAAGCGGTGGGAGACCCGCTCGCGGTCGACCTCGCGGTAGGCCTCAGAGTAAACTTCGCAGACCTTGAGGGCCACGAGCTCCAGTTTCGCGGTATCGAACCGGGCGAGCTGGATCTGGGGCTGGCGGGGGTTTTTGAACGTGCCGTCCCCGCTGACGCTGATGCGGTCGTAGAGGGGAGTCACCGAGCGGATGCCGCGGGAACTGTCGAAAAATGCGGGGGTGCCGGTGAAGAGGAAGTAACAGTACGGCATCCGGCCCCCGTCGAGCGCATCGATGATCCGGGCGAGCGTCTGGTAACTTTTTTCCCTCTGGTTCCGCTGGAGCCCCTGCGTGATCTCCAGTTCGTCGATGGCAATGGCAAGCCCGCGGTACCCCGCGCCGCGGACGATCTCGACAAGGCCTGCAAGGAAAAGAAACGCCGTTGCATCGTCCACGTCACCCCGGATCCCCGCTTTCTGCCGGAAGTCCCGGCCTACCGTGGGCTCTCCCGCGATCCAGCCGATTGCAGCCTGCGCCGTGGGATAGTCGCCGGCGTTACTGGCCCTATAATAGGTGCGCAGGGCGGCAGAAAGACCGGTATTTTTCTCGCTGATCCGGGCAAGGGAGGATTCGATCTCCTTTTCCGCCGCCTCCCCGAGGGCTGCATCGTCCATGGTTCCGGCAGCGGAGACGAGCCGTTCTTCGATGGCAAAGAGCCAGTTGTCGATGACCGTTTTTACCGCGTGATCGGTCTCTGCGGTCCGGAGCGCGGCGCAGACCTGCTGGTAGAGGACCTTGGGCTTGGAGAGCGAGGCTGTCGGGGAGATGAAGATGTGGGCGGTCACAAATCCTTTTTCTGCCGCAGTTTCGAGGGCTCGGGCGACAAAGAAGGTCTTTCCCGCCCCGTAGTCCCCCCTGACGAACTTGAGATCGCCGCCGCCGTCGGCGACAAAATCGAGCTGTCGTGCGATCACCCCTTCTTCCAATTCGAGGCCGACCGCTATCCTCGATAAACCGGCTGCCGGTACCGTTCCCCGCCGGAGGGCATTCATTATGGCAAGACTCTCGTGGCGCCGGCGGTTTGTTCCTTCAGGCTCCGCAGTACTCATAGGATTCCCCTTCCGCACCCATACCTTTCTTTTCCACGAGCATAATTCCCTGTGCCGCCCCTTTGCGGATCAGGCTGTTTACCAGCGCCGCCGCCCGCCTCGATCCGGTCAGCCGGCGCAGGTCGGCCTCGTTTGCCCTGCGGTGGGTGGCAAGGAACGCGAGGATCGCGGACTCCTTTTCCGTGAGGGCAAGCCGGTCGGCGAGTCCCGCAACAGTCTGCCGGGGCGCTTCGCGGGGGCTGTCGTTTATCTGACCCGCAAAGGCAGGGCAGTCTGCCGGCATCTGCTCCTTGCAGCGCTGCACAAGGGAGAGAAACTCCTCCGGGCGGCAGAGGGCAGCGTGGGGCGGCAGTACGTCGATACCCCGCAGGCAGCCTTCCATACAGGAGGCAAAGTTCTCCTGCTCCAACGCACTTTCTGCCTGCGCAAGGTATGCCGCGGCAAGGCATTCCCGCTCCGCAGTCCCGAGCAGGGCCCGGCGTTCCTCGAGCCGGCGCACCAGTTCGTTATCCAGCCGCTTCATCTTTGAGAGCAGGGTTTTTGTTCCCGCGATTGCGCCGGCGACCCGGGCAAGGTCGGAAAATTTCCTGACGTTTGCGAGGATGTGGAGGAGCACTTTTTCGCTCTCCCGGTCGTCCCCGGAGTCCGCGAGGAAGAGCGCATACGGGAGCCCGCCGTTGAGGAAGTCTGCACGGTATGCACGGTAGTACCACGCCCGGGCCTCAGCCTCATCCCCGGCAGCACGGTACATCCGTGCGATCTCGATAAGGCAGATAACATTTGCATCAGTAGTGACAAGGGAGAGGAAGCGGTCTTTTGCACTGTCGGTTATCCCCCCTCTGAAGAGGTAGCTGGCATAGGTTCGGATCACAATGCGGAGCGTCCCGGCCTCAAAGGGGGTTGCGATCCCCTCCCGCGCCAGCGCTTCGTAGGCGGCGTCTGCGTTTACCCGATCGCCGAGCGCAGCATAGACCTCGCAGAGAATAAGCCGGTGTTCCGGCCGGTTATCGAGGGAGACAAGCCGTTTTGCCCCGGCAAGCGCCGAAAAGAAATCACCCCGGGCCATGAGGAGAAGGACATAGTCTTCCCAGAGTCCGGGAACGGTGGAGTCCTTGCAGGACGATGCATATGCAGCCGGTGCACCGTTGGGATCTGCCTCTGCAAGTGCTGCGAGGTATTCCTGAAGGAGTGCCGGGTCGCGGCGTTCCTCGTAGAGCGCCAGCGCGACGTCAGCGGCCTCCTTTGGCCGGTGCGCAGCACGGAGGGCGCGGGCGTATTCCGCCGAACGAATTACAGGAGCACCGGGGGTCTCGTAGAGCGAACACGCATCAGCTGCATACCCGGAGCGGACGAGGGCTCCGGCAAGGCGGTCGCGGTCGTCCGGCCGGTTCCCCCGAACACAGAGCCGTTGTAAGACCGGCAGCGCCCCGCGTTCGTCGTTTCGTGCGAGGAGGATCGCGGCGTAACTGCGCAGGGCGTCCGGGTTGTCGGGATCGAGCCGGACCGCTTCGGCATATTCGGCATAGGCGCCTTCATCACCCCGCTCTTCGAGCACTTTTGCGAGGTAACTGTGGACGTGCGAGGACCCGGGCATCTTCCGGGCGAGATCGCGGAAGTACACCTCTGCATCCTCGTATTTTTGTAAGCAGAAGAGGTTTGTCGCCGCAAGGACTTCGAGAGCCGGTTCGCGGGCGGTCTCCATAAGCCGGTTGCAGCAGTCGAGCGATTCCTGGTGTTTTCCCTCGTTGTAGAGCCGGAAGGCGTCTTTTATGCGGTCGTCTTCCGCCGTATTCATGGCGCGCCCGGGGCGAACCGGACCCGGAGCAGCCCCGCGAGCATCCGGAGCATGTCCGATTTTTTTACCCGGGAATCGCCCTTGTTCTGCCATGCTATGGGAACCTCCTCGATCCGGCTGCCGGCACGGGCCAGGCGCCAGAGAAGTTCGACGTCGAATTCGAAGCCCTGCGCCCTGAGGTGAGGTAATACAGCATCGACTGCGGATTTTTTAAAGACTTTCGCCCCGCACTGCGTATCGTGGAACGAGAGCCCGAAGAGCAGCCGGATGATCAGGTTAAAACAACGGCTTTCGACCCGGCGCATCCAGCTCTGACGGATCGCAAGTGCCGAACCTTCGATCCATCGTGACCCGATCGCTGCGTCTGCGTCCCCGAGGTGGCTAAACAGGCGCACCATCTCGTCAATGCCGGTCGAACCGTCGGCATCCGCGTACCCCACGAGCGGGGCCTGTGCGGCCCGGAGCCCGGCGATCACTCCCCCGCCTTTCCCTAGTCTTGCGGAGAAACGGAGGCAGCGAATCTGGAGATCGGGCCGTCCTTTGGCGATTTTGTCGACCACGTCCGCCGTACGGTCGCTTCCGTCGCAGACAACGATAAGCTCCCCGTCAAACGAGGTGATGGCATCAAAGAGCCCCGCTATCCGTTTCTCCTCGTTATACGCCGGGATGACAAGGCTGTACCTTGGTGTGGGGGATGTCGTCATGGCAGGACAGTACCGCTGCCTGTTTTTGCCGTCGGCCACGTACGGGGTATTCCCGGCCCGGCAAAAAACCAGTCCTGTACTGTTGGGGAGAGGTCGCCAATAATATTACTGGTGTTTTGTGAGGTGCCGGGCGAGAGCCGTCTCTTTTTTGTATTTTTCCGCAATGGCAAGCGCGGTCATCCGGAGGTCGTGATGGTCCTTTATGCACGTCTCGGGTGGCGGGGATTTGCGCAGGATGGCGGAGGTATTCTCGGTTACCTGGATAAGTTCGGTTGCGATCAGCGCGTCGAGCCAGATGAGGTCGGCGAGCATGTTTTTGATCTCTTCATCGGCCATAGATCGTTGTGTTGGGGATGCCGGTATTTTAAGGTAGGGTGTATCGTGAAACTGTCCGGTTTTTCCTTTTCCATTCCGGGTTTCGCAAGTGAGTCGGGGGGTGGGGGGCACCCTCCCCCGCATGTAAAAAATTGGCCGGCCCGACCGTTTTTTAGATACGGGGACCCCCCACCCCCCTCCGGCCCGGCCATCCGGCGTGAGCGGGGATTTTTTTATCACATTGCAATGTGATAATCACATGTACATGCGAATATCGCATGGTAATGTGACAACCGGTTTTTCTAATTTTTTATTGAACTGCCTGTTATGATACCGGTTTTACCGCCCGGAGCGATCCGGTACTACTGCTCCTCTCCGGTTGCAGCCCGCTGGTTCCCAAGGGACAACCTTAATGCCCCTTCCTCCCAGACATTCCTGCCGGAACACCATGACATATCTTGACAATATCAGAAAAAGCGGGAAATATGCCAATCCTTTCTTTGGCCTCACCGGTATCGATGTCGTCAGCACGGAGGAAGGCCGTGCGGTCTTAAAGATGGCGGTACGGCCCGACATGCTCAACGGCGTGGGCTGGCTGCAGGGCGGGATGCTTGTGGCACTTGCAGACGAGGCGATGGCCCTTGCCCTCTACCCGATGCTCGAAGAAACCGAGGGAATTGCGACCATCTCGGAGTCCACCAGTTTTATCAAGGGTGTCCGGGAGGGCACGATCGTTGCCGAAGGCCGCGTAGTCCGGAAAGGGCGGCGGGTCGCGTTCTGCGAAGGAGAAGTCAGGATAGACAATGCCGAAAAGACCCTGCTCTCGAAGACCACGGCCTCGTTTGTGATAACTGCCTGTAAATAAAAAAAATCCTCAAAAAAGTTATTTTTTGTTCTTCTTTGGGTCGTCCTTTTTGTCCGGCGCCTTGTCAGCCTTTTTATCGTTCTTGTTCCCCTTCCGGGTCACATAGTAGGCGACACCGGCAGCCACAACGATCAGGATAACGACAAGTACGACGAGGGTAGTCTGCGTGGAAGAAGCGGCAGACTTCTGTGCCGCTGCCAGTTTTGCCGCGGTATCCTTGTCATTGGGATTCGTGGTCAGTGCAGCCTGGTACGCAACTGCGGCGTCCTGGAAGTTCTCCATCTTTACCAGGGCATCGCCCTTGTTGATCAGGGCACCGGTATAGTTCCCGTCGATTGCGAGTGCCTGGTTATAGGAATCGACCGCGTCTTTGTAGTTCCCGAGGCTGTACTGGGCATAGCCCTTATTGTTCCAGAGCATCGTGTCCTTCGGGTACTCGGCAAGGCCGGTATTGAGCGTTACGATCGCATCGGTATAGTTCCCGAGCTGGATCAGGGCGTAGGCCTTGTTCTGGTACGTATAGAGGAGCGCATCGCTGACTTTTATCATGGACGTATTCGAGGCGAGCGCCTGGTCGTACTGCTGGATTGCCCCGGCATAATCGCCACCCGAGAGGAGCTGGGTGCCCGTGTTATAGTACTGCGTGGCTGCATCGTGGACCGTCGTGTTTTCAGCGGCAGCGGCCGGCACGATTGCCAGCAGGCATGCCAGGAACAGGACGGCAACACATGAGATCTGTCCTCGTGTCATACCGGGTACATGGGTGCTTTCCTTTCATCAATCTTCTCACCCGCCCCCGGTCCATCCCGTCGTAAGATAGTAATAATAGGAATCGGGGCGAAAATGTTAAGCAGCGGGGGAAGCACGTGAAGTATATTTTTGTCACCGGCGGTGTGATGAGCGGCCTTGGGAAAGGAATAACGGCTGCTTCAGTGGGAAGGATCCTGAAAAACCGTGGGTACCGGGTCACGGCAGTCAAGATCGACCCGTACCTCAATATCGATGCCGGGACCATGAACCCGGCCCAGCACGGCGAGGTCTTTGTCTTAAAGGACGGGGGAGAAGTCGACCTCGACCTCGGGAACTACGAGCGGTTCCTCGATATCGAGCTCACGTCTTCCCACAATATCACGACCGGGAAGGTTTACCGCACGGTGATCGAAAAAGAGCGCCGCGGCGATTTCCTGGGCGAGACCGTCCAGATTATCCCCCATATCACGGACCAGATCAAGGCCTGCATCAGAAATGCAGCCGAAGAGGAGTTCCCTGACGGCACGACTGCCGATGTCTGCCTTGTCGAAGTCGGGGGAACGGTCGGCGATATCGAGAGCATGCCGTTCCTGGAAGCAGTCAGGCAGATGCGGGGCGAGCTTGACGAGTGCGACTATGTCCTCATCCACGTGACCCTTGTCCCCGAGGACGCGATGGGGGACTTAAAGACCAAACCCACCCAGCACTCGGTCAAGGCGCTCCGGGAGCTCGGGCTCCATGCGGACATTATCGTCTGCCGGAGCGAGCGGGTGGTCGGGTCAAACACCAAACGCAAGATCTCGGCCTTCTGCGATCTTCCCATCAGCGCGGTTATCTCGGCCGCGACCGCACGCGACACCTACGAGGTTCCCATGGAGATGGAAAAGGAGGGTATTGCCGATGTCCTCTCCACCCACCTTGGCCTCGAAAAGCGGGAGACCGATCCCTCGTGGTACCGGCTGGTGACAAAGGAATACACGAGCCGGGTTACGGTCGGGATCGTGAGCAAGTACGGGATCGAGGACGTGTACATCAGCATCAAGGAAGCGCTCAAGCACGCGGGACGGGCTCTTTCTACCGAGGTGAAGATCGTCTGGCTCGATGCCGAGCGGTACGAACATTGTTCGCTCAAGGACTACGATGGCATCCTGATCCCCGGCGGCTTCGGGAAGCGGGGGATCGAGGGCAAGATCGATGCGATCCAGTTTGCCCGGGAGAACAAGGTGCCCTTTTTGGGCCTCTGCCTCGGGTTCCAGCTCGCAACGATCGAGTTTGCCCGGCACAAGTGCGGGATTGAGGACGCAACGAGCGAAGAGTTTGGCGAGGGCAGTCACGTGATTGCGCTCCTCCCCGAGCAGGAGGACGTGACCGAGCTTGGCGGGACGATGCGCCTTGGGGACTACACCTCCGATATCCGCGACGGAACCCTTGCGATGAAGCTCTACGGCCAGCAGCAGATCGTAGAACGGCACCGGCACCGGTACGAGGTGAACCCGCACTATATCGAGAAACTCGAAAAGGCCGGGCTCGTCTTCTCGGCAACGAACAAGAACCGGATGGAGTGCCTGGAACTCCCGGGCCATCCGTTCTTCTTTGCAACGCAGTTCCATCCCGAGTTCAAGTCCCGGCCCACCCGGCCGTCGCCGCCGTACCTCGGTTTTGTCGAGGCATGCCGGGCAAACAAGCGGACAAAATAGGCAGGCAAGAGCATGGTAAAAACAGAGAAGTTCATTGCACAGGCAATTGAGGAGATCAAAAAGGAGGCCGGAAACGAGAAGGTCGTGATGGCCCTCTCGGGAGGCGTTGACAGCTCGGTCTGTGCAGCTCTTGCCGCCCGTGCCATCGGCGACAACCTGATCCCGATCTACATCGACACCGGCCTGATGCGGAAAGGCGAGACCGAACGGATACAAACGGTGTTCGGGAATATCCGGCTCCAGGTAGTCGATGCAGGCGACGAGTTTATTGCAGCACTCGCCGGGATCACCGATCCCGAGAAGAAGCGCAAGGCGATCGGCGAGAAGTTCATCCGGGTCTTCGAACGCGAGGCAAAGAAGTCGGGTGCGACCTGTCTTTTGCAGGGTACCATCTACCCGGACCGGATCGAGAGCGAAGGGGGCATCAAGAGCCACCACAATGTCGGGGGCATGCCGCTCCATACGGCGTTTACCAAAGTCATCGAGCCGATAAGAGACCTGTACAAGGACGAGGTAAGAGACGTGGCGGGAGCACTTGGCCTGCCGCCGGAGATCCAGCACCGGATGCCGTTCCCGGGTCCGGGGCTTGCTGTCCGGATTCTCGGCGAGGTAACAAAAGAGAAGGTCGAGGTCGTACGGGAGGCGAACTGGATCGCCGAGTCCGAGATCGTGGAGAAGTACCGTCCGTGGCAGTGCTTTGCGGCGCTCATCGGCCTCGGGACCGGGGTCAAGGGCGACAACCGGATTCTCGGCTGGATCGTCGCGGTCCGGGCCGTGAACTCCCGGGACGGGATGACCGCCGACCCGCTCGAGATCCCGTTTGCCGAGCTCGTGAAGATCGGGTCGAGAATCACCGCCGAGATCCCGAGCGTCTCCCGCGTGGTGTACGACATTACGCCGAAGCCGCCGGCAACGATCGAGTACGAATGATCGGTTACCTTCCCCTTGTGCGAACGGGGAAGTGCAGGAAAAGATCAGGAAAAAAAGAAAATTATCCAATAAGCGTGATATCATGAAAAATTCCGGTATAACGGCGCAGTACAAGGCGCTTGACGATGCGTATTACATGCCCGCGTTCTCGCGGAGCATGGCGATTGTCCGGGGGAAGGGTTCGACCGTCTGGGACGGTGAGGGGAAGGAATACCTCGATCTCGTGGCAGGGATCGCGGTCTGCAGCACCGGGCACTGCAATCCGACCGTTGTCGCGGCGATCTGCGAGCAGGCGCACGAGCTCATCCACTGCTCCAACCTTTACTACGTCCCCCACCAGGGCGAGATGGCAAAGAAGATCGTGGAGATCACGGGCATGAAAAAGGCGTTCTTCGCAAACTCGGGAGCCGAGGCAAGCGACGGGGCCTTAAAACTCGCCCGGGTCAGGACCAAAAAGAAGAAGTTTGTTGCCTTCACCCACGGCTTCCACGGCAGGACCATCGGGTCGCTTGCGGTGACCCACAAGCCCGCAGCCCGCGAGCCCTTCGAACCCCTCGGTATCCCCGCCACGTTCGTAGAGTACGGGAACCTTGAAGCCACGAAAAAGGCGGTCGACAGCGACACTGCCGCAGTCATCGTCGAACCCATCCAAGGTGAGGCAGGTGTGATCATTCCCCCCGACGGGTTCCTTGAAGGCGTCCGCGAGATCTGCGATAAGGCGGGAGCGCTTATGATCGTCGACGAGGTCCAGACCGGCATGGGCCGGACCGGGAAGTGGCTGGCGGTCCGGCACACAAAAGCAGAGCCCGATATCGTGACTCTTGCAAAAGGAATTGCGAGCGGCTTTCCCATGGGTGCCCTTGTTGCCCGCGATGGTCTTGAATTCCAGAAAGGCGAGCACGGAAGCACGTTTGCCGGCGGGCCCCTTGCCTGCGCCGCAGGGCTTGCAACGATCCGGGTGCTTGAAGGGATCCTCCCCGATGTCGCCCGCAAGGGCGAGCGGTTCCGTAAAGGCCTTGCAAAGTACAACCCCCGGGTCCGCGGCCTGATGATCGGGATTTCGGTCGGGGAGAAATGCCCCGAGGTCCAGGCAGAGTGCCTGAAAAACGGCGTGATCGTGAACTGCGCCGCAGACGGGAACCTCCGGCTTGTCCCGCCCCTTGTCATCTCGGACGCCGAGATCGACCGGGCGGTGAAGGTGATCGATGGAGCGCTTGGTAAGGTCGTGCTATAAGCAGGGCGGATATGTTTTCGCAAAGAAGGCGGGAAGCCGTACACACGGTGCGGGCGATGACTGTATCGCCCGCCTTGCCAGTAACGAGAACCCCGAGGGCCCGTCGCCGGCAGCGGTAAAGGCAGCACAGGAAGCGGTTCTCACCGTGAACCGCTACCCCGACGAACGGGTTGACGTGCTCGTATCCGCCTTAAAGGCGCACTACGGGGACTATACCTTTGTCGCCGGTGTCGGTATGGACGGGGTGATCGAGACCCTGATGCGGACGCTCGTCGATCCGGGCGATACCGTTGTCATCTCGACACCGACGTTCTCCTTCTACGGGCTTGCCGCACGGGCACAGGGAGCAAAGGTCGTCCCCGTCCCGCGTCGGGCGGACTTTTCGGTGGACACGGATGCACTCATCAGGGCCGGCAAAGACGCGAAGATCGTGGTACTCTGCACCCCGAACAACCCGACCGGGAACGCCACCAGCACCGGTGACGTGGAACGGGTGCTCGATGAGATCGACGGTATCCTTTTCCTGGACAACGCGTACGTTGAGTTCTCGGGGATCGACTATCTTCCCTTACTGAGGAAGTACGAGAACCTGGTCATCGGCCGGACGTTCTCGAAAGTGTACTCGCTTGCCGGCCTCCGGATCGGGTATGCGTTTGTGCCGGCCTGGCTCCAGCAGTATTATACCCGGGCGGGAACGCCGTTTACGGTGAACGCGGTCTCGGCAGCAGCGGCAGCAGCGGCCCTGACGGATCGGGAGCATGTGGCCCGTTATGTCACGCAGGTAACGGCATGGCGGGAGCGGCTGGCTTCGGAACTGAAGTATCCCGTGCTGCCGTCCGATGCCAACTTTGTCATGATAGATGTGGCGCCGCACAAGAGCGACGATGTCGTGGAAAAACTCGCCGAAAAGAACGTCCTCGTGCGCTCGTGCAGAAGTTTTACGGGCCTTGCCGATCATTATATCCGGGTGAGTATCGGGGACGATTGGGAGAACGAACGGCTGGTCCGGGAGTTAAACGCCTTATGATGTGCGGGATCACCGGGACGCCGGGGACGGGAAAGTCAACAGTTGCAGAGGAGCTTGCCCGCCGCGGCCATGCCGTGGTCCACATCACCGATATCGTGGGGCCCTATGCGCTCGGGAGCGATCCGGACCGCGACACCCGGGTCATCGACACCGATAAGATGGCAGATGAGTTCGTGCCCTTCGATGGCTTTGTCGAGGGACACTTTGCCCACCTGCTCCCCTGCGAACGCATGGTCGTGCTCCGGCTGCGGCCCGACGAGCTGGAAAAGCGGCTTGTGGCCCGGGGGTATTCAAAGGAGAAGATCGGGGAGAACCGTGACGCCGAGGCGCTCGATGTCTGCCTGATCGAGACCGTGGCGGAGTACGGGCCGGAAGAAATCCTCGAGATCGATACCACCGGCATGAGCCCGGAGGCCTGTGCCGATGCTATCGAGCAGTTTTTTGCGGGCGAGCTCCCGGCATCGTTCGGGTCGATTGACTGGTCTGCATTTGTCGAGGTAAGTCCATGACGCTCGACCAGTATCGCCCCCACGTCAAGGTCTATTTCGACCCGCTCGTCCGCTGCGCCATCCGCTGGAAGATCACTCCCAACATCCTGACGATCGCAGCGCTTCTCGCATCGCTTGTTGCCGGCATCCTCTTCTTTTTGCAGATGACGGTCTGGGCGGTCCTTGCGGTGGCCGCGAATGCCTTCTTCGATGCAATGGACGGGGCGGTTGCCCGGGAGACCAAGAGCCAGAGCCTGCGGGGCGATTTCCTCGACCATGCCGTTGACCGGTATGCGGACATCTTCATCATCACCGGAATCTTCGCAAGCGGTCTCGTGCCCTGGCCGATCGGGGTGCTCGCCCTCACCGGGGTTTTGATGTCCTCGTACCTGGGGACGCAGGCGCAGGCGGTCGGCGTGGGGCGGTACTACGGCGGCGTGCTCGGTCGGGCAGACCGGCTCGTGCTCATCATGGTGGTCGGGATCGTCTTCATCCTCTACCCCACAACGATCTACGGCCTGAACCTGCTGGGCTGGCTCCTTCTCCTCTTCGGGGTCTTCGGCCACGTGACCGCGTTCCAGCGGTTCGCGTATGTGTGGCTCAAGCTGGAGTAATCAAATTTCCTCTTTTTTCCCGCAAAACAGGGACTATTTCAAGGTCTCTTCCTCAGCAGCAGAACACCAAACCCAATCATTCGGGTATCGATCGGTGTTTATCCCTGCACCGGGTCCGAAGGTGTCCCGGCACCGGTTTTGTCCTTTAGCATGTGCTTGTACCAGACAAACCACGGATTGTCGATGAAGCCGATGATGTTTTTGCTGATGATCTGCCCGATGATGAGGGGCAGGACGGGCATGATCCCCAGGTACGCGATAGTGACAAAGATCACGGAATCGAGCGTGAGATCGAGAGCGTCGCTCGCACTGGACCGGAGCCATACATACGGGTTGAGCATGCCATGGTGCCGGAAATCCGTCTCTTTTTTGAGGTAGCGCTGCTTGATCCTTGCAAAGACAACAGCGTCGATATTGGAGCAGATCAAAAACGAGATCCAGCTTGCAAGGATGATCCGGAAACTCATCCCGAATATCTCCTGCCATGCGGATTCGAGGGTATAGAACGGCGCCGGGGTGAGGGGGTCTGCCATCAAAAAGAGGACAACGAGGATCACCTGCGTAGCAAACGCAATCGCGATTGCGACGTGTGTCATCTTCTGCCCGTAGACCTCGTTTATCATGTCGATGACCTGGGCTACGAAAGGATAGATGATGACGGAGGCCGGTGCGTAAAAGATGTAGGGTCCGAGGTTGAACGTGATGAGCCGGGTGGCAATGATCTGGACAGCGGCAAGGTACACGATGTAGAACCCGGTGAGGGCGGCAAAACCGTACTGCGGGTATTTTTTCACGATCCTGACGGATACCCAGGTCACGATGGTGAGACTGGCGATCCAGAGGATCCAGAAGAGCATCTACGATATATTGACGGGGGCGGGTAATAGCGGTTGCGTCAGGCCCGGGTTAGCCGATCGTTCTCTCAAAGGTCCCGGACATACTCCAGCGCCGCTATCGCATCCTCCCTCTTCTGGTCGGCTGGGTTTGTGGCAGCAAAGGCAAGGAACCGCTCCCGCGTTTCCGGGTCTATGGCATCCCCTGCGGCAGCAGCCACCTTTTTGTAGGTCCGCTGCGGGTAGAAAACCGATTTTGCAGCGGCGAGCAGGGCCGCGTTGTCTGCGGCCGTGATGATGCCCGCCGCTTCGGCATTGTGTATGGTGCAGCGGATGTTGATGAGCGGTTCGGAGAGGGCATAGCCTGATGCCGGGTCAAAGACGAGCGCAACTTCGTCGTCGGAGATGAGTTTCCCGTCCCGGTAGAGCCCGAAGATCTTCCCGATGCCGGTCATCCCGAGCGTGTAGAGTTCGGCGGCACGGAGCGCCCCCATGCTCGACGCCCCGACAACCGTGATGCCCTGTTTTATTGCGGCGAGCACCTCTCGGTGGGCAACCGCCGCCTCCTGGTGGAAGACCCCGTCGATGAGAACGATGATCCCTGCCCCGTCGGCAGCGGCACGCAGGATGTCACCCCGTTTTGCCGGCGGCCGGTACTCTGCCGTGAGGATCTTTTCCGCTGCTGCCCGGTCAAGGCTTGGCCCGAGAAAGACGATGGTTTTTGGCATGTTTCAGGCGCTCTCCTCTCCGCTCCGGGTCCATGGCATAGACTTCGAGGCCCGGGACAATGACCCGGACTACCGGCACCCCGATCTCTTCCCGGGTCAGGTCCACCACGATCACCCGGGAGAGGCCCTGTTTACTCAGGGCTTCGATGGCGTTTTGGATATCGGTTGCAAAGTCGTCGGTATCGTACGATGCGAGCGTCGGGTAATCAACGGTGCCGTTGTCCTTAAACCAGTAGCCGTTGATCCGCTTCATCCGGTCGTAGCCCATCCGGTTTTTGAGACCGACCGTTGCCGTGTCCTCGCGGGCCCCGTGGATCTGGGTAAGCCGGCTCTGTGCCACCTCGGTGAGCGCCCGCATCACCGCGATCCTCGCGCTCGTGTGGGTGCCGATCCCGATAGTGAGAAGTGCCGGGTCTTTTAAGAGCACATCGTCTGCAACCGCTGCCATCGTGGGAATGCCGATGTCGCTCGTGATATCCCGCACGATCACGTCCACCTGTGCATCGGCAAACTTCTTTTGCATCTCTGCGAGCATCGGGTCGTCGATCTCCGATACCGCCGGGCCGGTATCCCGTGTTGCCTCTACAAGCGACCATGCGTCCCGCTCGATCACCTCGCAGAGGGCGTGGAAGATCGCCTCCTCCCGGGTGTTTCCCGAGGCAAGACCGTTTGTCGAGGTCCGGAAGATCTGCCGGAAATTCCGGGGAAGCGGGTGGAAGACCGCCTGAGCCGGGACAAAGACCGGTTCGTTGTTTGCGATATCCCAGCCCCCGACCCAGGGAAAGACATGTTCGGTGTCCGTGCCGGCCGGGAGAATGAGGTCTTTGGGGTCGACCGCAGTTTCAGTCCGCGAGATCATCTCGTAGGTGTCGAGCCGGACCTTCCGGTCGTGGACTTCGGACGAGTAGCGCTCGATCCCCTCCATGATCCCGGATATCTTCGATTCCTCTACAGTCGCGCCCTTACCGTTGTAGACCGTGATCGCCCCGTCCTCCGCAGTGGGCCGGATACAGGAGAAGACCGGGATCCCGATCCGGTCGAGGCTGGTGATATCCGCGACCCGGGTGATGCCGGCAGCGGGGACTTTGGGCTCTATGCGGGCGAGGGTTTCTGCGAGCGGGACGGCACGCTGGGTCTCGTAACGGTAGGTTTTCTTGCAGGACGCGATCTGCATGGGGGTCACCGGGTGTCTCTGGCGGGGCAGAGACCATGTTTCCTATGGTGAAACTTCACCCTGTTCGCGTTTATACATGTCCATCCGGCGGTACCGCAGTAATTGTGGCCGGGTATATCCCGTCATAACGGCAACAGGAGAGTATGGACTATCTCTACCTTGCCCTGAAGTTTGTGATCGGCGGAGGCGTTATCGCAGGTGTGACGCTCCTTGCCGAGCACGTAAACCCAAAGTACGGGGCCATCCTTGTCGCCGCACCGATCATCACCACGCTTGCCATCCTCTTTGTCTATTCCGAGGCAGGGCAGGCCGTTGCCCGGGAGCTCACGGTCGGTGCGTTCTGGTTCGCGCTCCCGACCCTGCTCTTCCTTGTCGTGCTCGCATTCCTGCTGGGCCGCTACCCGGCGGTCCCGAGTTTTGGCGGGGCGTTTCTCGTATGGCTCGTGGCAGCGATAGCATTGAACCGGGTGATCGTGCCGGGGTAAGGTGGCTGTGGGCCGAGCGGTTAAGGAAGTACGACCGATCCTGCCCTGCTTTTTCCGGTCCACTCCCGGAAAAACCCTGCCCGTATCCCCTGGGCAACACCACCTCCGGAACCGATCCGGAGGGTCATGCAGGAAAGGGGGTCTGATCCCTGATCTCCGCGTAATATGCCCGGTTTGCCAAACGGACCATTTTTAGAAAACCCCGTAAAATACCCGGATTAGATCTGGGGCAGATATGTCTCCATTTTTGCGAGATACGCCCGATACGCCGTTTTTAGGATCTGGGTGAGTTTTCTCTTTTCCGGTGGGGGCTGGCCTGATGGAGCAGGGCCCATAAGAAAGGCCCGCCAAACCGCAATAAGGTGCCTTAAAACGCATTATATACTCCTCATTTTGGGCGTATTTCAACAAAAAGAGCACAATCTGTGGTCAGTTTACCGTCGAAAGAATGGGTTTACGACGGTGAGGAAATAGGATGCGAGAGTCTCCCGAAGCCTGACCTTTACGTGGTCTTTTCCAGAAAATCCAGGATCTCGCGTATATCCGGCACCGAGTGGACGGGATAAACTTTCACAAACACGATTTTTTTCTGTTCGTCCACGATCACGTTTGCCCGTTCAGAGAAGCCGTTCTCGTCCCGGAAGAGCCCGTACTTCTGTGCCACCGCCCCATGCGGCCAGAAGTCGCACAGGAGCGGCGTGCGGGAAACGCCAATCGCGTTCGCCCATGCAAGTTTGCAGGGCCGGGAATCGACGCTGATGCCGACCGGCACGCAGTTGAGTCGGGCAAAGGTATCCGCGTTCTCTTCGAGCGTTCGCATCTGGGCAGCGCAGTACTCCGTCCACGCGAGGGGATGGAAGGAGAGGAGGACTCTTTTTCCGGCCTGCTCGTAGAGGTCAAACGTCTTGTCGTTTGCGTCTTTTAGCGAGAAGTTCCGTGCCGGGTCGCCCGGCTGTACGATGACCGACTGCATGGAAAGCTCCCTTGGTTACCGGAGGCATGAGTGCCCCGGGGCAATGAGGGTTTTGGTGGAGGCAGGAACGTCCCGTCCAGGTATATGTGTTTGCTCTGACCGGTTTTTTTTACAATGTTTGGAGTGGGGGGGTACCCCCCACCCACCCCCCATGTGCCGGCCCGAAAGGGGATGACCCCCCCCCTTGTTGATCGATCCGGGGCTAGCGTCACGCTTTGTCGGGAACCGGGCTTCTCCTGTAGTTCACACCGAAAATTCCATGGGAAATACAGGTCTTGATCATGCAAACTGCGTGATCTGAATTACAAGAAAAAGGGGGGAGGGGGTGCTCCCCACCCCCCTCCATCAATTTGTAAAAACCGGGCTGACCCCCCCTCACAGGATTGTGGAAGTAGGGGGGTACCCCCATAAGGTTCATGAAAGCGGGAGTGTCGGGTTGTGCGGCAAACTCGCACAGGATCCGGGACCGACCCTTTGTACCGGGTCTAAAACCAGCTCTCCAGCGTCTTTTGCCCGGCCTTTGTCGAGTACCGTTCCAGTGCCGCATCGACCCGTTCCGGGGCAAAATCGTAGCCGTCGCAGAGCATTCTCCTGATTCCCTCCACGCTCGGCTGGCCCCATGCAAGGGAGTATTCCGTTGTCACCGGCGGCCGAAGGAAAAAGTCCCGCACCGGCGCCGGGTCAAAACCCGGGCACTTCTCGGCAAGCTTTGCGGCATACTCGCCGTTACGGACGATCTTCAGGGCCGTCTTTGCCCCAACGCCGGAAGCGCCGGCATTAAAATCGGTCCCGACGAGGATCCCGACCTCCACAAGCTGCTCCCGGGTAAGTTTGAGACCGGCAAGCACTTCGGAGAGTGCCACCCGCTCGGGGTTTACCGTCACTACCCGGCCACGGATCTTCCGCTTCCCGCTCACCGTCAGGTTGCGCATGAGAAGCGGTGCGCCAAAGAGCAGGGTGTCGTAGTCCTGCGAGACCGCGAAACGGGCATCGCCCCGCTGCACCATGAACGCCGCCTGCGCCTCGCCCTCTGACGGTGCCTGCACGTACGGGATCCCTAAAAGATCGAGCAGTTCCTTTGAGGTCGCAATGATTGTATCGTCTACCCGGGTCGCTGACCGGGCCTGTTTGTATGCCTCCTCCTCGTCGCCCCGTTCCACTGCTTCTTTGTATTTCTGTCCCGCCTCGTCGCGGTGCTTCTTTCGCTCCGCATTGGTCTCCTGCTTGAGCTCGGGGGGCTTCCCGTCAAAGACAAAGACCGGCTTGATCCCCTTTTCAAGGAAGTTGACCATCCTAAAAAGGATCCCCGAGAGGTGGGAGGTGACCCGGCCTTTTGTGTCCATCAGCGGCGTCCCGTCAGGCTGGCGGATGATGGTCAGGAACTGGTAGAGCGTATTGTTTGCATCGACTGCCGCCACACCCGAGAGCCCTTCCCAGGAGACCGGCGTCTTGTAATCGGCAATGATATCCCGCAGTGCGACACCCATGGCACGTCACCTTCGTTTTAGGTTATGCTGCCCGCACGCTTATTTATAGGCCCTTTTGGAGAGCTCGGCGACCAGGTCTTCGAGATGTGCCGTTGTTTTCTCGTATTTTTCGGTCATATTGGAGGAGATCTCCTCGAGGTTCGTACGCAGCATCCGCTCCCGGGTGATCACGTTCTTTTCAAGGTTTCTCACCTTGATCTCCAAGGAAAGGAACAGCCCGCCAAGCGAGAGCACCATGAGGGCGGCAGCGACTGCAATGATTACGTCCTGCCAGAACCGGAGGATGAGGACGAGGGTGGAGACGACCATGATTGCGGTAAGGATAATATCGGGGAGATACTCGGGAATGTCCATGCTTTTAGATGATGAGAGCGCACATCATTAAGTTAACTCTCGTTTAAAATCAGGAGCCTGTACTTCATGGACACGACACTTGCCCGCCTCAAAGACGCCCTGCCCGTCCTTGTCATGCCGATCTTTTTAGTCATCGTGGAACTCGGCGCCCTCCTGCTCGCCGCGCCGGTCCAGTCCGCGGGCCTTGTTGCTTTCGAGGACCCCGAATCGGTGGCAAATCCCTTTATCTTCCTTGCCATCATCCTCGGTTTTACCATCGTCCTTTTGGTCCTGATAAAATACGCCCTCAAGAAAGTGATCGCCGCCATTATCGGAGTCGCCATCTTTTTCACGTTCTGCTTTGTCTTTGCCGCGATCGTGTACGGCCTTGCAAACATCAGCACCTCGGGGACCGGGGCCTGGTGGGAGGATATCGTGCCGGCGGTCCTGGTCTACTCAACAACCGCGGAGACGCTCGTGGCAACAGGCCTCGTGCTCGGCCTCTCCGTGATCGCCACCCTGCTCCTGTACAAATATCCCGAATGGTATGTCATCGATCTGTTAGGGCTCCTCCTCGCCTCCGGTGTCGCCTCGATCTTCGGGGCATCGCTCGATGTCCTGCCGGTCATCCTGCTTCTCGCTATCCTCGCGGTGTACGATGCGATCTCGGTATACAAGACAAAACACATGCTCACCCTTGCCGAGGGGGTCATGGATCTAAAAACGCCGATTCTCTTTGTGATCCCCAAAAAGCGCGATTACTCGTTTATCAAAGAAGGGATCGGGAAGATCGAGGAAGGCTCGGAGCGTTCCGCCTTTATCATCGGCATGGGCGATCTCATCATGCCCGCCATCCTCGTGGTATCTGCCGCACTCTTCACCCACGGCACAAAATATTTCGGGCTTTTCAACCTGCCGGCGCTCGGGGCGATTGTCGGTTCTGTCTGCGGCCTTGTGGTCCTCCTGCACTTCGTGATGTCGGGAAAACCGCAGGCCGGCCTGCCACCGTTAAATGGCGGGACGATCCTCGGGTTTCTCATCGGCTGGGCTCTCATTGGCTTTGCGTGAGGCTTCCCAGGCCTTTTTGTGGGAGAGGAGTTCGGCAAGAACCTCGTCCACACCGTCTTTTGTTTCCGTGGACATGGTGCGGTAGCCTTCCGCAGCTACGATATCGGACTTGTTCGCCACGACAATAATCGGGACTTTCACCATATCCTTTACTTCGTCAAGGAGCCGGAGCTGCATGTCCATGGGATACCCGCAGTGCTCGGACGGGTCGAGGATGAAGAGGATTACGCTTGCCACGTTTATCATCGCGGAGAGCGCCTGTTTTTCAATGGGGTTCCTCTCCTCTGCCGGCCGGTCGAGGATCCCGGGCGTATCCACGAACTGGATCCGCTCCCGGCCCTGCTGGCGGAGTCCCACTATTACGCCCTTTGTCGTAAAGGGATAGGATGCGATCTCGGGGGTAGCGGACGAAACGAGCCGGATAAACGAGGACTTACCGACATTGGGATAACCCGCGATAACAACCGTGAACGCGTCCTCGACATGAGGCAGCTTGCGGAGGGTATTCCTGACCTCGTTTAAGAAGTGGAGGTCGTCATCGATCTGGTGGACCATGGAGGCGAGGCGGGCCACCGCACGCTTCCGGTACACCATGGTGTCGGCAGCCTTTCTTGTCTGGATGGCGATCTCGTGGCCCACCATTTTGGTGTGCTTGGCCGCCCATCCGACCGCCCCGAGGGACTGCTTGATCTTATCGACCCCGTACAGGATATCGGCCATCTCCCGGTAAAACGGCGGGATCTTTTCAAACTCGGGGAACCCCCGGATAATGTAGACCAGCCGGTCGTGGATCGCCGCACCGACGGCTCTTACAAACTCCTCGTTTGCCCGGTCCTTGTTGATCTTCTCTTTACGCTTCTTTGCTGCACGGCGAAAGCTCCGGTCAAGGATCTCATCTGCAGTGGGCACCGTTGGCATCCGTTCGAATTCCACAAAACTCCAACCTATATATCCCTAGACTGTTATACGTCTTATCGTTATGGAGCTCTCGCTCATCCAGAAGGATATCCTTATCACCCTCATCACCCTCTACCACCAGCAGTCCCACTCCATCAAGGGCGAGGAGATTGCCGAAATGATCATGCGCAACCCGGGGACGGTGCGCAACCAGATGCAGTCCTTAAAGGCGGTCGGTTTAGTGGACGGGGTGCCCGGGCCAAAGGGCGGGTATATCCCGACAGAACTGGCGTACAAAGAGCTCAACCTGAATTCCACGGGAGGGGACTACGATGTCCCGATCAGCCGCGATGGCGAGGAAGTCCGGGGCGTGCACGTGCAGGAGATCGATTTTACCACCCTCTGCCACCCGGATATCTGCCATGCGGTCATCAAGCTGGTGGGCAGCTCGAAGATATTCGAGATCGGCGACAAGATTACGATTGGCCCGACTCCGGTGAACAAGCTGCTGATCCGGGGCGAGGTATTCGGGAAAGACGAGGTCAAGCAGTCGCTTCTCATTGCCACTTCTGAGATGATCTCGCTCCCGAAGCAGCCGATTAAAGCCTACATGAGCACCCCGCTGTTATCGCTTGCGGGTACTGCCAGCATCAGGGATGCAATCGCCCTCTTTACCCGGGAGCACATCCACGGGGCACCGGTGATTGACGGGGAACGCCTAGCCGGCATCGTTACGATGAGCGATATCACCAAGGCAATCGACCGGGGCCTTCCCTTAACCACCGTAATTACGAAGGTCATGACAAAAGAGGTTGTCGAGGCTCCTGTCGATATCAAGCTCTTCGAAGTGATCCGGCGCTTCAAGGAGCGCGAGATCGGGCGCCTGATCGTGACCGAGAACGGCAAGCCTGTCGGGATTCTCACGCAGTCCGATATCATTCGGGTCTTCCCGTCCCTGTAGATCCAGGTCATGCAGGAACCACAAGCAGGAAACGGCCCGTTCCTCCCTGCCGGATGGAAAAATAAACGAGAAAGCGGATTGGATTTTAAAAAGCGCCTTCCAATTCCCGCCATTTTGAGAACAATTTAAATAGTAACAGGTCTGTATTTTTTTTCATGACTCGTACATTTGCCCGCAGCCTCTCGCGGAAGAAGATTATGAGCAACGATGGGAAGCTCATCGGCGTGCTCAAGAACCTCCGGGTCGACTTTGATTCAGGACAGGTTCTCGACCTTATCATCCACCCGGACCAGTCCTTTGTGACCGATGGGTACAACCTGGAGGACGGCAACCTGCTTATCGTGCCGTTCGAAGCGGTAAAAGACATCAAGGATTATATCGTCGTCGACCGCTACCTTGCCCGCAGATAGGGCCGATACTTTTTTACGGCTTGTACAAAGCCCGTTCCATAACCTGCATCCATCACGTCGGCGGCCGCTTTTTTGGTCTCTGCGTGGGCATTTGCGAGCGTGACCCCCTTACCGGCAGCGGCGAGCATGCCGGCGTCGTTGATCCCGTCGCCGATGGCAAAAAAGTCTTTGGGGGAGATGCCCATGTCGCGGGCGAGCAGTGCGAGAGTTCCTCCCTTGCTGACGCCTTCTGACTGGAGGTGGATCGCAAAACCGGTATCGATCACCTGAACCGGCTGTTCCGCGAGCACGGCCTTTACTTCATCGGCCGGCACGGTGCGGGCAAAGGCAAGATCCGAGAACCGGTACGTGGGGCTGTAGAGGTCCAGTTCGATCCCCTTTTCCCGGAAATGTGCCTGTACGGTTTCAAGAGCCCGCCGGGATATTGCCTGATCCCCGGTGATGTGAAGCTCTCCCTTGTACCCGATCCGGTATACTCCTCCGTTCTCGGCGATGAACGTCCCGTTCGTGCCCGTCATTTTACAGAGTGCGTCCATAAAACAGGAAGTGTTCCCGCTCGCAAGGACGACCTCGATTCCGTCGTCAATAAGCGAGCGTATACACTCCAGCGCCCCGGTATCGATCCGCCGGGCCTTGTCCGTTATTGTGCCGTCAATATCCGTAACAAGCGCTTTTAGCACGGTTTGAGTCCCGCCTCTTCGACCATGAACGGTGCCTCGCCCTCGGGGAGGTTGGGGCTGTCCACGAGCCGTGCGATCCGTTTTCCTGCCTTGCTTTTCCGCAGGTAGATACGGAAGGTTGCCGTGTGGCCCACGATGTTTCCCCCAATCGGCTTTGTCGGGTCGCCGAAGAAGACCGCGGGGTTGGACATGACCTGGTTTGTTACAAGGCCCACGGCATTGTGCTCGTCGATGAGCTTGAAGAGGTCGTGCATGTGCCGGTTGAGCTTTTGCTGCCGTGCAGCGAGCGTGCCCCGCCCGGCGTATTCGGACCGGAAGTGGGCGGTGAGCGAATCGATGATAAAGAGCTTCACCGGCTTGTCGGTCTCTTTTAACTCGTTTGCGAGGTCGCGGGAGTTTTCCACGAGGAGCATCTGGTGGTCCGAGGTGTGGGCCCGGGCGATATGGATATTGTCGAGAAACGTCTGTGCGTCCGGGACTCCGTCGATGCCGAGCCCGGCAACCATCTGCTCGATACGCTCGGGACGGAATGTGTTCTCGGTATCGATGTAGATCACGCTGCCGTTCATGCCGCCCTGTTCCTCGGGCAGCTGGACGTTGACTGCCAGCTGGTGGACGATCTGGCTTTTACCGGAACCGAATTCACCGTAGAGTTCGGTGATTGCCTGTGTTTCGAGGCCGCCGCCGAGAAGTGCATCGACTTCGGGGACCCGGAACGAGAGCTTTTTGATCTCCTTCCTCTGCTCGAAGATGTCTTTTCCGGTCCGGAAACCGCCAATATCTGCGGCCTCGCGGGCTGCCTTGATGATCTTCTTTGCCGTGGACTCCGAGATCTCTGTGATCTCGGAAAGCTCGGCCGGCGATGCGGTTGCAATGCTCTCGACCGAAAGGTATCCTGCTTCGCGCAGCTTGTCAGCGGTGGACGGCCCGACTCCGGGCAGATCCTCTATCTCCAGTGGTTTGTCAGCCATTTCTTGCTACATCTCCTATGGCACAACACCATTTTAATTCTCGCTATATAACCCGGGGCCCTGCGGGGGGTGAAAGTGAACGGGGGTTCAGGAGGGGGGAGTGTCCAGCCGTGCCATGAGGGCGGCAAGGCGTCCTTCAACATCCTGCAAAGTCCGTTCCGCCGGCACCGCCGTCTCCGGGAGGATCCGGCTGCCGGCAAGCAGCCCGGTGACCGCAATCTCCGCGCCGGCCGGGTATTCTCCCTCGATGAGGTACCGCTCGGTCCCGTCATCGATAAATGTGCCCCCGTTTCCCGGGATGATCGTCCCGGTAATGGCAATCGCCCGGGTCTCCTCCTGCGGCAGCCGGAGGACGCTTCCCCTGCCCACGCCGAGTTCGATCCTGCCAAAGCGCCCGGCCCGGGCCGACCCGTGGTAGATCTCGACCCGTGTACCGGGACGCACCGGCTGGAGTGCGAAGTCCCCCCAGAGTACTACTGCGAGCTCGTCTTTCCCGTCGCCGATACGGATGTTGCGCACCCACGAGGGGTTACCGGCCTTGGTCGTGAACGAACGGGGTTCCTGCACGGCCTTTACTTCACCTGTAACGGAGTACTGCCCGGTATCCGCGACCGATTCAAGCGGGGTAAACGGGACGGTCACGGCAGTTTCTGAGGGTGTCACCGTGCTCGTCTCATCGATGCTGTAGGCCCGGCTCTCCGCCCGGCGGTCGGGCTTTGCGCCGGTGATATGGACCGTGCTGCCCGGTGCGATGCCAAGGAGGAGATCGGGTGTCCAGGCAACGAGCCGGGCGGTGCCCTGTGCGTCGCCAACAAGGCACTCCATGAGTTCCCCGGTCGTCCCGTCGCGGCGGGTAAACGTGCGGGGCGCATCTGCATTGATCAGGACAACGTCGAGATCGACCGGTTCTGTCGAAAGGCCGTTTCCCGCTGTCGCCGCGCAGGTAATCTCGCAGGTGACTTTTCGGAGCGCAAGGGCATAGATCTCCCGTGTGCTGTTTGCCGGGTGCCTCCCAATCACCTCCAGCACATCGCCGATGGCAATCTCGCAGACCGCCCCGGCACGCTCGTCCCAGAGCACGATCCGGGTCGTACCGGTTTCGTCCCCTGCAAGGATTGTCGCGACCCATCCCTTCTCGCCGTCTTTCCGGTCAAACTCCTTGGGCTCGGTCTTGTCGACGACCTTTGCAAAGAAACAAAAAAGGCTGGATTTCCCGGAGAGCTCGCGGACTTTTACGTGCTGGCGTCCGAGCGCACCGACCACGAGCATCGCCGCGGTCGGCTCGTCGAGGAGATCCCCGCATTCCTCAATTTTTGCTTCCACACGCCGTTCGAACTCTTCCTGACTGATGAGGTCGTCGACCAGCGCATAGTGGAAGAGAACCACGATCTTCTCCCTTTGCCTACCGCTGCCAGGGGGGTCGGATCATGGTGTCGGTCAGGTCGGCAAGCGTTTCGCCGCGCCGCATGAGCGCCTCGTCTTTGCCGTGGATGAGAACCTCGGGACAGCGGGGGCGGCCATTGTACTGCGAGGACATCGCATACCCGTACGCGCCGGCGTCCAGAACCGCAATCAGGTCTCCTGCCGCCAGTTCAGGGAGTTTCCGGTCTGGGGCAAGGATATCGCCGGTCTCGCAGATCGGGCCGGTTACGGTGTACTCCGAAGTGAGCGGCGCGTCCGCACGGTTTGCGACAACAACCTCGTGATAGGAATCATACATCGCAGGCCGGATAAGCAGGTTGAACCCTGCGTCAACGTTGGCAAACCGCTTGTGTGCGGACTTTGTTGAGTTGACCCGTGTGAGGAGAACCGTTGAATCGGCAACGAGGAACCGGCCCGGTTCGATCCAGAGCGTGGGAGAGATCCCCGCTTTTTTAATCCCGTCAAGGAAGACCGGCATCACGGCGTTCGCGTAGTCCTCCGGCATCGGTGCCGGGTCGATATCGTGGTGGTACGGGATGCCAAGACCTCCGCCGAGGTCGAGGAATTCGAGCTTCACGCCCATGTCGGCAAGCTCCTTTGCGATCCCGACCATCACCTCTGCCGCCTTTGCAAACGGCATCACGTCGAGAATCTGCGAGCCGATGTGGCAGTGGATCCCGACCGGTTTTACGTGTCTGCAGGCAAGTGCCTCTTTGTACGCAGCGGGGATCTGCTCGTGCGGGATCCCGAACTTGCTCGTTGCAAGTCCGGTTGCGATCTTCGGGTGGGTTGGGACTTCGAGCGCCGGGTTAACACGGAACGAGATCTCCGCGACTTTTCCTGCCTTTGCCGCGATCGCGTCGAGCTGGTGGAGCTCGTCGAGGGAATCGAGAGAGACCTTCACGCCATGGTTAACGGCAAGGGCAAGGTCGGTCGGGGTCTTTGAGCTGCCGTTAAAGAGCAGCTTTGCCGCCGGCATCCCAGCTTCGAGGGCAAGGGCAAGTTCCCCTGCAGAAAAGATATCTGCCCCGGCGCCGAGCCGGGCGAGGGCACGCATCACCGCAAGGTTCCCGTTTGCCTTTGCCGCAAAGAGGACCTGCACCTTCTCGTACCGTTTGGAAAGTGCGGCATGGTATGCCGTGAAGTGCTCGCAGATCCGGTCCTCGCTTGTCACGTAAAGCGGGGTGCCGTACTTTGCCGCGAGAGCAACGCAGTCCTGACTGCCGATATGGAGGTGTCCTCCTTTAACGGTGAGGTGCGGGGGAAGTTTCACAGCGAAAGCCTCCGCATCCGTTCTATGGCCTCGCGTATCCGTTCCACCGGCCGGGTGATCGCAAACCGGACATAGCCTTCGCCCGCGGAGCCAAAGCCGATGCCCGGAGTGACCACGATGCCGGCCTCGTTTAAGAGTTTTGCCGCAAAGGACATGCAGTCCTTTACCGGCATCCAGACATAGAAGGTCGCCTTCGGGAACGGCACGTCAAAGCCGAGCTCGCGGAGTCCCGAGACCAGCACGTCGCGGCGCTCCTGGTAGATGGCGCAGGCTTCTTTGACACAGTCCTGCGGGCCCGAGAGGGCGGCGATTGCCGCGTACTGGACGGCGTTAAAGACCCCGGAATCGACATTGGTCTTGACCCGGCCAAGGCCGGAAAGGATCTCCGCATTCCCAACCGCCATCCCGATCCGCCACCCGGTCATGTTGTAGGTCTTCGAAAGCGAGTGCATCTCGATCCCGACCTCCATGGCCCCTTTTGCCTCCAGAAACGACGGGGCCTTGTAGCCATCGAAGGCTACCTCGGAGTAAGGATTGTCCGAGACAACGACAATATTGTGGTCGGCAGCAAAGTCCACAACCTCTCGGTAAAACGAGAGCGGAGCAATGGCTGCCGTCGGGTTGTTCGGGTAGTTGATGAACATGAGCTTTGCCGAGCGGATAACCGAGTCCGGGATGTCGTCAAGAACCGGGAGGAAGTTGTTCTCCCGCAGGAGCGGCATCTCGTGGACTTTTCCTTCCGAAAAGAGGGTGCCGGTCGAGTACCCCGGGTAGCCGGGGCTCGGGGCGAGCACGTAATCGCCCGGGTTTACGAATGCTTCGCCGATATGGGTGATCCCGTCCTTTGAGCCCATCAGGGCAAGGGTCTCCTTTGACGCATCGAGCGTAACGCCGAACCGCTTATGGTACCAGCCGGCAACGGCCTCGCGGTAGGCCGGCATCCCGGCATACGAGGGATAATGGTGGTTATTGGGGTCGCGTGCGGCGGTGCAGAGAGCGTCCACGATGTGGGAGGGGGTGGGGAGATCCGGGTCGCCAACGCCCAGATCGATGATGTCCACGCCTTTTTTCTGCTGCTCTGCTTTCATCTCGTCAATCCGTGCAAAAAGATACGGCGGGAGATTGCTCATGCGTGCTGAGTACATACGTGTATCTATCATTGGAGCAGGCGCTACTAGAAAGTAACTATCGCACGGTAAGAGTCCCGGATTTCCGGGATCCGGTTGTATATGCTTATCTGCCAAAAACAGCCAACACCTCTCCCATGGAATCCGGATCCGGAGACGAGACACATCAGGAGATCTGTGTCCTGTACGTTACTGCCCCGCCATCGCAGTCGGAAGCACTTGCCAGAAGCCTGCTCGCAAAACGTCTCATTGCCTGTGCCAACATCGCACCGGTGAGATCGCTTTACCGCTGGAAGGGAGAGTCCTGCGATGACCGTGAAGACCTGCTCGTCATCAAGACAAGGAAGAGTCTCGTGCAGGCCGTAGTTGCAGCGGTAAAGGCGGAGCACCCGTATGAGGTCCCGGAGATCATCGCTGTACCGGTTATTGCCGGCCATGTGCCATACCTCGACTGGGTGTACGCGGAGACCGACGGGCAGTAACGGGGACTGGCCGCAGAGCGAAGGTTTTTCCATCCCCCGGCGTATGCTGTACAAGGCTTTTACGTATGGCAGGGAACGATACCACGACTGATGTTTTGCAGGCAAAGAAAACTGCTGTCCTTGTCCTCGGTTGTCCGCAGGTTCCGGTGCAGACGAGCGTTGCGCTCTACCTGACAGACAGGCTTGCCGGGGCAGGAATCGCCCCGGTCATTGCCGGCAACAAGGCAGCAATCACCCTGCTCGTGGTTGCCGACCCGAAAAGGCATTACCTAAAAGAGGTCATGGACCTCGACCGGGCGGTCGCCCAGATCTCCGAAAAGAAACGCGACTTTGACCTCTGCTTTGTCTTTATCCACAACGACGCCGGGGTCAGTTATGCCGCAACCATGGCGGCAATCTCTAAAGCAAGGATCTACCCGGTGATCTATGGCGAGCACTGGGAGGAGATGGCAGCCCAAATCACCTTCCCCTGCACAAAGATAGCCGCCAAGGCCGTGCACAATCCCATGCCCTTAAAAAAGATAATCGACGAGGTGGCACCGTTATGGGCTGCGTAGAGGCGCTCAACTACGAGATCGTCCTGCGGGATGCTTCCTTTAAGGAGTGCCGGGAATATATCAAAAGCCATTTCCCCGAATCGATCGATGTCGAACCGGGTTTCAAGATCTTCGATGTCCACACCATCGGCGTGCCGCCTATCGCAGTCGGCCTCGACGGCGATTTTGTGATCTTCCCGTACACAAAACCCTGCCACGGGACATTCCTCCTGCGGGTGGAGGATGCACAGGAAGCTGCCCGGCTCCGGTCCCTGAAAAAGGCCGGACGGTAGTCTTCCCAAGGCCGGGCAGGTAAACAGGATCTCTTATTTTATCGGCACCGTAACAGGAGAAAATATAATAGTTGTTGTGGTGATGTATACATCAAAAGGGACTATTTCATTATGGAACCGAAAGGAAAAGTGCTTCTGGTAGACGATGAGGAGATCATCATCGATGTCTCAAAAGAAGTCCTCAAGTTCCTTGGCTATGAAGCAGTCTTTGCAAAAGAAGGCGGGGCCGCAATCACCCTCTACCGACAGGAAAAAGAGGCCGGCAAACCTTTTGATCTCGTTATCATCGATCTCACGATGCCCGAAGGGATGGACGGGCGCGAGACGATCGAAAAGCTTCTCGAATACGATCCCGGTGTGAAAGCAGTCGTTTCGAGCGGGTACGCAAACGATCCGGTCGTGCAGGAATACGGCAAATACGGCTTTGCCGGCCGGCTCACCAAGCCCTACCGGATCAACGAGATGAAGGCCATTCTCGAAGAACTGATCCATAAATAACCTTTTTTGGCCCGTCACTATCCCAACCTATATACTGTATCCTGATCACCAGTCTGGTAATGGGAGACGTATCCATGAAGGACATATCCGTACTCATCGGGGGCAGGGCTGGCGACGGGATCAATAGTGCCGGGGCAGTCGTGGCGTGGCTCTTTTCCCGGCTCGGGTATCACGTATTCGTATCAACGGACTACCCCTCCCTTATCCGGGGAGGTCATAACTTCACCATGGTCCGTGCTGCAGACCATCCGATCGGGGCATACAGCAACCGGTTCGATTACCTCGTGGCGCTCAACCAGGAAACACTGGACCTCCACGCATCGCGGTGTCCTGACTGCATCATCGTGGCAAACGCCGACATGGTAAAAAAACCCGGCAGCGGGCAGACGGTGCCAGTCGGTGAAATTGTAAAGGCTGAATCTGCCCCGCCGGTCACGGGGAATTCTGCGATGATCGGCGCCTTTGCAAAGGCGGCGGGGATCTCCTGGGAAACCGTGGAGTCTGTCTTTAAGGCACACATGCCAAAGGCGACGGACGAAAACCTACGGGTCGCACAAAGGGCCTATGGCACAGTCTCAACGGTACGGCCAGTGCCGGTGCTTAATGGGGCTTCCTGTTCCCTTGTCACCGGAAACGAAGCGATTGGCCTCGGTTTTGCCGCAGGGGGCCTCGATTCCTATATCGCCTACCCGATGACTCCCTCCTCCACGCTTCTCCATTACCTTGCGGCCAATGCAGACGCGCTCGGGATCACCGTCTTTCACCCGGAGAGCGAGATTGCGGTGATCCTCGCCGGTCTCGGGAGCGCAGTGGCCGGCAAAAAAACCGCGGTCGGGACTTCTGGCGGGGGGTTCTGCCTGATGACCGAAGGGCTCTCGTTTGCCGGTATGGCGGAGATCCCGATCGCGATCGTGGTCTCCCAGAGAACCGGCCCGTCAACCGGTCTCCCTACGTATACCGGGCAGGCCGACCTCCGGTTCGTGCTTCATGCCGGGCAGGGGGAATTCCCCCGGCTCATCGTTGCTCCTGTCGATGCGGGGGAGGCATATGTCTGGTCGGATGCTGCACTCCGTCTTGCCTGGAAGTACCAGGTCCCGGCCCTCGTGCTCTCCGACAAATCTCTTTCAGAGAGCACGTACAGCGTTCGGTACGAGGATCTTGCACCGCTGACGATTCCGGAGGATGGGACGAAGGAAGATGTACCGGTTCCCTACCGGAGGTATCTCGATACCCCGACAGGGATCTCGCCTCTTGCGTTTCCCGGGATGGCGGGCGCCGTTGTCAAGACCAACAGCTATGCTCATGACGAGGACGGGATCACGACCGAGGATGCGTCCCTTGTGGTAACGATGACTAATAAACGCAGGAGAAAAGAAAAAGCCCTCATCGAAGAGCTGGACCGGCTTCCCTGCATCGGTACGGGCGGGAAGGCCGGCGCACCTACGGCCCTCCTCTGCTGGGGATCGGTTGGGAATGCCTGCAACGAAGTGGCGGCGGAACTCGGGCTCCGGGTGATCCGTCCGCTCGTGCTTTCCCCGTTCCCGGACCGGCAGTTTTCCGAGGCATGCGCCGGGGTCGGGCGCCTGATAGCAGTCGAGGAGAACGCGACCGGGCAACTGGTCTCGCTTGTGAAAGAACACGGCAGGATCGTGGACGATACCATCCTCAAATACGATGGCCGGCCGTTCACCCCGGAAGAACTCAAAGCGCAGGTGCGGGAGGTGCTCGCATCATGACCCGGAACCTGATCACCACGGCACAGAACACCTGGTGCCCGGGCTGCGGGAACTTCTCGATCCAGCACACGCTCAAGGAGATCCTTGCCGACAGGGAAAAGGAAGGCAAATCCCTGGATAACGTAGTACTCGTCTCAGGTATCGGCTGCCATGCGAAGATCGCGGACTACCTCAACATCAACACCGTCTACACCCTCCACGGGAGGACGATCCCGGTGGCGACGGGACTCAAACTCGCCAACCCGGATCTCACGGTAATCTGCTGTGCCGGTGACGGCGACGCATACGCCGAGGGGCTCGATCACCTGGTCTTTGCTGCCAAGCGAAACATCGATATTACCGTGATCGTCCACAACAACCGGGTCTACGGCCTCACCACCGGCCAGTACACCCCGACATCACCGCTCGGCTTTAAGGGGAAGTCCACACCTGCCGGTACTGCAGAGTACCCCTTCAACCCGCTGGAGCTGATGCTTGCAAGCGGTGCAACCTACGTTGCCCGGGGCTACACCCGGAAGATGCCGCAGCTTGCGTCTCTTGTCCGGCAGGGGATCGGACATAAGGGTTTTGCCTTCATCGATGCCCTCCAGATCTGTGCGAGTTTCTTTAACATGACGGAGTATTACCAGTCCCGGGTCTACGACCTTGCCGGTCACGATCCTTCGGATTTCGATCTGGCGTGTAAAAAATCCCGGGAATGGGATTACAACCGCGATGCCCCGATAGCGCTCGGGGTATTCTACGAGAAGGCGCTTCCGACGTTCGGCGACCGTTTCCCTGCAAAGAACGTATCGCCGGAGAAACGGAAACAGGCGATCCACGACCTTTTTGTGGCCGCAGCATAGAGATTAAAAGGAGACTGTCAGCAGCACGGGCAGAAGGTGACCGATACTTGAGAGAGCAGCGGGTGTGAATTTGGCGGTACCTGAAGGGGAATCGGAGCAATCTTCGGCAGACCTGTCCCGTCCGTCCACCGTGACGCTTGTCCTTATCCCGTTCCTGATAGTCTGCATCTGGATCATCGAGAATTACCTGCTCACCGAAGGTGCGCTCGTATCCGGAAAAACATCCCTTTTGGGACTTTTCCTGTATACCCTCCTTTCCTGCGTCCTTGTCGGGATCATCGTGCCGCTCATCCGTATCCGCGCGGCATTCCGGGCAGGGGCGGTCAACATGTTCCAGATCGGCTTTCGTACCCTGCGGCGTACCGTAGCTGCGGTCAGCCTGACTGCTCTTGCAGTGTATACCCTCGTCCTTTTCCTGCGCATATACGGCACCGGGCCGGACCGGGACACCGGCTTTTTCCTCGCGGGCCTGCTCCTCCCGACAGCCATTGCAGCGGTGATGATCTGCTGGGGACTTCTTGGGACCCATATCCAGGCATACGTCCGCAGCGGAGGAATCCTCGTATCCGTCATCATCGGTGTGGTGGTGACAGCGCTCGTTTTTGCACTCTCGATGACCCTTCTTCTCGCATCCGGCCGGATTGCGGAAGCTTTCCCGGGTTATTTTGCCGCAGGGATCGCTGCCGCCCTCTTCTTCTTTGCCGTGCGGGATATCTATGCCACCGTTGTCGCTGTCACCGGGGCCCTCGTCGTCCTCGCAGGATCGGCCCCGGGTTTTTCCTACCCCTATTCTCTTGTTCCCGCTGCAGCGGTCTGCGCTTTTCTGACTCTTGCAGTACTCGTGGCTGCCCACGGGCATTTTTCCCGGCATTATACCACGGTCAAACTCCCGAAAAAACAGTAAATCTGCGTGAGATTGCAGGGTATTTTATCATTCCGGGTCTTTCTCGTCCCCGTATTGGCCGGAAAAGCCAAATTTTATGAATCTGTGAGATGAACGGTAAGCATATGTCTCACGGAAAAGTTTACGGACCTCTGCTGGGTCTGCTTCTTGTCGTGTGCGTGCTTCTTGCCGGCTGTTCGAGCCAGTCTTCCACGACAATAACGACCACGGTTCCGACCACACAGGCAACCGCGAAATATACCGCAGGAGACGTTGTCGCAATGACATCGTCAGCCCAGAGCGGTGTCTGGCTGATCATGTCGTACGATTCATCTGCCGATCAGTACGAACGTGCGATCATCGTGAAGAATTCTGACGGGTCATGGGGGCACCGGCAAACGAGTACAACAGAAAAGTTCCCCCGGGCAGAGATGGATAAGTTGTATCCTGTGAAACTCTCTCATGTCTCGGTCGCGTCCATTACGGTCCAGACCCCCACGATCGCAACAACGGCAACAACGGTTGCCTCCGGGGCAGCCCCTTCGATTACCTCGATCTCTCCCACGAGCGGTGCAACCGGTACTACGGTCAGCCTGACGATCAACGGGAACAACTTCCAGAGCGGTTCAACGGTGCGCCTGATCCAGCCGGGAAAGATGCCGGTTGTGGCAACAGGTGTTTCAGCTTCCTCGAACCAGATCACCTGTAATATCGCGTTGAGCAGCCTGGATGCCGGGACGGCCAATGTCCAGGTCACAAACCCTGACGGCCAGGCAACTTCGCTCCCCGGCGCATTTACCGTTGGAGCTGCCACCCCGACTATTTCCAGTATCTCTCCCACGAGCAGCGATCGCGACGAATCGTTCACCCTCACGGTAAACGGACAGAACTTCAACAGTATCATATCCGTTACCCTGATCTATTCCGATACCGATCAGATCCAGTGTACGAGCCCCGCAACATCCTCGACATCGAAACTGACCTGTTCCCTCGCCATTCCCTCCTCGGCAACGCCGGGTTCGTACAGCGTCAAGGTACTGGCAGACGGCGGCCTCGCGGGAACGATGTCCTCTGCGTTCACTGTCAATAATTCCACCGCATAATTTTTTTTGACTACGGCCGTGGTCACTGACTGCCCGGGCAAACCCGTATGATTACGGAGACACGATGGATTTTTCCCTTATTTCCGTACTGGTCCTTGCGCTGACCGGCAGTGCGATCGGTTTTGCTTCCGGTTTTTTCGGGATCGGCGGCGGCTTTCTTATGGTGCCGGTGCAGTACTGGCTGCTGACCGGTCTTGGGTTCGATCCCACCCTCTCGCTCCGGATCGCCTTCGGTACCAGCCTTGCCGTGATCGTGCCAACTGCACTCTCCGGTACGTGGGGCCACCACTGCCGGCGCTGCGTGCTCGTGCGCCCCCTGCTCCTGATGGCGGTTCCCGGCATTCTCGGGGCAGTTGCCGGTGCTGCAATCGCAATCCACGCCCCGGGCCGGCTCATGGAATGCCTTTTTGGCGTACTCCTCCTCCTTGCAGCGGTAAGGATGTATTTCACCTCGACCCTTTCGGGGGAAGGTCGCATCCGGCAGAATCCCGGCCTGTACCTGTTCTGGGGATTTGTCTTCGGCTTTGTCTCGGGACTTTTTGGAATCGGCGGGGGAATCGTGATGGTGCCGGTGATGACGACGGTTCTTGGTATACCCTTGAGGCAGGCCATAGGCACATCGACGGCATTCATGCTCTGTTCTGCTGCAACCGGTGTAGTGTCCTACATTGCGGGAGGGGCAAACGTTCCCGGCCTGCCACCGTTTTCCCTGGGGTATGTCAACGGGATGTTCTGGGCGGTTCTTTCCCTTGCAAGCGTGCCCTGTGCCTTCCTTGGCGTCCGTGCTGCCCATACGGTTTCCCCGGAGAAGATCCGGCTCCTCTTTGTAATCCTGATGCTCGGTATGGGCGTGTATATGATAGTGGGCGGCGCCTGACGGAATGTGGCGTTTGGCTGGGACTGGGTTTTAACGATTCTGCGGGAGCAGCCATTCCTGATAAAAAATAAAGAATGTGATTATTTTATCTTCCCATACATCGTGAAATAATATATTATGCCCGCAGAACATCATCCCGGCAGGCTCCTTGCATCCCTTCTCATCTGCCTTATCCCGGGATATGCAGGCCTGTACCTTTTCACTACGTCTATCCCCGGCTGGTATTCAGGACTCGTTAAACCCGATATCCTGCCCCCGGACAACCTGTTCTTTTATGCGATCATTGCCGTCTTTGGCCTGCTGGGACTGGCACTCTATACCATCTGGAATGCAGGCTTTTCAAACCACGAAGTGCAGACAGCGGCTACGCTCTTTTTCTTTACCCTGATCCTGCTCGTGTTCTGGTTCTGGGTCTTTTTCTCCCTCCATGCGGTCTACCTTGCACTTGTCGTCATGCTCCTTGTGGTCGCTGCAGCGATATGTACGATCGCACAGGCGCTCATGTCCTCGGTGGGTGCGGTCTTCTTTTTGGTTCCCTGCCTGATCCTGCTTGTCATAGCCTGCTATGCAAATTACCTCCTGGTCGTCCTCAACCCCGATCTCCCCATCTGGGGAAACCTCCTGTAAACGGTATATTTTTACCAAAAGCAGGCGTCCTATCGAAACGATTATTCCCTATCTGTCCTACATTTTACCAGCCATAATGGGGCGTTTTTTATGGATCGATACGTATGTACCATCTGCGGGCATGTCTACAATCCCGAAAAAGGTGAATCGCTGCAGGACATCAAACCGGGGGTCGATTTTGCCAATCTGCCGGCGGACTGGACATGCCCGGTCTGTTTTGCAACAAAAGACAAATTCAAAAAAGAGGAGTAATTACTGGTTGTTATGGTTTCCCGAGAACTTGTGCCCGGCGTCTACTGGGTCGGCGCCTATGACTTTGACCGGCGGATATTCGACGAACTGGTCCCGCTGCCGGAAGGAACGACCTACAATGCGTACCTGGTAAAGGGCAGCGAGAAGACGGCACTGATCGATACGGTCGATCCGACAAAGGAATACGACCTGATCTCGAATCTTGTCAAGCTCGGTATCGAGAAGATCGACTATATCGTGATCAACCATGCCGAGCAGGACCATGCAGGTTCGCTTCCGATGGTCATGGAGTTTTACCCGGATGCACAGGTGGTCACCAATGCCAAGTGCCGGGACCTCCTCATAGCACTGCTGCACGTCCCGGCGGATCGTTTTGTCCTCATCGAAGATAACGGCACACTGTCGCTCGGCGACCGGACGCTGAAGTTCCTGATTACGCCGTGGACGCACTGGCCCGAGACCCAGCTGACGTTCCTTGCCGAAGACCGGATCCTCTTTTCCTGCGACCTCTTCGGGTTCCATGCTGCGACAACCGAACTCTTCGTGACTGATGAAGGATGGGCATACCGCTCGGCAAAGCGGTATTACGCGGAGATCATGATGCCGTTCCGCAACAGTATCAAAGGATACGTGGAACGGGTCCGGACGCTCGATCCTGCTATCATCGCACCGAGCCACGGCCCGCTGACCAAAAACCCGAAGATGATCCTCGATGCGTATGCCGACTGGACATCGGATGCGGTCAAAAACGAGGTCGTCCTCCCGTACGTATCTATGCACGGGAGCACGGCAAAGATGGTGGATCATCTCATGGGGGCCCTGGTCTCGCGGGGCATTGTGGTAAAACCCTTCAACCTCACCAAAACCGACACCGGGGAACTCGCATTTGCCCTTGTCGATGCAGCAACGATTGTGATCGCAACGCCGACCGTCCTCTTTGGCCCGCACCCGACCGTTGTATCGGCAACGTACCTCGCAAACGCGCTCCGGCCCAAGACCCGGTTTGCCGCGGTTGTCGGGTCCTATGGCTGGGGAGGCAAGACTGCCGATACCATCACAAAGATGTTGGATCATGTCAAAGTGGAAGTGATGCCGCCGATCATGGTGCTGGGCGAGCCTGACGAGAAGACAATGCAGGCCCTCGACCGGCTGGCAGACGAAATCTTAAAGAAGCACAAAGAACTCAACATCGTGTAAAGGAGGGAATCATATGACAAATCTGCTTGAAGTCTACAAATGCATGGTCTGCGGGAACATCGTAAAAGTCGTCCATGCCTCGGAAGGGACGCTGGTCTGCTGCGGGCAGCCGATGGCGCTCCAGCAGGAGAAGACTGCGGACCAGGGAAAAGAGAAACATGTTCCTGTCGTAGAGAAGACCGCAAACGGCATCCTTGTGAAGATCGGCGCTGTCCCCCACCCGATGGAAGAGAAACACTACATCGAATGGGTCGAGGTTCGCGATGGGGAGAAGGTCTACACCCGGTATTTCAAACCCGGGGAAAAGCCCGAAGCGGAATTCCCGGTCACAAGTACCGATGTAAAAGTCAGGGAATTCTGTTCGGTTCACGGTCTCTGGACCAACAAGGCCTAACAAAAAAACCCCTTTGTTTTCCCTTTTTCTCTCTCGATTATTCTTATGCAAACGCTATATAGAGCTCCAGCGACAACCACATAAGTGATGCGCCGTCTCCTCTATCTCTCCACGATTGCTGCCGATCTGGGAGATATCTTCTTTTTTATCGCCCCGCTGACCGCGGTTCCCCTGGTAGTGGCGGTGCTCTTTGCCGAATGGTCCCTGTTCCTTCCCATGGCTACGGTTCCGGTAGTCTTTTTCCTCCTGGGGACCGGCATGAAACATCTCCCGAGAAACGAGCGCGAGAACCGGCTATCGACGTCCCTGTGTTCGATTGCCCTTTTCTGGATAGCCTGTGCGATGGTGAGCGGCCTGCCATTCATGTTCGGTCTTAACATGAGTTTTACCGATGCGGTCTTTGAAGGGATGGCCGGGTGGACCGGGACGGCGTTTACCATGCTGCCGTCCGTCGATACCACACCTTATACCCTGCTCTTCTGGCGCACGTTCATGCAATGGATAGGCGGTATCGGGATCATCGCCTATGTGATCGCCCTTGCAAGCAGCAGCGGGCTTTTCCAAGGGAGGATTTACCGGACGGAGAGCCGCGAGGAGCCCCTGATGCCAAGCATTGTCTCGACGGGCCGGGCGATCTGGAAAATCTACGGCCTCCTTACGTTTGTCGCCCTCGGTGTCATCCTCTTCACCGGCCTCTCGCTGTGGGACTCGGTAAACCTTGCCCTGTCCGCGATCTCGACCGGAGGCTTTTCCGTTGTCGATGGCGGGGTCTCCTCGTACCATAACATCATGCTCGAACTGCTCCTTATCCCGATCATGATAGCCGGGGCACTCCCGTTCCGCCTCTATTACCTGATATCCGAGAACCGGCGCATCAGCCTCTTTGGGGACGAACAGATCAAGCTTTTTGCCGTGATCGCAGCGGCGGGTACCGCGGTACTGGCCTACGACCTTGTGTATTTCGGGAATACCGATATCCCGACGGCACTCGGGCAGGGCCTCTTTATGACCGTCTCCGCCCTGACGACCACCGGGTTCCAGATCGCCGATATCGGGAGCTGGGCAAGCGTCACCCTCGTCTTTCTTGCCATGCTGATCTTCATCGGCGGGGCTGCGGGAAGCTCCAGCGGGGGGATCAAGCTCAACCGCGTAGTGCTCGCTTTCAGGGCGCTTGTCTGGTGGTTCCGCCGGCTCTTCGTGAGCGGGAAAGTGCTGATCCCCTTTAAAAGCGAAGGACGGGTGATCCCGCGTGCAACCGCCGAACTGGAAACTGCAAAGACCCTCCTTGTGATCATCCTCTCGGTCCTCGTGATCTTTGTCTCCACGCTCGTGGTCATCCAGTTCCACATAACCACCTTTCCCATCACCGATGTGCTCTTCGATGTGATCTCGGCGTTTTCCACCTGCGGTATGACGACCGGCTATGTCTCATCGTCCATGCCGGCCCTCTCGAAATGGGTGTTTATCCTCGTGATGTGGGTTGGCCGGCTCGAAGTGATCCCGGTCCTCGTACTCTTCCTCGCGCTGTTCCGCGGCTCCGACTAAATTTTGTCCCGGTTCGCAGGGAATCGCCAACACAATTTAACTTTTCTTAACTTCAGGAGGTCTAATATAACGTGCCGGCCAATACTTTTGGTGATGAAACAGATCGCCCTGTACGGGAAAGGAGGCATCGGGAAGTCTACCACGTCGGCCAACCTGTCCGCTGCCCTCTCCCTTGCAGGATACGATGTCCTCCAGATCGGGTGCGATCCGAAACGCGACAGCACCCGGATGCTGATGGAGGGCCGGCTGATCCCGACTGTGATGGATCTGGTGCGCGAACGGGGCGCCGCTGCCGTGACCCCGCAGGACGTGGTCTATACCGGTTTCCATGGTGTCCGCTGCGTTGAAGCGGGGGGGCCTGAACCCGGTGTCGGCTGTGCCGGGCGGGGGATTATTGCCACCTTCCAGCTGCTGGAGAAGTTCGGGACGCTCACCGGCGATATTATCGTGTACGATGTGCTGGGCGATGTTGTCTGCGGCGGGTTTGCGATGCCGATGCGGGAAGGGTACGCACAGGAAGTGTATCTCGTGACCTCGGGGGAGCTCATGTCCCTGTACGCGGCAAACAACATCTGCAAGGCGATCCAGAGACTCTCGGCCCGGCCAAAGAGCAAGTGCCGGCTTGCCGGCGTGATCTGCAATGCCAAGAACATGCCCCGCGAAGAAGAACTCGTTGCGGAATTTGCACGGAAGGTCAACAGCCACCTCGTCCAGTACATTCCCCGCGACCGGACCGTCCAGCTGGCGGAACTCGACCGGAAGACCGTGATCGAGTACGACCCGGCAAGCGAACAGGCACAGCGGTACCGCGATCTTGCTTCCCGGGTCATGGAAAACACCCGGCTTACGGTACCCACCCCTCTTGAGATCGATGACCTCGAATCCCTTGCCCGCCAGTACGTGTAGGATCTCAGGCTGCACGCTCACCGGCGCACTCTCGGTGGTGACGCAGGTAACCGATGCAGTCACGGTCGTCCACGGGCCGGGGGGCTGTACGCACCACAATTTTTCCCTTCTCTATGCTACGGCTCTTGACAACGGCCGGCCGGCCCTTCCCCCGCTCGTATCGACCGGTCTTTTAGAGACCGATGTGGTTTTTGGCGGCGAAGCGGCACTCGACCGGACGCTCGATAAGGTCATGGCCGGAAAGCCCGGGGCGGTCTTTGTCCTCTCGACCTGCATTGTCGAGACGATTGGCGACGATATCGAAAAGGTCTGCGGGTCAAAGCAGGGCTGCCCGGTCATTGTCGTGCCAACCGCCGGTTTTTTGGGCGGGTCGTTCCAGGCCGGGGTCAATAACGCGCTTATCAGCATCGCTTCAATGGCAGGGGAACCCACTCCCAACGGGAAGGTGAACCTTATCGGGGAAAAGAACCTCGAATACGAAGTCGAGGAAAACTATGTCGAAGTAAAAAGGCTGTTATCCCGGCTCGGCCTTTCGGTGAACCTGCGGTTCGTACGCAGTATCGCCACGCAGGATATCGGGTCGCTCGGGGCCGCACGGCTCAACGTGCTCCGCGATCCTTCCCTCGTGCCGGTGGGAGAATATCTCCGTTCGCGGTTTGGCACGCCCTATGTCCCCGGGTTTCCCATCGGGCTCTCGGGGAATTCCTCGTTCCTTGCTGCGGTTGCACAGGCCTGTGGTATCGACGGGACAGAATCGGTCAGGCGCGAACGTGCCCGGGAAGAAAAACTCCTCGAAAAGTTCCGGGACATGGCCGGGTCGGGGGTCTTTTTCTCCCCCATCCCCCTGGATCCCGAGGGGAGGATTGCGGCACTGGATCTTGCCCGGAAAGTCGGGCTCCGGTTCTCCGATGAAGGAAGCCCGGTGCCGGTCCCCGTGATCCCCCCTGTGGGGCTGAGCGGGACGGAACGGCTGCTCCACCGCTGGAGGAGGGCTCTTTTTGCCTGAGTGCGGGACACCGTTATGGCCGTGCGCCATGACCGGGGCTGCGGCATGCCTTGCGGGTTTCGATGGGATACACGTGGTAATCCACGGGTCGAGCGGCTGCTATTATTACCCCTCGACCCTGCTCAACGCCCCGCTCTACGGCACGTTTATCCTTGAAAACGAGGTGGTCTTCGGGTCGGACAACCGTTTAAAGGAGGTGATCGGCGACCTTTCCGGCAAAGGGGGCAGGATCGCGGTGATCACGACCTGTGTCCCGGCGGTCATGGGCGAGGATCTTTCAGCAATCCTCCCGGGACAGGATATCCTGCTTGTAGACAGCCCCGGTTTTGCGGGGGAACTGGAAACGGGATACCGGGCGGCGCTTTTGGCACTCGGTCCCAAAGTCGATCCGAAGCGCAAAGGGGTAAACATCGACGGGGTCTCCTTATCAGATTCGTTCTATAAGGGAAACATCGCGGAGGTCACCCGGCTGCTGCGCATGGCCGGTGTCCCGGTCGGTACCGTATTCTGCCGGGACTGGGCGGAGATGGCGGCGCACGCGGCCCCGCTCACTATCGGGACGAACACGGACTTTGCCTCCGGTGTCGGGAAGTACCTGGGTGGAACCCTCGGGATCCCGGCCCTCCGCACCACGTTCGAACGGCTGGAAAGCGAGTTCCCGAACGCCGATGCATCGCTGGTCTTTGACGAGCTCGACATGCAGGAAGAGCGCATTGTCGGCGCATGCGACCGGTTCCTCCGGCGCCATACCCCGCCGTCAGTCGCAATCTTTGCCGGCGCTGCCTATGCCGAATACGCCGCCGATACGCTCAAGCGTTACCTTGACGCCGAGATCCGCTTTGTCGGGACAAGGAACGATCCCCCGGCCGGCAAAAAGACCCGGTACCGGCAGGAAAAGGCAAACGATTTCGGGCTGGTGGCAGAACGACTCCGGGAGACTGCCCCGGATCTGGTCGTCGGTTCCGCGTTCGAACAACCGGTATGTCCCGATGCGGCATTTGTCGGGATCATCCCCCCGCTCCAGGACCGGGTCCGGCTCACGTATCCCCCGCTTACAGGGACCGAAGGTACGCTCCGGTTTGTTGAGGAGATCCTCAATACCTGCATGGACCGGGTAAAACACCCAAAGGCCCCGGAAAGTCCTTCGGTTCCCTGAGCAGCCGGACCAGTCCCGAACCTTCTTTTTCACTTTCACACCGCGCACGGTCCCGGGTTATATACCCTGTTTCCCAGATGCTGTATTACGACAGAAAGGTGGTCGTGTATGATGCAGAAAGCAGGCTATATCCAGCGGACAGGGTGCAGGGCAATCGACCGTGACGGCAGTCTCCATGAAGTCGTGGAACTGCACGTCCTTGGCGCCCGGTACGCCATCCGGCTGGACGACCTCGTAAAGGGAATCGCCGGCCGGCAGGTTGCCGTGCAGGTGGACGCACTTGTCCGCGAGTGGAACTACTACCTCGGGACGACCTGCGGCATGGGCCATGTCTCGGTGTCCGGCAAAGCGCTCAACATTGAGCTCTTCGAAGCAGGAAATTTCACGATCTCGCTTGCGGCCCTCCGTCCGGTTCTCTTTGGCAGGGAACGCACCGCATCGGTGGCACGTATTCCGGAGCAGCCGGTATCCCCAGTCTGGAAAGCCCGCCGGACCGATGTCCAGCAGCAGATCGTGGCCCTTGTCTGAAAGTATACAACCCCCCTCTATCGTACCCCTCTCATCCTTTTTTCCGCTCTTCCCCAAAATGGCGTCCCGGGTTATATTGTGCAACATTAATACCCCACAAAGGAGACCAGTACATTGAAAAGAACAGGGGAACCCGTATACTGGGCTTCCCCGGTATTTCTTCGGAGATCATCCATGGACATACAGGACGATACCCTCTATAAGGAATTACTCGATCAACAGCAGGATCTGCTGGTCAAGTTCAGCCCCGAGGGGCGTCTGATGTTTGTGAACAGGGCCTATTGCGAAGCAATGGGAAAAAAAGAGGATGAACTGGTCGGGAGCGTCTTTATGCCGGCGGCAGACGAACGCTACGCGGACGCCCTTGCCACACGGATGACGAGCCTCTTTCGCCCGCCGTATACCTGCATCGTGGAACAGTGGATCAGTTCCCCGAAAGGGCCGCGGTGCATCAGCTGGGCCGCCCGCTCGATTGCGGACAAAAACGGGAATGTCACGGCTATCGTTGCCAACGGGAGGGACATAACCCCGGAGAAAAAGAGGCATCGCGATATTACCCGGCGCGACAGCCAGCTGATGCTCCTTATCGAAAGCGGCACCCCGATGTATTATACGCACACTCCCGATCACACCCTGCTCTACGTGAGCCCCCGGATCCGGGCAATGCTCGGCTGTACCCCGGGAAGCGGCAAACGGCTGTGGACCGATTATTTAACGGACAACCCCATCAATGCGAAGGGGCTTGAGCGGACCCTCAAGGCGGTCTCCACCGGCCGGCGCGAACCCCCGTACCGGCTCGAGTTTGCCGGCAGGAACGGCGCGAAGATCCGGGTCGAAGTCAACGAGATCCCGGTGATCCGGAACAACGTGACCATCGCAGTTGTCGGGAGCCTCGTGGACGTAACCGAGAAGATGAAGGTGGAAGAGGGGCTCATCGAGGCCGAGATCCTCCTCAAGGACTACAGCGGCCACAAAAAGAAGAACGAAAGCGAATCGTCAGGACCGTTTGCCGCGCTCAAGTCTATCTTCTCCAAAAAAGAGGAGACTAAAGAGGACGATATCCCGATCGATATCCCGGACAGCCTGAAGTAACCCTTCGGGATTATCCGCAGGACTTTTTTTTTAAACGCTTGCCCCGGCCCCTCATCAGGATCGGCCACCCCCTCCATGAAAAAAACCGGTCGCCCCCCTCAGGTTACTTGCCGCTCTATAAAAAAACCGGTCGGACCGATCGATCTCAGGGATCGGTCGGGGCGGCCTCAGTTCTTCCAGTTCCGCGACCAGTATTTCCATTGAACATTCAGACGAGACGGCATGGTCGGTCCGATCGTACTCAGGGATCGGTCAGACCGACCGATCGCGATCATTGGCCGGGGTCACCCCCTCCCCCTCAACAATCAAGGGGGACCCCCCTGCCCCTGCTTGTCGCTCTGTAAAAAAAATGATCGGACCGATCGATCCGCAAAAGAGATCGACCCGACCCTTATGTCCGTGCGGGCAATCCGTAAATCGCGTTGATTATGCGATGGCCGCCTGATAGCGGGGCTGGCAGTGCTCGTGCCTTTTGCCTGCCCGCACGAAAGAGCCTGAAATGCGCTCCCGTTTTTGGGGCATACCCTTTTTTAGAGAGATAATATCTGTTTTATTTGCTCTGTAGAAATCCTAAAAAGAGACAGACCGACGCTCTTTTAGGACTGGCGCCCCCTCACGCTAGATGCATCCCCAATTGCGATAATGGTGTATTACCTGCATTCTTGGGCAGCTCCCGGAACAGGTAATACCCGCACTATCGCATACGCCCCCGCCCCCCACGGGGGCAGGGCTGGCGTAAGGGGGGGAGGCATATCTTAAAAAGATGATTTCGACAGAGAAGGTTTATTCGCAAAAGAGAGAGGGTTTATTTCCCTTTCTTCACGCATTCGGCAATATAGGATCCTGCTTTTGATGTTCCCGCAGTCCCGCCGAGGTCCTTGGTGACAACGCCGTCTTTGATACTCTTTTCAATGGCGAGAACTACCGCTTCTGCCGCCTTGTGCTCGCCAAGGTGGTCGAGAAGGAGCGAACCTGCCCAGATGGTTGCTATCGGGTCTGCAACGTCCATTCCCTTGTACTTCGGCGCCGACCCGTGGATCGGTTCGAACATCGAGGTTCCCTTCGGGTTGATGTTCCCGCCCGGGGCAAGCCCGAGACCGCCCTGGATCATCGCGCCGAGGTCGGTGATGATGTCCCCGAACATGTTGGGCGTGACAACCACATCGAACCACTCCGGGTTTTTGACAAACCACATCGTAACCGCATCGACGAAGTTGAAATCGGTGGCTACCGCGGGGTACTTCTTTGCGGTCTCATTGAATACGTCCCGCCAGAGGCCGTACACGTCCGAGAGCACGTTTGCCTTGTCGACCGAGGTGAGCTTCTTGCGGCGCTGCATGGCGAGGTCGAAGGCATAGGTCTGGACCCGGCGTGCCCCTTCCCGGGTCACGACGCCAATCTGGTAGGCAAGCTCCTCGGCATCGGTCTCGATATCGAGCCCGAACTTCACGTTGTAGATATCGCGGACAACCTTAAGTTCGGTCTTCTGGTGCTTCTTGAACCGGGAGCCGATCCCGACATAGAAGTCCTCGGTGTTCTCCCTTACTACAACAAAGTCGATGTCTTTGGGAGTCTTGTTTGCAAGAGGTGTCTCGACCCCTTCGAGGAGCTTGATGGGCCGGAGGTTCACGTACTGGTCGAACGAGAACCGGAGGGCAAGGAGGATCCCTTTTTCAAGGATGCCCGGGGCCACCCGGGGGTCTCCGATTGCGCCGAAATAGATGGCTTTGTATTTTTTGAGCTCGGCAAGGTCGTCTTCAGTCAGGAGCTCCTTTGTCTTCAGGTACCGGTCAGCCCCGATATCGAAATCCGTCCACTCGATATCGAAGTTATACCGTTCTCCTGCTGCTTCGAGTACTTTCTTTCCTTCGGCCACGATCTCCGGGCCGATCCCGTCTCCGCCTATTGCTGCGACTTTGTACATAACGGCACCTCCTTTAATCCCTTCGCGTATTCGACAAGTCCCCCGGCATCGGCAATCTTCTGCATGAAGGGGGGCACCGGCTCGATGGCCAGCTTCTTCCCGTCAGCTTCCACGAATCCTTCCTTGAGGTGAAGGGTGACCTTTGCGCCGTCCGCAATGGTATTGGCCTTCGGGCAGACGACCGGGAGCACCCCGGTGTTGATGGAGTTCCGGAAAAAGATCCGGGCAAACGACTGGGCCAGCACTATGTGCACGCCGCTGCCGATAAGCGCAAGCGGCGCATGTTCCCTCGATGAACCGCACCCGAAATTCTTCCCGCCTACGACTATGTCGCCGTCTTTTACCTGTTTTGCAAACTCGTCCCGGGTGCCCTCGAAGGCGTGTTTTGCCAGTTCGTCAGGGTTGTTGAGTACCAGGAACCTGCCCGGGATGATCGCATCGGTATCGATATTGTCCCCGAATTTCCAGACTCTCACGGCCTTTGTACTGGTACGCTGTTCGGCATGCGTGGTTTTTACCGCTGCTGTCTTCTTTGCCGCCATGGTTTACGCCTCCCTCGGGTCGGCTATCTCGCCTTTGATTGCGCTTGCCGCTGCCGTTGCAGGCGAGCAGAGGTACACCTTCCCCTCGGTGCTGCCCTGCCGGCCCTTGAAATTCCGGTTCGAGGTGGAGAGCGAGACTTCGCCCGGCGCAATCAGCCCGAACGACCCGCCCATGCAGGGCCCGCAGCAGGGCGCTTCCACAAGGGCCCCGGCTTTTACGAACCGCTCGACGAGGCCGTTTTCAAGGGCTTTGAGATATTCCGCCCTTGACGCGGGGATAACAAGCACCCGGACCTTCGGGTTAAACTTCTTTTTGCCGAGCACCTCTGCGGCCTCCGCGAGATCCTCGTACCTGCCGTTCGTGCACGAGCCGATGAAGACCTGGTCGATGTGGGTTCCCTCGACTTTTCCCACCGGTACTCCCTGGTCCACGTTGTGGGGGACGGCGACCTGCGGTTCGAGATCGGAAACGTTGTACGTCCGCTTCTCCGCGTACGAGGCGTCCTTATCGCTTGCAAGGTCGAAGGGCTTCATCTTCCGCCGGCCCTTCATGTACTCCCACGTCACCTTGTCGGGGGGGACGATGCCGGCTTTCGCACCCATCTCGATGGCCATGTTGCAGCAGGTCATTCGCCCGGGCATGTCCATCTTTTCCATGGTTTTCCCGGTAAACTCGATTGCCTGGTAGGTCGCCCCGTCGGCCCCGATGTCTGCCGCAATTGCGAGGATCAGGTCTTTTGGCCCGACGCGTTTCGAAAACTTCCCCGAAACCTCTGCCCGGATTGTCTGGGGCACCTTGAAGTACAGGGCGCCGAACTTGAGCGCAAAGCCCATATCCGTCGACCCGATGCCGGTTGCAAACGCCCCTACCGCACCATACATACAGGTATGCGAGTCGGCGCCGACTACGATCTCGCCGGGTGCCGCACGCCCTTTTTCGAGAACCACCTGGTGGCAGACCCCTTCGTTGATATCGTAGTTATGGATCCCCTGTTCGGCGGCAAATGTCCGCATGTACTGGTGGATCTTTGCCGCTTCCAGCGAATCTGCCGGGATCTGGTGGTCAAAGAGCATGATGACACGCTTCGGATCGAAGACGTGTTTCCCGCCCATCTCGTAGAACTTCTGGATGGCAAGCGGGCCGGTAATATCGTGAATCATAGCCCCGTCAATAGGCGCCATGACCACTTCGCCTGCCCTGATATCGCTGCCGCATTTCCGTGAGAAGATCTTCTCTACGATTGTTGCTCCCATGCTCTATCGCCTCTACTATGTACCTTCCCGGGTCATGTAGTTTGGGGGAGACCAATCCGGGGCCGATGCCGTAGTATTTCCCGATAATTACGAATAATTTCGCAGTTAAAGCAATCTTTAATCCCCCCGGTCTCCAACTATGAGCCTGATAAACCATGCAAAAAACAAGAATCGCTGTATGTGCCCTGGTGCTCTTTGCCATGGCGATGATCGGCTGCGTGGCAGCGGCCGACACCCCCGACCACGTTATCACGGTGAGCGGGAGCGGCTCGGTGACCGGAACGCCCGACCGGGTTACGATCAGTTTCTCGGTCCAGACGGAGAATTCCGACGTCAAGCTTGCGCAGGCGAGCAACTCTCTTGCTATGAATAACGTCATCGACGCCCTTGCGGCTGCCGGTGTTCCCCGGGACCAGATGAAGACAACCGATTACACCATCACCCCGGTGTACCAGGACGACAAGGGAGTCTTTACTTCGAAGGTCAAGACCTACCAGGTAACAAACAGCCTGCGGGTTACCCTCAAGGACACTAACCAGACCGGGCAGATCATCGACACTGCGGTTAATGCCGGTGCAAACCAGGTAGACTCTATCCAGTTCATGCTCTCCGACGCACAGGCCCTGGCGCTCCGGAACCAGGCGCTTACCAAGGCCGTCACGAACGCCCGTGCCGATGCCGACACCGTTGCCGCTGCGCTCAACGTGACCATCACGGGCACCAACACCGCCGATATCAGCCAGGGATACACGCCGGTCGTATACAACCGGTACGACAACCTTGTAATGGAAGCCGGAAGCGCCAAGGCTGCGGCCTCGACACCCATCCAGTCCGGGGACATCACGGTCACGGCCCAGGTGACCATCACCTATAACATCCGCTGATCGTGCCCGGAATCAACCCCGTACTTTTTTCCAAACTTTTTTACATAATCAGTGTGTGATCATTTCATAATCCAGCAAAACCCGGGGCCCGGCATTGCCGGACCCCTCTGTCAAGTATCGAATACTGGTTAAATTTGCGGATACAATAGGATTGATTTTCAAAATGGAGCGAAATATCGGCTTTAAGGAGCGAAGGTACATCGAAGAGCTCCGGATCCTCACCCGTTCGACAGCGCTTGACTGCGTGATCGACGACCGGTTCGACCGGGTGATCTACGTGATCCGGCAGGGAGACATGGGCCTTGCCATCGGGAAAAAGGGCGAGAACATCAAAAGGCTCCAGAACGTGCTGGGCCGGCGCATCGAAATGGTGGAATACGCCGAGGACCCGGAGGCCTTTATCACCAACATCTTCAAGCCGGCCGAGGTTACCGGTATCGAGCGCGGCGCAGACAACGGCCCGGTCAATGTCATGGTGAACAAGAAAAGCGATCTCGGGATCGCGATCGGGAAAGCCGGGTGCAATATCGAGAAGGCGCGCATCCTCTGCCGCCGGTTCTGCGGTCTCGAGATCGGGGAAGTCCTCTTACCGCAGGAAGAGGCAAAACAGGAGGAGACAGTATGAGTGCGACAGGAAAAGGAGAGGTCGATCCGGCAGTGATCCGCGAACTCTGGGAAGTCATCTGCGACCGGGCCGACCACCCGAGCGAGGCATCGTACACGAGCCGCCTGCTTCGGGATGCAAAAGGGATCGACAAGGTGCTCGAAAAAGTAGGCGAGGAATCAAACGAGTTTGTCATTGCGGTGAAAAACGGCGTGCCGCAGCGGACGACCGAGGAAGCGGCCGACCTCCTCTTCCACCTGCTCGTGGCACTGAAGGCAGCCGATATCGACCTCGCAGACGTGGTCGGCGAACTAAAACGCCGGCGGAAATAATCTAAAAAAAGTGCGTGATTACCTGCGGAGGAACGTGGAGAGGTCGACCATATCGGCGACCGTATCCCCCGATTCCACTGCAACAAGCACGTCTTCCGAGACAGAGATCGGGGCGTGTGCGCGGAGCGCCACGGCGATCCCGTCGCTGGGGCGGCAGTCGAGACTCTCTTCTTTCCCGTCCCGCGACAGGTCCAGCTGTGCGTAATAGATATTGTCTTCCACGCTGTCGATCCGAAGGCCGTTTACCGCGATCCCGTAGCGTTCCAGTACGGAAAGAAGCAGGTCGTGGGTCTGGGGCCGGGGCAGCACTTCGCCGTTTACCGCACTGTTGATCGAGACCGCCTCCCAGAGACCGACAAAGATCGGGAGCTGACGGTTTCCCTCGTCCTGAAGTACCACGGCCGGCACGGTGGCTGCATCGCTCATCACAACAAAAACCCCTTTTACGGTGCACCCGACCAGACCCGGCATATCCTTTCAGGTGAGACTACACGCTCATCGGGGATAAGCGTTGGGGAGCATGGCGGGCAGCCCGTGAAAGAAAGGAACGGTGGTTTTTCTGGGGTTATTCCTGGGAGGCTTCGCGCTTCACGATAATGAGGCTCGACATGACCCCGAGCGCGATATTGAAGTAATAGAGGACAACCCGCCAGAGGACGACAAAGATCCCGACAATGCCGGACGGGAGAAACAGGGCATACATCGAGGTCGCACCGACTTCTGCGATACCGGAACTTCCCGGGGTCAGCGGGAGCATCATGAGGATCGCGAGGATAAGCTGGATCACGAACGACTCAAAGAAGAGCGGGGGCTGGCCGAGGCCCATGAGGATCAAGGAAGCGGTCACGATCTCCGAGACCCAGTAGAGCAGGGTAAAGAGAAAACCCCAGAGAAGGCCGGACTTCGCCGACCGGACAAACTTGATCACGGCAGTATGGAAATTGGCAATCTCTTTTTCTATGCGTTCGAGCAGACTGGTAACTTTGGCCGGCTCCCACTTGCGGGTAAAGAACCGGGCGGCCTTGTCTGCCATCCGCTTCATGACATCGGGCCGCCGTACGGCAAGGTAGAAGAGGACAAGGCAGCCTGCCACAAAGATCCAGGTGATAAATACCATGATGTCGGAGATGGCCCCGAGGCTTTTCCATTCCTCGGTGAGCGCAAACATCGCAAACGCTGCCAGCGCCGCGAGGGCGACACCGTCGAGCACCCGCTCCATGATCACAATAGCGGTTGCATCGCCGAGCGGGACTTTTGCCTTATAGAGTTCGTGCACCCGGACCGGTTCCCCGCCGGCCTGGGCCGGGGTGACCGCTGCGGCAAGGAGGTTGGCAAAAACGAGGTTTAAGGAATAGAAGAACCTGATCGGGTACCCGAGCGAGCCTGCCATCTTTTTTACCCGCATTGCCCAGAAGCACATGGTCAGGATATGGGTGAGAAATGCGAGCAGCAAAAACCACGGGTTGACCTTTTTGAGGTACTCGATCGTGTTTGCGTTGATCGTAAAGAAAAGGATGATGACAAGGACGATAAGAGAGAACGCAATGGACATATACAGCCATTTCTTCTGCGATTTTTCCATTGCCAAACTCCGTTCGATCAGGCAAGAGCCTGTTTATCCTAGAAGATTAGGACGACTAGTATAAACATTTTTACCGGGAAAGCTGTTTCCCCCGCGGTTTTCGTCAGATCGTGAAGATCTCCCGGTTGGCGGTGACGATAAACAGGCCCGCCCGCACGCCGGCATCGATCCACCCGTGCCCGTAACTGAATGAGGCAAGGGCCTCCTCCCGCTCCTCCCGGGCAAGGAGGGTTTTCCCGTGGCGGGCATAGCAGGTGCCTGCGCAGAGGACCCGGTCGGCAAAGGCCCCGACAGCGGTCTCTTTATCCGGCGCCCGTGCTACCGATGAAGCGGCGGTTTCGAGCAGCCGGAGGTACCGCGAGGTCTTCTCGGCGAGCCGGCCGGCAAGCGGTGCCGGGATTGTTTCGGTCGGCGCGGTAAACGGGCAGGCCGGCTGCTCCCACGCATGGACGAGGAGGCCGTACGCCATCCCGAAGTGCAGCCAGCCAAACCCGTAATAATACGAGGCAAGGGCGTTGATGGGATCGCCTTTTTTCGCAAACACCGCCCCGTCGTCGGCATAGGCCTGCACCATCCCTTTGACGGTTGCAGCAAGCTCCCCGAGCGGAGATCCCTTTGGCGGTACGATTGCCGAGACGCTCAGTTCAACTTTTAACAGCGTCCCGCACTCTTCTATCAGCATAGGCCGGCAAACCTCTCCAGGTACTGCCGCTCCATATCGTGCAGTTCCCCGGGCACGATCAGCACGTGCAGGGGCGGGCCGAAGTCGGTTTTTGCAATCGTTTCGGCCGGCCCGGCCCGGACCACCGGGGATGCGGACCCGGCCCGCGCAATCCCCACGTAGAGCGGGATCTTCACACCTTTTTTTTCTGCCATTCCTTCGAGCAGGCCGACCGCCTCGTTTACCGTCATGTACCGGTTGTCCTGGATATCGAGGTACACGAGGGTATGGAGCCGCTCTTTGATGTTTTCGCAGATCACATCGAGCGACGAGGTCGGGTTCCATTTCCCCTGCGGGAACGGCACCGAACAGGACTTCCCGAACCGGTAGTTCTGGAGCCCCGAGAGGCCGCAGACCGCACTCACGATCGAGGCACCGTGCACGATTGTTGTCGGGATGCCCCGTTCCGCCGCCCGGATCCGAAGGTCGGCATGCGTTGTCGAGACCATCGGGTCGCCGGCGCAGAGAAAAACCGTGTTACCCCGGGCGGCGCAGTCGAGCAGCTCGTCCGGGTGCTGCTCCACGTCGGCACGCATGAGCACCCGGACCGGGCGGCCGTAGAACGATTCGAGGTCTTCTTTTGTTGCGCCCATGAGCCGGGACGTGTAGCCTTCGAGGAATACGCTGTCAGCACCGCGGATGAGCCTGAGCCCTTTCTCCGACACGTCTTCCTTGTCGAACAGGCCAAGGCCGATAAAGGTGAGCATTGCGGTTGTTCTCCGGTATACCGTTTAGCAGATGAACCGGGTGATGGAAGCCACGAGCGATTCGAGGACATCCCGCACGTCGTTTTTCTGCATTGCGGAGATCAAAAAGACCGGCACGTCTTTACCAATCCCGATGCATTTGCGGATCTCGTCCTCGCCCATGACCCCCGTGAGGTCCTTTTTGTTTGCCGCAACGACGACCGGCAGGTGCATCTTTGTCATGGTCTTATAGAGCTGTTTTGCCCGGGGCAGCTGTTTTTTGTCGGTTGCGTCAACGATGAGGACTGCCCCCATTGCGTTCTTTAAGACGCCCGGAAGCATCGCATCGAAACGGGGCTGGCCCGGGGTACCGTAGAGCGTGATATCGAAATCCTGCCAGTGCAGCCAGCCGAAGTCCATAGCCGTCGTGACCCCGGGCCCGTTAAATCCCACACGGTCGACCGACACCCCCAGTGCCGTTGCGTTCAGGACGAACCGGGACTTGCCCGAGTTCGGCGGCCCGGCCACCACGATCTTGGGGATGTACGGGACGATGTGGCCTTTTTTGACCAGGAACGGCACCGAGCGCCTGAGCTGGGTAGACCAAGAGGTATAGAGGATCGTGAAGTAATTAAAGTGCGGCAGGGGGCTGCAGGACGATTTTATCGTAAGGATCAGGTCGAACGCCTTCCTGATCGCAGGGGATTCGAGGAAAGATTCTCCACCAAGGTTGAGGTATTCGACAATGACGGTGGCCTTCTGGGGGCAGCAGGCAGGCGAAAGAATGGACAACCCTTTTTCGAGGCCGAAATCTTCGCCGAGAATGTCGAAATAGCAGAAGATGACATCGACATTTTTCTCGTCACAAATAGTTTTGATCTTGTTCTGGAACTCATCTTCCGGCAAAGAGCCGACACTGCCCATCCGCATGATCCTTTCCCGGTCCACGCAGTCGATAAAGGCAATCGTATGTTCTTCGGGCCGGATCCTGTGGCCCCGGAGCTGCTCCACGTCGTGCAGGAACGCCTCCACCGTGGTATGGGGGATGATCACAAGGCACGATTTCTTCTGTTCGAGCGCTTCGTACAGCGTCGAGATCATAAAAAGCTGGCCGTCGACTCCCGGGTCGAGGCTGTAGAGCACCCGGCTGCCTTTGGGGATCCCCCCGCCCAGCATATCGTCGATCCCGTACATTCCCGTTGAAATCATAATCCAAGAACCACCTGACCGTTCTGAATGGTAAACTTGTGCCAGTCCGCGTTCATCCCGGGGATCCCCATCACCCGGAAGTAGTTGTCCGTTCTTTCAACCTTGATCTCGATGACAATCGTCATCAGTTGCTTGATAAGCGAGATCGTCCGCTCGTCGAATGCTTCGCTGTTGAGGACATAGATCCCAAAGCCCTCGACTTTTTTGAGCTTTGCCGTCATCACGTGGAGGAACTGGTAGAGAACTTCGAGTTTCCGGTACATGAGCAGGGTCGAGACCGAGTTGACGCAGAACCGGATCGGCGGCGGGAAGAGCCCGGAGTCCTGCCCCGAGAACGTCCCCTCGAAAATCGTCTCGATCATGTGGGAGAACTTGATCCCGATACCGGTGAGATCGGTGGGGTTGGTGACGAACATGAACCGTTCGGTGTCCGAGACGGCCGGGGTCGAACTCTTGGTGATGGCATCGATCACGCCGATAAAATGCTTGTCGGCACCGATGTTCTTGAACTGGTCGGTAACTTCCGAGGCCCGTTCGTTAGTGGAGAGCATGATGGCATACTCCCCTGCCTGCGGCCGGGTGAGGGTGTAGGCGAACTGTTCTGCATAGCTGAGGGCAGGAGCGAGCAGGAGGAGATTGGTCCCCGCCTCAAATCCCCCGGTTGCCATATCGATCTGGGGAATACCGGTTTTGTAGGAATACATCTGTTGATTGATCATTACCTGACAAGGCTTATAAGCACTTTTACCTGTACCGGGAGCCTTTTGGTTACTCCTGTACCTTTGCATACCGGGACGGGTAAATCCTCATAACCTTCCCGGCCAAAAAGATATGTCAGATGTTCTACTGGCTGTATGAACGGATGCTTCTCTCGCAGGTCGAGCTCCTGCCACGCCACATCTGTTTCATGCTCAGCAGTGCCGACCTTGCCGCAGATCCGGAGAAGTGTGCCCGGGTTGCCGGGTGGTGTACGGAGATCAATGCAGTCCTTGCCCGCTCGCACCCGCCGGCCGACAGCGGCGACCGGACCGCGATCAAAAGCCTCACCTTTCACGTGAACCCCCTGTCCGATGAGGAGGTGGCCCGCTGCCTTCCCGCGATAAAAAAGATCGCGGAGGTGGCCCGTCTCGTCCTGCACTACGGGGACAAGGAAGAGGTCTTTGGGAGCGGCCTTCCGGTGGTTGTTGCGATCGGGAAGAGCGGGAGGGAAGAGATCACCGACTGCATCAAAAAACTCGCCAAAAACGGCGTCTCCCCGGAAGATATCGATGAGAAAACGCTGGAATCCTGCCTGACGTTCCGGTACGACCCGGACATCGTGGTAAAGACCGGGGGAGACCACCTGACCGATTTTCTGATCTGGCAGTCGGTGTACTCGGAGCTCTTCTTCTCCGATGTCAACTGGAAGTATTTCCGGCGGGTGGATTTCCTGCGGGTGCTGCGCGATTACCAGTCCCGGATCCGCCGGTTCGGGAAGTAAAATAGTTATTTTATCCGGATCCCGTACCAGCTCGGGACGCCGCCAACGGTGCGTTCGCCAAAGGCGTACTTGTTCTTGAGGGCAACGGTAAACGCCCTCCGGTCCGGCACAGCGTAATCGTGGTCCCGGCACCAGCGCCCGAACCGCTCGTAGAGCTCGTCCTTTGAGACGATCGCATCCGGGCCCTCCTCGGTCTCCCGGGAGATCTTCGTGCCGACGAACTTTTTGATTGCATCCTCTTTTCTGCCACCCTTTGCTGCCTTCTTTCCTTTCGATGCAAGTGCAGGGGCCGGTGGGGCTGCGGGCGCAGCCGGCTGCGGGACTTTTTTTGGGATCGCGGGTTCCGGTACCGGAACCGCCGGGGGTTTTGCTGCCGGCGCCGCTTTCTTTTCCTTGTGCTCTTTTATGACCTTTCCCGGGACCGTGGGGTCCTCGGCGTTTATCACCGGCGCCGGGGGAACGGCCGGCTCTTTTGGATGCGCGGTCGCTGCCGGCTGTGCGATAATGACCCGCGATGCCTTTTTCTTGTCCGGTCCGGCGGGAGCATATGCGATCCCGAGATGCCCGGCGAGCGCACGGTTGCAGGTCTCGCTGATATCGAGCCGTTTTTTGTCGGCTGCCATGAGGATATCCGAACGCACGAGGATCTGTACCTGCTGCCACCCGGGGCTGTCTGCATTTCCCGCACCCATACGATCACTTCTACCCGATCTGGTATCTCCCGGGAAATATAGTACGCGAACCGGATCGTTTGGCCGGGATGGGCAGGGAGGGTCTAGTGCGCCTTTGCCTGTATCCGCTGGTCGTAGGTGCGGATCGCCCGCAGAAGGTCGATCTTACGGAAGAGCGGCCAGTACGGGGCGCAGAAATAGACGGCCGATTCGTGGCCGTTTGCAAGCCAGGGAAGGAAGTTCGAGGTCCGGTAATCGTTTCCCGTCCGGATAATAAGATCGACCGGCGGGATGCCTCTTCCTTCGTGGAGGTGGGACTCGACCATCTGGACGTCGATTGCCTCGAGAGCGATCTTCCCGTTCCGGACATCTGCTACGATCTCGCGTGCGGCAAGGACGATCTCGTTCCTGCCCCCGTAGGCAAGGGCGATGTTGAGGACAAACCCGTCGTAGTCCTTTGTCGCCTCTTCGGCGGCTTCAATGGCACTTTTTAAGTCAGCGGGCAGGAGCGAGCGGTCGCCGACCATCTGCACCCGGATCCGGTACTTGTGGACGCGCTTGTCGGTAACCGTATTGAGGAATGTCTCCTTGAAGAGCTGGAAGAGGTCCCTGACCTCGTCCTCGCTGCGGCGGAAGTTTTCCGTGGAGAACGTATAGAGGGTGATATACCGGATCCCGAGCTCGTGGGCCCAGTCGAGCATCTCCTCGGTTTTGTCCGCCCCGGCCCGGTGGCCTTTTGCGGTGTCGATCCCCATTTCCCTTGCAAAACGGCGGTTCCCGTCCTGGATGATGGCGATGTGGGTCGGGATCTCGGTGCACTGCATCTTAAGGTACTTCTCGTACAGGGGCCGGAGGAGCGAGTCGGCGTTCATAAGGGTGTCACCTCCACGACCATTCCTCCGTCGGGATACCGTTCGACCACGGACTTTTTCCCGGGGATCTTCTCCTTATATTCCTCCAAAAGCCACCACGCGGTCTCGACCCGGTCGCCGCAGTCGGCAAATTCGTCGTCTGCGAGGTATTTGCGGCACCGGGCAACGACCTCGTCCCGGGTGCCCGGGTGGAGGTCGAGCACGCCGTACACGATGGTCCCGTCCTCGGTGACTTCGTCAAAAGGCCGGGCGGTGTTCTCCGCGATGCGCCTGAGGCGTTCCCGGAGCTGGACCGAGTCCTTGAACGACGAGGAGCACCAGTGGACTTTCTTGTGCTTTACCAGTTCCTCCGCCCAGTCCTCAGCACCGGCAATGGCGTTGTGCACGCCGTCGGCCGGCTCGTATCCCCTCTCCCGCATTTCGTCGGCGTTCGTCTCGCCCCATTCGAGCTCGTTGATGTTTAAAAAGTCGAGGTACGGGAGGGCAGGAACGAGGAGTTCGAGGCCGGGGAGAGCGGGGACTTCGATCCCGATATCGAAACCCATCTCTTTTGCCATCTTCGCGGATGCGATAAAGTCCGTATCGGGGATGTGGTCCCAGCAGTCGCGGGGCGGGTGGAGCCGGATCTCGTCGACAACTCCTTTGAGCCGGGCGAGCTCCTCCTTTTTCGGGGCCTGCGCTGTGTAGAGGTGGATCTGGTGTTCCGGCCCGAAGTGGTCTTTGAGGGCCTTTCCGAAGGTTACGACCCGGTCAAGGCAGGTGAGCGGTTCGCCGCCGGTGATCCCGGTGCCGAGCGCGCTCATCTTTTCAGCGACCGCGATGGCCTCCGTCGGGGTTTCGATCCGGTGCTCGTTTGCGAAGATGACGTCGTTTCCTTTCCGCTCTTCCGAGAGCGGGCAGTACCAGCAGGAGCGGCGGCAGCGTCCCGTGATAAAGAGCACCATCTTTGCGCCCTGGTAGCAGAGCACGCAGCCTTTGGCGAGGTTGTCGGGCACTTTTGCCTGCGGAGAAGGAACGGTCATGAAAAATATGCATATTCTGTTGGTCTCGGGGATTCAAAACCCTTCTTGAACAGAACGGGAATCGCGATGTGGGGGGAGGGGGGTGGCCCCCACCCCCCTCCCTCTTTTTTCTTAAAAGGGGATCACCCCCTCCCCCCTTTGACCCGGACCGGCCCGCTGCCATGCAGAAAATAATTCCCCTGGCAGGATACCTTCCGCCGGAGATTCCATAAGAACCAGCCTCAGTTTCCCTTGCAAAAACGGTGGGTATCTCATTTCCGGTGGAGGGGGGGTGCCCCCTACCCCCCACCCTCTTTTTTTCTAAAGAGGGGGTCACCCACCCCCCATGTACCGGAGCGGGTGGGGGATATCCCCCTCCGGTTGGGCCATAACGCGATCCGGCTTTACGCAATCATGCCCGATGGCGAGCCCGCATTTTCGTTCTTTTTGTCAGTTTCATTGAGGGATGGGGTCACCATTGCGGGATTTGTACCTGGTATCCTGAAGGGAACAGCAGCAGAACGCATATGAGTCAGTCCCCCAAAGCCTCCCGACAATGCAACAGAACCAAAGTTACCAGAGGAAACAAATTTTTATATATTGTGCAAAATATTTGCTTCATGCCATAACGGCATTCTTCATACCGGGGATACTCCCTGCGGTTCGGATAAGGGGATTACCCCGACCGGAAGATACCGGATTTAGCATACGGGGCCCTGAAAATGACTACACTCTCCGGATTAGCAAAATATCCTCTCCCTCATCACAGAAGACTACGTGCATTTGCATTCGATCCCGGTATCAGCCGCCAGATCGAGACCAGCGGGATCAATGAGGTTACGATCAAAATTCCCTGGGACAGCGAATTGAACGTTGGACCGGTGGACAGCTACCTTGAAGTCGTAGATTACGATCCTGCAAGCCAGGCATTTTACGAGCCGGTCGATCTGGGCGATTGTTTCCTTCTGGCTCAGGATGGCCTGGCACCTGCGGAAGGAAACCCCCAGTTCCATCAGCAGATGGTCTATGCAGTCGCAAGAACCACGATCGGCCATTTCGAATCGGCACTGGGACGGCGAATTCTCTGGGCAGTCCGCCGCACAAAAGAGAACGAGACGATCCGTGATGAAAACGTCGAACACCTGAGGATCTATCCCCACGCCCTGCGGGAAGCAAATGCATATTACAGCCCGGCAAAAAAAGCCCTCCTCTTCGGATATTTCCCGGCACCTTCGCAGGAGTGCGGCTGCAACATGCCCGGGGAGACGGTCTTTACCTGCCTCTCCCACGATATTGTTGCCCACGAAACCACCCATGCAATAATCGACGGACTTCACCCCCGGTTCATCGAACCCTCAAATATCGATGTTCTGGCGTTACACGAAGCACTTGCCGATGTCATCGCATTATTCCAGCATTTCACGTATCCTGATGTCCTGAAACACCAGATATCCATGACCCGGGGGGACCTGGAAAAACAGAACCTGCTCGGGGAACTCGCATACCAGTTCGGCCAGGCGATGGGCCGGCACGGCGCTCTCCGAAGTGCTATCGGGGAACCGGATCCCGTGACAAAGAAATGGGTGCCCAAAGAACCGGACCCGACAAAAATCCAGACTGCTACAGAACCTCATGAACGGGGTGCAGTCTTCGTAGCCGCTGTATTCGATGCGTTCCTTTCCATATACAAGGCACGGATCCAGGATCTTCTCCGCATTGCCTCGGGGGGAAGAGGAATCCTTCCCGAAGGAGAAATTTCACCGGACCTGGTAAACCGCCTTGCAGACGAAGCCGCAAAAACGGCAAAACATATCCTGCAGATGTGTATACGTGCTCTCGATTACTGTCCGCCCACAGATCCGGATTTCGGGGATTATCTCCGCGCCCTGATCACGGCAGATATCGAGCTCGTTCCCGATGACCAGCATAATTACCGTCTGGCCGTGATCGAAGCATTCCGCCGCTGGGGAATTTATCCCCGTGATGTCCGGAGCCTTTCCGGGGAAAGTCTTCTCTGGCATGCGCCGGATGAAGAGGAACAAAAAAGCTACCGGTCGGTGTTCGGTGGTCCGGACGGGCTGCGGAAAATTGTTCCGAACTGGGACACAAAAACGCCCCGCAAACAAATCCCTGAAGAAGCCCGGCGCAGCAGGATACAGTTCCATGAAAAATTTGTCGCACCCAAAGCCCGCAAAGCCGTCAGGGCGGCACATATTATCCTGGATAATCCCCTGCCCTCCCTCTACCAGAAAAACGGCACTGCTTCCGTCGAGATTCATTCCGTACGGCCGGCACGGAGGATCGGCCCGGACGGGCATACGATCCTGGAACTGGTAATCGAGATAACCCAGCGGAGAAGAGGGTACCTGGATCCGGATATCCAGGACCGGGTCGATAAAGGTACCCTGGCGCCTCCTGCCCCGGACTTTATCCTGAGGGGAGGGTGTACGCTTCTGGTTAACCCGACCGACGGGAATGTCCGGTATTGCATTTACAAGAATATCATGAGTGAAAACCGTCTGAAGAGGATGCGGCAGTATCTTCAGGAGGGTACTGCGCCCTCGCTTCAGGCAACCTATTTTGGAAATCCCCTCATGGAATATTTCCAGGGATCTGCTGAAAAAGCCGGTTTCGAACCGTTTGCCATGGTACACCGGAGCACGGATGTTACGGAGGAAGAATAATGCCCAAAGCAACAGGAAAAACCGAAACCTGCCTGGTCCCGCCAGAGGGCGGGATCACGGTCAGAATGTACTTCACCGGTTTTGGGGATTGTTTCCTCCTGGCGTTCCGCGCCGAAGACAAAAAACCCCGTTACCTCCTCATCGACTGCGGGGTCCACGACAGGTACCAGGGTGGCGATGAGCGGCTCAAAGCGGTAGCCCGGGACATTGCAAAAACAACCGGGAACAGGCTTCACATTGTTGCCGTCACACACGAGCACACCGATCACCTGTACGGATTCATGTACGGGAAGGATTCTTTCGAGAACATTGAGATTGACGAACTATGGCTGCCGTGGACGGAAGATCCAAAAAACGCCGTGGCACAGGAACTAAAGAGCATCTATAGGGCAAAAGTGCAGGCCCTTCAGGCAGTCATTGAAAAACTGCGGGCGGCGCACGATCCTCACGCTGGAAGACTGGAGCAGGTATTCGGGTTTGATCTTGGCGCCGCTAAGTACGGGGGCATGAAAGGGAACAAGGATATCCTTGAATTTTTGCGCAGCCGGAGCCGGAAAAAACCCGATGCCCCCGGGGATTACCGCACTCCCGGCGAACCGCCGCTTGGACTTCCCGGGGTAAAGGGTGTCCGTTGTTACGTCCTTGGTCCCCCGGAGAAGCTCGAATTTATCAAAATCCTTAACCGTAAAAAAGAGACCTATTTCAGCAACGCTCCGCTGACAGAAGAATCCGCCTTCGTTTCGGCAGTGATGGCGGCATCAGAGGATGCGGGCCCCGAAGTCTGGGAGATCCCGGGATATCCCTTCGATCGGAAATTTTCCGTCTCCCGTAAAGATGCCATGAGGAGTAATAAGGGATTTTTCCGGAAATACTATGGTTTCAGGAACGAGGAGGGACACGGTCCGGCGTGGCGGCGCATCGATTCCGACTGGCTGGCCGGTTCGGCCGACCAGCTTGCCCTGAGCATCAACAGCTTTACCAATAACACCAGTCTCGTCCTTGCGTTTGAACTGACCACGAGTTCCCCGGCAAAAGTCCTCCTGTTTACCGGAGATGCCCAGGTCGGGAACTGGTTGTCCTGGCAAACGGTCTCCTGGACGCCTGAAGGGAAAAAAGAAGATGAGAAAATTACCGGGGAGGATATCCTTCGCCGAACGGTGCTGTACAAGGTGGGGCATCATGGAAGTTCGAATGCAACGCTTCGCGGGAAAGGGCTTGAGATGATGGAAAGTCCCGATCTTGTTGCCATGATTCCGGTAGACGGGGACTGGGCCGCCCGGACCATGAAATGGCATCACCCGAACGAGAAGGTTGTGAGCCGCCTTATGGAAAAAACACGGGGCCGGGTTATCCGCAGCGACCGGATCCCTGCCGGGAACACCCTTGAACAGCCAAAAGAGGCGCGGGATAGTGAATGGAAGATGTTCCTCAAGAATGTGGAGTGGGATACCGGTCCGGAAAAACTCTGGATCCAATATACCGTCCAGTAATTTTTTTGACTTCACGTACGGGTGCATCCCTCAAGTGTATGGGACACCGCTGTACCTGCGGTTATTGCCCGTACACGGAACCGGTCGCTGCTGTCATGACCCTTTGCGTGGACGACCCGGCCCGCTGCCACGCAGAAAATAATCCCCGCAGCCGGACACCTTCAGCCGGAGATTCCAAGGGAACCCGCCTCGGTTTCCAATGCAAAAGCGGTGGGTATCTCATTTCTGGTGGAGGGGGGTTGCCTCCCTCCGGTTTGGCCATGACGCGATCCGGCTTTACACGATCACGCCCGATGGCGAGTTTGCACTTTCGCTCTTTTTGCCCGCGCTCTCTAATGTGAAGGCATCTGTAACTTTACAGCCGATCTGTTGAGTTAAGTACTCTGAGAGGATGGGAATTTTTTGGGAAAAGCAACATGCAACCGATTGTGATTTGCTATGAATTTATTAAGTAAAAAGATGTTTCTACACTCACCTTGCGATTTTTTGGTTTAGACTGATTCTAAAAATCCATTTTGTTGAGATACAGCTGATATGAATTGTTTGTGAAAGTTCTTAATGGAACCAGACTTTTTAAGACATTCACACTATACTCTGGTAGAGATAATTATGGATTATAGTTTTAATTACCCAACCGAATGGCATAATGGAATATTAGTTAAATGTAATGAATGCAAACTAAAAATTTTTGAGAATATCCAGAAAAACGAAAAAATTAATTTTAATGAGAAAAATCGAGATGCGGCGATATATTTTATTGTCGAGACACTGCACGAATCATTTGAAGATTATCATAAATATCCTCTTCGGACTAAACGAAATGTTCTTGAAATATTAACCAAACATGGCCAATTTTCAGAAGATGTGATTGAAAAAGTGTATAATTCGGTTCAAGTCAGTACAGAATGGAATGAAGAATGGGAAGAATATACGAAACAAATGGGATTTTCAGATCATGATATAGCTGAGTATACATTTTGCCAACATTGTGGAGGAGTACCTAAAATTAAAATTGATGACCCCATTGATTTTCATTTTGGTTACCGATGTTGCGATACAGAAAATGAAATAGGGATATGTAGTCAAAAAATTGAGGAATTTACCTGTCCCGATTGCCATATTAAATTTGGTAATTGTCCCGATAATGTAAATTGGTATGGTGATTTAGTCTGTCCTTCATGCCAAAAACCAATAATGAAAAGTGGGATTCCGTTAAGTCATGGCACTTGGGAAAAAACAGTGACTCAACCACTCTTAAAACATTTAGGTTGTGATTACTTAGCTATTTTTCATAACAACTGTAAGAAAAGTCCAAGTGGAAAGGGAAACATGTATCCCATAGGTCTTTGGGTTGATGGAGCGCGATTAATAATCCATTTAAAATGTGCTTATTGCGGGTATGAAGATGTATTAAAACACTTGGTAAGATCTAAATCGTTTTTAGATCATGTTTATACCCATGATGAGAGCAGAAAATTTGCCAAACTCAAAAAAATTAAATATCGAACTTTTGATTTATTATCAGGGACAGAATCAAAAACACTTGAGTTTAAAAGCTCATTTTATGGGATAAATACGGTTGAACCCCCAACGCCAAAATCCATAAAATCTGCGAATAAAAAAATAATTAAAGAAATTCTTGGTTTTCTGAATTCAGAGGGTGGATCTTTATTGATTGGTATTGAAAAAACCAAAAACATTTGTGGAATGGAGCGGGATTTTAATTATATTAAAAAAGAAAAAACTAGCCAGCTAACTCCTCCAGATCAATTTACCTTGGATTTTAAAGAACTATTACTTTCAGAAATTGCGGATTACGGATGTGCTTTGCCTAATATTAATTTATCATTAGAAAATCTACCAATAGGAAAAACGGTTTGTATTATTGATGTTGAAAAAAGCTCTTCACCGATATTTGATAAAGATCATAAGTTGATTGTAAATGCCATTGGAGCTACAAGAACTTTAGAAGAGTCAGAAGTACACGATTATATCAGAACTCACTTCAAATAATCTTTTTCAACTGATCCCTCAAAGATTTGGAAAATCCAGATTTCCTCAATCCAAGGCTCTCCTGCTGTGACTTATGCCATATGATCTCTCAATGATCACGGGAGATTGCGATAGGCTCTTCACAACAGCTCACTCAGCCGGTGCCCGCCGCTCTCTTCGCACCGCACTTTATACTTGCACCGGTTGCAGGGCGCATTGAGCGGTTGGGCCGGTGCTTCGCCGCGATGGATGGCCCGGATCTTGTGGAGCGTTGAAAGCAGCTGGCGCCGGCATTTTACGGGACTGGGCTAACCCTTTTCATGGGATGGAACATATTCAAAGAAGGGAAAGAAAAAGTATCTGCAATCTTTATCTGGCCAGATAAAGCGGGAAACGTATCCTCAAAACCCGGTCACGAAAAACGCAATTGTCCCGTCGGATCGAGGCGACGGATGCAGCGATTGATAAACGCGTGTACGAGCTGTACTGGTTGACAAAGGAAGAGATCACGATTGTGGAAGGGAGCGGGAAATGACCGGACATGAAAAAAACCTGATACGAAACAGTACCGCAGAGTTCCTGATATTTACCTCAACTGCCGGTGAAGAATCGATCGAAGTCCGATACGAGGACAAGACGATCTGGCTCAGCCAGAAGATGATGGCTGCGCTCTTCGATGTGGGTCTTCCAAATATAAACGAACACCTGAAAAATATTTACGAGAGCGGTGAACTGACCCGCGCAGCAACTATTCGGAAATTCCGAACAGTTCAAGCTGAAGGAAACCGCGAGGTATCGCGGAATCTCGAATACTACAGTCTCGATGCCATAATCTCGGTCGGATACCGCATCAACTCAAAGAGAGCCACCCAGTTTCGCCAGTGGGCAACGCAGGTATTACGGGAATTTGCCATCAAAGGATACGTACTCGACAAAAAGAGGATGGAGAACGGCACATTCCTTGGTGAAGATTACTTTGAGCGCCTGCTTGCAGAGATACGGGAGATTCGCCTTAGCGAGAGACGGTTCTACCAGAAGATCACGGACATCTATGCCACAAGCATCGATTACAACAGGGATGCCCCGACAACCCGCGATTTTTTTGCCAAAGTCCAGAACAAATTGCATTTCGCCATTCACGGTCATACCGCAGCCGAACTTATCGTAAAGCGGGCTGACAGCAGAAACGATCACATGGGTCTGACCACGTGGGAGAACAGTCCGGACGGAAAGATCCTGAAAACCGATGTAGTGGTTGCAAAAAATTACCTGACCTCGCAGGAGCTCGAATCGCTCGGGCGGATCGTCAATGCATGGCTGGATCTTGCCGAAGATCGTGCCCGGCGACAGATCCCCATGACTATGGAAGACTGGGCAAAACGTCTCGACCGGTTCCTTGAATCCGACGACCGGAACCTGCTTGAAGATGGCGGGAAAGTAACCGCAGAGATGGCAAAAGAGTATGCGGAGACTGAATTTGAAAAATACCGTATTGTCCAGGACCGGCTTTACAAAAGCGATTTTGATAGGATGCTCAAAGAGACAAAACTGCCGGAAAAAACGCACCGGGACAATTGAGCCGGATAATCCTGCTGGCAGGTAACAATAGCGATTCCGTTCAATATCCCGATATGGTCACCCATGTGACAAAGATTTCGGGCCTCCAAAAACGGATCCGCACCGTATCGTAGCGATATACCCCTGAACCCGTGGGGCATTCCACCCGCTACAACAGCTCGCTCAGCCGGTGTCCCCCGCTCTCTTCGCACCGCACCTTGTACTTGCACCGGTTGCAGGGCGCATTGAGCGGTTGGGCCGGTGCTTCGCCGCGATGGATAGCCCGTATCTTATGGAGCGTGGAAAGGAGCTGGCGCCGGTCCCGGGGCTGGACAGCATGGTACCGCGACATACCGTCCGGGATATACTCAACGTGGCCGCCCTTCACTTCTTCACCCGTCATCTCTTCGAGGCAGAGGGCGATCCCCGCGATCCGGAGCCGGTCTGCCGCATAGGTCCCAAACGGCATGGCTCCCGCCGCCCGCACGATCGAGAATGTGCCGTCCGCTGCCACCCGGTCGATCATGCCGGCAATCCCGTGCTTTTTCGAGACCACCGTCACATCGGTCTGGTTCGCCTTCTGCCACTCGTGCTTGGTGCAGGACGCAATGCAGATGTCAAGGAACTCGCGGAGCGCCGGGTCGGTGTCCGGGCGGACGGTGAGCACCTCGTCCCAGATGGCATCGGCATGCAGCGGTTCGCCAAGGTGGTACGAGATCTGCTTGCAGACCGCGTACCGGTCCGATTCTGTCACCGGCTCGTCCTTCTCATAATAATACCGGAGGGGACAGGCATGCACCCGCACCAGCTCCGAGATCGTAACATGCTCTCCCCCGTCCGGCAGAAAAATACCTCCCTTGAACCGGGGGTGGCAGGGCACATATAGGTTATGGGATAAAAGCCGGGATACGCTTGAAGGTTCTTAACCAACTATTCATACCAGCAGCGTGCAACAGATCCGGTATGACCGGACAGGAAATTTCTGTCAACATCCCCCCCACGCTCGATCCCGTGTACAGCAATATGATCCAGATCGCGTACAAGGACGACGAGTTCACCTTCGTCTTCCTCCACCAGCTCCCGCAGGTCAACCAGGCCCGGGCAAAGGCGATCGTCTCGATCACCCCTGCGCACGCAAAGAACCTCCTTGCGGTCCTCCAGAAGACGGTTGCCGACTACGAAGGCAAGTTCGGCACCATCTCGCCGGCAAAGGAGCCTCACCCCGGGGACAGCGTGACAACGCTTCGCGGGTACTCTTAAAACCTCCCAAAACCAGGCATATATTTTATTAGCGCACAAGTCGATATTGTGAGGCAGTGCGCCGCCGTGGCTTAGCGGTATAGCGGCTGATTCGTAATCAGCAGGTCGAGGGTTCAAGTCCCTCCGGCGGCTCTTTAGAGGGGAAGTAACATTCCCGGTTTTTATTTTGCCTTTCTTAAAACATTGAGAATACTCTTCCTGCCTTTTTGCGTTCTCAAGCGGCTATCGGAAGAGCCGGAGAAATTTCCCCGGGATTTGACCCGCAGGACATATGCCTATATTCGGATAACGGCATGCGGGAGAGGGCCGCCGATCCCCGGTCTCTGCTTTCTAGTGTTGCACGTGGCTCCCGTCGCAGAACGGCATATTCTCCGATCTCCCGCACCGGCAGAGCGTGAGCCGGTTCCTGATCCTGTAGGGTTTCCCGTCCTCCGACACTACCGGGATCCCGCCGCGGACCCAGAGCGGCCCGTGTTCGCCCCGGGGCGGGTATTCGATAATGACTATAGATGGCTCAAGCTCCGGTTCGATGGTTTTTCCGCTCTCCCGGTCCTTCATAACCAGCCGGCCCGACGGGCAGTTACAGGCCTCCTCGATGGCGATCTCCCGGGCCTCCGGGTTATCAGACTGCTCGGTGAGGTTCCAGATCCCGCCGGCCCGCATGCAGAACCGGGCGTGGACGCAGAGGTTTTCGTAATCGAGCAGTTCCAGTTCCGGGCCCCGGATGATCCGCGGATGCCGGAGATACGGCTCGTTCCCTGCGGTCTCGGTCCCGTCAAAGCCGATCTTCGCATGCATTCCGGTACAAAACGGTTTGTTCTCCGAATGGCCGCACCGGCAGAGGGCATACGTCTCCTGCACCGGGTACCGCTTTACTTCCCGCCAGGTACGGCAGTAACCCTCATCGTCGTTGCAGATCTCCATCACGATAAGCGGGACGCCGCCGCTCACGATATAGGGGCCGTTCTTTTTGACGGTGATCTTCATACCGTCAGGTACTTTTTCTGGTTTTGCCATCAGGGATCCCTGGTTTTAGGTTCTTCCCAGTCCGATCATATACCCGTACCGCGAATACACCTCTTTTACCAGTTCCCCGGCCTTCGGGTTCGCCCAGTCGTGCATCCATTCCGAGACCAGCGATTCGACCGTGATCGGGACTACTCCCGCCTGGATCATCCGTTCGATCCCGTACCGGTGGGCGTCGGGCGTGGAGTCGCCGCCAGCGTCCATCAGGCCGTACACCTCGTAACCTTCCCGGATCCCGTGCAGGGCCGTGTAGGCAAAGCACATGCTCGTCCAGAGACCCGAGATCACCATCTTTTTCCGGCCGGTCTTTTTCGCCGCATTCCACGTCTTTTCGTCTTCGAAGGCATCGAAACCGGGCACGGCACGGGCATATACTTCCAGCCCTGGGAAGAGGTCGGCGATCTCGGCAAGGAACTTCCCGTTGCCCGCCGGGTTGATCGCTGAAAGTACGACCGGGACATCGAGGATCCGGGCGGCCTTTGCCGCACAGTACGCCGCGTTCCTGATGATTGTCTTGTCTCCCGATGCAACCCCTGAAAACATCGTGGGCTGGTAGTCCACGAGAACCAGTGTGCTGTTTTTGTCGGTCAAGAATTCAAGTCGTCCGTCTTTTTTGTCTGGCATTTCTGCTCACCCCTCCAGGGTATAGCAGTGAATCACCCCACCCGGACTAAATAGGTATGCGCCGCGGCATGCGGTGGGCCTGCCCGATCCCGCATTTCCTTTCCCGCACAGCGACAGAGCTCGTATGTATATGGTGTTCCGGCCCGGCACTTCAGCCATTCCCGATCAATCCCTCCAAAATGACAACGGTTTAATATTCCTGAATAGACAGTCCCTAGTGTCGGAGATGCCCTGTGGCCCGTCGCATATGAACGGAGAATACTACCATGTGGATACCGGATAGCAGGACGCTGTATCTCATTATCTTTGTCTCAAACTTCTTCCTTGCGCTGATCCTCCTTATCTACTGGAAAACCCAGAAAACCTACGATGGTTTCCAGATCTGGATGGCGAGCCTCATGGTCATCACGCCGGGGTATCTCCTTCTCCTGCTCCGGGATTACGTGCCGGATATTCTCTCTGTCGTTGTTGCAAACCTTCTTATTGCGTTCTCGGTCATAATGTGGGTAGACAGTACACGCCGGTATTTCCGGTCAAAAACGCTCCCGCGCGAAGTCTACGGCGTGCTCTTCCTCATCGCGGCCCTGTACCTCTATTTTACCTATGTGGCCGATCTCATCACCGTCCGCAGCATGATCCTGACCGCCCTTATCGCACCGTGCCTGCTGGTTTCCGCATATTTTGCCCTGGAAGCCCGGGAACCGGAGACCCGGCTGCTCAGGCTCTTTTTTGCCGGGTCCCTTTCTGCAGTTGCATTGCTCATGGTTTTCCGGAGCACTTCCTGGCTTACCATCACTGAAGAACTTACGCTCACGAGTTCGGATCTCTCGAACCTGCTTTTCATTACCGGCACCATCGTTGCATACATCCTTTCCACCAGCCTGTTTATCATGCTCAACATGGCCCGTTCCCAGACGGAACTGCGTTCGAGCGAGGAGCGGTACCGCAACCTTGCGGACAACCTGCCCGACTATATCATAATCCATGACGGCAAAAGGATACGCTATGCCAACCCGGCAGCAGCCCGGCGCATGGGTGTTGTCACAAAAGACCTCGAAGGACGGGAGGTCTTCTCCTTATTTACTCCGGAAAGCGTTGCTGCGTCCCGGGAACGGATCCGGGCCCTTGAGGAAAGAAAGGCCTTACCGGATCCTGCGGAAGCCGATATCCGGCTTGGGGATGGCAGTATCCGGCACTGCCTCGTAAAAACGGTTCTCATCCAGCACTGCGGGGAGTCGGTGTTCATGTCTGTTGCAACCGATATCACTGAGCGCAAGGCCGTGGAGGATGCCCTTGCCCGGGCAAACACCAAACTGGCGATTCTCTCTTCGATCACCCGGCACGATATCAAGAACCAGCTGGTGCCGCTCTCCGGGTATCTCGATCTTTCCAGCGCAAATCCCGGTAACCCGGCTGCCGTCTCGGAGTACCTCGCAAAAGCGACAAAGATTGCCGGGACAATCGAACGCCAGATCGATTTTACCAGGATCTACGAGGACCTCGGGACAACGGCGCCGGTCTGGCAGAATGTCGACGAGAGTGTCAGCCTGGCGGTAAAGAGCCTGCCGATGGGGGAGATCCGGGTGACCGTCGACCGCCCGGACCTCGAAATCTTTGCCGACCGGCTGGTGGAGAAGGTCTTTTTCAACCTGATCGACAATGCCCTCCGGTACGGCGGCCCGAAGATGACGGCTATCCGTTTCTCTTCCCGGGAGACAGAAAACGGGCTTGTCCTTGTTTGCGAAGACGACGGGGCAGGGATCCGCGGGGAGGACAAGGCACGGCTTTTCCAGAAGGGTTTTGGGAAAAATACCGGGCTTGGACTTTTTTTGTCCCGGGAGATCCTTGCGATAACCGGTATTGCAATCAGCGAGACCGGGGAGGCCGGGAAAGGCGCCCGGTTCGAGATGATCGTCCCGAAGGGGGCGTACCGGTTTACCGGGAAGCTGTGATCCGCAGGGTTCTTACCCGATAACGGCAGTATCGTTTCCGGTATCCCAGTCGATAATCTTCTCCGCATGCCCGAGAATGGCGCCGGTCGACGGATCGGTGACCGCAAGCGATATGTGGACCTGCGGGCGCGGGAAGCTAACGTTTTCGCCGATATAGGTCCAGTACACTTTTGTCCTGTTGCCGGTAACGGTTGTGCCCAGTTCGTTTACCGTGTAATCCGGGGCATCCCATCCGAGGAAGTGGCCGTAGTTTGTCGTCCATTCACAGGTGAGGTTCGCCGGCTGGGGCTGGCCGGTGATATTCGGGGAAAGCCCGATGCCGGGTGCCGACGACATCAGGACCGTGTAGTGTGTGATATCCGGTATAATGGTGATGGACAGCAGGGGTGTTGTCGTTGCAGGAGCCGCGGGGTCGACAGGCGCAGAGGTAGTGCAGCCCGCACCGAGGATGAAAAGCACGGCAATGACGAGCACGGGGAGAATGGCGGAAAGCCTCATGCATTCATCATCGGCATAATGGGTTAAAATGGTTCAGGCGTCCTTTCCCTTGAGAACCAACCAGTTCTTCTCGCCGGCTTTTCTGTACGGGAGGAGGACGTATTTCCCGGTATGTGTCTTCCCGTGGAGCACCACCTCGATCCGCTCGTCGGTCCATGCGAGCGTCTCGTAGGTCCCGGCATCGGCAATCTTCACCTCGCCCGCCCCGTACTCACCATCAGGTATTGTTCCTTCGAAACTCCCGTAGGAGAGCGGGTGGTCTTCCACCTGTATTGCGAGCCGGCGTTCGCCCGCCTTTTCGGGAAGTCCTTTGGGAACCGCCCAGCTCGCAAGCACACCGTCCCGCTCCAGCCGGAAGTCGAAGTGGTGGTGCTGGGAGAAGTGCTCGTGGAGGACGAAGGTATCGTTTGTCACCATCGGCGTCCCCCCTTTGCGGAAGCGATCCGCGCTTTGAGGTCGCGTGCTGCGGCAGTAACGTCCGGCTGGGCGACAACCGCCGAGATCACCGCTACGCCGTCCGCACCTCCAGCGATCACGTCCCCGGCGTTCTCTTTTGTGATCCCGCCGATGGCAATCACCGGGATGGAGACCGCTTCCGTCATCTCCCGCAGGACAAAGAGGCCCTGGCCGGGGCCGGCATCGTCCTTTGAAGCGGTTGCAAAGACCGGGCTTAAGGCAACGTAGTCAGCCCCTGCATCTTCGGCAGCGACAGCCTCCGTGACGGTCCCCGCCGAGATCCCGATGACAAACGGACGGGGCGCGATCTTCCGGGCCCTTCCCGCTGCCATGTCGCCCTGCCCGAGGTGGATTCCGTCAGCACCACAGGTGAGCGCCACATCAAGGTTGTCGTTGACGATAAAGAGTGCCCCGGCCGTTCGGGTGATCGCCCGGATCTCCCTGCCGATACTGCAGAGCTCCCCCGGCGACCGGAACTTGTCCCGGAGCTGGATCGCATCGGCCCCCCCGGCGCAGGAGAGCCGGGCAAGCTCCGCGTGGGAACGCCCTCTCCCGATCTTCTCATCGGTGATCACGTACAGGTCGAGTGCCATATCGGTTATACGGAAGTGACTTTCGCACCGGTCTTGAGATCGGCGGGTTCAAGGGCTGCCATCTCGTCAAAGAGGGCAACCTTGAACGACCCGGGGCCGGATGCCCGGCTCGCGGCCCGCTCCCCGGCAAGCCCGAAAACTGCAAGGGCCGTTGCTGCTGCCATGACCCGGTCCGGGGAGACCGCTGCGCAGATGCCGGTGACCGAGGATGCCATGCAGCCGGTTCCTGAGATCGCGCCCATCATCGGGTGGCCGTTCTTTACGAAGAGGACTCGTTTGCCGTCGCTGACAATATCGGTCGCCCCGCTTGCAACAACGGTAATCCCTGAGGCTTCCGCGTAGTCCCGGACGATGCCGACAAGGTCGCCGGTGACGCCGGCCGAGTCCACGCCACGCACCTTTGCATCGGCACCGGCAAGCACCCCGATCTCGCCGGCGTTGCCCTTGACAATAGCGATATCGAGGTTATCGAACAGGCGCCGGGTGCTCTCCGTCCGGAGCTTCGTTGCCCCGGCACCGACAGGATCGAGCACGACCGGGATCCCCCGCTCGTTTGCCGCCTTTCCTGCCGCAATCATACTCCCGATGATCCGGGCGTTCAGCGTCCCGATGTTGAGGACAAGCGCCCCGGCAAAGCCCGCCATCTCCCCGGCCTCTTCGATAGCATCTGCCATGACCGGTGCTCCCCCGGCGCAGATCGTGATGTTAGCGCAGTCGTTGACGGTCACGTAGTTGGTGATGTGGTGGACGAGGGGGTGCTGCTCCCTTGCCTTTGAGAAAACGTCACAGAAAACCTGGTTGTCCATAGTAGTCACCGGATATACCGGTAGATAGGGCGGGAGGCGTAATAAACCGTGGGCAGGGGATAATTGGCTGTCATTTTAATCCCTAGTTTCATAATCTGGTACCCCCCTTGCTCTATCCCTGCCCCCAAGGGGGCGCGAGCGATTCCGTGGGTATTACCTGTACACAGAGATGTCTTGTGGTGCAATTTCCCTGAACAGGTAATACAGCATCATCGCAACCGGGGGATGCCCCAGCGGCGGGGGCGGAGGCTTGCCGGAGCCCCCAAGCGCGTCATCTGACAATGAATACTAAAAAAAATTCCTTACCGTGTCAGCTCTTCCAGCGTGGCGACCAGCATATCGCACTCCTGCCGGGTGGAATAGAACGCGAGGCTTGCCCGTACGGTTCCGCTGGAAAGGCCGAGGCTCTCCATGAGCGGCTGGCAGCAGTGGTGGCCCGATCGCACCATGATGTCGGCTGCCTCGTCGAGCTGCTGGGCTACCTCGTGGGGGTGGAAACCGTCGACCGTGAAGGAGACGACTCCGATCCGTTGTGCCGGGTCCTTCGGGGCATAGACATGCACCCGGTTGTTCTTTGCAAGATTGTCGAGAAGCCGGGTCACGAGACCGGTCTCGTACCGGTGGATCTTCTCCATCCCGATCGCCGAGAGGTAGTCCACCGCCGCGCCAAGGCCAATCCCGCCCGCGATATTGGGGGTTCCCGCCTCGAACTGCTGGTAGCCCGGCGCCGGCGTGTACCCGTCCGCGGTCACTGACTCGACCATCCCCCCGCCGAGCACTAGCGGTTCGATACAGGGCTCTTTCATCCAGAGCACACCGGTTCCGGTCGGGCCCGCCATCTTGTGGCCCGAGAAGCAGTAGAAATCGCAGCCGAGTTTTTCCACGTTTACGGGCAGGTGCGGGACAGCCTGTGCCCCGTCCACAAGGAGGAGTGCCCCCTTCTCGTGGCAGATTTTTGCGATCTCCTTAACCGGGGTCACTGTACCGAGAACATTCGAGGCCTGCGTCACGGCAACAAGCCGGGTCTTCTCTGTGATTGCCTGTCGGAGGGCATCAAGGTCGAACAGGAAATCCGGTGTGATCCCGACAATATCGGTAGTTACTCCTTTCTGGGCGAGCCTACGCCACGGGAGAAGGTCTGAGTGGTGTTCGAGGATCGTGGTCAGGACCCGGTCGCCGGGTTTCCAGGCAAGGCCCTGTGCGACCATGTTGACGGACTCGGTAGTATTCTTGGTAAAGACCGTAACACCGTTCTTCCCGCCGATGAAATCCGCCACCTTCTCGTGGGCGTGCCAGTAACGCTGGCTTGCGATACTCGTGAGCCGGTGGACTCCCCGGCCCACGTTTGCCCGGTAGTTGTGCTCGAACTCGACCTGCGCCGCGATGACGGGCTCGGGAGAGAAACCCGTTGCGGCATTGTCGAGATAAATGATGTCGGAGAGGATCGGGAAATCCCGCCGTACTGCTTCGACATCGTACTCCCCTGCCGCTGCGCCTGCCATATCCGGTTCCATGGTTCTTTCTGCTGCTATTTCAACCGTCTCCTCGTGCCCCACCGGTGGTTCTGCCTGGAGCGTATAATCGTCCCGGACCGGGATGCCGCGATCCCGGCAGAGCTCCCGCATCTTGGGGGGAAGCGCCTTCCAGCGCCAGAGACCCCAGCGGTGGAACGCCTCGGGGAGTCCCCGCTTTTTTGCCCACGCGGCAAGGAACGTATCCCACCGCGCTGCATACTCCGGGTGCATTGCCCGCAGTTCCTCGTACTCGCTTTCGAGCATGGACGGGCAGACGTAACACCCGATCCGTTCGATCCCTTTTTCATAGAGCGGGTTGATCTCTGCCTTCTGCCACCAGAGGTAGAGGAAGACTTCGAGTGCCCGCCAGTTTCGGATCGGGGAGATGTTGAGCTGGAGGGGGTTTGCCGGGTTCTGGCTCGTCTCTTCGAGCGCTGCCCGGTTCCACGACTCGTACCAGCGGTTGCCCTGCACGGTCACGCATGGGCCGATCTCTGCGAGGTGGAGCTTGAGCGGGCGGAGTTTTAAGAGCTTGCAGCACCAGCGGTTATCCTTCCCCGGCGGCCCCGCCTTTTCAACGGCTGAAAAAAAGTCCCCGGCTTTCTCGATGATCGGGACGCCCTGCGAGCGGATAAATTCGATAGTCTCGGGGAACTCGATGCCGGTGTCGAGGAAGAACGCACCGGTCACCCCGGCTTTCCGTGCGAGCGTGAGCACCGCGGTGCTGTCTTTCCCCCCCGAGAACGAAACATTGCAGATCGGGCGGTCATGGGCATGGGATTTGATCATACGGATTGCGCTGTGCTCCAGGTTTTTGAGGTGATACCGGTTCTGCGCAATCACATCTGCCCAGCCCGGGTTCTTCGCGGTTTTCAGTTCGACGGGGGCGAGCTCACGCACCCGGACCTGCCCGCCCTTTACCGCACCGGTCCCGTACCGGTTTTTGAGCTTCACGATTGCGGTCCCGTCGGGAACCGGCCTTTTGAGCCGGAACTTCTTTCCCCCCATCCGGCCCGGTCCTGCAGGGGCCTCGATCTCCGTTTCGAGATCGATAATGCCCTTTGTCACGTGCTTGAGGAGGAAGGGAAGTGTCTCGGGCGCGATGTCGAACGAGAACTGCCGTGCCACCGGGTCAAAGGAGAGCCAGCCGAACCGGTACCCGTGGGCGATGACGAGATCCGCCCGGTCCACGCCGCCGGTCTTGTTGAGGAGGAGGACTGTGGGGACGGGAACATTCCCGAAACGCTCCCGTACGAGCCGGATGATGAGCGCCATATCTGCGGCAAGCGCCGGGCGCACATCGTAGGGCTGGAGGAGCTCGATTGCCCGCCCCTCCGCTCCGCAGGCGCAGGTCCGGCCGATCAGCGGGACATTGCACTTATCGCACCAGTACAGGATCTTCTTTACCGGCGGCTCGTGTGTCACACCGGATACGTGGGGCGGGAGGGGAGATAAGAGGAACGCTTGGGGAAGGGCCCTGCTGCGTTACTGCAGCGGGTGGATGTGGAGCCGCTCGTAGAAGGCGTCCATCGTGGGTGCCCGCCCCAAAAACTGCCGGAGGAGGGCATCCCCGTCCTGCATGTTTCCCTGTTCGAGGATGGCGTGCCGGTAGGCCGCGCCGGTTGCGGGATTGAACAAGCCGTCCTTTTTGAACCGGGCAAAGACGTCGAGGGCATACACTTCGGCCCAGAGGTAACTGTAATACCCGGCATCGTACCCGCCCATGAAGTGGCCGATTGTCGACGGCTCGTGGCCGCCGGGCAGGGGCGCGATCCCCATGAGCTCGCGGTAGACCCTGTCGCCGGTTGCGGTTACATCGACCGGGCCGCATGCGGTGTGAAACGCCATGTCCTCGGTGGAGATCACGAGCATCCGGGTATAGAAGAGGCCCGCCCCGAGGTCGCGGGCGGCAATGATCCGGTCCCGGATCTCCCTGGGGAGTTTCTCCTCCGGCCGGGCATAATGGCCCGAGACCGCGTCGAGCACCGCGGGTTCCCATGCCCAGTTCTCCAGCGCCTGCGAAGGAGTCTCGACAAAGTCCCACTCCACGCTCGACCCCGCAAGGCTCGCATAGGGAACCCGGGTGAGGCAGCCGTGGAGCGCGTGGCCGAATTCGTGGAAGAGCCCTTCGACATCGTCGTGGGTGAGGAGCGAGGGGACATCTCCTGTCGGGGCGCGGAAGTTCCCCACAATCGCGGTGACCGGGACCGAGTAACCGTTTTCGGCTCTCCTTCCTGCGATCAGGGGCACCATCATCATGTGCCCGTACTTGCCATCCCGGGGGAACATGTCGAGGTAGATGTACGCAAGGGTCCGGTTGTCGGCTGCATCGAGGATCCGGACGAGCCGGACACCCGGCGCCCAGATCGGGGCGTCCGGGACAACACAAAACCGGATCCCCAAGAGCGGGCCGAAGATACCGAGCATGCCGGAGAGGACCGTATCGAACGGGAAGTACTTCCGGATCGCCTCGTTGTCGAGTGCAAACTGCCTCTTTCGCAGCTGCTCGGTGAGATAGGCAAGGTCCCAGGGCTCGATCCGGTCTGCGCCCGGTACAAGTTCCTTTTTTAAGGCGAGCAGCGTGGCAAGGTCCGACTGTTCCTTTCCTTTCACCGGTGCCTTGAGTTCGTCTAGGAATGCAAGCACGGCAGCAGTTGTCTTTGCCATCCGGCCGTCGAGACGGAAGTCAGCCCAGCTCGCGTAGCCGAGTTCCTTTGCGCAGGCCTGCCGGACCAGGATCGCCTTTTCGAGGAGCTCCGTGTTGGCCGCAGCCTGACGGTTCACAAACGCGGTGTAGAGCCTTTTGCGGGTTTCCCCGTTCTTCGCGTTCTGCATCACCGGGATGTAATCGGGATACTTCGTGGTAACGTGGAATTTCCCATCACCGGCACGTGAGAACGTGGCAAGCACGTCCTCCGGGACACCGTCGAGCTCTTCCTTTGAAAGATCGATGGCGGAAGTATCGTTGTTGAGGTTTGCCGTGAACCGGACTTCGAGTTCGGTGATCTCCTGTTTGTAGGCACGGACCCGGGCAAGGCCGTCGTCAGGCAGGGCAAGACCGTTTTTCTTAAACTGCCGCAGGGTCTCGGAGAGGAGCCGCTCTTCCTCGTTTGTCCGGGGGACGGCGGTCTTTATCGCATCGTAGAGGTCGCGGCGGGTGTAGATGGCGACCGAGAACTTCCCCGCTTTCTCCTCTGCTGCCGATCCCTCCGCAGCTACCTCTTTATCCGGATAGACATAGCCCATGAGGGTGACGGGCAGGATCGCATCGCTGTAGTCCGCCATTGCGGCCTCGAAGGCGAGCAGGGTGGTGTCGGTGTTCCGTGCCTCGTTGGGGATGGCGGCGATCCGGTCAAGTGCCAAGGTTGCAGTGGCAATCGCAGTGTCGCAGAGGGCGGTGATCTCGCCGGGCCGGTATGCGGTCCGGAGAGGGGTGGGAGCGGTGTCCGGGGTCATGGAAAAGATCCTTTCTGCTATCGAAGGGTTATTGCAGGGTACTGGGACTGCCCGGGGTAAAAGGGGATGGGTAATACCCGGGCTGTGAAGACATTATCTGATGAGAGTATTACGGCCCTGTAGTGCCTTTCTCGGCGAGAGCGGTCCGGATCTGGTTCTTGACCGCATCGGCAATGTCGAGGCTGTCAAGCGCCCGCAACAGAAGGAGCCGGGCCATGTCCTGGCCTGCGGGTGTCGAGAGATATGCGTCGATCGCGTCCTTCCCCTGCGGTGAGGAGAGGAAATTCCGCATCGTCTCCTGCCCCTTGGGGGAGATGAGGTATGCCGCGACCATGCCCTGTATGCCGTCCAGTGCGCCCATGGTATTCTCCGGGTATAGGTAGTACTGGCGCCGGACACTCCATAAAGGTGCCCGAAATCTCCCGGGCAGGAAAAAAGTTACCAGCCCCGGCTGTATTCGCCGGCGCAGGGGATGCAGACGATCTTGCCGTTTTTCACCCGGGCCCGGTGCTCGGCCACGATCTCGCCGCACGAGGCGCACTGCACCGAGCCGAAGATCCGCGCCCGCTCCGGGATATCCGACCGGGCCTCTTTTTCGATGAAGAGCTCGCTGAATGGAACCGTGAGGATCTTCTGGATGATTGCGGCCTGCCGTTCCTCAAACTCCTTCTCCTCGGCCGGGGTTGCCTTCCCGCTCATCACCTTTGCCCGGAGCGCAGCTGCGGCCGGGTCGAGCCGTTCGGTAAGGGGTTCCGGGCGCTGGACGAAGCGGATCGCGGAGCCGGTCTTCCGGTTGATGAAGGTGTATGCGTGCTTGCCGAGGTCCTTGAGGATCAGGTTGCCTTTCCCCACCGAGCATCCCGCGATTGCCTGTACGGCATCGACCCCACAGGCATCGTTCTCGACAATTGCCACGAGGTCTTCGTCTTCGGAGCGTTCAGCGTGGAGGGTTTTTAATGCATGTTCTGCCACCCGGTAGCCGAGGGCAAGACCGGGGCAGGTGTGGCCGTGAAATGCTACTGCATCTTCATAAGTGGTAAGTTTACGGCTCATAATCTCACGTGATCACGACATTATACCCCGGGACAGTAAAACCGTTTCGAAAAAGGTGCATTTACCGAGAGCCCGATGACGGTAAAGGTCACCCGGCTGTACCGGTACACTTTTCTGACACCAAGGTATATACGGGCCGGACAAGAGAGCATCTCAACGGTGCAAACCGTATGGTCAAACTCACCGCAGAGATGAAGGAGGCATTCACGAAAATGAAGGTCTTCCCGGTAGCAACCGCCTCTAAAGACGGCACCCCCAATGTCATACCCATCGGGGTCGTCGAGCTCGTCAGCGACGACACGATCTGGATCACGGACAACTTCATGAAAAAGACGCTCGAAAACCTGGCATCCAATCCCAAAATCGCCCTCTATGTCTGGGGCCCCGAGATCAAGGGCTGCTTCCAGGTCAAGGGCCATGTCACCGTAAAGACGAGCGGCAAGGAATTTGAGGAGATGAAGGCCAAGCTCAACAAGAAGAATCCGGCACTTCCCGCCCGGTCGCTTTTGATCGTCAAGATTACCGATGTCTTCGAGTGCAAGCCCGGGGCAACGGCCGGCGCAAAACTGATCTGAATTCCTCTTTTTTTCACGTGCGTACTCCTAGATAAACCTGCATTCCTCATCGGAGAAGAATGGAGATGCAGGGTCAAAACTGAGGGGGGTCACACTAAAAACAGCATGACCCCCCCTGTTTTTGGATACCGGTTCGGGCCGGTTTTTCGTATCCCTATCCGCAGTTTCGCTGTTCTCAGTCTCTGGTCACAGTTGCATTTTTACGACGATATAATGCATTGAACCCTGCTTTTGTCCGGCCCGCCCGGCTCGTGAAAATTTCCAGTGGATAACCCGTACAAAAACAGGTGTGACCCCCCCACCATGTTCCGGAATTTTTGGGGTGTTCCTCACATTATTTTATGACGTGAAAAATTCCTGTTTTGAGCCCTAAAAATGTCAATACAGCAAAGGGGGGGTCACATCATTTTTGGTGTGACCCCCCTTCACGGATCTGTACGGGTGCCGGTTTTCGGGGAATTTTTTTGGTAATGAACTATTGCAGCCCCTAACTCCAAGGAGTATTTACCGAGAGAAAAATGGTGAAAATGGTAGACCCAAAATGTAATGCAAAAAAGTTCATCCATTTTGGACCAGAAAATGCTGACGCTCCAGGGGCTTCGCCCCGCCGCTATGGCGCCCCATTTGCGATAGTGCTGTATTACCTGAATCGGGATTTTAGGTAATACAGAGGCATCGCATACGCCCCCGCCCCCAACGGGGGCAGGGCTGGCGTAAGGGGGGCAGCAGTATTATGAAAGAAGGTATTTCTCCAGTGCCATCACTTCTCGAACTGCGCTACCGCGTCCGGCAGGCAGTGGGCAACGCCCCGAATCCCTGAGACCGTGACGGTCATGAGGATCGCGTCGATCACTTCGTCGCGGGTCGCGCCTGCCGCTTTTGCCATCGGGATGTGGGCTTTTACCGCCGAATCGTCTCCCATTGCCGCCTTCATCGCAATGTAGATCAGCTGCTTGGTCTTTGCATCGAGCGCCGGGCGTTTCACAACCGCCATGATCAGGTTGTTGAACGCGGCCGCTACCTCAGGTGCTTCCTGTGCGAAAAGTTCCATGGTGTTTGCCATTGCTGGTTCCTCAAAAGATCGATAGGCGACAGGATCTGATATACCGTTTCCTTGTTCGCAGGGTTTCACAACGGATCGGCAGGCTCACATAACGGGACGGTACAGATCAGATATCAGAGGGCCGGCATGGATCTCGGGAAGGAACTCAAATCCTGCGCACTCGGGCGCGGGGCAGACTATTTCGGGGTGGCAGACCTTTCGTCTGCGGAGGAGTTTATCCGGGGACAGGGCGGCGAGCTGGTGGCCCGGTACCCCCGTGCCATTGCCATCGGGATCGCCCTGCAGGATTCGCTTGTCGACCTCATCCCCAACCGGGCCGAATACGCAGCGGCGATGCTCTACAAACACAACAGCTACGATGTCATCAACACGATGCTCGACCAGATCGCCGTTGAGGTCGCAAACCGGATCCAGCGGGCCGGCCACCGGGCGCTCCCCGCCCCGGCCTCGAAACGGGCAAGCGACGAGAAGATCGCGGGCATCATCTCGAACAAGCTTCCCCCGCACCTCGCGGGCCTGGGCTGGATCGGCAAGAGCTGCCTCCTTGTCACCCCGGAACACGGCCCCCGGGTCCGCTGGGTGACCGTGCTCACCGACGCCCCGCTCGAACCGACCGGGGTTCCCATGGAGGAGCGGTGCGGCTCCTGCACGCAGTGCGCCGATGCCTGCCCGGTGCATGCGTTCACCGGGAGACCGTTTAAGGAGGACGAGCCCCGCGAGGCCCGGTTCGATGCAGCGGCCTGCGAACGGTATTTCAGGGAGATGGAACAAAAAGGCGGCCCGGCAGTCTGCGGGATGTGCCTCTATATCTGCCCGTACGGCAGGAAAGGGCGGGGTAAGGAACACCCTGCAAAATAAGAGAAAAGGAAAGAGGGTTTTTAGAGCCCTGCACGATCCACGATCGTGTCGGCGACCGCACCGGCGCTTTTGAACGGGAAGTCGGAAGCCTTGAGGAGTTTTCCTGCTTCGCCCGCGGTCATCTTGAGATCGCCGACACAGCAGGTCGTATCCGCACCGTTCGGGAACGCTTCGAGAAGCGCCTTTGGGGTCTTGATCGGGAACTTCGCCCCGGCAAGGGCTCCCGCGATCTGGTCGTGGATCAGGTCCTTTACCGACGCGTTCTTTTCATCGAGCATCGCTGCAACGGCCCCGGCCGCATTCCCGATCGGGCAGTCGCTGCTGTGGGTGTCGCACCCAAAACAGGCGCTCTTGATTGTTGCAAGGGATTTTTCTGCCTGTGCCTTTGTCACCGTTTTACCGGTACAGTTCCATACTGGCATCTCTTTCACCATACCAGTATCAATGTATTATAAATATATACGTGAGCGTCATTAAAATATACAAAGCGCAGAGGGTCATGGCACTGACCCTCGCAGGAAGGAGGGACTATTATGGGTGCAGTACTGGGATCGCTTACCGAGATCCGGGAGCTCAAAACCGAGATCACCGGTCTCCGGACGGATTTGAAACGGTTCATCGAGCGGGCAAACCAGCAGCATATCGACACGGTACTTGCCGGGGTAAAGAGGAACTATTCCGGGCTCATTGCCGACCACCAGGTCGGGGCAGCAAAAGCCGAGCTGCCGGGGGAGATGGTGCAGGACTGCCCGATGCGGGACAAGTGTTTTACCGTGTTCATGGAGTTTCTGGAGAGTACGGCCCAGCACATCCGGAACGGGGAGGTCACGGACGAGGTGATTGCATCGTGTAAAAAGGAGATGAAGGCGTTACGGAAGAAAGGCACAACGCCCCGCTGCGATACCTGTTTTTCCGAGGTCTCGCGCCTCTTTGAGAAACAGATCGGCCTGATGCAGGCGCTCGGGGTCTATGCAAAAGCCGCCGAACCCGGTGAAGCGGCCGGGCCGGTCCCCGAGGAACAGGCAGTAAAGGAGATCCTCGAACCGGTGGCAAATACCCAGAGGCTCCAGATCCTCCAGTCCCTTGCCACGGAGACACGGACTTTCTCCGATCTCTCGGGACTCACCGGCCTGCGCGGGGGAAACCTCCTCTTCCACATCAAAAAGCTTGCAGACGCCGGTATGATCCTCCAGCGCCACGAGCGGGGCGACTACATCATCACCGAAAAAGGGTTCTCTACCCTGCGTGCCGTTTCCGCACTGTATGCAACGCTCTGCCCGGCAGATGACGGCGCGGATACCGCAGCATAATCCCGGATATCCCTTTTTTACTCTGTTTTCCTGATTCCAACCCGGGGAAATGATAACGTTTATATTACAAAATGTAAAACAAACTGTACAAGGTGCCGGCAAAACAGGCCGCATCCCATTCCATCACGGAGTTGATCGTATGACATTCGTTATCCGGGGGGCAGCAGGGATCGCGGTGGTCCTTTCAGCCCTTCTCGTTCTCGGGTTCGGGATTGGCCCGGCAGCAGCGGCAGGTACGGCGCAGGCCGGCAACCAGACCGCGATGCACGGCCATGCGCCCGGGTTCCATTTCGCAGCGAACAGCAGCCACCTGCACACCGGTGCGGGGTTCAATCTTACCGCGAACAAAGCAGCAGGTGCCATAAAGAAGAACGCAACCGCCGGAACACCCGGTTCCCGCTTCGGCGGAATGGACCGGGCCGGTAATGCAACCTGCCTGAAAAAGGCCCCTGGTTTTGCCGGGAACGCAACCATGCAGCAGGAGCGTCTCCAGAAACAGGTCACCGGACTCCAGCAGAAAGGTGTCGATGTAAGCGCGCTCCAGACTGCGATTGCAAATAACGACACGGCCGCAGAAAAGGCGTGGTTTGCTTCGTATTTCCAGACCCACAAAGAGCAGTTCGGTAACACTACCCGTCCGCAGTGGCACCCGCGGAATGCAACTGCATCCCGGTCTGCCTGATCCACACTACCGCCCTCTCAAACTTTTTTTACTTTTTTTCAGGATTTGCCAGCGGATCTGGAAGTGTCCTTAGAAAAGCAGGACCTCAATGAGCGGTATCGTTGCAAGGCAGAGCACCGTGGAGATGAAGACCCCCTGCGAGGCAAGGGTCGAGTCCACGTGGTACTCTTCCGAGAGCAGTACCGAGTTTGCCGCAACCGGCATTGCGATCAAAAGAACCGTGACGCCAAGCAGGAGTTTGTCTGAGACAAACGGCATGAGCAGGACAAACGCGATCACGGGGAAGACGAGGAGCCGGAGTGCCGACACAAAATAGATCCTCCAGTCCCCGGCAAGCCGGGCTGCCGGCAGGGTGGCAAGCAGGGCGCCGACAACGATCATGGCAAGGGGTGTTGTCACCGAGCCGACAAGGGAAAGGGCGGTGTCAACGGGAGCCGGCAGCATATACCCGGCCAGGAAGAGACCGAGGCCGACAAACGAGGCAACAAGCCCGGGTGAGAGGAGGACTTTTGGGTCGAATTTCCCCGGCCGGCCCCGGGCGAGGAGCCAGACGCCCATGGTAAAAACGAGGAAACTGAAGGGCAGGTTGAAGAGGATCACGTAAAAGAGCGATGAAGGCCCGAGGATTGCCGAGGCGACCGGGATGCCCATGAACATGGTGTTCGGGAATACCAGCATGAACTGGAAGACGCCGCGCTCCGTAGATGTCGAGGGGAGAAACCGGCAGACAAGGAGGCCTGCCAGGAATGCACCAATGTAATAGCACACAGAAACGAGCAGCATGTTGTCCACGATTCCCATGGTGGTTGCCGTGTGCGGGACCTGCATGCTGCTGATGGTGATGGCCGGCAGCGCGATGTTAACAAGGATCCGGGAGAGCAGGTGGACAAAGTCGCCGCTGATGAGGTTGTATCGCCGGGCAGCAAACCCCACGCCGATGATGGCAAAGAGGGAGCCGATGGCAAAAAGGACGGGAAATAATTCCATGGTGAGTTCCACACAATCGTGCACCGGCCCGTGCCGCGTACGCGTGCAGGAAGGTTGGACAAAAGCGGACATATACCTTGGGAAGGGGGCAGGGAGCTATCGCTACCGGTTCCTTATACGCAGGAAAAAATGGAGGAAGGTATTTCCGGTCAGTCTGCCGGGGCAACTGACGGTGCGGTTCTTCTCGTTTCAAGCCATTCCGTCAGCTGGCCGATGAGGGAAAGTACTGCCGGCATGATAAAGATCGCGCCGCAGAGCGAGAAGCCGACCGCAATCAGGGTCGAGATCCCGAAGTTGCTGATAATGGGGAAACTTGCAAGACAGAGCGCCGAGAACCCGAAGAAGGTTGCAAGGCCCGAGACCGTGATCGCGGTCCCGATCCTCTTCACGCTCTCCTGGATGGCGGCGATATGGTCGTGCAGCCGTTCCTCCTCCTCGGAATAGCGCTCCATCACGAGGATCGTGTATTCCGCGGCAACACCTATCGTCATCGACCCGAGAGTCGCTGTCATCGGGGTATAGGCAAGCCCCATCAGGTACATCGCCACCGAGTTCCATCCGATAACAAGGACAATCGGGATGAGCGGGGAAACCGCGTGGATATGGCGGTAGACGAGGCCCAGAAAGACAAAGATGAGGCCGAATCCCAAAAAGGTCATCTCGTCTTTCGAGGCCGACAGATCCCCTATGAGTGTGGTAAATACCGCAAAGTTCCCGACTGCCTCAAGGACGATGCCCGGCGGCGGCTGGAGGAACTCGATATCGCGTTCCATCTGTTTCTTGAGATCCTCTTCCTGGGGGATCTGGAGCTTGATCATCCCGAAGTGGATCACGCCCCGCATGGACCCGCTGATGTACTGGTTCTTTACGCTTGTGGGGATTTTGGCAAGCACTGCATCGAGCTGCGTCTGCGTTTCGGGCAGGTTCCCGTTGTTGTAGGCGCGGATATAGGTGACGATACTGGTAGCCGAGGTCAGTTCATCGTGGCGGTCGAGTTCGTAGGTCTCGAATTTGTCTATCCATTGGATCGTATCGAGGTCCGTGACCCTGCCGCCCTGGATGTAGAAATCGGCTGTCGTTGTGGACCCGATGATCCTTGTTACCTTGTCCATCTGGATCTTTGCCGGCATGTCGGTCGGGACAAACGTGTTCTCGTTGGTCTCGATTGCGATTAAGGGGTCGATCTGGAACCCGATAACAGCGATCAGCCCGGCCACAAGAAGGACCGGCACCGGGTTTTTCGCGATCCTGACCGAGGTGTCCGTCAGGAACTTCCCGTACGACCCGGAGCCCTGTTTCGGTTTCCGGCCCGGCTGCGTCCCCGTGGCGGCGCATGCCTCTGTACCGACAGCATAACAGACATTTGGGGCCTGGGGTTTTGGCTGGTAATGGAGTACGAGAGCAACTGCGGGAATCCCGACCAGAGAAACACAGTAGCAGCTCATGATCCCGATCATGGCGACAAACCCGAACGACCGGACCATCGGGACGGACGAGACAAACATCGCGGCAAAGCCCAGGGAGGTGGCAAGCATCGCATACATCACGGCCGGTCCGGTCCGGGTGATCGTCATGTATACGGCATCCTTAAGCGATCCCTTGCGGGCTTCTTCGTCAAGCCGGGCGTGGAACTGGATCGCGTAATCAATCCCGAGCCCTATCATGACCGGGAAGGCCCCGAGCACCGCGAGGTTGAGTTCAATCCCAAAAAGGCCCATGAGGCCGAGCGCAGAGGTGAGGCCGAGAGCTACAAAGACCACCGGGATGAAGCGGTAACTCACGTAGGAGAAGAGGATACCCATGACAATGACCATCAGGATCAGGGCAGCGCCGATGAGAACGCCCATCTGGGAGCCCATCTCCGATTTCATCTGGGCGGCAAACGCGGGGTTGCCGGATACCGATACGGTTACGCCGGTCGGGGGGTCCGATGCGGCTACCAGCGCTTCGATATTGTCGAGCGTTGCGGTCTTGGTGTTGTCGGAGATCGCCTCCCGCATGGGCACCTGCACAAGGGTCAGGACCTTGGAGGGGTTGGCTACCTTGAGAGTCGCATCAGGGATCTGTGCGACCAGTGCGTCGATCTCCCCCTTGGACTGGGGCAGGACGCCGCCGTTCATGCTTTTTAAGACGTCCACAATGCTCGAAGCGCTCTCGACATTCTGCTGTTTGTTGATATCGCGCTCCAGCCGGTCGAGGTAAGCGAGCACATCGGGACTGAGCGGATCGCTCGTTTCAACGATCAGGACGAGCTTGTCGGCGGCAAAGGAGTCGGTGTAGTGCTTGTTGGTGATCCCGAGCGCCGAGTTCCGGTCGAGGTAGGTGTCGGTCCCGGTCTCCATCGTGATCATCGTTGTGCCGATAAGGGCGACAACAAAGACGATGCCGATGACGGCGATCACCAGTTTCGGATGGCGGTTGACCGCCCCTGCGATGGTACTGAAGATCTGGTCAATCATGAAGATCCTGCCTTTAAGTAATGGTTTTTTACTGCCCCGGGACGCCCGCTCCGGCGGGAGACGGGATCAGCTGAGTGCTGCCCTGAACGCCGTGAGGTCTGCAAGGAGCGCAGGGTTCCGGACCACGAATTCCCGGATGAGTTCAGGGATAGAGAACTCTTCGAGATCGATTGTCGCCGCGGAGTGGATCAGGCGGTTGAACTTGTCGTCGGTCTGCCGGATGAAGTACTCCTTGATTTTGTAGTTGCGCGCAAGACTCCTGCCCATATCGGATTCCCGCCATTTTTTGTCATAGGCGGCAAGCGCTTTGCCGGAGATATCGCCTTTTGCGATGCAGTCGGATGCAACCTCCGCGGCAAGCCTGCCGGTAAACATCGCATTGTAGATCCCTCCCCCGGTAAACGGGTCCACGACCCTTGCCGCATCCCCAACGATCATAAGCCCGTCTGCCGTTGTGGCCGGAAGGGGGCGGCAGACCGGGACACCCCCGACAATGAACTCGATGCACCTGCCGCAGGGGAAATGCGAACGGACATACCGGTCGAGGTAGTCCTTTGCCCGGTGGCCGGAACCGCTTTTTTTGCCGCTGATGCCGATCCCCACGTTTGCCGTCCGATCGCCTTTCGGAAAGATCCAGAGATACCCCTGCGGCGCGATGTCATTCCCGACAGTAAAAACCGTCCTCCCCGGTGCGATATCGATACCGGTCATCAGGTACTGCGCACAGGTCATCATCTCAGAGGCAGGGACAGTGGTATCGATACCGCACGTGCGGGCAAAGCGCGATTCCACGCCGTCGGCGGCGATGACAACGTCAGCACCGACCTGCGGGATCTCCCCGGTGAGGTGCGCGCCCCGGACCGCTCCATCCTCCATTACGGGCCCGGTGGCAGTGGTCTTGACCGCGATATCGGCCCCGGCCTCTGCCGCCCTTCTTACCAGTTCACGGTCGAAGATCTTGCGCTCCAGCACGCAGCCGACCTTGTTTCCCGCAAGTTTTGCATTGAGGACCAGTTCCGTGCCGTCGGGGGCAACCACGGACGCTTCCTTGATCTCCGCAGCAATCCAGGCCGGGTCGGGAGCGATAAACTCCGCGAGCGCTTCCCTCCCGATCCCCTCGGCACACCGGACCGGGGTGCCGATCGCAGGCCGTTTCTCGACAAGGCAGACGGAGAGTCCGCGTGCCGCTGCCGTCTCTGCCGCGATGGCACCTCCCGGCCCCCCGCCGACCACGAGCACGTCATACCTGTCCTTCATGGCAGACCTCCAGCGCCCCGACCGGGCAGCATTTCGCACAGGTGCCGCACGAAGAGCACCCTTCCCGTTCCTCAAGGCACGCATCGACCAGTTCGAGGGCAGCCTGCGGGCAGACCGCTACGCACGTCCCGCAGTAACAGCAGGTAGTCCTGTCAATTCTGATCATAAACGCTAATGGTCGCAAACGTCAAACATAAAGCAGATACAACTACGGGTGGTTGTCCTGTCCGGGCTGGTTACGGAAGAACAGGTTTTGCGCCTGAAAAAGATCGGGCTCAACGAGTACGAGGCGCGGGCGTACCTGGCGCTTGTCGGCCTCCATGAAGCGACCGCACGGGAGATCCTCGAAGCTGGCAGCATTCCCCAGGGAAGGGTCTACGATGTCCTCAAAAACCTCGCGAACAAGGGATACATCGAGATCCAGAGCGGAACGCCCACGTATTACCGGGCCGTCGACCCGGCAAACCTTGTCCAGAACCTCGGGCAGGAATATATGGGAATGTTAAAAGAAGTGCTCGACACGTTCCGGAACCTGTACATCGATGCACCGCCCACCTACCCGGTATGGATGATCAGCAACGAAACCGCGATCGCCAACCGGGTATTTGCCCTGCTCAAGACCGTGGAGCACGAACTGATCGTCTATACCTGCAACCCGGATTTTTTCCGGCCGTTTGTGTCCGATCTGCGTCGGGTCAAAAAAACCAGCCGGCTCTATCTCATTGTCGATGATCCCAAGAGGTTCCCCTTTCCGGGACTGGAGTTCCGGCAGGCAAACGAAGAGTTCCGTTCGATCATCAGCGATTTTACTATCGACGGCACGGTCTACCGCAATGTCTTTTCGATGATCATCGACGGGAAAGAGTCCTTTGACGTGATGACGATCAACGGCCGGCGCATCGGGATGGTGACCAAGCTGCCGATCGTCCATTATATCATGCGGCGCTGGCTCTCTCACCTCCAGCTGATCGACGAGACCGGATAAACGCCTGTTCTTTTTTAATCCCCTTTTTTCACCGTATGCCGCAGGTATTTTATGGGAACCTCGCGGACACTACCCCACAGATGGTCTATAAAGAGAGCTTTTCCCGGCCGGTATTTATTATCGGTCTTTTCATCGGGCTCATTGCAGGGGCCCTGCTCGGCCTCTTTGCCCTGGCCCCGGTACTTGCAGGAAACAACACCGGGACCTGTGCAGTCCCTGCGGCGGTTTCCTCCTCGTACCTGCCGACCGATATCATCAGTTTCCTCTTTGTGCAGGAAGGGACATCGGGGTCGCTAGTGCCCGGGGAGAACGGTACGATGACCTTAACGCTTGCCGGGGTCCGGCCCGACACGATCTACTTCTCTGACACGCCGGACCGGATCTCGGGCGGGATCGATACCAGTATCTTTGCCGGAAGTTCTCTCTGGGACAGCACGAGCGCCCCGAACGCCGCACTGATGCTTGCAGGTGAACCGGCATCGCACGATTCCGTGATCCTGACCCTCTCCCACCCGGTCTACGATGCGGCCAATGCCACGGTCCGGTATACCGCGGTTCAGGTCCCCGACTATACCGGCACCGGCCTGAAGGCATATGCAACGTTTGCGGACCCTTCGGTTCCCGAGCAGTTCGGCCAGGCAATGCTCTTTATCGACAACGCGGATATCCCGGTAACGGTCATCAATACCACCGAAGACCGGAACCACCCGGATATCATCATTACCCGGTGAAAAAACCCGTTTTTTCTAAAAAAAAAGTTCCCCGGGAAATCCCCGGATTATTCCGCCGTAATCTTCGTATAGAACAGCGCAGCAATGACCGCCCCGCAGATGGGGCCTATGATATAGATCGGGAAATACATCCAGAGGTTCGAGCCCCCGAGCAGGCTGTCGGCAAGGTACGGGCCGAACGTACGGGCCGTGTTGAGCGAGGCGCCGGTGATGTTTCCCGCCATCGTGATCAGGCCCGCAACGGTCAGGCCGATCACAAGACCCGCAAAGCCCGGCGGGGCACGCTCGTCGACAGCGACGCCCATGATCACGAGCATCAGCACAAAGGTCGCAATCGCCTCGACAAGGATCGCCTGCCCGTACCCGATCCCCGGGAAGGGAGCGGTCGCCCCGAGACCGCCGGTCGTCACCGCAGCGGCACCGAGCGAGAGGTACAGGAGGAAGCTCCCGACCGCCGCCCCGATACACTGGGAGACAATATACCCGAGAGCTTCCCCCGACGGGAACTTCTTTACCGCCCAGAGTGCGACCGTCACCGCCGGGTTGAGGTGCGCCCCCGAGACCCGGCCGAGCGCGTAGATGACCGCGGCGATCGTGATCCCGAAGACAAGGCCGATTGCCAGCCAGTCGCCAAGCCCGCCCAGTTCCCCGATCCCGACATTGAATGCCGAAATCGGTGTTGTTCCCGCTGCGAGCATCAGCGTGATGACTGCCGCCCCGGTCCCGAAGTACACGAGGAGCAGTGTCCCTACGCCTTCCGCAATACAGCGGGAGGAGAGCGATGCCATCACGACCCTCCCTTGTAGGCCTCAGCACAGTCGGGACAGAACATCCTCGGCATCTTTTTCGGGAGCTTTCGTGAGGGGAAGGGATAGCCTCCCTCCCAGACATCGACCTCCTTTCGTATCGTATGCTTCATGCAGGTCCCCATGCCGCAGACCGTGCAGACGGCGACCGCATCCGAGTCAACTCCCTCTTTTGCGCACACGTAGCATTTCATACCGGATCCCCCCGGATCAGCCCGAAGCCGGGCTTACACCGCGTCCTTCCACTGGCAGGAGCAGTGGCGGAAGTCCATGAGGGCGGCAGATGCGCAGTCCTTGCAGATCCGGGCCGGGGCTGCGGCAACCTTCTTGTTTAAGGCGATGATGTTTGTCATCAGCGTCGCCGTGACCGGTTCGCTCGTTAAGAGGCACGGGTAATCGGCAAGGCGCATCATCGCCGAGAACCGGACCGTCATCGCACACGCCGGGTAAGCATAGCGCTGCGGGTTTGCGAGCACATCGTTCTTTAGGATCGGTGCGAGGTTCACATCGTAGCCACCGACCTTTGGCGTGAGCATGCCCTTTGTCCCGGCCTGCATCCTCCGTGCCTTGTCCACGAGCTTCCAGCCGCGGTACACCATGTCCATGAAGTCGCAGTTGTGCAGTTCGACCGCTGCGCCGCGCTTCGGGTAGAGCTGGACGTAGTTGTGGTACCTCTTGGTGAGCATGTCCACGACCATGATCGCGTTGAACCCGTCGAGTTCGAGCAGGTACTCGGCCGCACTTGCCGATGAGCCGGTGGCAAGGGAGAGCACTTCGGTCTCGTTCTTGATCTTCGGGGCTGCCGCGGTAAGGGTCTTGTCCATGACCTCGGTCACCGCCTCGATCACCGCCATGATCACGTCGTCCTTGCACATGTTGTACGTGGACTGGGCGATGTGGTGGGCAATGTCGCCGACACAGTAGGCCGGCACGGTTACGATGTTGCCGTAGTGGACACCTTCGTCGATTGCGGCCCGGACGGCTCCGGTCATCTTTGTCCGGTAGGATTTCATGTACTTCCGGCAGTCAAACGAGGACTGGCCCGCCGCGTCCATGAGTTTTGCCTGTGCCGCGACCGGGGTCTTGTAGATCGACTGGATCATGGCGACCTCTTTTTTTACCGCATCGGCAAGGGTCGCCCCGTCCTCGATTGCGTGGGCAAAGACATCGCCAAAGCCGTACGAGGTGTTCATGCCCCAGGACTTGGCGGCAAGGATCGCCTGCTTGTGGGCGACCGGGATCTTCGTGGTCCGGAGGATCTGGTTGACGATGTTGCTGCTGCTCCCCGGGATGAGTGCAAAGTCCACGACGCAGGTGGGCCCGTAGAACCCCGCGTAGCGCCGGGCCGACTCCTTCCCGATCAGCGCCTCGGACTTCCCGACTGCGGCAATAAACGTGTCAACGCTCTTTTTAAACGTCGGGTCCTCGTCGTACAGGATCTCCATGATCACCGGCGTCTGGTAGTGTTCCACGAAGGGATCGTCTTCGGGACGGATCGTGCTGGTCAGGCTTTTGAGGGTTGTATAGTGGGCGTCAACCGAGTCCTTGTGCAGGGCAAAAACCGCCTTGCTCTGGTTTCCCGCCGGTTTCATCCCCTTTACGGCATCGACGTAGGCTTTTGTGTCCCCGATGACGAATTTTGTTCCCCGCTTCTTTTTGATCTGGTTCACATCGGCGTGCTGGGCAGCCATCGCCTCTGCGATCATCTTCTTTACTACCGTCTGCATATCCTCGACTCCCGGCACCCCCATTTTCCGGGTGCCATTATGGCTACAATGGGGGCGACCCTATATATTCTTTCATATAATCCGGGATTTTTCCGGAATGCCGCAAAAAAAGAGGATCAGACTTCGCGCTTCAGGCTGCATGCGAGACGGAGAGAGCTGTTTACCATGTCGGTGAGATCCTGCTGGGTATAGGGGTTGTTTTCGATCTGCTCCCAGTCCTTTGTCGTGTCCTCGTTGTTCTCCCCCACCCACGAGGTGATCGAGACCTCGGGGCTGTGGAACCCGAGCCAGGAAAAGAAGTTTAAGAGGTTTCCCGCCACGTGCTGCATCCCGTCAACGTGGCCTATGATGATTAAGCCCACGACCTTGTTTTTGATCATCCGATTGCCGAACCACGAGTACTGGTTCTCGATGCAGTTCATCCGTTCCACGAACTTCTGGACAAGGGCCGAGTGGTTGTTCCAGCGGATGGGGGTAGCCAGGAAAAGGACATCGCAGTCCAGGACTGCGGTGTAGACCTGGTCCATCTCGTCGTCCTCGTACTTCATCGTGGACTGGCAGGGGTAGGTGCAGTACTCGGGGTTTTCGGAGTAGTTTCCCTCGCACTCGTGGATCCTGAGGTCTTTTAACCGGAGGAACTTCGTCTCGCACCCGAGGTCTTTGCACCGGTCGAGTGCGGCAAGCAGGAGACGCTCCGATTTCGAGAGTCCTGCCTGCTCCCGGCTGGATCCCGAGATCCCGACGACCCGGGTCCCTTTCACATTCTCCGGCTGGGGCGGGAGGATCGTCCCGACACCGATCTTGCGTCCGACAAGGGGGGATGGCATACGGGTATGTGGGCTAATGGAGGTCTTATGGTTTTGGCCGGTCTCTCCGGAAGGAGAACGCCGCCGATGCAAGGCAGATGAGCCCGCCGGCATACATCGCGTTCCCGAAGAGGGGCGGCAGCACGTCCGGGCCGGCAGAGAGCACTGCGCCCGTGTACCCGAGAGCGTCGAGCTGGAGCACAAGGAGGATTGCTGCCGCAGAGATCCCGAACATGATCCCGAGGTCCTGGAGAATGGTAAGGAGGCTCGATGCGATCCCGGCCTTTTCCTTCGGGAGCGAGACCATGATCTCGATGGTGTTGGGGCCCTGGTACACCGACCGGCAGATGCCGGCAAAGGCGAGGGCGAGGATCACGAGCCAGATATTGACCGTGGCATAGCCGTACCCGCAGAGGAAAAACGAGAGCCCCACGCCAAGGACGCCGAACGCTGTGTAATTCTTCGGGCAGTACTTGTCGTAGATCCAGCCGCAGACCGGGGCGCTTGCCATCATGGCGATTGGCATGACAAAGGCGATTAAGCCAACCTGCGTGGGCGTATAGCCCATGACACCTTCGAAATAGAAGGGCAGGAGGATGATCAGGATAAACGTGGCGGTGAAGTACAGGACAAGGCTTGCCGCCGGGAAGACGAATGCCCGGGTAGTGACGAGCGTGAGATCGAGGAGGGGCACGGCGGTCGTTCGCTCGCGGTACACGAAAAGGGCAAGGGCAGCGATGCCAAAACCGGCGCTTGCTGCAAACCGGACCGGGTCTATCGGCGGGTTTGCGAGCTCGTTTAAGAGAAACGCGACCGCGGTCATGACAAGGATGAGGAGGACGGCGCCGGGATAATCGGCGCTGGAGGGCCCGGCCTGCACGGCCGGTACCCGGAGGTACCGGAATGCAAGGACGAGCAGGGCGCAGCCTATCGGGATGTTGACAAAGAAGATGAACGGCCAGCCAAGGGAATCCACGATGATCCCGCCAAGGGCCGGGCCGATGATGAGACCGAGCGCAACGGTTGCCGTGATGTACCCCATGGCCCGGCCCCGTTCGTCTGCCGGGAAGACCTGCATGATGATCGCCATGGAGATCGACATCATCATGGCCGCCCCGAGGCCCTGGACGATCCGTGCCGCGACAAGGAAGGGGAGCGAGCCGGAGAGACCGCAGGCAAACGAGCTGATGACAAAGACCGCAAGGCCGACAATGAAGAGCCGGGAGACACCGATCCGGCCGGCCAGCGTCCCGAAGATGAGCACGGTGGCGACAATCGTCATCATGTACGCGGTTGCGATCCACTGGGAAAGGCCGAGCGGCACGCCGAATACTGCGGTGATGGTCGGGAGGGCTATTGCTACGATATTGTTGTCGAGCACCGCCATGAAACAGCTCACGAGGATGACGAGCAGGATGGCGAGGCGGTGCCGGTAGGCAAACTCCGCGGGGGTCGCTATGTTCGTGTCGGTCAGGGAAAATCACCGTGCGGTAAGGAATGTTGGGCAGGAGGGGAAAAAAGGCCCTGCATGGCGGCAGTTACCTGTCAAAATATTCTGCCACTTCTTTTAAGTGTTCCATGATCGGGAGACCCTGCGGGCACTTCTCCTCGCATTCGCCGCAGGAGAGGCAGCAGGAGGCATATCCGGGGATGCCATCGATGGCGCCGCTCAAGACCCACGTGTAGACCCCGCCGCACTCCTCCTTTGCATCGTACATGTGCGCCTGGTTGTAGGACTCGAAGCAGCGGGGGATATCGACCCCATTGGGGCAGGGCATACAGTACCGGCAACCGGTGCAGGGGATCTTTACCCGGGCCTCGAACGCCTCTTTTACCTGCCGGATAACGGCGAAGTCTTCCGGGGTAAACGAACCGGCACGCCCGTGCTCTGCGTATGCGAGGTTCTCTTCGAGCTGCTGCATCGAAGACATACCGGAGAGGGCGGTGGTGACTTCGGGGTGGTCCCAGACCCAGGCAAGGCCCCATTCCGCGGCAGTGCGCCGGACCGGTGCCGCTTCGAGGATTGCCTGCGTTGCGGGCAGGTCGCGGGAGAGCAGGCCGCCCCGGAGAGGTTCCATCACGACAATGCCGAGGTTCCGGGCCGCAGCGTAGCGAAGCCCTTCCGTTCCGGCCTGGTATTTCTCGTCCATGAAATTGTACTGGATCTGGGCAAAGGTCCAGTCGTAGGCATCCACGATATCCTGAAAGACCGGGAGGGCGTCGTGGAACGAGAAGGCGGGGTACCGGATCCGGCCGTCCGCAACAGCCTCGTCCAGGAATTCGAGGACGTCAAGGTTTGAGAGGTTCTCCCACCAGGCTTTGTTGAGGCCGTGGACGAGGTAGAAGTCGATGTGGTCGGTGGCGAGCTTTGCGAGCTGCTCGTCGAGGTACCGGTCCATATCCTCCCGGGTCGTAATCAGCCAGCTCGGGAGCTTGGTGGCAAGCATGACCTTCTCCCGGTAGCCGTCGGCCAGCGCCTTACCCACGAGCGGTTCGCTCGCGCCATCGTGGTAGGGATAGGCAGTGTCGATGTAGTTGACGCCGCAGTCGATCGCGTGGTGGATCATGGCAATGGCTTTCTCCTCGTCGATCGTTCCGGCAAAGCCCGAACTCTCTTTTTGCGGCAGCCGCATGCACCCGAACCCGAGGATCGAGATGTCATGGGGAACTTTGGGGAATCTCCTGTACAGCATGGCACGTCACCAGTACCAGAGAAAAGGCAGTCCGGAGCTATATACCGGACAGGTGCCGGTGTGTACGTTAATTTCGCCCGGGATAGTGGGTTGTGCTTTACAGATCCAAAAAAACCGGGCGGCACCGGAAGAGAAAAAAGGGAACCAAAAACCAAAGACCGCCGGGGGAAACCTCCCCCGGCCGGCCTGTTCTTACTTCGTTTCCTGGTTTGTCTCCATGTGGTCGAGGACCCGGTCCCACATCACGAGGAGCCCGGGGACGATCACATAGGCGAGGAGGCCGGTGCCCAAAAAGGCACCGACCAGCACGAGTTCGGTGTCCATGGGGATCGCCTCATGCCAGCGCAGTCTCGGTGTCGGCCCAGGTCTCGATCTTTGTCCGGATCGCTTCGTCGCTGTAGGACGAGATGACAAGCCGGTCCCTGCTGAAGTGGAGCGTGTAGATCTCTCCGTTGGGATCGTGGCACTTGAGCGTGGCCGAGTAGATCTCGTTATCGCTGTCCCGTGCCGGGATCCCGCCATGGGCGGTGTTGAGCGTTGCTGTGGCGAGCAGGGCCGAAACCCCGGCGTTGAACCCGGCAAGGCTTGAGTACCGGTCGGAGATCGTGCCCACGACTTTTGCGTCGTTGTCCTGGTACACTATCTTTGCGGTGTAGGCTTCGCGGGTCTTTTCGACGCCGGCGTGTGTTTCACCTGCGGACATGTACGAGACACATCCGAAGGGATTCGATACGATGACTGCCTGGACGATCGCATTGAAGGTCGTCGCGTCCTCAATCGGGTTGGTGAGATTGCGGAAGGCGGTCTTGGTGGTAGTTCCATCCTGGAAGTCTGCCATTTCTTTCACGTCCTTTCGTTGGTTCTTTTCGTTTTTGTGTCTCGGAGGCCCCTTTGACACATACCTGTGGGCCGGTCGGGATTATAGGCATGTTCGGGGGGTTGGAATCCGGGCTCGGGTTATGGCCGGTTCCGGGATCCGGGGCGATTGGCGTGCAAAAAGAGGAAATCATTCAAAGAAAATGTTTGTTTGAGGGGCGTCTCCCCAAAACTGCTAGGAAGGATCCGCTAAAAATACTATGTTGAGGCTGGTGTAAGTTCTGGTATGGGAGGAATGATGATATCATAAACGAGGTTGACGTAATGATATCAGATCGATTATCCTCTTGGAAAGAGTGATATAAAGAACTTCATAACGATTTTTGATAAAAGTTGTATTGTATTTTTTTAGCAGATTGATATAGAAATGTTTTTTGTGTCAAGTATAGATGATCACTTGTGATTGAGAGTGACCCTTCAAGCAGAAATTGATAAAGAAAAAAAATTGATCCAAACGGATAGTTACCCTATCTCCATTGGGGAATTAATTAGCATGTATAACGATGGAGAGCTGAATATTCATCCTGATTTTCAAAGATACATAAGATGGAGTGATGATCGGCAATCAAAATTTATCGAATCCATATTATTAGGGATCCCGATACCCCCAATCTTTGTCTCTCAAGAAAAAAATGGGGTTTGGGATGTCGTTGATGGACTTCAACGCCTTGCAACAATATTTGGGTTTGTGGGATGTTTACGTGACGAAAACAAAAAACCCATCCCCGCTACTAAACTTGCAACTACCAAACTGAAATACCTGCCCGCACTTGAAGGAAAAACTTGGAAAGGGGACAATGAAGCAACTTCATTTACAGATGCCCAGAGATTATATTTTAAACGCGAAAAATTGAACATTCAAATTGTTAAGAAAGAAAGTGATCCCAATATTAAATTCGAATTGTTTCAGAGGATAAATTCATTAGGAGCACATTTGTCGGAGCAGGAATTAAGAAATTGCGTTTTTATAATGAAAGATAAAGCGCTGTTTAAATTGATTGATAAATTATCAGAATATCCATCATTTGTCAACTGTTTAGATCTCAGTGAAAAAGACAAATTGGAGAAATATAATCAAGAGATGGTTTCAAGATTTTTTGTTATTAAAAATGCGGATTTAAAGGAAATTAAAAAAGCTGGAAATTTTGCAGAATTTATTACTGATTTCTTAACTACAAATTGGTGGGGAAACACAACTTACAATCTTAAGTCAGAAGAGGTAATATTTAAGAAGACCTTTGATATATTAAATGCCACTTTACATGAAGATTCATTTAAAAAATATAATTTGACTAAAAATAGGAGTGAGGGAAGATTCTTAGTTTCAGCATTTGAGGCAATTGCAATCGGTTTGGCTAAAAATATTGATTCTTGGGAATTAACAGAACAAAACAAAGAAGAGATCACCAAAGAGTTCCACCAAAAAATTAAGACTTTATGGAGTAATGAAAAATTCAAATCAAAAGGTGGGATCGGAGGGAAATTTAACACTAGGATTCAAGAGGCAGTTCCTCTCGGAACCAATTTGTTTCGTAGATCATGAAAATTAGAACTGTTGAAAATTTGTTAGAACGATTAGATGAGGATCTAATCTGGCGGAAAAAAGAGCTTTCTACAATGAAATTATTAATTGAAAATTCTAATGGTTCAGATTTGGAATTAAACACTCGTGTAGGTATAGTATTAATATATGCCCATTGGGAAGGTTATGTAAAGCGGTCTGCAAATTGTTACCTAATTTATTTATCCCAATTTAAATTTAGATATGATGAATGGGTAGAGAATTTTATAGCCCTATCCTTAAAGGGTAAGTTTAAAGTATGTGCCGAGACTCGTAAAGTCAGTGATACTTGTTCTATTGTAGATATTTTGATTAATAATCTGCATGAAGAAACGAAAATCCCACATCAAGAAATAATCCCTCGAATATCCATCTTAAATTCCAGTCTATTTTTCGAGATCCTTTTTATACTGGGTCTTGAAAAAACACCATTTGAATTAAAAAAACAGTTGATAGATCGGGTTCTTGTTCAAAATAGAAATGAAGTAGCTCATGGAGAAAAAATACCTATATCGAAGACCGATTTTGATCTATTATTTAAAGAAGTCACCGAAATGCTTGAACTCTTTAAAAAAGAGATATACATTGCTGCAAAGAGTCAATCATTTAAGAAGATGCGTAAATAAGCACATTACCGCAAAGTAATTAGTATGTTTATAAAGTTTATAATTGATAATCCGAGAACCTAACTACCCTCTAGTTGAGGGTTCGGCATCAAAAAAGCCTAGATCGCGTGGAAAAACTTGGGTATTGGATGAGATCTTAAAGAGGAAGACTAAACAATAATGGACTCTAATATCGAGGGCGCAGGACAATTTGTGACTCAAGGTGGGGATCGCATACCGAAAGAACAGAATGGATCATATTTCAGCGATCCAGCATTTTCAATCAATAAAACCCAGCCCATTCATCGATGGGTTCCATGGATTGCCGGGTTTTCGAAAGATTTTGTCAATGAGTCTATTAACCGTTATATTAATGGACATGGTCGAATATTAGATCCCTTTGCAGGTGTTGGAACTACTCTTGTAGAGTCCTATATATCAGGAAATAATTCTGTTGGATTTGAGATAAATCCGTACGCATATTTTGCTTGTAAAACGAAAATTAACAGTTTTCAGATTGATCTTGAGAGTCTTAACCATGAGATCAATAAATTTTCTTTGTTTTATTCAAAAAAGATTAAATCAAAATATCGACCTTCCAGCAAGGCCCCTTTGGGATTTAAAACTAGAGTTACATTTTATAGCCCCAATGTGTTGCATAAAGTTCTAATTCTAATGGATTTTATTCAGACAATTGAAGATCAAAATATCTCTGATTTATTCAAATTAGCATTCACATCAACGATGGTAAAATATTCAAACTACTCCTATGAACCGAGCTTAGCAACTAGACAAAAAGCGGGTAAAGCGGATGTTAAAGATTATAATATAGAGGAGATCACCGTTCAAAAGCTTTTAGAATTCTCCTCGGATATAGCATGGATTAAAAAAATAGTTTCGAATCATAATGACGTCAAGCATTACATAATTAAAGATTCCTTTTTTAATTATGAACAATATCTGTCAAAGAAATCAATAGATCTTATCATCACTTCGCCCCCTTATTTGAATAATTATCATTATAATCGAAACACTCGGCCGCAAATATATTGGCTTGGATTTGCGAATAACCCTGACGATATGAAACCATTGGAGGATGCCAATTTTGGAAATTATTGGCAAACTGTAAGGAATAGGGATAATATCGAAATTAATTTTGAAATCCCTGACATAGACTTGCAAGATAGGTTAGACAAACTGAAAAAAATAAATTCTGACAAAAAAACGTACGGTGGGAGTGGTTGGGCGAAATACGCTATATCCTATTTTAATGATTGTTATAGGTTTTCAAAAGGGATTGATTATTCATTGAAAAAAGGAAAAACTGCACTTGTCGTGATTGGCAATAGCATTTTACAAGGTGTAACAATTCCAACAGATGAATATTTTGCAAAAATTGCGGAATCAGTAGGTCTGGAAATAGTTGAAATTCATAAACCTAAATTTAATAGGAGAGGTAGCAGCATCATTCAATCAGATGTCCGAGCAGAAAAGGCTAAAAGAGGACACCGATTATATGAATCAATTGTCGAACTTAAGAAAATATAATTTTCACAATTGTCAAAACCTTCATTGGAGGTATGTTATATGTCCTCCTATATTTCTAGTAAACAATACGGAAATACAAAGTCCCTAACAATACAACAAATATCATAAAGTTCTCCCTAACATGAGAGATTTCACTTCCCCTTACTCCCCTAGAATCTAGGAGCGGCACAATCAGTGAAATGATTATCCACTCTCCCTTTACAAACACACCGGCAGGATAACCGTCTCCTTTAGTGCCGGCGCGTGACCGGCAGAGTGGCATATAAAATAAAAGACCGTGCGGAAAAATACCGGGGCACTCAAGAAGATCGTTGATATTATCGCACGATCCGCCGATCCAAACCGCATCATCCTCTTTGGCTCACGCGCAAAAGGGACACAGGACCCCAGGAAAAGCGATTACGATATCTGCGTTATCAAAAGCAGGGTAACACATCGCCGCGAACTCGCCATGAATGCCTCCCCTATATAACAGTTCAACGCAAACCAGCGATTATGCCCGGCGAGCTGACCGATATGGAGATCCAGATCCTCTATATCCTCTACCGCAACAAGAACTTCAGGGCCAGTGCCGGCTATCACAGCGGGAAACTAAAACGGATCCTCCGCAAAAAATACCCCGACGATTTTGACGCTGCCATCGCAGACCTTGGCAAATGGGGCTATATTGCGGCAGTCAAGAAAGACGAGCCCAAGTACTATATCGCGGATCTCAGGAGCGTCTACGCTGTTTTGGAGAAACACAATCTCAATGTGGCCCCGCTTGGTGGCAGCAGGGTACACCATCTCGACTGATGATGCCGATTCTGTTAACTTTTTTTAACAACAAATTTATAGATCGCAGGCAAAGATCTGTGCGAAAGGGGGAAGTGCAATGAAACCACCGTTCGGGGGACTGCTTGGCGATACCTGCGAGACCCGGCTCCTCCAGTTCCTTCTGCCGATGTACGGGGTCGAGTTCGATATGGCAGAGCTGGTCGAAGAGATCGGGCTGACCCGGCAGTCGATTGCAAAGGCCATCAACAAATTTGCAGCCCGGGACATGGTGAAGATCCGGAAAGAGGGGAGAACGCCGCTCTATTCGATCAACGAGAACTCTCCGCTGGTAAAACGCCTTGAGGACTTTGATAATTCCCTTATCGAATCCCTGATCGGTGCAGAAAAATTCGCAAAAATCCGCACGGGGCAAAAAGAGCCCGGACGGAAATCCTCCCTGCAGTATACTCACGCTCCTGCAAAGGTTTCCGGCGTTGCGAGCCCCAAAGGAAAATACCCGGGTTCGGGCGGGGCAGCACCTGGCAAGACCCGGATCCCTACACCGGGGAATGGCAACCGGGCAAAAGACCGCAAAAACAATCCATAAAAAAAGATCCGGACACGATTATCAAATACATCGTTCCCCGAAAAACAAAAGTCCCGGCTCCGTGGACGAATCCCTGTTTTTTCTTCTGTCCGTTGCCGTTCATTCCCTCGTTTTTGTCGTTGTAAATACGGTGATTAATGAAATTCAGCCTCGTTCTTACCATGTGGTCAGGAAAAAAGGGAATTTTATTTCCCCCCATCCCCTTCCATCAAATCCTTTGCTAGCCAGATACCCCCGGGGTACACATCGTAAAACCTCCAGCGGCACTGGGGCGAATAGACCCAGAGCATCTTCCGGCACTGCGACGGCGATTTCATCGTCCGCAGGCAGTCGATCTCCGTCCTGCACCGGTCAAGGACCGTGGGTGCATCGGGAAGCGGTTTGCGCGACCGCACGACCTCGACGATAAGCGCCCCGTCCGCCCGGAGCCCGACAAGATCGAGCGGGATCTTCGACTTCCTCACAAGGATTGGGAGATAGCCGAGGCATTCCTGGATGTGCATCGCGTCGATGATGATCGCGTTGCACCGGGTATAGATCTCCGGACCACCGGCCAGTTCACCTCCCCGGCATGTCCGGAGGATAACGGTTGTCTCGCCTGCGGGGATGCCGGCACCTGCCGCCGACATGATTCCCGAGGGGTTAATCCGGTTGTATTGCAGGGCACCGGCCTTCCGGCCCGGTGCGCTCACTTCCTGTTTTGCGGTTGCTGTTGTCATGGATAGGTCTCGTTTTTCATACTATGGCCCGTCACCCGGGGCCGTGGGAGGTTAAAGTACGATCAGATACGGTACTGGGCGAAGGATCGGTTCGGCCCGGTACAAACGACAACGCCGGCCCGGGGCAGGAGAAAATCCCGGTGTGACAAAAACAGGATCAGATTGACACTGTTCCGGCACACGTGCCACAAAGAGTGGGATCAATGGCACCCGGTCCGGCGGTCATCGACGTAAAAGAGAGAAGGCTGGCGAAACGGTCCCGACACAGGCATCTGCGGGCTGCACCCCGGTACCGGCGCTCACGGCAGGACTGCTCCTGACCGGTTCAATGCCGTCACCGAAGATGTCGAAGAACCCGAAGAGCCCGCACACGAGCGTCATACCGATGTAACAGAACTGCGCGACAAACCGGGAAGGCTTCTTTTCGTACCCGAGCTTACGCAGCGTCTTCGTCGTTCGTGTGCAGAAATCCTGGACCATTTTGCTTACTTTTTACCAACGCTGCAATCGTTTAAATCCTCTCCGGTAGATTCGAAAAATCTGGTAGTTATCGGAGGATCGGGGTGCGTTACGGGCCCGGATTGGATCTTTTCGGATCGATAGTCCGGGCCGCTGTTTTTGGGTGAAGGATGAAATCCCGGTTCATTGCATGTGCCGGTATCCTGCGGGAGAACGTGTGCGATCTCCAAAAAATCCCGGCCCGGTGCCTGAGGATTTTAAAAAAATCAGCGTCCGGGATCTGAGGATTACCAAAAAACCGTGATCGGGCTGCTGAGGATTTTGGAAAAACCATGGGTCGGGATCTTTGGATTTCAAAAAATCCGCGATTGAGTTGCGGAGGATTTTAGAAAAACCATGGGTCGGGATCTCAGGATTACGAAAAAAGATCGGCATCGCACCCGGGCCGGATGTAAGAGATCTGGTGATCGTCCACAGTTTTTCCCGTCGGAGGGTGATATTCCGGATCCTGCCCGGACAAAAAATCCGCGACTGAGCAACTGAGAATTTTAGAAAAACCGCGGGTCGGGACCTGAGGATTTCAAAAAATCCGCGATCCCGTTGCTGAGGATTTTGGAAAATCCTGCGTTCGGGATCTGTGAATTTCAAAAAATCCGCGATCTTGTTGCTGAGGATTTTGGAAAAATCTCGGGTCTGGGTATCAGGAGTACCAAAAAACCGGTCGGACCGATCGATCTCAAGCAATCAACCGGTCCGGCCGATACCCGGGAAAACCGGGCAGCCCGAACCATTTTTTTACCGGGCACCTGCGGAAAACACCGGGAACGCCTTTTCGTGATATCCGGTATTTTTCAGGGCCCTTCATCCCCGGATCGGTTACTGGCAGTTATCATTCGGGCTCCCCGGTTCACCGGGAAATAATCCCCCCCTGAAAAGGGAAACACTTATAATAATTAAGCCTTTATTCCCCACTATCCATGAAACTCCAGTCAAAGGTCCTGCTCATGTACTTGTGCATAGCCGCACTGGTCCTGGTGTTGATCGGCGGAGTTCTCCCCGCGACCCTGCACCGGCAGAACCTTGATACCATTTCACAAGACTCCATCGGCCAGCTCCGGCACATCGATTTTGCCCTGGCAAATTTCATTGCCGAAGCGAAGTACGACGTCACCGAACTGTCGTTCAACGACGATATCCAGGTACGGGACGACACCCGGTTTACCAGTTTTCTTAACGCCTCGGAGGACACCTTCCGCTATTCCACCGACACACAGGAACAAAAAATCATCGGCATCCTCCAGGACTACCAGACCTCCCACCCCTACGTAAGCTCGGTCTACATGGGCCGGGAGAACGGGGCGTTCGTCAGGGCGTACCCCCGGGCCCGGCCCACCGCGTATGACCCGCGCGAGCGGCCATGGTACATCCTTGCAAAGGAACACCCGGGCGAGGTAGTCGTGACCGCACCGTATCAGGCGATAACCACCCCTGACGTAAACATCGGGATCGAGAAAGCCCTCATCGACGAAAACGGTAAGGTCTACGGGGTCGTCGGCACCGATATCACTCTCGTCAACCTGACCAGCTACATCACCTCGGTCGGAAGCGTTGACGGCGGGGAAATGATCCTCGTGGACCAGAACGGAACGATCCTTGCCACCCGGGACTCGTCATGGCTCTTTGGGAATGTCAGCGATCTCCTCGGCGACCAGGCCCCGGCATTCCTCTCCACAAAAGAAGGCGTGCTCGTCGTCAACGGGAGCTACCTGATGTATTACACCTCCCCCGAGCTCGGCTGGAAGATCGGCACCTTCATCCCGTTTTCAACCATCGAGCAGGAGATCAACGATTCCATCATAAGAATTCTCCTCGTCGTGCTCGTTGCCCTCATCCTCTTAAGCGCGATCACCCTTGCCGCCCTCCACTACACGGTCATCCGCCCGCTCTCGCGGCTCACGGAAGTGAGCCGGAAGATCGCCGAGACCGGCGACCTTGACCAGGTCATCGAGTCCGGCGGGGCCGGCGAGATCGGGAGCCTCGCCCGCTCCTTCCGGGAGATGGTAGAAAAGATCCAGGTCGGGGAAGAGGAGCGGATGCAGGCGCTTTCCGAACTCGAGGCGTACCGGGACCATCTCGAAGAGCTGGTGGCGGAGCGGACAAGAGAGCTGGCCTCGGCAAAAGAAGCAGCAGAATCCGCCGACCGGCTCAAGTCCTCGTTCCTTGCCACGATGTCTCACGAGCTCCGCACGCCGCTCAACTCGATCATCGGGTTTACCGGGATCCTCCAGCAGGAGCTCGCCGGGCCGCTCAACGACGAACAGAAAAAACAGCTCGGCATGGTTGCCGGAAGCGCCGCACACCTCCTTGCCCTGATAAACGATGTGCTCGACCTCTCGAAGATCGAGGCCGGGCAGCTTGTCGTTGCCAGCGAGCCGTTCGATATCCGGCCCCTGCTGGATCATGCGATCAGCACGATCCGGCCGCTTGCGGAGGCAAAACACCTTCTACTGGTAACGGAAATCGCCCCGGATCTTCCGCCGGTCAGGGCGGATAAAAGGAGGGTCGAGCAGGTCCTCCTCAACCTGCTGAGTAATGCGATCAAGTTTACCGAACACGGGCAGATCCGGGTCGCCTGTGACCGCGACGGGGACAAGGTAACGATCAGCGTCACCGATACGGGCATCGGGATAACACCGGAGGACCAGGAAAAGCTGTTTAAGCCGTTTACCCAGGTCCAGACAGGACTGACGCGCGAATACGAAGGGACCGGGCTCGGGCTCTCGATCTCGGAAAAGCTCGTTACGATGATGGGCGGCACCATCCGGGTAAAGAGCGAACCCGGCAGGGGCAGCACGTTTTCGTTCACCGTCCCGATCGAAAGGAGATCATCATGAAGAACAGGATTCTCTACATCGAGGATAACGACCAGAACTTCTATCTTGTCAGCTTTATTTTAAGCGCCAAAGGCTATACCGTTATACGGGCACGCGACGGGAAGGAAGGGATCGAACGTGCCATAGCGGACCGGCCCGACCTGATCCTTCTCGATATCCAGCTGCCGGTCATGGACGGGTACACGGTCGCAAAGAAACTGCGCGGGATCGACGGGATGGAAACTATCCCCATCGTGGCGCTCACCTCGTACGCGATGGCCGGCGACCGGGAAAAAGCGATCGGGGCCGGGTGTACCGGGTATATCGAAAAACCCATCAATCCCGCGACATTCATAAACGAGGTTGCCGCGTACCTGGAGGCCGGGCCTTCCGGAGATGTCCCCAGATGACAAGGATCCTGATCGCAGACGACAATCCGCAGAACCTGTACATGCTCGATACCCTGTTAAAAGGGAACGGGTTTACGACGATTACGGCAAAGAACGGTGCCGAGGCCCTTGCCCTTGCCGCCAGAGACCCCCCGGACCTTGTCATTTCCGATATCCTGATGCCGGTCATGGACGGTTTCGAGCTCTGCCGCCGGTGGAAAGCCGACGGGCGGCTCGCCCGGATCCCGTTTGTCTTCTATACCGCGACCTACACCGATACAAAAGCGGAGGACCTGGGGAAAGGTCTCGGGGCAGACGCGTTTTTCATCAAGCCCATGCAGCCGGACGCGCTGGTCGGTGCCCTGCGCAGGGTCCTGGAACCGGGTTCGTCCAAATCCCCGGAGTCCCCGGAGACCCTCTCCCCTGACGAACGGAAGATCCTGCAGCAGTATAATGAAGTCCTGTTCGGGAAGCTTGAAAAAAAGGTCGCCGATCTGGAAGCCGAGATTGCCGAACGCCGGCTCGCGGAGGAGAGGCTGGTACGGTCCGAGGCGCGGTACCGGACCCTGTACGAGAGCATGAGGGATGCATTTGTCCGCGTAGGTATGGACGGACGGATCTGCGAATTCAACGGTGCATTTGCCGGGATGCTCGGGTACTCCGATACAGAGCTGCCCGGGATGACCTATGAAGACCTCACCCCCAAAAAATGGCATAGTTTCGAGTCGTTCCTTATCAGTACCCAGATCGTTCCCCGCGGGTATTCCGATGTATATGAGAAAGAATACCAGAAAAAGGACGGGACTGTCTTCCCGGTGGAACTCCGGACCTTCCTTATCCGCGACGATTCCGGCCAGCCGGCAGGGATGTGGGCGATAGTTCGGGACATCTCCGAGCGCCGCGAGGCAGAAGAGAAACTCCGGCTTGCAAACCGGAAGCTCGCGCTCTTAAACGACGTGACCTGCCAGGATATCAAGAACAAGGTTACCGGGCTCCGGGGGTACGTGGAGCTTGTGAAAAATGCCGGGACCGATGAAAGCCGGGCCGCGTTGATCTCCCGTGAAGAGGAAGTCCTGGGATCGATCCACGACCTGATCGCAAAGACCGAAGAATACCAGCAGATGCGTACGGATGTATCCCGCTGGATAGATCTTGAAAAACTGATCCGGACCCAGTTCTCCCTTATGAGCCTCGATCATTCCGTTACCCTTGCCTGCGATCTTGGCGGTTTTGAAATCTATGCGGATCCCCTGCTCGACCGGGTCTTTTACAACCTCATGCACAATTCCATCCGGCACGGGGAAAAGATCACGAGGATTTCGTTTTCCCTGACCGAGACGTCCGACGGGGCGATGCTTATCTGCGAAGATGACGGTGTCGGCATCGATCCTGAAAAAAAAGACCGGATCTTCGAGCGGATCGTGAGCGGGAAGGGCAAATTCGGTCTCTTTTTTATCCGGGAGTTTCTCGCTCTCTCCGGCATGACCATCCGGGAGACGGGCACGCCGGGCACCGGTGCCCGTTTTACAATCTCGATACCAAAAGGGCTGTACCGGTTTCCCGGGCGGTCTCCTCATCAGGAATGACGTTTTTTTGATGCGGGCCTGCCAGGATCCGTGTTTCCGGTTACTCCGGGTTCGGGAGAATAACTCTGCATGAGGGCAGCAGCGGTTCTTCAGCTCATTGTGGGGGAATAAAAGAGAATGTCTACTCTCCCGGGAAGAGATACTGCCATACCCATGCAGCAGCCACCGCAACCGAACTCCCGATAATCACTTCGAAAAACCGGGTCGCCGCGTTCACCATCGGCGGAATATCGGGGTTCACAACCGAGATCACCATCACGATACCCGCCGTAAGGCCCGCAAGCCGCAGGTGGCCGGGCAGGTGGAGGAGTCCGCAGGTCAGGACAACGATCCCGATAAGAATCCCCATACCCACGATGGAAAACGGGAAGACCAGAAGGTAGATTGCCGAAAAAACGGCGCCGATGAGCGAGCCCAGGATCCGAAGCCACGCGGTGCTGATCGTGGCAGAACGGGTGTCCTGCATCACGACGATAGAAGAGATCATCGCCCACAGCGCACCGATCATCCGCGTACCGGTATCCTCGGGAACAAACCCGGTAATGGCCAGGGCAAGCGAGAACGAGACCGCGGAAACCAGGGCAAAGAGGATGGCCGAGGAGAGCGGGGCTGCTATCCGGGGGAGGAGTCCTTTTGTCCCCTCGGGGATTTTCGGGGTGTCGCTGTCCGGCATAGGTACTTCCGGGTTGGACTGCCCAGGGTTACTAGTTTTTCCCCATGTTAGCGGTCCTGCCCGGGCAGAAAATCCCCGCGCCGGTACATGTCATAACATTTTTCCATAACCCGGCGGAAATACCGGGTATGATTGTGCGTAACCCGAGGGTAAAACCGGGTATCCTTTTTGGTCTGATTGCCGTCTGCCTCTGTCTCCTTGCCGCCCCGGCCGCCGCTGACTGGGCATGGTTCTCGGTCAGTTCGGATCCAACGGGCGCCTGGGCCTGCCTCGACGGGTCCAGCTGCGCGGATACACCCACAACGTTTGCCGTCGAAGATTCGACGTACCACTCCATCAGCGTCTATAAGGACGGGTACCAGATGTGGCGGGACACGGTTTACGCCGGCAGCAGCGGCACGACGACCTATGTCTCGGCAAGCCTCGTTCCCGTGCCTTCTGCGGTAGGATATCTTGCTATCACCCCGTTCGATGCCGATATCTACATCGACGGTACGTACTACGGGAACGGCCAGCAGACAATCGCGCTTGCTCCCGGCACCTATACGCTCGTGCTGAAAAAGGCCGGGTATTACGATGCCACCCAGCAGTTCACGATCAATCCCGGGGAAACTACTACGCTCGCACCGGGAATGACCCCGTACCCCTCTGCGGTCACGTACGGCGACATCCAGGTGCAGTCGACACCGTCCGGGGCAGCGGTTTTTTTAAACGGCAACTACCAGGGGACCACGTATGCGGGATCGCCCCTTGACATCACCCAGCTTTCCCCCGGCACGTACACCGTCCTGCTCACCATGCCGGATTACCAGTCCTATACCCAGACTGCTGTCGTCCAGGCCGGGGTAGTAACCACGGTTGCAACGGCCATGGTTCCGAATGTGGTCACAACACCGGACACCACCGGCCAGATCAGCGTGACCTCCACTCCTGCCGGTGCCGGGATCTACCTGGATAACACCTACATGGGGATCACCCCGGCGGTTCTCCCCAACATTGCCTCGGGAACCCATACCCTCATGCTGCGCGAGAACGGGTATGACGACTGGATCTCCACGGTCAATGTCATAGGCGGAAGTTATACGCCGGTGGCCGGGACACTCAGTTCCGCCACGCCGTCCGACACGGCATCGCCGACCCGGTCCGGCCTCCCCCCCGGCATTGTCCTTGTCGGGGTGGGGATCTGCGGGGCCTATTTTGCGGTAAAGCGACAGAAGGACTAGATCGTTTCCCGGTGGCCGGCCTGCCTGCCGGCCCGGACTTTTTTTTTATCCACGCTGCGGCCCGCAGGAACCGGGCACAGTTTTATGAGGGGATGCCTTTTGCCGGCCCGGAGAATTCCCGGGTGACATAACATTCACCGTACCGGATCGGGAACATTTCCTCTTCCCCGGGGAAAACCGGGCAAACCCCGAGAGGACAATACCACCGGCAGGTCTTTTATCGTCGCAAACCCACCTGTAAAGGCTCATATGGCAGGGAGTTTTATCTCGGGATTCGGCGGGGCAGGAGAACTCGCTCCAAAAGAGAAGGCGCTTGTATACGGTCTTGTCTGTGACGTGGGACTCTGGATCCCGGAGATCCTTACCGTTATCCTTTCCGCCTCGGTCACCCTCTTTGCCGACGTACTAAAATGCGGTAACGAGATCGTTGCCACCCTCTTTGCGCTGGTGATCCTTCTCAAGATGAGACACGGCACCAGTTACGATTACGGTATGGGAAAATTCGAAACCTCCACCCGGATTGCCACCGGTGCCATCATGATGGTCTCCATCCTCATTATCTTCTTCTCGGCATTCCACCGGATTTTCGTTCCCGAACATATAGAGCTGGACGGTGTGTTCATTGCCGTCCCGCTCATGCTCGTTACCGCAATTGTCGATGGGTACCACTGGCACAAAAACTACCAGCTTTCCTGTAACGATCCTTCCCCCATCATGGAAGCCTAGTGGCGTCTCCGCCGGGCAAAGGCGTTTTCCGATATCGCCGTCCTCCTCTCGCTGGTATTCTCGGTTGTCCTTATGGGGTTCTGGTGGGCGGTGTATATCGACCCGGTGGTCTCCTTTATCATCATCGGGTTTTTGCTGGTCGCCGGTGTCCGCGAGATTACGTCTTCGCTGCCCGACCTCTTTGACAAGACCCTCGAAGAGGACCTCCAGATCGTCATCCTGCACGAACTCTCCCTGTTCTTCGACGAATACGAGGATTTCTACGGTGTCCGCTCGCGGCGCTCCGGGAGCACGGTTTATATCGATGTCTTCCTTGGTTTTAATCCCGAAGAAAAGATGGGCACGGTCCAGGAGACGTGCGACCGGTTCAAACGTTCCCTTGAAGTAAAGATTCCCGGGAGCATCGTGAGCATTGTCCCGACGAGCGGCCCGTCAGCACAAGGGGCGGAAAAGTAAATACTTTTCGTTTTCACACTTTTTTGTCGGGGAAATTGTATAAATAACGGGCACGACAATCCGTCATTACCAAGAGTGGACGTCCTGTGATCCGTGTCCTTTACGCTGACGACGAACCTTCCCTCCTTGAGATCACGCGGCTCTATCTTGAACGTACCGGGGAATTCTCGGTAGATACCGTCGAGTCTGCGTCCGAAGGGCTAACGCGTCTCAAAACCGGCCAGTACGACGTTATCCTCTCCGACTACCAGATGCCCGGGATGGACGGGATCCGGTTCCTCCGGCAGATCCGGGCCGATGGCAATACGATCCCGTTTATCGTCTTTACCGGGCGGGGCCGGGAAGACGTTGTGATCGATGCGATCGACAGCGGCGCCGATTCCTATATCCAGAAAGGCGGCAATCCGCAGGCGCAGTTTGCCGAACTCGCGCACAAGATCACCCAGATTGTCCGGAGATACCAGGCGGAACGCAAGGTCCGCGAGGGCGCGGCGCGGTTCCGGGCCCTTTTCGAGAATATCTGGGATATCATCCAGATCTTCGATAAAACCGGCCGGGTTGTCTACAATTCTCCCTCAGCATACCGAATCATGGGGTTTCCGGAGAACGAGCCGCTGTATTTTCATGCAAACAATGCCCTGACGTATATTCATCCCGACGACCGGGAGGGTGTCGTTGCCCGGTACCGGGAAATCGGCGCGGCAGCCGGCTCGTCGCAGTTTATGGAATACCGGATGAAAATGGCGGGTGGGGACTACCTCTGGCTGGAATCCGTCTTCACCAACAAGTACGATGTCGACGGGATCCACGGGCTCATTGTTACGTCCCGCCCGATCACCGAGCGCAAGCGCGCCGAAGAGGAACTCAAAAAGAAGCACGAGGAACTCAACGCGGCTTTCGAGCAGCTGACGGCAACCGAGGAGGAACTCCGCCAGAACTACAACGAACTTGCGGGGAGCGAACACCGCCTCGCGGAGTCTGAGCGGCTTATCCGTGCCTCGGAAGCCTACCTTAAGTGTATCATCAGCGATGCCCGGGAAGGGCTCACCGCATACGATACCGATCTCAGGTTTACCCTCTGGAACCCGTATATGGAGGAGCTGACCGGGATACCCGGATCGGAGGTCGTGGGAAAACGCCTCGAAGAACGGTTCCCGTGGTTTGGGGAGACCCCTTATCCCGGCAATCTCAAAAAAGTACTGGCGGGCGAAACGCGCGAATCCGACGATATCCCGGTCGAGCTTTCGATAAAAAAGAAAAAAATCTGGATCCGCTGCATTGCATCCCCGCTGTCCGACCACGAGGGAAACCGGACCGGGGTCATCGGGATCGTCCAGGATATCACGCAACGAAAAGAGGCCGAACTCGCCCTCGTTGCGGCAACGGATGCGTTAAAGGCAAGCGAAGAGAAGTACCGGAACGTCTTTGAAGCCAAGAACAACCCGCTCGTTTTGATCGATGCCGAGACCCGGAAGATCATCGATACCAACGAGGCGGCAGCGGCGCTGTACGGGTATACCCGGGAGGAGATGCCCGGCATGGACATTCTCGATCTCTCGGGGGAGCCTGAAAAAACCCGCGAGGTCGTCGACCGGCGCATCCCCCGCGTCCCGCTGCGGTACCACCGGCGCGCTGACGGTACGGTCTTTCCCGCCGATATCACGATTGCTTATTTTACCCTCGATGGCCGCTCGGTCATGATCCTCTCGATCCGGGACCTGACCGGGGTCCAGCAGGCCGACGACGCCCTCAGGATCGCAAACCTCAAACTCAACCTGATCATCGGGGTGACCCGCCACGATGTGCTCAACTCGCTCACGGCACTGCTCGGGTATAACGTGATCTTAAAGGAACGGAGGCTCGACCCGGCAACGGAAGAACTCCTCGACAAGCAGGAAAAACTGCTGCTTGCCATCAAAAACCATATCGAGTTTACCCGCGGCTACGACGATCTCGGGGTCAAGGCGCCGGTCTGGCAGAATATTAAAAAGACCTCGGCACAGGCTTATGCCCAGTTCATCAATACGATCGAGTTCTCCTGCGAGACGGGAGACCTCGAGATCTATGCAGATCCGATGCTCGAGAAGGTCTTTTACAACCTCTTCGACAACGCGTTCCGGTACGGCGAGGGTGTCACGAAAATCCGGCTGTACGGCGAAATGGACGGGACCGATCTTCTCCTCTGTTTCGAGGATAACGGCATCGGCATCCCCGAGGAGGAGAAATCGCGGATTTTCGCGCGGGGCGTGGGAAAGAACACCGGCCTTGGCCTGTTTTTAACCCGGGAGATCCTGGCAATCACCCGGATCACGGTTGCCGAGACCGGGGAGTACCGGAAAGGGGCCCGGTTCACCATACGGGTTCCCCGCGGGTCGTACCGGCTCCTGAAATAATAAAAACAGAGGGCAGAATTAGGGGATCAGGTGCCGCAGATCCCGGCCCGGTAGTGGTGCGGCCCGGGATGCACGGAGCCGATGCACCCGGTATCGAAGATCTCCTCTTCTGTAACCTGCCGCGAGGTGTAGCCGAGGGCGTGCAGGGTCTGTGCGAACCGCATGGTCGATGCGATATACTCCGGGGGAAGGGCCGCACAGTAGTTCGGGGAGATCCGGTAGGCGGCAAGGACAAAGGCCGGATCGACCATGCCGGTTGTCCGGGCGACGATTTTGGCGCAGGCCGCAGGGTCGTGCCGGATCCATTCGCAGGCCGCTTCGTGGGCGGCAAGGAACCGGGCGAGCAGTTCCTTTTTTTCAAGCATCTCCCGCATGACGATAATCCCGTAACTCGGGTTAAACGGCCAGAGCCGGTCCGGTGGGACCGCGAGCCGGCCTTTCCCGTAGCGGACGATTGTTGCAGCAAGCGCCGGTGTCCCGGCGGCAAGCGCAATCTCTCCTGAGAGCAGGGCATCGGGAAGGAAATCGGCCCAGGGATAATTTTTCACCGTTACCCCGCTGATCCCGTATTCCCGGAGCAGTTCGTGCACGATCACATCGTGGATGGATCCCTTTGGCGGGGTGCCGATCGCTTTTTTGGAAAACTGCATGAGGAACTCCTTCATGCCGGCGCAGTCGGCAAGAACCGGTGTCCCTTCTGCCGCGACCATAACCGTTCCCTCGATGTGGCCCCCCGCAATGCAGGCCAGCGGAAGGCCCCGGTCAATGCCGATGATGACCGGGGGAAGGCCGATGTATCCCAGGTCGAGATTTCCCGCCTGCATTGCATTGATGATATCCGGCCCGGACGGGTACAGCTTCCACGTGGCAGAGATTCCCCGGTTCGCCAGGAGGGACGACCCCCTGAGCAGGAAGGCGGTGTGGTACATCGTCGAGAGATGGCCGATCCGGATCGCATCGCCTGCCATGGTGCACTTCACCCGATCTTTTTGAGCACTGCGCCGATCGCCTCATCAACGCAGGAGAGTTCGGGGCGGAGCATCCCTACCGGAATATCGACGATCTTTTCGACAATCGAGGCAAGGATCGGGGCGCAGACAATCCCCGATGCCCCGTCTTTTTCGGCGCGGGCGGCGGCGACAATGCATTCGTCGAGGGAATGGGCCGAGTACCCGTGGATGGCAAATTTCTGCCCGTTCCATTCCATCTCCCGGGTCGCAAAGGAATCGAGCAGGAACTTGGCCGCGATCACTGCAATGAACCGGTGCCGCTCGGGTTCGAGGACCGATACGATCTTTTTTACGGTCGAGAGCCGGGGATCGCGTTCCCCCATCGACACCTTGTACAGGGTCGAGGCCGGGATGCCGGTCTGGTCCGCGAGGTCTTTTACCGTCATGTTCCTGCGATCCAGTTCCTCGGAGAGTGCGGCGGGGAAGTCTGCCTCGAATATCCGTTTTGAAAACATATTAACCCTAATGTATTCTTTTTTAGATTATAACTATTACTAAAGGGAAAAAAATTTTGCACTTTAGGAAATATATTTGAAGAACCCTGTCCATGATCCTGTCATGCAGCAGATTCAGGCGTACGAACTTACTATCCTTCCCGGGAAAAACCGGGCCGGGGAAAAGGAGGGATTCGACCGGATAGAAATCCGGCCGGGGGATACTCTCTCCATTGTCGGCCCGACCGGTTCGGGGAAGTCCGCGTTCATCAACGATATCGAGGTATTCGCACAGGAGGACACGGCAACCGGGCGCCGCATCCTTGTCAACGGGAAGGAACCCCCCGAGGAGCTCGTCCGCGACCCGGCGAAAAAACCCATAGCGCTCATTACCCAGAACACCCGGGTTATCGCCGACCTCGATGTGGCCCGGTTCCTCGACCTCCACATCCATGCCCGCGGCACCGCCGATGAGGGACTTGTCGCACGGACACTCGCGCTCGCCAACGAATTTACCGGCGAGAAGATCGATACCTCCATGCGGATGACCGGGCTCTCGGGGGGACAGACCCGGTCGCTCCTGATTGCCGATGCCGTCCTTATCGGCCGGACCCCGATCCTGCTCCTCGACGAAGTAGAGAACGCCGGCATCAACAAGGAGCGGGTCATAGCCTGTCTGCGAAAATACCACAAAGCCGTGATTTTTGTCACCCACGACCCGTTCCTCGCCCTCATTACCGACCGGCGGATCGTGATGAAGAACGGTGCCGTTGCCGCAGTCCTCGAACCCGGGGAACGCGAACGGGAGATCATCGGCACCGTTTCCGGTGTGGATACCTTCCTGTTTGCCCTCCGCGAGCGGATCCGCTGCGGCGAAGTGATCGGGACGGCCGAAACAGAGCCCGTCCCCATAAAAAAATCCGGTGTTCCTGCATGAAACTGGTCATCGTTGCCGGCCCGCCAAGCGCCGGCAAGACTGCGGTCATCCGGCAGATTGTCAAAACATGCGCACAGGCCGACCGGCCCGCTTACCTCAAGATCGATGTGGTACGGGCGTTCGAGGACGAGGAACTCCGTGCGGAGTTCGGTATTCCGGCCCGAAAGGTATACTCCGGCGATCTCTGTCCCGACCACATGGGGGTCATGGTGCTTAAGGATGCGATAACCTGGGCGGAAGGTCTCGGTGCCGGGATGCTCGTTGTCGAGAGCGCCGGGCTCTGCCTCCGCTGCACTCCGTATACCACGCAGGCGTTTGGCATCGCGGTCCTTCCTGCGGTCTCGGGGAGCAACGCGCCGCTCAAGATGGCGCCGCTCATCGCCCTTGCCGATGCCGCGGTGGTGACCAAGACCGACCTCGTCTCCCAGGCGGAAAAGGAGGTCTTCCGCGAGTGCATACGGAGCGTGGTCCCGGGGATAGATATCGTGGAGACGAACGCCGTGCAGGGAACAGGGCTCCGCTACCTCTTTACAGCGATCAAAAACTACCCGGGGATTACCGACCCGGAGACGATCGTACTCCGGGGCACCCCGCCGCTCGGGGTCTGCACCATCTGCATCGGGAAAAAGGAGATCGGATGGCAGCACCACTTTGGCGTGATCCGGCCCCTCGAAGAGGCCGACAACCTGTACCGGGGGGACTAAATGCCTGCGGAGGTGTGGCACCCGCCGGGAAAGGACTGCGGGGCATGCGGTTTTGCGTCCTGTGTGAAGTTCGGCGAGGCTGTTGCAGACGGGACGCGGACGGAATCGGACTGCCCCTTTTTTGCCGGGGAACCGTGCGGGGTCCGGGTGCCTGCCCGGTATTCCGGGACAGATGTGACCGGAGCGCCCTATGATTTTGTCATCCATGCATTCCGCAACGAACCTTCGGCCCGCAAGTTCATCGTGCCGTTCCGGGCCGATCTCGTGGAGAAGTGGGACATACGGCCCGGGGCGCTTGTGACCGGCCGCCCGGCCGGGCCCGGCTGCCCGATTGTCCATGCCCTCCGCGTCCTTGCGGCAAACCCGGTGACCGGGGTGCTCGAATGCCACACGGTCGGCCCGCTTGCTGCACGAAAAGAAGAGGCATTCGATGTGCAGGCCTACCACGTCCACGCGTTCGAAGGCATCGCGGAAGTGATCCGGCGCCCGCCGGCGTTCGGGTGCCGGCAGCCCTTCCTGCCCGGTGCCTGCATGATGGACCTCGCCCACACCGGGGTCGTGAACATGGTCTTAAAGAAAAAAGAGGGCATCCACGTCCGGGTGGAAGACATACGGATCCTGTCGGGGAGCGCATCATGACCGCCAGGTACCGGCTGCGGTGCGTGGGCGGGGGGGAAATCGTCCCCGATCCCGCTGCCCAGTCCTGCCCGAACGGTCACGATTCCCTGCTGCGGACCGAGTACCGGACCCGCAGGCTGCGCCTCGCACCCCACACCGGGATCTTCCGGTATCTCTGCTGGCTTCCCGTGAACCGCCCCCTGCTCCCCTCCGGGGGAGCGGTCACGTACCGGAGCACCGGCCTTTCCCGGGAACTCGGCCTCTCCCGGCTCTTTATCTCGTTCTCAGGATACTGGCCCGAACAGGGAGCAACTCTTGCCACCGGTTCGTTCAAGGAGCTCGAAGCGCTTGCCACCATGCAGCGGCTCGCCGAATCCGGCGGGAAGATCCCGGTGATCGCCTCGGCGGGAAACACCGGGCGGGCCTTTGCCGGGATCTCGGCGCAGTACCACCGCCCGGTGGTCATTGTCGTCCCCGAAACCGCGGTCTCCCGGCTCTGGACGGCAGTGCCCGCCCGCGATCTCTTCGTTGTGGCCGTGAAAGGGGATTACACGGACGCGATCGCCGTTGCAAACGCCCTTACGGCAGTTCCCGGGTGCGTTCCCGAAGGCGGGGCAAGGAACGTGGCCCGGCGCGACGGCATGGGAACCGTGATGCTCGATGCGGCCGTGACCATCGGCAGGATGCCAGACCATTATTTCCAGGCAGTGGGGAGCGGCACGGGTGCGATAGCCGCATGGGAGGCTGCCCTGCGGCTCAAAGGCGACGGGAGGTTTGGCCCGGTACTGCCCCGGCTCCACTGCGCCCAGAACGAGCCGTTTATTCCTATGGTTTCGGCTTGGCACCAGTGCCGGCGTACCATAGACCCGGAGCTTGATATGCCGGATGCGTCTAATGCCGTACAGGCTGTCATGTCCCCGGTCCTGACCAACCGCCAGCCCCCCTATGCCATTGCGGGCGGGCTCTATGATGCTCTTGAGGCAACAAAAGGAGAGATGTACGCGGTTACCAATGCAGCGGGAAGGGCAGCAGAAAAACTCATCCGGGAAGCGGAAGGGATCGATCCCGACCCGGCAGCTGCGGTTGCAACCGCGGCACTCGTGCAGGCAACAGAAACCGGATCCGTTGCCCGGGACGATACGATTGTCCTGAATATCACCGGCGGGGGATACGAGCGGATCCGGGAAGACTTTCCGCAGTACCCGCTCGAACCGGCAGTTTGCGTGGCGGCCGACGGGTCTCTTGATGGGATAAAAAGGGATCTTGAAACGTGGGTGGCACACTATGGACGATAACCAGATTATCGGCGAACTAAAGAACCAGGGGATCGACCTTATCTGTTCCATTCCCTGCGACAAGGCAAAGGGACTCTTTTACCGGATCCCGGATGAGTTCCGGCACATCGGCCTGACCCGGGAAGAGGACGGCGTGGGCATATCGGCAGGGGCGTACCTTGCCGGTGCCCGCCCGGCGATTGCGATCCAGAGTTCGGGGCTCGGGAACATGTTGAACGCAATCCTTTCGCTTACCGTGACCTTCGGCCTGCCGCTCCCGATCTTCGCGAGCTGGCGGGGGTGCGATGGAGAGAAGATCCCAGCCCAGGTTCCGTTCAATCGTCCGCTCTCGGCAATCCTTGCTGCGGCGGGGATTGCCTGTACTATCGTCTCCGGGCCGGATGCCCCTCATGAGATCGGCAGGGCCGTGGCAGCAGCATACCGCGACCATGCTCCCCACGTGATCCTCCTGAGACCTGAGTGTATTGAGGAGGCCAATGGCAGTGCACCTGCGGGAATTCCGGTTGTGCGCCCGTTCTCGGTTACCTATACGCGGAACTGGCGGGCCCCGGCGATGACCCGGTACGAGGCGATCCGGGCCATTGCAGGGACGGTTGATGATGAGCTCCTGGTCGCAAATATCGGCGTCCCCTCAAAGGAACTGTACGCAGCCCGCGACCGGCCGGAGAACTTCTACATGCTGGGCAGCTACACGCAGGCTTCCGCCATCGGTCTCGGGATTGCAACGGCCCGGCCGGATAAACGGACGATCGTGATCGACGGGGATGGGAGCCTGCTCGGTTCGGCAATCCTCCCGGTGATTGCAGCGTCGGGAAGGGATAACCTGACAATAGTCTGTCTTGACAACGGCGTCTTTGGCAGCACCGGCAACCAGCCCCGGCCCGGGCAGGATTCGGCAGACCTTGCCCTTATGGCGCTCGGGGCCGGTTTTACGCACGTAGTGACCATTCACGAACCCGGGGAACTAAAAAAGGCCCTTGCTGCACGACCCGCAAACGGTCCCACCTTTGTCCATGTCCGGATCCGGCCCGGGAACAGCGATGTGCCCAATATTCCCCTGTCCCCGGCACAGATCCGGGACCGGTTCATGGCTACACTGAAGTAACAGAAGAAAGGTCGGTAGTGGCGGGGACTGTGAACCACTCACCTGCAAGCGCTAAGAATATTAACAATTGTGAACATACGTGTAATGTGGTCAACCATGAGTGATCGTCTTTGCTGTGAATAACAGCTCAAATACTCCGGTACAGAAACTCGGACACCTGCCGCCATCGGCAAAACTGGTGTATGCAATCATCAGGGCAAACCGGCAGATGACCCAGAAAGAGATCATCCGCGAGTCCTATCTTCCGGAGCGGACCGTGCGCTATGCCCTCTCCCGGTTAAAAGCCGAGAATGTGCTTGCCGAGTATCTCTCCCTTGCGGATGCACGCCAGAGCCTGTACCGGCTTGTTCCCGCCGAGCAGGAACCGGTGCCGGCATCGTAACAACGAACCTTTTTTCTTTTTTGGACCCTCTCTTATTTCCCGTTATTATTGTTTGCCGGACCTGCCGAAAGGCCGGTCACGGTAAATTTTGCTGGTAAATTACCCCTTAAATAAATCCCCCTCCAACACTGGTATGTCGAATCACAATCGTGAAGAACGACACAGGCCAGGATGGCGGAAAGGCTACGCGGCTGACTGCAGATCAGTATATCCCGGTTCAATTCCGGGTCCTGGCTCTCGTTTTTTGATAGTTATCGTATCGTTACGATCCATTCAGGGCCGTTTTTGGAGTTTACTACACGGTAGCAATCCTAAAACGAGAAAGACCAACGCTCTTTTAGGTCTGGCGTCCCCGCACGCTTGCGGCATCCCCAATTGCGATAGTGCTGTATAATCTGTACTCTGGTCAGTCCCCCGCTTAGGTAATACAGCATCATCGCATACGCCCCCGCCCCCCACGGGGGCAGGGCTGGCGTGAGGGGGGCTGCATTATTATGAAAGGCGGGATTTCTACAGAACCGATTTTACAAAATACTGAAGCTAGAAGTGAAAAGATACAAGCAAAAATTACCGGTTTTCGCAGGTTCTTATCCGCATATAGCGGATACTGTCTGTTCACCGTTACAAGCGTGAACAAGAAAGAGACATGCAACCACACCACAACCGTACCGCGACGCTCTCCGCCATTGCCGGGTTCATTATTATGTTCCTCCTGGCGGGCCTGTTCGCGGAAAAATCGCACGAGGGCCACCTGCCCGAACAGAACAACCGGGCTGCAACCAGTATCCCGATGGCAGCAGGCATCGTTGCCGTGGCAGTTGTCCTGACGCTCCCCACTACGGGGATCGCCCGGGGCCGGAACAGCACTCCTACAATACTGTACCGGATCACTCACAAAACAATGCCCTGTTGTCAGGCGATGTCATGATATCCCCTGAAGGGATCGGACAGACCGGGCACGTCCCCCCATTTTTTCGTCGGTTATTCCCGGCGTCTCTTTTTAGAAAGGAACAGATACGGATAAGATTCACCCCGTGCCTAGTACTGGTAGGGGAACGCTCCATGGCAGAAGAACCTGACGAACACATCATGGAAGCCATCGGCAGGTGCCGGGTGGTTATCCGCAACGGCACCGTGGTAGAAGTAGGAGAGGCAAAAATTGCCTCGTGCCCGCTTGCAAAAAAGATGGCCTGCCCAGTCCAGACCCCCGACCGTGAATCGGTAAAGGCCAACATCGAGAACCGGATCAGGACCTGGGGCATGTGCACTCCCCGGCGGGAAGTGACAGATGCCCGGCCTTTTGTCGGCTTTGGTGCATCGGAGATCCTCAGTTTTGGGCTTTCTGCCGGAATGCTCAACGCCGTTGTCCTTGCTTCTGACGGTGCCGGGACGCTTATTGCCACCGATCCCGTCCTTGTTCAGGGGATCGGGGGGAGGATGTCGGGCCTTGTTAAAACCGTCCCCTATCCCGATGTGATCCGCAGGATCGAAGAGCACGGCGGGACGGTCATTGACCCGGCCCGGGCATCGCTTAACCAGATGGCCGGTGTTGCCAGGGCATATGAACGGGGATACAAGCGTGTGGCAGTCACGGTTGCTCTCCCAAAGGAGGCAAAGGCAATACGGGACCGGTACCCGGATGTGCTGATCTTTGCGGTCCATACCACCGGGCTCGACAAAGAAGAAGTGGAGATGCTGGCTGCATCGGCCGATATTATCACGGCCTGCGCATCCGGGCCGGTCCGGGAGATTGCCGGGAAAAAGGCTCTCCTGCAGGCCGGGGTGTCGGTCCCGGTCTTTGCCATGACAAAGAACGGTAAGGATCTGATCATGGAAAAGATCCGGCAGAGCGACAGCCCGGTCCTCTTCAAGACCACCCGGCTCCCGGCATTGAACGAACAGCAGCCGGAACCCCTGGTCTGATACCGGAATTTCCTTTTTTCCTACTAGGGCAGTCCACCCGTTTTTATATCCTTGTTAAAATATCCTGCGACAGGTATATTACCCGAGAATGCAAGTAACCGGATTACTGTCAGGCATTTCATATGCGCATATAGTATCACTCCAAAGCATACGAAAAATCCCGGAAAAATGCCTGTTTCCGTCGGAAAAACGGATCAGGTAAATCCTGCCGGTTGGAGAATCTATAAATATTCACGATTGTTATCTATTATGGTAAGATTCACAATCGTGAACTATAACAAAGCCAGGATGGCGGAAAGGCTACGCGGCTGACTGCAGATCAGTATATCCCGGTTCAATTCCGGGTCCTGGCTCTCTGGTGAAACCATGAGTATCAGAACCCAGAAAACATTCGAGGCTCTCTTTGAACTCGAGGAGATCCGGGGGATCTTCCGGGATGCCCTCCCCACCGGCCTTTCTGCCGGGCAGGAGGCAGCGTTCCGGCAGAAGATCCAGGACCTCAAGGGCATCATTGCCGATCTTGAGGCAGGCACCGGAACCCCGAAGGTGACAAAGATTGCCGGCACCCTCGATATCCGTTCCCGCGAGGAGGAGTTCATCAACATCCAGCCCATCCAGGCAGCAGGACGGCTGACCACCGAGGCGAGAAAGGCCCTCATCTCGTACGGTGATGGCTACTCCACCTGCGACTTCTGCCGCAAACCGTTCCGGCTCGACAAGATTTCGCGGCCCGGAATCGCCGAATTCCACGCTGAACTTGCACAATGGCTCAACATGGACCAGGCCCGGGTAGTCCCGGGCGCCCGGCGCGGGTTCCAGGCCGTGACCAACACCCTTGTCGATAAGGGAGACACGGTCATCGTCTCGGCCCTTGCCCACTACACCGAGTTTCTCGCGGTAGAAAACGCCGGCGGGGTGGTAAAAGAGGTTCCGTTAAACGATAAGCACATCGTGACCGCCGAGGCAACCGCACAGAAGATCGAAGACGTCAAGACAGAGACCGGGAAGCTCCCGGTGCTCGTCATGATCGACCACTTCGATTACCAGTATGCAAACGAGCACGAGATTAGCGGGATCGCAAAAGTCGCCCACCAGTACGACATCCCCCTCCTGTACAACGGGGCCTACACGGTCGGCGTCCAGCCGGTTGACGGCAAGAAGATCGGGGCGGACTTTGTCGTCGGCTCGGGCCACAAGAGCATGGCCTCGGTAGCGCCGTCGGGCGTCCTTGCCATCAACGATGACTTTGCGCCAAAGGCCCTCCGCACCACGGGGATGGTCGGGGACCTCACGAAGAGGAAGTTCGGGATCAAGGAGGTGGAGATGCTCGGGTGCACGCTGATGGGCGGAACCCTGCTCTCCATGATGGCATCGTTCCCCACGGTAAAGGAACGGGTGCTCCACTGGGACGAGGAAGTAAAGAAGTCCAACTACTTCATCGACGCCCTGCTCCGGATCAACGGGAGCAAGGTGCTCTCCGAGTACCCGAGGAAACACTCGCTCACCAAGGTGGACACCACGGGCAGCTTCGATGTCGTGGCCCAGACCCACAAACGGCGGGGCTTCTACCTCTCCGACAAACTCACGAAACGCGGGATCGTGGGAGAGTTTGCCGGTGCAACCCGGACCTGGAAGCTCAACACCTACGGCCTCTCGTGGGAGAAGATCCATTACCTTGCAGACGCGTTTACCGGGATCGCAGAAAAATACGAAATCCCGGTGGAGAAAATCCCCGCCGGACAATGAAGGAAAAAACCAAGACACAACAAAGGCACATCCGAGGAAGATTCATGACCGAGAAGAAGTTCAGGCTGGGCACGACCGCCCTCCATGCCGGACAGGTGCCGGACCCGACCACCGGGTCCCGCACGGTCCCGCTCTACCAGACCACATCGTACGTCTTTAAGAATACCGAGCACGCCGCCAACCTCTTTGGCTTAAAGGAACCCGGGAACATCTACACCCGGCTCATGAACCCGACAACGGATGTCTTTGAGAAGCGCATCGCGGCCATTGAAGGAGGGACCGGGGCGCTCGCCACGGCATCAGGAGCGGCGGCGATCACGTACGCGATCCTCAATGTCACCCGGCCCGGGGACGAGATAGTCTCGGCCGATAACCTGTACGGCGGTACGTACGAGTTCTTCCACTACACGCTCCCCAAGTTCGGGCGCACGGTGGTCTTTGTCGATTCGCAGAAGCCCGAAGAGTTCAGGAAGGCGATAACGGGGAAGACCCGGGCCATCTACGCAGAGACGGTAGGCAACCCGAAGCTCGACACCCCCGATTTCGAGGCGATCTCTAAGATTGCCCACGAGAACGGCATCCCGCTCATTGTCGACAACACCACCGGCGTCGGCCTTGTCCGGCCCATCGACTACGGTGCCGACATCGTTGTCCACTCGGCCACGAAGTACATCGGAGGCCACGGCAACTCGCTTGGCGGTGTCATCGTGGATTCCGGGAAGTTTGCCTGGAACAACGGCAAGTTCCCCGAGTTCACCGAGCCCGACCCGGGCTACCACGGCCTCGTGTACTGGGACGCGTTCGGGAACTACCCGGAACTCGGGAACGTTGCGTTTGTCTTCAAGATCCGGGTCTCGCTCATGAGGGACACCGGCGCAGTCTTAAGCCCGTTCAATGCATGGCTGTTCCTGATCGGCCTTGAGACCCTCCACCTCCGGGTGCCTCGGCATTCGCAGAATGCGCTCGTGGTGGCACAGTTCCTCAAAGCCCACCCGAAGGTCGCCTGGGTCAACTACCCGGGCCTCCCGAACAACCCGTACCATGCGCAGACCAGGAAGTACCTCCACGGAGGATTCGGGCCCCTTGTCGGCGTCGGGATCAAGGGAGGGGAAGCGGCGAGCAGGAAGTTCATCGATTCCTTAAAACTCTTCAGCAACCTCGCAAATATCGGGGACTCAAAGAGCCTCGTGATCCACCCGGCAAGCACCACCCACCAGCAGCTCACACCCGAGGAGCAGGCAAAGACCGGGGTCACCCCGGACTTTGTCCGGCTCTCGATCGGGACCGAGGATATCGAGGATCTCATCGGGGACCTCAGCCAGGCCCTCGACAACGTATAGGGTATACTCATGCACGGCAGCTCTCCCGGTACGGTAAGAACGGAACATGCGGACCTCCCCGGTCCGTTCACTCTCGAGAGCGGAGCAGTCCTTCCCGGTATCACCATCGCGTACGAGACCTACGGGAAGCTCAACAAGGAGAAGAGCAACGCGATCCTTGTCTGCCACGCCCTCACGGGCGATGCCCATGCAGCAGGGAGCCACGAGGGGGAGACAAAGCCCGGCTGGTGGGACGCGGTGATCGGCCCGGGCCGGGCGTTTGACACGGACCGGTATTTCGTGATCTGTAGTAATGTCCTCGGGGGATGTAAGGGCTCGACCGGCCCCTCCTCCACCAGCCCCGAAACCAACAAGCCCTATGGCGCTGCTTTTCCCGTGATCACCATCCCCGACATGGTCCATGCCCAGAAACTCCTTCTCGAATCGCTTGGCATCACGACCCTCTATGCTGTTGCCGGCGGGTCGATGGGCGGCATGCAGGCCCTCCAGTGGACGGTCTCGTACCCCGACAAGGTCAAAAAGGCGATCGTGATCGCCGCAACCGGCTGCTCGACCCCCCAGCAGATCGCGTTCAACGAGGTGGGACGGAAGGCGATCGTCTCTGACCCCGACTGGAACAACGGTGACTATTACGGGAAGACCCTTCCGGCCCACGGCCTTGCGCTCGCCCGGATGGTGGGCCACATCACCTACCTCTCCGACGAATCGATGCACGCGAAGTTCGGGCGGCACCTGCAGGGAAAGGAGAAGGTCGGGTTTGATTTTTCGACCGAGTTTGCCGTGGAGAGCTACCTCCACCACCAGGGCGACACGTTCACAAAACGGTTCGATGCAAACTCGTATCTCTACGTGACAAAAGCCATCGATTACTTCGACCTGATAAAGGAAGGATCGCTTGCCACCGGCCTTGCCCCGGCACAGGCGGCGTTTCTCGTCATCTCGGTATCGTCCGACTGGCTCTACCCGCCCTACCAGTCCGGGGAGATCGTGGCAGCGCTCACCGCAAACGAGCGCGAGGTGCAGTACTCGGAGATCCGCTCGGCCTACGGCCACGATGCGTTCCTGCTCGAATCCGGGCAGCTCTCGTACCTGATCACGAGATTCCTGTCGCACACCCTTGTCCGGGACGTGATGATCCGGGATGTCCAGTGTATCGAGGAAGGAACCACAATAGCGGTCGCGGCCCGGCGGATGATCCGCTGCGGGGTCAACCACCTGCCGGTGCTTACCCAGAACGGGAAACTGGCCGGGATCGTTACCTCGTGGGACATCGCAAAGGCGGTGGCCTCCAACTTCCTCTGGCTCGACGAGATCATGAGCCGGGACGTGGTGACGGTGACCGAAGACGAAGCGGTCGAGGATGCGGCGCGGAAGATGGAAGAGCACGCGATCTCCGCGCTTCCCGTTATCGACAGCGAAGAGCGCGTGACCGGCCTTGTCACGAGCGAGGCGATCAGCACCCTCGTGGGGAGGGACCTGCGGTGAGGATCCTCTCAATCCATGCCGACCGGATGTGGTACCGTGCCACAAAAAGGACAAAACTCGCCGAGGAGATCGCAGCCCGGGAGGACTGCATGGAGGAATGCGTTGTCCTCTTCTGCTGCGTGGAAAAACTCGACGAGAAGAACCCCCACCACGTGATCGCGAGTGCAACGGAGAGCGTGCTTGTGCGGTTACAAAAACTCGGCGTTAACCGGGTCCTCATCTATCCGTACGCCCACCTGACGAGCACGCTCGGCTCTCCCGAGGTGGCGCTTGCCATCCTCAAAGGGCTCGATGCCGGCCTTGCGGCAAACGGGATCGAGGTGAAACGTGCCCCGTTCGGGTGGTACAAGCAGTTCGAGATCCGGGGAAAGGGCCACCCGCTTGCCGATCTCTCGATGACGATCTGCCCGTACGAGGGAACGGAGTGCGACTTCACCTGCCCGTACTGCCACCACCCCTTCAAGGAGGCTGATGCGGAGCATGCCTGTCCCGGTTGCACGGAGACGCCCTGCCGGACCCCGTAAGAGCCGGATCGCAGAACGAAAAATTCCGCACGCGTGCGGCAACGATGAGATGATCTTTCATGACAACACAGTGGCTGGTCCGGTACTCGGAGATCTTCTTAAAATCGGATCCGGTGCGCCGGCGCTGGGAGCAGACCTTAATGAACAACATCCGGCAGGGGATGCCCTCGTTAAAGATCAAAAGCGAGCGGGGCAGGATCTGGCTGACCGGCACGGTAGAACCGGAGAAGCTCCGGCACGTTTTCGGGATCTTCTCGTTCTCCGAGGTCGAACACGTTCCTCATGACGTACCACTCGAATCAGCGGTGATCGAATACGGCAGAGCCCACGGCCTTCCTGCGGCAAAGACCTTTGCCCTGAAAATCAAGCGCGTGGGAAAGCACAGTTTCTCCTCGAACGACAAGGCGACCGAGCTCGGCGATGTGGTAAGAGCGGCATTCCCTCACCTCAAAGTGAACCTCGCCAAACCCGACGTGGAGATCCATGTCGAGATCCGGCAGGACGAGTGCTACCTGTATGATTCCGTGATAAAAGGCGCCGGCGGCTTACCCCTCGGGGTCGAAGGAACGCTCGTCGCGCTCCTCTCGGGCGGGATCGACTCGCCCGTTGCAGCGTACCTGATGATGAAGCGGGGCTGCAGGATCTTCCCGGTCTTTGTTGCGCTGGAATCGTTCCTTGACGAGACCGTGCTTGCCCGGGCAGAGCGGGTGGTGGAGATCCTGCGGCAGTACCAGCCGGACATACAGCTCCGGGTGATCCACGACCCGTACTTAGCGGCGGCAAAGGCAGAACTCCTCCGGGGCCACAACGAGAAGTACACCTGCATCTTCTGCAAGCGCCGGATGTACCGGATCGCGGAGAAGGTAGCAGAGGAGACCGGGGCCAAGGGGATCGTGAGCGGCGAGTCGCTCGGGCAGGTAGCAAGCCAGACGCTCGACAACCTCGTGGTCCTCTCCGATGCGGCAACGATCCCGGTCTACCGCCCGCTCATCGGGTTTGACAAGGCGGATGCCATCGCTCTTGCCCGGGAGATCGGGACGTTTGAAGAGTCCATAAGCCATGCAACCGGGTGCAAGGCGGTGCCCAAGGGGCCGTCCACCAAGGCACAGCTCGCGGCGATCCAGGAGATCGAGCGGGAGATGGAAGCAACGAAGATGCCGGTGCCGGGGTGAAAAGGTTTGGGTGCTGATCGTGAATGCTTCTGCGGAAAATGTTAGGTGGATTCCTCTTTTTTAGTCCACGGAACCTCTTCAACTTCTCCGATAAAATGATTATCCGCTAATCGGCTGGCATACGTTCCTTCGTAGTTGCATAATCGTAAAATCGCCAGTTCAAGATACCACAGTCCTAACCGCCATGCATCCGGATAAAGACCTGTGAAGAGGTGCCTTTGTTTATTTATCGGATGTACCATCGAATTTCTGAGTTCAGTCAAAAAACGGGGAGCATCCGCGAAACCATTCTTATCCGACAGTTCTTTGATTTCATTGAAATTATGAGGAATGTCTAGAGGGAGGTCAAGTCGTGAAAATAGGTAACGCAGTTTACTTGAGGCATTGGGTAATTTATCAAACGAATGTGGATCGTGGTTATCCGGATCATCTAACGAACACTCATACGCCAATCGTTCGAGGGCGATTTGTGTCAGGATAATACCGGTATCCATTCCACCTCCATGGGTGTTGTTACTTCGTGCACCCCAATATATAACTGTTTGAAATATCTCGTGCCATCGATCATTTTCAAGTCTGGACATAAACCCGGGAAATAATCGAACAAGCTCTTCAGAATGATGCTGATCAAACCAAGACATCGAACTATCTGGGTGATGAGGACCCAATCCTAGTGCCCATACTTTCTTGTCATTGATATCATATCCAACCGGCATTACTGGCGGACAAAATGCGCCCTGACTGAAAGTAAAAAACAATCGCAGGTCGAGCAACATTTGTCGAGCGGCTTCACCAGTAAACTCTGAACCATCAGAACGAGTCAAACAGCATACATGAGATAAAAAAGGACTGTGTTTTTTCCGGTTGTCTGCTTCATCGGTCTTTTTAACTTCATGTAATTCAATTTTCCATTTCCTTGATTCCAGTTCGGTTACACCAAGGGAATACCATGAATTTTCAGATTTTATGACTTTATGGGTTGTTCCTTTCTTATCTTTAAAATTGAAAAGATGAAATATTACCTTTGAAAGTGGGGTCTCATCAAATCCTGTTATCGGGAATGGTTTTTGATTTGGAGTAAAGGTGATACTGACGTTCTCTGATGGTGATGGGCCCATCCTTGAAATGAAAGCCGGAATTTTTTGTCCATTCAGAACGATACTCTCTATATCCAGCTTTGAGGGCCAGAAAAAAAATGGATCTTCCAAATCTTTTGGGACTTCAGTTCTGACATCTACGCTTCCATCTGTATCGAAGACGACATTTGCCTGAGAATTAAATTCCTTTCCTCCAAACACAAATGTACAGGGCAGACCCTGTATAAGTGAAACACAATTGGTCGAGTTTTCAAAATCGTAACATGGTTCAAGATCCATCATATTCCCTACTCCCTCATAAGGGGCAGTGAGTGCACACTCGCGCCTACTGCTTCGATTTTATTTTTTATCCTGATATTAATGGAATTATGGTATGCAGAGTGTGAAAGTGAAAAAGCAGCAAATTGTGAAAATCAAAATGCGTTGTTGGTGACATAAATCTCTATTATCTCTATTATACTAGTGTCATTTTGCCGGCTCACGCATTTTTGTACGTTATATAGTGTACATAGGTACCAGCGATTGCCACCACCTCCCCATTTTCCCACAAAATCCCGGATTTTTTCCGGCCCGAAAGTCCGTACGTTCTAAAATTTTCTGGGCGATTGCCGCAAAATCCGGAAAAACACCCGGTTTTGCCCGCATCACCGACGGAGCACGTATCCACTAACAAAGTCCCGTACGACCAATCGGGCCCGACACACCCGCACTGAAATTTTTTCCGCGCAAATTTTTTCGAATTGAAATTTCCCGGGCCGGAAAATTTTCGGCTCGAAATTTGAAAATCCTAAAAAATTTTGGATTGAAAGTTGAAAATTGTAAAAAAATCCGGCGCGAAAGTTGGAAAAAAAGTTGTTAGTTAGCTAACTAACTCAAATTCACGTCGGAGGGAGACCCGGAATGATACGCCCGCGATCTGAGATTTCGGGAATTATTTCCGGCTTGAAATTTGAAAAATCAAAAAAAGTTCCGGCAAAATCCGAAACTGTCCAAAAATTTTTGCACAGATCTGACTGGTGCCGGAACAGATCCGGTTCCGGGCGCACAGGAAATCCCGCGATCTGGTCGCTGATATCTGTCGGCGCGTGGCCAAACCAACAAAACCGGAAATCCGCCCTGCTGCGGCCCCGGATCCGTTTTCTTTTTCAGGACTATTATCCCCAAACACCTAGTGGTATCTCAATGGACTTCCCGAAACGAAGAGAAAAAAGGTGGTGAGCGGAAATACTCCCGCTTACAGCGCAAGCATCCGCTCGATCGCGGTCCGGGCCCGGGCCGCGACCTCTTCCGGCACCGTGACCCGGGGTTTCAGGGTTGTCAAGGCATCGCGGACCTTGGCCAGATCGGTCTTTTTCATGTTCACGCAGATGGCCTTCTCCGATAACGGGTAACAGCGTTTGCCCGGGCACTCCTTTTCGAGCCGGTGAAGCATGCCGTTCTCGGTCCCGATGATGAACTCCTCGTTTGGCGACGATTTCACGTGGCGGAGGATTCCCGAGGTGCTTGCCACGTGATCGGCAAGGTCGATTACTTCGGGCCGGCACTCCGGGTGGACGAGGACTTCTGCCCCGGGGTGGGCCTGTTTTGCGGCTGCAACATCGGCAGGTGTGTACCGCTCGTGGACAAGGCAGAACCCCTCCCACGGAAGGACGGTCTTTTTCGTGAACCGCGCCGCATACTGCCCGAGGTTCTTGTCCGGGACAAAGATCACGGTATCTTCCTTCACTGAATTGACCACATCGATGGCATTTGCCGAGGTGCAGCAGATATCGCTCTCCGCCTTGACCTCCGCGGTCGTGTTCACGTAACAGACAACCGCGGCATCCGGGTGCTGTTTACGGGCAAACCGGAGCTCCTCTGCACTCACCATCTCCGCCATGGGACAGCAGGCATCCGGCGCGGGCAGGAGCACGGTCTTTTCAGGAGAAAGGACTGCCGCGGTCTCTGCCATGAAATCGACCCCGCAGAAGACGATGACCTCACCGTCCATCTTTGCCGCAGCCCGGGCGAGCTCCAGCGAATCGCCGATCACGTCGGCGATATCCTGGACCTCGGGGCGCTGGTAGTTGTGCGCAAGGATGATCGCGTTTTTCTTCTCTTTCTGCTGCCGGATCTCGTCCTGCATCCGGGTGATGTCCTGCATGTTCGTGCCACGGTCCTCTTAGAATTTGTATCGTAGTTATGTGTCATCAGGTATGAAATACCCGCGCCCGTGGATTGGCCGGCACCGGGACGTTTATGCCCCCGGCATGCCAACCATCACAGCAGATGAAGGTCATGTTACCGGACCGCACCGAAAGGGTGATGGATCCGGGCCCGGCAACGGTGGGAGAGCTCCTTTCCGGACTGGGGCTCCATCACCAGGAGGTCATCGTTGCACGGAACGGCACGCTCGTACCCGAGCAGGCCGCGATTGGCGGGGACGACGAGATCCGGATCATCCGGATCGCGCACGGGGGATAGAGCCGTGGAACCCCGTGCCGGAGAAAAGGGTGTGCCCGCCTGCGATGTCTGCGGGGAACCGGCAGTTCTATTCCAGCCGGCGAAACGGCGTTACCTCTGCGGTACGCACCTTGTCCGCGATGTGGAAGACCGGGTCAGGGCGACCGTTCAGGAAAACGGCCTGATCCGGCCCGGCGACCGGATCGCGGTGGGCTTAAGCGGCGGGAAAGACAGCACGGCGCTCCTTGTGATCCTCTCGCGGATTCTTCCTGCATGGCCGGGTGCGAGCCTTGTCGCAATCACGGTTGACGAGGGGATCGCGGGTTACCGTGCCGATACCATCCGTGCCGCAGAGTCCCTGACCGCCCGGCTTGGCGTGGAACACCGGATGGTCTCGTTTGTGGATCTGGTAGGACGGGATCTCGACAGCCTACTTGTCGGCCGCGAAAACGAGGCATGTACCGTCTGCGGGATCCTCCGGAAAAAAGCGCTTGCCGATGCCGCACGTACGGCAGGGGCGACCGTGGTAGCAACCGGCCACAACCTCGACGACGAGGCGCAGTCAGTCCTGATGAACGCGTTCCGGGGCGACCTCCCCCGGCTCCTCCGGACAACGGATGCCCGGACTGCGGCAGGCTTCCTTCCCCGGATAAAACCCCTTGCCACTGTCCCGGAAAAAGAGATTGCCGCATACCTCTTCGTTCAGGGGTTCTTTACCGAACTCCCCGAATGCCCGTACACGAAATACGCCCTCCGTGCCGAGGTCCGCACCTTGCTTTCGGACTACGAGTCCGCCCATCCCGGAACCATGCAGAACCTTGTTGCCAGCAAGAAAACAATAGAACGCTGCTGTTCCGGGGCCCCGGTCATGGAACCCCTGCGCCGCTGCCGGGAGTGCGGCGATCCCTGTTCGGGAGACCTCTGCCAGGTCTGTCGGCTCCGGCACTCACTTTTGAAGTGACGGTGCGCCCTGCACCTTCTCGGGGTGGGTGTACACCACCATCTTTGTGCTGCGGACAAACCCGACAATGCAGGCCCCGTTTGCCTGCGCAAGGGTGACCGCAAGGGTTGTTGTCGCACCGCGGGAAACCACGAGCGGGATGTTTGCAATAAGGCATTTCCGGACCATCTCCGACGAGATACGCCCGGAGCAGAGTACGAACGTTTTCGAGAAATCGATCTTGTGCCGGAGCCCGTAGCCGATCACCCGGTCGAGCGCATTGTGCCTGCCGATGTCCTCGGAACGGGTGATGATCCCGTCGTTTGAGGCAAGACCCACGATGTGAATGCCCCCGGTCATCTTGTGCAGCTCGGATTCGAGCACGGTCTTGATCATGGCCCGGATCAGTTCGGGGGCAAAGACCGCATCGGACGTGATCTTCGGGAGTTTCTCGGTATCGATGTACGAGGTAGCTCCCCCGCACCCGGAGAGGATCGTCTTCTTGGGCCCGAGGACCTTGAAGAGGTTCTTCGTGATCACGCTGATCCGGTTCTTCTCGATCCGGATGGACTCGATCTCGTCGACACCCTTGATGATCTGCTCGGTATAGAGATAGCCGGTCACAAAGTCTTCGAGATCGCTCGGGCTCATCATCGCGGTCATCGCGTGCCTGCCGTTCACAAAAAGCGCTTCGGGCACCTCGTCGATAACCTCGTGCTTCCCCGCGGTCATGGCTTCGCCATCGATCTTGATACAGGGCACATCCTTGTACATCGGTACGGTCATATCCGGCTCCCGTCGGGATTGTTTCCCGCCTTTTTGGCAGCGGGGCCGAGCACCTCGTCCATGCTCCCGCTCCGGTATCCCCCGAGATCGAGAGTCACGTAGGAGAACCCGAGCCCGCGAAGGGTATCCCCGATCTCAGCCTGCATATCCAGTACTGCGTGCATCTCCTCTTTAGGCACTTCGATGCGTGCAATCCCGGCATGCACCCGGACCCGGACCTGCCGAAACCCTTTCTTGTGCAGGAACTTCTCGGCCCTCTCGATCCTGCCGAGTTTCTCTTGTGTGATCTCCTCCCCGTACGGGATGCGGGACGAGAGGCAGGCTGCCGAGGGCTTGTCCCGGAAGGAATACCCGGCGGCCTTTGCGATCCCGCGAATACCCTCTTTCGTCACTCCTGCCTCAAGGAAGGGGTGGACGATCCCCTCCTCGGTGCTTGCGGCAAGCCCGGGCCGGTGCTCCCCGGTATCCGAGACATTGATGCCGTCCGCAACGCAGGCAAGACCCAGTTCCCCTGCCCGGGCCTTAAGAACTGTCGCCGAATCTTTCTTGCACCAGTAGCAGCGGTCTGCAGGGTTTTTCGTAAATCGCCTGTTGTCCATTACTGTGACGGGCAGGACCTCCAGATCGAGGCCATACTCACGGGCGATCCCTTTTGCCTCCGCTATGGCCTCGCGGGGCACGACCGGGCTTTCGAGAAGGACGCAGTGTGACCTGTCGCCCAGCGCCTCCTTTGCAAGGACTGCGAGCAGGCTGCTGTCCACGCCGCCGGAAAAGGCGACGAGCATTGAACCGCGTGCCGTAATAGCGTCCAGCAGTTGCCTGCGAAGGGTTGTAATATTGTCCATACAGGGCACCGTTATTTTAAAAAGAACGATCCGAAAAGGAAACCCTCAGCTGCCGCAGCGGCTGGCGCTTCCCCCGCACTGGTCGTCCCCGTCTCCCCGGAGCTGGCGGCAGATCTCGCAGGTGCGCTGCACGAGGTTCACGGATTTGCCCTCCTGTAAATCCCGGGCAAGCCGTTCTATGGATTTCTTCACATCGTTTTCGAATTCTATGCGGTATCCGCGTTTTCCGGAGAGGTACTGGGAGACCGCGGACGGGGCGATCTCAAGCATCCGTGCAGCCTCCACCTGCGATACCCCGCACCTGACCAGCTCCACCGCGATGGCAGCACGGATCGCCGGCAGGACATCCCATACGATCTTCTGGCAGGGGGCTTCCATTATATCACAACCTTTAAGTTATCACAATTGTTACATAATTAATTGCATTCACAATTGTGAATTTGATATTGGATCATAATAAACATTGCCCGCCCGGCTCCTGAATGAACGACCGGGCGCAGCGGTACGGGAATATGCCCGTGGCAACCGGTAGCAATCCCCGAAACGATACAAACCGGGAATCTACGCAACAAAAGAATAATCAGACGAACCGCGCACATATTCAGTCAGGACAGGCAAAAAGCATGGGAGACAAGCGCATCATCTACATGGATCATTCGGCAACGACGTATGCCCGCAAAGAGGTCGTCGACGAGATGATCCCGTACTTCACTCAGCACTTCGGCAACCCCTCGTCCATCTACGGGATTGCCCGCGAATCAAAGACCGCTATCGATACCGCCCGGGCCCGGGTGGCAAAAGCCATCGGTGCCGACCCCGACGAGATCTATTTCACCTCGGGAGGGAGCGAGTCGGACAACTGGGCGATCAAAGGGGTTGCCTGGGCAAACCGGAAGCGGGGGAACCATATCATAACAACGAAGATCGAACACCATGCCGTCCTCCACACCTGCCAGTTCCTGGAAAAAGAGGGATTTACGGTCACCTATCTCCCGGTCGACCGGTACGGCAGCGTAGATCCGGCGGATCTCGAAAAGGCGATCACGGACAAGACGATCCTCGTCTCGATCATGTACGCGAACAACGAGATCGGCACCATCGAACCGATCCGGGAGCTCGCCGCTGTTGCAAAGAATCACAACGTGTACTTCCACACCGATGCCGTCCAGGCAATCGGGAACGTCCCGATCGATGTGAAGGCACAGGGGATCGACCTGCTCTCGCTCTCCGCTCACAAGTTCTACGGCCCCAAGGGGGTAGGAGCGCTCTATATTAAAAAAGGCGTCCGGATCGAGAACCTGATCCACGGTGGGGGACAGGAAAAGAAGAAGCGGGCCGGCACCGAGAACATTGCCGGGATCGTGGGCTGCGGGAAGGCAATCGAGCTTGCCACTGCCGATATCGAAGGTCATAACGCAAAGATCCGGGCAATGCGCGACCGGCTCATGAAGGGGATCCTCGACAAAATCCCGTATTCCCGGTTAAATGGCCACCCGACCGAACGCCTGCCGGGGAACATCAACATCAGTTTCGAATTCATCGAAGGCGAGTCCATGCTCCTGTGGCTGGACGACGAGGGAATCTGCGCCTCGACCGGCAGCGCATGCACATCGGGGTCGCTCGAACCATCCCATGTCCTGCTCGCAACCGGTCTCCCCGTCGAGATTTCCCACGGCTCGCTCCGGCTGACCCTTGGCGATGCGAACACCGAAGCGGATGTGGATTTCGTGCTCGGTGTGCTGCCAAAGGTGGTATCGCGCCTGCGGGACATGTCACCCCTGTACCAGCACTCTGCGAAAAACGGAGGAACATAAATGTACAGCGAAACCGTAATGGACCATTTCAAGAACCCGCGTAACGTCGGGGAGATCGAGAACCCCGACGGGGTCGGGGAAGTGGGCAACCCGGTCTGCGGCGACATCATGAAGATCTTCTTAAAAGTTGAGAACAACATCGTCACCGACGCGAAGTTCAAGACCTTTGGCTGCGGGGCGGCCATTGCATCGAGCAGCATGGCAACCGAGCTTGTGAAAGGAAAGACGCTTGAGGATGCATGGCAGCTCTCGAACAAGGCAGTGGCAGAAGCCCTCAATGGCCTGCCGCCGATAAAAATGCACTGTTCGGTGCTTGCCGAGGAGGGGATCCACAAGGCCATCAATGACTACCGGGTAAAGCACGGCCTTGAACCATGGCAGGAGACCAATCCCCACTCCCACGAGCACGAATCGGATACGGAATGCCAGCTGTAAGGATAGTTTTCTCATAACTCCGGGGTGATGACAGTGTTAAGCGATCGGGAACGCGAACGGTACAAGCGCCAGACGATGCTCTTCGGGGAAGAAGGGCAGGAACGCCTGAAAAAAGCCCATATCTTTGTTGCCGGGGCCGGCGGCCTCGGGTCACCGGTCTCGATCTACCTCGCGGTGGCCGGGGTAGGAACTCTTACCGTGGTAGACAAGGATGTGGTTGACCAGAGCAACCTCAACCGCCAGATCCTGCACAGCCAGGCCGATATCGGCAAAAAGAAGGTGGCTTCGGCCGAAGAGAAACTCACCGCTCTCAACCCCGATATCCACGTGAATATCATTGACACCACGATCGATGAGTCTAACGCTGCCCGGCTGGTTGGCGGAGCCGATGGCATTGTCGATGCCATGGACAACTACCCGACCCGGTATCTCTTGAACGACATTGCGCTGGAAAAGAAGATCCCGCTCTTCCACGGTGCTATTCGCGGATTTTACGGGCAGGCAACAACGATTATCCCGGGAAAGACCGCGTGCCTGCGCTGTGTTTTTCCCTGTGCGCCTCCCAAAGAGGTCTTCCCGGTGATTGGCGCAACCCCGGGTGTTATCGGTACCATCCAGGCAAACGAGGTGATCCGGTATCTCCTCGGCAACGGGGACCTCCTGGCAAATCGTCTTTTGATCTGGGACGGCATGTGTTCCCGCACCGAAGAGATCGCGGTGGCAAGAAACCCCCGGTGCCCGGCATGCGGGAATGAAACAAGCGGAAAAGATACCAGAAAAGAAGGAGCATAACGTACCCTTGAGAGGAAGAGAAAATGACGGCGAAGATCCGGTTTTTTGCCCGGTTCCGCGAGCTGCTCGGGACCGATATAGTAATTGACGTGAACGGGAAAAAGAGCCTGCCCGATCTGGTAAAAGGGATCGCAGCAAGGAACAGGGAAGGGTACGACGCGATCTTTGACGAGAAGGGTGCATTCCGCGAGTTTGTCATCCTGATGCAGAACGGCAGGCGCATCGATACATCGGATGCCGGTACGACCCCTGTGGCGGATGGCGACGAGATTGCGGTCTTCCCCCCGGTAGCCGGGGGGTAAGAGGCATTCGTATGATTGCGATCCAGACGGCCGACGTGGATATCGGGAAACTGATCGAGGGTGCAAAAAAACACGGTACCGGCGCGATTGTGGTCTTTGACGGGATCGTCCGGGATGACGACATCAGGGAGATGGAACTGGAAGCCTACGAGGAAGTTGCCGTTCCTGAACTGGAGAAGATTGCAGCCCATGCCACAAAGACCTGGCATCTTTTGTCGGTCGACATTGTCCACCGGATCGGGCGCCTTTCCATTGGCGAGAATATCCTAATCATCGTGGTAAGCGCCGGGCACCGGGAGGATGCCTACGACGGTTCGCGGTACATCATCGATACGATAAAAGAGAGCGTCCCGATCTGGAAAAAGGAACTCACCAAAGACGGTGGCCGCTGGGTGCCCGGGGAACACCAGCACGGCAGCGGGAAATAGTCCCCTCTTTTAAGGCGAGTTCAGGATTTCCCGTTCATCCTGTTTTTATCCGTGAGCTTCCGGTACATTTCCTCGCCCACGCATTCTCGGGCATGTTTGCACCACTGCACGCACGATGCTATGTCGTTGTAGATCACAAACCCGCATTTGCCGCATTTTACCGAGATGTCGTTTGAGAATACCTCGACCTCTTCCCCGCACTGCGGGCACTTCTTAATCGTAAGCGTCGGTGTCCGTATATTGGCAGCCCCGGGGCAGCGATCGAACATAATTTGAGCCTCCCACGTATGTTGTCCTCCCGGTTCATGAACCGGACGGTCCGGCCACCCGGAAAAACAACCCGAATCCGGATGAGTGGGTGTCTCCGTGAAATGCCGAGATCCATCCAAAGATGTATGAATGCCCGGTACAAAGATTCCGGCACGATATGGACGAAAAGCAGCTGGTTTCCACGGTAAAGTATGTTGCCTCCGCACGGCCGGCGTTTTTGCTGTCCGAGATTGCAGCCTACCTGGAAGAACCCGCAACTATCGACCAGATGTACGCTGCGCTCCTCCCCCGCCTCGATGATCTCGGTCTTGAAATGACAAAGTACGGGGAGGATTACCAGGTCCGGCGCAGCGTGCCGGCCCCGGCATATTCCCTGAATGCCTCTGAAGAAGAACGGGTCAGTAATTACCTTGGGGATCGCAGCCTTCCACCTGCCATTGATGAGGCAATTTCCGGGTATATCGCAAAAAAGACCGGTAAGGCGCTGTCTGACCCGGTAGTCCTCGAACGTCTCCGGCAGGCCATCGTTGCCCAGAAAGACGATTACTGGAAACCGACCGGGAAGCGGAACCTCCAGTATACCAAAGGGTATGCCGTGCTCGGGTACCTCGCCTACCATTTCCCGGTCTACTTCATGCAGACCCGGTACCTGCTTGCACAGCTCGCCCGGGACGGCCTCCTGAAACAGGAGATGACAGTTCTCGACCTCGGCTCCGGGCCGGGGGTGGTACCTCTTGCCATCGCGGATTTCTGGCAGCACCTCGATTCTGCAAAGGCAGAGGTCTGGTCGGTCGAACGTTCAAAGGAGCATATCGAGGCATTCGGGTACCTTGCACAAAATGCCGCAGTTCCGGGCTCCCAAGTAACTATCCATCCGCCCATCGAAGCGGATATCACCGATACGGAAAATCCCCTGCTTCCGCGCCGTGCCGATCTCATCGTCTTTTCCAATGTGCTCAACGAGCTTGCCGGACTCTCCGTCGAAAAACGGGCGGAGATTGTCATGGGGTATGCCCGGCACCTTGCCCCGGATGGCACGATCCTCCTTGTCGAACCCGCCGAAGAGGTGACCTCCACCGGCCTTCGGGTCATTTCCCTTGCACTCAAGAAACGGGGACTCTCTGTGTATGCACCCTGCACGTTTGTCTGGGGTACCAACTGCACGCCGGACCGGTGCTGGAGTTTTTCAACAGCACCCGCGATCCGTCCGACCCGGGTCATGGATGCGCTTGCCGCCTGCAACGAGCCGTTCCGGTACGTGAATACCGATATCAAGTACAGTTACGTGATGCTGCGAAAGGACGGGAAGACCCGGCAGTCGTGTCAGATCTCCCGGGATATGAGAGCGATCCGACTGTCGAAAGTTCACCTGAATACCGGGAAGAAGATCACGGTGATCGCCGCGAAAATGTCCGGGGACCTGGGGGACGACAAGACCCATGTATTCAGGATCTGCGACGGGTCTGCGGAGAAGCCGGTCTTTGCGGTGCTCCCCCGGTTCTATGTCGGACCGGCAAACGAGGCGGTTTTGTCGGCAGGGTATGGGGATCTGCTGGTATTCCAGAATATCCTGGTGAGATACAACCCCGAACACAATGCATTCAACCTTTTTGTAACCCGGGATTCGAACGTGACGATGCTGAAGTGAGCAGAGCGGTAAATTATCTGTTGCATTAAATCCGCAAGGGCGGAGTCGCATTCAGGCATTGGGTTTACCGAAAGTCGGGGTGCGGCATCTGTCGTCTGAGCCTGTACAGGGACTTATACCCAGAGCTGCTCGATTACCTGGCTGGCCCCTCCGCCGGTGTAAACAATTTCGATAGTCTTGGGAGGGTTCTGGGCGTTATATCCCGTATAGGAAAGTGTCTGTCCGATCGACCACTTTGCCGGGTCGCCAAATGCCGCTGTTTTATCCTGCCCGTCGACAAGGATTTTAAAGTCGCCCCGGTTCAGGGTGTCGCCCCCGTCATGCCGGAGGGAGAGTGAGTCGGATGTTTGTATTACCTCTGCGGTCATGGCCGGCACATTCTGGGGATGCGGCTGGGAAATGACCGCGACCATCAGAACCGCCATGCCGGCAACAACGACGATTATAAGGAAAACAGAACCAAGTGTGCCGGATACGCCGCTTTCATCCGCCCGTCCGGTGGTCACTGGAGGGCTCCCCCGACGCCATGAACATTGACAGAAAGGTTTGCGGTTTTTACATTGAGGGTAATATGCGGGTTACCATCGTTTGTCCAGTTAGCGCTGTTAAACTGGATATAACTGCCATTGGTGAGGGGACCTACCGTATAATATTTATTGTTACTGGGTATTCCACCGGTCTGGTTTGCCGTAGAATTCAGATAGTTCATCCACATTGTAGCGGCGTTGGGATCCGGTGTCGAGATGGAAATGGTTGTTGACCATGTGTTGGGGCTGATTGCCGCATAGGGGAGGGTACCGGAATTTGATTCAAGGGATGTGGATACCTGTGCCGGGCTGTTCCCTCCTACGATACCGGAGTTTGCCGGATCGTATGCAATCGCGACTATGTTGATAGATATGTTTCCGTTACCGTTGTTGAGGAACGTGATCTCCGGGGGAAGTTTGTAGGTAATTCCATCTGTCTGGGAGAGGAAGACACCCCCCATCTGGTAATAATAGGACTGGGAGATCCAGTAGTTGTTCTTGGCGTTGTAAGCAAGAGAGCCGAGGGGGACGGAATAATTGAATGCGGGTTGTTGCTGGTAAGCATAAATAGCTGTTGCAGTAGTTGCACTGAGGTTGTGCATGTTCGGTACCGAAAAGGTTATGGTTTCAGGGTAAATTATTGAAGACTGCAGCCCATATGCCGGATCGAAGAGGTTTATGGAATAATCCTTACTCGGAGAAACATTGGAATATACTACAGACCTGTCAAGTGATGTAACCCCATTTTTCACTACCGTGAGTGTCAGGTCCACACCATTACAGTTATCTCGTAGGGTTGAAGTCGTTTCTTTAGTTGGGCTAGTCATATTTACCGTATAATTGAGGCATTCCGCAATATTCGGTGTAACACTGACTGTTGCACTCCAGTTAGTCCCGCTGATTAGAAGGCGACCTGGATTCGTCTCACTGTATGGGGATGTTGTCTGGAGATTCACCAGCAACTGGGTTGGGGCATTGGAATAGGTATGGGAGGTCTGGGTAGTGTTAATAGGGATGGGGGGATCTGAAATCAGATTACTAGAATTTGTGATAATATAAGAATTGGATGTTATCGTGAGGTTTTCCGGTGTCGCCGTTCTCTGGTTAATCCCCAGCGTCCCGCTTGACGCAACCGGCTGGAGGATGGGGATGATACTGTTGCTTCCCTGTGCGGTCTGGCCGCTTGTGCCGAGCGGAAAACTGGTACTTATGGCGATATTTTTCTGCTGGTTTGTCCAGAGTGAATCGACACCGATCTTATAACTGACAAACTGGTCTTTAATATCATTCATATGGAGGATCTCGTTCTCCCGGCCCTGTGCCGGCACGCCGTACACAAGGTAGAGGGAGAAAGCTGCGGTAATGATCCCGAGGATCAGCACAAACCCGACCACTTCAGAAAGTGCCCGTTCGTCTCGGCTTACCGCAAAACCTCCGCAAGTCATCAGAATATCCGTTTATGGCTAGGTTTATAAAGTTGTTAGGGTCTCATCCGTTCTTCTGCAACCGACATAATCGAATCAGATATGTAATGGGTAGAACCGAAGACCGGTGGCGGGACCGCCACAATCTGTCATATTTGGTGAGGGAGCAGCCTCTTGGCTGTACCATGAGTACAGGTACTCTTAAAAACAGGAAACAGGATCTCATGTGCTGCCTGCATGCTGTTTCCGGCCCGGATAATTTTTCGTGCGAAAAGAAAAAATCCGGATTTTTTTTCGGTTCAAAAAAATTTTGCCGGTCCGGTCGATCCGGATTTTTCGTAAAAACCCGGGGCCGTCGGAAAATTCACGACGGAGAAAAATCAAGTGAGTTAGTTGTACATCCAACAGTTGGTTAATTATCCAACTGTTGGCTTCGTAACTAACACCTTTTTTTCGGGCCGAAATTTATTTTGCCGAAATTTTTCCGGTACGAAACCTGATTGACTGCATTCCGGGTTTCTGGCAACAGGTAGTTATTCGAAAAATTGAGTTTGTTGTATCTGTCGGGTTATCCGCAGAACAAAAAAAGCGGGGAACTCTTCTCCACTCTGCAATGCGGGACGATCAGACCCGGATTTTTTTCAGAACGGATATTCGTTCTGGCTGCTGAAATAGTTTTTAAGATTCGTAAATGTTATCGTTGTCCCGCCGCTCGTTACGAAGAACCCGTCGCGGGCGATGACAACTCCCGTGAAAGAGTTGCCGCTGAACGTAACTTTCCCGTTTGGTGCATATAAGACCCCGGTAACCGGGTAATGCTGCCAGAAACTGTTGAGGTTAATATCCCCGTTTTTGGCAATAATTACGATATTTGTCACTCCCTGTGTATCCGATGAATCATATGAGGTAAAGCTGTCCGCGCTTACGTTCAGGTAATTTGACAGTTTGCCGCTGGTACTGGTGGAATATCCCTGCGCCTGATACCAGGTATCGGGTTTCAATGAAGGCAATGTCTGGCTGGGCATGGAAAGACTTGGAACGGAGGTCTGGTGTATGCACCGGTTCAAAAATGCCTGATCGTAATTGTTGGGGTGGGTTAACGTACCGGTATAGTAGATATTCTTGCCCGTGTCCATGGTAGGGACTCCCCAGTCCAGGGCAACGTTGCCGTTGACATACATATTCCCGTGAATCCGACAGTTTTCTAGGGCCAGGTTGTCTGCCACATAGACGTCGCCGTAGATATCCCGGTTCCCTCCGTTCAGGTTCAGGTTCCCGTTGATGGAGATGTTTCTTGGGGAACTCGGGGATCCCATGCTGGTACTTCCGGTATTTAGCGTGACATCACCGTCAATGAAGATATTGCTTACCGCGATCTGTGCCCCGCCATTCAGGGTACTGCCATAGAGGGGCCCGGTGATGATGATGGTAGCTCCGTCCCCATACACATTGTTCCCCTGGAAGTTCAGCTGCGTTCCGTAGACAAAGACATTGTTCTGGATGATATAGGAGGTGAAATTCGAGATCGTCACATTGACATAGTTTATCCTTGTGCTCGTGTTGCTGCCGACAGCATTGGCTGCGGTCAGCGATACCGTATACAGCCCTACTGAATTGTAGACATGCACCGGGTTCTGGACTGTCGCATTTGTGGTATTCCCATCGCCAAAGTTCCACGACCATGATGTGGGTGCATTCGTCGACAGGTCGGTAAACTGGACTGCAAGCGGAGTGGTCCCCGAGAGCGGAGTGCCGGTAAAGGCGGCAAGCGGGCCTGGTGTTGTTACCGTAATGTAGTTCGTCCTGGTGGAGGTGTTACTCCCGAAACCGTTTGCTACCGTGAGCGATACCGTGTAATTCCCGGGATTTGCGTATGTATGCACCGGGTTCTGGGCTGTCGCGTTTGTGGTATTCCCATCACCAAAGTTCCAAGACCATGATGTGGGGGAATTCGTCGAGTGGTCGGTGAACTGGACGGTGAGCGGGGCGGTTCCGGTAAGCGGTGAAGCGGTAAAGTTAGCTACCGGAGCCGGAACCGGCGTTGTTGTGGTCCCCGTCGGGGTACTCGTTGCACTTCCGGTCGGCCCGGTTGTCAACGTGCCACTCGGGTTGAACCCGAAGTCAGAAGAGGCGAGCACGGTTGCGCCGCTCCCTCCGGTATAAACGATCTGGACAAGGCCGGGTGCGGGCCCTGAATACTGGTAGGTCAGGGACTGGCCCATCGACCAGGTAGACCAGCCTGGTGATCCGCCATTGTCAAAATCCCTTGGCACGCCATCGACAAGGATCTGGATCTCGTCATGAGAGACCTGATCGCCGCCATCGTGGTATATGGATATAGTATTCTGCGCTGTATCTTCCGAGATGACCGCACTAAGGGCAGGAAGGTTGCGGGGGGTCGGGTGCGACATGAGCAGGACTCCGATAACGGCGATACCTATCACGACGACACTTATCAGGAGAATGGAGCCAATCACTTCAGATACGGCCCTTTCCTTCCTGTACACTGACTGATCCCTTCCCATGAATTTCACCTTTTACCTGCTGCCCGTTCACATTCCTCTGGAGTGGCGTTGTACGGTAACCCCGGACTCGTGCGACTACTATCATCTGTGAAGAGGGAGCAAAAAAAAGTATTGTATCCACGCTTGCGGTCATCCGGGCACACACTTTCACCCTGCCCGGACCCGCACTTTTTAGGGAGCGGCCGGTAACCGTACTAAAATGCATATGCGGGATGATGGGAATGCACGCAAATCGTATCGAGTCTGGTACACCTGAAGGCGATGCCCTCGGGTTTGTGGAATCGCTCTATTCCGGCTGGATTGAAATCCGGGACAACCACCTGCTCTACCTCCATTTCATTATCTCCCGGTATAAAAACGAAGGGAATACCCAGGCCCTGATCCGGCGCTGGATTATGCAGGGGTACGATGTGCGGGTCGTAATGCCCCGGCCGATCATGCAGCATATCTTACAAAAACTGCATTTCGTCCGTGCAGAAGAGTCCCTTCCGGAATGGTACGATGAAATTGTCGAGTGCTGGAGGCAGCCGGCAGAATGGCTGTTGTCCCCGTCATCTTTCCCAGTGGATCACAAGGTATCGGGAGAACCTGCAGATCCGGGTTGCCCGGAGTCATAAACCCTGTACGGGGGAGATTTCACCCCCGGGCGTTTTTGCACAGCGGGTATACAGGAAACGCCGGGCAGGTTCCGGCGAGTGGTTTTCTGGAGGGAAAAACATCCTTGTGCAGGAATTGCCAGGCCACGGCAAACAAAGTCCTCGCCATCTGTGGGGGAAAAGCGGACTATTGTTCCAGCAGGGTCTTTGAAACGATGTATTCGCCCCGGGCCTCGCGGGTCGTCCCAACGATCAGCCAGCGCTCGGAGCCGTGCTGTTCCACGACCCCGCAGGCCTCGATGGTCTCTCCGGTGAGCGCCTGCCCGCTGTAGGTATGGGTAAACGAGAGCACTTTTGCGATCTCATCGTGATCTACCAGATAGACCGCCGGGTTATCAAACGCAAGCGATGCATCGGTGACCGTTGCTTCAATCGTCTTTTTCCCGAGCACCTCACCTTTTCCCGAAGGCGCACCGGCAAGTTTGTCGTACGACCGGGTGTATAGGATATCGAAATAGGTCCCGTCGATCTGGCCCCGGTTCCACTTCCGCTGCTCATGGAGGACAAAGGCATCGTACGGGATCTCGGGTTTTCTCTTGTCGTAGACCTTGCGCCAGAGCGCAGGCGACATTCCCTCGATCTTCCCGGACCCGATTCCTTTTTTCACGAGGGCCTGTGCTTCGAACCAGTTCCTGCCGTATACGACCATATCGATATCGGAACTCTCGTTTGCAAGACCGCAGAGGAGGGAGCCGGTACAGCCCACCGTTCCCGTGGGCAGGGACAGGAGACCGAGCAGTTTTTTTACCCGGGGATGCGCACCGGCGATCCTTCCTATCTCCTCGTCAGGTTTGAGCACCCGTTGCACATCGTGCAGGGGAATCCGCTGGACAAGGCCGGCATAGGCCGGTTTTTCCCGTGCGATCTTACCGTATGCATCTTCGAAATCGTATTTCCGGTACCTTCTGCCTGAAGAATCGCGTCGTTCCCCTTTTTCTTCGGGAACGTACCTGAGCACGCACCCGACCTTATCGGTGTTATCGTAGGTCGAGACCGCATAGAGCCAGCCATCGGGATCTTCGATAAAATCGCGGAGGCGGATTGGGACCATCGTTCACTCCCTTTTAGGCAGTATGTTTCAAAAATATCTCTATCTCTTCTGCCTTTGCCCCGCGGCGGACAATTGTCCGTGTCACGAGATCGACTACCGTGCTCGGCGTCCCCGGGAGCCGACCCCCGTCGATGAGAAGATCGTGGGGCACCGTGCACTCGTCCGGTGTCTGCGGGTCTTTCCCGCCGGACAGATTTGCGCTCGTAGCCGTTATGGGTGCATCGAACTTCTCTATGACCTGCCGGGCGATCCCGTGGGCCGGGATGCGGATCCCGATCGTGCCGGTCCCGCCGGTCAGGATTTCGGGGATGGTTTTGCGTGCCGGGACAACCACGGTGACCGGCCCGGGCAGGAACCGTTCGATGAAATCCTGCATGGGTACATCGATGCGGGAGACTGCGGCAAGCATCTCGAAATCCGAAACCGCTATTGAGATTGGTTTTGCCAGGTCCCGTTTCTTTGCATCGTAGACCTTCTCAATCGCCTCGATGGAGAACGCATCGGCGCCAAGGCCGTAGAGCGTATCGGTCGGGTAGATGACAAGGCCGTCATGGGAAAGGACCGTAACGGCCCGCTCAATGATATCCATTAAAATTCCCTTCCCCGGACCCGGGAGATATCGAATACCGCCTTGCTGCTCACGTGCATGACCGCAAAGACGCCGGCCTGGATCGGATCGGTGACAACGAGGTCTGCATGCTGCGGGACGGTTCCCGCCATCTTAAGGGCGATAACCGGGATCCCGGCTTCCCGCACCCTGTCTACTGCTTTTGAGATATCGCCGCCCATGATCGAGCCGGCAAGGACGAGGATTGACGCCCGCTGGAGGCGCGAGACCGCATCGACCGCCTGTGCGAGCGTCCGTTCCCCGACAAGCGGGATGGTATCCACCGAGATCCGTTCGCCCCGGATATTGTGCCGGTCGGCTTCGTTGACTGCGCCGAGCGCCACCTGCGCCACCTGTGCCCCGCCGCCGATGATGATGACCCGCGACCCGAAGATGTTGTCGAAGGGCTGGAAAGACTTTACCTCTTTTACCTGGGACAGGGCATCGAGGTCGCGGATGAGTTTTTCACGGTCTGCAGGACCCGCCTCGTACTCGAGATAGACCTCCCCCATCCCGGCATACGGCCCTGTCTCGAAGATCTCCTGGTTGACCATGAGGATGTTTGCCCCATGTTCTGCAATCACGGATGCAATATCCCGCAGTACGCCTCTCGTGTTTTCCGCAATGATCCGCAGCGCACAGCGTTCAGTTTCCGTGTCCATACAACTGATGCGATAGCCGGGGATCGAACCCGGGTTAGAAGCTTGGGAAGCTCCTGTCCTGCCGCTAGACTACTATCGCATTACTCCTACTGCTCTATGATATTGCCTTATTTCGGTGATAAATATAGTGTTGGTTTAAGGTCCGTTTTCAGATAACGGAGGTAATCCCGTTGCAGGGGAAGATATTTTTAAAAACGACGATGCCGCATATATATGTACATATCGCCAGTGCGGGGTAGTATCTGGCGATTAGTTCCTTAACAAGGGAAACCTATATCGTCCCTTTGGGAAAAAAGGAGTGCCTTTTATGAATGCTGCAAAAATTATCCTCGTATCGATGCTGTTTCTGCTGCTGTTTCTCTTTACCTGCCCGGTCCAGGCAGACAGCGGGGACCAGAAGACCCTGTACCAGACCAACTTTGCGACAAATCCCCGATGGACAACGAATAATCCTTCTGTCGATTACTGGGATTCTTCAAAAGAGATGTACCATTTCAGCATTGCACCCGGGACGGGAAATTACGCATATTCCCCCTCCATCGATTATGAAGACGGATCCTTTACTCTCGATTACGATGTCACGCTGGAATCGATAGACGAGAGTGCGACCTTCCGCCTGGGCTTTTCGGGAAAAGAGATGGATGTCGGCAAGGGCCCGAATGTGATCACCGCATTCAGCAATGCAAAATACGGGAAGATCATGACCCTCCGGCTCATCACGCCGAGCGCGAAGTTCATGGAAGTAACCAGCGACACGTCTTCGTATGGTGGATCGACAGTAAAATACGAACTCAATACGCCTTACCATGTCCGGGTTGTGTATAACGACGATTCCGAGGTCCTGACCATGACCGTGACCAACAAGGCAACGGGCACAATGCTCTGGAGTTATTTCCTCTCCACCCGTGAACCCTTAAAAAACATGAACCGGATCTATATCGGTTCTGTCGGCGACTACGGTGACGGTTCGACCAACAAGTTTGCAACCGGCTGGATCGACAATGTCCAGCTCACCACAACAACGTCGTCATCGGTATCCGGGACAACGACACCGGTCACTTCCCCGCCCACGACTCAGCCGACCTACTCCCTGAAACCGACCACGAAGACGACAACGTATGTCCCGCTGACTTCCATTCCGACACCGGCAAAGAAATCCCCGGGCTTTGGAGGCATTGCCGTTGCAGGGCTGGCGTTTGCCGGTGCATGGGCTGTCATCCGGCAGGGTAGCCGGAAACTATAACCTCTCGGATTTCTTTTCCGTCTCTCTTTTTCCCTTTCTTTGTTCTGGGTATCTTCTGGGAAACTGTTGTCAGAATTCATAATCCTCTGAAACAGCGCTGTCCGCCCAATAACAAAACGAACAATCTTCAAAGGTAGCTAAAAAGTGGAAGGTATGGGGCACAATCGTGCCTGTATGAAGCCTGGAGGTCTGTAATATCTGTCTTCTGGTGCGCGAGGCAGGTCCCTGTTTTTTTACAAACAGGGATGTGGCTGTAATATGTCTCTGTTGCACCCGGTAAGTGTGCAATTGTCAGGGTGCAGGAGACAGGTTCAATCGTTCGTACGGATGCGTGGCATTGCCGGAGAAACCCGCGGGCGGGAGACTGCCTGCCGTGCAGTCTCCACAACCCGTTCCCGCGTCAGCGGTACCTGTCACCGCTTCACCAAAGGCGACAGTACTGGTATCCGCGGCACCTGCAGGATGTACCAGGAGGCCGATCGTAATCAGGAGCAGTGCGGTTCCCATCATGATCTTTCCTGTATCCATTCGGGCATCTCCGGTTTTGTTCTCTCATGGGTCGGTGACACACCGGTTTTTCCGGTATCACCTGATCTGAATGTTTTATGCAATGGCACATATATTGGCCCCATGATGCGGGTTAGTGGATTGAACTTTCGGGTTACATACATCTCCCGATCGGTTGTTATTCGTACCCCTCCGGGCGGGAGTGGATAGGGTTATGATACGACAAAGCGACGTACAAGTACGTGAATGCGCATGGACCCGGCAGATAAGTCTCCCACGATCGTTGTCGAGGATACTGCTGAATCTCTCGATGAACTATCAGAATATCTTGACGTGCTTTCGAGCAGCGCACGGTTAAGAATCGTCAAGTTCCTGGAAAAGAAACCCCGCGATGCCCGGGCGATCTCAAACGAGATCGAGACCAGTTATGAAAACACAAAAAAACATCTCGACAAGCTCATGAGCATCGGGGTGATAAAAAAAGAGGCCGGCCTCGGGTCCCCCACCTCAAAAGGTATCCACCCGGTCTGGCAGTATTCCCTTATTCCGGGCGGACTGGAATCCATTATCCGGAATCTCGGCCTGTTCTCAAACACCCGGGTCCAGATCATCGGCGGCGAGATATCCCGCAGGCTGGCAGAGGTGAAAAACACTCTTTCGCAGGAAGTGCTCGGGAACGTGCCGGCGGCAATTGTCCTTGGCGGCCGTGACGACGGGAAGATCTTCCTTTTCCGGACCGACAGCCTCCGGGTAGGGAGGATCGATCCGGAGCGCCCCGCGGACGCAACCGGGGACTCCGATGTCGAGCTGTCCAGTACTTACACCGCCGTGACGCGGATCAGCCGTCCCCACGGAAAATTTATCCTTAAAAAAGGGGGATGGTTCTATGAAGACTGTGGGAGTACTGGCGGGACGGTCCTTAATAACGCACGGGTGGAAAAAAACGTGCCGACAGCTGTCCACGATGGCGATCTCCTGGAATTCGCAAAAGGTGCCGGGAGCGCACGGCTGCTGTTGATCCTCCCTCCGGTCCCGTGAAAATCATCCATTCAGGGAAGTATAACCCGGCCCATTATACAGATATAAATAGGATAATGCCCCGTGATCCGGAATAGCGGTACCTGCTCCATGACTGTTTCCCTTTTTTCTGCCCGGACATACCTGGTGTTCTGTTGTGCAGGGTTGCTGGCGCTGTGTTTTATCGGTGTGCCCGTTTCAGGTACCGAGTACACGGTCGCGCCATCGGGAGCGAGTTTTACCAGCATCCAGGATGCGGTCAGCTGGGCGTCACCGCTCGATACGGTCTCGGTCTGGAGCGGTACGTATCCCGAGACCGTGAAGATTACAAAGAAAATCACCCTTGCCGGTGTCGATACCGGGGCCGGTGCGCCGGTAATCGATCCGGGAAGCCGGGGCGATGCAATCGGGATAGCAGCGGATGGCTGTACTGTCAGGGGGTTTACGGTCAGGAACAGCGAGTCCGACGGGATCCTCATCGCGTCGAACGGGAACACGGTCGAAGATAATACGCTCGTGGGTAATGCCATCGGTATCGAGATCGCATCGGCAGGCAGCAACACGGTTACGGGAAATTCCATTTCGGACAGCCGCCAGGCGGGAATCTCGCTTAAAAACGCAAAAGAGAACGTGATCGAGGAAAACCGGGTGATGAAAAACACCCTCGGGATCTCTATCGATGAACGGTCAGAAGGAAATACCATTGTCCTCAACACGTTCTCCAACACGGAGAACGTCTTTTCCAAGGAGTCCGGAGCTGCATGGGATACCTTATCCAGCCAGTCGTACGTGTACCTGGGAAAGACCTCGGTGAGCCGGCTGGGGAACTACTGGAGCGATTACCATGGCACCGACAAAAACTCCGATGGGATTGGCGATACAACTTACACCGTCGGCCAGGGTGGAAGCCGGGGCCAGGGCGGAGCAAAGAACGAAGTAGATTCGTTCCCGCTCATGGATCCGGCCGAGTATTATACGCAGGTCACTCCCGCACCGGCCGTTTCGACAGCAGCGACCACGGTGGTCACTACCAGAACGGAAACTGTTTCTCCCCGACAAAGTGTTACGGCCGTGGTGACTGCATCCCCAATCCAGAGCACCATGCCCGTTGGCAATATCCCCTCAAGTAGTGACAACCGGGCCGCATATGCCGTTGCCATTCTTGCAGTCATTGTTGTCATCGGGATAATGGCGGTTCTCATTGTACGCTCGTCGAACAAACGCCGGTTCCGTTTCTCCAAAATCCTGTCGTCCCCGGAGAAGACCGTTGCACATTCGCCCGACCTGCAAAAAGAGGAGGAACCAGAGGAGCCTGTTATGCCGCTCCGCCCGGCCCGTCCCCGGGAAAACGAGGATGAACGGACGGTCCCGGTAACCCAGGAGACAGAAGTCGTCCCCGCTGAGGAGACGGTTTCCCCCCCGACCACACCCAAGGCATATTTCCCTCCGGAACTCGAGGGGAAATACACGGATATACGGCATATCGGGCGCGGCGGCGTGGCCAATGTCTTTGCCGCCCACCGCAAGTCGGACAACCGGCTGGTGGCAGTCAAGCTCCCCATCAGTTTCGATGAGGTCACCGGGAAGTGTTTCCTCAACGAGATTGCCGCATGGCAGACGCTCCGCCACCCCAATATCGTCGAAGTGCTGGAGGTAAACATCCTCCCTGTCCCGTATGTCGAGATGGAGTACGTGCCGGGGTCGCTTGAAGAGGTTACAAAGCCCCTCCCTGTCTGGAAGGCCGTGCATATCGTCCACGGGATCGCAGACGGCCTTGCGTACGCCCATGCCCACGGGATCATCCACCGGGACATCAAGCCCCACAACATTCTCATGACGGGGGATTTCATCCCCAAGATCACCGACTGGGGGATGAGTAAGGTGATTGCTACCACCATGGAGAAATCGAGCGTTGCCGGGTTCTCCCTCTCGTATGCGGCGCCCGAACAGGTATCCCCTGCCGAATTCGGGCGGACAGATGTCCGGACGGACATCTACCAGCTGGGCGCGCTCTTTTACGAGCTGGTGACCGGGTCGATACCGTTCGGCGGCGAGAGCATTGTCGAGGTGGGCAATGCCATCGTGCGGGACGACCCGATCCCGCCGACCGAGTACAGTCCCGATGCAGAGGCAGTCGAGAAGATCATCTTAAAGTGCCTTGCAAAGAACCCGGCAGACCGGTACCAGACCGCAGACGAGCTGCTGGATGCCCTGTCCCGGTACCTTGACGAGGATGATTAAACTGGGGTAAAGATAATGACAGACAAAACCATATCCTGGGAACCGGCAACGTGCAGGCATTGCGAAGGGGCCGGCTGTACCTATTGCAACAAGACCGGAACCGTTCTCGTGCGGGCGCCAAAGAAGATCTGCCCGGCCTGCGATGGCGACGGGTGCATCTACTGCGGGTTTACCGGCTGGGAACGGCCAAAAGGGAAATACGAATAAACCGCGCTTACCGGAACGATCCCTCGATTTTATGCGGGAGCACGCATTCCTCGAAGCGCTTGAGGAAATACCGGTCAGTCATGCCGGCAATGTAGTCCCGGACAAGGCCGGCCGGTGCCGTTGATGCCACGTACTCCCGGTTCACCCACGGCAGATCGATGAACTCAGTAAATATCCGGGAAGTACGGCGGCCGGCATTGACGTCGTCGAGATACCGGTGAAAAAGGATTCGGTACATGGTTTTTATCTTCTCCCGCTCTGCCGTGAGTTTTGGGTTATCGTAGATATGTGTACGGGAAAATGCACGCAGCGCCACGAGCGCTCGTTCAGCATCAGGGCTGTAAGAGATATACGCACCGTTTTCTGCATCGGAATGGTCGATGAGATCGTGGATGAGAGTGTCGATGATAACCCGGTTGTCCAATCCGAGGACATCCCTGCAATCCTTTGGGATCTCTTCAGGGCCGGCGATCAGCTTGACATCTTCTGCATCCTGGAGGTCGCGGCCGATATACGCAATCGTATCGGCGAATTTCACGACACAGCCTTCAAGCGTCATCGGTGGAGCCATCCGGCTTTTTTGTGCATACCCGGCAACCTTACGGTCGAATGCCTCCCAGTCCGGGCAGGGTACAGGAGAGATCCTTACATCGTCGCTCTCGCCATTATGGCAGAGGATCCCGTCCAGCACCTGCATGGTCAGGTCCTGGTCCTCGATCTGGTCCAGGAAGCGGATGCTCTGGACATTGTGTGAGAACTTCCCGATCCCGTGCTCTTCACAGAGGGCAGAAAGGCAGCTCTCGCCGAAATGGCCGTAGGGGATATGTCCGATGTCGTGCCCAAGCGCAATTGCCTCGATCAGGTCCTCGTTGAGCCGCAGGGAGCGGCCGATGGTACGGGCGATCTTCGAGACCAGCTGGACGTGGATCACCCGGTGGGTGATGTGATCGTTTTCGACAAGGTAGAACACCTGGGTCTTGTCGATGTACCGAGTATAAGCCCGGGTATGGATGATCCGGTCGGCGTCCCGGGAGAACGGTGTCCGTATATCGTCGGGCTTCCGGTTTTTCCTCCGCACTGCCTGGGTGCTCCGGGTCGCATGGATCGAGAAGAGCGCCTCCCGTTCCTCTGTATAACGGTGTATCCGCGCTTCGCTCTTGGAAAGAGATCCCGTGGAGTTCACGACCGTATCCATATCTCATCTCATTTTACGAGCAGGATGGTTTTAATACTGCCGCGATACCGGAGAGTCAGGTAAAAAGGAAAACCGATCGCCGGTACGATCAACCCCGGGAACCCGGTGGATGTGCGGCCCAGACCAAACCGAGTATCCCCGGGGAGGTTCCCGGAGAATCAGCGGGTGCAGATAGCCACCGTCTCGCCGTACTGGATCATATGGCCGTCCATTGCCGCCACCAGGCTGTGTTTGTCAGAACCCGGGGGAAGATCGAGAAGGATATCGAGAACGTACACCCTGAACTGGTAACGGTGGGTCTCTCCCGGTGGCGGCTGCGGGCCGGTGTATCCGACGATCCCATAGTCCGTTATTCCCTGTACTGCCGCTGTTGGCACGGAAACGGTACCTTGTTTCGGGATCCCGTCCGGGATCACCGGGTCGGGCGGCAGGTTCCAGACGATCCACGGGGTAAACGAGCAGCAGGACTTGATAAACGGGTTAAAGACCATAACGGCAACCGATGCGGCATTCGCATCCAGATCTTTTAAGGTAATACGGGGCGACCGGTTTCCCCCGTCGGCCGTATAATCAAAAGGAAATTCAAGAAATCCCAGGGTGACTGAAAGCGGTTTCATCGGTTTTATCTGTGCGGTGCAGTTAAAAATACCTGCTTTTCCCTGTTTTTTTGGAAGAGGGTGGACCCTGTCGGAGCCCGGGATCCGGTTCTCCTTCATTTTGTTAGTACTTTTTGGTCTGTAGAAAACCATAAGTAACATCCTGAATTTTATTGCGAGGGGACCACGGGTGCTCGCCCCGTGGAGCAAACCCGTGCACGGGAAGCACAATTGGAAAATCTTTATTCGGCAGGGGGGTCAAGGGGGCGTCATCCTCTTGGGCTGCCTCCACCTCTGGGGGAGAGAGGGTGTCATCCTCGCAAATACGGTTTGGTTCAGGGAAAATGATTTCTACAGAGCATATTTTTTAGTAAAACCGTACAGCTCTGGAAACCTCAGTATCGCTGGGTACTATCTCCACATCTTTATTGTCTTACAGGAAAAACCTACTAAAACCCAAAGATGACCGACTGATATGCTCGAAACGAGGTCTGGGGGTTACAACCATGGCAAAGAAAACACAAGAAAAAATCCCGCAAACACCCACGAAGGAAACCTGCTCCCATGAATGCTCCAGCTGTGCATCTTCCGGGAACTGTTCCGATGCAAAACCCGGCCTTCCCCCGAAGGCAAACATCGATGTACGGCATGTTATTCTCGTCCTTTCCGGTAAGGGCGGCGTCGGCAAGTCAACAGTATCGGTCAACCTTGCCTATGCGCTCTCAAGCCACGGGTATAATGTCGGCCTGCTGGATCTCGATATCCACGGCCCCAATATCCCCAAGATGCTCGGGTTAGAAGACCAGAAGCTCGGGACGATGGGAAACAAGATTGTCCCGGTCAAGGTCACGGGTTCCCTTGCGGTCATCTCCATGGCATTCCTGCTCCCGGACACGAGCACCCCTATTATCTGGCGCGGGCCCATGAAGATGGCGGCGATCAACCAGTTCCTTGCCGAAGTTGCCTGGGGCTCCCTTGATTACCTTGTCGTTGACCTGCCCCCGGGAACCGGGGACGAGGCCCTTACGATCGCACAGCTCGCCCCCAATGTGAGGGGAGCGGTGATTGTAACCACGCCGCAGGATGTCGCCACTCTCGATTCCAAAAAGGCGATCAAGTTTGTCGAGAAGCTGGGCCTGCCGGTGATCGGTATTATCGAGAACATGAGCGGCATGATCTGCCCCCACTGCGGCCAGGAGATCGATCTCTTCGGCAAGGGCGGCGGGAAGAAGATCGCCGAGGAGTTCTCGGTGCCCTTCCTTGGCGCCATCCCGATCGACATAGAGATGCGCAAGGCCGGTGACGAGGGAAGGCCCTTTATTATCCGGCGCGGGGACAGTCCGACATGGGAGAGCGTCGACAAGATCATGGAAGCCCTTGTCAGGGTTGTCGAGGGCTAACCGGCATGGATTACATGCGGATACTGTGCGGGAAATCCGAGCCTCTCGCCCTGTACGAACCGGTGATCGCCTGCCTCGAACAGCCACAGGCATTCCCCGATCTTCTCGAACCGATCTACCGCGACGCCATGAAACTGGACGACGAAACCCTCGACCGGTTCCGGTTTGCCCTCCTGCGGCTCCAGCTTTATGCGGATGTCCACCGGAACGAGGATATGGAAAAAGCAATGCATATCCGGTACGTTGCCCAGGTTCTGGAGAAGGTAATCTTCGGTACGCTCGTGATGGAACCGCCGGAGCCCGAGGCCAGCTAAAACGGCCGGTTCTCTCGGGAACCACAAACGTATTATCGGGCATTGTATGCAAGGATGATACCTATATCTTCCCTCCCAACCCATAGATATCCTAAGAAAATACCGGAAAAATGCCGCCGTTAAACGCGGTTTTTCCAAAAATACCCTTGTGAATATACCCCATAAACCTATAATACGGAGATAACGATGTCATCACGCATGCACGCACCGCACACGACCTGCCCGGGCTGCCAGGAAGAGGTCTTCCTCGACGAGCTCGTTGGCGGGAAATGCCCGTTGTGCGGGTGCTCGCTTGAGGAATTTGACGAAGAGGTTGGCGATTACGAGGGCATCCTTGACCGCTCCGACCTCTCGTGGCTGATCTTCAACTATTTTGTCTTCAAGAAATTCGTCGAACTCGGCGTCCCTCCTTCGCAAATCATGGAGTTTGTCACCAACTACGAGCAGAATGCGGACAAGCCCCCTGCGGAGTGGACAAAGACCGAATTCCAGCTCGAACTGCCTATGGGCCTCCTGGACCGGATCCGGCCCAAGCGCTGTGTGAAATGCCACCGCCACTTTGTTTTCGGCGGGAAAAAGCAGATCAGCGGCGATATGCGCCACACTTCCGTTCGCGTCGATTTTGTCTGCGACCGGTGCTAAATCTTTTTTTTTATTTTTGGATTGCCGGAATGCAACCCGGCGTAAAAATTGCAATCTGACCGGTTTTCCCTGTCCTGTTTTCTTACCGTAACCTCTCATTTTCGCAGGGAGACTATCATGATGATCCCGATAATGATGAGGGCGGCAAAGCTGATGATGAGGGGAAGGATGAGACTATAGAAATCTCCTGTGGCAACGGGCAGTTCGGGCAGCACCGGAATAGTCGGGGAACCTGCGATCCGGTATTCGAGGATGGTGAGCCGGGCTGAGGATTCACCGATCGTGGTATATTTTTGCTGCCCGACCGTTACGTTATATTCTCCTGCCGCTAGACCCGGTGCATCAAGCGAGTAGGTCCACTGGTTTGTATTGGAACCTTCTTCGACCGGAATACTCCGTGACGTGACGAGTGTCCGGTCCGTTGCATTCCGAATCTCCACCGTGAGGTCGTTCTCCGGCCCCATATTGGTGGTACCGGTGATAAGGATTGATTCCCCGGTAGTCTGGTCCGGCAGTTTCATGCCATTGGCGGGATTTGCCCGGTTAAACCGTACTGATGGCTCTTCGACAGAGAAGTAATACGGGGTAAATATATCGTCGGTACCGGAAAGCGACGATGCATTCAGGATTGCACCGGCGACCGGGCCGATGTCCGCCTTAAATGAGGATTTGTCGCCGAGATTTGTGAGCACTTTTCCCTGGTCGGCAACGCGGATCCCGTCGCTCCAGAGCAGGGGCGTGATCTCGAAATTCCTGTCAGCCCCGGGGTCCTGGATGATGAAGGCATATTGTCCGGTAGAAAAACGATTGGTCTCATCGGGTTTTACCGTAAAAACAAAGTTCCCTTTTTTATCCGGCGTGGTGGTAAGGAGGTTAAAATAGTTCCTGCCAACGATCCAGAGGGCCATGGTACCGTTTGCTGCATCAGTCCCGGTGATGTTCACGGTGTCGGCCTTTACGATAGTCTGCGGTCCGCTCGTTACTGCTGTAACCTTAGCGGTAACCGGCAGGCTCACGCAGGCGGCAAGGAGAACAACCAGAAGGACGAGGGCGTAAGATTTCATAGGCACCGTTTCGGGAACAATGTACTGATAGTATCTCTGTTTTTGCGTTCTTAAGTTAATAGGGAGTGGTATTCTCCCATAATTTTAATGTCTTTCGTGTTCTGGCTCCAAGCCAGAACGTAAACGGTGGTAGTTTTTCCATCCCTCTTTGCCGCTGTTGCCCTTGCAAACCGGTTCCGTAGGAATCGGAAGACAAAATGGATGCGGGCGATCTCACCTGACAACTCGTGACTTTCGGTACCCGGTCAGTAGGTCCGGCCGACAAGCGTTGCCTTGCCCGGTTTCCCACAAATCACACAGGGGCCATCGCTTTCCTGAACATAGGGGGATCGCACGTTCGTCCCGAGGATGCTCGAGTTTGCCTGCTCTTCGATCTTATCCCCGCAGGCCCGGTCCTGGCACCAGTGGACAACAGCGACTTTGCCATCGTTGAGCGCCCCGTTGAGCTGCTCCATGGAGGCAACGCTGCACAGGTGCGCTTTCATGCCGTCTTCCGCCTTTGCCCGGAGCGCACCGGCCACCTCGGCAAGGACCCGGGTCGTGTCTTCAGCGGAATTTGCCAGCCGTATTGTGGTCTTCTCCCCGGTCCTTTTTACTGCCATCGCCGTACCGGCATCGAGATCTCTTGGCCCCAGTTCGAGCCGGAGGGGAACGCCGCGGAGCTCCCACCAGTAGTACTTTGCCCCGGGGCGCATGTCGCGGACATCGAGTTTCACCCGGAACCCTGCAGATTCGAGATCGGATTTGAGCTTATCTGCCGCAGCCAGCACGTCGTCGCGTCGTTTCCCGATCGTGATCGGCACGATCACGGCCTGGAGCGTGGCAACGTCCGGGGGCAGGACAAGACCCTTGTCGTCCCCGTGGACAGAGATGAGGGCTGCGATACAGCGCTCGGAGATCCCATAGCAGGTCTGGTATGCGATCTGCTGCTCCCCGTTCTTGTCCTCGTACTGGATCAAAAAAGTACGCGAAAAGTGGTCGCCGAGGTGGTGTACCGTCCCGATCTGGAGGGTCCTGCCGTTAGGCATGATCGTATCGATAGCGATCGTATAGTCCGCGCCCGGGAATTTGTCCCAGTCAGGGCGTTTCGAGATAACGATTGGGATGCAGAGGCTCTTGTAGAACTCCTGCGAGAGCGCGATCTCCGACTCCACCTGCGCCTCCGCCTCATCCCAGGTGGCATGCACCGTGTGGGACTCCATAAAGGAGGTGATCTCCCGGAGCCGGATGAGCGGACGGGTCTGCTTTGTCTCGTACCGGAAGGTATTCACAACCTGGTAGATCTTTAAGGGGAGATCGGCATGCGAGCGCACCCAGAGCGCAAACATCGGGTAGATCGCCGTCTCGCTCGTGGGCCGCAGCGCGAGCTTCACATCGAGGGGAGTCGTGCCGCCGTGGGTCACCCAGTAGACCTCGTCCTCGAAGCCCTTGATGTGCTCGGCCTCCTTCATGAACTCCTGTTCGGGGATAAGGAGCGGGAAAAGGGCTTCTTTGTGGTCGCGGTCGAGCAGCTGCCGCAGGCGGTCGTACACGAAGCGGCGGATCGCAAACCCGTACGGGAACCAGACATAGAGCCCCTTTACCGGGTAGCGGACATCCATGATCTCCGCACGCCACAGAAGTTCGTTATACCATTCGGAAAAATCCTGCTTTTTGGGCAGGGCGCCTGCGTCCTCTTCCATGTACAGCCTCGGAAATTAAGCTACCAATTGTATGACTGCCGGCGTAATAAAAGCCTCGACAAACGCTGCGATGGTAATCAGCGGGAGTACGTACAGGAGAAAGAGCCGGGCATATTTTCTGGCATCTTCGCCCGTATCGCCCGCACCGTACCATTCGGCGATAAGCGATTGCGCCATGCAGAATCCGAGCGCCCCGGCAATGATAAACGCCGGGATCTCGAAGATGCCGTGGGGCAGAAGGGCGGCCGCGATGAATGCCGCCGAATGGCCCTGGCTCACGATCTCGGTGACCGAGCCTATCACGAGCCCGTTCAGGCCCAGGATAAAGAGGGTGAGGATCCCAAACGATGCCCCTCCCAAAAAGAGCATGATGCAGGCTTCGAGATTATTTGCCAGAAGCTTGACACACATGTCAACGGGGTCACTTACTGTAATCTGGCCGGCTACCTCTTTTTCGAAAACTTCCATGAGCTGTTCGCCGATCGCGGGCGTATGGGCCGTGCCGACCCAGCCAACGAGCATCGCCACGATAAAGAGGAGGATGGTGACGACAAGGGTATTTTTTAAAGGGAAGGCCCGGGGAAGCGGGAGATCGGTCTCAGACATAGAGAACCATCCGGACCATGTCCCGGATACCCGGTGCGAGCCCCACAACGATCATTGCAAGGAGCACGAGGTGCCAGAACGCCTGGTTGGCCTCTTTCCGGTACAGCTGCATAATATAGATCGCCGGGAAGAGCACCACGAGTTTTAGGGGGAACATCACAAACGCGGTCCCGGTCATCTCGATGAGGTTCGAGCCGACCACGTGCTGCTCGATGTAGTGGACGGCCGGGTGGAAGGTGAGGCCGTAGCTCGTGGCACTGGCATCGAGCATCTGCCCGAAGATCAGGGCAAGGTAGAGCGGGTCGTTCACGTAATCCCATTTTAAGAGGTAGCGCATGCAGGCCCAGACGAGTACTCCCGCCGTTAACGCCATCAGCGGGATGATTCCCAGGATAGAGAGGTCGATATGGCCGTATGTCATGGCCCACGAGAAGAGGATAAGCGAGACCACGAGGACTGCCATGCAGCCGGCCAGGGCATAGAACGACAAAAAGTTCTGTATCAGGCCGTTTTTCTTCAGTGTCCCGCCGATAAAAATCATGGCAAGGACAAAGAAGAAGAGCAAAAAGTAGATCGGCGGTGTGACGATCAGATACTGCCAGTCGCCGGTGACCATGCCAGCGTCCTGGATGACCCGCAGCACACCCCCGAGGACAACATAGGGAAGGGTGGCGAGGATGAACGCCGAATCGAGTTTTATGCCCCGTTCGGAAAGCCATTCTGAATTCGAGAACCAGCGGTAGAGCAGGTACACGCCGATAATAAGGATGATTGCGTAGGTGATTGTCTCGACAATATTATAGGGTTCTCCGTACTTGACGGGATCGATGTAATATTTGTATATGAAATCACTAATCATTCATAATCCGGATGAGCCCAGATGCAATAAAAGTACTCAAAGAGAAGGTCTTTGACAAGTCGAAGTGGATGCAGCTGCCCCGCGATGTCGTGATCGGCCACGACGTGCTCGGGCAGGTAGTCCCGGTCTGCGAAGACTTGAAGCTGGGCAAATCCGCACTCCTGATCTCCGGGAAAAGTACGATGGAACGGGCGGGTAAATCCGTGCAGGAATACCTTTCCCATTCAGGGAGCGTACAGGTTTTCATTGCGGAGGAGATCAGCCCGGCAATTATAAAAGAAGCGGAGCAGGTCGCACAGGATGCCGATTTCGTAGTCGGTGTTGGTGGCGGCCGGGTGATCGATACCGCAAAGATCGTGTCGTACAACCTCGACCGCCAGTTCATCTCCGTCCCGACCGCTGCATCCCACGACGGGATTGCCTCGGCCCGGGCCTCGGTCCCGACAAGCGAAGGCAATGTCTCCTTAGAAGCCCATCCGCCGGCGGCAATCATTGCCGATACCGGGGTTATTGCTTTGGCTCCCCACCGGCTCCTCGCAGCCGGCTGTGCGGACGTGATCTCCAATTACACCGCGATCCTCGACTGGGAGCTCGCCCACCGGATCAAGGGCGAGCCGATGAGCGAGTACGCGATCGCGCTCTCGAAGATGACCGCTGAGATCCTCGTGAAAAACGCCGATATCATCAAACCCCACCAGGAAGAGTCGGCGTGGTTCGTGACAAAGGCGCTCGTCTCAAGCGGCGTTGCAATGAGCATTGCCGGCTCTTCCCGCCCGGCGAGCGGCGGGGAGCACAAGTTCTCGCACGCCCTTGACCGGCTCGCGCCCGGAAAGGCCCTGCACGGCGAGAGCTGCGGGATCGGCACCATCATCTCGATGTACCTGCACGGCGGCGACTGGCGGGGGATCCGCACCTCCCTAAAAAAGATCGGCGCCCCGACGACCCCGACCGATCTCGGGATCAGCGATGAGGTCGCGGTAGAGGCCCTCCTGATGGCAAAGACTATCCGTCCGGAGCGCTTCACGATCTTTGATACGGGCATCACGAAGGAATCGGCACAGCGGCTTGTTTCGATGCTCTATTCCGAGTGAGCCGATACTATATGCAGTGGAAGGGATTTGGCATGGCAGAAACAAAAACGAAAGTGACGCTCGTCGGGACCGTTCTCGCAAAGCCCGGCACCGAGTTCATCTACGAAGGCGAGTCCCCGGAATGCGGGACCTGCAAGGTAAAAAAGGCCTGCCACAACCTCAACAGGGGGCACCGTTACCGGGTGGTTTCGGTCAGGAGCACTCACCACGAATGCCCGGTCCACTACAACGGGGCGACCGCAGTCGAAGTTACCGAAGCACCGGTCTCCATGCTCATCAGTGCGGACAAGGCAATAGTCAATTCCAAGATCAAGATCGAGTTCTCCTGCAACAAGACGGACTGCCGGAGTTATCCCCTTTGCCGCCCCGACGGCGTTGTCGAGGGCGAGAAGTACGTGGTCGGGGACGTGCTCGGGAACGCCTCCGATATCTGCGGCAAGGGTCGGGCTTTGAAACTGGTCGAAGTCCGGCCGGCATAATCCCTGTTTTCCCGGCTTTTTTTAGTTTATTCGTCTTTTTGAATCAGCATAGTTTTACGTTTGCGCGGGAGATGTCGCCACACCTCTCCCAGAAAATCCTAAATTATGGTCCGACCCCCTGCACCACAATTCTCTTGATCAACAAATATTTTTCATCGGAGAATTGCCGTTTTTGATCCTGTTTTACCAAAACCGCTGTAGGGGGTCGGAACCAAAATTAGTGCTGCATGGATCCCGTATATTCGGGTTCTGTCATAGATCCCACAACCGCAGAATCCGGAAACCCAATGGGGTAAAAAACAGGAAATACCTTGTAATCTGGCAGGGAAATGCGATGCCACAGGAAGAGGGAGGCATGCAGGGGGTCGGGCACAAAAATAGCGGATTCTGGTATTATTGTGCGGGTGTCGCATCCACCCGGCCTGCCCACAGGTCTCCTGCAGCACGGATTACCCGGTCGCGGTCTTCGAGCACCCGGATCCACCGCTCCGGAATGGCAGAAAAGCCCCAGTACGCGCCGGCAAGCGCCCCGCAGCAGGCACCCACGGTGTCCGTATCGCCCCTGAGGTTCACGGCCGAGAGTACGGCGTACTCGAAGGTCTTCGCGTTCATGAAACAGTACAGGGCCGCGTGCGAGCAGAGCACCGCATCGAGCGCTGCCTCGGGGCGGTAGCGTTCGTAACTCCCGAGCCGGTTGAGGACCTCGGGATCGCGGCACCGGGCGCGTGCCCGGATAAACGCTTTCCTGCGGGACGCACCCCGGCAGAGATCGGCTGCCATCCCGTTGAGCCACGCGGAACAGGCAGCGGCGACCGGATCGTAATGCGTCAGCCGCGAACAGGCAATACTGACATCGTACACCCGGTCTGCCGGGTACCAGATGGCAAGCGGGAATCCCCGCATCACGCTCCCGTTGCTCCGGCTCCCGCCATTCTTTTTGTGCACGAGCCGTGCGGCCCGCTGCGGCAGGTTGCCGCGGGCGACCAGATCGAAGAATGCGGACGAGGTCGGGCCGTACCATTCCGGGCGTTCGCGGTACCCGTCCAAAAACCGCATAACAAGGTCGGATCCGTCAAATCCCTTACAGGCAAGGAGCGATTCCGCGACTGCAAGGGCCTGGAGCGTGTCGTCCGTGAACTGGCCGGCCTTACGGGAATGGCGCCCTCCGGACTGCATATTTGTCAGCCACGCCCCAGATTGGGCAGATCCTTCTAAGGGCGCACCCAACGCGTCCCCTATAGCCAGTCCCGCGAGCATACCCCACGGGTGAAGGATTTCTCTTATAAATCTCACCAATAAGGTATATCTGCCGCGATAGAAAAAGTAATTTTTTAGAGAGAGAAGGCGATAGTGTGCAAAAGGAAGAGTTGCTTCACCTGCATATGCTGATGGTACACATCAGAAAGTATTACGAGACCACCACGAACGAAGAGATAGATACCGAACGCTACGACGCCCTCCAGATATCCCCGGTCCATATCCATAAGGACAAGAAAGCTCACAAGGATGCTCTTTTAACGCTGGGCGAAGAGATCGTTACCCATATCGAAGGACACCACCCGGTGCATGTGGTGAACTATTCTCCCGAGACTGCAGCAGCCCCCACACAGCAGGTCGCAGTCGAACATTAATTTTTATGGATGAGGTACCGGCATTGCGGGAGATCATCTCCCGCATCCTCTCCCTGCCCCCCGGGGACAGCGGTATCGTAGGTGCCAAGATCGAGGTCTGCCGGAAGTACCGTCTTTTATCGGTCCCGAAGAACTCGGCAATCTTAGCGGCCGCGACACACGAAGAGCGTGAAGTCCTCCGCAGGGTCCTTCTGGTCAAGCCCACCCGCACCCTTTCGGGGGTTGCGCCGGTGGCCGTGATGACTTCGCCGTATCCCTGCCCGCACGGCAAGTGCCTGCCCTGCCCGGGCGGGCCGGCCCATCCGTTCGGCTCGCCGCAGAGTTATACCGGGGAAGAGCCTGCCGCAAAGCGGGCCCGCGAGCACAACTACGACCCCTTCGCGCAGGTCCATGCCCGGCTCGGCCAGTTCGAGACGCTCGGCCACCGGGTGGAAAAGGTGGAGCTGATCGTGATGGGCGGGACGATGACCGCCCGGCCCGTGGAGTACCAGTACGAGTTTGTCGCCCGCTGCATCGAGGCGATGAACGTGTACCCCGGAGACACGCCGGCGCCCGTGGCACCGTCCGTTGCCGAAGTCGAGGCGGCAAACGAGACCGCGGATGTCAGGTGCATTGCGATCACCTTCGAGACCCGCCCCGACTGGTGCAGACGGGAGCATATCGACCGGATGCTCGACCTCGGGGTGACCAAGGTGGAGCTCGGCGTCCAGCACACGGACGATGAGATCCTTGCCTTCAACCGCCGCGGCTGCACGGTCGCGGATACGGCGGAGGCAAACCGGCTCCTGCGGGATGCGGGGATCAAGGTCGGGTTCCACATGATGCCCAACCTCCCCCACTCGACGATCGCAAAGGACAAGGAGATGTTCGAGACCATCTTCTCGGACGCCCGGTTCAAGCCGGATTTTTTAAAGATCTATCCTACGCTCGTGACGCCCGGTTCCGAGATCGAGGAGCTCTGGGAACTCAAAAAATACGCCCCGTACGAGGAAGACGAGCTCATCGACCTCATCGCCTATGCGAAGTCGCTCATCCCCGAATACACGCGTCTCTCCCGGGTGCAGCGCGATATCCCGGCAAAGCTGATCGTTGCCGGGTCACGGCACTCAAATTTCCGGCAGCTGGCCCAGAACCGGCTCGCCGCACAGGGCCGGCGCTGCCGCTGCATCCGCTGCCGGGAGATTGGTCGCCTCCCCTCAAACGAGGAGGCCGAGATCCGGGTGATAACCTACGAGTGCTGCGGGGGAACGGAGCACTTCATCTCCGCGGTCTCGGGCGACTCGCTCATCGGGTTTGCCCGGCTCCGGTTCCCGTCTTCGGAGTTCCGCCCCGAGCTCCACGAGGCCGCGCTCGTCCGCGAGCTCCACGTGTACGGGAGCCTTGTCCCGGTCGGAGCCGAAGCGGCGGAGGTTGAGGAGTGGCAGCACCGGAGTTTCGGGAGGATCCTGCTTGCCCGTGCCGAGGAGATCGCGAAAGCAGCGGGGTACCGCCGCGTCGCGATCATGAGCGGGATCGGGGTGCGGCCCTATTACCGGAGACAGGGATATGAACGAAAAGGGCCCTACATGGTAAAAGAGATGCCATGAACCCGGCCACCACGGAGTTTGTGCGGCAGCGCTTTGCCGAGTATTACAAAAAGGCGGTACTTGTCGCCCCGTCGTCGCTCGAACAGCGCGAGTGGGGTTTTGTCCTCTTTAACCCGGGCGCTGCCGAGATGCGGATGCGCCGGCACATCGCGTTCCCCGGCCGGGGGGAGATGTCGGATTATATCCGGAACCTAGTTCCCTCGCACATCTACTATTCGAGCGCCTATTACGAGAAGCCGGATGCGCCGACCATGGCGGAGAAGGGCTGGTGCGGGGCAGACCTGATCTTCGACCTCGATGCCGACCACATTGTCAAAGGTCCCTACGACCAGATGCTCTCCCGGGTAAAGACCGAGACCGAGAAACTCTTAGAGATGCTGACCGGCGAGCTCGGGCTTAATAAAAAACAGATCGAACTCGTCTTCTCCGGGGGCCGCGGCTACCATATCCACGTCCGCGACCTTGCGTTCCGCGGGTGGGGGAGCGCGGAGCGGCGGGAGCTGGTGGATTATATCTGCGGGATCGGCCTCGACCCCGTCATCCTGCTTTCGGCAAACCCGTCCGGGCCCGGGTGGCCGGCCCGGTTCCGGCAGGCGCTCGGTGCCTACCTTGCGTGGATCGGGAGCCTCTCCGAAGGAGAGGCAATGAAGTACCTGACCGGCCTTGAAGGCGTCGGCAAAGATTCCGCTGCCGCGTTTTTAAAACGGCATGGCGAGCTGATGGCGGAAGTCGCAAAACCAAAGATCGATCCAACGGTCTTCAAGGACCGGGTGATCCGGGCAGCGCTGCAGGAACAGGAAGGCGAGTTCAAGAAACGTCTCAACGACACGGCAGCCCTGGCGGACGAACCGGTCACGACCGATATCAAACGCCTGATCCGGATGCCGACCTCCCTCCACGGCGGGAGCGGGATGCAGGTGCAGCAGCTCGAACTCCGCGACCTTGCCGCGTTCGATCCCCTGACCGATGCCGTGGTTTTTTCCGAGCGGGAGGTAAAGGTGGACGCCCGGTTCCCGCTTGCCATGCCGATGCTGGGAAGCACTTATCAGATCCAAAAGGGGATCACTACAGTACCCGAAGCGGTGGCAGTCTTCCTCTGCTGCCGCGGCATAGCGGAAATTGCATAACCCGTGTGCATAACCATCCCTGACAAAGGTGCCCTGATGGGGTTTGACGATCTGCGCAGCATCCTGCTCTCCGAACGCGAAACCGGGAAACTTCTCCAGGTACCCCCGGATCTCTTCGACCGGACGCATGCGGAGATCGCCGAGCTCTTAAAAAAGGTGTACGCGATCGAGGACCCGCTCTCGGAGGAGGCGCGGGCGCTCATCGAAGAGACCATTGCGATGAAAGAGACCATGCACGATCTCTTTGCCATCCGCTCGCGCAAGATCGTGGCCCTCGCCCTCGTACATGCCGAGGGCAACTATTACGATCGCGAAGAGGTCAAAAGGATGCTCCCGTCCGAGAAGACCATGTTTGAACAGGTAGCGGCCGGCCTCCTCGCCTGCCAGGGCACGCTCCTGAAAAACGAGAAGCAGCCGCTCGTCCCCGCACCGGCACCGGTTGCAGCACCGGCGGCTCCTGTGGCCCCTGCCACTCCCGCTGCCCCGGCTGAGACGAGCGAGGACGACTGGGAAGCAGCGTACGAGGCGGGATCCGCAGAACCCGGCGAAGCGGGAGAGCAGCCGGCCCCTGCTGCCGCAGCGGCACCGGAAGAACCGCCCCTCACCCCGCACTACCTTCTCGTCCGGGTCCGTGCGGACATGGACACGTTCATGGGGATCGACGGGAGGATCTATGCGCTTGCAAAAGGCGATATCGTGACCCTTCCCGAAAGGAATGCAACGGTCTTAAGCGACCGCGGGATCGTCACGGCGGTCACGCTCCCCGCCTGCAGGTAAACGGCAAACCGCCTGCACAGGGACGGCACCCGTTTTTTGGTAAGGGCGGTATATCCGAATCTATTTAAGATTCCGACGCCAAAACTTTACACTCTTCGCCACGAGAGAATTGCGAAAAAACCTGAAAAAAGAGAGGGTACCGGTTCCAGATCGGATGCGGGCCGCACCCATATCTTAAATATGAACCTTAGTAAATAATACTGGGATTCGATTATCGGATTAGTATCGGTGAAATCATCATGAAGATGCCAACAAAATTCAAAACCTACTGCCCCTTCTGCAGGAGTCACCAGATCCACGAAGTGGAGAAGGTCAAGAAGAGCAAGACGACCGGCCTCCACTGGATCGACCGCCAGAAAGGACGCAGGGGCAAAGTGGGCAACATGGGCAAGTTCTCGAAAGTCCCGGGTGGCGACAAACCGACAAAGAAGATCAACGTCAGGTACCGCTGCACGGTCTGCGGAAAGGCGCATCTCCGCAAGGGATACCGCGTTGCCAAGTTCGAGTTGACGGAGTGAGAAAATATGGTACGCGAAGCACGGGAAAACCGGAGCAGCTTTGTTAAGGTCAAGTGCCCGGACTGCGATAATGAACAGACGATCTTTTCCAAGGCGAGCACGACAGTCAAGTGCGTTGTCTGCGGCAGGGATCTTGCGACCCCGACCGGCGGCAAGGCAACCTTAAAAGCCGAAGTCGTCTCCGAGTTCAAGTGAGAGCTACTGACATGCCGGACAGAGAATGGCCCCAGGAATCCGAACTGGTTGTCTGCACCGTTGAAACGGTCAAGGATTTCGTAGCGTTCGTCTCCCTCGACGAATACAACGGCAGGCAGGGGCTCATTCCCATTTCCGAGATTGCAACCGGCTGGATCAAGTATATCCGGGACCACATCCGCGAAGGCCAGAAGATCGTCTGCAAGGTCCTCAATGTCGACCGGGACCGGGGGCATATCGATCTCTCGTTAAAGGATGTCAACGATCACCAGCGCCGCGAGAAGATCCGGGAATGGAAAAACGAGTCCAAGGCCCAAAAATGGATCGGGTTTGCCGCGGAAAAATCCGGCGAACCTGCGGCAACGCTGGAACAGGCGGTCTTTGAAAAATACGGGGATCTCTACTCCGTTTTCGAGGACCTTGTCCTTGACAGCGAGGCAACGGTCAAGAAACTGGGACTTTCGAAGAAGGCGGGCGAAGCGCTGGTGCATATCGCCCACGAGAACGTGAAGATCCCGAAGGTGGAAGTGACCGGCCAGCTCGAAATGATGTCCGCCCAGCCCGACGGGGTCTCGGTCATAAAATCGGCGTTAAAGAAGGCGCACGATTCAAAGACAGCCGGTGCGGAGATCGAGATCCTGTATCTCGGCGCTCCCCATTACCGGATCAAGGTGACAGCGCCGGATTACAAGAAGGCAGAAAAGGCTCTTGAAAAGGCTGCCCATGCCGCTTTTGCGGTCCTCGAAAAGGCCGGCGGTGAGGGGAAGCTGGTAAAGAAACCCAAGTCCGGGAAGAGCCAATGAGCGGACGGATCCGTCGCTGCCCAAAAGACCATACCTATACTCTTTTACCGTCCTGTCCGGCCTGCGGGACTGCTACTGTGCCGGCGCACCCGGCCCGGTTTTCCGTTCAGGACCGGTACGGCAGGTACCGGCGGATCTCCAAATCGGAGTCCTGCCATGATTGACGATATCAGCATCCGGTACGAGGATTCGTTTACGGATCGCAAGCTCAACGACCCTGTGCTCATCGAAGGCCTGCCCGGTATCGGCCAGGTGGGAAAACTCGTGGCCGAGTACATGATCCACATGCTCAAGGCGACAAAGATCGGCGAGATCCATGCGATCTACCTGCCCCCGCAAGTGATCCTCGATGAGAACGGGATCGCCCGGCTCCCGCGAAATGAGATCTTCCTCTACCGCGCAGAGCAGCACGACCTCGTGTTTTTAGTGGGCGATTTCCAGAGCACGTCAAACGAGGGCCACTACCTCATGGCCGATGCGTACCTTGATGTCGCGGCCGAACTCGGTGTGAAGAGGATCTATACGCTCGGCGGCTTCGGAGTCGGACACCTGGTGAACACGCCCCGGGTGCTCGGGGCGACAAACCGAGCCGAGCTTAAGCCCGAGATCGAGGCTGCCGGTGTCACGTTCGAACGCGACGAGCCGGGCGGCGGGATCATCGGGGCTGCCGGGCTCATCCTCGGCATGGGCGGCATGCGGGGGATCGATGCGGTCTGCCTGATGGGCGAGACGAGCGGGTACCTGGTCGACCCGATGAGCGCAGCGGGCGTGCTTGCCGTGCTCTCGAAGATCATTGCGGTACCGGTCGACCCGACCCAGCTCAACGACCGGGCAGCCGAGATGGAAAAGGTCGTTGAGGGCCTGCTGGAGAACGAGAGACTCCAGCAGGACGAGGAGCTCAGCTATATCGGCTGAGCTTTTCCGATCTGTCCCGGGCTTTTTTATTGATTCGATAATCTCATTTTTAGATTCTTATCCTGAAAGCAGGGAATTTCTGCACGGCCGGGTGTTGTCAGGCCATTTTTAGACCGGGATCGGCCGCGATCCAGATCAGCGGTATTAAAGTCTATGCCATTATGAATATACAATAGGAAAATATACTAGGAAGCAGGGGTGTGTCGGTGCTCTCGGTCCTCATGGTGGATGACGATGCTGCTGTACGGGACGTTACCCAGCTCGTTCTGGAGAAATCCGGCGATATCTCGGTAAAGCCGGCGCAGTCGTCCCGGGAAGCGCTTACACTGCTTGAAAAGGACACCTTCGATGTTATTGTTCTCGATTACGACCTGCCGGAGATCAACGGTATCGAATTTTTAAAGATCATCCGGGGAAAAGGGGACGTCACCCCGGTGATCATCTTTACCGGGGTAGGCCGGGAGCATGCAGCGATCGCAGCGCTCAACAACGGTGCCAACTTCTTCTTAAAAAAAGGCGAAGAGACCGACATGCCGTTTGTCGAGCTCCAGCAGATGATCCGGCATGCGGTCGACCAGCGGTTCATGGGAAAGGCGCAGGGACTCTCACGAAAGATCGTGACCGATCTTGTCGCCTTCTCCCTCGACCCCGAATTCGCTATCGATCCCGACGGGAAAGTGATCGCCTGGAACTCCCCCCTGGAACAGCTGACCGGGGTTTCGGCGCATATGCTCCTTGAAAAGGGGAACCATGCCTGTGCTGAGCCGTTCTTTGGCCGGGTCCAGAAGATGCTCGTGGACATGGTCTTTACCCCGGACGAAGAGATCCGGAAATGCCGGTACATGATCATCTCGCGTGAAAAGAACGGGCCGGTGGTCGCGGTCACGCGGGCAAAAAAACCCGACGGTACTGAGTGGACGCTCTGGATGAAGGCGATGCCGGTCTTCGACAGCCACGGCGATTTTGTCGCAGCCGTCTGCATCGTGCGGGATGTCACGACCACGTTTAAGGATGTAAGCCTTGACGAGGCAGAACCCGCAGAGCTCTTGTCCCATCCCGATGCTGCGGCATCGGAACACGTCCCGGCCACAGCCGGGCTGATCGACCGTCTTCTCGGGAAGGCAACCGCCCAGTACAAGGAGGGAGTTCAGCTCTATGCGAAAAAGAGGGATTACCGCGGCGCGATTGCAGCCTTCGACCGGGCGCTCGAAATCGACGAGAAACTCCACTATGTCTGGAACGACCGGGGCGTCTGTTACCGGACGCTGGGAGATTACGATGAGGCGCTCCGGTGCTTTTTGCGGGCCGTGGAACTTGCGCCGGGGAACAGCGAGGTTCTCTACGATATGGGCGAGACGCTCGAACAGATGGGCGTTATGCAGATGAACAACCGGTATCTCGATGCAGCAGTCGAGACATTCAAGATGGTGGTAAACAACCTGCCAAACAGCATGGAGAGCTGGAACCATATCGGCATCTGCCTAAAGGAACTGGGGAGACCCGAGGAGTCGAAGTTCTATTTCGACCGGGCGCGTGATATCAAGCTCTGGAAGAAGGATACACCCATTCCCCGGAAGCGCAACGATTACCTGTAACCGGATCGGGGATGTTTTTTACCGGCCAACGGCTTTTTTATCGTCGCATGTCCAATCCGGAAGGTAGCAATGCTTGCCAATGCCGACCTGCACATCCATTCGCCGTACTCGATAGCCGTTTCCCGGTTCATGCAGCCGGAGGAGCTCATAAAAGGCTGCGTCACGAAGGGGATTCAGGTGCTGGGTACTGGCGATGCACTCCAGCCGGACTGGCTTGCCGGATGGGAACCTTATTTTGAGAACGATGCCGGGATTACCATCGTCCCGCAGACAGAGATTGAGGACAAGAACCGGGTCCACCACGTTGTTCTTGCCGAAGATCCCGCCCAGTTCGGCCAGCTCCGCGAACTCCTGGCCGGAACCGCCAAGAGTTTTGTTACGAGCGGCCGGCCCCACGTGTATCTCAGCGGGGAAGAGATTGCCCGGCGGGCCCACGAGGTCGGTGCGCTGGTGGGCCCGGCCCATGCATTTACCCCGTGGACCGCGATGTATGCCAGTTTCGACAGCGTGTCTGCCTGTTACGGGAGCGAGCCGATCGATTTCCTGGAGCTCGGCCTTTCTGCGGACAGCTCGTACGGCGCAGCCATCCCGGACCTCTACGATATTCCGTTCCTGACAAATTCCGATGCCCACAGCCCGGCGCCGGACAAGCTCGGACGGGAGTTTACCCGGTTCGATCTCCGTGCCGGGACACCAAAGGATGTACTTGCCGCAGTCCGGTCCGGGCACGTTGCGTTAAACGCCGGGTTCTTCCCGGAAGAGGGAAAGTACAACCGCACGGCATGCACCCGCTGTTATACACAGTATTCCCTAAAAGAGGCAATCGGGCACAACTGGAGATGCCCGAAAGATGGCGGGCAGATCAAAAAAGGCGTATCCGACCGGGCAAAGGAACTATCTAGAGGAGGAACAGCCCGGCCCCGGCCGCCATACCTTCATGTGCTGCCCCTTGCCCAGATCATCCAGACCGTTACCGGTGCCTCATCGCCAAACACGAAGAAATGTAAGGAGATCTATGCCTCGTTTATCGCAGCGTTCGGGAACGAGATCGCGGTGATCACCGATATTTCCCTTGCCGAGATCCAGGCCATTCACCCGAAAGTGGCAGAGGCCGTATCCGCACTGCGGGAAAGCCGTGTCATGCTGCATCCGGGCGGCGGCGGGAAGTACGGGACATTCTCGCTGGTGTAGCCGGGTCAGGTTATCTCTGCATATTTCAGGATACAGCACAGGGTGACAGAATATCCAATCTTTCTGATAGCGAGCACTCGCCCCCCTGCCCCCTCGCGCTCGACAGGTGGCACGGCTACACCCGTCTCGCTAGGGGGAGTCCGTAAAAATGTCCAAACGAATGCTGAAAAGATTGTTTCTTTTTACTGTTTTGTAGATGCCCTAAAAAGTACACTCTTTTAGAGACTACTCCCCACCTCACACTAATGGCATCCCCGGTTGCAATGTGGTCTGTGTGATCGGAGTCATGGGCAGCCTTGGTACAGGTAATACCCGCACTATCGCATACGCCCCCGCCCCCCACGGGGGCAGGGCTGGCGTGAGGGGGGGCTGCATTATTGTAAAATACGGGATTTCTGCAGAGCAAAAAATTCAAAAGTCCAAAAAAAAGGGAAATGAGTTTTACACATCGAAGTAGAGCTGGAACTCCCACGGGTGGGGGCGGAGACGGACTGCGTCGATCTCTGCACGCTTGAGCTCGATCCATGTGTCGATGACATCCTGCGTGAATACGCCGCCTTCGAGCAGGAACTTGTGGTCGCTTTCGAGCGCATCGATGGCCTGTTCGAGGGAGCCGGGAACGGTCGGGAGCTTCTTTGCCGCCTTGCCTTCGAGCTGGTAGGTGTTGCCCTCGAACGGCTTGCCCGGGTCGATCTTCTTCTTGATACCGTCGATACCTGCCATCAGGAGTGCCGAGAACGAGAGGTACGGGTTGCACGTCGGGTCGGGCGGACGGAATTCAATCCTCTTTGTCTTGGGGTTATCGGTGTACATCGGGATCCGGACTGCTGCCGACCGGTTCCGGAGCGAGTATACAAGGTTGACCGGAGCTTCGTACCCCGGAACGAGACGCTTGTAGGAGTTGGTGGACGGGGCGCAGAAGGCCATGAGCGCATTGGCGTGCGTTAAAAGGCCGCCGATGTAGTACTTGGCGGTCTGGCTGATCATGCCGTAGCCCTTTGCATCGAAGAACAGGTTCTTTCCGCCCTTCCAGATCGACTGGTGGGTGTGCATGCCGGAACCGTTGTCGCCAAAGAGAGGCTTTGGCATGAAGGTCGCGACCATGCCGAACTGCTGGGCCATGTTCTTTACGATATATTTGTACATCAGGCAGTTGTCGGCCTGCTTTACCAGCGAGTTGTACCGGATATCGATCTCGTTCTGGCCTGCGGTTGCAACTTCGTGGTGGTGCACTTCAACCGGGATACCGGTCTCGATCATCTTGTTGATGATGTGGCTCCTGACATCCTGGAGCGAGTCGTGCGGCGGGACCGGGAAATAACCTTCCTTGTGCCGGATCTTGTATCCGAGGTTCGGTTCCTCGTCGCGGCCGGAGTTCCAGATACCCTCGACCGAGTCGACCGAGTAGAATCCTTCGTTTACGGTCTGGGAATACCTTACATTGTCAAAGAGGAAGAACTCGTACTCGGGTCCCCAGAAACTCTCGTCACCGATTCCGGTGGTCTTGAGGTATGCCTCCGCTTTCTGGGCAATGTATCTCGGGTCACGGCTGTAGGCTTCCTTGTTGATCGGGTCAAATACGTTACAGACGATGGAGAGCGTAGGGACTTCGCAGACCGGGTCAACAACGGCAGTCGACGGGTCCAGGTAAAGGACCATGTCGGATTCCTGGATCTTCTGGAACCCCCGGATCGAAGAACCGTCAAAGCCAATCCCTTCGGTCCAGATGCCGGAACTGGGATCGGTTTCCTTTGCGAGTTCCTGGGCCGGGATGGAGAAATGCTGCCAGAGGCCCGGCAGATCGTTGAATTTGAAATCAACAATCCTGAGATCCTTCTTTTTTATGAGGGAGCCAACCGAGCTGACCTGCTCTTTTGTCACCTTTGGTATCGTGGTCTTTTGTGCCATCTGGTCACCTTTTTACCCTACAGGCTTTTTTTACGCATACGAAAGAGGGACGGACTTGCCCGTGTGAGCCGTAACTGGTGCCTGGTCGAGTAGCAGGAAGTAGGTTTCCTAGTAATTCTATTTAAAAGATTCCAATTTGATTCAGTACTCCCGCCGGCCTGTCTCCTGCCGTTCGGGGGAACAAGCCGTAAAGATTAATGAAACCGGCCTCCAACATATTCGATCAATGCTCAACGTACACCGGGATATCTGCGGGTATTGCGGATGCTGTGTATCAGTCTGCCCTGAAGGCGCACTGGAACTGATCGACGCATACCTTTCTGTTGAAGAAAACTGCACGGGCTGCGGTATCTGTGCCAAGGTCTGTCCGCTTGGTGCGCTGGAGGTCGTGCATGAAAAGTAAATACGATATACTGATTGTTGGGGGCGGCCCGGCCGGTGCCATCGCTGCCAGGACTGCAGCGCAAAAAGGGCTCTCGGTCTGTCTTGTAGAGAAACGCCCCGCAATCGGCGCCCCGGTCCGATGTGCGGAAGGCATCGGAAAGGAAGCCCTTGCCGAGTTCATCGCGCCTGACCCGCGCTGGATCTCCGCAGATATGACCGGAGCGGTTGTTGTCGCTCCCGATGGCTTTGAGATGACGCTCGAATCCTCCATGGCCGGGGGAAAAGTGGGTTACATCCTCGACCGCAAGGTCTTTGACCGGGATTTGGTCTGGCAGGCGGCAGAAGCCGGTGCTGATGTCTTTGTCAAGACCCGGGCCTCGGCCCCGCTGATGTCGGACGGACGCGTCAAAGGCGCCCAGCTCGAGTACTGCGGCAACGTCCAGAAGGTCAACGCGGAAGTCGTTATCGCTGCAGACGGTGTAGAGTCCAAGTTTGCCAAGTGGGCCGGCATCGATACGACCGTCCCGGTTCGGGAGATCATGAGCTCGGTCCAGTACGTGATGGCTGATATCGACATCAACCCGCATGCAACGATCTTCTATATCGGTAACGAGGTCGCTCCCGAAGGCTACCTCTGGGTCTTCCCGAAGGGCAAACGGGCGGCAAACGTGGGCATCGGGATCTCCGGCAAGAAGAGCGGCAAGGGTCACCGGGCAAAAGACTACCTCGACAAGTTCGTGAAGCAGAAGTTCCCGCACGGCAAGACCATTGAGTGTATTGTCGGCGGCGTCTCGGTCTGCCGTCCGCTGGACTGCACGGTTGCCGACGGCCTGATGCTTGCCGGCGATGCGGCCCGGGTTGTCGATCCCCTGACAGGCGGCGGCATCTACAATGCGATGTTTACCGGTAAACTCGCCGCAGAGACCGCAGCGGCCTGCATTGCAAAGGGCGATACCTCGAAAAAAGCGCTCATGGCATACGACAAGGCGTGGCGGGCGTCGCCGATGGGCAAGACCATCGAGCGCAATTACCACATCAAGGAGTACATGATCAAGCAGTCCGATGAGAAGATGAACGCAATCATCCACTCGGTCTCAAAGCTCGACTTAAAAGAGTTCTCCACGCTCTCGCTCGTAAAAGAGTTACTGAAGGCCAACCCGAAACTGCTCGTGGAGCTCGGGACGCTTGCGGCCTCACTCCGCTGATTTTTTTAACTGTTTGTTTAAGAGCCGCAGGCAATCGTCCTCGGCCTCTTTTTTGGTAAATACCGTGAAGGTGTCACCTGCCTGGATCTTGACGTTGCCGCTGGGGATAATGAGCGATCCCCCGACTCTCCTGATGGCGATAAAGACAAAGTCCTTTACCTTGAGTTCGTGGATCTCATGGCCGACGATCGGTGCTCCTTCATCCGCAACGATCTCGAAGATACTGCCTCCGGGGATCGAGGCGAGCTGCTGGAGCTGCGGGTTTTCGGTCCAGTAGTAGAGGCGCGATGCGACCAGGTCGTCCGGGTTCTCGCTGATACGGACCCCTACTTCCTTGAAAAATTCCGCGTGGGCGGATTGGTTCACAATCGCAACAACCGTGGGGACATGGAACCGTTTTGCAAGCCAGCAGGTCATCAGGTTGACTGCATCGTCGCTTGTGGTTGCGACAAAAGCATCGGTCCGGTCGATGCCTGCTTCTTCAAGCGTTGACTTGTCCGTTGCGTTGCCGGTGATGGCAAGGATATCGTAGTGCTCAAGGATCTCACTGCACCGGGCTTCCTCGTGGTCGATCACCACAACGTTGTTGCCGTGTTCGACCGCCTGTTTGACAAGGCTGCGTCCGATGCCGCCGAGCCCCACGATGATAATATACATGTCTACCGGTTACCATCATCGCCATTGAAATAATTTGCGCAACAGACCTTAGGTAACGTGATCTGCGGGGTTGACGAAGCCGGGAAAGGCTCGGTGCTGGGGCCGATGGTGGTAGCAGGAGTGAAGCTACGTTCCGCTGAAATCCTTGCCGATCTCGGGGTAAAGGACTCCAAACTGCTCACACCGGCCGAACGCGAACGGCTCTTTCCTTTGATAAAAAAGCGGTGCAAAACCGCCATCGTCATCCTGCCGGCCGAAGAGATCGACAGCACCCGTCGCGAGATGACGATGAACGCCATCGTTGCCCGGGCCCATGCACAGGTGATTGCCGCGCTTGCCCCGGATACTGCGTATGTCGATGCATGCGATGTCAACCCGCTCCGGTATGCCGAGACCGTAAAGAGCCACCTTGCCGACCCCTGCGAGATCGTATCCGAGCACCATGCCGATGCCCGGTTCCCGGTCGTTTCTGCTGCAAGCATTATCGCCAAGGTCACAAGGGACCGGGAGATCGGAAAACTCGCCAAAAAGTATGGCGATATCGGGAGCGGGTACCCGTCCGACCCGGTCACCATCGCGTTCCTTTCTGCATACATCGATGAGCACCGGGTGCCTCCTCCCATAGCCCGCAAAAGCTGGAAGACCGTAAGCGCGCTGATCGGGAAAAAGTCCCAGAGCAGCCTTGCGGCATTTTTTTAAAAATCGCCCGGTTTCAGCCTCATTTTGCCCTCTTTTATAAACCTCCATTCCTTTATCAGGTTCGCCATGCCAACTGATATGGATGGACTGGATCCTGATCCTTGTCGCCCTTGTGGTTGTCTACGCCGTTATTGCGTACTATATTCATTCAAAAAAACTCTGGGCCGATCATATTGTTTTCTACGGCCCGATCATGGCGCTACGGAGCCGGCGTGTGGGATTCTTCGACCGCTTTACCCGGTTCCACCGGTTCCTCCGGGTGTACGGGACTATCGGCGCTGTCATTGTCATCTTTGTCTCGGTTGCAATGGTGGTCCTGCTCGTTCTTGCCCTGTACAGCAACGTGGTCACTCCCCAGCACCCCACTGCGGTCAACGATCCGCGGAATATCCTTGTGATCCCCGGGGTAAACCAGTTTATCCCGTTTACCATTGCCGTATGGCTGGCCCTCTTTTTCACGCTGGCAATCCATGAATTCGGCCACGCGATCCTTGCACGGGTGGAGAAACTCAAGGTCAGTTTTATCGGGGTTCTCTGGTGCGTTATCCCGATAGGAGCTTTTGTCGAACCGGATGAGACCGAGTTTGAGAAACTCCATGGTTTGCCGAAGATCCGGATGCTCGGAGCCGGTATTACCAACAACATGGTGGCGGGTTTTGCCTGTTTTGTCATGCTCGTCCTTCTCCTTGGCATGGCAGTGCCGCTCCAGACACCCATGGTAAACACCGTGTACAAGGATTATCCCGCGGACCAGGCTGGCATCGTCGCCGATTCGGTGATCCTTAGTGTCAACGGCATCCCGGTGACTACGATCGATGGGGTGTCTACGATCCTCAACACCACACATCCCGGGGATCAGGTCGTGATTGTCACAGAAAAAGACGGGATATCCTCATCGCACCAGCTCACGCTGACCTCACGGCCGCAGGATGCAGGAGAGAGCCAGAGCGGGTTCATGGGTGTGACCTACTATGATTCTGCCGGGATCAAGAGGATCTTTAATGGATTTGCAAGCCCGCTCGGATTTATTGCCATGCTGGCAGTCCCGGTCTACGTGATCCTCGATCCAAGTGGATGGGGGCAGTTTTTGATCCTTGTCAATGATTCGGCAAATGCCGTTGCCTGGAGCGTCCCGTTCCCCGGCTACTGGCAGGTTATCCAGATCCTCTTCTGGTGTGCCTGGTTCAACATCACGGTAGGCCTGTGCAATGCCCTGCCGCTGGTGCCCTTTGACGGCGGGTATATCTTCAAGGAGAGCGTGGAGCGGATCCTCGAACCCCGCGGTCTCATGAAATATTCAGGATCGATTGTCCTCATGGTCAGCTACGCCATGCTGCTGGTCCTTGTCCTGGCATTTACCCTTCCCCAGATCATGCACGCGCTGGGGTATTCATAGGGATTCATGGATATCCCGGGGTAAACCCGCAATCCCTTATTGTTGTTTTTTACAATAGACAATTTCCATGCCAAGGCTATTCATGGAAAACGGATCTTCCGGACACGTTTTCGTGAATCTGGCGAAAGCAGGTTATGTGTCCGATCCATCCGTCCAACCGGCTGCAATTCCAGCCCGGATATAATCCTCGGTGTCGATCCCTTTTGGCCTGTGCACGATGGATTCCAGCGGCACGGAAACGATCCTGTTTCCCTGTACTCCGACCATGCACCCGAATTCCCCGTTGTGGATCCGGTCGATGGCAGCGATCCCGAGGCGCGTGGCAAGAATACGGTCAAATGCCGTCGGGCTTCCGCCGCGCTGGACGTGGCCGAGCACGGTGACGCGGGTTTCGATCTCAAGCCTCTTTTCCAGTTCTTTCCCGAGCACGTTCCCGATGCCGACAAATTTTTCATGGCCGCATTCGTCGCGGTCGCAGAGCGGTACAATTGTCCCTGCGATATCCTCGTGCCGGGTCCCCTCGGCTACAACGACAATCGAGAATCGTTTTCCTGCATCGTACCGGGCTTTCAGCGATTGGCAGAGCCGGTCCATGGAGACCCGGACCTCCGGGACAAGGATGGCATCGGCACCCCCGGCAATCCCTGCGGCAAGGGCAATCCATCCGGCGCTCCTTCCCATCACCTCGACTACCATGATCCGGTGGTGGGATTCGGCGGTCGTATGGAGCCGGTCGAGAGATTCGGTGACGATAGATACCGCGGTGTCAAAGCCGATCGAGCGGTCGGTCCCGAGGATATCGTTGTCGATGGTCTTGGGGATGCAGACCAGCGGGATGCCAAGGGAAGAGATTTCGTGGGCCGCCCCCAGGGTTCCGTCGCCTCCGATAACGACAAGCGAAGCGATCCCCTGGGACTCCATGACCCGACGGATCTTTGTTACTCCCTCAGGATATGCGACAGGATCGGTCCGTGAGGTCCCGAGGATCGTCCCTCCCCGGGAAACGATCCCGGAGACCGACCGGTCTGTCAGCGGTACAGTGTTGTTTTCAATGAGCCCCAGCCACCCGTTCCTGATGCCGGTGACGGTGTAACCCTGTTTTATCCCGCTGCGGACGACCGCCCGGATCGCGGCATTGAGCCCCGGACAGTCCCCGCCCCCGGTCAGGACGCCGATGGTACCTGTCATATCTTCACCTGCATTCCCGTTCCCGGTTGAGGGTATCGTGCCACACGTACATGAGGGTTTGGATCCTTTTTTTTAGGAATGAAGGAGTCTATGGAAATCCCAGCGAAGGCAGGTTATCTCTGGTGGGAGGGGATATCACCCGGTTTCGGAAATATCCGGTGTAAACTGTCTGGCTGGATCTGCATCTTTCTGAACCGGTTGCAGGAATTTTTGCGGTCGGGAGCTGTTCACCCGTTTCCGTGGGCACATTCCCTGACAAACAGACACGGGATCTCGGATCATTATTGGATCGCCTCCGTGGCATCTTAAAAAAGATCTCATCGGGAGTTATTTGTGACCGGGCTGTACTGTCTGCGGCATTTTGTTACCGGCGCCGTGGATCTTTTCATCCCCGCAGGGTGAGAGGGAATCTTTGCCGACCCGGTACCGGTGCCAGGACCGGTCCGACCCCTCCCCCAGAGTTCGGAGGCGACTATTCCCTATGTTCGGAAGCTGTCGGAGTCTGGTAAGTTGTTGCCTGTCCGTATCCTCTCTCGGGGGATTCCGTAACCCGGAACCCGTATCATCGTTCTATCGGATCCACATCCCCCTGCCCATCTTAAAAAAACCCGGCTTCCTGAACGCTGCTATTAGGTGATATTTTGTTCGATGGTAAAAACCCAAAAATACCCTGAAATCATGTCGGTTTTAGAGGGATCGCGGTCGGATCGGTGAGAAATGTGGGAAATCCGGGTTCAATACGGGTCCGAAATAGCGTATCCCCCCGAGACGCTCCGGTCGGGGGTACCTTGCCGGATCCCCATATCTTCTTTTTATCAGATCTGCATCCTCCAGCCTGTCCTTAAAAAACCAGACTGCCAGAACGCTGCTATTAGGCGATATTTCCTTCGACGGTAATATCCCAAAACACCCGGAACTCATGTCGGTTTTAGAGGGATCGCGGTTGGTTTTGGGCAAGATCCGGGGAATCCGACCTTAATTGGTGCCCGGAAAACCCTCCTGCTATGGAGTGTCCGGTATGCCGTAATCTGACACGGGATTATCGATAGATCCGCGATCTTTAATCTTCCGGGTTTGTCATATGCAGGATCCTGATGGGATATGGGATACTCAGGATATACTTCGAACCAATAGGTTATTTACCGTAAAATGTAATGGTAAACATAACTGCCACAGGGGAGTGTAGTGCGGGTATGACAAAGGCGATCGAAGTTGTGTATAAAAATAATGTCTTCAAACCTCTTGGGCCGGTCGAGGGCATAAAAGAAAATGAGACGATGGTTGCGATATTTTCCCGACGCCCGGCCAGGAAAGGGCTAAAGAATTTAGCAGGAACGATATCCCCTGCCGAGTCACATGCAATGCAGGACTGTATCGAAGAGGAGTTCGAACAGATTGAAAACAACTGGTAAATTGGCTTTGGATACCAATGCGGTAATTGCCTACCGTGAGGGTATTCCTGAAGTCTGTAACTTAATCGATTCTGCCGATGCAATTATCCTACCCGTTACGGTTATCGGCGAACTCCTGTATGGTGCACTCAACAGTACGAAACAGAAGAACAACGAAAAGTTTGTCCATCAGTTCGCTGGGTATTCTCTTGTAATGCCTATTGATGAACCGGTTGCTGCGTGTTATGCCAAGGTTCGTTTGGATTTGAAACGACATGGCAATCCAATCCCTGAAAATGACATTTGGATCGCTGCAGCCTGTCTTGTTCTTGGCATTCCCCTTGTCAGCCGTGACGATCATTTCAGATGTGTTTTCGGATTGAGGGTTATTTCGTGGGGAAACTCTGCCTGATGGAAGAGTGTTGTGATTTTTTTTAACGATGGCACAATATTTTAGTTGCAGTGAAAATGGTGAAAAGATGATTAGGGATGCACATGGCATGTTCAAAGTCAAGGCCCGACGTTAGGGTGTCGATAGGGTCACTGCATCCCGGATGTCCCCGGACTCCATTATATCCTCGTTCTTTTGGATCCCCATCTACCTCACAGCCTTAAAATCCCAGACTGCCAGAACGCTGCTATTAGGTGATATTTTATTCGACGGTAAAATCCCAAAATGCCCGGAATTCCTGTCGGTTTTAGAGGGATCGCGGTTGGGTTTGGGCAAAATCCGGGGAATCCGGGGCCAAAACAGGCCCGAAAAACCGTATCCCCCCGGGGTGTCCGGAGAAGTTGTCTACAATGGAGTCCTTTTTAAAAAGGTTTTCAGGAGGAAGATGCCGGCCTCCCGATCAGGGTTCATCACCCTGAAATAACCGTCCCGTCCGCTGCCAGTTCCCGTATTCCTACAGAATCGATCCGGAAGAACCGCCAGGTGCCGTACCTGTTGTAATACCAGACCTCCCGTGAGACCGGGCCTCCCTGAGGCAGCAGCCGGACCCGCGAGATCAGGTCCCCGTATCGTGTTTCAAACGCAGTTCCCGGCACATGAAGGCACTCCACTTTCTGGATCGTGACCGCTGCGAGAGATCCGGGGCTTGTTATCACGAGATCCAGCAGCGTACCCGGTCCCGGCTCGATCATGCCGACCGTTCCCCGGAGCCGTGCCAGAGGCTGGGCGAGCGCCCGACCCCTGAGCGGGTGCCGGCCCCGGGTCATGGTCGGGGCCTCCCGAAGCCGGATCCGGCGGACCTGCCGTTTCCCGGCATATCCTCCGGGACGTGCGGGCTGTTTGATCCGGCGGTATTGGGAGATGTCCACAAGCCCGGTATCATATTCACGATCTTCCCCCCGACCGTGTTTTGTCCGTTGGCTGTGCTGATCCGTGCCGCGTGGCTTCAAGATCGTCCACTCGGTACTGGAGATCATTTATTATTATGAGCAGGGCTTCAGTTACTTTTTCGAGTCGGTCGGAGAGCTCGCGTGCCTGCACACAGCGCATGGTATCGTCGTCACAGGAACGGATCCCTGCTTCCCGGTTGTCCCGCGACCGGTTTTTTACCGGCACCGGTTCCTGTCCCGGTGCCGGGCCGATATCGTGGAGGGCAGTAACCCGCTCTACCAGTTGTATATGTTCCGCTCGAATTTTCTGCGGCGGTACCGGATCATCCTCACATATGTGCCTGCGCCCCCAGTTGAGTTCTTCGTTCTCCTGTCCGGTCCCGGCCGTACCGGATGTCATTGCATCCTGGGCGGCCACATCATTTCCCTTTAATCCTGATACTTTCACATTTCACGCTTCTTTTTATTGTGTTCCACGCCGATCCTGCCTGCCATACCGGGCACCAGCCGGTTTCCCGTAAAAATACCAAAAGCCGTTTAACGCCATGGCCGGGAAGGGCTGCAACAAGCAGTATTCATCCCCCGTCCTTTCCCCGGGCAAAAATGGCAGGAAGTAAGGTGTCCTGCCCGGGAAAAGGGCCGACAGTTTTTCCGCCCGGTCCGGCGGTTACCGTCGTATGGCAAAAAGAGCGGGCATTATGGTACCGGTCCGGGAACCCGCAGTTACGGTCCCAGCGCCGGGTATTGATTCAGGCAATTCATTATCGGAAAGAAAAAAGATTCCAAGAAGCCCGTACGCGGCAAGCATCACCAGGCAGCAGAACCCGGCAAGCCGGACCGCAGCTTTCTTTGCGGACCCGAAACGCCGGAATTCTAACTCCAGCTGTGTGCAGAAGCTCACGGACATTTTTTCCCTGTTTTTGAGGTTGAGGGGTTTGGTATTTATATTGGGAGGATGGGGGAGGTTAGATCATTTAAGTGGGTAGGTGTTGCGATTAACTGTCATCCTGTTCATTTATAATTTTACAGGGAGAGTGGCATAAAAAAATAGGGGTTACTGATTTATCCCGTGACAAGATTCAGATTATGCCAGAACGAGAGCATCCGAAGAGTGCTTGGCGATCCACCGCTCAAGGAAAAATGTGTATAAGTTTTTGTGGTTTTCGAGAGAATTATCCGGTTTCCGCTTGAATTTGGGCGAACAAACTGATGATTGGGTTGCTTCTGCGATTCTCTTGAATGGAATGGAAAAAGGATCCCTTGAGGGATACAATGAGTTGTGTGAAGATCTCTAAATTCAGAGTACACGAACTTCAAACCTCGGCTCTTTGTATAAAACAATGGCATTTTGAAGACATTCTCGATTTTCATATCAATGGCAGAGTTGATGAACAATACCATAAAATGAATCCTGTAATGAATTAATGTGATGGAGAATACCTAGAATGAAAATTTCACTATTACAGCAAAATCCTGTGGTTGGTGATTTAAAAGGAAACGCTCAAAAAATCCTTCAAAGCAGCAGAGAGGCGAGTCACGAAAACCCGGATCTAATTGTTACCTCAGAACTTGCACTTTTAGGATATCCGCCCCGCGATCTTCTCCTTCAAAAACAGTTTATCGAAAAGAGTTGGGCGATTACAGAGGATCTTGCCCGTCAATGTACTTCTATGCCCCCCATTTTAGTGGGACTGGCGCAAAAAAATGAATCCGATATCGGGCGACCTTTGTTCAATGTTGCGGCATTACTTAAAAATGGCAGAATAGACCAATGCTTTCCCAAAACGTTATTGCCCACATATGATGTTTTTGATGAAGACCGGTATTTCGAACCTTCCCATGATGTGCAACTTCTCTCTCTTGCCAATGCAACAATCGGGATCTCGGTGTGCGAAGATATCTGGAATGACCGAGATTTCTGGAATAAACGCAGATATCAGGAGGATCCCATAGAAAGTCTGGCATCGAAAGGTGCAGATCTGATTGTCAATATATCCGCGTCACCGTTTACTGTTGGAAAACAAGAAACTCGGGAAAAAATGCTCGGATGCATCTCTGCCAAGTACCAGATACCTATTATTTACGTAAACCAGGTCGGGGGAAATGACGATCTCATCTTTGACGGGAGAAGCTGCGTATTCAATTCATCCGGCAACCTGATTGCACGTGCTAAAGCATTTGAAGAAGATATCCTGACTGTGGATTTATCCGGAAAAACTCCTAACCGCATTGCTGTGAATAATTTTTCCCCGGAATCTGAAATCTGGCATGCCCTTGTACTGGGAACAAAAGATTATGTCCACAAAACCGGGTTTACAACAGTTCTTCTTGGGTTATCCGGGGGCATCGACTCGGCGCTTGTTGCAGCCATAGCGGCAGAGGCGCTGGGGCCGGATCGGGTTCTTGGTGTCATGATGCCTTCCCCGTTCTCAAGTAAGGGAAGTATCGAGGATTCTCTGGCGCTTGCACGGAATCTGGGTGTCCGCTCCATAACCCTTCCGATCAGTCCTGTCATGGAATCGTTCGAATCCGTACTTCAACATGAGTTCATGGATCGTCCCCGGGATAACACAGAAGAAAACATACAGGCCAGGATTCGCGGAACCCTTCTCATGGCACTTTCCAATAAATCTGGGGCACTTCTTCTCACCACAGGAAATAAATCGGAAGTATCCGTAGGATATTGCACACTTTATGGGGATATGTGTGGAGCAATCGGTGTCATATCCGACGTTCCCAAGATTATGATCTATCGTATCGCACGATGGCTGAATAAGCAAAAAAACCGGGAAATTATTCCAGACTCAATACTTACAAAACCCCCCTCTGCCGAATTAAGGCCGGATCAGACAGATCAGGATTCCCTACCCCCGTATGAGATTCTTGATGGGATCCTCTATCACCATATTGAACTCCACGAATCCCCGGAAGAGATCCTGCGCCGTGGTTATTCAAAGGAGACGGTTGAACAAGTGCTGCACTTAGTAAAAATTGCAGAATTTAAACGAAAACAGGCAGCGCCAGGTTTCAAGGTTACCGATCAGGCATTTGGTACAGGCTGGCGGATGCCGATTGCGGCAACGGAATGGTACCGTTAATAGCACGGGTCATAATTATAAAGATAGTGAGGGGGGAATTAACCAATTTTTAGTGATGATGTTCTGTATCCTTTTACAATATTACGATGAAATTAATTTCATTCGGAATCTCGCATAAAACCAATATGGTTATAGGCTCTAAAATAGATGAATAAGCATGACAGTAAAAAAAGTGCTTGTAACCGGTGCCGGCGGTTTTATCGGACATCATCTGGTTACGGATTTAAAAAACAAAGGATACTGGGTTCGTGGAGTGGATCTAAAACATCCAGAATTTACACCAAGTGATGCGGACCAGTTCGAGCTTCTCGATCTTCGTCGCTGGGACAACTGCCTTCAGGCTACCCGCGGTGTGGATGAAGTTTATGCACTTGCAGCAGACATGGGAGGAATGGGATTTATCTCGTGCCACCATTCAGAGATCCTCCACAACAATTCTCTTATCAACCTTCATACGCTTGAGGCAGCCCGTATCCAAAATGTTGAACGGTATTTTTACACTTCTTCGGCATGTATATATCCGGAATACAAACAAACGGAAACAAATGTCGTTCCTCTCAAAGAGGAAGATGCGTACCCGGCAATGCCCCAGGATGCATACGGATGGGAAAAATTAATCGCCGAGCATCTGTGCACGCACTACCGTGAAGATTACGGGATGAAGACACATATTGTCCGGTTCCATAATATTTTCGGACCAAACGGGACTTGGATTGGAGGAAGGGAAAAAGCACCTGCTGCGTTGTGCAGAAAAATAGCGGTTGCAAAAGTAACAAAAGATCCAGTTATTGATATCTGGGGTGATGGGGAGCAGACGCGATCGTTCTGCTATATTGATGACTGTGTAAAGGGGATCTACAAGCTTATGCAATCTGAATATTACCAACCGCTCAATTTGGGTCAGGATCGTATGGTCAGTATTAACCAGCTGGCGGATATTATTGCAGAGATTGCCGGGTATCCTGTGGAAAAGAGGCATATCCCCGGTCCTGAGGGTGTACGGGGCAGGAATTCGGATAATGCCCGGTTGAGGAACGTCCTGAAATGGGAGCCGGAAATTTCACTGGAAGACGGACTTGCCCGCACCTATTCATGGATTGAAACATTGGTTAAAGAAAAAATAGCTTCGTCCTCTGATAAAAAAATGGCAATTGAAGAGTTAAGGACAAGCAAGATCTTCAATTCATCGTGTAAATAAGCAATCTAATCATTCATTTTTTATGAAACCCTGGAATATTCTCGAACGCAAGGAACTTCTGGATGCATCACCCTATCTGAAACTCTATCGTGAAACGATCCAGACCGAGAGCGGGGAGATTGTTGATGATTATTATACGATTGATCAGCGGGATTTTACAGAAATATTTGCGCTGGTCAAGTCCCAGGACGTTCTTTGCATTCGGCATTATAAACATGGTGCAAAACGGATAAACCTGGGATTACCTGCAGGATATGTTGAAGAGGGTGAAACACCTCTGTTTGCAGCACAGCGTGAATTGCTTGAAGAGACCGGCTATTCTGCAAAAAGGTGGCAACCGCTGGGGACCTTTGTTGTTGACGGGAACCGTGGCTGTGGAAATGTTCATGTTTTTTTTGCATCAGATTTGGTGAAAAAACAGGAGCCGGATCCGGATGATCTTGAGCTAATCACCATCGAGACGGTTCCTTTAATGGAATTACCGGATTTATTGGCAAATGGTGAAGTGGCGACACTGGGCGCTGCTATCGGAATTGCTTTAGGTTTATTGCATATTACATTCAAGGGTAAGTGATGGATGCATGGTAAATAACGCAATTTCAATTGTTGGACTCGGTAAACTTGGGGCGAGCATGGCTGCAGCGATGGCCGATCGTGATTTTCAGGTGATTGGTGTTGATGTCAGCAAGGCTGCCGTAGATAAGCTGAATGCCGGGGAAGCACCGGTACAGGAGACTAATCTTCAGGATTATATTGACCGGAATAAATCCCGTCTTTCAGCGACGTTGAGTCACCGCGATGCCGTGATGCAGTCCGCTATCACCTTTGTGATTGTCCCGACCCCCAGCGACAAGAACGGGGCATTTTCCATAAAATACGCTGCCACAGCCTTTCAGGCAATAGGAAAAGCCCTCAGGGAAAAGGAAGGGTATCACACCGTTGTACTGACGAGCACGGTTTTGCCCGGTTCAACCCGGTACGGTTTGCTTTCGATCCTTGAGCGGGAATCGGGGAAAACGTGCGGGAAGGATTTCGGCCTTTGTTACAGTCCGGAGTTTATTGCACTTGGCAGCGTTATTCACGATTTCCTGAATCCCGATTTCCTGCTTGTCGGGGAATTCGATAAGAGATCCGGCGATGCTCTTGAAGCGTACTATGAAAAAATCATGGAGAATCATCCCCCCTGCCGGAGGATGAGCATCGAGAATGCCGAACTCGCCAAGATCTCGCTTAACTCGTATGTTACCATGAAGATCACGTTTGCCAATATCCTCACAGAATTGTGCGAGAAGATCCCCGGCGGGGATATCGACGCGGTTAGCGACGCTATCGGGCTTGACAAGCGGATCGGGCGCAAATATCTTACCGGCGGGATGGGTTTCGGCGGTCCCTGTTTTCCCCGGGACAATGTGGCGGTAAGTTATCTTGCCCGCACCCTTGGCGTTAAAAATGAGATCGCCGAAGCAACAGACCGGTTCAACCGGACTCTTCCGGAACGGTTTGCCGATAAGCTTGTGAAACTTATTAAGCCGGGGTCGACCGTTGCAGTTCTCGGGCTGTCTTACAAGCCGTTCTCCTGCGTTGTGGAGGAATCCCAAGGAGTCTTCCTTGCACAGGCGTTATCCCGGAATAACTATACGGTCATCGGGTACGATCCACTGGCAAACGAGAATGCCAAGCATGTCCTTAAGGACGATATAGAGATCAGGGATTCGGCCAGGGAGTGTCTCGAATGCGCCGATGCGGTCCTGATTACCACGCAGGACCCGGCATTTACCGCATTGAAGCTGAATGATTTCAAGAACGGCAAAAAAGATGTCCTGGTCGTGGATTTCTGGAGAATTCTTGGCCGGGAACTCTCCGGCCAGCCCGGGATTCGGTACGTGCCGGTCGGGCACGGGGACCTGACTGAATCGACTGCCCGTACTCTTGAGACGATGTGGAAGAATGCCGGATCATGACTCCTTTAAAGGAATAGGGGGATCGATTGACCGGGTTCTGTGAGGTTTTATGAAATTTGAAGAAAAGTCTATCCAGGAAGTAAAGGATTACTGGAACTCCCGTCCCTGTAATATCCGGCATTCCCCCAAAGAGGTCGGAACCAAGGAATATTTCAATGAAATCGAGGCACGGAAATATTTTGTCGAGCCGCACATTCCCGTCTTTGCAGAATTTCCCCGCTGGAATGGAAAAAAAGTCCTTGAGATCGGATGCGGAATTGGCACGGATACGATCAACTTTGCCCGGAACGGGGCTCAGGTAACCGCAGTAGACGTGTCCGAAAAATCGATGGGGCTGGCCAAAAAACGCGCAGAAGTTTTTGGTGTTCAGGACGCGATCCGGTTTTACTGCGGCAATGCGGAAGAATTGTCAAAATTGATTCCCCCAGAAAAGTATGACCTGATCTACTCTTTTGGCGTGATCCACCACACCCCGCACCCAGAGCGGGTGATTGAACAAATACAGAGTTTTGTCAAACCGGGAACCGAAATCAAGATAATGGTATATTACCGGTATTCCTGGAAAGTGTTCTGGATTGTCCTAAAATATGGCTGGGGTCAATTCTGGAAACTCGACGAACTTGTCGCGAAATATTCTGAAGCGCAGACCGGGTGTCCCATTACCTATTCGTATTCAAAAAAGCAGTTCTCGACCCTCTTGGAAAAGCAGGGATTTGGTGTGACCGATATTTTTGTCGATCACATATTCCCGTACAGGATCCCGGACTATGTTCAGTATCGCTATGTCAAAGTGTGGTATTTCCGGTGGATCCCGCAAGGAGTCTTCCGATGGCTGGAGCATCACTTTGGGTGGCACCTGTGCGTAAGTGCCCGGGTGAAATGAAGGCAATCTCATAATTTATTAAAATCTACTGGTGAATTGTTCATCATGGGTATGTAAAAATGTCCGAGAATTCCCCCTATTTGAGCGTGGTTGTAGTCTCCCGCAATGACGATCACGGGGGGAATCCATTGTTGCGGACACAGCTTTGCATCAATTCGTTGTACGAACAATGTAACCGGTACAGGCTTCCCATCGAACTCATTGTCGTTGACTGGAACCCTCCCCTGGATCGTCCAGGTCTTGCCGATGTCATCCAGTGGCCGGAGGACCGGAGGTTTATCCGGACCCGGGTCATCTCGGTTCCACCGAAATTTCACCGGAAATTGCCACATTCTGAGGATCTACCGTTGTTCCAGATGATCGGGAAGAATGTCGGAATAAGACGTGCTAACGGGGAATATGTCCTTGCAACGAATATTGATATCTTATTTTCGGATGAACTGATGGAATACCTCTCGAAGAGGCCGTTGCAGCACGGGCACAGCTACCGGGTTGATCGGTTCGATATCCGGAATGATGTTTTACAGGAACCCCCGGAGAAGGTCATGTCGTTTTGTGGCAGACACATCCTCCGGGTCAACACGAAACTGGGTACTTTTTTCAACCCTGTTATCGGGAAACTGGGAAAAATAATATATCCTGTGTCCGATGCGGTAATGTCGATTTCAGTAACCCGAATTGCAATATTTGTGGGGAGATGTGCCCGAGGTATTGCACGAATAGGACGAGATCTGTTTCGTATGTGTATATCTGCACTTAAATCTGGATTCTCATACGGAAAGGTGCTGTTTCCTCGTCTGGATCGTGGAATACATATGGTGTATTCCACACGTGTTGCCTCCCTTAAATGCGGGGTGTCATATATCCGCAGAGGTATCTTTGATATTGTGTTGAAAATAAGGATTTCTCTCTCCAAACTCGCCGCTTCCCTTCATCGGTGTGTATCATATATCCGCAGAGTGATCTCTGATATCTCATTGAAAATGGGAAGACTAGTTATTCCGAAAAAATACCGGTCTCCGCTCCATCATGTGGTATCGGATGGAATGGCTCATTTCAGATCTAGTTTGAAGAAATTGCGGTCATTTTTTGGGCTTATCATATCTTCATTGCATACAGCATTCCACAAATGTGCGACCGGTGTCGGATTCGTATTCGAGAGATTACAGGCATTCATTGTGAGCATGGGGGCCTCAATACACCGGGGATTATTATACGTATGGACTGGCATCAAATCGTTACCGGGAACACTGCGAACGAAGATGCAGGCTGTTTTATCCCGGTTGCGTACCAGAGTCCGTGTTCCGGCGGAGAAGAAAAACAGCGTGATATTGCTCATCGAATTCTTTCTCTACCGGGTGAAACTAAATACAGAGTGTGGTTTTCCCTATCTCCATTTTAACGGATGTGGGGATTTTGCCCTGATGTCAAGAGCAGACTGGGACTCGCTGGGCGGTTATCTGGAGGATCGCGTTTTTTCATGGAATGCAGACAGTCTCTTTCTCATTGATGCGTATTACTGCGGAATACCTGAAATATACCTCTTGCCCCCCAAAATAATTCGTCATGTCGAGCATAGTGCCGGATCCGGCTGGACTCCCGGGAAAGGCGAGCAGTTGCTCTTCGAACGGCTGGAAAAATCCGGTATCCCCTATATTACGTGGGATGACTGCCTGGATTATGCGCGACAATGGAGAGAAGTAAAGGACAAACCCGCATTTCTTCATAAGATAAAACGGATGGATTATGGTTTTCTCGAATGGGATTTGCCGGAAAGATGCATTGAATAATTATATTCGTAGGGACTGACATAAATTCGGAATGGAAATACAGGTTGTTTGACTGTAAGTATTTTACCTGTTATTGTGGGGGGATAAAATATTGAAAATTTTAGGAATTAATGGAATAAATGATATCTTTCATGATGCATCTGCCACATTAATTGTCGATAATAAAATAATTGCTTCTGTTGAAGAGGAACGGTTCAATCGAAAAAAGCATTCGAATGGTATTCCATTTAATGCAATAAATTTCTGTTTGAATCGGTCGGGACTCTCATTCGAAGATCTTGATCACGTTGGATATTACCTCGACCCAGTGGTCCTGAAAAAAACTTTTGTTGATGATATTGTTCAGAAATTTAATTGTCCACAGGATGGGCTGGAATATTACAGTCAGGTTGCAAAAAATATCTCCAATCTCCGACGAATTCTCGAATCTCATTATTCATTCAACCCAAATACAACACTTCATTTTCTGAATCACCATCTTGTACATGCAAGCAGTGCATATTACATATCCGGTTTTAACAGTTCTGCAATTCTTACGATAGATGGTTCTGGAGACAGGGAGACTTGCACGCTTTATTCTGGAAACGAACAAAATATTACAAAAATTTCAGATTTTTTAGTATACCCCTACTCCCTTGGATTTATTTATACCATTTTCTCCGATCATCTCGGTTTGGGATGGATTGAAGGCCCGGGGAAACTCATGGGGTTGGCCGGTTATGGGGAACCTGATCTCTCTCAGTTTGAAGATATAATCTACCTATCAGATGATCCCGGCCAACCGATAACAATTGACTTATCATTTTTTAATTATCATACCGGTGGATCCGGTTTTTCCAGCAAAGGGCTTTCTCGCTTTGGCCAACCACGAAAATCCGATCAACCCCTTGAGAAAAAACATTATGACCTTGCAGCCTCTGTTCAGCTGATGCTTGAAAAGGCAATTGTTCATATTGTTAAAAAAATTCCAGAGTTACTGCCGGAAACCAAAAACTTATGCCTCGCCGGCGGGGTCTGTTTAAATGTATGTACAAATCGGCGGATTGTCGATTCACAATTGTTTGAACATGTGTTTATTACTCCCCCGGCATACGATGGCGGGACTTCGCTTGGATGTGCCCTTTATTTAAACACTCAATATACTGGATTCAGAAATTATGCTTTTGATGTGTATGCGGGTCCGGATATTAGCAAGGATTTCGATATTAAATCTGCCTTATTAAAATATCCCGATCAAATTAACTGGGAGTTATTGTCCGAACCACAACTTTTTGACACCGCTTCAGATTATCTGGTAAAAAATAAGATAATCGGGTGGGTTCAGGGAAGAATGGAAATGGGGCCTCGTGCTCTGGGCAATAGAAGTATCCTGACAAATGCCATGAATGAAAATGCCAAAGATCTATTGAACACAAGGGTAAAAAAACGTGAAGCTTTCAGGCCATATGCACCATCCATTTTAAAAGAAGAATCCATTAATTGGTTCAATATAGCGGAAAGTCCGTTCATGTTGTTGGAGGCAAAGGTACCAACGGATATAGCATCCCGTGTTCCTGGAATTGTACATGTTGATGGAACAACACGACCACAGACTGTTTCAAGAGAAAAAAACTTCAAGTATTACATGTTAATTAACGCGTTCTACCGGAAGACTGGAGTTCCTCTCGTTCTTAACACCTCCTTCAATCTACATGGAGAACCTGTAGTTAACCGACCGGAAGAAGCAATAAACGATTTTCTTCTGACAGATATGGATGCTTTATTCATTGATAACTATTATATCACGAAAAAAAACTTAATTGAAAAAATGATAATAAAATTGAAAAACACCCCTCGAAAAAATGTGGGAACTGATGTCAAAGGATGATGGTGAAAAATGAATTTGCCCCATTTTTTTGATAATAAGGAACGGAAAATAGATAACTATCTTACATCGTTGAGAAAAAAATGGCACGAGGTTCCTGCCGGGAATGCCAGAATAAGCACTAGGGACTTAATCAATTTATCTGATAATGAATTGCGTGAAACGTGGCTGGCAATCCGGCAATCTGCTATAACCGAATCTGGATTCAGTGAACGTGGCTGGTATCATGAGTTATACCGGGACATTTTCCGCACAAAGAAAATTATGGACGTTGGTAGCGGTCTGGGAATTGATGGCATTACATTTGCCGAGGCCGGAGCCCATGTCACTTTTGTCGATATCGTTCAATCGAATCTAGAAGTGATTAAACGTCTATGTGGTATTTTCCAGATTAAAAATGTTGATTTCTGCTATTTGCAAAACCTCGAATCGCTTCGCGATCTTCCCAGAGATTATGATGTAATCTGGTGCCAAGGATCATTGATTAATGCGCCCTTTGAAAATATCCGTGAAGAGGCTCGAGAAATCCTGAACCATCTCCCTGTCGGTGGCCGATGGATTGAGCTGGCCTACCCCAAAAATCGGTGGGTGCGGGAAGGCCAATTGCCGTTTACCGTCTGGGGAAATTTGACCGATGGCGAAGGAACTCCTTGGATGGAATGGTATGATCTGGAGAAGATAAAACGGCGCTTTGATCCTACCCAATTTGATGTAATCCTGTCATTTGAGTTCCATAATGGTGACTTTATCTGGTTCGATTTAGTGCGGGTAAATAAAACTTCGGCTAACTCAGATGAAATTTTAAAAGGGTCGTATTCGATGGATATCAGATATAATGAAAAATATTATAATCAGAAAAGTACTCGTCCAATCCTCTTATTTTCCTATACTGCTGATAACATTATCTGGTCCCTAGAATTTGCAAGTAAAACGGAATTGAAAATTGAATCCATTTTAAAAATAGGACCTTCAGGGATTGAGTTTAATCCCGCCGATCGAACTAATCATCTGTCAACACCTTTCCTGTCTACAAAAAGTGAGATTATCGATGGTAAAAAATGCATACGCATAATGGCGCAGTATAAAAAAGAATTTGCACCAGATAAGGATTGTCGAATTTATCTTCAAAATGAACAATATAAGCACCTAACTCCACCGGTGAATTTCGATCAAGCTTATGCTTTGAATTTATCAGACATGGAAGTCGTTATGGTGGCCGGAATTGATAAAGATGAATCTGGGATCCGTGTTGTTATTTCTACTATTGAGGGTAAAACAACATTTATTCCCCATACACTTAAAATTGAACAACTACAGACAATAATCCGTTGATTCAAGTTTCGGAGTTCTAGAAAAACCAGCCCCCCTCTGAAATTAGCAAATCTCTACAAAACAAATAATAAGATACAATGTCTTCGCTCTTAAAATTATTCGAATAACCTATCAGTAGTGACAAAATAATGTCAGCAAACCGATACACCGAGTATGTGGAGTAAACATTTAATGAAATGAAATGAAATGAAAATACTAATATGGCTTTTTGGGGAAAGAGAAAAAGGATTCTCAAAGATAAAAATATTGAATCTCTATGGCCCTTACAAACCCTTTATCCCCAAAGCAATTTTTCTATTGAATTATTGTCCACATGGTCAATGCGTGAATTAGAAGAAAACTATACCGGCGATAGGTTGTTCGATAACCTGCTTTTAAATAAATACGAGTTTGCGCACGGTATGAGTGTTCTCAAGAGTTATCCCTGGCGATTCAGTTTTCCCTTTACCCGGTGTAATGCCCGATGTGAATTTTGCAGGGCATGGATCTCAAGGGAGAATCCGATCTCTCCTGAAACAATAGAATTATTGACGCCGGTCATCCAACACTGTCTTGAAATTGATCTCGTCGGTTGGGGAGAACCTCTAATTTACCCAAAGTTTGAAACTATTTTGGATATTCTGAAAAACAATAGTGATCCACGGGCGAAAATTTCTCTCACGACAAACGGCGTTCTGTTAAAGAAATGGGCTGACCGATTGTTAATGAGTAACGTTAATGATTTTGGAATCAGCATTCATGCGGCAACTGCACAAACTCATCATGATCTCATGAATCTTGGAATCGAGTCTTTTGATGAAATAATCAAAGGAATACGATATCTTGTTGAGAAAAAGAAAACAAATCCAAAAAAAATTACCCTAAGTGTAATTTTTATTTTGATGAAACAAAATATTCAGGAAGTCCCGCAATTTATAAAATTGTTCAATGAGATTGGCGTTGATCATATATTTATCCGAACCTTGGCACCAAGAAATAACCTGTCTGATGTAATTGGATTAAATTATCATACATTGCCACCATACCTCAATCCTAATTTCAACAATTTACGACATATTGCTTTAACTGCAATAAAAGAATCAAAAGTGCCAGTTCTTGCTTCTCCAGAGTCTTGGGATAATCCAATATTTCCAGAAAATATCGAAAAAAATATCGCGTCGATGCCTGCGAAATCTTTTGAAGAACGTGTGCAGGAATTCAGGAATACGTTTACAAGCCCTGAAACTCTCCCGAATCCGGTTCCTTGTGGAGAATTAGTCAAAGAAGACATCAATAAACCGAATATCCCTCAAACATCAGGAAAAGAAAAGTTGATGAGGAGACTAAAATTACAAAATTTTACTAAATTTTTAAATTCAAAAGGATTGGATACGCCCAATCCCCAAAATCCCTACAATCGAATTCCTCCCTATGATTGTCCCTCTCCCTATACGGCGTTTTATATTCGGGACTCAAGCGAAGTGCGACCCTGTTGCTACATTAGTCAAATCGAAGGTTATCAACGGATGTATCTATCAAAAACGAAACCCGAAGCGGAGAATACCGGAACTGAAGATTTTTTCAGAGTATGGAATTGTCCCGCAATGGTTGCATTAAGGGAGCACCTCAATAATGGTCCAATGATGCAACCCTGCCTCAATTGCCCGTATTATTGGTGAAAATTCTCTTATTAATAATATTTTTTCACCCAGTTATTTGATATAGAATAATCTCTTCTGGAAGTAGATATGCCTTGTTCGACTGCCCTTGAATCAGTATTCTGAATGCTGTGTCCTTTTTGGAAAGGGAGAATTGATTGAAATAACTACCTGACTTTTCAGTAGCATTTGAAATAATATATTCATTCAAGTTGTCACTTATTGTTTGATAGTCTCTATTCTGGATAGTTATCCTCAAATCACTCATGGTTCTGTTATCGGGGGTATACACAATTTTGGTTATAATGTCATTATCGTTGGATGAAATATTTGAAAATATGAAAAATTTTGATGCAATATGATCTGAGTCTGATTTTGGCAAAAAAAATATTGAACCGTTTTCTGAGATCTCATAACATTTCCCGGCATAACAATTTGGCTGAAATTCATTTAAAAATGAATTTTGATTATTAACACGAAGGATGATTGAATTGAATTGCTTATTTGTCAGATCAGGAATATCTTCCGTGGAGCAATTATTATTCGTAATGCATTCCATCTTTTTTAATAAAGTATTATCTGGATTTGCATTTCTTGTTATTGAAAATGGATATTTATACAGACTCAATGCGGGGAATGTCTCATTATAATAAGGACTTTTAATTATTGAATTTTTATGATAATCTCTCATTGAATTATCGTATTTTTCAAGGTCTTTTTGGATTTTCATTTTCACGAGTCCATCAGGTAATTCAACCGTGCTATTATTCTGAAGGACCGTCCAATTGTAATCGGATAATGGATTTGCAACAATCTTACTATTTTGGATAAAGGCATTTGCTTCTGATTTATTATTTATAACATCACACGGTTTTTTTGTGCCATACTGGACCTCAATATCTGAAAATCTTTCATTTCTCAATAATTTTACAATTTCAAAAAAATCTATCGGATTTTTTTCTTTATCCACAATTGTGTAATCAAAATATGCATCCTCAACACTGAGAAGTGGTTTACCGTTATGGTTAATTTGTACAAGGGTAATCGCGTGAGAGGTCTGATTAGCCACGATTGGATCTCCCAAATTCACAAAATATGATTTATAACCATACATTTCGTACAGTCGTTCCAATGAATATGCCGATCCACTACATACGACAGCGCCTTGATCATTCAAATATATGGAATATATTTCAGGAGCCTCTTTTTGATAAAAATGTGATTCAGGAATTGCATTTAATATTTTTCCTGATGTTTGGATGCTTACATTCGGATAATCTGTGTGTTCATATGCCCAATCACGTAAAATGTTCACTTTTTCCCAATCCGTGATATTTTGGTTGTTTATTTCAGGATATTCCGAGGCAATTACATTCTCAAGCATAGCGGATGTATACTGACTGACGTCAGAAGAAATATTTTCTTGTCCAGAGACGGGATGAATTTGTATTATAATGATATAAAAATGGATTTTGCCTTCATCGATATTTTTCACTGAAACAAGTGATGCGTCATATCCTGTTTTCTGAAGATTTAACCTAGCCTGATCAAATGCCTCACTTTTTGATGAAAGTATGACTACTAATGGTATGCTATGGTTCACAACAGTTGTTTTTTTAATATCCGATTTTGTGATATTTGGAAAATCTCTGTTTACATAGGAATATTGCCATAAATACATACTGTTAATGTTATTGAATAATCCGCCATAGAACCCGTTTTCACCAAGTTCATTCGCATTATACCAGAAGCGAACCGGTTGGCCATTTGTCATAGTGTTAATCTCTTGTGCGGATTCAACAATTGAGACAAAACCCGTGTCATAATTTTCCGGATATATAATTTGTAAATTTGGAGAAAATACCGCGCCATTAACACTGTTCGATGTAACAAAATATGCCCCATTAAGGAAGCTCATCAAGATGCAGGCAATAATTATAATGGGAATGATTACTTTCGAATTCTTAATTTTTTGTATGGACTGTGAGAGTAAGAAAAAGCATATCCAGCATATAGAAAATATCAGAAAAATTACCAATAATCCATTATTGATAGACAATCTCTTGAAAAGAATGTCATCTGGGGAATAGGGAAGTACGAGGATACAGATCTCTAGGACAATAAGGAGATAAAATTGTTTTTTTGGAATGACGTCAAGAATATCAGAACAGATTACACCGATTGCAAAAAACATCGGCAGGATCAGGTAACAGGAATAATAAGAAAATTGTAGGACCGGATTTCCCATAATCTGCAGACCGATTAACATAGAGGAAATCCAGAGATAATTAATAACAAAAAATTGTGTGAAGTTATTCCATTTTTTGGTTGCGTTTATTTTTCGGATATATAAATAGAAAATACAACCAATAATCACTAAAATGGGTAAAAGATACATTACTCCCGCTGTAAAAATCCATTGGTCCATAGGTAAATACCAAGGATTACTTCTGTTGAGATAGTAATTTCCAATTTCAACCTGTTTTAAAACAACAAGGAAATTTCCCGAATGCAGATACGAAAAAATTTCCATCAAGAATGCTGCGAGCAAACCCCCGCTTAACAAAAGGAAAATGTTTTTGAACGTAATTTTTTTTGCTCGAACATTAAGAGCAACAAGATAAAATGCTATTACCGTTGGGGTAAAAACAACTGCAAACAGATTGGCATAAACCATTAGAACAAAGCAAATTCCTGCGGGAAAAAGGAAAAATTTCCTTGATCCCATACCTGTTGAAAACATCAAAAATACAAGGGTTAAAAGAAAAAATGTTATGACCGGAAATGCCACATAGTCCCTTCCCATCTCAATGAGTAAATAAACGTACGTTCCGGTCAGAATAGTACAAAAAAGTGCGACTCGTTCGGTGAGCGTATTTTTTAAAATATAATAACACGAAAAAAGGGCCGCATAATAAAAGGCAAAATGTAAAACATAGTTAGCAATTATTGGAGCGAGAGAATGATAGAGTACATAACCCGGGATTACCCAGGAAAGTCGGGCTCCATAATACGTCACTCCGAACATATGAAAAAGTGATTCGAAATTTAAAAAAAAACCCGTATACACGAAAGGATCGATCCGTCCAATGAATGGATTTATGACAAATATGTTGCGATTTACAATAAACAGCAATAACGGCAATATCGCGATTAAAATAACTGCGTAGTTTTTTTGTAAAAATAAAAGGATATTTTTGGTGGTTATATTTTTTTTGTTCATTAAAATCTCCATACAATCAATTCCCCGTCATACGAATTCGATTATTTGACATGATCTCAAATATTCAATTACTTTACATTTAATGATATATCGTTTTACCTCAATTTGATACTAAGTTTTCCAATCCATTTTTAAGAGTTCACTACTTATAATTATGATTAATGGCATTTAACTTTCTTCAATACCTTCTCTCAAATCCTTATATCTACAGTACTACAATGAGTCTTTTAGGCAGCGATCAAATAACCCAAATGTTTGTTGAGACCTATGTCCGGCCTAAATCCGGCGATAAAATATTGGATATTGGTTGCGGTCCTGCAGATATTATGAGTTTTCTTCCGGAGGTCACCTATTATGGATTTGACATGGATGCGGGATACATTGATGCCGCTCGAAAACAGTATGGGGATAGAGGCATCTTTGCATGTAAGAAAGTAAGCAAAGAGGCCCTTGACGAAAATTCCCGGTTTGATCTGGTTCTCGCAAAAGGGGTGTTGCATCACCTCACTGACCCCGAAGCAGCAGATATGTTCGAACTTGCCCAGATACATCTAAATAAAGGTGGGCGGTTAATCACTTTTGATGGATGTTATGTTCCCGGGCAAAACTATTTTGCAAAGAAAATCCTTGCCTTGGATCGTGGCAAATATGTCCGCACAAAAGAGGCTTATCTGAACCTTGCCTTGCATGAATTCCCCAATGTCATCCCCACTATCCGCCATGATCTGCTGAGAATTCCCTACACGATTCTCATCATGGAATGTACTAAGTGAAGAAAAATATTGAACTTGTTTTCATCCCTTCACATATTAAACACAAGAATCCCCAGTGCAATCAAAAGGATACCGGCAACTTTCTTTCTCGATAATGGCTCTCCTAAAAATTTCCACGAAAAAATCGCAACCAAAATGAAATTCAATGCATACGCCGCAGCATAAAATACCTTCAGTTCAATGCCTTTGAGAGCGAGAACCGATAGCACCGTTACAACAACAAGAAGTCCGTACCCGCTTATGGTTGTCCTGTTCAGGTAAACACTTTCATTAGAATTTTTTTTACTTGCACCGATCTTCAGTAAAATCTGGGCAACACTTGTCAGGAGTATTGACAGTCCCAGACACAGATAAAAAAAGAGGATCATTCTTGTGCACTCCCGTGTAAGTCCTGGTTGAGGAGATATATCCCCATAAATATTATGCAAATACCCAGAATGTTGAATGCAGAGATCGATTCATGAAATAATACATAGGAAAAAATAAGGATGACAAACATAGTCAAGCTCTGAAAGGGGTAGGCAAGGGAAAGATCGTAATGCTTCAGTGCCTGCTGCCACACCAGTGCCTGAAAAACCATACAACTGAGTGAAAGGAAATAAAATACATTTGAGAGAAGCGAGATCGGACTGCTTAGATCAATGGATAATGAGGCATATTTCCCGAGAATTCCACTTAGGGATTGAAACAAGATCGAGAGGACAATAAATAGTATATTAAAATAGTTTTTCATGTTATAATTCGATCTCTTCAATCACGTAAGGCTGTGCATAGGACACTTCCGCAAGGATCCTGCGCAGGTATTCTCCAATAATTCCAATCGACATCAATATTGCACCGCCAAGAAATGTGATGGCAATCATCAGGGAATTCCAGCCCATTATCCCGTAAGTGGGATTGATCAGGTGTTCGATGATGATCCAGAGCCCGAACCCGATGCTGATTATGCTGGTGAGAACACCAATGATCCCGATTATCTTCAGTGGGGCTGATGAGTAATTGATCAGGAGATTGAACGAGATTTTTGCATACCGGATAAAATTATAATTGGATCTCCCAAATTTTCGGGGATCATGTTCAACTTCAGTATTGATAATTTTGTTCAGGGGGGCACTCTTGACGATCAACGCAGTGATAAAGGGATAAGCACTTTTGATTCGGGTAATATTCTTTGCAACTTCCTTCCTGCAGATCACAAAATTCGAGATGTAGATGTCATCGGGGATCGCCAGCACGGAATGGATAAATTTATGGAAAATTTTACTCATAAAGTTTTCAGAGGTTGCGTGCATCTTCCGAGTATATTTCCCATATACCACCCAGTATCCCTCTTCAATTTTCCGGATCAGCCGGGGGATCTCTTCCGGGGGATTCTGAAGATCATCATCCATCATGATGACATATTCCCCAGAACAATAATTCAGACCGCAGACCAGTGCGTTGTGCTGGCCAAAATTCCGTAATAAGTGAATTATTTTTATTTTATTGCAGCATGCACGGAGACCGTTCAATTTTTCCCAGCTCTTATCAATACTGCAGTCATCAACAAAGATTATCTCATAGTTATCGGTAATTGAATCCATGACGGCTAGCAATCGGCTGACAAGTTCATTGAGAGTTTTTTCGCTATTATAAACGGGAATTACGATTGAATACTGTATTGCGGCTGAATCATCCTTCATTTCTCCACCCCCAGATATAGTATGGCGATTTCTCACCGCAATTGAAGAGTACATCGATAATGGATACTGCCGGTTCAAAATTCCCCCATAACTGGTGATAATCTGGATATCCGGAATAATCCATATACGCTAATTCGATCTCTGCGGAAGAGAATCTATCATCGGCAATATAATTTTTTGCTGCGGGTCCGGATAAATAGGAATCGGCACCAACCATCTGACAGATGTTTATCAGTTTCTCATCTTTTGTACCGGGGGCATGCAGGTCTTTTGCATTGATAAATTGTGTTTCAATTCCTAGAATTTTTGCAATTTTCTTTATTGAGTACATATTCAGTTCGGACAATGACTCAAAAGAGTGGGAGTAGATTTCCAGAATCTCCGATTTATAACTTTCATAATACGGTGCCGCAGCATAACTGTGGTGGAGTGTTTGTCGGTGTTTTTCCTGCCAGGCTTGAGAATAATCGATCCGGGCCTCATAGATAAACTGGTTGATCCCCCCGAGAACGGGAACCGAAATCCACTTCACTCCCCCGGCAGTCTTTACCTTGTTCCGGTTTCTCCAGTCACGGTGGGTGTACTGGACATCTTCAAGAAAAACAAAAACATCCACATCGTGAATAATATCAAAATATCCCCTCCAAGGGAGGTAATTCGATTGGATAATCGCGGCTTTCATGTCACTCCTTAAAATATTTGGGAAACTCTGGAAATGCTGCCTTTATGAAATCTTCTTTATAGATATATACGAAAAATTCATAGAGCGGGATATCATGACTGATTGATATGAATCTTGAACAATTGGTTACACACCATTCGAGGATCTCCTTTGGATCCGCATAATAGAGATTAGGATCATAAAAATCTGAATATGATGTGAGAAAATTAATGCAGATCCCTTTTTTTGCCATGGCAAACATGTTAGCTGTACTGTGGAACACAAATTTTTCCCATTCCCCTTGAGGGTTTTGCTCCTTGGTATGAAACGTCCCGTTCAAGCAGTAATAATCATATCCTTTTACGGAAGGATTGATCGCTTTTAGGTCTTTTGATATATTTTCAATCCAGAACGAACATTCCGGAAATTTTACCTTATCCGCTTCAATGAATTCATCAACAATATCGCTTCCGGAATAAGAGATGGATGCAGGATATCCCTTAAGGAACTCATGGAAATGAGCAAGTCCGCACCCGATTTCATGGATGCTAAACTGGGCGGAATGATCATATCTGAACAATTCCGCGATCTTCTGGAACCGCAGATATTGCGAATTCTTATCGTTCCACGAGAGGGATTGGGGGGCATCACCATAGCGCTGAAATTTGCCTTGGTAGAATCTCTTCTGGCTTTCTGCAATCTCGTCCATAATATCCTGCGTGTTATTCTTCATTCAGGATCGCATACCCGAATCCAGATTTGCCATACTCATTTCCATTATAGAGCATATACGTTGTACCCTTATGACAGAATACGAACGGGTACTCAATCATCCCAGAATCCCATCCCTGTGGCGATACATCAATGCCAATTCTGTCATCTATTCTGGTCCAAGTGAGACCGTCATCTGATTCGGCATAACCGATACGGTATGTGGTGTTTCCACTGCGATACGAATAATACATCTGGTAGGAATTAGAAGTCCTGATTACGCAGGGTCGAGATATTGCGTACTCTTCACTGGATTTGAACGGAATACTGGTAATTCCTTTGCGATCCCACGTGATTCCATCATTTGATTCTGCATATTTGATGCAGTAATAATGCTTGGGGATTCCATTGATACGCTCCCACATTACTCCGGAGAGGTACCACATTCGCCAGTTATTCCGTTCAATAAGGACGTATCCCGTTCCCGTGAAATAAGGATCCGATTGGTTGCGATCGAACAGAGGGTAGGGCCCGATCTTTGTAAAACCGTTTCTGGGATCCGTACATATAGCCATGCCGATATTGACATAAAACGGTACGGTTACACCAACCATCCATCCTTGGTAGATGAGATATTTCCTATTCTGGTGATTCACGATACACGAAAGCATTGCGCCACTGTCATCAAAGGATCCCAAAAGTCCCGGTTTAAGCACCGGGCGTTGGGAAACATGCAGGATCTCTTTTGGGTTTTTCAAGTCTATATCGATGAATGCGCCATGGGACCTGTTCCGAATATCCCGTGTCGTGAAATAAATTCTAAATATATCGTCCCGGAGATGTTCCGCAAAGGGCACCGCCGCATGGGAGTACATCCAGTCGCTGTTTTTATCAACGGTGAATATCAGTCCCTTTTTTTCCCATTCCATATTATTCATCCTTAACGCCAAATGCCTCAAAACTGGATTTTGACCCGGGTTTTGCGGGATTGCCCACATATACCATACCAGCTTCAGTGTTTTTGACAACAACCGAACCCGAGCCGATAACACAATCCTGCCCGATAATGATATGATCATTTAGGCACGAGTTGACACCGAGGAAAGAATTTTTCCCTATGGTGCAATATCCGGAGATCACGACATGCGAGGAGATGAAACAGTTATCCTCGATCTGCGTCCTGTGACCGACATGGTTGCCGCTCCATAGGATAACATTATTTCCCAGTTTCACATGGTACTGCAACACATTATTCTCGAATACAAAACAATTCTCACCAATCTCAACGTTTCTCCATACAAATGCATGAGAACTAACATAGGAGGCAACAGAATAGCCTTTTTCTTTGACAAAATGATAGAACCGGGCCCGTAACCGGTTCAATTGTGTATATGTCGTAGCAACAAAAACAGAATAATCGGATGGCGGATATTTCTTCTCCAATTCCTCAAGTGGGACTACGGGCAAGTTAAACAGTTCGGTGCGAGATATATATTCGCGCTCTATACTGAAAGCAATAACCGTATAGGGAGAATCATAAGTAAAATATTCATACGCTATCTCTGCAAATTCACTAGCACCAATAATAATCAGCTGTTTCCCATCCTTTTTCATATGTGTATCTTTCTGTATATATGTTTAAATAATTGCTATCCTCAACCATTTGGAAAGAAATCTATTGTGGCTGGAACACTGAAATAATGCTTGTGCCTTTTTGAATGGACTCTACCATGCCAGACATACCGATTATCAACTCATCTTTCCATTCGTTATCGATACGAACCATCTTTCGTTCAGCGTATTCATTCTCTACGATACCGATAACGTAGGCACCTTCCGAAGGATCCAAAGGCATTGTAATTTCAGTAAAACTTATCAGGAACCAAATCATTAGTTCACCTCGAAAAAATACTTACGATTGCAGTACCTCCAGAACCGCCTACATTACAGCAGAGCCCCACATCGGCAGCTGGAACCTGTCTTTCTTTTGCTTCAGACTGCAGCTGTTTCACAATTTCAACAACTTGACTTACTCCGGTCGCTCCAAGCGGATGCCCCTTCGCCTTGAGTCCCCCACTCGGATTAACCGGGATGGATCCGTCAATCTCTGTTGCTCCGTCATCAATAAGCTGCTTTCCCTTTCCTTTATCACAGAACCCAATATCCTCCATCTCAATCAATTCTGTTATTGTGAAGCAATCGTGAAGCTCCGCAACGTCAATATCTGTTGCTGTTACATTTGCCATATCAAATGCGCTTTTTGCAGCATTTATTACCGCAGGCATTCTGGTTATATCCTTTCGGGTGTATAACTCGATGCTCCCGACATCATGACCAATCCCTATCAGTTTTATCGGTGAGTCCGTGTATTTTTGTGCATTTTTCTGGGATGATAAGACAATCGCTGCAGCACCGTCACTTACAGGAGAACAATCGTATTTTTTCAGCGGTGATGCAATATATGTGGATGCTAGTACCTCATCAACAGAGATTTTTTTGTGGAACTGGGCGTTCGGATTGTTCAGGGCATTCTCATGGTTCTTCACGGCAATTTTCGCGAGATGTTCTTCCGTTGTACCATATTCAAAAAAATGGCGCTTTGCCATCAGTGCATATAATCCAGGGAATGTAGTCCCATGCGTAATCTCGTCCGGTGCAGCAGCCCGTGCAATTATCCCATTTATATCTCTAGAAGGTACACCGGTCATTTTTTCTACACCCACTACAAGAATATTATTGTATAGCCCGGATCGTAGTGCCACGGTGGCTTCTTTTAATGCGAGCCCCCCGCTTGCACAGGCAGATTCTACTCGGGTAATCTCCTTATGGATACCAAGTTTTGATGCAAGGAGCGAAGGAAGATGACACTGATTACCAAAACTGCTGGAGAAATTTGCAACATAAATGGCATCAATATCTGGCAGAGGAATTTCAGTTAGTGCCTGATTGCAGGCATCCATCATAATATCCCCAATATTCCGCTCGTCTTTCCCGAATTTCGTATGCCCTGTTGCTACAACATTTATATTCAATTTATCACCTGGGCAAAGATAGTTTCTACCGTTGAAGTCAGATACTCCCGCTCCTCATCGGATATTCCCGCATATAGGGGAAAACGGAGTAATTTTGCGCTTAAATTTTCCGTAAGTGGTAGATCTTCCTCTCGGTACCCCAGACTTCCTCCTACCGGCGAGGAGTGGAGCGGGACATAATGGAAGACCGCACAAATTCCTTTTTCTTTCAGCAGCGTCATCATACGATCTCGCATTGATTCAGTCTTGAAGAGGATATAAAATAAGTGAGCATTATGGTCCGCATATGTAGGAACCACAGGCAACCGTACAATCTTCTTTTCTTCGAATGGTTTTAAAATAGAATAATATGTATTCCAGATATTCATCCGTAACTTCTGAATTTCATCCAGCTTCTCCAGCTGTGCGTAGAGGACTGCTGCCAACAGATCGCTCGGCAGATAACTTGAACCGACCTCGACCCAGGTGTATTTGTCCACTTCCCCGCGATAGAACTTGCTCCGGTTGGTCCCTTTTTCCCGGATAATTTCTGCACGTTCGGTAATCTTCGGATCCTCTGAATTGATGAGGAGGGCCCCGCCCTCTCCGCACACGTAATTTTTCGTCTCATGGAAACTATAACATCCGAAATCCCCGATTGTTCCCAGGTATTTTCCCTTGTATTTCGCATTCACACCCTGGGCGGCATCTTCGACGACTTTGAGATCGTGATCCTGTGCGATCTCCATAATCTCGTCCATCGCGCAGGATACGCCCCCGTAGTGAACCGGGTAAATGGCACGGGTTTTTTTAGTGATTTTCTTGCGGATATCTGCGGGATCAATGTTCAGGGTATCTTCCTGAATTTCTGCAAAGACCGGTTTTGCACCAACCAGTAAGATGGGATTAACTGTTGAAGAAAATGTATAGGACGGGACAATTACCTCGTCACCCGGTCTGAGGTTCAGGAGCCGGGTGGCCAGTTCAAGCGCTGTTGTGCAGGATGTTGTTAGGAGTGCTTTTCGTGCACCGAATTTGGACTGGAAAAAATTCTGAACAAGTTTCGTATATTTCCCGTCACCGCTGATGTGCCCGCCGTCACTGAGCGAGTGAAGTACATCTTCCATGTACCGGATCTCGTTTCCGGTAAGATAGGGACGATTGAACGGAATGTGCATTAGTCATCGCCTGTCAGGATTATATTGTTGATGGAAAAGAGCATCTGGTTTGCATGCATCAGCGACTCAAATGTCCCTGCATCCGTCCAGTCCCCGTCAACGATATCGTAGGTCATTGCGGCATGTTCCACGTACCAGTTGTTAACCGATGTGATCTCAAGTTCACCGCGTTCAGACGGTGTGATGCTCTGGATTACATCAAACACCTGAGGATCGTACATGTACACACCGATGACTGCATAATCGCTCTTTGGATGATCCGGTTTTTCTTCGATCTGCATAATCATTTTATTCCGTTCGTCCAGCGCTGCGACGCCGAACCGTTCCGGGTCCCCGACGCGTTTCAGCAAAACTTTTGCACCGGCAGGTTGTTTCCTGAATGCGTCGACATATTTCCGGATGCTGTGCGTGAGAATATTATCTCCCAGAATGACAAGCAGCCTGTCGCCATTTGCAAATACTTTTGCAAGTGCCAGTGCATCGGCAATGCCGCCGGCTTTTTCCTGCACCCTGAAGGTGAAGTTACAGTCAAAATCGGAACCGCTCCCCAGCAACCGGACGATTTCTCCCATGTGATCTTTTCCGGTCACTACCAGGATATCGGTAATCCCGGCAGAGAGCAACTGCCGGATCGGATTGAAGATCATCGGTTCTTTTCCCACCGGCAGCAGGTGCTTGTTAGTCACTTTGGTCAGTGGGTACAACCGGGTGCCGGTACCTCCTGCAAGTATAACTCCTTTCATAAATCATGCCTCCTTTATAGCGACACAAAGCAGACTGCTGCCAAACGGAAAATTAAATGAACCAAGAAGTGGGACCTCCATCCCGAAAATAAAAAAGAAGATCTCATTAAGGAGCCCGTTCGGTCGTAATTCATTCATTACTTCATTTTTAATCTGTTTCTCTTGTTCCTTTTCGTTCAAATCCTTTTTTTGCAACGATAATTTTCGTGAGAGAAGAATAAACGGGAAGAGGAACGTCATAAAATAACTCAATTTTATAACTTTAAATCCGTTACCTTCAATTTTTGTTCGTAAGTCCTGTGTGGAATATCTTCGTTTATGTTCCGCATAGATATCCATCGCAGACCATAACCGCTTGTCCGCAGGAACTGTAACAAAGAGTATACCGCCCGGTTTAAGTGCAGCATACAGGTTTTTCAAAACGGTAGTGTCTTCATCAATATGCTCAAGCACATCAAAAGCACAAATGCCATCAAATTCTTCAACGAAAACACGATCTGCAAGATTGCACTGGTAATACCGGCTTCCCGCATCTCTCTCTTTACAGAATTGCAGCGCGTCAAAAAACAAATCTGCACATTCCATATTATATCCCAATTTTTTCAGGTGCCGTGAGACATAGCCGGTACCACAACCGACTTCAAGGATACGTGACGGAGGAGATAAGTGTCGGGTAACTGCATTCCCGATTATTTTGTTCCGGACCCTGAACCAGAAGTTTTTTTCTTCAGACAGGTACAGGGTTTCAAATGCGTTATCAGGAAAGTACTGCTCGTTATTCAGTGTATCTCCGGTAAATTGAATAATGCCCTCTTTATCTGAATAGCGTTTCCCACAATTATGGCAGGAATACTGCGCAGACTCCTGTTGTAACGGTTGTTTGCACGAGGGACAAAGAAACAAGGGTGATCACATCAGAAATTTTTTCCATAAACCTTCTTATAGTATTCGAGGTATCCTTTCGTAACGATTGAATTCAGCCAGTCAGGGTGCTCGATATACCACCGGACAGTATCTTTTAATCCGGCTTCAAAATGAATTGATGGTTTCCATTTTAACGCTTTTTGAAGTTTTGTTGCATCTATCGCATAGCGACGGTCATGACCTTTTCTGTCTGCAACATACATAATAAAATCTTCCGAAACTTTTAGATCCGGGCGTAGATCTGCCAGAATCCAAATGATCAATTTCACGATCTCAATGTTTGATTGCTCATTATGCGCACCCACATTATAAACTTCCCCGGGGGTACCCTTTTGAAGAACGAGATCGATTGCAGAACAATGATCCTCGACATGGATCCAGTCTCGGATATTGAGCCCATCCCCGTATACCGGAATTTTTTTCCCGTTAAGGCAGTTGAGGATCGTAAGGGGGATTAATTTTTCCGGGAACTGGTACGGGCCATAATTATTCGAGCAGCGGGTAATATTTATGGGAAGATTAAATGTGTGAAAATATGCCTGCGTTAACAGATCTGCGCTGGCTTTGCTTGCTGAATATGGGCTGCGGGGATCAAGCGGTGTGCTTTCTGTGAACATGCCGGTTTTTCCCAGAGATCCGTACACTTCGTCCGTAGAAATCTGGAGGTATTTTTTTACGCTATGGTTCTGCGATACCTGCAGAAGGTTCTGAACGCCCACTATGTTTGACGTCACAAAAATATCCGGCTGGAGGATGCTCCGGTCAACATGTGACTCAGCAGCGAAATTAATTACATACTCCGGCCCGAACAGGTCAAATGCATTTTCGATTTCTCTGATTTCGCGGAGATCCCCTTTGACAAAAGAGTACCGCGGATCATTTTCGATATCCGAGAGATTATTAAGATTTCCTGCATACGTCAGGCTGTCAAAATTGAGAATGTCGATATCGTGATGATGGTTTAACAAATACCGGATAAAATTGCTGCCGATAAATCCGGCGCCGCCGGTGACGAAATATTTCATCGGTTTCCTGTTTGTTTACATCCGACTTAATTATTACTTGTACCATTCCGGCATCCCTTCATGATTTTTTCAAGCACCAATGTTGGGAGTCGTCAATCGAAGCCTGATATGGGCTTATTTTTCATGGGCCTGGGGACATCCGTGACTCAAAATGGGGTCGGATTTGATCAACAATACTGTTTTCAAGATATTTTTGGATGCGTTGTGCTCTGCATCCGGTTGGTACTCTACCACATTTGTGATCTAATTTCTGCAGGGATGTTCAACAAAGCCGGAAATTTCCATTAGCCTCTGAAAATGCGTGAAAAGTCAGTGATATTGATCATTTGGCCTCCTGATACCTGCTCACAACATCCGCCGTCTCCCCCATCATTACCTGCTCGCCGTGACTAATCAAAAGCGCCCGGCCACAATGTTTCTTCACGGATTCGAGGTCATGCGACACAAAGACAATAGTCACACCTTCTTTTTTAAATTTATCCAATACATCCAGGCATTTTTTCTGAAATTCCATATCCCCCACAGCCAATACTTCATCCAGAAGAAGTATCTGGGGATCCGTCTGGATCGCAGTTGAAAACGCCAGCCGGACCTGCATGCCGGAAGAGAAGTTTTTCAGTTTGGTATCCCGAAAGCGTTCAAGCCCGGCAAATTCAAGGATCCCATCGGTCCGTTCCTCGATCTGCCGCTGGGAGAGCCCCATAATGATGCCATACATCCGGATATTTTCGACCGCAGAAAAATCGTACTGGAACCCGACACCAAGTTCAAGAAAGGGTGTAACCGTCTTTCTCACATCGATTGTTCCAGAAGTTGGACGCATGATCCGGGCCAGGAGCTTCAGGATTGTACTTTTCCCGCTTCCGTTCTCTCCGATGATCCCAAACATCTCGCCCTCTTCAACGGTAAAGGAGAGATCCTTGAGGGCAGAAAATGTCTCATAACTGGCCGGCTTCACAAGCCCTGTCAGGGTAGCAAACAGGGTATCCCGTTTCTCGTGGGGGATCCGGAATACCTTATTGAGATGTTCGACCCTGATAACCTCCATCACATCTCCTCCGCAAACCGTGGTTCGAGTTTAAGGAAAATCGCATATCCTATGCCAAATATGATGACCGATGTTATACAGGCATAGGCAAGCGATAAGGGGAAAGGTGGGTTTGAATAGAGGATACTGTCTCTTGCTGTGACGATAATCTGACCAATGGGGTTCAACCGGAAAATATCCTGCAGACCGGGGGAGAATATACTCAACGGATAAAGGATGGGTGTGATAAAAAATCCTGCCTGAAGGACAACCGCCCAGATAAACTGGATGTCCCGGTAGTAAACATTCAGTGCCGCAATGGCAAGGGCGGTTCCCAGGGCAAGAAGAAAAAACATTGCCAGGATGAGCGGCAGGTACACAAGCGTCCAGGATACCGGAACCCGAAGCGCCACCATAAACACAATAAAAATAAGTGATTCAAAAAGGCTCTGAAGCGTTGCCGTGACACATGCGGATATGACAAGGATCTCCCGGGGAAAATAGATCTTCTGGACGAGACTTGGCTTTCCGACAATTGAGTTGAGGCCCAGGCTTGTTGCCTTGACAAAGAAATTCCACATAATGATGCCAAGCAAAAGAAACAGCTGGTAATATTGCACCTGGACTTTCATCAGGTTGCTGAAAACGATGTACAGGATTACAAACATGACCAGTGGTTCAAGGAGGGACCAGAAATAGCCCAAGATGGAATTTTTATATCGCCATTTGAAGTCACCCCAGGCGATCGTCCAGATTAGGTTACGATGAGACCAGAGTTCCCTGAAGTGAGCATTCTCCATTTGGCACCGCTACGTAATTTGTATCTGGCATCCTTCTAAATATTACCGTTTTGTATTCTGGTTTTCTTCGGAATAAATTTTCATGGTATCTGTAACCCCCCTTGGACAAAATCCCTCCAAAACAACGAAAATTTCATTCAGAAAGTGTTACTTCAGGGAGATCGTACCCTGCGAGACCCCATGAATCTTTGTTATACTGCACTGTTTTTTCTGGTCCTTTTATCTGCCCTTTATACTTGAGAGCGAGCGTTACACAGTCCCGCCATGTCAGGAATGGTATGCGATCCCGTTCAAGCCTCTGGAAAAGAATTCTTTGTCCTTGTCCCGGGGAGATGCCCGAGCCTATGCTGTGTTCGATGTGATATGTTACGAGTGGAGGACGCCATGCAGATTCTTCAAAGCCTGAAAAATATGCGGCAATAAGAAACAGGCTGTCGATGTTAAGGGAAAACATTTCCAGTTCCGGATAACCTCTGAGAGCATCCCAGTCTTTTTTTGCCATAAGGGTGAAATCCCCGCATGCATTGTAATGCAAACGGGGGATCTTCAACTTATAGAAAAAATTTTTCCCGTAATATGCTAATATGGCTGGATTTTTTACTAAATCGTAAAATACGCTTTTAATGTTTGAAAGACTGGAAAGATAGTACCGTGAATTGATACGAATAATATGCGTTTGGCAGAATGCCAGTTTTTCATCCAAATCTCCCTCCGGGGGAATATGCGCCTCTACATCGATTCTGTCCGCCCGGTAGAATATTCCCGGCACAAGTGCTTTTTTTGCAATAAACCGGATCAATTCCTCTGAAAAAATGATGTCAATGTTGGTGGCAAGGACAAACCGGCCTCTGGCCCTGCGGATACCGACATTTTTTCCGATCATCTGGAAGAGAGAAAGATTTTCAGAATTTGCAAAGGTCTTGTGTATTTCATGAGGTACAGTAATAATCCTGATTGTAAAAAACTCGGAGGGATCCGACCAAGACAATGCCTGATATAAGAAAGGACGATCTGTTGGAGGGTTCCATTCAACAAGAATTAATTCGACAGGAAGTCTGGCTTGGTTTACTTCTTCGCTCAGGCAATCAATGAAATGCTGCATGCGCTGCAACAAACCGACACCGTGATCGTCATTTCTGGAAACCGCAACTATGCTTAAATACGGGGAATTGCAGGTCATCAGGACTATAGCATCTCGCAAGAAATATCATTAAGATTATGGTTCATGGAATTTAGGATATCGGTATTTGCATTACAGCGTTTCACCATTTTTGCATATCGTCAGCCAGCTTGATGGGAACCTAAAAAACATGTGAATACTCGCTGACGCAGAATCAAGATGCGTCGTTATATTTTCAAAGATATCTCAATCGTCCATGGGTTTATTGAAGATAAACATCCAGATATTCGTATATAATATCCGTCTAAAAAATAGTCATTAGGGTTAGTTATGGAAATACCCCCTCATCCACAAATATCAGAGCTGGACTTCTCCGTCATCCTCCCTGCACTCGACGAAGAGCGCACGATAGGCGAGTGCATCCAAAAAATCCAGGACGTCTTTTCCCGGAATGCGATGCATGGCGAGATCCTCGTTGTGGATTCCTCGACCGACCGCACACCGGAAATCGCCGCAGCGCTTGGTGCCCGTGTTATCCGACCGGAAAAAACCGGATACGGCAACGCGTACCTTGCCGGTTTTGCCGCAGCCCGGGGCCGGTACATCGTGATGGGGGATGCGGATAATACCTACGATTTTTATGATATACCCCGCTTGGTTGCCCCGTTAAAGGACGGCGCAGATTTCGTGATCGGGTCCCGGTTCAAGGGAACTATCCATAAAGGATCGATGACAGGTCTCCACCGGTATATTGGTAACCCCCTCCTTACATGGATGGTCAACTTCATCTTCCACACGCAGTTCTCCGATACCCACAGCGGTTTTCGTGCGATCACCCGGGAGGCGCTCGACATGTTGCCGTTAAAAACCGGCGGTATGGAATTTGCTTCCGAGATGCTTGTCATGGCATCAAAAGAGAACCTGAAGATCGCCGAAGTGCCTATCGATTATTATCCCCGTAAAACCCCTTCGAAACTCCACAGTTTTGCTGACGGCTGGCGCCACATCCGTTTCGTGCTCCTCATGAAACCGCTGCCTTTCGTGGCAATCCCGGGTTTCCTGTTCTTTGTGGTCGGCCTGCTGCTGATGGCGTTTTTTGCCGTTCAGGGTAACATCGAGTCTTCGCATCTGCATACGTTTATCCTTGGTGCCATCCTCGTCATGGGCGGCATGCAGGTGATCCTCACAGGTTTTCTTATGAAAACATACTCGGTCGTCCACGGGTACGAGAACAAGGCCGGTATCATCGTCCCTCTCATGCAGTACAGCAGCCTTGAAAAGTTCCTCGTACTGGGTGCAGCACTTTTTGCAGTTGGTGTGATCGTTGGGCTTAACATTATTGTCCGCTGGGTTGCCGTAGGTTTTGGGTTTCTCTCGGAGATATCAACAGCCATCGTTGCCCTTATTCTGATCGTGAGCGGCATCCAGGTATTCCTCTTTGCAGTCTTCCAGAGCATGATGCTCTTAAACGAGACCAACGGCCATGCCTGAACGGAACCGCATGAAGATCGCGTTCGTGTACGATGTCATTTACCCGTACATCAAAGGCGGTGTGGAAAAACGCGTCTGGGAAACGGCCGTTCGTCTGGCAGCGCGCGGCCATGAAGTCCATATATTCGGGATGAAATACTGGGAAGGAGACGACACACTCGTCCGCGATGACGTAGTCCTGCACGGGGTCTGCCCGGCGCGTCCACTCTATGAAGATGGAAAGCGGACCGTGGGAGAGGCGCTCCATTTTTCAATCCCCCTTTTTTTCGCGCTCCTCAAAGAGCGATTTGACCTGATCGATTGCCAGCAGTTCCCTTATCTGCCTGCGCTTTTGGTAAAACCAGCCTGCGTTCTCAAAAAGACACCTCTTGTGATAACCTGGCATGAAATCTGGGGGGATTACTGGTATTCCTATATGGGAAAAACCGGCATGTTCGGGAAGGGGATCGAGCGCGCGGTCTCGCGGCTGACTCCATATACTATTGCGGTCTCGGGAACAACTGCATTACAGCTTGGACAGATCCGTCCCCGATTAGATATAGCAGTAATACCGAACGGTGTCGATCTTTGGGAGATCGAGAGGGTCTCCCCGGCAGATGATCATGCTGATCTCCTCTTTGCCGGCCGTTTGATCCGTGAAAAACATGTGGATCTTCTCGTTGATTCATTCAGAATTCTCTTAAATGAGAATTCAAAGTTCACTCTACTTATTATCGGGAACGGGCCGGAAGAGAAATCCCTCCATACACGTGTTCAGGAATCCGGGTTGGAAGGCTCAATCCGAATCAGAACTTTTTATCCGCGACATGAGGATCTTGTCGGGCAGATGAAAGCATCAAAGGTCTTTGTTATTCCGTCGACCCGCGAGGGTTTTGGGATCACAGCTCTTGAAGCGCTGGCCTGCGGGCTCCCGGTGGTTACTGTGGATCAACCGGCCAACGCCGTCCGCGATCTCATAACCGAAAAGACCGGGTTTATGAGTACACTATCCCCGGAAGATCTCGCGCATGTCCTCCGCAAGGCACTTCGACATCATGCAGAAATGAAGCAGGATTGCATTGCCGCTGCTGCGCGGTATGATTGGGACCGTATCGCGGCCGATCTTGAATCCTATTACTATTCGGTACTACAAGCCGTCAGGACCGACACTAAGTAATCTCCCGCTTGCGTATAACCTCTGCAAGAGGAGACCTTCTTGGTAATGTCTCACAACCAAAAAAGGGGAATTCAGCCCGTAACCCGATTGCCCTGCATCACATCGGATTCTGTCACGTTGATGTATCTTGTTGTTCCGGCAATATGGTATGGCCCGGTTGCAACGACATCGTACGATGAACCGGATGTTGCATAGGGCACCGTGAATATCCCGTTCTCGCTTGCCTGCCGGTACACGAATGTCCGGCCGGTATTTGTCGTTACCGGTACTTCGATGATCCCATCGCCGGCGATCTGTGCCCCTTTGACCGCTTCAAAGATCTTTACGGTTTTTATTCCGTCAAGCGTTTCGTCTTTTGATTCCGGGAATGGCGTCACCGTTGCGTTGTCCGGGGATTCATGGACAAGCCGGTAATGGTGCAGTGCAGGGACTGCCTCAACGGGTTCATTGGAGTGACCCGAATAGAGATCTGCATAGCTCGATGCAGACAACGACCCGCTTTCCGGGATAAGCGTGAGGTTTGCGGTACCCCGGGAAATATCGACAGTTTCGTCACCTGAAATCACCCGCGCATACCCGTTCACATCACCGGCAGATTCACCGGCAGCCGGCACCTGCCGGATAGTATACCGGATGTACTCGGCATTTCCCGGTACGGTTAGTGAACCATCGAAATTGTAGAGCCGGGCTGCTATGGTCTGGAAATAGCCGTTGTTGTATTTATGGACTTTTTCCAGGACTTTTGCGTTATCCGGTTCAGGCATCACAAACCACGAAATGTAAGGGGAGATATCGGTCGATCCGGTTGCCCACGGAACAAGGTTGGTGAATGTGGTTACTGCAATGTTTGAATCGACAATCACATAACGCCCACCGAGCCCGGCAAGGGCGGTGTCGGCATCGGATTCGTTCTGCGCGAGGAAATACGCGGCGGTACCGTTACTGCCGGCAAGGTTATCCTGGAACGGATTGGTGATTGGGATCCGGTGGCCAAAGAACGTGATCCAGTGGCCGCTGTCCCACGATGCCATGATCCCATAGGAACTACCGGGATAGGTATACCCGGGGAAAAGATAATCCCCAAAGTAATCGACACCCGGTGACGGGGTATTATTTTCAAGCCAGGTCGCCGATTCAACCCAATCTGAAGATAATTTATGTTCCGGGGTCTTTATGCCAAGATCAATATCCTTGTAAATGGAAATCCCGACAAGGACTATCGTAATGAGAAGAACCGCTGCTAGGCAGAATACCTTTTGCAGATCCGTTGCCCGTGCATTCCGTCCCGGGGTCGTCTTTTTCTTTCCCTTCTGTCTGGATGCAGTAGGTACCTCTTCTTTTGCCTCGCCGGTATCAGGCCCCTTAACGGGGAGAGGAATGATACGGGAAAAAAGCGATGCAATTTTTGTACGGAGCCCGGCATCCTGCCATCGGAAACACCCGGTAATACAGATGGCGCTTAAAAGTGCGATATTTACCGTACTGTAATAATCAAACCGCTGGTATCTGACGGTCAGGATGATCATAATAACAGACCAAATCAGCAAAAAGACCTGCTCTGTACGCGGCTTTTGTAACAGGGCCCCCACCAGAACCGCAAGACCGCCAGCGGCAAGAATAATGGACAGCCCGAAGTAATCCCATGCGGCAGGAAGGGTAAGCGGGAGGGTCTCGACAACTCCGACAGAATAGGTCATGGAATTAAAAAAGAGACCGAATGCCTGCTCCCCAATGCTGTTGAACGGAGGATATACTAAGATCACCGCACAGCCGACAATACCCAGAACGATGAGAGTTACCAGGTACGGCACTTTTTTACCGGAAAATACGCGCGAGAGGAAAAAGAGAACAAGGGTCTCACCCAGCAGTGCCAGATGGATATACACAAGTCCGGGCGAGTACTGAGTGATGGAAATGCCCTCCGCGTGGAATCCGAAACAAACAAGCAATACTGCCGATATCGAAAGGAAGATCCCGTTTGTTATGAGCAGATCGGATGAGGAACGGCCGGCCCATTGATCCAAAATACCCTGAACGAGCGTGTAAAGTCCGATCACTACCAGTACCAGGATCACTGTTGGCGATGCAAGAAGTCCGCAGAAAAGGCAGATCCCTGCAGCAGCGGCAAACAGGCAGGGGTGGTATATTGTCCGGAGATTATGGTAGTCCCACTTGTGTGTCCGGAAATATACGATGGCGGTAAGGTAGATGAGCAGAAAAAGAGTGCCAAAGAGGGTTTCTGCGATGTGGTGGCCGATCAGACCGTATGAGGAGAGGAAGAAATAATGATAGGATATTACCGCGACAAGGCCGGCGGCAAGGACACCGGTCTGCCAGTCCCATACGGTCTTTCCAACGTAATACACGATTGGGACCATGAGCGCTGCCATGAGTGGTGAGACAAAACCAGCAGTTGCAATTACGGATGCCTGCGATGCCGCCCCGAGAATCAGGCAGAGAACTGCTGCAATGAACGGGTAAAGGGGACCCCAGTCGATGAATTTGCCGGTGGGATATGCGGTCATCGGATCGAACCAGTTGTACTGGGGGAAGTGATGGACCATTACTTCGATCTGCCGCAGGGTATACCAACCATCCGTGTCATACGTTGGGAGATACCCGGCATCTCCGACAAAAACTGCTGGAATTATCCGAAGGAAAAAGGCAACCGTCATAAAAAGTATCAGCAGTATCGCAATCCGTATACGCAGGTTTCCCTTAAGGTTATCAAGATTCATGGTATATCCCGGTGAACAGATGGTTGTGGTATGATCTGGCCAATATTTCTTTCCGGATACATGTTCTTGGTTTACAGGCATTAAGTGTTCTGAAAAATAATGCGCAGCAGGAACTCAGTTCTGTATTAATGGTATAAAATCGGGAGATCCCGCAATAACAACCCGTTGTTTACGATCAATTGGTGAGGTACTGAACAATTATTAACAGAAATACCCTCGGAAAAAAGAAATTATAAAAAAGAACGGTGATGGCCTTTCTCACGCATCCGGCCTGATGGGATCGTCATCTCCCGTTTTATCTGCATTCAGCCGGCGCTTGCTCGTATCTTTTAGTTCGTCTTCTGAGACCTTGGGCACGGCATCCTGGATCTCTTTTAAGATCGCATCTACCGCTTCCTGGCGGGGGATATCGCCAAGGATGCTCTCGTCCATTACCGGCCTGCCCGAAACCTCCTCTGCGGTCTCTTCATCGGCGCCGAGGAACTTCGCACCCTGCCGGATCAGCTGCGAGACTTCGAAGGGGAAAATGATCTTTGTGGCCTGCCCGTTCGACATCGTCTTTAACGCGTCGAGCGAGAGCACGGTGATCGCCCGCTTGTCGAGCGGCGCTGCACCCACCGAAAGGATACGAAGCCCCTGTGCCTCTCCCTGAGCCTGGAGAATCTTCGAGAGGCGTTCCCCTTCTGCACGGAGCACCTTGCTCTGGCGCTCCCCTTCGGCTTCGAGGATCATACTCTGCCGCAGGCCTTCTGCCTTGAGGATCGCGGAACGTTTCTCCCCGTCTGCCCGGAGAATTGCAGCACGCCGCGCCCGTTCTGCAGCCGTCTGCTCGGTCATTGCATTCTTGACAGCCTCGACCGGATCCACTTCTTTAATCTCGACCCGTTCGACTTTCACACCCCACTGGTCGGTCTCGCGGTCAAGGATGTCCCGGAGTTTTGTGTTGATGACCTCGCGGTTGTAGAGGACCTCGTCGAGCTCCATGTCCCCGATGATACCTCGGAGGCTTGTTTGGGCGAGGGCTACCGTTGCCATCCGGTAATTCGAGACCTCGAAGTAAGCCTTCTCGGGATCGATCACACGGACGTAGACGATCGCATCGACATTGGTCGGGGAGTTATCCTTTGTGATCACTTCCTGGCTGGGCACATCCACAACCTGTGTCCGCAGGTCGAGTTTGGTCACATCGCTCACGAACGGGACGATCCAGCGGAACCCCGGGTTCATGCGCCCGATGTATTTCCCGAGCCGGATCTGGAGTCCCTGCTCGTACGGCTGGATGATCACGACACCTTTTGCAAAGATGATAACGATGACAAGGATCAGAAATATGGTAAGTAATGTCTCGATAAATGCCATGGTTTACTTATACCTCCTCGACGACAATGTGAACGCCTTCCGAATCGACGACCCGGACGGTTTTTCCTTTAGGGATCAGAGCGCCGTTTGAATGGGCGCTCCAGTCAGTTGTACCGATCCGGACCTTGCCTTTGATCGTTGTCGCGTCGACATCGGCAATGACCTGGCCCTCTTTTCCTATGAGCGAATCCCGGCTGAGGGTGGTCGGGCTCCCTTCCGGGGTGATGCGGCTGTACATCCATACGGTGACTCCTGCAGCGCAGAGGGCTGCCACTACTCCAATAACAACGCCCCAGCCGGAATTGAAGATATCAATTCCCAACAAGAGCAGGATACCGAGGATGATCAGAACTGTCGCTGGAACCGTGGCAAAAAAACCCGGGCTGTGCACTTCGACCAGGAGTAGGATGGCCCCGATGACAATCAGCAGCCATCCCAGTGCCATTCCTTCAAGAAGTACCATGTGTAATGATGGGCCCGGGCAGTTAAAACATTATGGAACTTTTTCTTCGGTATTTACACTTTAAGAAGTGCAATCTTTGAACCGACCGGGACATGGATCATGTCCGCAACGGGCCTGCATTTTGCCGCCATCAGGTACGCCACGGGGGGAAGATCGTTCCGCTCAAAGAGGGATTCGAAATTTGCCATACCTTTTGCAATAATAAGGGTACAGTCTTTTATTGCAGCGGCGAGTTCCTGCGGGGCTTCTTCCGGGCAGAGACCGATTTCTGCTTTTGTGCTGTTTGTGGTGAGGAAATCCACGATCCGGTCGAGACCGAGGGCGTGTGCATCCTCAAGGGTTGCATCGTTGAGCGCCGGAAGGAGCTTGACCGCGAGCGTGATATGTGCGCCTTGGTTTTTGAGGTACTGAATCAGGAGGCGGTCGAGGACAATCTCCCCGCAGTTATCGCTTAAGTAAACCACATTTTGCGCGAGAGGCAGGATCCTGTCGGTGTCATCGATAACGAGGCCTTTTGCAAATTCTTCCTTTAAAAAAACGGAGAAATTGTCCGTGACTGTATGTCCCTTGACCCCGTAATCGAACGTATTTCCGATAACGGAGGCGAGCACATAATCCCGGAACGTGTGAAGCGTTGGCCGGATCTCTTTGCAGACAGCGAGTGCCTCCTGATTTCCCTGTTTTTTGAGAGCCTCGAACGGATCGGACGAGCCGAGCAGATCGTAGGCCCGGTGATGGACGAGGCTTGCGATCTGCGGGTGGGTGAGTGGTTCATCCTTAATGGATAAAAGGTACGAGCGGCAGGCTGACGAGACCCGGCGGGTCGTTTCCTTGTCCGCCCCGACAAGGCCGCATTCCATTTCAACCCTTGAAACAAGGCAATCGATACACGTTTCCGTAATCTTCACGGCACAACTCACCAAAAAACAACAACGATAATGGGGCCATCGCGATTTGAACGCGAGTCAGAAGACCCCCAGTCTCCTAGGATGGCCAGGCTACCCTATGGCCCCGCTCTCATACTATTCGTGCAGATCCCATATGTATCTTTCTTGCTTTTTTTTAAGGACAGATATTCCGTTATGGTGATATTTTTAAAACCCTCTTGCCTCCTCCTGAAAAGTCATGATCGATGTTTACAAAAGAATCCAAAAAAAAGTATTTTTATTTCGGGAACGATTCCCGGCCCTGTTTGCTTATCCCAGGTTTAACAGGTTAAGGAGGGGAGCAAAGAAGGATGCCAGCGGGTCGTTTGCTGCAGTTGCCTTGGCTGGTGCAGTTAAGGTTGTTGGAACTGTTGTCGGTGCCATGGTAACTGACTGCGATACTGCTGATGTCACTGACGGTGTCGCCGTCACCGTTGTATTCCCGGCGGCAGATGCAAGGGGTTTGACTCCCGTAATCTCAAAGGTACAGTAACCTGGAACTATTGTAGTGAATGTAGTCAATCCGGTTACGGCGTCCTGACTCATCGTTAATCCCCCGCCGCTCGTGAACACATTCGTTTGCCCGCCATCAGTAACCTGAACAATCCCCGGTGCGAAACCTCCCGCTGAAAGTCCGGTTACATATGAGGTCGGTACTGTCATAGTAAGCGTTCCCGGGCCCAGCGTAGTTCCCTGTGAGGTAACCGTCATTGAATATGCTGGCGGAGCACTCTGTAAACCCTGTGCACCCAATGCTGATTGAATTGCTGCCTGGACTTGAGAACCCGGGCTTGCAGAGATTGCCGTTGTCACAGTTGCCCCGCTGGCCGGTGCGGAAGAAACCGTACTTGTCCAGCTGGCTGTAGATCCGGCCATACCCGGGACGGAGCCGGCCGAGAGCGTTCCGCTGCCCACCGAACCGGTGGAAGTAACAGAAACGGTTGATGTTGCAGTACTCTGCTGCTGTTGCTGGAGGGCACCTCTCTGTGCAGCTGCTGGACCAGCTGCTGGGGCGCCGTCACCGGAGCCACCCACGGTATTAGGATCGCGTTCGGGTGTCGGGGCAACAATCGTGTAGGTTGCACTCTGGCCTGCAATAGTTATCGTTATGGTTGATCCCACAGTCGCCCCTGTGGTGTCCCAAGTAAGGGTACTACCCGAAATAGGTGTGTGTGCATTCCCTGCAAGCGTAACGGTGACTGAAGTGGGTTGTCCTGAAATTGTGGGGGTTATTGAGGCACCATTGTTGTGATATGTCCCGGCTTGTGCGGTATAGCCGCTTAACAGGGTGCCGAGCGCATGATTGGTAACACTGTGTGTACCATCCGGGGCTGCTACACTGAGAGATATAGTATTCACGTTAGATCCACTGATTGTAAATGTACTGCCATCCACTTGGAAGGGCATGGTAAAACTGGGGACGCCATAACTCGTTGCCGTAGTTCCTGATGCAGTGACCGCAATACTTACCGGGTCACTGGCCAAAACGCCGGTTATGGTTGCAGAGACAGGCGTCCCTGCGGTGATTAACGATCCACTTGTCGGACTGAACGATACATCGGCAGCAAGTGCCACTCCCGTGCATACCATCAGGAGTATACCTGCCAGTAGCAGGCGTACTACCATTTTCTGTAAACTGCTTTTTTGAAGCATCAAAAATTCACCTTCCACTAAATGTGTTACCTCTTATTATTTTTTTATCAGATTAATATTTTGTTTATGTGAATTTAGTGGTCCTGAATAATGGAACAATCCGGGAGAAAAAAGTACGGGGTGCCCTTAACATCGAACCCCGCCTCATTGGGCTTATATGCCCCTGAGACGAATGTATATCCGGCTGATCTCTCCCCCATGTATGTGCATTTCCCGGAAACGTTACCCTGGTATAAATACCATATCCCTTCGACCACGGATCCGGCGTACAGACAATTCCCCCGAAACCGGGAGGTCACCTGATCATGCCGCCAGAGGATACCGTCACTGACCAGCTGATCCGAGCATTTATCGAGGAACGTCCGGCACCGGATCTCGTGTTTACCGCGCTCTGGATTATCGCGGCGGTTGTATTCATATATGTCCCGTTCCTGAATGAAACCCCACTCCGCATTCTCTTTGCCCTGCCGGTCGTGCTCTTTATACCCGGCTATTGCCTGATCGCTGCTCTTTTCCCGGGAAAATCGGATATCGATCAGATCGAACGGATCGCGCTCTCATTTGGCCTCTCCATCGCGGTCGCCCCCCTCATCGGCCTGGGCCTTAACTACACGCCCTGGGGTATCCGGCTGGACCCGATCGTTGTATCGCTGGTAATCTTTTCTGCGGCGATGCTCATCGTTGCCCACTACCGGCGCGCGATCCTGCCAAGGGATGAACAGTACCGCATCCCGTTCCGGGAGGTTTCTGCTGCGGCAAAAGAGGAGCTTTTCCCCCAGTCGGGCAGCAGACTGGACCGGGCGCTTAGTATTATTCTTATCGTCGCGATCCTTGCTGCTGTTATCACCACGATATACGTTATCGCGGTTCCCAAGGAAGGCGAGAAGTTCACGGAATTTTATATCCTGGGCGAAAAAAAGATGGCTGCGGATTACCCCACGACAGTCCTTACCGGATCATCGTATCCAATGTACATCGGAATCGGCAACCACGAGTACCGGAATATCACTTATACCGTTGAGGTGTGGGATACCGAGATGGTGTTCGATCCGGCAACCAATTCCTCGCACATCGAAGCAATGGACCTTGCTGAACGGTTTACCCGGATTGTAGCAGATAACGCAACGTCTGTGGATCCCTATTCGCTTTCGGTTACCGGTGCCGGGTATAACCGCGTCGATTTCCTTCTCTTTAACGAAACAGTACCCTCATCTGATGTGACCGGGATGGACCGGATCAACCAGAGTTACCGGGACCTCCACCTGTGGGTTACCGTTCGTACACCCTCATAAGTAGGCGAATATTGCGGTAACCTGATCCTCTTTTTCCGAAGGTTCGCATCTTCTGACTTCTACGGGTGAGTCCCTGCTCTTTGCAAGGAGTACGCCAAAGAGACTGCAGACCGGGCAGGGGCAGGTGATACAGCACCGCGGGGATTCCCGCGCGATCTCCCGGCACCCGTGGATGAAGCGGTAACCGGTCAGGGTTACCGTGACAAGGTTCTCCCGACGGACGATGGTTACGGCATCCGCGCAGCCCATAACCTCGGTGGCCAGTTCCTTAAAAAGGGCATCGACCGCCGCTGGTTCGGCCGGGGCAGTCAGGGTACAGCGTTCCTCTAAATCCAAAAGGAGCGGATTACAGGTGGGTGGGACGATAACCCCCCCGGAGCCGGTTGCCAAAAACGAATCGCCGGTTACCGGTTCGCCGTTATACTGTGCAACCGGGATAACCTGTACAACGCCGGATCCCTGGTGGTATTTTTCCGGAAGGAACCAGGCATTTCCGTGGATGCCGAGGTCAGCGGTTAGCCGGCAGACGTTGATGATGCCCTGTACGGGAAGAAGGGATATCATCCGGGTATCAAAGGTCTCTTCCCCGGCAAAGGTAAGTATGAAGATGCCGGCAAAAAAACAGATCGTGCCTGCAATGACAACTGCTGCCGCAGTGATCCCTTCACGGGCACCAAAAAGTGCTATGCCAATAAGAATGGCGCCTGTACCAAGGAGCAGCAGGGGAGCTATCTGGACTTTGTGAAGGTCAAAAAATCTCATGGATTTGGACTCCTCCGGTAGATTCGTTTGAGCCGGTACAGCCTCACCCAGAGGATACCGGTGCCGGCAAGGATGCTGATACATACCAGGATGAAGGGAAGGAGCATGCGGTCAAAGAAACCGATAAGTGCCCCAACAACAAGAACGCTTCCTATACCCGTACCGAGAAGGACCGGCATGCGGGTTGTGGGCAGGATATCTTCCCGGGAGAGGATAAGCACCAGGATCCCGGCCTGGGCAACAACGCCCGCCCAGAACGCGGCCGCAGCAAGGGCGATGACCAAAGGGACACCGGCAAAAGCCCTTACGATAAGGCGGTCGTTTTTATCCGGGGAAAGGATCTGTGCTGCAACAAGGAGGCCGCATCCAAAAAGGAGCGCGGGCCATGACGGGGATGCGGGAAGGGCAAGCATACCCCCGAGCAGGACCAGCGCCCACCCCGCTGCCAGTGCCGGAACAGAACTCATGCGAGCGCCTCGATCCGTGTACTGCCGGCGATTCGTGAAAACCGGCGCCGGGCGGCCGGGTCCCGGAATGCCGACGAGATGAGCCGGCTGTCTGCATGTGCGTCCTCTGCAACGGCAAGGATATGACGGACATGGCTTACATCCCCGGTAAGGAGGCTGTAAACCAGTATTTCCCGGAACGGGCCGTTTGCCAGAAGAAGCCGGGAGAACTGGAGATCGAATACATAGTTTTCCCGGTGCATACTGTTCTGGGAGAGGACCGTGTCGTACCTTTCCAGGAAGTCCCGGAGTTGTGGGGTGGTACCAGCCAGTTCCCGTTGGATCGTGTGCCGGGTTTTTCGGATATCCCTGGTTGTTTCGAGACGATAGGTGTGGTATACCCTGTTCCTGGGGTGGGCCTCGTTCTGGAGCCAGGTGACCACGCGGGGGAGGTGCCGCTCGTCAAGGAGCATATCGACAAGGGTTATCCCCGAGATCAGGAGTATGGATACTTTGCCTGCCATGTGGATGATCTGGTCTGCCTGCCCGGTGACCCGGTTGATGAGCCGGGTAAAATCCCCGGTATCGTATGCGGCCGAGCGGTCCGGGAGATCGAGGACGATGAGCCCCGGCACCGTCTCCTGTGCCACATATTCCCGGACAATGACCCTGTCGTATTTTGCCGATAATTTCCAGTCGATGATCCTGCTGTCATCTCCGGGGATATAGTCCCGGAACGACCTTATTGTGGCCCCTTTGTAGATGCTGAACCGGTCCTTTTCCAGCGTCCCGCTCAGATCCGGACGCGACTCGGTACCGGCAAAGAGTGGTACCGGCAACACCTCGATTATCGGCCCGGCATATGCCGGGGCGGTCATATCCGTCCCGGTCTGGAAAAACCGGTCTGTAATCTCAATATGGATACCTTCGATCCCTAACGATCCGTGGACAAGAGGGATGAGGGTATAGGTCATCGTTGAAGAGGACTCCGTGGGGAGCGAGATCTTCGGGGTTGTATCCGGATGGATCAGGCCGATCGGAAGTATCTCCCGGATATCTGCCCGGGTTTGTTCCGGGACAATGCAGGCAATACCGGTGGTAATGGTACATGCCATGCCCTGGCGGACGGTGCGGGTCTCCGGCCGGCGGTTTACGGAAACGGAGGCAAGGAGGGATCGGACCTTTTTCTGAAAGAGAACCGCAGCAGCAAGCGGGATTACTGCAAGCGAGGCCCCGGCAAGAAGAAAGCCCGGGTCCTCGAGGATAAGCCCGGAGACCAGAAATATACCGGAAGCGGCAGCAAGGGCATACGTGCAGCGGGTCGGCCTCACAGTTTTACGGCACCTCAGTGTTTTTTACGATCTCGGTAATGGTGGTGTCTGTGCGGATCCCTTCGATTTCTGCTTCTGAGGAAAGACGAATCCGGTGGGTGAGGACTGCGGGGGCGATTGCCTTGACGTCATCGGGGAGTACATAGGTCCGGCCCAGGCATGCTGCCCGGGCTTTTGCACCCCGCACAAAGGCAAGCGAGGCACGCGAGGAAGCCCCGAGGTCGATATCATTGTGGTGCCGGGTCGCGATTACGAGGTCCCGGATATAGGCAAGGACCGGTTCTTCAATGCGGACGGTGGTGACCATCCCGATCATCCGTGCCAGGAGATCCCGGGAGATCACCGGTTCAAGGAGAAATTCATACTCGTTATTCGAGAGGTAGTTATCGGATGCGCGCCGGACAACCATCAGTTCCTCTTCCTTGTCCAGGTGGCCGGTATTAAGACTGAACATGAACCGGTCCCGCTGGACCTCGATTAAGGGAAATGTCCCTTCAAACTCACGGGGGTTCTGGGTCGCGATGACAAAGAACGGCTGGCGCAGAGGGGTGGTAATCCCGTCAATGGTGACCTGCCGCTCGCTCATGACTTCGATAAATGCACTCTGTGCCTTGGGGTTGATACGGTTGATCTCATCCACTAAAAGGACGTTTGAGAAGATCGGCCCTTTCTGCATGGTAAACTTCTTTGTCACGGTGTCGTAAATGCGGACGCCAATCATGTCCGCCGGCTGGACATCCACGGTTCCCTGGATACGGTTGAAATCGCACCCTGAGATAAACGCGACGGCCTTTGCAATCGAGGTCTTGCCGGTTCCCGGGACCCCTTCGATGAGGATATGGCCTTCGGCAAGAATCCCGGTAAGGATCGTTTCGATGACCTGCCGGTTCCCCACGATATATCTGCCGATGGTATCCAAAGAACGGGTGTAATATTTTGCTATTTCTGCAGCGTCTGCTTCAGAGAGGTACTGCCTGTCTGTCATAATACTCCTTTTTTTTAGGTTTGTCTCCTGCGCCATGCAAGCCCGATGATACCCAGGAGTGCAGCGGCAATGATCACTTTATAATCTGTTCTTGTCTGTATTTCCTGAAAAATACCGCGTATCCCGGTGACATGGTATGCTCTGGAGCTGTAGGTATCGATCAGGATCCGGCGGTCGTCTCCGGCCAGCGTTTCGATGTACTCTGCGGTTGCATACGGTTTATCGGTGCTCTGCATACCGTTGATGAAGATGCTGGGGTCGCTTATCACATAGATGTCGCCCTTAAGGATGCTTTCATGGGCCGCTACGGTGTACTGGGTAAAGGTCCGCTCATGTGTGCTTCCCGCAGTGCTGTTCACATTTACCCAGCTCAAAAGACTGGTGGATAAGCCGGGATCGCCTCCCCTTATTGCTGCAGCACGGTCCAGGACCAGGCTTTTGTTCTCCGGGGAGAGAATTGTCGGGCCAACGGGGTAGGCAACGATCATTGCCGGGTCGTTGTATGCACGATCGACACTTTCCAGATCGCCGGGGAGGATAGTAAGGGAAGAGCCAAGGCCGTTTAAGAGCATATTCCCGCTGCCGAAATCATCGGCAAGGATAAGCGTGTTCCCGTGCAGGACAAAATTCCGGTATGCCGTGAGATCTGCATCTGAAAATTTCGTATCCGGTGCCACGACCAGGAGCGTACTGTTGGTGTATGTTTTGAGCAGTTCAGGATCTGCGATCTCTGTTATGTCATGGCGGTCAAAGGAGTCAAAGAAGGTGCTGGTACCGTTCCAGTCCGGGTTGTACCTGCCGAATTCATCGGAGGTAGTGGTGAGGTGGATAAACAGGACTGCCAGGGCCGCAGCGAGCAGGCAGAAAGCAATGGCGTTGATGTGCCTAATCGCGATCACCTTTGAGTTCACGGTCAAGTGCAGTCATGGCAGCCTCAAACGCAAGTCGGGTGGTATTGTCGGCCTTTCCCCCGTACCGGATTGTTTCGTACGTTTTTATAAACGGTGGCAGGGAGGCCGGTGCACCTTTTTCTGTGCAGCGCCCGGTAAATTCCCTGGGGGTCAGCGTCTGGAACTGCCCGATGCCCAGTTTTCCCGCGATCCGTCCGGCAAGGATCCGGTAGACCTGATGCGCTGCCGCGGAGAGGCCGGCTGACCGTAATAGTTTGTTATACCGGGTGGCAAGGGTTTCCCGTTTTAATGCGGAGAGGATTGCCTGTTCCAGCCGGGCGGGAAGGGTGGTGGGTTTTACGGGCTCCTTTTTTTCAGGGCGTTCGTAGTCCGGGATCGGGCCGTAGCGGGTGGCAGGATCTTTAGGTACAACCGTTTTTGTTCTGTTCAGGTACCAGTATGCCCCTGCAACGGAGAGGGTAAGGATAATGACAAAGGCTGCCCAGACGATAACCGTGCCAAACCAGGTTCCTGATGATCCCGGTGCAATGCCCGGAATTTCCGTAATAGTGACATTTTGGGGAGGACTTCGCGATGCATTGACCGGAATGACGGGAGAGGAGTATGATGCAGTGAGGATATGTGTCCCGGTAAAGAGGGGGACCGTGGTGTTGAAGGCACCTTTCCCGTCGGTGGTTCCCAGGGACAGGATGGTTTCTCCTTCCTCGATGGTATACGGTGCATATCGGACCGGGTGGTTAGCGGTGACGGTACCGGTACAGAGTGCCGCAGTCATGCCCTTTATTGCCTTTACGGACAGGGTCGTGGAGGAGTTGACCGGTTCCACCGTGATCGGTATCGGGACCGAAGTGAGGTTTGAGGCATACGCGATGAGGGTGTGAGTGCCCGTTGGGATCGATTCCACCAGGATGGATCCATGGTAAGCCTCGGTGTCATCTGCGGTAATGTTCACGAGCGTGGTGTTGTCAAGGGTGATAGCGACCGGGGTGCTGAGGTCCTCGATATTGAGATACCCGAACAGGACAATGGTATCCAGATAGGTGACGTTATGGGGATATGCTGCAAGGGTAAGGAAGGGTGTCGATGCATTGAATGCCCGCATATGCTGGACCTGTGGTGCATCGGCATATGCAGCATCTGCCTCATTATCGACAGCCCGGACATCGTTCAAACTGTCTGTGTATTTGGTGGAATTAATGCCGTGGCGTGTACTAATGGTCGTGGTATTGGTGTGAACCTGTTCGTATTTCTGGTAGGTATCATGGATCCGGTTCCGAAGCGCGGCTCCCTGGTATTTTACCGATGCAGTCATCTCCGGGTTTTCGCTGTTCTGGTAGCGGACTTCGAGATCGTTTAACGCGTCCAGGGTAGCGGTATCGTTCATGAGCTGCTGGTAGATCTGGCCCTGGGTCTGCGAGTTCTTTACAAAGGTGTCGATGTCGCTCTGGTTCATATCGAGGGTGACGACCAGGTGGTCGAGCCGCGCCCGGTAGCGCTGGTAATCTGCGAGGGCGGCCTGTGCGGAGTCATAATCCCGGATCCTGATGTTCATGGTGATATCGCCGGAGCTGTCGAGCATGTCTTCCATGAGCGGATAGATGTCGGTGGTACTGTTGATTCCGGATTCTTTGAGGACGTCGGGGTTGAGGTGGTATTCTGTCTCTCTGGACTCGTTTGCGGTGCTATAGAGGAGTGGATGGGTGGCAAAGCTCGCAAGGCAGATAAGCGCCACACAGGCTGCCGCAAGGGATACGAGAACTAGGGTGGCCTGTTTTGTCATTTTGCCAGGATCTCCATGATCTTTTGTGCCACGATAAGACCGAAGACAACGATACCTGCGGCGATAAGGAACTTGAGAAAGCGCAGGCAGGGCGGCCGGACGCTGCCGGCATCGAGGAGCTCGACAATGACGAGGAGGCCGATGAGCCAGAGGACAAAGAAGATTTCAAGGTCGATGGTCCGGGCAAGGAGCATGAAAGCGGATACGAGAAAGAGCCAGCAGGTGAGGGCAAGGAGGGCGAGCTGTTTCTTTTTCATGGGTGTGCAGTATCTCCATGGGGTCAACAAATTTTTTTGGGAATGACTGGTGGTATCCGGTTATGATATTTTTTATAGAAGGTTTGTGGAGCAGAAGGGTGTGTCGGTCAGGTTTTTCCTTTTTTGGGTTATTTTTCCCGGGGAATGTATGCCCGGGAGATAATACCCCCTGCATAATACACTAAAATTTTACTGGTTCATACTTGAATCTTATGGGATTGTCTCTCCCAAAATTATTTCTCGTGTTCCTGATTTGGAACTGCTGAGGGCTTACCATAGATAAGGGTACTGTCTGCCCGCGGATCCGAATCGACAATATGGCTGGTATCCGTGGCGCTGGCCTTCTCCCTGCTGACAACCAAATTCGGATATCCCGAACCCAATCTTTTCATAAAACGGGGTTAGTATCCCGGTAAAGGAATTTGCATATCGGTATACTGCCTTGGCAATACGGTGAATTTAACAGGAGAAGTACGGGATGTTGGAAGAATTATTTAAGATAATGACTTGAACCGACCGTATTTTTTATGGGCCTGTTCGATGGTTATAACCTCCAGCACTTTTACAACTTTTTCCGTATCATAGACCCGGTAAAATGCAGTCCCTGATCTTCCAATGTGCAGCCGGTAAAGGATATATCCGTCCCGTAGAGAAAACTTTTCTTTATCCCCCCGTTTCCCGGGGTAGGGATCCTTTGAGAGACCATCCAGATTTTCCCTGATTATTCTTCGGCTTTTTTCATCGAATCCATTAATCTTATCGCTCTGTTTTTGTTCGATGAGAATGGTAAAAGTCAATCTCTAATCTCCGAGAGCGGGACAAAGGTACCCTCTTCTTCAATGCGTTTCATATCCGACATAAGCCGCTCCTTTTTTCGGGTTTCAATCAGATCTTCCAGAAGTTCTGTGTATGTCTGGCCCGCGGATCGCATCTCGGAAAGCTCCCTCCATACCGGTTCGGTAACCGGAATTCTTTTTACTATTGACATGATCATATGATACACATGGCAAATATGAATAACTTTGGACGGCGTTTGTTTTTGGCGAATCATCATTTGATGCCACAAAAATTTTTCCTGTGATGGGCCTTCCCGTAAATTATGAGCCCGATCAAAAGAATTCAAATTATTTCATGAGATTAGGTAATACGGCAGTATCGCAAAGGGTGCTCAGTTACGAATCAGGGATAGCAGATTAATGACGCCCTCACTGCACAAACCGGCTCTTGTTTTCTTTTCTGAAGTATATTTTACCGGCTGAGTGAAGGATTTTTAAAACAGATACCGGGGCGCCACAAGCGTGATGGGCTTTAGCCCCTGGGGCGTCACGTAAGGAGTAATAAGTCTACAGAGTGGAATATTCTGCCCGAAAAAGTATCCCGGGGATTTTTATGGTGTCAGTCAGAGTCCCTATGAAATCGTTGTCGGGTCTTCCTGTAATCAACTTGCGATAATTACCTGAACCCTCCGGTGAAACGTTTTTTTAGGCAATGGATATGCATGCACCGGAGCCTTTAGAAAATTTTATTAATATAACTCCCCAAAACGGTATAATGTGAAGAAAAACATCTATCTCACACCGAGAGAACAGGCCATTTTTTCCGTGTTGTCCTCCCGGCACGTTATCGAGACCCGTTCGTTGCAGGAACTTTTCCCGGATATTCCTCAACCCGCTCTCAACAAAACCGCAGCCGGTCTTGCAAAGAAAGGGTATCTGCACCGGATAAAAAAAGGAATCTTTACGGTTTCGGGCACACCTTCAGAAAACGCGGAAGTCCAGGACCCCCTGCAGCTTGCACTCGCGGTTTGTCCGGGGTATGTTGGCTTTTCATCTGCCCTTCGGGTATATGATCTCATCTCTTACGAACCGTTCACGGTTTTTGTGGTGACAAAAAACCGGTCCGGAAAAACAACGGTCGGAGAGTATACCCTGCGGTGTGTTGCGATGGGAAAACGGTGCACCGGCATGACATTTCATAAGGGTGTATACGTATCCACACCTGAAAAAACATTTTTTGATTGTTTTTACAAACCCCAGTACTCAGGGGGGTACGCGGTGATTACCCAGGCATTATTCCAATCGCCGTCTCTTGACTGGCAGAAATTCTGCGATTATTTTTCCCGGGAATCATCCTCGCTCTGCCAGAGAACGGGGTATATCCTGGATATGCTGAATCTGCGGACAGGAGTCGTCCCCAAAACGGCACTTGGGTTTTTCCGGCAGCGCATAAAAAACAATACCCGGCTGGCCATATCCGGCACCGGGTCCGGGACCTATGTACGATCGTGGATGCTGGTCGACAACATAGGTACAGATAATATCTTTTCCTGGTGGTCTCATGGCTGATCCGGAACTGCTGCGATATCTTGCGGCAAAATCCGGGCTCGGGCTCAAGTACCTTTCAAAGGATGAGAAGATATCCATACTTCTTGGTGAAATCCGTACCCGGTTTCCAGATGTGGTTATGAAAGGCGGCACGGCGTTAAACCGTGCATACCTGGCAAAATCGGGTGCCTGCCGTTTTTCAGAGGACATCGATCTTGATGTGATATCAAAACGTCCGCTTCCTGAAAAAATTGACTCCATTACCGAGAGGATGAAAACGATACCGGGGTTTGAGACAGACGGTCCCCACCTGCTCCACAGAACGATACGGTTTGACTGCCTGTATGTTAATGAGTTCGGGGACCGGGACCGCGTTATGGCAGAATTTTACCTTACCCGGTCCCGCGCGGTAAAAACCCTGGACGCGCTGGTGGCGTCACCTTTTATAGAGACTCACCCGACGCTTTTTACGATCTATTCGCTGGAAGATCTGCTTGCCCGGAAGATGATCGCACTGTACAATCGTGGTGAAGGAAAGGACCTGTACGATGTCTTTTATTGTCTCGAAGAAAAAATTGATCGTGCGGCATTCGATCGGGCACTTGCCCTGTCAGAAAAGAGTTACCGGATACCTCCCGAATCCTTCCCTGGCGATCTCCTCGGGAAACTGCACGACCTCCGGAAAAATGCGGTCTATATCGGGAATTCCACCAATCACTTTATCCCCCGCGGGAGACGACCGGACTGGAGAACATTTATCGACACGCTTTCACAAAACCTCGAGCAATTTTTTCTGATACGCCGGTAAGATCGAATCCCTCTTGGGATTACCTCCGAAAATCACGGACATATGGGCCGGTTATGTCCCGGTTTTTTTCCTTTGCGCCCGCGAACCAGTCACGATACACACATCCCGGGCAAAAGCCGGAAAAAAGGGAACGGGAATGTAATCCTAATTCACCTACCGGCCGGCTTTTATGAAATATTTGCTCTGTAGAAAACCTCGACAAGAAAAAACAGTTAGAACCTGTGAAGGTTGCAGGCAATGATTTTGATAGCGATTTCTTTGATTTGAATTCTGAATTTTCTCGCTTTAAGATCGCCGTTGAACTTTCTTTTCATGACGGAGAATTTAGTTTCCACGAGTTGACGTCTGGGATAGATGAGATGATTGAACTGAGTAGCCATTTCCTGACGATAGGTACCCCCAACGATCTCGTTATTCCAGGACCGGATCGGGATAACCGAATTGGCGTGAAGGTATTCGCGAATCAGCCGGTGAATCGCTTCAGAGTCGTAGCCTCTATCCATGACGTAACAGTCGGACTTTCGGAGCTTGTGATATTGCCGAAGTAATTTCTCCACATGCCGGGTGTCATGGACCCGACTGTTCGAAGTGATAAATCCGGTAATTACCTGCTGTTCGGTGTCAACGGAGATCGACGTTTTGAGAAAGTGTTTTCGAAGTTTCCCGGTTCGTTCTGAAAAATAGTGGCTGCAGTACCCACTGGTAAACCCGGATGAATCGATAGCGGTTATCGGAATTTTATCGTCAGTGGTATAGAACAGACTCACTGTTTTTTTGAATGTCAGTCGGAGATACAGAGATTTTATCCGACAGAGAAATTTCTGGAGTGTGGTGAAGTGGGGTATGGTTGAAAGATTCAGGATTTCCTGAACGTGTTCCATATCCCTCACATCGTCAATGAACTCACGGTAATGCTGGTTCCTAAAATCTTTGAGGAGAATGAGGACAAGAAGCTGATTCTGGGTATACGTCTTCTTTGAAAACTTGCAGGAATAGGGTTTGAGATGGGTCGATTGTACAACCGATCTCGTGGCTTGGATAAACCTGATATTCCGGCTCGCTGATTTCTTAATTGTCTCCTTCTGATTTGACGACATATCAATTGAAGGAGACGCTGTACCTTAGATCTTTCGGTCACCGGTAACGTCTGTTTTGGATAGGTTTTCTACAGAGCAGAAATATTTTTGTTCTGGAGAAAACCTGTATCGGGAGATCGCCCCCCTTTTGAGCCAGTTCCTGTCCCCGTTGGTGGCTAGGGCGCTAAGTGATATCTCTGGATTACCGGTACAGAAAAATACACCTCTGATCTTCAAGGTAAAACCGCATCGTCGCAAACTGAGGCGCTACAAGCGTGATGGGCTTTAGCCCCTGAGGCGTCACGTAAGGGGTAATAAGTCTACAGAGGGGAATAATCTGCCCGAAAAAGTACCCATAAGGGGCACCTGCCACATCTGGTATAATGTAGCATCGATCCGTACTGCTCCGAAAATATGAGCGGGAATCTTCTTTTTTAGAGATTTTCTTCCGGCAGACATTCACATAATTGTAATACAAAAATGAGAAAATCATAATACAAATAAATCATAATAAGATGGTATGAATGGGGTCATCAGTATACGTATTCCTGAAAAAACACGCAATGAGATGAAGGAGATTGGTCGCCAGATCAACTGGAATGAGGAGATCCGGGAATTTATAAAAAAGCGGATTGAAAACAAAAAAAAGGATGATGTGCTCGCTTCGGTTACGGCACGACTTGAAAAACTCCCGGAGGTACCTCAGGGGTCTGTCGCAGCGCTGGTGAGGGCTGATCGTGATAGTCATTGATACATCCGCCTTCATGAAATACCTGCTCCACGAAAAAGGCTGGCAGGATGTCAAAGAGTATCTTACTACAGCGGTTTCCCCAACGAGCGTTGATCTTATCGTTATTGAATCCGCAAATGTCCTTTGGAAATCCGTTCGTTGCGGATTGTTCCGGAAAGAGCAGGCAACCGATCTGTATGTGGCTCTGGAACTATTGTATACACAGGGCCCCCTGGCACTGGAATCCGGTACACAGTACAGCAGCGATGCACTTGCAATTGCCCTTGCTGAGGAAATTCCGGTATACGATGCACTGTTCATCGCGCAGGCCCGGGCACATCACTGCACCCTTGTTACTGCAGATCGCAAGCAGGCACGCTGTGCAAACGAATGTGGCGTACAGACGATCCTTCTGTAATCGTTTCCTTTTTGGATTATCGTACATCTTATTTTTTTATGTACATACAGGTTGATTTTTACCGTTGTTCACGTTCGCATCAAACATCAGATTACCTCGGGAGGTCTCCTTCTTTTTAAAAAAATGACCCTGGGGCACTTTCCGGTTCGCCACCAATTTCCGGTTTTTTTCCTTTGCGCCCGCGAACCAGTCACGGATACCCACATCCATGATAAAAGCCGAAAGGGATCGAGAAAAACAGTTAAACTTTACCGCTCGTCAGCCGATAGGCACGATGGAGATTGTCTGTCGGAGATAGTCCCCCATGGACTTTGTTCGCGCCCGGCACCATCTCCTTTGAAGTGAAGAACAGCGGGACGTCCGGGATAAGCGGGCAAGTCAATGTTTTTAGATTTTTTTGGCATCGTCAAACCCCGAAGGGAACACATCTCTTCAGTTATTTGAGTACGGTATCCCTGAACATCGCAAGTGGCATAGTCTCCGGCTTTTTAAAACCTGCCTGCTGCAATGACGTGGGAATCCTGTATCGGATAAGATTCTTGTCCGATGTCAGAAAATAGTCGGATTCATACGCGATCGCGTATGCCAGATGCGTCCGATCCGTAGGTTCGCGGATCATCCGGGTATCGATCTCTTCTTCTCCCATCTGGTAACAGAGGATTCGTACGTAGTCGTTTGGAAACTGAATTACAATATTCCAGTCATCAAGTGCCCGGTTCAGATACGCAATATAATTCATTGCCTCCTTTTTCTCGTGCATCTGGGAGAGCGCTTCCCCGAGCACCGATATAGATGTCTGAATCTTGTACCCTGCATTAATCGCATGTTCTAATATTGTGATGAACTGTGGATATTCGACGCATTGAAAGAATACCGGAGATCG